>Ga0066256_1000006_pt1 | contig 1399483 bp, 1291 predicted proteins | sample ThiBio_1000_biof_FD_87107 | JGI IMG/M metagenome (GOLD analysis project Ga0066256, IMG submission 87107) | Wastewater bioreactor microbial communities from Cape Town, South Africa - Thiocy_expt_1000_biof (version 2) | ecosystem: Engineered > Bioreactor > Thiocyanate-remediating >... | reverse complement strand
AGCGAAATGTAGCCGTCAGTCCCCCTGACGTACGCGCAACCAAACCCAGAGCGCCTTTGCCAAGACCAGAGCACCCACGACGAGAGAACACGTCGCCAACACCAAGCCCTAAACCTACAACGCGCACATAAACACCGAGCGAAATGTAGCCGTCAGTCCCCCTGACGTACGCGCAACCAAACCCAGAGCGCCTTTGCCAAGACCAGAGCACCCACGACGAGAGAACACGTCGCCAACACCAAGCCCTAAACCTACAACGCGCACATAAACACCGAGCGAAATGTAGCCGTCAGTCCCCCTGACGTACGCGCAACCAAACCCAGAGCGCCTTTGCCAAGACCAGAGCACCCACGACGAGAGAACACGTCGCCAACACCAAGCCCTAAACCTACAACGCGCACCTAAACACCGAGCGAAATGTAGCCGTCAGTCCCCCTGACGTGAGCGCGACCAATAGCGCCTCCCCGTAACGGAAGGAGGCGAACCAATCAAGAGGTGATGCCCTTCGCTAACCCATAAATCCAACTGCGACTAAAACAATGAAAACTGAATGTCTTCTTTGATCTGGACCTAAGATCCCCCGGTCTCGCTCAACAATGCTTCCAACGTCTCCCGAAACTCCCCTGGATCAATCGCCCCCACCGTCTTCCCGGCCAACCGACCCTTCCGGTCGTAAACCAAAGTCGTCGGCAACGCCAACTGCCCCTGCAGAGCCGGAACCTCAACCCCCCGGGCCAAGGGATAGCTCACCTTGTAATCGGATTGGAATCGATGAATAATTCCCGGATCGCCTTGGTCCATTGAAACCCCAATAACCTCAAGCCCCTTGGGCTTGAGCTCTTCGCTCAACCGAACCAGATCGGGCGTCTCCGCCCGACAGGGCGGACACCACGTCGCCCACAGGTTCACCAAGACCACCTTGCCTCGATGGTCAGAGAGCTTCCACTCCCCACCTTCAAGCAAGGGAAACGTCCAGGCCTGCCCCGCCTTCCGGTCCGACTCTTTCAGCACCTCGGCGTCGCTATTGGAGGTGCTGATCACACTCGACAAAATCCAAACGCCCAGCAACACCAACGCGAACTTCCAAAACCCCGAAGGGCCCGACAAACGCCCCGATTGACTCACGCTTTCAATCTACGCCCAAAAGCGCTCGCCCCGCTCAGCGTCCCAGAGGTTCGCCCTTCGAACCCGAAGGAAACGCCGGGATCATCGGATCGATCGGCTTGATCGTCCCGTCTTCGTTGAATTCCATCTTGGCCAGGCACGTCTCTCGCTTAAACCCGCTCCCTCCCGGAATCGCGTGGCGATGGTACGCCACGTACCACCGGTCGGTTCCCGGCACGTTGACCACGCTGTGGTGTCCCGTCCCCTTCACCGGGCCGTTCTTCTTCAGCACGATGTTGTTCGCCGGAATCTCCACGGGCCCGTACGGCGACTTCGAGATCCCGTACCCCACGCGATAGTCGTCGCTTCGGGCATCGTCGATCGACCACATGAAGTAATAGAGCCCCTTCCGCTTGAACACCACGTAGCCCTCACGAAAATCCTTCATCGGAATCGTCGCCGGAGGACCGTCAAACGAAACCATATCTTTGTTCAGCCGGTAAACCATCGGCGTCCCGTTGCCGAAGTACAGATACGCTTGCCCGTCGTCGTCCATAAACGGATAGGGATCGATCGGATACGTCTTCACGCTTCCTTTCGGAATCAGGGCATGCCCCAAAGCGTCCTTAAAGGGTCCTGTCGGTTGGTCACCCACGGCCACCCCGATCTGCCCCTGCGCACAGAAATAGAAGTAGTACTTCCCATCTCGCTCCATCACGTCCGGTGCCCAAGCCTCGATGTTTGCCCACTTGAGGTCCTTCGTGACGTCCATCACCATCCGCTCTTTCTTCCAGTGAATAAGGTCCGGCGAGGACCAAACCGAGAAATCGGTCGTCTGCCAATTCGGCTTGTCAGAGGTTGGATACACGTAATAGCGATTCCCAAACACTCGAATCGCCGGGTCGGCGGTGAATCCATCCAAGATCGGCTTGGGAACCTTCGAGATCGCCTCATCCTGCTCGCGTCGCACCGCTGTCATGACCGCCCCCGAGACCGGCAAGATCGTCCCATGTCGCTGCCCCGGCACAATCTCCGACTGCTTAGAAACGTCTGTCCAAGTCTTCCAATCCGAAGTCTCATAGACCCCATACTTGCCCTCCGTGTAGTAATCCACATACATCCGAGTCTTGCCGCCCACCGAGACCAGCGACGGTCCCTCGGCTCGCTCGGTCAAAATCGGTGCCTTCACTACCGTGTAAGGACCTAGGGCGTGATCGCTGACTCCGTGGAAGATCGGCCCATATCGCTTACTCGACTGCATGTCGCCTTCCTTGAACACTGCAATCCACTTGCCCTTCTCCTGAATGACCGTCGTGTCGATATGATCGAACCCCGGATCGAGAAACACCTTGGGCTGGCTAAAAGTGGAGAAGTCTTTGGTGGTGACGTAGTAAGTCCGATTGTTCATCCGGTTCGGCGAGACCGTCTCCGGGAACCTGCCCTCCACATCGGAAGACCACGTGATCGCGTACTGCTTCGTTTCTGGATCGTAAAGCGTCTCCGGCGCCCAGCAATTCTTCGTCCCAGGGGTCGATTCCATCACCGGCAGATACTTCGGTTCCGACCACTTCATGAGATCTTTCGAAGAGGCGTAACCAATCCCCTTATCCCCCCAACCCGAGGTCCAAACCAACCGAAACACTCCATCCGGCCCCTTCAGGACATGAGGATCGCGCATCAGCCCACCCCCCACCTTCGAAGTCAAAAACGTCCCTGAAATCTCTGTCCACCGCAAGGCATCCGAGCTGTAAGCCAAATGCAGCCCGTCTCCGTTCCCTCGGAACGAAGTAAACAAAAACCCCGCTCCATGCCCCGCCGTACCCAACAATAACCCAGCCACCAATCCAACCATCGACAAAGACTCCTTAACCGCCTCAGTTTATTTCACAAATTTAAATAAACCATTTCTTCGTTGACGGATTGATGATTTTCCGAATCGCCAATTCCCAGTCGCGAACTCCCCTCCATAGGTATCCATTCGATCATAGGGTATCCAATCGAACCCTACTCAAAAGGGTAACGTCGAACCCTGATGGGCGAAACCACTGCGGATAAGATTTTCGTCGGCAAAGGAGACCTCGATGTCTATCTCCTGCCAAAGTTCGGCAACCGACACGGCCTCATCGCCGGCGCCACCGGCACCGGCAAAACCGTAACCCTCCAAATCCTCGCCGAGAGCTTCAGCAAACTAGGCGTCCCCGTCTTCATGGCCGACGTAAAAGGTGACCTCTCCGGCATCGCCATGCCCGGAACCACCAATCCCAAGCTAGAATCCCGAGCCCAACAAATCGGCCTTGAAAAATACGCCTACGAAAGCACCCCCACCGTTTTCTGGGACATCTACGGCCAACAGGGTCACCCCATCCGTTCCACCATCTCAGAAATCGGCCCCCTCATGCTCGCCCGCATGATGAATCTCAACGACGTCCAAGAAGGAGTCCTCAACGTCGCATTCCGAGTCGCCGACGAACAAGGCCTTCTCCTCCTGGACCTCAAAGACCTCCGAGCCATCCTCGCCGAGATTTCCGAGCACGCCGATGAACTCCAAAGAGAATACGGAAACGTCAGCTCCGCCTCCGTAGGAGCCATCCAACGAAACCTGTTGGTCTTGGAAGAACAAGGCGCCAATAACTTTTTCGGAGAACCCGCCCTCGATATCCGAGACTTCATGAGAACCACCTTCGACGGACGAGGCATCGTCAACGTCCTCGCCGCCGACAAACTCATGCAAAGCCCCCGCCTCTACGCCACCTTCCTCCTCTGGATGCTTTCCGAACTCTTCGAAGAACTCCCCGAAGTCGGCGATCTGGACAAACCGAAGCTGGTCTTCTTCTTCGATGAGGCTCACCTGCTCTTCAACGACACCCCCGACTCGCTCATGGAGAAAATCGAGCAGGTGGTCCGACTCATTCGCTCAAAGGGCGTGGGTGTCTTCTTCGTCACCCAAAATCCAATCGACATCCCAGATGTCGTTCTGAGCCAACTGGGAAATCGCTGTCAACACGCCCTACGAGCCTTCACACCCAGAGACCAAAAAGCCGTCAACTCCGCGGCCGACACCTTCCGCCCTAATCCAAAATTCAAAACCCAGGAAGTCATCACCCAACTCGGAGTTGGAGAGGCGCTAGTCTCCGTACTAGAAGAAAAAGGCACCCCAACAATCGTCGAGAAAACCCTGATCCGCCCCCCCGCATCTCGCCTCGGCCCCATCACTCCCGAGGAACGCCAACAAGTCGTCTTCGCCAGTCCGCTGCGAGGCAAGTACGACCAGCCGGTTGACCGAGAATCGGCGTACGAGGTCCTCAAAAAACGCGGAGAGGAGGTCGCCGCCAAACAAGAGCAGGCGAAGCAAGAGGCTCAGGCGGCAAAGGAAGCCAAAAAACAAGAAAAATCCCCCTCTCGTCGCTCCGATTCGGTGTTGGAATCATTGGGCAAAAGCGTTGTCCGGACCGCCGGGTCTCAAATCACGCGCCAACTCGTGCGCGGTCTCTTAGGCGGACTCTTCAAAGGCAACCGAAGATAGAACTTTGCCCCGCCATGGCGGGGCAACGGCTCACTCGCCCGCTGATCCGCCACCAAGAAAGCCGCCCAGCGCACTCTGCACGCCCTCTGGCAGCTTTTCTGTCAGACCAGATTTGGCAATCCACCCCGGAATCTCGTCCATGTGCTCTTTCACAAACTCAACGACCTTTTCTGCCGTGGCTCTGTCGATTCCAACTTTTTCTGTCAACTTGCTGATCATTTCTTCCATCTCATCCTCCAATCACCGGCTAGTTGCTCGATGAACTCCTGACAGACTCATTTTGCTCCGCCGATGTTCATTGGTCCAAGGAATAGATGGGTACCCTCCCAAAAGGAGGGAAATCGTTGTCCATTGCGACCGAAAGAGAGAGTTTCGACGCCCAGCTAACCCCCATTCTTGACACGGCTTACCGAGTCGCGAGCCGAATGACGAGAAATGCGGATGATGCCTGGGATTTGATCCATGACGCGGCATTGAACGCTTTTAGGGGATACAAGAACTTCGAAGCGGGAACCAATTTCAAAGCTTGGTTCTTCAAGATTTTAACGAACACGTACATTCGCAAGTATTCGAAGGCAAGACCAGACAACGTCAGTCTCGATGCGGGCGAGGCGCCGGAACTGTTTATTTACCAAAACACCCAGCACACTCCTCCCGAGTCGCCAGCCTCCGATCCTGAGCGCGAAGTTCTGGACAAGATCGATGAAGAAAAGGTTAGCGCCGCTATTGAAAGCCTTCCTGAGGACTACCGGATGGCCTGCGCGCTCTATCTTCTGGAAGATCTTTCTTACCAAGAAATTGCCGACATCCTCCAAATTCCCATTGGAACCGTCCGCTCCCGCATTCACCGGGGGCGAAATTTGCTGCAAAGGGCTCTTTGGGACCTCGTTCACACGGGGGAATCGGCGCAGGAATCATCTGAGGACGAAGAGTAATGAGCGATCACACCAAACTCGACTGTGAAGAAGCGTTTAAGCGACTTGGAGATTTCCTGGATCATGAGCTAAGTGAGGATGAAATCGAACAGGTGCAAGGACATATTGACTTTTGTTCTCACTGCGCCATGGAGTTTCGATTTGAAGAGAAGTTATTGATTGAGCTCAAGGCAAAAGCCAGAAACGCCCCCGCGCCAGATAGTCTGCGCGAAAGCGTTCTGAAAGCACTTGACCAAGCCCAAGCGGAAGAAGATTAGGCTCGGTTGAACTTAATCGACCACTTTGCCTTGCCCGATTTTGGTGCGAAGGTCAGGGAGAGGACCTTACCGGCCAGTTGATGAGTTGAGCCCGGAGCAGTTACTGATCCAACTTTCCAGCCACTAGGTACATGAATGTAGGTTGTCCAAGCTCGGTCCTTGCCCAGAAGGGAACTGCCTGAAAGGGTGTTGTTGGTCCATGCCACCTGATCCAAATCAACCACCCCTTGACCAATGTGGCGGTCAGTGCCAAGGATCTGAGGGTGCGATTGAAGTTGCCGGAAAGAGACGGCTTGGCAGTGGCCCTGTTTGAGAGATTTGAAGGCGAATTCCTTCTTCACCACTCCGAGAAACTTGGAATCCCAGAAGTCGAACGCAAGATATGACTGTGTGGGATCCAGTCCGAATTCAGAAACACTCTTCTTCGTGGAATCCTCATCTGCCCAGGCGGTTCTGGCGACGATGGTCCATTCTTGCTTGTCTTTGGCGACGTTAAGCGCCAAAAACTCAGGATCGGGTTTGGCCGGGGAGATATTGCCGGGGCGAAGGGGCATGGGAGGGCCGACTCTTCTGAGCAGATCAACTCGAGCGGCGTCATAGTCCTTCACCGGGTCGCTAATCATGATATGGCCACCGGCAAGAGCGGTCAGCGTTACCCATGTTTGGGCTTCGGCGACGGGGAGGCGGAGGCACATGTAGTCGGGGTCGTTCAGCCAGACGACATTGTTGAGATGGTGAAATTGGGCGATGTACTTGGCGGATCGGCGGATGCTGGCGAAATCCGGGGCGACATCTTCCCCAATTCGGCATCCATCGGGTACTCCAGCGAGTTCGGGAAGGGTTCCCCAGCAGGCAAGGACGTATGAGTCTTTGGCGACCGACTTGATGTCCTTCATGATCTCGCGGAAGGCTTGCTCCATCGATTGATTTCGCGACTTCCAGTATTCGGGCGCTTTTCGGTAGTTGTCGTAGAGAACGTGTCGGAGGGTGTCGATCTTGAAGTAGTCCCAGCCTTGGGATTTCAGGGTTCGGATGGTTTCTACGTATGCCTCTTCCAAAGCGGGTTTGTCGAGGCCATTGATGGCGTAATTGACCCAGGGGCCGCGATACGGTTTGCCGTCTTTGCCCAGGACATAGCCCTCGTTATGCTTGATTCCCAAGGGGAGGAAGAGGCCGACCCAGATTCCCGGGGTTAGGCCGAGGGATTTGATTTCTTTGGCGAGGTGGGGGAGTCCGTCTGGGAAGCGGTCGTTGGGTTCGGTCCAGAGTTCGGAGAACTTCTCCCCGGGTTTGAGGGGTGGTTCGCCGGATTGGGAGGCTCGTTGGTAGCCATCGTCGATTTGGATGACGTCGTAGCCGTAGTCCAAAAGGTTTTTGGCCATGAACTTTGAGGCATCTTCAATGTCTTTTTGACTGACCTGTTGAAGATGGGCCATCCAGGAGCACCAACCGGCGACGGGGTGTGGCCAGAGGGGTTTGGACTTATCCCAGAGGAAGTAGCCAAGGTGGTCTTGGACGTATTTGGGTTTCAGCTCGATCTTAGCCGAACCTTGGATGGCGACCTCATAGCCGCCTTTGGCGGGGACGAATTTTGGGGAGCCGCCGGTGATGGTGATGAGGCGATCAGAGGCTCGGTCGTAGATGGAATCGAAGTTGGTGGTGGTAGGTTTGCCGTAGATGCTGATCAGGCGATCGGGGGCGTTGGGGGTGCAGGGGAAGGAATCTTGGGAGGCAGCGATGAAGAGGTTTGTCTTTGATCGGCTGGATACCCTAAGATCGACGGTATACCCATAGAGGCGTTTTTTTGGGGGGACGAACTCGGAGGTTTTTGGGCCGTGGGGATAGCCTAGGGGGACATCTTTGGCGGGGGTTATCGATTCGTTAACCTTGGGGATCTTTAGGTCCTTGCGGTTCGTGAAGACGATAGGGATTTTTGCGTCCGATAGGAGTACGCGATCTTGTGGCGGGTTCATGAGTGCAACGGCATTGGCGCCAGCTAGACAACATAGGCAAGCTAGGATCATTTGAGTTTCAAAGAATACTCGGGTTACCAGGTTTAGTGGTTCTCGTTACGGGCAGACCGTTGTAGTATTCAAGAGATGGCAGTCGCGGACGACCTGCGGGAGACGTTGCGGGGAGCGCTTGATCGGATGATTCCGGCGGACGACGATCCAGGAGCTTTGGACTTGGATTGCGATCGGTTTGTGCTGGAGCTTTTGGACAGCGACGCAGAGCTTGCGGCGTTTTATGAGAATGGGCTTCGCAATCTGCATGCGGAGGGATTCGATTCGCTCCCGCCCGACGAGAAGGATCGTTTGCTCTCCGAACTTGAATCGTGTTCTTCCCGAGACGGATGGGCAGTGAGTCCATCGGCATTTGTGGAGGCAATGGCGCAGCACGCAATGGAAGGCTTTTACACGCACCCCAAGGGGTGGCAGACGGTTGGATTTGAGGTTACTCTTTGAGCCACTGGGACGTGGTGATCGCCGGAGCAGGAGCCGGTGGCGGGGTGGCGGCATATGTTCTTGCCGCCGCCGGGAAGCGCGTCCTGCTTTTGGATCGTGGTCGGTGGCTGGACTTTGCCACCACAGGACGCGATCATCTTCGAAATCACCGATTGGCGACTTACGGGCACAATACCGGCCCCGAACTTGTGGGGAATCCTCGAGTTTTCGTCGACGTTCACGGAACAGAGCATGTCGTAGCTCCGAACTCCTCCGACTATCACCATAACGCCTCGGCGGTTGGGGGTGGCACGGTGGTCTATGGCGGGCAGGCTTGGCGATTTCACCCCTTAGACTTTCGGATGGCTTCAACTTATGGCTCGCCGTCGGGGAGTTCTTTGGAAGATTGGCCGATCTCCTACGACGACCTAGCGCCGTACTACGAGTTGGCCGAGTGGCTTGTGGGAGTCGCAGGGGGACCGCCTTCTTCGCAGATGCCGGAGAGGCGTGGCTATCCCATGCCCGCCCACGTTTTGCATCGAAAGGGTCGGGCCCTGAGGGCGGCGGCCGAGAAGATGGGCTGGGAAACTCAGTCAGTGCCTCTGTTGATGAACAGCGTTCCGTGGGACGGAAGAGCTGCATGCTCGAATTGTCAACAATGCGTCGGTTTCGCCTGTCCCGTCGACGCAAAGAATGGGACGCAGAATACGGCAATTCGCCGAGCGATCGAAACGGGTAACTGCCGGGTATGGGATCAGGCGGTAGCCAGTTCCCTGTCGTTCGAGGCGGGAAGAGTGACAGGGCTTCGGGTGTTTCGCTGTGGGTCGTGGCATGAAATCAAAGCGGACGCGGTAGTTCTTGCTTGCGGGGCGATCGAAACCGCGCGCCTTCTGCTCCATTCGCGGACGGCTCAGGAGCCGAATGGCGTTGGCAACAACTCAGACCAGGTGGGGAGACACCTTCAGGGGCACTACTACCCCAACGCATTTGGACAGACAGACGAGCCGCTATGGGATGGGATCGGGCCGGGGCCGACGACCGCAACCTTGGACTTCAATCACGGAAACGACGGAGTGATCGGAGGAGGGCTGCTGGCGGATGATTTTGTGATGCTCCCGATTATCTTCGCGAAGTGGTGGCGACCGCCGGGGGCGCCTGCCTGGGGGCAGGCGAATAAGGACTGGATGCGGGAGGGATACCGAAGGTCACTGATGGTCACCGGACCCGTTCACGAGATCCCCTCTCCAGACTCGCGGGTGGAGTTGTCTTCGCGGGTTACGGACAGGTTTGGGATTCCGGTGGCGCGGCTCAGCGGAACAACGCATCCCGAGACCGTGCGAACGGCAGAGTTTATGGAGGCAAGGGCGAAGGATTGGCTCCGGGCGGCGGGAGTGCGAGAGGTGTGGAGTAAACCGCAGGCCCTTCGGCTGTCGGCTGGGCAGCATCAGGCGGGAACCTGTCGGATGGGGGTTGATCCGGCAACATCGGTGGTGGACCCGTGGGGGCGGGTTCATGGGCATGAGAATTTGGTGATTGCGGACGGTTCCGTTCATGTCACGAATGGGGGATTTAATCCGGTGTTAACGATCATGGCGTTGGCGTGGCGGTCGGCGGAGAGATTAGTTGGGGTAAATGTCGAATTTTCACCACTTAGCGACTAAAGTCAAAACAATACCGATTGATTTCGACCAGCTTTACATTTTGTTCATTGAAGACACTGGCCAGTTCAAAGTCGGTAAACTCATTAGTATCAAAGTGGCGAATTTACCAATAACGATTAGTCCGAGCGATCTCACTTTCCTGTGGGAAGAATGTCAAGCGTGCTTTTGGGACAAATATCGATTAGGGCTGCGTCGACCGCGTCCGGTCATGCCCGCAATCTTTAATGTAATTGACATGGCTATCAAAGAAACACTCAGCGCATCGACACTTGATACAACTGTAAGGGGAGCACCGATATGCTCGGTTATTGCTTCTGACGTCGGAGTTGTGTCGATTCCAATGTCGATAGGTGGAGCTGTTATGTCCATAAAAGGGATCCTTGATTCGCTGGTGCGATATCAGAATGGGAAGATAGGTGTTATTGACTATAAAACGTCATCACCGGTAAACGCAGAGAGGACCTACTCTGCTCAGTTAGATGCGTATGTGTATGCTCTAAAGAATCCCGAATTTGCAAACGGCCCTTACCCCGCACAGTCGATTTCGAATCAGTCTGGATTGATATTCTACGAACCGGATCAGCTAAAGACCAGTGGTACTGGCCTCGGAGCGCTTATAGGATCATTAACATGGTATGATTTACCTTATTCTGAGAATCGTCATATAACTCTAATGACCGAAGTCGGATCTATACTATCGGGGCCACGGCCCCCTTCTGGAAAACGTTGCGATGTATGCAGATATTTTAATCAGAGGCTGGGTTGAACAATGAAACTCCCGTTCGATTCATTGTGGCGGGACGGCTGCATACATCTAAATAACCATATATGTAAAGCATATCGTGACGTCCTTAAGATGGAAGGGCTTGCACCCAGTAAACAAAATCGAACAGGCGGAAGATCGGAGTCTGACACTAACCAGTGGTTCGCGTCCAATTTTGAGAGTGGTGCCGCGCGTCTATCATCTATCCAAAATGGAGCTCACCAAGAATATGGCTCCATTGCAAGACACTTAAGTGCAATATCAGTAACGGGCAGATGCGTTATCTTTGACTTGTGTTGCGGGAGTGCAACGGCTTCGGCGACAATGATCAGTAATCTAATTCATCAGAGAAAGAATGGAAATGCACAATGCGCTCCCGTGACGATCGAAGTTCATGGGTGGGACTATTCTTCGCGCGCACTTGATCTCGGCGAAAAAATCTTGAATTGCCTTAAACCAGAGGCGCAAGAAATGGGAATACAAATCCAATGGATTCCGATGATTGAAGATATTGCGAATGAGATCAGCTATGCGAAACTCGTAACTAGTTTGTTTGATTTGCATTCTTCTGGCCCCTCTATCACATTGATGATTGGAAATATCTCCGGGGAAGCCAGTCAAGACAAGAACCTCGAGTCTAGAATCCTGTCATTATGTGCACTTTGTGAGGTAAACGACTGGGGTCTTCTGTGGTATGAACCTAACTGGAGTAAGGCAAAGACTCTTCTTGAGAAATTCATGCAGAAAATACAAATTTTGCTCCCTGGCCGGGCAGAACGAATAGTTAAGCCATTCAATTTCCAAGTTCGGTCTTGCCATGAAAATCGATATAGCTCAGGTGTATCACTTTGCCTCTGGCGTGTATTAGAAGAACATGGAGGTATCTATGGTGAATCATTCTGACAACTTAGGCGTTAGGGCTCTTAATAGCGTTAGGTCGACACATGTTGGCACCTATTTGGCCTTACGTAAGTTTCTTGATTCGTATCCTCTTGCTGAGGAGGATTATTTGCTAAGAGACTTTGTCACTTGTTCGAAAATTAAGCATCTACCGTTAACGAACTTAAGGACATTAATCTTCAAGCGAATATCTGATAATATTCCAGAGTACCGGGAAATGCATTTTCCCTGCCCTACAAGAATTATAGCGGACACAATAGTCTTGGAAATTATTGACAGGATTACTACATTCAAGCAAGCTTCTACTTCTTTTAGCTACAGACTCGCTAAGACCCCGGCATCGAGATTCACATTCGAGCCCTATTGGGAAGGTTACAAGGATCGTAGAAACAAGATTTCTAGTCTCTTGCTGAGTACGAATAATGTAATGATAAGTCTGGACTTCAAGAAATTCTATCATAATCTTGATCCACACAAGGTTGCCGCCGCATTAAAAGCCCATCTTGTATCGCAAAAATCACTGTCTCGAACTGAAAGATGGGCTCAGGATTATGTCGTAGGATTTCTCGAGTCAAGACCGACTGGGTCTGGACTGCCAGTTGGCTCTGATCTAAGTCATTTTCTTGCCGACCTGTATCTCGAGAAATTCGATGAAATTGTGGGTCAAAAATTCCCAGGTTGCTATTTCAGATATGTCGATGACCTGGCAATTGTTGTCAATGCAGAAAGCAACAATTCGGTGCAAGAGTTTGTCGAATCGACTGCGCTAAAGTCCGGCGGTATGGAGATTAATCCTGACAAGAGCCTTGTTTATGATTCGCAGAAATGGATGATCGCAAATAGTTATCGCAATCGACCGCCTGAAGCGACAAGTTACAGCGATCTAGTATATCGTTTAAGGGTTTATCGACTTAAAGGCGGAAGCATAGAAGAACTCGAGGCGATGATGGGTAAGGCGACTGAGCGACTACCAATTCGTAGACTAACAGAGTGCGTAACCGATCCTGAGTATCAAATGAGAGTTCGAACCCACTTTGATGAAGGGCACGAGTTCGCTATCCGGGCTCATCGTACTGAATTACGAGAGATGCCAGAACTCGCGAGTAAGGCGGCTGAAAAGATAAAGAATCAAATCGACGCTGTGGCGGAGGATGAGAATTGGACACAGCCAGAGATTAAGCCGTATATTGAAAGGTATCTCCGAACATTGGCTAACCAATCCCTATTCCTGGCTGATGAATCCGCTTTGCGACGTATCAAAGCAATCTGTGAGAGAAAAGGGACCAGTGCTGAGTTCCGCGCATGTGTCGATGCGATTGTTGATCAGAATATTGCCCATGTACTTCACATGCCGGGCAGAGCTCAGCATGCTGTGGTAGAACTTCTGGGTAAGACTGGTGTTAAGAAGATGCTTGCTGCTTTTTTAAACTCATACCGACCTGAAGAAGGAGAGAAGAGAAATGCGATTCTTGCTTCACTTTGTGAGTTATCGGCTGCAGGCTGTGGTGATGTGGATTTCAGTAACCTTAACTTAGGTTTAGATGAAATGAAAGCGATTGATGCCTTCCGTGGTCAATTTGATCGCAAGTCTTTGGTTTATGATGGCAGCTACACAGAAGAAGTAGGGTCTTTGCTTAGCGGGTTAGAAATGGAAGATCGATTGCGTATGCTTTGGAGCCAGAGATACGATGGTGAAATTCAGCCCATATTCACGACTAAACTCGATGGCATCTACTATAGCTAACGCTAAAGCTCGATAGTTGCATATTTGCTGAATGAGCCGTTCCTTTATCAGCTTGTGAGCGTTTTTATGCCTCTTCCTTATTGGTAGGATGAGGGTGAAGATAATACACCTTCGTGTATACATTGATTCTAAGTAACTCGGAGCTAGTCGATTCGTGCGTCAGAGATCTACTGGGCAATGTTCCTAACTGTTGATTCATGACCACCTCAAGTTCTTCGGCTGTCGGCTGGGCAGCATCAGGCGGGAACCTGTCGGATGGGGGTTGATCCGGCAACATCGGTGGTGGACCCGTGGGGGCGGGTTCATGGGCATGAGAATTTGGTGATTGCGGACGGTTCCGTTCATGTCACGAATGGGGGATTTAATCCGGTGTTAACGATCATGGCGTTGGCGTGGCGGTCGGCGGAGAGATTAGTTGGGGCATAGGCAAGGACGTTTCGGGAGAGGTTGGAAGCGTTGTTGGCGGAGTGAGAGGGCAGGGACGGGGCGCCGGGGGAAACGGGTGCGGTGGGTACGGAGTACTGAGTGCGTGCGGTGTGCTTCGGGTTTGTGGTGGAGAGGATTCGCTCAATCGTTGATCGCGCTCAGCGGCGGCACGGAACCCCCGGCTACACCCTGCCGGTGACCGATCCATCGAGTCCGAGTGTTAGGGAAACAAAAAACTCCTCCTTCAGAGAACTGAAGGAGGAGTTTTGCGATCGTTATTTCTTCTGGCCTTCGCCCATGGGCGAGTTCATGGGTGGGGGGCCGTCGCCGGGTTGTTTGACGGCGATTTTGTTCGGGTCGTAGTCATCTGACGAGGATCCACAGCCCACGAGGGGCAGGGCTAAGGCGGCGGCTACGAATAAGAGACATGTTCGCTTCATTTAGTTATTTCCACTCTCCCATTTGGGACATCCAGTAAGTAACGGCGGGCGCGCCGGGCCAGTCGCTGCCGGTGACGCGGACCTTGTACATGCCGTACACGTCGTCGGCAAAGGTCTTAAATCCGTTCATCGCCTTCACATGGCCGTCGAAGAAAGCGAGACCGACCTGTTTGGTTCCCATACCTCGAGCGTACGAGACTTGGTTATTGCTTACGCCGCACCAGTTGGCGTCACATCCATATGCGAAGTAGCGCGAATAGATGTTGGGATAGGGGGTTCGGGTGCCATACATCATCGCTGTGCCAGCAATGTTCTCCAGCGAGTTGACCATGCCACCGCCACCTCGAACGTAGACGTTGGGGTCTCCCGTCCAGGTGTAGGCTCGGGTCCAGAGGGTCGCGTCTTCGCTCTCGACATCGGCATCTCCGAGGTTTTCGTTCTTACCAGCGTCGCAGTTCAAAGCGTATGCTCGGGGGAACCGGCTACTGGTATCGCCTCGATAGGTTTGGCCGCCATCCGTATAGCTGGCCCAGTTTCCGTCGTAGGTGGGAGCGGCAAAGATGCCACCGTCGCCTTGCTCGGCAGCAGTGTAGACACCACCACCGGCTTTCTTCTGTTTGCCACCGTTCTTGATGTACGGGAGCACGGCATCTTTCCAGAGGACGATATCGTAGCGCGGGTTGCTCCAGTTGGCCTGGTAGACCGGAACGAGGATATCGTCGTAGTCTCCGGAGTACATGATGACGCCGAGAGAAATATTCTTGAGGTTGCTAATTTCAGACGTCCGCTTTGCGGCAGCCTTTGCCTGGGCGAACACAGGGAACAGGATTGCGGCGAGAATCGCGATGATCGCGATTACGACTAAGAGTTCGATAAGTGTAAATGCCTTTTTCATGATGTCTCATCTTTGAGGACGCGGGCCCCAAGGGGCCGTGGAAGCCGCTTCGCTAACGCGCCGTTGACTCCCTTACAACGAGCTCCGGAACTAAAATCTCTTGCTGAAGTGGAGCAGTGGGGTCGGCCATCTGCTCTTTGAGGAATTGCCAGGCCAGCATGCACATCTCTTGGATGGGCTGGCGAACGGTGGTAATGGGAACCTGGGTGTGTTCGGTCTCTTCGATGCCGTTGAATCCGACCAGGGCGACATCCTCGCCGATTTTCACGCCAAGGTTAGAAAGAACGAGTGATGTCGAGACGGCGGCCTCGTCGTTCATACAGACGATCGCTTCGGGGAGAGCTTTCTCCGCGTAGAGCTTTTCAATACCGTCCTTGATGTGCTTGAACGAGAACGTTTCGACCGCGATGGTTCGCGATTCGAGCCCGGCTCCGACCATGGCATCTCGGTATCCCTCGAACCGGGGGCCGGAATCGACCAGTTCCGAGGTCCAGGGGGCCAGATAAGAAATGTGTTTGCGCCCGGTTCCGATGAGGTGGTCCATGGCGGCATCGGCTCCTTTACGGAGGTCAATTCCAACGTAGCTTTTGCTCTCGGACCAATAGGCGCCCATGCTGACAAATGGGATCGTCGGGGCGATCCGGTCGTAGTCCCGAGTAAACGCTTCTACGGACGCGGAGTTGTCGAACGCAAGAATGCCATCGACAGGGACTCGTAGGGCTCGGTCGAAGGTGTGAGCGAGGTTGTATTCCTCGTCGATGTCAGTGACGGCAGCGGTGACCTCGGTTTCCCGAAGGAGGGCCCGCATGCAGTCGAGGACTTGGCCGCGATAGCAGGAGTACTCCAGGCTCATCCAGAAGCCGATGATCCCCGAGCGTCCACTGGTAAGGGCCCGAGCAGCGGTGTTTGGCAAATAACCAAGCGATCTGGCCGCTTCCAAGACCTTGGCCCGAGTCTCGGGCAAGATCGGAAGATCGGTCCTTCCGCTGAGCACCCGCGATACGGTTGCTCCTGAAATATTAGCTGCCTTAGCTACATCGTCCCGCGTTGGACGTCCTGTGCTTCGCGTGTTCACGCGCTTGTTGTACACGCGTACATCTTAGCACGAGTTTTTCAAAATTGAAATTTTTTGGTCTTTAGGCGGAGGGTTGGGCGTTGCGAGGTTTTCGAGAAATTCCGTTGTCGAGGTTTGAAATTTGGCGTCGATCGAGCGTTCAACGGTAAGCCCATCGCGGGTGGGCGATGCTTGCGCTACCAGATAGGAAGCGATTTCAGGATTTGGTGGGCCAGGGATTTGATGGTGTGGTCATCAATGGTTTGGCCGTAGACCATCAGAGACGTTCCGTACATGGCGGCGCGGAGGGCGGCGAGTTGGAGGTCGGAGTCTTCGAGGGGGTGGTGGTAGGCGGCGAAGAAGCGCTCTCTTTGGGTTGGGAGCACGAAGGTGTAGGCGAGGGAGAGGTCGAGTGCGGGGTGGCCGCGGTGGGTGTCTCCCCAATCGATGATTCCCGTGACTTGTCGCCGTTCGTTCGCAATCAGGTGACGAGGGTAGAGGTCTCCGTGAACGATGACGACCCTGGCGGTTGGTCGGATGGTGGGGGCGAGCGCTCTTGCCCATTTGAGGATGGCGGTCAGATCCAGATCGGAGGGGGTTTGAGGGGAGTCTTGGAGGATTTGGCAGCGGGTCTCGATCTTCTCCAAAAGGGAAATGGGGTCTTTGCGGAAGATGGTGTCGTCCGGGAGGTCTTGGAGGGGCGAGTTTGTGAACTCGATGGCGTGGAGCTGGTTGAGGAAATTGGCAAGTGGCTGTACCTGTCGAGCCCTTTCTTCATCGGTCCATGTCATTCGGTCAGCGGTCTGGCCGGGGAGCAAAGGGTATCCGACGAATGGATAAGGGTAGTCGTCCTGGGGGACACCGAAGTGTTGGAAATCCGGGATGGGGAGATCTAGCTGAGGGCGCAGGTGAGGGAGGGCATGACACTCATTGACGAGGATCTCGGCGCCGACTTTTCGGGTGGGGAGGCGAAATACGGTCTGGTCGGGATAGATGATGCAGAAGTTGTCCCAGCCCTGGCCCAGGAGAGTTGGAACCTCATCCCTGAATTGGGGGAACTGGGTGGCTACGATGCGGTGGGCGGATTCGGTGGTCAGGTTAGTGTCAGCGATCATGGGCACTTCGGGCAGGGACTTCGTCGCTTCGCGACAGGGACTGCGCCGCTTTGCGGCAGGGACGAGGGACGAGGGACAAGGGACGAGGTTTTAGGTGTTAGGGTCGCTTCGCGATGTAGGCGGAATGATGTCTGGAGGCGTTTAGGTAGTTATGAGTATGGAACTAGAGTTGGATCCTCGGACGACGGCGGCGGTGATTGTGGATTTGCAGAACGCGACGGTGGGGCGGGAGTTGGCGCCTTATTCGGGGGCGGAGGTGGTGGAGAGGTCGCTTCAGATTGCGGATGCGCTACGGGCGGCGGGGGGATTGGTGGTGTTCACGACGGTGAACCTGCATGAACTGATTCGTCCACCGGCGGACAAATTTGTGGTTCGGGATCCGAATGCGGCGATCCCGGAGGGGGCGAACGAGTTTGTGGAGCGCGTGAAACTGCAGCCGGGGGATAAGCATGTGATCAAGCGTCAGTGGGGGGCGTTTTACGGGACGGACTTGGATCTGCAGTTGCGTCGGCGGGGGATCAAGACGGTGATCATGACCGGGCTGGCGACGAACATGGGGGTGGAGTCAACAGCGAGAGGAGCTTACGATCGGGTGTTTGAACTTGTGTTTGCTCACAACGCGATGAGTGGTTTGAACGGGGAGATGCATGAGTTCTCGGTAACTCAGATGTTTCCGCTGATGGGCAAAGTGAGGGATACGGCAACGATCGTGGCAGCCCTTCGGCCACGCCCTTAGATTTTCTCTCCTCCCTGGATCTAATTGACGGCGACGATTCGTATACTGCGAGCGAGCGGAAGCGATTTCCGCGTTGGAGGTTCGCATGAAGCCTTGTCTCGGTCTGGGTCTATTGTTCGCCGTTGCTCTGGTCTCCGCATCGCCCGTTTTTGGTCCGAAGGTGGCCAAGGTTAAGTATTCGGAATGGATGCGGTTCGAGTCGCGCACGGTCTCAGATGGCAACTCGTCGCAATCGGAAGAGGCCACGCGGTCGAAATGGTCGTTAAGTATCGATCTTCCCCTCAGTTCGGAAGCGATGGCGCGGTTTGACGGGGAGACCGGGTTCGAGATCAAGTTTGGCAGCAGCACGATTTCGGGAAAGTTGAGCGACGACATGAAGTACCACGCCGGAGCGACCAGCGCGGAAGTTCCCATCACGTTGCCGCGAAGCAACGCGATCTACGCCACGGCCAAGTTGAAGTGGGGCAAAGACAAGGTTTCGATTACGCTTACTCCGAAATCCGATACTTCGCCTTCTCTCACCGCTCGGGACTACATGGGTGAGAGAAATGGGGCCCTCAATTTGAAGAGCAAGCTCGCGCTGAAGATTGGCGACATTACCCAGGAAGTGAACTTGATTCTCACCGGAAAAATGGATAAGAAAGTGGTGGATACGGAAGTGATTTCCGGGGCGGTCATCGTCATTGACCTGAAGGGTGAGGGCCAGGCTGAGGTCGGTTCCTAGGCCATGATCACTTCCCTTTTGGCGGCTGGGCTCTGGTTAAGTAGTGGACTTCAGGCCGATCCTCTTCCACGAAAGCCCTGGTTCGGCGCGGGATTGACGGCAGTTGAGGGCGGTTTGAAGGTCACGCAGGTGGTGGCAGGAGGGACGGCCGATTCCGCGAAATTGAGAGTGGACGATATCGTCACATCCTTGGCGGGCAAGCCGACGGCGACGGTTGGTGACCTGACTCAGATCCTTGGTGGACTGAAAACCGGTTCTCAATCTTCCCTCGCGTTCATGCGGGCAGGTAAAGAGCAGATGGCTGCGATCCAAATCCTTCCCAAGTTGCCGGACAATGGCGACGGTTACGAGACGATTTATGACTCCGTTGTGAGCAAGGGCAAGCGGATTCGAATCTTTGTGACGCGTCCCAAGACGGCCGGAAAACACCCGGCGATGTTCTTGATCCAGGGAATCGGCTATGTGTCCAATGAACAACCGCTGACGAGCACCAGCGGCTATGGGCGAATCTGCCGGGCATTTAGTGACAAGGGATATGTCACGGTGCGAGTGGAGAAGCCCGGGCTGGGCGACAGTGAAGGCGGTCCAGCAGACGACGTGGACTTCGATACCGAGGTTGACGCGTTCCGGCAGGCGCTGCTCAAGACAAAGCAATACGACTTTGTCGATCCCTCAAAGGTGGTGATCTTTGGTCACAGCATGGGGGGATGCGAAGGGCCGATTTTGGCGAGCGAGATCCCGGTGGCAGGATTGGCTGTTTACGGGACGGTCGTGCGGACTTGGCATGAATACGTCGTCGATATGTTTCGCCACCAGCCCTCTCTGGGCGGGGCGGTAGCGTCTTCGTTGGATGCCTCCGAGCGGAACGTGATTGCGGCTCTGCATCTGATCTTTAACGAAGGGCTGAGCTTGGCGGAGATTGAGGAAAAACACCCGAAGTGGGCGGGGGCGGCGAAGGCGGTCATTCCCGATGGGAAGCACTTTTCTGGAGTGGGATTACCGTTCTGGCGCGGATGCTTTGCCCAGAACTACGCGTCGTTTTGGGAGAAGTTAGATACGCAAGTGCTCTCTGTCTACGGAGCTTGCGATTTTGTGGCGGAGCGGGTGGACCACCCGATGATCGCGGACATCGTGAATCGCGCCCACCCCGGCAAGGCACGGTTTGTGGAGATTCCGGAGAGCGATCACGCGTTCCGGAGGGTGGCGACTCCCAAGGAAAGCATGGAGTTTTGGGCGAAGGGCGGGAAGGAGATGAATCCTGCCATCTGCGACATGCTGGTCAAGTGGGCGAACGAGGTTACGCGGTCATAACCGGTTCTGGTTCGGTTAGGATCTGTTCGAAGATCTGATCCCAAGAGAAATTGGCGCCGGTTTGCCAACGACTGTCAAAGGACGGTCCGAGTTGGCCTTGGAGGGATTGGACGAGCTTTTCGATTTCCTTTTGTTCGAGGGGAGAAGCGGGATGGGCGATTTGAGCCCGAATCTGGGCACTGAACCCAAGAACGATGGCGGCGCGACTTGGTTGGTTCCGGGCAGCGAGGAACCGAGAGTAATACTCAAGAACTTCCATTCCGCCAAGGTCCCTCAGTCTTTGGAGCATCTGGATACTGACCAAGAATTCACTTTCCGCCTTCATGAGGTCACCCGCCTGAAGGTGGTAGACCGCGAGTGCGAGATGGCTCCGGCTCAGACTTCGTTCATTGCCTTCTTGCTGGAACAGACGGTGGGCGCTCTCGATGCGCTCCAGCGCTTTTTTAAGGTCATTTCGCCAAAGGTGAACATTGGCCAGCCCAAGGTGAGTCCAGGCTAGCCCCTGTGGGTCCGAAATCTCGACAAAGAGATCATTTGCCTGATTTAGCTTTTCTTCTGCTTCGGGCATCGTGCCTCGATCAAAGGCGATGGCTCCGAGTTTGTGGAGAGTCCAGGCGATGGCGCGCTTATCTCCCATTTTGATGAAGGTTTGCAGGCACGACTCGTGGCGGGCTTGAGCTTCCGCCAGATGCCCCAGGTCTTGGTCGGCATTGGCCAACTGGCTTTCAGCCCAGACGATGGTGTGGGGATCGCCATTTTTGATGAGGGCTTTCCAACTCCGTTCGTAGTAGTCTCGACCAGCTTGGTAGTGTCCCCTTTCGATTTCGGCGGTGCCCAGGTTGCCCAACGCGAGGCCGGCCATGCGATGATTGCCAAGCGATTCCCAGTCTTGGATGCAGTCTTGCCAAAGAACGATAGCTTCTTCTCGACGCGAGGTTTGGCTGGCGATATTGGCGAGATTGAATCGTGATTCGACGATGCCGGGATGGTCTTGGATGGCTTCCCGGATGGCAAGGGCTTGTCGGTGGGTGTACTCGGCCTCGGTGAACTCGCCCAATCGGAAGTGCATGACACCAAGACCGTGAAGCGAGAGGGCGAGGGCGGGGGTGGGGATGGCCCGGGCGTCCTGGTGAAGCACCCGTTCGAGAGCTTCCTTCCCTTCGACAAACTGCCCTCGGGAGTACCAGTAACGCCAGAGGGCGCCAGCGAGGCGGAGGGTGTCTTGAATGGCCGATTCCTCTTGGGGGGCGAAGGCGAGGGCGTGCCGGAAGTTATCGTATTCGAAGATGAGGGCGCGCATCCAGCGCGGTTGTTCGACACCGAGAATGCCAGCGGCGGCCCGTTCGGCAAAGAGCGCGCACCAGTGGCGATGCTTGGCCCGGATTGTTTCCTGCTCTCCAGACTCAACGAGTTTTTCAGAGGCGAAGTGGCGGACCATTTCTACCATTCGATAGCGCTCGGAATCGTCTTGATCTTCGAAGCGAATGAGCGACTTATCGACGAGGGAGGCGAGGAGATCGGGAACGGGCTGATCTTCCGCCAAGGACTCCGCGGCGGGAAGCGTCCAACCGCCAGCAAAGACCGAGAGTCGGGCGAAGAGGTTCTTTTCCTCGGCAGTCAGGGTGTTGTAGGACCAATCGAGGGTGGCCTTGAGGGCCTGCTGCCGGATAACGATGGATTTGCCGGTGGTGGCGAGGAGGGCGAAATCGGTCTGGAGCCGCTCGGCAATTTCTTCCAGGGGCATGGAGCGAACACGGGCGGCGGCGAGCTCGATGGCGAGAGGAATGCCTTCGAGATAGGCGCAGATTTGGGCGATGACGGTGACGTTGGCGGCGTTAACGGCGAAGTTCGGGCGAGCGGCTTGGGCGCGTTCGATGAAGAGTTGGACGCCTTCATAGGCGAGAACCACCCGGCGGAGGGTGGATGACCCAGCCGGGAGGTGATTGGGATTGGGGACGGCGAGGCCGGGGACATACCAGGCGGTCTCGCCGGGAATGCCGAGAGACTCTCGGCTGGTGGCGAGGATACGGACTCCCGCGCAGGATTGGAGGATCGCTGAAACAGCCTGGGCGGAGGCGCGTAGCAGGTGTTCGCAGTTATCCAGCACGAGGATCATTCGCTTTTCGGCGAGGTGTCCGACCACGATTTCCATCCAGGGTTGGTCGGGGGACTCGGAGAGACTGAGGGCCTGGCCAATTTGGCGAGGGATATCGGATTCGTCCTGAATGGCTTCCAGGGAGACGAGGGTGACGCCGTGGGGGTAGTCGCGGACGACGTCTTTGGCTACGGCCACGGCGAGGCGGGTTTTCCCGATTCCGCCGAGGCCGGTGAGGGTCACGAGGCGGGACCGACGAAGGAGAGAAGCGACTTCGATGCGCTCGTCCTCTCGGCCGACGAGGTCGGTGAAAGGATGGGGGAGGCTCCCCGCGAAGATAGTGGTGGGAGCGGGGGGCGTCTCTCGCGTCTTGGTTTTAGCTTCGGCACGGAGACGGAGATAGAGATCGGTGGTCTGCTGGTCTGGAACGGTACGCGCTTCGCCTTTGAGGTGGTCTTCAAATTGGCGATAGACCTGAAGGGCTTCGTTCGTGTCTCCACCGGCGGCAAATGCCTCCATGAGGCCGCGGCGGGGGGCGTCTCGCCAAGGATCGATCTGGATGGCCCTTTGGAACCAGGCTTGGGCGGCGGGAAAATCTTGGGCAGCGTGGGCCGAGTCTCCGAGTTGGAGCAGGGCTTGAATGCACTTGTGCTCTCGGGCGGCGCGCTCTTGGGGCACCCATTCTTCGGGGCAGCCCTCAAGGAGGTGGCCTTGGTAGATATCGACGGCCGATTGGAGGGAAGCGAGAGTGGGGGTGGCGAGCGCGTTTTCGAATTCGACGAGATCGATCTCGGCGCCTTCCAGGTCCATTTCGAGGGAACGGCGGTCGGGGGACTGGATTCGATAGCCTTGGGAGCCGAGCGCCTGGCGGAGTTCGCTCAGGACGGCGCGGAGGTTGGCGAAGGCTTTGGTGTGCTCCGCGTCCGGCCAGAGAAGGCTGGCCAGCCAGTCTCGTTCGACCCGACGACCCTGGCGCAGGACCAGGACGGCGAGGAGCCAGAGAGCCTTACGCGAACGAAGGGGCGGGAGTTCTGCTCCCTCTACCAGGACTCGCATCGGGCCGAATAGATTGATCGTTAAGTCAGTCCGGGAACCACCTCTTCCCATCCTGTTTCACTCCTGAATTTCAAAAAGATTATGGATTGGGCCAGGCGGAACGCTTTTGAAATCCACGCGGAACGGTGTGGATTACAGCGCACCTGAATAATGACCCTACAAGCTTCGAGATTTTCTCTCGATGCGGTGTCTTTGGAATCCCGACGTTGGAAGATCCTTCCCTTCAACGGGTGGAGGCTCGAATTCAGTATATCGCGATTCCGGGGGCTTCTTCATCGATGGGATCGAGAAGCGGGGCGTGATTCTGGCGAATTGTCCTTCCCCTAGTTTCCAAGGTCGAAACGTCGCATGTTCCCGCTTCTCGGTCTCCTCCGACCTTTCTTCTTGCTTTAAGAGAAGGAGACCTAAGATATGAGCATTTCTGGAAATGAATACATCGCGGAGAACCCGGTGATCGATGCGACGGCTCAGGGCTTTTTGGATGCCCTGGCTTCGCAGACGGGGCCTGCGATTTACGAACTCTCGATTTCGGATGCCCGTGGCGTTCTTTCGGGCGCACAGGCGGGGCCGGTGGACAAGATGCCGGCGGACATTGAGGACAAGACGTTGCCAGTGGGGCCGACGGGCGAGGTAGCGATTCGAATCGTGCGTCCGGCGGGGAACACCAGCAAGCTGCCGGTGGTGATGTACTTCCACGGTGGCGGCTGGGTGCTGGGCGACAAGGAAACCCATGACCGACTGATTCGCGAGATTGCCAACGCAACGGACGCGGCAGTGGTGTTTGTGGACTACGTTCGTTCCCCCGAGGCGCACTACCCGGTGGCGATTGAGCAGGCTTACGCGGCGACGAAGTGGATTGCTGAGAACGGGGACGAGCTGAACCTGAATGGCAGCAACTTGGTGGTGGCCGGAGACAGCGTGGGCGGCAATATGGCGGCGGTGACCTGCCTGCTGGCCAAGGAGCGAGGTGGACCGGAGATTCAGTTCCAGGTTCTGTTCTATCCGGTGACGGACGCGAACTTTGAGACCTCTTCCTATCACCAGTACGCGACCGGTCACTTTTTGGATCGGGAGGGGATGAAGTGGTTCTGGGACATGTATGCGCCGGACACTTCGGTTCGGAACGAGGTTCATGCTTCGCCGTTGCTGGCGTCGATCGAGCACCTTCGAGGATTGCCGGATGCGTTGGTGATCACGGGCGAGTGCGACGTCTTGCGCGATGAGGGCGAGGCGTATGCGGGGCGATTAGTGGAAGCGGGCGTTCGGGTTACGGCGGTCCGGTTCCTGGGAATGATTCACGACTTTGTGATGCTCAACGTGTTGGCCCAAACGCCCGCGGCGCGAGGAGCGATTAGCTTGGCGACCACGATGCTCCGGTCGGCCCTGGGGAGATAAGGATGAGACGATGGCTTTATGGCGCCCTCTTGAGTATGGGCGTTCTTTCGGCGGCGGCGTGGTATGCGCCCAAGACAGTTAAGGAGACAAAAATGAGTGAAATGGCAAAGCCGACGATTGTGTTGGTTCACGGAGCGTTTGCGGACGGTTCCAGTTGGAACAAGGTGATTCCGAAGTTGGAGAAGGACGGTTACACGGTCATCGCCGTTCAGAACCCTCTGAATTCTTATGAGGCGGACGTGGCGACGACCAAGCGAGCGATCTCGTTCGTGAAGGGCCCGGTGGTTTTGGTGGGGCACTCATACGGCGGCGCGGTGATTACCGGCGCTGGCGCGGGTGAGCCGAATGTGAAGTCGTTGGTCTACATCGCGGCGTTCGGCATGGATTCCGGTGAGCCGGTGGCGGCGGCCGGTGAGAAGTTTGCTCCGGCTCCCTTGCTGGGCGCGCTCGTTCCGGATGCGGGCGGGTTCCTTTATGTGGACCGGGCGAAGGTTCACGACGTGTTCTGCGCGGATATTCCGGAAGCGGACGCGAAGTTGATTGCGGCGACGCAGAAGCCCTTGCACCAGAGCTGCTTTGGCGGGACGGCGGCGAAGGCGGCTTGGAAGGATGTTCCGGCTTGGTATCTGGTTTGTTCAGAGGACCGAGCGATCAATCCGGAGTTGGAGCGATTCTATGCCAAGCGAATGAACGCGAAGACGACGGAGATCAAGTCGAGCCACGTCCCGTTCCTTTCCCACCCGGATGAGGTGGTGAAGATCATCGAAGACGCGGCTAAGTAAGTCGTGCGGTTCGGGCGCCCTAGTTTGGGCGCCCGATTTGGCCCTCGGTGAGGGTTTTGTTCCACTCTTGTTTTTCCACCGCGCCCTGCGGGAGGACGACTCGGGTCTTGGAGCTTCGGTTTTTGAGATCGAGGTCGATGACGCGGCCTCCGCGTTGCCAATCGCCATAGCCGGACCAGCCGGAGACTCGGCCGTAGGCGAGTTTGATGCCTTTGTGGTCTCCGAAGTAGTCGTTCACGTGGTCGTGGCCGCAGAAGACGGCTTTGACCCGAGCAGAGGCTCGGTAGGTTTCGAAGACGGCGCCCATGTCGGACTCGAAGCAGACTTTTTCCCCTTGTCGGCCGATGGCGGCTTTTTCCTCGAAGAGGGTTTTGTACTCGATGGTGGGGATGTGCTGCATGACGAGGATGGGGTGGTCGTGGTTGGCGCGTTTATCGGCTTCCAGTTGGGATCTTAGCCAGTTGAGTTGGGACTCGGTGACGACCATTTGGGTGATGGGACTACCGCAGTTGAAGGCGAAGAGGGAGTAGGCGATGGGGCCCGTGGCGGGTCGGATGTCGATTCGGAAGCAGTAGTCGCGCTTTTCTACGCCGCTCTCCTTGTAGGTGTGAAAACCGACGGCGTGGTTTTGGAGGCGCTTGTAGTAGTCGTCGAGGGAGATGCCGTTCTTTTGGCCCTTGGAATGATCGTGGTTGCCGAAGACGAGGGACCAGGGGGTACCGAGGTCGTTCATGAAGTCGATGGCGGAGTGATCGACGCCTTCGGTGTCGTTGTTGATGAAGTCGCCGGTGTGGAAGACGAAAGCGGGGTTTTGTTGATCGACAAGGGCTCGGATGAGTTTCTTGGTTTGGGCGTCGGTCAGGAGGTTGGCGGGTTTTGGCGTGCCGAAGTGGGTATCGGTGATCTGGAGGATGCGCAGGCGGTCGGGGTCCTCGGAGATGAGTTCGTAGCGGTCGTCGGCGAGGCGCGCGAGTTTGGCGGCGGGGCGGGACGGGGTGGCTTTTAGCCAGGCGGGGGCGGCGAGGGCGGCGATGCCGGTCGCGGATTTGATCAGGAACTCTCGGCGATCCATGCGGCCATTATCTGGGTTGGCTGATTAACGGGGGGTTAACCTTGGGTTAAGGCGCTTCGACGGGTTTGGTTTCTACTTGGTAGCCAGCGGCGATCAGGGCGTCCCAGCCGTTTTTGACGGCGGAGGCGTAGAGCCAGCCGGCGCTGCGGAGTTCCTCGGCGACGCGGACGGAGGTGGCGTCTTCAGGGCAGCCGCAGAAGAGGGCGATGTAGGCGTCTTTGGGGATTCCGAGGCGCTCGACGTCTCGGCGGGCGAACATGGGGTGGATGCGCTGGGTGTTTTTGATTTGCTCGGCGCTACGTTCGTAGGGTTCTTGGCGGCGGACGTCGATGAGGTGGATTTGGTGGCCTTGGGCTTCGAGGTCCTCGATTTGTTCGGTGGTGATTCGGACGTCTTGGGGTGAGGCTTCGTGGGCGACGGGGGTGACGGCGAGGGTGACTTGGTGGTTCTTTCGGGCGCGGCGGGAGAAGCGGTTGCCGAAGAACATGATGGAGCCGCCATGGAGAGCGACGGAAATGAGGACGACCACGGTGGCGATGTGGAAGAGGGGCTCGGAGCCAGGGGTGTTTGCGAAGACAGGGACGAGGATGAGGAGCAACGTGCTGAGTCCCCGGGGGCCGTACCAGATGATGAGTCGCTTTGCGTGGGCGTCGGTTTTAGTTCTGGCCAGGGCGAGGGTGAGGCCGAGAGGGCGGGCCATGAGGGCGAGGGCGGCGAAAGCGAGGACGGCAAGGGTGACCATGCCCATTCCGGTCCAGATCAGGGAGGCACCGAGGAGGACGAAGGTGAACAGCAGGAGGATCTCGGCGGTGGTTTCGCCGTACTCGCGGAAGCAGTCGCAGAGTTCGACGTCGATGGACGAGATCATGAGACCGGCGGCGAAGACGGCGAGGAAGCCGCTGCCGTGGAGGGCTTCGGCGGCGGCGAAGGCGGCGAGGGCGATGCCAAGGGAGTAGAGGGACTCGTAGTCTCGGCGGACGCCGACTTTCTTGCTGATCTGATCGAGGAGGGCGATACCGACCCAGGCGACGAGGGCACCGGCGCCGGGGCCGATCACGAGCATTTGGATGAGCAGTTTGCCCGCGTTAACGGATTCGCCGGCGGTGGGGACGACGAATGCCATCGCGATGAGGACGATGGGGAGGAGGACGACGTCGTTGAGGGCGCTTTCAAGGCGTAAGGACTGGCGGGTGGAGGAGGGGAGGTCGGGGCGTTTGAGGAGACCTCGGAGCATCACCGGATCGGTTGAGGCCAAGGGGGCGGCGAGCATGAGGGCGAGGGGCCAGGGGAGGTTGAGGACGTAGACGGCGGCGAGGGCGATGAGGCCGGCGGCGATGAGCGTGCCGGGGCCGAGGATGAGGGTCGCGAGCTTGGCGTGTTTCTTTACTTCCGCGATATCGATAGTAAGGGCATCGGTGAAAAGGACGAGGGCGAGGCTCAGGGTGGCGACGACGCGAAGGATGGGGGCGTCTAGCCCGACATTCAGCAGACCGAGTCCGTAGGGGCCGACGGCGGCGCCGAGCCCGAGGAAGACGGCGACCTGGGGGAAGCTGCTTTTTTCGATGAATCCAGACAGAAGAGCCGACACGACGACGACCATGCCGATGAGGCCGAACATAAGGGCTAAGTTGTCGGTAAGGGCGGGGTTCATAGCTGGAACCTCATTCTACGAGCGATGTTACAAATGATTTGGCAGAAAGGGCCGTCTCATCCCAACCGTTTCTCGGCGAGGACCTAGAGGGACCGAGACCAGACGGGAAAAGTTCTTGCATCTGCGCAAGTTACGCTGGTCATGTGCTCGTATTACTGGTACAAAACCGCACTGCCCCTGTCATGAAATCTGGACGATTTGTATTCTTTCACTGCGCGCACCACCTCTTGAAACTGGTTAAGCCATGAAGAAGACCTTACGCGGATTTACTCTTATTGAACTTTTGGTCGTCATCGCGATTATCGCGATCCTTGCCGCCATCCTCTTTCCTGTTTTTGCACAAGCCAAGGAAGCAGCAAAGAAGACGGCGTGCCTTTCCAACACCAAGCAGATTGGTCTTGCTTTGATGATGTACGAGCAAGATTTTGACGACGTGGTAGCCCCCAACACCTGGTTCGACGCCAACGGGCGTGTTTACACGTGGTTTGAGCTACTTCTGCCGTACAGCAAGAATAAGGACATCGGCGTCTGCCCGAGCGCCGATAAGTCCACTCTCTTCACTTCCGACAGCCCGCTGGGCACGAAGCAAGCCTATGTCCTGAACAACTTCTACTGGTGGGACAATCGGCTTTCGATCTTTCAGCAAGGCTCCGAGTCTTCATCGACTTCGATCGAGAACCTGACGGGCGGCGTTTACTGCGTCGATGGTGGCGTTTGGACGGCGCATGGTGGGGATCCCTGGACACCCGACGAGCCGAAGTTCCAGTATCAGGCAACGCTGTACCCTTGGGCTGGCATTTTCAACAACTTGGCGGCGCAACCCAACGTCTCCCCGATTACGATCATGACGTTTCAAGGTGCAATCATCGCCCGACACAACGCCGGAACGAACGCGGCCTTTCTGGATGGGCACTCCAAGTTTGTGAAGGTGACCGAACTGCTCAAGAAGAAGGTTGAGACCGGTACGGGTTACGACCTTTACACCTACTTCACCAAGGCGGTCATTCAGTGAAGATTCTAGGATCCTTGGGCTTGTTGGCGGTCCTTGCCCTTGCCTCCATTGGATGCGGTTCCCCCGGTGGTGAGGAGAAGCAAGCCTACGATCAGCTTCAGGTTAAGCCTCAGACCGAGCAGGACAAGAAGATGATCGAGTCGATTACCGGCAATAAACCCACCAATATGGAACACGCAGGGATTCCTTCGAAGCCATAAATAGACTTCCATTGAGGCCGCCGCGTGAGCGTCCTCAATGGACTACTGATTGATTGGCGTCACGATGCGGGGGAGGAAGTCGGCCGACTTTTTAAGCACCGCAATCGAGACGTAATCCGCATTGCCGGCTTCTTCGGAGTTTGGCAAGCGATTTCCCTTAGCGATGCAGATCATCTGTCCATCGCGAGATTCGAAGATCATTCCTCCGAGGACATCGCTACCGCTGCGGGTAAATCCCTTTGATTTGTAAAATCGCTCGGCACGGGACGTTACTTCCTCGAACTTTGCCTTGAAGGCGTATTGTTCGCCGAAGTACTTCCGCGAGGTTGCCCCGGTTGGATCTTGGACATACGAACTGGCTCGCCCCACTTCCACATAGTTTTCCATGAAGCCAAGTTCCGGGTGACGTTGGGACCTTCCCAATGTGCTCCAGACCGCAGCCAAAGCACCCATCACGATGACGACCCCGAGTAAGGGCAACATCCGTTGGCCAATTTTGACGGGCGTCTTCATCAATGCAATTATATCGGGGAATTTGTGGATTTATCCTAGAGTCTGTCGGCAAGGCGGCGTCTCGATAGTGTTTATCAAGCGGCGAAGAGTCGGCTTGACCGTAGAATCAGGACGGGGCAAGGAGCGAAATTTGAGAGTTCGTAAGAGCAGCTGCCTACGACGAATGAACTCAGCGGAGAGTGGCGGCTGGCCCCGACAACGACCAGGTCGACGTCTTTCTCGGCGGCGATCCGGGCGATTTCTTGGCTCGGGCATCCGATCCCGGATATCCCACTTGCCGTTTGGGCGCAGCGGGCCAGCCTTTTGGCAGCGGTGGCAGCCATTCGATCGGCACACTTGAGATCGTCCTTAGTCACTGGCAGGTAGATCGAAAGGTCAGAATCGGCGGGGATATGAGGGAAGGGTTCAATAGAGACCACGTAGAGGTTTTCAAACACGGAGTTAGGCATACTCTCTAAGCAATCCAGGACGACTTTAGAACCCTCCTGATCGTCCACGGCGATGAGTACATCTAGAGATTCCTTTGCGCGGATGCGGGGCACCGAGCCTTGGTGTGCATTTCGGTGGAAGGGCCGACCCACCAATACAGAGGCGCCGGAATACAAAATCAACTTGCGGGAGACGCTTCCGATCATTTTCGAAAAGGATGGCGCTCCGCTCCCGCACACGAACAAAGTTTCCCGGTTTGGAAGACCCTGCGCTAAGGCGAGCAGTTCGGTTGAGGCGTCGCCTTCTAAAAGAAGTCCCTGGGCAGGCACACCTCGATCAATCCATTCGCCTGCAATCCGATCAATCATCTGCCGGGCTATTCTTCGACGGATTTGAGCCGTGTTGGCAAGAAAAACTTCAGCTTCCAGGGCCTCGATACCCGTGGGCTCAATCACAGTAGCAACCACGATGTCAGTCGACTTTGGGAGCGGTAGCTTTTCGAGCATTGAACTCGCGATATCCGACTCAATGGAACCGTCTGCGGCTAGCAATACCTGCATCCTCAATATCGTGAGGGATCAGCGAAATGTCGGCAAGATCACTCTTCAGTGGACTAGAAAAGGAGGACAGACAGATTCAATTTGAGCTGGTGTAGGCCGAGTCCAGCTCTCGGACGATGCACATGACTCGAACACCCGCCGCCGTTTCTACGGGGGCGAGAGAGGCCGCGATCGGAAACTCCTCACCGGATTTGCGAAGCCCCGGCGAGGCGGAGTGGGCAGCCATCTTCCTTTTGACGGGGTCTTTCATATAGCCTTCCCGATGGCGAGCATGAACCACGCGGTACCTCTCGGGAATGAGATTGATGAGAGGGCTCCCTTCTATTTCTTCTCGCTCATATCCAAAAAGTCGCGCGGCTTCTTCATTTGCGATTTCGACTTCGCCGTTATCTCTGACGATTAGGATAGCTTCGGGGGCTTCCATGACCAGTTTGAGATGATAGTTGGTCTCTGGATCGCCCCACTGTTCGCCGGTCACATGTTGAAGTTTGTCAGCCAACCGACGATTTTGTTCTCTCAGGTCTTCAATAATCGAATCTAGCTGCTGATGAAGAATCGTGGCGATCAGTTCTGGTCGACTATAGGGGCCGATTTTGATGCGGACTCGCCCCCAGTAAGTACTTACAGTGGCCTCGCTAATGCCGAGGACGTGAGCGATGGAGCTATCGGTATGCCCCTGTGCGGCCAGCTCAATGAGTTGCCTTTCTCGGTCGGACAATTCAATATTTCTACGCTTGTCCACAGCCAGATTCTATCACGGCTCAAGATGTTCGCCCCACGCTAAATGTGAGATTGCCACGGAATGTCTTTGTCATCCAAATCGATGACAAGCATTCGATTGACGTAAGAAGTGGCGACTGGCAAAAGAATCTGTCCTTGCCGAGACTGATCTTAGTCAAAAATGTCATTTGACCGAGGACAAGCGAGGAATGGCGATATGACGACGCCGAGACTTCGAACCCAATGGAGTTCCGACGGAATGGGCTCTCATCCTTGTTGTTCTCTGCTCGCGCCATTCACTTGGCGCAAATCGATCCTGGCAGCGATACGAATTCTTCAATTAGGCAGGTTGTTGCCCAGGTCCAGTAACCGAATAGCCAAGGAGGAACCATGAACACATCCATCACCCCTACCCAAACCACTTTGAGTCCGTTTGAACGACTCCACGGCATGATGGAGGATATCTTCCCTTCTTCGAGCCTTCTCCGCGGAACATGGAATCCGGCCGTCGATATCAAGGAGACGGACAATTCCTATACCTTTCTCGTGGAGCTACCCGGGATGAACAGTGAAGATCTTGACGTGGAAATCACAGGAGAAATGTTGGTGATTCGCGGCAAGCGCGAAGAAAGCAATGAAGATTCTAAGGAAGGCTATCTGAGAAAGGAACGGTACTTCGGCAGTTTCTATTGGTCATTTAGGATCGACGGTCCCATTCAGGCGGATAAGGTCGAGGCCAGCTACAACAAGGGCATCTTGGAGGTTGTAGTGCCCAAGAACGCCCAAGCAACTTCTCAGCGCATCCAAGTGAAGTAGGCCGTAGAATCGGATGGGTTGACGTTGCCAACCCATCCGATTCTGGTCACGATCAATTTAGAGATCCTCTTTACAGTGGCGGCATGGTTAGTTTGGCCGCCGCTTTCTGTCTCATTACGGCCCGCACGCCCAACGTTGTGCTCATTTACGCCGACGACTTGGGCTATGGCGATACTTCCGTTTACGGGGCGACGTCCGTCAAGACTCCAAACGTCGATCAGTTGGCGAAGAGTGGGATCCAGTTTACAAGCGGGTATTGCTCTAGCGCCACGTGCACACCTTCTCGCTATTCACTCTTGACGGGTCGGTACGCATTTCGGCAACAAGGAACGGGAGTTTTGCCGGGAAATGCAGCGTTGATCGTTCCGACCGATCAGATCACCTTGCCCAAAGTGTTTCAGCGAGCAGGCTACGCCACGGGGATTGTGGGCAAATGGCACCTGGGGCTGGGCGACTCTCGGGATCAGGATTGGAATAGTCCGGTGACGCCCGGGCCCCGGGAGTGCGGGTTCGACTATAGCTTTATCATGGCGGCCACCGGCGACCGTGTTCCGTGCGTCTATCTGGAGAATCAGCGGGTGGTGGGACTCACGCCCGACGATCCGATTCAAGTAAGTTACGCCAAGCCATTTCCGGGTGAGAAGACGGGGGTAGAGGAATACGACTTCCTCAAGATGAAGCCGAGCGATGGGCACAACCAGGCAGTGGTCAACGGCATCCCACGCATTGGCTACATGATTGGGGGAAAGGGGGCGCTCTGGAAAGATGAAGACCGGGCGGACGTTTTCGTCTCGAAGGGCGTGGAGTTCATCGAGAAAAACGCGGCGAAGCCGTTCTTCCTTTACTTCGCCACCCACGACATCCACGTACCCCGCGTGCCGCATTCCCGTTTTGTTGGCAAGACAAAGATGGGACCTCGGGGAGACGCGATCGTGGAGTTCGACTGGCAGGTAGGACAAATACTCTCGGCCCTGGCTCGACTGAAATTGGCGGACAACACGTTGGTGATCTTGACGAGCGATAATGGCCCGGTGATCGACGACGGTTACCAGGATGAGGCGGTCGAGCGACTCGGAAATCACCGGGCAGCGGGGATCTATAGGGGTGGGAAGTACAGCATCTTCGAAGGTGGGACCCGGGTACCGATGATTGTGAATTGGCCCGGGCATGTGAAGCCAGGCACGAGTTCAGCTATGGTTAGTCAAGTTGACTTCTTGGCGTCTTTCGCCTCCATGACGGGGCTAGATCTGAAAGCGGGAGACGCACCGGACAGTCTAGATGTGCTTCCGTCCCTGCTGGGGCAGTCCACGACCGGTCGCACTTCGGTGATCGAACACGCAGGGACGCTGGCGATTCGGAAAGGAAAATGGAAGTACGTGCAGCCATCCGAAAGGGCGCCATACGATGTCTCGACCCGAACGGAGTTAGGCAATTCTCGTAACGATCAGCTCTTCGATCTTTCGACCGATCCTGGGGAGCGACACAACGTGGCGGTCTTGCACCCGGAGGTGACGGCGCGATTGAGAAAAGAACTCAATGAGGTGGTGGCGGGAGGGACTTCCCGATGAATCGCTCTCTCCGAAGAATCTTTTGCCGGCCGAACAAATATCTGCGCAGTCCAAAGAATTTCTTGCTGAGCGTTCGGGAGTCGGTGGGCCTGCGGTAGGGTTAGTCGGAAGGTTTGCGATGGAGTCTAGGCGAGATTTTCTGAAGAAGGCGGCGCTGCTCTCGGGGGCGGCGTTTTGGTGGTCGGTACCGGAATCGATTCGGCGGGCGATTGAGATTAATCCCGAATTGGGGACGACCTTTTTGGATGCGGAACACATCGTAATCCTGATGCAAGAAAATCGCTCGTTCGATCACAGCTACGGGTCCTTGCAAGGGGTGAGGGGCTTGAACGATCCCAGGGCTCATGTCCTGCCAAACGGCAACCCGGTTTGGCTTCAGACCAACGTGGACGGCGAGATTTTCGCCCCGTTCCGACTGGATATCAAAGAAACAAACATCACTTGGATTGGTGGCCTTCCCCACTCTTGGGGCAACCAGGTGGATGCGCGGAACGATGGCGGGTATGACAAGTGGCTGATCGCCAAGCCGTCTGGATACAAGGGCTACTCCAAGAAGCCGATGACGCTGGGGCACTACACGCGGCAAGATATTCCGTTCTATTACTCGCTGGCCGATGCGTTTACGATCTGCGATCAGCACTTCTGCTCTTCTCTCACGGGAACGACTCCCAATCGATTCTATCTTTGGTCAGGGACGATTCGGGATGAGGCCAATCCGGAAGTTAAGGCTCATGTTTATAACGAGGAGCTAGATCATGGGCATGAGGTGAAGTGGACGACCTTTCCCGAAAGACTGGAGGATGCAGGGATTTCTTGGAAGATCTATCAGAACGAGATCGACCTGGCAACCGGGTTGTCCGGTGAGGAGAGCTACTGGCTTTCTAACTTTGGCTGCAACCCAATTGAATATGTATCTCAGTTCAACGTGCGGCTCTCGCCGCGGCATAGGAAGCATTTAGAAGCCCGGCTCCAAGCTCTCCCGGGAGAGATCGACGCCTTGCAGCAGAAGCAGTTCACCGGGAATGCGACCGAGGCGGAGCTCAAGCAGTTGACAAGATTGAAAGCGGAACTGAAGGACACGCAAGAAGGACTGGAACGGTGGAGCGAGGAGAATTGGAACCGGCTTTCTCAGCGAGAAAAGAACCTGCATGAGAAGGCGTTTACCGTAAACGAGAACGATCCAGATTTCCGAAAGTTAGATTCGCTCACCTATCAGGATGGCGCAACGCAGCGGCAGGTTAAGGTGCCGAAGGGGGACGTGTTCCATCAGTTCCGTCAGGATGTGCAGGATGGCAAGCTGCCCACCGTGTCTTGGCTCGTGAGCCCGGAGAGTTTTTCGGACCATCCGTCTTCAGCCTGGTATGGCGCTTGGTACGTTTCTGAGGCTCTGGATATCTTGACCCAAAATCCAGAGGTTTGGAAGAAGACGATCTTCATCCTCACTTACGACGAGAACGATGGCTACTTCGACCACGTTCCCCCGTTTGTGGCGCCGAATCCTTACAAAGCGGAGAGCGGAAAGGTTTCCGAGGGAATTGATCCGCGGATGGAGTTCATTACGGAAGAGCAGGATTTGAGGTTCCGACCGCGATATAAGCCGCGCGAGAGTTCGATTGGGCTGGGGTACCGCGTGCCGCTGGTGGTGGCTTCGCCTTGGAGCCGGGGCGGGTGCGTTTGTTCGGAGGTGTTTGACCACACTTCGGTCCTTCAGTTCTTGGAACACTTCTTGAGTCATAAGACCGGGAAGAAGGTGGAGGAATCGAACATCAGCGCATGGCGGCGGACGGTGTGCGGCGATTTGACTTCGATCTTCCAGGCCTATAACGGCGAGAAGTATGAATTGCCCTCATTCCTGGCTCGCGACGAGTTTGTAGAAGGGATTCACAAGGCGCAGTTCAAGAGTCCACCTACCGGGTTCCAGCAGGTGAGCCCAGAGGATGCGGAGGACATACGCCAAGGACAGAAGAAAGCCCCGAACGTGGGCAGCCAGGAGCGCGGGACGAGGAAGTCTTGCGCTCTTCCCTATGAACTTTATGTGGATGGTGGGCTTTCTGACGATGGCTCAGCACTGCAGATTTCGTTCCGGGTGGGCAATAAGGTGTTTGGCGAGCGTTCGGCGGGATCACCCTTTAATGCTTACGCGTACTTGGGCGACGGAAAGATGCAGGCACGAGCCTATGCCGCTGCGCCGGGGAAAGAACTTTCGGATCGTTGGCGGTTGGAGAGTTTCGAGGGGCGAAAGTTTCACGTTCGGGTGGACGGGCCCAATGGCTTTATGCGAGAGTTCAGGGGCGATGGCTCGGGGCGGTTTGAGGTGAAGACCGATTATGTTTTGGACAAGACCAAGATGCCAACGGGCGAACTAGAACTGACCATTCGCAACCGATCCGGGCGGGCTCAGAAGGTGGATGTTGCCGACCGCGCCTATGGTAAAGCTACCGTCTCTAGGACGGTGGCCTCCGGCAAAAGCGAGACGATTCGGGTCTCGACGAAAGACTCCCATGGCTGGTATGACTTGGCGGTGCTCATTCCAGACTCGGAGGCCTTTGTGCATCGCTTGGCCGGGCGAGTCGAGACCGGCCAATGGAGCATTTCCGATCCGGCCATGGGGAATCCGGCAGGCTTATAGTCTGACGACTCCGGCGGGATTGCCGTCTTTGTCCAATACGGGGACCTCGATCCTTACGGTGAATCCTCGCTCTACGATGAGATAGGCTTTGCGGTTAGGATCGACGCGTTGCAGGAGACCGATGGCGCTTTTGGGGCCAGCCGTTCCGGGGGGGATGCTCTCTTGGTATTTTTGGAGTGCCCTTACTTGGTTCAGGGCCAGATTTGTGAGCGTTCCCCGCGGATTCAGTTCGATTCTGGTGGATGCATCTGGTGTGGCAAGAGCCTCGGTTAGTTGGGCGGGGGTCAGCGCGTTGAGGCACGCAATGCGGAAGTTCTGCCGGTCTTGGACGATGGCAATGTCTTCTTTTCTTCCCACGGTGGGTCTCGCGTTGGCGACAATTGCAGCGATGGCTCGCTTCCGGACTTCGATGGGGTCGAGTTCAAAGTTGTATTCGTTCGCGGTGGCGATGAGGCGGGCGCCGAGGGCCTTGGCGGACCACTTCATAAGGTCCAGCTCAGGCATGTCTTTTACTTGAACATAGATCGGAATCTCTTGGTAGATCCAGTGAGATTTGACGGGCTTTGAGAGGGGGCCGTTTAGCTTTTGCACTTGAAGCGCGTCGGATTTCTCGGTGGCGAACGTGATCGTGCCGTTTTGGACGGAAGAGGCGGGGAGGTCTACGAAATTGATGGGGAGGTCGCTGGACGCCGTTGGACTTGTCGGAAGCTTACTCGCTCGGATTTCTGCAATTTTGGATTCAATTTCCAGTTGATCGGATTCCGATTGGCCCCCTCCTCGATAGACGACCTCGGTTACCAGTCGCTTTGGCAGGAGTTGATCGCTGAGGACGAGGTCTATGCCAGGGAGGATGGCGAGTTGAGTTTGCTTGCGGATGGAACGGGCCATTAGGTCGAAGTCGTCGATCTCGAAATCGGCCTTGGGGATAGTGTGCGCCGCCGAGAGAGCGAGAACGACACTTCGATTCGCGCCCTTGGCGAGAGCGCCTACGAATTCGTTGGGGGCGCCGCCCGGAAATTGGACGGCGAGGAGAGTGGCTGCCAGCAGTGTGATCATGTTTGCGCCTCGACTAGTCTTTGACGCGGAACGGCGTTGGGGGTTTCGGTCCGCTCGTTGTTCTCTAGTCGGGTTATGCAGCCTTCGGCGCGGGACGAACTTTTGGCGTATACGCTTACACGGGGGGATTCCGAGTTCATTCATCAGCATGCGGTCGACGCGCTGGCTGCCTCTGATATTGAAGGTTCGAAGGCGATTCAGGTCTTCTTTGGCTTGGCTGGGTTGTATCTCTTTTTGGAGCGGGGAAACTCGGGTCGAAAGGTTCAAGCGGCCCACGCTTTTATGTCGCAGATTCAGAAGGTTTGGCCGGTGTTTGATAGGCCCCTAGGAATAGCGGGGGTTTCCGTCGAGTACGTCCTGGGATTTCCGGCAGGGGAGGCGCGCGATGCGGCGGTTCTGCGGTGGTGCCGGGCGGTGTGGGAGATGTGGGGCGCCGAGCGCGAAGGCGCTCGGCGGGAAACGGACAGGTTGCTTGAGGGTTGGCTCGGTCCTGGGGATCAGGAGACCGAGCGATAGACTTTGTCTGAATCCTCAGAGGTCGCGCGCAGTTGTCCAATTTTCTTCTTCGATATTGGCCGAACTTTTTCGGTTCTAGGGCATTCGACAATAGCCGCGCCGTTTGTAGCCGTGCTTTTATTGACCTTGCCCTAGCGAAAAGCCGGGCTGGCCATCGAAGAGGCAAAGGGTCTCGGATTTGATGAAGTCGAGGTCTTTCTCTAGGATATTGACCAGCAATTCCGCGAGTTGATCTTTGGGAATCTCGACCTGCGGACTCGAGATAAAGCGGCAGCGCCAGTGATCGGTGAGGAAGGTTTCGGGGAGTCCCTCAGGCCATACCTTGACGCCTCGGTTGGTGATCATTTGGAGGTGCAGGTCTTTGGTTTCGGCCGCTTTGAGTCGATCTGCCAGTTCGGAGATTGGGCCGTTCCACTGGATGAACATGTCAATACCGACAAGTTCCTTTCGCTCGGGCGTCCCCTTCTTTTGTTGCCGAAGCTGTGGCAAGGGGGTGGATGGCGAATAGGCGATGGAGCTGAATTGGACGGGCGTCAGGTCGAGGCGTTCACAGACGGCGAGGGCGAACTCTTGGGTGCCGACCAGGCTCTTAGACATTCCCTCCTGGAATATGTCTCGGGTATGGACTCCTTCCTCAATCGTGCGGAGCCAGGCGTTGTGGATTCGGCTGGCGACATCGTGTTGTCCTAGGTGAACTAACATCATCACCGCGGCCAGCAACAGCCCGGATGGGTTTGCCTGGTTGAGTCCGGCGATGTCTGGCGCGCTGCCGTGAATGGCCTCGAACATGGCGCAGTGATCGCCGATATTGCTTGAGGGCGCCATTCCGACGGAACCGGCGACCTCGGCGGCTACATCCGAGAGGATATCGCCATAGAGATTTGGCGTTACGATGACATCGAAGTCTTCTGGGCGGCAGGCAACCTGGGCCATTCCGATGTCGATGATGCGGTGCTCTCTTTGGATTTCGGGATATTCCGCGCCGATTTCATCGAACACCTTGTGAAACAGACCATCGGTCAGTTTCATGATGTTGTCTTTGGTCATGCACGTGATCTTTTTGCGTCCATTTGCCCGGGCGTACTCGAAGGCGTACCGGCAGATGCGCTCGCAACCGGGCCGGGTGATGAGTTTGAGGCACTGGTAGACCTCATCGGTTTGACGGTGCTCGATCCCAGCGTACAAGTCCTCTTCGTTTTCCCGAATGACGACGATATCCATATTCGGGTGCTGAGTCTTTACAAAGGGGGAGTAGGCGATGCAGGGGCGAACGTTCGCGTAAAGGCCCAGGGTTTTGCGGATGGTCACGTTCAGACTCTTGTAACCTCCGCCCTGCGGGGTGGTGATGGGGGCCTTGAGGAATACCTTGGCAGAACGCAGCGTGTCCCAGGACTCGGGAGTGATGCCCGAGGTGTGCCCTTGTTTGTAGACGACCTCTCCTACGTCTACCTGCTGGTAATCGAGTTTGGCTCCGGCCTTGTCCAGGATCGTTATGACGGCCTTCATGATCTCAGGGCCGATGCCGTCTCCGTAGGATACGGCGACCGGGATCAGTGTGGGAGAGGTGGCAGAGCTAGGTACAGTAGATTCGAGTGCGCCATTCATATCACGACATATAATACACGAAATAAATGACGCAATTGATTATTTAGGGAAAACATGACCGAATTTGCTCCTAAGTGGACGTTTCTTACCAACCACTCGCACGTGCTGGTGTGCCTGCAAAAGGACCCGTTCATGCGGGCGCGGGATATCGCGGAAATGGTGGGGATTACCGAGCGATCCGTCCAACGGATACTTACCGAGTTGACGGAGTACGGGGTCTTGACCCGAGAGAAGGAGGGCCGTCGCAACCGCTATTCGGTGGATTTCTCAAAACCCCTCCGCCATCCGCTCGAAGATCATCGTGCGGTGGCGGATTTGTTGGCCCTGTTCGCCTGAGGGTCTGAGGAATGGCCGGTTCGTCGCCCTGCCCGGCGGTGGCTTGATCGTATCAGCGAGGCTTACGCCATTCCTTCGGGGTTCATCCACATGACTTCCCAGATGTGACCATCGGGGTCCTGGAAGCTGCGGCCAAACATGAAGCCGTGGTCTTGGGTGGGGATGGGGTCGGGAGTTCCGCCGTCGGCGGTAGCGCTGGCGACGCGGTCGGAAACAGCTTGGCGAGTTTGCTCCGAGATACAGAGGAGGACTTGGGCTTGGGAGTGGGCATCCACGATGGGCTTTGAGGTGAACTGTCGCCACTTGTCGTGGGTGAGGAGCATGACATAGATGGTGTCTGAGATCACCATGCAGGAGGCGGTGTGGTCGCTGAAGTGGGGGTTCTTGGTGGCGCCGATGGCTTCGTAGAAAGCGGTGGACTTCTCTAGGTTGGCGACGGGGAGGTTGATGAAGATGGATTTTTGGGTTGCTTGTTGATTGGACATTGTTTAATCCGAGGTTGATATTCGCCTAAGAGTCGATCGGGGAAGATTGGGATCGACACCGGTTGAATTTTTTCAGTCAGATCCTATGTGTCTGGAACGTTGTGTTTCCCAAACTATCCGGAACGTGCAGCTAATTGGAAGGAAGGGGCTTTGCAGGTGGCGTGGCATACTTTGGCAGAAATGTCCTCGAGAGCTCGAATCATCATCGCCATCCTCGCCATACTCTGTGGGGTCGGCTTTGCCGCGACGGCGTTTTCAGCACCTGAGGCGTTCCCCAACCCTGGAGCCATTTACGGTTGCGCTGTCTTCTGTCTCCTCGTCGCCGTAGCATGTGCGGGAGGACCAGCAGGCGAGACTGTTCGCCGGATTATCGCGGGGTTGGTTTGTCTTGCGTACGGCTGGTACATCTTCAAAGAAGTGTTTGCCCCAAACCCGGTGCTTCTATCGGGTAGCCGAGGCAAACCGGATATCGTCAAGTCAATCGTAGGATTTTTGCTGATTGGTTTGCCTTGTGGCCTATACGCCATTTTAGGAAACCGTCTCATCACATGGTTTCGGAGCTTGAATTCCCGGTAGAGCCGCTTATCTCGACGGGCCCATCCGCTGGAGCATGAATTTCTGAGTTCCGACATCGAGGGTGATGGTGTTTTCTCCTTGAGGAATCGTTTTGACCCGCATCGTGCCTCCTCCAGGAGATGCGGTCCGCCCGCCGGGACCGACTACGCCTCGCGCTAGCTCCTCCTTTGTGAGGCGATGGAATCTACCAAGGAAGACCCGACGATCACCGCCTTTGAGAGGCTCTTCAAAGAGCGTGGACTCCCGAGCGCCATCCGAAGCGATAACGGCCTTCCCTTCGCCGGGCCTAACGCGCTCTTCCAGCTCAGCAAACTCTCCGTCTGGTGGCTCAGGCTCGGCATCGACATCGAGCGCATCAAGCCAGGTAAACCCCAGCAGAACGGACGTCACGAGCGAATGCACCGAACCCTTAAGAAGGAGACCACGCGTCCCGCACAGATGAATTTCCTTGCCCAGCAAGAGATCTTCGACCACTTCTTAGCGGAGTTCAACGACGAAAGGCCCCACGAGGGCCTGAAGATGAAGATGCCAGCTGAGCTTTACACCCCGTCGAGCCGGCCCTACACCGGGCTTACAGAACTCGAATACCCCTTCCACGATCGAACCGCCCTGGTCACCACCTGTGGAAGAATCTGCCTCCATAACAAGAAGATCAATCTCTCACAAGTCTTCAGTGGTCAGAAATTGGGCATCAAAGAGGTCGACGACAATGTCTGGCTCGTCTCCTTCATGGACTACGACCTCGGATACATCGACCTGGAAGAAAAGAGCTTGCAGCCGTTAGGGAATCCCTTTGAGGCCATCAAGGTGTAACCTATGTGTCCGGAACGTTGTGTTACCGATCTGTCCGGAACGTGCATCTAAATCGGTGGTGGGCGGTACAGGATTTGAACCTGTGACCCCTTCGGTGTGAACGAAGTGCTCTACCACTGAGCTAACCGCCCTTGAAGGGATATGTTATACCTTTTCTCGGGCGGTGGGGGAATGGGTGGAGCAGGTACGCTTGTCTTCCCCCGCATGAAGAGTTTGAAGCACCTTTTTGACTTGAACAAGGAATGGGCTGAGCAGATCCGGGCTCGCGACGCGAGTTTTTTTGAAGACCTTTCGGATCGACAGACTCCTAAATACCTTTGGATTGGCTGCTCGGACAGCCGGGTGCCAGCGGAGACGCTGGTCGGGTTGGAGCCGGGGGAACTGTTTGTTCACCGGAATGTGGCCAACCTGGTGGTTCACACCGATTTCAACTGCCTCTCGGTCATGCAGTACGCGGTGGAGGTGCTGAAGATCGAGCACATCATCGTCTGCGGCCACTATGAGTGCGGGGGCGTGCGGGCGGCGTTGGGGAATCAGCCGATGGGGTTGATCGACAACTGGCTCCGTCACATCAAGGACGTCTACACCAAACACGAAGTCGGACTGCGAGGCTTGAGCGAGCAGGAGAAGATGGATCGGCTTTGTGAGCTGAACGTGGTGGAGCAGGTTTACAATGTTTGCCACACGAATATCCTCCAGTCGGCCTGGAGCAACGGGCAGAAGTTGGCGGTGCATGGGTGGATCTATTCCCTGCACGACGGGCTCCTGAAGGACTTGAACATCTACGTGGATGGGCCGAATGAGCTTGAGCCGATCTATCGGACGGCGACGGGGAGATAGGTTCAGGGGACAGGGGACAGCGTTCAGGGGGCAGTTATTGGGTGCGGGGACCTCTGTTCGTCTCGGAGGTGGGACAGCTATCCCGGCCACTCGCTCCGCGTTTTTGATTGACGCCGCGAATACAAACCCCAACTAACCGCCCGCGGCGACATGACGCTCTGAATGCGTTGGGCGATCGGTGGGGCACCTCCACCGCAAGCGGCGGAGGCATCGCGTTTATGTTTCGGTCGAGACGGTGGTTGCTCCGGCGTGACGGGAAGTACCGAGCGGGCAGGGGGACGGTGTCCAATCCTAAAAAATGGGGAGCCTTTGGGGCTCCCCGAGGATAAGGGTTGGATGTTTAGAGATAAGACTGAGGTTTAGTTGTGAGTTATTGCATGGGTCGCAGTGGGCTCACGACAGATGGCGGCGGTCTGAGGCTTTTTTGTAGGTAGGGGGATGGGGCCGCGGTTGCTCGGGCAGTTGATATTGGTGGACGAAAGGCCGGTGGGCTCTGGAGTGTGGGCTTGAGCTTGGAGGCTGAAAAGGCCGATGGCGCCGCCAGCGAGGATGGCGATGAGGAGCCAGGTTCGAAGGCCGATGGCGCCGAGGGTGAGGGGGCGGAGCCAGCGGCGACCGATAGGGGAAGCAAGAGCGATGGACAGGGCTCCCGATAGGCTCGAGAACTTTTGGAGCCTGGCTTGACAGGCGGGGCAATGGCGGAGATGCCACCGGAGAGCGATTTCTTTCCCTGGAGGCAGGTCACCGTGGATGAAGGCGAGGATGTCTCGCTCTGAGCATCGGTGCGGCATTTAGATGTCCTCCTTCATCATGCACGCGAGTTCTGAGTGCGCTCGGTAGAACTGATACTTCACGGTGTTGAGATTTCGGTTCAGGGCGCGGGCGATTTCTGGGAGGTTGAGTTGGCTGAAATAGTAGAGTTCGAGGACCTCTCGCTGAGTGTCGGTGAGTTGGGCGAGCATTCCCGGGATAGCAGCGACGAGGGTGACATCCACCCCCACGACATCCGCCTGGGCGATTTGATCGTTTAGTTCTACCGCCGCGATGGTGGACTTCATGGAGCGGTAGTGGTCGCGGAGCTTATGGAAGCAGATGCCGTAGACCCAGGTCTTGAATTGGCTACGGCGATCGAAATTGGGGAGACCGGCCCAAGCGGCGATCCAGACCTCTTGCAGGACGTCATCTACATGCTGGGCGACGATGCGCTTGGTGACGAAACGACGGAGCTCAGGCTCATGGAGGGTCACGAGATCATCAAATGCGACGCGGTCTCCGTGGATGGCGGCCGCGACGAGCCGAGAGTCTCTGGCAAATAGACTCCTTCTCGATAACCCGCGTCCAGCCAATAAAGGAATGGTTCCCACGATTTCAATCTCTGTGTCGGATCGGAATGAGAAAAAGTTGGGAACAGTTCCAGAAATTTACGCGGGTAAGGTGAATTCAAGATGCCCGACGACGAAAAGAACAGCGAAGAGACGCCAAAAGGTCTCGTTTTCAAAGAAGAAGAACCGTCCGTGACGCACCACGAAATCCTGGTGAACGGAAAGAAGCTCAACTACACGGCGACGGTTGGGAGGATGCCGTTTAAGGACGAGAAGGAAGAGATTGAGGCGCAGATGTTCTACATGGCCTACACCCTGGACGGGGCGGCGCCCGGCACTCGACCGCTGATGTTTTCGTTCAATGGCGGGCCGGGGTCGCCCTCGGTTTGGCTGCACTTGGGGGCGCTGGGGCCGAAGCGGGTGAAGATGGAGGATGGCCAGTTTGCGCAGCCTCCACACCAGTTAGTGGACAACGACTACACGTGGTTGGAGCATACGGACTTGGTGTTCATCGACCCGATCAACACGGGATTTAGTCGGGCGAAGACGAAGGAGATTGGCACGAAGCACCTGGGAGTTCAGGGGGACATTGAGTCGGTCAGCGAGTTTATTCGGCTCTATATCTCTCGCAACGAGCGGTGGAACTCGCCGCTGTTCTTGGTGGGCGAGAGCTATGGAACGCTGCGTTCGGCGGGGATCTCGGGGCACTTGATCGACCGGGGCATCGCGTTTAACGGAATCGTGCTGGTTTCTTCGATCTTGAATTACCAGACGGCGCGGTTTGTGAAAGGGAACGACCTGCCTTTCCTGCTGTTCTTGCCGACTTACGCGGCGACGGCGCACTATCACGGAGCGATTCCGAAGCGGAAGAATCTGCGGGGCTTCTTGCGAGAGGTCGAGAAGTGGGCGATCGGGGAATATGCTTCCCTGCTGGCCAAGGGCGACAGCGTTACTCCAGCAGAGCGGAGGCGGATGACGGCTCAATTGGCCAAGTACACCGGCTTGCGACCGGCGTTTATTGAACAGAGCAACCTCCGCATTAACATTCACGCGTTCTGCAAAGAGCTACTGCGAGAGAAGAAGCGGACGGTGGGGCGAATCGATAGCCGGTTTGTGGGGATCGACGGCGACCACACGTCGCAGAACGTGGAACACGATCCGAGCATCAGCGCGTTGATGCCGCCTTATGTGAGCACCTTTAATCAATACGTAAGGCAGGAGCTGGGTTACAAAACGGACCTGGAGTATTTCGTCTTCAACAAGGTGATCGGCGAGTGGAATTGGGGCTCGGCGGGGCAAGGGATGCCGGATACGAGTGAGGCGCTACGCAAGGCACTCTCCAAGAATCCTCACATGAAGGTCTATATCGCCTCGGGATTTTACGACTTGGCGACCCCGCACTTTGCGACGGAGTACACGCTGAACCACATGGGGCTGGATGCCAGTTTACGCGGGAACTTTGAGACAGGCGAATATGAGGCGGGGCACATGATGTACGTTCACGGCCCCTCCCTCGAAAAACTCACTCAGGACATTGGACGCTTTATTCAGAGCGCTTGGCCCGGCTAGTTACTTGCCCATTTCGCGAAGGTTGCGAAGGCAGCGCTCGATGGCTTCCATTGGAGACATGCCTTCGTAGCTTTCGTGCTCGACGATGTACCATTCCGTTCCGGCCACGGACTCGCAAGCTTCAAACACTCGTTGCCAGGGGACAATTCCCTCTCCGATGACCTTGGCGCCATGCTCGCCAGACCATTCCTTCAGGTGTACGAGACGACCACGGTTGGGCCAATCGAGGATGGGTTGAACGGGGTCGGCTCCGCCGGCCATGCCGTTGGCGGTGTCGTACTGCATGAGGAACTCGGGGACGGTGTATTCACCGAGGAGATCCCAGGCGCTCTTGCCGTTATCGAGGGGCTTCATGTCTCCCGCATGAGCGTGGAAGCCGGTTCGCATGCCGTGGGGTTTGAGCTTTTCCGCAATGACGTTGAGTTGGTCGGCGGTTTGCTTGCAGGCGTCGAGGGTATCCCGCGTCTCGCCGGGGAGCCAGGGCACGACGAGGTTGGCGCAGCCGAGGGCTTGGTGGAACTCAATGGTCTCGTTGAGGACATCGTCCTGAAGGGTGTTGAACGGGGCGTGGGTACCGGCGACTTTCAACCCGTTATCGTCCAGACACTTCTTGAGGTCGGCGGCGGATTTGCCGTGGTAGCCCGCGAACTCTACACCTTCGTAGCCCATGGCGGCGACTTTGGCGATGGTGCCGAAGAAGTCCTGGGCGGAGTCGTCTCGTACCGAATATAGCTGCACTGCAATTGGTATGGCCATCGTGCCGCCATTTTACACATGCGATTAACGTCCCGGGGTGGAACATTTGCCATTGGGAGCGATCACACTACGGGTATGGAGTCTCAGACGAGCGACTTCCTGGTGATAGGAAGCGGCTTAGCCGGCCTATCCTTTGCTCTTCGAGCCGCCGAGCGCGGGCGAGTAGTAGTTCTGACCAAGGGCGAAATTCAGGAATCCAACACGAATTGGGCGCAAGGGGGGATTGCGGCGGCGGTATCCGAATCCGATTCTTGGGAGCTTCACGAAGAGGACACCCTGATTGCCGGGGCGGGGCTGTGTGATCCCGCAGCGGTGCGTTACCTGGTTCAAGAGGCGCCCCGAGCGATTGAATGGCTGATCTCGCTAGGAGCGGAGTTTGACAAGGAGACCGATGGCGATCTAGCGCTTGGGCGCGAGGGGGGGCACAGCCGACACCGGATTGTCCACCACCTAGACCGAACCGGGGGCGAAGTCGAGCGGGCGATGATTGCGGCGGTGAGGAACCACCCGAATATTGAGATCTTCGAGCATGCCTTTGTGACTCGGCTCTTGACTCACGACTCGGCGTGTATTGGGGCTTCGGCGATGGTGGAGTCGATTGGCCACCGGTACTTCTTCGCCAAGTCGACGATGTTGGCGACAGGTGGCGCGGGGAAGCTCTATCAGCACTCTACCAATCCCAGCGTGGCCACTGCCGACGGCGTGGCGCTGGCGGCGCAGGTGGGGGCAAAGATTGAGAACATGGAGTTCATGCAGTTCCACCCTACGACCCTTTATCACCCCCAGATGCGGAGCTTCTTGATTACGGAAGCGGTTCGGGGCGCGGGGGGGACCCTTCGAAACCATCTCGGTCGGCGGTTTATGTACGACTACGACTCTCGGCTGGAATTGGCCCCGCGCGATGTGGTGGCCCGGTCGATTGAGGTGGAGATGAAGAAGCACCAGACGTGGTGCGTTTACTTGGACATCTCTCACAAAGACTCAGCTTCAATTCGGCACGAGTTTCCGACGATTTACGAGCGGCTGAAGTCGATCGACATTGAGATGGACAAGGACTGGATTCCGGTGGTTCCGGCACAGCACTACTCTTGCGGCGGCGTCGTTACGGATTTGGACGGACAGACCTCGGTGCCAGGGCTTTATGCGGCGGGCGAGGTGACGTGTACTGGTGTGCACGGGGCCAACCGATTGGCGAGCAACAGTTTGCTGGAGGCGTTGGTCTTCGCCGGAGCGGCGGCGAAGGTGGCAGAGGGCGGAAAGCCCGAAGAGCGGCCAGATTCGACCGATGAGCCGAAGTGCATCGCAGAATCAGAATCGATCCGGATTCGACGCGCGATGCAGAAGGTGATGATGTCCGATGTAGGGATCGAGCGATCCAACGCGGGGCTGGCGGAGGCTAAGCAAGGGATCAACGAGTTGATTGCCGAGTATGATTCCCTTCCCTCGGCTCCCTTCTCCACTCATCCCCTGGAGACTCGGAATCTGCTGTTGGCAGCTCGTGAAGTGGTCGCGGGGGCGATTGCCCGGAAGGTAAATGTGGGACTCCACTTTAATGTGGACAATCCTACCGCTGTGTCTCCGTATAGCGCGGTACCGGAGCCGACGCCGGCAGGATCTTAGCCCAGTCAGGAAGTCGCAGGTTTGCTTGGCACGGGCCGGGTTGGTTCGCGACGTAGCGGACTTGAGTGAGGCCGAGGGCGCGTTCAAGATCGAGCTTTTTAAGGTTGCCTAGTTCCAGGTCGATGGGGCAAGAGGTGGCGAAGACGATTTGGTGGGCATCCGTGTCGGGAGATTGCCACTGGATGGTGAGGGCTTCCCCTTGTTTCTCTAAGAATAGTGAAGGATCCCCAAAGACTCGCACTTCACTCAAGAGAGCTTTTCCGAAGGGGTCTTCGTCCGCGACTTTGATATCCCGGAAGAAGGCGTAGCTGCGAAGGGAATCCATGACTTCCAGATACTTCGGCTCTTCCCTTCCCTGTTTGCGGGAACGAAGAATGCCGAGTCCACGTTCCGCGGCGAGTCCGGCCTCGAACATGGCGGCTTGGAGGCGACGTTCGGGCTCTGGACACAGAAATCCGGCAAGAGCAGCGAGTCCGCCTGCTCTTCTGGCGAGAAGAGGATCATCTACCCAGACTCGCCAGGTGTAGGCATCGCGACGCCACGAGACGGAGGTGAGCAGCGAGTTTGCCTCTGAATTGGATTGGTGACTGATGGCCGTGGACTGCATGAGCAATGCGTGACATGCGGCAAGGTCGATTCCGGCGCCGGTAGGAGTGTAGGGCAGTTGCTGATTGGTGTTGGGTTCAGGAGCATAGACGGCGTCCTGGAGATAGGCCGCAAACGTGTCATTTGCGGATTTGAGGGCAGCGGCGTCCCGGTCAGCCAGGAGGTTCTCCAGGGCGAGTTCGACCACGCTGGGTATATCGATCGGCGACACCGTTCCCAACGGGGCCACGTCTCTTTTTCCCAGGACCAAGCTTCTTCCTAGAGGGATTCTGCGGATAGGGAAACGGACCTTGAGGATGGGTTCATCTGTTACGGTGATCGGCCCCTCGTCATTCCACTCTTCAAGACGGCGGATCTTGGAGAGAATTCGGATCGGGTAGCCACCCAGGTTGGACATTGAGATGCCGAGAGGAACGATGGCGCCGGGTTTATCGAACTGCCAAGTGGCCTCGACGGCGGTGCCGTCGCCTTCGACCTTTAGATCTTGAAGAGTTGCGGGCGCTTGGGTCCAAATAGCGATGTTGTCAAAGACTCGTTTGGTGAGTTGGCCGAGGGAGGCAGCACTATTAGCGGCGATTTCTGCCGTTCCCAAGGGTTGGACGACTCTGACCCACCCTTTGTAAGGTTTGTCAGTCGTCAACGTCCAGTCGCCGGTCTTGCCGGTTATTTTGAATCCGGCCTGACCCGAGTCCAGAAAAAACAGCAGTGGGGGCTGAGCGGTCTTGAACGAAACGAGAATCCAGGTGACATCGGGAGTAGGAATGCCATCAGCAACGGTGCCTTCTCCCCAGGTTAGATAGGGGCTACCCGTGGTGTGGAGATTCAGGGCGAAGCCTTGTTCGAAATAGAATCCGACGCCGGGTTTCCAGAGGTCAAAACGGACCTTTTGTGGAGATCCGGCCCCGGTATTGAGGGCGACGATTTGGCCTGTCTCCGTGGTTTCGACGGGTTTCCAGATCGTAGACGGATGGGTGAAATAGAATCGATCTGCGCCTGGTGTTTTTGAGACAAAGCCTGCTTTGTCGACCGTTATTCCCGGCAGTACGGGGAGTTCTGTGTAGCCAAATCTGCCGAAGGCCTGGGCGAGCGCGCTTCCGATACACAGGAGCGTTAGAAGCGCACTAGTTAAGACTCGCACCGAATACCTGGATGCCAAAGCGCTTGGTACGGTAGGACCAGGTGAGGCCGATCTCACGGAGGCCGAGACGATAGCCGAGCACAGCGTTATAGTCTAAATAGCTGTCTGATAAGAACTGGTCAAAAGTGTAAGAACCGGAGAGTCTCCACAGACCGCTCAACCGATAAGTGAAGTCGGCGTAGTAGTTCATGCGGTCGATATCGAGCGAACGACTCCCGAAAAAGGTGAAGCCAGTTCGGCCTGCATTATAGTAGGTCTGCAGGCTCACTCGATGGCTTCCCACCAAATTTGAACTGAAGGGGTCTTTGGCGAATTCGTAACCAGCAACGGCAGAGAAACTACTACCGAACTGACGGGAGAGGCTGGCGGAGCCTAACATGGTGAGCCCCTTGGAAACCCCCGATCCTTCCAACTGGCTTACAGAAAAGGACGCGTTGAACATGGTGTCCTTATCGAGCCGAGTTGGGTTCAGTTGAGAACGGAGGCGCAATCCGTATCCATTTTGGAAGGTATGCCCGTTGCTGGAACGGGCTTCTTTGTAGTCGGCAGTCAAGCCGTAATAGAGCTTAATCGGCAACTTTCCGACCTTGATGGGGTCTTTCTCGAGCGAGAATGAGACGTTCTGAGATGTGAAGGAAGGGCCGTGAAGATTGTGATTGCCGTTGGCGTAGGCGTTCAGGCTCCAGCCATCCAGTTGGCGATTGTAGTTCAGATTTCCGAAAAGCGTCTTTCCTGCCGGCATCTCAAGCATGGCGCTTGCCGTCGACTTTGAATCAAGGCGCAGGTATTGACGAAGTCCGAGACTCCAGTCCTTTCGAGCGATATTGCTGAAGGTGAGTCCTCCGTCCATCTCGTCACCACGATTCCAGCTCAATTCGTAATCGAGGAACATTCCTCGGCTGGCGGTGGTGCCTCTTCCATAACGTTCTCCCGTTCGGAAGCGGATAACGCTGGTCTCACCGGGTTTGAGGGAGAGATAGTAGGGATAGTCAATCGCAATCTGGTTATTGTTGATATTGACGATTTGATCCGTAACCAGGGTTGCCCCGCTATTGAGGCTGACCGAGTAGAGCGGCATCTTCATGACTTTGACGCCGCCCACTAAAACTTCGGCTTTCTGGAACTGAACTTCCTTTCTTGGGAAGACGACCGCCTTCTTCGCGGAGACCATGGACATGGACTCGCTTAGGTCTTGGAATTCGAATGCGGTTGCGGACAAGCGCTTCGAGTAAGGCTTGACTCCAGCGCCATTGAACTCAACAACACCAAAGCGAGGCTTTTCCTCGGTCAGGAACGTAATGCCTCGACCGAAGCCTACAACTTTCGACGGAACTTCGGCCATGTAAGTGGTGGTTCCGTAGCCCTTTCTCTGGTTGAGTTTGATATAGCATTCATCAAACTCTTGTTCCAGTTTCCCGAACTTGACTTTGCCCTTTTTGATTCTGAGCTCGTAAGTAGGGATATTGAGTTGGATATCGTCGGCATCGATTTCAACATCTCGATAGCGGACGTGTACGCCTTGACGAGGTCCCGCTGCGCCGATGATCTTTGAATCAAGGCTGAAGTTCATGTAGCCTGGCGCCACGATTTCTACGTATTCCTTTGCACTAGAAAGGAGGGATCGGTCGCTCAGAAATTCAAATTCGTAAGTGGCAGGGGGAGCACCTACGGCCTTTACGGAAATGATGGCGGTACCGGGAACGCCGCCGGCCACGAGAATGGCTTGAGCCCTACCGCCAACGGTGGTAACGACCTCGTTGCGGAAGTTTCCCAACGTCGTCGAAAACGTAACTTGAGTGCCATCTGGCACAGGGCTGCCTTTGCTGTTTACGACGATTGCGGTGATGGTTACCGTGCTGCGGGCATCGGCAACGCTCATCGTGGGAAAGGCACTGATATTTCGAATTTGCCCGGAGTCCGCATAACACACCACCGCGGAGAGCGCGAGGGCAAGCGATGTCATCGGAACCAATTTCTTCATGACGGTTTGGGCAACTTGAAGTCGAGAAGGCTTGACGGAGGAGAAAGGAGTTTTCTCCTCCGTCAATTGAGGGTTACCGGATGACGGTAACCGGGATGAATCGGCGAACATTCTCGCCTTCAGCCGAAGTTGCGGTGATTTCCACCTGGTAGGTACCAGGCGCCACCGTTCGATTCGCGTTGTCCTTGAGATTCCAGGACACGCTGTTCTCACCGGCATTATCCGCGCGACCTCGGGTGATCGTGAAGATCTCCTTTCCACCGGCTCCGAGAATTCGGACCGTGGTGGTGGCGCTATTGCCGAGCGTGTAGTTGATGCTGAACGGTCCGGTTTGGACGCCGTTCACGCGAGTCGTAGATCGAGTCACGACCACGTTTCCAATAAGCGCCTTGGTAGCGACGCCGACCTCGACCTGAACCTTAAGTTCACGAGTCGTTCCTGCCTTAGCGGTGAAGCTATAGCTGGAAGTCGTACGCATATCTCGGGTGACGTTCGTAGCCGGATCGATCAATCGGAATCGAACGCTCTTCGGCACGGTGCTCATGTTCGGCCAGGTCAGGTTGACTTCACCAGCTTCATCGGCTTGCACCACGACCTTATACTCTTGGCGTCCCTTTCGATCGGTGAACGCTCGCGTCAATCGCGTCGTTTGACCGCCGATCTGATCCTCTACCGAGAGGGCCAATTTTTGCGTAGGCGCCAACGGTGGCTTGGACATGCTCAGAAGACGGGCCTCGTCGGCAGACTTCGCTACACCGATATAGTTGTCATCGTCGATGGAGTTGTTGCTTCGAGCGGTGAGCTTCAGTCGCCATTGCTTCGCCGACTGGGTCCAATCGGTTTCAGATCGGCTTGAGCCTGGAAGGCCTTCCGCGAACACCGGCGGGAAGCTGAGCGTAAGGTTCGAGCTCTTGACATTGATCCAGTAAGCCGTATTCGGCTTCAGCAGATCAGATGTCTTCTGAAGATACACATAGGATTGCGTTTCCGCGTTCCAGTAGGCAAGAAGATTATCTACACTGCCAACTTTAACCAGATCAGTCCAAGCATAGCTCTGAGTCGAGGACCCGGACGGTACGCCCGTCAGCTGGCCAAGGGTGACCGGATAGTTGAATGGGTTACCGATTAGGTTCCAGCCCTTCTTCAGGTTGATGTAGTAGGTACCGACGTTGTCGTTCGGGTTGGGAATCGTATCCGGCGGGACGGTTGGCGTTCCACCCAGCGTATTCGACTGAAGGGTTCCCGTTTTGTTAACGATGAAGTAACCCTTACCTCGACCCGCGCTCGTTGAGAGGACATACCCTCCAATTTGGGGATCGTACTCATACGCTTCGAAATCCGAAGGAGCGGAGAGTCCAAGAACGGTCTCCCATGAACTGTCGGAAAAGACGAAAGGCGTGGTGATAGCGTTCGCCGTGGGGCCACCGTTATCGATCAAGCGATAGCGTGGCGTTGCCGCAACCTGGATGGTTCCGGTGAGCTTCTTCGGCGAGCCTGGGGTCGAGCTAATGTCAACCTGATAGGGTAATTCTCCGAATTCGATACCATCCGCTTCGACCTGGAAGTCAACGAACTTGATTTCCTTTACGTCAACGGCTGAAATCGTCAACTGCTTCGTCCGCGTCGAAGTCGGCGAACCAACGAAATTGAGCCCTGTGGGCAACGTCAGCTTAACTTTTACATCCGAAAGTCGGAAGCCATTGTTGACGTTACTGTATCCACCCACGTTGTCAATGTAAACACGGACGGGGAACGGGTTCTTAAAGAGGCCGTTGGCATCGCTGGTACTGGTGCCATCGTCTTCCGTCGAAATGAGCTTAGGAGCGTCGACCACGGCAGCATACGGCAGGTTATAGTCACCTACTCCCCATGTGCTGCGATAATATTGGATGATCGTGCGGGTTCCATTGGGAGCGAGCGTGGCGGCAGGAAACTTTTGGATATAGCCACAGTCGCCAATGGACGTATCCGGCTGGATCGCATCATTGAACGTCTCGTCGTCTCCGCTTACGGCACCCATGAGCGGGTTTCCGTTACCGATTACGAATTCATTAGCCAGCGTGGCGTCACTGATTTCAGCAGGTCGATTATTATCGACTCTCAAACCGTACGGAGACGTTTGGCTAAAGTCAAAGCGCACAACTCCGGGGAACGTGCTTGCGTCGGTGGTTCGATTCCATCGATGATCATCGAGAATCGGCTTCTGTCCCGGAATGTAGACATACGGGATCTTTTGCCCGAGCAACCCGCCAGCGATTTGAGCCCCAGAGCCAGGATCCGTTGACCCGGAGAACAGTCCAATGTATTGGCCAAACCAAAGAGCAACCGAGTGAGGATCCGCACCCGTATTCGTCAGGTTCCACTGAATTCGGGCGGCATCTCCCAGTACATCAATTCGGCACTTGATTAAAATGTCATCGTTTGTGGTCTCAGCATAGATGTAGCGGTCACTCAAGCCGACGTAGGCAGCGGAAAGCCCGTTCTCACCAAATCGAGTCTTGGTATCGTCGGTAACGGTGATTGCATACGACCACGCGCCTGCCGGATCGTTAGGCATACCCACAGTCAGGGCCATGCCATCATCAAAGGTTGACTGGACGGAGCCGGTGTTCCCAACAGCGAACCCAATTCTTCCTGCAGCGTTGCGCGTCGTACCGGTGCTATAGCAGGGAGCGTTGTACGTCACCGTGCCGGAGAACCCCATGGCCGCCACCATCAACTCATTTGCGACGCGACCGATGCTATAGTCATCACTGTATGGATCGTTAGGATCCAAGCAGATCGACCAACTTTGCGCCTGCGCCCCTACGATTGTGGCAGCAGCAAAAGCAAAGCTCCCCACAACCTTCCGAAAATTGCTACTCATAACTGCTCCTGAAATCATGGTCTGCTCGTTATTAGACGAGCAGACCTTTTTTGTGTTCTTTGCTTTCTAACTTACAGCGGCGGTTCTGGCGGTGTAGAGGGGCGCTTAAAGCTTCGCACCGCGCTGAAGATGTACCGCTCGTTAAGCGCATCCTTCACGGGACCGGGCTTGTCGGCGACGTTTCGAGCGCCAACTCTCCACCAAATGGTGGTCCCTGCCGTCGTGAAGAAGTTGTTATTAACGGTGATACTGATCGAACCAGTTTCTGGCGTGATCGTACTTCCCACCTTCTTCGTGTTCTTCTTCGAGAAGTTCGGGTCGGTAGACACCTCAACGATGTATTCAACGTTGATAGGATCGGTTACTACGACCGAACCAAAGGTGAACGTGACTTCATCGTATTCCGGAAGTCCAACGACCGGAGCAGGAATTTGCTCATTGATATCCGGCGACAGAAGATCTGATCGGTTCAATGGCGTCGCAACGCCCCTGGCCGAAGACTGCGCGGATACGAAGTAACAATCTTGCCCGCTTCCACTGGTAGTACCAGTCGAACCCGTAGTGCCGGTGGTGCCAGTGGTGCCGGTGGTACCCGTCGTGCCAGTGGTGCCCGTCGTACCAGTCGTTCCGGTGGTGCCGGTCGTGCCGGTCGTGCCAGTGGTACCAGTGGTGCCGGTGGTGCCCGTGGAGCCACCGGGAAGATCGAGCGAACTTAGCTTGTAAACCAGTTCCACACGATACAGGTGGGCACGGCCAATGGTTGGTCCAGCCACATCATCGGCAGTGTCATCAGGAAGGTCCTGACACGTAATTCCACCGATCTGACCACCGAAGTCCGCCCAGTTAACCGATCGAGTCTGCTGAGTATCAAACGCGTAGGTTGAGCCACCGGGCGCCGTAAGGACAGGGCTATCAAGAACGTCATCTCTCCAGATCTGCCATCGGAAGCGATTCGAGTTACCCTTCGCAAAGAGGTTGGGGCTCCAAGAAATCTTCACGGCAGGCGAACCAGATCCTTCAGGATAGAGCGTCGCTTCGCTCGTAACCGAGTCAACGCTCGACTGGCTATTAGAGTTACCCTTCGTGAAGAAGAGCAAGCCCAGACCCACGATCAGGGCCAGCGAAACGATGCCCGCATTGTTTCCCTTGTGTCGCGGCTTGATCACACCGGCGGTTCCATTGGCACCGAACGGAGTCATTTCCGGAACATCGAAGACAGCGCGAACCTTATCGCCGGGGGACATTCCTCGGCTATCGCGAATAACTCTCACGTAAGCCTGATCGGCCTCAGCGCGAGTGATCTTGGCCGTAGCAACTTGCTCACGGTTTCGGATGATGATTACTTCCTGGCCATCCTTAAAGCCGCTGCGAAGCCCCTTATTGATCAGAGCTTCTCGATCGACGGTATTCAGAATGGTGGCAGTGGGAAGCGTGCGAGCCTGAATTTCACTGACAGCACGATTCGCGGCAGTACCCAAAGCATCGGCAACAAGCGTCTCATCTGAGACATCGCCTGTTCGAACTGTGGACGTGCCAGTTAGAGCAGCACCATTAACGGGCAAGCCCGATGCCGCATCGATGACGATCACACGGAGCGCAACAGAAGCCTGCTTGCCGCCGCCGACCGACTTGATTTGATAGTCAACCAATTCGCCGCGCACCACGGTAGATGCACGAAGATCCTGTGCCAACCGAAGAATGCTCGTCGTCTCAGTGACGGGGGTCTGAAGACCAAGCGTATCCATAGATCGCTTGACCGTTTCCTGTGGCACGACGTCGTACTTGCCAGTCTTAGCAAGTTCACCCGCGACAGCTTCCGCTGCCGTCGTCCCAAAGCTGCCACCTTTCTTGCTGACAAAGTCAACTACTGCCCAGGTTGGCAAATTTTGGAGCTGGGCGAACGCCTTGCCCACGAACATGAGAGACAGGGAAGGCAACAACAGCGCGAACGCCGCAACGTGCGCAATCAGCTTCCCAGGTAACGATTGTATGAACCGCCTCACTATGACGAGTCCTCCTTACTCACAATCCTCTATCTTTTCCGGCCCAAGGTCCAAGACCGCGCTTGTTCTCATTCGCCTCAGCGAACTTTGAACCCTCCCGTGCGCGACCGGATGCACCGGAGGATTAGGGTCGAGACTACGATCTCATTTTCCCCTGTGATCGTCGTCCCGCACACAACTTCTCCTAGCCGCGACAGGAACCGAATCGGGCTGAGTATATCACCTCCGTTCGAGGCGGTCAACTTCTCAGCCAATTTCTCGTGCAACTGTCGCTTTTACACACCGGATGACGTCGGGCTCAGGCCGGTTAGTTCGGATTATTTTGTCAGCAAAGACCGACTTTATGTCGGTCGCGAGCTGTATTTGCAGCATTTCTCTCGCTTTTTCTTCAGATTCAAGACGAATTGAAAGTCTCTTTAGTTGTTCATCTTTCCCACAAGTCACCACCCAAACGCAGTCGAACATCCCTTGAATGCAAGTTTCATACAATAATGGAACTTCGAAAAATGTTGCCGGGCAGCGAGCGATTTCCTGGAGGATTTGCGGGTGCATGATCCGGTTTACCGTGCGGCGCATCCGGTGTTCTTGGGCGATGGCATGTCGGACATCTTCTTGAGATATGGGAGTTTCTTTCCCAAGCAGCAGGGACAATGCTTCCTGCACGTGCTCGGATTGGAAGACGTCTCGGGCGATTTCATCGCTGGAAGCCGTCTGGTGGCCCAGATCTCGAAGATAAGCCATGACGGTTGACTTCCCTTCAGCAATTCCTCCCGTGATTGCAATTCGCATGGGGCTATTAAAGCAAAAAAGGGCGGGAGCATGTTCTGCTCCCGCCCTTCGTATACGAGCTTACGCTTCGTCGGTTTCGGTTTCCTCGGTCTTTTCTGCCTCGGTTTCCTCAACATCCTCGTCTTCGTCTCGCGAAAGGAAGCCCTTGAGCATGCCAAGTCGCTCGCCGATGGTAGCGCCACCGGTTGCGAAGCCGCGTCGACCGCTGATTTCTTCGAAATCATCATAGTCGTCTCGGCCGCCTCGACCGCCCTTCTTGCCCTTCTTGCCGCCTTTACCGCGTTTGTCTCCGCCACGGAAGTCGTCCATTCCGCCGCCGCCACCGCCGTACTCGGAACCGGATTCGTAAGAGCCACGCTCCTCTTTCAGGTTACCGGTTGCGCGCATACTGAGGACCATTCTTCGCTCGTCGGGTCGCAGATCGATGATCTGCACTTCGACTTCTTGGTTCTCTTCCACGACGTCTTGGGGTCGCTTGATGCGTCGGAACGACATTTCGCTGACCGGGAGGAACGCCTCAGCTCCTTCAGGAAGCTTGACGAACGCGCCGCTCTGGACAAGACGTCCAATCGTGACATTGAGCTTCTGTCCGACTGTGTAGTTCTGCTTGATGAGATTCCACGGATCGGGAAGAACCTGTCGGTGTCCCAGGGAAATCTTGCCGGCGCCTTGATCCAATCGAAGCACCATGACTTCGATCTTCTGACCTTCCTTGAACATCTCCTTGGGATGATTGATTCGCATCCAACTCATCTCGGAGATGTGAAGAAGGCCATCTACACCGCCAAGGTCGATGAACGCACCGTAGTCGGTAAGTCGTCGAACGGTTCCTTCAAGTCGGTCGCCCGGCTGTACGTTGGTGAAAATGTCTTCCTTCGCACGGGCTCGTCGCTGCTCTTCAGCCTCTCGGTTCGAGAGAACGACCTTCTTTCGGTCGCGATCAATCTCGATTACCTTGAGTTGAAGAGGCTGGCCGACGTACTTCTCGATGTTGCGAAGTTTGCCGCTGCCGACGTGTGTTGCGGGAACGAATCCGCGTACGCCCACGTCAACCACGAGACCACCCTTGACTCGGTCAACGACCTGCGCAGTGATCATCTCTTGGGACTTGAAAGCGTCCTCGATCTTGTCCCAGATCTCTTCGAAATCCGCTCGCTTCTTCGAAACGATTGGGTTTCCTTCGGCGCTCTCCGGTCGGAGAACGACGACGTTGATCTTGTCGCCGACGCTAAAGTGATCCTTGGCGGACTCGATAGCTTCGGAGGTCAACTCGTCGAGAGGGACGATGCCTTCGGACTTGGTACCGAGATCAACGAAGACTCGATCCTTATCCACCTGGATGATCGTCGCTTCGACCCGGTCGCCCTTGGCAAGTTTTTTGAACGTTCCGTCCGTTTCGAACCCTTCACCGGTTTCCAACGCGCTCATGTAGGACTCGAAAAGATCCTCGTCCGTTTGCGCGGGGGCGGTCTTCTCTGCGACCGGAGCGGGGGCAGCGGTTTCCGCTACGGGCTCTGGGGCAGGAGTGGGTTCGGCGTCGCTGGCCGCAGCAGGCGCTTCCTCAGCAGGGGCTTCCGCGGGCGCGGGGGCTTCTGCCGGGGTCTCAACCTCGGGGGCAGCGGTCACATCCGGCGTACCGGCGGACGTTTCGTCGTTGGATGGCGTAGCCATCGGGGCGGGGTCGGACGCCAGAGTCGCCGTTTCCGGCTTCTCTTGGGCTTCGGTCTCGCCCACTGGCGTCTGGTTTTCGTCGATCATCATCTGCAATGCTCTTTCGTGGGGCTCCAATAAGATGGGGTAAATCCTACCTGATTCTGACCGTCACCAATACGTCGGAAACGGGCCAAAGGATTCAAGCTTTTCTAGATTCTGCCCATTCTAGCCCAGATTCCACTCTTTCGTACAACGGTACAGGTCTGAGTATCGCTGGTAAGTAGCCGAATAATCGACGGAATTCGGAGTCAAAACGTCAGAAATCTTAACAATTTGCAAAGTAGCCTTGGCCACATCGGGCCAAAGCCCAATTCCAACCCCGGCAAGAATAGCGGAACCAAAGGCAGGCCCTTCGTCGCATTGGAGTCGTTGACAAGGGGCTTGGAACATATCGGCGAGCATCTGTCGCCAAAACTCGCTCTTTGCGCCTCCGCTCGTGACTCGGATTTCTTGGGCGGAGGCGCCGAGGGCCAGGAGCGTGCGGAATCCATCCAGGAGGCCAAGTGAGACGCCTTCGAAGACCGCCCTTGAAAAATGGGCCTTACCGTGAGCGAGGGTAGCGCCGGCAAATACTGCCCGCGCGAACGGATCATTGTGGGGAGTTCGCTCACCGGTTAGATAAGGCAGAAATGTCAATCCCTCGCAACCAGGGGGGACGGAGGCGGCTTCCTGGGCAATGGAGTCATATGAATCTCCACGGGCGAAGACGTCTCGATACCAACGCAGCGCGCCGCCGCATGAGAGCATCACTCCCATGGCATGCCAACCTCGGTTGGCATGGGCAAAGGTGTGGGCCGAGCCGTTTGCGTCGAAGTTGGGGGCGGAGATGGTGGTGAAAACGACGCCGCTTGTTCCGAGGCTCACGCTGATGATCCCGGGAGATACCGCGCCGGTTCCGACGGCGCCGGCTGCCTGGTCTCCACCTCCGCCAACCACCGCAATCCCGTCGGCGAGGTTCGGCACGTCTTTTGTCGTTCCCGTGACGACATCAGATTCGACGACCGGAGGAAACATCTCTTGAGGCAGATTGAGCTTGTCGAGGATTTCGGCGGACCACTTGCGACCGACGACGTCAAATGCGCCGACGCCGCTGGCATCGCTCACTTCGGTTGCGTACTCACCGGTCAATCGTAGGCGGATGTAGTCTTTGGGAAGCAGAACTCGAGAAAGGCGGTTGAAGTTTTCGGGTTCGTTGTTTCGCAGCCAGAGGATTTTGGGCAATTGAAAGCCGGTGAGGGGCGGGTTTCGGGTGATTTCTCGGATACGGTCAGGTCCTACGGCGTGATCGATTTCTTCACATTCGGATGAGGTGCGCTGATCGTTCCAGAGAATGGCGGGGCGGATGACTTTGTTTTTCGAATCAAGGAAGACCGCGCCGTGCATTTGCCCGGTCAGACCCACTCCATCTGGGGAAGGCTCGTCGATTTCTTTGAGGCATGAGAGGACGCCAAGCCACCAGTCTTCGGGATTCTGCTCTGACCAAAGGGGGCGTGGAGTACTGATGGGGTATTCGGCGGAAGCCGATTTTAAAACGCTTCCGTGCTCGTCCATGAGAACGACCTTGCAACCGGAGGTGCCGACGTCAATGCCCAGCAATTTGGCCATGGCGGATTATAACGACCCCCTACCCCTTCATTTCCAGTGGAAGAGCCCCGTTTGCCATACGGCAAACGGGGCTCTTCCACTTTTGTCTCGAACGGTCGTGCCGCTAGCTTTTCTTCTTGGCGGGCTTAGGAATCGGGATACTCCATTCCTTCTTGGCGTACTTAGCCGGGTTCGCCTTGAATGCGCCTGGGCAGCCGCCGCAGCAGAAGAAGTATCTTCGCCCCTTATAGTCGGCGAACATCTTGGTCTTAGTCGCGGTGGCGATATTGACCTTGTGCGAAGGCATGACGGGACATGGAAGCTCCTTGGGAGCCTTGGTCTGGGCGAAAACGCCAACGGCCATCGCGCTAGTGGCGAGTATGAGTGCAAATCTCTTCATCAGTGAGTTGACCTCCAAAGCGATGGCGCACGAGCGCCCCCCTTGGTTTCTTCTGCATAGATTAACGCATCCGGTTCGCGGAGGTTCCCGCGAGAAGATATTCTTTTACGAAAATGTCTTCTCCTCGCCTTCGGATTCTCCACACGAACGATCTTCATGGCTCGATGAATGACACTCGATTTGATCGCTTGAAGGCGATTCGAGATGAGTTCGATATCTATTTGGATACGGGAGATGCGATCAAAACGGGCAACTTGGGGATACCTTTGCGGGAGGAACCGGTTTGGGCGAGGTTCGCCGAGTTAGGATGTACGGCGGGAGCGCCGGGGAATCGGGAGTCGCACGTACTCAAGTCGGCCTTTGAAGCAAAGTTGGCGGGAAGGCGGCACGCCCTTTTGTGCGCCAATCTCAGAGACCGACAAGGTGGGCAGCCATTGCCCGCGTCAAAGATCGTTGAGGTAAACGGTCTGCGCATTGGCCTTGTGGGAGTGATGGTGCCCATGGTGACAGAGAAGATGAAGTCCAAGGCAGTGAGCCACTATCTTTGGACGCAACCAATACCGGCGGCGATAGAGGAAGGAGAAAAGCTGCGATCTGAAGTAGACTTACTTTTTGCGCTTACTCACATTGGACACCGGCAAGACACAGTCTTGGCGGAGAAGACCGGGATCTATGACGCGATTTTTGGCGGACATTCCCACACCGTTCTCCAACGACCTGAATTGATCAATAGGACCTGGATCTGCCAAGGAGGATCTCATGGACGATTTTATGGCGACTATGTTTGGGAAGATGGGCGATTGACGGGCGGACTCCACCCTCTCGGGTGAGCTACCGCAGTTGCATCATCGTGCCGATGCCGGCATCCGTAAAGACTTCGATGAGAAGGGCATTGGCGGCGCCACCGTTGATTAGGTGGACTTTGTCCACGCCGTGCTCCAGAGCTTGAATCGCAGCCTCAAGTTTGGGGATCATTCCCCGATCGGCGCGACCGTCCTGGATCATGGCTTTGGCTTCCGGGCAATCCAGAGTAGAGATTCTTGTTTCGGGTCGGTCCTTATCGCCGAGCACGCCATCCGTATCCGTTAATAGGATGAGCTTACTGGCATCGACCGCGATGGCGATTGAGGCGGCGGCGGAGTCCGCATTGATATTCAGGGGTCTTCCTTCGCTATCGTTGGCGACAGTGCAGACGACCGGGATCGTGCCCGATTCTACGGTGGACTTGAGAATGGATGGATCGACGTGAGTCACTTTGCCGACTCTGCCCAAATCCGGTGAGATGGCTTCTGCCTGAAGAAGGTTGGCGTCTCGTCCAGATAGTCCGACGGCCCGACCACCGGCCTGCCCAATTTCCGAGGCGAGAGCTTTATTCGCCCGGCCAGCGAGGGCCATTTCGACCACTTCCATGGTTTGATCGTCGGTGACTCGCAAACCTTGGAGGGTCTTCTTTTCGATGCCCAATTTTTCCAGCCATCGATCGATCTCTGGGCCGCCGCCGTGGACGAGGATTGGGCGAATTCCCACCAGTTGGAGCAGCAAGACGTTTCGAATGACGCCCCTCATCAAGGATGGGTCCCGCATCGCGCTTCCTCCGTACTTCACCACGAAGGTCTGCCCTCGGAAGGATTGGATATAAGGCAGGGCTTGATTGAGGACTTCGGCTTGGAGTTGCGGATCGATCATTCGATTTCTTTGTACCCGGGTATTCGTATTGACACGCGAACTAAGAGGGCCCCTCAAGCGTTATGAGGGTCACAGGTAGAATCCCTGAGGCTCTCGTATGCTCCCGGTCTTATTCAAAATCGGCAACTTTCCCATTCACAGCTTCGGCGTGATGATGATCATCGCCTTTCTGGTGGGACTTCTCATTGCTCGTAAGAGGGCGCCAAAATTTGGCATCGATCCCAATAAGATTTCGGACATGACCTTTTGGGTCTTGATCTTGAGCATCTTGGGAGCAAGGGTGGCGTTCATTCTTCAAGAGCTGCCGTACTACTTAAAGCACAAAGATCAGCTGTTTTCGATCCAATTTGCTGGCCTGACGAGCTTCGGAGGCGTTATCGTCGCCCTCCTTGTCATGGTGTATTGGGCAAAGAAGCACGGCTGGCCCGTTCGAACCGTGCTCGATGTGATCGCGCCCGCCGGATTAGTTGGTCACGCGATTGGCAGGGTGGGGTGCTTGCTGAACGGATGCTGTTATGGCGGCGTTTGTCCCCCGAACTTGCCGTGGGGAATTCATATTCACGATCCCCAGCACGAAGGACTGACAGCTCTGATGCATCCGGCGCAGATTTACGATTCATTGATGGTTTTGGCCTTCACCGGATTTCTCCTGTGGGTGGAGAAGCGAGGGCATCAGGCGAGAGGACAGGTGTTCGCGCTGGCGTTGGCAGGTTACGGCCTGTCTCGATTTATCTACGAATTTTGGCGCGCAGGCACCGACGCTCAGGTGGACGCAGGCCTTGCTTCCTCGACGTACTGGGGATCTCTTCCCATCACTCAAGCCCAGGCGATGGCGGGAGTTTTGGTTATTTACGCTTTGGTGCTCTATGTGCGATGGCGGCGACCCGCTGCGCACGCGCAGCAGGAGTTGCTCGCCTCGTGAGATTTCGGCCGCTTCTGGAGCGCTTTGAGTCGCTCCATGCCTTGGTCGTAGGCGATCTAATGCTTGACGAGTACATCGTGGGCAAGGCAACTCGGATCAGCCCGGAAGCGCCGGTCATGGTTATTCGACAACAACGAACCTTTTCCGTACCCGGTGGAGCAGCTAATGTGGCCAAGAACATCGTGGCACTGGGTGCGAAGGCGACGGTGATCGGTGTCGTGGGAGAAGACTCGGCGGGGCAAGAATTACAGGAAGCGCTTGGGGAGTCGGCGAGCGTCGTTCCCGACCCTTCTCGTCCGACCACCCGCAAGACTCGAGTCCTGGCGGATACCGCTCATCAGGTCCTGCGCATCGACCATGAATCGGAGAGCGCCATCGACGAAGATGTGGAGGACTCGATCCTCGACACCGTGAAGAGTCGGATCCATGAGGCTAACGTTCTGATCTTGAGCGATTACACGAAGGGCGTCTTGACGGTTGATTTGGTTAAGCGTCTCATCGAGCTTGCGGTTAGCCGAGGGGTACCAGTGACGGCCAACGCGAAGCCGGTGAACCTTTCGGCTTATCAAGGGGCTACCTTGGTGAGTTTGAACGCAAAAGAGGCGGCAGAGGCGGTGGGAGCCAAGGACATTATCCGGCAGGCTAACGGGCAGGGCCTGAGTGATCGTCCCAGTTCCGTGGCGCGGCAGATATTGGACGAAAACGGCTTCCAACACATTTTGGTGACCTTGGGTGAGTACGGCATGTGTACCGAGTCCTTCTATATCGCCCCGCAAAAGGTCGAGGTTTTCGATACGGCAGGGGCAGGCGATACGACGATTGCGACGGTCGCTTTGGGATTAGCGGCCATTGGATTCGAACCCAAGGTGTTCGAGTTGGCCAGTCATACGGCGGCGGCGGTGGTCTCCCATGTGGGGGTCGCCACTCCCTCGCACGACGATTTGGAGCGCATTCGGCTCTCCTAGGCCTCTTTCGAGACCGGGTATCCTTATTGGCACTACGTCCCGCTGTGGACGCCTAGGAGCAAAAATGCGAGTTAAGAACAAGGAAATCCGAAAGCGACGCCATCGCAAGGAACAGGTCATCAAGGACGCGATCCGAGTCGCAAAGGCCGGCGGATCGACCGATAAGGGTGAGAAGAAGGCAGTAGCCGAGAAGCCCGCCGCCAAGAAGGCCGCGGCACCCAAGAAGACGGAAACCGCTGAGAAGAAGCCTGCTGCCAAGAAGACCACCAAGAAGGCAGAAGGCGAAGAGGCAACCGAAGCCTCCGCAGAGTAGCCCTTCCGAATTGAGAAGCCCCTCCGGCAAAATTGCAGGAGGGGCTTTTTTGTTTGTCGAACTGGGCGAGTTGGAGCGTCATGTCGATGAGTGGGTTCGAACGGTGAAGCAGGGTTGAAGGTAGCGGTCGTGGGCGCGGGGATCGCAGGATCTAGCGCAGCGAGATACGTTGCCATTCGCGGCCATGACGTCGCGCTTTTCGAGCAATTTGAGATAGGGCATGACCGAGGGAGTTCACACGGGAACTCTCGACTTGTCAGGAAGGCCTATCCCGATGCTTTTTATACAGCCTGCATGGAGGAAGCCTATCCTTTGTGGGCTGAGCTTGAGCAGCATGCCGACAGACGATTGCTTCACGAGGTGGGGCTTCTCTACTTTGGGCCAGCTCACTCTTCCGACGTTCTCTCCATGATCGCTGGGCTACGAGAAGTTGGAGTTAGGCATGAAATTTTGGATCATCGCCAGGCAATGAAGCGATTGCCAGGATTGCGACTCGACCGAGACGAGATTGGCATCTTTACTCAGGAAGCGGGTTGGGTGGATGCCTCGGGCGCCATCACGGCCAATCTCAGAGTGTTCCGAAGCCTTGGGGGCGTGATTCTCCCCGACCATCCCATCGAGTGGCAACAGCTTGAGAAAGACTTCGACGCGTTTGTTGTGTGTCCGGGGCCATGGATTCGGCGGTTCGTCTCGGCGCCTGTGCGCACCACGATGCAAACGTTCGCCTATGTACGAACGGATGCGCCTTGCGAAGGACCGGTTTGGATCGAAGACGGACCGACGGGGGTCTATGGTTTTCCTTCCGAACCGGACCGGGGGGATATCAAATTTGGCGTGCATGAGTCTGGGCCGGAGATTGAGCCCCAAATCTTGGATCGCCAACCGGTACAAGAGCATCTTGAACTCATCGAAGACCGTGCCAGAAGACGATTTGGCCTTGATCCGGTAGAGATCGTTATGGCCAAAGGATGCGTCTATACGAGCACGACAAATGAGGACTTTCTTTTGGGGAGGTTGGGAGATCGCGGCTTCTTCGCAAGCGCTTGCAGCGGGCACGGGTTCAAATTCGGGCCTTGGATTGGTAAGTTGTTGGCCCGATTCGTCGAGGGCGAAGATGAGCCCGAAAACCATCCTCGATTTCATCGTCCCGGTATTGTTTCAACCTAGAGATTGTGCGAGGACGCCGCATAGAGGTATGAAACGACCATCCGTCCCGGAACGTCGAGGACAAGGAGATAAACTGCCCCTATGATCCTGGCAACGCTGCTTGGCTGCCTTCCCTTACCGAGTGTTCAGACGCTGACGATTAACCTCTTTCGAGGTTCGCAAGTCGGAAGCGTTCGGTATTGGGACGTTACCGACACCTACTTGGATTCGGCGAGCGCCGATGCGGTGAACGGCGGCCTTTTTACTCTTTCCGGCGGAAAGGGACGCACGATTTTGATTCGATTTGGCGACTTGACTCGCATTCTTCCGGACCGGAGCAAGATTACGAAAGCGACGCTTTACCTCTCTCCCTCTTCGGGCGAGAAGCCAGTTCTGGAAAGCGTTCGTCGCGTTCGGGCCCCGTGGGGCGAGGGCCCGACCTTCACCGCTTCCTTTGGACGTAGCGAAGGTACGGTCGTTCGCGGCGCGGCAACTTGGAAGAGTCGGCGAAATGGCGAAGGCGGAGCCACTTGGCAGCAACCTGGCGCGGCGGGGCCCGACGATGCAGCTCCGGTGCAAGGTGCGGCAATGACGGTTGGAGAGACCGAGATCGGAATCACCGGCTTGGCGCAGGCCGTTCAGACGATGCGCGACCAATGGTATGACAACGAAGGATTTGCCCTGACCTTTAGTGCAGGTTGCGAGTTCTTTTCCAGCCAAGCAAAGGCGGGCAAACCACGACTGGAGATCGAGTACGGCATCGACTCCTCGGTCGCAGGGGCGGACCTAAGCGTGCAGTGGATCGATCGATCGCCTGAGAATCCCAAAAATGGGGAAGAAGTGACGTATCGAGCGATGATCAAAAACGTAGGAGAGAGCGCCGCAACCCCCTTTGAGGCCCAATGGATCGCCGATGAAAAGGCGGGCGCTCGATTCCCGGTTACCAAAGCGCTTCAACCTGGGGAATCCACGATTATCGAGACAAAGAGGACTTTTCGAGAGAGTAAGTCCGATCATCGCAATTCGAAACTGATGTTGCGAATCTGGCCCGGACAGGGGGATAAGGACGCTTCCAACGACGCTACGGGCATCTACGAAAACGCTTTACCCGTGGCGGTTGCCGATGAGACTCCGGCCAATTTCGATCTCGCCCAACAATTTTTGCGCACAGCCAATGAGACTTACTTTGCTCAAAGCCGATTCTCATTCGCACCCGACGGCGTGCTGGAACGAGTTCGGCTCGTTCCCAACGCACAGGACGCAGCCTATACGTTTGGATTGAAGTTTGGGAGCGATGAACGAAGCGCAATGCGCGAGCTTCTTTCCCAACTGACGGGATTGAAGTCGGTCGAAGGCGCACAATCGGTGGTATTCGATGGGCGCAAGGTTAACTTTGACGATCCCTATCCGGGAGTCAGTGGCTTTGGCGACACCCGCTTCGAGGGTTTGATCCCTCCGGGGATTCCGATGCTTTATGCACCGGTGGCATCGCCGTTGTTTGACAACGTAGTGGTAGAGGCGACGGATCTGCTGAGCGCGACGGAAGCTTCGGCGATCAATATGGCGATCGGGAAATCGGCCAAGGAGCGACTTGGGGTTCTGTGGGATCAACCAGCGACCTCGATCCTGCGCGCCGTGGACATGACCGGAAAGCCTTTGGACGGGGCGGAGCTGAGTTTCTTTCAACTCGAAGGAGGCAAGATGCCCGACGCTCCCACCCAGACAATCGTTACCAAAGAGGGGGGGACAGTGATTCTCCAGAACCAAGAGATTCCTTCGGGAGTTATGGACAGCGAGGCACTGCACCAATTGAAGAAGAACCCATTTGGGGCGATTCGAGCCGACGGGACGAATGGAACGATTCTCGTTCGCGCCTTGATCAACGGGGAGATCGAATGGGGCTGGCTGAAGGCCTGGCAGTTTGTGGACGCCTACCATCGGGGCAACAGGGCGGCAGCCATCATTGAAATTCGGTTTAACGCGCCGAGCGGACCACTTGATCGGACGACCGACCTTGCGAAGGGACGGCTAGCCAAGAATTCCGCAGATGACCTTCCGGCGAAACTGGCAGGGTTTACAGACGGGGATCCTGCTACGGAAGCCGAGCTAGGCCCCAAGCCGGGCGACTGGATCGAGATTGATCTTGGCCGCGACCGTCCGATAGGAGAGATCGCCCTTGTGTTCAAGAAAGCGGAGATGCCGAAACAGTTCGACATTCAGGCCTATGCAACTGGTCAGAGTGCACCGGACCGCGACACTTGGGTCAAGGACCTGAACTTTGACTGGACGCTTTCAAATCGCGGAATCGAGAATAGCGATGGCACGGTGACGATTCCTTATCGTGGCCCGCTTACCCGTAGCCGCTATATCCGAATTGTGAACCGATCGGGCGGCGTGGGGAAAGTTGGAGAAATTCGCGTTACGCCGTTGAAGGCAGAGGATTAGCAGATTTTGATCCCGGTTATGCTCGCCGCAATGAGTATCGTTGGGGGAGACGACCGGGTCTCTGCCGCCTACAACAATGTTGAAGAGACACTTCGCCTCCTCTGTAAGAAAACGGAAATGTCTTTTCCGCCCAAGCGAATCTATCTCCGTGCGTTCAAGCGAGATGCGGTGTTGGAAGTTTGGGCGGCTTCGAGCGGAACGGGCCGAATGCGATTGCTGAAATCTTATCCGATCGCGGCGATGTCAGGCTCTCTTGGTCCGAAGCGGAAGGAAGGCGACTACCAGGTGCCAGAGGGCTTCTATCATATCGAGCGATTTAATCCCCGGAGTCAGTTTCATCTCTCGTTGGGCATCAACTACCCGAATGCAAGCGACCGTATCCTTTCCGATCAGGAACATCCCGGCAGCGATATTTTCATTCACGGCGATCGAAAGAGCATCGGCTGCATGGCGATGACCGATCCGGTGATCGAAGAAATCTACGTCTTGGCGGATCTCGCCAAAAAGGCTGGACAGAAGAATATCCCAGTTCACATTTATCCGTTCCGTTTCAATGAGGAATGGGCTCTGGCGCCTCCCTCAACGCTTTCTCTGTGGAAATCCATGAGACCGATTTATGATGCCTTCGAGAAGAATCGGCAAGTGCCCCGTTTTCGAGTTTTGAATGACGGACGTTATCAGATATTGACGAAATCTTGAAAAGGACTCATTCCGGCTTGGATTGCAAGGGATACCCGTACAAAATACGGGTAAGTCGCATTCTACGGAGGGGTGTTCAATTTGATTAAAGCGGTTGTGATGGCAGGAGGTGAGGGCTCGCGCTTGCGGCCGATCACTTCCAACCGGCCCAAGCCACTGGTTCCCATCTGCAACGTGCCCATCATGGAGCACATCGTGACGCTTCTGAAGCGGCACGGCATCACTGAGGTCGTCTCCACCCTCCACTTTTTGGCCGACGAGATTCAGGGCTATTTTGGTGACGGGAGCGACTTCGATATTCGGATGTCATATTCCATCGAAGACACTCCTTTGGGAACAGCGGGGAGTGTCAAGAAGGCGGAACATCTGATCCGAGCGGACCATGACGGCGAACCGTTTGTGATTATCTCCGGAGATGCCCTGACGGACTGTGATTTGACGCGGGCAATCGCTTATCACAAATCGAAGGGGAGTTTGGCCACCCTCATTCTGTACCGGGTTCCTTCCCCACTTGAGTTTGGGGTGGTTATTACGGACGAGGAGGGCCGAATCGTTCGGTTTCTGGAGAAGCCGGGCTGGTCCGAAGTTTTTAGCGACACGGTCAATACTGGCATCTATATCCTGGAGCCAGAAATCTTCGACACGATGGAACAGGGCAAAAACTACGACTGGAGCAGCGATATTTTCCCGCGGCTTCTGGAAGAGGGAAAGCCGATGTTTGGCTACGTGATGGAGAATTATTGGTGCGACGTGGGATCGCTTACTCAGTATCGCGAAGCTCAAGAGCACTTGATGTCCGGCCAAGTGAACCTGCCTCTTCCCTACCCTGCCCAGAGCAATAACATGTTCATCGGGCCGAACGTGAGCATCGACGAGACGGCAGTCATTGTTCCCCCGGTCGTGATTGGGCGCAACTGCAAGGTGAAACGCGGAGCCAGGATCGGCCCTTATTCGGTCCTGGGCGATAATACGCTGGTCGAAGAAGACGCTTCAGTGGAACGCTCCATCCTTTGGGATAGCGTCTATATCGGGGCTTCGGCAAGCGTTCGGTCTGCCGTTATCGGATCCCGGGCTACGATTAAATTGGATTCTGTGATTGGCGAGGATGCGGTGGTGGGCGATCGATGTTTGATCGACGTTGGCTGCACGGTACGACCGCGAATCAAGCTTTGGCCCGACAAAATCATTGAGCGTGGTTCTACCGTTACCATGTCCCTAGTTTGGGGCAATAAATGGCGGGGGACGCTTTTTCGCGAGCTGGGCGTAGCAGGGCTGAGCAATATCGAGATTACGCCCGACTTCGCCTGTCGCCTCGGTTCCGCGTTTGGTTCCTGCCTTTCCCCCCGGAGTCGGATCGTGACGAGCCGGGACAGCACGCGAAGTTCGCGAATGATCAAACGAGCGCTGATTGCCTCCCTCTTGAGCGTGGGGTGCGATATCTTGGATCTTCGGTCGGCGGCGCTCCCGGTCGCTCGACACTTTATTCGGACCAGCGGGGCGGCGGGCGCGGTGAACGTCCGCAAGTTGCCAGGTAACGCTCGGGTGACTCTCGTCGAACTTCTGGATGAGAGTGGCGGATACCTTTCGCGAAACATGGAGCGGAAGGTTGAGACAGCTTTTTTCCGGGAAGATTACAAGCGGATCGACTCAGAAGATTTGGGGGTTATCGAGTTTGCGAGTCGGGCGATAGAAGGGTATCAGGCGGACTTCTTCCGACTGTTGGAGACGCCGTCTACCAAGCGACGACTGCGGGTGGTTTGCGACTATGGCTACTCCTCGCTGGCCACTTTCTATCCTTCGATGCTGGCGCGGCTGGGTGTCGATTCGATTTCTCTCAATGGGTTTAACGACGCTAAGTTGGCGCCGCGAACTCCCGATGAAGTGAAGTCGCACGTTGAAAATCTGCGACAGATCGTGGGGACCTTGGGATACGACATGGGAATCCTCTTTACGGAGGAGGGCGAGCGCCTTACGGTCATCGACGAACGGGGCCGCGTGGTCGTGGGCAATTCGCTTTTGGCGGCAATGTCCGTCCTGGTCGGGCAGACCCATTCGGACGCTTCGATTGCGATGAGCGTCACGGCCCCGACCCGATTAGAAGAAATGCTTCATGGACGGGGCATTCAAGTTATCCGAACGAAGTCCGACACCCGGTCGCTGATGAACACTTCGAGCAGTTCGGAAGTCACGTTTGCCGGAGATCACCGGGGTGGATTTATTTTTCCGGAGATTCATCCAGGATTCGATGCCCCTTTTTCCTTTGGCAAGCTGGTCACGATGCTTCAATCTACGGGCCTAAGTTTAGGTGAGGTAGTGGACGAGCTTCCCCAATTTCAGCTTGCTTACGAGATCGTACGTTGTCCTTGGGAGGCAAAGGGAGCGGTGATGCGACGCATCAGCGAAGAGAGCGCGAAGGGCGAGCGTGTGGAACTGGTGGACGGAATCAAGATCTTCGACAAAGACTCTTGGGTGCTGGTTTTGCCGGACGCCATTGAGCCTCTGTTTCACATTTACGCGGAGAGTCCCGAAGAGGGGGAGAGCCGGGAACTGGTTGGCTCCTATGTCCGCAAGATCGAGCAGCTCCAGCAAGCGATCTAGGCTTAGCCCAAAATGACCGCCTAAATAACGTTATTTGGGCGATCTATCTTTGGTGAGTTACCGGTTACTGAATATAGCAAGATTATTCCCTTTTACGAGGTTTTGTTCAACATTCCCGGCAAAACGGACTTATATTGACAGCACTTCTATTGAGGAGAACTTGCATATGCGCACAGTTGCTACTGGTTCGACTACTGTTTTGCGACCCGCCCGGGGAATCACCCTGTTGGCGGGTAAGAAAGTGAAGACTAACAACTTCGGGACCGTCACGCTCAGCAATGAGATTTACGACAAGTGGGTTCAGATTGGCGTCGCCACCCTTGGCGACCCGATTCAGAGCTACTTCAGTCTGCCGGACGGCTCGTCGGCTTGTTACTTTGAACGAGGGATGATCGTGCACCGGAAAGCCGGGGGCACTTTCGCAGTTTACGGAGCGATTTACCTTCAATACCGTAACCTGAACGACGTACATAGTTTCTTGGGACTGCCCAAGAGCGACGAACAAGCGGCCGCCAACGGAGGTCGCGTTTCGCACTTCGAAAACGCCGACATCTATTGGAGCGGCGGATCGGGAGCGTTCGAGGTTCATGGAGCGATTCGCGATCGATACGCGGCGCTCGGGGGTCCGGGAGGCTTCCTGGGCTACCCACTGACCAACGAAACCCAAATCTTCAAGAACCGCGTTGAAGTGGGTCGGTTTAACCGGTTCCAGGGTGGCGTGATTTATTGGAGCTCAGGCACTGGCGCTTGGGAAGTCCACGGCGATATTCGTAGAAAATACGAGGACGAGTTGGACGGCCCGATTGGCGAGATGGGCTTCCCGACATCTAACGAAGGCTCCACACCCAAGGGAGCGGCCCGGTACAGCAATTTCCAGAATGGCGTGATCCTTTGGTTCAATTCCTACGCGAACATGCGGATCATCAAGAATCTGGAGCTTTACATCGACCGAATCGGCTCAAAAGGGGACGACGGTTTCTTGGGCGGTGGTCAAGACGTTTACATCATCATGGACATCTCGTCGTCGCGCGGCTATCACGTTCGCGAACGCATTCCGAAAGATGGAGATCTGGGCTCAGACAAAACGCTGAACCGAGTCCTTCCTCGCTTTGGCGTACCGACGGGCGACATGTCGATCCACGTGAAATTTGAGGGGTGGGACTCCGACAGCGGCTTCATCAGAGGCTGGTTTGGAGATAACGACGACAAGCTGGGGACCGTGGATAAGACGTACACGGCCGACGATCTCTGGGGCATGAACGATCCGGCTACTCACTGGGCGGGCGACTTTATGATCGTCTACAAAGTTCGAGACGTGACGAGCTACGATCCTCATCAGTTCCGCAAGAACCTGTGGTGGAACTACGACAACTTCTCCACAGCGACACTTAGCAAGAGCCAGTACGCTCAGACTTTCCGGGACGTGGACGAGGACGAGTCGGTGATCTGGCATCCTTTCAATGCGGCCTACTATGAGTTGGTCTACAAGGGAGTGGCGGCCGGTGGGAACTGCTTTGGCATGTGCGTTGAGTCAATCTACGCTCAAGTATGCCGATCCATCTATAACGAGCCGATCGGGCGCTTCCCACCGACAAACGGAACCGAACCTCAGCCGGGCACCCATAACGAGATGATCAATGAGATCAACATCAAGCATGGGTATCAGGTTGGCGCTTCGTTCATCGACTGGTTCCTGGGACACTTCATCTCAGGCGGCACGCACGATCCCGTACGCTGCTTCAGAGAGAGTCGGGACCAGTTTGCACGAGGAAACTATCCAATCATCTCGCTGACCAGCGATTACTGGGGGGCGGGTGGACATGCGGTGCGTCCTTACGCTTGGGACGACAGTACGAAGCCCTGGAAGATCAAGATCGCCGATCCGAATCGGCCGTATCCGCGCGTTCCGAACGACAATGACCCGGGGAACATCATCACGATCGATCCCGACAAGAACACGTTCCACTTCAACGGCGCGGGCGGAACCGCGTACGACGGCGGAGCCTGGACGGGCGGACGTATGTTCTCCATACCGTTCAACGTGCTATGCGAGCAGCCCCGGACTCCGTTCTGGGAGGCGTTGGCGCTCCTCGTTGGAGGAACCCTGCTGATTATCGGCGGCGATGCCTCGACAAAGAACATCACCGATGGATCGGGCAAGACGTTCTTCGAGCCAAACCTGGGGCATCTTCCCGAGAAATGGGCGGACATACGCAAGGACACGAATCAGCGCATCCCGAACATGGCCCTTCTGCCGGTGCTGCACGATCTGAGCGCAGTACTTCGGGGGCGGACGGTGCTGGATGCCAACATCCTCAAGCGACTTCTCACCAAGGAGGGCCCAGGGCAGGTCTTTTATCTGCACCGTCCGGCAGCTTCTCACGGTCCAGAAGGAGCCATCTCGACTGGTGTGGCGACCGACGTAGGTCATGCGGTCATTGCGGGTGCGGTTACTGCGACCACCGCGACAACTGCGGCAACAACGGGGACGGCGGTCCGAAGCGGCATTACCGACGTGGTTACAGGGACGCTTCTGAATGCACTCCAATCCAACGAAATCACTCATGAGATCGAGGGAACGGGGACCAGCGGATATCAGTGGGGGTATCGATCTCCTACCATGACCGCAGTGGTGAAAGCTAACTTGGGAAGCGGCAAGGTGGACAAGGTTTCGGTGAGTCCGATGAATACGGGCAATCCTGAAGTCTCTCTCCTCCCTGAATCTGATAAGGTCGTAGCCCTTTCGGTCACCCGATGGTCGGACCAAGCTCAGCGAACGCGTGGTTACGATGTGACGAACCTTCAGGCTAAGGCAGGCGCAAAGGTTAGGGCACGGCTTGAGGACGACGGCGAGACGCTCATGCTCCATAGCGAGGGTGGCGATGCGAAGTTCGACCTGAGCGTTCGATCTGGCGCGACGCTGACCCCCCAAGTTCAGAAGAAGCAGGTCGAGCTCAAGCAGGGTGAAGTCATTCGGCTTACGCCTTCAGAGTGGAAACCGACAGAAATGGTGCAAGCTCCCATCAAGATGAGAGCCTTCGATGGCAGTGGAAAGAATCTGCTTCGAGAAGCAGATCTTTAAGTGAGATTGGAGGCGGTTCGCTTGCGCGAGTCGCCTCTCTTTTTGCCTTAGAATCTGAGGAATGGGGTCGCCTTTTCTCGGGTGAGATTAACAGGTGAAGTTTTTTCTCAAAAGCCTGGGGATTTGTGCGATGTCGGTAGCGCAGAACTACTCCAATCAGGTTTAGTTGAGTAGTCGGAGAAGGAAAAGTCCGCGAGGAAATACCAGTCCCACTCCGGCGATCCTGACCGACATGCGACAAGCCACTGTGCTTCCTCTTTTTGGCGTATTTAGCGCCCTTCTCCCGCTGTGCGGATGCAGCGGTACGGCCTCTAGTGCTCTCAGTGGCACACCTGCCGTCGTCACGCCGGCGCCGGTTGCGCCTGAGCCCCGCACGCCACCGGTAAAGGAACCTCCGGCCCGAGTTACGACGCGAAAGGCTAACACCCAAGGCATGGTGTTTGTTACCGAGTACCACAATTTCGGTTACGAGAAGGGAAACATGTTTCGGACTCCCGAGAAGTTCGCCAAGGACTTGAAGCGACTTTACGACTTGGGATTCCGGCCCGTGACGGCGTCAGAATATCTCAACGACAAGATGGACCTGCCGCCGGGGGCGTCGCCGGTTATTATGACCTTCGACGACTCCCAGCCGACCCAGTTCAAGCTCTTAGCCGATGGTTCACTCGATCCGAAATGCGCGATGGGAGTTTGGGAGAAATTCGCCAAAGCCCATCCCGACTTCCCCATGAAAGGCACCTTCTTCGTATTGCCAAGAATGTGGGATCAGCCAAAGCTGCGTGCCAAGAAAGTGGCCATGATCAAGGAGTGGGGATCGGAACTGGCAAACCACACAGTTCATCATCCCGCCCTGCGGACCAAGAACGACGAGACGGTCATGTCCGAAGTGGCAGGTGGGATCGAACTGCTCCGAAAATACGGGATTCACGAACCGGCGATGTTTGCGATGCCGTATGGCTCCACGCCCAAGAATCGGGCGCTGATCAAGCAGTTCAAGTACAAGGGGCAAGTGTTCAAAACGGCGGGGGCATTTTTGGCGGGGGCCAATCCGGCGCCTCCGCCGGGAAAGGTTAACCGTTACAAGGTGCCACGCATCCTTGCGCAACCGGGGAATCTTGGGTTGGATTTCTGGCTAGATCGCGTCGAGCAGGGGAAAGTTTCGCTCTATGTTGCGCCTTAGCTGAGATAAGGGCCATCCTGGCCTCAGCGCCCGCCAATCCGTTGGCCAATCGTTAAGACGGGATGGAGTTATGAAAAGCCGCGACTAAATCGAGAATTCCAAACCGTCGAAACCCGGCTGGAAGGCGTATGGCTTCATGGCGGCGACCAGTTCTTCGTGAGAGCCGCCAAGGTGACTGTGGTGGGTGGTGAAAACGGGCGATTCCTGTGAGAGCGTACCGGCGAGGCGTAGGCGCTCAATCACCGGGACCAGTTCACAAAGGGCTAGGTGGCCATCGTAACCGCTATCGTGAAGGCCATCCGTACACTCGATAACCATGGCGTCCAGCTTGGTTGCTTCAAGGTATTCCCACGTGACCTCTGGCCAGAGCCCGGTATCGGTCATATAGCCGAATCGCTTTCCGTCCTTTTCGAAAATTAAGTTGTGGCACTCCTCGGGTTCGGCATGTTTGGCGAGGATGGGAGTGAGTTGGTAGTCACCGATTTGGTAGGTCTCGAAGACTTGAGTTGTCACGATGTCCAGAGGCCAATCTGGATACCTCGTCCAAATGATCGAGGAGACCGTGGGGTTACTGTAGATGGTGAACGGCGTGTACTCGTTCGAATTGAACGGATACATCGAATACTGGATCTCACTGGCGGTGAAGTGATCTTCGTGGCTGTGGGTGAAGACGATAGCATCCCAAAGCGTGGGATCAAGGCCGTTTCTTTGAATTTGACCGAGAGTGTCTGGGCCGAGATCGATTTTGATGCATTCATCGATCAGAGCGGCGGCACGAGTTCGGCAATCTTTGCTTCCCGGTTCGAGAGCCTTGCGGCACACTTCACTCGACGAAAAAATCGCCGGGATGCCATCCGCTGCGCCCGTACCGAGAAGCTTGATCTTCATTTAGCTAGAAGTCGTTCAGGCTCCAGAGAACCAAACCGCTGAGAATTTTTGGGAAGTAGTAGGTGCTCTTTTGGGGCATCTTTTCTCCGCCCAAAGCGATTCTTTTCATATCATCGACGGTCGGCGGGTTCATGAGGAACGCCGCTTTCGCGCCCTCATTCACCCACATGACCGCTTCGTGCGAGTCTCGGGTGTACTTGATGGAGTCCAGTCCCTTCACTTCCAGCATCTGTTCCAAGATGATGCTGTGGAGAACGGTGACGTCCAACTTCTTCAAGTCGTCGCTGGCATCGCCGGGAACGAGTTTGTGAAGGATGGCGGGGTCTTTGGCCTCCAGAACGTAGCCATCTCCTCCCTCCAAGGCAAGTCCGAATGCCGTGCGACCACTGCGCGCTTCCAATTCTATGGATTCCATCAGTCGGCTGTTGTGCGTTTCTTTTAGATTGAAATGCTCCTCTAGCCGTGAGAACATCGTGTCGCGGTCGACGGGGATATCGGTAAGAACCCGGTGCGTGGGCAGAAGAACCAAGCCCGGGTCGGACATGGAACTGAAAGCCATCATCATGAAGTCTTCCGCGATTAGCCCATCCCTTTCGCCCAGATTGGCGCGGAACGTGCAGGCGGTTTCGTAACGGTGATGGCCATCAGCAATCCACACCTTTTTGTCTTCTAACAGACCGACAAGATGGCTAATGGCTTCGGGATCGGTAATTGGTTCCAACCGTTGGGTCGTTCCGTCGTCGCTGACCGTTTCTACGGCGCCTTCCGAAGGAGCTTTCACAATCGCGTCGTGGATATGGGCGCTTGGGTCTTCGAAGAGGCCGAAGATGCATTCCAGGTGAGCGCGGGTGGCTTCCAGAATTCGAAGACGATCCTCTTTATGCTTGGGGAACGTTTGTTCGTGCGGAAGTACAACACCTTTTTCATATGGCTCCGTTTTTAGAAGCGCGATGATGGAGGTCCGTACAAGTTCTTCGCCGATATGGGGAACGGAGAATCTCTGCTCGTAGCGGTAAATTGCCGGTTTATTCTCAAGCAGGAGAGTTCCTTGCCGACGCCACTCCGAGAGGAGGGCGGCACTTCTGGCGTACTTGACGAATTTGCTCCGGTCGTCCGGTTTGCTCTCAGGCAGGGTCAAGTGAACGACGTTGTATTCATTGCGGACGGCATAGCCATCGCGCTGCTCATCGCTCAGGACATCATAGGGGGGCGCAGTGAGAGTGTTCAAAGCCCCGGCTTCGACACTGTAGCGCAGACCTTGGAACGGACGAATAACCGCCATATCCGTTCAGAATACCAAGAACCTGAAGATTGCGCTGGTAGACTCCAGACGGTGTCTTCTCCGTTGCAACTAAAGGCCTACTCTGAGCCCGTCGACGCTAGATTGCGACAACTCCTTCCCTCGGTCGAGTCTGAGCCGAGCGACTTACATGCGGCAATGCGTTACTCCTGCCTTGCTCCAGGCAAACGACTTCGCCCCGTGCTTTGCATGGCGGCGGCGGAAGCGGTGGGGGCGGCGAGGGAGTCCGTCCTCGATGCCGCCTGCGCCATCGAGATGGTCCATTGTTTCTCTCTGGTACACGACGATCTACCGGCGATCGATAACGATGACTTGCGGCGTGGCGTACCGACATTGCATAAGAAGTTCGGAGAAGCCATGGCGATCTTGGCAGGGGATGCGCTTTTCGCTTTGGCCTTTGAAATCTTGTCCCATTCGCCGCATGAGCCCGTCCGGGTCGTAGCGGCGCTCCGGCAGTTGTCTCGTGCCAGCGGGACGCAAGGATTGGTGGGCGGCGAAGTGGTGGATGTGCTCTCGGAGGGTCGTGCGGTGGACGCAGAGACACTTCGATTTATTCACAGTCACAAGACAGGCGCTTTGATCGCGGCGAGTTGCGAAATCGGCGGCGCATTAGGGGGCGGCAGCGAGGAGCAAGTGAAGGCACTGACAACGTATGGCGAAAGGATCGGACTGGCCTTTCAGATCGCCGACGACATATTGAACGAAACCTCGACTCCAGAGCAGCTTGGGAAGGCGGCGGGGAGCGACCGCGAGCGGCAGAAAGCGACCTATCCGGCACTCTATGGATTGGAAGAAAGTCGAAAAATGGCGATTCAGGCAGCAGATGAGGGAATCCGTGTGCTGCGTAACAACGATGTTTCCGATGGCTTTTTAGGCGAGTTGGCGCTCTATTCTGTAGAACGATTGCATTAAGCCGATCCGGCTAGGACCTTTCGCCAAGAAGTTATCCACATCCGGCTAATTCTCGCGGCTTTTCCGAAACTCCCCTCGTCTGTGATTCCAACGGCCAGTACGGCTCTTGTTTTTGGAGTTTTTGAATGAGACCAGAGAATCTATTCGAGAATCAGGCGACGATCAAGGTTTTGGGCATCGGCGGAGCAGGTAGCAACGCGGTGAACCGGATGATCGCCGAAGGGGTGGCGGGCGTTCAGTTCGTTGCCATGAACACCGACGCGCAGGCCCTGGGGCTTTCCGAAGCTCCCACCAAGCTTCAATTGGGCGAAACGCTGACGCGGGGGCTGGGTGCGGGGGGCGATCCCGAAAAAGGCAAGGCCGCCGCATTAGAGAGCGAAAAGACGATCGCTGAGGTTCTTGAAGGAACCGACATGGTTTTCATCACCGCCGGCATGGGCGGTGGAACGGGAACGGGCGCGGCCCCCGTGGTCGCAGAAATGGCGCGCAAGATGGGCATCCTCACCGTCGGCGTGGTGACCAAGCCGTTCTTGTTCGAAGGTCCTCGCCGCAAGCGATTAGCGGAAGAGGGTGCATCTCGGCTTCATGACAACGTCGATACTCTCATTACCGTTCCGAACGATCGATTGATCGACTTCGTCGAAAAGCGAACGACGATGCAGCAGGCGTTCGCCGCGGCGGACGATGTGTTGCGACAGGGCGTTCAGGGCATTTCCGACATTATTCTTCTTCCTGGAATCATCAATGTGGACTTTGCAGACGTTCGCTCGGTTATGAGCAACGCGGGGGTTGCGCTGATGGGCCTTGGACGTGGCGTAGGCGACCAGCGCGCTCGGATGGCGGCTCAACATGCGGCCAATTCTCCACTTTTGGAGACGAACATTCAGGGCGCCAAGCGACTTCTCATCAACATCACGGCGGGTTCCGATTTCAGCATCGGCGAGGCTCACGAAGCGATGGAGTACATTCTCCAATTCGCCGATCCAGAGGATGCGGACATTATCATGGGCCACGTCATGAAGGAGACCGGGGACGGCGAGGTGCAGATCACGCTCTTAGCGGCAGGGATGGAGCCCGGGGGCCAGGTCGCAAGGAATGCCGACGTGTTCTACCAGCCCCAAAACAATACGCCCGAGCCACCCAAGGCAGTTGCCGCCATTCCGGCGGTTACCACGCCCGCGGCGAATCCGATTCAACTCGACGAAATCGATTTGGATATTCCGACATTCCTGCGGCGACAACGCGGTAACTGATCCTACGATTTTGGTGATTTAGATCCTCAATCCCGGCGTTGATCGGGAGAAGACACTGGTCCATCGATTGCCCCGTTCAGAATGAGCGGGGTCTTTTTTTGCCCGTGTATATTGATATCGATGGGCGGGATTTTCAGGCATCTGTTTGGTTCGCCATCGCCAACGGATATTCAGATTTGGCACTGCGAACCCTTGGTGATTCAGTCCAATGAGGACGGAATCGTCTTTGCAGGAAAAGCGGACGTCGAGTTTGAACCCGATCCGGGAAATCCTCAATTAGGGAACGTTCGAGCAAACATCGATCTGGAGGGATGGCAACCGGCGATGAGCTTGACGAGCAGGGTGGACATGCCGATGGTGGCAGATCCCCAAAGGAGAGTTCGGGGTGGCTTTTTAGTGTTTGGGGTCGATGGAGAAGGAAACAGTTTCACTTGGCACGTCGATGGCGCGGCCGACCAGATTCTGATCGATCAAGAACGTCCGAACGAGGCAGTTCCGAGTCTGCCCCCAATTGGAAAGGAGCGATTGGCGGCAATGAATGCAAAGCCGATCGAGAACGAAGACGCCGAAGACTGGTTCTGCGAGCCGTTAGCGATCATTGACGATGAAGGCGTCGTGGCGTTTAGCGGGGACGCCGTTATTGGCGTGGCGAGCCACAGCAACGAATTTCGATGGGGCACCGCTTTTGCACGCTTTGTGACCGAGGACGGTTGGCGTCCTTGTCTTCATATTGTTGAGGCAACCGAGGAATTCCACCAATTCCGCCGTGTTAGCTTGGGGTGGACTTTTGCCGGCTACGACACGGACGGGGCTGCTTTTGTTTGGCTCACTGGCGAGGTCGCTACCGACGAGTTGACACGACGTCAGCTCTCGCCCAACTGGAACGAGCCTGAGTAAACGGTTTCAGCGACTCCCTCGATGGTGATAGGGGTATCCCAGTTTCTCATGGAGATAACGATGTCGCCGCCCGGATTGTGGACTAGGATTCGGTGGTTGCCTTCGACGGGATTTGTTCGGCGAAGGTAATCGGCGGCAGCGGCCGAACTTCCGGTTCCACAGCCCAACGTTTCGCCGACTCCTCGCTCCCAGATTCTGATTCGGAGTTCGTTCGGGGCAATTTCTTTGACAAAGATGACGCTGGTGCGATCCGGAAAGATAGGAGCGTATTCAATTTCAGGGCCAAGCACCGAGATTTCACGATCATCCGGCAGGTCTTGGACCGGTATCACCGTATGGGTGCTCCCAGTGGTGAGGGCGCTTCCGCGGACGCGTTTGTCTTCAAAGGCACCGATTTCCTGGTCGAATAGAAAATGGACCGAATCCACCGGCACATTTTGGGGCGTGTAGTCTGCCACCCCGATAGTGGTTCGGATCGCTCCGTTTGGATCGACTTCACATGGAACGTCTCGGTGAAGATGGGCGATGACGAATGAGGATGAAACCCAGCCTTGATCGAAAGCGTGCCGGGCGGCAATTCTTAGGCCGTTTCCGCAGAAGTCCTCGGTTCCGTCGGGGTTAAACATACGAAGAACGACTCGATCTTGAGTCTCCGTCTTGTCCATCACCAATATCCCGTCGCCGCCGATACCGAACTTTCGATCAGCGGCAGCAATGGCCAGGTCACGGAGGTTAATCCCCGCAAGGTCTTCAGCATGGAAGAGAGGAAAGTCGTTACCGATGGCTTGAAGTTTCCAGAATGGAATGGAGCGGTTAGGTGTTGGCATCGCTTAGACGAGAGGTTCCAGATAGCATTCGGCAGAATCGACGGTCTCTCGGAACCAGAGACCATCCGGACAAACGAGGGGAAACCACCAGGCGCTAGGGCGTAGGTTAGCGTTTTGCATCCCCTTTGAGGCGATGACCGCGTTACGAATGAGGCGCATTCGCTTCAGTTCGGCTTCTAATTCAACCGAGCGACGACGATCATGAGCCTTCAAAACATCTGGAGACTGGGCAAGTTCTCGTTGAGAGCGCATGAGCGAGCGCACCCTTTCTCGAGCGACTTCGATCTCCTTGATGGTGTGCTCGATTTCAGAGATGAGTCTTTGACGCTCGGCCTCGTCCTCGGTCGTCGGGGTCTTTTCAAAGAATTTGTCGCGGAAGTGTTCGCCTTTCTGACGCTCGAGGTCAACACGCTTTGATTTCAGCGCTTTGATTTGGCCGTACATGCTTCGTCGTTCGGTGGCAACGCTATCGATCTTCGCCCTCAGGGATTCAAGCTCGGCGTGAATGCTTTCGTAATCCCGGGAAAGGCATTGCCATGATCCCCCAACTTGTTCCTGGAGGAAATGGATCAGGTCGATCGGACGTTTGAGACTTCCTAATGTCTGAATGAGGGCCTGCTGCTCCTCACCGACTTGGCGCCAACGCTGAGCAAGGCTAGGAGCACAGAGCTCCTCCGTGCCGAAAGGACGATGGAAGGGTTGGGGCAAATGCAGCCAGGAACAACACACTTGAAGCGAATCCCATGCGGAGTACTTCACTCGGAGAATCGGATTGAGTTTGAGGGGAAGTCCTCGTTGGGCGAGAGCCTGATGCATGGAGCGGCTATGGCGCACATAGCTACTGGCCCCCTCATGAAACACGAAGACGAATTCGCGCGCCAGCATTCCGATCAGCGTCACGGCTTTGCCGACAAGCGTACAGTTGGGACCGAACTTTCGCTCGATGACTTCCGCCAGTTCGTAGACGTTTTGCAGCGGTTTTTTAAAGGAAGCGAACTGTGGTTGGCGGGTCATTACGACCAGACCCCGATTTCCTATGCGAATTGTGCCTCTTCCCTTGCCAGGGATGACCAGATCGAAGGGAATGGCGCCGGAGCCGAATCGACTTAACTCATAGAGCCCGGTACCTTGGATCGCTTCATCGTAGGCACGCTTGGCGATTTCCTTTGTCTCGGGGCGGATGAAAAGGTCGAGAATCTCGAATCGAGGCTTACCTGTAGTGAGAGTGTTAAAGCGGAGGAGTTCCGTGGTTACGGTGGTGTCGATATCGACATTTACACCCGCGGCAAAACTATAGAATGCTGGAAGCAAGCGACGGTAGAAACCAGAGAGAGTGGCAGAATCTTCTTGTTCTGCGGCCTCGCAAACCTTGGCTCTCATCTCTTCGGCCAGCGCGTGAGCGGAATGACGCGACTGACCGGCAATACACTCCAGAGAACTTTCCAGGGCCCAATCAAAAGCGCTACACAGTTCCCGAAACACGGGCTGAAGGGGCATTTCAGCGGTTACCGGAGGGGCATCATCGAGAGACACCACCCCACGCCAGCCAAACGCCTGAGTTGCCTCGTCCAGGATATCCGGGCGCGCGCGTTTGACGGGCTCAAGTTTCAGGCCACCAGATGCCAGGGTTTCCCGTGTCACGACGGTCTCGGAGCCGAACAGGGCGGAGAATTCTCCAGCGGCGCTCCAAAGCCCCTTGGTGGTGGTGTCGTTATGGGAAAGGGTCGTGAACTTGCCGGGTTGATGGACGCCGGATGGGATTTTGGCGAAATAGTCGGTGTCGTGAACACCGGCGACGAATCGACGTTGGTAGCCGAGCCGTTTTGAGGCCAGCGCAATACCCGCCTTCATCGGCTCATCCCAAAACACCGTTTGACCGAGAGCAAGGAACGGCGCATCCTGAGCAATCTCGTTCAATTGCTCCAAAGCTTCCTGGATACTAATTGTCGCCGTGGTCATTCGCCCCTTCAAATCATACGGCGTGAGCGCGTCCATCGTTTTTCATATAAGTCGCTCGAATTCATTTGGGTTCCTTTCGAGCATTTCTTTCATGAAAGGTGGGATGGTCATGGCCTTACGGGTTTCAGGGCTCATGGTGACATGCCAGGTGTAGCCCTCGGTAACAGTAGCTCCCGATGACTCGTTGACGACTTCGTACTCGAACTTCATGGCGGAGCGCTTAATCTCGTTCACCCAGACACGCACAGTGATCCAGTCATCATATTTGACCTCACCCATGTACCGGAGGTGGGCCTCCACAACGGGAAGAAGAACGCCTTGTTGCTCCAAGCTCTTGTACGTAAAGCCTCGGTCCCTGCACCATGCTCCTCGCGCCTGTTCGAACCAGTACAGATAGTTGGCGTAGTAGGCATGACCCATCTGGTCCGTCTCTCCATAACGGACCCGGATGCGCTCTTCCGTGACGACGTTCATGCCGTCAGTAAACCCGAATCGACGGGGTTAGGCGGCTTTTGCTTCGGTCGCTAAGTCTTCGGTCGGACTGGTGATTCCAAAGGCGAATTCCAGCCGATGGACGATCGTTTCCGATACATCGTAGACGTTTCGGTTGACTTGAATCCTTTGAGCAACGCCGATTACGTCCTTGGATGCCTTGAGTCGAGGGTCAGCCAGCAGAAACGGTTGGCGCGCGCGAATCCAAGGCAGAATTTCCGAATCGCATCGAACCGAACCGATGTAGCTGAGATCCGCATTGAGGAAGTGGCCGGCGATATCGTTTAGTTTGCGGTAGACCGCCTCGGCCTGTCGCTCATGCTCCACTTGGTTCATGAGGATTTGGATGTGGGCATTCTTCTTCGACCGCAACAGAACCTTGATGGTGGCGTAGGCATCGGCCACGGAGGCGGGTTCCGGGGTTACGACGAGAATTACATCGTCGGCAGCTTTGAGGAAGGTCATCACCTTCGCATCGACACCGGCACCTGTATCGAAGATGAGATAGTCCGTGGATTTATCCAACTGAGCGAGTTCGAGGAGGAAATTCTGAAGGCGTTTTCGGCTGATGTTGATCAGTTTGGAGAGCCCCGCGCCCCCGCTAAGGAAACGCGTGCCTGCCGGCCCGGCGGCGATAACGTCGGCAAGGCTCAGGTTTCCGTCGATGGCATGATGGAGTGAAAAATCGGCTCCCGTTCCCAGAACGACATCGAGGTTGGCAAGGCCCAAGTCGGCATCGAACATGACAACACGACTTCCCTGTTGGGAAAGGGCGATGCCAAGATTAGCGGCAAGATTGGTCTTTCCCACTCCTCCCTTTCCGCTGGTAATGGACAAGATTCTCATTAGCTCACCCTCCGCGTTGGTTCATCGAAGCCTAATTCGGAGTAGACGGCATCCAACAACATCGTTCGATCTCGTTGAAGAACGGTCTCGGGTTCCGGCGGCTTACGGCGCCGTCGCGACTTCGCGGCAACGGGCAATGCGGGAAGCCCGTAGGCCGCGCGAATCGCCTGTAGGAGCGGGGTGCGCGGCGCTAACGATAGGCTCAGTGGTTTTCGAGCAATCATCGCGATCGTGTCGGTCAGCTCAATATTCACCGGATCGATGACGACGCACCGAAATCGGATATCGTCCTCGAGCGCAAGTACGCACCATTTCAGGGCGAACTCCGGTGTAAGCATGCTCAACGCGGCGGCCGTGGGCTTAACTTGAGAAATATCTTCCAGTTCGAATCCGTACTGGTCGGCGAGGCACTGTGCAATCTGATCTTCATCCACATAGCCCATGTCAATCAGAACATCGCCGATACGCCGCTTGGACTCTTGAGAGACTCTCAATCCCCGGTCCAATTTGCGACGGTCCAGGACGCCTCTACGCAGAAGCATATCTCCCAAACGCAAGTATTGCTCTCCAACACTCATGACAGGTTTCTTCCATGTCTGTGCAGCAATGTTGAGAAAAATCTTACAAAATAATCTACTAAAGATACTGGTCCGAAACGGACCGGTGTTTCTCGACGTGAGCGACGATCTCGGCGACGGTTGGCACATCCGTCGTCGCGCCAACGGCACGGCACTTCAAACATCCAGCTGCGGATGCAAATTGGAGGCAATGTGCGATCTGCCAATTTTGGGATAGTCCAAACAGCATCCCGGCCCTAAAGAGGTCTCCGGCGCCTGTGGTGTCCACGACCTTTGGCGCTGGAAAGGGTGGGTAGCTCCGCACCGGATGTTCGGGAGAACCCGCGACAAAGCCGTTGGGGCCATCGCTGAGGATCGCGAAGCATCCGTGGCGATCAACCCAGTCGTTTACCCACGCTACATTCTTTTGCATGTTGCCACGGCGCCCGGCCCAATCGGTACTACTCTGCCAAAAGACGCCAGGCGAGAGGACTCCAGTGGACTCCTCGAAATCCATCAGATAGATCTGCATCCCGGCGTCCCTTGCCAACCGCGCGGCTAAGACGGAGGCCTTGGGCATATTCGGCTCAGCGGTGAACCAAGCCGTCGGTTCATAAGGGATCTGTTCGACGTCGATCCCAATCTCCATGGTGGAGAATCCGACACCAAACATCGTGCGCTCTCCGTCCGGCGTCACATAAATGTCACATACGGGGGTGGGCGGTTGAGAGTCCTTTTTCGCGATGTCCGCGAGAGGAAGTCTCTTCTGGTTTAGGAGTTCCTGCAGCAGGATGCCATCTCTACCCATGCCGACCGCATTTCCACACAGCAACGTTTCGGTTCCCCATCCGACCAGAGCATTAGCGGTGTTGGCCGCTTCCCCACCCAGCAGAAATCTTTCTTCGGTGATTTCAATGTAACCGCCCGGCGGCGGAAGCACGGGTGCGAGCCGCATTCGATCGATACAGATAGTGCCAAAGACGAGGATCATTAGATAGCCGGATTGTAGTGTATGAGCGGCTGACAGGTACGCTCAGTCAGTGATTTGGCTGCAGGCCCTGATCTGTTTTGGGATTTGGATTACCTACGGGGTGATCCAATCGCGGCGTTCCGCACAGATTCGGACGCAGTTTACGCAGATGTCTCGTGGCGCTCGCAGCCGAAATGGCGCTTTCCTCATGCTGGGGGGAGGAGCGCTCTTGTTTGGATGTCTGATTTTGTGTTACGTCACGGGAGGACTCACACCCAATGGATTCAAGGTTTGGGCATGGCTTCTCTTTGCGATCTGTGGGTTGGCTTTCGTTCACGCTCAGACGATGGCGATGGCGATGCTTGTTAGCCTCATGTACGACGGCGTAACATCACAGGGTGATTCTTCGTCTGACCAGCAGAAGTCCGAATCAAAATAGAAGTGAAAATCATGAAGCACGCTTTGCTTGTCCTCGCTCTCCTTTTTGCCCTCGTTGGCAGTTCAATTGCCCAGACGTCCGATAAAGCTAAGCGGGCGGCCGAGACCATGGACAAGTTCCGTCAGGTGGATGTCCTGACGATGCTCTTGCCAATGGTTCTGACCAAGGAGCAGATTCGCAAGATTTTGCCCGATATCGAGAAGGCTCGACAGGACGTGAAGAAACAGGAGCAGGAAGAGGCGGACCTGATTCTGAAGTACAGCGAGCGCGTAGACCAAGCCATCAAGGCTGGAGTTGACGAGGGAGAGGTTCCTAAGTCCGATCTACTCCGTGAGATGAGGGCGCTAGTTCAGACGATGACCATGAAGCGACGGGCTGTGGCCTCCGATAACGTCGACTTGGTTTTCGCCACCGTTAAAAAAGTCTTGAACGAGGGACAGCTTAAGGCAGCGGCGAACTCACTCAGGGCCAGCGATTTCATGCCAGCCGATAAGGCAGAGGCCTTGAGCGAAGACGACAAAGTGAAGCTCTTTGTACGAGAGATCCTGTTGGAACCGCACGCTTACGAGATTCTCGTGAAGATGCAGGCCGGCAAGCGCGGCTAATTAGTCGTTCAGGGTTCGATTCATTTCGGCCACTGCATCCATTTGAGATAGCCGGAAAGCCTCTAGCTTTTCGGCTATCTTTGCGTCTGACGAGCCGAGAATCCGGAGCGCAAGGAGCCCCGCGTTCTTTCCGTTGCCGATCGAGACGGTGGCGACTGGGACACCGGCGGGCATCTGAACGATCGAGTAAAGCGAATCCACCCCGCCGAGCGCTCTCGTGGTTACTGGCACGCCAATGACGGGAAGGGTTGTGAGCGAAGCGACCATTCCCGGCAGGTGGGCGGCCCCGCCCGCTCCGGCAACGATGACCTTCAGCCCTCTCTCGCGAGCCGTCTTAGCATATTCCACCATGGCCTCGGGAGTCCGGTGAGCGCTTACCACGCTCATCTCGAAGGGGACGCCAAATTCCGTCAGGATGTCGGCGGCAGGGCGCATTGTATCCAGATCCGTTTTGCTTCCCATGACGATGCCGACGAGAGGTTGATCCATGGGCAATAGGATACTGCTATCGCCCGGGATCGGACTAAGGCGTCTGGGCGGGCGTCAGACGAGACTCAACGTATTTGAGCCGAACCTTAGCTTGGTCCGCGAAGGGGCTCATGGGCCAACGGCGAACGATCTCGCTGTATGCGACCTTTGCGGAATCAAAATTTTGATAGACGGCTTCGGAAATCATGCCGCCGCGAAACATGGCGGCCTCTAGATCGCCTTGCGCGGCTTGGGGATCCTTGAGGATGGACTCATACATTCGCATCGCACTGAGATTATCGTTAGCACGCTCCAATCGAGTCGCGCAATCCATCAAGAGCCCGGATTTGATCGTTCCGATGGGGTGATTCAATGCAGCGATGCAGGTTGCGATGGGACCGATTTCCTGTTCGGCCAACATTTTTGGCAGCCCCTTGAAGAATGCCTCGCGGCATTCGGGCTTGGGTCCACCAGGGTCGTTGATACTCTTGTGCATCCAATTGAGGAGAACAGCGGTGTCACCCGGATTGACGCGGTGCAGTTGGGCTAGTTCCATTCGAGAGAGAATGCGCAGGTCCTTTGTCTCGGAAAGCGTGGCTTTTGCGTCACTTGTGAATTCGTCATCCCTTTTCGCCCTTAGGATGAGACAAAGGAAAAGTCCTCCCACCGCGCCGCCGATGTGAGCAAGGTGACCTACGCCGTCTCGACCACCGAAGAGAATGGCCTCAAGAATGTCCAGGCCCAGGTACATGCCAGCGACTCCCCACATTGGCCAATCAAACGTTCCCATGCTGACCAACCGCCACCAATAGAAGAACGTGACTTTTCCGTGCGGGAACATGTAAAGAGCCGCGCCGAGGACGCCCATGATGGCGCCTGATGCTCCAATGGAGGGGATGTCTGGGTGCGATGCTCCCAGAATGAGTTGGTGGAGCAAATCTCCCGCGTAGCCGGCAAGGAAATACAGAATCAGGAACTTGAACGATTTGAGGCGACCTTCCACGGCGAAACCGAAGAGATAGAGGAACCACATGTTTCCGATGATGTGGAGCAGGCTCCCGTGCAGGAACATGCTGGACGTCATATGAAGGAAATCGAAGTTGCTCCCTTTGAGGCCCCAATCGTTGACGATCGATTCTTTTATTTCAAAGCCGTTTGAGGTACACGCATAAACCACGATGTTGATCGTGATGAGGATGATGGTAACAAACGGAATACTTTCCGGAGGATTTTTACTGCGAATTGGAAGTAGCATAAAGAAAGCGCGTAAGTGTATTCGGACGATATCTTACGCAAATAAAAACCTGGCCGCAAGTACTATGCGACCAGGTTTTTGCTTTTCTTCAGCTAGAGAGGGTACTAGACGGCTTCTTTGGACTTAGCAGCGCGCTCCCAGAGTTCGACAGTCCGAACGTCTCGGCGGCGACGATCCATGGCTTGACCGATCTTGAGCGAGAGAATCTCGTAGACGTCGATGCCAGGAGCGTTCTTTTCGATGTAATCGTAGGCGCCACGGCGCATGCACTCGACCGCGTTTGCCACGTTTCCGTAGGCAGTCATTACGATGACCTCAGCGAAGAGATCTCTCGTAAAGGCGGCGTGGAGTACCTGGAGACCCGAATCTGGGTGATCCATACTCATGTCGGTTACGATGGCGTCATACGGCTTTGGGCGCTCTAGAATCTTTGCGATCCCTTCTGCGGCGCTATCTGCCGTTTCTACTTTAAAGCCATCCCTCTCTAAGCGACGTTTGACGGCGGCAACCACGGCCTCTTCGTCATCGATCACAAGCACGCGACACATTAAGGGGAGTATAGCTGGTTCTGGGGTTCTTCCGCCCGAGAACGGGCTTTAGGACTCGTAAACCTAACGAAACATTGCGGCAGGCGTTCAGAATAAGAGGGAAGGTGGCTGATCGACACACCCCTCCCACGCGCATAGAGACGCTTCAGACTCTCCGAACTGCGAACTTAGACGTCGCGTTCTCGACGGCGTTTGCCACTTTGGTCACGGGCGCGTTTCTCGTTGGGTTTGTAAAGTTATTGGGAGGCACCGACCTTTGGATAGGTGTACTTTCGGCGCTTCCGGCAGCCCTGGGCGTCCTCCAAATTCCGGGCGCCATCATTGCAAGGCGTTTCCCCAGTTACAAGGGTTTTGTCACGCCCGGAGGTTTGGTCTGGCGGGCCATGTACGTTCCCGTGGCCATCCTGCCCCTCTTGGCGCTGAATAACGAACTCAGGCTTTTTGTCTTGGTTGGGTGCGTTTCCATCGGCGCATTCACGATTTCGCTCGTTAACTCGACTTACAACGATTGGATCGCCGAGCTTGTGCCCGCTCGATCCCGCGGATGGTATTTCTCTCGTCGCAACGCGATTGGGGCGGGAGTTGGAGCTACGGTTGGTCTGCTGGGCGGCTTGCTATTGGACCGCTTCAAAGGAGCAGGACGTGAAGACATCGGCTACAGCGTCGTCTTCGGCATTGGCGTGCTTTGCGCGGCCCTCAGCATGGCTTTCTTCCTGCGGATGCGGGACATGGAGCGCAAAAACGTTCAGAAGCAGAGTCTTCGTGAAGGCTTGGGGAGTTTTGCGGCTCCGTTCCGACACCGGGAATTCCGAAAGGTCCTGCTGTTCTTGGCGATGTTTTTTGTGGGGCAGACTTTTGCGGGAAACCTGTATGCGGCCTTCGCCCTTGAATCGCTGAACATGCCTTTCGTTTGGATCCAGGCTTGCACTCTGATGCAGGCATTGGGAACCGTGGCTAGCTCCTCACTTTGGGGGTTTTTGGCGGATCGATATGGAAACAAACCCTGTTTGATTCTGGCAGGAGTGGGAATTGCGTTGAATCCGCTCGCGTGGGTCCTGACCAATCCTTCGAATCTGAATCTCTCGGTGGGACTTCTCGTGGCGAGTCACTTCCTGATGGGATTGTTCTGGTGCGGGGTTAACCTCACTCAGTTCAATCTTCTCTTAGCCACGGCGCCTGAGGAGGATCGAGCCAGCTTTATTGGATCGGGGCTTGCGATTCAGGGAGTCGTCAGTGGTTTGGCGCCTCTGCTTGGCGCGGAGTTGATGGCAATCCTTCGTCCTGGACTAGGGGCAGAACACGCATACAAAGGCGTTTTCTGGGGCGTCTTCATCCTGCGACTGTTCGCGATGATCTTCTTAGCCCCTGTTCGCGAGGAAGGATCTGCTCATGTCCAAAAAACGCTTCGCGACTTGCGAAAGGTAACGCCGAAAGGGATGCGCGCCTTGCGATCTTTGAGCCGGAGCGGAGATGCTCATATCCGTGCCGCGGCGATCGATAACGTGGGTGCGGAAGGATTTTCGATGGCGAGCGATGAGATCGTTAAGGCCCTTGGCGATCCGTCTCCAAAAGTTCGCCGCAATGCGGCCCGAGCCTTGGCGCGACTGGGAGATCAACGGCTAGCCGTTCCCCTCATCCAGCATCTTGAAAACCATCCGGACTCAGTGGAAGAAGAGATGGTAGAGGCGTTGGGCGACGTGGGGAATCCGCAGGCGGTGCCCGCCCTCGTGGGATTGCTTCAGAGCCCTCGCTCCCTGCTTCGCCGAGCGGCGGCGAAGGCGCTTGGGCGAATTGGCAGTTCAGAAGCCATCGCACCACTCATCGCAGCTGCAGAAGAAGCAGGAGACCCCGATCTCCGGAGAGCAAGCATTCAGGCCCTCCGCGTTTTAGGAGCCAATGAGTCCGGTCCAGTCGTCTTCGACTCTCTCTTTGACCCGCACCCGAGCGTCCGCATTGCGGCGGCGGAAGCGGTGTCCGAGCTAAATATGGTGGAGGCACTGCCCTATGTCCGACAGGCCCTTGCTTACTATCAGGACGAGGCGGTTGGGGAGATGGTCTATGCGTTGGGATGCGTGGGAACCCGAGAGGATCTGCCCCTCATGCTCCAGCAAGTTGGGCATTTGAGTTCGCAGACAACCCGACGCCGATGCCTCCTCGGCGTGGCGCGTCTTTTGGGAGTTGAAGGTGAGACTTATCGACTCTTGCTGTTAGAGGGATTCGCCCTTGACGCGGCTCTCTTGGACCTTATGCAGCCAGTGATTCGGACCAATAGACGCATCCGCGTCGCTCTGGACCGTTATGGATCCGGCCAAGAAAGCGAGGCGCTGGACATGTTGGCGAAGGCCACGCAAAACGCTTCGACCGCGATTCTGGCGGAATACGCGGTCGAAGATTCCTTCTTGATAGCGGCTGTGCTGGCAACGAAAATTTAGGCTTTCTTTCGTCGGGAAAGCACAAGCAATCCCACCCCCAACACCGCCATCGAAACGGGCTCCGGCACAGGATTTGGCGTTCCTACGCGGTAATTGTCATAGTAGGCGATCGACGAACTATCGAAGTCGTCCACATAGTCGGAGTAGAGATCGAAATCGGTCAGATTCGATGCTGGCGTTGCGTCGAGGGCAAACGAATTGTTCCCAACTTTTGCCATGGCAGTCGTTTCTCCGGGGATGTAGGCTAAGGAGATATCAATCCACGCACCAATGGCGGAACTTGAGTAGGTTCCGATGCCAGAGCCATCCCAAAGATCGCTCGTCGTTGGTCCACCTCGGATCGTTCCATCAGAGCACAAAGTGATTCCGACTACTAAATCGAAATCGTTCCAAAGAGCGAGTCCATAGACTCGATCCACGGTTGCAGAAGCTGGATCGAGAAAGATACTTACCGATCCCGTCACCTCTTCAGCTCCGGAATATCCTCCGGGAATGGAAGCCCAAGCGAACCAGGCGCCATCGCTTCCGTCCCACTCGACGGACTGAGTACCAGATTTGGCAATGGTGTCTACGACGGAGAATCCTCCGAGCGCATTCCATCCATTCTGGCTATCTAATGCACCGGTCGTGAAGCCTTCGGCGGCTTCGAAGCTCGTATTTAAGAAATCCAGGGCACTCGCAAGGGACGAGAGCACAAGGGATAAACAAACAAGTAGCGTCCTTTTCACAAACAGCCCTCCTCAAAAGGCGGATTTGACGACAGTCCACTCAAAAAGTAAGTTTTAGTTTATGACAAAAACTTGCAAATATTTCGATTGATTTGAGGTCCTTAGTCCACTGGAACCTGGCGGGGAGCAAAGGTGTTCTATACTTTGTGGGACAAACTGGGGGCGAAAGGGCTCGACAGAGCTGGTTCGACTTTCGGTTGCGAGCCGTGGATTCTCGTTGGCCACGTCAAAAACGAGAAAAAAAGTAGTTGCGAATAACAATTACGCCTTCGCTGCCTAAATAGCCAGCGAGATCCGCACTCCTCGAGCCGGTAGGGGAGAGTTCGGGTCTAATAAAATCCGGATCGTTGGGTCGGCTTCCGTCTGTAGCTAGCTCGACTAAATAAATCAGACTGGGCGTGCGTTCAGCCGGCCTCGGGAGAGAGCGCCGCCGAGATAAAGTACTGAGGAGACGCTCGTGGTAACTGGAGGGGCGACAGTTTTGGAAGGGGGTTCAATTCCCCCCGCCTCCACCAAATTCCTTTTTCCCTTACCGGCGCTTATGGCCGTGTTTCTTTTCCAGCCTCATCATCCGAAGCATCTTTAGGTTGATCACCAAGAATCGCCATAGCTGCCAAGGAAGGAACGTTCGCCAGAAGAGGGTCCAGCGAGTGGGGCGAGGAGCTTGCAAGTGACTGGGTTTGTTCATCATTGACTCCTTCTTCCCTTACTCCGGGATAAGCGACCAGCCGGGCTTCATCTTGGCTTTGTACAAGAACATATGGTGAAGCAGGATCTTGATCCAGTGCCCGGCTAACCCGATCTCTCCGAAGGTGGAATTGAGGTCTCGACCGTATTGCGGATACTTCTGGTAGTCCGGGATGATGGGAAACATGGTCATGGAAGCAGCAGTTCCCGAAAAGGGATTGGCGCCCGCCGAGGCCACGCAAGCAGCTCCCATTTCGGCCATGGACGCCGTGTAGAGCGGTTTATCTTCCCCCCGGATCAATCGGACGATGTTTCGGGCGACGGTTTTACCAATAACGGCGGAGGGCATGCCGGTTCGAGGTGGCGCTGGAGAAATCATGAGTCCTTCATCATTCGTGCGCACCTTTGAGATCGGGTGGGGCGGCGCGAAGGCGATACCAGCCGCAAAGAGATTGGGGTAGGCCGGACTCTGATAGACGCGGGGCCAATCCGCCGGGGTCCATTCTTCGTAAGGTTTTTTGGCGTAATCGGCATCCACTTTCATGAAGCCGTTCGGCGCGAAGAGGCGATCTGTGATGTCCGCGCCAGTGGCATCAAAGGCTTTGAGTCCCACCCCCGTGAAGGGAGGTAAAAGCATCGCGAAGTCGAATGGAATTTCCATTCTCGTTCCGTCCAGCGTCTCGATATGGGTGGCGCCCGGATCTACGCTTCGCACATGGGCTCGAGTTACGAAGTCGATGCCTCGCTCCGCGAACAGAGACTCGGTGAAGATTTTGCTGGGCGAGACGTAGCCGCCCATTTTGATGTTTAGCCCATCTACACCAAAATCACCTAACTCATATTCATTCGTGATGAACGTGATGTCCGCCTTGTCTCGAACGCCTCGGGACCGCAGTTCGAATTCGAGATTGACGACATATTCAAATGCCGCTCCCTCGCAGGTACAGCCACCATGCCCTACACCAACGGCGAATCGTTGGCGTTCGCCTTTCTTCATCCGCTCCACGCTTTCGAGGAACGCAGTGGAGGTTGAGGCGGCATGATCGGCGGTGCAAACTGAGTGAGAATTTCCTTCCGGTCCCAGTCCGGGGGTGGCCGCGAAATTCAGTTTTGGTCCCGTTGCGTTGATCAGGAAGTCGTATTCGACAAATTCTCGCCGACCGTCTTTACCTTGGCCGGTGTATTCAACTTCGACCTTTGGTTTGGCTCCGCCTTCGGGGGTTCCTTCTGGCCACAGCGCCACGGCTTTAGCTTGCAGGAAATCAATCTGGCGACGTTCGTAGATCGGAGCGAGGGGAAAGACGACGGCCTCTTTCTTCATAAGTCCGACTCCAACCCAGATGTTTGAAGGAATCCAATTGTACGTGGGTTGTGGAGAAATCACGACCACGTCGTTGTCCTTGCCCAGCCACTTTCGTAGAAATGCCGCGGAGGTGTGCCCGGCGATCCCCGCTCCTAGTACGACGACACGTGCCATGTTTGGCCTCCCAGGATCTATCCGATCTCTCTGACTTCATGTTGCACTTTACAGTGAATTAACTCGACTCATCAGAGAGAGGCTCGCAAATCTCAAAAGGATTCTTCGGTCCACCTTCATGCCCATTGAACGCCATTCCTGAGCGAGCAATTCAGTTGGTCTAGGGTCCCCTGAATCCTTTTGATCCTTCAGCGTCTCTGGACTCTAGAAACGCTTATTAAAGGCACAGAAATGAGAACTCAAGGAATTCACGTCCTCATCCGCACTCTCCCTTTTGCCATCGCCGCGCTGCTTGTAGCTGGATGCGGACGATCTGAGGGACCAAGGGTGGTCTCTACTCCCGTGACATCGGTAAATGCACAGACATTAACGGTTGGAAAGACGAGGTCAGTTGGGGGCTATGAAGCCACAGGGACAGTCAAAGCCGTTTTGAACGCGACGCTCTCTTCCAAAGTCATGGGCCGGGTGATCGATGTGTTCGTTCGCGAGGGCGACTTTGTGAAGAAAGGTCAGCTATTGGTCTCCATCGATTCAAGAGAATTGGAGGCCGCCACCAACGTTGCGGCAGCAAATTACGATGCTTCGGTGGTTGGAGTCGGGAGTGCTCAAAAGGCACTTGAAATTGAACATCGCACGAGCAAAGCCCGAATCGCGCAGGCCGAGTCACAGGTACAGCAAGCTCAAGCTGGGTTGGCAATCGCGAAAAGTCGTCTCGATCTCGTTTTGGCGGGACCGCGTTCTCAGGAAGTGTCTCAGACTCACATTGCGGTCACTCAGGCACAATCGTCATTGAACCTTGCCAAGATTGAGCTCGATCGGATGACGAGTCTCTACGAGAAGGGGGCGGTGGCGCGTCGAGAAGTCGACTTGGCGCAAAACCGGTTTGACCTGGCCAAGGGGCAATACGAGGCAGCCGTTCAGAGCGAAAGCATTGCGCGCGAGGGCTCCCGTTCTCAAGAAATTCAGGGCGCGCGGGATGCGGTAACTCAAGCCGATGCGGCCCTCAAGCAAGCGCAATCCGGGTTGGCTCAAGCAAAAGCGGCCGCACTTCAAGTCTCACTCCGTCAGAAAGACGTTGAAGTCGCCAATGCCCAAGTTAGGCAAGCCTCCGCCGTTTTCCGCTCGGCGAAAGTCAGTCTTTCCTACGGGCAGGTCGTTGCGCCATTCGACGGACGCGTCACTCAGCGATCCATCGATCCCGGCGCCATGGCGAGTCCAGGCGTTTCGTTGCTAACTCTCGAAGGCGGAGGGCTCCGTTTGGAAGCCGCTGTCCCAGAAAGCGTATTGGGCTCCATTTCTCTGGGCAGCAAAGCGCCGATTCGGGTTGACGCCCTTCCGGCGGGCTCGGTCATGGGACAAGTGGTCGAGATCGTGCCCGAAGGTGACGCGGTTTCTCATAGCTTCGTGGTCAAGTTTTCGCTTGGCGATCTCGCGGGGCTCAGATCAGGAATGTTCGGACGGGCGATGATTCCAACTGGGACGACCCATCAAATTTTCATTCCGTCCTCGGCGACTTGGGAGCGCGAAGGATTGAACTACGTTTTCGCGATTAACAGTGACGGCATCGCCCGCCTACGAATCATCACGGTTGGCGACAGCATGCGCGACCAAGTTCCGGTTTTGTCCGGTCTCAACGGCGGCGACCGGATCGTGGTGGGAGATCGCAGTCAGGTCTTCGATGGTTGCCGGATCGAAGGGAGCGAGCGATGAAGAATGGGATCGCCGGACGCCTCGCCTCTGCCTTTATCGAAAGCAAGCTCACGCCGCTCATCATCATCGCATCGCTTTTGATGGGCATCTTCGCGGTGTTGAAGACGCCGCGAGAGGAGGAACCCCAGATCATCGTGCCGATGGCGGATGTGATTGTCCAGATGCCAGGGGCGACGGCCAAGGAAGTTGAGCAGCGCATCACCTATCCCATGGAGAAACTCATCTGGGAGATTCCCGGTGTCGAGTACGTTTATTCCACCAGCAGTCCAGGTCAAGCGATGGTGATCGTTCGGTTTCTGGTCGGGCAGGATCAGGAGCGCGCCTTCGTCCGCCTCAGGGAGAAGCTGCAAGCGAATTACGATAAGATTCCGCCGGGAGCCTCGCTGCCGATCATCAAGGCACGATCTATCGACGACGTTCCTATCTTGGCGCTCACTCTCCACAGTAAGGCAGTCGATTCCTTCACTCTTCGCCAAATTGCCGCCCGGATCGAACAGAACATTAAGAGCGTGCCCAATGTCAGCGAGACTGCCGTTATTGGTGGGCGCAAGCGTGAGTTGCGCGTGATGCTGGATCGGTCTCGACTATCCAGTTACCACTTATCTTCCGACGACGTTTTGCGAGCGCTGACGGTTTCCAATGAACAGAATCTAGCTGGTCAGTTCTCGGTTGAAAACGATGAGATTGCGGTTAAAGCAGGCGAGTTCGTTGGGTCAGCTGACGACGTAAAGAACCTCGTCGTTGGCACTTCAAACGGCAAGCCGATTCATCTTTCCAGCGTGGCAGAAGTCATTGACGGCCCAGAAGAGGCTAAGAACTATGTTTTCTTCGGCGCGGGACCCGCTAGCCGGGAAGCAAAGGGCGACGATCTGGAACCAGCGGTTACGATCAGCGTGGCCAAGCGTCAGGGCGTGAACGCAATCGATGTGGTCAATGGCGTTCTGGCCAAGGTTGACACTCTCAAGGGCACGATCATCCCCGGCGATGTGAAAGTGACGGTGACTCGCAACTACGGTGAGACCTCGGCCGAGAAGTCGAACGAGTTGCTCTATCACATGGGGATCGCCGTTGTCTCCGTTACGATTCTGATTGCCCTTGCCTTGGGACGTAAGGAAGCCCTTGTCGTCTTAGTGGCAATACCCGTTACGTTAGCCCTGACGTTGCTGGTGTTTTATCTGTACGGTTTCACCCTCAACCGCATAACGCTTTTTGCCCTCATTTTTTCCATCGGCATCTTGGTTGACGACGCGATTGTGGTCGTCGAGAATATTGTTCGCCACTTCCGGATGCCGGAGGCGAAAGCCAATGGGATGATCCAAACGGCGATCCACGCAGTGGACGAGGTGGGCAACCCGACAATCCTGGCGACATTCGCGGTCATCGCCGCGATTTTGCCCATGGCATTCGTTGGCGGACTGATGGGACCTTACATGCGGCCCATTCCGGTGGGAGCTTCGGCAGCCATGATCTTTTCGTTGCTGATCGCCTTTATCGTGACGCCGTGGGCGGCGGTGCGGATTCTGAGAAAGGGGCACGACGGCAATCACAAGGGCGAAGGCTCCGAAGACATCTTGACCCGAATCTATCGCCGGATCATGACTCCATTGCTGCGTTCTTGGAAGGTTCGAACGGCCTTCTTCGGAATGGTCGGCCTGCTTTTCTTCGGCGCCATCGCACTGGTTGGAATCAAGGCGGTGACCGTGAAGATGCTGCCCTTCGACAACAAGAACGAGTTTCAGGTGATTGTTGATATGCCGACGGGTACGACCTTGGAGCAAACGGCGGCTGTCACCCGAGCCCTGGCAGATTACGGCGCACAAGTTCCAGAAGTGACTGACTATCAAATTTATATCGGTACTTCCAGTCCCTATAACTTTAACGGGCTGGTGCGCCACTATTTCACTCGCAGCGCGGCCTATCAAGCGGATATTCAGGTTAACCTCACGAACAAGACAGAGCGAAAAGCGCAAAGCCACGACATCGTCAAGAGAATCCGTGGCGATCTGGCCGCCATAGCGGCTCAATATGGGGCGCGTATCAAAGTCGCCGAGGTTCCTCCCGGACCTCCCGTCTTGGAGACTCTTGTGGCGGAAGTCTACGGGCCCTCCGAGCAAACTCGCCTCGACGTCGGAAAGAAGATCAAGAACATTTTTTCGACCACCGAAGGTGTGGCCGACGTGGACTGGTACATGGACGACGATCAGACCACTTATCGGTTTGAAGTCGATAAGGAAAAGGCTGCACTCTCCGGAGTAAGCGTGCAAGTGGCGACCCAGGCTCTCTCCGCCGCGCTCTCAGGTAGCCAAGTTGGCCTACTTCATGATGAAGGATCGCGCGAAGATGTTCCTATCGTGGCTCGACTGCCACGCTCTCAGCGAAGTGGCCTGGAGCAGTTGTCTCAGATCAACGTTCGAACTGGGTCAGGAGCCTTGGTGTCGCTCGAAGAGTTGGTGACCTCCAAAGAAATCGCGACGGACAAGAGCATCTACCACAAGAATCTATTACCCGTGATCTATGTGACCGGTGATGTGGTGGGGCGGCAAGAGAGCCCAGTCTATGCGATCCTGAAGATGAATCAGGCGATCGAACAGATGAAACTCCCCGAGGGGGTTAAGTTAAACGTCTTGAGCACTCATCTGCCCGAGAACACGAACGTCTCCTCGATGAAATGGGACGGTGAGTGGCATATAACTTACGAGGTCTTCCGGGATCTCGGGGTGGCTTTCGCCTCTGTGTTGGTGCTGATCTATATCTTGGTGGTGGCTTGGTTTCAGGATTTCAAGACACCTTTGGTCATCATGGCGCCGATTCCGCTTACTCTGATCGGCATTCTTCCGGCTCACGCTTTGATGGGCGCGTTCTTCACGGCTACCTCAATGATCGGATTCATTGCCGGAGCGGGAATCATCGTTCGCAATTCGATCATTTTGGTGGACTTCATCGAATTACGGCGTCGAGAAGGTTCGACGCTGGAGCAAGCGGTTGTGGATGCAGGGGCGATTCGATTTAGACCGATGCTTCTGACGGCTTCGGCGGTTATCGTGGGTTCATTTGTGATTTTGTTCGATCCGATTTTCCAGGGTCTGGCGATTGCGCTGATGGCGGGTGAGATTGCGTCAACGCTACTGTCACGGCTCGCGGTTCCGGTGCTGTACTTTTTGTCCGAAAGTCGATCGGTGAAGAATCAAGTATAGAAGGGTCTGGCGGGTCATCAACTTTAAGATAAATATGGGTTTGATGAACCAAGCCGTGCCATAACGTTTAGCGCCATGATTTTGTGACGAAAAGCACATTTCGGGCCTCTGTTATCCCTCGGCGCATTTTTTGCAATCGATATGTACTTGCTCTATGGAAGGCCTTAGAACCTCCGATAAATTTCAAGGGGAGTTTCACCCGCAATGGGTTTGTGATTTGTAAATGGATCAAGCGAAGCACAACGGATTTTATATGGCGAGACAGCCGATCTATGATCGGTCTCTAAATCTGGTGGGGTACGAATTGCTGTACCGGCGTAGTGGAGAGGCGCCGACCAGCGGAATCGACGAGTCAATGGAGTTTGCCGCATTGGCAAACATCCTGGTGGAAGTAGGACTGGATAAGTTGGCGGGCGAAAAAATGGCTTTTGTCAACGTGCCATCTCGGCTTCTCGGCGCAGAGGCGCTAGCGCTCCTTCCCCCCAACCGCGTCACCATCGAGATTTTGGAAGACACCCCGTGGAATGCAGAAGTGGCGAAACAGGTCTTTCAGCTCAAAGCACTGGGTTACCACTTGGCTTTAGACGACTACATCTTCGGCGATGAGCACACGCCGTTTCTGGATCACATGGAGACGGTGAAGATCGATGTAATGGGAATGCATGAGCGTTACCTTCGAGATAAATTTGCCAGCATCAAACGGGATGGGCAGGTTTATCTGGCAGAGAAGGTGGAAACGCACGAGATGTTCCAGCTTTGCCTCGAACTGGGGTTCGACCTTTTCCAAGGCTACTTCTTCGCGAAGCCTAACACCGTTCGCGGAACCGGCATTCCGGCGAATTACGCCATGTCGATTTCTTTGCTCGCAAAACTTCAGAATCCAGACATCACCGTTAACGAATTGGATGCGTTGATTGCGGGGAACGTGGCGCTTTGCCACAAAGTTCTGCGGCTCGTGAACAGCGCAGCGATGGGTCTTTTGAGGCCCGTGGATTCGATCAAGCAGGCGCTTATGTTTGTGGGTACCGAACGCATTCGAGCCCTCGCGTCCCTTGCCCTGATGACGTCGATGCCCGGCAAACTCCCCGAGCTTTACAACCTGGCGATGATTCGAGCCAAATTTTGCGAGGAAACGGCACGAACCCATGGAATGGAGGCTCCGGAAAAGCACTTTACGGTCGGACTCCTATCGATCTTGGATGCACTCACCGACACCCCGATGCTAGAAGTGGTTTCCGAGCTTCCTCTGTCCAAAGACATCACGGACGCGCTGTGCGGATTGAATCCTGGAGCGCCTTGTTCGGTCACACTTCGTCAGGCACGATCAATTGAGCAGGGTGCTTGGGACGATTCGTTGATGGACGACCGCACCTCCAATGCCTATGTCGAGGCGATCGCCTGGGCTGAAGAGCAAGAAACGGCGATGGCTGCCTAAGGGCCGAAGTTCCTTCCCCAGGGGAAGGAACTTCGTAAGAATCAGCCTTCGGTTGGAGTCTCGGCTTCCTCTTCGGTTTCGGTCGCCGTTTCCTCCACTCCTTCAGGCTGGAGCGAGACGGCTCTGAGAACTTGGATGCCGAACAAAGTCGCATCCGCAGAACTTACAAGTTTAATGCCATCTGGCAGTTCGATATCTCCCGCATTGATATGTTCACCAACATTGATCTTGGAGACATCGACTTCAATGTGGGCCGGGAGATCGGCCATTTTGCCTTGAAGTTTGATGTGAGTCGTCGGTTGAGTGAGAACGACTCCCTTCCCTTCCGCTTCTTCCGAGTGTCCAATAGCGACCACCGGAACATCCAGTTTTACAACGTCTTTGTCGCTTACCTCTTGCAGGGTGACGTTTAAGATCCCTCCAAAGAGCGGGCTATTGTCAACTTGCTTGACGATAACCTTCTTTGCCCCTTTCTCCCCCTCAATCGAAAGGTCGATTCTGCCGTGTCCATCGAGACTCTTGAGAGCTTTTTGGACTTCAGAGGATTTGGCTTGCAGCAACGTGGTGCTGTGGTCTCGTGTTACGAGCGCCATCGGGATCCATCCTCTACGGCGCATTTGATGCGGCTTCTCCGAACGTTCGGGACGCCGCAGAGCTTCAAAATTGCTCATGCTTGGATTCCTCCTTACTTCCCCTTAGACTACGCCTTTTGAACGAAGGGGAGCAACCCTTGAGTATTTTTGAATGGGTCTTAGGGCCAGAAAAAGATGCTCCCCATCATCGATCCGATGACAAGGAGCCTTGAATTTGCGATTACTTGGTGTTCTCGGCGCCGCCGTCATTTCCTCCATCGGGAGGTCCGCCGGGGCCACCAGGACCGCCAGGCATGCCTTGCGGCGGGCGTTGAATGGGAAGGTCAGCCTGTTGCGTTACCTTGAGAGAGCCCTTGTCCAATTTGTAGACCTTGTTGCCTTGAAGGACATAGACACCGGTACCGTCGACGGCGATGGCTCCACCACCGCCTCCCATGCCACCCATGCCCATCATCGGTCGACCCTGTCCACCAGGTCCTTGCCCCGGGCCCTGATTTCGGAAGTTGCCGTTACCGAATCCGCCCTGAGCGCCAGCCGCAGGGGGATTTCCCTGAGCGCTAGGCGACTCCTGTGCGTTTGCGTTGGCAAAGAAAGTCGTAGGGGCTGCGATAGCCATAAAGGCTAGAGCGGCAATTCCAAGCTTTGCAAGCTTTTCTTTCATGCTTGTATCTCCACCCTGCTTCTAAGCAGGTTTATTGGATGATACGACCTAGTTATGAAAAACGAATGAAGCAGGCAGTTTCAATTAAATTGCCTTCACTTGAGTTCAATGCCTGCGAATTCCCGGTATCTCTCGAAGAGGTTGTGAGCGGCGGGATAGCAGGAGTGAGGGGACATGAAATGCGGGAATTCGAAGGTGATGATCTTTTCCGCAACCGGGGTAGCCGCCTCCATTTTGAATCGTAGATATCGCCAGTCGGCGGGCGGGAATTTGATGGGCATGTCCCGATCAAAGGTCTCTAGGTTCGACCAAATGGTCACGCCGTGCTTGCTACCAAGGCTCCCGATGCCCTGAATGAACCGAGGAAGTTCTTGATAGTGGATTTGGCCATCTTGGAAGGCGCAGATGTCAAAGGCGCCCTTGGTGGCCCCGAAGATGCGATCCCAGTGTTCGAAACTCTCGTCGAGGCTCATCACATTCTCGCCGAACTGCTTTGCGCCCTGAGGGTAGGGAGAGATCAGAACCGGGACATCTTTGAGTTCTTTGCAGTGGCGACCGATGTGATTGAAGAGTTCGATGATGTGGGCATCGTTTTTGCTGGTCTCGTGGGTGAGATACCAACCTTTGAAGCTCTTGTGGTGGCCGTAGCGTTGGACGGCTTCTTCGAGAAAGGGGAGATTGAGTTCGACCTCTTTCCACCAGTTTCTTCGCCACCAATGAAAGCCCGAGTCATAGGTTCCAAAGTAGACATCGAGGTTGTACTCGTCGGCCAGAGAGTAGAAGGTCTCGCCAAGATCATCATAGATGGGCAACAGGTTCGGGATGGTCTTGGAGGGGAAGATGCACTTGTTTTGGTAGCCCGCCCGGATGATGACGACGGAATCGATCCCGATCTTGGAATAGAGCTCAAACTCCTTCTTCCAGTCCGCATAGCCCCAGTTTTGGCTGGGAATATCGTGGGTGATCTCATCGAGAAATGTGCCGGTTATTCGGGGCAAGGTAGGCATTCGGCAAGAAGTTTACACGCGCAGCGGGCGTGCAATGACGGAGAGCATATAGAATATCAGCGTGGATGAAAAGCGGTACTCCAACGATGAGATCACGGTTATCTGGAGGCCGTCGCTTTGTCAGCACTCCACCCATTGTTGGAAAGAGATGATCCAGGTGTTTGACCCAAGGCGAAAACCTTGGATTCAGTTGAATCAGGGTTCCACAGACGATGTAATTGCCCAAGTGAAGAAATGCCCGTCCGGGGCACTGACTTGGGAAAAGAACGAAGACGCTTAGGCGCGCGACATCAGTCGATTGAGGGTGGCTTCCATGATCGGCGTAGTTTGAGCGCTGACGGTATAGACGAGAGCCTCTCGATAGATTCGTTGCGCAGGATGCCCGAGGGAGTTTGCGGCGCCGCTGCTGGCAGTGACGGCGGCGTGAGCGCAACGCACGGCAAGATCAATCGCCCAGGCCCTCACCTTAAGTCGCCACTCCATCACATCCTGGGTTTCTTCGCCAGGTTGCGACTGCTCTTGCTCGATAGCGGCTTGAGCTTCGTCCGTCTCGGTGCGACAGGCTTCCAGTTCGGAAGCAAGTCTTTGGTGAGCGTCCTTGAGGAAAGCAAATCCTCGCTTTTCGGCGGCGGCTTGGAGGACATCCAGCCCCGCCTGAGCACATCCAATGGCGAAATGCCCTTGGAGCGCGATATTGATCATGTCGTTGTTTTGAATCCAACCTTGAGGGCGGATAAAGGCGACTTTCTCATCGGGCACAAACCAGTTATCGAACTCAGCCGAAACCGTCATAGCGGTGTACATGGCGGCTAGCTCCATGGGTTCGGACACCTTGATCGAACCGGAGCCCTCACGGGTTGTTTCTAGGGGGACGACGGCGAAGACGGCTTCGCCTGAGGCGAGGGTCGCGCCGATCAGAAATTCGGGATAGTAGGTGTAGCCGGTGATCCAGGGCACGCTGCCCGTGAGCAAGTAGCCACCGGGACACGGCTTGGCGGTCATCATGGCCGGACCGGGGCGGCGGAGTTGGCTGAAACCGATGCCGACCAATTTTTCGCCATTGCCCATCTTGGGCAGGTACTCGGCCTTGAGGGCGGCATTTTCCGACTTGGCGATCATTCCAACCGCGCTTTGATGCTGGGTCTGGAGGAAGGCCAAGGAACCGGAGGTCCGGGCGACCTCCTGCTGGAAGATTCGGAACGAATGTTCACCGATGGCGGGGCCACCGTAGGATTGCGGTCGCTTGAGAGCCATGAGGTCTAGCGCACACAATCCATCGAGAGCTTTTTTGAGCGCCTCTGGCTCACGGTCGATCTCCTGGGCTCGTGGGCGCACCTCATTTGTGAGGTACTGAACCGCCGTTTCCAGAATTTCAGTATCGTTACCCATTCGTTCTATGCTTCTTCGGTTTTACCGCCCTCCATCACCAGTTTGGAGAAGTCTCCGGCGGTCAAAAGCTGTAAAGAACACGCGTTTGACAGGCTCAATCGGGCGTATCGGACCTCTTCGTCGTCGTCCATGATCATGGCGGCTTCGAAGAAGTCGTTGATTGGTTTCTCCAATGCTCGAAGGAGGGACATTACGTCTTCGGCTCTTTCTTCCGCGACCGCCTTCTCCAATTCTTCTTGACGAAGTTTTAGCGCTTGAAGGAGGTGGAAGCCTTGGTCCGACTTGAGTGCATCGGGATTCACCTGGGTCAGTGGCGACTCTTGGGCGAAAGGAATTTCCTTTCGGAGCGCGTGGGCGACGATGTTCATCGGCCGCGTGGCGGTTTGGACAAACGCGTGGTCCTTACCGAAATGCTCGAGGCACTTCACGCGGAGGCGGACGCCTCGCGGATTGGTGGTGGTCCCCACGGCATCGGTGAGAAGGGCGGCGGCAAGGATGTCGTGCCGGACGTGCGGCATCAGGGCTTCGTATCGAGAAGCAAAGATTTCACCGACGACTTTAAGAACGCCCTCACGCTTCAGTTCAACCCCTTGTTCGGCGTAGAGGTCCATGGCGGTTTCGATGAAACCGTCGAAGGAAGGCATAGGGGTGTTCCAAAGCCAAGCGGATTCGATGAGAAGGGTGACGGCACGTCGCAGTCCGAACGGGTCGCTGGAACCGGTGGGTTGGAGGCCCAGGCCAAGGTAGCCAGCAAGCTTGTCCAATTGGTCGGCCATAGTGACGCGAATGGCGGTGCGAGCGGCGGCGGTATCGGCCTTTGGATTCTTACCGAGATCGTAGTGGGATTGGATGGCCCAGCAAACCTCTTCCAGCATGCCTTCCCTTCTGCCGTATTCGGAACCGATGACGCCCTGAAGCGACGGGAGCTCACTGACAAGGCCGGTGCTGAGGTCGGCTTTGCAGAATAGTCCAGCGGTGCGGGCGAGAACTTGCTCTTCCTTTTCCGCTCCGGTCGCCACCGCGATGGCTTCTGCAAGCTTGGAAAGCCGTTCGGCTCGTTGGCGCACGTTTCCGAGCTTCTCTTGGAAAACGATGGTGGAGGTCTTTTCTAGGAATTCCTCCATGGTGCGCTTTTTGTCTTCGGCATAGAAGAAGCGAGCGTCGTTGAATCGAGCATTGAGAACCCAGGTGCTGCCTTGGCGGACGGTATCGTCCTGACCCGAGTTTCGGACAAAGACGTAGCGGTTGGTGAGTTTGCCGTCCGCGTCCTTCACCGGGAACATCTTCTCGTGCTTGGCCATGGCGGTCACGAGGACGGGGGTCGGGAGATCTAGGAACTCCGGCTTGAATTCACCTTCAATGGGGGTCGGCCACTCGGTCAGAAAGACATTTTCGTCCACGAGAGAATCCGTGAGTTGAGGCTCCCCAGAGGCGACTTGCTTCGATCCCTCGACAATTCTTTCGCGGCGAATGTCGGGGTCGGGTTCGACGTGGCGACCACGGAGTTCAGAAAGGAGTTCGCTGAGGTGGTGAGCTTCGAATAGGTCGGGAGAGTAGAAGCGGTGGCCCTGACTGGTGAGGGTGCTTTGAACGGACTCCACTACAAACGGGACGAGTTTGCCATCGAAGGCGGCGAGCATCCAGCGGATGGGGCGGGCGAAGCGCATTCGGGAGGAACCCCAGCGCATCGTCTTATCGAAGGTCAGGCCTTTAATCGCCTGGGGGAGGATCTCTTGGAGGACTTCGTTGGTGTCTCGCCCGACGATAGTTTTATCGACCCAGACGTACTTCTCGTCCTTTCGCACGGTGGCGGGATCGACGCCGTTGCTCTTGCAGAAGCCGAGGAGAGCGGGGGTTGGGTTGCCGGCATCATCAAAGGCGGCTTTGAGGGCGGGGCCTCGCATTTCCTTCTGCTCATCGGCCTGTCGTGGTTCGATGTGATCGATCGACACGATGAGGCGTCGCGGGGTACCCATGGCGACCGCGGCCGAGCCGTGACCGATTAGCTTCGCTTCGGTCAGGAGTTCGACCAGTTTGTCGCGAAGATCGGTAAAGGCTTTTTCAACAAATGTGGCGGGAAGCTCTTCGCAACCCAGCTCGAGCAGAAGCTCCGGCATAGGGCAGAGAGTTTACTTCGATCTGAAGGCATTACCGCGAGGGTGGGTAAAAGGCGAGGGCGGCGGCGCCGAATAGTCCGGCATCTTGACTGTAGGGGCTGGGGATGGCGTCCAGGCGTTCCAGATGGGGGCGCATCCATTCACTGAGGCCGACGGAGCCGCCGACGACGAGGTCATCGGGGAAGTAGAGGTTGCGGATGGCAAAGAGCGCGCCTTCGAGCGCCTGAACGGCGTCGGCCTTTTGTTGACCGGTGGGCTCGATGGTGAGATTGATTCCGCCAAGGAGGTCTTCGTAACTCTTTCCACCGGAAGCGGGGAGGTCATTGATTCGGGGGTACTCGCCCTTTCGCCCGGACCAGATACGACCGTTTTCAACAAAGCCACAGCCAACGCCCGTACCGAGCGCGAGGGTTGCGACGCGCCTTCCCGCGAATTGGGGAAGACAGGCGTGGCCCCAGGCAGTGGCGTGACCATCACCGTGGGCAAAGGTGGGGAGGCCGAGGGTTTTCTCGCTGAACTCGATCCCGATTTGGTCGGGCATGAGATATTCCTTTGCCGTCCAACAAATGCCGGTACGGGGATCGATGATCCCGCCGGTGCCGATGCCGAGGCGAGTGACACCGTGTTTGGCGGCAAGGTCTCGAATCCAGGCAAGGCGTTCCGTACGGGTGGGGGGATTGGGCGTGCGCTCGACTTCCAGCAGTTGAAAATCGGGCGAGAAAAGGCCGAAACGGAGCCAGGTGCCACCGATATCGACGGCGCCAACTTTGCCTTGTGGGGGCATTGCGGGCATGAGGGCTCGGGTTTGTTTGACGGGATCGTTGAGTGCGCCGCCGACCACGACGGCGGCGGCCCCGATACGGAGGGCGGATTCAACCTGCCAGCGCTCGGAATAGCGGCCTTCGGCGATGACAGGCGCACCGAGGGCGGTGAGTTCACGGAGGAGGTCGAGATCCGGGCCGTCGGTGGCGAGTCGGGCGTCGGTGTAGCCGGCAAGCGTGGTCCCAACGATATCAGCACCGGCGGAGAGTGCGTAACGGGCCGATTCGAGGCAATCACAATCGGCCATGGCGAGGGCTCCGGTTTGGTGAATGCGTTCGATTAGTCCGACCAGCGGTTCTCCACCGGGCCGACGGCGACTTGTGCCATCAAGCGCCACGATCTCACATCCGAGACCGACTAATTGTTCGACCTCTGACACAGTTGAAGTGATGTAGACTTCACTATCTGAGTAGGTTCTTTTGATGAGTCCGATGACAGGCGTCTCGGTTTCGGACTTGATCTTTGCAATGTTCTCAACCCCTTGTAGCCGAAGAACCTTTACCCCTTGGTCTAGCGAAGCCTTTGCCAGACTCAGCAGTGTAGCCGGGTCGTCTACCGCTGACCCTTCGGAAGCCTGCACCGATGCGATGAGCGGCGTCTCAAACAGAAAGCGCATGCGCTCATCCATTGCCATTTCGAAAGATTTTACAGGAGCGCCGTCCTAGCGATGAAGGAAGTTCATTTGATTAATCCGATGCTGCATGCTTCTGGAGGAAGCGAGTGGCGAACGATCGAGCTATTCAATCGTCTGGCAGAGCGGACGGACGTGACCATCTGGAGCTACACGCCTCCCGATCCCGCCCTGATGGGTCACGTGCCAGTTCGCCCTCTCGACGCCCGGATAGGCGCCGTCCCCCGGCGGGGAAATGCGGTGATCGTGGGCAGTTACAGCATTTTGGAACCTTGGATCCGCCAGTGCAGTTGCGAGCGTTTTGTGGTGATTCACAACGTGGACGAACCAAATCGGCTCGCCCACGTTCTCAACGTTCTGGCGCAGCACGGGAAGCCAACGCCGGAGGTGGTCTACGCCTCGAGTCGACTTCGGGAACGTGCCCAGGGCCCAAAAGGTCCCGTTCACGTTTCGCCGATCGACCTCAATCGGTTCCGCCCACGGTCACATGCCGAGCGGCCCTTTACAGTTGGGCGGATGAGCCGGGATGAGGAGATCAAACATCACCCAGACGATCCCGATTTCTACCGACGACTCGCGGCCCAAGGGATTCATGTTCGGATCATGGGAGGGACATTTCTCCGGCCAGAGCTTGACGGAGAGGAGAATATCGAGTTACTTGCCGTAGGTGCCGAATCGGCGGAAGATTTTTTGTCGACGCTGGATGTGTTCTACTACCGGACTCATCCCGATTGGTTTGAGCCGTCGGCGCGGGTGATCTCCGAGGCGATGGCAAGCGGAGTTCCCTGTGTTGCCGAGGCACGTCATGGATACACGGACTACTTTGCGGGGGGAATTTTGTTCGAATCAGGCGAGGAAGCCGAAAAGGCCATCTTAGAACTTCGACAAAATAGCCAGTTGCGAGAGAAATTGGCTCAGGAAAGTCGCCAGAAGGCCGAAGATTGGTTTAGCGACGAAACCGTAGAAGAGGTCCTTCAGTTCTATATGCGCTAGCGACGCGGTAAAACTCTAGCAATGTCTCAAGCAACGCGGGCCCTGGCGCCCACTCTCGTCCCCAACCAAACCCTCGTACGCCAGATTGCATTTGTACTTGGGGGCGCGGCGCTGACTGCTCTCGCCGCACAGGTGAGCATCCCTTGGGCTCCCGTTCCATTCACCTTACAAACCCTAGCGGTTACGATTTGTGGGATCACTTTGGGCGCACGATTGGGCACGATCAGTCAGTTCTTGTATCTGGTGGCGGGTATGTGCGGGCTTCCGGTGTTTGCAAATGGCGCGTTTGGAGTTTCTCAAGTATTCGGGGTGACCGGCGGCTACCTCTTGGCATTTGTTTTGGCAGCCGGTCTGCTTGGATGGTTAGCAGATCGAGGCTGGGACCGCAAGGTGGTGCCGGCATCGATCGCGGTTCTTGGCGGCAACTTCCTGATCATGCTCCTGGGTACGACGTGGCTCTCTCGCTTCACGGGCTGGAGTTCGGCTTGGGCTCTAGGGTTTGTTCCCTTCATCTCCGGCGCCGTCCTCAAGTCTTGCGTCGTGATTGCGGCCATGCCCCTGACTTGGAAGTTGATTGGTAAGGACAGAGCCTAGTGGCCCAACGGTATGACATCGGATTTCTAGGCGGCGGGCAATTGGCTCGGATGTCCATTCAAGCCGCTCAGCGGATGGGTCTCCAGTGTCTCTCGCTTGATCCAGGCTCCGATACTCCGGCTTCTCAAATTGCTGATGCGATCCAAGGCGCACTGAACGATCCCGAGCGAATTGCGGAAGTTTTTCGTCAATCCAACCGCGTGACGCTTGAGAACGAGTTTATTCCGGCCGACGCGATTCAAGAGGCGTTCGAGATGGCAGGAGTCGGGGAGGATATTTTGCTTCCCGGAGTCGGCGCCCTATCGACGATACAAGACAAGCTCCTTCAAAGGCAGGCGATGGAGGCGGCAGGCGTTCCTTCTCCTCGCGCGATCACACTGGACGATCCTGCGAAGGCAGCCCAGACCATTGGCTTTCCGATGGTGATAAAAGCTCGATTTGGCGGGTATGACGGCAAGGGTACACGCTATGCGAAGACGGCCGAAGAACTAGAGTCTTTCCGCGATCTCTGGGGCAGGGGTGGCTGGCTGGCTGAACGGTTCGTTCCGTTCAAGCGCGAACTCGCGGCAATGGTTTTTATTGACGAACACAATCGCGGATGCTTCCCCACGATGGAAACCGTGCAAACGAATCATGTTTGCGACCTCGTTTTCCCTTCAGGTGCGGATGCTAGCGAAGTCGCCATCGCGGCGGTGGAAGCAGTTGGAGGCAAGGGCTTGTTTGGCGTAGAGCTGTTCGAATTGGACTCTGGTGAAGTCTTGATTAACGAACTGGCTCCGCGCCCTCACAACACAGGGCACTATACGTTGGACTGGGGAGGCGTCTCTCAGTTTGATCAGCACGTTCGATTGGTTATGCAGTGGCCGCTGGGCTCTCCAGAGGGGCAGGAGACCTGCATGGCGAACCTGCTGGGACAGGTAGGAGCCAAGGATTTTCGCGATGGCGCGAAAGCAGCGATCGAAGATCCCGGCTGCCATGTCCACTGGTACGGCAAGGTTGAATCAAAGCCAGGGCGGAAAATGGGACACCTGAACGTGATGGGGGGCGATAACATTGTGGAACGCGCCCGCCTTGCTCGAGATCGGTTCTATTCGGCTTGGACCCGCTAGGCTTTTGGCGGGTCCGCTTTGAGGGTCATCTGCGCGATCTTGCTGTGATCACTCCAAAGGATATAGGCCGTAAAATTCCTGTCCGGAGTCAGGAGCCGATAAGTCAAAAGGGTGTCTTTTCCTTGTTTAGTTTCACCGGCAAACTTGAGTTCGGTGAGTTTCCGGACGGTTTGCCAAACAGGGCTCATGGCGGCACGTTGGGTGCGCATGGGGGCTAGCACTTCTTCCTCGAGGCAGTTTGAATCCTGTTTTCCTTCGGCAAAGGTCAGGACGGCAGCTTTGATTTTCTGAGTCCGTTCCTTTTGAGGATCGGGCTTTTCTTCGGGGATTTTGGCCCTAAGAGAAGGCTCGAGGAGCTCGGCGATCGTTCTACAGAATTGCTCCCCTGACACTGGATAGAGGTTAGAGAGCATGATGACGGATAGGCCGTCTTTGGTGTATCGGGCGAATCCGGCACTGTAGCCCGAAGAGTTGCCACCATGTCCGACGTAATCTGGCAGGGACGGGTCGCCTAGGAACCAACCCGTTCCGTAGGGGCGCTGACGTCCGCTATTCAGCTTTGCCGGGCTCCACATGAGCGCGTAACTCTCGGCACTTAACAGGCGATGTTCGTGAAGGAGGGCATCCCACTTTGCCATGTCTTCGACCGTCGAATTGATGGAGCCATCCGAAGCAATACTTCCTGCCCCGGCGATGGCGCGGATGATTTCTCCCTGATTATTCATATAGCCATGAGCTCGGCGAGGGCGGATGGTGGCGTTATCGCCGAAAAACGTTTGCGTCATGCCCGCGGGTTTAAAGATGTTTTCTTCGACAAATCTCGGATAGGGGATGCCAGAGGCTTTTTCGATGACCCAGCCCAGAAGGGCGTAATTGGTGTTGCTGTACGCCCAGGTCACTCCTGGCTTGAAGTCCAAGGGAAGAGCGGCCATGGTGGTGAGGAATTGATCCTTCGTGAACTCCCCGACAATTCCCAGACCGGGAACGAAGGCATAGTCTGGTAGGCCACTGATTTGGTACAGCAAGTGACGGATGGTGATTGGCTTCCAGATTTCGGGGCAATTGTCGATGTACTTGTCGACAGAATCGTTCAGAGACAGTTTCTTCTGTTCAGCCAGAAGCAGCGTGGCGAAGGCCGTGAACTGCTTGGTTATGGAGCCAATTTCATAAATGTCATCCGGTTTGGCATCAACGTCCAATTCAAGATCGATCTTTCCGTAGGCTTGTTTTCGAACGAGTTTGCCGTCTTTGACAATGCCAATGACGACGGCCGGGATCTTTTGGGCAGCCATGGAACTTGTTACAAAGTCGTCGACCGGGTCGGCTTGCGCACTGCCCATCGCTACGGTGAGAAGGGAAATCAGAAGCGAGCGATTCACGATTGCGATTACTTCGCTTGGACGGCAGAGAGTTCCCCGGAACGGCTATAACGATAGGCATGAAGCGGGCAATCGTAATCGTGTTGGATGGCTGTGGAGCGGGCGCGGCTCCGGACGCGGATGCGTTTGGCGACCACGATCACCCTTCGACGGTCAAGCACGTTTGGGAGGCCGTGGGAGGATTCCAAGCTCCCACCCTGAGCGCCCTCGGATTTCTGGCGGCGTGCGGAATCGAGTCGGAGATTGGGCTCGCGGGTTTTGGCTCGAGATATGGTCGATTGCGTGAAATCTCCATGGGCAAAGACTCCGTAACCGGGCATTGGGAGATGATGGGAATTCACACAGACGAGGCATTTCCAACCTATCCACATGGTTTTCCTGCCGATCTGATGGAAGCCTTTGAACGAGAAATCGGCATCAAGACACTTGGCAACAAGCCCGCCAGCGGGACGGCGATCATCTCCGAACTTGGGCCAGAGCATCTTCGTACGGGGTTTCCCATCGTGTACACCAGCGCAGATTCAGTCTTTCAGGTCGCTTGTCACGAAGAAGTGGTTCCCATCGAGCGTCTTTACGAAATGTGCCTGGTCGCTCGGAAACTCTGTCAAAAACCCAACCATGTGCAACGTGTCATCGCCCGGCCCTTTATCGGTTCTGAGCAGAATGGTTTCAAGAGAACGGAACGGCGAAAGGACTTTCCCTACCCCGCGCCGCCCAACCTCGTGGACCAGATCGGCGACGTGTACGGGGTGGGGGTGGTCCCGGAGCTTTTCGGAGGGCGGGGCTTTCGGGAAGTCAAGCGGACGCAGAGCAACGTGGAGCACGCAGTGGCGCTGAAACAAGCGATGGCTTCCGACGCCCGGTTCATTTTCGCGAATTTCGAGGATACCGATATGCTGTTTGGGCATCGGAACGATCCGCAAGGGTTTGCGAAGTGCCTGGAAGATTTTGACGGGACGCTTCGGGGCGTACTGGAAGCCCTGACGGAAGACGACCTGCTGATTCTGACGGCCGATCATGGAAACGATCCAACCGATGCCTCGACGGATCACTCACGCGAATTCGTACCCGTGGTGGTGGTCGGCCGTTCTCTTCGCTCAGAAAACCTCGGAGATACAGAAGGGATGATGGCGGTCGGCGCCACCGTTGCCCAACAGTTGGGGCTCAACTGGAAGATTGGGACTAGCCTCATCGGCTAGAAGCGCTGGGGAAATTCTGGTCGGGGCGACAGGATTCGAACCTGCGACCTCTTCACCCCCAGCGAAGCGCGCTACCAAACTGCGCCACGCCCCGACATTCGTTATTATACACCCCAGGCCAAAGACTTAAATCTATGGCCCAGGGCGGTTGATGCGCTAACCCAGGAAACTACTCGGGCTGAGGGACGTCTTGCCCCCTCGGTCCCGTCGGAAAGCCTCCGGGAGGAGGAGGAGCCTTTATTTCGGACGCCTTGACCGTTGGCTCCGCGAGGGTCCTCACCGCAAAGAAAACCACTGCAATGAGCACCAACGCTAGAACCGGGCCAGCTACCTTCCAGCTTAGTTCGCCCCTCATTCCGTAGGAGCGGCAGGCGGGGTTGTGCCGGATGCTCCCGGCGGAGGAGGCGATTTGATCTCAGTGGCCCTGGGGGAACCCATGGACCCGCAACCGGTTAGGGCCCAGGACACGGCCAGGACTAACGCGATGGGGATCAGCGATCTTAGTCTAGACATGACATGTCCGCGCTCCACGGATAGTAGATCTCTCGATAGAACTTGTACTGGCAGTCGCCGGCCCCACGCGCTCGGTACGCTCGGAATACTCCGTTTAGATCTTTTTCGTTTCGATACTTGGCGCTGGAGTCCAGTCGTAGCGTATTCATCCCTTCGTTGTATCGGAAGGCCAATCGTTTGTATTCGTTATCGTTCGTATCGGCGCCAGGGGTCCACCATGCGTTGTCTCCACCAGGGCCACCGGTGTAGTTCTTCACTTCATAGACCACGATTCGCTCAGAAGGCTGCTTGTGCGAGTCGACATTCCAGGGGATGATGGGCGATCCGGGGGGTGCGGATGCCTGGATTGCCGTCGAGTTTACGTGTCCATAGACCGAGATTCCATAGCTCTTGTTGGCGTATTCAAGATCCGGGTTTTGGGGTGTTTTCAGCCAGCTATCGTTGGCCAAAGCGTGTCCGGGTGCTTTGAATAGCCCTTCAGACTTAATGTAGGGCATGATCCAACCGGACCATGTGAATGGTGTGTAGGTCGAGCCAGTTGGAAAGGTCCAGTCCGTGTCACGAATCGACATTCCGTCGTAGTCGTCCCAGTACATTCTCAGGGCCAGCCCAATCTGTTTGAGATTGCTGAGACTGCCAGTTTTCTTGGCGGCTTCTTTTGCTTTCGCGAAAACAGGGAAAAGGATGGCGGCTAGTATCGCAATGATTGCGATGACTACCAAAAGTTCAATCAGAGTAAATCCACGCTTACGCATACGTTCCTCAATGAACTAAATTAGGTGAATTTGGACCACTATGGCCCACCCTAGTTCATGAAAGATACCGTACATCACAAGTCGTCGACTGATAAGACAGTGGGTGAACCGTGAAACCATTGGGTGATTAAGAACCACATATGTCCGCAAACAAAAAATCGCTCCAGGGAATTCCCTGGAGCGATTTTTAGAATGCGCCCTGGTTACTTGGGAGTGGACATCACGAGCGTTCGTCCGCCGTTGGAGAAGTATCGGAATGCCGCCTTTCCATCTGGGACCTCACGGCCTTCGAGATTGACCTTGTCCAGCGATCCTGCTTTGAGGTTGGCCTTCTGACTTTCGCCGACGGCTCGAACCGACGCGTAGGCGGCGGAAAGCGCATAGTATGCGCCAGCGTAGTTCTCGTTCGACTTGACCGCAGCCTCACCAAACTTGACCGCATCTTGCCCCTTGCCCATGAGCAAGTTGACGATGCTTAAACCGGTCAGAGCTTGATAAGAGCTGGGCTGGGCTTCGAGGGCAGTTTGGAACAGGATTCGGGCGTTTTCGAGTTGGACGTCAGCATCCTTCTTTTGGAGGCCACCGTTCAGCGCGATGTTGATGGATTCATTTCCTCGCTCAACATACATATCCGAGTTGCACGGATCGCTCAGGACGGATAACTCGAAGTACTTGCGACTGCGTTCGTAATCTTGCAGGCGGTTGGTGAGGGCGCTGAGGAAGTAGTTGACCTCCGTTCGCTGTCCCTGGTCTCGGGCCAAGTCCGATGCCAACCGGCTTAGAACTTGGTTATTACTGTTCTTGAGAGCGATATAGGCCTGTGCCGTGCGGACACCAAGGTTCTCGCTGTCGGATAAAACGGCTTCCTTCATCGCTGCATCGGAAGCTTCCCGATTCCCCGCATCTGTTTCGATGGTGGCCAAAAGCGCATAGCTGTAACCATCCATCGCGCTCTTCTTGTCCAGATCCTTGAGGGTAGCCCGAGCTTCGGCAAATCTTCCCAATTTCACTTGCGCATACGCCAGTCGATTTCCGATGGCGGCGTTGGAGATATCGGAAGCAAAGACGCTAGACAGCGTCTGGGGAACGAGTGAGAATCGTCCAGCCTTCATCGCGAGATCGACGTATTGCAGACGGTTCTCGTCGGTGATCTGACCAAATCCATCCACTTGGCTATCGATGCTCTTGCGGCGGCTTTCAACGGCAGACTTCAGAGCTTCTGCGAATAGCTTTTGCGTATCTTCGAGCTTGCCACCGCGATTGATCGTTGCAAAAGCTCGCTGGAGGTTGATAACCGAGAGAAGTTCAAGAGCCTGAAGGTTCTTTGGATCGTCGGCAACGACGTCTTCCGCAAATTTTTGGGCGCGATCGAGAACGCTCTTACCCATGTAGGCACGTGCGAGTACAAGACGAGCCGGGTTGTAGCCCTTTTGCGCCTTAAGCGCAATTCGGCCAGCGGTGATGGCTTCGTCCCACTTGCTGTCTCGAAGGAAGTCTGCAGCAGCCTTCACATGGAAGTCCGCCCCCTTAGAAACGCCGTTATCGACCTTTAAAGTGAGGACTTTCTTGCTTGACTTTCCGTCCGTAGTGTAAGCCGCGAACGTAACCTTTAGGTCACCCTCTTCCTCGGCTAGAGTGTCGAGTTTAAATTCGTATGGAGTGCTAGTGTCGCTATCGCGAAGATCGGAGCCGACATAAAATTCGACTTGGCTCACCGGCGATTTGGCCTCAACCGTAACACGGAAGTGCCGTTCGCCAGAGATCACCTCGCGATCCTTGACGTCCACGTTGATCACCGGCGCCCCTGCTTGCGTTAAGCCGAGCACCGCCATGGCTATTAATGAAGCTGTCATGATTCTTGGGTCCCTTGTCCCGTGAGTATGACGGAATAAATGCCAAAAGCATTCGATTAGGAATGCTAAATCGCGTCTAGCCCGCGTTCTTCCGTGCGGATTCGGACCGAATCCAGCACCTTTTCGACGAAAACCTTTCCGTCTCCGGGTTCGCCCGTACGGGCGTGACTAAGGATAGCTTCAATGACGTCTTCTGCCAAATCGTCGGCGACAACGACCTCGACTTTAGATCGGATGGGGAGAGCAATTAGCTGTTCGTCGCCGCCGAACCATGTTGGTTTTTCTTCTGAATTGCCCGTTCCTCGAACGTCCGAGACGGATAGGCCCGAAACGCCGACGGCCGCAATAGCCGACTTCACGGCTTCCAATTTATGAGGTCGGATATATCCGACAATGCGCTTCATGGCTGAGGATCCGCTTCAGCGAACAGTTCATCCATAACCTCAACCGCATATCGGAGATGAGGGATGACGATTGAGCCTCCAATGACGAGGCCGATATTCATGGCCTCGTAGAGTTCCTCTTTGCTACATCCCTCGGTTACGCACCGGTCGAGATGGTAGAAGATGCAATCGTTACAGCGCAGCACCATTGAGCCAACCAGCCCCATGAGTTCCTTGTTCTTCACCGAAATCGCGCCTTCTAGATAGGCATTTGTATCGACGGCGAAAAACCGATTGAAATCCTTAAACCCCGAGCCGAGGATTCGATCGTTCATCTCCTTTCGGTAGAGGCGAGTCTCGGTGGCTTTCTTTCTCATGGGTAGATCAAGGTCAGCTAAGAAGATGGGTTAGCGGGGCAGCCCTGGATACATTTCCCGAGAAATCCCCAGGACATCGACTTTCCAGTGACCATCTTTCTTGACCAGAGGGAGTTCGTATTTTTCCTCGTAGGTTCCCGGGCTGGCGGCATTCTTGTACCAACCTAGAATGACGGTAGCGTTATTTGCATCCTGCTCTTTGGTGTCGTTTATTTTCCAGACGAATCGCCAATACTTGGCGTTCTCGTAGGTTTCCTTCCACTCCGCCTCCATCTCCTGCTCGCTTCGTCCATCCATGTAGCTTAGTTGTGCCAAGGTCTTTTCGTCACCCTTAGCGAGGGCCCCGAGGAAGCGCCCAGCGACCGCCGACGGGGAATCTCCCGCCAACAGGAAGAGGACGACGACCGCCGCTACAACGGCGACCATCAGGACGATAACGATGCTCGCGCGACCGGATCGTTTCATGCGCATGCTTTTTACCTCACCGGGAACAGTCCGTAGTTCGGAGCGTTCGTTAACTTTCGGGCGGCTAACGCTGTTGCCCTTGTATCGATCACCCAAGCTCCATCTCTTCGGACCACGTCCCAAATCAACGACTGTCGCTCTCCATTCGGATATTGATAACGCACCACCAGGATCGATTCATTTGGCTTTCGAATGACATTTTGGATCTCGTACGAAGCGTTGTACTGCGTCATGATCGCACTGACATTCATCCACAATTCTTCGGTGGGGGCAGAATCAAAATCTGGCTCGACCAGCGTTGCCGCTTGCTTTTGATCGTGATCTAGGACAGCCATATGGAATCGTCTTACAACACTATCCGGGCCATAGTTCCTGAGAGTGCCAAAAACGGATAGCGTAAGCAGGGAGAGTAAGATCGATGTCAGCCAGCCTAGGGTCGGCACCCCCTTCAACATGGGTGCAGAATACCTTTCACTGAACTCAGGACTCATTTGTGGCGTCTCCACGCTCACAAGGTTCAAAAATGTTCGGTGAATCTTGGTTCCCGAGGGAAGAGCCGATAGGATATTTAGTGGTGTAAAGATGAGCGAACTAATCAGTCGCAGAGATGCAATTAAGCGTGGGGGGTTAATCGCGGTCGGGCTTGTTGCCCCCCGGTGGCTGTCCACCATCGCCGAGGCAGATGTTCTGCAGGTCGCGAAGGGCGGCAAGATCGCGAAAGATACCGTGTTGGTCGTCTGTCAATTTAGCGGCGGAAACGACGGATTGAATACGGTTATTCCCTACGCGAACAAGCTGTACTACCAGATGAGGCCGACCATCGGTATCGAAGAAGATAAGGTCGTTAAGTTGAACGACCAGATGGGACTGCATCCGGCGATGGCTCCCCTTGGCGAGTTGTATAAGCAGGGAAAGGTAGCGATCGTCCAAAACGTCGGCTATCCTCAGCCGAATCGTTCTCACTTTAAGAGCATGGACATTTGGCAGTCGGCTTCGCCGGACAGCAAACTGCGCTACGGTTGGATTGGCCGCCATATGGATTTTGTGGCGGGGCATGGGACGGGAAATCCCGTCTACGCCTTGGGGCTCTCAACCGAAAAACCGTTAGCATTAGCAGGGAAGACGGCCAGCGTCCCTTGCTTCGCAAGTTTGGCAGACATCCAAGCGATGATTGGCGATCCGGATTCCGAGAGGATGCTTCGCGCGATTCAAGGCATGGATGCCAAGCCGGGTTCACCGGAAAGCGTGGTTCAGCAGGCCAACAAAACGGCATTGGACGCGATGGACGTGCTGGCAACTCAGCTTCAAAAGTTCACGCCGAAACAAACCTATGGCACCGATCCCTTTGGGCAGGGATTCAAGCAGATCAGTCAGTTAATCGCGACGTCTCCCCAGACGCGAATCGTTTACTTCAGCACCGGTGGGTTCGACACCCACGCGCGTCAGATCGACACCCAAAACAAGTTGCTTGGAAACTTCGCGAATGCGGTCAGCGCCTTTCAGGCCGAGATGGAAGCCTGTGGACGCGCCGATAAGGTCGTCGTGCTGGTCTTCTCCGAGTTTGGTCGCCGAGTTGCAGAAAATGGGAGTCAAGGTACGGATCATGGCGCCGCCGGGCCCATGCTGCTCATAGGTAAGAAGGTGAAGGGCGGGCTCCATGGCGCGAACCCGGATCTGGCTAACCTCATGAATGGCGACCTGAAGTATCAAATCGACTTCCGCCAAGTCTACGCCTCAACTCTGGATACTTGGATTGGCGGTGACTCGGGCGTCGTCCTTGGACAGCAGTTCCAGCACGTCGACGTTTATTAAGCTCAAGCGAACACCCGATGCCTCCCGGTCTCTCGCGAGAACGGGAGGCACTTTCCTTAGGCGATCAACGACTTCAATTTGGCGAGGTTCCGAGCGTGTCCCTCTGGCGCTTCCGGCGTTTCGAGGATGATTGGGACCCTCTCAAAGCGCGGATCGTTGACCAACAGTTCGAACGCCTTGGGTCCGATCATGCCTTCTCCGATATGTTCGTGGCGATCCACCTTTGAGCCGAGGCCCTTCTTACTGTCATTGCAATGAATGACCTTTAGCTTGTCGATTCCGATGATGCGATCGAACTCAGAAAACGTGTGCGTGTAAGTTTCCTCCGTGCGGATGTCATAGCCCGCCACAAATATGTGACAGGTATCAAGGCATACCGCCAATTGCGGATGATTTCCACAGGCATTCAGAACAAAGGCCAATTCTTCAAATTTTGAATTGAGCGCCGTGCCTTGCCCTGCGGTGGTTTCCATACAAAGCGTCACATCCGGCGGCATTTGGGCGAGAATGTGTTTGGTGGATTCCACCATCCGATTGAGCCCCTCTTCCACCGTTTGGTCCTTGTATCCACCCATATGTGACACGACGAAAGGGATGCCATAGCGGTGGCAACGCTCAATCTCGCCTTGGAGTCCGGCGATACTCTTTGCACGATGCTCATCATCAACGGCACTCACGTGAATGAGATAACTGTCATGGCTAATGAGGCAGTCGATTCCCGTTTCCTCTCGTGCCTTGGTCAGATCGGCGACCATTTCATCCGTTACAACCTTTGCTTTCCACTGTTGGGGACTGCTGGTAAAAACTTGGACCGCCGCGCATCCAATTTCTTTGCTATTGCGTACCGCTTTGCCCAGACCGCCAGAGGTTGGCATGTGCGCGCCGAGAAGTTGAGCTCCCATATTCAGAAAAGTACCGCATCTCTCCCACCGTTGGCCCTACACTAAGGCCAGATAAGCACATGGGAATTTCATCCACTCTTTGGCAGGCGATCCTGCGTCGGCGTTATGCAAAGGTCGTTCCCGACCGAGCCTGGGTCGAGCTTCTTATGGAACTTGAGGCTCCACTTCATAAGGGTGAAAGGTGGGGAGCTGACGGATATTTTGACCCCGTCAGTCAAACGACTCTCCCACGACCTGACCGATTTGCCAAAATGTTGCTATCGAATCGCGATGTCGTACGACGCCTGCGCGTTGCCCTGGACATCAAGTTTCAAATTGAATCCCACCGACTCCTTGCCCAATTTTGCGATCTGACGGTGGCGCTCGAGACTCGCTCCGATCTATACACCTTGGCCGAAGTATTTGGGGATGAGATTTATGGAATCGATCTTAATCGACCGAGTTTTGTCATCGATATTGGGGCAAACGTCGGGTTCAGCGCGCTCTACTTCGCTTCGCGGTACGACAGCGAAGTGGTGGCGTTTGAACTATTTCCAGCAACGGCCGGGCTGGCGCAAGCGAACTTTGACCTTAATCCCGATCTGGCCAGACGAATCGAATTGAAAGTGGAAGGGCTCTCTGATGCCAACTCCATTCTAGAGCTTCCCTACGATCCAGAAGGATCGGCAGGAATGGGAATCTTTAACCCAAGCACCAACCTTCCTTTGACTGCGGTTCAGATCCGAGATGTAAACGAGGTCTTTCCCGGCTTGCTCAAACGGGCAGGCGACCGCCTGATTGTCCTTAAAGTGGATTGCGAAGGGGCTGAGTACGCCATTTTTGATCGACTTTTGGAAGTCGGGGGTTTAAGCGCAGTGGACTCGATTTTGCTAGAGACTCACCCTTCACCCAATCGAAATGCCGACGAAATCTGCGCACTTTTGCGGGACGAAGGGTTCCGATATTTTCGCCAGGGCAGTGGCTTTCCCGGCATCGAGATGATTCGGGCTTCCCGCACTCGAGAACGGTAGCGATTCTATATTTTCTCTTTATGTTCGAGGAAAGTTAGCGATCTCTGGCCCGGGAAGTGTTCCTCCTGGGGGTGGCTGTCGTCTAAACTAGGCGACGATGGGTCAGTATCTTCCCTGCTTTAAGGCTTACGACGTCCGCGGCAAAGTGCCGTCTGAGCTCAATCCAGAGGTTGCCTACGCAATTGGACGCGCCTATGCCGAACACATCAAACCCAAGAGGGTGTGTATCGGTTACGATATCCGCCTTAGTGGACCGGGGCTCTACGAGGCCTTGGCCAAAGGCTTGAACGACGCAGGGGTGGATGTCGTACACCTCGGGATGATTGGCACCGAGATGGTGTATTTCGCCACGGCTTACTATGGTCTTGATGGAGGCATCATGATTACGGCGAGCCACAATCCACCGGAATACAACGGGCTCAAGATGGTTCGGTCGGAAAGTCGGCCCATTAGCGGAGATACGGGCTTGCTCGATATTGAGAAGACGACTTTCGAATACCTGAAGTCTTCTCCTCAACCGGTCGAAAATCTTGGTTCGATCGAGGACAAGAACTGTTATGCCGACTTTGTAACGCACCTCACGAAGATCGTCGATCCCGCGGACATTAAACCACTCAAGGTCTTAGCCGACCCCGGCAACGGCGCGGCGGGCATCGCACTCAACGAGTTGTTGCCAGAAATTCCTTTGCAAGTCGATCAGATTCGCGCTGAGCCCGACGGAACCTTTCCCAACGGCGTTCCGAACCCTATTTTGGAAGAGTCTCGCGCGATGACGGTCAAGGCGATGAGCGATGCGGGCGAGCCGTATGCATTTGGAGTCGCTTGGGACGGCGACTATGACCGTTGCTTCTTTTTTGACGAGAAGGGCGAGTTCATCGAAGGCTATTACATCGTTGGACTCTTGGCGCAGGCGATCCTTCAAAGAGACCCCAACCATACGATCATTTACGATCCTCGTTTGTATTGGAACACGCTCGACATCGTTGGAAAGCTCAATGGTCGTGCCGTGGTCTGCAAGAGCGGCCATGCCTTCATTAAAGAGAAGATGCGGGCCGAAGACGCCATTTACGGTGGCGAGATGAGCGCGCACCACTACTTTAAGGATCACTGGTACTGCGACAGTGGGATGCTTCCCTTCCTCCTCATCGCCCGGCTCGTCTCGCGGACCGGGAGAAGTTTGGGAGACCTTGTCGGTGAGATGATTCAGAACTATCCTTGTTCAGGCGAGATTAACTCAGAGGTTCCGGACGTGAAGGCAGTCTTGGCCAAGGTTGAAGCGGTCCACGCCGATGGCAAGATCGATAAAATCGACGGCTTGAGCGTGGAGTACGATCAATGGAGATTTAACCTAAGAGGTTCCAATACTGAACCGGTGATCCGCCTCAATGTCGAATCACGAGGCGACAAAGCGCTGATGGAAGCAAAAACTGTCGAACTTCTTGGTCTTATTCGATCTAATTAGTGAGAAATTCCGTCCCGATAATAAGACCGGGACTTAATGATGCGACGTAGGGCGTTTACGCTGGTTGAACTGTTGACAGTAATGGCCATTCTGGCCATCCTGTACGCCATCTTCATGCCCATTGCCCGCGCGGCTCGCGCGGCGGCGTATCAATACAACGCCTCCAACGCCATTAAGCAGCTCGGAACGATTACTCAGATCTATGCTGCCGACAACGACGACACGGCGCCGCTAGCGTTCTATCCCACACCCACGGGGATGCAAACCTGGTTTGGGATGGAAGACGGCGTGGGTTTCTTCAATCCTCAGTTGGGAATCCTATCGCCGTATACCATGGGACGAGTTCTTCGCGATCCGACCCATCAGGCTAAAGATTGGCTGGGCGACCACTCGGGGTTTGGATACAATTGGGCGCAAATCGGCAGCGATTCTCACATCTGGGGGACCCAATCTTGGTATCCGTGGTGCGCCAACGCCGCGCGCTATAGCGAGTTGAGCGATCCAAGCGAAACCATTTTCTATGCGACCAGCGCCTATGTGAACGTGGCTTGGCAACAGGGTGGCGACGGTCAGACATATGACTACGGCTTCATCTTCGAGCCCTATTACTGGAACGGAAATCCTCCGGTGGATTTTCGCCACCAGGGCAAGAAGAAGGTGGAAGCAACCCTACGAAAGGTTGAAAGCGATGGCGTCGCTCTTGTCTCGATGGGCGATGGGCGCGTAAAGGCCATGAAACAGGGCCAGATGACGGACGCGCTCTTCATGCGCTACAAGCCGAACACTCCTTAACAGGTCCAAAATCCTACTTTAAAGTCGCCTTAACATAAGGCGACCATCATTTTGTCGTCGGTGAAGGAAGGATGCCTGATCGTCCACGGCGAGACGAAAAATTCGAATTTCATCCCCAAAACCAAAAGCAACTCATCAAGAAGAGGCAAAAAGAAAAGGAAAACGGCATCGCCCCCACGTAGCAACGTTGGGGGCACTTTTTTTGCGCATCTCTTGTGCTAGGTTTAGGACCTGCGAACGCTCTGGGGAATTCAATCGAATAAAATATAAGTTTCCTGCCGGTCTCTCGGTAGACCACCAACGTTTTGAACACGCTAACCGCTTCCCATTACGACGTCCTTGGCGTCGGGCCGACGGCTGACGCCAACACGCTTCGTAAGGCGTACCGGCGGCTGGCCCAAAAGCACCACCCCGACGTCAGTCCCGATCCTCAGGCACATGAAAACATGGCGAGGATCAACGAAGCGTTTCAAACTCTGATCGATCCTGCCCGACGAACTGAGTACGACGCGCTCTTGGCGGGAGGCGGTCTAGAAGGCAAAGAGGCTCCGCGCCGATCTCCGCTCAAGCCGGTGGTCGTTAAGCTGCGAAGCCGACTGAAGGCTCACCTAACTCCAGTGTACGCAGTTGGATTCGCTCCCGATACGGGGCAGCTTATATCCAGCGCCTTCGACAATGAACTGGTTTGGTGGGGCAAAACAGAGAAGCCGATTAAGCGCACCAAGATGGATCACGGCGTTATCTCCGTGTTGAGGGTATTTCCTGAAGGTCGACTGGTGGCGGCCGGATCTGCCGACAGCATGATCAGCTATTGGCATGTGAACGACGGCCACACGGAATCCTGGAAGTCTTCGAATGAAGAGTGGGTCTCGTGTTTGGCGATCTCACCCGACGGCAACTCACTGGCCTGCGGCTCCCTTCACCACACTCTCTCTGTGGTTGACACGCGTAAAGGTGGAATTCGATATCGCAAGCTGATTCATGCCGATTCCGTTACAGCGGTGGCGTGGTCGGCAAACGGCAAGTACCTCGCGTCCGGATCGGCTGATGCGACGGTCAACTTGCTGAACGGCGAGACAGGCGAGATTCTCCACACTTTTAATCAGATTCGTTCAACGGTTACCGCCATTGCCTTCTCCCCCGATGCTCGGTATCTTGCCGTCGCAGCAGTCGATCTTTCTATTCGAATCTTTAGGCTGTCGGACGGTGTGTTTGAGAAGATGGTTTACGGCCATACCAAACCCATCGAGGCTCTGGCGTTCCACCCGAATTCTTGGTTGATTGCATCCGGCTCAAGGGACGGCACCGTTGGTCTGTGGAATGCGGCAAAGGGCATTGGAAACGTGCGTATCGACTCCAGCTCACGCCCCATTTCCTGCGTGGCGTTTAGTCCAGACGGCTCCTTGCTCGCGGCAGGGGGGCAGGATAAGTTAGTCCGGCTGTGGGACGTCACGGTCAAGCAACCCGGAGACTAGGACGGCATCCAGCCTGACGGCAACGCGTCAGGCCGGACACTAGAGAACATTACTGCTTTGTCAAAGTAAAGCTGTGCTTTACCGGTTTTGCCGCTTTTTGAGCTTGAACCGACAGTTCATCGCATAGCTCATTGGCAGCCTTAATCGAAGCGTCCTTCTTAGGCGATTTGAGCCAACTGAGGGTGAACTCCTGCTGTCGCCACGTGGAATACGCGATGTCGGTCTTCTGGTAAACCATTGACCACACTGTTCTTGCTTGCGCCAACATGGGAGTCTCGTACTGCGCCAGGTTCACCCCTTTTGCGAGATCTTCCGACGAGAATGTTGCGACTGGCTTATCGTCGATGGCCAAGGCATAATTTCCTTCGGCCAAGTCTTTCACCGTGAGCATTTCCTGATTCATCTTCTGATCGAAGTCACCGCTTTGCAGGGTTAACAGAACGGTCGGGTCCTTCCGGTCCATTGGAAATGGAAGTCCTTGGTCCAGTTGCATCCACGTAATCTTATTGGGGGACACTTTGAGATCGCTGGCGGTAGCAAGGTATCCCATCGCCTTGGCGGGCTTCGTTTCGATGGTCATGTTCCCGATAGTGGGCGGGGCCCCCCAAGACGCGAGAAGTTGTTGCGCCATTACCAAGTGGCCCGCGGCGGCGGGGTGAACTCGATCTGGAATGATCTTGGCGGCGACATCCGCATTAGCGGCCTTCGCCTTTTCCAGCATGGAGACGACGGGCGTGTTGAAGTCCACCACTCCGTAGCCATTCGTTTTGGCGAGGTTCGCTACAAAATCGGCGTAAGTCTTCATGACACCGTTGTAGCCTGGGTTCCACCCCGGGGCGCGGGTTACGTCATCGAAGGGGGAAGGTTGAATCAAGAACACACGTGCTTGAGGCGCTTCTTTCTTAAACCGATCGACAATGTGCTGGTATCCCGACTTGTAGGCATTTTCAATACCGGGCTCGGCGGCTCGGTAGGCGCCATCGTTCATCCCCAGCATCACGGTGATGACAGTTGGCTTTCGTGAGAATAGATCGCGAGGCAGGCGGTCGTCGATCGGACCCATCCAGCCTCCGGAAACTCGGTCTCCACCGACCCCAGCGTTGAAAAACTTGACATCTAAGTTGGGATACCGGAGTCTCACCAGCAGTTCAGCGAACTTCGTGTAAAAGCTGTTGTCGGTGATGCTATCGCCGTAGAAGACCACCCGATCGCCGTTCTTGAGCGCAAATCCCGACTGGGCGTGCGCAGAAGCGGCGGCAAGGAGCGTGAGAAAGAGAGCGCCTTTTCGCATGACGCCTTCTAGTTTTGCACTCTTTTTACACTGGAGTGGCATGAGGCCCCTTGGAAACCGTAAAAGGCTCCTGAGTGCTAAACTCCGAAGCATGCTTCTCGAAGGAAAGAAGGGTCTCGTCCTGAACGTCACCAACAAGAATTCTATCGGTTGGGCGGTCGCGGAAATGGCGAACGCGCATGGCGCCACGGTTGGGGTTGGTGGTCAGAACGAACGCATGCTGGATGGCGTGAATAAGCTTATCGATGGCAAGGATCGATTCGACGCGTTTCAAATCGATTTTGGAGTCGAAGAGGATTACGAGAAGCTGGTTGAAGCCGTCCAGGCTAAGTACGGAACCATCGACTTTTTGGTTCACTCGGCGGCATTTGCCCCCCGCGAAGCATTGCAAGGCAGATTCGTAGATACTCCCCGAGAGGCATTTGGGATCGCCCTCGACGTCTCGGCTTTTTCGCTGGTGCGCATTTGCCAGGCTCTGGAACCGGTTTTGGCCGACAACGCCAGTGTGATGGCCATGAGTTACCTGGGCAGTACGCGAGCCGTGGGCAATTACAATGTAATGGGTGTGGCAAAGGCGGCCCTGGAGTCTTGTGTTCGGTACCTGAGCGTAGACTTGGGCGAGCGTGGCATCCGCGTCAACACAATTTCTCCTGGGCCGATGAACACCGTAGCCGCCCGGGGTGTGAAAGGGCTAGGCGAGATGATTGATTACGTGGCCGGGAAGGCTCCCTTGAAGCGCGCGGCAACCCAGTCCGACGTGGGCGGAACCGCCGTCTATCTGATGAGCGATTTGAGTCAGGGAGTCAGCGGCCAGATCATCTTTGTCGACGCAGGCTACAACATCATCGGCATGTAAATGCGATTATTGACGGTACCGAACTGGTCGTTCGGCAGAGAAGCGGGGCTCCTTCGTCGGTTCCGAGAGATTCTGTCGAGCGACCTTATTACCCTGCACTATTGCGAAGCGGATATTGATCACAATCGGACGGTCACTGCTTTCTCGGCGGAGGAAGACGTGGTGGTCGATACGGTGATTCGGCTCGCCATGGAGGCTTTCGAGACGATCGATTTGAATCGCCATATCGGGGTGCATCCACGAATCGGCGCTTTGGATGTCTGCCCGATCGTGATCCCGAAGCCTGACAAGCGCCCTACCGATATTCAGTTGATGAACGCTTTGGCAGCGGCTGAGAAATTGGCGGGGCTCTTAGCAAGCACTTTTCAGCTACCGGTTTTCCTGTATGAGAAATCCGAACGTGGAAGGCATGAAGCAGATCTTCCGTCTTTAAGGAAAGGAGGCTTTGGCGCGCTGCTGACAAAAGATCTGCGCCCTGATTTTGGTCCCCCAAGGGCGCACCCACAACTGGGAGTGACGGTCTTGGGAGTTCGGGATTTCTTGATCGCGATGAACGTAAATCTGGCAACCGAAGACTTGGATGTTGCGAAGGTCTTGGCTCGTCAGATTCGGCAGATGCGGACCGATGGCGACGAGCGTTTTCTCGGAGTTCGCGCACTTGGGTTGCCGCTGGCGTCTCGCGGACAAGTGCAGGTGAGCTTGAATTTGACGCTTCCGAACTTGACCGCCGTCGATCCCATTATCGAATGGGTTTACGAGCGGGTCATCGGCGTCAATGTGAAGATCGCAGACACGGAGTTGATTGGGGTCATCCGGGATGTGGATGTGCCGACCGCAAGCCGACTGCCCATCGATCCTGCGCAGATTGTGGTCACTAAGCGGTGACGGCTTCGGATTGAGGCAGATCCTCGTTCTTCCGCCCAAATCCGGTCCAGAAGATTCCCCAAAAGACCAGTTCGACGAGGATTACGACTACCTTCGCCGCGCTGGGCACGTGGGGGTTGAAGCTAAAAAAGCCTTCGATGGGAGCCGCAATAAACATCAGGACGACGGCCGTACAGAGCAACACGATGGCATCTTTCCCTGCCGCCTTGAGGGCTTCACCCCTTTTTCGTCGCCCTGGATTGATAAGAGCCCATCCCATTACAAATCCTCCGGCTCCCGCCATGATGATCCCGCTTAGTTCCGGAACTCCATGAGGCAATATAGATGCGAAGAGAAATCCCACCTTCCCCACGGTGTTCATTTCATAGGCAAGCGCGCCGAGGATAGCTCCGTTGGAATAGAGGCGTTCCGCGGTCCCTACGCCAAAGGTGGCGGCGGCTACCGCACCGGAAAGGATGGAGACCATGGGATTGTTCGTGGCATAGAACGCTGTGGCCATGGTGGAGTCAGAACCTGTTCTCTCCTCAAACTTTCCTTCCTTCCAACTCTCAAAGTTCTCTTTGAACTGCTCAGGAACGAAGTAGTCACGGGTGTCTGGCACTGATTTCATCAAGCCAAACGCAAGGACCCCCGAGCCAAAGAAGATGACCGCGCTGATCAGAACGAACCAGCGGCATCGGCGAACGGTTTGGGCACTCAGAGCAATGGAATCGGCGACGGCCTGCCAGAACGGCTTACGAGGAGCCTTATAAAGGACTCCGTAAGCACGACCGGCAAGATCGTTCAGATAGTCGATAAGTTGGAGATTCGTCGACTTTGTCCTGGCGGTGGCTAAGTCGGCGGAGACGCGTCGATAGATTTTGACGAACTCTTGAAGTTCCTCTGGACGAAGATTTTTGATCGATCCTTCGGCGCGGTCACACAAAAGAGTGATGCGTTTCCAATCCTCTTGGCGGCTCGATACGAAAGACACTTCGTTCATGGGACTTGCGAACAAGTGTATCCCGTCTCAATTTTTTGTTTTGAGAACTGAGAAAGAATCTTTCTCAAAAAAACGGAACCCGATGCGTCTGGTTACGTATAAGTCTACAAGCGATTCTTGTTCCACACCGAAATCGCAACATTGTCATTGGTGGTCATTATCTCTTTGGAAATCATATCTTGCTCATCGGACGGAGATTTGGTAGAATCGACGCCACGAAGGTCGAAATCTCCCTTGCATTTCTGACCGGAAGAGGAAACAGAACTCTTCTGGATTACGTCTGCATTAGAGAGGAAATTGAATTTCCGAAGAATATTTGGCACGAGGTTTGCCTTCATGGCTCTGAAAGGATTTTCCTTTTAGAGTCAAATAGCCTGTATTCGAGTAATCACTGAATGAGCGCGCATCCGCACCTATCGGAGTACGACGACGGAATTCCAAGTTATCTTGGCCGTCTTACTCAGGCGCCCTTGCTCACTCCCGAAGAGGAGATTGAGCTGACGCGCGCTGTGCAAAACGGCGACCAGCAGGCCCGTCAACGGCTGATTGAGTCGAATATGCGTTTGGTGATTAACATTGCCAAGACCTATCGCAACCGCGCCATTCCCCTCGAAGACCTCATTCAAGAGGGTGCTATTGGACTCATGCAGGCGGCCGAGCGATTCGATCCCGATAAAGGCTTCCGGTTCTCGACCTATGCGACTCACTGGATTCGCCAGGCGATTGGCCGCGCGATCGACAACAAGTCGAAGGCCATTCGGTTGCCCGCGCACGTCTCCCAATCGCTTCGGAAGATTGAGAAGGAAAAGGTTCGATTGTCCCGTGAGTTGGGCATGGATCCTAGCCCTGAGCAGATTGCGGCGGCGATGGGCATATCCGCCAAGAAGCTATTGACTCTGATTCAATCCTCTCAAGAACTGCTCTCGCTCGACATGACGGTCGGCGATAGTGGTGGAATGACGTTGGGCGGTCTGATCAAGGACAATAAGAACGGCGATCCAGAAAGTTTGATCCTCAGCCAAGAGATGGTGGAGGAACTTCAGCGCATTATCTGCGAACTCAATGAACGCGAGCAGCGTGTGATGCGACTTCGATTCCGCCTCGATGGCTCCGAAGCTCCCCTTCAGGAAGAGATCGCGAAAGAGATGAAGCTTTCCCGGGAGCGAGTTCGCCAGATCGAAGTTCAGGCGATCAAAAAGCTTCGAGCCCTCGCCCAGCGACGAAGGCTTCGCGACATGCTCTCTAAGTGACGCGCTAACCAGCGTCTTCCCGAGGTACATACTCGAAAGTGGAGAACCACCACATCGAGACTCCCATCAAGAAGGCGATCATGAGGGCCATGACGATCCAGCCGGTGGATGTGGCGATGTCACTCGTGCCTAGGTTATTGGCGAGCGTTCCGAAAAATCCCCCACTGGCATTGCCGGAAGAAGGCCGTTGGGCGATGGCCGAGAGGTAAGTGTTTACCGAAAGAAGCGCCATGCTGCCGGACATATTCGGAACCGACGTCTCCCAGGCGAATGCGAAGAAAAGGCAAACCACCATCGCGGCTTTCGAAATGAGCAGCGTTACGTATACGAAGAGGGCGCCATAGGCAAGCGAGCCTACGAAGATCGCGACCAGATCTCTCAGGAAGGCGGAATTTGCGAAGGGGTTCGAGAAGACGGCGCTGGATACGCTGAGGGCGGCAAAGCTCGTAACCAGGAAAACCGCGACGGCACTGGCCAAAGAGCGCAAAGAGACCAGCTTCCACCTGTCGATCGGGCGGGTAAGAAGGTAGACGATCGTTTTTTGTTCGACCTCTTGTGAGATGACGGCGGTACTGAAGATGGCGGAGGCCAGCGGGAGCACCCGGAACACCAATAGCGATGACATCATCGAATAAGATTCATCGAGGTTGGCGTCTGGAGTGACCCGCAAGTAGACCTTTGAGATAAGGAAGAGGCCGGTAGCGACGAAAAGCCATACGAACACGCGCTTGAGTCTCAAGAAGTCCTTGAGCGCGCTTTGAAATACAAAGAGTTCCGTCATCCGTTCACCAAATACTGGAAGATCGATTCGAGGTTATTGTCTGGGCTACTGAAGCCTCTTATCGGCACATTCTCGTCCAGGACCAACTCAGGAAGCGCATCGTAGAATTGTCTCGGTTCCTTCGTTTGCAGTTCGACGCCGTCCCGCTCAACATTGATCGAAAGAACATAGGGAAGGGCCACTAACCGCCGAGCGACTTCACGCGGCTCAGGAGTTTCTATCCGCACTCGGTGGGGGTGTTTGTCGATCAATTCGCGAATGACACGAAGATCTCCTGAAGCCATGAGACGTCCGCGATGCAGCAACAAAATCGAACGGGTCATCTGTTCGACTTCGAAGAGGATGTGACTGCTCACCAGAATGGCTTTTCCCTCGTCCGCAAGGACCTTGAGCATGTCCATGAGTTCGCGGCGGCCCACAGGGTCCAGACCATTGAGAGGTTCATCCAACAGGATGGCATCGGGTTGATGGAGCATTGCCTGAGCCAGCTTGACCCTTTGGCGCATACCCTTGGAGTAGCCCGCGATCCTTTTGTCGCATCGGTCTGCCATGCCGACTTCTTCCAGCACTTTTTGTGTTCGATTCGAAGCGTCTTGATGCGACATTCCATCGAGCCGCGCCAGACCGTAAACAAATTGGCGTCCCGTCTGGTGTTCGTAGAAGTTGTCGATCTCCGGGCAGTAGCCAAGTTTGCGATAGACGGAAGGATTGGCAAAGGGATCTTCCCCACCAATCGAGACTTCTCCGGTTGTCGGACGAATCTGGCCCGTAATCAACTTGATCATCGTGCTCTTTCCCGCGCCATTCATGCCGAGCAAAGCGGTGACGCCCGGACCAATCGAACAAGTGACGTCGTTGAGACCAATCACCTGCCCGTACCACCTGGAGACTTGGTTGAGCTCAATCATCCCACCACCTCGACCGGGCGAATTCTGACCCAGGCGACGTACATGGCAAGCGCGCTCAGGCCCACGATAATTGAGAGAGAGAAGAATAGCGAAGGAGCGGGAACTTCCTGAAATGGCGACGGAAAACCAAAGGGCACGGAGCCATCCGTTCCGAGAACACTTTTTGCCATCGCAATATTCACTCCGTCGATACTGCCGTAATAGAGTTTGCCGATCAACGCGATGGCTCCTTCGGGACCTTGACCGGGGTGGCGGCTAGTGCCAGTCATGCCCATCCACGCGACGGTCATGAGCTTCGTGAAGAAGTTGGTCAGGAAGTAGAGACCGGCATAGGTCGCGCCGGCGATTCTTCCCTGCTGGAAGAGCGAACTGAAGCCTATGATGATCGACGCGTGGAATGCGGCTCCAAGTGGGAGCATCGTCGCGAGCTTGACGACGAGCCAGGGATCATCGCTGAGGAATCCGTGCTCCCGGAAGCTCATTGCCCCATAGAAATAGAACACCAAGCTGGGCACCGCCGAAACGATGAGGAGTGGGAGGAAAACACCGAACCACTTTCCAAAAAGATAATCACGCTTATCGCAGGGCTTGCTCAAATAGACCAAGAGGGCGTTGGCCCGATTGTCGTTCGCGATAGCGCCCGCGCCGATGATCAGGGCGATCAGCATGAACAGCAACTGACCGTATCCAAAACCATGGAGGAATTGATCTTTCCAGGAGATTCTTGATAGGTACGCGTTCAAAGGGTTCGGAGCTCCGGGTGGGGTGCTGGCCGCGCTCTGCTCCATAAAGAAGAGCACGAAAATCATGGCCAGGTAATACCAACCAGATAGCGCAGTGAAGACCCAAAGGCTCTTTTTGCGAAGCGCCTGCATGATGGTCATCTTGGCGATGACCCACCAGCGGTTCCTGGGAGGCAACAGAACTCCGTCGTAATTGCGATAGCTGAGATCGGCAATGGGAGATGCTGCCATCAGAATGGTCCCTCTGCGGTCATAGTTGGAATCCTCCGGTCGGATGATAGTGGGGAGCCGTTACTCCTAGGACGTCAAGGAAAGCATCCTCTAAGGATCGCTCGGCGAGCGCGAGGCCCCGGACTTGGATATGGGCCTCGCGAGCAGCTTGGAACACCAGTCGCCCGGTCTCTTCCGGCGTCCGCTCGGTCTTGACTCGATAGGTAGCGTGGCCAAGATCTTCGACGGCGGCGCCCATCCTCTGAGCAGCCGAAATGAATTCGGGACACTTCTCGATCAACTCAACATCCATGGGATGGCCCTCGATTCGTTTGAGATCGCTGATGAGGCCCTGAGTCCTCAGTTGACCCTTCATCACCACGATGACCTGATCAGCAACCCGTTCGATGTCGGGAAGGAGGTGGGAGCTGACCAGAACGTTTAGCCCCTTGCCATGCGATACCGAGCGAATGAGGTCAAGCATTTCGGCACGGCCCTTGGGATCCAGACCGTTCGTAGGTTCATCCAATAGGAGCAACTTGGGCCCATGGACAATGGCCTGGGCCAGTTTGACCCGCTGTTTCATCCCCGTGGAGTAAGTCTCTACATTGCGATACCGAGCCTCGCCCAGTCCGCAATACTCCAGCACTTCGTGTGCTCTGCGCATGGCTTGGTCGGAGGGCATTCCGGCCAATTCTCCGGCATAGGTTACGAACTGAACCGCGGTCATACCGGGGATGTGGCAGTCCTGCTCGGGCATAAGGCCGATGCGCTGCCGTATTTCCCTTCCTTGCGTCGCGATATCGTAACCCAGGACTGACCCTCGACCGGATGCGGGGCGGACAAATCCTAAAATAGTTTTGAGGAAGGTGGTCTTTCCGGCGCCATTGGGACCGAGGAGCCCCGTACAGCCTTCGGGGACTTCGACGCTGAAGTCGTTCAGGGCCACAAAAGCCCCATAGCGGACCACTAGATTTTGGATTGAGGCGACGCTCACGGGAACCTACTTTACAGGGTTTCCCGTAAGTTGCGAAGTGGTTGGGGCTTTAGGGCTGGGCCCTTTTGAAGCCTAGCGATTAGTTCTGTTTTTTGCCTTGATCGAGTTGGACCATCGTGCCCATGAGGGTTTTTTCGGCTCCCCCGGTATCGCCGGTTTGAAGGGCGCGAAGCGCCATGGTTACCTCTTGAGCCTCGCCGGTGCGACCTTCGCTGAGCAAAAGAGCTTGCGTCTTTTGAAGGTCGGCAATGGCGCCCATTGCGGTAAGTTGTCCGGTCTTCAATCCCATGATCGTCTTTTCAACGACGCGCGAAGCGGCGACGATTTGAGCGGCTTGGCCGACGCGAGGATTCTGGGGCAAAGAGTACTTGGCCGAATCGGCGGTGAATTCCATCACAAAGTCAAGGTCGATGGTCTCGGTCGTTCCACTGACCATGTCTTCATATGTCAGCTTGCCCGCCGCAACTCGATACCAACCGAGGGGGTGGTTTTGGAATTCCAGATCAATCACCTGTTGAAGCGTCGCTCCTCTTTCCAGGTCAGCGAGTTCGATGACGACTTCGCCAGAAGAAGCGGCCTGAGGACCTCGCATCGAGACCCAACGGCTGAGCTTTACTTCAAGCTTCAAATTTCGAGCGGTTACCGTCATGAGTTTCTCCAACTCAGTGCGGAACACCTCGGGGATGAGGCTGGGCTGCGGAATATAGTAATAGTTGCCGCCTGCCTTCTTTGCCATGCTGGCCAGCAACTCTTCGTTGTAGTCGGGGCCGAAGCCGAGAAAGGTGCAAGAGATGCCTCGTGCTTTGATATCGGCGGCGTGACCTACGAGCGAGTGAAAATCCTTGATTCCAGCGGTCGGATCGCCATCGGTCAGGACGACCAATCGAGTCGCTCTGCCGGGATCGGCGATGGTCAGGACCTGCTGCATGCCGAGCAAGAGCCCATCGTAGAGGTTGGTTGTATTCCCGGCCATCAGGCGCTGAATTCCTTCTTTGATCCTTGGCTTGTCGGTCACCCGTTGCGGGGGCATGAGGACATCGACCGTCTCTTCAAAGGTCACGATGCTCAGAATGTCATTAGGCCCCATCAGGTCGACGACGTGGGCGCAAGCTTGTTTAACATAGTCGAGAGGCGGACCTTCCATCGAACCGGAACGATCAATGACCAAGCACAGGTTGAGCGGTGTTCGCGCGCCAACGCCAGCCATAGGAGAACCGCCGGCGATGAAATCTACGAGAAACTGTTCTCGAGCGGGGCCGTTCGCCATGGATGCTTCGCGACCGGGCACAATCTCGGCAACGAGAGCTTTTCCTCCGGGCATGGCAGCCATGGCGCTCGTCTTTAACGGGTCGAACGCGGACATCGCCTGGGTCCGCAGCGGGTCGTTTAATCCGGGCGCGCCGGTCAGCATTGTCTTGTTGGGGTCGATTCGCTGCGTTTGATCCATTGTTAATACCTATGATGATCGGCGAAATTTGCCCGAAGGCTTACTCCACCATCTCCCTTCATCCTTCTACGCGAAACGTTGTCGCACCTATCTTGACGAGGTCACCAGGGCGAAGCGTTTGCGATTGAATACGTTGGCCGTTCACAAAGGTTCCATTTGTGCTATTCAGGTCTGCCACCGTTGGTCCAGATGGGGCAAGGGAAAAGACGGCGTGACGTCGAGAGGCCATCGAGTCGAACCCGACGGATATGCCGGTTGCCTCCCGCCCTACTTCCAATGGGCCTGAGATCATGAATCTTTGGCCCGTCATGGGACCATCCGTGGCAACTACCGAAAATCCAGCCATCGTAGGCGCGGATGCGACTGGAGACTGGGGGTACGCCTGAGTCGGTTGATGAACTGGTTGCGCCTGGGTTTGCGGATATGGCTGAGGCTGCATCTGAGGATGCTGCGTCTGGGGCTGGGGATAACCCGGATATTGCGGCGCTCCTCCCATGGGATAAGGCTGACCGGGGTAAGCCTCTGGTCCTCTTGCGGGGGCCCGCTGGTTCTTGAGGAGGAATTCTAGGTTGAATCCTCCTACGGTTATCATCGCTCCGTGGAACAGCGGAGCCTGCTGCACGGGTTGTCCGTTTAGGAACGTACCTCCGGGAGCGCCACCATCCACTAGAAGAAACTGGTTAGGGCCCTGACGTACGATGCAGGCGTGCATTGGGGCGACGTTGGGGTCACCGAAGAGCGGAATGTTAGCCCTTTCACTTCGTCCGATAAAATTCTGTCCGGCGTCGAGAACCCATTCTTTGCCTTCGTTTCTTCCCAGCCGCAACCGGACCCAGGCCGATCGGGCGAGGCGATCAACGATTCCGATGAAGAGTGCAATACAGCCTCCCATCGCGATGGCAAAAATGGCTCGCGAAGGTCCGCCGACTTCTCCTCGGGCCCCAGACTGAACATTATTCATGGCCAGGGTGAAGGGAGCGATGATGGTACCGAGGACATCAAATACGGCCGCGCCAATTGCAGCGCCGATGGTTCCGCCGATGAGACCCTGGACCAATCGGCGCATATTCAGAGTGCTGGCGCCAATTGCGATACCGAGAAACGTTCCGAGCGGGGTCAAGGCCAAGATGCGCCACGGCATGGTTTGGCTTGGAAGATGAGAAAGGTTTGCGAACGTCCCCCCCAGGCCATAGCCAAGAGAAGCCCCGATCGCGCCAAATAACAGTCCTAGACCAGCTCCCCGGAGCGTGTGGATCTTGCCGCCTTGAATCAGTCCGTTTACTCCACCGATTGCAAGACCAATCATCGCCCCAAGCGCGAGCGTGAACATCCGCTCCCAGTTGCCCCAGGCGGTCTCGGTTATGACGCGGGGGGCCATCGGCTCGAAGATCATCCAGCAAGCCAATCCCGCCAGCGCCCCGACAAACACCTTCAGGAGCAGAGTTCCCATAAATTAAGCCTCGTACCGGAATCTTGCCTGACCGAACTGAACCTGATCGCCAGGTCGTAAAGCCGTATCCGACGCAATCTTGACGCCGTTCACGAACGTTCCGTTCGAGCTTCCTTCATCTCGGAGCAAAACTTCGTTTCCGGTGCGTGTCAACGTTGCATGCCGTCGGGAGACAGTGGATTCCGATATCAAGCTTAACCCATTCGTGGCTTCTCGCCCAACCGACGTCTCCCCTTCGGGAACGGCGAAAACGTCTCCGTTCTCCATTACAAGACTCGGTTGGGATACGGTCACCGCAGGAATTCCAGCGGCCATTGGCACCGAGGTCAATGCAGCGGGGACGTTCGGATCGGCATCGACAAGGATAATCTTTTCTGGAGGTGCGGGTGCGACGGGTATGGGCGCGGGGCCAGGATCTTGCTGTGCAGGGTCCTGCGGATCTGGAATTTGGACCCCAAGCTTTTTGAGTTGATCGCTCACCTTGACCTGATTGTTCTTCATATATTGCATCACGAAGTAGATGGCGGCTCCGGCGACGCCAATCGCGATGAGATAGACGATGATCGAGCCAATGCCATTTCCTCCCTGAGCAATAGGCTTTTCTCCCGACTCAGGAGCGGCTTTAGTTTCGTGAGTCGCTTCCTTGGAGGGTGTCTTTTCCCCGACAGTTTCAACTTTGTCCGAGAGGGAAATAACGATCGCGGGATCCGATTGCGTTCGCTTTAATTCAAGGACAGAGCTTTGCTTAACTGGAGTCGCGTCCTGCCCGTCGACGTTGTATCGGACCGTGACTTCGATATTCCCTGGCTTGACCCCGAAGAAGATCGCCTCGCCTTTCTTGCCGGGATCGATCTGGCTCTCGCGCTCGCCACTACCATCCTTGAGTTTTACAAAAGCGACGGCTACCGGTTCCCCTTCGTGTTCGACTCTGACCGTGACTTTGCCGATGAGGGTGAAGTCGGCGGAGGTTGGTTTCCAGATTCCTTTTAGTTCGCCGATGGCTTTGCTGGCGAGGTTGCCGGTGTCGTGGTCCCAGATGTACAACCGACTCTTTTGGTCGGTTGGCAGAGGAAGATCAAGGGTTGCCTCTTTCGACTTGAGGGTCGAAGCGGGAACAAGGGGAGCGTCCGCCACCCACACGTCTCGGTCGCCTGCGGCGCCGAAGTCGATGTGGACCTTTCCTTGCGCACATACCAACGCAGGGAGCAGACTTAAGATGAACAGAAGGTATCGGTGTCGCAACTTGAAACGATTTTAGCGCGAGCTTGCGGCAATGCGTTGGCAACTTCGCTAGCCATGTACCCAATTGGTCCGATCTTTTCCGCACAAATGTCCCCGGCGAGGCCGTGCCAATACATCGCGCACGATGCCGCGTAATAAGGGGGGAGGCCCTGACCAAGAAGAGTCGTCATCACTCCTCCCAACACGTCCCCCATGCCTCCGGAGGCCAGCCCGGGGTTACCAGTGCAGTTGACGGCCATCGGACGTTTCTCCTCACCCACAATGGAAAATGGACCTTTGAGGAGAACGCATCGTTTGAATTTCTGGATCGCGGTGCGGACGGTTTGGAAACGATCGCACTGAATCTCGGCGATACTTTCTTCAAGTAGGCGGCTCATTTCGCCCGGATGGGGGGTCAAAACACACTCGGCATTTGGCAGGGCGACGCCTTGAGCTACTGAATTGAGAGCGTCGGCGTCGATGACGCTGGGCTTTTGCCATCCTTTCCAGGTTTCGGCCAGGAATTCTAGGATGGGCGCCTCATGCGTGAGGCCGGGGCCGAAGAGGGCGGCGTGATATTTCGATTGCTTTTCCAGAAGGATTTCGGCGGCTTCCGGCGCGATCAGGCCATCTTTTTCGGGAAGGCGCAGTTGAAGACACTCGGGGAGTTGCGCGGCAACGGTTTGGCAGACGGAGGGTACCGAGGCTACGGTGACCAAGCCAGCGCCGGCTCGGATCGCGGCTCGAGCCGCCATGAGCGCTGCACCCGGCATGCCTTCACTTCCCGCCACCACAATTACATGTCCGTTTTCGCCCTTGTGGCTTGCACGGAGCCGTTCCGGCAACAGATCGGCAACCCACTGGCCATCGATCAATCGTGCTTCGGTGGGCTCTTGGAGAAGTGGAGGGGGATATCCGATGTCGGCAACGGCCCAGTAACCGCTGTGTTCCAGACCGGTGCTTTGGAAGAGAAACGGTTTCGGCAATCCAAAAGTGATGGTCTTGAGAGCCCAGACACTCTCACCGAGCTCTTCGCCCGTGTCGCACCGAATGCCACTGGGAACATCTACCGAGATAACCGGCACGCCGCTCCGGTTGATGACCTGGATCGCATCTTTGACGTGCCCTCGGACTTCGCTCTGAGCACCTGTCCCGAGAAGCGCGTCCACAATGAGATCGCGACACCCGATGCATTCAATTCTTCGGGCGTATCTTGCATCGTCGGCAAAAATTGGCTTGACGCCGAGCGCCCGGCAACCGAGCATTTGCTCACGAGCATCGTGGGCAAGATTTTCTTCCTCAGAGGCGACGAGGCAATCCACGCCATACCCCGCTTCCTGAGCGAGGCGGGCGACCACGAATCCATCGCCACCATTATTTCCCTTGCCACAGAAGACGCTAATCCTGCCACCCTCGGGCAAAAGGTGCTTGACTGCCGCAAAGACCGCCAACCCTGCTCGCTCCATCAGAAGGCGACCGGGAACTCCATATTCTTCAGAAGAACGACGGTCGATCTCTCGACAATGGTCAGCGGTGGCAATCCACAATGTGCTTAATACTCCTCCAGGTTTCCAGGTGTATTCCCATCTACGGGTTGACGACACTTTTCGTTACTTTCTCTACTGAGACCAGCTTCAAGCTACCGCCACACGTTGAGTGTACATATTTACGCGACTTGGGCAAACGCCTTGCTCGGGAAAATTGGGCTCCACAACGTAAACACTGGTAAATGACCTTCTGTCGCCTTACGTTTCGATCGACGTCATAGCAATGCGTTCGTTCAGGCGGTACACCCAAGTCTCGCATGGTTCGCTTCCATGCCTCGCCATGCCCCGCCGCCTTTGCGCCATGGCGTTCAACCGCCAATAAGTGGGCATACTCATGGATCAACGTCGAGCGAAGTCTTTCCTCATCGACGAGAAGGTTCCGGCTCAGACCGATGACGTTCGCGCGAAAGTAGGCAACACCTGCCGTAACGCGGAGATTTTTCCAGACGATCTTTGGCCTCGACCTCAGTGGATGAGAAAGCATGAGCGCGTCCAGCAGCGACTCGGCCAAGATTTCAAGGGGCGTGCTCACAGCATTAAAGACGATCTAGGCACCCTTCTTTTTTCTCTTGTCACGATACATTCGCCGGTCAGCGGATTGGAGCACATTCGCAACTCCGTCGTCACTGTGAGCCCACCCAATGGAGGCTCCGACTTGAACCTCCGATTTTCCGACGGTGACCTGAAAACTGAGACGATCGGCTAGACGTTCTACGACTTCCAGGGCGATCTCACGCGGGGCCTTTTCTAGCAGGATCGCGAACTCGTCGCCCCCCAAACGAGACACTAGGTCCGACTCGCGCACCGCGACCCGGAGGCGGGCGGCGAACTCGATCAGGACATGATCGCCCACCACATGACCGTGCTGATCATTTACCTCCTTAAATCGGTCCAAGTCGATCATGACGAGAGCGAAGGGTTCGATGGGATCTTGGCCGGTGAGACGTTCTAGTTCGCCAACGAACTCTGCGCGATTCGCAAGACCCGTCAACGTGTCCGTCATGGCAAGGCGCGACATCTTTTGGACTTCCGCAACGAGGCGCGTTCTGAGAGCGTGCTCGGCGGTGATGTCGGTAATAACATCGATGTGTCCGCTTGACCGGCCCTTGGGACCGAATAGGGGTGCACTGGCCACGATGGCCCGTCTTCGGATTCCGGTCTTGGTCACAAATTCTGCTTCAAACCGACCGCTTCTTCCTTCATACAGAGGGATGAACTCAGTTATATGTCGACCCACCATATCGTCAATGGTCGTCTCAAGCCAATTCGCGAGGTACTCGTTGGCGAAGATAATGGCATCCTTCGCGTTTCGCCTCCAAAATCCTTGGCGCATGTTCGCGATAACGAACTCGTACTCTCCCGCCGATTGGCGAATTCGAGGAGCGCTATGACGCGGTGGGCTCTCGATGCCGATAACGACGGCGGTCTTGCCCTCTTCGGTTGCATACGGCACTCCTCGCCAACGGGTGCGTTCCCGTTGGTCTAGTGAGAAGTAGGTTTCAAAGTCCGAACCAGCGAGGCACTCTCTGAAGAGGTTGCTCAGACCGATGAGGCGGTCATCCTGAAGAACGTTTTTGATGTCCAGCGACTGACCGTAACGCTGCATGACGGTTCCATCCTCCGCGCACACGAGCACTGACTCGAAGAGCGTGGTGAGCAGCGGTAGATGTTGCATCGCCTTTTCCTACGATCTAAAATCTAAGGTGAACTAACGGACCTTGGCGCCTTCGGGCGTCTCTCGATCTGGCTGAAGTAAGATGGCTCCTCCATCGGAATCGGTGGCGGCCAGCAACATGCCTTGGCTTTCGACGCCGCGCAGTTTAGCCGGTTTCAGGTTAAAGACCATTACCACTTGCCTTCCGATGAGATCCTCGGCAGAGTAATTTGCACGAATACCGGCCACGACTTGGCGCTTCTCGCCATCGATATCCAATTGGAGTTTCAGAAGTTTATCGCTTCCCTCCACGGGTTCGGCCTCGATAACGCGAGCGACGCGGAGTTCGACTTTCATGAAGTCTTCGATGGTGATGGTCGATTGGGTTTCGGTTTGCATGGGTTGAGATGGCGCGGGCGCCTTTTCTTTCTTTGGAGCCGCTTCCTTCGCCGATTTGGCAGACGAGCCCTTCTGGATTTCTAGACGCGGGAAAATGGGTTGTGGTTGACCTAAGGGAGTACCGCTAGGCAAGGAGGCATTAGTTCCAATCTCATCCCACTGAGTCAATCCTGGCAGGTTAAATTGGGAAGCAATGGCATCGGAAGCAGTGGGAATAAAGATCCTCATCAGCCCTTCTGCCGAGCGAATGCAGAGCAGCATGGACCGCAGGACGCTCCCCAGAGCAGGATCAGAGTTCTTTGCCAGCGCCCAGGGGGCTCGGGTGTCAATGTACTTGTTTAGAAATCGAACTAAGCCCATGGCCGCTTCCGACGCCTTGGGGATTTGATATTCCGTCATGGCGGCGGCAAAAGCGTCTTTCGCCCTTTGAATTGCGTCGATCGCTTCTGCCTCCACTTCGTCGCTTGGGACAGCACCGCCTACGAACTTGTGAGCCATGCTGAGCGTTCGATTGAGGGCATTGCCGAGGTCATTGGCAAGATCGCTGTTGTACCGTTGATCAAAATCCTCGTAGGTAAACGTCGAGTCATTTTCCAACGACATTGTCGCGGTTAGATAATGGCGAAGGACATCGATGGCCAACTCCGGCGAAATTCCGGCCTTGGCGGAGAATTCCTCTGCCAATTCAAGGGGTCGAACGACATTGCCTTTGGACTTCGAGATCTTTTCGCCAGCCAGAAGCACCCACCCGTGAGCGGCAACGGTTTCAAATAAGGGAAGCCCAATTCCCAGGAGCATCGCGGGCCAGAGAGTGGCGTGGAAGCGCGTGAGGATGTCCTTTCCCACCCACTGGACTTTGGCTGGCCATTTGTCCTCCCAGCCCTCGTCCGGCCATCCGGTGGCGGCGATGTAGTTGATCAACGCGTCGAACCAAACGTAGATCACGAGTTCTTCATGATCGGGCACTGGGATTCCCCAGCCTGGGTTCTTTCGCGTAATGCAGATGTCCCGCAGACCCTGCTTGATAAAGCTGATAACTTCGTTTCGACGATTAGGCGGCTGGATGAAGCTTGGGTTTTCCTCGATGTGCCTTAGCAGTCGATCACCGAAGGAACTGAGTTGGAAGAAGTAGTTGTCTTCACTAACCCAACGCACTTCATTGCCATCGGGACTTTTACCTTCAACCAAGTCTTCTTCTCGGTAGAAGGTTTCAGTGGAGACGTCGTACCATCCTTCGTATTTGCCGAGATAGACATGCCCATTTGCCTTTAGGCGACGGAACAATTCTTGTGAGGCTTTAACATGGCGAGGTTCAGTGGTGCGGATGAAGTCGTCGTACGAGATTTGCGTCGCATCGAAGATCGACTGGAAGCGGCTGGCGATCTCGCCGACGAACTCATGAGGGTCTCGGCCCTGGGCTTCGGCGGCCTCCTTAATCTTGAGGCCATTCTCATCCGTGCCGACTTGGAAGAAAACGTCTTGACCACGCATCCTAAAGTAACGAGCGGTGATATCGCCCGAGAGGTCGGTCAGGATGTTCCCGATATGTGGAACGCTATTCACATACGGGATCGCGGTACAGACGGTCGTCTTCTTAGACATGAATCGAAAAGTTTACCGGCGCAATCTGATGTAGTGAGGACTACGTCGGCCTTTTAGGACGGTCCGAGTTCGTCATTGCCAACCACATCCGATTGGGCTGCCCGGCATGGGACCAAGCGGATGAGGAACTCGTTTTGCTTCGCCAAGTGGACGATTCATGAACTTGTCGATCTCGGCCAGCATCCATTTTGCATGCTGAGCGGACGCAGATGAACCCGAGATTCTTGCTTCAACCTGAGTTTTGAGCAGTTGCAAAGCAGATAAGGCCCGCGCCTTGACCGATCTGGGAACATCCGCATCGATTAGGTCCAAGAGCCGGTCCAGCAAGCCTCCTTGAATGCCTCGGGCCATTTCCGCCCTTCGCTCTGATTTAGGGGTGTAGTTAAAAATTCGGTTGACGACTACCGTTAGAACTTCCTCCAAGTTTGGCAGGTCTGAGTCGCGGGAACTAAGTTCGACGATGCGGGTGCATCGGACCGGATTCAAGAGTTCGGAGAGAGCCAAGTCAGCGGCAGTGTTGGCTGCCCCCGCCGAATCAAAAACGTAAGTCGTATTCGACCTAAAGCTTTCTCTTGAATCTCCGTAGCCAGGTGAGGGTGGATTCAAGCGGTTGAGGAGATCATCGGGAAGGTCAAGTTCGTCTGGAGAGATGCAGTCCAATAACGCTCCCAGCGCGGCGCGTTGGGTGGATCCCGCTACCGGTTGGTTGGGTGGCGGCGGGACCATTCCTGTGGGCTCCTTCACTTGATGCTGATACAGATAGCCCCCGACCACCTTGCAAGCGGTGGCAAGATCATAGCGATGGAAGAAGTAGATTGGCCCGAGGGCATCTTGCAGCTCCGAACGCGGCGTGTAGTCCCGTAGATTTCTTTCGCCAAAGGTGGCGAGAGCCGCTCGACGGATCGCCATCGTATTTCTGAGCCCGGCTACAGGGTCATTGCCGTTGTCCCACTTGCTAGATCGCCAATCTGCGCCAGCAACCGCAGGGTCATCTTCGTCCGGGAGGTAGACCAATGCTCCGGCATGGATCGCTTCCGATGCCTTGGTTTGAAGCGTCTTGGTTTCATCGGTCCCCGTCGGGAATTCGGAATAGCCGTACCAGATGGCGAACTTGTCCCATGCGCCTACGCCAACTCCATAGGCATCCGAGAAGTCGATGGAGCCGTCCGTTTTAAGGGAGAGCTTGGGACCAGGATAATCCATGACCGACGCCCGATTTCCGAAGGTGCTACCGGCAAAGTTGTGGCGGAGACCCAGGGTGTGCCCGACTTCGTGTGCCGCCAACTGGCGGATGCGGGCCAGACCAGGAATGGTCATATCGTTCTGCCCTCCGGTTAATGCTCCTCCGGCCCCGGCGAGGCCCTCGAAGATTTTGAGGTCTTGGCGGATACGGGAGGAGTCGAGCCGAACGGTCGCCTTGATGATTTCACCGGTTCGAGGATCGATGATAGAGCCTCCGAACGAGTAGCCGCGCGTGGATCGGTGAATCCACTGAATCATGTTGTAGCGAACATCGAGCGGGTTCGCGCTCTCGGGGAGCATTTCAACCCGGAACGCGTCTTTGAAACCGGCAGCTTCAAACGCCTGAGCCCACCAGCGAGCGCCGTCTAGCAACGCAGAGCGAATGGGTTCGGGGGTACCTCGATCCAGGTAATAGACGATCGGTTTCTTGACCTGCGAGATAGCGGCATTAGGGTCGGTCTTTTCGAGACGGTGGCGGCAGAGGACACGCTTGATCAGGGGCTCATTCAGCTTTGCCCCAAAATCGTAATAGTCCATCCCGAAGAAGCCAGAGCGAGGATCGAAAGCGCGCATTCGATAGCCGTCGGAGGGCAGTTTGACGAGGGAATGATGCTGGATCATGGTGACGACGTCAGCTTTTGGCGAAGTCTCGGCGACGGGGGAATGTCCATTTCCCTTGAACGTCAATTCGGCTTCCCATTCGAGGTTGTCTGGGAATGAGAAGCAACCCTCGGGTCGGAGGTAGCTGCGGTCTTTGTCGAGGGTGTAATCGCCCAAATCTCGACCGGTGTCGTGCGCGTCTCGGACGATGAACGAGGTCATATCCACCACGGTTGAGCCATCGGAATCTCGGGCGGTTAGCGGTCCGGCCCAGATGACGCTGGTGGGGAATGACATTTCCGTCGCGAGCCGCTCGTCGGGATTGTCAGAGGTTGCCCGGAATCCGGTATTAACGGCTTCCACCACCAGTTTCTCACCTCGGATTTTAAAACGGACGATGAAGGATTGACCGCTTTCGGCACGGTCCAGACCGATTTGATTCGCGCCTGAGCCCGAGCCGAGGGAATCGACGTAGAGATACTCGCCGACAAGACCGCTGGGGTCTCTGGGAGGAGGTAGTTTGATCAGCAAACGCCCCTTGGCGGGATCGAGGTAGTTCGCGACGAGGCCGTCTCGCTTCGAAAGACCGTCCACGGTCTTCAAGATGGACGGGAGTTGGCCGTCTTGGAATCCTGGAGCGAGGGAGAGAAGGAGGCAGACGGTGGGAGTAACCATCTCGGATTTCATTCGCGATGGGCTCCCCCGAATCCTGCCAAATTTACTTACTTAAGATACTTTTCCCACCACTTCACGATCTCTCCCAGGCGGTGCAATCGCAAATCGGGAGGTCCGTTCCGGGACATGCCATGCGAGGTACTGACAGGATATCGAACGAAACGCGAGTCGATGCCTTGCTGTTGGAGTGCCGTGAATACCTGTTCGCTTTGTTCGATATTGCACCGGAGGTCGCCCACGCTGTGGATGATGAGGGTCGGCGTCTTGACGTTTTCGAAGTATGCGATGGGAGACTGACGCCAGAGCTGTTTGATGGAATCCAAATCTCCCCAGGCAACTCCCTTAAAGTAGCCGTCCTTGTTGAAGGGAAAATCGCTACTTCCTGCCATGGAGACCATGTTCGAAACACATCGATCAGTGATAGCGGCTTTATAGTCTTGACAGTGCCCGATGACCCAGTTGGTCATGTAACCACCATAGCTACCGCCCATGACTCCCATTTGTCCGGGGTGGATGTAAGGCTGGTGTTGCATCCAACGGGTAACCGTTTGGATGTCTTCCCAGTCCTTGTTCCCCCAATCCCCGCTAATCTGCCCGCAGTAACTCTCACCGTAACCTTTTGAACCGCGCGGATTTGTATAGACCACTACATAGCCCTCGGCGGCAAGCAATTGGAATTCGTGAAAGAATGCCCATCCATACTGAGTGTGAGGACCGCCATGGATCTCTAACACAGCGGGATAGCGCTTTGGCTCTAGGTAATCGATGGGTTTCATGACCCAGCCATGAAGCTTGCTCTCCGAGCCATCCTTGTTGGGAGTGGAATCGAGCCAAAATTCCTCAGGTTCGCTGAGCTTGATTTCATCATGGAAAGGACCGTTAAAGTTGGTGAGAACCTTCGCCGCGATTCGGCCGGAGGCAAGTTCCGCTTCCAATACAGCAACTTCGGGGAGCTGAACCGCATTTCCCACCGTCGCACCAAATCTGGTTCCATCGTTAGAAAGGTTCCCGACAGTCACGCTTTGCTTACCCTCGGTCAGAAGGTCGACACCGCCCGAGAGAGAAACACGCGCGAGATGCGATTCGCCGTGCCAGCCCACTTGAGCATAGAGGCAAGAAGAATCGGGAGCCCAAATCAGTACGGCATCATAGGATGCCTCCTTGGTATCGCTCAATGTAGCGACCGCTACATCGTAGTCTGTCATGTCGGTCAAACAACGGACTTCCCCGCCATTCGCGGACGTAAGGTAGACCTTCGTGTTTCGGGTCCCCCAAGGATCGGACTCATCGACGTCGCCGCAATAGGCGATCCATTTTCCGTCTGGCGACCACTTTACAGAGCCCTTTTCTCCTTTAGGCAAACCCTTCAGTTGCCATGCCTGCCCTTCCAAATTGAGGCGGTAGACCTGCACGTTTGGAGGATCGGCGAAGGGGCGTTTGCTGGCGGTGTGGGTCACAACCAACTCATCTGAATTCGGCGACCAGTCGAGTGAATAGTTTCCGTCGACCGCGGCGGAATAAAGCTCTCGATGCTCTCCGCTCGCAACGTCGCAAATATAGATTTTGAAACGCTGACCGGCAAAATATCCGTCTCCATCGAGTCGATACCAGACATCATCGATTTCTATGGGAGGATCGCTTAGACCTTTTTCTTCGCGCGCTTTCTTGGCGGCTTCTGTCGCCGTTGACATCGCCTCTCGGAACTGGAAAGCAATTTTGGTTCCGTCCGGCGACCACTGAAATCCAGATATCGATCCCTCCGGCAACTTAGTGAGACAACGGGCCTCGCCTCCGTCGGAGGGAAGGAGGAATATCTGAGGTTTCTTCCCTTCTCGACCGCTGACAAACGCAATCTGGCCACCTTCTGGAGACCAACGCCCATGTCCTGCCCCGGCCTCGCCGCGAGTCCATTGTTTAACGCTTCCATCGCGATCGACGGTGAACAGGTTGACGATATAGCGATTCTTGTCGTCGACAGTCTTGTGCGAGAACAGGACACGACTTCCGTCGGGACTGATTTGGGGGTCTCCCACAAAGACGATTCGCAGCAAATCCTCGGCAGTGATGGCTCGCTTCGGCATCTGCCGAGGTTACCGCTTTGGGAGAAATCAGTAATAAGACTCGATCAATTTGGCGACGTCTTCCGCACCCTGTTCTCGGGCGAGATCCGCAGCGTGTTTGCCATCGGAATTTTTCTGCAATCCGGGCTTGGCTCCGGCCTTGAGCAATCGATCCGTCATTGAAATGTCGGCGGAGCTTGCCGTGTAATGAAGCGGCGTCCAGCCTTCCTTGCTGGCAAGATTGGGATCGGCCCCATGGCTCAGGAGAAGCTCAACGATTTCATAGGCCTGAGCGGAAAGGGCGGAATGCAAGGGAGCAACGCCAAGAGGATTCGCTGAGGGCACGTTTGGGGATGCACCTAAGTCCAAAAGAACGTGAACCACTTCCGCTTGACCGAAGTATGAAGCAAATCCGAGAGCAGTGAATCCATCGATGCTGTGAACGTCCAAGTCGGACCCAGAGGCACGCGCTTTCAGCTGCCCTACGTCGCCCAGGACGGCTGCCTCATAGAGCGAGAGTTCACCTTTATGTTGGGCAATGAGCCGACCAATTTCGGGATGGCCATAGTAGTACGCCAAAAGGGTGGTGGGAACGCTTTCTATGGTTAGTTGTACCAATTCGGGATGCTCAACCAGCATCGATTCAACTACCGCCGCATCTCCCGCTTTGATCGCGGAAACCCACTTCTTTGTCGCGTCCATCTCGATCACCTCGCTACTCGGAAGTTACCGAGCCGCTTCCTTTACTATCTTTAATACATCACGAAATTTCGGATGCTCCGCAGTTCCCATCCATTCATAAACGATTGATTCAGAATGCGATGGCATACCTCCCGAGTCTCGGATACGCTCCATACCGAGTTTGTGCATCTCGTTCGATCGCGCGCTCACTGCGTCCGGGCAGACAAACACGTTGAATCCGTTCGCCATGAGGTCCAGGGCGGTCAAGGTCACGCATATGTGGGTTTCAATCCCGACCAAGATAGCAGTCTTTCGTCCAATCAATTCCGTTGCTTTCCGAAACTCAGCGGAGCCCCAACAACTGAAGCTCATCTTTGGGATGAGATAGGCGCTGGGGGTGAACAATTCGACGAGTTCAGTAGCCATGTCTCCCATCCGTGTTGGGTACTGCTCGGTCGCGATGATGGGAACACCCAAGAGGTTGGCAGACTGAATTAGGAATCCACACCGCCGTTCGACCCGCTCCGCCTCGTGGATGGCCGCCATAAACGTCGGCTGGACGTCGATCACGACGAGAAACGCGTCCTGAACAGGGCAAGACAGGGCAGGCATAAGATCATTATGCGCCCCCGAACAAAATGCCGAATTTGTTCCGTCTGGCATGAGGATGCCAGCAGTTTGACGGGAAGCTTCAAAACCAGTAGAATACAGCAGGCTCCAGGAGGTCGAGGCTTTGCCACGGCCACCCAACCGTAGGGAGGCTCAAAACAGACTATGAACAAGACGTTTTTGTTAGCGGTGGTGGCCGCATTCGGGATTACGGGTATCGCATCGGCTCAGAACGCCGATACTCGAATCGACGCAACTCCTTCCGACCTCACATTCCGAGGCGGCATCGTTCTCCCGATCGATGACAACCTTCGAGAGGCTTCGGACTTCTTCGGCGCGATTGGCGTTGACTACGAGTTCAAGACTCAGTTGATCAAGGGATCCACGACTTATATGTCGGCCGACTGGTACTTCAAGGGTTCCAATGGTTCCAACGGCAACGTATTCCCGATCGCCATCAACCAGCGGTTCTGGGGATCTAAGGGCAGCCCATTCTGGAGCGAGGGCCGAAGCTACTTCTTCATCGGCGGCGGCGTTGCCATCATCGATGTAGCGAGCAAGTCCAGCACGAAGTTTATGCTTCGCGGCGGAATCGGCACCGAGATCGGCCCGAACATCATTGCAGAAGCTACGCTGACGCTTTCCGATAGAAGCTCCACCGACGTTCGAGCGAACGCGGTCGGTATCTTCCTCGGCTATCGCTTCTAGTCAAGCAAGGCGGATGTTCGAGGGGCAAGGAGGTTCTCCTTGCCCCTCTTTTTATTCTCCATCGAGTTATGGTCAAACGAATCGACCACCTGATTTGCCAAGTTGCAGACATCCATGCGGCCCACGAGTATCTGAAGTCATTAGGATTTCCCGAGTCGTGGCCGATCGGCCCTTTTTGGCCCCATGCCCTGACTTCGGGCATCGCCATCGGCGGAGTGAACTTGGAATTGATGCAGCCGGAGGAAGGTGCGCCCGAGCGAGCCACGATCGACATGATCGTATTCGAGCCTTACGACACCGAGCGCAACTTTCACGAACTTCAAAGTGCGGGATTTGAGTGCCATATCTTCGACAAGATCGAGCCCGACCCTGAATTGCTGGCATTGCGCGGCTTCGATGCCGCGAAGGCAGAGTTGCCCCAGCGGATTTGTCGAAATATACTGTTCGACAAGGCGACGGCGATTCCGATGTTCTTTTGCGAATACGTCCCGTTTCTGCGACAACGCCTTGGCCCTCAGAATCCCGCCCTTGGGAGTCCTTATGGAGAGGTGGTCGCGCTTTCCTTGCAAACGCCAGATCCTGAGCTTGCTTGGCGGGAATGGGACTTGATGGGAGTTCCTGACGCCATTTCACTTTCGATTCAGAAGGGACCTTCTCGGCGCATCACCGAGATTCAGGTCGAAGCCGGACCTGTGCCTTGGTCCGGCTTCTCAAAGACCTTCGACTTCGTCTAGCGAGTCCTCAGGACGGCGTCAACGGTGGGCTTGAGCAATTCGAGAGACACTTCGCGGGTCCCGTTTCGATCCAAGATCCGCGTGACGGGCAGCGTCTTGGCGAATCCGCCAGTCGCGGAGTCTAGCTCTGCGGCAATGTCTAGCATTTCCAGTCCATCTCGCAGGACTTCTTCCATTGGGCGCGATTCAAACGGGCCTTTCATTCGCGCGATGTATTCGAAGACACCTCGAATACGCTCCGAACCAGAACCGGCGCACGCATAGCTGCCATTCTGGAATCGCGCTCCCGCGCCGTCGAAGAAGTACACGCCAAACTCGTCCTTCTTTGCATCGTAGACGGATACGATCGGGAGGAATACTCCGATACCCTGAGCAGCCATGGGGGCGTTTCCTGCAAGCGCTTTCGAAATCTCCGCGAGTTTGCCTTCTACAGACATCTCGTGAAGGACCGATCGTTTGTAATATTTGAACGAGTGTTTCAGGAATCGACAGACTTCGACGGAACGCGCAAACGCACCACTGATGGCGACAACCGTGGCATCATCCAGCGCGAAAATCTTTTCCGCCTGGTCATACATGATCAGATTTCCGGCGGTCGCGCGCCGGTCCGCCAGGCTCAAGACTCCGCCATCGAACTTCAGAGAAAGAACTGTAGTCCCGTGAACTTCAGAGGGACTGGCTCCGGATGTCGTTATGGGCGACTTGACCAGTTCATCAAAAGATCGATACTTGGCTTCGATCATTGGCCGGACCGCTGGCGATACTTTTTCGCCTGATCTGGGTCGACCTTTTTCATTCGCTTGAGCAGCTCATTCCCACCCCCCGGACGCTTGATATCTGGGGCTGAGGGTCCGCCGTCTTCTCCTAGCTTCTTAGTTCCGGGGTTAGCCGGTCTTGTCAATCGCTCACCGTCGCTCATGAATCACCTCTTAGCATTCGCACGAGAGTTTCTACGTCGTCAATATCCATCAAGTGTCTCTCATAGGCCAAATCCGGCTTCAGATCCACTTCTACCAATCGATCCGCCACTTGGAACGTCACTGATCGCCAACAGGCCGCACGTATTTCTTGGCGAAACTTCTGGATTACCATGCCTCGGACCCATGCCCGCGTCCCTTCTGGATGCCCCTCGGCTCTCTTCTCGATTTCTTCTTGATTGAATGGCACGTCCACGTCGTGCATCTCCTCAAGCGCGTGATAGAGGCCCTCGGCAGGGTCTACGTTGTGATACTCCAAGTCGTAGGCTCGGGCCAGAGGGTCTTTCCAGCTTCCACCCTCGTCGACAAACGTTTGGATCACCCCTTCCTTTGCCGCCCAATCGACACGTCGACGGACTTCAGACCATGCCTGATCCGCAGTTCCTGTTGGGATCTCACTCCGCCGAGCGCGACCGACGAGATGCAGATTTCTCAAGATTTCCCGACAGTCGGCGATGAGATCCCGCATCTCTTCGTCGAGGCTGAGCAGATCCTCCGCCGCGGCAAAGTACGACTCTAGGATTTCATAGGCGTTTGTCCAATTTCGACCCGCCAGGGCCACTTTGAATTCCAAATTACGGTCCCGACTGATGACCTTGAATGCATCAACGGGATCGGCCAGGGTCCATTTTGGTGCATGACCGTCCAGAGCGAGGAGAAGCGCCAGCTTTACCAGGCCCACTTTGCGGGCTGTACACTCCGGCATCATATTGGCGTCCCCCGAGATGACGTGAAGGCGTATCCATTGAGCGGGGTCGGCGTGAGCTTCGTCGCGTGTGTTAAACACCGGGCGGCGGTATAAGGTCTCTGCGTTCACGGGCTCCATGAAGAAGTCAGCCCGCTGACTTATCTGATAGTCGCACCAGGCACCCGACTCACTGCCAACTTTTCCGGCTCCGGTCAGGATCTGACGAGCCACCAAGATCGGCGTTATTGATTCGAAGAGGGTGTCAAAAGGAACAGATCGCGGCACCAGGTAGCTCTCGTGGGTTCCGTATGAAGCGCCGTGAAAGTCCGTGTTGTTCTTGTACATTTGCACGAGGAGCCCTGTCCTCTCCGACATAGCTCTGGCCGCATTGAGAACGACCGACTCCCCGTAACGGTCTTGAATCGCCAGTTCTCTCAATGACCAACACTCGGGAGTTGCGTACTCAGGATGGCCATGATCGTTGTAGAATCGAGCGCCGTTGGGCAAGATTCGATCCGAGCGAACGTCTTGAGTCTCTCCATGCGGACGTTCTCGGTCAAAAGCCGCATCGATTGGATCGACGGCCAGGCGTTCTAGTTGAAAGCCCCGCAGATCGGCTCTAGGGGATTCATGGCGGTAATCCCAAATAGCAAGGCACTCGCCCGGGTATCCCCGAACGAGCGCCATCGCATCGTCAATTTGGTCCTCCGCGCCGTGGCCTTCGACGAGTAACCCGTACTCTGTCTCCACCCCGGCGAGGATTCGCCGCATTTCTACTTTCTGAAGACCAGGAATCGGCCCGTACTCAGGAAGTCACCCGGAAGGGTGCCGCCGTAGATAGGATCGCTGCTGGACTGAAGCGTGAACGTACCGGAGCAAATCTTCTGAATCGCTTCGGCTCGCTGGGAGTCGGCAAGACTATCGATTGAAATGGTATTGCCGTTCTTGTCCTTAAATCCGCTTACCGTACCGGTGATTTCATTGTGCGCATCGCCGTCATCAACCTGTCCGATCGGATAAGCCTTCAGCGTGGCAGGGTCGCCCTGATCAGCGCCAAAGTCAATCTCTCCAAAGTACATGTTCGTGATGGTGCTGCCGCTTCGCTTGATGATGACAACATCCTGCTGGCTCAGTTCGCGAAGAACGTCCGTGCCGGATTTGCTGTCAAACACCATGCGCTCTTGGCTTCGCGGGAAGGTGATTACTTCGAACGAACTCAGGTTACCGATCGCGTCAGAGAGCTGATAGTAAGACCCTTGAAGAGCGGTGATTTGGTGCGCGGAGGTACCGGGGAAAGTTCCGTCGGACGGGTCAACGTCTCGAGGATCATCCTGAGTAAGCGTATAGGTGCCGAACGGAGGTCGAACTCCCGATGGTCCAGGCAAGTTCACGATGCCGGTATAGGTTCCGGGAACGGCATTGATCGGGGTTAGAACCTCGAAATAGCCACCGGAGCTACTGGAGGACAAGGCGATGAAGTCACCACTGAAGAAGACTCGGCCTGCCTTGCCACCGTTGGTCATATCCGGGCGATCACTTGAGGACATTCCCGACAGATCGAACATCACGTAGTCGCTGAGGAAACCGTTGAGCGTGTCAACACCTTGAACCGGATTCGATGCCAAGTTCTTGGCTTCGAACAGATCTTGCTGGAAGATCGGATCGGGGTCAACGGCGGACAGGTCGAACATCGACTCGTCGAGGTAAACCTGAACAGCCGTTTGGCGAGCTGGGAGCGCGCGGATGCTAGCTGGCAGGTCAACGCTGACAAGCGGCTGATCGGTACCGGTTGAGAAAACATCTGGACTGGTCGTCCCGTTGTCTACTCGTAGTTCTTGAACTTCAAACGTGTACGACGTGAAGAAGCGAGAACTGGTCGTCTGAACATCCAACGGCAAAATCTGATGGGTAAAGCCGTTCAGTTGAAGCGTTAATGCCGGCGGAAGAACTGTCTCAGACTGACCAAATTCATCCGTTAGAACTGCTCGCTTAATCACCGCAGTCACGTCGCCGATATCTCGACCAGCGCCGGTGAGAAACGAAAAGTTAACCGTTCCTGGCACCAACTGCAACTTCACATAAGAACCGTCTCCGGTCGGAGGCGTGGTCGAGCCGCCACCTTTTCCACCGCCGCCACCACAACCAGCCGCGACAATCGACGCAGTGGCCAAAGCCAAAGCCCATTTTCTCAAAATCGATTCACCTCGTCCACGCATGCATGAAATCCCCAATGCGGGTAGCTGGGACACAGTATAGCAATTTATCCCGTATTTGTCAGCGACGGGTTGAAGAACCGATTTAGTTGTGCAAAGTTTTTTTGATTTTTAGATCTAGGCGAGCATTTTGAAGGTCAGGCTTGTCCAGCGAGTGACCAGTTCGGCGAGAGCCATGGTCTCACTTTCCGAACAACCGAATGTCGCCAGTGAATTGGGATCGAATTCCGGTGGCACGATGGCGAATCCTCCGTCATAGCCCAACTGATGAGCAAACGCTTCAGAGAGAGCAACTGCCTTTACGGTCATGTTCGCATGGGTGGTGTCCGCATGGGCAGATGCGCCAAGGGCTACGATTTCCGGAAAGGCGTGGTCTGTCAAGACTGACCAACCAACTTCCATGTGCGTGCAGCCCAGGGCCTTCTTTTCCGCTTCATGAAGTTGAACGCTTCCTCCCCCCACTGAAGATGTGATGGCTTCGTATTCTCGCTCGGCCAAGGCCAAAGTTGGCACGCCAACATTGGCGAAAAGCCCCGCTGAGAATGCCATTGCGCTAGGCTGACCCGTTTTCCTCAGGAGAAATTCCGCTCCAATTCCTACGGCGACGGCCTGACTCAGCAAATGCTTCGCGTTCATGGAGACCCTGGTCGCGATTTCTTCGACAAAGCAAGACAGGCCGACGATCTGAACGATTTTCCTGACCTCGCCATAGCCAATCACTCGAACCGCGTCTGCGACCGACCCCGGAATGCCGTGTTTGTTCTCCGTGCAATAGATTGCAATGGCAACAGGCAGTTTCTGCGCCAAGACTGGATCGGAATTCAGGACGCGTTCCAGCATCGCTCCCACCAGTTCTTGCTCCTGACTAACTGTTCCAAGGCGGGTTAGGATTGAGTCGAGCCGACTAAGTCGACTAACCGTCTTTGCAGCATTGATCGCCCGGGTGTTCGCGGCGCTCGAATAAATTCTCGAAGCAGACATTCCACGGGTAATCATCGGCATCCTTTGCGCAGTTCTCAGCCAGTGTTTTCACAGGCGGGTACAATCCGCCGCACATCATGCGTAGGGATGACTTGCTCGACCTGAATGATGTACTCCAGCATCCTGGCCGGAAGCTTGAAGTCGACATCTCAACGGAGTTAAACCAAGAGGAGGACCTTGACCTTGTCAAGCCCTTGGAGGGCTACCTAGAGGCGGTCAGCACCGGAAACATTTTGCTCCTTACTGGAAAGTTTTCCACGCGGGTTGTCTTGGAGTGCGCTCGTTGCAGCGAACCTGTAGAGTCGGACGTGACCTTCGACATCGACGAACAATTTCCCGTCGAAGGCGTTCCGAGTAGCTACGGGGCGCAAGACTATGCCCGAGTCGTCCCGGATGAGCCCTACGAACTATTTGAAGGAAACAACCTTATCGTCGAGGCTTTGTTGCGACAAGGTCTCTTAGTGGAACTACCACTCCAGCCGCTTTGTGAATATGGTTGGGATGGCGATTGTCCTATTGCCCGCAAGAAAGGCAAAATCATCACGGCGAAAGAAGGCCGCCCAGAATTCGGCCAGCTCGCAAACCTGATGAAACCGGAAGAGGACGATCGTTGAACATCGCTGTTGACGTGATGGGCGGGGACCATGCCCCCGCCGAAATTGTGCATGGCGTATTGCAGGCCGCTCCATTCATCAACACCAACCTTCTGCTCGTTGGACAACCCGACGCAATCGAACGGCATCTCGGCTCTTTACGTCCGACGAACGTTGAGATCGTGCCCGCCCATGAAATCATCGAGATGCACGAAAAGCCTTTGGAAGCGCTTCGGAAGAAGAAGGATTCTTCAATGGTTGTGGCCGCAAATCTCGTGAAAGAAGGCAGGGCGGGGGCGATGGTATCGGCGGGAAATACTGGAGCCGCTACGGCTGCTTCACTCCTTGCCTGGCGACAGATACAAGGCATCCACCGTCCCGCAATCGGCAGTTTGATTCCCAGTCGCGGCAATGGCTTTCTGCTTCTAGACGCGGGAGCCAGTCCTGACGTCGATCCCGAACACCTCGTTGAATTCGGCGTCATGGCTCGCGCGTACATGGAGAAGGTCGAGGGTAGAGAGAACCCAAGGGTTCACCTGCTGAACATCGGCGAGGAGGAAGGCAAGGGCAGCGCCTTTGCCAAGCAAGCGCAGAAGCTTCTCTCGGAACACTCTTGGTTTGCCGGCAATATCGAGGGAAAAGACATGTTCGAGGCGAATGTTGACATCGTTGTCTGCGATGCCTTCGTGGGGAACATCGTGCTTAAGACTTGCGAAGGAGTGGCGGAATTTATGGCGGAAATGATTCGAAGTGGAGTTCCCACCAATAAGCTGGCCCAACTCCCCTATCTTCCCATGCGAAAAGTCATGGCTCCGATCCGAAAGAAAATGGACTACGCAGAGGTTGGCGGCTCCCCGCTGCTGGGTTTGAATGGTGTTTGCATCATCGCTCACGGGCGCAGCAACGCCAAAGCGATTAAAAATGCGATCCTCATGGCCCAACGCTCTATCGATGGTTGTCTCGTCGATACAATTCGCGCCACGGTTGCCGACGAACTTCCCCAAGGTTAATCCCATTGAGTCAAACAAAACGTTACATGACCCGGCAGTCTTTAAGCCTGCCTCAAACTTCCGACGTGCCAAAATGGAGCGGTAGGACAAATATGGCGACAAAGGCCGTTATCAAAGGCATAGGGCACTGCGTGCCCTCAAAGATTCTCACCAACGACGACCTGGCGAAGATCGTCGACACGAACGATGAGTGGATCACTCAGCGCACGGGTATCAAAGAGCGCCGTATTTGCAGTCTGGAGGAAACGACTTCTACGCTTGCATTTGGGGCAAGTCAAGAAGCGCTCACCGACTCTGGAATCTCTGCCGACGAGCTGGATCTGGTTATCTGCGCGACCGTCACGGGTGACATGCCGTTCCCTGCTACTTCTTGTCTGATCCAGGATAAGATCGGCGCAAAGAACGCTGGGGCCTTCGATCTGGGCGCGGCCTGTGCGGGGTTTGTTTACGCCGTCTCAGTGGGCTCAGCCATGATTGAGTCTGGTCAGGCGAAGAAGGTGCTGATCGTCGGCGTCGACACACTCTCCAAGTTTATTGACTGGACGGATCGATCGACTTGTGTCCTGTTTGGCGATGGCGCGGGCGCCGTTGTTTTGGGGGCCCAAGAAAGCGATCGGGGTGTCCTCAAGACGGTTCTTCTTTCGGATGGGTCGGGTTCTCGGCACATTTCCCTTGAGGTCGGTGGTTCGCTTTACCCCACCTGCGACCCCCGCAGCAAAGATCGGAATCAGCACATCACGATGGCAGGCGCCGAGGTTTACCGTTTTGCGGTTAATGCAATGGGCGATGCCTGTTGCCGAGTATTGGAAGAGGCGGGGATGACTCCGGAAGAAGTCGATCTCTTCGTTCCCCATCAGGCGAATCTGCGAATTATCGACTCAGCGGCCAAACGTCTTGAACTGCCTCCGGAAAAGGTTTTTGTGAACGTTCACAAGTATGGGAATACCAGCGGAGGCTCCGTGCCTATCGCTTTGTACGAGGCAGTTAAGGAAGGACGTCTCAAGCCGGGAATGACCGTTTTGACCGTAGGATTTGGCGCCGGCCTGGTTTGGGGCGCGAATATTATTCGCTGGTAGATCGATGGAAACGGTCACTCTTTTCCGACCAGTCGGCCAGAAGGAGTTGGACCTCATAGAAGAGGCTGGGTTTACCGCCTTTCCGCCTCGGCTTCCGATCCAGCCCATCTTTTATCCAGTCGTTACCCGAGACTACGCGACTCGCATCGCCAAAGGTTGGAATACGAAGGACGAGGCGAGCGGATATGCGGGCTATGTCACTAGGTTTGAGGTCCGCAAGAATTACTTGGATCGCTATGAAGTGCAAGAAGCAGGCGGGCGCGAACTCCTTGAATACTGGATTCCTGCCGAGGACCTTGCCCAATTCAATGCAAACATCGTTGGGCTCATCGAAGTGATCGACCGCTTCGATTCCAACGACGCCCAGGGTCTACAATGATCCTTTAGTGGAAGAGCAACCCAATTTCTTGGCTAACACAATGAGCCTTCAATACGCCATTGAGCAGATTGTCGGCGAGTTGGACTTGGAGCGCCTGCTTGAGCGTATCGTGGAGGGCGCCTGCAAGTTGTCCAATCGCGAATTCGCCCAGGTCGTGTTGTCGGATCCCGCTACTCACATCGCTTTTCCCGTGGCTCACTTCTCAACCTCAGGGCAGGCAGCTAGCATCAGAGACAGCGCGACCCGGAGCATCCCGCTCACCCGTAATGGGAAAACTCTGGGCGCCTTGATCTTAGGAGGAGACCAAAATCCGACCATAGAGATCGTTAACTTTGCCCACTACGCCGCGCTTGCCATCGAGAATGCTCGCCTCGTCGAAGAAAACGTTCGTTCTACCGAACAAAGGGCTTTGCTTCTCCGAACCACAGAGAGGATCGGGAATGCCATGTCGGTCGATGAGGTCATTACCGCTTATCTGGACCAAGTCGCTTCGAATGGTCGCTACTATTGTTCGATTTTGCTTTACGACTTCGATGAAAAGGGGAACAAAGTCGGAAATCTGGTTCGCGGTCAATGGGCGCCCGGCGGTCAAGTGGAGTTGTTTGAGATTCGTATTCCCGCTGACCAAGACGAACTCGATCCGATGTTGGCGGCGGGTCAGACGGTTACCTACGCCGACGTCTTCACCGAGCCTAACATTCCTCCTTCCCTTCGCGCTGAGCAAGAACGTGACAACCGCCCTGCTCTCGCCTTGGTTCCACTCATCGGCGACGGTCGCCGAATCGGACTGGTCATCCTTAGCTACGACCGGCCCCACAATTGGACTCGCGAGGAATTGGCCCCTTTCCAGGCAACGGCGGTTCAACTGGCCTCCGCACTGCAATCTCGACGCGATCACGACGCTCTGATTGAGACCGATCGTCGACTGGCGGTATTGGACGAGCGTCGGCGACTCGCTCGAGAGTTGCACGATTCGGTCACTCAGATTTTGTTCAGTCTCAATCTATTAGCCCAATCCCTAGAGCCGGACGCTCCTGCTCCTAGGGAGTTGGTCGAGAAAATCGTCGAGCTGAGCCGAAGGGGGCTTGGCGATATGCGCTCCCTCTTGGAAGAGTTGCGCCCTGTGAAAGGTCAATCAGGACGTCCCACCTTGCCCCAACGCATCTCGGCTCACGCGGCTACTTTGATTGGATTGCCTCCCTTTGCGCTCAATTCTGAACCTTATCGGCCCGTTAGCGAAGAAATCGAGCAGGAACTCTTCCGTATTTGCCAAGAAGCCCTGAATAATGTCGCAAAGCACGCGCGCGCGAACAGCGCCAGCGTGACATTGCTTTCGGATGGCTCAAAAGTCAAACTGAAGATTCAAGATGATGGAGTTGGAATGCTTAAGAAAGGACATCAAGAGAAAAGACAAGGATTTGGTTTAACCGGCATGCATGAGCGTGCCGAGGAGATCAATGCCACTCTCGAAGTGGCATCGAGCCCGGAAACGGGCACAACCATCGAAGTTAGGTGGCCCAAAGATGACGACTAGCGATTCGTTTCGCCTCATCATCGTCGATGATCATGAAATCGTACGCGAAGGCTTACGAGCCCTTTTTATCGGTCAGAAGGACTTCGATGTGGTGGCCGAAGCGAGCAACGGTGAAGAGGCAGAAGCTCTTGTTCGAAAACACAAACCGGATGTAGCCCTGCTTGATCTTCGAATGCCAAAGGTGGGCGGTACCGAGGCGATCATGCGAATCAAAGCCGCGTCTCCCCACACCAACGTCTTGGTCTTGACCTCGTACTTGGAGGAAGGCGTCGTTCGGGAGGTGCTTCGCGCGGGTGCGCTTGGGTTTATGCTCAAGGACGTCTCGCGATCCGAATTATTGAGCGCCATTCGGGCAACGGCCGAAGGCAAATCGGTTCTCCACCCGGATGCCCAACAGCAATTGGTGACGGAAGTGATCGCCAAAGAAGAGCCGAAACCGATCGACGATCTGACCGCTCGCGAGGTCGATATTCTGAAATTAATCGCCGCCGGTCGCAGCAACAAGGAGATCGCTAACGAACTCACGCTGACGGAGGGAACGGTGAAGGGATATGTGAGCAATATCCTGGCTAAGCTCGGCGTACAGGATCGCACGCAAGCGGCTTTGCTTGCCGTGCGCGAGGGTCTGGCAAGCGTTTAGTAAAGAGCCCGATCTCGAGTCGAGATCGGGCCCTTTCTCCGTCATTCAGCTTCCCTTCTTCTTATCCGGGATCTCGAACCCGTAGGTTTTTCCCTTCATCGTAGCGGGAACACCTTTGTCCATCCACACGGGCATCGGCTCACCCTTCAGGAAGTGGTCAAAGAACTGCTGCATTCGTATCGTCCAGTCCTTTCGATTCTTTCTTTGGACCAAGTTGTGATCTTCTCCGTTGTAGACACACATCCAGGCCGGCTTCTCCAACCGCCGGAGGGCGGTGAAGTACTCAATGCTTTGCCACCAGGGCACCGCTCCGTCCTTATCGTTGTGCATGATCAGGAGCGGCGTCTCAACCTTATCGGCGAAGAACACAGGCGAGTTTTCGATGTAGCGTAGTGTGCTGTTCCACGGAGTCCCGCCGATTCGACTCTGAGTCTTTTCATATTGGAACTGCCTCACCATTCCCGAGCCCCATCTGATGCCGCCATAGGCGCTAAACATGTCGCTCACCGGCGCTCCCGCGCAGGCGGCGGCGAACATGTTCGTTTCGGTGACCATGTAGGCCACTTGGTAGCCACCCCAGCTTTGGCCCTGAATGCCAACGCGCTTCGGATCAACATATCCCTTTCGAATGACTTCTTGGCAACCAGGAACGATGGCCGATATAGCGCTCTCTCCCGGATAACCGATCTTGTAGGGGATGTCTGGGATGAACACCACGTATCCGTTGCTGGCAAACACGGAAGGATTAATGATCGACGCGCTGGGTGCGGGCGTTCGGTATTGGTTCAAGGTGTCTGAGTTGCGCTCATAGAAATAGGCGATCATTGGATACTTCTTGGTGCGATCGAAGTTCTCAGGTTTGACGATAATTCCCTTAAGCGGAATACCGTCGTTCGAGGTGAAATCGACTAGTTCCGCGGTCCCCCACCAATAGTCTTTCTGCTGAGGGTTGGTATTGGTGACCTTCACCCCACCCTGGAACTTCAGGTCATCGCAAGCCCAAACGTCGGGGTACTCCACAAAGTCCTGCTGCGTATAGATCACTCGTCCGCCGTTTTTTGCTTGGCCAACGAAGTTATATTGCTTGTTCCCAGATATTAGCGACTTCGGGGAGCTTTTCAGATCGTCAACGTATATCCCGCCCGCCTTGGTGTCTTCATTCAGCGAGCGAAGGTAGATCGGCTTAGCGAGGTCAACAAACTTCTCTTCTGGGTCGACAGAGAAGTACCTCAGGTGATTCTTGCTTCGACGGCCATAGCCATCCGTTACACAAATTGGGTCGGCCTTACCGGTAGGGTCAACAGCCCAAATGTCGTAGTCGTCATAGATCAGAACGAGTTTGTCGTCTTTAGTCCAGCCCGCTCCACCGTAAGCACTTGGATAGTCTGGAACGTCGTTTAGCTCATCCCAAATGGGATACGGAATTTTGGCGGAGAGGCTCACGCGCTTGCCGCTGGCGATATCGATGGCGTAGATTTCTCGTTTGACTTGATCGTAGCCCTGAAGATATCTGCCGGTCGGGGAGGCTTGAATGATGTCCTCAGTCTTTTCAGCAAACTTTTTGGCAGAGCCATTTCTAACGTCAATCAGATAGTAGTCGGCATTATTGACTCCCCAAGACTGAGCCTTCATGTACGGCTTGTCTACCCTGGCGATAGCCCAATCGCTCTCTCCTTTATTGAGGATGGTTACGGCTGGGCGGTCTTCCGTCTCTAACTGCGTGACCTTGCCAGAGTCCCAAAACGCGACCGCGTCGAATGTGCGGTTAGCCTCTGCAGATGCGCGAAGTAGCTGCTGAGGTTGGAGGGTTTCGTCTTGCCAGTTCCAGATATCGACGGAAACTTTCTCATCTTCAGGCGTGTCGTCCTTCTTCTCCTCCGGTTTTTCTGGGGAGGTAGCAAAAATGAGACGGTCTGCCTTGTCCGAGAAGCTCAGACCTCCCCGTTCGGAAACAAGCCAGTCTTTTTCTAACCCTGGCGTTCCCTTTTTGGCCAACTGGCGTAGCTTGCCACCTTTAGGATCGTAAGCGTAGAGGGACAAGACAGGTGTCTTGGAGGCGTAATCGTCCTTATCGGTGACGAAGGCGACCCTTTTGGTATCGTCGTCAATGGTCAGTTTGAGGTACTTCGCCATTCCCTCCACCACGGAGGCCTTCTTTCCTGACTTCAGATCGTAGTAGATGATTCCATCGCCTTTTCCATCCTTCGTCGAAACAGCGTAAACCAATACCGTGCCGTCTTTCGAGAATCGGAAGGAGGCCACATTTTCTAGCTTCTCTTCCTTTCCACTAGAAAAGTTTCGCAGGACATAGGTGTCTCCGGGCTTATGGTCGGACTTCTTCTTGGGTTCGTCCTTTTTGTCTTCTTGCTTCTTCTCTTCAGATTTCTTCTCTTCAGATTTCTTCTCGTCAGCCTTCTTATCGTCGGACTTGGCGGCCGGTTTGGGTGGTTCAGGCTTGTAGATGAACCAGCCCATGTCTTCTCCCGGCACCTGGAAGCTTGAGACTTCCTTAATTTCGGTCTTTTCGCCACTCGCCAGATCGACGATCATCAACGAATTCTTTGGCATGTCCTCCGGCTTCTTCTTCTCTCTTTTTGCCTTCTTGAGATCCTCATCCTTCGGAACGATCAAACCGACCGCATACTTTGAATCGTTCGAGAAAGTGAGAGAGGCACGTTCGACAACGATGTCATTGCCCGATGGGAGCGCCTTGAGATGGCCCACCGCGTCGCCCTCTTGGGGAGCGATACGATACGAGAGCCAAGCGCCGTCGTTGGATAGCTTTGCTCCTTGGAGAGATTTCCAAGAGTCGTATACGGACGAATCCAGCACCTTCTTCTGACCGAACGCCGAGCCAGCAAGGACGAGGATGACCGCACTAATCGCGAATGATTGCAGTTTCATGGTCTAGCGCGGGGTTTACCCCAAACCATGAAGCGAGGAGGAAGTGGAGCCTTCGACGAGAATTGAACTCGTGACCTTCCCCTTACCAAGGGGATGCTCTGCCGCTGAGCTACGAAGGCCTATCGCTCAACTATGATGAACGATTTCCCACCCTCATCGGGCCGAAAATCACACCTCACAGTGAGTTGCGATGGTGGGGAGTGCAGGATTCGAACCTGCGAAGGCATCGCCGACAGATTTACAGTCTGTTCCCATTGGCCACTCGGGCAACTCCCCAGACGGAGGCAGAGAATACCCGATCTAGATTTCGAGTTTCACCACTACATCGGCGCCCCGGCACGAAATAATCAGGTCGCCATTTTTGGGAATCGAATTTCCCAGTATTCCTTTCTGGTACTTACTCAATTCGGACAGCTTCAGATACCCCCGCTTTGAGGCAATTCTTCTTTGAGGCTCGCTGAGCGGGACCTGCCGGGGCTTACGTCCCTCTAAAGGCGCGATTGCCTTCATGATCGTTTGTCCCTGCGCTTTTTGGGGCTCTAACCTACTTGGTCCTTGGATGACCTCGCCGTTAGTGGTCATAACTACGCCGTTGCTGATGATGACCTGCGGGCCCACCAAGGTGTAAATTTCCCCGATCTGACTCCATGTTGCACCCAGGGAGTAAGCCACGGAAACCATGACATCGCGGAGGGGTTTGTCCTGAATATTCACGACTACCGTGGAAGAGGGCACCCCAGGACGGGCGGAGTAGACGAAGCTTACTTTCTGCTCCTTCAGCCACTCAGTGAATTCCGAAAGTGTAAAGCTGCGATTCAGACTTACCCGCTTTTGAAGGGTCGCATCATTGGCTCCGATGGAAATGGACACATTCCCGCCTCCGGCGAAACCGCCCTGAGAATAGGCGCAAGCCATGATGGAGAGCGTAGCAACAAAGGATAAAAGACGAGTCGTCATCGCGGTCACTCCTGATTACCAGGGTAACACACTATGCTCCAGACTTGCCTACCGTTTCCCCCCGAATCTTTTTCTCCACTCGACTTAGATTGTTTTTTGCCGGGGCGTCGTCAGGGGCAATCATGAGATAAGCCTTCCAGATTCGTTGGCAGTCAGCGAGTTGGTTCATCCGTTCGTAGGCGTGAGCCAAGGTGCGGTAGTTGTTAGGGTGCGGCTTGTGGGCCATCTTAAGCGTCGGCTCTAGGATGGGGGGGATCTTGTTGTAAGCCTTCTTCATATAATAGAAGTTGGCCTCTGGCCATGCCGCATCGGGATCGTCTGCGTTTTCCGTTCGGAATTTGATGTAGACGGCGAGAGCTTCATCCCATCGCTCGATATTCTCAAGCATCCAGCCCAGGTTCGTGGCGATCTCGTAATCGCTAGGATACAGGGCGTACATCACACGGCACAGGTTAATAACTCGGGGAAAATCGCCATCGATAAACCATACGTCGGTCTGTCGATTTATCCGGTCAATCGCACGATCCCAAATCGCCTCGGCTCGCTTCGCGGTAGCGTCTTGGGGAGCTGCAAACGCTCCGATTGCCATCCCCGTTATCGCTGCGACTCCCCAGATACGCTTCATTTACTTCTCCAGTTCTTCTGATACGATCTTCTGCACCATCTCAGGGTTTGCCCGTCCGCCACTTGATCGCATCACCTGTCCTACCAAAAATCCTTTGACGTTCATTTGCCCGGATTTATACTTGGTAACAGCTTCAGGATTGGCATTTAAGACGTCCAAAATTAGGTTTCGTATCACCGAATCGTCGGAAATTTGCGTTGCGCCGGATTCCTTTACGATCTCCGATGGCATTCTTCCGTCTTTAAACGCTTTCGCGAACACATCCTTCGCCGTCTTTCCAGAAATTGTATTATCCGCGATAAGTTTCGTTAGCTCCACAATGTGTGCGGCCGTGATCTTGCTTTCACGGGGCATTAGTCCCTGATCGTTCAACAGCTTAGCGAAGTCCCCGGTGAGCCAGTTACAAACGGCCTTTGGATCGCCACCCAATTCCATAGCCGCCTCAAAGAACTCAACTCGATTCAAGTCGGCGGCGATCACGCCAGCATCGTAGGTGCTGAGTCCCAAGTCATTTTCGTAGCGCCGCAGCTTGGCCAAGGGAAGTTCTGGCAGCGTTGCCCTCAGGCTCTCGATATATTCATCGTCGAAGCACATAGGGACCAAGTCTGGATCCGGGAAGTAACGGTAGTCGTTTTCCGCCTCCTTGATTCGCATCAGGTAGCTGGCTTCCTTCTGCTCGTTCCAACCTCGGGTTTCTTGCGCGACGGTCCCGCCGCCCTCAATGACCGCAATCTGTCGGCGGACTTCGAATTGGACGCCCATTTGAACGCTACGGAAGGAATTGAGGTTTTTGAGTTCGGTCTTTGTGCCGTACTTGTCCGTCCCCTCGATTCGAACCGAGATATTGGGTTCGCATCGCAAAGAGCCCTCTTCCATCTTTCCATCGCAGACACCTAGGTAGAGCAGCGTCTGGCGTAGCTGGGTTAAATAGTCCTTGGCTTCATCAGGGGTAGTAATGTCCGGTGGAAATTCGGTGACGATCTCCATGAGAGGCACGCCAGCTCGGTTGTAGTCAACGCCACTGCCTCCACTGGGTAAGTGCATCAGTTTGCCGGTGTCTTCTTCTAGGTGAACTCGGCGAATTTTGACGCGCTTAGTCTCTCCATCGGGCCCTGGAATCTCTAGATAGCCATCGTAACCGAGCGGATTGGTGTCGCCATACTGGCTAACCTGGTAACCCTTGGGAAGGTCGGGATAGAAGTAGTTCTTTCGGTGGAAGATGCTGTGCATCGCAATCGTACAATTCAGCGCCAATGCCGTTTTGAGAACAAGTTCGATTGCTTTGCGATTGGGTACAGGCAGGGTACCGGGTAGTCCCATGCAGATGGGGCAGACCCGCGTGTTCGGTTCGCCACCAAACGATACCGGGCAGCGACAAAACATCTTCGACTGGGTGTTGAGTTCGGCATGGACTTCCATGCCGACGCTTGCGACGAAGTTGGACATTGGTCGCGTGAGTTTACCGACACAAAGCCACTATCATTAGTGCCGAGAGGCATCGGATATGAATGCTCCGACGATGAGTACGACAAAGAAAAGACAAAGCAGCGCGTCGAATATCCCAAGGTAGAGGCCGACCAACGAGTGGGTCCGCCCCCCAATCACTGGATTCTCGGCATGCGCCTTCAGTCCTTTTCGAGCATAGACGATCGCGATCGGCGCGCAAACGAGGGCGAGACAGGGAAGCAACCCGGCAATTGAACAGTAGTAGCTGATGAGCGACGCTGAGTTTCCCAGTGGGATCATTCCGCCTAGGGGCGCCGAGGAAGGTGTTTGGCCCTGCGGTGGAGGTACTTGTGAGTAGTCCGGTTGCACAACGGGAGGCACGTTTGGCTCTTGCTCATCCATTACAATCCCTCCAATACTGCGACGGCCGCAGCATGTCCTCTCTCGTGAGTGATAGAGATATGGATTTTTCTTGAGGTGACGTCGAAGTCAGAGTGGTGGATTGTGACGATGGGCTCTCCCGACGGCCCGGGCAGCACCTCAACATCCTGCCAACTGAGATGAAGTCCTACTGCCTTTGCGATAGCTTCTTTTGCCGCCCAGCGCCCGGCGACTCTCATGGGGGACGTGATCACCTCTCGCTCCCGGGCAGTTAGAATCCGCTCTAGGAACGCCGGGTTCTTCATCGCCGCTGCGATTCGAGAAACCTCCACCAAATCCAGCCCAACGCTCAAAATCACGGCATCACTCTACACGACTTCACGACAGCATGTTGACGGCGCGAGCTGCTAGCAGCACGATGATGGTCAGCGAGATCGTCGCCTGAATCATCATGAGAACCTTTGCCATGCGGGTAAGAGCCCCGGTATCGGCAGGCGAAAGTGCGGTGCTGGTATTGAAGGCAAGGAAGAGATAGTCCACGAAGCCCGGCGCCCAGTCTTCCATTCCCGTCTGCTTACGGAGGGTCTCGTCCATTGTCATCTGCGGAAAGAGAAATTCACCTTTCACATGGGCCCCGGCGATCTCGCGTTGATGCGGTCCTCCGGCATCGACCCGCCAATACCAGAGGGCAAAGACCAAGATATTGGTGGGGAATAGCACCCCCGCGGCCTGCAGAAAGTCGAGCGCAGTCTGGTTCTTTGCTGTGATATTCGCGACCATTAGCACCACTGCTCCCATCAAAAAGAGAGTGTGGAGTCCGGAGATTAGGAAACCGATACCGGCGGCGGTCCGATGGTCTCCTCGCATATGCGTCAGGAGGAGGGGAGCGACCAGCAGAAGCGTGATCCCCAAGGGAATCCACTCCGCAACAACACGCAAGTGCTTGGGCAAGGCAAAGTAGAGTAGCGGGACCACGACGAGAGCGATTAGGGCGGGCCAACGAGGTTCTCTCAATGTATCCCGCTCAACGGCAAACGGCTGATCATCCATGGCGATTACTTTTCTCGGTTCGCTTCCTGAAGCATTTCGGCCAAGTCCACGAGTCGAATTTCTTCGTCCGTAACCTGTTTAATCGAAGCGTCCAGCATGATGCGGCAGAATGGGCATCCCAGGGCAATCGTTTTGGCACCAGTTTGTACCAGTTCTTGGGCTCGCCGACTCGCCGGTCGCTGCTCAGGTGACTCGTCCATCCACATGCGTCCTCCACCGGCTCCACAGCAAAGCGTTTTACGTCCAAAGTGCTTGGGCTCGGCCAAATTGCCATCGGTGGAGTCCGGAACATAGAGCATGCCGTTCAAATTCGTTTGCTCACCCAGAAGAGCCCTCGGAGCATCGCTCTCGTTGTTGACACGGCCCAGATAGCAAGGATCGTGATAAGCGACTTCTCCTCTTGGCGGTTTTGCCGACAGGAGTTGGCCCTTCGATACCAATTTCTGAAGCAGCTGTGTGTGGTGATAGACCTCGTACTGCCCCTCGAACTGACTGTACTCGTTCTTGAACGTGTTCATACAGTGAGGACAGGCGGTGACAATCTTCTTGACCTTGTATCGCTCAAAGGTCGCGACGTTACCCATCGCCTTCTCTTGATAGAGAAACTCTTCTCCGACTCGGCGGGCCGGGTCGCCCGTACAAGCCTCTTCTTGTCCAAGGCAAGCGAATTTGACACCGGCTTTCTTGAGGAGATCGGCTACGGCCTTGGTCGTCTTAACTGCGCCGGGGTCGGTGGCTCCGGCACAGCCGACCCAGAAGAGGTAATCGAACTCCACGCCATCCCGACAGAGAGGGATATCCAATCCCTTCATCCAGTCTTCGCGATTCGAGGCGGGTTGGCCCCAGGCATGACTGGTGGAGGCGACTTGACGCAGCATGGTGGCGGCGGTCCCGCTCAGTTGGCCCTCGGCAACGAGGTTTCGGCGCGAATCGACGATGAGATCGACGTGACGAATGAGAACCGGGCAGGCTTCGACGCAGGCGTTGCAGGTTGTGCATGCCCAGAGCGCTTCAGGATTGACGGCTTCGGCGATTTCACGGCCATCCACCATGGCGCCGCGGATACTTTGAACTACCTGCTTTGGATTAAGGATCTTGCCTACGTTGTAGGCGGGGCACACTTCGGTGCAGCGACCACACTCCATGCAGGCATCCAGCGACATGAGGTGCCACCGGCTGTAGTCCTTGGCCAGTTTGACGCCGATCTGTTCGGTCTGCTCGACTTCTTCCATCGAGATGGGCTTGAGCTCGCCCATTGGTTGGTCTGTTTTTCCAGCGGTGGTGAGGATCGCCATGGCGATGTGGCGAATCCTCATCCGAGGGAGGACGGCAAAGAAGACGAAGATCCAGACCATGTGGAACCACCACACGAACTGATAGAGACCCACCGAAATCGGTCCTTGGAGTTGGGCGAAGGCGTAGCCGACCACGGAGGCCTTGTCCCAGGATTGGGGGTTAACGCTAATTCGGGCGGCTTCTAGCCAATAGCCCGTGAATCCGACGAGGAGCAACAATCCGAGCGTCGCGTAGTCCTTCCATTCGGTCGTAAGGATTGCCCGAGCCCCGCCTTTGGTGGCCTTGTCCATTTGCCAGCGTCGTAACAATGCCCATAGGACGCCGAAGACGAAGAACAGCCCCAGGATGTCAAAGATGGCCTCGTAGGCGAGGTAGTAACCACCTTTATGCCAATTAGGCAGTCCAAGCAATGGGGCGTAGGTCGCCATGGCCAAGAGGCTCGTGGCCAGAAAGAGGGAGAGGAACCCGTAGAAGATGAGCAAGTGCATGGGGGCGCCGGATTTGCGGCGGCTGGTTCGCACTTTGCGCTGGAGAAGGACGTATTGCCAGACGTTTGAGACCCAAATCTTGAACGACTGAGGCCAAGTCACGGGCTTTCCTTGCTTCCAGGCCCTGGCTCGCTGAACGATCTGGAGCACCATAATGCCCAGCGACAGAAACATCAGGACATAGAAGAGATACTTGCCGTTGCCAATATGGAGAAATTCTTCGCGGGTCTGCATCCTTGCTTCCTCTTCGTTGAGGACACCTTAACCCGAATCGTACCTAGACGCGCTCGATTCGCCAAATTATGTTGAAGAACTTTTGTGGGTAAATCTAGTGTCGGAGCCCCATGTGGCATTTAAGATGGCGAGGCACTCGGTCGCGAGGACGCCACTTTCCATTTTGAAATGTACTCGCCGACCCATCCGACAGGCGCCGTCCATATTTCCTTTCGACGACCCAAGTGAGCGAGTAAGAAACGCAGATCGTCTTCTGCGGCCATGTATTCCGGGCCAAAGAATCCATCGAAGACCGCGATATTCCACTGCCCTTCTTCAGGCAGAAATGACTCCACGGGACCTTGGAGATTCTTCCAGGCCATGCTGCCTAAGGAGAAAAGATCGCTTTCGGGTCCCAAGTTCGCGCGAGGCTCGGGTGTTCGGATGGTGGTGTACAACTTGGAGAGAACTGGACGGTAGTCTCCCTCCGAGCACTCCGTGGCAAGACCAGGGAGTGCGAAGGAAGAGACAGGGACTTCGCATATCTCCGCAATCCCTTTCTCTGTCATGCGGAGATCTTCCTTTAGCATCTCAAGCGTCCAAGCAGGAAGTTCTCCAGTGACCGTTGCTCCCAAGAGGCTGTGGCTCCCAATTTCATGCCCAGCTTCCGCAAGTTTCTTCCATACGATCGGATTTTCGAGCAAGGCTGGCACGGTGACATAGAAGGTCGCCTTCACCTCGTGCTCGGCAAGGATTGGAAGGACCAGTTCGATATGCTCGGGAAGGCCGCCATCAAACGCAAGGGACAGCGCCGAAACCGCGCCCTCTGGCCAGACAAATGCTCCGGCTTCCCTCATTTGAGGCCTATTATATGCGCTCATCTTGGTTCGCGATAGGCGAGTCCATTGCGGTTATCTAGTCAAGACTCGAGTATTCCGCCCAACTGGCAGGAGTTTCCCAAACCCGAACTCGCTCCAGAAGCACTCGCCCGGCAGGAATTCGGTAAGTCACTCCCGACTCGTTTGTCGTTGTGAATCCAGATTGAAGTATCCCGTCGGCAAAGTCGAATATTTCTTTGGCAATCGCCTCCGTCGTAGGCTCTAATTCCTCAAAAACGACCAAGGCTTCCCGGGGATACTGCTGGCGTAACTGGGGAAGAAATGGATCTCGCGAATTTACGGCAAGCGCATGATCGTAGCGGTCGATATGAGATTCCAATGCCAGCTTGAGCGCCTTGAAATCAACCAACATGCCATTCTCATCAAGAGAATCGCCCGCGACAACTACTTCCACCGTTCGGGTGTGCCCATGTGGAAACCGACACCCTTCAGGGTGCCGGCTCAACATGTGTCCACTTTCCACCGTGAAGGTCCTACAGACCCGGTACTTCGCCACGGCTAGAGTTTACTTGGAAGCGCTTAGCTCTTCTTGCTAAAGACCAGATTGCCCTTTCCGCTTGGGTCTGATGCCGTCATAGATTTACCATCCCCCGCAAGGGTCAGCGTCATCGGCTTGTCCATATCTTCGTTTTTGGAAAGAGTTCCGGCATTCGGGTTCTTCTTCTCTTGTTCTTTCTTGAACTCTTCTGGAGTTAAACCCATGATGGTCTTCGGAGTGAGTGTAACGGTATTGCCGCTCATCGACCAATTGCCTTCCATTGAGATGATCATTACGACCATTTTGTAGGTGTGGTCCTCCTTCATCTCAAGGTCCATGTTCAGCATGCTGGCGAAGGCTTCGGCAAACTTGGCGGCGGGATCGTCCTTTTGGTTCTCGGGCATCTTGATTTCGCCCTTCCACTTTCCGATTACCGCGGCTTCGCCGCCTCCCTTACAGCCAGAAACAAGCAACGCGGCTAAAAGCAATAAACCAGCGGCAAAAGTTTTCATCGTTTGATTATATGAGGGAATATCCCCTTGAGAACGACTACCGTAAGCCTTCTAGGGCCTTCTCCGTGTTTTTGGTCGCTTCCCCTTTCACGAACTCATGTCTGCCACTGAGATTTCCGAGCGTAATCGTAAGCCCCGAGAGTTTCGTCTTGCTCTCGTCCAGATCGAGAGTAATAGGCTGACCGTAGGCAGTCCGGACTTCATCGGGAGAGATAATTTTTAGACCAAGGGCCTTCTGGTCGTCTTCCGAAGGGTTTTGAAAATCAATGTTGTTGACCGAGAGGATGACGCGCTTGGCGTCGACTTTCCACGTTCCTTCCAAGTCCATCGCTTGATCCTTGGAAGAAAGGCGCATTTTGAATTTATCGCCGGTCCGATAGAGCTGAAGATAGCCTTTGAACGCTTGTCCTCTCTCCGTAAAGAAGCCTCCGGTCCAATTCCCCATGACGGGCACCCTATCCTTGTCCGTGCAACCCACGAGGGCAAGCAACAGGAAGAAAGGGATCAAAAAGCGCATGATCGTTAGGATACCGGTCAGGTCCCGCGGGTATCGCCAAAGAGCTCAACATGGAGCCGGGGCGTAAGTCGCCATCCCCTTGTCATACAGGGCCCGACAAGCATCTTTTGCCGTTTTCGAAGCGACTCAACATCTCGCCCTTCGGGCATCAGAAGCACGCGATCCGGTCGGAGAGCGGGGAGTTGAGTCAACAGAGCTTCGATCTCCTCAAAATCGTTCCCTGCCTCTGGGTTCACGACAAATTTGAGTTGACAATTGTAGGTAGCAAGTAACCGCTTTAGGGGCTCTCGGTCCAAGCGAGTTTTCTCGTGTCGTTCCATCCAGCCCGACTCTTGGGACGGCTTTGAGTTTGCAAGCTTTGGGCTAATAGACATTAGATCCGAAGGGAGTTCTCGAAATATGGTTCCGGCCGTCTCAAAGGTTAAGATATGGTGACGGCTCTTTAGCGTCTCGGCCAGCTCGATGACGGGATCGAAGAGCAAAGGTTCGCCCCCGGTGATCACAACGTGCTCAACCCCGGCTTCAGAGACCTTCGACACAATCTCAGGAATTGTCATCATGGGGCCTTCTGGAGACCAACTGGCATAGGGAGTATCACACCAGACGCACCGAAGATTGCATCCACTCAGTCTTATGAAAGTAGACGGAGTGCCTAACCAGATTCCTTCGCCCTGAATGCTACTGAAGACTTCGGAGATTCTGAGCTTGGATTCCTTCATTGTTGGGAACTTGAACGGTAAGCGGTCCGTCCGAGGGTTGGCATCGAATTTGCAGTCGATTTAGTCAACAAACCTTATACTTAACGGAAGGGTACCGGATGCCCTGAGGATGAATATGCTGAAAGAGTTTAGAGAGTTTGCGATGAAGGGCAATATGCTCGATCTCGCGATAGGTGTGGTTATTGGCGCAGCCTTCGGGGCCATCGTCAATTCTCTGGTCGCCGATATCTTCACCCCGCTCCTTGGCTTGGCCACGGGAGGAATTGATTTCAAAGAGGCGAAATACGTTCTAAAAGCGGCCGTGGGCGAGGCCCCTGAAGTTGCCATCCGGTACGGCGTGTTTATCAACACGATCATCAACTTCATCATTGTCGCCTTCTGTATGTTCATGGTCGTGAAGACGATGAATCGACTTCGACGCCAGAAAGAGGAAGCTCCAACGCCTCCGGATCCCACGGTCGAAGAAAAGCTCCTTACGGAGATTCGAGACATTTTGAAATCGGGCGGAAAGGCGATTGTCACCGCTCCGGCAACCGAGCCAGAGAAAGTTTAAGGCTTCCCTCCAAGAGCAACGGGGCGGCTTCTTTCGAGAATGCCGCCCCTTTGTTTGTTTAGAGACCGAGGATTTGCTGGAGCAGCGCCTTTTGAGCGTGCAGGCGGTTTTCGGCTTGATCGACGACTCGGCTCTGCTTGCCGTCGATCACCTCGTCGGTGACCTCGTAACCGCGTCGAGCGGGAAGGCAGTGAAGGAAGATTGCATCCTTCTCGGCGATGCTCATCATCTCCGGATTCACCTGGTAGTCCTGGAAGACCTTCAGCCGATGCTCCTGCTCATGCTCGTCGCCCATGGAGATCCAGACGTCGGTGTAGACGACATGGGCGCCGGAGAGGCCCTCTTCCAAGTCGGAAGTCTGAGAGAGTCCCGGCATATCTTCGAGTCGGAAGTTCTCCGGTCCACAGATGGTCATGGGGTAACCAAGACGTGTGGCGACCATGGCGAGAGATCGAGCCACATTATTACCGTCACCAACATAGGTGATCTTGACCTTGTCATGGCCGAAGTTCTCTTGGATGGTGAGCATATCGGCCAGTGCCTGGCAGGGATGCTCCATTTCCGTCAGGGCGTTCACGACGGGTACTTCTGCCACGTCGGCGAGAAGTTGAAGGTCTCGCTGCCAGTAGAGGCGGGCGACGATTGCCGAGCACCAGCGGGCGAGGTTCGAGGCGATGTCCTTCGCGGCCTCTCGGGTGTTGAGTCCGATGTCGGCCTTGCTGAGATAGACCGGGTGTCCTCCTAGTTCTCGGATGGCGGTTTCGAAGGAGACACGGGTTCGGAGAGAAGGCTTTTCGAAAACCATGGCTACGGTTCGGTTTTCGACTGGGGTGATTACAGACGGGGCCATCTTTCGTCGCTGCTTCAAGTAGCTCGCCAAGTTCAAAACCTCGGTGAGCTGATTGTCCGCCAAGTCGTTGACGGACAAAACGTCGTGGTATGCCGGCTTGGCTGGCGCGGTAGGCGAAGCAGTTCGCGTCAGCTTGGGAGCTTCTACGCCCAAGATTTCAGCGAGGATGCCAAGCGCTTTGTCCACCTGATCGTAGGTGAGGATAAGCGGTGGAACGAATCGGAGGCTGTGATCATCGGTAGCGTTGATGATGAGCTTCTTCTCGAAAGCCTTCATCTGGACGTCTCGAGCGATGGGCTCCTCAAGAATCGCGCCGATCATGAGGCCGTAACCTCGGACTTCCTTGACCTGAGCGCCGAGCGCCTTCAGGCCTTCCTTGAAGTACGCACCCACGTCCTTGGCGTTCTGTCGAAGATCGTAGTGCTCTACAGCGTCCAAGACGGCAAGCGCAGCGGCGGCAGAAAGGGGGTTGCCGCCGAAAGTTGCTCCGTGGTCGCCCAGTTCGAGAACCTCGGCCGCCTTACCGCGCGCTAAGCAGACTCCAATAGGAACGCCACTGCCCAGACCTTTGGCCAAGCACATGACGTCTGGTTGAACACCATGAATTTGGAAGCAGAACCACTCACCGGTTCGGCCAATGCCCGTCTGGACTTCATCCAAGATCAGCAGGGCGCCGTACTCGTCGCAAAGTTCTCGGGCGAGCTTGAGATATTCGGTGGTGACGGGCATGACGCCTCCCTCACCTTGAATCGGCTCCATGACGATAGCCGCCGTCTTGTGGCTCACCGCTTCTCGCAGCTCTTCCAGATTGTTGACTTCTACATGCTTAAAGCCGGGGATCAGCGGCTCGAAGGGGCGCTGGTATTTGCGCTGTCCCGTCGCCGAGATCGCGCCAAGGGTTCGACCGTGGAACGACTTGAGAAGCGTGATGATTTCGTAGTCCCCTTCCGGACGCTTTTGCAAACCATGCTTCTTAGCGATCTTAAGTGCAGTCTCATTTGCACCAGCGCCGCAAACGGCATAAAAGACCTTGTCCATCCCGCTGAGTTCGCAAAGGCGCTTGGCCAACTGGGCCTGGGGAGCGCTAAGCAGCAGGTTGGAGACGTGAATTAGCTGCTGAGCCTGGCGGGTGATCGCGCTGACTACGGCAGGGTGGCAGTGACCCAGGGAGCAAACGGCGATACCCGCCAATAGGTCTAAGTATTCATTGCCTCGGTTATCCCAGAGCGAGCAGCCAGCTCCCTGTACAAACAGGGCCGGAAGCCGCTTATAGGTCTGCATGACGTGTTGTTCGTCGGTTGATTTAATGGTGTCGTACTTAAGCATGAGTTTCTGGAAGGGGATGGGCGCGGCGTTGCGTGCGTGAGTTCGAAACTGAGGGGCGCCGGCTCGATTGCTTCATCGCTCAGGTTGCCGGAACCCCTAAATACGGGGGCGGGCAGCGCGACGGGCGGCACGGAGGGCCTGGTCGTTCGTCGCAGCGATGAGCGCGGGTCTCACCATAGAATTGGTAGGTTACCCGCAAGTGAAAATTCCCGCTAGACCTAGTCCGCCGGTCAAATTGCTTGCATCAGGCCCCACCCTGCAATATAATCAAGGCGCAAACAGGGTTAGTAGCCCGTCTCTAATAGTGGTATAAAGTTAGCCGCAAGCGGCTTACCCACTTGCCGAGGCTCTCTAAACAAGAGCTTGCGAACTTAGGAGGTCTACGAATGAAGAAGATTTTTGCAATCCTGATGGTTGTTACGGTTCTCGGTGCTTTCCTTGCTGGCTGCTCTGGCGGCGGCGACAGCGCTGGTACTGACGGTACTGCAGCTCCTGCCAAGGATGCTGGCGCAGAGTCCAAGTAACTCGTAACGGCCACAGCCGTTCAAGTTCGGGCTCCTCGGTTTACCGAGGGGCCCTCTATTTTTTGGAGTTGACCAGTTCGGAAGCCCGATCTAGTGCGGAACGTAAAACGTTAGACGCCTGCTCGTAGGTCCCTTGAGCGACGACGAGTTTGTCTTGTAATGAGCGATAGGTGGCATCCATCTCGGCTAATCGTTTACTCGCTTCTTCATAGTTCTGCTGAACAAGTCTTCCCGATTCGATGGCTTTTTGAACCGCTAACTTGGACTGTTCTTGCAAGTCCTGCAAAGTCATTGCGGCATCTACCTTTTCGATTTGCCCCTTCGCCACATCCATCTGAGCGACCTCGAAAGGATTTTTCAAATCCATTTTGGATAGACGATCTTGAGCCGATTCAGCCTGCCTTCGAACCGCTTCCAGCGTGGACTTACTGGCATCCGCCGTGATTTTAGCGGCCTCTTTCGACATCGAGCTCCAAGCGGTTGACACAGCCTCGCGGGCGGACGTCCAGGCTACAGCGGCATTAAGCTCCACGTCGGTTCGATCGCGATCATTACAACCGACCGCGAACACCAGCGTTGCCGACAAGAGGATCCAGGGCTTCATCACTCACACCATACGCGAAGGTCGCCTACTGCGTTGAGTCGTTCCACCTAATTTGATCCTCAATGGATTCTGAGGACTCCACTCGTCCGGCCAATATCGAATGACGGACATGGCCCCGAACTGAGACATGGGCTCCCGGGAGAACCACCGAGTCTTCGATTGAGTCGCAAGAAACATGGGCTCCATCGCCAATCACCACGGAGTGACCAACGGCGGCGGTAACGTGGGCATTATCCGCGACGATGCTCTTACCGTCGATGAGATGTCCACTTGTGTCAAGGAAGGAGTTCAAGGTTCCAGTGTCAAACCACTCACCTTTATAGACACCAGCTACGACTTGTTCGCCCTGGTCGATCATCATCTGAATTGCGTCGGTGATTTCGTACTCGCCCCGAGCGCTGGGTTGCAGGGTTGGAAGTACCGACCAGATCTGAGGACCGAAAATGTACATTCCGGCCATGGCATAGTTAGACTCTGGCTCCTTCGGCTTTTCGACCAATTTCACAATTCGTTCGCCCTCTAAGTTCGCCACTCCGAACCGGCTCGGATCCTCGACCCATTTCACCAGGTTGAGGTTGGCGCAGCCGCTAGACTTAAACTTCTCCGCAAAGGGAGCAAGGCTCTCCGAATAAATGGCGTCGCCCAGGTACAAACAGAATGAATCTTCGCCAACGAAGTCCTTGGCAAATCCAACGGCATGCGCAAGACCGTGGGGATCGGTTTGGCGCACATAAGAGATGGCGACTCCCAGAGCGCTCCCGTCGTTCAATGCTTCCCGCATCTGCGGCTCATTCTCGCCAACGACGACACACACCTCAGAAATTCCCATTTCTTTCAAGCGATCAATCGCGTAGTGAAGGGTCGGTCGATTCGCCAAAGGAAGTAAGGGTTTGGCAATGTGGTGAGTAATGGGATAGAGCCTTGAACCCTTCCCCGCCGCAAGAATCACGCCTTTCATTGCCGCAAAGCATAGCATGGGAATGGGCTTCTTTACGGTAAATTGACGTTGCGATGCACGGATGCGGTCGCCTGAAATGGGTTCATTGGGTCGGCTTGGGCCTTCTTCTAGCCGGTTGCTCGGCGTCGCCTCCCCCTTCCTATCCGGCATGGGCTCCGGCAGAAAAGCCGTTTGCTCCGGCCGAGTCCTCATCCAACGCCTTCGACGGCTATACCATCGCCGCAAGAATGGCGGAAGACGCGACCGAGAAATATAACAATCGCGTTTATTTCACTCCGGGCCAGCGGCTGCAAGTTGTAAAGGCCTGCGGACCTGCCTTGGCTCTTGTCCGCCGCTCCTCCGCCAAACATTGCGACTTCCGATTCGTATCGCAGCCTCCATTTGCGCTGTCTCCGAATCACATTGGCTGGCGAATGATTCGCAATTCTCTCGCCTGGCAGATCGATTCAAACGTCGCCGCGAAGAACTTCGACGTTGCCGTGAGTCTTACGATTCTTGCCTCGAAGGTTGGGTTCGATCTTAGCGGCGGTGCGGCCAAAGATGCGGATTTAGGACTTCAGATGGTAGACGATGCCCGACGAGCGATCACCCCGGTGTTGCCCGATCTCTCGCCCAATCAGCTGAGCGCCCTCACTTCTGGATTGAAGGCGGCGCTAGAGCGTAAACCGGACTTCACTCAAGTTGTCGAAAATGAACGGTTGAACATGCTTCAAGCCGTTCAGATGGTTCAGGATTGCTACCAGAAAGACGACTTTACCGTCATTCGCACCGCACTAGGTAACGAGGTCCGAGACGCCATCGACTTCCTCAAGCAAATAAAAAGGGACGATGCCAAAAAACGACCTGCCTACTTTGAAGGCTTTGTGGAAGAAGCCAACGCCATCTGCGAATCGATGCGGAAAAAAGCTTCGCTGCCGATGGTGAAGAGAACAGAAGATCTTGATCCTGTTTTGGCGGAATCCCGTCCCTGGCGGCGGTTCTCCAAACAGTTCTTTGAAGCACTTGGTCCCGCACTTGAAAAAGAGGACGCTTGCATTGCCCGCACCCGCTTACTCATCCTCACCAGCGAAATTTATCGCCAAATTAAGGTTGCAAAGCAAGCTCCCAAGAACCTCGGAGGCTTTAGCCGAGATCTCACGTTGGATCCCTATACTGGGCAACCCTTCAAATACCGGAGCAACGGAACCGAGTTCTATCTGTACAGCGCTGGAGCGAATTTTCAAGATGACCAAGGGGCGACGGATTCAACATTCTCGTCGCCCGACTTGACGTTGGAAACGGGACGGCGCTAGACCGGATTCCCCGCGACTTCCTTCTTTGACGATTCCTTCGCCGCTTTTACCGATTCAAACGAGGCACGCACCGGGACCGCCGGAATCCCCTTGCTCTGGAGGTACGAAGCGGCGACAACCGCCCTTCCGCCGGAAGCGCAATGAACGGCGAGGGTGCAGCCCTCAGGCAAATCCTGAGCCGCCGCCAAATAAGCGAGGGGCACATGATGGGAGCCCTCAAGATAGGCTTCGCCTCGCTCGGCGCTCGTGCGGACATCCAATATTTCTACATCGCCCTGAGCGGCCAGTTCATCAGCGCTAAGGAATCCCGGATTCTTAAAGCGCCCAACTCTACGAGCCTCGGCGAGGGCGGCCCCTGCTTCCAGCCATCCCGTCACATGTTCCAGACCGATCATGATGAGCGTCTTGGTAGCTTCGGCTGCTTGCTCTGAGTTCTCCGCGATTAACACGATCTCGTCATCCGCTTGGAAGAGCGATCCTGCCCACTTTGAAAACGACTTATCTATCGGTATCGCTATCGCCTTAGTGATAGAACCTGCCAGGTATTGCTCTGCAGGACGGACGTCCAAAAGTTTGGCGGATGGATTTATTCCAAGAAGTCCAGAAGCCGGGAGTCGAACTGGAGTCAACTTGTCCAGAGTAGGGTTTGGCCCGATTTTGTTAATCGACTTCATCCGCGCGAAGTACTTGGGCGGCTCTGGCTGTCCTGCAAGGATGTCGTCAACAAAGTCGTCTTTGCTTGTCATCCGAAGCGAAGGGTTCACGAGTTTTTCGTAGCCCAATGTCGTAACCGGTACTCCACCCAAACGCTTTCCACAAGCGGAACCCGCGCCGTGCCCCGGCCAAATCATCAAGCGGTCAGGCTGGCTTTTGAACTTTTCGACCGAAGCGTAAAGAACTTCGGCGCCTTTACGCATCGTGTCTCGAAATCCTGCGGCAACTTCAAGGAGGTCAGGACGCCCCACGTCTCCAGCGAAAATGAAATCGCCGGTGAGCACGGCGTTTGGCTCGCTGGTAGCCGCACCATCAATCACCAGGAATGAGAGGTGCTCGGGCGTGTGTCCCGGGGTGTGTACGGCTTGAAGACGGACATTGCCAATCTGAATCGAGTCGCCGTCGCCGATCAGCGTCGCCTGCGCTTCTAGAGCATAGGCGTACTGCCAATCGGGACCGCCTTCTTTTGATAAATAGAGCTTTGCCCCGGTTAGATTCGCCAGTTCACGGCTCCCGGACACGTAGTCCGCGTGAATATGAGTTTCCGTTACCGCGACGATACGTAGTCCCTCTCTCTCGGCGGCGTGAATGTATTGGGCCACATCTCGATTGGGGTCAACTACAATGGCCTCTCCATTCGCCGAACACCCGATCAGAAAGCTGGCCTGTGCGATATTCTCGTTGTAGAAACGTTGGAAAAACATATCATGCTCCTTGTGCTTGAGAACACGAGGGGGTGCTCCCGTTGGCTTTGGCCCGGTTCCAAGGCAATTTGGCGAGGACGGTCGCCATCGGGCAGAAGTTGGTGAGTCCGGCAAAAGTTAGCCCCGCGCCCATAAAGCCGCTGAGCCAAATCCAAGATGGATTAACAAAAATAGACAGAAGAACTCCGGTGAGGACTAGCAATCCCGCGCCGAACCGCACTTGTCGCTCGAGCGACCACGTAGCCGAAGTGGTCTGAACCACTGGGTTGCCATTTTGGACCCAGGCGTTAGTCCCTCCATCCAGCACTGTAACGTTTTTGAAGTGGTGGCTTGCCTGCTCGCAGACAATTCCGGCACGGTTTCCGCTTTGGCAAACCAAGATCGTGGGGGCGCTCAAGTCGAGATCGCCAAGACGGGACTCGAAAGTCTCCATGGGGATGTTTATCGCTCCAGGAAGGTGGCCCGCAGCAAACTCCCCGACGGATCGAACATCCACGACTTGAGGACGCTCTCCCGTTTCACGCATCTGATTGAGCGTTTCCGAGGTGATTTTCTGATTCCCAACCGTATTGTTCATGGCTATCAGAGGCATCGGATTTCAAAAAGGATTCGGAACGCATGTAATTTTCCGAAATTTGATCGATGGGCGGAGACAGCTTTAACATCTGTCCTTTTATCCCAGTGACAGCCATCCTGGTAAATGTTCAAATTCATAAATTATGGACATTTGTGCCATCAATCACATGAAAGACTTGATCATTCGAAAGGGCTTCGTCATTGCTGTCGCCCTGGCCAGTTCTGCCACTGTCTTTGCGGGTAACTCACCCTTTGGCGCCAAGACCAATACTTTCGCCAGTATCGGCGGCTATGGCTACGTTGAACGTTCCGATGGAGGCGACTTTAGCAAGAAGGCTTCCTCCGCCCTTATTGAATCAGGCTCCTTTGGCTCGTGTGCCAATTCGGCATACGGAAACCTGGCGACCGGAACCCTCGGCGCCTTCGCGGCCTCAGAACGTTCTCGACCCTTTAACTGGATGTCTAACGAAGCTCAAGCGACCATTTGGGATATCGTTATTCTCAAAGCCAACGGAAACAATTTGTCGAACATCCCCCTCCAGTTTGAACTCGATGGAAGCGCGGAGGGCAACGGACGGGTCGATTTCTCGGTGTCGTTCTACGACATTGACAACAGCGTTTATCTGGTTAATCGCAGCGAATTTGGCGTAAAAGACAAATTGAAATACGACTCTACTATCGATGCCGATCTGGCGCCTCTCGTAGAACGGCATTTCCGAGTCAACATGTCTATTCGAGCGAAAGCAGATATCTATCAAAACGATGTCGCAAACTCGTCGACGGCCGACTACTTGAACACCCTCCATTTTCGCTGGGATCTGCCCAAGGGAGTAGAGTTCAGTTCGAGTTCCGGCGTATTCAACCCAGAAGCGATCACTCCTACACCCGTTCCTGAGCCCATCTCCCTCGCAACGCTTGGAGTCGGCTTCTTAACCTTCCGGCTCTGTCGTCGTCGAAAGAGCCGTTAAGTCACTCGACAAAGGGCCTCATTTCCTCCGGGTGTTCGCGGAGGTAGTTCAGCAGATGCCGTCTTCTCTCCGGGCCGCGCACCGTGCTGACCTGCATCCGCCCACCCCAAACCAGATCCGCTCCATTTTGGTCCACCAGGTCGTAGATCGATTCCCAGCGCCGCTTGATCGCCGAATGGGAAAGGCTGAGTTCGTTTGCGATCTCCTCATCCACCATGCCCAAAAGGGCAAGCGACAGGACCTCTCTATGAACCCGACGCAAACCAAGTCGGATGGGATACTCTAGAAACAAGGGGGCAATCCGTGCCCCAGGATTCTGGGCAGATTCCTCGCGTGTGACGCCGAGAAGCCAAGGAGCCTCTGGCGTCGCGGCGGGTGAGTTATGGTTGGCCCTGACGAAGAGCCCTGAGCCCAAATGATGCGCGACCGCTTCCCCGGAAAACGCTTCAATCAAACATTGCTTCACTCGATAACCTCGATGATGCTCAAAAAAGGAACGGGCCAAGACTTCATACACGCTGGCCATTCCCATCGCTCCAGTTGGAGCATCCAAGTATTGCGCGTGAAGCAAAAGTAGATTGAGGTCCCCTCGCGCCTGTCCCTCTCGAATGTCCTTTAGCCCAAGAACTCCATTGTTCGCTGAAAGCGCGTCACGAGTCACTTGGGCAGCCACAAAAGGCGCCTCTTTAAGTCGTTCCAGGAACTCGTCATTAACAAAAACCGAGGCGCCGTGGGCAACCAGCCGAGGGGGTCGACGAGGAGTAATTCGCTCCACTACAGCGAAGGGGATCGCTTCCTTTTGGTCAAGGTTCTTCCAAGCCTCCGGTAGTTGCTGGAATAAGTCCCGATGAGGACCGAATTCAAACGCGAGACGCTCAATCACGGTCATCACGGTCTGCCAAGAAGTCAGGCGAAAACGCAAGGTCTGAAACATAGACATAGCAAGCAACTCTCAGTGGACGAGAATTACACAAAAATTACGAAGCGTGCAATAAAATCAACAATTAGGTTAGAAATGCCCAGCTTCCTTGAACAAGACAAAGATTGCCACGGCTACGACGAACCATCCGAAGAGCATTTTGAGGTGGGATTGACTGAATCGTTCTCTGAGCCTGGCCCCTACCAATAGGCCCCCGACCGCAATGAACGAAATCATTCCTACAAGCTTCCAATCTGGCGCGCCTCTTACCAACAGATCGGCAAAAAAAGCGACGGCGGAATTCATGGAGATGATAGCGAGAGACGTTCCCACTGACTTGCGCATGTCCAAACCCATGACCATTGAAAGCGCAGGCACGATCAGGAATCCTCCGCCCGCGCCTAGTACCCCTGTGACCAGGCCAGCGACGAATCCGGCGGCAATCCATTGGATAGCCGGTCCCTCAGTTTGTCTTCGATCACCTTTGGATCGGATCATGGAATATGCGGCGGCCAACATCAAGGCTGCGAAGACGATTAGAATCGCCGCATCCTTGTTAACCGGCCCAAGTCTTTCTGGAAGGGCGGGAATCAAAAACCTACGAACAAGAAAGGACGTCATGACCGAAGGAATTCCGAACAATATCGCGGCCCGAGCGACGACCTCACCTCTTTGCCCGGCCAGAATCGCTCCGACCAATGCCACCGATCCGACGATCACCAAAGAAGCGCCAGTCGCCTGAGAGGCGGGAAGTTGGAACAAGTAGACGAGAATAGGCACCGTCAAAATCGATCCGCCGGCGCCAATGAGGCCGAGAGAGATTCCCATCAGCACAGTTAAGAGGAGACCGACGACTTCCTGGGGCTGCATATCAACCAGAGCAGGCTTTCGATAAAAAGGATTCTCCTTTATAAAGTCCCATAGAACCAAATGACTTGTTGACCCAACCTCATCTAACTTTCAAATTAAAAGACGGAAACGAATCGTAGGGAGTCGGATTCGGAACCTATGGGCTCACTGGCCCTACTCGCGTCTACCATTTTCTGCCTGGGCATTTGGATCGCCTTAGGGATCCAACGGGAGTCATCCCAAGCCTCAATCAAATCAAATTCCATCCCTGTCTACGCCAGCCCGAACAGCGTGCCTTCGATTCCTCTAGTCGGATCATCCCCGAGTCTTGCGAGCCCTCTGGGAAGGGTAAGTGACGTGCTAGAGAACCCAAGAGTTCTTCTATCGCCGCCCGCCTAAGCAAGACGATTCTCCGCTGGAATCGTCAGCCAGCCACCCTCGCGCTTCCATTGACTTCGAACTCTCTGAGAAAGATGTGACGGCAATCTCGGGTCCAGCCGAGCCAAGCGGACGAGTTGCGAATGAGGATCCGTCCACCTATGATGAGTTCAGAAGAGAACATAGATCATCTTGGTTCGCCTGAATGGGCGTGGCGAATCGAATCCGGTGCGCTTTCATTTGGCGAACTGCGAAGAAGAGTAGACGTAAGAAAGAGCCGCCCCCCCCCTTGGGGAAGCGGCTCTTCTTATCGTCTAATGAAAGCTCTTAGGCCGCCGCGGCGATCTTCCCTTTCAGGTTCTTGGGAACCACATGAGAAGGATTGAGGAGCACCGTCAAGACATCTCCATCCTTGCCGATTCCGGCGAGCATCTCATCGTTTCGATCCTCAAGGATGCTGGTCTTCTCGTCCACCTGCTCTTCATCAAACGTTTGAATGCCATCGACGTAATCCACGCGAAGCGCACATCGTCCGGCGTCGGTCAAGATCACGACAAAATTTCTTGAGTCGTCAACCTCAGGCATTTCAAATCGAATCCGGGCGTCGATCGTGGGAATCGTCGTTCCTCGCAGTTCAAAAACGCCAAGAAGCATCTTGGGTGTCTTCGGGATCTTCGTCACCGCTTGCGCGGGCAGGATCCGCTCGACACTCTCAATCGGTAAACCATATCGCTCGCTGCCGAGCTTAAAAATCACATACTTGTTATCCGCCACTAGTCAATCCCTCCTAACGGGCGCGAACATGGGTCGCACCCATTTGTTTCCGTAACGAAACGGGGTCTAGACCCAGTAACTCTAACGGATGCAATTCCAACCCGGTAAATCTGCGTATAGCCGACCATAATGAAATTAGGTCCACCATGATCCTCTACACTCTTATCGCTCTCACTCAGTCGGATTCCGCGTCCGTCGTTCGCCGCTTTGAGCAATTTATGGCGAATGCCAAGACTCTCTCGGTATCCGTCTCCGTCAGCCTTGGCGGGACGCCGGTGGGTAATGCAAAGCTGCAGATGGAAAAGCCTGACAAGCTCAGCGTCAGTGTCGTTGGAGTAGGCGTTTCGTCTAGCTTCGCGGCCAACGAGAAGGGCGGATTGGAGCTTGAAAAGACTTCTCAGAGCTACGACACTTATCCGGCGATGAGTAAGTTCTATGCGCCTCCCTCTAGGATGTCGTCGGTCATTCATGAGTCGGTGCCTCGATTCCTGCTGGATGGAAACTTTAAGAATTTCTTTCCGGGCGGCGCGAACATCAGTGTTAAGTCAAAGCAACCAGTAGGTGGCGCCGTTGCCGACTTGCTGGAGAGCTCGGGACAAATGCAAGGCGCGAAATATTCGATGAAAGTGTGGGTCGATACCAGTGGCAAGGTTCTCAAAAGCTACAGCCGGGTCGAATCGATGGAAGGTGTCCGACAGACGGAGTACGCACTGACCAACTACGTGGTCAACAAACCGATCCCAGCACAGACATTTACAACCAAGATTCCACTTGGATATAGCCCCTATGCGCTTGAGGCGGCAAACACAGCAATTGAATCTGGACAGTCGTTTCCCTTAGGCAACTATGCTTCGGCCAGCGGGGGAAGCAAGTCTCTTAGGACGCTTCTGAATGGAAAGAACGGTTTGGTGCTCTTTGTGGATCCCGAATTTCACTCCAATCCTGCGGTGCTGAAATCCGTGCAGGCATTGATCGGCAAGGTCCCTAACTCAAGACTCGTCGTCATCAGCACCGCGAAAGATGCCGCAGCCGCTCGAAACCTTGGTGGCGCGGATGCCCTTTACGATCCGAAGGGATCCGAGCTCGCGAAGATCAACCTCGCGGGCGCCCCGATGCTTTATTTGTTGGATAAGCATGGAAAGGTGGTCCTAGCTTTTCTGGGGTTTGACGGCAAGTGGGAAGGCATGGACGAAGCCATCGCCAAACTAAGTTCCTAGGCCATACTCTTATCCGTGAAGGTTGTACAGGGCAAGATTAGCGGCGAAGGGAAGCGATTCGCCATCGTCGTCAGTCGCTGGAATGAGCTGGTCACCAAGGAACTCTTGGACGGGGCGCTTTCTGAATTGGAGAAGTGCGGCGTGACGGAGCTAGAGGTGTTTCACGTGCCTGGGACCTGGGAGATTCCTCCGGTCGTTTCCGCGCTTTCACGACGGGAGAAAGGGCGCCCGGATGCCATTATTGCGCTTGGATGCATCCTTCAAGGGCAAACTCCCCACGCGGCTCTGTTGGCTGGCGATGTGGCGGGAGCCCTGATGAACGTTCAAGCAACGGCGGGCATCCCGGTTGCTTGGGGAATTCTCACTCCAGACACTCAAGATCAGGCCCTTGACCGAGCAGGGCTCAAGTTTGGTAACAAGGGTCGCGAAGCCGCCTTGGCCGCACTTGAAACGGCAAGCGTTCTGGAGCAAGTCTGACCCACGACCTGCTGACCGGAGCGGGACTCTTTTTGATCGGTGGCGTCGCCGCCGGAATCAATGCGGTGGCTGGCGGAGGTTCTCTGATCTCGTTTCCGTTCCTCACCGAAGCGATCAAGATTCCAAGCATCCAAGCGAATGCGACCAATTCAGCCGCTCTTTGGCCGGGGTCCCTTGCCGGGGCGTTTGGGTTTAAGGATCTTCTTCATAAAACTCGGCATTATCTCAAGCTTCTAGCCTTGCCGACCCTGGTGGGTTCTTCGTTTGGCGCTTGGCTCCTGACCGTTTCCACGCGAAAGACCTTTGATTCGATTATTCCTTTCCTCATCCTCCTTGCTTCCCTGATGCTTACGCTCCAGCCCAAGATCAAGGCGCTGGCAAAACGACACGATCGCTCCATGCCTCTCTGGGTTGGCGTTCTTACCCAATTATTGGTAGCGACCTACGGCGGTTACTTTGGGGCAGGGATGGGATTGATGATGCTGGGTTCATTCGCCCTCTACATGGAAGGCAACATTCATGAGCTCAATGCGGTGAAGAATTGGTTGGGGCTGATCGTCAACTTTGCCGCGTCCGCCCTCCTTGCCTTGAAGGGCATGGTTCAGTGGGATGCCTTCATCTTTCTCGCGCTGGGCGCTATCACGGGCGGGTTCTTCTCGGCAAAGTACTCGCAGAGGGTCGATTCGGAGAAGCTCCGGTGGGTGATAGCTTTGTACGGATTTGGCATGACCGGCTATTTCTTTTGGCGCGCCTTCTTCCGATCCTAGCTTCTTAGGCTAGAGCGACGATCATACTAGTCACATGCCCGTTCAGTGGAACGCCAAGTGGATTTCTCACGTTTATGACCCTCGCGAGGACCTTGGGGTCTTTCTTTTCCGCTCCAAGCTCAAACTCAGTGAAATCCCGGAAACGCTTTACGTCAAGGTCTCGGCCGATAACCGATACAAGCTTTACGTCAATGGGGAGTTGGTTTCGTTTGGTCCACAACGAGGAGACACTCTTCATTGGTTCTATGAGACCATCGATCTCTCGCCCAAGCTCAAAACCGGAGACAACGAAATTGTCGCTGTGGTTTGGAATTTCGGCTGGCTTGCCCCAATGGCGCAGATTTCCGTTCGGACGGCATTTGTATTTGATGTGGTTGGACAGGAATTCCCCGACTTGAATACACCGGGAAATTGGAAAGTAGCCAAGCTAGAAGGGTGGACCTTCGAGATGATGCACTCGGGCATTGAGCAGTTCTACACGGACATCGGCCCAGGAGAGATTATTGACGGGAGCAAGCATCCTGACGCCTTAGGGCTGGCATCCGAAAGCCTCGGTTGGAGAGATCCGCATGTGGTCTACACGGCTGTGGAGCGAGGCGCCGGATATAGCACGCCCTGGAATCTCGTTCCCCGATCGATCCCTCCCATGAGGTACGCCATGCGTCCCCGCCCGCCCCTTTTACGACATGGATTCGTAGGCGATACGATTACAGGCCAAGATGGCGATAGGCTCTCCGAGGGTTTCGTCCTTCAGGCTGGGCAGTCGATTCTTCTCGATTTTGAAGAATTGCTATGTGCCTACCCCCGCTTCCAACTTTCAGGACAAGCCGGGTCTACGGTGACCTTAACCTACGCCGAAGGCACTTGGCCCGCCGAAGACGAGTCGCCCTGGACTTCAAAGGCTCGCAGAGACCGAGACGTCGTTCGCGGACGAATGGTGCGCGGCTATCAAGACAAGCTAATCCTAGGAGAGGGGGTGCACACCTTTGAAACCCTTTGGTGGCGCACTTTCCGTTACGTTCACGTTCATTCGGACGGTCCCTTGACGATCCATGGATTGACTGCGGTCGAAACGGGTTATCCCATTGAAGCAGAGTCTTCTTTCGAGTGCGATCGTCCTGAGGTCGACAAGATCTGGGAGGTTGCCTTGCGCACGGTCGAACGATGCGCCGGTGAGACGTACTTCGATTGTCCTTACTATGAGCAACTTCAATACGTAGGAGACACTCGAATCCAAGCACTGATTGGCTACTACTTGGGCAAAGACCGCGACCTGCAGCGCAATGCGATTGAAACCCTTGGCTGGTCTCGGATGTCGAATGGACTCACTCGAAGTCGGTATCCCGATCGGCAGCCCCAAATCATCCCTCCGTTTAGTCTCTGGTGGGTGCTCATGAGGCAAGATCAGCGGCTCTATGACCGCATCTGGCAAACCGATCCAGAGGATGACGATCCTATCGACTCGGAAGGGCTGGATGTCGCCAATGCCTTCAATCGCCTGAGTTCAGAAGCCATTGATCGGACTTTCTGGAACTTTGTGGATTGGGTTCCAGGGTGGGAAGGAGGGACGCCACCAGGCTCAGCGAGGGCAACAGTCAATATGCTAACGCTCTATTTGGCCCACCTCGCCACAGAGATTTCGCTGGACAGCATCGACCGGGCCGATCCTCGAAGGGTACAGGCGTTAGCTCACTATATCTTGCCGCAATTCGAGAAAACGGGCGGGCTGGTACGGCACCGAAACGACCCCGATTGGATCGCCTCTGAGCATGCAGAAGCTCTTTACCGTTGCGTGCAACAGCGCTTAGGGCTGCCGCTTGATCCTTGGCCGTACGACCAGTTGGAGAAAGCGGGAGCGGCTCGGTGCACCTATTACTTCAGCTACTACAAACACCTCACCATGCAGCCTGACGATTATATAAGCGAGCTTGGCCCATGGCGTGAGATGATTGAGGAGAATCTGACAACCTTCGCCGAGAATCCGCCACCTGTTCGAAGCGATTGTCACGCCTGGTCTTCACACCCCATTCTTGGCTTGTTTCAAGTTGTTGCCGGAGTTACCAGTGCAGGCGAAGGATGGAAGCGAGCGCAAATTGCGCCTCATCCGGGCTCTCTTCGCCGTTTTGATGCTAAGATCGCGCACCCAGATGGTCTGATGCGGGTTCAATTCGAGGCTGGCAAATTGTCCATTGAAACCCCGGTCGAGTCTCAGCTTGTTTGGCAAGGCAAATCAGCGGTTCTGCAACCTGGCGCCCATTCAATCGGCTAGTTCAGCATGACTTACCTTGAGATCGTTCTGGGCCTAGCCGTGGTGTTGGCAATCCTCTGGGATGCCTTCACCACGATTGTAATGCCCAAAGCGGTAGAAAGGCGATTCAACGTTGCCGCTATCTACTACAACGCCATTTGGAATGTGTGGCAATTCTTGGCGAAACGACTAGGCGATCGCCCTTTGCGCCTGACCATCCTGGGGGCATTTGCACCTATCTCGCTTCTCTTTTTGTTTGTCCTTTGGGCCTTCTGCTTAGTCGTTGGATTTGCATTCGTCAACTGCGGTTCATCGACCTTAGGAGACGGCGTTGGGTTGGGCGAGCATCTCTATTACAGCGGAGTCACCTTTTTCACCTTGGGCTTTGGCGATCTCACGCCGAAAGGCACTTGGGGTCATATTCTTTCCGTGATCGAGGCGGGCACCGGTTTTGCCTTCTTGGCCATCGTCATCGGTTACATTCCGGTTCTTTACACTCATTTCTCCACCCGAGAGCATCAAATTATGCTTTTGGACTCCAAAGCGGGGTCCGATCCCACGGCCACAGAACTCCTTCGTCGCCACGGGGCGGCAGGGGCGATGGAGGACTTGATTGTGCTCTTGAAGGAGTGGGAAGCCTGGTCGGCTCATCAACTCGAGGCATATCTCTCTTATTCTTCGCTCGCCTATTATCGTTCCCAGCACGATCATCAAAGCTGGCTCTGCGCCCTCACTTCGATCCTAGATGCTTGCGCCCTTATTTCAATTGGATTTGAGGGAGAACACGAATGGGATAAGAGACTTCGTTTCCAAGCACAGGCAACTTTCGCTATGGGCCGACACGTGATTGTCGATCTGGCCTACATTCTCAACGTGCCTCCATCAGATAACGCTCCGAGCCGGATGACCCCGGGTGACTGGACTCGTCTTCACGACCTTCTGAGAGAAGCGGGGATACCGCTCAGGCAAGACTGTGGGCCGGCGTTTAAAGAATTTTGCGCACTCTATGAGCCTTACTGCGTAAGCTTGGCGAGGGATCTGTTCTTTCAGCTTCCGGCTTGGGTTCCCGAGCAGGCGAAACTCGATAATTGGCAGGTTACGGCGTGGGACCGCCCCCATCACTTCTAGACTTCAAAATTGTGGGGCCGAGAAACCCAACGCAACTTTTCTCCATCGGCAAAGCGCCAAGGAAAGTCGTGGGCTTTGCCAATCGCGATCCCAACGCGGGGGCCAACCAATACATGCGTAGATCGTTCGCCTGACTCGATGCGGAGAGGCGAGCTTGCTGAAAGAAGATCGAGATCGTTGTCCTCATTCGTGATCCCGAAGGCCGTTGCGAGTTTGCCAGGACCCGAGAGAAGGTCGGTATCTTTGTGCGCTTTGGGTCTGCGCTCCCGAAAAGTCTCAATTCCGCTTAAAGGTTCGGCGGCTCTAATCAATATCCCTGCGGCATCGCCTGCTGAGTGAGCGCTGATATTGAGCATCCAGTGAGTGCCGTAGCAAAAGTAAATGTAACTTCGACCCGGCGCTCCGAATAGCACCATATTCTTCATTCTCGTTTTGCCATGGGCATGACACGCAGAGTCATCGAGGCTGCGATAGGCCTCCACCTCGACAATTCGTGCCGATAGGTTGCCCCGCCGCAAAACGGCTCCCAAAAGGAGAGGCGCCGCTCCCACCACATCGGCGGCGAGAGCGTTTCTGATTTCTTCTTGGAAGTCCACGATCGTTTGATTAGGATTAAGCGCTAGACCGTGCGATCCGGATTCCAATGCCTCTCTTCTGGATTTCGTCCACGAACTTCACCCCGGTCATCGCCGTTTCATAACGATGGCAACCGGGATTGCAGCCTCCGTCAGCTAGGTGCTTTGCGTAGGTGGCGGTAGAAAATCCGGTGAGACGCTCCATGGCGGTAAATTCTGTTTCATCATCGTGCTTTTCGTGAATGTCCATTTGGACACAAAGCCTTTGTCCGTCTTTCATCCCCACGCCGACTCCCCTGACGATAACTTGGTCTTTGTCGTTTGGATCTCTTAGGGCCTCCCCCATCAGCTTGTGGAACAAGTGGATCGGTATGACTTCACCACTGCGCGTGTGGACAGGCTCCATATCCCAAAAGCCATAGTCCTTAAACAGGCGCATCCGTTCGCAATGGCCGGGAAATCGGATCGTCTTGTATTCGTAATTACCGAGTTGTCCCTCAAGAGTAAAGGGCGCGGTAGAGGCGCCTCCGGAAGTGGTAAATGCCTCCATCTCGCCCAACCCATCGACATGGATTGTCTCCAGTTCCGCTAAAGTATCGACCTGTACGACTTTGCCATCCCGAATGACGTCCGCTTGGTGGCTATATTCGGTCACAAGCCCTTCTATGTTGAATACAAGTTTGTAGTTGAAAGGCGGCTTGGGGTTTTGCGGGAGACCGCCACAATAAAGTTTCACCGACTCGGTTCGATCGAACTGCTCCATGAGATATGAACCGAGATCGTTGACCAATCCAGGGGCAAGACCGGTATCCGGGACAATAGCCACTCCTTCCGCCTTGGCCTGAGCATCGAGTTTGAGAGTCTCCCAAGCGACGGCAGTATCGCCTCCCATGTCGACCATGTTCACACGGTGGCGAATCGCGATTGCAGCGATCCGGGGATGCATCCAATAGGGGACGCAACTGAGCACCACATCTACGCCCTCAAGGAACTTGCCCAAATCCTCAGGATCTAATGCGTCGACGGCATATGCGTGGCAGACGTTCCGTCCGACCAGTGTATTTACTCGATCCGAACTTTTCTGGGCCTGCTCACGGGATTGGTCGCCCATCTTTATTTGAGCGGCTTCGGCATGGCGAGCAAGATCGTAGGCGGCGGCGGTTCCTTGCATACCGGAACCGAGAATTGCAAAGGTTTTGGTCATTAGCTCTCCGTGGACGTCTTTGTCGTCGGAATCGTCCTTACGTAACCAGGTTACCCCTGCCCATGACCATTGGACGAACGGCTTAACGGTTCTTTCTCTCAAGGGAAACTGGGCTACACTTGAGGCGTTCGAGGAATCAGATGGAACGCATGATGCCGATCGATTTAGAGCGCGCCGAGCTCAAGAAGAGCGTAAGCGGCTACGATAAGGGACAGGTGCAGGGGCTCTTGCAGCGCGCCGCCAAGGAGATGTCAACCCTTCGAGGAGAAGTGGAGTCTCTGCAAGCAGAAAACGCGAAGTTACAACGCGAACTTGAGACCCATCGGAGCCAGGAGCATACGCTCAAAGAAGCACTTATCTTGGCTCAACGCGCTGCGGATGAGACTCGCGCGTCGGCGCACAAAGAAGCCGACCTCATCGTGAACGACGCTCGGCAAAAAGCGTCGGAAATCGAACAGCAGAATCAAACGAAGATTAACGATCTTCGATGGGAATTAGAGCGACTTCGACTCGAGAAGCAAAAATTCCTCAGCCAGTTTCGAGCGATGCTGGAGGCGCAACTGCGCGATGTCGCCGAACTTGGTGGATTCTCCGTAGTGGACGGCGAGCTTAACGCGGAAGAGGATGCAGCCCAAGCCTAGCCGGGCAGTTTTCAGAGTCCGAGTTCAACCCCGAAGCAGTCGTAACCGCATCCAAGTCGTTAGCGACGGAGAACTCAAGATTTGGGTCACCGCCCCACCGGTAGATGGAGAGGCGAACGATGCGGTCTGCAAACTCTTGGCGAAAATCCTTAGGGTGGCAGGAAGCGCCATCACGATCCGTACTGGAGCCGCATCCAAACACAAAATCATTGAAATTCTTGGACTTAGTCCTCTCCAAGTCCTGGAGTGCGTTCACAGGGAAAACCGATCTGTATAACTTTTGATTTGCATTACGCAAAAATGCCAGTTTTTTAGGCCCAATTGATGATGTACCGTCTAGAACATCGGTCTAGCACAAATTATGCGGTTAAATTGAAGTCCTTGTCGTTCGCTAAGGCGCTTACTTTTTGGAGAAATAGATGAAGTTATCAAGGCTGTTTTTGTTTGGCCTCTTGGCCGTTCCCGCTTTTAGCAGCGCGGTTTTATTCTCGAAGTCGATTGCATTTAACGATCCTGACGGGACCTACACTTATTCCGGTAGCGTCCAATTCACCCAGTCGGGAAATCTGCTCAACGTAGTTCTGACCAATACCGCGACCGATCCCGCTAACTTTAAGCGACGTGTCTTAACAGGCGTTTTCTGGGATATTTCCGGGTCTCCCAGCATCACGGCTAACTCGGCCGCCTACACGTCCGGTTCAGTCCAACTTAATGGCGGCGATACCGCGGCGAACATTGGTAAGCACTGGGGCTACAAGCAAGGACTTGCCGCCAACCAGTGGGGAAATGCGAACTACGGCATTAGCGCCACCGGCCTGGGCTACTTCGGTCCGCCAAACGCGTTTATTTCGGGAACGGCCCAGCAAGGAATCGATTACGGTCTAGTTCCTGCCGCTGGTACCTCGCTCGGCGACACCGTTGTCAAGAATTCAATGACGTTCGCGTTAAACCTGCCGACGGGATATGTACTCAACGAAGGCGATATCAAAAACGTATGGTTTCAGTATGGATCCGATGTCAGCGAATTCTATGCCAGCGTTCCTGAGCCAGGTTCGATGGCGGCTCTTGCCATTGGCGCAGCAGCCTTTTTCCGACGCCGACGAAAGCGCTAACCAATTTCGTCAAAATTACGACAAAGGGCAACCAACGCGCGTTGGTTGCCCTTTGTTCTTTACAAGTCGGCGTAAACTTCCGACAATCCTAGTAACGTCCGTATAAGAAGAGCCTATGTCCGACGCCAACCGAACCCAGATGCTGTCCACCGATCCGAATCGCACGCAACTCGGCGCACCACCGATGCTGGATCCTAACAAAACGATGATGGGGACGGCCCCGACTCTGAATGCGACGGTGACGATCAAGCCCGTTCAGTGCACAGTCTGTAAAACCTTTAACCCGGCCGGCGTGATGTTCTGCGTCGATTGCGGTCTGATCTTCGATCGAGCCTTACCCGCCGATGCCTTCGGGGCGCCAGCAATCCAACTCCCTATGCTGGTTGAACAAAGTGGCCGAGAGCATCCCATTCGGCCGGGCACCAATGTCATTGGGCGAGAGGGCGACGTCTTATTGGCGGACGGCAGGTGTTCGAGGCGGCATGCTCAGATCACCTCGACGGATGGGGTGTTGACTCTGGAAGACCTCGGTTCCACCAACGGCACCAAAGTCAATGGAACGGCCCTGGCGGCGGGTGAGAAGAAGATTTTGAGCGGAGGCGATACTCTCTCATTTGGCGGAGTCGAGTTAAAGCTCTCTCTGCCTGGAACAGCCGGGGCGAATGCCACGGCCGTCATTTCCTCGAATAAGACTGCGGCGATCGCGACGCCTCCAAAGGTTGAAGTTGCACCCGCCACGTTAGTAGGCCCGGATAAGGAGTATCCGTTGAAGGCAGGGCTCAACTCGTTTGGCCGTAAATCGGACAACGATGTATCGATTACCGACCCCTACGTCAGCGGCAAACACGGTGTTATCGAGATTACGGACAACGGCTACTTCCTGACTGATATCGGAAGCACCAATGGCACCATGCTTAACGACGCGAAACTCTCTCCGAATATGCGAACGGCCATTACCGCTGAGGACGTCATCCGCTTGGGGAGTCTGGAGTTGCGGATTCGCAGCAATGAGACGACGGGTTCGTAAGGAAATCCGGTAACTTTCAAACCAATAGCGAATGGACGAGATCACCGCCGAATACACCACCGAGCAACTTATCGCTCCCACCTCTCTCACGGTTCGCCCTCGCGTCACCGTGGCGTGCAAGACCGATCTCGGTCGCGTGCGCGAGAACAATGAGGACAAGTTCGAATATTACATTCCTGAGGAAGAATCGACGCTTGCTTCCCGAGGCATGGTCTTCTTGGTGTGCGATGGAATGGGTGGTCACGCGGCAGGGCAAATTGCGAGCGAACTGACCGCCAAGACATTTATCGAGGTCTATCTCAATCACCCAGCGACGGAACCAACGGTCGCCATGGCTGGGGCCGTGGCCGCCGCCAATCGATTTGTCCTCGATGTTGCCCGAGCCGTTCCCGCCCGGCGGGGAATGGGAACGACGTTGAGTGGTTTAATGGTCATTCAGGATAAGGCCTATACGGTGCAGGTAGGCGACTCCCGCGTCTATCGACTGAGAGCGGGCGAACTAACGCCGCTCACACACGATCACACCTGGATCGAGGAGGCCGTTCGGCTTGGCACTCTGACCTACGCCGAAGCAGAGAATCATCCCTACAAGCATGTTCTAACCCGAGCGGTTGGAACGGAAGGCGAAGTAACACCCGATATCGAGGGACATGACCTCAAGCCCGGCGACACTTTTCTCCTCTGCTCGGACGGGCTGCTCAACCACGTAAACGACGAACAAATATCCGATGTCATGCGCGCCTGCGCCCCAGCCGAAGCGGCGTGGAAATTGGTGGCGATGGCCCTCTTAGGCGGCGGTAGCGATAATACGACAGTGCTGATTGTAAGGATCGACGATCTCGAAGAAATCGTTCGATTCGAAGACTGATCCCGATTTGACGTTTCGTTCGTAGTCGGTAATACTAATAATATGACTGGCTCAGACGCGCTCGTTCCCTTTGGATTTACCGCCCTTGAGTCGGAGATCTACGTCTTTCTGCTAGGCGAATCGCCCGCGACCGGCTATCGGGTAGCCCAGGGGATTAATAAGCCCGCTGCCAACACCTATAAGGCGATTCAGACGCTGCAGTCCAAGGGAGCCATCTTAGTGGAAGAGGGCTCCAGTCGGTTCTGCCGCGCCGTTCCCATCGAAGAATTGATGGGACGTCTTCAGAAAGACTTCGAGGCTCGCCGCGTCCAGACGGTCAAGGCTCTGAAGTCCGCCGGGCGCCCTCAAGAAGACGAGCGACTTTATCATCTCAAGTCTCGCGATCAGATTCTCAATCGAGCCCGTGAGATGCTCGCGGAAGCGACCTCAGAGGCGCTGATCCAAATGCCGGCTTTTGGTGTCCATGCCATAGAAGGCGCGATTGAAAAAGCGGCAGATCGGGGGATTGAAGTCTTTGTTCTGACAACCGAATCGATCATCATCGAGGGGGCAGAGGTCGCCGTGGCCGAGGATCCTGCCGGTTTGCTATGTGTAGTGATCGATGGAACCCAAACACTCGCTGGAAAGATATCGCAAGATGAAGAATCAGACGCCCTTTGGACCCGGTACCCCACTCTCGCCCAGATTCATCATGGCGCTCTTTCCGCCGAAATTACCCTGGCGAACGTCTCCGGCCTTCTGGCCGCCGATGAAAAGAGAAGTCGAATTCAGAAAGCCGTAGATGCCCGTAGAAGGCTCACTTAAAAGCGCCAACCATACATCAAATAGACCTGATTCTGTCCTTGGTTCGGGGGCACCGTTCCAGCATTGGAGATATGCAGCAGCCCCAATCCCAGGCTGGCTTCGCCATTACTGGTATCCCATGTCAATCCGACTCCCAGCATTGGGGTTGAGTTGATCTTGCTGCTCAGATCGACGGTTTGCTGGTTCGAATACTGTAGCCCTAACCCCACATTGACGTAATAACCGAGTTTCTTACTCACGGAAGCGGCGTATCGAGCGTAGACCAGAAATCCGAGAGATTCCACCTGATTGGGACCTTCTCCACTTGCTCCACGGCTGCCTGTATGGTCGTAATACACGGAGTAAACCAGTTCGGCTTTGACTTTCTTAAACGTAAAACGAGGTTCGGGGCGCCCCCATCCCAATCCAACGCCGATTCCAACCCTACGATCTTCCGAGCCGAGGATGAGAGCGGACTGGCCACCGAATATATTGAAGTAGTAGTGAGGTCGACGAGTGTCAGTATTAACTGGCAGAGATACCTCGTCGGAGGCCATTGCGACCGAAGCCAAAGCAACTACCCCACCCAGGACACATCCACGAAAATTCATATTTCTTACTAACGATTTCAACCGGCCAGAAGTCTGAGGGACCTATCGGCAAGTGGGGTACCCTCCAAGCCATTCCCCATGTCTTCTAAATTGCCCGTAGTGGTTATTGTTGGTCGCCCGAATGTCGGGAAGAGTACGCTCTTCAACCGGCTTATTAAAAAGCGCGTTGCCGTAGTTGAAGACACCCCGGGAATCACTCGTGACCGACTCTATGCCGAGGCAGAGTGGAACGGTAAGAAGTTCACCGTCGTGGACACAGGGGGAATTGTCTTCCAAGAAGAGGATCCACTCGCCGAGCAGATTCGTGTGCAAGCGGATGTGGCACTGGCGGAAGCGGACGCCGTCCTCTTCCTCGCGGATGTTACAAGCGGCGTGAACCCAGACGATCGCGATCTCGCCAATAAACTTCGCGGAATCACCACTCCCGTCTACATCGTGGTTAACAAAGCCGACCATCCCGGTCGTGACTCCTTCGTTACCGAGTTCTACGAGTTGGGTTTAGGAGAGGTTTGGCCAGTCTCCGGTCTGCACGGTCGTGGCGTAGCCGATTTACTTGACGAGGTCGTGGCCAAGCTGCCGGAGGGCAAAGCAGAGGAGGACCAGCGCGAAGAGATTCGGATTGCCATCGTCGGTCGCCCAAATGTTGGAAAGTCCTCGCTTGTGAATGCGTTTACAGGTGAACAGCGAATGATCGTTTCCGATATTGCAGGAACGACGCGAGACGCCATCGACACTGTTTTGGAATACCAAGGCGAGAAATTCCGACTGATCGATACGGCGGGTATTCGCCGCCGCGGCAAGATCCAAGGCACCGTCGAATACTACATGGTGAACCGCGCTCAAAGAGCAATTGAACGATGCGATTGTGCGCTCGTGGTGATCGATGGCGAGGAAGGGCTTACCGATGGCGACAAGCGAATCGCTAAGCTTGCCTACGATGCCGGAAAGGCCTGCGTATTCGCCGTGAACAAGTGGGATACCCAAGAACCCCCTGACGGCCTTCCCCGACGAAAGTCTCCGAACAAGAAGGAGATGACGCAGACGATACACGATCATTTGCCTGAACTCTCCTACGCAAAGATTGCCTTCACCAGCGCGAAAGAAAGCGCAGGGCTTGAACCGGTGCTGGACGCGGTGATTCAGGCAGTCGAAAACTTTTCCTTCAGATTGTCTACGGGCCAGCTCAATCGACTTATTCAGGATGCGCTATTCTCGCGTCCCTACACTTCGAAGGGCAAGGCACTCAAGGTTTACTACTCAACCCAGGTCATCACTCGGCCGCCGACCTTTGCCCTTTTCTGTAACGATCCCGAATTGTTGCACTTTAGCTACGAGCGATACCTCATCAACAAGATTCGAGCGGCGTATCCGCTAGAAGGAACTCCCATCCGCATTTCAGCGCGCAATAGCCACAAAAAAGAGTAGTTCATTGGTGCGTATTACAGAAGCATCCGGTGACTTCCTTGAGTGGGAGCCCTTACGCGCCGACGGCGATGTTCTTTGGTTAAGCGTTCGAGGTGGCACTCGCTGGATATCCCTCTCTACAGAAGAGGTGATTCACCGTTCGGAACTTAGTGGATTGATCAAGCAACTCCAAGCCCTGCAAACGGCCAATTGCGGTGCGGTTATCTTTCGCGCTCAAGAGAACTGGATCAACCTGACCTTTGCGATGGGCAAGCGAGAAGATCTAGCGATCACCGCAGTGATCCAGAGTCGACCCGATTTTCTGCACGAAGTACGACTGGTGCTTAATATTCCCCAGGCATTGCTTGGCCAGATCATCGAAAGTTTTTGTCGCCTTTTAGAGTTTTCCGACGGCCCATCATAGGGGCCGCGATATAATCGCGGCGTCATGATGCAGTCCTGGTTTTCCGACGCCAAGTTAGGGATTTTCATTCACTACGGTATCTATGCCGTCGATGGGATTGCCGAGTCTTGGTCCTTCTACAACGGGCAGGTGACCTATGACGAGTACATGAAACAGCTCGACGGGTTCACCGCAAGCCAATACGATCCCGAAGCCTGGGCAGATCTCTTTGTCCGAGCGGGTGCGAGGTACTCCGTATTAACCACCAAGCATCATGATGGAGTTGCCCTCTGGGACACCCAGGCAAACGATCTGAGCGTCGTCAAGAAAACGCCTGCGGCGCGGGATCTTCTTACTCCTTGGACGGAGGCTATCCGTAGCCGAGGACTGAAGGTTGGCTACTACTTCTCCCAACTCGACTGGAGCCATCCAGACTACGCGACGGTTCGTCCGGCTCGCCACCGCGAAGATGCTGACGACCAACTGAATGCTTATGGCTATGCTCGAAGAGGCAAAGAAGATCCGGCCCGGTGGGAAAAATTCCTGAGATTTCACCGAGCGCAACTGAAAGAGCTCTGTACTCAGTTTGGGAAGATCGATCTTCTTTGGTTCGATGGCGACTGGGAGCGAGACCCGGAACAGTTCAGAATGAAAGAGCTTCGGGACGAGCTACATGATATGCAACCGGACGTCGTTTTGAATTCCCGCATGCTGGGGTATGGCGACTATGCAACCCCCGAGCAAGGGCAACCCGTGGTGGCGCCCAATGGTCCCTGGGAGTTCTGCGTTACGATTAATGACAACTGGGGATACTTCAAGGGCGACCATAACCACAAGTCCGTTCGACAGATCGTACGCATCTGCGCCGAATGCTTTGGGATGGGAGGAAATGTACTCCTCGACATTGGTCCCCACGCCGATGGGTCGCTTCAACCGGAACAAGTGGATCGCTTGGAGGGCCTTGGTCGATGGATGCACAAGCACGGAGAAGCTATCTATGGGTCTCGCGCCGGACTCCCAGGAGGCCTTTTCTATGGTCCAAGCACCCTGAGCGCCGATGGCAAGAGCCTATATTTGTTCTTCTTCGATCAACCCGTCGATGAGTTGGTCGTTCGAGGCGTTCGGGGCAAGGTGCTTTGGGCCTCCATTGTCGGAACGGGCGAGTCGCTGGGACACTATCGCCGAGGGAGCGCCGATTGGAATGAGGTGCCGGGCAATCTGTACATTGACTTTAAGGACAGGCAAATCGACCCAGATTGCACCGTTATCAAACTGGAATTCGAATCGCCAGTGGAAACGGTACTCGCGGCCGGGCGCACTTGATCATCGGTACATGACGGAAGCAAGGACGTAATCTACGACGTAGACGAGGACCATCGAGATCACAACCGCGTTGGTCGTGGCCCGCCCTACTCCCACCGCGCCGTCCTTCGTCCTCATACCTTGCTGACAAGCGACCAGAGCGATCACCAGTCCAAAGAAAGGGGCTTTTTCCATGCCAGAGATAAAGTCTTCGGGTTTGGTGAACTGGGTAAGCGAGTTCATAAAGGTGCCGCCACTCACCCCTTTGGTCAATCCGATGACATATCCACCGAAGATGCCGCTCCACATTCCGATCAAAGCAAGGATCGGAAGCATGGTGATGGAAGCGATCGTTCTTGGGATGACGAGGTAGTTCGTAGGGTGGACCGAAAGCATCCGCAAGGCATCTATTTGCTCAGTAACGGCCATGGTTCCAATTTGGGCCGCCATGGCCGAGCCACAGCGAGCGGCCACCATCAGGCCCGCCAGCACGGGGCCAATCTCTCTCGTTAAGGTTAGACCGATGGTGGCGCCGACAAACGTGGTAGCTCCGTATTCGGAAAGAAACTGTGATAGATACAGCGAGAGAACGGCGCCGGCAAAGAACGAAGTTAGCGCGACGATGGGAACGGAAGATACGCCGATGAACGCCATCTGATCCACGGTCTCTTTCCACTCCACGGGACGACGAAAGAGGCGGCGGACGGAATCTAGAAAGATGAGTGAGATTTCACCCACAAAGGTGAAGAGAGCCAGAAAGGGAGAGCCAACCCAAGTGAGGACTCGAGAGACTCCGCCAGATACCATTCGATGACGATACCCAACGGTCCCAGTTTTCTCAGACCGCACAAGCGATAAGACTCAGACCTTTGACCGATGGCGAGCCGACCATTTCTAGGCGATCATGATGGCGTGAGGCAATCCAATGAATATGATCAACGACATTTTGAACACCGTTTGTAACATTAGCGTCATCTTCGCAAGCGTCTTGATTCCGGCGATCGGGCTCGATTGTTGGGCAAGACGTTGCAGCAAACGTCGTGCAAAGGCCGCTCGAAATCTGAAGGCGGGTCCCACCGCGCTCTGCTAGAGCGGCTATATTGTTAGGACCTTTCTCGAGCGAGGCCGACCCTGGACTTCATCCTTCACATCGATCGATACATCTTTGAACTTATCAAAGAACACGGCGCTTGGATTTACGGGATTTTATCGGCCGTTATCTTTGCCGAAACAGGACTGGTCGTGATGCCTTTCCTCCCGGGGGATACGCTCCTTTTTGCGGCTGGAGTCTTTACCGACAACGCCGGTGGGCTCAACTTCTTTCTTCTGGGGCTATGTTTGAATATTGCCGCGGTGGCGGGGGACAATGTGAACTATTGGGTGGGACGCACGCTTGGTCCCCGGCTGTTCAAGAACGAGAATTCCCGAATCTTTAAGCGCTCCAATCTGGAGAAGACAGAGAAGTTCTTCGCCAAATACGGCGGAAAGACACTGATCCTTGCTCGCTGGGTCGCCATTGTTCGCACCTTCGCTCCGTTTGTTGCCGGAATGGGGAAAATGCCGTATCGACAATTTCTTGCCTACAGTGTGGCCGGAGGAGCCTTTTGGGTTTGGACTCTGATCACTGCAGGACACTTCTTAGGGCGTATTCCCTGGGTTAAGGACAACCTGGAGATCGTCATCCTTCTGATTGTCTTCGCAACCGTGCCTATCGCTATCCTTGAGGCAAAAAAGGAGAAGAAGCGGGCCGAACGCGAGGCGGCAGAGGCGAAGTTGGCGGCACAACCGGAGGCCTAGGTGGCGGTCGATATTCACCGCCTTTGGTATCTGAGGAACGTTGATCTCTTTAGGAACCTGCCTCCTCCAGCACAAGAGGAACTGGTCAAATCTTCATCAATTGTCGAATTCAAACGCGGGGACGAAGTGTGTACGGCAGGTGTTGGCCATGAACGAGCCTACATCGTCAAGGAAGGCAACGTTCGTCTCATCGTCCATTCTCCCAACGGGAAGAAACTGACGGTGGCCATTCTCAAACCAGGAGATCTGATCGGAGGTGCAGATCTCTTTCATTCAGAAACCGTTGGCGAAAGTGCTGAAGCGATGTCCGCATGCGTTCTCTATTCCCTTCCCATCCAGATTCTGCGGAGATTTGCCAACGATCACCTCGAATTCGCCGTTCGGATTACCAAAGAGATCGACAAAAGTCGAACCTTAATCCTCAATCGAATGCAGGACATCCTTTTCCTGACCGTTCCAGAAAGACTTGCGAGGTTGTTTTTGCGCCTCGCCGATCAGTTCCCAGGCACGACAAAGTCCGGCAAACGATTCCTGAACCTTCGCCTCACGCACCAGGAAATTGCCGATCTGATTGGGGCCAATCGCGAGGCGGTGAGTGCGGCCCTGATAGGACTTCGAAGGGAGAAATGCGTATCTGCCGTACAAGGCTACATCGTCCTCAATCACGAGGAATCCCTCAGAAAGTCCGCGCATGTCGACTGACGAAGCCCCAGAAAACGGCCATCGTCCGAACCGATTCACCCTCTTCACGACGTAGAGGGTATTTGTTGCCCGGCACACCGTACATCGACTGGATTCGATCAACAGCCTCGCACATCAATCATCATGATAGGCAAACAGTCCGCTTTAGCCGAGCGCCATAGTAGATCTTGTGGCAGTAGGTGGTCGCGTTTTGGAAAATAGCGAGCGAAAAGGACGGCTTGTTCGGCCGCTATTCTTAGTGCTGGGCATGCTCTGCGTGGGCCTTGGCTATATTGGAGTTCTCGTTCCTGGCATGCCCTCTACCGTTTTCTTCATCTGCGCCGTATGGGCGTTTAAGCGATCTTCGCCTAAGTTTGAGCAATGGCTTCTGAATCACCGTGTTTTCGGCCCCACCCTCAGGGATTGGGAGGAAAGTCGAAGCATCAAACTCCGGACCAAATTGATCGCGATCGCGATGATCTGGGTTTGCATAGGAACCTCGATGGTCTTCATTCACCGCCCGGTCGGACGGATCATCCTAGGCGTGACGGCGGTTGCCCTCACCTTATTTCTGGCTACTAGAAAGACCAAAGTGGTCGATTCTGACGTTTAGCCAGACCACAATTTTCAATACCTGGCGTTTTGGTTGATCGTTTTGGTCCTCTGCGTCTGCTAATCTTAGGCTCGGACTGGGCAATCAATTTGGGCAACGAAATCGCATCTAGAAGGAATTGTTCCTGTGAGTAAAAGCCAGTCTCCCCTGGTTCAATCCGTGGTCCGAGGTCTGTCTAAGCAGATCGACGAAGGCATTCTGGGCGAAGGAAAACGATTGCCTAGCGAAAGAGAGCTCGGCGTTCAATTTCATGTCAGCCGTGCGATCATTCGCAACGCTATTCAGATTCTGGAAGACCAAGGGCTTATCGTTTGCCGCGTCAACTGCCGTCCTGTCGTTGCTCACCGGAAACGAAGTCGTCAGGAACTCGCCGCGCCCAGCTATCGATACCTGGGAATCTGGATGTGGCCCAATCCTGCCGATTTTGGTGCTCAACTAATGGTGAAGGGCATTCAGCGAGCCGTCAAAGATCCTGATTTGCGTATTGTCATCAGCAATGCGGTTGGAGAAGATTGGATGCACCGCGAAGAGTCCGAGGGGCACTTCCTCCGGCGCATGGCGAACGACCCTCATGCGGTTGGCGCGATTGTCTACTTGATCGGAGGAGAGAATAACCTTGACGCTCTGCGTGCTTTGAGAGAAGCCGACATCCCCTTGGTTTTTGTTGATCGCCTTCCGCCGAGCCATTTCGAGGCCGACTATGTCGGTACCGACAATGTGGGCGCGATGCGACAAGCGGTGAAGCACCTCATCGATTTTGGCCACCGCCGGATTGCCTTTGTGACAAATGACGACGGAGCGTCCTCCGTCGCGGAACGAATCGAAGGATATCGGCAAGCGCTGGATAGCGCAGGCATTCCCTTCGATCCAGCCAACATCGTCTATTTTCACGTCGATGTGTTCGACATGGACGGCGAGAGTTCGCTACCACTTATTGACAGACTGGAAGCCATGCCAGACCGCCCTACGGCGGTTGTCTGCGTGAATGATGTTATTGGCTTCTCCTTCATTCAGGCAGCCCGCCGACGTGGCTATCGAATCCCCGAGGACATGTCCGTAGTGGGATTTGACGGCCTCTCCCGCTTTATCCCGGGGGGTGGGGGGCTTACAAGTCCCACTCAATCATTCGAACGCATCGGCGAACAAGCGGCGGAACTGGTCCTTCAGCGGATAAAGCAGGGCACACCTCAGTCCTACCGACATATCATCTTGGATGCCCCCCTGGTGGATTGGGGCTCGACGGGAAGAGCATCCATCTCACCGAAGAGATAGGTCCAAAAATTTTTTTGTCTAAAACTGAAACTTAACAGTGATAGACTCACGTTATATATTGATAGTAGTAGCTAACGAAGTGATGCTACCCATTAAAGGAGGAACTATGAAAACACTCGTACATGTGAACCCGCTAGCCGAATTCCGATCGATGGATGACATGTTTGACCGCCTCTTTGGTCGACCTTTGGCAACGGCCCCCAATGTCACGACGCTGCCTGTCGATGTCTATGAAGCCGATGGGAAGTTCACCATCAAGGCTTCCGTTCCGGGAGTTGACCCAGCCAATCTTGACGTTCAGATCGAGAACAACATTCTCACAATTCGTGGCGAAGTGAAATCCGACTACGAAAACTCAGATGCCAAGGTCTATCGTCGTGAGGTTTCCTATGGCTCTTTTGCTCGCAGTCTTCGATTGCCAGAGAACCTCAACCTCGATGAAGTGAATGCTGAATTCGCCAACGGCTTCGTCACCATCGCCATCCCTCGACAGGTCGAGGAAAAGCCTAAGGCTTTGAAGGTGACCGTGAGGAACGTTTCCGAGCCCTCCAGCGACCCGCAAATCGTTCCAAGCGAGAATTAACCCCTCTTCTCTCTCTCTCCCAATCGGCCCCTTCGGGGGCCGTTTCTATGTTTCGAGAAACTTCGCGCGGTCCTTTGGTGAGGGAATTCTGCAGGCGTCCAGTTTGCCGAAGAGACGGTAGCGAATGTTTGCCACCCTGTCATAGCCCCAATCTCGGATTCGGTGGGGAAAGAGAGATATCAAGATCGACAATATCTTAGCTCCACCCCCAAGAGCGCCAAAGATGCGCCTGGCCGCATCGGACTTCTGGAGAACTTGCTCCTGAGGGCCATTCCAATCCACGAGGAGATAAAGAGTATTGAGGTCTTTCGGATTCTTCCCATGTTTGGGAAGCAGTTCTTTGGCTAACTCCCCTTGTAAAGTTGCAAAGCGAAACTGATCTCGATGATCCCGTTCCAGCACGAACTGTACGGTCTTGTCACAGAATCCGCATAGCCCGTCATAGAACAGGATCATCGGTGTCATCGCTTTTTTCTACTACGATTCTATAGAGACTATTTCGAAGTCGATCTCACAGACTTGAACTCCAGACGGACCGTTTTAGAGGGGTCTCGACGTGTAGTCGAAACCTCCGCGCCCGTTACGGGGAAGGGAATGACTTGAACTTTTCCTTCCGGCTTGATCGACCGCAGGCTCTTTCCGTTCGCCGTAGTACTGACGTTCGGCCAAGAACTGGGGGCATAAATGCGGATCCCCCACGTCTTCGGCGCGAGCTTCTTGAGCGGACCTTGGGTGGGAAGGATTTCTACAGTGACTCTGCCGTCCTTTCTCGTCAGACGAACGGGAGTTTTCGCATACTGCCCCGACTTATAGGTGTTGGTATGGCCGTCGTCCTGATACAGCGTCCTTAAAAACACGCCGTCCTTGCTGGGGATAACGACATTCAAGGTCACGCGATCCAAAGGTTTCTGACCGGTGTATTGCAAGGTTGGCCCGGTGAAAACCACACCTCCGCAACGAACCCACATAGGCATTTGTTGGAGGGTCGCCTTCGCCGTCACCACTTTCGGACCGATTACCCGAGCGCCAGTCCACAAGTTTTGCCACTCTCCAGGCGGAATCCAAACAGAGCGCTTGCTCTCGCGGATTTCCTGGCCAAGCACCTTGGTCCAACCAAACTTAACCTTGGCTTGCCCCCCTTCCTCGTAGTATTCGATCTTAACGTCGTGAGTTGAGCCTTGTTCAAAATGGATCTTCTTCTCAAAGATCCCATTGTCGGTCGGCTTCCAGTTGTCGATGACCAATTGTCCATCGATCCAAAGTCGTGCGCCATCATCGACGTTGATTTGGAGGTTATAGTCACCCGTACTCGGAATCGGACCAAGCTTTCCGGTCCAACGAACCGAGAAGTTATCGTTGGGCATGCCCTGAGGTCCCCGACCGCCCCAATCGAAGTCGACATTCGCATCGGTCTTGACGAACTTTGGCTCGCCGGAGAGATCCTTATTGTTGAAGTACTCTCCCTTCAATCCGCCCATGAAGAGACTTGCTGGAACGGGTTTTGCCAAGGGTGTCATGCTCTCGATAATCGGTGCAACGAGCACATCGTCGCCCAGCAGGTACTGCGTGTCATCGGCAGCTTGGGGGAAGGAGGGCCATTCAAGATCGCATCGACGCAGGATGGGTGTTCCATCTTCAAAGTTTCTTCGGGCGGCCGAATAGATAGTGGGCAAGAGGCGGTAGCGAAGTTTAATGTAGTCCGATACCGTTTTTTCGGCATCCGCACCAAAATCCCAGGGGTGTCGAAGCAAATTGTAGGTGCAGTGGACGCGAGTGATGGGGCTAAGACAACCATACTGGAGGAATCGCGTGTAGAGTTCGGGACTGGGCGTACCGGCATGTCCGCCTAGATCGTCGTTCACGTATGCATGAAGCCTCTCCACACCGCTTCGAACTCCATTTTCGACGCATCGCTCCAAGAATGCCCAGGTGGACTGCGTATCTCCGGTCCATTGAATGGGATACCGATGGCTTGCTGGATGCGGGGCATAGTTCCACATTCCATTGTCGATGCCCTGCACATTGGTCATGATCAAGGGTCGTTCGGTGGGACGATTCGCCAAGGTGATGTCTCGGTAAAGAGCTTGCCCCCAGACTTCGGGTCGAATACCCGGCATGGGCTCCTTCAGGTGGGTGTGCCAGTTTCGGTCGTACCACCAGACGTCCATTCCCAATTTCAAGAGCGAAGACAGACCGTCCCACCGGGTCTTGAGTTCTTCCTCGCTCAACGCATCCGTAATGGGGTTGGGATGATCGTTGAACATCAGTCGAACATTGCGTTTGTGGGCTTCCTTGATGAAACGCCCCATGTCTGGAAACAGGTCCGTGGCAATCTTGTAACCGTCGGATCCATTCACGCGCCAATCGGTGTCGCACACAAAGCCATCCAGCGGAATGCCCCTCTTTCGATATTCGTCGATCGAAGCAAGCGCGGATTGTTCGGTGTACTTGTACCACCGGCTATCGATGAAACCAAAGATGTAGTAGGGGGGTAACTCGGTTGGGCCGGTAAGGCGAAGAAATTCGCTTCTCAGCTTGCTGTAATTCGGGTTATAGAAGACATAGACATCGTCCGCGTTATTCCCGGTATCCCACCCCGACGTTTCGGGGAATAGCTTGTTGCCAGCCGGTGCGGGCACGGCACCCCAAGGGGCGGGAATGAGGCGGGGGGAATCTGAGACGACATAGGAGTTGACGCGACCAGGAGCTGGAAAGAAGGTATTTGCCGGAGGCTTAGGGCCGCCCGTAAAAATTGCCTTCGTAAGAACCGCTCCTTTTTTGGGTCCAGTGACACCGAATACGGCCACGCCTTGCAGCGTGGTAGCCCCTGAAGGAACATGAACTACCAAATCTCCCGAGCGAAGGATCACCATCCCATTGGATGTCGATCGTGTGGCTTTGCTACCAGACCAATCCCGCTCAACGACCGTAAACGTCTTTCGATCCTCGAAGCCCTTAGGCCCCTTCTGCTCGATACGGACGAGCGTGGGTGAAAGAAACTGAATGCGTAAGTCCCCTTCCACAAAAGTGGTTGGCGCGGCATGCGCTGCGACGCATGCGAGCGCAAGGGCGGACAATCCCCAAATCCTCATAGACCCTAAGCATATCCTTTTCCACAAATCGTCAAGAAACCCGCAAAAACCACTAATGGACCGATTGCCTAAATTTGTGGAACGCGTTTGCATCCATGGGCTAAGCTTCTAGGCCGATGAGGAAGCTTTGGGGTGGCGCATTCGCCGAGGACTCGGACGGGCTGGTAAACCGGTTCGGACAGTCTATTCATACAGATTTGAACTTTTGGCAGGAGGACCTGATTGGTTCGGTGGCCCATGCTCGTATGTTGGGTGCCAAAGGAATCATCTCGGCGGAAGAATCGGAAACGCTGATTCGCGGCCTGGAATCGATCCATGAAGACGGCCCTGAGAGCCTTCCGATGGACGTCGAAGACATCCACACAGCGATCGAAGTCCGGCTAGGTGAGAAAGTTGGCGAAGTCGCGGGAAAACTCCATACCGCTCGAAGCCGCAACGATCAGGTGGCCACCGATACTCGCCTCTATCTTCACAATCAACTCATTGAGCTGTTCGACCTCATCAAGAAGCTTCAGGCCCTGCTCCTCACTCTGGGCGACAAACACAAGGCCGACTTGATGCCCGGCTGGACTCACCAGCAGCGCGCCCAACCGATCACCCTTGGTTTCCACCTCATGGCTCACTTCTGGGCGCTCCAACGACACGGATGGCGAGCAGAAAGACTCTCCGAGTTGGCCAATTATTGCCCGCTTGGCTCAGCGGCCCTTGCCGGAACTAGTTTTCCTATCGACCGCGAAATGACATCGCATGAACTAGGATTCAATGGTCCAATCCCCAACGCGCTGGACGCCACAAGCGACCGCTCCTACATTCTGGATGCCCTCGGCCTTTGCGCCAATCTCATGATTGACCTGAGTCGGATTAGTCAAGAGCTCGTCCTTTGGTCGGGACGCGAGTTTGGGTTCGTCTCTCTGTCCGATGCGGTGACGACCGGATCATCTATCATGCCGCAGAAGCGAAATCCGGACATGGCCGAACTCATTCGGGGTCGCTCCGGTCGAGTTATCGCTAACTGGGTAACCCTAGCCACGACGATGAAGGCCCTTCCGCTAGGTTACAACCGAGATACCCAAGACGATAAGCCACCCCTTTTCGATTCCTTGACGAAGGTTAAGGACTCCATCAAACTCGTTCACCTGATGCTTGAATCGGCGACCTGGCGGCTAGATCGAATGCGAGATTCGATCCGTGGGGACTTTTCGACGGCAACAGACCTTGCCGACTTCCTTGCCAGCACAGGCATGCCATTCCGGCGGGCGCATGAAGTCGTGGGACAAATCGTGCGAGGCTGCGATGAGCGAAAGATCACTTTGGAAGCACTCGATAAGGAAACGCTTCATGCGATAGCCGCCGATGTGCCGGAGACAGCCCTATCCGTGCTTTCCCCTGAAGGCAGCGTGCAGCGCCGAGAGTCGCTTGGCGCCCCAGGGCCGAACGCGATGGAGAAGCAGCTGTCTCACGCTCAGTGGCTTCACAAGTGTGAAGGCTTCCCGAAGATCGCTTAGTTCGCGATCTTTTCCAGAAGCCACAGCGCTACCTGCAGCTTGCTCGCCAACGGACTCACCTCTTGAGAGCCGTTGGCCAAGATCAGGGTGAGCTGATTCTTGTCTGACTCAAACCCAATTGCCGGATTGGAGACATCGTTATGGGCGATGGCGTAAAGACCTTTTCGGACGATTTTTGCCTTAGCTTCCGAGAGGTCCATGGTCGGTTCTGCAGCAAAGCCCACCGTTCTTTTACCTAGCTTCGCCAGCGCAGCTATGATGTCTGGATTAGGGGTCAATTCGAGGTGGATATCCACAGATTTCCGACGGATCTTTCCCTCCGCTTGATGGACTGGGCGATAGTCCGCCACCGCCGCGGCCCCAATCACCATATCGGCCTCGCCAGCGGCTTCGGCCGCCTCTTCCAGCATCTGATTTGCCGTACGTACGTGAATGACCCTGGCGAGGCGAGGGTACAAGGTCGCTGAGGGGCCTGCGATCACGGTAACCTGCGCTCCCATCAGCAGCGCCGCCTGAGCGATGGCTGCCCCCATTTTTCCTGAGGAACGATTGGTCAAAAACCGCACGTCGTCGATTGGCTCCTGAGTCGGGCCGCTGGTAATCAGCACGCGCTTACCGGCATAGAGCGATCGGGCGCTCAGCACCGTTGACGCCGCCATCACGATCTCGGAGTTCGCCGCCAACTTTCCTTGCCCGTGCTCCCCCACCACCACATCGCCTTCGGTTGGCTCCACGATCAGAACCGCTCGCTCTGCCAACGTTCGCATCGCGGTAATCGTCGCATCGTGCGAGTACATCGCAGGGTTCATGGCGGGCGCTACCACCATCGGCCCTTCATAAGCCAAGGCCATGGTAGTCAGCATATCGTCGGCGATCCCGGCAGCAAGCTTATTGAGGGTGTTTGCGCTGGCTGGAGCAATCAACAAGAGATCTGCTTGACGCGCCCAATCCAGGTGTGCCATCCGCCCTCTTTCGGGCTCTTCGAAAGCGCCAATCAGGCACGGCTGGCCTGTAAGAGTTTCAAAGAGCATGGGAGTAACAAACTTTTGCGCGGCATCCGTTAGACAAACCCGAACAACGTGACCGGCGCGCATCAAGTCTCTGGCGAGATCGGCGGCGCGATAACAAGCAATAGATCCGCAGACGCCCAAGACGATGTTAGCCACCGGCGATCTCCTGAAGTTCCGCAATCACCCTTTCAATATCGTCGTTGACGATTCGCCTCTGGTAGCGATCGGCCAAGGCAATCTCCTCGCGAGCATTTTTCAGGCGTTTCTCAATCACCGAGTGGTCATCCGTTCCTCGTGAACGAATCCGGCGTTCAAGCTCCTCCGTCGAAGGCGGAAGCAGAAAGATCGTCGTAGCATCCGATCGAAGCTTCATAACCGCCAGGGCGCCCTGAACATCGATCTTTAAGATGGCGATCTGACCTGCCTCCAACATTCCCTCCATGTCGTGAAGGGGAGTGGCATAGTAATTTCCGTGAACTTCCTTATGCTCAAGGAAGGCGCCCTCCTCAACAAGTTGGAGGAATCGAGCGACGCTGACAAAATGGTAATCGGTTCCATTTGTTTCACCCTGGCGAGGTGAACGGGTGGTATAGGCAACTACCCTCTTTACATAAGGATTGACGGCTCGCCAGCGATCAATGACGGTGTCCTTGCCTACGCCACTTGGGCCACTGAGGATCACCAACCTTCCACGTTCCGCCATGCCGCTTAACGTACCACCTTTACTTTGAGATCAGCTTGAGGAGGCGCTCTGCCACCCGCATTGGATCGTGACGGACCACGTCGGTTTCGCTCATGAAGTTGCCCGCCAGAACCCGAAAGCCCATAGCGCGAATCCGGTCCATATCAGGTTCGACGAAATGCTGACCCGCTTCACGATACGTATCGATTGCCGTTTCGCTCGGGTTGGCCGTATTGATCATGATGTAGTCGAAGATCCGCATTTCCACGTTGTTTAGAACGGCGGTCACATGCTCGCTCGCCGAGAAGCTATCGCTTTCCCCTGGCTGCGTCATGACGTTGCAGATATAGACTTTCGGGGCATCGGAAGCTTTGATCGCTTCGACAATTCCTGGCACCAGCAGATTTGGAATGACGCTAGTGAACACGCTGCCGGGTCCAACGACAATGAGGTCGGCATCTTGAATAGCCTCCAGCGCACCTTCATGTGGGTGGACACTGGCAGGTTCAAGAAAGATTTTGCGGATTCTTTTGCCCGCCTGAACTATGGCCGTCTCGCCGCATATCTCGTCTCCATTGTCCAAAAGAGCGCGCAATCCAACGTGCTCCAAGGTTGACGGCACCACCTTTCCACGGATCGCCAAGACTGAGCTCGCCGTCTCCACCGCCTGCTCAAAATCCCCGTGGGACTGATCCACAAGAGCCGCGATCAGAAGATTCCCCATCGAGTGGCCGCTCAGACTCCCGCTATCCTTCTTAAATCGATGCTGAAAGAGGTCAGTCATCGACTTTTCGGCGTCAGCCAAGGCGACCAAACAGTTTCGAATATCCCCCGGGGGAATCATTCCCTTATCGCGCATCAATTGGCCGCTTGATCCGCCATCGTCGGTTACCGTAACGATGGCAGTGATGTTGGACGAGTGATGCTTCAAGCCCCGCAAAAGCGTACTAAGACCCGTTCCCCCACCAAGAGCAACGATGTGAGGGCCCTGCGCTAGTTGTTGACGGCGCTTATATTCATTGGCGATGCCGTGCGAATGCCCCGGATTGATAGTATCGATGACCTTGCGAGTGGCCATCCTCAAGCCCATGAAAAGGATGTACCCGCCCAAGAGAAGCAATCCGCCACCCATTAAGTGAGCGCTCAAATCAGCGTCTTCTTTTGAAACAGCAAATTGCAGTACGGATTGCGCCCAATCTGCCAGTCGATTCATAAAGGGCAAGATGACGGCTCTAAAGCTGAGGGCTGAACCCACGAGGAAGGTAACGAAACCAAGTAATAGAACCAGGATCGGCTTCCATAGACCGGCTGTCGGGGCGAGCAGCCTCCGGACCTTATAACGATTAATCATCGTCTTTGTCGTCTGGAAGGAAGACTCCAAGGACGCCGTTGATAAACGCGATGATGACGCTCGCTACCAAGGCGGCAAGAAATGCCTTCCAACCTTGATCCGTGATCTCAAAGCCGATCTTGAGACTTGCCGCCAGCATAAGGACCGCCGCGTTCACAACAATAGAAAACAAACCCAACGTCAGACAGCTGAGCGGCAGGGTCATGAATTTGATGAACCGACCGAGGGTGGCGTTGAAAAAACTGAGAACGGCAACGCCGATCAGGAGAGGAAGAAGATCGGAAACTTCGTGGTACTTAACCTTGAAGCCCAAGCCGATGGCCTGACTCACCAGAGAAGCCGCGAACACGGAAAAGGCAAGCAGTATCCATCTCAGCAGCAGCTTTCCCAATCGTTTCCTCTTCTTGCGGGACGTCCAACACTATTTGACGAATCAGATCTGTCGCAAATTTGTGGTTCTTTTCACGGACGATGAACCCTCAGATACGTTGTACCACGGGTTCCACATGTTCCACTGCGAAGTGGGCGCATAGTCGCGGCGGGGAGCCCTCCGGGGCTTCATAATAGTCCCCGTGACGGCCCGAACTCCCATGCTTCAGCAGTACTTCCGCGCGAAGGAAGAGCATCCGGGAGTGCTTCTGGCCATGCGGGTGGGCGACTTTTATGAGTTCTACGGGGACGACGCCGAAACGGCGGCGACCGCCCTGGAGATCACCCTTACCGGTCGAGAAGACGGCGGCAATCGCATCGCCATGGCCGGAGTACCGTTCCACTCTGTCGAGAAGTACCTCGCCCGACTTCTTCAGAAGGGCTTGAAGGTCGCCCTTTGCGATCAACTTGAAGATCCTAAGGCTGCCAAAGGCCTGGTGAAACGAGGCGTTACCCGGGTCTTGACCCCCGGAACGCTTATGGAAGACTCCATGCTGAGCGCCGGGCAAAGCAGTTTCTTGGCCGCCCTTTGCGTTCAGGAAGGTCGAGCCGGCTTGGCGATCTTAGAACCCTCAACGGGCGAGTTCACCGTCACCGAACTCAGCGGCGAAGGAATCCAAGAGCGACTCCTGCAAGAATTAGCACGGGTTCGTCCTGCGGAGCTATTGGTAGGCGCCCAAGGCGAAGATTATGGGGCGCTCGCCCGAGAGTCCCTCGGGGCCACAGTGACGGACTTGGCCTCTCCTTCCTTGGATCGTGCGACCCGGCGGCTTCTGGATCAATTCCACGTCGCTAATCTTCAAGGCTTCGGCTGCGATGACAAGCCTAGCGCCATCGTGGCGGCCTCGATGATCCTGGCCTACGCGGAGAAGAACCGACTTCCGCTTTCCCATGTCGACTCGATTTCGACGTACTCGGTCGATGCCTACATGCGGCTTGATCCGGCGACCCGCCGGTCTTTAGAACTCTCCCAAAACATGGCGGATGGATCTAAGAAATACACGCTGCTGGAGGTACTGGATCAGACCGTGACTTCAATGGGCTCTCGGTTGATGCGACGGTGGATCGAGCAGCCCTTGCTCGATCTGGGCGCGATTCATTCTCGGCAGGACGCGGTGGAACGCCTGGTAGGGCACGCCCTCGTTCGGAGCGATATTCGAGAGGGGCTTAAAAAGCTCTCAGACATGGAACGACTGGTTTCACGAGTCTCGACCGGACTCGCGGGGCCTCGCGACCTGGCCGCTTTGCGTACCACGCTTTTGGCGCTGCCCCACCTCGCCGAGCCGTTTCGTAAGATTGGCGTCGGACGGTTGGAGGAATTGCGGTCCCAGATTTCGGATCACCACGACCTCGCTCATCTCTTGGATTCAGCGGTGGTGGCGGAGCCGCCTCACGCCTTGAGGGATGGTGGCGTCATTAAGGAAGGATTTGATCTGGAGTTAGACAAGCTTCGGGATCTATCCAAGAATGGGAAGTCGTACATTGCTAGCTTAGAGCAAGCCGAGCGCGAATCCACGGGTATCTCGAACCTGAAGGTGGGTTTCAATTCGGTGTTCGGCTACTACCTCGAAGTTTCCAAGAGCAATCTGGACAAGGTGCCTGGCCACTACATCCGTAAGCAAACCACCGCGAACGCCGAACGGTACATCACTGCCGAACTGAAGGAGCATGAGTCGTTGGTGCTGGGCGCCCAAGAGAAGGCGGTGGCCTTGGAGTCGGAGCTTTTCCAGAGACTCCGGCAGCGAATCGCCGAGCACACGCGGGCGCTTTTGCAAACGGCTCGAGCCTTGGCCGAATACGATGTTCTGGCTTCTCTGGCCGAGGTTGCGTCTCGGAGTGGCTATGTCAAACCGGAGATCGTAGCGCAAGATGTGCTGGAGTTAGAGTCGGGTCGTCACCCGGTAGTAGAAGCGCAGAGCAGCGGATTCGTACCCAACGATCTGCACATTGATGCGACCGAAGGGGGAACCCGGTCGCGAATGCTCATCTTGACCGGGCCGAACATGGCAGGCAAGTCGACTTACCTTCGGCAAGCGGCCTTGATCGTCCTGATGGCCCAGATTGGATCGTTCGTTCCCGCCAAGTCGTGCCGAATCGGTCTTTGTGACCGGATCTTCGCCCGCATTGGCGCCAAGGACGAGTTGGCGCTGGGGCAATCCACCTTTATGGTGGAGATGATCGAGAGCGCGAACATTCTCAACCATGCATCAGACCGCTCGCTGGTGATTCTCGATGAAGTCGGGCGAGGAACCTCGACTTACGACGGTCTGGCCATCGCGTGGGCCATGGTGGAGCACCTGGTGGAGATCGGATCCAAGACGATGTTTGCCACTCACTACCACCAACTCAACGCGCTTGCCGACCAGATGCCCGGCGTGGCGAACTACCGCGTGGCGGTGGAAGAGTTTGGCGATGACATCGTTTGGACCCACAAGGTCTTGCCCGGTGGCACCGACCGGTCCTACGGCATCCACGTCGCCCGAATGGCAGGCGTCCCCAGTTCGGTTCTGGGACGAGCGACCGAGATTCTGGCCGAACTGGAAGAGAAATCCGAGGCGCCAAAGGCCATTCCCGCCTCGACTCAGCGTCTGCAGCTATCGCTTTTCGAAGTCGAAGAACCTCCGGTGGTGAAGGCGCTTCAAAAGCTGGACGTAAACCAGCTAACTCCCCTTGAGGCTCTGCGACTCCTCGACGAGTGGAAGCGAAAGTTCGGTGGCAAGTAGAAAACTCTGACGGTTTCCCGAAAACCATGTGCCCAAAGTTGGCCAGCAGAGCAGGCTAGTTCCTCGTACCTGAAACAAACTCCACTTCCACCTTGCGCACCCCCTGCTGAGCAGGAAGCACCCAGAACGCATAGATGCTGCCTAAGAGAAGAAGGAACAGCACCCAGGGGAAGGTTCGCTTTGGTTTGCCGTAGATGCGGCTCACGGTTGGATTATGACAGGAGCTGGATTGCTTGATTGCTCGGACGGGTGGAGCGAGCCATACTTGGCGCCTGCTAGCCCTCCGTCCGAGCAATCAAGCAATCAACAATCCAGCAATGCCTCAGGTGTGGTACTCGGCATTGATCCGTACGTAGCCGTAGCCGAAGTCACAGGTGTAGATGGTGGCAGTCTCGCCTTCTCCAACCTTGAGGTCAATGACCACGTAATCCGACTTCAGCGCGGTTGAAACCCGCTTGGGATCGAAGGCGGCGGGGGCGCCGTTTTCGAAGAGGAGATGATCTTCGCCATTCGCTTGGATCGTCAGCACGGTCTCTTCCTTTGAAAAGGGTACGCCAGCTCGACCGGCCGCCATCAGGACGCGGCCCCAGTTGGGGTCACAGCCGAACATTGCAGTCTTGACCAGCGGCGAATCGGCAATGGTGCGCGCGATCTTCTTCGGGTCCGAACTTCCGGTTACTACGACTTCCACCAACTTGGTCGCACCTTCCCCGTCTCTGGCAACCTGCTTGGCCAAGGAAACCAGCACCTCGGTGAGCGCGGCTTCAAAGTCCGCCTCTGAGGGCTTCTCGCCAGACGCTCCGTTGGCCAACACGATGACCATATCGTTCGTGGAAGTGTCTCCATCGACGGTCATGCAGTTGAAGCTCTTGTCATTGGCCCGCTTGAGGATGGCGGGGAGATCCAGATGCTCGACATCGGCGTCGGTGGTGATGTAAGCCAGCATCGTCGCCATGTTAGGAGCGATCATGCCTGAGCCCTTGGCCACGCCATAGACGGCGGCGTTCCCGACGGTGGTTCCCGCCTCTTTCTCTACCAAGTCGGTGGTGAGAATGGCGTCCATGAACGGTCGTGGATCCTCGCCAAGTTTGGTTCCTGCCTCGGCAATTCCCTTCTCGACTTTAACCATGTCCAACAGTTGACCGATGACACCAGTCGAACCCACGACCAGATCGTCCGACTGAACGCCGAGAGCGGTGGCGGCCAATTCGGCCATCTTTGCGGTATCTCGCTCGCCTTGTTCGCCAGTGCAGCAGTTGGCGTTGCCACTATTGACGACCACCCCACGCAGAACGCCCTTGGCAATCGCGGTTCGCGAGTAATCGACACATGCCGCACGAACCTGATTCGTGGTGAACATGCCCGCCGCGCGGGCTGGGGTCTCACTCAAGATCAGGCCGATATCGTTTCTCTTGTTCTTGAGTCCACATCGGACGCCAGCGAATTTAAATCCTTTAGGTACGTTCATTTAGGGCCACACTCCGTTCAGTGGCAAGCCGGTTTCTTCAGGCAGACCGGCCATAAGATTCATATTTTGGATGGCCTGACCAGCCGCTCCCTTGACAAGGTTGTCCAGCACGCTGGAAATCACCGCAAAGCCCACGCGGGCATCGAAGTCCACCGAGATATCCACCCGATTGGTGCCTTCCACTTGCTTGATGCTCGGGGTCTGATCCACCACATTGACAAACACCGAACCGGCATAGGCCTGAGTCAACGCGTCAATGATCGCTTCCTGTGTTGTCCCTTGACTCACTTGGACGTGGGTGGTGGAGTAGATTCCTCGGGCGGCTGGGATGAGGTGTGGCGTGAACCGAATCGTCATCCCTGCGGTTTGCTCGATCTCCGGCGTGTGCCGATGCCCGGTGATGGCGTAAGCCTTGAAGTTGCTCGTCATCTCGGAGAACAGATAGTCAGTCTCCTTGCGAGACCGACCGGCCCCGCTCACTCCCGACTTCGCATCGATCACCGGGACACCCTGAATCAAGCCCGCCTTGACGAGGGGCGTGATGGAAAGGGCGGCGGCGGTGGCATAGCAACCGGGGTTCGCAATCAGTCGAGCCTTTCGAATCGAGTCTCGATCAACCAGTTCCGGCAAACCGTAGATAGGCTGATCTTCCAATCCTGGCGACTCCCACTCTCGCTTGTAGTACTCGCGATAGACCTCTTTGTCCTCCAGTCGAAAATCGGCGGACAGGTCAATGACCTTCGCCTTCTTCAACAGCGCCGGGGCGTGCTTCATGGCGAAGCCAGCCTCCTGGGCGAGGAAGACAAAGTCAACGTCGAGCTTCTCAGGGTCAAAGGCTTCGAGAACGAGATCGGATGCCAGCCAAGGACAATCACGACGGAGGCGCGTGCCGGCCAAACGCTCGGACGTCACGGTGACGACCTCGGCCGAGGGATGGTTCGCGAGCAAGCGTACGAGTTCGGCTCCGCCGTACCCGGTTGCTCCAACGATCGCAACACGCGCTTTCGTATTCATGGAGCTATGTAATTTACCCTTCCGCACACCTAGTCCGTAGTCCCTGGTACAACGGGCGAATGGGATTGGGGTTCGCGCTTAGGGCAGAGTCGAAATCAAAAGGGTTTCTTGGTCTAGGAAAAGGCAAATCGCCAACTGTTGAAACGGTGAAACAATGGTTCGCGGAGCAGCCCTCGGTTAACCCGTTGGTTTTGGCGGTCGATCCTTCTCGAACACTCTTTGTTGGTCTCGTTCCCTATGAAGAAGAGCTGACGGTTCAGGAAGCTCAAGGGCAGTTGGTGTTTTCCGCGCGGACTTCGACCGCAGGCCCTGGCTATCACGCCTACCTCTGCAAACTCCTAAGAATGTTGGGAACGGACCTTTCCTTAAGTTGGGTGACTAGCGAAGAGTCATGTGACGAAACTGGCTACTGGGAATCCGGACGCGAAGACCAACTCCAATTCGAGATGAAGGAGTGGTTAACCGCGGTGGCAAAGATGGTGGTGGAACGATGGCCAGAGAAACTCGACGGACAAATCTCCATTTGCATGCCCACGGACAAGCAATTCGTGGCCCCTGGCGCGATCCACATGCCGATGGGCATCCGCGACCGGGAGTGGTGGACGGCATTGGCGACCACGGGTGACGGAGCAGAGTTCTGGCCCTGGCCAGATTTGGCAGACACCGCGAGAAACGCAGTCAATCAGGCAGTCGTCCAGATGTGGACCGATGTGCGCTGGCGAGCACCCCAAACTGAGGCGGAATCAAGAACTTTGGGCTCAGTCAACCAGTTGCTCGAAAAGGCCAGGTCGCTCGATCCCCACATCCCCGTTCCAGTTCGCGAATGGCTTGAAGTCATGGGATTGTTGAATCTAGCGCCCAGCCCAGATTTGATAGAAGAAGCCAAGGCTCAGGTGGGTCCGCTGATTGGCTACTATCGCCACAAGGTCCGCTTTCACCCTTCGAAGTTCTGGTCCATCGAACTTCCAGGAGATGTTTGGATAACTCCGGACCAGGGAAGCACGTTCGAAGCCCAGGCGGCAGATCTTGGAGTCTGGGTGACGACGTACCTTTCAAAAGAGCCGGTTACCCAAGTTTCTCAGGAGCCGGAAGGCGAAAAATTCGAGCTTGGCGATTCCTACTTGGGAGGAGCCGCGATCGCTTGGAGTGCTTCCTCAAATTCCTGGATCACAACGGTGATCATCGCAAGGGACCGATCCCTGATGACCTGCACGATTCAAGTCGTTGGCGAGGAGTCCAAAGATCTCGCCATTCAAATCGCCCAATCCATCAAATACAAGGGGAAATCGTGAAGTCTTCTTCCGGTAATCTATTGCAATCATGAAGCTTTTGGTTACCCTCATCGTTGCGGCCGCTTCCGTCGCTTCATTCGCCCAATGCCCCGCCTGTGGTAAGGAAAAGCAGCCTTCCGCTGACGAGCTGTTCCTCAAGCAAGCACGCGAGATGGAGATGGCTGCGGAAGGAAAGAAGGCTTGTTGCCGTACTACCGCCGAGAAATCCGTGGAAAAAGGCGAAGCCGGGTGCTGCAACGCCAAGGGCGAAATAGCAAAGTTCAAGGTCTTTGTGGCCGGTTCTGGCTATAAGTTCTTTGGCTGTGAAGACAGCGCTGCTCAGGGCCGCAAAGAGCTAATGGCATCGGGTGTGAAGGTCGGTCAAGTCCAGAAAGTTCTGGGCAAAGTCGCCATCTAAGCTCGATTCAGAAGAATTGACGAAGGGTCCCCTTGGGGCCCTTCTTTGTTTATTGAGGGTCCAGACCCGGCCAATCCCGGTTTCGACGGGTTCAAAAAGCGTAGAATAAGGGGCAGCAATGGCTGCTCAAAGAACTATTGTCGTTGTAGGCGGAGGCCTGGCGGGCCTCATGGCCACCATGAAGCTCGCGGAAGCTGGGCACAAGGTCAAACTTTTCTCCTTGGTGCCGGTCAAGCGATCACACAGCGTATGCGCTCAAGGCGGCATTAACGGCGCCGTGAACCTCCGGGGTGAGGGAGACTCTCCTTACCTTCACTTCGAAGACACCATCACCGGCGGCGACTTCCTCAATCACCAGCCCCCCGTCATGCGCATGGCGGAGCGAGCTCCCGCGATCATTTACTTACTAGATCGCATGGGCGTTCCGTTCAACCGAACTTCCGAGGGTCTGTTGAGCTTCCGCCGCTTTGGCGGCACCCTCAAGCACCGCACCGCCTATGCGGGTGCGACCACCGGCCAGCAATTGCTCTACGCCTTGGATGAGCAGGTTCGCCGTTGGGAAGCCTCCAACGCAGTCGAGAAATACGAGGGCTGGGAATTCCTTGGCATCGTGAAAGATGCTGACGGCAAGTGCGTCGGTATCACGGCTCAGAACCTTCGCACGATGGAGATCGAAGCCTTCGCCTGTGACGCCGCGATCGTGGCCACCGGCGGAAACGGCGTCATCTTCGGCAAATCCACCAACTCCATCATCAACACGGGCGCGGCGGTTTCCATTTGCTACCAGCAAGGCGTGAAGTACGGCAACCCGGAGATGGTGCAGATTCACCCCACCGCGATCCCTGGTGAAGATAAGTGTCGTCTGATGTCGGAGTCGGTCCGCGGAGAAGGCGGTCGCCTTTGGACCCCGCGCGATCCAATGGACTCTCGTCGCCCGGTTGATATCCCTGAAAAAGATCGCTGGTACTTCTGCGAAGAACTCGACCCGGTTTACGGAAACCTTCTCAGCCGAGACCTCGTCAGCTTTGCCATCTACTGCGTCTGCAAGAAGGGCGCAGGCGTCGGCGGACGCCAGCAGGTTTATCTCGACATCACTCAACTTCACCAGAGCCGGGGCGGTCCTCACACCCGAGAAATCATCAACGACAAGTTGGAAGGCGTCCTTGAGATTTACGAGAAGTTCATGCGCGAGGATCCGATCGAGACACCGATGCGCATCTACCCGGCTGTTCACTACACTATGGGTGGCCTTTGGGTCGACTACAACTTGAATCCGGACGGCTCTTGGAACGTGGATGAACCGCGAAACCAGATGACAAACATCCCGGGTCTCTATGCCGCAGGCGAGGCGGACTTCCAATACCACGGGGCGAATCGACTGGGAGCCAATGCCCTTCTGTCGTGCTTGGTCGGAGGGGAGATCGCCGCCCAGGGCGTGCTTTCCTATATCAAGGATGCCAAGCCAGACGAAGCGGCACAAGGATTGCTCAGCGATGCCCAAAAGCAGCGCCAAGCCGAATACGACGGGCTCCGCTCCAGCAACGGAAAGGAAAACCCGTACCAGCTTCATGCCGAACTGGCGGACGTCATGTGGAACAACTGCGGCATCTGGCGTTTGCAGTCAGACCTCCTCAACGCCCGAACGAAGTTGGACGATTTGGCATCCCGAGCGCGTCAATGCGATTTGGTCGATGACAGTGGCTGGACCAACCAAGCCGTCCCGTTCACTCGCGCCGTGATCAACATGATTGAGCAATCCAAGGCGATTGTCGGCGGTGCGATCATTCGCGACGAAAGCCGTGGAGCGCACTTCAAGATGGACACCCCTCAGCGCGACGACCAGAATTGGCTCAAGACCACCGTCGCAACTTGGGGAGAAAAGTCGCCATCCTTCGACTTTGAGTCCATTGATGTTCGCTACATCGCGCCACGTGCCCGAAAGTATCGAATCAACCAGAACATGGTCGTAAAGGAAATTTTGGGCGAGGAATACCTCAAGGTGACTCCCCCTGCCGCAACCGCTCAGCCGGTGCCCAGCGGCGAGTAAGCCTCGGAGAGATATGCAGATGCGAGGGGATTGCTGAACTTCCAGCAATCCCCTTCTTTCGTTCCAATGCCCGCCCGAAAAGAGGTGCTTTCGGGTAGCTTAAATCGTCTAGCCAAGGTCGGTTAGATTTCCCTTCTCAGATGCTCACGGAAGACGTAGCGCCCTTGCGCTTGAATCCATCTCCCATCGTGCTGCGGCCCTATCAGGACCGGGCGATGTCGATGATTCTTGCTTGCCGCGATCGCGGCATGGAGCGGGTTATCGTGGTTATGCCAACAGGCACAGGAAAGACCACTCTCTTTAGTGCGCTGATTGGCGAATTCGATCGAACTTACGATGTGGGCGCACTGGTATTGGCGCACCGGCGCGAACTTCTCGACCAAGCTCATCGACGAATAGGTCTGCAGAATAAAGGGATTCATGTAGCTGTCGAAGGTGGCGGCAAGGCTGCTTCTGGAAATCCCCGGGTCGTAGTCGCAAGCGTCCAAGCGGTTGGAAGGCCCGAATCGGCTCGACTCAGCGATTTCGAGCCTGGTCTCATGATCATTGACGAGGCCCACCACGCAGCTGCCGCGACCTATCAAAGGGTCATGCAGAGATTTGGGTGCTATGAGGGCCGATGCTTCACGGTCGGGGTCACCGCGACGCCCCACCGAATGGATAATCAACAACTCCATGGGTCCAACGAGGCGATTTTTCAGGAGGTGGCGTTTAGCTACACGCTTCGGGAAGCGATTCTCGATGGGTGGTTGGCGGACGTTAAAGGTTATCGAGTTGCGACGGGTATCGACCTCTCCCGGGTCAAGGTCACCCGTGGCGATTACAACGCCCATCAACTCCAGCAGGCAGTCAACACCGAGGAGCGAAACGAAGCGGCATACATGCATTGGGCGGATGTCGCGCGAGATCGGCGGACCATTGTTTTCTGCACGGGTGTCGAGCACGCCGAAGACGTTGCGAAACTTTTCCGAGATCGGGGCATCACCTCTGAGTCCGTGAATGGCGCCATGGCTATCGCTGAGCGCGAAGCCGTCATCGGTCGCTTTGTCAGCGGCCGCACCCAAGTGCTCACCAATGTGGACATTGCCACCGAAGGCTTTGACCTTCCAGAGGTGGATTGCGTTTTGATGCTCCGCCCAACGCAGAGTTGGGCGCTCTACACCCAGATGGTAGGACGAGGTCTAAGAGTTCTGCCTAACACCATCGACGGATTGATCACGGCCGATGCTCGAAAGGCCGCCGTTCGGAGCAGCGCCAAACCCGACTGTATCGTCATCGATATCGTCGATAACGGCGATAAAGTGACGGTTCCCAAAGAGCCCGGCGTTGATCCGAAAGAGAAGCCCAGCATGGCGGCGGTCGTCGGATTGCCCTCGGACTTCGATCTGGAAGGGCACACTTTGGAGGAAGCGCTTAGGAAGTGGGATGCGCTGCCCCCGGGAAGTCGGGCCGTCATGTTTCGCCGCCCCACCAAGTTTGAAGACTTGGGAGAAACGCTTACGGCGGTGGACATCTTGGCTGAGTTGTCCGTTCCAGAATCCATGGGCCACTCCAGCCGCAATGCCTGGATGAAAATTGGAGATGGAGTCTATCTTCTTCCGTGTGGTTCGTCGGGCATCGAGTCCAATCGAACTGCGAGGTTGGAATGCGACACACTGGGCCGATTTCAAGTGGTGTTATCTGCCGATTCCGGTGGGGCGGAGGTTTACTCGTGCGGTACGGAATTGCAGCGTGCCTTCGAATTTGCCGATCGAAAGGTTAAAGACCGTTGGCCATTCTCGGGTGGCTTCACCTCCAGTAAAGGACTTTGGCGCAACGAGGCGGTCACTGAGCACCAAAAAGAGGAACTCAGACAACTGGGTGTAGACCGTGCGATGATCGAACTCATTGAGACGGCAGGCCAAGCTTGGAGTCTGATCGAACTCAAGCGACGAGGTTAAAAAGAAGGGGCGAGGCCAAAGCCTCGCCCCTTCATGTTCCAAACGAATGTTTCGCTTAGGCTGCCTGAGCGAGTCGCTCCTGCAGACTAACGTTGATCTCAAACGTGCCGATTTCAGGAAGGCTCATCGGGATCACGATCGCCGGAATGTCGAGCGTCGTCACGCTCACGTTAGTTCCGCGGATGATGGTGGGAGGCGTAATATCGCACTGGTAACCCTCTGCCGCAAGAAGCGAAGCACTGTGGCCGGAAATCATGTTTCCAAGTTCCGCGATAGCGCTTGCCGCAAGCTGGTCGAATGTCACAACCGGAGATCCGATCATTTTGGATGCGATTTTGTCGGCGGTAATCATGGACATTCCGTAGATCACCAACCCTTCAACCCTGCCCGTTATCCCGCAGACGATGTTGATCTGCTGGCTTGTGAACATTTGCGGACGGGCGCTGAGCGAGCCACGCTCAGGCTTGCATCCAATCAACATCTCAAAGACGTTAACCGATGCCTCCGCAAATGGACTGACGTATTGGACCTTCATGGTATTTAAGCCGCGAGAAGTTTGCTAACGGCCTCCAAAACTCGCTCTGCCTGGAATGGTTTCACAATGAAGTCTTTCGCGCCCGCTTGAATGGCCTCAACGACCATGTTCTTCTGTCCCATAGCCGTGCACATTACGACGTTGGCTGTGGGGTCGTGGGCTTTGATTTGCTTCAATGCCGCGATACCGTCCATTTCCGGCATCGTGATGTCCATGGTCACAAGATCCGGCTTGAGCTGCTTATAGAGCTCGACCGACTCCGAACCGTTAGTCGCTTCACCCACAACTTCGTAGCCGTTCTGAGTGAGGATGTTCTTTAATGTGACGCGCATGAAAAGCGCGTCATCCGTGATTAAGATGCGTTTCGCCATGCTGTAGCCTTCCCTTCCATAGGTTTTTGGTAAAAAAACGGGATTGTTGTAGTAAATCCGAGCTCTTTTGCCGAAAAAATCCTTTCCGTGCTCCCAACGAACAAGATGCCGCCGGGTTTGAGAGCGTCGAAGAACTTCGAATAGAGGTTCTCCTTCGCTGCGTCCGTAAAGTAGATGACTACGTTACGGCACATGATGAGATCGAAACCGGTCTCAAACCGATCCGCCAAGAGATCGCCTCGCTTAAAAGTGAGATACTTCTTCAAGCTGGGCTTCGCCTGCCAGCCGTTCGCGGTGCGCTCAAAGTATTTGTCTTGGTAGTTCTTAGGAACGAATCGAATGTCGTTCTCCGTAAACTCGCCTCGCTTCGCTTGGTCCAAAGCAGCGGCGTCGATATCCGAACCCATGACAGTGTGCTGACCGGAAAACTTCTCGTCGAGAATCGCTGCTAGGGTATGTGCTTCCGCGCCATAGGAACAACCGGCGCTCCAGCATCGCAGTCGATTAGAACGAGAAAGCAGTTCAGGGAGAATGATGTTCTCCATCTCCCGCCATTTCTCCGGATTTCGGAACAACTCGGACACATTAATCGCGAGTTTGTCCATAAACCATTGGACTTCCGTGTCGCTGGTACCGATGATTTTCCAAAAACCATCCAGGTCCTTAGCGCCCTTGGTGTCCATCATGCCCAAGATGCGTCGCTGCAACTGGTCTTGCTTGTAAAGATTTAGATCTAGGCCAGATCGCTTCTTCATCTGGCTATAAAACGATGTCCAGTCTTCGGTTTTAGGCGGCACGATTCACTCTCCCTGCCACCGCCGCTACCAGCGCGTGACCAATCTCGTGGATGGGAAACTCTGCCGCGACCGCCCCGATTTCTTTGGCGGCACGGGGCATCCCATACACCGTACACGTCGATTCTGCCTCGCCAAAAACAGCTCCGCCCAGCTTCTTGATGGCCAAGCTTCCGGCGGCTCCGTCTTTCCCCATGCCGGTCAGCACGGCCGCAACGCATTTAGTTCCAAAGCGTTGCGCGGCAGATTCAAAAAGATGATCTGCTGCCGGCTTTACCCCGTGCAATGTTGGTCCATCGAATAATGTGATTCGATCATCATTACCGACCTTCATATGAAGTCCACCCGGAGCCAAGAGAGCTTCTCCCGGTTTGAGTTGGTCTCCTTCCGAAGCCTCTCGACAAGGAACTGTCCCAATTCGATCCAACCGAGCTGCCAGGCTCGTTGTGAATCCGGCCGGCATGTGCTGAACGATCAGAAGCGGTACATTCCAGTCCTTTGGCAATGTCTCAAACAGACATGTTAGAGCGCGTGGACCACCCGTGGAACTTGCGATGAGCACAACCTTATCTGTGCTTTTTCGAGGTTGCGCTGCTCGTACCGGCGCATGAAATTTGTTTCCAACGGAAGCCGTTTTAGCGTGACGGATTTTGGTCACCAGCTCTTGCTGAACCTCTCTCAACGCCGCGGCGCTGCCTGCTCTCGGCTTGCAAACGAAGTCGATTGCTCCCCGCTCAAGCGCTTGGATGGTGGCCGTTGCCCCAACCGAAGTTCGGGTCGAAACCATCACAACGGGGACTGGCCGCTCCGCCATGATCGAAATCAAGGCATCCAGGCCCGTCATCTTGGGCATCTCCACGTCAAGGGTGATTAGGTCGGGTTTGAGCTCCCGAGCCTTTCCAATAGCCTCTACGCCGTCTTTCGCCACACCCACGACTTCCAAATCCGCCTCGGCGGACAACATATCGATGAGTACCTGACGGATCAACGGGGAATCGTCAACAACTAAGATGCGAGTTTTGCTCACGCTGCGTCCTCAAAGAGCTTTTCATGTTGATCGTAAGACAACATGAATTCGTCTGCGAGCTGGTCAAATGATTCCGGCGTAAGACCAAGGCGGAATAACGCCTCCTCTTGGAAATCGTAGCGAAGTCCATCGCCACCCAGACCGAGCCCCATGCTCATAGTTAGATAGTCGGCAACATGAACGCAATCCACTAGTGGATTTGCGGGCTCGCAAGCAGAAGGATTGTGGTGATACCGCATCGCCTCGATCAGCGGCTTAGGCAGATTCCATCCCTCACCCATATGAGCGCCGACATCGCAGTGATCAAATCCGAGAATCTTTCGTTCGACCTGATCGAAGGTGAGACCCTCTCGGCAGGCAATCGCCAACATTCCCGCCATCTTATCTTCCAGCCAAATGCTCAACGCAACTTTGCCCAGGTTATGGAGCAGTCCCGCCGTAAAGGCCTGATCGCCCACAGTAGAACGAGATTTATTAGCCACAAGCTGAGCGCCGACGGCGACGGCGAATGAGTGCGTCCACATCTCCTTCGGACCGAGCCCATACCCTTTAAGAGGCTTGACCATCCATGGATAGGTGGATGCCACCATACAAAGATTGCGGATACAGCGCATACCCAACACCACCACGGCGTCCGAGACGTCCATGATCTGCCGAGCAAGGCCGTAATAGGCGCTGTTTGCCAAACGCAGGATGCGGGCGGTTAAAGCCTGGTCCTGAGACAGATAGCGCGCAATGCTCTGGGCCGTTCCGGTCGGCGAATCCGTTTCCCGCATGACCGCCAGCGCCGCCGCAGGCAGCGAAGGAAGATCACTTGTCTTTGCGACGATATCTTCCAGGGTCAGCGTCGGAGTCGACGAGTGGTCTTTCATCCCTTCAAGTTGCATAGCGTTTTTTCACCTGAGGTAACCGTGCGAACTGTGTAGTCGCCTGTATCGATTGAGAAACTGATGGTTCGCCCGTTGTTTCCGCCCGTGTCTTGTCCCACGATGCGCATGCCGAGTTGCTTTAAGATTTGGGTTACTGCCTGGGCATTGCGGGCGCCAATGTCGAGCTTGGAATCGGCGTTTGCGCCGAACTTAAAGACTTGGGCGCCCCCCGCCATGGCGAAGATAATTCGCGAACGTTCGGCTCCTGCTTTCACCATCGCATCGATCAGAGCTGGAACTCCGGTATTGGCAAACTTGCCTGGCTTATCGACCGACTTGTCGGCGAAGGCTTCGGGAAGCATGATGTGCACAACCCCCGCGACCTTGGTGACCGGATCGAAGCCGCAGAGTCCTATACAACTCCCGAGACCGAGGCATCCAACTTGGCCAGTGTGTTTGATCACTTGAATATCGGCCATTCCCACGAGAACGGCGCTACCTACTGCGGGCATTTATGCGGCCTCCGCAATACCCAGACTGCTGAACAGAGTTCGCAGTCCGCCAAGCGATGGAATGTAGACGAAGAAACCTTCAAAAGAACCCTCAAAATCATGAATCAACGTTCGAATGGCAAGAGCAACGTGATCGTTCATGCTCGCCTCGACGGCGATGCTATCGAGAATGGCTCCCGACATTTCGACCGCCAACAGAGGAGGAGTAGCGTGCATCGTCAAATTCGTCATGTCGGAAATAGCGTTCAGGAAGCTGCTGTTAATGATGTTGCCGATCTCGAGGATGCTGGATGCATCCATCTCTGAGATTTCACTCGGCTCGCTTGGTTCAGCTCCTAGGATCATGCGCCAAAGGGACTGGACACTGGTCCAAGGCATAAGAAATCCAATGTGTCCGCTTACATCCCCTTCAATGGTCATGTAGATGCCAGCGCAGAAGCTTTCACTTCCTCCCAACAACTCGGGAATGCGGTCGAGGTTGACCGATTCGACTTCGGGAACGCTCATATTGAACGACCTTCCCGTCATCGTCGCCAAGGCTGTCGTTGCGTTGCCGAGGCCGATGTTGGTCATCTCTTTGACAACCGACAGTTCCATTAATCCTAACTCTAGTTCGCTCGCCATCGTCCCTCCAAACACGCCCATCTCTCTTATCGGCAGATTCCGCAGAAACTCACCGGTTTTCTCTGGCGCGTAGGTGTTGCGAAAGAGTCATTCCATGGCCCGGTACGAATAACGCAGGTATTTTTGCGGATGACACGGCAAAATTGGGCCCACTATGGAATCGTTTCTTGTTAAATGGTGTCTTTAAATTTAACAGCGAGAGTCATCACAAAAAAGAAGGTGACCGATTTAGACGCGTTGAATAAACGCTTTCTCCTCTCCAAGGAATGCTCTGGAACCCTCAAGCGGAGCATTCCTTCTTTTTGTCTCCCGGGTCCCGTTCATCTCGGCGGGTAAACTCTGCCCCTCATGGCAAGCTTGGATCCCGAGGTTCTCAGGCACGCGCTACAAGTCGCAAGGCGACAGGGCTACGCGGAAGTTGAAGTCGGAAATGGTGAATCCGAGTTCCGAGCAAAACTCGAGCCGACCCCCAAATCGGTTAAGAAGTCAACCGTTGCCGCCAGCCCCGCTGGAATGTCTTCGGAGCCAGCGCTTCTACCGATTAAGGCAAACCAGGTGGGTTACTACCGCCCCGCAGGCAAACCGCTTGAGGTTGGACTAACGGTCAGCAAGGGAGACGTGGTCGCGGTGATCTCCGCCCTCGGCTTGGCCAATGACCTTGAATCACCCGTTGAAGGCGAGGTCGTTGAAGTATTAGTCGCCGATGGAGAGCCCGTTCAGTTTGGTCAGGTGTTGGCTCAGGTGAAACCATGAGACGGCAAGGTGGTCACACCCTTGCGGCCACCCTTGTGGTCATCGCAATTATCGCCGTTCTTGCCGTTGTTTTCATGAAGGGTTCAGGGGCTTTCGGAGTCTCTAAGTCACCTCGAGCAGATGGCAAAGGAACGACGGTTCCGGGACTAGTGAAGGCCAAGGCTCAGGATGAGGTGTGTAAATCCAATCTGAACCAAGTACGTCTTTCCCTCCAGATTGCTCATGATTCCACGGGCGACGAAGATTGGCCACAGAAAATAGAAGAAACGCGGATTGGTCAGGACTTTTATCGTTGTCCTATGGGTAAGGAGCCTTACCAATACAACCCCCAAACCGGAGAGGTGCACTGCGTCCACCCCGGTCACGAGAAATATTGATGCTGAAGAAGGTTTTAGTCGCCAATCGTGGTGAAATCGCCTGCCGTGTAATGCGGGCTTGTCGTGAATTAGGGATTCAGAGCGTTGCCATTTACAGCGAAGCCGATCGCGATAGTCTTCACGTCAAACTTGCCGACGAAGCGATCTGCGTAGGCGCGGGGACGAACACAGACAGCTACCTTAATCTGGCCAACGTTCTGATGGCGACCCAGATATCCGGCGCCGATGCTGTCCACCCGGGATACGGCTATTTCAGCGAGCGCGCAAACTTCGCCGTCGCTCTCAACTCCCTAGGCGTCACGTTTATCGGCCCGCCTACCGTTGCAATCGAGGCAATGGGTGACAAGGCAAGCGCCAAAACTGCCGCAATCAAAGCCGGTTGCCCGGTTGTCCCGGGGTCTGACGGTGCAGTACCTACCGATGCTGAAGCCATTAAGGTCGCTGAGGAGATTGGATATCCAGTTCTACTCAAAGCTGTCGCGGGTGGCGGCGGACGTGGGATTCGCCGAGTTGATTCTCCCGATGAGCTTGCCGGCCTCTGGAAGACTGCCTCCGCAGAAGCTCAGGCTAGCTTCGGTTCCGGCGAGATGTTGATTGAAAAGTGTGTACTGGAACCTCGGCACGTTGAGATCCAGATCATTGGCGACTCGCACGGGAACATGGTTTATCTTGGCGAGCGCGAGTGCTCGATCCAGAACCTCCGCCATCAGAAGATTGTCGAAGAAGCTCCCTATGCCGACCTCCCCGATGCCGTCCGCAAGGAGATGGGAGAGGCAGCAGTACGGGTTGCTCAGAGCGTCGGCTACCAAAATGCCGGAACCGTGGAGTTCTTGGTCGACAAAGAGAACAAGTTCTACTTCCTGGAGATGAACACTCGACTTCAAGTCGAGCACCCGGTTACTGAGGAGATTACGGGGTACGACTTGGTCTACTTTATGCTGGCGATTGCTGCTGGTGAGAAGCTGCCGATCACCCAAGAAGACGTCAATCTCAAGGGTCACTCCATCGAGGCCAGAATTACTGCCCAAGATCCCGACAAGGACTTTGCTCCGAGCACCGGTTGTATCACCCACTGGATTCCGCCTTGCGGTCGAGGTGTCCGAATGGAAACCCACTGCTACGCAGGCTTCACGGTCTCTCCTTACTACGATCCGCTTCTTGCCAAGCTCATTGTCACAGGCCGCGATAGGGCGGAAGCCGTTCGCAAGTTGCGAGGGGCTCTGCACGAATTCGAGGTGGGCGGGATTGCAACCAATATTCCCTTCTTGCGGCGATTGGTGGAAAGTCCCGAGTGGATTAAGGGTGAGTTCGATACCGGGTTTGTGCCGCGGTTCCTAAGTTCCAATGGCTAAATCCAGACGTCGAGCACGAGAACTGGCGCTCCGCGCTTTGTATGAAATGGACATTACGGGCGTGAGTGCGGCGGAAGCCTACCGCGACACGATCCATGAGCACGAGGCGCATTTTGAGCAACGTAACTACGCGGAGCAGGTGCTCCGTGGGTATCAGGACAACGCTCAGCAGATCGATACGATCCTTGCGGACCGGATTCCCGACTACGACTTTAAGCGCATTGCCACCGTCGACCGAAACGTGCTGCGGCTCGCGACTTACGAACTCTATTTTGAGCCCGCGATTCCTCCGGCGGTGACGATTAATGAGGCGGTGGACATTGCGAAGAAGTACTCCACGGCAGAGAGTGGGAAGTTTGTGAACGGCGTTTTGGGGAAGGTGGTCAATGATTCGCCCAAGGCGAATTGGGATCCGAAGTCGGCGCCGGTTGAGGCGGTTGAAGAGCCTCCTGCCGAGCCAGAACCTGAGATGGAGATTGAGGAGCGGTTCATCGAAGAGGGCTCCGACGAAGAGAAGAGTTTGGCCCGCATTGCCGGGTGGAAGCTTCGGACGGAGGATGTTGATTGAGCGCACAGATTCTTGACGGCAAAGTTCTTTCGCAAGAGATTAGGGCCAGCTTGAAAGAGCGGGTAGCCGTATTACGAGAGAAGGGCATCGTTCCTCGCCTTGACGTACTGGTTGCCATCCAAGACCCGTCCAGCCTTGCCTATGTTCGCATGAAGCGGAAGTGGGCGGAAGCGGCGGGGATGGAGGGTGAGAGTTTTGAGGTTGGGGAGCACACCACTCAAGAAGAACTCCTTTCCAAGATCGCTGAGCTCAATGCCAATCCGAAGGTCCACGGCGTCCTGATTCAGCATCCTCTTCCCAAGCATCTGGACGAGCATGCGGCGCTGATGGCGCTGGGGGCGGAGAAGGATGTGGACGGGATTACGCCGCAGTCATTGGGGCGGCTGGTGGCGGACTTGCCGGGGTTCCGGTGTGCGACGCCTTTAGGAATCACCAAGATCATTGACCGCTATGAGATTCCGGTGGAAGGCAAGCGGGCGGTGGTGATTGGGCGGAGTGTGATTCTTGGGAAGCCGATGGCGTTGATGCTTTTGCAGCGGAACGCGACGGTGACGATTGCTCACTCCCGAACTCAGAATCTTCCTGACCTTTGCCGAGAGGCGGACATCTTGGTGGCGGCGGTGGGCCGGGCGGAGATGGTGAAGGGGGATTGGATCAAGCCGGGGGCGGTGGTGATCGATGCGGGCTATAACAAAGTCGAGGGGCGCCAGGGAGATGTGGGCGATGTGGACTTTGAGTCGGCGAAAGAAGTGGCGGGATGGATTACGCCGGTACCGGGGGGCGTGGGGCCTATGACGGTGGCGAGTCTGTTGAACAATTGTGTCGATGCGGCGGAAGCGACGTTGGCGTAAGGTGACTTATTTCCTGGTGGGGCTGTTTGTTGCCTACTGGGTTGGTTGCTATTATTTGGCGGTCAAATATGTCCGCCCGGGGACGGTTAATGAGAGTGGTCCCCCGGATACCCTAAGATCGATTGGTAACCCCATAGTGTGGGCGACGCCGGGTTTGGCGGAGGGGGTTGGCTCTAAGCCGGTTTTTGTGGTGGTGCATGGTTATCGGGGGTCCCAGTCGGGGTGGGCTAAGGTTGCCGATTCGTTAAGCAAGCGGGGGTTTGAGGTGGTGGTGCCGGCGTTGCCGGGGCATGACTCTCGGACGGATGAGACCTCGGGGTTTGGGCGTAAAGAGTCGCAGGTGGTGGTGGATTGTGTGGCTTGGGCTCGGAAGCAGAGTGTGAAGCCGCCGAAGGTTTATCTGTTGGGGGTTTCGATGGGGGGCGCGGCTTGTTGGCTGGCTTCCGAGAAAGATCCGACGGTGGATGGCGTCGTCACGGAGGGGTGTTTTGCCCGGTTGGACGAGGCGACGCGGGATTGGTTTGATCGGAAGGCGCCGGGGTCCAGTGTTTACCTTCGGCCGGTGATCTGGTTTGCCTCGTGGATGTCCGGAGTGGACCCTAAGACGGTGAATCCGGTGGAAGCGGCGGCGGCTTGGAAGGGGAAACCGAGCCTGATCATTCATGGCGAGGACGACCAGTTGTTCCCTACGAGTAACGGTCGGACTTTGGCAGGGGCATCGGGTGGGGAGCTTTGGATTGTGCCGGGGGCGAAGCATGCGGAGTGCTCCAATGTGGCCTTTGATGAGTACCTCAATCGGTTGGTCGCCTTTACCAAATAGGTCCTGGGCTCGCTGATTTGTGCGGTTAGAATAGAAGCGTTATGCGCACGACTTTCCTTCTTTAACGACGGCTTTTGCCCGTTCTTCGATCTTTCGCGACGCTGCAATGCGATCGAACCGCTCCTTAAGGAAAGTTTCCCGTGCCCTCCAATTTCTTACCTATTCTCCGTTACAAGGCCTTCCGCGACCTCTGGCTAGGTCAGGCGATTTCCCAGTTTGGCGACGCGTTTTACTACGTCACCTTTATGTTCATGGCCGAAAGGCTAACCGGCAAGATTGAGACGGTGGGCTGGGTGGGCGCGCTGGAGGCGATTCCGTATTTGTTTTTTAGCGCCTACGCAGGGGTCTTGGCAGACCGGATCGACCGAAAGAAAATCATGCTGCTGAGCGATATCGTCAGCGGCCTGGCGCTGTTGATGTTTGGCGCGTATTTGTTCTTCGACGCGGCCCCGCCGGTGTGGACGCTGCTGGTGATGTCGTTTGTGCTGAGCACGGTTCGGTGCTTTTTCCTGCCGGCAAAGAGTGCGGCGATTCCGAATGTGGTCCCGGAGGAGAAGGTGCTGGAGGCGAATGCCTTTAGCATGACCACTCAGAGTTTGATGCCGATGCTGGGGCTGGCGTTCTCGGCGGCGTTTATCACTCCGCTTTACGCGCTCTCGCCCACCCGGTTCTTTCTGTCTTGCGTGCTGGTGAACGCGGTTTCGTTCTTTGGGTCGGCTTACTTTATTGGGCGGTTGCCGAAGATCGAGCCCCTGGGGATTACTCCGGTGGAGGACGGTTTGGAGAAATCCGGGGCGAACTTCCGGGACGGGTTGCGGTACATCAAGGGTCGGCGGGAGTTGGTGGTGCTGATCGCGATGCTGACGGTGTTCCGGCTGATGGTCTCGCCGTTCTTTGTAGTCTACGTGGCGACGAACAAGCAGTGGTTTAACGGGGAGCCGGCGACCTTGATGTGGCTGGAGTTCTCGTTCTTCGTGGGAATGATTGTGATGAGCCCATTGGTGGGCAAGATGAACATTCGTCGGCCCACGGTGACCTTCGCGCTGGGATTGGCGGCGGTAGGGACGTTTGTGGCGATCATGGCGTTCAGTCCGAACTTTTGGCTGATCGTGCTGTGGAACATCGGGTGTGGGTTAGCGATTCCGCTGGCGGACATTCCGATCAATGCGTACTTGCAGGTGAGTGTGCCGGACAACTATCGGGGACGCGTGAACTCGGTGATCTCGATGATTGGAATGGGCATCATGCCGGTGGGGATGCTGATCGCGGGGTCCATTCTTTCCGCCTGGGGATTGGTGACGGCGTACCTGATTATGGGATTGGGGATGGTGGGCGCGGCGCTGGCCGGACTGACCGACCGGACCTATCGCGAAGCCCGAATGCCAGAAACCGCGCCGGTCAGTTAGACTAATTTTGGCGATGGATTTTGAGAAGTTAGCGCAGAAGCATAAGGACGCGGTCTATCGACAGATGGTGCGGGCCTGCGGGAACTACGATGACGCGGAAGACGTGCTGATTCAGGCGCTCTTGAGCGCCTACAAAGCCCTGCCGACCCTGAAGGACGAGGGGGCGTTTCAGGCGTGGCTGGCGATTATCGGTCAGCGCGTCTGCACCCGGATCAAGAAGCGCGAGGCACTGCGCCCGGTGCTCTCCCTAAGCGGATTCTCGCCGGAGGACCTGGAGGTACCGGACACCTCGGCGGATGTGGAAGGGGCGGCAGAGACTCGGAACATCACCGAGTGCGTGAAGGGGGCGGTCTCCAGCCTGCCGGAGCCGATGCGCGAGGTTTATGAACTGCGGGAGCTTCAGGGGTTCAAGGCGGAGGAGACGGCGGAAAAGCTGGGGATCACGGTCGCGGCGGTGAAGTCTCGCCTTCACCGGGCTCGGGAGCATGTGCGTCGGCAGTTGGATGAGAGCGTTTGCGGGGGCTGAGGGAAAGAACCAAAATCTATGAGGTGCGTTTCAATTCTTGAATATAGCTTGCATTGACTTGGCGCCAACAAAGGTTCATCGCTAGGTTTCTGCTTTCAACTATGTCAAATCACTCCTTAGTCTAGGGAACTTTCCACCACAAGCCGAGTATAGTATGTTTAGGACCTAGACCAGTGAAATGTGATGGTCCTCCAGGGCTCACGACGAAAGTCGGGGCCCTATTTTATACGTAGTGTATTTGTGCGATATTTGGGTTTCTCGGGTCTGGGCACCGTTGTGAGATATCGTTCAATCCGTGCTCTGCATTAAGTGAGACAATCACATTGTTTGGTTGCACCTGCTGGAGCATAAAATACGCGCAAACATCGGCAAGCTGAACGCCATGATATTCGTCAGACTTGACGGCAATTGGGGCAAGTGGCTGTTTTGGCAAACTATGGCAAAGCGACCTATGGAGCGCTCGTACCGATCCAATTTGATTTTCATCCACTAGGGCGTGACCTTTCATTCCACGGTTGAGAAGAACTGCATCGAACTCAGACAGCAGTTTTGCAAAAACATCTAAGCGCATCTGTCGCTGAAGCTGGTTCTTGTCACGATTCGACTTTCCTACAACGACTCTTGGCGTGCTTGAATCGGCAAGTACGTTTATGATGGCAATATTAGGGACAGTTGAGCAATTTGCCATAAAACGGCGAAGCCAATGAACCCGCACGCCGACGTGAGTTCCAGTTGGAAAGCCGTGGCCGTGGTGAACCCAGTCGACCGCATGAATCTCCATAGCACTGTTGGCGCCGTAGACTCCAAGAGCATTTCGAAACTGCAAGCAACAATCTTCGAAATTGCTTTGAGCTATTTTCGGAACGAAGACCCCCGTGGCACCAACATAGAATCGGGACGAAGATGAGGGAGGGCTTCCTGTTTCGTCGACATAGAGCCATCCACCAAATGTTCTTTCATGCCACTTAGGCACAAGTTTGTCATTCCAATAAACTTTGATAGGCTGAGTTCGCTTTACAGCCCACTTTCTTGGCTCGCGCAGCAGGCGCAATACAAACCGCGCTGATTTGTGCAATTCTCAGTCCTCACCCTTTTGGCGACGCACCCACCAATGGGCAGTATCAGCCGGCGACATTACTCTGCTTTCACCGTCCCGCCGAATGTAAACCTTGTCATCAAAGGTGAACATGGTTGAGCGATCTGGTTTTATGTCGACACGCGCGATCGTTTTTCCATCAATGGGAATAAACCTTACGCGAACGAGGTCGCTGGGGTCGGGGCGGAGTTTGACTCCGAATGCCTCCTGCAGTTTCCGTTGAAACTTGTCGGCGGTTTCCAGTTTTTCAAGGTCGCGGTCAATACCGACGATCTGGGCATCGTCATTCACCCCGATGAGGATCGTCCCACCCTCACGGTTAAGCATCGCACAGATCGCTTTCATCACATCCTGAACCCGGTCACCGTGCACGGCTCCTAAGCGGACATCATGCCAAAGGGTCTCCTTAAATTCAAGGGTTACGGTTTCTAGCCTCTGGCGAAGAAGCATCCGGATATCAGACTGATCCCTAGAAACGGCGTCTTCGTAAGAGTCGCCTTCTCCAAAGTAAAGGAACTCAACACGTTTATTGATCTCCGCTTCTAGCTTACTAACGTCGGTTTCAGCATTAAGCTTTTTTTTATCCAGAATCTGCTGAACTAAGCTCGTCAGTTTTCCCTTTTCTAAATCTGGTGGATTGACAATCGGAAGGCGCTCAACTTCCTGCGACCGGAGTTCAAAAGTGCTGCCCTGCAGCGGCGAACAGATACTTACCAGGTATTCCCATACAGAATCACTATTAAGAACGGCTAACAGCCAAAGATCATTTGCAGTGTAAATGAATCCCTTATCATTGGTCACACCTCCAGGTTGAGTTAAGGCAAACCTCGGCTCTGTCACCATGACCGGATAGATAATGTTTGAACTATCAAATGCTTCCCAATAGGCAATATCATCTTGTATTTCAAACCACTTGTAATTACCCGCCTTTCTACCTGGCCAGCTCCTCTCTGAATCGTTCCAGTCTGACGGCTTTGGCTCCAAACGATCCCTGTACTTTAGCAAGTGTTTCTTTACAGCAGAATAGTTATCAATTTGAATACCCCGTCTTGTAAAAACCAACCAGCGATCATTATCCTCCACCACCCACCGCCGAATATCCCTTCCAATCGCTAGCGGCTTTATGATTTCTGCGCTCTTCGGGTCTTCAGCGATTAGTTCGGCACGCTTCGCGCCATCGATCACGAAAACTCCTTCCTTTCGCACGACTCGCACCCCAGACGGGACAGATTTCCCGTACATCTTGCCGTCGTCACCGATCTTCACTTCGTTGAGCCCGGTTAGAATGCCGCGATATATTCGGCCCTTCACATACTCGCCGAGGGGCACTCCTCGCTCCCGCATCTTAGCCAACTTTTGGGCGGCCTCACCTATCTCCAGTCTCCACGTTCCCTCCCGGCCAAGGGAGCCCACTGGTAAGTCCCCGCCCCATTCTGCAATCGCAGTCGGCAAGTCTGGATACGGAGGGTTAAGCGATGTCACGGCGGTGAAGCGAGTTGTGGACTCGCTCTTGTCGCCCTCTATCCGCTTAGTTGCCAAAGTGATCAGTGGGTAAGCGATCGTGCCCTGAAAAATTGGTAGATCCCCGAAATCGATCAACTGCCGAACATGGCTTCGGACGGCGATTTGTCCCCTAAGTTTCTGACCATACGCCGCTTTTAACCACTTGTTGCTAGTGATGAACGCGAACTGCCCCCCCGGGCGCAAAAGATCTAAGGAACGGTCCATGAAATAGACCAGCAGATCGGCGGTCCCGGTGGCGGTCTTGGGATAGGCGGCGACGAGGGCGGACTTGTAGTCGCTGCCAACCGAACGCAAGAGTTCTCCTGAGTTCACATAGGGGGGATTCGCTACGACAATGTCGAAGCCGGGAAAACGACGAGTTCGAGTGGCGAGTTCCCCTTGGCCGCGACGCCCTGCCTCCACATCGAGATTCAGAGCGCCACCCATTGTTTCTTCCGAATCTTGAGGATCAAAGACTTCGGCAAACTCCACCTCCCAGTCGAACGGCATTTGTGAGAGGGACCGCAGACTGCTCCTGGACAATTCGCCCTCGAAAGCATCCGAAATCCTGGTCCGTTGTTTTTTCATTTGTTCCCGAGTCGGTCGGGTTTCACCAGGCTTCGGGTGGAAAAATCTTCCCTTCAATCGTGTGTACTCTCGTATCTCTTCACGCGGATACCCCAGCACGTTTTGTGCAGGAAAGAGGGGGGAGGCTATTGAATCTCCCTGCATAATCAAGAAATCGAAGTTCGGCAATGGCTCCGGCTTCTCCCCTTTGTTCTCAACGACCAAAGAGAGCCAGACGCGAAGACGTGCCAAGCGAATCCCCGTCTCGCTTAAATCAACACCATAGACGCATCGCTGAAGAATGCGGAGTTTGGTTTCGTAGAGGTGCTTCTGGTTTACGTTGCGTCCCTTATCCCGACTCACCTCGACCCGGTCCACGAGATCAAAGATGCGCTGTAGCAACATTAAGAGATAGGCACCGGATCCGCAAGCAGGATCGACGGCTCGGATCTCGAACAACCATTCAAGGGTGTCTTGCAACTCAGACGGAAGAAATGCGGGGCCATCCTCTCCTTTTTGGGGTTCGACACGGTCCTCATCCACGAGAATCGCAGCTTTCTCGGCACTTAAACCACGATCAACAAGGTAGCCCTTGATCGCCTCATTCACCATGAACTCAACGATTGGACGAGGGGTGTAATAAGTGCCGCTCCCATGTCGTTCAGACGCGATGATCAGACGCTCAAAGATCTTGCCCAGCATTTCCGGGTCCACGGCAACTTCTTGATCGAGCGGGGTGGATTCGGTGACCGTAAAGTTGTAGCGGGCGAAGAGCCCACCGGTCTCGGAGAGAACTTCGCCAAATGCTGTATCCGGCAGTTCAATGCCTGGGATATCTAGAGGGTCGTCTCGATCAAACAGGCCACCGTTCAGGTAGGGAACGTCACCAATATCCGCACTGAACTTTCCTTTCGTCGGACTAGAATCTTCCGTATCCAACTCGGCAAAAACGGCGCGGAGCATTCCGTAGAAAGTCTTGAAGCTACCGCGTGGTCCTTTAAAGAGATCGAACAGGTACCCGTCTTTCGAACCATTGGGCGCGCGCAACCACCCCATTCTTTGGATGAACGCGATAAAGAGGAGGCGATTGAACAACAATTGTGTCCAGGCGTGCGCCTGCTTGTCGTCCGCCGCTCCTTTTACCTGGCTGAGGACATTGGCAAATACTTGCGCGTAGTCTCGATAAAACTGCTCCGTGAGCCCTTCCACGTCCCAAGCCTTGTCCCAATTGACACGCGCCGACCATTCGAGCCGTTCGAGGTTATGAGTTAAGACGGTTCGACCAATGAATTCCCGCCGCCAACCAAAAGATCGGATGCGAGGCACCCGTTTTTCTTGCTCTTCAAAGAGCACAAAACGCACGTCAGCAAATGGACTTGCATCCTTGTCCGATGGCGCGGCGACAATGAAGATCGTATCTCCGATGCCGGTGTGGTCTTCAAAGCGGCCCGTTTCCCGAATGATGCCTTTAAGAGACCTCAGAAGTTCTCGGAGGTCGCGCCGCACGTAGGGTTGACTAAACTCAGCCAGCAGGATGAGCCGCTCTCCTTCAACGCCCGCGGGAACAAGCCTTGAGACGGACACTTCGCTCCCAAACTTGACGCCTTGAGCAATCTCCGGCTCCTCCTGAAACGCTTCTTCAGGATCGACCGGCCATCCTAAACCTACTTTCAGGAGGTCGGCGAGAGAAGAACGGTCTTGAACCGCGTCGACGAGGTCTTTGAGGGAGGGGGGAGGCATGGGAGTGAGGTATTAGGCAGTAGGTATTAGGTATTAGGCTCCAGTGACGATATTTGGGGACTTTTGAAGTTCCATCCAGCATACCAATTCGACCGCCACGGCTTGGGTACGGTCGGGGATGGACGCGAGGGCCTGGGACCTTAGTTTTTTGAGTCCGGCCTTGAGCAAATCCAAATTCTCGGGCTTTCCACTCGGTTCACCGAGGACAGTTTGGGACAGCAGATCCAGGAGAGCGGCCGGGTCCGAAAGGATGCGACCCGAATCATCCAGGAACAGGAAACGGGGGGCGCCGATGACCGATTGGAAACGACGTAGATCGGGAGGGGATACCGTATCTTCCGGTTGCCAGTCCTTTCCGGCTCCCTCGGGCCGCCGCCAAACAACTCTAAAGAGAGTGAATATCCCCTTCCTTGGAGCCCTTTCCCAGACTCCCAGCCCGCCCAAGGGAAGCTGATTCACCAGTGCCCTTTCTTCCGAATCAAGGGCTACTTGTCTAACGTATTCAATAAGTTGGGATTCCCGTGGGGTGGTCCCGCCTTCATAGAGAGCATTGAACTCCTTGAGCGTTCCGGCGGCATCGGTGCTCTTAAAGAAAGAGGCATCGAGACCAAGAAGGTAACTTATTTTACGCTGTCGGTTTTCGACGGTATCCACCAAGCCAATCACGCTGTTAATTGCGGCGGGCGGAAAAACATTGAGGATATCGAATTCATGATCGGGATCTTCATCTCGGAGTCGCCTATCGACACGGCCGATGCGCTGAATCAGGCGGGTAGGATTCCAATGGAGGTCGTAGTTAAGGATGCAACCTGCTTCCTGTAAATTGACGCCCTCGGCCAAGACATCCGTGGTGACGAGAATGTGCAATTCCTCCAAAGGGGCCATTTCAAGTAGCCCGCCTTTTCGGGGAAGGTCGTTATACTTCGGGGAGAAGGCATTGAGGATCCTGGCCCGAGTATCGCCGCCAACCTCTGCGGTCACTAAGCCGACCTTTTCTTTCACTAACTTGGGAAGCTCTCTCTGAATGTAGTCGGCGGTTCGCCGACTTTGGCTAAAGAGGAGCACTTTTCGTCCCAGATTCCGCTGAGCTAAGACGTGGCGGGCGACCTCATGGAGTTTTGAATCCGTCTCTCTTTGGGCACTGAGACACTTTGAGTGAATGCTTTCCAGGTGCTCCAGATCACGGAGGATATCGTCTCGCCAGGCATCCACCCGGTGGGTTTTGGCACTGAATTCAAGCTCTTGCAGACGTTTAATGGCTCGCTTTTCTTCACGGCAGATGTAGTCATCCGTTTCGCCGCCACTGGCTTCATCCGATACCGCATCTTCAGCCTCGAAGCCCAGATCGGGCTCTGGCTCAGGGTTCGCGGGGAGACGCGTCCACTGCTCATGCCGCTGGAGCGCGGATTGCACTTTAGGCTCTTCTCCACAGTAGTGGCGCAGGCGAAGCGCTAAGCCCTGACCCAGGGCCTCGATGATCGATTGGAACGCGACGGTGGAACTTTCCAACTGCTTCATCACATTGATGAAGACCATCTTCGCAAGAAACGCCTCGATCTGGGCCTGGCGGTTGCCGATGGACTTGGACCTGAGAAACAGATTAGGAAGATAGCCGCTGAATTTGAGGCCGTGCTGTGGCGCAGGACCGAAATTGGCCTTAACCTCGCGGTCCGATTCGCTGGCCTTACTGACTTCGGCAGTGTACTTAGCGAGATATTTGCCAAGTTCTTCAAAGCGCAGAGTCGCCTCACGGATGAGAGATTCGTGACCATCACCCAGTTCGTATCGAATCTCTTGAGGATCTGTCCGGTGCGGAAAGCGGAGCCGCTTTCCAGCAGCTTCCGCAAGCTCACGGCAGGTCTTTCTCGAACGCTGGATGGCCACCGATTCGAGCGCGGCTCCCAGTAAGGTATCCGTTAGGAGGGAATCATAGTCAAACAATGAATCTTGGTCCGGTGGTGGTCCGGCTTTAGCAACCTCTTTGTCTCGATTTCTGGCCTGGCGACTCAGTTGGAGTCGCGCGATTCCAGAGATCGTTCCACCCTCGTGGGTCAGTAGTTGGAATTGGTTGGTTAGGTCTTCATACCGCGTATTTACGGGCGTAGCGGTCAAGAGAATGATCTTCTTTCGGCCCCTTTCGTTCGGCGCTACGGCTTCGTAGAGATTCTTGTAGCGTTGAGTTGCGGAATTGCGGAAGTTGTGCGACTCATCGATAACCACCACATCGAAGTTCTGGATAAGATCTCGCAATCCTTCGGCATCCTCCGTGTCCTTTTCAGGATCAAATCCAAACCATGTCATGGGGAGCCCTTGAATGCTCTTCGAGAACTGCCGGTTGTAGGATCCCAAGTATCGCCGGAGATATCCTTCCCACGAACTCTTTAGAATGGCCTTCGGCGCAACGAGGAGGACTCTGGAACCTTCGCTGAGCCAATGCTCCATGAGGGCAAGCGCTACAAAGGACTTACCCAAGCCCACACCATCGCAAACCATGACGCCGGGTTCGCGTTGTAAGATCCGAAGCGCTTGGCGATAGGCATGCTCTTGGTGAGGATCAAGGAGGGGAAGAATCTCAAGTGGTTTAAGGGGCGCCCGTCCCTGCACATGGTCGCCCCAGGCGAGGAGAGCTTTTAGATAGATGGCGTGTGGCTCGTAGAGACGAATCTGCCGCTCTAGATACTCCGCGAGAACCTCCGTAAAGTCGTCTTCTTCGGCCTCTTCCCACTTTGCCTGGTACCACGCCACTAGCTTTTCGGTCTGTTCCTCTTGCGTTTTAAGGTTGAGCTCAACGTTTTTGGTAAGTCCACTGCGCGTGAAGTTCCCGCTGCCAACGATGCTGGAGATTGGCGGCTCGCCGGTGCGATGCGAAATGTAGAGCTTGGCGTGGAAGTTTTCTTTGCGGTAGATGCGGGCTTCGAGACGGCCCTCTTCAATGAGTCGCTTAGCGCATTGGAGACCTTGCAGAAGCGGGTCTTCTTTCCGGTCTTCCAGTAAGTTCTCGTCGGACTGAGTTTGCAAGGCTTGCAGGATCGCATTGCGCTGCCTGGGATTGGCCTCCGCGCCGTATAGCAGCCGGATCTTATCGGCCTTCAGGAGGTTCTCGCCGACAAGGTTGAGCGCATCAAGAGAAAAGAATGCGGTTGCAATCCAGAGTTCGCGCCCGTCAACCGTGATTTTTTCCAGCGCCTTCTGAAGCGTGTTGTCGCCTTGATTGTCGACGATGCTGGTGAGGGAGAGGGGAAGCACAACGGACATGCGAACCTTAAGTATAGGATTTTTAGTGACTTTTGGGCAACGGCGGCTGGGAGGTTGTAAGTTGAGGGAGTGATAGAACCGGTTTTGCAGAGGTTTCCGGCGGATGTGGCTCGGGCTCGGGGGGATGAGAATTCTTTGGTGGCGCATCGGGAGTTGGTGGCGAAGGCGAAGAAGGGGGGGATTGACCTTTACTTTGTGGGGGATTCGATCACGCGTCGGTGGGGGACGAGTGATGCGGTTTGGAAGCCGATGCTGGAGAACTGGACGGCGAACTTCTTTGGGTGGAACGCGGGGAATTTTGGGTGGGGGGCGGACATGACCCAGAACATCCTTTGGCGGCTCCAGAATGGCGAATTGGACGGGGTGAACCCCAAGGTCATCGTGCTGATGGCGGGGACCAACAACGTGGGGGCGGGCTATAGCGCGGAGCAGGTGGCGAACGGGGTCTCGGCGATCCTCAAGGTGTGCCACGAGAAGGCGGGCAAGGCGACGATCGTGCTCACCGGGATCACGCCTCGAAACGACCAGATGAAGTTTCTGCCGGTGATTCGGGAGACGAACGCTCGGTTGGCGAAATTGGCAGATGGGAAGCGGGTTCGGTTCTTGGATGTGAATTCGGGGCTGGCGGACGGCCAGGGGAAGCTGTTTGAGGGGATGACGGTGGACGGGCTCCACTTGAGCGCGAAGGGGTACCAGGTGTGGGCGGATGGGCTGCGGCCGATCTTGACGGACCTGCTGGGTCCGCGGGCGAAGACGGATCATGCGCCGGAGCCGACGGGAGACCCTAGTGTTGGGGGACGGGGTGCGGGGGGCGGGGTGCCGGGAACTTCGTGAAGGGACTGCGCACTTCGTGCAGGGACTTCGCCGCTACGCGGCAGGGACTGCGCACTTCGTGCAGCGGCAAGGTGTTAGGTGTTAGGGCGCTTCGCGTTAGGTGTTAGGGTCGCTTCGCGACTTGGGCGTTTCTCTTTGAAATTGTTCTTGTTTGCGTATATTATTATCATTCCTAAATAAGTCAGAGGTAACGAAGCCCATGATCTTGCTTGCACTACTTGCTCAGTCAGTCACAACCCTTTCCCTCGATTTCTCCAAGCCCGGCGTGGCGGTGAGTCCGACGCTTTATGGACTCATGACGGAGGAGATTAATCATTCTTACGACGGCGGCCTTTATGGGGAGCAGGTTCGGAATCGGTCGTTTAAGGACCATCGGGAGCAGGCTCCGCATTGGAGGGCGGTTGGCGAGGGGGCTTCGATTGCTTTGGAGCCGACCGGCGGGATCAATGCGGCGATGCCGGCTTGCCTGAAGGTGAAGGGCGGGGCGGCGAATGAGGGGTACTGGGGGTTTAGGATTCAGCCCGGGACCCGATACAAGCTCTCGGTTTGGGCGAAGGCGGACCGGGCGGGGAGTATCGAGGCTTCGCTAGAGTCGGCGGACGGGAGCAAGGTTTACACGAAGACGACTTTGACCGGGGTTGGCAGTGGGTGGTCGAAGCTGGAGGGGACGCTGGAGACGAGTCGGTCGGTTCCGGCAACGACCGACGGGCGTTTGGTACTGAAGACGGGGGCAGATCGGACGACTTGGCTGGGGATGGTTTCGCTGTTTGGCCCAACCTTTAATAACCGTCCCAACGGGAACCGGCCGGACCTGATGCAACTGCTGGCCGATATGAAGCCGAAGTTCTTGAGATTCCCGGGGGGCAACTACCTGGAAGGGAGCACCTTCAAGGATCGGTTTAATTGGAAGAAGACCTTGGGACCGATCGAGACTCGGCCAGGGCACCAGGCGCCTTGGGGTTATCGTTCGACGGATGGCATGGGGCTGCTGGAGTTTTTGGAGTGGGCCGAGGACATGGGCTCGGAGCCAGTGCTGGGGGTCTTTGCGGGTTACGTCTTGAACGGAGACGTGATTGAGGCGGGGACGGAGCTGAGCGGGTTTGTTCAGGACGCTCTGGATCAGATTGAGTACATCACGGGCGGGCCGAAGACGAAATGGGGCGCGCAGCGGGTGAAAGACGGGCATCCGAAGCCGTTTCCCTTGCGGTACGTGGAAGTTGGCAACGAGGACGCGTTTGACGTCTCGGGGAGCTATGAGGGGCGGTTTGTTCAGTTCTATGACGCGATCAAGAAGAAGTATCCGAAGATCAAGGTGATCTCGACGACGGGGGGCAAGGACTGGCTGGGACGTCGATTCCCGATTACGGCTCGGAAGCCGGACTTGCTGGATGAGCACTACTATTCCAGCACTTGGGAAATGATGGCCATGGCGACCCAATACGACGCCTATGACCGGAAGGGGCCGAAGATCTTTGTGGGCGAATGGGCGGCGCAGGACGTGCCGGAGCCCTGGAAGGATGCCGCGAAGAAGGGGCCGACCCCGAACCTGAAATGCGCGTTGGCGGATGCGGCGTTTATGACGGGGATGGAGCGGAATTCGGACGTGGTGGAGATGGCTTGCTACGCGCCGCTCCTGGTGAACGTGAACCCGGGCGGACGGCAGTGGGCGGTGAATCTCATTGGGTATGACGCGCTCTCTAGCTTTGGTTCGCCCTCCTACTACGCGCAGAAGATGATGATGGAGCGCGTGGGGGATCGGACGGTGCCGGTGAGCCTCTCGGGGGCGCCTACCCAGAGCGAGGGTGGAAGGACACTGCCGGGGATCTTTACTTCGGCGACTCGGGATACGAAGTCCGGGAAGGTTTATGTGAAGATCGTCAACGCGTTGCCGACGGCGCAGGAGATCCAGTTTGAGGTGAAGGGCGCGAAGGTGGCGAGTTCGGGGTCGATCACGTTCTTGAGCGGGCAATTGCCGGACGTGAATTCGATTGAGGAGCCGTTTAAGGTTGCGCCGAAACAAGAAGCGGTGACGGGGCTATCGGGGTCGTTCCGTCGGACGGTGCCGGGGTATTCGGTGAGCGTTTTGGAGCTTCGTGTTAACGAGTAGGGGTTAGGGGCGCTTCGCGCCGGGCGTTGGGCGCTCCTTTTGCGCAACCCCCTTGGGGTTGATTTCGATCTCGGTTCATTACCAGGGTAGGCAGCTTTGCTGCCAACCTTTCGCTAGAGTGCGGAACCCCTGTGGGGTTCTTTGATTCCTTGCAACCCGTCAAGGGCGGGGCGACCGTGCTACTTTTGGTCGATCCAGGTGAAGAAGGATTGGACGGTGGATTCGGTGGGTTGGGTGGCGTCTAGGATGTGCCAGCGGGCTGGGTCGGCGTGGGCGAGGGAGAGGAAGCCAGCGCGGACTTTTTGATGGAACGATAGGGGTTCTTGGTCGAGGCGATCTTTGGTTTGGATTCTGGAGAGGCCAATTTGGGGGTCCAGGTCCAGGAGAAAGGTGGCGTCTGGGATGAGGCCGCTGGTGGCGAAGCGATTGGCGGCGGCGACGAATTCGGGGTCGAGGCCGCGGACGATGGCTTGGTAGACGTAGGTGGAATCGGCGTGGCGGTCGCAGAGGACAATTTTGCCTTCGGCGAGGGCGGGGCGGATGATGGTCTCAACGTGGTTGGCGCGATCGGCGAGGAAGAGGAAGAGTTCGCTCTTGGGGGGCATGGCTTCGCCGTGGAGGAGGAGTTCCCGGATGCGGGCTCCAAATTCGCCGGAACCGGGCTCTCGGGTGACGAGCACTTCCCTGCCTTCTTCACGCAAACGGTGCGCGATGGCGGCGATGGCGGTGGTCTTTCCGGCTCCTTCGGGTCCCTCAAACGTTACGAACACGGGTGGATGATACTCGTCTAGCTAGCTTAGGTTCCCGGCAGGCGGGTAAACCTTGGAGATGCCCATTCCCGAGGACGCGATGGTTTCTCAGTTGTCCGCGATCCTCTCCCCCGACCAAGTGCTGTCCGGCCCTTCCGTTCAGCGCGCTTATGACTGCGACGCCTACACCGTGGACCGATCCAAGCCGACGGCGGTGGTGATGCCCGATTCGACCGAGCAGGTGGCGGCGGTGGTGCGGTGGTGCGTGGCCAACGAGGTTCCCTTTACCGGTCGCGGGGCGGGGACGGGGTTGAGTGGAGGAGCCCTGCCAGCTTTGGGCGGGGTGGTGATCTCGACGAAGCGGCTGACGCAGATTTTGGAGATCGACCTTGAGAATCGGTGTTTGAAGGCGCAGGCGGGGATTGCGAATAAGCGGATATCCGATTCGGTGAAGACGGAGGGGCTGCACTTTGCGCCGGACCCCTCTTCACAGACGGTTTCGACCTTGGGTGGGAACATAGCCGAGAACGCGGGGGGACCGCACACCTTGAAGTACGGGGTGACGGCGCAACACATTCTGGGCGTGACACTGGTGGATCCGACGGGCGAGATTTTGGAGTTGGGAGGCAAGGTTTCGGGCGGACCGGGGTTTGACTTTGTTTCGCTGGTGGTGGGGTCCGAGGGGACGCTGGGGATTGTGACGGAGGCTTGGGTGAAGTTGACGCCCTTGCCGACAGCGGTGAAGACGGCGCTCGCCGCATTTTCGACCGTGCGAGACGCGACGGAATCGGTGGCGGTGATTATTGCTTCGGGGACGATTCCGGCGGCGCTGGAAGTGATGGACAAGGGGATTTTGCATGCGCTGGAGGCGGCGTTTGGGTTGAAGTATCCGGTGGGGACGGCGGCGCTTTTGCTGGTGGAATGCGACTCCAATGACGCGGATTCAGCGCACGAGATCGTGGAGCGGGAGATGGAGACGGTGGAGGCGATCTGCAGGGCGAATCGGGCAATGGAGATCTCGGTGGCGGCGGATGAGGCGGAGCGGCAGCGGCTTTGGACGGCGCGGAAGAAGGGGGTCGGGGCGATGGGGCGGATTGCGCCTTCGATCGTGACTCACGACGGGGTGATCCCTCGCTCGAAGCTCCCGGACATGCTGGACTTTGTTTACGATGTGGCGGCTCGGCACGGGGTGGGGGTGGCGAACCTGTTTCACGCGGGGGACGGGAACTTGCATCCTTGCTTCTACTTCGACGATCGCGATCCGGTACAGGTGAAGGCAGTGGTGGAGGCGGGTGAGGAGATCATTCGCCGGTGTCTGGAATTGGGGGGATCGATTACCGGCGAGCATGGGATCGGGGTAGAGAAGATCGATTTAATGCCGCTAATGTTCTCGGAAGACGATTTGCGGTTGCAGGCGATGGCGAAGTCGATTTTCAACTCGGGGGAGCTTTGCAATCCGTGCAAGGTTTTGCCGAACCAGAAGAGTTGCGTGGAGCACAAAAAGCGGTGGCGCGGGGTGGCTTGGTGATGGTGGTTCGCGAGGAATGCCCGAAGAGCACCGAGGAACTGGCAGAAGTTGTCCGGCGGGAGCAGACGGTTATTTGCGGGGCTTCTGGTCCGTTCTCGATGCCAACGCCGTATTTGGAAGCAATTCGATCTAAGAGCACTGAGCGATTGAATCGTGGGCTACCGGATGATCTCAAGCTGGATTCAAGTGAGATCGACACGTCTCAGTTACCCGCCCCCGAAAGCTACGTCCACATAAAGATGTCTGAACTATCCAGCATCACGAAGCTCTCTAAAGAAGACTTGGTGGTTTCGGTTCAGGCGGGGATGAGCCTCGGCCGATTACAGGATGAATTGGCTGAGCATGACCTCTGCTTGCCGGTTTCCCTGCAATCGGGCTATCCCGGGCAGGAGGATTCAGACGAGTTCGACGCGGGGACGTGGTTGATGGACATCAATCCTTTGGAATGGTATGTGAACTTCGATCTTCCCCATGGCAACGAGAGTCTGCATGGGTCATGGCGCGACTGGATTTTGGGGATGACAGTGGTATTGGCCGACGGAACCATTGCCAAGGCGGGAAGCTCCGTGGTGAAGAATGTGGCGGGTTACGACCTGCATCGATTTTTGATTGGGGCTCGTGGGACTCTGGGGATCGTTACCGAGTTGACACTCAAGGTTTTGCCTCGAAAAACACTCTTGCCCTGCCCCGTTCAATTCTCGCCGAAAGTGAGAGCGGGAAATGGACCGGCCCTCATTGATGCAAAGATTGGCATTCATCGCGTTCCTCGCTCGGAGTTTCAGCAAGCAATGGAGTTCTATGGTGGTAGAGCTCTGGCTTGGGATTCTGAAACGGGCACGATTTGGGCTGATTTGAATCACGATGAATCAAGTCCAGGGATATCAGGTGGATGGGTGGTTCGCCGCTTTTGCGGCCCTCGCAATCTGGAGGTCGCTGATCCGGCGATGGTGAAGTTGATGCGGCGGGCGAAAGAGGTCTTTGATCCGGGGCATAAGTTGAATCCGGGGGCGATGGGGATTTTTTGATGAAGGACCTGACCGATCTGACGACGCAGTGCATCCGATGTGGGTTCTGTTTGGAGTCTTGTCCGACGTTTGTGGTGACGGGCAAGGAGACGGAGTCGCCTCGGGGGCGGATTTATCTTTCTCGGAGCGCCGAGGAAGGCAAGATCGCTTGGGAAGAGGCGCGGCCGCATTTGAATGCTTGTTTGGGGTGCCGGGCTTGTGAGACGGCTTGCCCGAGTGGCGTCCACTATGGCGAGATTTTGGAGTTGGCGCGGGATCGACTGGAAAAGCGGCACGGGAGCTTTGCCAAGAAGGCGCTGCTGGCGGGGATGACAAAGCCAGGGCGGCTGCGGATGCAGTTGGGGTTGGCGAAGCTCTTGCCCGGGAAACGTATTCCGGGAGTCTTAAGTCGGCTCTTGAGTGGTCAGGCTCCGGAAGCGGACCGACCGGTGGCGCCGTCGGCTTACTCGTTTCCTCCGCTTGATGAGGCCCCCCTACCGCCCATCAAGGGAGAAGTTTACGTGCTGGAAGGGTGCGTGATGCGGGTGCTATACGGGCGCGTGAATGAGATTACGAAGCGTCTGCTCCGGCAGGTGGGATTCGCGGTTCGGGTGGTGGATCAAGGGTGTTGTGGGGCCTTACACGCACACAACGGGTACCTGGACGCGGCGCGGTCGATGGGGCAAGGGCTTTCGGCTCAGTTCTCGGACGATCTGCCGATCGTGGTGAATTCGGCGGGTTGCGGGAGCACGATGAAGGAGTACGAGAACCTTGGCGTTGCCTTGAGGGGGCGAGTGTTCGATGCGGCGGAATTCCTGGCGGCGAATGGCTTGGGAGAGGTTCTATCGACGCGCGGAAAGCTAGAGGCAACGGTGACGTATCACGACGCTTGCCACCTTTCGCATGGGCAGGGGATTCGGCGGGAGCCTCGGGAACTGTTGGCAGCGATTCCGGGGGTGACGATGGTGGAGCTTAACGAGGCGGAAATGTGCTGCGGGAGCGCAGGAATTTATAACCTGACCCAGCCGAAGATGGCGCGGACGCTTTTGGAAAGGAAGTGGGGCAACGTGGAGCAGACAGGCGCCTCGATTGTGGCGACGGGAAATCCAGGTTGCCATGCTTGGATCTCGCAGGCGGCCCGGGAGCATGGGCAAACAGTGGAAGTGCTCCACACCTTGGAAGTGCTCGAGCGTGCGCTTAGCGGCTCCAGCTAAAGCGGGACCAGAATCCGAGACGACCGGGATCGTAGTCGATTGGTTTTCGGTAGGTGTGCATCGGGTGGATGAAAGGCGGGACCGCGGAGGCGGTGACGTCGGGGAAACAATGAACGACCTCGGCAAGGCTCAGCCAGCGGTTGATGTACTCGCCTTTGGAGCCGGAATAGCAAGCGCGGACTTCGGCGACTTCTAGGCGAGGTTTGCCAAGGACGGCGCGGCGGGAGATCACTTCTTCGAGATCTTGCTGGCGGAACCGCTCGGTTGGTGTGAGGTGGAGGGCACCCCCTTTATCGCCGTGGCCATAGAAGAAAAATCCGTCTGCTTCAACGAGGGCTTCCTTTAGGCTTTCGGCAGTGGGTTGAACGAGAAGATCGCCGCCTCGCCTACCGAGACAGAAGCCAAAGGCCATGTCTGAAAAGGGCACCCGGGCCTCATCTCCGCGAACGATGACGAACTTGTTCAAGGTCCCATTCATTATCCACGGCGGTGGTTTTGGGGGAAACTATATGGCCTAAGGAACCGAAACATCCTTGCTTGACTTCCGTAGAAGAAGCGGTATGTCACCGCGCGAGGAAGCCGTTCAGACTATGAGTAACTCCCCTAAGCAAACGCTCGTGGATATCCAGAGCAGCCACGACGAACGCAATATTGCCATCGATAAGGTGGGCGTTCGCAATGTGAAGTATCCGATGTACGTGCGGGAGCGCGACAACGGGCCTCAACACACTCATGGCGTTTTCACGCTGACGGTGGATTTGCCACGTGAATACAAGGGCACCCACATGAGTCGGTTCTTAGAGGTACTAGGGGATCACAACCACGATCTGAGCGTGGAAACGATTCCACATGTCTTGGCCAAGCTTCGTGAGAAATTGCACGCCGATACGGCTCACTTGGAAGTCCGATTTACGCTCTTCCGCGAAAAGGCGGCACCGGTAACCGGAAAGGTCGGAATGATGGGATATGAGTGTGGCTTTTCGGCAACCGGGGGAACGACCAACTGCTTCGAACTTTTGTTGACAGTACCGGTCACGACGCTCTGCCCGTGCAGCAAAGAGATCAGTTCATTTGGCGCGCACAACCAACGAGGATACGTTTCCGTTCGGGTCAAACCCAATGGCGAAACGCTCTGGCTGGAAGATGTGATCGACATGATCGAGGCTTGTGGCTCGGCGCAGTTGTATCCGGTCTTGAAGCGACCAGACGAGAAGTTTGTGACAGAGCAGGCTTACGAGAATCCTCGGTTTGTCGAGGACATGGTTCGTGAAGTGGCGCTGGCGTTCGACAAGGACGACCGGGTGAAGGCCTACGAAATCGAGGTGGAAAACCACGAGTCGATTCACGATCACAACGCCTACGCCTTCCTGAAGCGAGAGAAAGAGTGAAGATGCGGCGAGGCGGGTGGCTATCCATCTTAGCAGCGGTTCCGTGCATTGCCCTCTGCGCGCAAACGACGGTCAATATCGAGAAGGTGTTTCGATACAGCGCTCCTAAGGGATATGGGCGTGATGATTCGCGAGCGGCAGGGGGACGAATTGGATTCTATGTCCTTTCCAAGGACGAGTACACGACCAACATTACCATTCGCTCCCTCAAGACCTCCGAAACATCTGCCGTGACTTTCGGCCGAGAAGCCCTTCCAAGCTTGAAGAAAGACCCGGAGATGAAAATTCTTGGGACCAAGACTTTTCAAGTTGGCGGTACGGAGGCGTTCGGGATCGCATCAGAGCGACAGGTGAGCAAAACCATGACGGTGGATCAATACCAAGTGATTGCCATCCGTAAGGGAATATTGGCCATCTTCACATTTTCGACGCTCAAGAAGAACTATGCCCGTGAATGGCCCATGTTTATGGCGTCTCTGAAGTCGGTCCGTTGGGCAAATTAAGAAATAGCATCGACCCTTCGAGCTAGCTCGAAATCGTAGGGCGAGATTCCATTTACATCGTGGGTATTCACGGCAACTTTCACGCGGCAGTAGCCAATGTGTATGTCTGGATGGTGGTTAAGGACATCGGCGGCATTTCCCACGGAAACCGCAAAGTCGATGCCTTCTTTGTAGGTCTCAAAGGTATAGGTTCGGGTCAGCTTGTCGTTTTGAATTGTCCAACCAGGTAAATCGGACAAGGCTTTCTGGACTTGTTCTTCGTTGAGTTTCGTATAGGCCAGTTCCATTTAGCAATGTTACACCCGATTTGAGCCTAAGATTCGGTGAGGGAGTCGGACTCCCGGCCCAAGGGCTGAGGAGGGCACAGGTACAATTTTTGTCAACGCGCGGACCTTTACCTGGTCGCGAGGAACCTGACAATGCCGTCCACCCAGAGCATATCACCCGTAGACTTATCCACTGCATCTGAAGTTTTTTACAATCTGAGCGTCGAAGAACTCGTCGACCATGCCCTCCTCTCGGACAATGCCGTCCAAGCCTCGAATGGAGCCCTCGTCTGCCGATCTGGCAAGTACACCGGTCGAACGCCAAAGGACAAGTACACCGTTCGCGAGCCTGGATCCGAGGCGAACATTTGGTGGGGCAATAACAGTGCGATGGAGCCCGGGACATTTGCGCACCTTCGGGAGAAGGCACGCGACTATGCGGCAGGCAAGCGACTTTATGTGGTGGACACCTTTGGCGGCGCCGACCCAGAGCACCGGATTGCAGTTCGGTTTATCGTCGAGCGACCGTATCACGCTCTCTTCATTAAGCAGCTCTTGATTCGTCCAACGGCCGAAGAGTTGGCCAACTTTCAACCTGAGTGGACGGTGGCGAATATGTGCCGACTGTACGCGGAGCCTGAGGTCGATCAGACTCGGAGCGAAGCGGTAATCGCCCTGAACTTCGCTGAGAAGCAGGTTCTGATTATGGGAACCGAATATGCCGGTGAGATGAAGAAGTCGGTATTCACCATCATGAATTACCTCCTCCCGCTCAAGGGGGTTATGAGCATGCATTGCTCGGCAAACATTGGGCAGGCGGGCGACACGGCCCTGTTCTTTGGCCTGAGCGGAACGGGCAAGACGACTCTCTCGGCCGATCCCGATCGATTCTTAATTGGCGACGACGAGCATGGCTGGACGGACCATGGCGTTTTCAACGTGGAAGGCGGCTGCTATGCAAAGTGCATCAAGCTGAGCAAGGAAGGCGAACCACAGATTTGGGACGCTATCCGGTTTGGATCAGTGCTTGAGAATGTGGTTCTCAAGGATGGCAACGTTCCCGACTACGATGACGCAACCTTGACGGAGAATACTCGCGCGGCTTATCCCATTGAATACATTGAAGGCGCACGCATTCCCAGCATCGGCGGACATCCCAAGAACATCTTCTTTCTCACCTGCGACGCCACAGGAACATTGCCTCCGATTTCTAAGCTAACGCCAGAGCAGGCAATGCTTCACTTCTTGAACGGCTATACGGCCAAGGTGGCGGGAACGGAAGCGGGAGTCACAGAACCTACACTCACGTTTTCCACCTGTTTCGGGGCGCCGTTCCTTCCGCTACGTCCGCACGCCTACGCTACTCTGCTTGGCGAGAAGATCAAGAAGCATGGTTCCCAGGTCTGGTTAATCAATACGGGGTGGACCGGTGGCCCCTATGGCATCGGCTCCCGGATGAAGTTGGCCTACACCCGAGCAATGATTCAAGCGGCTTTGGAAGGGAAACTTAGTAGCGTAGAGTTCGAATCAGATCCAATCTTTGGATTGGCAATCCCGACCTCTTGCCCCGGCGCTCCCGCCGAGATTTTGAATCCTCGCAACACCTGGGCTAACCCGGTGGAGTACGACGAGGCAGCAAAGAACTTGAATGCGCGATTCGTAGAGAATAGCGCCAATATCGAACAGGCGATCGGCGAAGCTTAGTTCATCGCTTACGAGCGTCCGTCCCAAGCGGGCGGACGCTTTTTTATTTCTATCCAGGCCGCCTCAAGTAAGGATTTCGACCAGGATTTATCGTTGCACATTCTTTGTTCGTATGCGAATTTTTGAGGGGTGTTTAAAGTCTAGGTAATTGAGAGAACATGATGAAACCCATTCACTCCAAATCCGTTACCTGGATCTTGGCGACCTTTATCTTTCTCATCCTGGCCTGGACCTTTCTGTTCACGCGTATGGGATCGCTCCTGCTCAGCGTTCTTTTGATCATTGCCGTTTGCTATCCACGGTGGAGAAGGTGGGCTATGCTGGCGCCCTTGGCTCTCCTGTGGGGCATGGCCAGCTTTGGCCCCTGGGACATATCGTTTGAGAACCGACCCGGGCCACCTCACTTTGCGCGATACGCGATGGGGCTGCCCGGTCCTGAGGCAATCGAACCCTCCAAACGCGGTGAGGTGGTGTTTGGTGGATGCATGAGTACAGGTTTTGAGCCAAAGTACGTTTGGGTTTGGTAGAGGTCAGGGCCTAAGGCGTTCGGCGGAGAGCTTCCCTCCCCTGCCATAATCGGAAGACACCCTCGAATTCAACTCAAGGAAAAAACACGCATGAAAGTAGCCATCATTGGAGGAGGAGGACGCGTCGGCTCTGATGCCGCATTCGCCCTACAGTTTGGCGGGATCGTTCGCGAGATCGCCCTTGTCGACATGAACGGGGACATGGCCGCCGGTGAGGCGCTTGACCTGCGTCATGGCGCAGCCCTGACCAGCAACCAGAAGTTCACGAGCTCAAACGAGTACGACATCGTCAACGGAAGCGACTGTGTTGTCATTACGGCCGGCCTTCGCCGCAAGCCGGATGAGAGCCGACTTGAGCTTATCAACCGCAACGTTGGCCTGTTCAAACAGATTCTTGAGTCCCTGAAGGGCGTCAAGTTGGCCGATGGCGCGACGATCTTGGTCGTTTCGAATCCAGTCGATATCTTGACCCATCTGGCGGGACAGAGCGGCATCGTTCCTCCCTCACAGGTTCTTGGCCTGGGTACGGTTCTCGACACTTGTCGATTCCGGTCCCTTCTCGCCGATCACTTCAATGTGAACGCGCTGGACGTGAAGGCGCTGATTTTGGGCGAGCACGGCGATTCCATGGTACCGATCTTCTCATCGGCCACGGTTGGTGGCGTTCCGCTGACCTCGATCCCGAACTATGAAGCCGAGATCGCGGGCGTTTTCGAATTCACCCGAAAATCGGGCGCTGAAGTCATCCGCTTGAAGGGTGGCGCGGGTCGCGCGGTTGGCGTTTCGATCAAGGAAGTGGTGGAGGCGATCGCTTTGAACAGCGAAGCAGTGCTGCCGGTTTCTTCTTTGCAGAGCGGCAAGCTTGGCATCAGCGGTATTTCGCTCTCCCTTCCGACGAAGGTTGGCCGACGTGGCGTCGTCGAAGTTCTGGAGCCCGCGGTGAGCGAGTCCGAGCGAGAGGGACTGCACAAGTCCGCCCAGAGTCTGAAGGACGTTCTGGCGCAAATCTCGTAACTCTCACGTTCTCGCCGGATCATTCGTGGTCCGGCGATTTTTTTTGCTCTCTACAAGCCCTTCATTCCCCGTTAGGGCTCACTCGAAATAGAGATAGAATTGAGCCATGATCGGGACTCTTGCGATCTGCCTCGTCCTCACTCAGAAAGGCACACCGCCCCACTATCCTGAAGGTTACTATCGCGTGGAGGCGATCAGCCCTACCGGCAAGTCGATCGACGCTAATCTTCCCGCAGGTTTGCAAAGGTGGATGCAACTCAAGGCCGATCACACTTGGTGGATTCGCGATGCGATGAGCGGATTCGAAGGCAAATGGTCTGTGAACGGCAAAGTACTGAGGCTCCTCATCACGACCGGTCCAACCGGTCCATTGGTCAAACGAGAGGCAATTTTGGCGACTCAGGTCAAGCGTGGCGTTTTTGAGTTTCAGTCTCCTTTTGGGAATAAAAAGGGCAAAACGCGTATGACTTATGACCCTCATTTTCTTACTCGCTCCAAGTCGGCAGGGCAGAAAGGCCCGAATTCGACAAAAAGTTAATTGCAATTCTCTCAAGATAACGATCGATGTTTCGTTTGTTCATTTTGGGAGGAGCGGCTTTCTTATTGGCGGGTTGCCAGTCGGCGCCATCAGTTGCGGGTTCATACCGCGTGGAAGTCGGCAATGGAACCGAAGTAGTCGAGGTTGGCAAACTTGCCTTGAAGGATGACGGTTCCTTTCAAATGAACTCGGGGCAAACCAACATGTCAGGAACGTGGCGTCAATCCGGAGACCGTGTCACTTTCGAAGCAGGAGGTTCAGCGGCGCAGATGTTATCCACCAAGGAGTTCAAGGCCGTAGGCAATCAACTCAAGCCAATTGTGGAGGGAAAGGAACTGACTCACTGGCGATTCACTCGGGAGTAGATCAGTTTTCTGCCGCAAAAAGCTCCATTTCAGCTATGGAGGGCATCCTTGATTGGCCGACAATTATGCAGGGTGAATTGGGTCTTTTGACAGAATTCACAAAACCTTGGAACCCTAAATCCGTTTGTTCCTGTAGTGGTTAACGAAAGAACCCGATGAAGGGAGTAGAAAAATGAGGATCTTCGACTTTGAAGCACAGCGTGATTTGAGCGACGTATCGATTTCGCTCAGCCGTGAGGAGGCAGTAGACCTACTCGCGACGCTGGAGCGACTTATCAAGCAGCCGAACCTCAGCAAAGTGTATCTGAGTCAAATTCAAGGCAATGTTATCGAGCGAGAACTCGCCATTGCCCTGGATCGCGAGACTCCGGCATTAGCCCAAATCGCTTGAGGTATCAAATTAGCAAGGCCGCACGACAATAGTCGGCGGCCTTTTTCAATGCTTCTTTAAAGTAAAAAACACGGTCGTTCCGTTTTCTGGGCTCGATTCTGCCCAAACCGATCCACCATGTCTATCAACGATTCTTCGGACGGTGGCTAATCCAATACCCGAGCCTTCAAATTCACCTGGAGAATGCAACCTTTGGAATGGCTTAAATAGTTGATCCTGATACTTCATATCAAAGCCTTCCCCATTATCTTGCACGAAAAAGACTTCTTCCCTTTGGCCGACTTGAATCGCGGGGGACTTGCGATTGGACGTAAATTTCCATGAGTTTCCAATTAGATTGTCTAGTACCACCGAAATGAGTCGGGAGTCTCCCACCGCAGTGAGGTTAGGTTCTATAAACACTGCGACATTTCGACCCGGGTTTGTCACTTCTAAAGAGTTCACGACTTCTTGAGCGATCACTGTGATGTCGATGGGTTCGAGATGGAGTTCCAGCGAGAGCAGACGAGATAAACGGAGAAGATCGTCGATGAGATGTGCCATCCGCTTCGAGGCGGAACGAATCTTGGCAATGCTCGCAATGCCGTCCGGCTGCAAGTGATCCTTGTGATCTAATTCTAGGATTCGCGCGAAACCATCGATAGCACGCAATGGTTGGCGTAGATCGTGGGATACGGAGTAGGCGAACGACTCCAATTCTTGATTCGCTATTTGTAGTTCGCGAGTCCGTTCGCTTACCAAGGATTCCAGGCTTTGATTTAGCTCCTTCAGTCCCTCTTCAGCTTCATATATTGCCGTAATGTCGCTGAAAGAAACGACGAGTTTCTTATCTGAGGAAAAGACATCGTCCATTGGGAGGGCGTTGATCGATACGTAGGATACGTCGCCATTCCCATGTTTTAGTCCGCACACAAGTCCCGACTGTGTGCCCCCCGGGCAGACTTCCTCAGTCGTTAACCTCTTGTATGAGCGGGGAGGGGACTCATTTGGATCGAAAATGATGACGGGGAGCGAACCGACATCAAGTCCCAAAATCTCTTCTTCCGATAGCCGCAAGATCCGTTGAGATGCGTCATTGCACTTTTCGATCTTTCCCGTTTGATCCTTAACCAGGATCCCTTCGGCGAGGACGCCGAAAAGCGTTCGATAGAACTGCTCTCGGAAACGACTGGCTTCTGCATTCCTTTGCCTTTCGAGCGCGGCGGCGGCATGTGCGCCGAATAATTGGAGGATACGAACTGGATCTGCCTGCTCGTCAATAACAGCCGTGTGAAGAACGACGAGGATGCCAATGATCTGGCCCTCGGAGTCTCGCAAGGGCATTCCAAGATAGGCTTCGATTCCCAATTCAACCAGTAGTCGATTATTCGGGCACTTCTCCTGTGCATTCGAAGGATGAAAGCAAACGTCGCCTTCCCAGACTTTTTCGCACAGCGTTCCTGAGAGTGCGTACTCGAGATTCGGCGCCGGGCTTCCGTCAATGGCGATGGCAACCGTTGAAACCGTTAGATCACCCGACTCTTGAAGTTGCCCCACAAACGCATATCGCACGCCCAAACTGGCACTCAGGGCCACTACCAGCCTTTGAAGATAGTCCTCGTGGGCAGATGCCGTGTTCTCGACCACCTGCTCAATCACTCCCGAGAGGCGCTTGAAGCCGGTGATATCTTGGACAATGCCAAAACTTCCCGAGACATTCCCATCCGCGTCTTTGACGGGCATGGAGACGTCGAACAGCCAGCGAACTTGTCCGTCCGGTCTTTGATACTTGAGTTCCGACGACCAGACCGATGCCTGACCGCTTTGATATCGCTGAATTGCCTCTTTAAGAGATAGTCCCGCCAACTCGCCATGAAATCTGCGCCCGAGAGATTTGATTTGGCGCCATTGCTGGGTATGCGAGCCTTCATACGGAGCGCCGAGAATTTCTTCCATTTGGTCGAGATTCGTGTTGAAGTACTCGTCACTTTGAAAGTCGAGTTCGTAGACGGCCATCCCAACGGCGGAAATGGCCCGCTGGTACTTGTCGTGAACTTCGATAAGTTCGATCTGGCCCTCGATGCGGGCAGAAATATCGATCAAGATGCCTTCGACGGTGAATAGCTTCTCCCCGGACCGATGGCGGGCGGCGCCAACTATTTCTAACCAATTGGGGTGCGTCTTTGGCTCATTTGTACGACATTCCAGCCGAAAGTCACTCGCGCTTAGACGTGCATTTTGAATGGCTCTCGAGACGGCGGCGCGGTCTTGGGGGGCGAGAGCGTCGCAGAACTGGGCGAGGCTGAACGATTCCTTCGAGAAATCGACGCCCAGTATGCCGGACATGTTGGCAGTCACCGTAAAGCGATCTGAGTCGGGGCGCCAGCACCACTGGCCAATCCCTCCTCTTTGCAGCAATTCTCCCAGCCACTCTTCTTTGGAGAGCAAAGGATCGACGCTCGGTTTACTTCCTCCCGTTACTGCCTTATTCACTCCCAAGAAGCGACCTGCCCTTTTCCATGCGACTGAAATTCATTCTATGCCCATCGTACGACGGATTTTCGCTTTTGGAAAGGCGTGTATTAGTTACCTTGATTCAGTCTTTCTTCTATATCTGCAGTGATATTGGGCGGAATTGGGGGAGGCACGACGGCGATGGTCTTTGGGTAGTGGCCGAGATCGAGTTCTTCCAACGCCGAGTCAATGGATTTCAGTTGTGCGCGCGCCTCGGCGAGGGCTTCGAGGAAGTCGTAGGAAGACATTTCTGGGCTTCTGCCGACAAGGCGGTAGCCGAGCATCTGCATGCGCAGACTATCCAGCGTGGTCATGTAGACGGCGCTTTGGGCTTCGGTCCGGTGGACGCCGGCCATGACTCCGGCGAACTGTTGTCTATACTCGGCGATGTTTTTGTCGGCCTGGCGATACAGTTCTTTGGACTGAGGGTCGTGACTGGGAGCCGTCCATTTGGGAGGAGCTTGGTAGAGATCAGCTTCGGTTTGCTCGACTTCATAGGCGATCATATCTGCTCGTCGAAGAGAGCGATAGAGGCGTTCTCCTACTTCTTTCACCGTACGTGGCATCTCGTTTAGATTTGCAATCTGTTCCTTTCGCATTTTGCGGAGTACTTCATCGAAACGACTGAGCCGATCTCTACACCCATCCCACATCGCGGCGAACCGCTTCGACCGGAAACGCTTTTGGACGCTGGTCGTGTAAGACGTGGTTGCCCAGACGAGGAGAGCGGCTGCGGTCGCAAAGGCTTTAGGACCGGTGGCATATAGGAACAATGGAATGGTCCAGAGGAAGACGAGCGCAATGCCGAGCAGGAGTACGCGCCAAGGCGAGAAAAGCTCCTTCAGAAAGAGCCGCAAATCTTGGCGCGCGACATCATCCATGTTATTCCGTTACGGAATCTGCGGGCGCTGCGTGGCGTTTGGCAGAGACTGCTCCACCCCGTAGGCGATTTGGAGGAGCTTTTCGTCCTGTAGCGGGGCGCCGAGAAGTTGGAGACCAACCGGTAGACCCTCCGCAAGGCCACAGTTCAGCGAGATTCCGGGCATCCCACCCATGTTAGCGGGAATCGTACAGAAGTCAAGCAGTTTTAGGGCTAGTGGGTCATCCACCAGTTCGCCGAGTTTGAATGCGGTGACCGGACTGGTAGGGGACAGGATGAAGTCGTACTCTGCGTAAACCTTGTCGAACTCCTGCTTCATCAGCGCTCGGACCTGTTGGGCTCGCAGATAGAAGGCATCGTAGTAACCTGCGCTGAGGGCGTAAGTGCCGATCATGATGCGGGCTTTCACTTCGTGGCCAAAGCCTTCGGCTCGCGTTCGCTCGACGACGTTGATGTGGCCCTTCCCTTCGCTTCGGGGGCCGTAGCGGATGCCATCGAAGCGGGCGAGGTTGCTGCTGGCTTCGGCGGGGGCGATGATGTAGTAGGTGGTAACGCCGTACTCAATGGACGGGATGGAGACTTCAGTGAATTCTACGCCTTCGTTCTTCAGAACTTCGATGGCAGACTCAATTTGGGCGCGTACACCAGAATTGATAGCGTCGGCGAAGAGTTCCTTAGGCAGCGCGGCTTTCAGGCCCTTGAGAGAGCCGTTTTTGAGGTTGGCGCTCGAAATGGGGGCCATCTCGATGGACGTGCTGTCCATGGGATCGTGGCCACTGGTAACTTCAGCGAGGAGGGCGGCGTCTTCTACCGTTCGGGTGAGGGGGCCGATTTGGTCCAGGCTGGAACCAAAGGCGACGAGGCCGTATCGGGAACAGCGTCCGTAGGTCGGTTTGAATCCGACGATGCCGCAGAGCGATGCGGGCTGACGGATGGAGCCGCCGGTATCCGAACCAAGGGCGAGAGGCGCGAGTTCGGCGCTTACACAGGCGGCGGAACCACCGGAGCTTCCGCCCGGGGCGCGGGTGGTGTCCCAGGGGTTTCGGGTGATTTTGTAGGCGGAGTTCTCCGTGGAAGTTCCCATGGCGAACTCGTCGAGGTTCGTCTTGCCGAGGATGACCATTCCGGCGGCTTTGGATTTGGTGACGACGGTGGCATCGAACGGAGGGATGTAACCCTTGAGGATCTTGGATGCGCAGGTTGTTTCGATCCCATCGGTGGAGATATTGTCCTTAACGGCGAGGGGGACTCCGGTGAGAGGTCCGGCTTCGCCTCGGTCGACGATGGCTTGCGCGGACTTGGCGTCCTCGTAGGCCCTCTCACGATCGACCGCAAGGAAGCATCCGTACTGCTCGTCGAGCTTCTCGATTCGGTCTAGGTGGGCATCGAGAGCTTCGGCGCAGGAGATCTCCTTCGAAGCGATTTTTTTGGCTAATTCGGCGGCGGAAAGCTGGGTGATCAAATTCGGTTAGTCCTCGATGATCTGGGGGACGACGAAGAGTCCCGCCTTGGACATGGCCGAGTTCTTGAGGGCCTTTTCTCGGGGTAGGCATGGGCCAACCGCGTCCTCTGACCAGACGTTCTGGAGGGAAACAGCGTGAGACGTGGGCGCGACGCCCGAAACATCTATGCCTTGAATGTCCGCGAAGTGGCCTAAAAGCGCGTTTAACTCGCCTTGCAGTGAGAGAATTTCGGTCTCATCGAGTTCTAGACGCGCCAGCTTTGCCACGTGCCGAACCTCATCGAGGGATATCGACATGATTGGGCGATTTTAGCACAGGGGCATAATGAGCCAGGAATGCGTAGGCCTGCTTTTGGGGTTGTTTCTGGCGCGGTGACCGTTTTAGTGATACTGGGTTTTGTTTCCCGGTGGCTTAGACCGTACATTCCGCAGCCTGTCGAAAACTCTCTGGGGCAGGAATCTTCGGAATTTTTGCACCGGGCGGCGGTTCAAAGGATCGATTGGCGGAAGCCGACTCCAGAGTCCTTTATGGAAGCTCGGCGACGGGACAAACCGATTTTCCTCTTTATTGGATCCAGCAGCAATGCTTTTGCTCAAGACTTGGACGCGGGTGTATTTATGTCCGCGCAGGTTCAATCGTATCTCGCCAGAAATTTTCTGTGCATTCGCGTCGATACGTACGCCTTCCCCGAGTTTAGAAATGCCTATCTTCCGTTAAGTCGAGTTGCGGTGAACTTACTGCCGGGATTCCAGATTTGGATATTGGATCCGTCTGGAAAGCTCTTAGATCTCATTCGACGAGATGTGGCGCTCTATGGAAACGATGAGAACAGCTTTGTATCCGCACTCGTTCGCGCTCGGAGAAAGTTTGAAGATCAACGACCGATTCCCGGGCAGCCAAGTCTGGATGAGATCCAACGCGAGAATTTGCAGGCTCTGCGCGCGCCTAGCGCGCCGATGCCCCCGCCCTTCTCCGACTACACAGCGGCATTGGTTCAGCAATCAGACGACAAGAATGGCGGATTTAAGAACGGGGGCGTCAAGATCATCGAGCCCGAGGCATGGCGGTTTCTTTTGCTCAGCGGAAGGTTGCAGGAGTTCCAAGCTTGCTTCGATCCCGTCCTCAGGTCACCAGCGGTCGATCTGATCGATGGTGGATTCTTTCAGGTTTCTCGCAGCGACGACTGGACCCAGATCGAATATGGGAAAACAGCCATTGGCAACGCCGCTATGCTGAGGCTCTTGGTCTGCGCTAGCGCGATGGTTCCCAACCCCATCTATCGGTGGATGGCCCAACGGACGTTCGATTCGATCCTGGACGAGTTTACGGGTGAAGACTCGCTCTTTGCGTGCCGCGTGGCGCAACGCAATCCGGGTGGACGGAGCGATCGGGCGAGTTTTGGGGTTCGAAAACTCAGGGAGGCCCTGCCAGATGACGCGGATCGAACGTGGGCTCAGGAGCAGCTTGGACTGATTGTCGAGTCAAATCCCCGCATGGTTCCGCGGTTGATGGATCCGTCTATTCTTGAATCGGACGCCAACCGGTTCAAGGCGATTTTGCAGAAGTTGAGGGAGCATACGGGCAAGCGACCGGCAGGGACCGCTGACGGGTATCTAGATGTCACCGCATTCGCAACGGCCCGCCTGATCCATGCCGCTCGGGCAATGGGCGATCCAGCGCGCCTTGAAAAGGCGTTGGCTCTCTACGACTTTCTTGCGCGGTTTCGGAATTTCGATGATGTTACGCACTGTGACGAGGCGGGGCTGCGGACCGGAAATCTTGGCGACTATCTGGGGTATGCGGACGCTTCTCTTCAGCATTACTTGGCGACGGGGCGTTACGATTCCCTTTTGTCCGGGCGCGCGGTTTTGAAGCGGGCTCTGTTCCTCTTTAAGAATCCGACAACCGGGGTGCTGAACATTGCTACGCCTCGGCAAAAGCCCCTGCCCGACGATTTGGTGACGCCTGAGTTGGCGGATCCGTTGTCTGAGTCAACCACGGCAATGGCCATTCGCATTTGTCAAGACTATGCCCGGATTCTTGCGTCCTCCGACGCCGTTCTTGCCTCGTATTTGCGATCGACGGCCAATCGCTTGACGGGCCTCTATGGCCAAGATGCGATGGGATTGGCGCAGTCCTCGGCTGGATTCTTTTGCGCGGCGGCGAGTGTCTTTGACGACGCATTCGTCGTGACCACGGGCAAAAATGCTCAGGCTTTGGCCGACAAAGTTCTGAGACGCGTTCCCAGTCGGCTAGTTGTGCCAGCGTTTGGCGATCTACGACAGGATTTGCAGAAAAAGGGTGCGGGAGCCTATATCGTACGTGGCCCCCAGGTGGTTGGGCCTATGTCCGCAGCAGACGCGGCAACCAAGTTGAGTCCGTTTTTGAGTGTGGGCGGAGGACCTTAGCAAATCCGGGGGGAGTTGGGACATAATTTCCCCCGGAGAGGTCGCATAGTGGTCTAGTGCGCCGCACTCGAAATGCGGTAAGGGGCAACTCTTCGAGGGTTCGAATCCCTCCCTCTCCGCCAGCGTGCTTTACGCGAACTCCACGAATCCCCATTGCTCTGGCTGATGCATGTCGATGACGCCTTGGGGGGACCAGACCCAGTTGTCTTCTTTGAGACCTTTTCGCTTGACGTACCGGCCCTCGACGATATCGGTGTGCCACTCGACGCGGCTGAAGTTGACTCGCCAGACGTCACCGGGGTTGGGGGGGCAGGGCATGCCGGCGTTTTGTTTGAAGCACTCCCAGGGGAAGGCGATTTCTACGGTCCAGCCTTCGTCGGTGTCGGTGGGGTTATTGAGGGTGCCTTGGACTTTGACCGCGGATTTGGCGTAGGTTTCCCACGAGTTATCAGCAGAGCCGCCATCTCGGTAGGCCTTGGGGAGATAGAGGTCCCAGGTGGTGTTGAGGGCGTTGATCTCGAACTCGAAGTAGCGGGCGGAATCGCCGTCGGGATCGATGAAGACCTCGAAATCGTTGTCGTGGAAAATGACGGAATCGTGCTCGGTCAGGGTGGCCCAGACGTCGGGTTCTTTGAGCTCGGCGGCGACATAGAAGTAGTGGTCGTCCCAGAGCATTTTGGCGCGGGTCTCGAAGCGCGGCATGGGTTTGGCGTCGCCTTCGATGTCGACAAAGAGGTCCGTCCAGGGAGCTGAATTCCAGATGGGCTTGTGGACATCGCCGTCGATTTGGAGTGAAGTGGGGGCTTTGAGACAGACGTAGCGCTTGGGCACCTGGGATTCGGCGGGGGCCATCTGGGGGATTTTCCCACATGTGGGCACGATTCGGCGCGGGGGAGGTCGGGTAGAACGGTAGCGTGTACACGAAGGTATTCGAGGTGAGGGTCGCGGCACCGGTCGAAAAGGTTTGGGAATTTCACTCCTCGGCGGCATCCCTCGAAAAGCTTGCGATGCCCAGTCAGAAGGTTCACATCTCGGGCGGCAACCGCCGGGTAGAGGAAGGGGCGGAGCATGTTCTTCGGTTTCGCCAGTTCGGATTTTCGATGACTTGGGTGGCCCGCATCTCCCAGGTCACTCCCCCGTTTGGATTCACCGATCAGGCGAAAAAGTCGCCTTTCTCTTTCTGGCGGCACCGGCACGACTTCATTCCGGATGGCGACGGAACGCTGATTCGGGACATTGTGGTTTACGAGATGCCGTTTGGAAAGTTGGGGAGGGCCATCCACAAATACGTGGTGGAAAAGAAAATCCAAGAAATGTTCGACTATCGCCATCAGGCGACGAAGGTAGCGCTGGAAGCCTAGATCTCGTCCACGCAGTTCGCAACACTCGCTTCTCTGGCTAGCCACCAAGCGGCCCGATCAGAGAATCCATCGTCGCTAAGGCGGACTACAGCGAGAGCTTCATCCAGAGGCGGTTCAAAGGTGTTTGCCCGAATGGAGAAGGGGAAGGCAGAGATTCGGAGCGACTGGCGAATCTCAATCAGCAAAAGCTCAAGCGAGATCCCTGCGGGCAGTTCTTGTTCCACTCCCTCAGGGATCTCGACATAGTTTTCGCGCTGACGTGCGCTAAATTCGAGCACGTCTTTAATTTACATCAGGCTATTTAGCCCGGGCAAAATAATAGTATCGCTTGCCCTTTTTCACCGTAGATTTACGGACATATTTCTTGCCGTCTCGGTAGAAATAGGACTTGCTGAAGTAGGCCGCACGGGCTCGGTTCAGCTTGCTCTGGCTCTTTCGATCTTGCTCATAGCGATAGGCGGAATAGAGAGCGCCTGCGCTCCCGGCAAAGAAGAGCGTATTGTCGTGCTTCAGTAAGCCAAGAATGCCCACAGCTCCCGATGCGATCGCGATGTTTCGCCATTCGTTCTTCTTATCCTGACGTCGGTTGATTAAGCGATTTAGATCGCTCAGGCTTTGCGCATTTGCCTTCGCTGGAGCGAGGAAGCCAAAAGCCATGGTTGCCGTGACCACCGCCGTGACAAAACTGAATTTTCGGTTATTCATCTTTTAACCCCCTTTGTGAGTTGTCTTTTTGAAACGAACCCAATGGGCGAAAGTGTTCCGTCGGGCCCAATCATGGTCCCACTAGAACCGTAGAATAAGGAGTGATGCAGTTCGCAACGATTTCCGACGCGCTGGAAGACCTCAGGGCCGGCAAGATGATCATAGTGGTCGACGACCCCGACCGTGAGAATGAAGGCGATTTGGTCTGCGTTGGTGAGTTATGCACCCCCGAGATCATGAATTTCATGATTCGGTATGGGCGCGGCGTGCCGTTTATCCCGACTACGGCCGAGCGATTGAAAGAGCTTGAGATTCCGATGATGACGAAGCAGAACACGGCTCGTCATGGAACGGCAATGGCGGAGATGGTGGACGCGCTGAAAGGGGCGACAACGGGTGTTTCCGCGTACGACCGAGCTCGAACAGTGGAAGTCTTTGTTGATGACAACGCCTCGCCAGAGGATTTGGGGCGACCGGGGCACATCATTCCTCTGCGCGCGGAGAAAGGCGGCGTTTTGCGACGCGCCGGGCACACCGAAGCGATTGTGGACCTTTGCAAGTTAGCTGGTTTCAAACCGGTGGGCGTGGGCTGCGAGATTTTGAATGAGGACGGCTCCATGATGCGCATGGACAATTTGATTCCGTACGCAGAAGAACACGGGTTGAAGATTGTCACGATTGCCGACATCATTGCGTACCGACGGAAGAACGAAAAGTTAGTCACTCGCATGGCGGGGCCCATCGACTTCCCCACGAAGTTTGGCAAGTTCACGCTTTACGCTTACGAGACGAGTGTAGAACCGCACCCCTATGTGGCGATCGTGAAGGGCGACGTCTGCACCGAAGAGCCGGTTTTGGTCCGAATCCACTCCTCCTGTCTGACCGGCGATCTACTGGGTTCACTGCGATGCGACTGCGGAGATCAGTTGCAGATGGCGCTGGAGAAGATCGAAGAAGAGGGCCGCGGCGTGGTTCTGTACATTGCTCAAGAAGGTCGCGGGATCGGGCTTATCAACAAGCTCCGCGCCTACGAACTTCAGGACCAGGGCATGGACACGGTGGAGGCGAATGTGGCGCTCGGATTTAAGGCCGACCTTCGCGACTACGGCCTCGGCGCACAGGTGTTGGCCGACCTTGGGTTGAAGAAGCTGAAGCTGATGACCAACAACCCGAAGAAGGTCTCAGGATTGCAGGGCTATGGGCTGGAAATTGTAGAGCATGTGCCCCTCATCGCCGCGCCGGAAGAGCCCCGTGAGCGGTACCTGGAGACCAAGCGCGACAAGCTTGGTCACATGCTCCCGAAAGACTAATCTTCCAGAGCCGACTTCAACTCCCAGACTTGGAGTCGGCTGACTTTTCCTTCTACCTGGACTTTTCGAGCGGGTTCCTTCGGAACAAAGCAGCCTGCAATGGGAATGAGCCCACGGTCGGCGAAGACCTCTAGCGTCGTTCGATCCACATAGGCGACGATATCCAGATCTCCTTTTAGATAACCCACTTTTGCCGTTCGGCCCATCGCGCTGAGTGTATGGGTCCGGGCGTCGTAGGCAATGGTCTGTTCGCCGATTTTGATCTGGGCATTCTCATCTCGCTTGAGGATGGCGCGGATCTCCAACAACTCGGTGCTGGTGGGGATGGTGGCGCTACTGGTTACCGCCTGATCGTAGGCTTTCTTCTGGCGGAGGTTCGCAAGTTCGGCAATCGGGGCAAATGCGAGACGGGGTCCTCCTTCGGTGAGCGTGAGGGTCATCTCTCGGGGGATGGTCATTTGCTGGTTGAACGGCATGTCTGGATAGTGCCCGTCCCTCATCCAAGAGATTTGAATTCGGCGATGGCGGGGCTCATCGGAATAGGTTTGGGCCGCGTAGTCGTTCGGGCCAAGGATTGATTCGATGGGCTCGGTGATGGAATAGAATTTGTAGCCATCGAAGTCGCCGAGTCGGTAGCGACCATTAGCGCCCCAGAAGATCCAATAGCTCTTTTTGTCCAGTTTGAGTTCAAAGACATCCGGGCATTCGCTGGCGCCGGGCATACGGAGATCGCTTGCCTTGGTCCACTTCTTGAGGTCGGGGCTACGGAAGATGACGTACCGATCTCCATCCAGATAGAGGGCCATGACCCAAGATTTGCTCGGTTCGTGCCAGATGACTTTAGGGTCGCGGTTCTCGGCTTCGATGAACGGGACGATGGGGTTCTGGTCGAACTTTTTGAAAGTGCGGCCATCGGTTGAGTAGGCGAGACCTTGGGTGAACGGAACGCCCTTGCTGGCATCGTTCTTTCCACCGGCGGCGGTGTAGAACATGACCATGGGAGGCTCCTTACCGGCCCCGAACCCCGATGTATTGTTCCAATCAACCACCGCGGAACCGCTATACATGGTGCCAGTGGCATCCGGTTCGAGGGCGTTGGGAAGGTTCTTCCAGTGGACCAGGTCCTTGCTCACGGCATGTCCCCATGTCATGTTGCCCCACTGAGTGCTGAAGGGATTGTGCTGATAAAAGAGGTGGTACTCACCTCGGTAGTAAACCAAGCCGTTAGGATCGTTCAGCCAGCCCTTGGGGGCGGTGAAGTGGTATTGAGGGCGCAGGGCTTCGGAGACGGGGATGGCGGCAGAAGTGCTCATGATTCCTAGGGCGACGGCAAGGCTTAACATGGGTTGGGGACACGTTACCCGTCGAATCCTGGGAACACTTGTTCGATTTTCGGTCTTTTCTCTGCGGAGAATCGACATGAAGAAACTTTTTGTATTCCTGACATGCCTTGCCGCGCTCTTCGCGATGACCGCGATGGGAGTGGCCCAACACTCGAAGACGAGCTCAACGAAGTTGAAAGCGGCCTCAAAGGCGATGACCTTCTACGCGTGTGAGAAATGCGAGATGGCTTCCACGAAGCCTGGTAAGTGCCCCATGTGCAAAGCGTCCTTGAAGAAGGTCAACGCGAAGACGATGTACGCCTGCGATCATTGCCACACAACCTCGGCGAAGGCGGGCAAGTGCATGAAGTGCGGAATGGCGATGGAGAAGGTAGCAGTGACGTACGCCTGTGACAAGTGTCATACGACCTCGGCGATGGCCGGCAAGTGCAAGATGTGTCACGCGGAGATGAAGAAGCACACGATGAAGATGAGCAAGATGTAAGGCTCATCTTTTTCTTTGTTCGAGGGCGCGGCGAGCGCCCTTTTGTTTGTATAACGGTCTTATGTTCAGCCGCACGGCTCGCTTCTACGACGCGATCTACTCCTTTAAGGACTATGCCCAGGAGGCAGAGCGGGTTCATGAGTGGATTGAGGGACATCGATCATCGCCGGGATCGTCGCTTCTGGATGTGGGATGCGGAACCGGAAAACACCTGGCGGAACTGAGTCAGTGGTACCAAGTGGAAGGGCTGGATCTGGATGGCGTTCTGTTGGACGCAGCGAGGGAGAAGCTTCCCGAGGTGGCGTTCCATCAGGCGAGCATGGTGGACTTCGAACTGGGCAAGACGTTCGATGCGGTGACCTGCCTTTTCAGCTCGATTGGGTACCTCTCGGGGCGAGACGAGATGCGCCGGGCGATTGCCACAATGGCCAAGCACTTAGCGCCGGGTGGCGTGTTGTTGGTGGAGCCGTGGCTCTATCCGACGTCTTTTCAGCCGGGACACCTTTCTATGCTGACGGTGGATGAGCCGGATTTGAAGATCTGCCGAATGGCGTACGCCGCACAAGACGGTGAAGTGAGTTTGCTGGAGTTCGAGTATCTGATCGGAAGCCCGGAAGGGATTGTCCGTGAACGGGAACAACATCGGCTCTTTATGTTTAGCCAACAGGACTACGAAGAGGCGTTGACGGCGGTGGGCCTACGGGTGGATTACGATCCCCTTGGGCCGACCCACCGCGGACTGTTCATTGGGATTCGGGATTAGCGGCAAGAACTACGGACAATTCCGTACGGATGCGCTCCATCAAATCTTGGTGAGATTGAGGGTCGAACGCCTTGGCCGGATCCTCTCTCAATTCAGCGGGAACGAGAAAGGGAGGCTTGGTGGCGTAAGAGGGGTCTTCCCAGTCATAGCGGGGAAAGACGTGGGCGTGGACGAAGGGGTCCAGATTGCCATAGATGGAGTAATTCAGGCGTTTGCATCCAGTGGCTCGACGCACGGCATCGCCCAAGGTGGCCATATCCTGAAGGAACTGGTTGCGAGTCCACTCTTCCATATCGTTCAGCTGATCGACCAATGGATCGGCCAAGAGCAAACAGTAACCCGGAAAAAATTGAGAATCTCCCATGACGGCATATCCGCTGGGCATCCGAAGGATGAGGGCGGGATTCTCTCCGCGGGCAAGCTGATCTAGGCGTTCTGAGGGGCTCATAACAGGACTTCATTCAGTCTACCAAGGGACGAGGGGGGTATCCTCCCCCCTGAGGAGATGATTATTTACACATCAGAAAGCGTCAGTGAGGGACATCCCGATAAGCTGGCGGATCAGATATCCGACGCCCTACTGGACGCCTTCCTGGAACAGGATAAGCGCTCCCGCGTAGCGGTTGAAACCCTTCTAACACGCGGCGTTGCCGTTGTGGCCGGTGAGGTCACCACCGACGGCTATGTCGACGTCGCCAAGACCGTTCGCGACACGATCACCGCCGCCGGCTATACCGATACCGATTACGGTTTCGATGGAAGCACCTGTGGCGTTTTGGTCGCCATTCAAGAGCAGTCGCAAGACATCGCCATGGGTGTTGACACTGGTGGCGCTGGCGACCAAGGCATGATGTTTGGCATGGCAACCAACGAGACCCCGGAGCTTATGCCCCTGCCGCTCTCGATCGCCCATGCGCTTACTCGCCAGTCGGCAGAGATTCGACGCAAGCACCCGACCCTCGGCATTCGGCCAGACGCGAAGAGTCAGGTTTCGGTGGAGTACGACGAGGAAGGCAAGCCGAAGCGAATCGACACGATCGTCTTTTCGCAGCAGCACGGCCCGTCTTTGACGTCCTCTGGCGTGGAAGAGATCGTTCGCACTCGCATTATCGACCCGGTTCTGAAGGCTTACGAGCAGTACAACACGGGCGAGATCACCTATCACATCAACCCGACCGGCCAATTCATCATTGGTGGCCCGCAGGGTGATACCGGTGTGACGGGTCGAAAGATCATCGTCGACACCTACGGCGGCATGGCCCCCCACGGCGGCGGTGCGTTCAGCGGTAAGGACCCGACGAAGGTTGACCGCTCCGCCGCTTACATGGCTCGGTACGTGGCGAAGAACATTATTGCGGCGGGTCTCGCTCAGCGGTGCGTTGTGCAATTCGCCTACGCGATTGGCGTTGCTCAGCCCGTGGCGGTCAATGTGGAGACGTTCGGCACTTCGACGATCGATCCGCACGAGATTGCGACGCGCGTTCGAAAGGCTTACGATCTCTCTCCGAAGGGGATCATCGATGAGCTTGGATTGCTCAACGGCGTGAAGTACCTGCCCACCGCGAAGAACGGCCACTTTGGCAACTCTTCATTCCCGTGGGAGAACACGAAGAATTCGGACAAGCTGAAGTAAGTTCGTTCTTCGTTAGTCATTTAGCGCCCGCTTCCCTGGGGGAAGCGGGCGCCTTTCATCTCTGGACTTCTCACCTTTAAGGTTGTAATCTGGCAGTGCCGTGGGGGTTTGCACCTTTTATTCTTCGTCCGTTTCTCGGTTACCAGACAGCCAAATGTCGATGCTGGGTGATGGCGTTGCTCCCGAAGTTCGCGAAGACCAAGGCGAACGGATCCATTGCTACCGATGGAAGGACCTAGAGGTTCTGATTTCTCAAGGGCCAGCGAAAGAACTCGCCAAGCAGATTAACGGCTTTGAGAATTTTGCGAAGACAGTCCTGGCTCAGGGGAAAGTGACGCCTCAAGTCAAGGCGGTCCTGCAGCGAATACGCGATACCAAACTCATCGTTGGCTATGTCTCGGAGCCGGAATCTTTGGATACAGACCCTCGAGCCAGGCAACTCTATTCAGAACTTTGCAAGGCTCTCCGCCCGCTCGTGCTTATGGACTTTCAGATTTTCGACTACACGGGCAAACTGCTTCTGGGACCGGGCGGCCGATTCGATCCATAATCTGCCGCCCGGTCGCGCTTCTCAATATTCCATATCGGGATTGAGCGGTGGATTCGCTTGGATGCCGGACCAGTGGACACGCTGGGCGACCACGCCAGCCAGGTAGCCCTCATAGCTTCGAGGTTTGATATTTAGATTGTCGTCCAACTCCAAATACCACCCTCGGCGGACGTTTTCTCGCCCCGGGACTGGGAGATTGTCGTTGAACTCATATCCACCTACGGCAGGGGCATAGACTTGCTGGATGCTGCCTCCGTTTCCGCTGATCGTGGCAACGGGCTCGAAGAAATCTGCCATGAGTCGAATACGGTTATGACTTGTTTCTACTAATCCTCCGCTCCCAAACGTATTCCCGGCGGTTGCATGGTCATAGTAGGGGAACGTTCCCGATCCGCTCCAGGTGGCCCCCGTTACGGAACCGGAAAAGACATAAGAGGCGGTGGAGTCCATGGCCGCGTAGAAGCTCTTATCTTGGTCGGACAGAGGACCATCCAGTTCATTTCGAACAGCGTAGGCATCGCAACGCAGATGGAGGTGATAGGTGATGGTCAGCTTCGGGCCCTCTACGCCGGGTACGAGCATTTGCTCATAGATCACGTCTCCTTTGTATGAGGTGATCGGGCGCTTATTGCTGACCTTGCCGTTGACCTCCAACATGACATCGCCTTTGGTGTTGGAATTGAGTTTGACCATGATGAGTCCGTTCTGCCATTGGTAGGGGAACTCTTGGCCATCGATGGTGACCTTCACATCATCGGCGCCGACGGGGAGATCGGTGGCGATACCCATGTAGTCGTTGTAGAAGAAGCGGAGGAATTTGATGTTGGGGGCCAACATCGTAGTGCCGTAGTCGATCTTGACGACGCTGGCTTGCGTGACCGGATCCGTGAGGTAGTTGACGGTTTCGCCGGTGTGCTTCTTTTGTTGGAGTTTAGCCCAAACCTCATCGACTTTGAAGGGTCGGCCAGCAGGCGTTGGCTTCTCTGCGATGTTTCCGCCAAGGAGGCGATCAAAGAAGTAGGCGGCGGTTTCGTAGCCGAACGGGGTCGTCTTTCCGTCGTGGCCGATGTAGAGACCGGCGCCTTTGGAGCGGAACGCTTGCTGCATGAGCGAGGACATGGTGGATGCGCTGTTGCAGGCGTTGATATAGGCCACACCGCGTGGGGCCATGCTGAGGTAGGCGGCCACGAAGCGGCTAGTGATGCAGTAGAGACCGTGGTAGTTGGGGTCTGGATGCGGGTTGTTTTTAGATCGGGTGTAAATCAGGCGACCGTTTCGGATGTCGTCTTCGTACTTCAGCTCGTTTTCATCGTTGACCAGGGTGTTGGTCCAGATGGCGTATTCGCGGGAGTCGAATCTGTCTCGGAACCAGACCTCGGCGCCGTGGGTGTGGATGTAGAACACTCCCATGGGCGGCGCAGCCTTGAGTGCGTCGACTTCGATGACCGATGAATCGGTGACGCTATAGCCCTTCTTGGAGAGGATTTCAGCAATTTGAGTCCGGAAGGGCGTGTGGTGCTGGGTGTCTTCGATTCCCAGTTGGAGGACGAGGGCCGGGACCTTTCCGGGGATTGGGGCGACGCTTTTTGCGCTTGGCAAGTCGGCGGGGATGGTGTTGCCGACGTCACTTCGGAAGTTGTCCAGAAAGAGGAAGGGACGGCCGTCCTTGAAATGAGCGACGACGGTGTCGTCGTTCACTTCGGCATCGGCGAATTCTGGTTGGGTGCGCATGTATTCGGCGAGCGCCGGCATGGCGGTGGCGGGGTTTCCGCCGAGTTCGTCGTACTTAGCGGCCACGCGGTCCATGGCGGCGCCTCGCTGGGCGACGGTGAACTGGCTGGGGCCGAGATCGTCTCCGGTGCTCACTCCACCGCCGCCGGAGGAGGAGCCGCCCCCTCCCCCGCCGCCGCATCCAACGAGCGCGAAAAGAACAAAGAGGAAGCCCAAACTAACGCAAATACCTTTCACAATGCAAAGGATTCTTGCCCAGGATTTGAGTGTAATTTGCACATGATCCCGATAGGCCCATACACTTCGCGACCATCTGCCTAGACCGATTTTTGAACCAGAAAATCTGGTTTTGAAAGTGGTCCAAAGGTGCCATAGATTTAGCAGGGGCTTTTTCCACTTGGGTTCTTGAGCAATTCAGCAACAATTGCTCTATGCGGAGACATAGCGGTTTTTTGGTCTTTGGCGCTCTATTTGGCACCTTTTGCATTGGGCTAGCGGTTCAGACCGCGCAACGGTTGAGTATCAATGGGCAACCGGCTTCGGCCAATGTTCGGATGATTGGAGGCAAGGCATACGTGCCGGTGGCCGACGTTGCCAAGGCATTTGGGCTCAAGGTCACCAAGGCGGCGAACGGATACGACCTGGTTAAGGAAGGCGGCGCGGGGCCATTGGTGACGAAGGGAAATGGGAAGATCGGTGAAGAGATTTTCTCCGGCAAGTATCGCTTCCAAGTTCTGGACATGAAGAGAGCGATGTCCTTCACCGAATCGCGAACGAGCGATAAGAGCAGTTACACGCCGGACGAAGGAATGGAGTTCGTCATCCTGAACTGTCGCGTCAAGAACGCGACCAAAGTGAAGGATGAGTTGGTGTTCAGCAAAGACTGGGAGGGAACCAACACTGCGATCCTCGATCAAAACGAGCAGGGCTATCCGGCGAAAACATTTGATGTTCAAGAGGACGAACATTTTCCAGTGGGTTGCAACTTCCTACCTGGGGCAGCGATCAACTTCACTATCGTCTTTCAAGTACCCAAGGGCACGGAGGTGAAGGATTTGATCTTCACCGCCATGCAGTACCAGTTTCGGGCGTCATTCGACCAGAAGAAGAATCCGCCTCAGGATTTCAGGGTCTCTCTCAAGAGCTAGCCCTTTATTTTCGAAACACATCGGTCAAGCCGGGAGCCATTTTGAGGTTCTCGGTTTTGACTTGATCGAGTTTAGCGATCAGCTCCGCTTCTGAATCTTTGAAGGGATTGAGGGCGGGTTTGGGGCCGGGGTTGCTGAAGATGCCCCACTGACCCATGGGGCCATTTGGAGAGACCGTCTTGTAGGTCCAGAGCGCCCACGAGAACCCGGCGCCGTCCAAGCCCTGGACGTACTCCCGCAGCACCTGTGGATTACCGTGGGGTTCGAGATTGAACTCGCCGATGTAGACGGGGGCGTCTCGGTAGCCTTGCAGTTCCTTGATTCGGGGGAGGTCCTTTTTGAGTCGCTCCGTGTGCTCTTCGGCGGACTTGGCATCGAAGAGGTAGCGGTGAAGGGAGTAGGCGACTTGGGTCCAGCCGGCGACGTTGGCGTGCGGGGTTGTTTCGAAACCTCGATAAGCGTCGTCAATGAGGACGGGTTTGTCGGGATCGACTTTGCGGACGGCTTGGATGAGGCGATTGTAGACGAGGGCGAGCATGGCGGGGTTGGGGACGCCGGTGGGTTCGTTCATGAGATCATAGACCGCGACGGTAGGCTCGCCTCGGAATTCCTTGGCGAGCTTTTGCCAAGCTTCTTCGGTCTTGGTGATATTCTCGACATCGAACCAGAGTCGATTTCTTCCCTCTTCACCTGTGTGATGCTCACCACTCTGACCGCCAGGTGTTCCGTGCATGTCCAGCACGACGTAGAGTCCGTTTTGTTTGGCCCAGCCGACGGCTTTCTTGAGCCAATTCATCCCACCGGGTTCATCCAGGAGGCTGGCGAGGAATGGGAGGCGGACGTGGTTCATGCCGAGGTCGTGGATTCGCTTGAAATCGGACGCTTGGATCCACTTGTCTCGCCATGCGGTTCGGACTCGGATCATGGCATCGTGGCCGAGTCGTTTTTCGACGGTGTTCCAGAGAGAAGTGTGATCTTTGACTTCCGAGAATCCCTCGCCTTGGGGAGCTTCCCGCACGACGGGGGTCATCCAGATTTCTTCCACAAGCCAGCCGCCGAGATTGACGCCTCGGAGGGGAACCACGCGACCAGAAGGGTCTACGAAATCCTGCCCTTTGATCTTGAGGGGCGCCATGGTAGCTTGAGCTAATAAGAGTGTCGCTAAAAATGCAGTCATGAGATACAAAAAAGCGGCGCCTTTTTGCAGGCGCCGCTTTGAGTCGTTTTAGTGAATTCAGGGGAATCCCCAGCCGCCACCGTTCAAGTAGCCGTAGTTATTCCAATTGTTGACGTTACGTCGGTCGATCCAGATGTTCTGGAACCACTTGATGGCTCCCTTCTTGAGCGCTTTGGCGTGACCATCGGCGAAGACCATGGGTGAGGTCTGGGCGTAGCGGTAGCGAGCATGGGCAGCGCACTCCCAGTTGCCAGCAGTGGCCGCTCCGCAGTCGGAGTCGAACTGAGGAGCATAGACCGGCGAGCCAGGCGTGTAGACCTCGACGCCGTCACGTTGAACGGTGTTGGGGTCGCCAGACGTTCCGCAGATCGCGGATATCCACATTTGCTGCCAGTCGTGGAACCAGGGATAGTTCCAACCGGCTCCGGGATTGTTCGTTCCCTTTTCCATCATCATCACTTTGTCGGCGACTTGTTCAATGACGTTTTGGGGACAGCCGGGGTTGGGGGTTCCTTGGCTGGGGTCGTGGCCGTAGTTGTCTACGAAGATGCTGTGGTGGACGCCGTAGGAGAACGCGCCTTCGCTATTTGCGCCCTTGACTTCCGTGCGCGGATTTCCGGGGCTTCGGTAGATTCCGCTGGAGGCGAAGGACTGCTCTACGCCGGTGGAACTAGTGTTCTTGTCACCGTTCTTGATGTAGGGATACACCACGGCGGCCCAGGACATGTAGTTATTGCCCGATCCCGTTTCGGATTGGGGGAAGGTGTCGTCGTAGTCTCCCAGGTACATCATGACGCCGAGGCCAATTTGCTTGACGTTACTGAGCGACTGGGTCTTCTTCGCCGCCTCTTTGGCTTGAGCGAAGACGGGGAAAAGGATCGCCGCCAAGATGGCGATGATGGCGATGACAACAAGAAGTTCAATTAAGGTGAACGCGGCTTTGCGATTCATAGGGGAATCTCCACTGTCTTCCGAGGAAAGGATGTCGAGTCCCGCACGTCGAGCGTGCAGGGAAATGTGTACGATGGCTGCTCCGGGGTTTCCCCCGAAATCATGTCGAGTAAGACTTTGCTGGCGTGGGCGGCCATCTCTGAGATGGGCTGGCGCACGGCGGTGAGGCGGGGTTTGGTGGTTTCGCAGTATTGGGTGCTGTCGAATCCGACGATACTGATATCGTCGGGGATCGCAATTCCCCTGCCGTCCGCCCGCAACAACATCTGTGCGCCGCAGCGTTCGCTCCAACAGACGACGGCGGTATGCGGTGGATCGGAATCCCACCAATCAACGAACTGGTCTAGTTGCCAGTCCCACGTGGCAACATCTTCATCTTCGACTTCGACGTTCCGGCGCGCCATAGCCTGCCGAAATCCCAAGAGTCGCGCGATACAGTCCGGGGTAGTGACTTCTTCCACTTCCCGAACGAAGAGAATTTTTCGATGTCCGAGACGCCAAAGATGATCGACGGCAAGTTCGAGTCCGCCTTCATTGTCACAGGAAATAAACACCGCTTCAGATGCATCAACCGGTGCGGGAGTATTCATGGCGACGATGGGAATGGGACACTCATGAATGAGTTTCAAGGTCGCATCGTTCCGAGCCATCTTGCACCAGATAACGCCCTCAAGTTGGCCATCACCCAGGCTACCGAGGACATCGTCATGAGCGAGTTCAGGGAGGATCGTGACCCGGTAATGATTGCGAAACATCACCTCTCCGACGCCATCGAGGAGGTGCATGTAATAGAGCGGCCCGTTTGCAATTCCGAAGAGATTTTCGAAGATCAGACCAACCGTATGTGTGCGACTGGAACGTAATTGACGCGCCAGTGCGTTAGGTCGGTATTGCATTTCCTGGGCGACCTTTCGGATAATGGCGGCTTTTTCGTCGCTTACACGCACACTGGCGCCTCGCCCATGGAGAACCTTGGACACGGCGGCGGTAGAAACTCCTGCCTTCAGCGCCACTTCACGAATCGTGATTGGCATTTACTTGCTCTTGGGCCCCAGGCCCATCTTCTCCTTCATCAGCGCCTTTTGCTCAGGCGTCATGCTGGGATCGTTGTCGATGGCGGCAGCCCGATCTCGATTAGCTTTGGCGACAGCGTCGGCGGTCGGCTCATTCGTCGGATTGCCGCTGCAACCATAGAGAGAGAGGCCGGCCAAAATACACGTCAGAGTGATTAACGGTTTTATCATCATTGATTAACGGTTTAATCTACGCTAGGTTTGGCCGAAATGCAAGGGCCGATCAAAAAATTTCGCGAAATTACTAGATCGCAGCGGTGGACTCGCGCACGTCGAATCCACACGAATAGACCTCGGCCAGCACTGGCTCCGATCTGCCCTCAATGAGACTCATCAAGATTTGCGTTGCCCGAGCGGCCATCCTTTCTATCGGCTGGCTAATAGAGGTTAGGCGAGGCGACAATGTGTCGCAGTATTCCGTCGAATCGAATCCAATAAGAGAAAGGTCTTCGGGAAGACTCAGCCCATAAGATTTCGCTTCGCGAATGATGGATCCGCCTTGGGCCTCCGAGCGCAACACTAGCGCCGTGTGCGGAGGTTTCTTACGCCACCACCCTCCAAACTCCGTTGCGTCGTAATCCCAATGCAGAATGTCTTCTTCGCTGACCTCAAGGCCATTGGCTTCCATGGCGTCCTTAAAACCTTGAGCCCGATCGCGAGTCTCGTCGTCGTTCACCTTTTGAATAGGAAGCACCATTGCGATGCGTTGGTGGCCAAACGCGACCAGATGATCCACCGCGAGGCGCATCGCTCCCGCATTGTCGCAGCAAACGGTATGGACTCCTCTCTTGGTGATTTCAGGGCTGGAGGCGTGAAGAAGAACGATGGGGGTGCGGTTGTTCTCTAGGCGAACCAGATTTTCGGGGGTGGATTCAAATTTCGCCCAGATCAGACCATCGAACCGACCATCGTTTAGAGCATTTCCTGAGCTTACATTAACCAATTGAGGGCAAATGGTTACGGAGTAACCGGCGGGAAAGGCGGCTCCGGTGACACCATCGAGTAGATGGGCGAAGTACTGCGATCCGCCAGAAACGCGGGACCAGTCTTCAAACACCAATCCGATGGTGAAAGTGCGACGCATTCGGAAGCTTCGGGCCAGTTCGTTGGGTTGGTATTGCAGTTCGCTCGCAACGCGACGTATCAATTCGGCGGTGTCCTTGCCGACACGAACATTTGCGCCCTTGCCATGAAGGACCTTTGATACGGCCATCGGCGAAACACCGGCCGCCTCCGCAACATCGCGTATGGTTACCGCCATCGTTCTTCCAATTTACGCGTATATCATAGCGCGTTTGAAGAGGTTTGTTTAGCGATGGCGCCGGGCGCGACGACGCCCACCGCCCTGACTCGCGGTTCGGCGCTCTTCAGCGATTGCTTTGAGAACGCTGTCGTTCTCGGCAGGAGGGGTGAGGCTGCTATAGAGAAGGATCGTGTGAGGGACGGGGCGAGATGGTTCGTCGGCGGTCGAATGACCGCTCGCGAGAATCTGATCGCCAAAAACAAGCGAGGTGGAGAATCCTGAATCGAGAAGGACAGCTTCTTGAACGCCGGCGGCAACGAGAGACTTACCGAGTTGCTCCGTCGTCACGGAATCAATCGCCGCGCCCACCACCACGCGGCCGTCTCTCATGGCGCCAAAGAAAGCGCGTCTACGGAAATCATTAACATCCTTCGCCACGTAAGTTCGGAGTTCATTCCATTGTCGGGCGACGCCGTTATGGACAAACCAAGCTCCCGCCATGAAGACATCCGTGACATCAGGCAGGTAAGCCTTGATAAGGTCCTCTTTATTCATCGTGCCCGCCTGGAACGGAGCGATGACCATTTTTGAAGGACCAATGAGCACGAGTGGTCGATTCAGAAGCTTCGGAAGCCGAGGCTGATAGTGATCTTCCTTAAAGATCTTCTGGTTACTTGACAAGCATGGGCCAATCATCTGGTCGTCGTCGGAAGAGATGGCGGAAAGAGCGAAATACCCGCCATTGATGCCTGCCTTCGCGCCGGACATACTAATGATTTTGCCAACGGGGAATCGCCCGGCGGAAAGCCATGTCTTTGGCAGGCCCCCGGCAATCATCGTCAGTTTTCGACCATCGAAGCGGCCGTTGATAACTTCAAGTGGGCTGTCCTGCAGCGGGATTTGGGCCACCGCAGCGGGAGCGTCGGCCATTGCCGACTCGGCCTTGGCACAGGCCTCTTGGAGCTTGTTCGCGATATATCGATTGACGCAAAGGATATTTGGCGATTCTTCGGCTAGACCACTTTCGGTGCTGAACGCGAGTTTGTATCCGGCTTCTTTAGCCTCCATTTGGGTAAAGAAACTGTTCTTACCGTCAGGATAAGCAAGGTATCGAACCTCAATACCGAGTTTGGCTTCTAGCTCCTTCTTCGAATCGACCAGTTCTCGTTTTTGCTCATCCGACGGAAGCATCGAAATATCTTCCGGATGGCTGACTGTATGGGAACCGATCGCAACGAGACCCTCTTTCACCAATGACTTGAGTTCGTCCCAGGACATCTTAGGAGTGTTCTCTTGGTTGCCCACGAATTTGGTATGGACGAACATGACGCTGGGAAATCGTCGTTGCTTGAGGATTGGATAGGCGTTGTCGTAAAAGCCCTGATAGTTGTCGTCAAACGTTAAGAGGACGGATCTATCGGGAACGGGTTTGCCTTCGCTCAAGTGGGCGTAGAAGTCATCTATCGAAATAGGTTGCCAGCCATGAGACTCAATCCAATTCAGGTCGTCGACGAACTGTTTGGTGGTGTAGTCGAACCATGGCGAGTTGGGACCTCGTTTGGCGACGACGTTGTGATACATGAGAACCGGAATCCGACGGTCTTGCGAGGCAATTGAGATTTCTCGAAAGCGCGGGGGCTCAGATGGAGAGATCCTGGACAGATCAGATGAGGGCACATTCGAGACGCGAGTCTGCCCCTGGCAACCGGCGAGCAACATGGCCACCGAAGCGGCGCTACAGACAACTAAGATCCCCTTGATCATGTATCTCTCATGCTGGACGTCGGAGGTTAAGGAACCGTTTCTATGTAGGGAAACAATGCCCAGGGCCTCTGAATTCCCGGCGAATGATATTCCATTGATCGGTTGCGCCTCCTGAATTTAGGACCGCTTTGTCATGTCGTTCTGCATTTCCGCTAAAATGTGGTGCTATGTCTACCGTTTCCGGGCTGATCGAAAAGGCATTCGCACGTCTTTCCGAGCTTCCCGGATTTGTGGAGAGGCCAGATCAGCAACAACTCTCCATGCTGCTCGGAGACTTCATTGAAGGCGACACGCGCGGAGCGATCGAGGCCCCGACGGGATTGGGCAAGTCTCTGGCTTCCCTCATTCCGGCCATTGCGCATGCAATTCATGGCGGAAAGCGAACGGTCATAGCCACCTATACGAACGTGCTGGCAGAACAGTACTGGCGCAAGGACCTGCCCTTAGCGCTTTCATTGTTCGAAGATGAATTCCATCCGGGCGAACTCAAAACCGCCTTCCAAATTGGTCGTACTCGCTATGTTTGCCTGAGCGCAGTAGAAGACAACGCACCCGACTTGGTACTACCCATTCGGGCTCAGGCAAAGTTGGGAATTGAAACGGAATTCAGGTCTATCATTCCAGGGCCTACGCGGCAGTTAACGCAGCTCTGGCAAAAAGTAGCCGCGCCTCCCGTTTGTCCTGGACGCCTGTGCCCTCACTATCACGACTGTTATTACTACAAAGGGCGAAAGCAGGCGGAGAAGGCCCATGTTGTCATTACCAACCACAGTGTGGTCATTCAGGATGCCTTGGTCGCACAGTCAGCTGACGATGGCATGGGCATGTTGGGGGACTACGACTACTTGATTCTCGACGAGGCTCATGACTTTCCCCAGGCGGCGCTGAATGGGCTTGAGTTTGAACTGAGTGGCCCTCGAATCGGCATGCTGATCGGCATCAGCGCACGGCTTGAACATAGTTTGATGTCTTTAGCGCAGATGGCGGGAGATGAGGAGCGGTGGCGAAAGCTTTGCCACAAGTTCAAAGAGGGGATGGAGGCTTGCCAGCGGGCGTTAGTGGCCTACTCCTTGGACCTGGGACAACCTGGAATCCTGACGTTAACACCTAACGAAGTCCTGGAGCACCCTCAGGTCAAACTTCACCAAGCGAAAGGGGGAGTGGAAGCTGCCAAGGACGTGGCCCAAGCAGTGACCCGGGAGACGGAAGGATACGCGCGTGCGGTGGACCAGTGCATCGACGTTTGGAAGAACATGACCGGGCCCAGCGAACAAGTCAAGCTGGCCCAGGAAACGGCCCGTCACTATTTGCAGTACATTCGCGAAATTGGGTTTGGGGCTTCCCTTCTGTTTGAGCCACGCGGGGTGGCGGTGAGCTACGTAGGACGAAACGGTCCAGACGCGATGCTCCGTCAAGACCTCATCGGCTTGGCAGAGCCACTCAAAGAGCTGATTTGGAATCGTAAGCCCTTCACCTGTCTCTCAGCGACGCTGGCGACCGATGGAAATTTTGAGTACTTCCGGCGAACGACGGGAGCAGAGTTCGACTACGAAGAAATCTTGCCCTCTCCCTTTGATCACGCGACCAACGCTGCGCTTTACATTCCCAAGCAAGGTCGAATCCCAGACCCCACGATCGCACGACGGGAAGGAACGGAGGAACTCTACTACCAAGCATTGGCCACGGAGCTTGGTCAACTCATCCGAGCATGCGGGGGACGGACGCTGGCCCTGTTCCACTCTCGGAAGGAGATGGAAGGCGTCTTGCGGCACATCAATCTACCGCCAGAACTGCCGGTGATGCTTCAAGGAAAGTTTGGCGCAGGCGCCGTGGGAGAGAAATTCAAGGAGAATATCAATGCTTCCCTCTTTGCCCTTCGATCGTTCTGGACGGGTTTCGATGCGCCTGGGGAGACACTTTCTTGCGTTGCGCTTGTGCGAGTGCCGTTTGAAGTACCGATTGATCCGCCCCAGGTCGCCCGGCTCGCTTGGATGCAAACGTTAGGCATGGACGCCTTTGGTGGGCATACTTTGCCATTAGCCAAGATGATGATGCGACAGGGCGCGGGACGCCTCATTCGGCGGGCAGAAGATAAGGGGATCATTGCACTCCTCGATCCCCGTTTGAAGTCAAAGCGCTACGGCGAAGAGATCATAGCGAATTTGCCGAGCGAGATGCGGCAGTTCGACGACATCTATGACGCCGTAGGCTGGATCGGCCTCGAAGGCAAAACGCTCAATCTGTAATTCTATTTACTCCAGAACTTCTTGAAGATAAAGATCAAGACGAGAGCGCCGATTGTCGCGCCGACAATCGATCCAGCAAAACCACCACCCCCTGAAGTTCTTAGGAGGTTCCTCATGATGAAGCCGGTCAGAACTGATCCGCCGATTCCCAACAGGATCGTCATGACACAGCCCGTAGGCTCTCCCTTTTTCCCCGGGGTCAGGGCCTTTGCCAAGATCCCTGCGATACCGCCCACCAAGATCCACCAGATCCAGCCGTGTTCCATACCAAGTGAGATCGTAATTGGGGATAAAGGGTTTCATGGTCCTAGGGAGGGGCCACAATCTGGGAATGATCTCGGTGGATGCGTTCAGCTCTCTCAGTCAGCAAGAGCAGATCAACCGATTGCAAATGCTAGGAGAACGGGCTCTACTAGAGTGGGACATTTCCGCAGAGCGAATCGAGCCACTGGTTCACGCTGAGAACACGACGTTTCATGTTTTTAGCCCGCAGGGCGAGTTCAATCTCAGAATCAGTCGCCCTGGTTATCAATCGACTTCCAATATCCAAAGTGAACTCGCCTTCCTTTCCGCTCTTCGCCAAGAAGGATTTAGGGTTCCCGATCCGGTACAAGACCGCCTCGTTACGGCCTCGGTCCCTGAAGTACCCGAAGCGAGAGACTGCGTGCTGTTCAGGTGGATGAATGGAGAGTTCCGACGTGAGAATCTTTCATCTGACGAATCGAGAATGGTCGGAGCGGCCATGGCCCAATTGCATGAGTTCTCCGCGCGATGGAATCCGCCAGCCGGGTTTGACCGCCAACACAACCATGAATGGGCGGTGCAACCTCGAACTCCGCGACCATTCGATGACCCCATCGAGGGGATTGCGGAAGAAGATCGATTGCTCCTCCGCAACGTTCACGACGAATCGCGGGAACTCCTTCGATCGCTTAGAGAGACTCCCGAGACGTTTGGGCTCATTCATGCCGACTTACATGTGGGCAACCTGCTGTTTGACGACGGGCAATTGAACATCATCGATTTCGACGATGCGGGATTTGCGTTCCTGTACTACGACTTCGCATCTTCACTGGCTTTCCAGGTTTCGCGTCCCAACTTCGTTGAGGTTCGCGACGCGCTGTTGGCTGGATACGAATCGGTCAAGAGCCTGCCGCCTCACACCGAGAGCATGGTGCGACCCTTTTTGAGAATGCGACTGGGGGGAGTGGCAACTTGGATATTGAAACGAACGGATAATCCTGCGTTTCGAGAAACGGCTCCGCAGTGGGTGAGATCGTTTTGTGACAGCATTCGAAAACTGGATGACTACTCCTACTAGCTCATTACCAGGGTAGGCAACACTCGCGTTCTTGCCGGGTAAGTCCCATCGTGGACTGCCGATACTCTTGCTTAGCGGCCACGAGGAAGTGGTCAGTCAGGTGAAGAATTTGCGTCAGGGACTAGGCCACACACAGCGAGTAGAAACCGGTACAACGCTTCGCGTCGATCCACGTGTAGTGCTTGCAAGCTACCTCTTGCAACTCAACCAAGCAGAACTCGACCAGGCTCTCGAGACGGAGTTAAATGAGAATCCGGCTCTCGAACGGCTTCAAGATGAGCAGGAGCCGATTCAGGAAGAAACGATCTTGAAGACGGTCGCGCCTCATGAGCTGAGGCCATCTAGCGATGATTTTGAGTTCCATCGCAGCCTGCCTCAAGATGAGGTCTCCGATTGGCTCGACTTTGCCGCGACAGGGACCAGTCTGTGGGACCATCTCCGCGCTCAACTTATCCCGGTGCTGCCCCAAAGCCTTCATTTGGTCGGCGAGTACATGATCGAATGCGTGGACGAAAAAGGATACATGACGACTCCCGTGGAAGAGGTTGCCCTGGCCACGGGATGCGCGCTTGAACATGCCGAGTGGGTCCTGGCGAAACTGCAGTATTGCGAACCAGCGGGCGTGGGCGCGGCGAATCTTCAAGAATGCCTCCTCTTGCAGCTGCGCAATCCCGAGACCTTGGAGCAGAAGCTCGCTCGGGCTATTGTGAAAGGCTATTTGGACGACCTGATCGCTCGACGAACGATGAAAATCACGCGTCGATTTAAGGTGATGCCCGACGTGGTGGAAGCGGCCTTTCAGGAAGTCCTTCTTTTGACTCCGTACCCAGGAGAGTCTTTTGGCGGGGCGCCCACCACGCGGTCCGTTCGCGGACAAGGCGTGGCCGCCGACTTGCTTCTCACCCGCGAAGAGTCGGGCTGGCAAGTGGAAGTGAAAGGTGTCGACCCCGCCAATTTGGCCCTCAATCGGGAGTACAGGAAGCGGCACAAAGAGCTGAATCAAATGGAGCGTGCGCCGAAAGATGAGAAACGTCACGTTGCCCACTATGTTCAGAGAGCGGAAGACTTCATCGGGTGTATTCGCCAACGTCGTCAAACTATGCGAAAGATCGGCGAATACCTGGTTCAAAACCAGTCAAGCTTTGTATCTACTGGTTCCTACGAGTTTCTGCGCCCCCTTACCCGGACCAAAATGGCGGAAGAGCTGGGACTTCACGAATCGACGATCAGCCGAGCGACGATGGATAAATATGTCCAGATTTCCACCGGTGAGATCGTTCCATTCGAGGTGTTCTTCAAACCTGCACTCCGCGTTCAGAAGATGATCGAAGAGATCCTTCAGCACGAGAATCCAGATAATCCTTTGAGCGATGAAGCGATTGCTCGACTGCTGGAGAAGAAGGGCGTACAGGTAGCACGTCGTACGGTGAACAAGTACAGAGATCGGACCAAGCTACTTTCGTCTCGAAAGCGGCGATCTGCCTAGGAAGAGAATTCTTCTCGATTGATTCTGCTAGAGTTCCCGAATGAGCGAGACCTTTCGAGAGGCGCTCGTCCGTGAGTTGACGGAGAGTTTAGAATCAGGCGAATTCGTGGAGATTCACCGCAATCCGGAGAGTCCTGCGAATTTCGCCGTTGGCGTGATTCAGAGGATAGAGACGCGATCCGTCGTTTTTCAGAATATCGATCACGAGGGACGTTTCGAAGATCTTCCGGAGGAACTTATGCTCTCGAAGATCTTCCTCGTCAGGCGAAAGACGCTTTACCTGCGGAGGCTTCGGTGCCTTTTTGACGGGCAAGTGGCGGAGAGAGCAGCGCTCCAGGTCATCGATGTTCGTCGCCGGGAGAGTCGCATTCAAGCCCTGACGGCGGCGAAGGCTACCGGACAAGCCGTGAGCATTTGGATTGGTGGAGATCGAATAGAAGGACTGGTATTGGAGGTTGGAACCCAACACTTTCGGCTTCGCGAGTTCGCAACAGAGGGTCATGAGGACGGGATCGGAATCTATTCGCACAAGATCGTAGAAAGGGTGCGCGCGGGATCATTCGATGAGACGGCCTGCAACTATTTGGCACAAAACCCGGTTCCACTCGGGTTAAACTCACGCCCGTCATGAAAGTATTTATTTCGGCGGACATCGAAGGCATCACGGGACTGGTGTCTTGGTCACACTGCGGAAGGCCGGACGGCAAACACTTCGACTTTCCATTTGCGCGGCGGATGATGACCCACGACGTGAATGCGGCGGTGCGAGGCGCTCGGGCCGCTGGTGCAACCGAGATCGTCATCAAAGACAGTCATGGCACTAGCAAAAACCTGCTCATCGACGAGTTGGAAGCTGGCGTCCGGTTGGTATCCGGGCACGGAGCAGGGATCGATGGGATGATGCAGGGCATCGATGAAACGTTCGATGCCGCGATGCTCGTCGGATATCACGCGATGGCGGGGACGACGGCGGGAATTATGGAGCACACGATTACAGGGGGAGTCCATCGGCTCAGAATCAATGGAATTCCTTGTGGGGAAATCGCGCTAAGCGCGGGTGTGGCCGGTCGGTATGGGGTGCCTTTAGTCTTTATTTCTAGCGACGAAGCCGGCTGTGCCGAGGCCTCAGAGCGCATCTTCGGCATTCGAACGGCGGCCGTTAAGAAAGGAATCGGACGCTATATGGGAGAGTGCAAGCACCCCAGTGAAACTGGCCCACTCATCGAAGAAACCGCACGCGAGTCCCTCATCCACCGATCGGCGGTGCGCCCCTGGCTGCCTTCGGAACCGACCACGATTGCCGTCGAATTCAATCGCTCCGAAGAGGCGGACATGGGAGCGAAGCTTTTCTTTGCCAAGCGGGTGGACGCCTATACGTTAGAGGTCACCTTCGACTCCTATTTAGAAGCTCACCGAGCCTGCTGGAATCTGATGGCGATGTCTTTTGAAGGCATTTCCGCTCAGCACTAAGCCGAGCGGCTGAGCAAGACCTGAGCGGCAACCATCAGTTTTTCCATCTTGGATGTGCGGGCACGAGTGCTAAAGACGTCATAGTCGCGCTCCTCGATCTTGTTGAGAATTCTGGCGTAGAGAATTCGCGCGAGTTTCACCGGCCGTTGAGCTTCCGCAGGGAGGAGGCGAATCCCGCGATCCGCTTCAGCATAGAGAGCGCGTGCCCGCGCGATCTCAAACTGCATCAGGCTCTTAAAAGCTGGCGTGATTTTGCGGTTCCTAAAATCTTCTTCGGAGACCCCAAACGATTGCAAGTCTTCCAGTGGGACATAGATGCGGTTGCGGTCCAGATCCTCGCCGATGTCGCGCAGGAAATTGGTGAGTTGCATCGCCTCGCCAAGAGCTTGCGCGGATCGATGCGCCTGGGAGTTGGAAGGAGCGCCCATGGCGCAACACATCATCAATCCAACGGCAGACGCGCTTCCTCTCATGTAATCTCTTAGATCGCCAAAGGTGGGATAGCGATCCACGTGGAGGTCCTGCTCCATGGCGTCCAAGAAACGCATGGGCTCATCCAGAGGAATATGGACCTCTTTCATGACATCGCAAAACGCGCGCATGACCGGGTGATCTGGGCGAACACCGTCTAGGCCGCGGCGCAATTGTGATCGCCAGCCCTCGAGATAACTCCTGCTTTCCTCCAGAGATAGGCCGTCAGGGTTGTCTACCCATTCGTCTGGGACTCGGACAAAGGCGTAGATTGCATGCGTTCGCCGCCGCATCTCGGGTTTGAAGCGACTCGTGGCGAAATAATAAGTTGTTCCGAATCGACGATGAATACGCTTACAGACAGCGTAGTCCGCCGAGCTGGCAAAGGCCTCTTCAAGTTCCTCCATCGCTTGTGGTTCGGGAGCAGCGACTCTCACAATATCAACCTACGTAACTTGGCGATCAGTCAGCGGCGGGCTTTTCTGAACGATTTCTGAATCGGCGCATATCCCAGCGTTCGTTCACATCGAGCGTTCCCCGCACTAAGATATTGAACGATTCTTTTGACTGACGCGACTCCTGGCCGAGGCTTTCCAGGCGGGTCGCGACGGCGGTCCGGGTTCTCTGGGCGAGATCCTCTCCTAGGGGAACAGGTGGGGCGAAGCCGATGTACGCTTCCGGTCGCTGGTGAAGAGACATTTCATAACGAATGGCGACGGGGATGATGGAGGCGGAGGGCACTTTGGAAGCGACAACTTCCAAAGCTCTGCCGAAAGAAAGCAAGGTTGGGGGCGGATGCAGTTGCCCTTCGGCAAAGAGGACCAACGAACGGGCCTGATCGCGCATCAAGCGAATAGTTCTCCTGACGGTTTGGGCTCGCTTTATCGGATCATCAATGGGATAAGGCATGCCTCCGACTTTTGAGAAGAGAGGAAAGGCGTCAAATTCTTGAATCCAGTCAAGACTTCTTAGGCCAAGACTCGTGACGACGTGATACATCAGATATCCGTCGAACCAGCCGTGGTGGTTGGGCACTAAAATCGAGGGGGCGAGAATGGGCTCAGCAGGCGGGCTCCAATAAACGGTGCGGAAATGACGCCGGACCGAGCGGCGGATCATTCCACCGACTCTACGCCCAACCCAACCCTCGTCTTGTGAATTCAGACGGCTACTCTTCGCTACCCATGTCGGCGCCGCCCGCGGGCGCTCCACCGTTTGCGGCAGCTCGGCGGGCCATATCTTTGGCAGCCGATCCGACGCCACCACCGCCCGCACCCTGTACGCTATCCGAGCCGGTTACCGGCGTCATCCCGCCTACGTTCGGTCCCATCGGCGCGATTCCTCCGCCGTTACCGCCGACCGGCGCTTGGGCAGAAGTTGTGGCAGGTGGCGTTTGACCATCGGGCGTTGCGGGCTCAGCAGGCTTGTTGCAGGCCCAAACCGTCACGCCAAGCGACATCAAGATGAGCATGCGGGCGATCTTCATGTGCATCACTTTACGCGAGAGGACACTCGGAAAGGCAGAAAAGAGGCAAAATCATGAAATGATTGATCCACGCGTGACGAAGCTCGCGGAGCTTTTGTGCACTCACTCCTGCAAATTGACATCGGACGATAAAGTCCTGATCCACGCCTTCGATATTCCCGAAGAGTCGGTGGCGGAGATCGTCCGAATCGCTCAATCGAAGGGAGCACAAGTGGCCGTTCGTTTGGAGAGCAGCTTGGTGCGACGTCAACTCATGCTGGGCATGACGCTTGAGAATGCCCGCACCTGCGCGGCGATTGAGAAGTTTGAGATGGAGCAGATGACCGCTTACATCGCGCTCCGGGGGAGCAATAACTACGCGGAATCCAGTGACGTGCCGGATGAGACCCAACAGATGTGGAATCTGGAGTATACGATTCCCGTCGTATTTGGGGTCCGCGTTCCTAAGACGAAGTGGGTGGCCCTCCGATGGCCTACATCGAGCATGGCTCAGCAGGCGAACATGAGTACGCCCGCCTTTGAACGCTTTTACTTCGATGTCTGCACGCTAGATTACGGCAAGATGGCGGAGGCGGCCAAGCCATTGAAAGACTTGATGGACCGAACCGATCGCGTCCACATCAAAGGACCGGGAACAGACTTCAGTATGTCGATTAAGGGGATCGGCTCAGTGCCGTGCGCAGGAGAAGCCAATATTCCGGATGGCGAGTGTTTTTCCGCTCCGGTCTTGGATTCCGTGAACGGCGTGGTGCAGTTCAACACCGTTTCTCTTTACCAAGGGACTGAGTTCAAGGACATTCGCTACGTCATCAAAGATGGCAAGATTATCGAAGCCACGGCCGGGGCGAACACGGAAAAGCTGAATCAGATTTTAGATACCGACGCCGGAGCGCGTTACTTTGGCGAGTTTGCGATCGGGTTCAATCCCTACGTTCTCCATCCCATGAAGGACACCTTGTTCGATGAGAAGATTGCAGGATCCTTTCACTTTACGCCCGGAAACGCCTACGATCCGCCCGGAGGCAATGGTAACAAGAGCGCCGTTCATTGGGATACGGTGATGATCCAGCGCCCCGAATACGGAGGAGGCGAGATCTGGTTTGACGATATTCTGATTCGAAAAGATGGCTTGTTCACGTTGCCGGAATTACAAGCCTTAAACCCCGAGAACCTGGGCTGATTCCCGATTCTTTACATAACGGCGGGGTTCATCCCGCCGTTTCTATTTATCGTTGCCGGCGTCGTCTTGAAGACTGCTTTCGAAGAGTTTTCGGAGCCGCTCTCTCTCTTCTCGGTCCTTTTCTCGACGCTTCACATCGTCATAGTACGACTTGTCCATGCGCTCGCCTCTTTTGAGATTGGGGTTATCTCTTAGCTTCCGCGAACCGAATTGAGATCCTCCGCGAGAGTAGACCCAGAACGGAATTCGATTAGCGGCATAGGCCCATGCGATGGGGAGATGAAGGGCGGCGATGACACCCATGAGAGGGTTTCCCGCGCCCATTAACAAAACCGTGGTGGCAGCCGTGATCCAACCCAACCACTTCCCAGCTACAGGAACAATGCCGTAAAGCATGATAGTTTGGGTTTGATTTCGAGTACACCAGATCACGGTGATGGCAGCTTCCGGCAACCACATTCCCGCCAAGATGTAGCCCTTATTTGTCAGCGGCCCTAACGTGCTGACGATGAGAGCGGGCAAAAGGATCATCACCAACCAAACGACAAGATATTTGGTCGTTCCCAGATCTCGTTCAACGGACCCGCCCGTGAAGAAAATCCACATGCAGAGGAAAACGAAGAAGAGGAGACTGAGGCCATCAAAGAATGGCGTAAAGGCCCAGGGATAGGTCAGGAGGGTCCACGGTTGTTGCCAACCGGGAGCAAGGACAAATTGCTCCATTCCCTTAGTCGCGGTCAACCAAAAGATAAGCGACGTTACGATCATCGATGCGATGATGCTGACGGTCACCGGCGCGCCCTGTCTTCGGAACCAACTCATACCGTTCGTAAATGCCATGGGTCTTCTCGTATTATGCGTATCTACTCCGTGCAACCTCATAGCAAAGCTTGCCGTTCGGCATAATGAGGCCAAGGGTCGTGAAGTATTTCGTCGTTCTTCCAGACGGGCAAAGATTTGGTCCGGCGGATTTGCCTTTGCTGAATCAGTGGGCCAGCGAAGGCAGGATTTTGCCCGACACGCTTCTTGAAGAGGAGGGTACCTTGCGACGCCTCTCGGCCTCCGCCCTGCCCGGCCTGAACCTAGCGGGTACGATGGCTCAACCAACGTCACCGATGACGAATTCCAACCCCTTTCCGCCGACGGGTCAAGCACCTCTCTATCCGGGGCAACCCGATGCGCAGGGATACCAGGGTTACTATCGTGGCCCGGGTCCGGGTGTTGGATTTGGCGAGAGCGATCTCAATCTCGCTTGGATCTTCGGTGCTCTTTCCTTACTCGTCTGCTTCGGCGGTGGCTGCTTTCCCGGATGTGGTCTGATTGGCCTGGTGTTTCCCATTCTGGGTTTGGTGTTTGCGAACAAAGCCCAACAGAAAGGACATCCTAATACCCAGGGAGCTCGCATTCTTTGCATCGTCGGATTAGTTCTTCAAATCCTCTCGCTCATCGGCGCCGTCGGGCTTATGACGCTAGGCAATCGATTTTAGTCCCTGTTCGTTAGGTTAAACCCAACGGCAAAGAGGCGACCGCGGGTCGTTTGACGGGCTTTGCTATCCACAAGCACAAGGGTTTCAATATGGATCGGCCCGTGGACGACGCCATCATTTGCGCCTCCCCAATGCCCGGCGGCGGAGCCGTCTAAGAGGAAGGACACGTACCTCCATCCCTTCCAATCGATTGCCCCAAAATCGGGCTGAAAGGTTTGACCGGTAGAGTCTTGAAATCGCATCCTTAGGATGTTTCCACTGCCATCCCCGTAAAGCCAATAACCAAGCCTAACGACGCCAGCAATCAGTCGAGTTTTACTTGGCTTTAGGCAAGCATATTTCCAACCGGATTCGAACTCATAGTCCAACTGGGTTCCATCTTTGAATCCTGAGCCGTCGGGAAGCTCGACACTGTGGTGGGATAGGTGAGCGACAACCTGATCATCGCCTTCTGCTTCCCAACTAAAAGGGGCAAGCCCAAGCATGATCATGGAAGCAGGAACCAGGCGACCAATGATCGCTCCCTCTTCCTTCAGCGTCACCTCATTCGCATTCGCACGAATGTTCTCTTTGATTTCGGCCCCAGGATCCAGGTGAAGCAGAGTCCGCGAGGAATCTGATTCAAGAATGCCGTCAAAGGCGACCTTTCCCTGGTTCTGAACATATGCCACGACTCCGCCCGGAGCCGGCAGAAGATTGAATCGGATGGGCGCCGTGCAGATGGCGAGCGTCTCGACCTGGGCGTTTGGAAAGGTAAGACGGACCCGGATAGGATGCTCTAATCGTGGAGAAAATCCGGTAAATCCATTGATCTTTCCATTCCTTAGCGGAGAAGTGTAAGCAGGAACTTGAGAGTTCATCGAAAAGATTTCGACCCTTTGAACTGCGGCCTGGGCAGCAGATTCGATCATGCTTTTGAGATCAGCGCTCGTCGAGAAGGTCAGGATTGGAGGCAGCGGGGAGACAAGAGGCGTTTCGCTCGCTGAGACGCTGACATCATCGGAGTCCCACTGGGCGATTCTGACCGCCTTCGCCTTGGCAAAGGCCATCCGTTTTGAGTTGAAATTGCCGACATACCTATAGCCGGATAGTTGAGAAGACAACAAGCTGACGGACTGATAGCCTGGCTTTGGTTGAAGATTAGAATGGCTCAGTCCAAAGTGATGCTCACTATCCTTGGGGTCTTGCCCATCGTTTTTCCAGTCGTACCAAATGGAAAGATTAACGCCGCTGGCGAGATTATTCAGATATTGACGAACCGCGAATTGCGCCTGCTGATCAGGGCCGTTCTTGAGATTAATGTCGGAATATCCCCATTCGCCGGAAATCATGGGAACTACCTTTTTGGGAGGGCAGTAGCGCTTGACCAAAGCGGCTAGACGGGCCCAGTCCGGACGGACGGTTTCCGGTGGACTTGATCGATAAGGGTGGACGGTGACCGCGTCCCAATCCATCAATAAGCCCGCGCGAAAGCAACTTTCCAGAAAAGACCAATCGAATCCCGAGGTCGCAGGGCCGACGTACCATTCGTCGGGAGCTTCTCGGCGGATGGCTCGCCCGACTTCCTTTGCTAATGCAATGTAGTCTTGGACGTTGGGAGACGGTTGCCAAAAGCCGATATTGGGCTCGTTCCACATCTCCCAGAGGACACCTCGCCCCTTAAATCGTTTGAGAGCCGCCGAGACGAATCGACAGAAGGCGGCGCGGGATTCGGCGGTTCTGGGAGAACCCTTTTGATACAAATCATTCCCATAGTCAAGAATGAAGATAGGGCGCAATCGATTAGCTTCGAGGCTCTTCATCAGTTCCTCGTAGCCGGAGAAGTCGAATTTGCCCTTTTCTCGCTCTACGACATGCCAAAAGAAGTCCATCCGAACCCATCTGAAGCCGGCGGCCCGAATTTTCTCAACTTCGCCCGGTTGGGCATGAGTAAAGTGGATATTCACGCCCCATCCTTCGCCCATCGTCGGTCCTGGCAATGGGAACCGATGACGATAATCCGCCAGCGTTAGCAGCGCAAGGAAGGTCGAGACAATCATGCCCCTTCGTTACGGCTTTGGAGGATTGGGCGCGTTGGGATCGGAAACGCCCTCCTTTTTCTTTTTAGACTCGACGACAAGGCCAACGATGATGAGGATGGCGCCAACTCCCACTGCGTATGGCACGGCGAACTCAATCCTCTTAGTGAGCCAGGCTCCAACCCAGATACAAGCGGCGGCGGCAATAATGAGCAGGCCCATATAAAGCCATCTATTCTTTGGCATCGAATCGTCCTCCAATGGAATGCAAACTTATGGTCTGCTTCCAAACAGTCTACGCCGAAGATCCAACCTGGTTGCGAGTCACCAGGCAATTCTTTACCGGCAGGGGCGCCAAATGCGTAGAGGGACACCCCTTACCGACTCGGCAAACGCCGATAAGACTAATTGACTGTCATCCCATCATTGGCGCTTTGACAAATTTGGCGACTACTTGCGTGAGGTGACGGCAGAGCCAATTCATCAGATATCGCAACGAGTCGTTTTTTAGGACAAGGTTCGATTTCTGGTTCGCTTGTACGATGGGCTATGCGTAGCGAGGTTCTCTCGAGCTCGATGCTCGGCATGATTCAGTGGAACATGACTGGAAATGTTCAGTTGACCTTTGGCAATGCCTCGATCGGATTTCTTTCGGAATCGGAGTTTGAAGGATTCGCGGACTTCATCGCCGCGGAGTTCCTAAGGAACCGTTTGGCCCTTGATTTTGACGTTCGGGTTGGATGGCTCACTATTTCGATGCCGTCCGATATGTTTGAGAACTTCCACGAACTGGTCAAACAGGGCGTTTCGACGTTGAGACTAATGCGCGGCAGCGAACTGGTCGCTCACGACCCCTATAACGATCTCCTCTGGCAGGCGCGGCGTCGATTTGGGACGCCTTAGATTCCCTTAAAGCGAACAAAGAAAGGCGGGCCAAGCGACATTTACGCTTAGCCCGCTTCGCGAAAGGGTCTTAGACTTACTTTCGGTTCTTTCGGCGTCGGATGAGCGCCATTGCGCCGATACCGAGGGCAGCCATGCTGGCAGGCTCCGGAACGGGCGCCGGACCGATGATGTCCTGAACATCTCCGTTGACGCCCTTGTAGACGCAGACGTCGCTGAAGGTGGAAGCTGCGGCCACGTCATCGAGGATCGCTTGCGCGTATCCCTTCACGGTGGTGTTCAAGCTGATCGTCGAGAAAGTTCCGCTATTGAGATTCAACGTCGAATCGTATCGAGACTCCCAAATGGCGACCTGAAGCGCGATTTGATGATCCAAATCGCCAGCCAGGGGGGCGTACTTGTTGTAGATATAACCCACGCGAGCGCCCTGCAGATTCCAAAGCCAAATGGCCGAGTAGGTATCCGCTTCGTAAGTGGTGTTCAGTGCGGCGGCGTGATCCAAGTCAACGCAGTAGCCAACAATGGGATTGCCATCGATAGCGGCATTGATCGGAGCACCCTTCACCGTCTTGGTTCCACCGTAGTTGATCAAGAACGTGCTGTTCGAGTTGTTGCCCACGTGATCGCCCATATCGACGGTCACGCTGTTCGCAGTGGCGGCCACAGCCGCTCCGGCGAGGGTTAGCGCAGACACAATTAGATTTCTCATTTCATTCCCTCAAGTAGTTGGGCCCCGGAGGGCCCAAGTCGTATTTGCCTTACCAGCAACCGCCGCCGTAGCCACCGCCACAGCCGTTACCGCCGCCGTGGCCCCAGCCCCAGCCGCCGTAGTTGCCGCCGCAGCCTTTCCAGCCCTTATTTCCGCCGCCGCAACCATTGCTGCCGCCGCCGTATCCACCGCAACCACTTCCGCCGTTGCCGCCGCAGCCGTTGTTACCGCCACAGCCGTTATTGCCGCCGCAGCCGTTCCAAGTTCCGCAACCACCGCATCCACAACTGCTCGAAGAGAAGTCGTTAACGCTCTCGATCGTGTTGTTGAGATCTCGAATGGAGAGGTTGGAAGGAAGGTTGCTGTAGTCGCCGCCCAAAACCTGATTCGCAAGAATCAGAAGCTCTCGAACGGTCAGTCCAGCGAACTTGCCGCTGGGAAGAACTCGATCGCCATAGCCCTGAGTGGTCAGGCCCGCGTCCGAAACCGCGACGTTCAAAGCCAGCGCCAAGACGTTGCCTGCGAACTCGCTCTCGCAACCGGACGACGGGTCAACTCGGTTCCAAGTCAAGGACTTGGGATAGTAGCCGTTGCTGGTGGGGAGGAAGCGAAGAATCGCACTTGCACTCGTGAACTTGAGGGTCTTATTTCCTCCAATAACGAGGCCGTTCGGGAAGAGCTGGTTGAATCGATTCTTGATAAGATCGATCGGCGAAAAACCCCAGCAGCTGTTATAGCCCCACTCGCACTGATTGAAGCCAACCGTGCAGCAGGAAAGCAAGAAGTCATTCGGATAGTAGGTCTCGCCAGCCTGAACCACCGTCACTCCGATGGTCTTCGTATTGATCTTATAGGCGTTCTGAGACGGAAAAGCGTTGATCACGTTCTGGCCATAAGCAGGCACAACCTTAACGTAATACTTTTCGCCTACGACTAGGTCTGGAAAAATGTAAGTGCCGCCGTAGACCTCAGGCGTGGTCGTTGCGATGAGCTGGCCATTTTTGTTGTACAGCTCGACGGTGACCTTTGTGAGAATCTCATCGGTATCGACGTCAATCTGGTTGTTGCAGTTGGCGTCACAGAACACTCGTCCGGCGATGGCAGTGGAGAAGTCCGCGGCCTTCGCGCTCGTTGATAGAATTGCTCCCAGGATTAAACAGGTAAGAAGCATTACCTGACGGTTCAGTTTATTCAAAGTAATCATAGGGGACACACCCTAAAGTCGGAATGGTGCAATTATACTAAGCCCCTGTCGGTAATCGAGTGCATTACCACCAGGAACTGGTATTCGGATGCAAAACCTAGCACATTCCTCGGTGAAGCTACGTTACCCGTATGGAAATGGCCGACAAACGGGACGTCTGTGCGTCATCCCCTAGAAATAATCCTAGTTACTTATCTGCTTTGCAAACGATTACTAAACCAAGTCATTTCTTTAATGACTGACCCTCTAGGTTCATATCAACACGTAACTTCAGGCATGATCTCCTATCACGCTACAATCGTCTACTAGTTTAGTCCGCGTATTGAACTCGCGCAGCCCCTTCAAGATTACGCCCTAACTCAATTTTGGAGTAATTGAATAAACAGGCAATAATACTTGGGTTTTCCCGGCAAACGAGCTCATCAAAACATGAAAGCTCTCCCATGGGGATTAACAACGGAAGAGCTTTGGGTGCGGTTAGGCGATTCGAACGATTCTTCTATCGACAAACGCCTGGCCGAACATGTCCTTCGCCCGAATCTCAACCGCATACGTCCCTCGGCGGAGGTTGGCGGGTAAGGGCGCCTTCCAGAGATGCTTTGTGTTAGATGGGTTGGGCAACTTGAGGCCCAGCGGCGGCTTCGGGCTGGCTTCCAGCTCTTTGAGCTTCATGAAGTAGGGATCTTTGCCCTCAAAGTTGGTCATGGGTGTCCAAGCGCCACTCTCCACCTTCATTTCGACCACCGATCGCTCTGAACCCGCAAACACGTTGACGATCACTTCGGTTTGGGGCACATCTGCAAGCGAGATTTCCTGTGGGAGCCAGATACTCATCTGTTCGCTCTCCGGGCGGCTGGCAGCTCGGAACTTCACCTTATATCGGTTGCCATCGAATTCAAAAACCGAGTAGCCATTGGGCGCACCGTCGCTCATTGTGGCGTGCGGAATTCCCCGCTCGTCGGGAGCCCCTTCCCACCAAGAGCCACAGACGGTGACATGGTTAAGGTGATGGTGCGGCGTCTTACCTTTCCAGCCCTCGGCATCGCCAATAAAATAGTGAGCCTGTACGTGCGTATGCGCTGACACCGAGACGGTAAACGGACGGTCTTCAATGAGACGATAGAGCTCTTCCCGATTATTCACGTCAACCAGCGGTATGTGCATTGCCACGAAAATCAGATGATCCTTGGGAACCAGGGCGAGATCGTTCTTGACAAATTCCAGTTGCTTCTTTGTAATTTCGCCGTGATAGCCACGTTTCTCCGCTCCGTGCCAAACAACGTCGTCTAGGACAATGAAGTGGACCTTTCCATAGTTGAAAGAGTAATAGGTGGGGCCATAGATACGCTGGAAGGTCTCGGTGGAGAGCGAGTCGTCCGGGGCGTCGTAATTCATGTCGTGATTGCCGACGGTGTTGTACCAAGGCAAGCCGATCGTTCCCACGGTCCGATTGAGGCTCTCGTAGAGTGAGAGTACATCGAACATCTCATCTCCCAAGCTAAGTCCAAACTTGGCGTCAATTTCCTTTGCTTCCCTTGCCACCTGCTCAACGACGTCGTGAGCGATGTAGTCAATTTCCGTTTGGTTTCGAGGTTGGGGGTCGCCAAAAAGGATCATCGAAAACTTGTTCGATTCCTTTTGCTGCTCCAATGGAAAATCAATCGACTTCGGTAGCGGCCCGGTGGGGGAAACGCCCGGATACTTGTAATTCGGCGATCCGTTGGGTTTGTGGATGTAATAGAACTGGGGCAAATTGTTCGGACCAAGAGGAACTCTCCAGCCGGTTGGCTTCACCACGAAGAGAATGGCGTCTTCCTCAACCGGAAGCTTCCAGTAACCGTTACTGTCTGTCTTGACCACCTCTCGGCCGTTCGATACGCAAATTCCGGCGAGCCCAGGATTTCCATCCTTCTTCCGTCCGCTCTTATCCCGATCATGGAAAACATAGCCTTCGGCATAACGATTTCCCTGCTCATCCTTAGGAAGGTCGTTCAGCGAAAAAGAGTTCGCACGTGATAGAGGGGTGAGGGCTAATCCAGCCAGCAAGGCGCCAGAGGTACGCAAGAATTCACGCCGATTCATGGAGGGCGAGGTTACCCCTGGCGCGGGTAAAGAGAATGTTAAATGGCCACCGGAGAGCCCCTCCTTCCAGGACGGCAAGCAGAGCTACAGGAATGTGCATTTCAACCCACCCGTATCTTGATCGATGTTATTTTCTTAATTGACCTTAATACTTTCTTTTGAGAGTTGCGATCCTTCACGACCATTCGAATTTGGTGTACAGACAGTCATCACCAACATGATGCACTATTGCAATCAAGTTCAAAATAGATCAGTCTCGTTACGATCAACGCGATCGGAATGAAATTCTTTAGGGTTACGACAAGAGTTGCGTTTTTAAGAACAATTTCGAAATAGCCCTTAACTTAAATACTTCACATGCCAATAGATTCACCAGGGTGGAGATATGGCAATGCAAAGAAATAACAAGAATGCCGGCAACTGCCGGGTAAAGGATGGGGTAGCCACCTGGTCTCTAAAGTCTGATCTGGGAGTCAGTTCCGCGGAAGACGTGCATGGGCAGGCGAAAAAGCTTGCTCAGGATGTTCGGATTATGCGAGTACGAGTTCAGCTCCCCAGCAAAGAGGGCGTGAGCTTGGCGACCTATCAGATTTTGAGATCGCTCCAAACGGAGCTTGAGTCGCAGGATAAGTCGATCGAATTCGACGGCGTCCTCGCCCCCCTGGGAGGAAGAGCATGGTAGCTCGCGCGAGCGCCGCTTTTTGTTTTGGGATTGGATTCGTCCTGTTTGCCTTCGGCGGTAACTGGCTCCTGGCACTGCCTTGCGGGGCTATCTCGGCTTTAGCCGCGTTCCTGCCAACGGGCGAGCGGGCCTTACGGGAAGAGCGTGATCGGGCCCGTTTCGAGTGCGAAAATCTCCACCATGACCTTGAAGCGATGCGCACGAACTTGACCCTCGCAGAAAAGGAACACGACCAAACGAGAAATCACCTTCGTGTGGCGGAAGAGAGAATTGGCGATTTAGAGGTACAGCTGAACTTGGCGACCTCTGAGCCGAGCGCGAACAGTGAAGTGGTGGCGTTTGCCTCCACTCAAAGCGAGCAGATCAAGTCTTACTACGAGCACATCATGATCGCTCTCGACGAAGCTGAGAAAGCGATTAGCGCGGCGATTGGCGCCTTTATGGAAGCTTCGACAGACGCCCAAGCCCTCGCCGATCTCGCCTTTTCAAGAATTGGCGGATCTCAGGGGGAAGAAGGGCGATCTGAAACGACTTCCGTCGCTACCTCCACCATGAATGACTTTGTGTCCTACATGTTGGGAATGGCTCAAGAGGTAGGCGAATCGGCCACGGATATGCAGAGTCTCGCCGCCACCGCCGGAAGGCTTCCCAGTCTCCTTGCCCAGATTGAAGACGTTGCCGAACAGACCAATCTCTTGGCGCTGAATGCCTCTATCGAGGCGGCAAGAGCAGGAGCAGCGGGACGGAGTTTTTCTGTGGTCGCCGAAGAGGTTAGGAAACTCTCGGAACGATCTCGACAAGCGGCCGAGGAGACGCGAGAAGTCACCGGCGAGATCATGAAGGGAAGCAAGACGATCTTTGCGCGACTCGGCGATGCTGCCTCCAGAAGTCGAAACGAAGCGACGGGGGCCCAATCCGAATTCAATGAGCTTTTGGTCACGCTACGAGCAGAGAAAGATCGGAATCAGCAAACGATTTCCGATATCTCAGAGCGCAGCTTGGCGATCAGTCAAAGCCTTAACCGCGTGGTGACCGCCTTTCAATTTCAAGACATGCTTCGCCAGAGGTTGGAGCATATCGCCGTGCCCCTGGCCCAGTTGCGGCGAGACCTCCTTACGCTGGCAGATCTGCCAGTCGAGGACGATCTCGACCTTCCTTGCGCGCCGGGAGCGACTCCCGACTTACAGGTCGTCAGCTATGCGGACGACTTCGACAATGTCGAGCTATTTGGCTAGACGGAATTTGATGGATTAAGAGCAATGAGCAAATTTGCGTTAGTGGTGGACGATTCAGCCTCGATGAGGCAGATGGTGAGTTTCACCCTCAAAGGGGCAGGTTTTCAGGTCATCGAGGGGGGTAACGGCCAGGAGGCCTTGGACAAGTTAGCCCAAGCGCCTGGAGGAAAGGTCGACCTCATCATCACAGACCTCAACATGCCGGTTATGGACGGGATCACTTTCATTAGGAACGCTCGGACCCGCCCCGCCCTCAAGTTCACTCCCATTTTGATGCTCACGACGGAAAGCGGCGAGAATCGAAAGGCAGAAGGAAAGGCGGCAGGGGCAACGGGATGGATCGTCAAACCGTTTCAACCCGAGCAACTCTTGAAGGTCGTTCAGAAGGTCGTGGCCTAATGAGTATCGACGTATCCATGTTTCAGCAAGCGTTTTTCGACGAAGCCACGGAGCTTTTGAATGACCTGGAAACTCAATTACTGGACCTGGAAGAGCGTAAGGCCGACAAGGAACTTCTAAATACGATTTTCCGATGCGCTCATTCCATCAAGGGCGGGAGCGCGACCTTCGGATTTCCAGCCATCGCGAACTTCACGCATGGTTTGGAGACTTTACTGGACAAGGTCCGCGCGGGATCGATTCCGGTAACTTCCGAAATCTGCTCAACTCTCTTCGAATCGCTCGATCAGATGCGCGCACTCCTCAACGAGGCAATGGGCAAGGGCGGGCCAGCTCCCGACTCTACGGAACTCGCACGGAAGATTGATAGGCTATCGGAATGCGAGAGTCGCTCCGATGCATGCTCCCAAGCTGAGTCTGAAGCCTCTCTGGGAGAACGGACCTATTCTCTTCACATCGCCCCCGGGGTTGACGTGATGCGAACGGGAGCCGACCCTTGTCGGCTGTTGGCTCAGCTCCTCGAGCTCGCCGAGGTTGTGGATGTCGAACGGCACGACGAAGGCATCCCTCCACTTGCCGAGATGGATCCTGAAGCCTGCTATGTCTCCTGGGATATCAAGCTTCAGTCAACGGTGGGGGAGGCGGAAATCTTAGAAGTATTCGAATTCATTGAAGATGAGAGCGACATTCGTCTCTCCGTGATCGCGGAAACCCAGCAAGAAGCGGTTGTGGAGACTCCGGAAATGGCTCAAATAAGCGTCGATAAGAGCCTGAAAGCCGACACCGCCATGCTTAAGGTCAGCGCCGATAAAGTTGATCGACTAGTCAATCTCGTGGGGGAGTTGGTCATCTCGCAATCGATGCTTAATGAAGCCGTGGCGGAGATCGATTTTGAGCGACACCCTCGCCTCTTTGAAGCGGTGTCTTCTATGGAGAGAGCTTCTCGCGAGTTGCAAGAGCGGGTGATGGGCATCCGGCTCGTTCAGCTTAAACATGCCTTGGCCCGGTTCCCTCGACTTGTTCGAGATATCAGCGGCGCCGTTGGCAAAAAGATCGAACTTGTTACGATTGGAGAAGAGACTGAGTTGGATAAGGCGCTAATCGAGGCGATCGGCGATCCGCTCACCCACCTCGTTCGTAACGCGATCGACCACGGATTGGAGACGCCATCGGAGCGAAAGGCGGCAGGAAAGCCCGAGATGGGCATGGTCAAGATCCACGCTCGTTACGAAGGCGGCAATGTGATCATCGAGATCACAGACGATGGTAGAGGACTCGACCGCGACAAGATTCTGGAGAAGGCAAAAGCAAAGGGTCTGGTGTCAGAAGGGGAAGTTCTTTCGGATGACGCCATCTATGGATTTATCTTTCATCCGGGCTTCTCAACGGCCAGTCAGGTCACGGATCTATCCGGCCGAGGAGTCGGCATGGACATCGTCCGTCAAACGATCCAAGGAATGAACGGCTCTATCGGGCTCTCAACCGAGTTTGGAAAAGGCACGACCTTCCGGATACGTCTCCCTCTGACGATGGCGATCCTGGAGGGGCTTTCTCTTCGGATCGGGGAGGAGATCTATATCCTTCCGCTTACAAGCATCGTGGAGAGCTTGCGACCCCTACGTGAAGACCTCTCGCTGGTCGCGGGTCGGCACGAGATTATTCGCGTGCGGGGCGAAGTCCTGCGCATTCTCAGAGTTCACGAGGCATTCGATATTCAGGGAGCGGTTACCGACCCCTGCGAAGGCCTTCTCGTTATCGTCGAAAACGAGGGCAACAAACTAGCGCTCCTGGTAGACGAGCTTATCACCCAAAACCAAGCGGTGATTAAGAGTCTCGAGGCCAATTACCGCAAGGTCGAAGGCATCACAGGAGCGACGATACTCGGCGACGGAAAAGTCGCTTTGATCATGGACGTCCCGGGCTTGTTCCGAGGCACCCGCATGGAGGCAGGTCGCTTGTTAGCTTCCTGACAAAGGCAAATGGCAGTTAACTCATCGGACATTCAGGAAGAACGGAATGGGCTGGATCCGAATGCGGATCAATACCTAACCTTTACCGTTGCTGACGAAGAGTACGGGGTCGATATCTTGAAAGTTCAAGAGATTAAAGGCTACGTACCAACGACTCGTATTCCCAACGCTCCCCCGGAAGTGGTTGGGGTTTTGAACCTGCGCGGCACGATCGTTCCAATCGTGGACATGCGATCGAAATTCGATCTTGACGCGGCAGATTACACGCCGTTTACGGTGATTGTGGTTCTGGTTGTCCAGGGCCGTGTGATGGGGATCATCGTCGACGCGGTTTCGGATGTAATCAACATTCCAGCGAAGGACATTGAACCCGCCCCCGATTTTGGATATCGCGGCGTTGCTCAAAGCCTCAAAGGCATGGGCAAGGTCGGCGAAAAACTCGTCATTCTCCTCGATATCGACGCGCTCCTCTTGGGAGAGAGCAGCGCAATGGCCGCGTAGCGAGCCGTTTCTTTAAAGGACACACGAACATGGCATCAGCAGCAAAAGCAACCGGTCCGGTCGCTCCGGCCAAAATCACAACGTCGAAGCCGGCGCCGAAGAAAACGGCGACGAAAGCTTCCCCACAACTGAAGGTTGTCACCAACAAAGAGAAAGTGGCCGCCAACAACCTGTTTATGACGGGGCAAGCTCTGGAGCATTCCCGGGCAGCGACCCTCATTTGCGACTTGGATTGGAATATCGTTTACGCCAATCAGCGCAGCCGACAACTTCTAGTCGAGGCAGAGAGTGACCTTCAATCCGTCGTAAAATCTTTCCTCGCCGACGAGATCGAAGGATTTAGCTTTGAAGCGTTCTTTGCCGACCAGCCGCAAGAGTTTCGAGCGCTGAGCAACGAGCGCAATCACCCGCATGAGAGCCAAGTCTCCTTAGGCACGCGCAACTGGGATATCCAGGTCTCCAGCCTCTTGAACGCCAATGGCGAGACGGTGGGTTACGCCATCGATTGGAACGACATCACAGCTAAGCTGTCCGCCGACGAAAAGACCTGGCAGATCGTGCAGGCCCTGGAGGGTTGCAGCACAAATGTGATGATCGCCGACGCGAATCTCAACGTCGTCTATCGAAACACTGCGCTGAAGCAAAACCTCAAGAAGTGGGAACCCGAATTCCAAAAGGTCTTTGGTGCGAGCTTCAACGCCGAGCAAGTCCTCGGGCGGTGCATTGACGATTTTCACAAGGATCCCTCGCATCAGCGACGAGTCTTGGCGAACGAATCGATCTTCCCATTCAAGACTCACATCACCGTTGGTCCCGTTCGAATTGATCTGGCCGTGAATTCCATCAAGGATCACAATGGCAAGACGATTGGCTACACCACCGAATGGCTTGACGTTACCGAACGCCTCGCTTCCGAAGAGCAGTACAAAGCCAAGGTGCGAGAGATCGCCGAACGGATGGAATTCTTGCGCGGCGCCTGTTCTACTGATCTGGCGAACGCTATGGAATCCTTAGCAAACGGCGATTTGACGGTAACGATTACCCCTCGAACCCCACTTCTGGAGATTCCTGAGGAGGTAGATCTGGCGCTCATGGCTCAAACGTTTAACGATCTGCGCAATCAGACCGTCAAGGCTGTTGAAGCATACAACACGGCCCGCGAGTCGCTCTCTTCTCTGGTCGCGGAGACGCGCCTTGCCGCGGATAGCATCGCTCGTTCATCCAGCGAAGTTTCGATTGGCAATGACGATCTCGCGCAACGAACCGAAGAGCAGGCATCGAGCTTGGAGGAGACTGCCTCCAGCATGGAAGAGATGACCTCTACGGTCAAGCAGAACGCCGACAACGCTCGACAAGCGAACCAGTTGGCAATGCAGGCCAAGGAGTCAGCTGAAAAGGGTGGGGTCGTTGTCAATGACGCCGTCACTACCATGGCGGAAATTAATACGGCCAGCAAGCGCATTGCAGACATCATCTCGGTCATCGACGAGATTGCCTTCCAAACAAACCTCCTCGCGTTGAACGCAGCGGTTGAGGCAGCACGCGTTGGCGAACAAGGTCGAGGATTCGCGGTTGTCGCAGGTGAGGTGCGAAATCTTGCGGGACGTAGCGCTTCCGCGGCAAAGGAGATCAAGGCGCTCGTTCAAGATAGCGTTCACAAGGTCGAGCAGGGCAGCAGCTTGGTCAATCAGAGTGGTCAGCAACTTGACGAGATTGTGAACTCGGTGAAAAAGGTCGCCGACATCATCTCGGAGATTGCCGCGGCAGCTCAAGAGCAGTCCGAAGGCATCGAGCAGGTGAACAAGGCGATCATTCAGATGGACCAGATCACTCAGCAAAATGCCGCGCTCGTGGAAGAAGCGTCTGCCACTAGCGAGTCGATGAACAATCAAGCAATCGGTCTGCAGAATCTCGTTAATCAGTTCACCCTAGACGCGGCAAAGATGAGCGAACTCATGGCGGCGGCCCAGGCAGCAGCGAAGGCTGAGGAGCGTGCCGCTCCGGCTGCTTCGCGGGTCCGAAAGCCATCGACTGAGCCCGCTCCCCGCCGAACTTCGCGGTTCGCCAAAGCGGACGCGATGGACGACTTCGAGGAGTTCTAGGTCTAACTTTCAAGGGGGCTGCAACCGCCCCCTTCCCGACCGAGGTTGATTTGTAATGGATTCTATTGAACTTTCTTCCACCGACTTCGGAAACATCCGTAAACTCATTTATCGACTTACCGGAATTTCGCTTTCGGACAGTAAGCATCAGCTTGTCAAGTCCCGATTGCGACGTCGTCTCCGGGCCCTTGACATCAGTAGTTATAACGACTATTACGGTTATGTCGTCCAACTCCCCCCTGATCATGAAGAGATCATCTCCCTGATCAACGCGGTTACGACCAACAAAACGGACTTCTTTCGGGAAAGTCACCACTTTGATTTTATGGTCAAACAGATCGTGCCGGAGTTCATGGCGAAGAGCCAACATGACCTCAAAATCTGGCACGCGGGATGTTCGACAGGCGAGGAGCCCTACACCATGGCGATCGCTTTGAGAGAGCACTTCTCGACGAGCGAATTGTGCTTTATGCAACTGGCCAGCGACATCGATACCGAAGTTTTGGCGCATGCGGAACGAGGCGTTTACGACGCCGAGCGAGTTGAAGGGATGTCCAAGGAGATGCTTCAGCGATGGTTTTTGCGCGGTAAGGGAAATTCGGAGGGTAAATACCGAATCCGACCTGAGCTCCAAGAAAACATGCGGTTCCGTCGGATCAATCTTACGAAACGCCCATGGCCCCTGCGTGCTGAGACTCAGTTCGATGTGATTCTTTGCCGTAACGTTCTCATCTACTTTGATCGAGAAACGCAGAAACAGGTGATTCAGGGATTCTATGATCGCCTCGTTCCTGGGGGATATCTCATGCTCGGCCATTCGGAATCCGTTCAGGGCAAACAGGATGTTTTCCGTAGTGTTGGGAAGACCATTTACAAAGCGAACGCAGGCGCGACCTATCGCTTGGCGGCCTAGATGGTGCGATGAAAGTACCTGGCCGTTCCAACCAAGACGATTTACCGCTCGTGTCGATCCACATTGGCGGCGTCTTTACCAGCGACGAGCCCACCATCGTGCGAACGGTCTTGGGATCTTGCGTCGCCGTATGCCTTTACGATTTGGAAAAGAGAATTGGAGGCATGAACCACTTCTTGCTTCCCATGGGGGAATGCAGGAATACGCTTCCAACCAGCTACGGTGTATTTGCGATGGAAGAGTTAGTTCATAGATGTATCGATTTGGGCGCCCAGAGAGGCAATATTCTCGCCAAGGTTTTTGGCGGTGGTCGGGTCCTTCAGTTTCCCGAATCAGAGAAGAGCGTTCCGAACGCCAACATCAAATTTGCTTTCGACTTCTTGGAATCCGCAGGTATACGCGTTGCCACCTATGACGTGGGCGGAGTGGACGCTCGCGAGATCTTCTTATTTACCGATTCTGGGCGCGTACTCTTGCGCCGCGTAGTTGTCCAAAAGGATTTGCCCACGAACAAGAAATTGCCCGAAGACGGGACGCTCCGTTATTTATAGGAAAGACATGCCAGGTACCAAGACTCGAGTTCTCATCGTCGACGATAGCGCAGCCATGCGACAACTCCTCACGGCGATACTCAGCGCAGACCCTGCGCTGGAAGTCATCGGCACTGCGCCCGATCCCTTCATCGCTCGGGAGAAGATCAAGAGTCTGAATCCAGACGTCATTACCTTGGACGTAGAGATGCCGCGAATGGACGGCCTCACGTTCTTGGAAAAGCTGATGCGTGGGCGGCCCACTCCTGTCGTGATGGTGTCTTCGCTCACTCAGAAGGGCTGCGATACCACGATGCAGGCCCTAGAGTTGGGAGCGGTAGATTACTTCCCCAAGCCCTGCGTGGATACGTTGACGGGAGTTGCCGACGCGGCGGATGAGATTCGCAGTAAAGTCCGCAATGCTGCCCGTGCCAATGTTCGGGCCCTAAGCGCGGCCCGTCCCGTTGCTGCCCCACCCGCGGTCGGCAAGATTCGGCTCACGAATCAGATCATTGCGATTGGCGCATCCACAGGAGGCACCGAGGCGATTCGGGAAGTACTCTCTCAGATGCCTGCAGACTCGCCAGGAATTGTGGTGGTTCAGCACATGCCGCCAGGCTTCACCGCATCCTTTGCAGCTCGCTTGAATAGTCAATGCGTCATTCAAGTGAGCGAAGCGCGAGACGGCGATCGTATTTTGCCGGGACACGCCCTTATTGCGCCGGGAGACTTTCACACCGAGGTTCAAATCTCCGGGGCAAATGCTCAGGTTCGCGTGTATCAAGGCGAGCGTGTGAGCATGCACCGGCCCTCCGTCGATGTGTTGTTTCGCTCCTGTGCGAAAAATCTGGGCAAGAATGCCATTGGCGTCATCATGACGGGCATGGGGTCCGATGGGGCTCACGGCATGAGGGAAATGCACGATGCCGGTGCTCATACCATCGCTCAGGATGAAGCAACCTGCGTGGTGTTTGGGATGCCCCGAGAAGCAATCGAGCATGGTGGTGTAGATCAGATCGTGCCACTGCCGAAGATTCCAGAAGAAATCATCCGGGCCTGTCAGACTAAGTAAGGACCCATTCTGGTAGCGTGGGGAAGTGAGTCTGACCATCGCCCTCGCCATGCTGTCGCTGACCCAAGTCGGTCCCAGTGCGAGCCCCTACGCTAACGAGACGCCCGCCCAGCACGACAAGCGAATGAAGTGGTTCCGCGAGGCGCGGTTCGGCATGTTCATCCATTGGGGCGTTTATTCGGTGCCGGCGGGAACGTATGAAGGGAAAAGAATTCCGTGGATCGGTGAATGGATCATGCACCAAGCAAAGATTCCAATGGCCACCTATCAGGCATATGCGAAGGAATTCAACCCGACCAAATATGACGCCGACGCTTGGGTAAAGCTAGCAAAAGAGGCGGGGATGAAGTACATCGTCATCACCTCAAAACATCATGACGGGTTTGCGATGTTCAATTCAAAGGCGTCGGATTGGAATATCGTCTCGGCCACGCCGTTTAAGCGCGATCCTCTCAAGGAGTTAGCGGCGGCGTGCAAGAAGTACGGCGTAAAACTGGGCTTTTACTATTCTCAGGCTCAAGACTGGAACCACCCCGGAGGAGCGGCAGCCGGTGGACACTGGGATAAAGCGCAGGATGGGGACATGACGGAGTACATCAAGAACGTCGCAGTCCCCCAAGTGAAGGAGATCCTTTCCAACTACGGCCCCGTTGCCTGTCTCTGGTGGGATACGCCAGTAGACATGACCAAAAAGCGCGCCGACTTGCTGCTGCCTCTGTTGAAGCTCCAACCTGGGATCATCTTCAATAATCGCTTGGGTGGCGACTATCGAGGCGACACCGAAACGCCCGAGCAGTTCATTCCTGCCACCGGTTATCCGGGCAGGGACTGGGAAACCTGTATGACCATGAACGACACATGGGGATACAAGAGTTTCGACAACAACTGGAAGTCCACCGAAATGCTCATTCGCAATTTGGTGGATATTGCTTCCAAGGGCGGCAATTACCTTCTTAATGTAGGCCCAAACAGTCTGGGTGAGATTCCCGCTCCATCCGTGGAACGTCTCCATGCGATCGGGGCTTGGATGAAGCGGAACGGAAGGGCCATTTATGCCACTTCCCCTAGTCCGTTCAAGCGTCTGCCCTGGGGTCGGTGCACACGCGTGACGGGCAAATCCGGTTCCACGCTTTATCTCCATGTCTTCGATTGGCCCAGAGATGGCAAACTGATGGTTCCCGGCCTTTTGAATGAGGTTGAGGGGGCGTCTCTTATGGTTGGCGGCAAGAAGTTGGCCACTGCCCGAAGTGCCGATGGAGTCACGATCAGTATCCCGCCGACGGCCCCGGATGCGATTTCTTCCACCATCGTGCTCAAAGTCAAGGGTGACCTAAAGATCACCGCGCCGGTGCTTCAACAAAGTGCGAGCGGAGACCTAACACTCTCTCCGTCCGAGGCCGATCTTCATGGATCCGAAATTTCCGTGGAAGGCGATGCCAAGAATGAGAATATTGGGTTCTGGACGAATCCGAAGGATTGGCTTGAGTGGACATTCCGCGCCGTTCGCCCTGGCAAGTATGCCTTGTCGGCGGAAATGGCCGGTTACGCTAATAGCAAGGTGACGGTGTCCGTGGGCAGCCAGAAGCTAGAGGTGATAACGCCAGCCACCGGCAGTTACAGCACGTATCGTCGCGTCGAGATGGGCGCTATTGAGATTTCGGCGGCGGGCAAGGTGACGATTTCGGTTCGTCCTGTGGCAAATGGATGGCAACCTGTTAATCTTCGGGCAATAAAGTTGGTCCCCGCCGACAAGTAAGAATCGACGCAGGGGTAATTTGGGGGCGATGACGATCGCCCTCGCCGCCCTCACCATGATCACATCCGCCTCTTCCGCCGAACTCGTCGATCTTCAATGCGAATATCAGGCAGGGCCTCTGGTGGTGGAATCATCTGCCCCTCGTCTGAGTTGGATCGCCAAAGCTACCGAGAAGAATTGGCGTCAGAGCGCCTATGAGATCCTGGTCGCTTCAAGTCCCGACGTTCTGGCGAAGGATCAGGGAGATCTATGGTCCTCAGGGCGCGTGACATCCGATGCGAGTATTCAGATTCCTTATACCGGGAAAAAGTTGACTTCTCGGCAAGCGGCTTTCTGGAAGGTACGCGTTTGGGATAGCCGAGGCGTAGCCTCTGGTTGGAGTAAGCCCAGCAAATGGGAAGTCGGATTGCTTTCGGACAGCGATTGGAGTCCAAGCGTTTGGATCGGTGGCCCCGGGGCAACCAGCCCTGAACCCGCGCCTCATTTGCGCCGAGAATTCGAGGTTCATGGCTCGTTGGCGAGAGCCCGCATCTATGCTAGCGGCGTGGGATATGCAGACATCCACCTTAATGGCAAGAAGGTGGGAAACGGGGAGCGCGATCCCGGATACACGAATTTCGATAAACGGCTGCTCTTATGACGTTACGCACCAACTGAAACAGGGAACAAATGCGATTGGTGCGATCCTCGGAACGGGTTGGTTCGACACTCACGATCAGGCAACATGGAACTTTGACAAAGCTCCTTGGCGGGGCCAACCTCGGATGCGGCTCGTGTTGGTCCTGGATTACAAGGACGGTCGAACCGAGCAAGTGACGAGCGATGGGACTTGGAAGACTTCCGCAGGGCCGATTCTGGTGGACGGCATCTATACAGGCGAAGTGTACGACGCACGCAAAGAAATACCTGGATGGGATCGCGCAGGCTATGACGATTCTTCTTGGTCACCGGCCAAAGTTGTGGAGGCTCCCCGAGGGGCCCTTAGCGGAATGCAGTGTCCGCCGATCATTATCGGCCAATCGTTCAAGCCCAAGACGATCTCCGAACCCAAACCTGGAGTCTATATTTTGGACTTTGGACAGAACTTCTCCGGCCACGTTCGCCTCAAGGTAAAGGGCTCAGCGGGCGACAAGGTGACGATGCGATATAGCGAGCGCCTAGACGACACCGGGATGATCCAGCGTAAAGAGATCGACGTCTACATGACCAAGGCGACACCTCCCCAGCCATTCCAAACCGACGTTTACATTCTGAAAGGCGGCGCCCTCGAAAGTTGGGAACAGCGATTCTCTTACGCGGGATTTCGATATGTAGAGGTCACCGGATTTCCAGGCAAACCGACTCTGGAAAACTTCGAAGGTCGGTTTGCTCACACAGACTTAGCTAGCGCGGGCGAATTCGAGTGCTCTCATCCACTCCTAAACCAGATTCAACATGCCACGAAGTGGGCCTATCTAAGCAATGCCCAAAGCATTCCGACGGATTGTCCGCAGAGAGAAAAAAATGGGTGGACCGGGGATGCGCATTTAGCCTGTGAAGCCGGATTGATGAACTTCAGATCGGCGCCGTTCTATACAAAGTGGCTAGACGACTATGCCGATGACCAAAAAGCGGATGGACGGTTCAGTTTGATTATCCCCTCTGGCGGATGGGGAGCAGGGGCCTGTCACCCATCTTGGGACAGCGCATTTGCGATCATCGCCGAGGACCTGCATGAATACCTGGGCGATGCCAGGCTCCTTGAGAAGCATTACGATCATCTGAAACGGTATGTGGATTACCTGGAGGGGCAACTCAAGGACGACGTGATTCCGTTCGATAGTTTAGGGGACTGGCTGCCTTGGGAGACACAGACTCCGAGCCAATTGACTTCCTCGGCCATGGTCGTGGTCGATGCCGAGATCGTAAGCAAAGCCGCGAAGATGCTTGGAAAGGCAGAGGAAGCGGCTAAGTATTCGGCCCTGGCGACACGCGTTCGAACCGGCATCGACCGCAAGTTCTACGAGCCCGCAACATTGGATTCCCTAAGCCAAACGGCGCTTTCCGTGGGTCTGTACTTCAAACTGATCGATCCGGCCCATCGGCAGGCAGCGTTTGGCGCTTTAGTTCGAAATGTTGAACGACAGGGTCATATCGACACAGGAATCATCGGCGCAAAGTTCATTCTCCGAGTGCTCTCGGAAGCCGGACGGACGGATTTGGCCTACAAGATCGTGGCTCGAACAGAGCAGCCGGGATGGGGCTGGTGGATGGAGCAAAGGGCTACGACCCTTTGGGAAGACTGGAAGGGCGAATCGTCCTTAAATCACATCATGTTTGGCGATGTGAGCAATTGGTTCATGCAGTGGATTGCAGGCATCGGGCTCGATCCTTCTTCGCCGGCCTTTAAGCACATCCTGATTCGACCTCAGCCAGTCGGGGATCTGACTTGGGCAAAGGCCCATCACGATTCGCCCTATGGTCGTATTTCCTCATCTTGGAAGAAGACCCATGGGGCTTTTCACTTGGAGATTGAGATTCCTGCGAATACTTCTGCAACCGTGACCGTTCCAGGAAAAGTGGCAAAGGCCGAAGGGGCCATCCTCGTTCGTAGCGAAGCAGAAGTAACCGTCTTCGAAGTAGGTTCTGGCAAGTACGTTTTTGACGCAAAGATGTAGGTGTGGCAATGATTGAAGCGATGGTGCTAGGCGTCTATCACATGGCGAATCCTAAGTTGGACTTGGTCAAGTCAGACCTTCGGGACACACTAGGAGACATTCGACAGCAAGAAATCGCCGAGGTTGTTGCCTCCATCGCCAGATTCAGACCTACAAAGGTGATCGTCGAGGCGATTCCTCCGGCGGAAAGTCTCCTCGATCGATACCAATGGTATTTAGGCAATGACTTGGAACTAGGTCCCGATGAGCGCGAACAGTTAGGATTTCGAATCGCGAAGTTGCTCGGCCATTCCACGATCTATCCAGTCGACTATTCGATGAAGATGGACTTCGATTGGCTCACTCGCCAGGGGGACGCGGCCTTTCAAAGCTGGATTCAAACCACACCGCCGAAGATCGCCAAGATTCTGGAAGGCTTAGACCAAGGCTATGCCGTCAACGAAATATTAGTGGCGATGAACTCGCCAGAGGGTCTCGCGTTTAGTCATTCGTTTTACATGGAGTTTCTCCGGGTGGAAGAGGCGGGTGCAGCAGTTTTGGCGGCGTGGTATGAGCGCAATTTGAGAATCTTCGCCCAGATCAGAAGAATCGCACTGCCGGAGGACCGGTTGCTTATCCTTTATGGCGCCGGGCACGCCAAACTGCTCTCGGATTTCATTCGCGATACGTTTTCATGGAAGCACGTCGATCCATTAGGTTACCTATCTAGTTCACGCCCCTTTGACTGGAGGTTAGATCATGCAATTTGAGCCGATTGGCTACGTGCGGTGTGGAAAACAGCTGAAATTCGAAACGCCTCACCAACCCAAATTAGATTCAAACGAGACGAATCGTATTATTCTTGAGCCTGATCGTCAATTCGATCTTGCCCTTCAGGACTTAAACGGATTCGAACGAATATGGGTGCTCTCCTGGTTCAACCGCAATCAATCATGGCGACCACGTCCGTTACCGCCACGGGGTCCAGCTAAAAGGCGAGGCGTTTTTGCAACTCGATCGCCTCATCGTCCAAACCCAATTGGATTGACTTGCGTGCCGCTCTTGGACGTTGATGGGCTGGTGCTAACAGTTGGTCCACTGGATCTGGTGGACGGAACGCCAGTCCTGGATATCAAACCTTACATCCGCACGATCGACGCGTTTCCCGACAGCAAGCTTGGGTGGATTGGAGAGGTTGAGGAAACGCTGCTGAACTCACGCCGATTTGGGATTGAGGTTTCTGCCTTCGCACGGAGGCAATTGGACTGGCTCCAAAATCAATGGGGAATCGACTTCACAGGGCGCGCTTTTGAACTCCTCTCGCTCGATCCAACTCCTCATCGAACGCGCAGGATTCTCCAAATGGGGCCTAACGAGTTCCGAATGGCCTGCGGCCCGTGGCGACTGTTCTTTCATCTTCAGGATGAATGCGTGATCGTTGATCGGATTGACAAAGGCTATTCCGATGAGAGCCTGATGGCAGAAGGCAACGAGAGAATTCCCGATCGAGACGCTCAAGTCGCCTTCGGAGCAACGTATCGCTAGTCGTCGTCGCCCTCTTCATCTTCTTCCATTTCAGGACCTCCGAATCCGAACCGTCGAACCGCACCCGGATAAGGTGAGTTCCCTTTCACGCTATGCCAGATCGCTCTATTAAGTGCGATCTCTTGAGCGAGGTTCATTTGATCTGGCTCGGAGAAATCAATGGACGACAACAGGGCGGACTGTTTGGTAGCCGGATTCTTAGCCATTAGATCAATGGCTGGCCTCAGCGCTGAATAGGGAGACAGGTCTGGCTTATTGCCAAAGGCCTTATACATCGGGGTTGCGGCAGCATCGAACTGGCTCATTGGAGCGGCGCCAAGGATGAGTTCGATGCTTCGAAGAACGGAGGTGGTGGTGTACATGGTGCTGTCAATCCCCGCGTTCCTTGTGTAGGGAGAAACGGCAAGGGCCACCGTTCGGTGAGCGTCTACGTGATCAGGACCGTTTTGCGCGTCGTCTTCAATAATGAAGATTGCGAATTCTTTCCACAGTGAGCTGTGGGATATCGCTTCGACAATTTTGCCGATCCCCCAATCGTTGGACGCGACGCATGCTTTCGGCGTGAACGCGCCAGGTGTAACTCCTCTCGTGTGATCCTCGCTCAGGGCCATCACCATGAAGTTGGGCACGGTTCCCTTCTGCTCCATTTCTTTGAATTCATTGATGAAGATGTTCACCGCTTCATAGTCGCGAACGCCCTTTTTGCGCGCTCCCGCCCAAGCTTCGTTCATGTGGTCCTTGGTGTGATAGTAGTAGGTTCGGTAGCTCAGTCCCGCGTCTCGCATCTGCTCCCAAATGCGTCCTCGCGGATGTGCGGAGAGCTCGGGGGTCAATCGAGGGGTGCCCTTGCCGCTGTATTGCTGTGGCCAAGTTCGCTGCATGAAGTCCGGCACGTAGGCGCCGTTTGACCATTCGTGACCGTCAACCGAGACCTCACCGCTGGCATAGAGGTTGTCAAAGAGTACAAACTCCTTCGCCAGTTGTTGGTGATTGGGAGCAGTATCGGCCCCGAAGAGGGTGAGGCGGGGATCGCCATTTCCGTATTGTTTTCCGTCCTTTTTCAGATCGCCGAGAACCTGATCGTAGGTTCGGTTTTCTTTGATGATATAGAGGACATGTTTAATAGGAGACGGCTCGCCGGGTTTGCTGGGAATGGCGCTTGATCCTTTGGCGGGGGCCTGATCGGGATTGTCCTCCATCTTTGGCTTGTACTTGGAGACCTCCAAAACGGTCTCCGTCATCTCCTTGAGTTCTTTGGGATTTGAGACATCAACCTTGGAAACGAAACCTGAAAGCAAGGCAACGATATACGGATAGCCCTTGGGAGCAACAGGATCTATCTTGTCTTCCTTGTCGTTGGGCCCCGTCCCGTATCCTTTCGATGATCCAATCAAGAGGCGCCCATCCGCCAGCGTGGCGAGCGCACTGGGATATGCGCCGCTAGGAATGAATCCTTCAACGTGACTGTGGCCGGGATTGGAAATGTCCACCACGCCTACGGCGTTGTTATCGCTATTGGCGACATAAATTCGGCGGCCATCAGGAGAGACGGCCAGGGCATTGGGCGTGGACCCCGGGGGCGCGTCTGGCCAAGGGCGCGTGACGATACGTTCTTCCCTTGCTCCCGTTTCGAGATCAAAAACGTCGACGACATCGTCGTTTCCGCAAGAGACGAAAAGTCGGTTACCCCGAACAAGTAGATCGTTGGGGTGGCGACCTGTTTCCAGGGTGCGAACTTTCTTCATCGTCGAGGGGTCGACTTCAGCCACCTTAGCCGAACCCTGGAGAGAGACGAAAAGGTGCCCATTTGCGGCCAGGCGAACTTGATAAGGGCTATCGCCATCCTCAAAGTCCAAACTCCCGATCACTTGCTTTTGCGCGACGTCAAGTTTGAGAAGCTTATCGTTGGCTGAGACATTGACAAACAACTCGTTTCCGCGGAGGGCAAGACCAGCCAACCAGCCTTTGTTTTTCGGGAGATCGGGAATCGCGATGGCGCCTTTCTGACCGAATTTGCCCGATTCGTCCACAGCGTAGGTTACGACCGAATCCGTGGTTCCTCCGCTTACATAGAGCGTCTCGGAATCAGGGGACCAAGCCAGGCCGATCCATCCTTTGCCCAGATCGGCTGTATCCCTTAGGTCTCCCGATTTGCCATCGAAGATATAAACCTTGTGCACTCCCTGGCCCACCGCGGCAAAGGCAATCCACTTGTCGTTCGGACTCTTTTCTCCACCCGCTAACATGTCCCCGACGGGCGTGCTTTCTCCGGCGGGGGCCAAGCGCCATCCCGTCGGCAAATAAACCCGAGTTGCCGTCTTGGTCACCCAGGCGAGAGAGCCGACGACGAGAAGTCCAATGGCGATAAACAAAGCAGGTTTTAGTGGGTTAAGCATGGGAATTCACATCTGCTCAAACTCGGAGGGAGCACTCTCACCCGGCAACGTAACCTTAAGTGAGAGGTCCTTCCGTTCAAAAGGCATGGTATACGATTGGCCGCGAAGTATCACCTTGATGGAGTTCTTTCCCTCCATCTCCCAGTTTCCAACCGTCTCCTGAGCGCCCACAGTAAGTTTGATGTAACCACCGTTTTGGATATCGAGACTCACATCTGGGTTGGATTGTCCTACCCAGTTGCCGGTCGGCATCGACGTCATTTCTTTCGTGGAATCAGGGTTGGGTCCTCCACAGGCTATACACGCGAGGGGGAGAACCGCGACGACAGACTTTTTCCAGCTCAACATCTTTCTAAGATGAGTATCCCGCTCGTCGTTTAAGGTTCGATTAGGCAAAGGTTAAGTTAACTTTCACAAAACATACGGGGCGAAAGAATGACGATATCCGTGATTCATGTCGCGGAAATCTTGGAGGTTTCGGTCTATGCCTACGCAGTCCTCAGCAACCCGTTCGAGTCGCGCGTTCACGCTCATCGAACTGCTTGTCGTCATCGCCATCATCGCCATTTTGGCCGCTATTCTCTTCCCTGTTTTTGCTCAGGCAAAAGCGGCGGCAAAGAAAGCCAACTCCCTATCGAATCAAAAACAAATTGGGCTCGCAACCATGATGTACGCGGGCGACTACGACGATACGCTTCCGGAAACTGGTTGGGATGGTCCCTGCCAAAAGCCTGTTGAGCAGCACGATGGAACCAGCGCTTCTGTCGGGGACAACTATTGGTCGGGCGTTTACGCGTTTCCCTTAGCCGATCAACCCTATATGAAGAACATGGACTTAGTGGCCGATCCGGCTGACCCCGACAAGGGCGTTTGGGGCAAGGAAGGTTCCTATTGCTTCGAAGCTCAGCTTCTGGCCTTCGGCGTGAAGGGAGCCTATTCCGGTATTCGAAACGTAGCGGGGGCAATGGCAAAGGTTTTCCCGGTCTCCTATGCCGGCAATTACCTTTTGGCTCGTTCCTACGATGTCGCCCGAGGCAAAACCACCGCAAAGGGTCGAGTGATGACGGAAATCGTCAATCCCGCAAATGTCTTCTTCGCCGCCGACGTAGGCTCCGCGAAACTGTCTTCAGGTGGCGTGTTTGCCGGTTGGTACATTGCGCCGGGTTACGGCAACAACGGCAATGGCACCGGAAGATGGGAGAAAGGAGGACGGCATCTGGGCGGACGCAATTGGTCGTTCACAGACGGACACGCCAAATATGCCAAGGATCCGAAGTTCGTCGATGCATCGGGCGCAGCGGTGCCACAGCGTCAAACCATGTGGGACTACCAACAGCGTGGAATCTATTCATTCCCCGAGACGCCAAGCAACGACTACTGCCCCAAGGGCGATAGCACTTGCTCATCGCTCAGCGGACGCACCTGGTAAGTCTTCACTACGTGGCTCGGGGCGTTATCGCCTCGGGCCGATTTCGAGGCGATTCCGGCATAAATACATGGCGGTTTTTCTCAGTTTTTAGAGTTTGAGTTCGTACACTGCCTTCCCAACGAGCCTTCAGATCGCAAGAAAGAACCAGCGTCGGTCATCGTGGTCTGCAGGGAATTCGAGGAGAAGGACAGTTTCTATGAGCTTCACCAGACTTCGAACGGCAGCCCTTGGGCTTGCTCTTTCCATCGCCGGCGCGGCCCTTGCCGATCCGCCTCAATATCAGATTTACGACATCGGCCTCGTTCAAGCGGGAGATGCCGGGTCTCAGGGTTTTCGCGTCTCTAACAATGGCGTCGTCACCGGAAGATCGCTTCGTTCGGGTAGTTCCAGCGCGTATAGCTGGACAGTTGCAGGCGGGTTGCAGACCATGTCCAACCTCGCATCTCCTTCGCGTCCCTACTCTGTGGGCAACGGCGTAAACGATAGCGGAGTCGTGGTCGGAACAGGTGCCACAACCGCGTTTGGCTCCAGTCGACTTCCGATTATGTGGCAAGGCGGCGTCGCCACTCAACTTGGCTTGCCATCAGGACAAACTCTGGGTGATGCCAACGATGTGAACTCATTCAACATTGCTGTGGGCTCCGTTGGAAGCGGTGTTACTCAGTTCGGCGCAATCTATCAAGGCGGAACGGGGTCGATCATCTCGACTACCACTTCCAACGGCAGTTACCTCCGAACTGCGTTCTCGATCAACGATTCTGGGCTCATTGTCGGACAGGGAATCGATCCGAATAACGCCGCCGTCAACGTGGGAATTGTCTACGATATGAACTCCAATACGGCATATTCGGTGGGAGCGCTCTCCGGTCGAAATGGAGCCCTCGCGTTCGACGTGAGCAACGCCGGTCATGTGGTCGGAAGTACGATGCTCAACCAGGGCAGCGGCACTCCGTTCATCTGGACCCAGCTTGGTGGAATGGTCGAAATCGCCCTCCCCAGCGGAACATCTAGTGGCAGCGCCCGAGGCGTCAACTCCTCGGGTTGGGCGGTGGGAACCGCATCTTCGGCCTTTGCCATTCCGTTCCTTTACGACGGTTCCAACACATACCGAATTGCGGATCTTGTCGACCCCAGTTCAGGATGGGACCTCTCGACGAATACCTCCTCCTCGGCGATGAGCATCAGCGACAGCGGAATCATCGTGGGAACGGGAGTATTTAACGGGTCGGTTCACGCCTATGCCCTCGTTCCCGTTCCTGAACCTGCTTCGATGTCGGCTATGGCCCTGGGCGTCTTGGCTCTCATCAGGCGGCGAAAGCGACAAAGTTAACCTCGAGCCTCTCCTAGCACGGGCCGCGGCAGCGCGGCCCACTTTTAACCGGGTACTCCCCCATGAACCACCTCGCGTACACTTAGTTTGGAAGGGTGTGGAGAGGGGATGATTGAACAGTTGGGGTCGGTGTGGCGCATCACTCTATTTGGAGTACTCCGCGCGGAACGAGAAGAACGTAAAGTCGATCGGTTTCAAACAAAACAAACCGCATCTCTTCTGGCATATCTCTCGCTTCACCCGGGTCGATTCGTAGCGCGTGATGTGTTGTGCGAAATGCTCTGGCCAGCTTCTCGCCCAGAAGCCGCCCGAGCGAGTCTGAATCAAGCAATATCCTGGTTGCGAAAGGAATTCGAGGACGAGGCCCTGTTTAGGACAGATCGACGGAGCGTCGCCGTGGAATACGATCGAATCACAACGGATGTGGGCGAGTTTCAGGCCTGGATATCAGACTGCGCCGTGACCCGCGACGAGCGTCGCCATCGGCTTGAGAAGGCGGTAGCCCTCTGTTCTTCCGAGCTATTGGAAGGATCCGGCGAGAGTTGGGTGAGAATCGAACGCTCACTCTTGACAGAGAGTTACGTTCGAGCCCTTAAGGAACTTTGCGACCTTTGCGAAGAAGCCGGAGATCACGATGCGGCCATCCAGCGAGTCGTGGAGATTCTACGTCTCGAACCTCTGGACGAAGACCATCATCTGCGACTCCTTCACCTCTATGCCATCACCGATCAATTAGGCGCCGTTCAACGTCACAATCGCGAGCTCGAAGAAATGCTAAGGGAACAAGGTCGGTCTCCTTCCCCGCGGTTTCGGGCGATCGTTCAGCAACTCTTGCACTCGGACGAAGTGAGCGAATCGCGCGGGGAACCCGCGTTACCGCACTTACTCACCCGATTCTTTGGCCGAGAAGAGGAAGTTTCGCTGATTCTTGACCGAATCGAGAAAGGCGCCAGACTCATTACGCTCCTCGGCGTTTCTGGCATGGGTAAGACTCGACTATCCCTTGAGATCAGCCACCGGTTCGAACAGCAAAGCAAGCATGTGGCATTTGTCTCGCTCGCAGAACTGAACCATGGAGAGGAGATTCCTATGGCGATTCTTCGAAAACTTGGAGTGGAAGGCGGCGGCAATCAACCAACTTGGAGCGCATTGCGTCATGTCTTGGCTCGAAACGGCCCTACTTTGGTGGTCTTGGATAACTTCGATCAATTCGCCGACTCATCGGCGGACTTCGTTCACGAGCTTCTCACGAGTTTGCCTCACCTCTCGCTGCTCATCACCTCGCAAGCGCCCCTCAATCTCAAGGGGGAAACGATCATTGGGCTAAAACCTCTGCCCGTCCCCGCCCCGGGCGACGACTTAGCATTGGTCCTCAAGAATCCCAGCTTTGAGATGTTCGTCGATCGCGCTCGGCTTGCTGCTCCCGATTTTCGTCCCACACCAGAAAATGCCAAGGCGCTCGCGGATCTTTGTCGGCGACTTGAAGGCATGCCGTTGGCGATCGAGTTGGCCGCCGCATGGGCGCAGCCCCACAGTCCCGAAGAGATACTGGCCGATCTATCCGGTGGTCCCGAATTGCTGTATTCAGAGGAACGAGACCGACCCGAACGTCATTGGTCTCTTCGCGCTTCTTTTGAGTACAGCTTTAACCTCCTGCCAAACCGACTTCAGGACTGTCTGGCTTCACTCTCTGTATTTGAAGGAGGATGGACGCAGACCGCAGCGTCCGCAGTTACCGAAGACGTTGATATTCGTCACGCGATCCGCCTCCTTATCGAACGAAGCCTTGTCACGGCGAGTACCGAGACCGCCAAAGGGGCTACTCGATATCGAATGCTTGAGACCCTGAAGCAGTTCGTTCGAGATCACCTTCGGACTGAGCAGACCGATGCCCTCATTGAAAAGCATGCCCAATTCTTTAGCGCATTTGCCCAGGAGGCTTTCCGAGAATCGACGGGCTCGCCCCGAGCGATATGGGTGGATGCGTTGCGAGACGAGGCAGCCAATCTGTCGGCAGCCCTGCACTGGTTCGAATCCTCGGGTCGGATCGAAGACGGACTACGGATGGTTGTTCATCTGGCATGGTTTTGGCAAGTCAATGGTCCACTAGGGGAAGCACGGGCAAGGTGTCGAAGCCTTCTTGACAAGGCGCCGAAAGACCTCGACCTTTCTCTGCTCGCCCAAAGCAATCACGCACTGGGAAATCTCGAACTGGTGGGCTCGAATTTGGATGGCGCCCAGGAAGCGTTTCAAGCAGCTCTCAGTCTAGAAAGGACTCTAGGCGCTCCGTGTGGCATTGCCGCAGCCTTGGCTGGTCTCAGCGGCGTGGCTCTTCGAAGAAATCAACTCGATGAAGCTAAGGAATTGCTAAAGGAGAGCATCGAACTCTCCGAGCAAATCGGCGACTCAACCGGCAGTTCGCGCTCCCATTTGTACCTCGCTTTCGTGCTGAGTGACATGGGGCAATATGAGGATGCAAAACGCCACTTCGATCGCACACTGGCGCTGGAAGCGGAGCGCGAGGATTTGGCCGGTATCGCCCGGGTCTATACCAATTTGAGCCACTGGGCACGCTTCCAATCCAAATACGTCCAGGCTCGCTACTACGCCGAGGAGAGCTTGCGTCTATACACCAAAGTAGGACAAAGACTGGGAGTAGCCCGAGCAAAACTCAACTTGGGAGAGATTCTTCTTCGCGAGGAAGAATATTCAGCCGCGTTGTCGGCCCTCACCGAAGCCCTTCGAGACTTCGACGAGATCGGCGATCCGTTGGGTGTTCAGGTCTGCGTGGGTGAAATCGTGATGGCGGCCGCCCACACCGGTGCTTTTACTCAAGCCATCCGCCTGATGACGCTGGAGTCTCGAATGGCAGAGCAATTGCAGGCTCCTCGAAGTCCTGTCGACGAGGCTCTCTACCGAGCGGCCTGCTCTCTCATAGCCGAGGGTGCATCGAAGGGAGAGCGAGAGTCATACGAACTTTGGGCGCTCGTGATTCCTCGCCATGAGTTGCCTTCCGCATCATTGGAAATTGCGGAGGAGTTGCGACGAGAGTTTTCGATGTCTCGATAGGTAGCTTGGCATCGTCGGTAAGTGCTTGTAAGCTATCAGGAAGATGCTCCCGCTTACGCTCCTCGTCCCGGCGATTCACCTCCAGACCCTCGTGATCGGTGGCGGTCCAAACCCTCGGAATAACCAAATCGCCATTGAGAGCAACGTGCGTTACATTGGGCGACTCCTGACTGCTGGCGATTCCTTTCGAGTCCTCTTTGCCGACGGAAGTCTGACGAGCAAATCCGTCCTCTTCATCTCCGAGAAGCCCAGCGAAGAATCCAACATCGGACCCTTTTCCGTCCCCGGCTCAAGATTCACCTACCGAGAGCCCAATCTTCCTCGACTCGATGGCCCGGCGGTCGTAGACAGCGTTCGGTCCGAACTGACTGAACTGAGCAAGGATCGTAAGACACCCGCGTTCCTCTATTTTACGGGACATGGCAGTCTAGCGCCCGATCTGAAAGTCAGCCAGTTTGACCTATGGAATGGAGGGAGATTTGCGGTGCCGGACTTAGTAGAAGGGCTCAAGAATTTCGACAAGGATAAGCCCGTTACGCTCCTCATGGTCCAATGTCACTCGGGAGACTTTGCGAATGTCTTGTACAAGAACGGAGACCGGACTCAGGGACTTGCCGAGAATCGCGTTTGCGGATTCTTTGCCAGCATCTCGGCCCGGGTTGCAGCAGGCTGTACTCCTGCCGTAAACGAAGAAAACTACCAAGACTTCTCGAGCTATTTCTTGGCGGCATTGAGCGGCCAAGATCGAGTTGGCAAAAAGGTGAGCGGGGCCGACTTCGATGGCAACGGAAAAATCGGAATGAACGAAGCGTTCTGCTGGTCCCTTGTGAACGATGAGGCCATTGATACACCGATCTGCACCTCCGACGAATTGCTTCGGCTCACCGCTCAGATGACTGACGATGAAGTGTTCCGAACTCCTTACGCCGAAGCTCTCAGGTGGGCGTCTCCCGCGCAAAAGGCAGCACTCGAGGGCCTCTCCGACCGACTCAAGCTTTCGGGAGACGGGCGACTCGCCGAGGCGTACCAAAAATACGCCCAGCTCGATCCCAAGGATATGAAGAAGGAACCCATTCTGGGATTCCGGTTCATTTGCTTGGCGCGCAGCGTCGTCCTCGGTCACGCAATGGCGAAACAATCCGACCGGGTATTAAAACAGCGTTATGCGACGCTGGTTAAGGATGAATCTCAAAATCCTTTACGTTCCTAGCTCTCGTGGCGCGAAGATTCTCGGACAATGAGATTCGGCTTGAGGATCGTCTGTTGAAGTGGTGCGACCGGATCATCAATGTGAGTCTGTAGATATTTTAGGGCCAACTCGCACATCTTTTCGACCGGTTGATTGACGGTGGTAAGCGGACAGCTTCCGCGCTCGATACCCAAGGTCCCATTGAATCCAACGAGTGCCACGCCTCGCCCGGGGCGAAGCCCTAGCTGATCGAGCGCCGTAATGGCATCCATAGCGATATCGTCATAAAAGCACAAGAGCGCGTCAGGAAGTCGGTCATGGTTTCTGCAATCTGTCAGGTGGAGTTTGAGTGAATCTAATCGACGTTCCGGGTCGTCGTCGATTTCGATCGTCTGCGGTGGAAGACTCGCTTGATGTAAGGCCTCTCGATATCCCTCCCAACGCTCTCCCGAACTCACGAATCCTGTGCGTTGGGGAACGACGTAGGCGATTCGCCTTCTGCCAGATTCGATCAAGTGCCGCATCGCATCCAAAGCCCCCGACTTCAGGTCCACCCCTACGTAGCTCCTTTTCTCCGACCAAAACGCGCCCATGCTTACGAAAGGCAGATTGGGAGCCAACCGATCACTTTCTTCGGCAAACATTTTAGCGGCGGTGGAAGCATCGAAGGCAATGACTCCTTCAACAGGTACGCGCAAGGAGCGATCTAACGACTGGTGCCAAGCATAGTCTTCATCTACGTCTGTAACCGCTAGAGCGAACTCTGTTTGACGAAGGTGCCGCCGCATCTCGGCCAAGACTCTTGAACGATAAAGTGAATATTCCAAGTTCATCCAGAACCCGATTAAGCCGCTCCGGCCGCTTCGCAGTGCCTTGGCGGCAGAATTGGGGGTATATCCAAGCTCTCGGGCCGCTTGCAATACCCGCTCACGCGCCTGCTCTGAAATCGACTCATCAGCACGTCCGCCAAGAACCCTTGAAACGGTAGTGCCGGACACTTTGGCCAGGGTTGCGACATCCTTTCGGGTAGGCCGCACTTTCGAAATACCGGACTCACTGGACACGTGTTCATTTTAACATTTTTCGTTGTATACTCCCACTGAACTCATCTTTGGACACGTGTCCAATTTACTCGAAGACGAGAAAATCTCATGCAGCGAAAAGCATTTACTCTCATTGAACTCTTGGTCGTGATTGCGATCATCGCAATCTTGGCCGCGATCCTCTTCCCCGTCTTCGCCCAAGCTAAGGCAGCAGCGAAACGAACTTCTGAACTTAGCAACGTCAAAAACATCACGACGGGCATGTTTCTTTACACGGGAGACTATGACGATTCCGTCACTCCCATCGCTCAGGGCGTCATTGATCAGCCCCTGAACCAGTTCACCTGGAAGGACGCGATCTACCCCTATATCAAGAACGGCGGGCGCACCAATATTGGTGTGAATAACACTACCTCTGGCAGTGGCGGCGTGTTCGAGGCGCCCACCTATTCGGGAAATTGGGGAAAGAGCGATTGGTGGGGAGTGCAGTCCCCCGGTGACTACACCACTCGATTCCCCCGAGCCTACGCGCTGAACTATGCGGCGGGCTCTAACGAAGCGGGTTACTTCGGCTGGAACGGGACTTCCAACAACGAAATCTGGCCAGACCTTTTGAATTGGGGTTGGAGTCCCCCCAGTCAGAACAACGGCGGAACAGGAAATGCCACTTCCTTGGAAAATCCGGCAGGCACGGCAATGCTGGGAGCGACCCGAACTCCGAAGATGACGGTGACTCCGCAGGAACTGGCTTATGGCTGTGGCTACTCGGGCAACTCTTGCGACGTGGTCTCGGACAATGTGACCGTCTATCGGGGCATCGGAAATAAGCTCATCTGCATCGGCTTCTTTGACGGACATGCGAAGTCGATGAATGCCTATCAGGCGTTGGACGTCGACGCGTTTGGCTTCAACCGGGCATCGAACATCGTGGCGGCCGGAAACAGCTGGCCGGCGAAGGCTCAGATTCAAGCCTACATGCGTGACTATCCGGAGTGGAAATAAGGGCCCCGATGCGATACACCCTTGTTCTGTTGTCTCTTTCGTTCGCTTTGGCGGGGTGTGGTTCCGGGGAACCGGAACACCCTGTCAAGCCTATTGCCTCCGTTCCGCCGGCGACGACCGACTTTAGCCGTTTCACTCCCGAAGAGAAGATTAAGTACATCGAGAATTCGAAAGCACCGGATAGTGAAAAGCAAAAGGCAATCGCTCAAGTCAAGGCCGGAAAGCTGTAATCATGCCCATTCCCTTTCTCATTGCGCCCGTTGTGCTGTCTCAGCCCTCGTCCCTCCTGCCTCAGCGCATTCCCCTTGAGGGCGCGTGGCAGTTGACCCAACCGGAACGGAAGATCGACATTCCTGCGAAGGTGCCCGGTGTGGTTCACCTCGATCTGATGCGGGCGGGCAAGATTCCCGATCCGTTTTTGGGACTGAACGACAAGAAGGTTCAGTGGGTGGGCGAAACCACCTGGACCTATTCGCGCTCGTTTCAACTGACTCCTCAGTTTCTGAAGAATCGCAAGATCATTCTTCGATGCGAAGGGCTGGACACCCTGGGCCGCATTGAAATCAATGGCAAGGAAGTTGCGCGACCGGACAACTTCCACCGGACTTGGGAGTTCGACGTCCGTCCCTTCGTCCGATCTGGCGCTAATCAGATCAAGATTCAGTTCTTCCCGATCGAGCCCTTTTTGAAGGCGCACGAGGTTCAGAAGGAGTTTCCGGGCAAACCGGTCCAGAGTCATGGTTGGGGATACGTCCGCAAGCCGTCCTTCCAGATGGGTTGGGACTTCTCGCCGAAGCTGATCACGGCGGGGATCTGGCGAAAGATTGGGATCTTGGGCTGGAGTTCGGCACGACTCAACGACGTGGAGATCATTCAGGACCACCAGACCAAGGGGCAAGTGAAGCTGGAAGTCAAGCTTGGCGCGGATGTGGCGGCGGCGACCTCGGCGACGGTGAAAGTTAGCTACAAGGGCAAGCCAGTGACGGAGTCCCGCATATCGCTCCCGGCGGGTAAGGCTACGGCTCACCTTACGATCCATAAGCCGAATCTCTGGTGGCCCAACGGAATGGGGCCACAGAACATGTACGACGTCAAGGTGGAGTTACGGGATGCCAAGGGACAAGTGGTGGATCGGGACTCGAAACGAATTGGGTTGCGGACGGTAACGTGGTTCGACAAGACCGATCATTCCCCGCTAGGTTTGGCGGTGAATGGGCGGCGGTTCTTTGCCAAGGGATCGAACTGGGTTCCGGCGGATTCACTGCTGGTCCGGACCACTCCCGCGCAAGAGCGAGAGTTGGTTCAAAAGGCGGTGGATGCCCACATGAACCTACTTCGACTTTGGGGTGGCGGGCACTATGAGAGCGATTCGCTGTTCGATATCTGCGACGAGAAAGGGCTGCTCGTTTGGTTTGAGTTCAAATACGCGGATGCCACGTACCCCTCGTTCGATCCAAAGTGGCTAGCCAATGCCAAGGCGGAAGCCGAGGACAATGTGAGGCGAGTTCGACACCATCCCTCGGTGGCGGTGTATTCGGGGAATAACGAAGTCATCGGGTTCATCACCGAGCAGACAACGCCTTCCAGTATGAGCCGGGAAGACTACAATCTTCTCTTCCACAAGACCTTGCGTGAAGTCGTCGCAAATCTGGCCCCCGATGCTTTTTACACCCCTGGGAGTCCAGAGATTGGTGATGACCACTACTGGGATGTGTGGCATGGCAGCGCCTCGTTTGCCTCTTATCGCGACCGGCATGGATTCATGTCGGAATACGGATTTCAGGCGTTCCCGGTCCCCCGAAGTATTGAACAGTTCACCACCGCGGCGGACCGTGCGACAGTGGAGTCTCCGGTAATGCTAAATCACCAACGCAATTGGCGAGATGGCAATGCACTGATCGTGAGCACGATGCGGCGGTACTTCCGCAAGCCGAAGGATTTCGAATCGACGCTTTGGTTGGGACAGATCAACCAGGCAGACGGAATTCTGACGGGGGTTGAGCATTGGCGACGGGACTGGCCGCATTCCACGGCGAGTTTGGTCTGGCAGTTCAACGATCCATGGCCGGTGGTTTCTTGGTCGATGATCGATTACTACTGTCGTCCGAAGGCCCTTTACTACCGACTTAAGCATGCCTACGCCCCGGTTGCGCTTTCGGGTCTGGTCAAGGATCAGGCGGTGGAGCTATGGGTTGCGAATGATCGGATCTCTGCCTTGCAGGGGGTTTTAGATTGGAAGTTGATCGATACCGAAGGCGAGGTGGTTTCTAAGGGGAGTGGTCCCGTTGAGATTCCGGCCGGAACTTCCAGTCGATGTATCTCCAGGCTGGACTTCTCCAACGAGAACACGAGTCATGCGATTCTCTGGGCGAACCTTCGTGTTGAAGGCGAGGAGCCATCCGAAACGACGGTGCTGTTCGATCGGGCCAAGAATCTGGAACTCGCCGATCCGGAAATCCGCGCGGAAGTTCGTGGTGAGGCGGGGGCCTATACCGTCGCTCTGGAATCCATGCGGCCCGCTCTCAATGCCTGGGTGGAATTGAAGGGATTGGATGCGGAGTATTCGGACAATTTCTTCACCTTGATCCCCGGCTCGAAGAAGTCGGTGGCGATCAAGACGCGGGCGAATCTGGAAGAGGTAAGGAAGGCGCTGAAAGTTCGGAGCCTGTTCGACACCTATGCACCAGGTACTGAAGCCAATCCGGTGGTCTTGGCAGCAAGCGACGGGAGTCTGCATCTCACCGCCGACGATGCCGAAATCGTAGGCGACGGCGCGGTGCTGGAAGTGGGGACTCCGAGCAATATTGGGAACTGGCAGCGTGTTCAGGACGGGCTGAAGTGGCGCGTTCGGGGGGCTAAGCCGGGGTCCTACACGGTATCGGCGGTGGTGTCGATTCCCAACGACGAGCAAGGCAGCACCTTCGACGTCTGGTTGCAAGGAAAGAAGGTCAGCGGAACGGTGCCGGGGACCGGAAGCTGGACTTCCTACACTACGATTCAACTCGGGACACTCCAGGTCTCCGAGGGCGGCGAGATTGTGGTGGAACTCAAGCCGACGAAGCTGGTGAAGGGTCATGTGATGAACCTTCGATCCGTTGACTTCGTTCCGGCAAAGCAGGCGATTCTAGCCGGCGGGTTCGCCACCGGCTAGGTCCATTATTTCAAACCGCTCGTCGCGATGCCCTGGATGAAGACCTTTTGGGCGAAGAAGAAGACGATGATCACCGGCAGGATGACCAACAGGGTGGCCGCCATCAGGAGATTCCAAGGCGTGCCGCCGTGCTGCGTCTGATAAGCGGAGAGACCGAGTGAGAGGGTGAACGTCTTCTGATCCACCAGGTAGATGAGCGGTCCCAAGAAGTCATTCCACGAGCCCATGAAGGTAAAGAGGGCGACGACCATGAGAGCAGGCTTGGCGAGGGGTGCGATGATGTCGGTAAAGATTCTGAATTCGCTACAGCCGTCTAGTTTGGCGGCCTCGCTCAACTCCATCGGGATCGTCTTGAAGAACTGACGCAGAAGGAAGATGGAAAACGCGCTGGCGAAGAATGCCGGTACCCAAAGCGGTTTAAAGGTTCCCACCCAGCCCAGCCACCGGAAGAGGGAGAAGGTGGGGACCATGAGCACCGGGAAAGGGATCATCATGGTCGCGAGGGTCAGGGCGAAGAAGGCATCACGGCCCTTCCACTTCAGGCGAGCGAAGGAGTAGGCAACCAACGCGTTTGAGATCACGGCGCCGGTGACGGTTAGGATGGTGACGATGACGGTATTTCGCAGATAGACCAAGAAAGGGATGTAACCCAATTGGTCGCTGTTGTACTTGATGGCATCCGGATAGTTGCTCCAAAGAACCTTGGATGGAATCCAGCGGGGCGGATTGGAGAGGGTCTCGGTGATTGGCTTGAGGGATGTCGAAAGCATCCAAAGCAGGGGTAGCACGAAGAGGATCGACAGCAGCACCAGGGCTACGTGGGTGAAGGCGGTTGAGGCGAATTTCGAGCTCTTCATTGAATTAGTCCGTCTCGTAGTGAACGTATCGCTCGGAAACCTTGAGCGCGAGAATCGTGAGGGCCAGAGTGATTACGAACATAACCCATCCCAACGCACTGGCATAGCCCATACGCTGGTATTGAAAGGCGTTGTCGTAGAGGTAGCTAGCGATGAAATAGGTCGATCGCGCGGGGGCGCCACCGGGGAACATAACGTAGGGGACGGCAAATACTTGGAGCGCCCCGATGATGCCCATGATGACGTTAAAGAGAATGACCGGCGAGATCATGGGCAGGGTGACGTTGCGCGTCTTGGCCCAGAGCTTTGCGCCGTCCAAGTCGGCCGCCTCATAAAGAGAGACGGGGACGTTTTGGAGTCCGGCCAGATAGATGACCATGGCTTGGCCGCAACCCCACATCGAGATCAGGATGAGGGTCCACTTGGACCACGAGGGATCGCCCAACCAGTTCGGAGGTTCGATATGCCCGGTTCGGAGGGCTTCATTGAGCAATCCGTAGTCGCCATTGAAGATCCAAAGGAACAAGGTCCCTAATGCGACCATGGGCACCAACGAGGGCAGGAAGAAGATGGTTCGGTAATACGACATGCCGCGAACCTTGGTGTTCAGCAGCATGGCGAGCGCAATGGCGACGATGGTGGCCAATGGCACAGCTCCGGCGACGTAAAGAAGCGTGTTTCCCAAGGCTTGGTGAAAGACGCTATCACCCGCCAGCTCTTGATAGTTCGCCAACCCAATGGGCTTGGGAGGGCGAAGGACTGAGTAGCTGGTGAAGGAATAGTAAAGAGAGGCGATGACCGGATAGGCCAGAAAGATGCAGAAGCCCAGTATCCAAGGCAATGCGAAAAGGAGCCCAACGCGCAAGTCTCGTTTCATTGGTTGAGCACTTGTTCCTGATAGGTTTTCCAGATGACTTCGGCGCGTTTTTGGGCGTCATCAAGCGCCTGTTTGGGAGTCTTTTGTTCCGAGTTGACCTCTTGAAAAGCCACGCTCATTTCGTTGCTGAGTTGAGGGAAGATTCCGACCTTGGGGATGTTGAACGCGTTGGGAGATCGGGCGAGGCGGTCGAAGAGTCGGATGTACTTGTTGGGGTGGGTCTCAAAGAAGTGCTCACTCACTTTGGCGAGCGGGGAGTTCTTGCCGTGGGCGGAGCAGAGACCTTCCATCACGTCTTGCCGCTGGACAAAACGGATGAACTCGAAGGCTTCCTTCACGTGCTTTGCGCCGCGAGGGATGCAAAGGACGTCTTGGGAAAGGTTGGAGTGATCCTTGAGTTCTGGATGATCGGCGGGATACGGCATGGGGACGGCGAACCACTTTAGGCCCGGTTTGTAGACGTTGATGTAGTTGGCCTTCCAGACGCCGTTCATCTCGGTAGCGACTTTTCCGCTCATGAAAGGGTCTTGGGGAGAGGCGAAGTTTCCGAATCCGCCTTGAAAGCTCTGGACTTCCTTGGAACCGTAAGCCTTGGTGTACTTAGCGATCCATTCGAAGGCCCTGAGGTTCTCCTTCGAGTTCAGGGTGACTTTATCGCCATTCATGATGTTGCCGCCGAAGTAGATTCCCCAGGCCCAGTTCCACCAACCGGGATTGCTGGGCAGAAAACTAGCGAGGAGTAGTTTGCCGTTCGGTCCCTGTTTGGATACTCGTTTGATCAATGCATCGAGCCCTTCGAAGGTCTTGGGGAACGTCTCGGGAGTGGCGACGTCCGGGGGGACGAGGTCGGGTCGAACGTGGAGGGCGATGGATGCGGGAGTGCTGGGCAACGCCCAGAGACGGCCCTTGTAGGTATAGCCTTCCCAGAAGGCTGGAATATAGTAGTCCTTGGTAAGTCCGGCCTCGGTGGCCATATCGGTCAGGTCGGTTAGAGCTTTGGCATCGGCAAACTGAACGACTTGGTCTCCCCAAACACCGGCGATATCCGGGGGATTGCCACCGGCGGTTGCGAGGCGGGTTTTACTGTCGACGCCCGAAATGCTGAGGAACTTGACGAAGATGCGATCCTGACTGGCGTTGAAGGCGTTGACCACCTTTCGCATCTCTTCCCCTTCCGATCCGGTCCACTTCTCCCAGTAGATAACGGTCACACGGTCCGTTCGGTCTTGACGTGAAACGGCCTTTTCGCCAAGAATGGCGGCGCTTACGGCAATGACGGCAACGGCAACGGCGCCGAGGGTCATTTTCGTGGTCATGGAGCCACACCGGCGAAGGGGGATTGCTTGGTTTCGCCTGCGTTGCGAGTCAGAACGACCATGTCTCGGGCCGGGAGGGTGACCTCACCCCACTCGTCGGTCTTGAGTTCGATCGTTTCCGCGTTGGCGTTGAGAATGAGAACGAATTCCTCGTTGCCCTTCTTGCGCAGTTGAGCCGTGACTCCATCAGGCAACGGATCGGAGAGGATGGGAGCAAGCCCCACCTTTTTCGCGACCGCCGGAAGTAAGGCGCTGAGGAAGTCAGCACTGTTCCGAGACGCGACGTAGATAGCGGTTCCCTGACCGAACGAGTTCACGGTGAGTGCGGGGCGATCGGCGTAGAAGTTCTCGCCGTAGGTTGCAAGGACTTGTGCACCTTCGGCGTGGATCAGTTCGCAGAAGTCTCGACACTCGTAGGCGCCGGGGGGACACCAGTCGCTTGGCGCATGGACGACGACTTGGTTTCGCTGATCCTCGAAGAGGACGTCGATTTCTTCGCTGCGCACCCCGAGCATCTCTTGCCAAGGCGAGAGGATCCCGTCCTCGTAGACAAGGCTGTTCTCGTCCACCCATCCGGCTAGGTAGCCGGTAACAAGGGCGCCGCCTCCTGCGACGTAGTCTTTGACCCGCTGCGCGAAAATTGGTCGCAGACTGAAGGCCATGGGGGCGACGACCAGTTTGTACGGGCTTAGATCGTCATCCATTCCCACGATATCCACCGAGTGGCCCGCGAGGCGAAGAGCGCGGTAGTGCTCTACGCACGTCTTCTCGTATTTTTTGTCCAACCGGGTGGGACCGCAGGCAGCGTCTAACGCCCATCGATTTTCCCAGTCGTAGACGAGGGCGATCTTAGAGGGGATGAGCGATCCGACGAGATCGCCAAGCGTGGTGAGACGATGTCCCACTTCTTTAACCTCAGAGAACACGCGGGTGTTATCGGTGCCGGTGTGGCCAACCACGGCTCCGTGATATTGCTCTTGGCCCCCACGCGATTGCCTCCACTGGAAGTACTGGAGACCGTCAGCACCGTGGGCTAAGGCGTGCATGCTCTCGAACCGGTGAACGCCCGGGCGCTTGAGCTGCATGATGTTGTACCAATTGGCGGAACTGGGGGTGTACTCCATCAGGAGCCACGGCTTTTCCGGTTTGAGGGAGCGCATCAGATCATGCTTGAACCCGACATGGAACCAAGTTTCGGGATTGTCGAGTCGCTCGACAGAAGCCGGGTAGCTGTCCCAAGAGACGAAGTCGATGAATTTGGCCATCTTTCGGTAGTCCAAACCGGGATAAGTCCCCATCATGTTCGTGGTAATCGGAACGTGCGGGCTGATTCGGCGGAGAGGCTCGGCTTCGTTCTCCATAAAGTCGATGGTTTGATCGGTCACGAAACGCATCCAATCAACGGTTAGGCCCTGCATTGCGGTCTCGTGATACGGATCTCCCGGAGCGTCAATCTCCTCCCAGTCGGTGAAGGTATGACCCCAAAAAGCGGACCAGTAGGCGTGATTCAGGGCTCCGAGGTCGTTGTCGAACTTGTTCTTGAGCCACTGGCGAAACTGAGCAATGCTCTGAGGACTGTAGTCAGCGCCGCTGTACTCGTTGGACATGTGCCATGCCAGGAGGCGCGGATGATTGCCGTAGCGTTTGGCGAGGGCTTCGGCGATGGCCCGAGTTTTCTCTCGGTAGATCTCTGAACCAAGGTTGAAATTCACGCGGTTGCCGTGGCCGCGAAGGACGCGGTCGGGACCGGTTCGAATGGTCTCGGGATACTTCTTGGAAAGCCAGGCAGGGGGCGCCGCGCTGGGGGTGCCGAGGATGAACCAACGGTCACCGGCAGTGAGCTTCTCGATCACTTGATCCAGCCATTCGAAATCATATTCGCCATCGCGAGGCTCCAGGCGGGCCCAAGCGAACATGAGCATGGTGGCGACATGGAAATCGCAAGCCTGCATCAACGAGACGTCTTCGTCCCAGATGTGAGCTGGCCATTGTTCGGGATTGTAATCCCCTCCGTACCAGAGGGACTTAAAGCGTGGGTTGAGGAACGATGGTTCGGAAGGGAGACTCATTGGATTGAAGGAATGAACGCGTGATCATTTCTGGGCGCTCAGAGCGTCCACTGCAGGTAATGCTAACCCTTTTTCATTAAATGTGGCCAAGTTTGTGTAGGGAGAATGCTCTTTCTTCGTGGAAATCCAGGTTGGCGCCCAGTAAAGCATGCCTTTGCCCCGTCCATCGGGGACGGCTTTAATGATGCTCTTGACCTTGGTCAGAAAATCGGCCTGGCCCTGGGGGGAGTGAGGAAAGCCACCTTCGGTTTTATCGCCATTGTAAACATGGGGGCCAGGAGCATCGTCGGGTCCCCAAGGGTAGGCGACCTCGGCGACGTAGAGATCTTTTTTGTAGCGCTTCGCAAGATCGTTGAGGTTCTCTTGAAGTGCTTGAAGCGTGCCGTGCCACCACGGATAGTAGGAGAGGCCGATGGTATCGAACTCCACCTTTTGCGCTAAGACTTTATCGAACCACCACACCGAGGTTTTATTGTCGCCCCCTCGGTCGAGATGAAGCATCGTGAGAATCTTGCCCTTCCCTTGGTTATCTCGGACCGCCTTGAGTCCTGAGTTCAATAGCTTTCCAAGACGTTCCCATTGTTCAGGGTTATTCGAATTCGCCTTGCCTTCTGGCCAGAGCATTCCTCCGACGATCTCGTTTCCGACTTGCACCATATAGGGTGGAGTTCCTTGTTTGTTCATGGCGCTCACCACTTCGGCGGTGTAGTCATAGACGGCTTTTTCCAAGTCCTCGAAGGACAGGTCTTTCCATGCGGCAGGTTTGGTTTGCTTACCTGGATCGGCCCACCAATCGGAGTAGTGGAAGTCCAGACTGATTTTGAGCCCCTGGGCATGGGCGCGCTTGGCCAGTTTAAGCGTGTGGTCTTTATCGCACCAACCGCCTTTCGGTTGATTCCAGATGCGGAAGCGGACGAAGTTCCAGCCCGCCTTCTTCATCAACACGAAGGGGTCCTCTTCTTTTCCGTTGTAGAAGTACTTGCCGCCACCGGCTTCGACTTCAGGAATCTCCGAGACATCGCCTCCGCAGAGGAACGGTTCAGCGGGCACGTTGATGGCTCCGATGCCAGCGACCAATAAACCACAAAGCAAGGTGACGCTCATGGCTTGCCCGCGGGTTGGCCCGCGTTCGAGTTCCCAGGGGGTTGCTTGAAGGTTTTCTCTACGAGTTCGCGAGGGGGACTGGGAACGGTTTCTCCCATATCGGGACCACTACCGCAGCCCACCGCGACCATGACTAGCGCAAACGTTCCGAAAGCGAATTTCAAACAGTTCTTCATCTCTTTGGTTCTCAGAGAATCGGCCTCTGAAGAGGCCGATTCGGGGACTACTTGATGCCGGTGTTGATCCACTGGTCCTTATCGTCTTGGATGGACCACATGTGAGGGCGCGTCTGGCCCCACTTGAGGTTGCTGGCATGGCCATCTGCCCAGGCGACGTTGACCCGACCGCTAAAGAACCCGCCGCGATCTGCGGTGGTGGCGCTCCAATCCTTTCCGATGTAAGTAGGGTTGCCTCCGATGCCGGAGTAGGCAGCATAGTCGGTATACGGCTCCCACGAGATTTCGGTGTAGATACCGTCAATGAGGCGAATGGTTCCAGCGATATCCTCGACGGAAGTCTGCGAGATGTTGGCATCCGAGGTGTATTTGAATCCGTAGTGCTCGCCGCCGGTCCAAGTGGTCCCGGCTCCCCAGCTCCAGGTATCGAAGTTGTTTTGGACATAGGAGACATAGAACTTGTCCTCTATGACCATGCCTCCGAGGTGGGATTTGCAGTACCAGTCGGTCCCCCAGATGTTGTTCCAAGCCTTGGCCCCTGGAGAAATGAAGATCTGGTCGTTCTTGGTGTAGGGCCGGACCAACGCTTGCCAAACATCCCAGCCGCCAGCACCTGGCCAAGCTTGCCCGGCGCAGCTATCGGTATTGACACCAACGGGGTTGTAGATATCGTCATAGTCACCCGCGTACATCAAACCGGCCAATCCAATCTGCTTGAGATTGCTGAGGTCGGCGGACTTCTTTGCCGCGACCTTCGCTTGGGCGAAGACGGGGAAAAGGATGGCGGCGAGAATTGCGATGATGGCAATCACCACCAATAACTCGATCAATGTAAATGCTTTGCTACGTTGCATGGCTACCTCTTTGTGATAAGTGCTTGCGAGCTACATGGAAATGGCTTTGCCTCCACAAGACTCGCGAATGGTAAGCGAAACGGGAACGATGATTTCGGTATCTCTGGTGGGGGCTTCCCCTTCCAAATGTCGAATAAGTAAATCGGCGGCCCTTCGTCCGAGCTCTTCGATGTGCATGCGCACACTGGTGAGTGCAGGACGGGTGACGGTGGCGTACCAGGTGTCGTCATAGCCCAGTACGGCGACGTCTCCCGGCACTTTGAGTCCCTCATCTCGAATGGCCTCCAGCGCACCGTGCGCGGAAAGATCGTTGGCGGCGAAGATGGCGGTGGGTCGGTTGGCTCGGCGGAGGAGTTGAACGGTAGATTCCCGGCCAGTCTCGCGATTGAAGTCACCTGGAACCACCCATTCAGATTCCGGGGCGATCCCCGCTTCCTTTAAGGCATCCAGATACCCTTGGAGGCGAGGTTGGGTTGTGGCGATATGTTCACGCCCCTTCAGATGAGCAATTCTTCGGTGACCTAACGAGACGAGGTATCGGGTGGCGATCAGCCCACCTTGATAGTCGTCTGATCGAATTTGGAGTGGCCCCTCTTCCGGCTCACCCAGGATGGAGGCGACGGGGATACCTTGCCGTTGACACTCGGCGAAGATGGGAGTGCCTTTGGGTGGGCTGACTAAGACCAACCCATCTACGCGTTTGTCGATCATGCTCGCCGCCCGATCACCCTCCTCTTCCGAGGTCGCCGAGTAGAGCATGACGTTGTAACCATGGGTAGAGGCGCAGGCGGTGACACCGGTGGTGACCAGCGAATAGAAAGGATCGTGAGCGGCGTAGGCGTCCTGACTGGGAAGCATCAGGCCGAGAACTTGGGTGCGCCCGGTGGCAAGGGCTCCGGCCATGGGGTTTCGTTTATAGCGAAGCTCCTCGGCGACTTCGAAGATTCGCTTTCGGGTGTCGTCGCTCACACGAAGCGTGGTGCTCTTGGCCCCGTTCAGGGTGACCGAAACGGCGGCGACCGAAGTCCCGACGCGTTTCGCAATATCGCTCATGGAGGCATTCCGCTTTGAAGCCATCTTGTGATTAAGCCCTTAATCAGACTGTGGCAATCATCTTACAACAGATTTTGATTAAGCGCTTAATTTTTGGATTTCTTCGGCCTAACCCAAGAGATTTGCGGGCGGTCAGGACTCTTGTTTGACTAGTCCATTCTTGATAGCGAACAGGGCGGCTTGGGTTCGGTCGGCGACTTCTAACTTTTGGAAAACACCGCTCACGTAGCCTTTGATTGTGCCTTCGCTGACGCCAAGGTCATAGGCGATTTCTTTGTTGCTCTGGCCCTTGGCAATCCCAATCAATACTTGGCGCTCTCGGCTGGTGAGGCCATCAATGGGGGAGTTTGGCGCGCCAAAGGCTTCGGTCATCAGTTGGCGTTGAACGTCTGGGTGGAGGAACGGTTTTCCGGTAGCTACCGTCTCAATGGCGCGGAGCAGGTCTTGCCGGAGAACATCTTTCAGGAGATAGCCCATGGCGCCTGCACGAAGGGCCTCCCGCACGCGAGAATCGTCCATGAAATTGGTGAGGATCAAGACTCGAGTGGCAGGCGCCTGAACACGGGCACGGCGAACCAATTCAACGCCATCAAAACCGGGCATCACGAGATCGGCGACGAGGACATCGGGGCTGTGTTCGATGGTTGCGGCAAGCGCTTCTGGCCCATTGGTGGCTTCTGCTACTACTTTGACATCTTCGCTCATTTCCAGAAGCGAACGAAGGCCCTCGCGCACCAGTTCGTGGTCATCGGCAATGACGAGTCTTATCATGGCAACCTCGCGAGAACAGTCGTTCCGCCACCGGGGCGCGACTGGATGGTGAGTTCTCCTCCGACGGCGGCGACTCGATCTCGCATGGAGGTGAGGCCGAATCCGGTTGAACCGGGTGCGGAGGGATCAAAGCCGATGCCTCGGTCATCGATTTGCAAGACGGAGACGCCGTCATCGGTGGACAGTGTTACCTCCACGTGGGTGCTCCGGGCATGGCGGAAGCAATTGCTGAGGGCTTCTTGACCGATTCGTAAAAGTGCTAGCTCGTGCTCTTCATCTCTGGGGAGATAGTCGTCCGCGCAGAATTCGACGACAACTCCCGCTTCAGGAGCAGCCAGGAACGTTTGGCGAAGAGCGCTGACCAAGCCGACACGGCGTAAGTCTACGAGCGAACTGGCCATGTCCGCCGGCTCGTTAGCTTCCTCGCATTCCGGTCTTAGCTCTCGCACAATCTCGCGCATGTCTCCCAATGCGCGCTGACTGATTCTGACGAGGCGATCCAGTTTTTCTTGAAGTTCTTCGGGGGACTTTGCGGCGGCAGACTGGGCGAGGAGGAGGACGGCGAAGAGGGTTTGACTCACGGAATCGTGAAGCTCTCGAGCGATGCGCTGGCGCTCTTCCATGAGGAGCAGTCGGCGTCCTTGCGCAACCGAGGTCCAATGCTCCCGGCGGCTTTCGACAGCGGATGCAAGAAGAACGGCGGTGGCTTTGTATGGCTCCAATTCGGCTTCTTCCCAAATGTGAACACGGTAGTGAGTGAGTACAACGAGGCCAATACGGCGACCGCGAACCATGAGCGGAACCATGGCCATCGAGGGATTTCCGCTTTCGATCTGCATATCGCGCAGGCTCTCCGGGACTCGCGGGTCCTCGAAGACGTTATCGATGGTGACTACGCGTCCCATGTCAAGTTCAGTATCCAGTGCGTCGGGCTCGTGTCGCCAGCGTACAGGGTTCAGCGAAAGCCCTTCTTTGGCCGTCCATCTTCCCCGTTGAACTCGCCACACCTTTTTGCCAAACTCGTCGAATTCGTAAAGATCAACGGAGCAGGCGAAACGGCCGCGGGTGGCCACTTGGTCCAGGTATGCCGCCATCACTTCGTCGATATCCATGGCGCCGCCCATGGAGCGGCTGGTGCGATAGAGGGTGCTCAGTTCCTTGAGCGCACTCTCTTTTTGGTGGCTCAACTGCGCGTGTCGCACCACGATCGCCGCGTAGTTAGCGAAGAGGACCAGACGTTGAGTGTCCTCGTCGGTAAAAAGCCGGGGAGGCTCTTTACCAATGCCGAAGACACCGATCGTTTCCTGCTCCCACCGAATGGGTACGCCGAGAACCGAGTTAGCGTCGAGATCGCTTCGAGTTCGATCCGCAAGGTCTCCGTAGCGCTGGACCAGGACGGGTTCGCCCTGAGCGATGACTTTTCCAAGGACACCGGCGCCGAAGGGTGTGATGCTTCCCACTTCGTCACTTGGCATCTTATAGGCGGCCTCGATTCGGACCCCGCCCACCGCATCGTCGATCAGCCCGATGGCCCCGTTGTCTGCTTCAAGGAAGTCGCATGCGCACCGGGCGATTCGCTCCAGAGTCTCGCGCATGTCCAGACCACCGCCCAAAATGGTCAGCATTTCTCGCATAGCGGCAAGCTCGCGCTCCGCCTCGGAAGGTCTGGTGGGCTCTTTTGGAATGGGCCGACTCTGCAACACAACCATACATTAACATCTTGCGGCCCTTCATGCCTTCCCCCCATCAGTTGGGTGGCTTCCCCACCTCTAGGGGGATTGTCTCAATTCGAGCGAGGTTCGCCGGGTACGGGGGGGTGGGGATTTAGTCAGGGTCTATCCCAACTGTGGTTGGGTTGGGACCAACGAATGCCCTGTTTTTTATTTCTCGATGCAATTGCAAACTTCAATCGTCGCACTCGACTTCTTGGGTCGGATGGACACAAAAGGAGAAACACTATGAATCTGCGTTCTAGCCGCTCTTTCGCTGCCACCGCCCTGTTCGGAGTCACGGCCGCGAGTTTTGCGCAAACCGTCTTTTCTGGCACCGGTGACACTGACACGGTAACGGCCCTCAACAATTTCCGTGCGGCCATCGGCGGTGCTAATAACGGAAACGCTGCCGGTGCTCAGGCAAGCGGCCGCCGCGAAATCAACTGGGATGCGGTTAAGTTGGATGGCACCGATGCCAACCCCAACACCGAAGTCTTGATTCCTGGCAAGCTGGTAAACATCCCAACCGATCGATTCGCGGTCCGCGGACTTCTTCTGGAAGATCCGTACTCGGTCAGCGGCGACGGGTTTGTTTCCGCCAACGGCAGCGTTACCGGTCAATTCAACGCCTTCAGCCCCAGCAACACGTTTGCGATGGGCGACGACAACGAACTCGAATTCTCGTTCACGCTTCCCGGATCGCTTTCCGGCGCGGCGACCCGAGGATTCGGCGCGATCTTCCTGGACGTTGAACTCTGGGGAGGCACGACGATGGAGCTGTTCAATGGCAGCACTTCCCTCGGCAGCTATGATGTCACGCCTAGCTTCAGCGGCGGAACTTCCTTCTTGGGCGTTCTTTTCGATGATCCGGCGATCACCGATGTCAAGTTGAAGCTGGGAACAGCGAATCTGTTCAACCTCGGCCCGGGTGGCTCGGTAAGCGGCGGCGCGGAGAACATTGGCCAAGGCATTGATCTGGTCGCGACAGACGACTTCATCTACGCTGAGCCCCAACCGGTGCCGGAGCCCGCGACGTTGACCGTCGTCGGCGGCAGCCTTCTGGCTTTGCTTCGGAAGCGACGTAAGAGCGCGTAACGCAAACTCCACTAGCACACAGCTCGAGTCTCTTCATTAATTAAGGGCGTCGGTTATCGGCGCCCGGTTTTTTAAGATGTGGTGAACTCAGAGGAAGTCGAACCCCCTGACCAGTAGGACGCGTCAATATTCGGTCGTCTCCAACAAAACTCCAGCGCCACGCACGGGTAGCCACCCGTCCGATCCGCGGGAGAATCAAGGTAGAGCGACGGGCCGATCAACCAATGACAAGAACTATCCTCCTGCTCCTTTCGCTACTTGCCCTCAACTTGAACGCTTTGGCTCAAGGCTGGGAAATGAAGCGAGCCCCTCTGATGACAAGATGGGCCGCAAAGGTTGATCCTAAGAATCCTCTGCCCGAGTATCCCCGCCCCCAACTGGTTCGAGAACGCTGGATGAATCTCAATGGCGTTTGGCAGTTCCAACCTGGCTCCCCCAACGAGACCGCCCCCATTGGCAAAGCCTTTTCCGAAAAGATCTTAGTGCCCTACCCCGTCGAGTCTGCGATCTCAGGCGTGATGAAGCACTACGAGCGAATTTGGTATCGCCGTAGCTTTACCGTTCCCTCCGACTGGAAGGGCCAGCGAGTCATGCTCCACTTTGGAGCCGTTGACTGGGAGTCGGAAGTATTCGTCAACGGAAAGAGCGTAGGCGTGCATCGTGGCGGTTACGATCCGTTTAGCTACGACATCACGCCTTATCTTTCTGGCAAGGGCTCCCAAGAACTTATAGTCAGAGTGTTTGATCCGGCCGAGAACGGGGGGCAACCCCGTGGCAAACAGGCAACTCGGGGCATCGACATCATGTACACACCTTCCACCGGAATTTGGCAAACCGTGTGGCTGGAACCTGTTCCCAAGACGGGCATCGATAACCTCAAGATCACGCCGGACAGCGCCGGTTCCTCCCTCAAGCTCAGGGTCAATACGACTGGATACGCCAAAGGTGTTTCCGTCGCCATCCAGGTCAAGGCATTAGGGAAGACGATCCGGTCCACGGTCGGCAAACCCAACACCGAGGTGACGATTCCTATTCCCAACGCGAGGCTATGGTCTCCCGACGATCCGTTCCTCTACGATCTCTCGGTTTCCTTGATCCGAGACAAGAAAGCCGTCGATAGCATCTCCAGTTATTTCGGAATGCGAACCATCTCATTGGGAGTGGAAGACGGAGTTCGGAAGTTGTTTCTCAACGGTAAGTTCGTCTTCCAGCTGGGTGCGTTGGACCAAGGCTTCTGGCCCGATGGTATCTATACCGCTCCTACCGACGAAGCGCTCAAATATGACCTTGAACAACAAAAGGCGCTAGGGTTCAACATGATCCGGAAGCACGTCAAGGTCGAGCCCCAGCGCTGGTACTACTGGGCGGACAAACTCGGATTTCTGGTTTGGCAAGACATGCCCACCGCCCAATCCTACGGCGGAGTGGAGGCTGACGCCCAGCAATACAAGGTGGAACTGACCCGAATGGTGCAGACGCACCACAACAGCCCGAGCATCATCATGTGGGTTGTTTACAACGAAAATTGCGGCCAGAACGCCATCAACAAAACGATCTCAACCCCAGCCTTGGCGAACATGGTCAAGCGTCTCGATCCCTCGCGCATGGTCAATGAAGCCAGCGGTTACGACTGGTACGGTTCGGGCGATATCGCCGACAGCCATACCTATCCTGCCCCGAATGCCATTCCCGGCAAGCCTAACCAGGCGATTGTGAGCGGCGAATTTGGCGCGACCAAATATCCCCTCAATGCACATCTCTGGAGCCAGACAAACAACGTCGTCGAGGTCACGACGGCAAGCGAATACTTGCAGCGCTACGAAAGGTACGCCAACAAACTCCTGTTTCTGAAGTCGACCCGAGGGATGAGCGGCGCCGTGTATACGCAGATCACCGACGTGGAACGGGAGCTTAACGGCATCCTCACCTACGACCGCGCCGCCTTCAAAACTGACCCTGAAAAGATCAGAAGAGCCAATTTGAACGCGATCAAAAAGCAGCTCCTGATCACGCCAGTCCTGCCGAACTCCCATCAACAAGGCCAGGCGTGGAAATTTACGACGACGGCTCCTGCTTCCTCGTGGTATCAGGGTGGCTTTGATGATTCTGGCTGGAACACTGCGAAAGCTCCCTTCGCCTCAGAAGGCACCCCCGACATCAAGATCGGAACGCCATGGAATTCTTCCGACATCTGGCTGCGCAAGCAGTTCAAGCTGGGGTCGCTAAGCGCTGCGGACCTGAAGTCCTTGGTCTTCGATCTCTATCACGACGAGGATTGCGAGATCTACCTCAACGGAGTCCTGGCCGCCTCCGTCAAAGGCTATTCCACGTACACGGTCGTTCCAATCAATGCCGCCGGAAAGAAAGCCCTGATTCCCAACGGAACCAACACCATCGCTGTCCACTGCCATCAAACGGAAGGGGGCCAGGGGATCGATGTTGGGATATCCAAGCAGATAGTGAAGTAACCACTGAATGCGTTGGTGAGGACGTTCGGGGACTCGAATCCTGGGCCGTACACCTTTTCGCAAGCGATTCTTTACGGAGCCCAATCCTCTTCCCTTGATGAACTGTTCAGGGCGATTCAAGAAGCCAAGAACCAGGGCGTTTACGTTGCCCTTAGCATTGATGGCGTGAAGAAGTCAGGGGCAGACCATTGCGAACTAAACATTCCCCAAGGCTTGTTTGAACAAGAGCTTTTTGTCGAAGTTGGGCGGTCGATGTTGCGACGGTTCCAAATGGGCCGGAAAACCTTGGAAGCCGAACACGTCAAATATAGATTGTTGTTGACTTATTAGGGCTTCTCAAGCGTAACCATGTATTGAACAACCGTCTCGTATCCTTCCTCACCTTCAATGTAATACGGCGACATTGTTGATAATCTCCACCCTTGCAAAGCTAAGGTATCGAGTTCGCTTTGCATAGCGTCTTGGGCTTCGTTCCGACTATCTCCGACTGTGACGATTTTGACCAAATATTGCATAAATGCAAGGCTACATTTGCGGCTGGCTTTTTGCAATAAGCCAATGCTCCAACACAGAGGAATAAGAGGGCGCAAGCCGCGCCATCCATCAGGAAACCCTTGCTTTTGAAGCCTATCGCTTGACAAACCAACGGTATTCTTCATCGATATGGGTGAATTCCCAAAGCACACTAACGCGCAAATTCACATTGTCGAACCAGGCAACGAGATAGACGCCTATTACAACGTCAACCTTCACTTCCTGCCCCGGGTAGGCGAACACATCGAACTGTTCTCGAACCTTGACCTAAAATCCGGGCATTCCCATGTTCATCGGCTTGTTGTGGTCAGCATCGAACATAACGTACATGACATATCAGGCGACCAAACCGGGCATCACCTTGTCTCTATCTTCGCAAAATATGCAGAAGGATGATCTTGGGAATGTTGGGGACTTGCCCGCGTTTTGGCGCGGTATTGGGCTTCTGATTTGATGGATGAGGGGCATTGCGGGACACACGCCCGCCGCCCGGAGTTTGTTAAAATAAGCCGGATTTAGGTTCAAAACGACACAAAAAGCCCGTGCTACGACAGGTTTGAGCGTTCCGACAGATAGGTAACAGGTTGTTCCGGACAGATCGGTTACACTTCCTCCCTTCTTTGGAAGGTGGAGCGGATTCCCTCGAAGGAGTGTTCGGTGATGGAAGAACGTATGCGTTTCATCGTTCGCCTGCTTGAGAGCAAAGAGATGAGCTTGTTATCTCGTGAGTTCGGGATCTCCCGCAAGACCGGCTACAAGATCTTCGAGCGTTACAAGGATTGCGGACTGGAGGCTTTGACAGATCGGTCCCGTCGTCCTTTTCGCTACGGGAACCAGTTGCCGGTTCAAGTGGAGACGGCGATCCTGCAGTTAAAGAAGGAGAAGCCTCACTGGGAGCGCACAGCTCAGAGAATTGCTCCTTTGTAAGTTCCCATCGGAGGCGAACATTCCACCGAGCACGACGTATGTAGTCCGGAACGTTGTGTTACCGATCTGTCCGGAACGTACACACAAATTTAGTGGCGGCCCCGGAGGGACTCGAACCCCCGACGCCCTCCTTAGGACGGAGGCGCTCTATCCTCTGAGCTACGGAGCCGCGTAGGGGAATAGTATACAGTGCGGACGGGGTGGAGGAAAAACGTCAGGCGGAAGGCTCAATCGACAGTTTTGACAAGCAATCTTTCCGATCTGGGGGGGACAATCGGGAGCATGATTGCCGCACTGTTGCTGCTGGCCACGCACTCGGGGACGCCCGTGCATGCTTGCGGGGCGTACTTGCCGGAATATGACGAACAGGCCGGGTTGCTGGCTTCGATGAACGCTCAGGCTCAGCCGAACTCGGAGAAGGTCGCGGCGAATCCCGAAGAGAAGCACCTCGTCAACGTTCGCCAACTGACCTTTGGTGGGCAGAATGCGGAAGCTTATTGGAGCGTGGACGGAAAGAAGATCACGTACCAAACGCGGCAGGCGGGCTATCCGGACGAGCAGATTTTCACGATGAACGCGGATGGGTCGAACAAGACCCTGATGAGCACCGGCAAGGGTCGATGCACGTGCAGCTACTTCACTCCCGATGGAAAGTGGCTCTACTTCAGCAGTACCCACGAGCGAAACGAGGGGGCGCAGAAGCCGGTGGACATGAGCAAGGGTTATGTTTGGATGGTAAATCCGGACTTTGCCATCTACCGACGCTCCACCGATCCCAAGAAGAACGCCATTGAGCCGGTCATCAAGAAGGATGGCGCCTATCTGGCGGAGACCACGATCGCTCCCAACGGCAAGTACATCACCTTCACCAGCGACTTCGAGGGCGACCTTGAGATTTACCGGGCGGATCCCGATGGCAAGAACATCGTGCGATTGACGGACCACGTGGGTTACGATGGCGGACCGTTCGTGAGCTGGGATTCCAAGAAGATCGTCTACCGAGCGGATACCATTGCCACCGACAAGGATCGAGATGACTACAAGGCGCTTCTGAAGGAGCACTTGGTTCGACCGTCGAAGCTGGAGATCTTCATCATGGATGCCGATGGAAAGAACAAGCGCCAAGTCACCAATCTGGGTTGCGCTTCCTTTGCTCCGTTCCTCTCTCCCGACGGGAAGCGAATCATTTTCAGCTCCAACTATGGCGATCCGAAGGGTCGCGAGTTCGATCTTTGGATGATCAACATCGACGGTACCGGTCTGGAGCGCATTACGCACACTCCCGAGTTCGACGGCTTCCCGATGTTCACCAAGGACGGAAAGCGACTGATTTGGGGCAGTAACCGGTTCGGAAAGGTCAAGGGCGAGACCAATCTGTTTGTCGCCGATTGGAAGAACTAACGAGTTCAAATAATTAACCCTGGGTCGTGAATGAACCAGGGTTAAACCCACCTTCACTAAGACCGCCGCCATCTTTGCTAACCAAGGACTTCCCGATCGTCATCGGTTGGGAAAGGTATATTTAGCCTAGACGAGTGCCCCTTGCCTCCGGATCGGAAGCGTTTTCGCCGCGCGAGGTGGCGAACACTTCTTGGAGGCGTCATTGAATAGCTTTAATACAAAAACCACGCTCGAAAGCGGATCGAAAAACTACACGATCTACAGCTTTAAGGCTCTCGAAGAGCAAGGCTACAAAGTTAGCCGACTTCCCTACTCCCTTCGCGTTCTACTGGAGAACCTGCTCCGAACCGAAGGACAAGGTTCAGTCAACAAGCCCGACATTGAGAACCTTTTGAACTGGGCTCCGAAGGCCGATCCTCAGCACGAAATCGCCTTCTCGCCCGCGCGTGTTCTTCTTCAAGATTTCACCGGCGTTCCCTGCGTGGTCGATCTGGCCGCCATGCGCGACGCCATGAAGAACCTTGGCGGAGACCCGAACAAGATCAACCCGCTTCAACCGGTCGAACTCGTCATCGACCACTCCGTACAAGTTGACGCCTACGGAAGCGAAGCCGCCCTGTTGATCAACCGGGATCTCGAATTTGAGCGCAACAACGAGCGCTACCAGTTCTTAAAGTGGGGCCAGAGTGCGCTTGAGAACTTTAAAGTCGTTCCGCCGAACACCGGCATCTGCCACCAGGTCAACTTGGAGTACCTGGCTCGCGGCGTCTTCGTGAATGAGAAGACGGGCGAAGCGTATCCCGACACCCTGGTCGGCACCGACAGCCACACGACCATGATCAACGGTCTGGGAGTCCTCGGTTGGGGCGTGGGAGGCATTGAAGCAGAGGCGGCCATGCTCGGCCAGCCGGTCTCGATGTTGATCCCGCAAGTCATCGGCTTCAAGCTCTCGGGCAAACTGCGCGAAGGCACTACTTCGACCGACCTGGTGCTCCGCGTGACCGAAATGCTCCGAAAGAAGGGCGTGGTTGGTAAGTTCGTCGAGTTCTATGGCGCAGGCGCGCTGAGCCTGCCCTTGGCCGACCGAGCGACCATCGGCAACATGGCGCCGGAGTACGGCGCGACTTGCGGCATCTTCCCAATCGACGAAGTCACTTTGAAGTACCTCCGACTGACCGGTCGGCCTGAGTGGCAGGTTAAGTTGGTTGAGAACTACACCAAAGCCCAGGGAATTTTTGCAACCCCCGATTCCCCAGAGGCCGAGTACACGGACACTCTGGAACTGGATCTGGACACGGTTGAGCCGAGCGTTTCCGGTCCGAAGCGTCCGCAGGACCGAGTTGCTCTGAGCCAAGCTCGAGCCAGCCTCCACAACGCCTTCCCGCAGTTGGCTTCCGGCGGCGGCGCAGCGGTGGCGACCCAGGCGAACGAACTGACCAACGCCAGCGTAGTCATCGCGGCGATCACCTCCTGTACCAACACCTCTAACCCAAGCGTGATGGTTGCGGCAGGTTTGGTCGCTCGCAATGCGGTTAAGCGTGGTCTCCAGCCGAAGGAATGGGTGAAGACCTCGTTAGCCCCCGGCTCCAAGGTCGTCACGGAATACCTTGAGAAGAGCAAACTGCTGGACGACTTGAACCAGATCGGGTTCAACGTCGTGGGCTACGGCTGCACGACCTGTATCGGTAACTCTGGTCCGCTGCCGGAGTGGGTTTCGAAGAAAGTCCAAGAGGACGATCTGGTGGTCTGTAGCGTACTGAGCGGCAACCGAAACTTTGAGGGCCGAATTCAGCAAGACATCAAGGCGAACTACCTGATGTCGCCCCCTCTCGTCGTGGCTTATGCCTTGGCGGGAACGATGGAGATCGACCTGCAGAACGACCCGCTCGGCAAGGACCGCGACGGCAACGATGTGTACCTGAAGGACATTTGGCCAACTCAGGCAAGCGTCGCTGAGGTCATCGAATCGAGCATCGACCGAGACCTGTTCGAACGCTCCTACACCGATGTCTTCAAGGGCGATGAGAAGTGGGCCGCGATCGACGCGCCAAGCAGCGACCTGTTCGCTTGGAACGGCGACTCCACCTACATTAAGAATCCGCCTTACTTCGCCGGAATGTCCAAGGAAGCCCCTTCGCGAGTTGCCGACCTCGTTGGTTTGAGAGCGCTGGCAGTTCTGGGTGACAGCATCACCACCGACCATATTTCTCCGGCCGGCGCCATCAAGCTCAATTCACCGGCGGGTCAGTACTTGGTCGGTCGCGGAGTCGAGCCGAAGATGTTCAACTCTTACGGCGCACGCCGAGGTCACGACGAAGTCATGGTCCGCGGCACCTTTGCCAACGTCCGACTCCGTAACCAATTGGCACCGGGTACCGAGGGTGGATTTACAACCTACTTGCCCACCGGCGAAGTGACCACAATCTACGACGCATCGGTTCTTTACAAGCAGTCGGGAACTCCGCTGATCGTCATCGCGGGCAAGGAATACGGTTCCGGCTCCAGTCGCGACTGGGCAGCCAAGGGAACCAACCTTCTAGGAATCAAGGTTGTTCTCGCCGAGAGCTTCGAGCGAATCCACCGATCGAATTTGGTCGGCATGGGCATCCTCCCGCTGGAGTTCACCGGTGGCGATAACCGAGAGTCCCTGGGCTTGACCGGCCAAGAAACATTCGACTTGGTTCGATTCTCCGAGGCGATGGCGAGCGGATTTGCCGATGGCAAGCTCCTGACGATGCGCGCGACTCTGGCTGACGGCTCCGCCAAGGAGTTCACCGTCAAAGTCCGAATCGACACTCCGCAGGAGATTCTCTACTACCAGAATGGCGGCATTCTGCAGTACGTGCTCCGGCAGCTCGTTAACGGCTAAGTTCTGAGAATGCCCGTCTCCCCGAGAGGTAAGACGGGCATTTTTGTACGTAAACGGGGCGTTAAACGTCCTAGGTCCAAGCCACCATTCTGCCGGTTTATAGCAACTCGAAGGGGTCTGACTCGTTAGTATCAGTGAGATGAGGTTAATTGGTTTGCTTTTGGGCTTGGGAATTCTTGTGGCGGCAGTGGTCGCTCAAGGAAAATCAGACGTGCCGTTCCAGGTGATGGAGCGTGGCGTAAATTCGGGAGAGCGCGAGCAAGGTCTTAAAGTCATCCGAACGGAAAAGGCTTTCAAGGAGTACTTGAAGGACCGCGGCGAGGACACCCTTCCGAAGGCGTTCAAAGATATCGATTGGTCTAAGGATCAGATCGTTGTGGTCTTTGGCGGTGAACAGCCCAGCGGCGGATACGGCGTCGAAGTCAAGAAGATCAACAAGTTGGACGTTCAACGGCTAGAAATTGAAGCCCAACTCATTCGACCGCGTCCTAACACTATCGTCACGCAAGCGCTCACGACGCCTTACATCATGATCAAGATGGCGCGTCAGGTCGCGGTGATTCGCGTTCGCTTTATACTGGACTAGGTTCGGACACTTCTTCGTCCATCATCACGACGGCATAGGTGCGCGTCGCTCCCAAAGTCCGAAGTGGCAGGGATACCGGGGTGTAAATATCAACCCGATCCACTTGTCGTTTTCCAGCCTTCTTGGACATGAAGGGCCGCTCAAATGCGAGGCTGAAAAGCCACGTTCCCACCAAGATGATGGGCAGCGCGATGAGCAGACAGTAGCCCATCTCCACCACGCTTCCCTTCACCCACGTCGGTCGGTAAACGTAGAGCGCTTGCAGGATGGGGTGGTGCATGAGATACAGGCTGTAAGAGAATGCACCGAGCTTCACCAGCGGTCGCCATCCAAAGAATCCAGGGAGCTTTACCCAGGGAGCGACTGCGCCCAGATAGACCAGGCAGGAAACGGCGAGTCCCATCCAAAGATCACTCGGGACAATATCTTTGGATTGCAGGGTGTAACCCATCCCTGCGAGGACAGCCACGCAAACCAGAGATGCAAGTTTCGGAACGATGCCCACACGCAAATTCGGCTTGTAGGAAAGATGAGCGGTGGCCATGCCGAGGCAGAAAAGCGGCACAAACCACGGATACAGCTTCATCGAAACGGGAAGTTGGTAGAGGCAGAGGTACGCAACAAGCCCCCCCGCCGCCACGAGCGCTACTCGGCCCAATCGATGCAGGATCCAGACAAGGATTGGGAAGACCACATACAATTGCGCCTCGATGGCGATGCTCCACAGAACGCCATTGATCTTGTACATCCAATCCGGCGAGAAGTTGTGGACCATGAAGACATGGGCCAACAGGTTCTCCCTCGTCACGGGAACGTATTGGCTGAACGGCATCCCTGACTGATGCTGAGTAATCCAAATGCAAACGCCCACTGAAAGCGCCAAGCAGGCGTAGTATGCGGGCAAGATTCGCCAAGCCCGGCGAGCATAGAATCGCTTGAGGTCGTGAATGCGGCCATCTTTGCCGTTGAACAAAGAAAGCTGAAGACAGAAGCCGGAAAGAACGATGAAGGCGGCGACGGCGAGATGTCCGTAGGAGAACGGCGCCATCAACCTTTGGAGCCAAATCGGCGAAATGCTCTTCCCTTCCAGAAAGCGCGGATCGACCATATTGACGAAATGGCCAAGCACCACGTAGAGCGCTGCGACGCCTCGCATCCCCTCGATAAGCTCTAATCGCTCGGTGGGGTTGACGGGCGAGCGTTTGCTCGCAAGACGGCGCATACGTCCATGATGACACTGCGCAAGACCTCGGCGAACCCTGCTAGGATTGCCGATCCTTGGCTGTAACACTCCGCTTCTCCGTGCGTCAATATAGGACATGAGACCGTCGTCCTTGTTAGCTAAGACGTTAGTGGCCGCCTGTGCGTTTTGCATATTTGCGGTAAGCCAGGCGCTTCCACAGTTCAACCTGGCGAATCAGATCAATTGGAGGACCTACGTCCAAGGAGCGTTCAGTCAGGTCCAGAACTTTGAAACGAACGTTTTTGAGACGGAGGGCCAGTTCCAACTGTATTGGGAAAAGAAGATTGGCAAGCTGGGTGGAAACCTTCCTGCTACCGGAGTGGACTGGTCCCGAGAGAAATTGGTGGCCATCAATCTCGGGATCCGCCCCAACACCGGCTATGAACTTTATGTTCAAAACGTCTCGCGTGGAAACGCGGCGGAGATCGTTGTGAACTTCCGCGAACGATTGCCTATCCCCAACGTTCGTTACGCTCAGGTGCAGTCGAGCCCCTTTGTGGTCATCAAGGTTCAGCGGGAAGCGGGACGAATCATTTTTAAGGGAGAAAAAGTCAGCGGCTCCATCATGCCGGGTGGCACGGTGATCTTTCCTCCGAACCAACAAGGCTCTTGCTGTGGAGACAATTGTAAGTGCTGTAGTTCTTGTGGCTGTGGTTGCCAGCGTAAGCGAGGCGGCAACTAGGGCCTATCGGCGGTCATGCCAAGTAAATAAACTCGGGGCATGACCGCCGAAATTGTGTCCGTCGGAACTGAGCTCCTGCTCGGTCAGATCATCGACACTCATGCGCCGACCATGGCGCGGATCTTGGCCGATTGCGGGATCTCGTGCACTCGCCGGGTGACCATTGGCGACAACATGGAGCGGCTAGTCGCAACTCTTCGCGACGCGCTCTCGAGGGCCGATATGGTGGTCACCGTTGGCGGTCTTGGTCCCACTCAAGATGACATCACCCGGGACGGAATTGCCGTGGCCCTGGACGACGAGCTGGAACTAGTGCCCGAGCTAGAGGAAAGACTTCGCGAGATCTTTTCGGTCCGAAAGATCAAGTGGGTGGACTCCAACCTTCGACAAGCAACCAAGCCCAAGAGCGGAACCGCCATCGACAATCCCAATGGCACGGCGCCGGGCCTCATCTGCGAGAAAGATGGCAAGATCGTCATCGCTTTGCCTGGTCCGAAGAACGAGTTCAATCCGATGGCAGATGGCCCTGTTCGCCGCTACCTGGAACGCGTCCAAGGCGGGCAGGTTATTCATTCCCGTACCCTTCGAATCTGCGGGATTGGCGAGAGCGCGGTTGAAGAGATGGTCAAGGAATTGATGCAGGGCAGCAACCCGACGGTTGCGCCGTATGCTCAACCCGCCGAGGTTCACCTGCGCGTGACGGCCCGCGCCGCTTCTCGAGCCGAAGCAGATGCGCTTATTGATCCGGTGGAGGAGCGACTTCGAACGATCCTCGGCTCTGCGATCTATGGAGTGAACGACACAACCTTGGAAGCGGCGACTCTGGAGATGCTCCGCGAACGCGGCGAAAAAGTTGCCGTGGCCGAGAGTCTTACCGGGGGTTGGCTGGGGATGCGACTGACTTCAGTTGCGGGCTCAAGCGAAGTCTTCGTTGGAGGAGCCATTACCTACACCATTCCCCTGAAGGAGTCCTTGCTGGGAGTCTCAAAGGAGATCTTGGACGGGCCAGGCCCGGTCTCCGAAGAGTGCGCCCGCGCGATGGCAGAAGGAGCCCGTGATCGGTTGGGAGCTACCTACGGGGTTTCTCTCACCGGAAACGCCGGGCCAACAAGCGACGATGGAAGTACACCGGTGGGGCTGGTCTATTTGGGTTTGGCGACTCCCGAGGGAGTGGAGGTTGAAAGTGTCACCTTCCGCGGTCAACGGGATGACATCCGTCAACGCTCCACTCAATGGGCGCTGGTGAAGCTTCGCGACAAGCTTCTGGGGCGTTAAGCCAACCAGTTTCGAATCGCTTCGACTTCTTCTCGAGTCAGGTTGTGGCCAGCGTCAACCCAGAAGTGGGTCACGTCGGCTCCGCCGTCTCGAAACGTCTGCGCCAATTGGCTCACGTTTTCGACCGGCACCATCGAGTCGTACTTGCCCGAGGAAACGAATACTCGCTTTCCGGCAAGCTGGGGAGTCGCGGGACTCTCCAAGGTCACCATCGATCGGATCAGCACACCCTGCGCTATTGCCTCTGGCCTCAGCAATAAGAGGGTCGAGGCGATGTTCGCGCCGTTCGAGAATCCCACCGCCGTCACTTGATTCGGATCGTAGCCGTATTGCTTCGCCGCATCTGCGAGGAAGTCAGCTAACGCGTTCGTCTCCTCACGAAGGTTGTCTAGGTCAAACACGCCTTCCGCAAACCTTCGGAAGAACCTTGGCATTCCTCGTTCACTGATTCTCCCCCTTGGACTGAGGATCGCTGCCCCGGGTAAGAGGGCCTCGCCCAAGGGGATCAGATCGTTTTCGTCGCCACCGGTCCCGTGGAGGAGAAGGAGCGTTCGCTTTTCCTCCGGATTGGTGGCCGGAATGAACTTGTGCAGAAAGGTCTCAGACATTCTGCGTCACCTCCACTCGGGGCGGAATGTGTCCACCCGTCGGCAGTCGGAGCTCGGCCAACGACAGTTCGATGCGTTGTCTCATCGACTCGTACATCTTCGGCAGGCGCAGGCCCTGCCCGAGCGTGTCGGCCGGCTCATCGACGTCGAATCCCGGTCCCAGGGTCGCGATTTCGAACAGAACGCCACCCGGCTCTCGGAAGTAGATCGATCGGAAGTAGTCGCGATCCATCACCGGGCTGATGTGATAGCCCAAGCTTGCGATCTCTTCTTGCCAATCTTTCTGTGTGACCTCATCGGTGGTTCTCCACGCGATGTGGTGAACCGTGCCATGTCCGCCCTGCCCGCGCCCCGCCTTGGGGTCCACGATCAGGTCTAGGTAGCCATCCTGCTCACCGCGGAATCGGATCCGTCCTTCGTCCTCCGAGACCTTCTCGAACCCGAGAACGCCCGTCAGCAAGTTTTGGGTAGCGTCGCCGTAGTTCTCGGTCATGGTGATCGAGTGCATTCGAGCGATCGCTTTGTCCACCGGGACCGTGCCCTCAGAGACGGGAACGCCCGCCTTGTACTCAGGCGAAGCGATCAGTTCCAAAGGCAGACCATCGTGAGCGCGGAACGGCAGAACTTCCTCGTCGCCCCTCTTGAAAGGATTGTCGAAGCTGATCGCCTCGGCCGCGAATCGGTCGATCCACCACCCCATCGCATCGGGGGGAATCGCAAGACCGGTCGACGTCACTTGACCAGCGCCCACTTTGCCTTGTCGGCCCGTCCCGTACGGGAAGAAGGTCAGCGCAGAACCGGGAGTTCCAAGGCCGTCCCCGTAGTACAGGTGATAGGCAGACGGATCGTCAAAGTTGACGGTGACCTTCACCAGACGCAGTCCCAAGATGCCCGTGTAGAAGTCCACGTTCGCTTGAGCGTCGTCCGTGATGGCGGTCATGTGATGAATTCCTAGAATCTTCTCGTTTTTCACTTTTTCGTTTCCTCTGCAGATTCATAAGACACCGCCCCCGAGTTATGCGAACGTCTTCTGTCGTGGTTTGTATCGAAGGATACAAGCTGGCTAATCGTTTTCCAGCAACTCTACTTGAACCCCCAGAGTCTTGAGGGTTTCCAGGTACGCGTATCGACCTCCGGTGTACTCACCGGTTTGGATCGTTTCCATTCCGGCCTCGGCCAAGTTTCGGCGAGCTTCCTTCATGGAAGGCACCACGAACGCAATGTGCTGAACGCTTTCTCCGAACTGATCCAAGTGGTCTTGCCAAGAACTGGGCTTGCCGTCGGGCTCGATGAGCTCAATCGCGACTTGGCCGAGATGGAAGAAGCACAGCTTAGCGGTGGCATCGCTTCGCTCGCCGTGATACTCCGTCTGAGCCTGATCGTATCCGGCGGTGACAATGATGTCGGGTTCCGAAACTCCGAGCATTGCGGCCCATGCCTTGCGAGACTTCTCGATGTCTTTGACGACGATGCCAATTTGCGTTACTTGGTCCGTTCCAAGAAGGTTGCCCATGATGGCTCTATCATACTAAGGAAGTGCAGATCGACCCCGACCGCCAACGGACGCGGGACCTGGTGCTGAAATACGGCTGGAACACCACTTGCTACCAGATCGTGAATCCGTGCATCGACCGCTGGTTTTCCGATGACTCCGTGGTGGGATATGTCGAGCGTCAGGGGGTTCGAGTTGTTGCCGGTGCGCCTGTTTGCCCCATGGACTCCCTAGAGGCGACTCTTCAGGCGTTTGAAGCAACCGCCGAAGGGCACGTGTGCTACTTCGGAGCAGAGGAGCGATTGCGACAAGCCACCCGAACGAAGGGCAAGTATTCCTGCACCGTCTTAGGCGCCCAACCGGTCTGGTCGCCCGAATCTTGGCAAGCTGCCTTCGATGGAGACGCCTCGCTTCGTTTCCAACGCAATCGGGCGCGCAACAAGCATGTTGCCGTACGAGAGTGGACAACCGAGCAAGCGACCAACCATCCAGAGCTACGGCGCGTGCTAGAAGAGTGGCTCGCGACACGAGGGCTGCCCACCATGCATTTTTTGGTGGAACCGGAGACGCTCGACTTTCTTGAAGACCGTCGGGTCTTTGTGGCGGAGCAGGAGGGCGAAGTGGTGGGATTCACAACGCTCTGCCCCATTCCCCTCCGTAAAGGCTGGCTCACCGAACAATTTGTGCGCGGAGCCAAGGCGCCTAACGGAACGGTGGAGTTAATGGTGGATTATGCGGTTGGAGCGGTTGGAAGTGAGGGCTCCGAGTTCGTGACGATGGGTATGGTGCCCCTTTCCACCAATGTCAGGGCAACCCGTGATACACCTGGCTGGCTTAAGTTCATGATGGGCTGGATGCGCGCCCACGGGCGACGATTTTATAACTTCGACGGACTGAATTGGTTCAAGCAAAAGTTCCACCCAGATCGTTGGGATCCAATCTACGCGATCTCTTCTGAGCCTCATATCTCGTTCAGAACGATCAACGCCATTGCCACCGCCTTTACCGGCATGCCTCCCTGGTTAGCCGTACTCCGAGGCGGAGTACGGGGATTGAAGCAAGAGGCGAGGTGGTTACTGAAGCGTAAGCGCTAAACCGGTGTCATCTCATTCCAATCGCTGCCGATCTTGGCATCGACTTCGACCGGAACATTCAAAGGTAGCGCGCTTTCCATGCCGCTGCGAATCGGCTCGATGAGAGCGTCATCTCCGTCTTTTAGCTCGAAGACGAGTTCGTCGTGAACATTCAGGAGCATTCGGGTGGGCAAGCCGTTTAACTGCTTGCGGACATCGATCATCGCCAACTTCAGCATATCGGCGGCGGTGCCTTGAATAGGAGCGTTCATCGCCTGGCGCTCGGCATAGCGTCTCTCTTGAAGTTTGGCCGCGTGAATATCCGGGAAATATCTTCGGCGTCCTAACAATGTGCGAGTGAACCCCTTAGATCGGGCTTCAGCTACGATGCCATCCGTGAATGCCTTGACGCTTGGGAATCGTTCACTGTATTGCTTGATGAGCTCTTTCGCTTCGGCTACGGAGAATCCGCCACCGAGCTGTTGAGCGAGGCCATATTCGCTGACACCGTAGAGGACGGCGTAGTTCAGCATCTTGGCCAAACGGCGCTGCTCTTTGGTAGCCGGTTCTTCCCCTAATCCGAACATCTGCTGGGCGGTAACCGTGTGGACATCCTGGTGCTCGTCAAATGCCTTCTTGAGAGCGGGTTCCTCGCACATGTGGGCGAGGACGCGGAGTTCGATCTGCGAGTAGTCGAACGAGGCGAGTCGATAGCCATCGGCGGCGATGAACGCCTTGCGAATTCCGCGTCCGAGTTCGGTTCGGATCGGAATGTTCTGCATGTTGGGATCGTTCGAGCTAAGTCGCCCGGTCGCTGCCCCGGTTTGGTTGTAAGTGGTGTGAATTCGGCCGTCCGGCTGAATGAGCTTCTCTAACGCATCCGCATAAGTGGACTTGAGTTTGGTGAGTTCGCGCCAGTTCAAAACTTCGGCGGCGATTTCGTATTGAGGGGCAATCAGACCGAGGACTTCGGCTCCGGTTGCGTAGCCTGTCTTCGTCTTCTGCGCGCCCGGGATCTGGAGTTTGTCGAAGAGGATCTCGCCGAGTTGTTTGGGGGAACCGATGGTGAACTCCTGACCCGCCAACTGGTAAATCAGTTGCGTCACACGCTCGATTTCGATTTGGAGCGTCTTGGAGAATTCTCTCAGTTGATCCCGGTCCGCCCGAATGCCGAAGCGCTCCATTTCAGTGAGGATGGGAACCAAGGGCAACTCGACTTCATCCAGAACTTTTTCCTGCTCTTCCTTCTTGAGCCGATCACGCAGAGCTGGTTCAAGAAGATGAAGGGCCGCCGCCATTTCTTCCGGTTTGGAGGGCGGTTGGATGTCTAAATAGCCCTGAACGAGGTCGCGAAGGCCATAAGCGGAGCGACCGGACTGAAGGACAAAGGCGGCAAGGAGGGAGTCAAAGCCAGGGGTGACGTGGAGGACCGGGTTCTCCGTGATGGCATCGAGTCGTTTGTAGGCAGGCTTTGCGTCGTGAAGAATCGCCCGCGAAGCGTTTTCGCCCATGAAGCGAAGGGCGTCTGCCTCGGGACACTCGACCACGTTCTTCCCCACCGCGATATAGGCTTTTCGCTCCGGATCGTCAAATAGATCTCGAGCGGCAGCAGATGAGAAGTAGATGGCAAATCGATCGTTCTTGACGAACGAGGCCAATCCTTCATATGAATCGACTTGCGATAGCTTGACTTCAAGCGCCTCACTTTCAACCTCCGCGACCGGGGCTTCTCGCTCGGCTCCCTCCAGGTACCGGCCCAAGACCTTGTCCGCGCGGCGATGCAGGCTCTTGAACTCATAGAATTCCAACATCGCTTTTGCCTTTTCTAGCTTATCGGGAGTGAGCAAGAACGGTTGGAAGTCGTATTCCAGCGGAACGTCTCGCTTGATGGTCGCCAGGAACTTACTCATCTTGAGTTGATCAATGACTGGTTCAATTTTCTTGGCGTACTTCGGTGGGACTTCGGAGAACCGTTCGAGAATGCCTTCGACCGAGCCAAAGGTTTGGATCAACTCAGCGCCACCCTTGTCTCCGATGCCAGGCACACCTGGAATATTGTCGCTGGTATCTCCTTTAATCGCCTTGAAGTCGGGAACCTGGATGGGACTGACGCCCCAGCGCTCGAAGACCGCCGCCTCGTCGTACGTCACGGTGTCGGTTACGCCCAGCTTCATGGTCAGAACGGAAACGTGCTCATCGACCAATTGCAGAGAGTCGAGATCACCGGTGACGATGGTGGTGTCATAGCCTGCCTTCTCGGCGAGTTGGCTGATCGTTCCCACGACGTCATCCGCTTCGTAGCCGGTAACTTCCACAGAGGGAATCCCCAGGGCAGCAATTAACTCTCGAGCGATGGGGAGCTGGACCTTCAATTCTTCAGCGGTTTCCCTTCGTGTTCCCTTGTACTCCGCGAACTCGGCATGCCGAAAGGTCTTACCCGGGGCGTCAAGGGCGACCACAATGGCATCCGGCCCGATGTTCTCCAGCAGGAGGAAAAGCATTTGGGTGAATCCGTAGAGCGCATTGGTCGGCTTTCCATCGGCGGTGCTGAGGTAGCGGGTGGCAAAGAATGCCCGGTACAGCAGGCTGTATCCGTCGATGATGACCAGACGCTTGGGGTCCATAGACCTAAGTTACCCGCCGGACTGCTGGGCCGTTAGCCTCGACATTTTACGAGTGGTAATCACAGCATCAAGAACTACCGTTAGCTTTTCAGAACTGCGGCGTGAATCGCAGATTTGGAGAGAACTATGCCGTTGCGCAATATGCTTTTAAGTCGATCATTTCGTTTGGTTGGATCGTTGTCGGTGCTCGCGGGAATCTTTTCTGCGCAACCTTACCGGCCGATGGTGTTCATGGGCGATTCAATGAGTCCCACTTACCACAATCATGAAATAGCCCTGGCAACAACCGACACGTCTCATCTTCAAGTGGGTGATATCGTTGTCCTCGACTCACCGGTCGGAACCATCGTTAAGAGAATCGCCTACTTGCCTGGGGACAAGATCAATCGCTATAAGTTTCTCGGCAAATGGCACGACTTGGTCGGGGAGTATGGCCTCTCGACAAGAACGAGAAAGAACTTGAAGCTATCTTCGCGTACGGTGCCGGAAGGCTACATGTACGTATTGGGAGACAACTCAGAAGTCTCGGTTGACTCAAGAGCGTTTGGAATGATTCCGCTCTCTTCCGTCAAATTCGTCCTCGTCACATCCAAGGCTAAGAACTAGCATTCTTCGGGAGATATGCCCAATCCGCTCAGAAAGCGATAGGTTTATTGCGCAGATTGTAGCTTCATCAGAACTTTTGAGGGGGTTCATCCCGTTCTGAGGGTGTCGTCGCCAACAGCGTTGTCCAAGCGAGACAGGAGCCCCCATGCTAGTCCGTGATTTTCTCGCTCATCGTCTCTTTAAACTCGGAGTCTGGATTGTTCTGCTTGTCAGCGCCTATCTGCTTCAACCCTATCGCGCGGTGATTTTTGTCGGCAACTCCATGTCCCCCACCTACCGAAACCTTGAAGTTGCCTTGGCATCTACCGATATCTCGCACATTCATAAAGGCGATGTCGTGGTGATCGAGGGCCCCGAGGGAATCATCGTCAAGCGAATCGCTTACATGCCCGGAGACTGGGTCGACAAGTTCGAGTTTCAAGGTGAGTGGTATTACACCGATGGATACGTCGTATCTCCCCATAGCCTCGATAAGCTCGGTTCGCGCGTCAAGCGTGGACAGGCGTGGATTCCCGGCGGTTATATCTTTGTGCTGGGTGACAATGCGGTCGAATCCGTGGACTCGCGCCAGTTGGGAGCCATTCCGATTAGTTCGATCCGGTGCGTCTTAGTCCACCCCAAATCAGGAGCCAATTCCTGAATGTTCGTCTGTTAAAAGTTCAAGAAAATCTGGCGTTCTGAAGCAGGAACCTTCTCATTTGGCAACGAAATGAGAACAACCGGGTACAATGAAGTTCTTCCGTAGCATCGCTGCGGTCCGGTAAACACCCACTTTTTACCCAAGGGAGTTCTGCTTTGAGCGCGATGGTCTATCGTCCCCTTCGATATGAGCAGATGATGAAAGCCGCAGAGGCCTATGATGTCCGTGCCCGGAGAATGTTCGGTGGCATGGGGGTCTATACGGGCGAGCGCATGTTTGCTTTCCTTGTCGGCGAAGATATCGGATTAAAACTTTCACCGGAACACTTCGACGAAGCGATGAGTATTCCGGGCGCAGGTCCTCTAAAGCCGGATGCCGAATCCGAGCCCATGCGTGAGTACGTCAAGATGCCGAAACATGTGTTGGACAATCTGGAACTATTCATCATGTGGGTTGAGCGTAGTGCGGACTACGTACAGCGCAAGGCGCAACAAGCTTGAACTAAAGCGACCGTCTTTGCCCTCTAGCATTTAGATGTCCGAAGAAAACCGCCAGAAACCCTGGTTCAAGTTGACTTGCCTCGGTTGCTTCATCGTGCCGTGCTTGCTGGGTCTCGGCACATTCGGATACATCAAATATCGCATCAACCAAAAAGCGGATCAACTGCCGGTTGAACTTGCGAAGATCAAGGCAATGGGCCTCCCTACGACGTCCGAAGAACTGAACGCACGAGTTCCGGTGAGCCAAGGGCAGAATGCGGCGACGGTCTATCGCGAACTCATTGCGGAATACGAATCGCTTAAGAAAGAGAAAGAACCAAAAGAGGTTCTCAATCTCCTCGTTGGCGAGGTTGCGAAGGAGCCGATCCCCCACGCCAACCAACTGCTCAAGGATGCACTAGCGCGCCGGGCCAAAATCTTTACGCTTGTAACTCAGGCATCCAAAATTCCCAACTGCAACTTCGAACGGGATTGGACAAAGGGCGCCGCACTGCTTTTTCCTGAGTTCGCCTCCATCAAGGAAGTCGCGAAGTGGCTCGCGACCCGAGCTAAGCTCCAAGTCCGCCAGGGAGACAAAGCAGGCGCGATCGAATCGGTGAACGACATCTTTTCGCTTGCTCACCACATGGGGCAAGATCCAACCATGATCGGAGCCCTTGTCTCCATCGCCATCGATGCGATCGGAGTTGCCGCCCTAGAAGCCGTAACGGAGACCGAAAGAAACGATGCCACTTATTTGGCGATGGCTCGCCAGATGATGGAGCGTCTTCCCCCACTCCCTATCATGAAGGATGCCTTTGCTGGCGAGCTTGTGGGCGGACGCTATACAATTGCAAGCATCCGGAGCGCTCGAGATCTTGGCTTTTTCGAGGAAGGATTCGAGCCGATGCGTCATATTCCGTTTAGCGATCCTGCGGTTCGAAAGATGTTTGAAGCCTCTTTTGTTCGCGCTTGGCGTGAGGTTTTAACTTTACTCCCGGAAGACCCTGACGAATGGAAGAAAGCCTCGGAGGACATGGACAAGTTCGGACAAAAGCTGGATGCAGATAAGTCGATCGAAAACACCCTCAATCGAATCATGTTTCCCGTTTTTTCGAACGCCTTTCAAGCTCGGGCAATCGCGCTTGCGCGGAGACGTGTCGCCAGCGTTTCCCTTCGATTGCTCCAAGATCGACTCCATGCTCTGCCTAAGACCATCACACAGTACGGGCCAATCGCTATCGATCCCATGGACGGAAAACCTCTGCGCTTTAAAGCCGATGGACGCGGATTTAGAGTGTGGAGCATCGATCGAGACTTGGTAGACAACGGCGGCGTTCGGTATAAGCGTGGGACGGGAGCCTATCGTGATGTCGACTATGTCTGGGGTTTCGATACCGTGATTCCCGAGGCAAAACCGCCGACCGGGCCCGCGGGCGGTCCGCCACCGGCAATCTCGATTGGCGCCGAATCCCGATAAAAACACCTAAAGATCTCAATCCTGATACCGAGAATCCTACTGGGCCTCCTATGACCAAGGAGGAAAACCTAAAGAAGGTTCTTAGATATGCAGGTTGAAAACATCCAGTGCCAGATCGCTCAGGCCCAAATCGGTAACTTTCTCGCAGGCAGCGGCTTATCGGACGAGGCGATGAGCCAGCTTGAGGAGCACATTTCACAGTGCCCCACCTGCAAAGCTGCCCTTGCCGAGAAGCGAAGCGAACTCAAGGCAATGCTCTCCCAAGAAAAGGCCGTCGTGAGCGCCGACGAGATTTTTCGACTGAACGAAGAGCATTCTGCCGCCACTAGCATTGCGGCGGCACTTAGAAAAAAGACGCTTGAGCAACTTTCTCAGCCGTCGGCAGACGTAAAGAGCACTCCTTCCACCGTTGCTGCGGTTGAAATGACGATTGCCGCAGAAGTCGCCACTTCCCCAGCGAAGAAACTCAAACTGCCCAAAGAGCCCAAACCTGTTCGACCAGCGAAGAACCCCAAAGCGGCAGCTGCCGTTGCCACACCCACCGTCACTGGTAAGCCAAACAGCGCGTGGAAGCCTCTTCTCTACTCTCTTGCCCTCGGCGCCGTTCTTGTTGGCATGAGTCTCTTCTCAAACAATTTGTCGAGTCTCTTCGGGCCTAAAGCGAATGATTCAAAGGCCATGGTATCGACGACTGCGACTGAGACTCCTGCGCCATCGGCCTCTACCGAACCGCCCCAATCGGCCCCGATCAATCCACCTGCATCCACGACACTTGCTGGTCCTGGAACGACTGAAGCCTCTTCAGCGACTCAACCAATCGAAACGACATCCTCAACCACTCCCAACACCCCTCTTCCAGAGAGCAACTCCGTCCCCGAGGATAATGCCTGGGATCTGGGTATTGGCACCACGGCGGGATCGCTTTCGACAACTCAATTTCCGGCGGTGGAACCTTCAAAACCGATCCAACCCGTTCAAAAGCCCGCCAATACTCCAAAAGCCGCATCAAAGCCAAAAACAGTCGCTCGCAAAACCACCGCTAAGCGACGCCCGGTGATCCGAAAGTCCATTCGCCGCCCGGTCTCCAAGCCGAAGAGTCACGGCATCACAGTTTATCAACCCTAATTACGAGAACAAAGGAGAAGACGATGAAGAAACTTATGCTCGCCCTCGTTCTGGCCGGATTGGCCATGACGTCTATGGCCCAGCAGACCACCCCAGCGACGGTGTCCGTCAACGCCAAAGGGGATGACGTAAGATCGGTTATCCACGATCTCTTTCAGCAGGCGGGAAAGAACTACGTTCTCAAACCTGGAGTGCGATTTGTGCTTTACCTTTCGCTGGACAAAGTCGAATTCGATGAAGCGCTTACGATCATCTGCAAGAACGCGAGTTTGAAGTACGAAGTCCAAAACGGCATCTATCACATATCAAACGCCCCGGTCAAAGTCGAAGAACCCAAACCGGTTATCGAAGAAAAGAAGCCAGAAGAGAAAAAGCCGGAACCCAAACAGCCTGAAAAGGTGGCCCCGCCAGCCAAGTTCGTTAAACGACTTCCCACCAGTATTCTTGCCAAACGAATCACTACTCGTTACAGTAAAACCGATCTTCGAAAGGTGATGGACACCTTAGCGGACCAGTCGGGTGCGCCCATCGAAGTTGCCAAGGACGTTCCTGCCTATAAACTTGACGCGTTTCTTATCAACACTTCACTGAAATATGCTCTCGACCAGATCACAAAAGCCACCAAGTTGGAATATCACTTTACGGATGAAGGCACAATTTTGATCTCACCCGCCAAATCCGCCCAAAGCGTAAGAGAGTCCGACGAGAAGAAAGGCTAACTCTTTCGGGAAGTCAGAATAAGGCCGGAGACGAGACGTCTCCGGCTTTGTTATTTTTGCTACGCGCTCCTATGCCAAAATAATCGATATGGCAGGCCATTCCAAATGGAAGAACATACGAATCCGCAAGGGTAAGCAGGATGCGATCCGCGGAAAGTTGTTCACGAAACTGAGTCGCGAAATCATCGTCGCCGCAAAATCAGGCGGAGGCGACGTTGCGATGAACCCCAGACTTCGCGTCGCCGTTGAAAAAGCCCGCGAGGCCTCGATGCCCGCCGACAACATCAAGCGAGCTATTGAGCGAGGTACTGGCGAGATTGAGGGCGCCGCCTATGAGGAAATCGTCTACGAAGGTTACGGCCCCGGCGGTTCGGCGATCATTTTAGAGTGCTATTCGGAAAATCGAAATCGCACGGTTGCTGAAGTTCGACACGCGTTCAGCAAACATGGTGGGAACTTGGCCGAGAACGGCTCAGTGGCTTGGCAATTCAAGCACGTGGGCCAGATCACGATTCCCTGTGGCGGGATCGAAGAAGACGAGTTGACCCTCGCCGCTCTCGATGCAGGAGCCGAGGACGTGCAGGCAGACGAAGAAGAATTCACCATCGTTACCGCGATCGAAGACCTCCACCGGGTAAACGATGCTCTTACCAAGTCAGGTTACAAGACAGGGGAAGTCGGGCTAACTTATATTCCAACTAACAAAACAGAACTATCGCACGACGATTCCCTCAAGTTGCTCAAATTGCTCGACGTACTCGAAGATCTCGATGACGTCCAAGAAACATATATGAACGTGGACCTCGCGGAGGACGTCCTCCAAGAAGCTTGATTGAAAAGTCCCGGCTCCCAATCGTCACGCTACTCTTGATCGCCGCAAACTTGTTTGCGGCGTTCGCCGTTGCGATTAGCGCTCAAGGGTCGCTGGGTGCAGAGCCCGAAATGGTGACGGCTTTCGGCTTCAATCCTCAGAAGCCAAATCTTCTGACGGCCTTTACGAATCTATTCCTCCATCAGAATCTGTTGCATCTGCTGGGGAACATGGTTTTCTTGGCGGCCGTGGGCGCGGCGGTCGAACTCGCAACAGGCTCGGCCCGTTTTGCTACCGTCTATTTTGTTAGCGGGCTCATGGGTGTAGTCGCCCACTACATTTTTACAAGGTCCCTCTCGCAGGCTCCTATTCTGGTTGGCGCAAGCGGATGCGTTGCCGGATGCGCGGCTTACTACAGCGTTCGATACACGCATCTCAAGGTCCCCGTCGCTCCTAAGCGGGGATTGTCCGTCGCCATGGTCACTGGAGTTTGGCTGGCGCTCCAGTTCGTGGGAGCTTTTGTACATATCGGAGAATCGGCAGCCGTCTCCTTTTGGGCTCATATAGGCGGCGTTTTGGGTGGTCTCCTGTTAAGCGCCATCTTTCGCGCGCCAGACCTTGGACAGGCACGATTGGGGCACGCTGTTCTGGATCAAATGAATGAACGTGGTCCCGCCGCGGTTGCCCTTGCGGCCCGCCAACATCTCAAAGAACATCCTAATGATATTCGCGCTTTGAGACAGCTCGCGGAGGCGGAACGACAACTGGCGCATCCCGCGGCTGAAGTGTCCGCTCTTGTGAAACTCCTAGAAATCCTTCCGGAGAGCGAGCAGCCCGATCCTATTCGCCGCCTCGATGAGTTGGAGAAACTCGCAACTCTCCCCTGCCTTCGCCGAACGCTTCTGGCGGACCGTTTTCGAGAGAGTGAGCCAACGGTCGCAAGACTTCTTCTAGTTAGCGTTATTGAAGGCGTTCAGGACGACCCTCAGGTACCGGAAGCGATGCTGGCCCTCGCGTCCATGGAACTGCCGGAAAATCCCGATAAGGCCCAGGAGATTCTGACCCGCCTCCAAGATCGATACCCCCTGCATCCCACCGTTGAGCTTGCCAAGCACCGAGGTTGGCTTTCATGAAGAAATGGTGGCGCAGGGTCCGTCCCGTTGTCCTGAGTCGCCTTGCCTTCTGGGTGGTGCGCGCCATCGGAGCAACCTTCCGAATCAAGGTTCTTAACTATGAAGCGATTGCCGCGCTTGAAGGAGGAAAAGTCCTTTGTGGCTGGCACGGCCGGTCCATGATCGCCAGCATTTTCTTCCGGAACATCGGATTTTGGGTCATTATCAGCAAATCCAAAGACGGCGATATCCAAACCCACGTGTTTGAAAATCTCGGATTTAACGTCATTCGTGGTAGCACCGGTCGTGGTGGCGAACGCGCACTGATCGAGTCCATCAGGGAGCTCAGAAAGGGAGCGACAATGGCTATCACTCCCGATGGTCCGCGCGGCCCGAGCAAAATCGTTCAGGGTGGGGTCATGGCCATGGCCCGCAAGTCTGGAGCCTACTTAGTGCCTTGCGGCGTATCTGCAAGACCGCGAGTGTTGGCCAAGTCGTGGGATCGATACATGGTCCCACTTCCGTTCTCTCGCTGCCTTATGAACTTTGGCGACCCCCTAAAAGTTCCACCGAATGCCACAGATGAAGAAGTAGAAGCCGTTCGCCTGAAACTTGAATCAGAAATAACTCGGCTGGAAATGGAGGCCGAGAGGATGATGGGTTACGCTGTACACTCCTCATAATGGGTGAGCTTTCGCACGTTGCGCGGGATGGTACGGTTCAAATGGTGGATGTTTCCGGTAAGGACATCACTCAACGCAGGGCCAAGGTAAAGGGCCTTCTGCTGATTCAACCCGAGCACCGAAAGGCCATTGGATCTCTACCAAAAGGCGACGCTCTCGCCATCGCTCAAATCGCCGGTATTCAAGGTGGAAAAAAGTGCTCGGATCTCATTCCACTTTGTCACCCCATCTTCCTTTCATCTCTCAACGTCGCAATCCACCTGACCGAAGCCGGACTCGAAATAGAGGCGATTGCCGTCACCGAAGCGCAAACAGGGGTGGAAATGGAAGCATATGCCGCCGTAGTTACGGCAGGAATTACGCTCATCGATATGCTGAAGGGTATCAGCCCGACGCTTGAGTTGACGCGAGTGCGCCTTGTTGAAAAGACGGGCGGTAAGTGGGACTATAGGGAGCCTTCCGAATGAAAATCGGAGTGATCACGATAAGCGACACTCGATCGTTCGAGGACGATTTGAGTGGACCGGCAGTTGTGAACGCATTGAGAGAAGCTGGCTATACGAACTTCGCAACCGCCATCGTCGCCGACGATGTCGGACAAATTCGTCAAGCGATTCGTCACTTTGCTGAGGAATGCAACGCCATCTTTACCACTGGCGGAACAGGGTTTTCACCACGTGATGTCACCCCCGAGGCAACGGTAGCGCTCCTCGACCGCCGAGCCGATAGCCTCTGCGAACTCATGCGACTGAAAGGTCTTGATCACACGCCCTATAGTCACATGTCCCGAGGGGTCGCCGGAACGATCGGAAATACTCTTGTAGTGAATCTTCCCGGATCACCCAGCGGAGCCACGCAAGGAATCGAAGCTCTAAGCGCTGTATTGGTTCCTATTCTCAGCAATCTGGCTGGCGATGGCTGCCCGGTTGGACCGGACGGTGCCGATTGCTGATCGATACTCACTGCCACCTCAACTTTCGAGAACCCTTCCCCGACACCGATGCTGAAATCGCATTTGCGAAGGAATCTGGTGTCGAGCAATTAATCGTCGTCGGATGTGATCTTGAGTCCAGCCGCCGAGCGATCGAACTCGCCGAGCAACACAAAGAAATTTTCGCCGTCGTAGGAATTCACCCCAACTATAGCGCCGATTACAAGACAGAGTGGATTTCTGAAATAGAGGCCATGCTTCGTCACTCAAAGGTCGTGGCATTGGGAGAAATTGGCCTGGATTACCACTGGGACTATGCTACTCGCGAGCAACAATACGATGTTCTCAAAGATCAGCTTGCATTGGGAGATGCCTTAAACGTTCCGCTGGTATTTCACTGCCGCGAGGCCAATTCGGATCTCTTGGATATCTTAGAAGCCGGTCCCGAGCGAAAGGGGCGAGTGCTTCTTCATTGCTTCAGCGGGAATCAAGATGAAGCCCGCCGCGCTGAAGCATTAGACATGTATTTCGGGGTCGATGGCCCCCTCACCTATAAAAGCGCCCAACAAACGCGGGAGATTTTCCAGGCGTTACGCCGTGATCGCGTCGTAATTGAAACGGATAGCCCTTACCTCACCCCGGTTCCTCACCGAGGCAAGCCTAACCGGCCCGGCTACGTCACTTTCGTCAACAACATGCTCGCGAGCTTATGGAAAATCTCGGCCGACGAATGCGCCTCCATCACGACGGAGAATGCCCGCCGCTTCTTCAGACTGCCTTAGCCATCGGTTCCGCTATCAGGAGGAGTCATTCCTCCCGTTCCCGCCGGATCGGATTGAGGTTCCGCAGGAGGAGTTGGCGTCTCCGATCTCGGTGTCGGTGCTCGCGAACTTCTACGCCGAGTTGAACTGGAGCGACGGGAGTTCGAACGGGCTGGACTCACAGAAACATCCACGTCGGGCTCCTTAAAGCTCTTACGCGGGGCTGGCGACTCCTCATCAAGCGAGGTGGCGTCATCGGGGATCTGCGTCGTCTCCTTTCCGTCGTCACCAGGAGCATGCGCTTCGGCGGTGGGCCTGTGAGCAGAAGGGCCGCCTCCAACTCGTGGACCAACGAAGTAGTAGCCAATCAACGCCAGGGCTCCCGGTACAAGCAGCCACTTCGCAATGATCCCAAGGGGCGAAAGACGGGTCGCCATTAATAACATTTTACCAAGGGTAATCTCAAAGGCCTCTCTATGCCCACGGACCTCGCTGAAGACGCCATCGATTTGACGATTCCACTCTTGGAGGCAATCACGCCCCAGATTGGCGATTCGGCCTACCCATTTCCTCGCCTCTCGGCTGCCGGGCGCTCAGAACTGCGAGAGTTTCGGTCCCTCGTTCTGGAAAATCCCTACCTTGCCGTAACGCTGGTGCCGGACTTGGGTGGAAGAATCATTCGTCTCTTCGACAAACGTACACAAACGGATATCTTTCCCTTTGATGGCACGATTTCGGCATCCGAAGGCGGACCGCGAGGAATGGAGTCTTGGACCGGGCTCCAAATTTCGACTGGATTCGAAACTCGATTGAACAGCCTTGGAACCGTTGCGACGATGCCCGATTATGCCGAGGAAGAAGAAGCGCCTTCTGGCGTTTGGTGGGGCGAACTCTGTGGGAACGGCATGAGCTTAAATGTCCGCATTTCTCTGCCTGCCAATCGAGCGGAAGTAGAAATAGAGGTCCGAGCATTCAATCGCTCGCTTGAGCCCGTGGCATACAACGGGGGTCTGCTCGTTGGCGTCCAAGGAGGATTCGTTTCAGAGGATCTTTGGATTTTTCAGGGCCAGGGACTCCGCATCCATGCTCCGGCGTTGCGCTATCGGTCATATTCCGACTCAAAGCTTGTGGCCCACCGGTTCAACCGACAGAGATCTCTCGAACCCCATCAACTGGATAGTTGGACCGCTAAACTCACCCCCTTTTCGGGCATGGAAGGCATTCGACATGTCTCTGAGGACGTGGCGGTGTTCTTTGACCAATCTCGACTTCAGGTCCAAGCGATCACCCCGGTGCCAGACGCCAAGCTGGTTCTACAGACCGAAGCGGGTCAAACGCTGGAGTTAACCAACGACCTCTATCCTGAGAATCTCTTGGAGATTCCACTTTCCGACCTTCCCAGCCCGGCTCAAGCTCTTGCGGTTCTCGATTCAAATCGACTTGAGATATTTCGGAGTGGCAGTCAAGAACCCAAACTCTCCTCCGCGACTCGTGAACAGGACGAATGGATTCATTGGGACGGCCCCACGTCTAGCTGGACCGTGGATCAACTCGAAGAGGCGACATTCTCCATGCGAGACCGCGCCTTGGCTCACCTCCTCCTTGCTCAGCGACATCTCCGAGCAAAGGAGTACTCCGCGGCTAGCCAAGAGTTTGAGCAGTCGCTCCTCTTCAATGCCGAAGATCATCTCGCATGGTGGGGGAAAGCGGTCTCACAACGGCTCCAGGGCGAGGAACTATATGAACGTCCTGAACTGCTCAACGCCCACTTCTTGGCGCCCCTTGAACCTGCATTAAGAGCAGAAAGCTACTTGGTAAACCCATCACAGACCAAAGAATCGAGCCCAATCCTAAAGCCACTGATGGGAACTCCCGAAGCTTTCATTGAAGTTGCTTGCCTGCTCCTAGAGGCAAATCTCCTCGAAGAAACCGCGAAGTGGCTAGATGAAGCGCTAAGGCACGTCGACTTCCCTATGCTTCGTTACCTGCTTGCTTTTGCGTACCTATCTGGCAGTCGAATGGAGGTTGAAGCCGCAGACCAGGTCGCGATAGCAAGCAAGAAGCCCGTAGCGCCCCCCTATCCATATCGTGCCCTTGAGGGCAGGGCATTGGAAGCTCTCTCGAAACGCTTCCCTGGGGATGCCTCTATTCGAACGTATTTGGACTGGATGGCGTCATGATTTTGGCGTCCTGTGGACAGCCGCTCGAAATCGCTAAACGGGTCGCTCGTTCTTACGTCTAAGCTCCACAACGTCTTCCATGTCTTCTCCATCACCCGAACCGGTCCGGCGTCCCTTCTGGACAAGATGGCTCCGACCCAAGTCATCCCACAACACCTTCGTCATAGAAGGTGTCCTGGGAACGACAATGGAGGTCCAGGTCGTCACCGAGAACGCTTCGCCGGCCGACCAGGTGCACGAAAGAGTTCTGGCCGAAATTGACCGACTAGAGGCGGTTTTTAGTGTCTTCCGCCCGGACAGCGAGCTCAACCGGTGGCAAAGAGGAGAAATTCGTGACGGTTTATCCCCAGAATTGATGGAAGTTTTGACCGCATGCGACGGCTGGATGAAGTGGTCGAGCGGGGCTCTAAATCCCGCTGTTGAATCCCTAACCCGTTTGTGGAGGGATGCCGAACAGGCAAATGCCCTGCCTGAAGACGATGACATTCAAAAGATGCGGGCATTGGTAAGTAAACCGCTTTGGGATTTAGAAGGCACTCCAACGCTCAAGACCGAGCTTCCCATAAGTCTCAATGCTTTGGCAAAAGGCTATATCGTGGACAAATCCTGTCAGGTCCTAACCGAGGTTCTCGGCGTGTCGGCAGGACTCATCAATATTGGCGGAGATATCCGCCACTTCGGAAGCTCTCCCACTCGCGTCTCCATCCAAGATCCTTTTACGACTGTGGACAACGCCACGCCAGTTGCCAGCGTTCTCATCAATGGTGAAGGAATCTGCACCAGCGGCCCATCAAGGCGGGGCTTTCTTATCGCTGGACAACGCTTTTCACACATTATCGACCCCAGAACCGGCTATCCTACCGAACGAACGGCATCTGCCTCCGTCATTGCTCCATCAGCAATGGAAGCTGATGCATTGGCGACGATCTTTTGTGTCCTTACCCCACAAAAGAGCCTCGCATTGGCAGATACCTTGCCGGATGTTCGTTGCCTGTTGTTTACCGATGATGGCGCACAATACGCAAACGCCAGATGGCTTCAGACTTCAAACACCTAGAAACCCATGAATAACCACGACCCAGACGAAAAATTAAGCCGCCGTGGCATGCTGACCGGCATGGCCACATTTGCCCTCTCTCTGACAAGTGTGGGCGCCCTCGCCAGTTCCATCCGACGCGGCACGAAGTGGGATAGTAAGTATGAAGCAGCGATAAATTTCGAAATTGATCAACCAGACGGCGTCCGCTATCATCGCCCGTACGTGGCAGTATGGTTAGAAAACAAAGAAGGCAAGGCGGTTCGCACCCTCAGCTTGTGGGTCCAGACAACGCGTAGAGGTCCACGCTGGATCCCGGATCTCCGTCGTTGGTACCGTGATGAACAAGACCGTAAGGCCGCCAATGGAGGAGATCTCGTTGAGACGATTTCCAGCGCAACGCGAATGCCTGGCAAATACACCCTTGTTTGGAACGGCATGGATGATGCAGGGAAACCGGTTGATCAAGGCGACTACTATGTTTGCATCGAAGCCGCCCGCGAACATGGCACTTACCAACTCATCCGCAAGAGCTTTACCTTTACCAATAAAGCCTTCAAGCAGAAATTAGAAGGAAACCTAGAGATCAAGGAAGCCGAGGTTGAGTTCCGAAAGCGCAAGTAAGGCGCGGCAGCGCCCTTTCCGCCTCAAAGTTCACTCTTGGCTCCGTTGGCTTCACATCTACACATCGATGTTGAGCCTTCTGGTGGTCTTGTTCTTTGCGATCACGGGAATTACTCTCAATCATCCGGATTGGGTGATTGGCAACGTCGAAGCCAAAGCCGAAGTTAAGGGCCAGCTCAATAAGGAGTGGATCTCGGGGAAGGAAGTGAACTGGCTCCAAGTGGTCGAGTATCTAAGGAAAACGCACAACGTGCGAGGCTCAGCAGAGGATATGCGAGCTGAAGAGACCGAGGGCTCGTTGTCCTTTCGATCTCCCGGCTATGCCGCGGACTGCTTCTTTGACCGAGATTCCGGCAAGTATGAGATGTCGATCGACAGCATGGGCATGATGGCAGTGATGAACGATCTTCATCGAGGTAAAGATTCCAGCAAAGCTTGGGCCTGGCTCATAGATCTCTCAGGCATTTTCCTCGCCCTCCTTTCCTTAACTGGCCTCGGCATCCTCTTCTATTTGAAGAAGTTGAGGCGTTCGGCGCTTATCACCGCTGCCGTTGGAATCGTTCTCTTTCTTATCTTGATGCGCCTAACGACATAGCCAACTGAGTTGACCTCTCTTCGGCCAAGTGTTTGATCGTGAGCATCATCTTTCGCTCCATGATAAAGTGAGCTGGCTCCAGCGCGGCAAGTTCACCTAGTCGGGCCAATCCCGCATGCGTCCTTGCCCTGAGCCGAACAATTAATCTGGAGTATCCATGGCCCAAGTCTTTGAGAACGAAGCTCCAAGTTGATGGATCAGCTTTGTCTAAGTCCGAGCCAATGACCAGATGTTTGTTTTTCACAAGCTCGACGATCACCGCTGGCGGGAAGTCGGGATGAAAGTAGACTTCATCCCCAATCCGCAATGACTGCCACTCTGGATGAACTTCCGATGCGTTCTCCATCTCGCATCCAAGTAGGTTTTCGAGGAACGTATAACTGTAAAATCCAGCCTTGTTCTGTCCGATCTGGACAATCCATGGCCAGACGTCCTCCGCCGATGCATGAATCGTGACGGCATGGGTCGCGGACATTCTCGCGCCCGGAATCCAAGCATCGCCAGGCAAAACCTCACGAACTTCCTCGTCCGTAGCGCCCCACCTTAGATGCCGCGGCCTCAAAAAGGCGAAATACCCAACTGCTGCCAGCCCTCCGGCAAGAGCGCAGAGCAATAATCCACTCCTGGTCGACTTTTCCATCTTGCCCTCAGTCTCGTGCCTAAACCTTTCAACTACAAGTCGCATCTTCGATGTCAGGTCTTTCCATGACAGGAATCCATTGACAGGTTAATAGCGACTGCCAGGAACTGTCTGATTGACTTAGATTAGGTCAAGGCACCGGCCTAAAGGAGTACACGATGCATCCCAGAAAAAAGGGCGGACAGCGGAAGGATAAGAAGGTTGAGCGTATGCGAGAAGACGTCGCATTCCGAAAGGCGATGGCTCACGATCCCCATCCGACCAATGATCAGGGCGACCTCATGGATTTCAAACCTGGAACTCCAAGCGACCAGCTCCGACACCCCAACCTGCATCAAGAGTAGACCGCTATGAACAAACGGTATGTCTTGGACTTCGATGAAATCTCTCTGGGCGATGTCGCAAGAGTTGGTGGCAAGAACGCCTCTCTTGGCGAATTGTTTCGCACGTTGCGGCCGCTAGGGATTCAGGCGTTAGACGGATTTGCGATCACGGCTTCCGCCTACCATCGGCTTCTTGAAACGGACGGTTTGGACGACACCTTGTCGAACGTCATGGATGGGCTTGATCCAGAAAGCGTCGAGAGCCTCGCACAAACCGGAAAGTATGCCCGTGCGGCAATCTTGGGAACCCACCTTCCCTCTGAACTCGTTAGCCAAATCGTTTCGGCTTACCGAAGACTTTGTGAACGCCTTGGCACAGAACCCGCTCTTGCCGTTCGATCCTCTGCTACTGCCGAAGACTTGCCTGGCGCTTCCTTTGCCGGGCAACACCAAACGTTGCTCAATGTCGTTGGCGAAAATGCTCTTATCGATGCAGTTCACCAATGCTATGCCTCTCTCTTTACCGACCGAGCGATCGACTACCGACAACGAAACGGTTTTGAGCACCTTAGCGTCGCTCTATCCGTAGGAGTACAACCCATGGTTCGCTCGGACCTTGGCAGCGCAGGGGTGATTTTCACACTCGATACGGAAAGCGGATTTCGTGATGTAGTCCAGGTCACTGGCGCCTATGGATTAGGAGAAACGGTGGTTCAGGGCACGGTAAACCCCGACGAATGGACCGTCTTTAAACTCACGCTTGACCATGCGGAGTGCCCGATCCTATCTCATCGGCGAGGTTCTAAAGAAACCAAGCTCGTGTTCACCAAGTTGGGGCAGGGGGCGGTTCTTGAGCAAGTTCCTCCCGATGATCGCCGTCGTTTTTGTTTAACCGATGCAGATGTAATTACCTTGGCCAAGTGGGCGGTGAAAATCGAGAATCACTATAGCCAATCTGCTGGGCGGGAAATGCCCATGGATATCGAATGGGCCAAGGATGGCCTGACCGGACAGCTGTACATCTTGCAGGCAAGGCCGGAGACAGTCCACGACAAAGCGCGCCCCGGCGTCTCGGAGCGGTTTCGTCTCGAACAAGCTCATGCCGAAGCGATCGTTTCGGGGCAGGCGGTAGGCGAGCGGATTGCGTCTGGTCCGGTCAAGATCGTCAAGACCACGGAAGACCTCACCCAGATTCAGCCGGGTGACGTGTTGGTGTCCCAATCCACCAATCCAGACTGGGAACCAGTAATGAAGCGGGTGGCAGCAATCGTCACGGATCAAGGCGGACGAACTGCCCACGCAGCGATTGTTTCGAGAGAAATTGGGGTCCCCTGTATCGTCGGCGCCCTTGACGCGACCACTAAGCTCAGGGACGGGATGACCGTCACGGTGGTTTGTGCAGAGGGAACCACGGGTCATGTCTACTCAGGACGAGTTCCTTATCACGTCGAGACAATCGATTTTTCGCAATTGCCCGAGCCTAAGACGAAGCTGATGCTCAACGTCGGAGATCCGAGTCGTGCCTTTGCCCTCTCGAGCATTCCCAATTCTGGGGTCGGACTAGCGCGCATCGAATTCATCATCAACGAGGCGATTGGAATCCATCCCATGGCGCTGGCTCGATATCCGAAACTTAAGGACGCCTCCGACCGCGCTGCGATCGCCCACAGACTTGGTGACGCGGATCCCCGTAAGTTCTTTATCCAGAGGCTCGCCGAAGGCGTTGCAATGATCGCCGCTGCTTTCTATCCAAAGCCAGTGATCGTGCGCACCAGCGATTTTAAGACCAACGAATACGCAAAGCTTTTGGGAGGGGCTGAGTTTGAACCGAATGAAGAAAATCCGATGTTGGGTTTTCGCGGAGCTTCTCGCTACTACGACCCTCGCTATCAGGATGCTTTTGCCCTTGAATGCCTCGCCCTGTCCCATGTTCGAAAGGAGATGAGTTTGAAGAACGTGAAGGTGATGATTCCGTTTTGCCGCACAGTGCAAGAGGCATCCCTTGTCGTGTCGACGATGGCGTCGCACGGGTTGGTTCAGGGCGAGGACGGTCTTGAAATCTATGCGATGTGCGAGATTCCCTCCAACGCCCTCAACGCCGAAGAGTTCTTGAAAGTCTTCGATGGATACTCCATCGGGTCCAACGACCTGACCCAACTTACGCTGGGGATAGATCGTGATGCTAGCTCCATCTCAGCACTCTTCGATGAACGAGACCCTGCGGTCAAGGCGCTGATTTCCCACGCGATCGCTGCCGCCCAAAAGCTAGGGAAGCCGATCGGAATCTGTGGTCAGGCACCGTCCGACTACCCGGACTTTGCCGCATGGCTCGTGGAGCATGGCATCACTTCCATTTCTCTTAATCCGGACTCGATGGTGAAGACAATTTCGGCTATCGCCGATGTCGAAAGTCGACTCCAGAATTCCCAACCCGCCGGCGAGCCAATGTCGGCAAGGAGAGCACAATGAATCAAAATGGAAGAGTTTCAGGAAAAGTGGCGCTTGTCACCGGAGCGTCGCTCGGTATCGGTCGAGCATGCGCTAAATTGCTGGCGGCTGAGGGCGCTGCCGTTGCGATCACCGATGTTCGCGATGAGCCCGGACACTCACTTGTCGAGGAAATTTGTCAGTCTGGAGGGACCGCTTCCTATTGGCATCTAGATGTTGCCGACGAGGACGCCGTTCGAGCCACCGCAAAGGCAGTCGAAGCCAAATTCGGCGCCATCTCGATCCTTGTCAATAACGCCGGAATTTCCGGAGTTGACAAGCCTACTCATGAGGTGACCTCGGAAGAGTGGGATCGACTCATGGCAGTCAACGTCAAGGGCGTGTTCTTTTGCACCAAACACGTTCTCCCTCAGATGATGAAAGCGAACAAAGGCAGCATTATCAACCTCTCTTCAATTTATGGATTGGTCGGAGCACCTGACGTTCCTCCCTATCACGCATCCAAGGGCGCAGTTCGGCTAATGACAAAGACTGACGCTCTGATCTACGCGCCCTATGGAATTCGAGTGAACTCAATACACCCAGGCTTCATCTGGACTCCCATGGTTGAAGGCTATTTAAGTTCACAATCTGATCAAGCCGCCGGGCGAAAGGCACTTGATGCCCTTCATCCGCTGGGGCATGTGGGTGAGCCAGATGACATCGCTTATGGAGTGCTCTATCTCGGTTCGGACGAATCCAAGTTCATCACCGGCACTGAATTGGTGATTGATGGCGGATACACAGCTCGCTAAAAAATGATTGGCGATTTGAACTCCGACGAGATCGAGGCTATCCTACATGACCAGGCGATTGGCAGGATAGGAATCAGCGTTGATGATCGCCCCTATGTTGTTCCCGTCAGCTACGTCTACGACGGGAACCGCATCATCTGCCACAGCGCTCCGGGCAAAAAGATTGAGATGATGAGGCTCAATCCTCGAGTCTGTTTTGAAGTGGAACACTATTCGCAAATTAACGTCTGGCAGAGCGTTATTGCTTTTGGATCCTATCGGGAGCTCAAAGGCGAGGACGCCGCGTTAGCGATGGGACTCCTTGTCAGTAAGCTTCTGCCTTTGATTGCCGATTCACCAACGGGTCACGATATTCACTCCGTTACGCCCCATGGCCAGGCGCAAGTTGGCGAAGACACAATCGTATTTTGCTTAGAACTACAGCAAAAGACGGGACGTTTCGAACGACCCTAGCTATCGCCACCAAATCTCTCGTGCGCCTCGCGTTCCAAGGTTTCCCGGTGATCTGGATGGGCAATGGCGGCCATTCCTAGCGCCCGCTGCCTCAGGTTCTTGCCATGGAGGTTGGCACAACCATATTCGGTGACGACCCAATGCACGTTAGCCCGTGTTGTCACGACACCTGCGCCCGGCTTCAGGATAGGAACGATCCTGGACTCACCACGCTTGGTGGTGTAGGGAAGGGCAATGATCGGCTTACCGCCTTCTGAGTAGGATGCCCCCCGGATATAGTCCATCTGGCCTCCAACGCCAGAATAGAGACGAGAGCCGATTGAATCTGCGCAAACTTGTCCCGTAAGGTCGACCTCGATCGCACTATTAATGGCCGTTACTTTGGGGTTTCGGCGAATCACCGCGGTGTCGTTTACATAACCGATGTCAAGCATTGCAACAAGAGGGTTATCGTCGACGAAATCATAGAGCCGCTTTGTCCCGATCACAAAGCCGGACACGATTTTGCCCGGATGCAGTTTCTTGTTTCGACCCGTGACAACACCACGTTCAACGAGGTCGATAAGGCCATCTGAGAACATCTCCGTGTGGACACCCAGATCCCTATGATCGCGCAGGGCAGCGAGAACGGCATTTGGGATGGCCCCAATCCCCATTTGAAGCGTAGCTCCGTCTTCGATCAGGCTCGCACAGTTCTTTCCTATTCGCTCTTCGATCTCGGTGGGTTGCCTTGCGAATACCTCCGGCAGCGGTTCATCGTATTCAACCAAGGCGTTCAACTGATCCACGTGAATCAATCCATCCCCGTGCGTCCTCGGCATGTGTCGGTTCACCTGAGCGACAACGTGCTTCGCCGCCAAAACAGCCGCCCGGGTGGCCTCGACGGAAACACCCAAGGAACAAAACCCGTGACGATCAGGCGGAGAAACTTGGATCAAGGCAGTGTCAATGGGAAGTGCGCCGTTGCGGAAGAGGGCGGGAACCTCGCTCAGGAAGACGGGCATGTAATCGGCGCGGCCCTCTTGCACAGCTTCCCGGACATTAGCGCCAATAAACAGGGCGTTCACCCGAAAGCTCTTGGCAAGCTCAGCATCGGCATAGGGAGCCGGACCTTCGGTGTGGAGCTGTACGATCTCAACTTCTCTCAATTCCTGGGCTCGTTCAACCATGGCCCTGATCAGGGCTTGGGGCGCGGCGGCCATCCCGTGGATGTAAACACGTTGACGACTCTCCAAAAAACGGAGAGCATCCTCCGCCGAACAAGGCTTCTTCACTTCTCGATGATGACTGTTAGAGGAAACGCTGACAAGTCGCTAATTCGGTGTCATGGATTTTAACCACGCAAAAAGGCGGCCCGCCGGTAGAGGGCGGGCCAAGGAATTGGTCCAATTTGTAGGGTGTCCTGTTGGGATTCGGAACACCCTTGGGAGTTACTGTCTCCTCTCGGTCCCGTGTGCAGGGACACCTATAGTATCGCCCCCACCTCACATCGATCCAAGTCGTGGATTTCGTGTCAGCGACAACCTGTCCCCATATAAGGGGACACCATGTAAAGGAACCTAGAGTTTGCAATTTCCTGCGTAAATTAGGGAGGATTAGGGCATGTACTCGGTTGGGATCAACCTTCTTCTTTCGCTTGGGCTTCTGTCAGCCGCCTCAGTTCTTGCCAATCCGACTCCGGGGAACGAACCGCAAGATAGTCCGCCATTTGAAGGCGACATTGAGCATTTTGAGAAAGAGGATGCAACTCAACCCCCAACAAAGGGGGGCATCGTTTTTGTCGGCAGTTCCAGCATTCGTCTCTGGCACTCTCTGAAAACCGACTTTCCCTACTACAATACGATCAATCGTGGCTTTGGAGGATCGCAGGTGAGTGACAGCGTACGTTATGCCAACCGCATCGTAACTCCCTACAAGCCAAGAATCATCGTCTTCTTCGCGGGAACCAACGATATCGCCGACGGCAAATCAGCTGAAACCGTTGAACGAGACTTCGAGGCGTTTGTCGGAAAGGTACGGGCAAAGCTTCCGAGTACTCCCATTGTCTATATCTCCATCAGCCCGGCGCCTTCCCGATGGAACAAGATTGCGGAGATTATGAAGGCGAATGGGTTGATTGAAAAGTACACAGAAAGAGAAAAAGGGCTTATCTTCATGGACGTATTCAAGTCGATGCTCACTAAGGACGGTGGGCCTAGACCCGAACTGTTCGTCGAAGACAAGCTTCATCTCAACGCCCATGGTTATGCCATTTGGCGCCGTGCCCTCGGTCCGATCCTAGATCGACTTACCGAGGACCAAAAGCTACACTAAGCATCGAAGCCACGGTGCCAAGAGGCACTGCCATGCCCGTCAAACGAGGCTCGAACAAGCATGAGACTCGCTTGATAGCTCTCGAATTGGGTACTCAACTTCCTGAAGGTCTTGGCCTCCGCAGCGAACGGCTCGTGATCGAAAGTGCTGGCGATGTGATAGCTTTCCTTTGCCTGGCGATTGACGTCCAGCACGCAGTCCCTAATGTCTTGAAGCTTCATGTCGCGCAAGAACTCGGGAAAGAGACCGGACCAAAAGAGGAGAAAATCTCCTATATGGCGATGAACCGCTCGTTCACGATCGAACGAATCTGCGTTTAATCTAACGTCTCCTTCAGCGAGCATTTCGGCAATTGACTGCAAAGTGCGGCCCGCTCTGTCACGTATCGCGAACACGTTGTCGCGATGCAAGAAATCCACGAGGAGGCATGTGATGTAGACCTCTACATCCTCTTCTGTCACACCCACGCAGTCCTTCAGGGCCTCATGGACGACTTTGCCGAAGTACATCCAAATCGGATGTTCGCCGCTAATTTCGTTCTGCATCATCTAGCGCCTCCGTTCATCTTCCTTTCTTAATATGTCGACCGTTCACTACGGTTCCGCTTATCCCGAACTTTGCCAGGTTAGGCGCAATTCCGGCGATTCTGCTTAACAAGCTGACGTCTAGGCCGCCAACTTTGTTTGACCTGAATTGGGATTCGGGTCCAGAGGTGGGACCAATACGGCGATAATATGGTTAAGGAGTGAATTCTGTAACTCAGAAGAACGTCTGAAAAATATGAATTGTCCAAGATGCGGTAAGACGGTCGGCGCCAATGCGATGTTCTGCATGCATTGCGGACAAGGACTTGCGGGACCTCAGCAAGGGGCGCGTCAGTCTCAGCAGCCCATGCCAAATCCGGGCAATCCTGCAATGGCAGCTCCGATGTTCGCTTCCAGCACCCCCAGCGGAAAGAAGACGACTTGGATTGCAATTACGACGGCATTGGCCATCGTTCTGGCGATTGTCATTGGGCTCAAGGCGGCGGGTGTGCTGAAGATTGGGGCTCAAAGTCCCAAGCTCGCTTCTCTTGACGCAGAGGGGCAGGCGGCGAATCAACGAGCCCTCCAAGCCAACGGCCAGGTCCCTCAAAACGACCTCCTCAAAGCCGACGGAAGCACGCCTCAGCAAGAATCTTTAAAGGCCGAGGGACAATCGCCAGAGGTACCGCTGATGCGAGCCGATGGGCAGGTGGGACCGAATACGCTGGATCGGACCGATATGCGAGTCATGATGCCGGACGACGTTCGGCGATGGTTAGAGCACCTGGAGAGAATTGAGAAACGGAAGAACGATCTTTCACTCAAACAACTCGCAGATATGACGGTTCTGATGCAACGGATGAAGGTTTTGGGCGGGATGTCTAGTTTGCTTGGAGGCGACGATGAAGAAGACACTCCTCCTACCAAGGAAGCCGAGCAGGAGTTTAACGATCTTCAGCCTGAGTGGAATCAGCTCATTTCGGATTTCAGGTCCTATCCGCCTCCCGCTGAGTGCAAGCCCATTGCCGACGACTATTCGCGGGCTTTGCTCGAGGTTCCCGGGGTTACATCGGACATCGCGAATATCTTAACCAACGCCATGGACAATCCTCAGGAGGCTTTGCAGAGAGCCTATAAGCTTCAGAACACTAGCCAGAACGTGATCGACAAATATTTCCGGGAGTCAGACAACAAGGTGGGGAATATCTGCTCGAAGTACAACACCTCCAAATGGTTCTCGATCAAGAGCGACGTCGGTGGCGGGCTGATGAGCAAGTTTGGTATCTGATTTTTCGCCTGGTTGTACCGGGCTGCTAATATTTGGGAATCCAAGTTTCAAATGAGAGTGTCTTATGGCACTCTCATTTGTTTTTGTCTTGGACGAATGAGGTTAGGAATTGATATATCGAGCGATTGAACGGAAGGACTGCTTGGCAGTGGTTGAACTGATTCGGGAATTGGCGGTTTACGAGAAGTTGGAGCACCTCATGGAAATCTCGGCCGGTGATTTGGAGCGGGATCTATTTGGGGAGAATCCCGTCATTCGGTCGATCGTGGCAGAGCGGGAGTCGGAGGTGGTGGGTTATGCAATCTTCTTCCGATCCTATTCGACCTTTTTGGGGAAGGCGGGGATTTGGTTGGAAGACCTTTACGTCAAGCAATCCGAGCGGGGCGGTGGGATTGGGAAGCGACTGCTTCAAGAAGTGGGCAAGATCGCTCGGGCAGAAGGGGCAGGGCGGTTGGAGTGGTCGGTTCTTGATTGGAACGATCCAGCGATTGGGTTTTATCGGAAGTTGGGGGCGGATATTTTGGGGGATTGGCGGATCTGTCGGTTGGATTCGGATGGGATTGAAAACCTGACTCGATAGATATCAAAAAGCCCCCTTGTTCGAGGGGGCCTTTTTGATGATCGGCTGGATACCCTATGGTCGAATGGATACCTTTAGAGCCGCGTAGCCGGTGATTTGGAAGTGCTCAACTTTGATAGTGTGCTTTCCACTAAGTTTGAGCTTTCGGGTGTAGGCGGTGGGGCCTTGGTATTTCCAGGCGTCGTCGATGAGGAGTTTGCCGTCTAGCCAGAGACGAGCTCCGTCGTCGGTGGTGAGTTCGAGCGTGTAGTCCCCGGCGGGGACTTCGAAGATTCCTTCGGCGACGGTGGCGTAGTGGTCGTTTCCGGTCACTTTGTCGAAGGCGTAGCCAGCGAAGTCGAGTTTGTCGCTCTTGAATTCTTTGAGCGGCGTTCCGGCAAGAGCGGCTCGGAAACTGGACTCCTTTGGTGCTGAATTCGGATCAGAGGGGTTCTCGGCCTCGGACCATTTGAAGAACTTGATGGTCCAGTCGATGGGGGCGAAGAACTTCTCGAATCCGAACTTGACCGGTTTTCCGGCGGGGGTGACGATGCCTCGGTAGTCGGTGGTGGCCTGGCCGATGTATTCGAGTTGGACTCTGGTCATGCCGGGCTTGCCCTTTTGGAGCGTGACCTCGACAAAACCGGGGACCTGACCTGACTGGGCGGAGATCTTTTCTACCCCTTCCGTTTTTGCGACTCGCCAAGATCCTTTCGGGCCGAGGATTTCAAAGCGACGGATGGTAGTGTTGCCCGCGCCCTGCTTGTCTTCTCGTGGCCAAAGAAGCGGGGACTTGAAATCGTAGGGTCCCCAATTGTCTACGAGCATGTAACGCCAGCCTCGAAGTGCGTCGGCCTTCAGGAATGGGTTCATTCCGCCTTTCATGGGCGATACTTCGTATTGAGCGACTTCCTTTCTGACCCGCATCCCTTTGGTCGAGTTCGCAGGGGCAAGGACGTTGGGGTGAGGGAGCCAGGGGAGGTGGAATCGCTTCGCGTAGTCAGATACATCGCCCTGGTTCAGCGAACTAGCTGGAGGCAGGGGCGCTCGGCCCGCCTTCACGGTGTTGTTCGACGTCTTGACATCAGCCGGGATAGCGGTCGATTCGGCGAGTCCTTCGACTCGATTGGAAGCGAATTTCAGATCGGCATTGGTTCCCGTGAGATTGAATAGTTTGCCGGGAGCAAGGAATGCGTTGTTCTCGATGTCGATGTTCTTCGAGTTGTTGATACGCAACGCGCTCGCTCTCGTATCCATGAAGGAGTTGCCCGCGATTCGGTAGTTCATGCTGTGGGTATCGCGATGCTTGGGATAGCCCCAGGTGGGATCGGGCGGAGCGGTGTTGAACCAGAGGTTGATGGCGTCATTATCGCGATGGAATTGGTTCGCGACAATTTCGTTGTCTTGACCATGCTCGATCGCGATAGCCTCGGTATTGTAACCAAAAACGTTGCCGACGATCTTGGTTTCGTAGCTATATCCGCCCCAGACGCCGTGCCAGCATTCCAGGATGAGGTTATTGATGAAGTTGTTTCGGCTGAAGGTCGCTTCGATTCCGTTGGTAGGGGCGTGGCTGAAGTCGTTGCCGTAGAGAAGGTTATTGTTGCAGCCTCCTTTACCGGTGTCCATGGTGGTCTGGCCCGCCCAAAGGAAGAAGCCGTCTCCTCCGTGGGTCACTGAGTTGTAGGCAAAGACGTTTCGGTTGGACTGCTCGTAGATCAGGATTCCGGCGGAGTCTTGGCCGCGGTTGTAGACACCGTAGCTGAACCCTCGGAGGCACCAGTCGATCTTGTTGTGCATGATCCGGTTGTCGGAGCTTTGGTAAAGACCGATGCCGATGGCGCTGAGGAACGAAAAGTCGTTGTTCCAGATTTTGCCCTTGTTGGACTCCATGAGCATGAGTCCGCATTGGCCGCCGTTGATCTTGGTTCCCTTGACCTCGAAGTTATCGCACTTGCGGAGGTAGATTCCTGCGCCGTAGCGGAGCCACTCATCCTTTTCATTGTGGTGGTAACTCATCCAATCGGCGCCATCTTCCTTGTCGAGACCACTCAGGAGGCGCTGCTTCCAGTTGTAGGAAAAGTCGCAGTTCAGGATTTTGAGTCCAGGGCTGTTGCGGGCTTGGAGTCCGATTTTGTAGCCGTGGACATTGGCGTTGAGGATGGTGATGTTCTTACCGGAGACGAAGATTCCGGTTCCTTTGCGCTCGTCGGGCTCGGTGGTGGGGCTGGAACCTCGGAGGGTGGCGCCTTGGAAGTCGACGACGAGGTTGTCGCCGACAATTTTGATCGCGGCGTCCTTCTTCTCGTCGTAGGGTTCCTTGGTCGGGACGGTGAAGGTTCCCTTTTGAATTTTTACACTCTTGGTGATTGTGGTCACGGCGTCCAAGCGAACCTGCTTGGGAGTCTGCATGACGCCAGCGGCAAGCAATGATGTAAGGATGAGGCTCATGGCGGGTTATGGCAGGGTACCGAAGAAGTTGTCCCATGCCAAGAGCGGGGGTGAATCTGGACGAGTTTTGGGGCCTCGACTGGAGTGCGGGGGGCAGGGTGCGGGGTGCCGGACGCAACCTCTGTGGGGTAGCTAAATTGGGTTGCGGTTCTTACCACGGTAGGAGCGCTTCGCGGCTCCCACCATTGTATGTTCAGAGTGCGGGTAAATCATGGTTGGAACACGAGGCGGGTGAGAGCCAACAACCCTTATCGCTTCCACGACCTTCGCTATTGGACGGAATCCCGTTGGGGTTCTCTTTCTCTGAGAGTGCGAAGTGCTGAGTACTGAGTGCTGAGTGCGCAAGCGGGAGCCACGGGCGGGACGACCATGCCACTGGTTGGGTCGTTGGCTTCAACACTACGAGCGTTGAGGCAGTGGTGCTCCCTTCAATTGATTGCGCTCAGCGCGGGACCCCGCCCACGTCTACACCATGCCGGTGGCCGGAACATGGAGCGCGTGGAGCGCTCTAGATTTGCCACGGGCGGGACGCCCGTGGAAACCATGGTCGAGACGACCATGCCACGCTAACTGTGCTAGGGGCGGAGAGAGACGGTGCGGATGTATTGGCGACCGTTGAGGACGACCTTGGGGGGTCCTTGGGAGATCTTTCCGATGGTGAGGGTGTTGGTCCACACGTCGGGTTCGCTATGGGAGCCTAAGTTTCGGGTGCCGCAGCCGACCCAGAGGTCGCGGTTGACGCGAACGCTGACCTGGTTGAGGTCGGCGGGGATGAGCCAGGCTTCTTTCTTGGTGAAGTTGATTTTGAAGAGAAGGAGAGCGCTCACGTGGGCATCTACGGGCACGGTGGAAGTCATGACGCCCCATGAACGCGTTGCGCCTTCGTTAGACAGTTCGTACCTCTCTCCGCCAAAGAAGTCCAAATCCATTTCCGTTTCGCCTTCCAAGTCGCCCGCGAACGTCCACTTAGCGCCGGGGTTTTTGATCCGGAACATGCCCCTGCCGGTCACCAGCGCGGGCCCCGTATCCGTGAGATCGAGGAAGACGGTCTCGGAGTCTTCTGATGCCTTTGGCTCTGTCTTTTTAGTTGGGAGTAGTCGCCTGGTACCACTGGTTAGGTCCCATTCAATCGTTTGCGTTGAGTCACCTTGAATTTCTCTCCATTGAAGATGAGTGTGATCTCGCCAAGATATCTTGCCCTCGGCCTTCCCTTTTAGAGGAAGCTCCCTTTTTTGCTTACCGTCGAGGGTCATCAGGTAGTAGCGGTATTCGCTTTTGCGCTTGTCTTTGTAAGGGTAGTAGAAGCGGGCACAGATGGCCAGGTCCCAGACCGGGGAACGGGCAACGGTGGCGAGTATGAGGGCGGTGACGAGCGGCACGGGTCTATTCTGTCGCGGAATTGTTGCGAATGGAAGGGGGGAGTGCGACGTGCGCAGTTATGAGTGCGAAGTGTTGAATTAGGTATGGATCTAGGGTTTATGGGTCGCTCTGTGGGTTGTGGCGGCGCTCTGGTTCAGGGAGCGGGTACGGCAGGGGGACTGCCGGCTACATTTGGCTTTGAGGTGTTTTGGTCGCTCGGAGAGGGCTGTGGGAGCGCTCTGTGGGTGGTGGCATCTTCCCTTTGAACGGTGCATATCGGGTCTTTGCCCGGCGTGACGCCGGGCAAAGTGGCGATGGTTTAATTGATTCGCCACCACTTCTTGATGAAGGAAAGGTAGATGGCGTGGCGGTCTCGGGTGTTCATGTCTCCGCCCATGCCATGGCCGCCGGTTGGGTCGAGGGCGAGTTCTACGAGATCTCCTTTTCCGTACTGGAGGAGCTTTCGGTAGACCTTAACGGTGTCTTGGAAGAGCACGTTCGTGTCTTCCATGCCATGGAGGAGAAGGAGGGGGGACCGGAGGTTTTTCGCTAAATATGTTAGCGAATACTTATCCAAATCCTCCGGCTTCCCGGTCCTCGACTTTCCAATGACACCACCGGAATACCAGTTGTTATAGTTTTGCCACTCCGTGGGTCCCGCACCGGCGATGCCGAGGGTGAAGACATCTGGAGCGGTGTACATGCACATCTGGGTCTGGAAGCCGCCAAAGGACCAGCCGTTTACGGCGACCTTGTTAGAATCCACGTTGTAGTTGTCCACGAGATACTTCACGCCATCGGACAGATCTTCGACCTGGGCCTTACCGGGCTGTTCCCAGTTCGCCTTGCCGAAGGCGGCGCCATAACCGGATTGACCGTGGGGGTCAATGGTTACCGTCACGAAGCCGTACTTCTGCGTCAGATACATGTTGAAGAGGTAGGCGGTGGAGTTGAACTCGCCGTCTACGACCGACTTACCCGTTCCCAGCGGGCCGCCGTAGACGTAAACCATGAGCGGACGCTTGGTCTTCGACTTCTTCAGGTCCTTTGGCACGAACATGAAGCCGTACACGGTGTCTCCGTGGCGGTTCTTGTAGTTGAAGATTTGCGGTTGAAGGACGTTTACTTGGTCAAAGGTTCCTCGGTGCGAAGCGGTTAAGACCTTCTCGTCGCCTGGCTTATCCGTCTCCGTAACATAGAGTTCGCGAGGACTGGTCCAAGAGCTGAAGACCACCGCGGTGTGGCGCTGGTCGTGGCTGAGGACGGGAGTGGCGTAACTGCCCGTCTTGGATGAGAATTTCTTGTACTCGCCAGTGGCGAGGTTCACCCGATAGAGGGCCATCTGGGCCGGGTTGCCTTTTCCGGATCGGACAAAGAGGTCTTTACCGTCCTTCGAACATTCCAGGGGAAAGGTTTCGAAGTTGCCTTGAGTGACTTGCTTGGCATCCTTCGCTTCAGGATCAATGGACCAAACTTGCCGATATCCACTTTTCTCCAGAAGACACAGAACGTTCTTGCCATCGGGGGTGAAGAAGGGGTCGCAGAGGCCCGGCGTTTCATGCTCACCGTCATGGGTGGTCTTGTAGATGGCCTTGATCGCTTTCGACTCGACGTCCGCGGTCCAGACGGTTAGCTCACGCTCATCTCGCTTATAGCTGGCAAAGACGAACTGTTTTCCGTCCGGCGACCAGGGCTTATCGTTGATGCTGGTACGCATGTAGTCTTCGCCGCCGGGGAATTTCCAGATCTCCCAGGGTTTGCCATCGTTCGAGGGGTCCTTTTCGATATCGTCGTTCAGGTTGTAGAGAAATACGTAGCTCTCCGAACCGAACTTGTCATCGGCGACTTCTCGCGCGGCTTTCTCGGCTTTGGCGAAACGATCTCGATAGGTGATGTAGTCCACCTGTCGGGGTTGGCCGATCTGACGTCCGGCGTAGATGACCAGCTTAGAATTGTCCGGGGAGATCATGAATCCTCCCAGGGGCATCTTATTGGGGAGTTCAGGGTTTAGCTGTTTGGTGTAGGCGCTGTCGAACGACATGTGGAAGACGCCATCTCCGCGGCGATAAAAGAAGCCTTTGTCGTCCTTGGTGTATTCGACTTGCGACTCGGACTCGCGAGTTTGGGTTAAGCGTGAGGGGCGATCTTCGCCGAGTTTCAGGCGGTAGATATCTCCCTTGTAGGTGAAAAGAAGCTCATTTGAGTTATGAGCCCATTCGTATTCCGAAACGCCTGGATAGCTTGGCAGAGGCTCTTTTCGGTCCTCGTTCTCCTTCTTCTTTTTGAGGGTCCATTCTCGGTACTCTACGTCGCCCATTTTGTCGGCTTGATCGAGTTCTTCATCTTCCTTTTTGTAACGCTCGATGGCGGCGGGAATTTCTCGATCAAAGGGTTTCATTCCCTCAATCGAGGTGAGCCGCTTGCTTTGGCCCGACTGGACGTCATAGAGCCAAAGATCATTTGCGCGGTCCTGGTAGGGATTCCACAGGTAGGCGATGTAACGGTCATCGGGAGACCACGTTACGGCAGAGGCGGTCTTTCCGAAGAAGGGCCGACGCGGGTAGAGGTCGTCGAAATTAAGCTTAGCGTCCGGACCAGCTAGCGCACTCCCGGCAAGAAGCAGGCTGGCCACGGCGAGGGTTGCGCGGTGGCGTGAGTGAAAATTCATAGTAATGATGGCTGTCTCCCAATCGTGTCAGTACGGAACATCTGCCGAAAATGTGGCCGTCTGAGGGTCAGAGCGCGAAGATTGCGCTGAAAATGATTCCGTATTGGGAATCTTACTGAAGAGATAAACCGTGAAACCCAATTGGTCGGCACTTTTTATTTTTGGATTTAGTCTCGCCTTGGCCTCTTGCGGCGGAGGAGGAGGTTCTGGAGGTGGATCGACGGACGGTACGACCGGAGAAACGACAAACTCTAGCACCGGGTCCGTGCCCAATCTGGGGGTGAATGCGAACCTGAACGGTTACCGGCCGTTTCCGGCGGACAACGCTTGGAATACTCCGATCGACACGGCGCCGGTCGATCCAAGTTCGGCGACCTTGATCGCTTCGATCGGCGCGTCCAAGTCCTTTCATCCCGACTTCGGGGCAGATTTAGGTGGGGAGCCGTTTGGAATTCCCTATGTAGTCGTTCCCGGGACTCAGGCAGGGGTGGCGATGACGTTCGATTACGACGATGAGAGCGATCCGGGCCCGTATCCGATTCCCCCGAATCCGCCGATTGAGGGTGGAGCGAGCTCGTCGGGAGACCGGCATATTCTGGTGATCGACCGAGATCATCACAAGCTGTATGAGACCTGGGATTCTCATCCGAACGGGTCGGGGTGGCACTGCGGATCGGGCGCGGTTTTCGATTTGACTTCCAACGCTCTACGTCCGGCAGGTTGGACTTCTGCCGACGCCGCGGGGCTCGCGATCTTTCCAGGACTGGTTCGGTACGACGAGGTGGTTTTGAGGGGGGTGGTGGAGCATGCGTTTCGGTTTACGGTCTCGCATACGCGGCGTGCCTATGTTGATCCTGCTCGGCACTTTGCGAGCAGCGACGGAAGCACGAATCTTCCTCCGATGGGAATGCGCGTGCGATTGAAGTCCTCGTTCGATATTTCGTCCTATCCGGCCCCGGCTCAAGTCATTTTGAGAGCACTTAAGAAGTACGGCATGATCTTGGCGGATAACGGCAGCGATTGGTATCTATCGGGGGCGCCCGACCCGAGGTGGGACGACGATGAACTGAACACGCTGAAGAATCTGAAAGGGGACGACTTTGAGGTTGTGAAGATGGGGACCGTTCATAGCGGCTGAACCCAGCCGTCTTGCGGTATTGTCCCTTTAGTCGTCGTCTTGTTCGCAACCCTCTACCTTTTTCATGAATCGTTTGGTAGACTATGGTAGACATGCGACGAGCGGAACAGCTGACGTTAAGAGAAGACAAGATGGCAAACGAAGGAGTTGAGGCACGCGACAGAGCCCTACAGATGGCTTTGGGCCAGATCGAAAAGGCATTTGGAAAAGGCGCAATCATGCGCATGGGCGACGGGGAAAAGGAATCCATTGAGGCGATTCCGACGGGTTCGCTCAGTTTGGATCTTGCGCTCGGGATCGGCGGGCTTCCGAAGGGCCGAATCATTGAGATTTACGGACCGGAATCCGGCGGTAAGACGACCTTGGCTCTCCACTGCGTCGCCGAATGTCAGAAGCAAGGAGGCTTGGCGCTCTACATCGACGCTGAGCACGCGATGGACACGGAATACGCTCGGACATTGGGCGTGGACGTTGACAAACTTTATATCTCTCAGCCGAGCAACGGCGAAGAGGCCCTAGAGATCGCCGACGCCATTATTCGCTCGGGCGCGGTCGATGTCGTGGTCATCGACTCCGTGGCCGCTCTTGTTCCCAAGGCTGAAATCGAGGGCGAGATGGGCGACTCCTTTGTTGGCATTCAGGCTCGCATGATGAGCCAAGCGTTGAGAAAGCTGGGTGGTTCGCTCAACAAGTCGAACACGGCGGCGATCTTCATCAACCAGCTTCGTGAAAAGATTGGCGTGATGTATGGGAATCCGGAGACCACTCCTGGTGGCCGCGCGCTGAAGTTCTGGGCATCTGTTCGCTTGGAAGTTCGAAAGGGCGACGCGATTAAGAGCGGTCCCGATCAGATTGGCGCTCGAACCAAGGTGAAGGTCGTGAAGAACAAGGTTGCGCCTCCATTCCGCAACGCCGAGTTCGACATGATCTTTGGCAAGGGAATTTCCAAGTCGGGCGACGTGCTGGATATCGGAACAGAAAAGGGCTTCATTACTCGCTCCGGCACCTACTACAACTACGGCGAGACCCGACTGGGCCAGGGACGAGACAATGCTCGCACGTTCTTGGACGAGCATCCCGACATCTTCAACGAGATCGATGGGAAGATTCGCGCTCAGCTTAAGGCTGATAAAGCCGCAGCTTCTGCCGCTACGGCCGCCGTGGTCGAGGCGGAGTAGCCTTGGTTTGAGTCCGGGACTGGAGTCCCGGACTTTGTCTTATGAATCCCGACGCCCTGGAAGCCGCCCTTCGCGCTCTTCGCACCACCGACCGCTTCGAGACCGAAATTCGCCAGACTCTTGAATCCAAAGGATTTGAGTCCAAGGACATTGATCAGGTGACGCAGCACCTGATCCGGCGTAAACTCTTAGATGACAGACGAACGACGTTAAACCTTATCGAACGCAAGTCCGGGAGGCGGGCGATAGGGATAGAAAAACTGCGCGCCGAGCTCTTGAGCCGCGGCGCCCCGGAAGAAATCGTAGAGGAATCTCTCGCAAACCTGAGTTGGGAAGACCAACGGCGGGCGATGCGAGACGCCCTCTCGTCAAAGTTTAAACCGACGGACAACCGAGCGAAAGCCGCGCGCTTTCTGCTGGGCCGTGGGTTTGCCGAAGATGAGATCGAAGGCGCCCTCGATGAGTTCTTCTTGCAGGAATAACTCTCGGCAGGAGCATCATGTCAGACACCCTTATGGGTCTCCTTTTGGGGATCGGAATCGCGGTTGCCGCCACGTTTGGCGTCTACGCGCTATGGTTTCGCCCCTCCCTGGCTAGATTTAGAAGTCAGGCCGAAAAAGAAGCGGAATTGAAGGCAAATGCGGCGATCTTGGCAGCGAAAGAAGAGGCGCTGACCGCGCGGGAGAAGGTGGAGGACGAAATTCGGGTCAAGCAAGCCAACCTTTCTCGGCTAGAAGAAAAGCTTTCGAGCAAGGAAGAGGCGATTGACGCTCGGCGGGAGCAAGTGCAGGCGCGGGAGGACGCTTTGGTGGACCGGCGGAAGGAGATTTCCGAACTCCACGAGGCGGCGGAGCGGAAGGTGAAGGAGATCGATCTGGAGCTTCAGCGGGTGGCGCAATTGACGCCTGAACAGGCCAAGGATTTGGTGCTGGCGAACATCAGCAACGAGTTTGCCGAGATTGCGGCGCGCAAGGCGCGTGAGATTGAGACGGCGGCGGTGGCGGACGCGGAGATGAAGGCAAAACAGACGATTTTGGACGTCATGCAGCGCTCGGTGGTGGACTACATTACCGAAGCGACACTGGCCGTAGTAGAACTCCCCAGCGAGGACATGAAGGGGCGGATCATTGGGCGCGAGGGACGCAACATTCGGGCCTTTGAGCAAGTAACCGGCGTGGATTTGATCATCGATGAAACCCCCGAGGCGGTAGTGATCTCTTGCTTCGATCCGGTTCGGCGCGAGACGGCGCGACTGGCCCTGATGAACCTGATGGTGGACGGGCGTATTCATCCGGGACGGATCGAGGAGCTCTATGAAAAGGCTCAGCTGGAAGTCGATCGAATGGTCAAGGATGCGGGCGAGCGGGCGGCGGAGCGGGCAAACGTGCCGGGGTTGCCGGCCAAGGTGATCGATATGATGGGGCGTCTAAGGTTCCGCACCAGCTATGCCCAAAACGTTTTGGATCACTCGGTAGAAGTTAGTCGATTGGCGGCCTCGCTAGCGGCAGAGCTTGGGTTAAACGTGGAAGTGGCAAAACGGGCCGGACTACTTCACGACATTGGCAAGGCGCTTGGACCCGAGTGGGAAGGCCCCCACGCGTTGACGGGCATGGAGTTCCTTCGAGGATTGGGCGAAAAGGAGCATGTCTTGAACGCGGTGGGCGCGCATCACTACGAGATCGAACCGGGGAGTCCAGAGGCGATGTTGGTGATCATCGCGGACACCATTTCGGCGGCTCGGCCAGGAGCACGGCGAGAGAATTTGGAGAACTATCTGAAGCGGCTGACGGCCCTGGAACAGCTGGCAAATTCCTTCTCGGGGGTAGATCGCTCCTATGCGGTTCAGGCGGGGCGCGAGGTGCGACTCGTCGTGAAGCCGGACATTTTGGACGATCTGGCGGCCTCTCGACTGGCACACGATGTGGCGCGGAAGATCGAGTCGGAAATGGAATATCCGGGTCAGATCAAGATTACGGTGATTCGCGAGACACGGGCGACAGATACGGCGAAGTAAAAACGATTGCGGCGAAGGAATCCGGTAGAACGCGGGCTTGTTCGTGGCGAATACTCACATCGTGGACCTCACGCGAGAAGAAATGTTGGCGGCCATGATGGCAAGCGACTCGACCTTTAACGGTCGCTTTATCACGGGCGTGCTCTCCACGGGAATCTATTGTCTTCCCTCTTGCCGGGCGCGTAAGCCTAAACCCGAGAACGTTCGGTTTTTCGCGAGCGGGGCCGAGGCGGCGGCGTTTGGGTTACGGCCTTGTAAGAAGTGCCGGCCGGAGGAGTTTGAGCGGGGAGAGAATTTGGAGCAGGCGATGTTGGCAGCGTTGATCCAGTCGATGCGGCGCGATCCCTCGACATTTGGGTCGGTGTCCGATTTGGCCAATCGGTTGGGCGTCGGATCGACGAAGCTGTTCGAGATGTGCCGAACTTACTATCATTCGTCGCCGGGCGAGCTGTTGATGTCGGCTCGGGTGGAGGGAGCGAAGCGGAAATTGCTGGAAGAGACGGCGGGGGTGGCGGAGATCGCTTACGACGTTGGCTTCGAATCTCTTTCGGTGTTTAACGAGAACTTCAAGCGGCGGACAGGATTGACGCCCCGTGCGTATCGGCGATTGCCTCAGGAGCGGTCGTTTGAGATCGAATTTCCCGTTGGTTTTCATGTCGGGAGTCTGCAGGCGACCTTGGGGCGCGATGCGGGGAGCGTGACGGAGCGGGTTTCTGGCGGTCGGGTTCAGATGGTGGCGGGGGCGGCGCTTCTGGATGTTGAAATTGAGGGGCAGGCGGCGAGGGTGTCCGTGTTGAAGGGCGATACGACCTCGACGGCGGAGACGTTTGGACGGGTTGTGGGAATCTCGCAGGCGCCCGAGGACTTTGAGGATCAGGCGGTCAAAGGTGGGTTTGAGCGGTTGGTGCGGGGGCGGAGGGGGGCTCGAATTCTGCAGACGATCGACTTTTGGGATGCGCTGATGTGGGTGGTGATTGGACAGCAGATCAATCTTCCGTTTGCGTTCAAGCTACGTCGGCGGCTCTTCGAGAACTATGGGGAGCCGATGGGAGATGGGTTATTCTCGGCCCCTCGACCGGAGCGCGTGGCGGAGCTTTCGCCGGAGGACTTGCTGCCATTGCAGTTTTCTCGGCGGAAGGCGGAGTATTTGATTGGTCTGGCTCAGAAGGGGCAGTCGTGGATGGATTCGTTTGCGGGACGATCAGTGGTGGAATCGGCGGGCGAGCTTCGGGAAGTTAAGGGATTGGGGCCTTGGTCGATCAACTACTTGATGATGCGAGCGATGGGTTTTATGGACTGTGTTCCCTATGGGGATACCGGATTGCAGTCGGGACTTCGACAGCTTTACGACTTGGAAGGAAAGATCGACAAGGATGAGACGGATCGGTTGCTGGAGCCTTTTGCTCCGTACCGGAGTTTGGCGACGTTTCACCTTTGGCAGAGTTTGAAAGGACAACCGTTATGAAGTATCGATTCAATGTTATCGAGAGCCCGTTTGGGCCGCTTTCGCCGGGCGTGGACGAGACGGGGGCCCTGGCGTGGATAGAGTTCGGGGCGATCGAAGCGAGCAAGGATCGTGTTTACGATCCGAGCGCGACGGAAGAGGTCGACCGGCAGCTTCGGGAGTATTTCGATCGGAAGCGGGATCGGTTCGATCTTCGATTGGCGCCCCAGGGGACGGCGTTTCAGCAACGGGTCTGGAATATCTTGGTGGAGATTCCGTTTGGAGTTACTCGAACCTACGGGGACTTGGCGAAGGAGATTGGGAATCCGAACGCTTCTCGGGCGGTGGGAAGGGCCAATGCGACCAATCCAATTCCGATCGTCGTACCCTGCCATCGGGTGATCGGCACGAATGGGACGCTTACGGGCTATGCGGGCGGATTGGGGATGAAAGAGGGGTTGTTGAAATTCGAGCGGGCTCTTTAGGAACCCGCTCGAAGGGCGTTTAGCCGATGGGCTTGCCGTTGATCAGAACTTTTTCTTTGCCGCCTTTGGAGGCAGTGCAGATCCATTTGGCGCCTTTCTTTACGTAGGTGCTGACCCAGGAGGAATCCACATCCAGGGTGGCAGTTTGTTTGGGATCGGGGCCGGCGATGACGGCCTTCATGACCATGTGTTCGTTGCTGGTCGCCGTTCCGCCCTTGATGGTTAGCTTCTCGACCTTAACGGAGACGGATTTGACCGTTTTTAGCATGGTGATGTTTTGCTTCATCGCCTGGATAGTCTGTTCTCGGTTTCGGACATTTCCCTTTGAATCGGTGTCCTTGAAGTCTTCCGAGAAATTAGCCTTGATGATTTTCTCTAGGCCGGCCGCATCTTTCTTTTTGATGGCAGTGGCGTACTTTGACATCTCCGTTTGAATTTGGGCCTTTGCTTTGGCGGCGTCATCGAACGCGAAGGCGCAGACCGCGAGGACCGAAGCGCCAATCATTACACTTGCACGAATCTTCATATAGAGTTCTCCAGAACGTTCAGTATGTCTTAGCGACCGAAGGATGCGCCCATATCAACGGCGGCAACTTCGGTCGATTTCTTTTTGTGGGTCGAATTGGCAATTAAGGTCTTGAGTTTGGCTTCGTAGGCAGCGGCATCGAGAGGGATTTCCGCGGTCTCGCCGGTGAGTCCTGAGTAGATCATGGCGTTGGCGAGTTCTACGGAGTGGATGCCTTCTACGGCGGGGGCGATGAGTTCTTTGCCGTGGAGGATGCAGTCGACAAAGTTTTGTAGGATGGCCTTGTGTTGACCCCCGTAGCCATTTGCAGGGATTTCACATTTCCAGGTGGGGACGGAGACGAAGGATTCCAGGGAGGTGCGGTTGATCTCCGAGACGAGGGACTCGGTTCGAGTGAAGGTTACCTGTCCATTCTCGTAAACGATCTTGCCTCGGTCGCCGACGACTTCGAGACGGTTGGTGCCGGGGGCCTCGCCAGTGGTGGTGACAAAGACTCCGGTGGCGCCGTTTGGATATTCCAGGTAGGCGGTGACTTCATCTTCGACTTCGATATCGTGATACTTTCCAAAGCCACAGAAAGCGCGGACCTTGGAAGGCATGCCGCAGATCCATTGGAAGAGATCTAGATTGTGGGGGCATTGGTTAAGGAGGACGCCGCCGCCTTCCCCGCCCCAGGTGGCACGCCATCCGCCGCTGGCGTAGTAGGTTTCCGTGCGGAACCAGTCGGTAATGATCCAGTTCGTGCGCTGGATTTCTCCGAGTTCCCCATTTTTAACTAGGCGACGGATCGCTTGGTAGTGGGGATCAGTGCGCTGATTGAACATCGCGCCGAATGTCTTGCTTCCGTCGGTTGCTTCGTAGGCTTCGATCAGACGGCGGGCGTCGGCCTTGTGGACGGAGATAGGCTTTTCGACGAGAACGTGAAGGCCCTGTTGGAGGGCGTCGATACCGATGGTGGTGTGGTCGTAATGAGGAGTCGCGATGAGGATGGCGTCAATCTTGCCGCTGCGGATCATTTCGGCGCTGGACTCGAACTTTTCCACCGACGGATCAGCGACGCGGTCGAATTTGGCGGGGTCAACGTCACAGACGGCGGTTAACTGCGCGCCATTGATATCCGGGAGCCAATTCACATGGGTGGAGCCCATGTTTCCGATGCCTACGATGCCAAAGCGGACCATGTGCGAAAGAATAACCTACTTATGAGCCGGGACGTGTGAGGCGGGCCAAGATGTCATCCCACACTTGGGCGTCATTGGGAGACGGGACATGTTCGGGGTTGCTACGAATCTTAATCAGACATTGGGGACGCTGGACAAATTCAGCCCGCTGACTAACCACGGGAACGGTGCTGTCTCCGGCGACGGGCGCAAATGCGATCTTGCCGCTCGCGACATAGACGGTTCCCACCGTATCGTTCTTTCCAGAATCCGACCAAAACACCGTGCAGTGCTCCCATCCGATCTGAGGCTCTCCTTCGCAGCCCAGATGAAAGGCACGGGCGGAGTTTTCAAGATCAGAATTCCACTCTTCGATCCGGGGAGCTTGACCAGGTTGCGCCGGACCCATGGCAGGATATAGGTGATCGCCTCTGGCCTTTTGGATCAACGGCGCCATAACCTGCTGTCGGACATTCTGATTCCTGCCCCGGTTCACTCCCGAATTACCAATGCGAACCACCGGATCGGGATAGCGCTCGGTGGGGGCCAAATAGTAAACAATGGGAGCATTCGGAGACAGGTCACGCATGAAGCTCTTGGCAATGATGGGAACGCCCATATCGCCGGTGAGATAGACATAGTAGGCCTTGGGAGCGCCCCAAAATGGCACGTCGATAAAGACAGCGTCGCTCACCAATGAGCTGGCCCCCGAGCGGTTTATTAGATTGCGGAGGATGACTCCGCCGGTGCTGTGGCCAGTAACCACGGCCTTCTCGTCGCTAAACGAGAGGCGAGATTTGGCATAGGCGATGAGGTCCTGAAGCGATGGAGGGACGCCATAAGGTGGGATCATGGCTTCGCGACGGTTTGGTTCGCGAGCGCCAAGAAGACGACTGACGGCCAGTTCCAACTTCAGACGCCAATCATAGGCCCAAGGCACGAGCAAGTAGTAGGGCTCACGCCGTCCATTTACAGTTAGTTCGGGGTGATTGGGGGGCTCCACGATAGCCGATTGCCTTTCGACCAAGTAGATTCTTGTGCTGGCCAACAGTCCTCCAAAGAGTGTTCGAAAGAGGTCCAGTTTTGTGGCTTCGTTTCCTGGTCGGGGATTTCCGTCAGGGCCGCACTTTAGATAGGTAAAGGGTTGTTCGCCTGCCGTATTGGTGGAGAGTACGGGGAAGGCCTTGATCTCTCGGTTGTTATGGCGAACATAGATTTCGCTTCCCAGGACGCCGGGCACAAACACAATGAGACGTTGACGGAGTGGAAAGTAGGCTTCCAGGCTCACTACCGTTTCGCGCGGGGTGGATAAAGACGCTTCCAAAACAGAAGTGTTCACCCTCCCTCCAACTTGACTCAGGACGGCATCAAGATCGAAGGGGGTGCTCGCCACGCCACGGTCGTCAAACTGGAGCTTCAGTAGATCGGACCCGTAGCGGACCGATCTCCCACCATTGAGATCTTTCAGCGTAGCGCTCAGCGCGTCTGGCGCGAGATCTGCCTTGCGGTTCCATCCAATCGCGGCAATGGAGAGACGTGGCTTTCTTCCCGGCGCATAGCGCTCCGAAACGATGAGCTTCTCATATCCTTTTAGCCGCACGTCCTTCGCGTTGGAGGGGCGGTCCCAAAACACGCGGTATTCGGGGGGTTTGGACAAGATTTCGGCAATTTTCTTGGCGCCAATTCCGTTCAACTTGAGCAAGCCTGGAGAGCTTTTTGTCTGCACCTCCGGGTAAGGGCGAGAGCTCAGCCAAGGATAATCGCCAATGGCGGTGATGATCCTATCTGGACTGCCGGGGAACCCAACGAAGAAGTCGAGCGCCGAATCATAGCCTTCGTCGCAACTGAAGTTGCCGTAGATCGCCTGTCGGAACTTCCCGAGGGCGTTGGCATGAGCGTCATCGTATCGCTCAATCATGAGGATGCTGATTCGGGAGAACGTGAAGAGGAGTTCCACAAGCCTTTGCCGTAGTCCGGCGAGGCGATCCATCAACTGAATGTATTGGGGGACCGTAGTTTGGAACCAGAGGCGCTGATCTCTTTCCAATCCTTGGTCGTAGGTTCGCCGATTGAGGTCGGTTCGTCGATCACTCGGCAGGTTCGTCCAGTAATCGTTCCATCTCGCCTGCGTTTGTCTCAACTCGGCCAGCCATCGTTGAACCAAGCCATGGCCCGCATTTCCGGCTTCCATCAATTCGAGGGTCCAGAGCTTGCCCACGCCATCTACGATGCGCTGGTAGCACTGGTTCATAAACGCCTGATCCGACCGAGCGCCGGAGGCGACTTCGGTCAACCCTGAGCGAGTTGCCGAGATTGAATCTTGAAACCACTGGAGAGGGATGGCGAACCACTTATCGACGTCTGCTCTTTGGACGGTCTGACGTCCAGAGTCGGTTTGCACCGCTCGCCCCGCGATGTTCTCGACACAAGAAGCCTTGCACTCTTCGCTCATTTCACGCAATTTCTTGAGGGAATCGAGTGCCATACCTGCCACACGACGAACGGGATCAGCATCGCGAATCGTGGGGTCCTGAGGAACACCGAGGGCCACGTAGATAGGATTTCCGGCGGCAATGCCTACCAGGCAGAGCATGAGAGCGGTTGTCCATGAGCGTAGCTTCGCGACACGAACCATGCCCTCATTTTATTGCAGTTTTATGACTTCATCCTGAATTTTACGTCGGGCAGGTACCCAACAAAGGTGTCCATCTCAACTTCAAAGCAAGTTCGAACGAAGAAAATGGCGAAGGATAACTCGCCAACTCGGTAATTGGAAACGACGTCAGAAAAAACAGCACGGGCGTCCTGGACACCCGCGCTGTAAAGACTAGCTCAACAGGTTCTCACGCTCGGCAAGAACTTTTATCTTTCTTTAGGTCGCGACAACAGAATCGCGTTGAAGACGAACTTAAACGTCCCGTGGGATTGGCCCCGATAAAGCACCTCTGGTCCAAATAGGTAGAGCTTGCCTTTTCCAACTGGAGCTTCGGCGATGGCGACTCCATCCTTGAGATACTTCTGCCCCCATGCCCATCCGGAACGAAGAGGAGTTTCCGTATCAAACCAGGCGATTGGCTTCACCACGCCAGGAGACGTGATCTTGAAGACAGGACTGTTATCAAACATCACGTCCGCGTAGCCGTCCATTCCAAGCGCAATGGGCTGAGTATTGTCCACTTTCACCTTCAGGATCGACCCGGGCACGTAGTATTTGGTGCGAGGAATGGGCTTACCGTCTTCCATCAAGTGGCTTTCGACGGGCAATCCGAGATGCTTGGCGAGGCTGGTGGAGGAGCCGATGGTGACGATGGAGCCGCCGTTATTGAGGAACTCCTTTAGGCGAGGAATCGTGTCTTCGCTTACGCTGCCCAGCCAGGACCGATACTGCTCGGGGATTCCCTCCGTGCTCGGCGTTCGTCCGGACCGGAGTTGGCTCGAAATTGCTCCATCGACAAAGATCAGGACATCGAACTTGGAGTTTAGGTTTCCGGCGTCCAACTCCTGCGGAAAGACGATTTTGTAAGGAAAGCCGAACTGCTCCAGTATCCAGCGCGTCCAACCGGACTCCATGGAGCCGCCATAGCGATCCCAGAGACCAATCCGGGGCGTTTGCAACTCGATGGAATCGCCCGAGGGTTTCTGTCCGAGGGAGAACTCGGAGGATGTTCGGTAGACCGGCTTTCCTTCGACGAGGTGAGTCATCACGCGGGTGTAGTCTGAGTTAGCTTTCCCCGAGACTTGCGCCGGACCAGTGGGGGATGGCTCCGTGGAGAGAGTGGATGCCAGTTCTTTGAAATCGCCCTTTACAGGATCGAACACTCGATCAAATCGTACGCCCATTTGGAAGGCGAGGGTATAGCCCGCACTATCGTATGGCGGGATCGGTGCGGCGCCGGGGGCGGGGATATCGTCCGGGTGATCCTGGGGCTCGAACATATCCAGGACATGCGGTCGAAACGCCTGATCACACGGCACGACCAAGGTGCCGGCAGGGTAAGTCTTGCCTCCCTGGTTGAAGGGGGACTTAGCTTCAAGGACTCGGACGCCGTTCTCAATCAACGTGTTGGCAAACCAGCACCCGGTGAGGAAGTCTGCTTGGTCTTTCGGGACGATAAAGGCACGCGGATTTCGCAGTTCGGGCTTCCGAAGGTCGGCAAGCGAACGAGCGCTCTCTGTGCGGCGGGGATAGTCGGTCCACGAGTCGCGGGAGCCTTCGTCAATCTGTCGCTTTCCCATTCGATAGATGTCGTAGAGGAATTTCTCTCGGTAGCGGGAGGCGAGATCGAGAACGGCCATGTTTGCCTGGACCGAATATTCGACCGACTGTCTAAAGTGCCACTCTTGCGGCTCGATGGGATAGTAGAGGCTGCCATCGGGAGTTCGCTTCGAGGCGACGAAAGGGATGCGCGAGGGGGTCGGATTACCGATGGTCTCGGTAAGAATCCCGATCATGTTGTGGAAGTAGGCGGTGGTGCGGAGACCTCCATTCCACCATGCGGAGTAGGGAGCGCCGTTCTTGGTAGTCACGCCGGGCATATCCAGCGAAAGGAACCGCTGCATCATGGCGGAGGCGACGAAATCGATCCCCGACATCACCAGAGGGTCGATGTTGTGGTTAAACGGATCGCGGAATGGGGGGGCGAACATGACCGTTCCGGCGGGGCCGGTTTGGTGGTGGTTGTACATGATTTGCGGGAACCAATCGCGGTACATGATCTTGCACATGTTCTTGGTTTCCGACTGAGTGACCGAGTAGAAGTCGCGGTTATTATCGTGGCCGATGTACTTTTGATAAAGTCGAGGAATTCGGAGATTACGATCTTTTGGATTGGGCTCCTGCATGTACCAGTTGGAACAGAGCTCCATTCCGTCTGGGTTAGCGTGAACAAAAAGGATGATGACGTTATCCAGGATTCGTTTGGTTTCAGGGTCGTCCTTGCTCACCATCTGATAGCAGGTTTCGATGAGTTGCTGGGCGCCGAGGACTTCGCTGGCGTGCAGACCGCCATCGATCCAGACAACCGTCTTTCCTTCGAGCGCAAGTTTTTTAGCCTCATCGTCGGTGAGCCCTTCGGCTATGCAGAGTTTCTTGGCGATCTCTTGATACCGTTTGAGTTTCTTGAGATTGGCAGGGCTGGAGACGATGGCCATGAGTTGGTCTCTCCCTTCCGCCGTTTTGCCGATGGATTGCACGCTCATGCGGTCGGATTCCTTGTCCAACAAGCGCCAGTAGTCAGAGAATTGGGTGTAGTTGGAAAGGTAGTAGTCGTCCCCCACCTCATGCCCAAAGAACTTCTTAGGACTGGTGACGTTAGGGGCTGCGAAAAGGAGGGCCGGCAGGAGCCCGATCGCGAGTGAATAGCGGCGTGCGACCATCCTCGCACCTTACCCAAATCGCCCCAGAAATGTGCCGGTGCGCATGCTCCCTTCCGGCAGGCGCAAACGTCCCTATTTCAGGTACAATTTCAACTCATTTTATAGTCGCTTCAGTGCGACTTCCGCCCAACCTCCAGGCGCCCCAGAAAAGGAGGCAGCGAGCAAAACCCCAATGCCCGAAAACATGAACCCCGAAGAAAACGAACAGCCCTCGATGGATATGAACGGTTCCGACGATCAGTCGGCTCATATCGACGAAATCGTTGGCAAAGTCGAAGGCGATTACGACGCGAATCAGATTCAAGTCCTCGAGGGCTTGGAAGCGGTCCGAAAGCGCCCCGGCATGTACGTCGGCGATAACGGCAAGCGCGGCCTCCATCAGATGTTCAAGGAAGTCATCGACAACTCGGTCGATGAAGCACTCGCCGGCCACTGCGACCACATCACCGTCACCATCCACGCCGACAACTCGGTCAGCGTCGAAGACAACGGTCGCGGTATTCCCGTCGATACCCACAAGAAGATGGGCGTGAGCGCGCTTCAAGTCGTTATGACTGTGCTTCACGCGGGTGGAAAATTTGGCGGCGAAGGCAGCGGCTACAAGACCTCCGGCGGTCTCCACGGCGTGGGCGTTTCCTGTACCAACGCTCTCTCCGCCTGGATGGAAACCACGGTCTACCGAAACGGCAAGGTCTATCAACAGCGTTACGAAAAGGGCATTCCCGTCTCTGAAGTCAAAGAGATCGGCGATGCGCCGGAGGGCAAGACCGGTACCCACCAACACTGGTTCGCCGACGACACCGTCCTCACCGAATCTGAGTACGACGTCCAAATCTTCAAGACCCGAATGCGGGAACTGGCCTACCTGAACTCCAAGGTCAAATTCGAGTTCATCGACGAGCAGGAGCCTGAGGAATCCGAGACTTACTACTACCTGCGCGGCATTCCACAACTGGTCGAAGACCTTAACGACGGCAAGGACACCCTCCACCCCGTCATCGCCTTCCGCCGCGCCAAAGACAACTCGGAAGTGGAAGTTGCCATGCAGTACAACGACGGGTACGGCACGACGCTCCTGGCGTTCTCCAACAACATCCACAACCCCGACGGCGGCACCCACGCTTCTGGCTTTAACGCCGCGCTCACCCGTACCATGAACGCCTACGCCAAGAAGATGGGTTTCTTGAAGGAGAAGGATAACAACTTCACCTCGGACGACGTGAGCGCCGGTCTGACGGCGGTTATCTCGCTACGACTGGAGAATCCGCAGTACAACTCGCAGGACAAGGTCAAGCTGGTCACGCCCGAGGTTATGGGTCTGACGAACTCACTCGTCGGCGATGGTCTCATGACCTTCTTCGAAGAGAACCCCCAGATGGCGAAGCGGATCATCGACAAATCCATCATCGCCCAACGCGCTCGAGAAGCCGCCCGAAAGGCCGCCGAAAGCATCCGCCGCGGCAATGCCATGGACTCCTTCGGACTTCCCGGCAAACTCAGCGACTGCCAAAGCAAGGACGCCTCCGTCTGCGAAATCTTCCTGGTTGAAGGCGACTCAGCCGGTGGTTCCGCAAAGCAAGCCCGTGACCGCGTCACCCAGGCCATCCTCCCCCTCCGAGGAAAGATCCTCAACGTCGAACGCGCCCGAATCGACAAGGCGCTCGACAACGAAGAAATCAAAGCCCTCATCTCCGCCCTCGGCGTCGGAATAGACCTCAGCATGGGTCGCAACTCCGAAGACGACCACGACGGCGATGAAGACCAAATGAACCTCGAACTCTCGGATAATGGCAACGGAAACGGCGCCGCCCGAGCCTACGAAATCGCCGACACCAAGGGCAGCAAGAACCGAAAGGAAAAGGAACGAGAAATCGAGTTCGATCTCTCCAAACTCCGCTACAACAAGGTCATCATCATGACCGACGCGGACGTCGATGGCGAGCACATCCGAACGCTCCTCCTCACCTTCTTCTACCGCTACATGAAGCCCCTCGTCGCCGCTGGCCACGTCTACCTTGCCCAACCCCCCCTCTTCGTTGTGAAGGCCGGTAAGGACGAGCGCTACTACGCGATGACGGAGGGCGAACGCGACGACATCCTGAAGGGGATCAAGAAGAAGAATCCGACGGTTCAGCGCTTTAAAGGTCTCGGTGAAATGAACGCCGAGGAACTCGAAGAGACCACCATGGCCCCCGACAAGCGAAAGCTCGTCCAAGTCCAACTCGATAAGCAGTTCGAACTCGAAATCGAAGAGATGTTCTCGAAGCTCATGGGCGACAAGGTCGAACCTCGGCGAGAATACATCGAACGCCATGCCAAGCAGGCGCTGAACGTGGACTGGCACTACTAATCCGTGTAAATTAAATGGGCCCGATCAGATCGGGCCCGAGGTTGTGTTGTGGTTAGGGGATGTAAAGCTAGGGAGGAAAACCGTCTCACCTGAGGGTTCGATGACGACTTTTTCTAGCTCGACACTAATCCTTTCGGATCGATCCGCTATTTATGGAGAGATACTTTGTAAAAAAGTACTCTTACCCGCAAAATTTTTATACATGACGTAATGCGTTCGATGACAACTTTTCGAGATGCTTGGCGAGAACATCGAACTCAAGATTGACCTGACTTCCTGCTTTTAAGCAACCGAGATTGGTGTGGGAGAGAGTGTGCGGAATGAGCGCCACTTCAAATTCGCCCTGCTCAGGCAAGATCACGGTCAGGCTGACTCCGTTGACCGCGACCGAGCCTTTGTCGATGAGATAGCGGTCATATTCTGCCGGAGCTCTGAAGCGCATGACGATGAACTCTCCGTCCGGCACAATGGAAACGACGGCGCCGACGGTATCTACGTGACCCTGGACGATGTGGCCCCCAAATCGATCACTGGCTTTCATGGCGCGCTCGACATTCACTTTGTGTCCGTGCGCCAGGGCGCCTAAATTCGTTCTAAGTAAGGTCTCCTCGCTGAGCTCGAAGGTCAAGGAGACAGGACCGGACTCCTCGATGCCTTTGCCCTCCAGATGGATGGAGAAGACTTCCGTGACGGTGAGGCAGCAGCCGTTGATGGCGACACTTTCTCCCAGTTCGAACGGCTCGCAGACGATCGGGCCGTGAACTTCAACGATTAATACTCGGGCCTCATTTGAGACCACGCTGCCAACGGCTTGTACCAGTCCTGTAAACATCTATTTTGTGCTGATCACATCCACGTGGAGCGGCTTACCCGTGAAGACGACTTTCTCGGCCTTCTGAATCTTATTCCCAGAGTTTATGCGGACGGTTTTGGGTCGTCCATGAATCACGAACGTGGGTTCGATTTCACCGTAGCCGGTTTGCGTCTGCTCCCAGCTTACGGCGAGATTTCCTTCGGCGCTGGCTAATCGGACTTCGACGACGCTTCGTTTGCCGTTTCGGTATTCAAACGAAATGCCGTCGTCGGCGACGTAGGTGGCGCTGGATTCTCCTGACCAAAGGTGCGGAACGAATACGTGGATCGTAACCTTTCTTAGTTCCTTACGGTTGTCGGTCGGCGTTCCATGCTGCATCGGGACGATTGCCCCCGCTTTGAAATAGAGGGGCGTTTCGGCAACTCCCACTTTGACTTGGGTGGTTCCGGGATCGACCCAGTCTCCCGTTGCGGCGTCATACCAGACATCGGTTCCGGGGAGGACGACGGAGCGGGTGCGTTCCTTGGAAACGATGGGGGCTTGCATCATCCACGGGCCTACCATGAATTGGTCGTCGACTTGGTCGAGACCGGGGTCGTCGAATTCGTAGATGAGGGGGCGCAGGATGGGATCGCCGGACTCTTCCTGTTCTACGAAGAGGTTGTAAAGGTAGGGGATGAGCTTGTAGCGCAGCCGGATATAGCGGCGAACGATTTGCATGGTCGCTTTTGGGAAAGCGAAAGGCTCTTGCTCTCGGGTGCCGAGCATAGAGTGGTTTCGACAGAAGGGGAAGAGGAAGCAGGTCTTGATCCAGTCCTGCATGAGTTGATCGGTGATGTCTCCTCCGAAGCCACCGATGTCTGGACCGTTGAAAGGTAGCCCGCTGATGGACATTCCCAAGGTGGTGGGGATGGAAATCTTGAGATAAAAGTAGTTGGACAGGTTATCTCCCGTCCAGATGGCGGCGTTCTTACTGGAGCCGGTGTAACCCGAGCGGCTGAGGATGAACGGACGCTCGTTCGGGCGGGCTTGGAGGAATCCTTGTTTGGTGGCCATTTGCATCCCGAGCGCGAATGTGTTATGGGCGAATGCGTGAGGCTTGGTGCCATCCCGGAAGAGCATGCCAGTGGGATCTACGGGTCCGGTTGAAGGGTCGTTCATGTCAACCCAACAGGCGCCGTATCCTTCCTTGAGGAAGTTGGCGGCATAGCCTGCCCACCAATCCCTCACACGAGGTTGGGTGAAGTCGGGGAAGACGGTTTCGCCTGGCCAGACCATACCGACGAACTCGTTTCCTTCGGCGTTTTGGCAGAAAACGTTCTGCTTGTGCCCATCGTCGTAAACGCTATACCCCTTTTCGAACTTGACGCCGGGATCGATGATAGGGACGATGCGGCGACCGGACCGGTGGAGTTCTTCGGCGGTTTCGATGGCTCCGGTCGGGAACATCTTTTCGCTGGTCTTGAAGATGCGATAACCGTCCATGTAATCCAGATCCAGCCAGAGACTGTCGCACGGAATCTTGTTCTCGTTGAACTTGGCGTCGAGATTCATCAGGTCGGTGTGGCCGCCATAGCCCCAGCGAGATTGGTGATAGCCGAGGGACCAAATGGGGGGGACGGGGGTTACGCCGACGAGCTTTTGAAGTTTTTGGGTTAGTTCTTTGAGGCTGTTGGCGTAGATGACCCAAAGGTTGGGCTGACCGCCCTCGCTTCCCATGATGAGCGTTTTGGCAGTTCGCTGCCACTCCACAAAAACGCGCGATTCGTCGGTACCGGGAATCTCGAAGAAGCAAGGATAGGGGTTATCGAGCAGGAATCCTACCCATTCTTCGCCGATTTGGGCGGCGAGGTAGGGGGTTGAGAAATAGGGAGGATCGGTGGGTTCGTCCAGCCACTGTTTGAAGTGAAAGTCTCCCCAGACGTCGGTATTCCAGAACTTGGTTCGATAGCCAGAGACTTCGATCTTGCCGAACGTCTTTTCTCCAAGGCCGAAGAACTTGGCGCCTTGGCGGATGGCAAACTGGAAGATGGACTGTTCGCCACAGACGCCGATGGATTCTCCCTTTGGGCTTTCGATCAATGGCTTGCCGTCATGTCCCAGCATGATGAGGCGTCCAGATTCGTCGAACTTGAGTCGGTGGCGAGTGCTGGGATCGGGCACGTTTAGCGATTCGAGCCCATCGTTTGCCTCCCAGGTCTCGGCGTGTTCGACGCGAATTCGGTAGATATCCCCGGCAAACGACTCCAATCCCAGATTGAGGGTGCGTTTGCCCGCTTTGGCTTCACCCGTTTCGGGATGATAGTCGGAGACGTAGGTGAAGTTCGACCGGTGGGGATATTTGGTGAAATACATGGGATTGGCCTGATTTTGACCGAGCCCATTGGCGTGCGCTAGGGCTCTATTGAGCCGATGTGGTGTCTCAGACCATCTCTGTCGATTGCGATCACATCGAATCGAACCGCGCGAGAATATTCTTCCATTTTATTGATATATTCTTGCGACGCGGAAATCAGGCGAGAAACCTTACGCGAGCCCACGGCTTCTTCGGGGGAAAAGCCGGTGAGGCGTTCTTTGACCTCAACGAAGACGAGGGTATCGCCGTCGAGAGCGACGAGGTCGATTTCGCCTTTTTGTGCTTTGAATCGACGCGTGACGAGGGTGTAGCCGAGTTGAGTTAGGTAGCGCGCGGCTTGGTCTTCCGCATCAGTTCCGGGACGGCGACTCAAAGGGCAAGTACGCCCTGATCGAATTGTCGAACAGGCGCGAAGGAACGGCGGTGGATATCGCAGGGGCCGAGTCGTTTGATAGCTTCGAAGTGCTCGGGAGTGGGATAGCCGAAATGACGTTCGAAGCCGTAGCCGTGGAATTGCGCAGCCATTTCCACCATGTAGCGGTCGCGGGCGGTCTTGGCGAGGATGGAAGCGGCGGCGATGCAGGCGATCTTGCCATCGCCTTTTACGACGGCTTGGGCTCGACCGAGGAGCGAGCGGGGGACTCGGTTTCCGTCGACATAGATTTCCAAGGGGTCACAACCGAGGGATTGGATACATCGCTCCATGGCAGCCATGCTGGCATGAAGGATATTGAGGCGGTCAATTTCGGCTGGTTCGACAAAGCAGACGGTCCATTGGGCGCAGGCTTTGATTTCGGCTTCCAACTCTTCTCGGTGCGCGGCGTCTAGTTTTTTGGAGTCGTTGAGTCCGGGAAGGCGGTAGGAATCGGGAAGGATCACGGCCGCAGCGGTTACGGGACCCGCCAAGGGTCCTCTTCCGGCCTCGTCGAGACCGGCGGCGCCGGGAAAGTGTTCAAGTTTAGTCATCGGCCGAAAGAGATATTGCAAAGACGGATTCAAAGCCTTGAACGACCCGCTCTTTGGCCATTTCGACGGTAATTTCCTTTCCGGTGGCTTCGGATAGGGAGGTCACACCGTAGTCGGAGATGCCACAAGGGACGACCCAGTTGAAGGGAGCGAGGTCGTTATTACAGTTGAGCGCGATGCCATGGAGCGAGACCCAGCGGCTGACCTTGATGCCAATGGCGGCGACCTTTTTGTCTTCTAGCCAGACTCCGGTATTGGGGGGGAAACGAGTTCCCTTCAGGCCGTAAGCAGCGCAGGTTAGGATGATGGTTTCTTCAAGGGCTCGCAGCCATCTGTGAAGATCTTTGCCGTGTCGTTTGACGTCGAAGATGGGATAGATCACGAGTTGATTTGGGCCGTGATACGTGACATCTCCTCCCCGATCAGTTTTCAGGACTTCGATGCCGAGGGCGGAGTATTCCTCGCGAGTTAGGAGCAGGTTCTCTTCGTGGAAATTTGCGCCCAGGGTGAGGACCGGAGGGTGTTCGACGAAGATGAGGGTGTCGTCTCGTGTCCCCTCTTGAACCTGAGCGGCGATTTCCTTTTGGCGTTCCCAGGCTTCCGAGTAGCCGAGCAGACCTAGGTCGAGAAGGTTTGCCATGGTTTATCTACCAGTGGATTGAGGGCGAGGAGGACATTTTGTCCGTCGACCTGGCGAGCGAGGGGGACGAACTCGTCGGCATCGAGGTGTTCAGCCACGCGCTCCGTGACGGCGATTCCGCCAACCGGGGCGGCGGCTTGGACGTGGGCGGCGATATCGATGACCTCGGTGAACTCGACTTCATCGAGATCGCCAACGACTTCTCCAAGGTGGAGTCCAACGCGGAGGCGGAAGGGGAGTTGGAGGCGGTTATCCTCACGATTGAAACGCTCAATGTCCGTTTGAATTCTCTTGGCGGCGGTGAATGCGGCTTCGGCACTATTGAACGCGATGACGGCGCCGTCTCCCGCGGTGGAGTGGACACGGCCATCGAGATGCTTGGAGAGGTCTTCGAGCAGGGTTTGGTACTCGCGGAAGGAGTATTCAACGGCCAATGGGTCGGCGAAGGATTTCATTTCCGAGCTCTTGGCGGCATCGACGACCATGACACATACCATGTTGGTGCGGTCAGAGAGTCGCCATTGGATGCGGACCATTTCGGCAAGGATGGAGGCGGGATCGTTTTGGGCGAGGCTTAGCTCCTCGGCGGCGCGGCGTTGGACGATGCCGCCCAGGTATCCGAATAGGGTTACGATTAAGTAGCCGAACGACGCGATGCTGAAGGAAACCCAGTTGTAATTGTCCTTCAGGTAATTCATGTGGAACACGTTGATGCCCATGAGCACCGGCGGGAGTCCGCCGATGGAAATGGCAAGCGAGGAGATGACGGCGGCTAGGAAGCGGCGGGAAAGGAAACCGGCGGCGATATAGCTGAGGAACGCAATCAGACCGAGGAGGAGGTTGGCGAAGACAACCCAATTCACCTGTCCTCCCGGGCGAACAAAATCGATGCCCGAGGCCAGCATGATGAAAATCATCAGGGTGTTGAGCACGAGCCCGGTGAGCAACGCCCAGAAGGGCCCTGTCGTGACGAATGCTTTCACAAAGTCGAGGTCGAAGAAGCTGGGTCGGGGCGTTAGTCCCTCGCTTTCGTCGAGGCGTTCTTGAAGTTCGAAGTAGCGCTCTAGCATGTCTTGGCGCGACATTCGGTCATCGAGTTTGGCCTGCTTGCGAAGGTCCATGTAAGCGCCGAGGACCGAGAAGGCGGCGCCGATGCCCGCGTAGATCGTGCAAACGATGAACATGCCAAAGGCAACGAGGAGGAGGATTCCCGCCTTAACGCCGTCCGGGCTGGACCGCATGTCCAGCCAGCTAAAGGTCATCAAGACACAAGAAAGCCCCGTCCAGAGTAAGAGGGCGCTGTGGAGGGCGTAGCGGACCATTCGGCGCTTGAATAGACAGGCCATATGAAGTCCGAAGGTCACGAGAAACAGGATTAAGGTGAAAGAGCTATCGCCGATGATTTCGCTGCGACGCAGTCCAAGGTGGATACTTCCCCGAACGTCCAGCAAGAACAAGATGGCGCCATAGGCGATGGACGATCCGATGATGAATGAGACTGGCTTTACGGTTAGCCGTTCCCACATCCGTTCGACCCATTGGTAGAGGCGGAACACCCAGGTGAGGTCAACTCTTGGAAACCAGGATGCATGTCGTCGGGCATTGCCCTGTATCCCGCTGAGCACGTTTTGTACAAACGTGGCAGGCAAACCAAACTGATCGGCTAACTCCCCGGGTTCGCGTTGGGCTTCTTCAGGGTTTTGCCGCAAATGGAGCGCAAGCTGGCGTGCCGCCCGTATCTGCGCTTCGTGAGTAACCTCTCCTAGCATCCTCGTCCCCTCATCAGAGAACGAATTCATCTTATCACCGGGTTCCGCCTAGCTTGGGGCAATCATCCTATGTTTTGCTCCGATATACTGATTATTGCGAGTCGGACGGGTGACGGCTCCGTGGTTTCGACCTCGGGGAGGAAAGTCCGGACTTCATAGGGCACGGCGCCCGGCGCAAGCCGGGGCGGGGTAACCCGACGGAAAGTGCAACAGAAACAAACCGCCTCAGTTGGGATGCGGGGACAGAGGTTCCAACCTCTGCGTCTCGCCTCCCAACGCGGGTAAGGGTGAAATAGTGAGGTAAGAGCTCACTGGTGGTCCGGGTAACCGGCCACCGGGCAAACCCCACCGGAAGCAAGGCCAAATAGGGACGGGTTGATGTGGCCCGCGGACCGTCCGGGTTGGCCGCGTAGATAAATCGTCACACAAACACAGAATCCGGCTTACAGACCGACTCGCAGTTTTTTGTTTGGTGCGGCATCCTTGAGTTCAGTGGCCCTGGGCGTCGTACTCTGATTTGTTCGTACTGAAGGCAGGAGGACTTCCGCCTTCCGTTTATCAAGAAGTGGTAACGGATTGACTAGACGAAGGTGTTAGGTGTGAGGTGTTAGGGCCGCTTCGCGGAGGAGTTGGGCGGCAGGCGGAAGCCCTTATCTTTTCATTGGGGATTCAATTTTGATTCTAGGTTCTTCAGACGCGTGACGAGGTCGGGGTGGTTAGCAAGCGCCTTGTCGACCTTGGTCTTGGGATGGTCCAGCTTTTTGAGAGCGAAGATGGCGGCGGTGGGGTCGTTTGTGAGTTCGACGGCGGTGGCGTCGCACCAGAGTTCAATCTGTTTGGGGGGCGTAGAGTTTCTGGGGGTGACTGCGTGGGCACCCAGCAGGGTCAAGCAGAAACCTGCTACGGCAGCGCCTTTAGGGACCCATCCGGTCTCTAGTCGCAACGCAACCATGAATCCCGCCATGGTCAGGACGACCAGGGAAACGATGGAATTTCTGACGAAAGGATGAATGGGCCTATTTACCCTCGACACATTGTCTTTCCACTTTAAGTGCGCGACTTCATGGGCGACGACGAATTTGATTTCCTCGTCGGTCAGTTCTTGAAACGCTCTTTCGGTGATGAGGATTTCCTTATGTCGAGCCAGGCCGTTGACCACTTTCTGTGCGTAGCGGCCGTGGAGAATGTTGACCGGCACAGCCGGGATGCCGAGTTGGCTTAGATAGGATTCCGCGAGTTTGGTGAGTTCCTCGCTTGGCTCTTTCAGCTTCGGATTGTGGTAATCGAGGGTTGGATTGATCGCTGGGTTTAAGGCAACCACCATCGGCAAGAAGATCGTCAATGGGATGCCGAAGGTGAGCGGAATATGATAGGTCCTCGAGATGCCGAAGGTGATGAGATCGACGACAAGCCCGAAGAGCGCGAGAGCACCGATTGATCGCAGGTACCAGAACCAGGAAACCATGGAATTTTCGTGGGACCAGAATACCAAGGTTCAGAGCGATTAGCCGGACGAGCGAAGATTGCGAAGTGCGCAGTACTGAGTGCGGAAGGCAAGTGGTCTAAGCGGCGGGCTTTGTGTTCGATAGAGGAGCGGGTGGTAGTGGGGTGGGTTAAAATGCGGGGACTAACATGCGGCGGTTTCTGATTCCGGTTGTTTCTCTTTTGGCTTGCTTGGGTTATGGGCAAGAGATTCAGATTCGGATGATGGCGGGTGGGGGTTATGGAATTCCGCCTAAGGAAGCCACGGCGACGACGACTCAGGTTCGTCGGGCGGTGTTTGAGGAGTTTCACCGGCAGAATCCGGGCATTCGGGTGGTGAACGCAGGTGGGCTCTCGTTAGCGGATGGGAGTCAGGCCGACAATATGTTCCTGATGTCCATGGCGGGAGACTCGGCGCCGGACATTTTTTATGTGAACTTCCGCCAATACTACACCTTCCTGGAGCAAGGGTTTGCGCGGCCGCTGGACGATTTGATCGCGAAGGATCCCGACGTGATGTCGCGGGTGAACCCGACGGTCATGAAGGTGTTGAAGAGCTTCGACGGGAAGGTCTATGCGGTGCCGTTTTTCCAGGTGGCGCTGGCGCTTTACTTCCGCAAGGATCACTTTCAGCAGGCGGGATTGGATCCTCACAAGCCGCCGAAGAACTGGGACGAGTTTTACGCGTATGCGCAGAAGCTCTCGCAGGTGAAGAAGGGGCGATTTGGGTTCGCGTTCTCGACCCCTCCGGGATACCACTGGCAGAACTTTCTGTATCAGGCCGGGGGCGAGGTGGTGGCGCCGACGGATACGGGAATTTGGCAATCCCGGATCAACTCTCCCGAAGCGGTGACCGCGGTCAACTACTTCCGCAAGTTGGTGGTGGACAAGTGGAAGAACGAGAAGGGCGAGATGGTCGGTCCGGCCTGCGCGGTCTCGTCTAAGTTCTCTGACGACGTTCGGATGGGGAATACGTCGATGTGGTTCTCTTACACGAATGACGTGGTCTTGCAGAACAATGGCGACCTTCCTCCTTCTTTGATTGGCATTGCGGCGCTCCCGGCGGGTCCGGCGGGTCCTTCGAACGAGATCAACGCCGGGATGTGGGCGATCAACGCTCAGGTCAAAGATCCGAAGAAGCTTGAGGCGTGTTGGAAGTTCATCAAGTTCTTCGCGGGCGATCAGGCGGCGAGGATCAACACGACGAAGATGGTCGAGTTGGGAATGGGCAACTTGGTGAACCCGACTTGGCTCAAGAAGTTTGGCTACGAGGAATACCTGGCGGACATCGACCCTTCTTACATCCAGGTGAACGAGGAGCAGTTCAAGACGGGGCACCCGGAGCCGTACGGCAAGAACTGCCAGCAAGTCTATTCGGTGTTGGACCAGGCACTGGACGACGCTCGGCTCCATCCGGACAAGGACGCCCGTGAGATTTTAGCGGCGTGTGAGAAGGACATGAACCAGAAGTTGCTGGGCTACATTCCTCCAGACGTTCTGCACCGGCAACGGATTTGGGCGATGGCGATCTTTTCGGTGATCGCACTCCTCGCGGCAGGGTTTACGACTTATTCGATTCGGAAGGCGATTCGGAATCGGGCGATCGTGGACGAGCGGTTGGCGGCGGGAACGAAGAAGGCACGAATCTACTCGTTCATGGCGTTTTGTCTGATGCCGGCCACCCTCAGCATTCTGATTTGGGCGTACTATCCGCTGGCCCGAGGACTGGTCATTGCTTTTCAGGATTACAAGATCACCCAGGGGGCGAAATGGGTGGGGCTGGATAACTTCATCGGCGTCTTTAGCCAACCGGTGTTCTATCAGTCGCTTTGGAACAGCTTTGTGTACGTGTTCCTGATGATCGTCATTGGGTTCTTCTTGCCGATCTTCTTGGCGCTGGCGCTGAATGAGATTCCTCGGGGCAAAGTGTTCTTTAGGACCGTGTTCTATCTGCCCGCGATGACGAGTTCGATCGTCATCGCCTTCCTGTGGAAGCAGTTCTACGACAAGACGGACCAGGGTTTGTTAAACGTGATCCTGGGGCCAGTGATCGAGCACGTGATCAATCCGGTTCGCGGATTGATGCACATGGATGCATGGCCGGTGGTGAACGACTGGCTCGGCAATCCTTCATTGGCGATCTTCGCGGTAGTCATTCCGGGAATTTGGGCGGGGGCAGGGCCGGGTTCGATTTTGTACTTGGCGGCGCTTAAGAACATCTCGGAGGATCGATATGAAGCGGCGGACTTGGACGGGGCGAACTGGTGGCAGAAGATTCGGCACATCACGTTGCCGGGTTTAAAGCCGTTGATCTTGATCAATCTTTTGGGAGTGTTCATTGCCGGGTTCAAGGCGATGGAGAACATCTTCGTTTTGACGCAGGGCGGGCCTTTGAACTCGACGCGAACGATTGGCCTGGAAGTTTGGCAGAACGCCTTTATGTATCTGAAGTTTGGCTATGCTACGGCGGCGGCTTGGGTGATGGGGGCGATCTTGATTGGGTTTACGCTCGTCCAGATACGGTCGCTGCTCAAGATGCGGTTTACGACGGCAAAGGCTTAAAACTTCAATGTCTCTTCGAAGCTGAAGAAGGCGTGCATTTCTCGGACGTAGTCTTGCCAGACCTGGTGCGGTCCAAGACCGCCCACGTCTTCGAGTTGAACGGGGCAGGAGAGGGGGAAGACTTCTTGCCAGCGCTCAAGCTCTCCGGCCATTCGCATTTCATCCCGCATTCCCCAGAGGATGAGGGCGGGTTTGGATTTGAGCACGCTGCGGCGATGCCAGAGAGACTCAAACCACTCCGTTTCATTTACGAGACCGGCGGCAAGGGTGTAGGCGCCTTCTCGCTCACTCGTCTTCTCGTAGGGCATGAGGTAGTGATCCAAGGTTCGTCTTGGCATCATGTGGGCATCTGGAACGAGCGGGGGGAGGAAGAAGCGTGGCGAGGCGCGCAACCGGTGGTAATAGAATCGATTGAGTTTGCTGGCGTAAACCTTGGCAATGCGCTGGGCGCGCGGACTCTCTTTTTGCGACCACATCCAGGCATCGGAGATGACGATGTCTCGGACCTTGTCGAGGTTTTGAAGCGTCCATTCGATGCCGATGGGTCCGCCGTAGTCGTGAAGGACCAGCGTGAGGTCTTTGAGGCCCAGGTGGGAAATGAACGCGTCCAGACGAGCGGCTTGCGCGAGCCCTGAGTAATCAGCTCGGAAAGGTTTATCTGACAGGCCGAAACCGAGGAGATCGGGAGCGATACAGCGGTAGTCGTGACTCAGTTCTTGGACCAGATCTGAGAACATGTAAGACCAGGTGAGATTGCCGTGGAGAAAGAGGATGGGGCGGCCCCGACCCTCGTCGAGGTAGCTCATTCGCCCGTCCAGGGTGTCGAAGGTGTGGACGGTGAACGGATATTCAGCGCGGTTCAACCACTTCGGGATCATGAGATCTGCCCTTTCTCCATTTTACGTCTTCTGAGACGAGCAATGCCGCAAGAGGGTCGAGAGGGGTTCGAAAAAAATGGGCTCCCTGGCCGAGCGTCTCCCGCCGTGTCGTTACGAGAGCGCTCTCCCCTTTACGTGATGGCCAGAGGAAGCCCTATGATCTTCGTTTTTGCGTGCCGCTTCGCGAGCGACAATAATAACTTACGCGATGGGCTCGTCGAAGTGAAGCGCGAACCTGTAGGTATTTTCGCCGACATTTGTTTCCCTAGTAAAAATACGGGAATAGTAAACCGCTTTAATGTCTGGCTCGTCTTTGAGAAAGGTGTGGTTGGGTGTGAGCTGCTCTCCCCTTTTTCGCACTCGCCACCCTTTATCCGTTAGCCTTCTTTACCGTTTCTGCCGAATAACCGAAGGCGGCTTTTGAAATGGGTTCAAATTGGCCCCATCTTAGAACCCATTATTCATCGTTATGCGATTCGCCACGAAACCGATTCGGGTCGGGCAAGAACTGGATTCGGACCACAGAGCGGTCATTCAGCCGTTGTATCAGTCGGCCACTTTTGGGTGGGCGAGCCTGAACGACGTGCCGAAGATCGATTACACGCGCTGTCAGAATCCCAACCGACTTTCGTTAGAGCAAGTCATTGCCGCTCTTGAGAACGGCAAGCACTGCACCGCCTTCGCCAGTGGAATGGCCGCGATCATGGGAGCCCTGAGCCTGCTTGAGGCCGGCGATCATCTCTTGATGGCGAGCGACATCTACGGTGGCACCTTCCGCTTGGCCGACAAGCTTCTGCCGAAATACGGCATCGAAGTGACGGACATCAGCATGAAGGATCCGGCGAGCATTGCTCAGTACGCGAAAGAGAACACGAAGATGATCATCTTCGAAGCGCCGACCAACCCGAATCTTCGCCTGATGGACATTAAGGCGATCGCAGAGCAGGCGAAGAAATTGGGTGTATTGACGGTGTTCGATAACACGTTCGCATCTCCCTATCTTCAAAACCCGCTGGATCTGGGTATCGACATTGTCGTTCACTCCACGACGAAGTACATCAGCGGACACAGCGACGTCATTGGCGGCGCGGTGGTGACGAACAACGACGATGTTCAGAATGCGCTGATTGAGTACAGCAAGACGGTGGGATCGGTTCCGAGCCCGTTCGACTGCTGGCTAACCCTTCGCGGGTTGAAGACGCTGTCGGTTCGCATGAAACAGCACTGCGAGAATGCGCTGGCGGTGGCTCAGTATCTGGAAGGACACCCGAAGGTTTCCAAGGTCTACTATCCTGGCTTGGAGTCGCATCCCGACTATGAGTTGGCGAAGAAGCAGATGACGGGATTTGGCGGCATGGTGACCTTCGAGGTCAACGGCACCGGAGAAGACGCTTGTACGTTCGCGGAAGGCTGTAACGTATTCCTTTTGGCGGAATCTCTCGGGGGTGTCGAATCATTGATTGGATACCCCCCTTTGATGTCTCACGCCACGATGACGGAGGAGCAGCGGTTGGCCAAGGGCATTCCGCCCACGCTCATTCGGCTTAGTGTTGGCATCGAGGACAAGGACGATCTGATCGAAGACATCGAGCAGGCGTTGGCGAAGATTCCAGCTCGCGCGACGGCGAGCGTCTAACGCACGACCTTTTCAATCACCCCCGCTTTCGCATTGGGTTTGGGCCAGCGAAGCGGGGTTTTCTAATAAGTGGGTTACCCAATAACCCGTATCGTGCCACTCCTCGAACTTGAAGCCTGCGCGGGGGATGGTGCCCAGGTGCTTCATGCCGAACGATTCATGCAGCCCTACACTGGCGGGGTTCGGTAAGGTGATTCCTGCCAAAATCGTTCGGAATCCTAATTTCTTCAGTTCTTCGAAAAGCTGTGTATAGAGCGCCTTTCCGATGCCTTTCCCCTGCCATTCGGGATCGATGTAGACGCCGACTTCCGTGGTGAAGCGATAGGCTTCTCGGGTTTTCCAGGGACCGCTGCGGGCGAAGCCGACGACGGCGCCATCAATCTCCGCCACGAGCCAGGGGAATTTTCCTTGGGCGAAGTGGAAGGCGCGGAGGGTGTCTTCGGCCTCGATAGGAGTGAGTCCGAAATGGGCGACGGAGTTGAGGATCGCGTGGTTCTCGATCCGGGTGATGGCGGCGGCGTCTTCGGCAGTGGCGGGGCGGACCATTTTGGGGACGATACCCTTCTTGGGGGGGGGCGGGGTACGGGGTGCCGGGTGCGGGGGAGGAGGTGTTAGGTGTTAGGGGCGCTTCGCGTGGGGCGTGCCACAATTCGTTGCGATGAGGTCTTCGGATTGCGATGTTTTGATTGCGGGCGGGGGGACTGGGGGGTGTGCGGCGGCGATGGCGCTGACTTCTCTGGGATTCCGGGTCGTGATGACGGAGGAATATGACTGGATTGGGGGGCAATTGACCTCTCAGGCGGTGCCGCCGGATGAGCATCCTTGGATCGAGCAGTTTGGCTGTACGGCCCGGTACCGAACCTATCGCAATCAGGTTCGGCAGTTCTACCGCGACCATTTACCCCTGACAGGGACGGCGATTCGGAATCCTGAGTTGAATCCGGGAGCGGGGTGGGTGAGCAAGCTTTGCCATGAGCCCCGGATTGGGTGGCAGGTTTTGAATCAGATGCTCCAGAGCGCGCTCTCTTCGGGGCGGTTGGATTTGCGGCTTCGACGAACGCCGGTTTCGGCGGAGGTGGAAGGGGATTCGGTTCGGGCGGTGGTGTTTCGCAACCTGTTGACCGGAGACGAGGAGCGAGTGACGGCCAAGTACGTGCTGGACGCCACGGAGTTGGGCGACCTGCTGCCGATGACGGGGACGGAGTACGTTACTGGGGCGGAGTCACGAAGCGAGACGCGCGAACCGAACGCGATTGACGGTGAGGCAGAGCCCGACAACGTGCAGGGGCTGACTTGGATCATGGCGTTGGGCTATGACCCAGCGGGAGATCACACCATTGAGAAGCCCGCCCAATACGATTTTTGGCACGCCTATCAGCCCGATTTTTGGCCGGACAAGCTCTTGAGCTTCAAGATGCTGCACGTCCAGACCGGTAAGCCAGTGGACTTTCCCTTGTTTGGGAAAGACGCTTCCGACTTGTTTAACCTGTTTCAATACCGGCAGATTGTGGAACCCGCTCACTTTGAGCCCGGAACGGTTGCCCATGCGGCGACGATAGCGAACTGGCCCCAAAACGACTATTACGACGCGAACATCATCGACGAGCCAGAGGACGTGGTGGAGGAGCGGCTCTTTGCCTCTCGCCAGCTGTCGTTAAGTTTGCTGTATTGGCTCCAGACGGAGGCGGGGTATCCCGGTTTGTATCTACGGCCGGACCTGATGGGGACGGACGATGGGTTGGCACAGGCTCCGTACATTCGAGAGTCTCGGCGAATTCGGGCTCGGTTCACGGTGCTGGAGCAGCACGTAGCGGCTTATACCAACGAGGGGCGGAAACGGGCGGCGCCGTTTGCCGATTCAGTGGGGATCGGCTCTTACCGCATCGATTTGCATCCTTCGACGAACGGTCGGAATACGATCGACACGAGCACGCTGCCGTTCCAGATTCCTCTGGGATCGCTGGTTCCGGTGCGGATGCAGAACCTCTTACCCGCGTGCAAGAACCTGGGCGTGACGCACATCACGAACGGGTGTTACCGACTGCATCCGGTGGAGTGGAATATTGGCGAGGCGGCGGGCCTGCTGGCCGGGTTCTGCTTGCGGGAAGGATTGACGCCCGCGCAGGTGTGGGAATCGGAAGAGCGGACTCGGGAGTTCCAAGAGCTTTGCGTTCGGCAGGGGATTGAGTTGGAATGGCCGAGGCTCCGGGCGTTGTAGCCATCCCCTTCCGCAGGTGAGTCGCCAAAATCGCTTTTCGTAGTTAGTGATTGGCGATTTGTAGCTCGGAAAGACGCCTCCCTCTGCATGTCTAGGGCACGAAGAGGTGTCTTGTTGAGCGCGCTTAGCCGATCATCCCGCGAAGAACTGCCTCAGCTGCGGCGAGGGCTTCGGGGACTTTGGCGATGTTCTTGCCGCCGGCGGTGGCGAAATCGGGCTTGCCACCGCCGCCGCCTTCCGCAACCTTGGCGACTTCTCGGAGGAGGTTGCCAGCATGGGCGCCTTTGGCGAGGGCATCTTTTCCGACTTTGCAGACGAAGAGCGCCCGCTCGCCGATGATGACGGCGGTGAGGGCGACGCGGTTGGGTTTGTTGTCGACCAGACGGTCGGCGGCGAGGGTGGCTTCGGCTTGCTCGCCCTCTCCAATGTTGTCGATTGCGAGTTCAACGTCACCAATGGCGATAACTTGGGCTTGCGACTGGGCAGCCCCTTGGGTTCGTGCCTTTTCAAGCTTTTGTTTGAGGTCGCGTTGGGCTTCGATCTGCTTTTCGATGGCGTGAACGAGGTCCTTGGGGGTGGACTTGAGTTTGTCGGCGGCTTCTTTGAGCAGGTGCGATTGTTCGAGAACCCACTCGTAAGCGCCTTCGCCGGTGAGGGCCTCGATTCGGCGGACGCCGCTAGCGGCGCTGGACTCGCTCACGATTTTGAAGAGGCCGATTTCGCCGGTGGTGCGGACGTGGATGCCGCCGCAGAGTTCCCGGCTAAAGCTGGGTTGGTTGGGCGGCTCGGGGCCGACTTGGACCATGCGCACGGTGTTTCCGTACTTCTCGCCGAAGAGAGCCATCGCGCCCATCGCCTTTGCGTCGTCGATGGGGAGGTCATTGTAGATGACAACCGGGAGGTTTTCGAGGGCCTTCTCGTTGACGATCTTTTCGACCTCGGTCTTTTGCTCTTCGGTCATGGCCGCGCCGTGGGTGAAGTCGAAGCGCAGACGATCTGGACCGACATAGGAACCGGCTTGAGTGACGTGCTTGCCGAGGACTTGGCGCAGGGCAGCGTGGAGCAGGTGGGTGGCGGTGTGGTTGCGGACGACACGGGCTCGGCGAGCGTGGTCCACTTCCGCCTCGACGACGAGGTTGAAAAGCTTTTGCGGCTCGGTCACGGGCATCTGGATGGGTTCTACTTCGTGAACGTAAACGCCCTCTTGCTTGATGACGCCGGTGACTCGGCCCTCGAAGCCGCTTCCGGCGAGGGTTCCGTAGTCGCTGACTTGGCCACCGGACTCGGCATAGAAGGGGGTCTCGACGAGGGCGACCATGAGGGTCGTGTCGTCTTGAGCGTCCTCGTTGCCAGGGAGGTCCCGGAGGGCCATGGCGGCGGCGACTTTGGTTTGGGTCTGGGTGGTGTCGTAACCGACGAACTTGGTGGGGGTTGGTCCCTGCCTTTGTTCGGGCTCTTCGATCTCGGCAAAGAGGTTAATGACGATGGTGCCGCCGACGCCTCCGTAAACGGAGTCGCGATCTTGGCCGCCTCGGGAGCGATCTTGCGCCTCTTTCAGGGCGGTTTCGTAGCCAGCTTCGTCGACTTCGATGCCCGCTTCGGCGCAGAGTTCTCGGGTGACTTCGAGGGGGAATCCGTAGGTGTCGTAGAGCTTGAAAGCGAGCTCGCCCAGGAGCACCTTGGAGCCCTTCGCCTGGAGTCGTTCCAACTCGTCCTGGAGCATTTCGGAACCGGAGGCGATGGTGCGGCGGAAAAGAGCTTCTTCGTTGCGAAGGGTTTCGACGATGACGGCTTGGCGCTCGACGAGTTCTTTGTAGTGGCCGCCCATGGATTCCAGGACGCCTTCGTAGACTCGGTGGAAAAAGGGTTCGCTGAAACCGAGAACGCGTTGGCCCTTCAGGACGGCGCGGCGGATGAGCCTTCTCAGGACATAGCCTCGACCGGAGTTGCCGGGGAGGACGCCATCGGCGATGCAGAAGCACGCGGTCCGGATGTGGTCGGAGATGATCCGGGTGGCGTGGTCTTGGGTCGCGTCGGCGCCGTAGGTGTAGGCGTTGGAGGCGATCTCCTCGATCTTTTTGATGATGGGGGTGAAGGCGTCGGTGTCGTAGACGCTCTTGTGGCCACCGAGGACGGCGGCGGTTCTTTCCAGGCCCATTCCGGTGTCGACGCTGTTGAAGGGGAGGTTGGGCATGCCGGTCTTTTCGTATCCGTCGCTGGGGCGATCGAGGTTACGGAGTTGGCCTTGCCATTCGAACTGGATGAAGACATCGTTCCAGATTTCCAGCCAGTTCTTCGCGTCATCGTCCTTCAGCCAGTCCTCGGTGGTGTAGGGGCTGGTGGGAGGAGGGGTTTCGGCGACCCAGTAGAACATTTCCGAGTTGGGGCCGCAGGGGCCGGGAGGGCCGGCGGTGAAGGCTCCGGCGGGCCAGTAGTTGGTTTCTTCGCCGAGGCGGAAGACGCGGATGGTGGGATCGACGCCGGCTTCTCGGAGGTGTTTGCTCCAGCACTCGAACGCGAGATCGTCCTCGTGGAAGACGGTGAAGGAGAGGCGGTTCTTGTCGAGGCCAAGCCACTCGGGAGAGGTCAGGAATTCCCAGGAGAAGGCGATGGCTTCTTCTTTGAAGTAGTCCCCAAAACTGAAGTTGCCGAGCATCTCGAAGAAGGTGAGGTGGCTGAGATCGCCGACGTCTTCGATGTCACCGGTTCGAACGCACTTTTGGGCGTTGGTCAGGCGTTTTTGCGGGGGTTGGGCGACGCCGCGGAAGAAAGGCTTGAACTGGACCATTCCGGCGCCGTTGAACAGGAGACTCTCGTCGAGGCGACCGGTTACGTCGTAAGGCACCAGCGAGCCTGAAGGGTAGATCTGGTGACCCTTGGACTCGAAAAATCGCAGATATTTCTCGCGCAATTCGCGGACAGTCATGGAGGCTATAGGGTACCCGCGAGGGGGTTTGAGTTCTCGGTTTAGGCGGGACTCGGTAAATGATGTGATTCGGGAGGGTTTTTAGCGGTAACGTAATGCACCGATGAGTCTTGTGGGGAAGGTTGGGCGGCGGCGGCCGCGGGCTCGAATTGCCATGTTTGTGGTGTACCTCCTCCTTTCATTAGGGGCCCTTACGACCTTGTATCCATTTGCGTTGATGATTTCGACGGGATTCAAGGGGCCGACGGACCAGAACGACAACAAGCTCATTCCTACGTATTGGTCGGAGTTCGACACCAAGGACGAGACCGGGCAACTGAAGCCGGAGTCGCTGCTTGGAAAGTACGTGGACGACAAGTATCGGGGCGACGCGGCGATGATTGCCTCGACCCGGGTGGGGGCAGAGGCGACGGCGGAAGAAGTCGCTCAGTACAAGAAGTTCCTTGAGGAATTGCCGCTGGACTACTGGATGGCGGGATTTCAGCAGGCTCCGAACCAGGTGACGAGCCGGTTGGTGGTGAAATACCAAGAGTGGTTGAAGAACCGGTTTAAGGACATCAACGAACTGAACGAGAAGTACATCGAGGAGAACTTGGCGTTCCAGACGGTGGTGGTTCCGGTGGAGCAGCTGGACAAGAAGGCTTGGACAGCGAAGCAGGACGACAAGTACAAGGACTGGCTGATCTTTAAGAAGACCCTGCCGACGGAGTTTAGAATTCCCGTCCGGACGCAGTGGGTTTATCAGCAGTGGCTAAAGGGTAAGTACCAGGGGCAGTTCAACCAGGTGCCGGACGAATTGAAGGGTTCGGCGACGAGTTTTGAGGCGCTGAATGTTCCGCAGACCGGCGCGATGGTGCTGGAGTTTTGGTCCAAGGGGCTGCCGAAGCGGTATTTGGATTACCCGCTGGAGACGCTTTGGGCGGAGTTTAAGAAGACGGGGAAGATTCCCGCCGTTACCACGAATCCGGCAGGGGTGAAGAGTTCCATTCCGCTGATCGATCCCAAGGTGACGATGCCGATGGCCGCCGCCGAGCGGGCGGATTTGATGGCGAACGAAGGGGCGATTAAGAAGGATTTCTCGCTTCGGAACTACAGCTACGTGGTGGACTACATCCTGCTGAATGGTCGGACGGTGTGGAACACGGTGTTCTTCTGCCTGTTGGCGATTCTTACCCAGTTGACGGTGAATCCGCTGGCGGCGTATGCGCTTTCTCGGTATCCGATTCGGGCGAGTGGGCAGATTTTGATTTTCTTGCTGGCGACGATGGCGTTTCCGGCGGAGGTGGCGTTGATTCCCTCCTTCCTTCTTTTGAAGGACTTGGGGCTGTTGAATACGTTTGCGGCGCTGGTGCTCCCGACAGCAGCAAGCGGGTACATGATCTTCCTGTTAAAGGGGTTCTTCGACTCGTTGCCACAGGAGCTTTATGAGGCAGGGCAGTTGGATGGGGCGAAGGAGGTCACGATGTTGACCCGGATTACCTTGCCGCTTTCCAAGCCGGTGTTGGGATATTTGGCACTGCTGGCGTTTATGGGCGCTTACGGAACGTTTATCTATGCGTTCTTGGTGGTGCAGGATCAGCGGATGTGGACGCTGATGGTTTGGATCTATCAGTTGCAGAGCATTGCGCCGAAGGCGGTCATGATGGCGGCGATTACGATGGCGGCATTGCCGACGCTGTTGGTCTTCCTCTTTGCCCAGCGATTCATCATGCGTGGAATCGTTTTGCCGGGAGAGCGTTAGGTTAAGAACCTTTCACGATTCGGGTAAACACCCCGAATGGATAGGAAACGGTTCGCACCCTTTGCACTTATTTTGTTCGCGGGCCTGGCTTATGGCGACGATACGACGACGCTGAATCCGGTTAGCACGGAGTCTTACATCCGGCCCCCGAAGGAGATCGAAGAGGCGGTGATTGCGCCTTGGTATTTGAACAACTCGATCTCCAATATCAGCCCTGACCTCACTCGGTATTTGGTGAGCGTGAGCGCGGGGATGCCCAAATTGGTGGATATGGCGAAGCCGTATCACAACTTGGCGGGAGTTCAAATCGACTGGCTGGCGAGCCGATCGCGGGCGTTGACGACTCGACGAACGGCGTCATTTGAGATTCGTCCGTTGGGTTCAGGGGGGACGGTTACGATCACTCCGCCAAAGGGCGCTTCGGTGAGCAACGCGGTTTGGTCTCCGGATGGGAAGCGGGTGGCTTACTTTGCCCACTTCGACAAGGGCACCTATCTGTATGTGGCGGATGCGAAGAGCGGGAAGGCCAAGCAGGCTTCGAACCGACAGATCTTAGCGACGTTGGATACTTCGTTCGATTGGATGGCGGACTCCGAGCATATTGCGGCGGTGTTTGTGCCGGCGAACCGAACGGAGATGCCAGTAGGCGGTCCGGTGGCTTCAGGTCCACGAGTGCAGGTGAGCGATGACAAGCCGAATTCTTTGCGAACCTATGCGAGTCTGATGTCTACGCCGGAGGAGGAGCGACTTCTCGAGTGGCACGCAACGGGTCAGCTTGGCGTGGTGGATTTGGGGAACGGGCGGGTGAAAGAAGTTGGGAAACCGGCGATGATCCGAAGCGTGAGCCCGGGGCCCAAGAGTGAGTACTTCCGAGTTTCCGTCATGGAGCGACCGTTCTCCTATCTGGTGCCGGCCTCGAACTTCCCGAGCCGCGACGTGCTTTGGGATGTGAACGGTAAGCAGGTGGTGGAGTTTGACAAGTCGCCGTTGCGAGAGGGCCGCGCGAACGAAAACTCCTCGCCAAAGGACGATGACAAACGGGCGATTGCTTGGCGTCCCGATGGCGCAGGCTTGAGTTTCCTTCAGGTTGCTCCTCAGGAGAAAAAGCCCGCGACGGGAGACGATGGAGATGGGGTCCAGGGAGAGAGCCAGCGTGGACGTGGTCAACGTGGCGGGCCTGGGAACGCTCAGCAGCCGAACCGTGCCGACAGGGTGATGCTCTGGGTCCCGCCGTACGGCGAGAAGGACATCAAGGTGGTGTACCAAAGCCCGAACCGGATAAGCCGGGTTCAGTACAGCGAGGACTGCAAGACGATCTTCATTGCTCAGAACGTTGGTGGAAAGAACCAGACCAATGTGGTTCGACTGGACGAGCCGACCAAGGTTTACAAGCTGCTGGAGACGCAGGGAGACGACTTTTACAACGATCAGGGAAGCCTCTCGACGCGCAACAGTTACGGCGGAAACGTGGTTCAGGTGAGCTCCGATGGCAAGTACGTCTATCTGAGTGGAACCAAGCGATTTAAGGACCCGACGAAGGATGCGCCGCGACCGTTCTTGGACAAGGTGGAGATCGAGACAGGCAAGAAGGAGCGCGTGTTCGAATCGAGCGACACTCGGTACGAGACGGTCGATCTCCTGGACGATGACATGAAGCAGATCTTGGTATCTCGCCAGTCGCCGTCATCGGTCGAACAGACGTTCTTGGTCAATACGGCTACCAAGTCAGAGGAACAACTGACGGCGAACAAGGACTATGCGCCGGACCTTTCTCAGGCGACGGTGAAGACGTTCACGGTCACGCGAAACGATGGAATCAAGTTCACGGTGAAGGTCACGCTTCCGGCGGGAGCGCGGGCGGGCTCTAAGCTTCCGGCGTTCTTCTGGTTCTATCCGTCCGAGTTTACGGACCAGGCGGCTTATGACCGCACGGGGCGGAATCTGAACAAGAATTCGTTCCGAAGGGTTTCCGGCAATAACAAGGCGATCTTGCTTCGGGCCGGATATGCGTTGGTGGAGCCGGACTGCCCGATCATTGGCGCTTCCGACAAGAAGAACGACGCCTATGTTCCTCAGCTTCGAAACAACCTTTCGGCGACGATCGATGCGATCTGCGACGACAAGACGATCGACCGAAACCGACTGGCGATTGGCGGCCACAGCTACGGCGCGTTTAGCACCCTGAACGCAATGGTCCACACGCCCTTTTTCAAGGCAGGAATTGCAGGAGACGGCAACTACAACCGCGTCTTGACGCCATTTGGTTTCCAGTCGGAGGGACGGCAGCTTTGGGAGTCGCGCGAGGTCTATCTCACGATGTCGCCCATTCTGTACCTGGATCAGTTGACTGGAGCGATTCTGCTCTATCACGGCATTGACGATCAGAATATGGGCACCGATCCGATCAACTCGCCACGCCTTTTCCAAGCGCTAGAGGCGCTCGGCAAGAACGCGGCGCTGTACATGTATCCTTATGAAGATCACGGACAAATTGCGGAAGAGACCGTTCTAGACGAATGGGCGCGGTTTGTGGCGTGGCTGGACAAATGGGTTAAGAACGCGAAGTAGTCAACACCCCAAAATATGGACCCTTTCCGAACGGAAATCGTTTGGGAAGGGTCTTTGCAATATTCACCTTGGACACGATGGATAGATTCAACGTCTCGGAAGATGGCTGGGCGGACGCCGTTACCTTTTCGGTGGTTCTGCACAACCTGAGCGTGGACGAATATCAGTCCTGGAAGACCTCCGACGACGCTCTACCCGTTCAAGTTTTGCCGGATTACCTGAGGGCCTCGGTTCGGCAACTTTGTTTCGATTCCCTGGTGGGCAAGACGCTTTCTCTGCTCCACTTTCACGCTCGGGTGCTACGAAATTCCACGCAGTACGACCGACTGGCAAATCTGGTGGTGCGGTTTGAGACGGCGATGTTTCTGCTACAGCCGCTCGTGGAGGGCCTGGCGTCATTTGCGATGTTCGATCAAACGATCGGAGATTCTGAGATTCTTTCCTATCCGATTTCGGAGATTCCTTATTACTTCCTGCAGATGGGAGTGCGAGGGTCCGACGACATTTCTCCCCGGGAGATTTCCGAGATTCTGGCGGAGTCTCGGTTGGGCATCGGCGAAGGTTGGCGCAGGAAATCGAGTGTTTTGCGAAGTCACTTGGACTGTCGGCTCGATCCGCGTTTGACCGGCTATATGACGGTTAAGAACCTTCAACGGATGCTGCGTGAGCTTCCCGGACTTGAGCGATTAGCGAACGGAGAACTATTTTCCATCTTAATGGTGGAAGCGTTTTTCCAAGATCCCGGAATCGTCTTGGCGCTATTGGACAACGAAGCGCCGCCCACACTCACGACCCAGCGCATCGTGGACAGCGTTCAGTCGCGGCTTTTGTGGCTCGCACAATTGGACGCGCACACCGTCAATCGATTCTTGGACGCGCAATTGGATGAGAACGGCGAGCGGAGAGAATCCGATCTGCTTCATTCCTCCGACCTTTACGCCCGAGCGGAAATGGCAATGGAAAAGTGGCATGAACCCATTCGCGAGGAACCGATCTGGATTGAGTTCGCTTGGGCGGCGTTTACCCACCGTCCGCCTTTGACTTTCTATCTGGTCGACAACCAGATGGAAGCGGAAGACGGCGAGACGATTCGCGCCCCCTCTATGCTTTGCGAAGAGACAGCGATTCGCGAAGGCTCACCGGAGCCTGAGGACGAGAAGGAATCCGAGGAGTATAACGCGCGACTTGCGTTGAATCTGCAATCCCGGCAGGAGCTCAGTTCTCTGCGAGATGAAGTGTTCGAGTTTGCCTCCGCTCATTCTAACCAGGCGCTCTCCGAACTCACGGAAGGCGTCTTGCCAGATGCGGCGAACAGAATCTATCGCAGTTGGGCGCTGGCGTTCGTCTCGGAAGAGAAACACGAACGAACGCAATTGGCGATGTCCGAACGCGGTTTGCAGGGGTTGGGGCTATCCGCCAATGGAGTGGAAACGTTATCGCTCTTGAGCCTTTTGCCCGAGCGATTAGGAGCCGTCCAGCTTCATGAGGAGTGCTCTGAACGCGGTCTGGATTTAGCAGCGGCCCTGGCGGAATGGGACCTTGTGCGGGAAGAGTATGGTTTGAAACTGGTTGAACAGGACTTCTCGGGAATTCGGCCCCTGGTTTGAGGCTGCGGTTGGGTAGCCTCTGTCTCCGTGCTGACCGTTAATTTTCGCCGGATCGAACTCCAAAAGCTCTATCCCCTAGCCATCAGCCGCGGCACGATGGCGACGTCCGAGAATTTATTCGTGGAAGTGAGCGATGGAGCCCATACGGGAATTGGCGAACTCTCGCCTGCAACCGGGTCTCAATGGACGGCCGAGCGAGGGCAGGCTCAGCTATCTCAGATCTTTTCGTCCGTTCAAAGTCTGCCGATTCACGACGTTTGGCAGGCGATGAAAGACGCGGAGGTCGATCCTCCGGCGATGGCGGCGCTTGATATCGCCCTTTGGGATCTTCTTGCCAAGCAAGCCAACATGCCGCTTTACCGAATGCTGGGGCTCAGCAAGAAGTCGGCCCCGACGAGCATGACCATCGGGATCAACCCGCCGGAGGTTACTCGTGAGCGTGTCCCGGACATTTTGCGACGCACGGGTGCGAAGTGCCTGAAGATCAAGTTGGGCTCCCCCGAAGGTCGCGATCACGACAAGGAGCACTTTATGGCGGCGGCGGAATCGGCGGCTCCGTTCGATGTGAAACTGCGCGTGGACGCCAATGGCGGATGGACGGTGGACGAAGCCAAAGAGATGATGGTTTGGCTAGCGGAGCGAGGCGTGGACTACGTGGAGCAGCCCCTAGTGGAGGGCGCAGAAGGAGATTTGCCTCGCATCTTTGAGAATCGTCCCTTGCCGATCTTTGTGGACGAATCTTGCCGCTTTAGTCAGGACATTCCGAAGTGGGCCCACACGGTGGACGGCGTGAATCTGAAGCTCATGAAGTGCGGCGGTATCACCGAAGCGGTGCGAATTGTGGCGACGGCCCGGGCATTTGGCCTCAAGACGATGATCGGATGCATGAGCGAGTCGTCTATTGCGATTGCCGCTGGCGCGGCGATTGGCGCCTTATTCGACCATATCGATTTGGATTCGCATTTGAACTTAAATCCCGATCCGACCGAAGGCGCGCCGATTGTGGACGGCATTATCGTCCCCACCGAAAACCCTGGACATGGAGCGAATCTGAAACATGCTTGAACGAGACCAGCCGCTGGCTATCTATATGCAAGGGGCCGTGACCTCGAATATCGGAAAGATGGGGTCGGGCATTTTGCGCTACTCGCCCCAGCCGATCGCCTGTGTGATCGACAGCGAGTACGCGGGACGAGACGTGGCGGAAGTGATGGACTCTCCGCGAAGCGCTCCGATCGTGGCGACGGTGGAAGAGGCGATTGGGCTGGGCGCGAAAGTGTTGGTGCTCGGAATCGCTCCCCAAGGTGGTCTGATTCCGGCCGAGTGGAATCCGGTGATCGATGAGGCGGTTGCTCAAGGTTTGAGCGTGGTGAATGGCCTTCACGATCTGTTGGCGCCGAAGTATCAGACTCTCCAGAACGGCCAGTGGATTTGGGATATTCGCGTTGAACCCGAAGGGATCGGGGTCGCCAGCGGCGCGGCTCGCCATTTGAAGAACAAACGCGTGCTGATGATTGGCACCGACATGGCGATCGGCAAGATGACGGCCGGTCTAGAGATTTACCGACGTCTGCGCGAACGAGGGGTCAGTACGGAGTTTGTGGCGACCGGACAGATCGGCATTACGGTTACCGGTAAGGGCATTCCCCTGGACGCGATTCGGGTGGACTACGCTTGCGGCGCGGTTGAGAAATCCGTTCTGGAAGCCTCCCGACCCACGCCCGACAGTTTGACCGAGGTGGTCATCGTGGAGGGTCAGGGCGCGCTTTGTCATCCGGGGAGTACGGCGAACCTACCTCTCTTGCGCGGAAGCCAGCCGACCCACCTGATTCTCTGCCACAAGGCGGGACAGACGCATTTGCAGAAGCAACCGGATATCGAAATTCCTCCGCTGGGGGATTACATCCGGCTTTATGAGGACCTCGCCTCCGCGGCGGGCGCGTTCCCTCGTCCGGTGACGATTGGGGTCGCGTTGAACACGTCTCACCTGGATGAGATTGAAGCGGCACGGGCGATGGCGCAGATCGAGCGGGAGATTGGGCTGATGGCGGTCGATCCGATTCGGTTTGGACCGGATCGGTTGGTTAACGCGTTGTGTCATTAACGGGCTCTGCCTGGCTTGGCGTGGCTCTGCTTGGCTTTGCGTCGCGTTGGGATTTGTTCGGTAGGAAACCGGTAGAAGTGTAGGAGCCATCTGTTTACAGGCGTGCCCAGAGCCGTGTGGAGGAGAGATAGAGGCGCTCTTCTATTGGCGCGTTCACGCCCGGGGGGACCGGCGCCTACACCTGCCGGTGGCCGGATGGTTGGGTCGTAGGTGGCCGTTGTTTACACTCGGCAAGCGCCACGGGCGAGACGCCCGTGGAAACCATGGTCGGGACGACCATGCTACATATGCCGACTCAATGTTCTCACCCACTTACGTTAAGGAAACGGACGGTTGAATTGCTTCAACGCTGCAAGCGTTGGGGAGGCGGTAGCGCTCGGTTGACGGTTGCGCTCAGCGCGGGACCCCGCCCGCGACTACAGCCCTGCGGGCTCCTTAAGGCGGTAACGCTCTGATCGCGCCACGGGCGAGACGCCCGTGGAAACCATGGTCGGGACGACCATGCTACGTATGCCACCTCAATGTTCTCTCCACCAAACATTAAGGAGGCGGGTGGTGGATAGCCTCAACACTGCGAGTATTGAGGAGTGGCGAGCGTGACGGGTTAGGACCAGAGGGTGGAGAGGGGGAGGGCGGTGATGTTTTTGGCGAGGGGCTCGACTTGGGTTCCGGTATAGAGGACGATGCCGTGCTTGAAGTTGCCCTCCGCCAATTCGCCTAGGTAGCGCAACCCTTCGGTTTCGCTGCCGTTTAGGGTCTTTGAGGCCTTAAGCTGGATGCCGATCACTGACCCGCCACGGGCCTCAAGTACGAAATCGACTTCGAGGTTTCGGACCGTTCTTAAGTGGTGCAGTTCGGGGCGGATATCGGAGAAACGGGCGAGTTTCTTAAGCTCCATCGCCACAAACGACTCGAGCACGGCGGCGAATTTGTCCCGGTCGCTCACCATGGCGGATTCGGAAATGTTTTCCAGTAAGCAAAGAAAGCCGGAATCTACGAGATAGGTTTTGGGGGTCTTGGTCAGCCTTGCTCCGTGGTTATTGGACCATGGCGGGACGCCTTGGGTGACAAAGATGGCCTTCAGCAGATCCAGGTAACGATGGAGGCTGGTGTTGGGGATGTTGGTATCGCGCGACAGGCTGGCAACATTCATGGTCGTTCCTGAACGGGAGGCGATGAGTTTGAGGATGCGGGGGACCTGACTGAGAGCGTCGATGTTGGCGATATCACGGACGTCTCGCTCGATCATCGTTCTCAGGTAGTCGTTAAACCAACGCTCACGACCGGAGGCGGATGGGCGCGTGGACGGTTCGGGGAAGCCGCCCCGAACGATCCGGCGCAGGATGTCCTCTTCGTCCACCGGCGCGACCTTCTTGGGGATGTCTCCTTCAAAGATCCTCTGTACGAAGTTCGTTTCCGCGCCTTCGACCTCGGCCTGCGAGAAAGGGAGGAGGTCGATGATGGCCATTCTTCCGGCGAGGGAATCGGCAATTTTGGGAAGGGCGAGGACGTTGGCGGAGCCGGTCAGTAGGTAACGACCGGGTTGGCGGTTCTCGTCCACCTTGAGCTTGAGAGGCAAGAAGATCTCGGGGACTCTTTGAACTTCATCCAGCACCAGGGGCTCGTCGTACGTCTCTAGAAATGCGAGCGGGTCCGATTTCGCTTCGGCGAGGTGTCGGGGATTGTCGAAAGTGATGTATCGACGCCCCTCTTCCGCGAATTGTTTAGCGAGGGTGCTCTTGCCGCATTGGCGGGGGCCGTGGATGAGAACGACGGGGGTGTCGCTCAAGGCCTCGCGAAGTTCTTGGGCAGCAAGTCTCTCAATCATTGGTAAAAATATTACCACCCTGTAGGAAATTTTTCTCCAAGAGATCGTGAATACAACAAAAGCGCCCCCAGGGGCGCTTTGAAAAGTTGGTTCCGACTTAGGTTAGCGGCGAGCGGCGACGAGGATCTTCAGCCACTTCTGCTGGCCAAGATAGTCCGTGGCGACGCCATTGTGACCTCGGCTGGAGTGAACGAAGTAGCCGTTGCCAAGATAGATCCCGGTGTGGCCGATCTTGTTACGCTTGTTCTCCCAGAAGTAGAGCCGATCGCCGGATTGGAGATCTTCCAGGCGGGTGATCTTTTGGCCGACCAGCGCTTGCTCGGCGGCGGTTCGGGGGAGATTCACCCCAACCATGCCGTAGAGCTTCTTTACGAATCCGCTACAGTCGATTCCATTCTTGATATCGTTGCCGCCCCAGACGTAGGGAGTTCCGATGAAGTTAAGCGAGTAGTTCGCCAACTCGGAACGGGAGCGAGATGAGCCCACCGACCCTCGGGTGGAAGCCATGGCAACCTCGGTCGAGACCTCGTAGGGGAGTTTGGCGACGGTGGTGGCGGGGACGAAGCCGTAGCGTCCGTTCTGAAGCAGCACGCGCATCCAGTTATCCTTGGGGGACGAACTGATGACGATGTACTCGTATTGCTTGACCTTGTAGTACACGTGGGACTTGGTCGACATGGACGAGTAGATCGGCGTGGCTTCCGTGACCTGACCGAGCTTGCCAAGAACCTTCTTTTCAGCGAAAGCGGACAGGGCGGCGGTCAGAGCCAGACAGATGGAGAATACGCGGAACAACTTCATAACCGATGGTTTTCTACCAAGATTATAGGCGAACTTGCACTCGTCTAAAGACCAGCTCCGACCATAGTTAACGCTTTTAGGATCGTTAAGCCGTCGGTCGAACCCAGGGTGTTCTTGGTCGCTCGCTCTGGATGAGGCATCAATCCGAGCACATTTCCTTTTACGTTGAGGACGCCGGCAATATTTTCCACTGAGCCGTTTGGATTAGCGTCGGCGGATTGGGTCCCGGCTTCATCGACGTATCGGAAGGCGATTTGTTCACCGTCTTGGAGCTTTTTGAGGGTGTCGGCATCGCAGACATAGCGGCCCTCACCATGGGCGACGGGAATGCGAATCACTTTATCGACGCCCTGAGTCCACATGCTCGTTCGGTTTTCGGCCCGCAAGTGGACATATTTGCAAACAAATTTCTGGCTCTCGTTCAGAAGGAGAGCTCCTGGGAGGAGGCCAGTTTCGCAGAGGACTTGGAAACCGTTGCAGACTCCGATCACCGGTCGGCCTTCTTCAGCGAACCGGGCAACTTCGGTCATGATGGGGGCACGGGCGGCCATGGCTCCGCAGCGAAGATAGTCGCCAAAGCTAAAGCCACCGGGGACGAAGACGGCGCCGAAGCCATCCAGCGAGGTCTCTTCGTACCAGACGTACTCGGCGCCTACGCCGATGTCATCTCGGAGCGAGTGGAAGGCGTCTTGATCGCAATTGGAGCCGGGAAAGCGGATGACGGCGACTTTCATGCGCCGACGGTCTCCTTGACCACTTCAAACCGGTAATCCTCGATGACGGGATTGGCGAGGAGCTTGTCGCACATTTCCTTGACGCGGGCCTCGTCGTAGTTTTCGAGCTTAAGTTCGATGAGTTTGCCGATTCGAGCTTCACTCAATTCGGTGTAGCCGAGCTTCTTGAGCGATCCTGCCACCGTACGGCCCGCAGAGTCGAGAAGGGAGGGCTTGAGGGTGACGTACACGCGCACGGTGGTCATACGGATATTTTGGCATATCGCCTATGCGGCGGCCCTAGGACGCGCCGCATAGGTCAGACGAGAATTAGGCCGATTCCCAGCGGAACTTCTTGAGATTGAGCTTCAGGGTCCGGGTACCGACCTTCTTGGCGGGGCTATTCCCTTTTTGGGTGTAGACCGGGAAGGAGCGGTAGAGAGTGTTTCGGCTTACGGAAAACGTATCATGGCCCCGGTAGCCGTTGAGCTGGGTGCGGTTCAGCTCGGGCACAACCTTCGCCTTGAGACTGCTGCCGGTCCAACTGAAGACGCCGGCTTTGCCATAGCTGCCATTTCCGGCGGATTGGGTAGCTACGATGACTTCGAGTTTCTTATCGCCATCGATGTCGGCGGCCCAGGCTCCGACGAGCGATCCGTCTCGATCCGCGCGGACGGTGCCTCGCTTTCCACCGGGAGCGACCACGGAGACCAAGTAGCTACCGATAGATCCGGACTCTTTCTTCCCTACCGTGACGTGGATCTTGGCACCCATGTACATCCAGGTTTTGGAATCGAAACCGGCGCTTTGGCTAAGCATCGCCAACGACAACACGCCGGCCAGGGCATACAGACGGTTACATCCTCGCATTTCTACAAGATAGCGCAAGGTGATGGCAGGTGCGTGTGGGACTTTTCGCGGGCATTGCGGCGTAGGTTCCGGGACTGCGGTGAGCCTTAACAATCTCGCCGGTAAACTTTCCTTCCTATGACTCTGAAACTGGGCCTGCCGAAGGGCAGTCTGCAGGAAGCGACGTTCTCGCTTTTCCAACGAGCAGGCTATTCCTTCCGGACCTCTTCTCGTTCCTATCAGCCGGTGGTGGACGATGAAGAGATTGAACCGATTCTTCTGCGCCCGCAAGAGATTCCTACTTACATTGCTCAAGGAATCATCGATGCGGGGCTGACCGGCGCCGACTGGATTGCGGATACCGGGGCTCATGTTCATGAAATTTGCGAACTTCGATACTCCAAGCTGACGAACAATCCGATCCGGATTGTAGTGGCGGTGCATAACGACAGCCCGATTCAGACGGTGAAGGACTTGGAGGGTAAGCGGATTGCCACTGAGTATGTGCGGCTGGCGACGCGGCACTTGGAAGAGAACGGCGTGAAGGCGGACGTGGAGTTTAGCTGGGGCGCTTGCGAGGTCAAGGTTCCTCAACTGGTGGACGCGATTGTGGTGAACACGGAGACGGGTTCCAGCCTGCGCGCGCATAACTTGAGAATCATTGAGACGCTGCTAACGTCGACGACGCGGTTCGTTTGCAACGAAGCGGCTTGGTCGGATGAGTGGAAGCGGACAAAGTTGGAGTCCTTGGAGATTCTGCTGACCGGGGCGATGAACGCTTCGAAGCTGGTGGGGCTGAAGATGAATCTGCCTAAAGATTCTCAGGACGAGATCTTGGGAATTCTGCCTGCACTGCACGATCCTACGCTCTCACCGTTGAGCGACTCTAATTGGGTGGCGGCGGAAGTTATTTTGGAGGAAAAGCAGGTTCGTGACCTGATTCCCAAGCTGAAACGAGCGGGTGCGACCGGCTTGGTCGAATACCCGCTCAACAAGGTTATCTACTAAGCGTCTTTTGTTTAGTGAGGAAGGGCGGCGGCCAAGAGGTTGCCGCCCGTTTTCTTGGGCGCATTGCTCTGCTCAAACATGTTGTAGAGCGCTTTACCCTGGTCATCCAGCTTCTTGGGATCAGCGGACGCGGCGAGGAACCACTTGGCGTCGGTTTGTTTATAGCCGTACTTCTCCACGAGGGTCTTTTCGATTCCAGGCATGTGCATGGCGCCGTAGAAGATGCCAATCGACTTGGGCGGGTTTTCCTTCTTCACGGTTTTGTCGAAGACTTCGAGCGCAGCATCATTTCGGGCATGAAGGATGACGTCCTGGGTCGTGCTGTCCAGACCAGGGGTTTCGCCCGCGGCGACCTTCTTTACGATGATGAGCTTCAGGGCCTCTTTCACGCCGGGGGTGGCGGTGGAAAGCATGGTGGTGAGCATTCCGGCCATGGGCGAATTGGGGTCGAGGAGTTGCTTGACGGTATCGAAGCCGGTGGGTTTGCCGCCTCCCTTCTCTTTATTGATCCGGTCCAGATCGTCCATGGACAGGTCGCTGTTTACCCATCCTGGTCGGTCGTATTTGATTTCGGTGAGCTGAAACTCTAGACCGAGGGCGTCGCTGAGGACCTTGTAGATGGGCTTGGGCGCGTTGGCGTCGGTCTTGGCGGGCGGTGGAGTCTTGGGAGCGTTTTTGCCCGGGCGGACGCCTTCGAAGAGGACCGTGTCTTGGGAATCCAGCAAGGTCTGAATGTCTTTGTAGTACTGCTTGTTTCCGACGTGCATCGCCCCGACCAGCCAGACGTCCGGCTTTCCTTCGGCGGTGAATTTGTGGGCGCCGGTTCGCATCTCCACGACGCCGGTGGGCGTGGTAGTGGACTGCATGTAGCCATTGGCGGGCGGGGTTACTTGGCCGACGAGCAGTGCGGCGATGAACTGACTAATCATAAAGGGGAAAGCCTCCGGTGTAACTGTACGGGCAATCGTTACTAACTGTCGCCGCAATGTACAGAAATCTATCGGAGGCTTTTTCTTTTAGGGCTTACGCGCCGAGGCGATCCGTTCCGACATAGGAGCGAAGCACTTCGGGAAGAAGGACGGTTCCGTCGGGTTGCTGGAAGGATTCGACAATAGCGCTGAAGAGACGGGGGCAGGCGAGGCCACTGCCGTTCAGGATGTGCACATGTTCGGGTTTGGCGCCTTGCTCACGACGGAAGCGGATGTTTGCTCGGCGGGCTTGATAGGCTTCGAAGTTGGTGCAACTGGAGATTTCCAGATAGCGATCCACGCCAGGGGACCAGACTTCCAGGTCATAGCATTTGCTACCCTTTGCGCCGATATCGCCGGTGCAGAGTTCGACGATTCGGTAATGAAGCCCTAGGGATTGGAGAACGCTTTCCGCGTCTTTGACCAATAGTTCAAGTTCTGCGTAGCTATCTTCTGGCTTGGTGAACTTGACAAGCTCGACTTTGTCGAACTGATGGATTCTTAGGAGGCCACGGGTGTCTTTGCCTGCCGCACCCGCCTCCTTTCGGAAGCACCCACTAAAAGCGGCGAGGTTGACGGTGAGATCGGCGGCATCGAGGATTTCGTCTCGGTAAAGGTTGGTGACGGGGACCTCGGCGGTGGGGATCAGATAGAGGTCGTCATCGACTTTGTAGAGGTCCTCTTCGAACTTGGGCAGGTTGCCGGTTCCGATGAGGGAGGCACGGTTGACGATGAAGGGGGGATAGATCTCACGGTAGCCATTCCTCAGGGTTTGATGATCGACCATGAAATTGAAGAGGGCGCGTTGGAGCCGAGCACCTTGTCCGGTGTAAACGGCGAATCCGCTACCCGTGATCTTCGCGCCTCGGGGGAGGTCGAGAAGTTGGAGGTTCTCGGCAATTTCCCAGTGGGGCTTGGGGGCATCGGCGAACTCAGGTTTGGCTCCCCACTCTCGAACAAAGACATTTTCATTCTCTGTTTCCCCGTCAGGGGTGGAGGCATGGGGGAGGTTTGGGAATTGGAGTTCGATGGATTTGAGATCCGTTTCGAGGTTGCGCTCTTGGGCTTCTAGCTCGGCGATGGCTTTCTTGAGGTCGGCGGTTTGAGCCTTGGCGGCTTCGGCTTCGTCTTTTTTGCCCTGGCCAATGAGCTGACCGATGGATTTGCTGATGCGATTGGATTCGGCCTTCTTCTCGTCGAGGTGGGTGGTGGCGGTTCGCCAGGCCTGATCGACGGTCAGGAACTCGTCGACGATTGAGGCGTCCATATGCTTGCGGGCAATTCCGGCTCTGACAAAGTCCGGATCACGTCGGATCAAATCGCGGTCGAGCATCGCCCATTTGTACCCGGCGAAATGTGCCGAGACGGATATTCACCCGTAGAATAAGGCTCATGCGACAGAAATGGGCGCATAGTGAACAAAGAGGTGTTACTCGGATTATGAAGAGAGAGAGAATCGCACTTATCGTTGCCGGCGTCCTGGCGTTGTCCGCCATTGGAGCGACTCAGATCAAAGAGATCATTAAGATCGTGGGCGTGGGGGCGGCAGTGAAGCAGTTTGGTCCGCAGATCAACTCCGCGATCAATAAGCTGGCGAATCACAAGGACACGACCACGCGAGCGACAAAGGTGGTTCCGATCATCAGCGCGGGCATCAATAGCCGCAAGGCCATCGGCGCGGCCCAGGTGATGGGTCCAAAGTCCCTTGTCGACAAGGTCCAGGCGGTGGCTCAGCTTGACCAAGACTTATTTGGCCGGGAGATTAAGATCCGTGCGATGATCCCGGTGGAAAGTCAGGACGTGATTAAGAACATCCGCAAGGTCGATGGAGTTGGAATCAGCGGCATCGTCGACCTGAAGCTGTAGGTCTCCCGTGATTGCGGCCCGGCCCTGGCCGGGCCTTTTTGCTTGAAAATGGGCTTAGCCAGAGGTCCCGTTTGCCCGCCTTTTCGCCTCGTGAGGGTATTTCTTGCGGTTTGCATGTGCATAATACAAGGAGGTTAGGTTCGCCTAACTTACCAAAACGCAGGATGCGAGCCTGAGAAGTTCTGCCCCTAGGCTGGGGAGTTGGCGACTCATAGGAAACTCAAGGAAGTTGTGAGTAACCACCCTCAAGCGAAGAGGACGAACGCTTCAGCAAGCCTCCTGACGGATTGGACAACCAAACCACAAAGGAGTAATGGAATTGAAGCGAACTGCTAAATACGCACTCACGCTCGTTCTTGGCGCCGCCGTCGTTATGCCGGCCGTCGCTCAGGACAACTTCCCGGATGTTCCCGAGAACCACTGGGCTTACAAAGAACTCGCTCGCCTGAAGGCGGAGGGTCTGCTCGTTGGCTACCCCGACGGTCTTTTCCGCGGTGGCCGCCCGGCTTCCCGATACGAAATGGCGGTTGCCATCCACGCCGCTTGGGCCAACCTCAAGGGCATCACCGACGGTCTTAAGGGCCAGATCGATGACATCATGAAGCGAATCGACGGTGTTCCTTCCAAGGAAGACCTCGACAACCTCAAGGCTGCTATCGACGCTCTTCAGAACCAGGTCAAGGTTAACACCGACGACATCGCCGCTCTGCGACGACTGATCGACGAGTTCCGCGGCGAGCTCACGAAGCTCGGCGCCGACGTCGACCAGATGAAGAAGGACATCGCTGGCCTGGACGCTCGCGTCACGGCTCTTGAGAAGTCCAAGCTTCCGTTCGACGTTCACGGTGACCTCAACCTCTTCGCCGTTGGCGGCTACAGTGGCCACGATGACGAGTTCGGCGTTTCCGTCGACGGTCGACCTCTCGGCTACGGCCGAGGCGACTACAGCGGTCAGCCGGTTGGCATCACTCGAGACCTGACGGTTCTCCACGAGGGCGCCCTGAAGCTCGACAGCAACAACGAGTCCGGACCGAAGTTCCACGCGACCTTCGTCTTCGGCAACATGCTCGGCGAGGGCGACAGCTCCACTCCGGGCAGCGGCTTCGGCACTCAGTCGACCGTCAATTCCTTCGAGCCGTTCGGTGAAGGCGCTTCTTCTTGGTATGCCCAAGAGTTCTATGTCGACTTCGACACCTCGGTTGCTAGCCTCGGCTTCAACGCGAAGGTCGGTCGAGTTGGCTACAAGATCAGCCCAATGCTCTTCGAGCGAGAAGATACGACTCCGTACTTCAACAACGAGCGATGGGACAACGGCGAGTGGATGTTCGACGGCGCGATCCTTGGCTTCCGCTTCGGCAGCGCCAAGCTGAACGTCTTCGGCGGCCGCAACAGCGCCCGAACCGGTACCAACGGCGTCGAGCTTCAGCCGATGTACGCTGGCCTTGCCTCCCCGTTCCTTCCGGTCTTCGGAAGCACGGACGGCGACCTTCGAATCGACCAGACTCTGGGCGCTCACCTGCAACTGCCTCTGGGCGACAAGGGCCAGATCAACCTGGCTTACCTGTTTCTCGACAGCAACGAAGTTGGAACCAACGGAAGCTCTGCGGCCGAGCCGTTCAACCGCGTTGCCGTCTACGGTGGCGACGTCAACTATAAGTTGTTTGGTAACCTCGAGTTCTACGGTGGCTACGGTAAGAGCGATCTCATGTACAACACTGACTCCGTCATGGACGAGGATAACTCGGCATGGTGGGCAGGCTTGAAGTACGGCGGAAAGAACGACAAGTGGGGCCTTGGCGCGGGTTACCGCAGCATCGATCCTCTCTATGCCGCTCCTGGCGCATGGGGCCGAATCGGTACCCTTTGGAACCCGACCGACATCGAAGGCTTCCACGTTGGTGGCTGGCTCAAGCTCAGCGACAACCTGAAGCTCTCTGCTAAGGGCGAGTTCTATCGCGGTCGGGACACTGACAACTCGATTCTCACCCACGACGACAAGGTCACTCGAATCCAAGCCGGACTCGACTACATGCTGTCGTCTTCTTCTAGCCTCTCGCTGGGCTTCGAGAATGCTGGTTGGGACTTCGACGGTAATGCCAAGCCTCGACAGACTTGGTACACCCTCGGCTTCAACTTCGGCCTTGGCAGCAACACCAACCTTCGGTTGTTCTGGCAAGTCTCCGACACGAAGGCCGATGGCGCGAGCGCATTTGCATTCAACGGACAAGAGCGAGCTCGCGGTGGCCTGATCGGCACCCAGCTCAGCGTCAAGTTCTAATTTAGAACAAGGCGCAAGGGGTCAGAGCTTCGGCTCTGACCCCTTTTTTGTTACGGAAGGTTGGCCATTTGGAGGTATCCATTCTATGGGTTACTGGAGTATTATTGTGCAGATGAGTACTATCATTAAGGCTCTCCGTATGGCGAGTTCGTCTCTTTTGATGACGGCTATTGTATCATCTGCAATGGCTACTTACACAAATAAACCTGTATCTATCTTATTAAAGTCTAATGGCGAGGTTGTTGTTGTTTCACATCTCCAGTCTAATGGCACCGATGCAATTTCTGACAAGGCGAGTGTGATGTGGTTTAGTTCGACAGGAGTCCTCACATACTCCCGTGACTACAACTACGTCATTCCAATGGCCGCAGGTCTTGATTCACAGGATGCCGTCTATTTTGCAGGAAGCTATCAGGGCAACCAATTCTTTGTAGCAAGGCGACTGGGCTCAGGAAGCTCTGGAGCGTGGGAGAAGACTTGGTCAGGAAACGGCGGAACTGCGACCATCTCTGATTTGGCCGTGGGAACACAGCAAAGCGTGTTAGTTTGTGGTTACGCTTGGGACGGTACGAAATATGATTCCTATGCAAGAAGATATCCTCTGTCTGGTCTCAGCCCGACAATTGCTACGGACTCCACCTCCTATTCTTCAAAATGGACAGACGTTGCCTGTGATACAAGCCATCGAATTGTGGTAGCAGGCACAGAAAAGGACTCTTCTGGAGTTTCCAAAGCTGTCGCTTACAAATTTGATTCGAGCGGATCCGTGACAAGTTCCCTTCAGCAAGGAGCGGATGTCCATGAGGTGGAACTCTTTATCGATTCTTCCAATCGCTACTATCTCTCTTACAACTACACGTATGACGATGGCGGAGTAGATCGTGAGGCTGTCTGTGCACAAAAACTTGGCACTGGCGGATTTAGTTCTGCTTGGAGTACCACTTTTGATACTGTCTTCTCACCCCCTGAATCACTTCAAATGGCATTGGACCCATCGGGGAACGTCGCAATCTGCACCACCGTCCCCGGTAGTTGGCAATCGACTCTTACTCGCCTGGATACCTCCGGAACAGTCGAATGGCAAACAACCACCGCTTATGAGGTATTCGCGATGGGCTTTAATTCTGCAGGATCACTATATACCGTTTGGGATGCACCATCTTCCTTCGATTCTGTGTGGGACTCTACCGGCACGGTCACTGACGTAGGCGTGACTACCGGAGACAGCTATCGTAAGCTTAAGAATGTTTACATTTCGGCATCTGCATCAGGCACAGCTTACAGCGGAGTCTACGTAATTAGCGAGATAACCGGAGGAGCAAATCAAGGCAAATTCTTGATCGAGACCCCAAGCTGGAACGTGATTCAATAGAACCTAGGAGGACGTTGACTCCACAAATTTGACAAGCCGGAGCAGTTCCTGCATAAGTTGGACGAACTGCTCTGGAGTTAGCGCTTGGGAACCATCGCTAAGGGCTTTCTTAGGGTTGGGGTGCATCTCGATCATGACGCCATCGGCTCCCGCCACCACCGCCGCTTTAGCCATGGGAGCGACATAGCGCGCCACGCCGGTGCCATGGGAAGGATCAATGATCACGGGGAGATGCGTATATTCTTTGAGGACAGGCACGATGGAGAGGTCCAGCGTATTGCGCGTGTAGCTACGATCTAGGGGCATGACGCCGCGCTCGCAGAGAATGACATTCGGATTGCCTTGGCTCAAAACGTACTCGGCCGCGAGCAAGAATTCGTCAATCGTTGCGCTGGGACCCCGTTTGAGAAACACGGGCTTGCCGCTCTTCCCCGCTTCAATCAACAAGGGGAAATTTTGCATGGAGCGAGCGCCGATTTGAAGAATGTCCACGTACTTTGCGACCAAGGGGACCATATCTCCGCTCATGACTTCTGAGATGGTGACGAGCCCCGTTTCATCGCCGACCTGCTTCATGATCTTTAGGCCCTCCTCTTGCAGTCCTTGGAACGCGTAGGGAGAGGTACGAGGTTTGAATGCTCCCCCGCGTAGGACCGTAGCGCCGGCCTCTTTCACCAGGTTGGCGGCCTGGGAGAACTGTTCGTACGACTCGATGGAGCACGGTCCGCCCATGACGACGAAGTGGCTCTCTCCAATCTTCACCCCCTTGACCTCGACAATGGTCTTTTCGCGATGAAACTCTATGGAGGCGAGTTTGTAAGGGCGAGAAGTCTGCGTGATCTTGTTAACGCCTTCCAACGCGCCGATTACAGACTCGAGCGTGCTTCGAAGGTCGCTGCCGATAGCAGACGGAATGCCAATTGCCGTGCGGTCTTCGCCGGGCATCACCAGGGTTTGGAGCCCATGGACGGTAATGGCTTCGACGACGGCGTCGATTTGTTCTTGGGTCGCCCCGAGCTGCATCGTGATGATCATGGAGGGAGTAAGGTTACCCGCCGTCTTTTAGTGGCTAAGCAATGCCCAGATCGGCATCCTGGTCCGATAGGCCGAACCGCTCACGGGCAGCGCTTACATATTTCTCACGCTGATCGGCGGTGAGAGTTCGCCACGTTAGAAATTGCTTTCGGAGATTGGCCAAGAAGCGTCCATTTACGGTCACCCAATTGTCAACTTCTCCGCTCACCCGGGTCAAGACAAGGTCGAGAAGGTAAACGCCCTTCACTTGTCCGGGCGAGGCGATCAGCAAAACCTCTTGGGCAACGCCCAAATCGTAGGGGGCCAACCACGCCGACGTCTTGACCATAAAGACACCTCCCTCTTCCGCCTTCATGGAGGTGTCGCTGGTGACAAAGTCGCCGATGGTATAGCCTTCATAGGCCTGAAGCCATTCACCCAAGAATTCCACCAAGGGAGCGGCTTCTACCTCCGACACGCTGAAGGGGAGAGGGAGTTTCCAAACGTCGCCTTCGGGCTCGGATTCAAACGCTTCTTCGGACTGAGCAGGGGCGGCGATTTGACTTGCCTTGCGGGCGGGGTAGATAGTGGAAGCGATGACCGTTCCCATCACAAGACCAGCGGACAGTACAGCCGAGCTTGAGGAGAAGTTTAGATAAAGGTTCGGCAGAATGCCGGTGGCAACGATGATCTTGGCCGCGAATTGGGCGACAAAGTAACCGAAGACGGCCCCCAAAACTCCGTACACCAAGGACTCGGCAAAGAAGAGCATTGCGATGTGATTGGGGGCAAGGCCGATGGAACTGAAGATCGATATTTCCTTCGTGCGTTCGTAGACGCTGGCGATCATGGTATTCAACACAAAGACAGCGGCGATGATCAACTGGATCAGCACCAACCCCAAGCCGCTTCCCTTGGTGCTTTGCAGGACACTGAACTGTCGCACCTCCAAGTCTCCTCCCCTCGATTTAGGCACTCCCGCGTAGAGGTTGAGGCGCAGGCGAGGCATGAGACGGGTCAGAGCGGTGCGGGTTGCGCTGGGGTCCTTGAATCCGACGGCAATCGTTCTCAGATCGGCGCCGGATGCGAGCGAGGTTTCTGCAGGAACAAGGAAACATGCCGCCGGGTCCAGGCGCAGGAAGCTACGAAATGCCTGATTCGCGGTTCCGCTGTCCGACTGAAGCTGTTTCGAAAGCGAAAAGTCAGCGGCGAGGATTCCATCACCGTCCAGATCTTGGATTCCACGGAGATAGCCGGGATCTAGCAGACCAATTACGGTGTAGTCGTTGCCCCCAAATTTCACTTTGGCCTTGCCAACGTCACTTGCCTCTACACGGAGTTTTTCGGCGAGGCTCTGCGGCAAAATCATGACGTATTTATCTCCCGGACGGAACCACCGACCGCCGGGGAGCAACGCATCTTGAGGGCGGGTGATTTGCGATTCCGTGGGGTCGAACCCCACCATGGCGCGGACCTCGGCCACGTTTGCGGCACGTTGGAGAGTGAGAACTCCGGTATCGCCGATATCCGCTCCGTAGTAAGTCGTCCGACGGGCGATTTGGCCGGATCCCGAGAATTCATTCGCCAATTGGCGATAGGTTGCGCTTTGAAGGGGCTCAAGGCCCGGATTGCGGATCAACATTCCGGAATAGCGGGCGGGATTGTCCGATGGAAGCTCTTTTACTTCCAGATCTGGGACGATGGAAGTGAAGCTGAGGACGATGAACGTCATGACAACCAGGGTCAGCGTCGTCAGGAAGGTTCGGGCTTTGCGTCGTCGCATGTTGCTCACGCCCAAGTTGAACGCGGCCATAGCAACGCTACCCCGACGGATATCGACTTCATGAACGCCGCTCTCAAGCTGCTTGAGAGCTTTAAGCGAGCTTTCGAACTTGCCCAGGATGAAGAAGATAACAATGATGCTGAGCGCGCCCATGACGAAGGCGATGAAGATCATCATGGGGTTCGTGACAATTTCGAACGCGGGATGAATGAGGCGCAGCAATAGGAAGGAGGCGATGAAGATGGCGATGCCGGTGGCCAACTGCTTCGTGAGCGCTCGATGGGCAAAGAAGAGGCGCTCGATAAAGTAGCTGAAGGGGATGATGAGGAAAAGGTAGAAGATGACGCCGTTTACGACGTCGCCGGTGGTCTTGGCAACGATAGGGTGGGCGCGAAGCGCGTAGCCCCATGCGGCGCGACTGTGCTTCTCCGCCGAACTCCAGTCTTTACGCGCGTTGGCCGCCTCAGCTTGGGCAATCTCGTCCTTGACCTGATTCTGAAGCTCCTGGATGCTGGCGCTAATGATTCGATACTTGCGGAATTCTTTGAGCCGCGCTTCATTGATGGCCCAAATATCCTTGGCGGTATTGAGCGCGACATCGGGAAATCTGCCGCCAAGCGCCAGGCCCGATCGATCACCTGGCTTGGCTTCTCCACCTGGGATGAGATAGCCTTTCCCTGCTTCGTCTTGAGGCGTGGAGTTCGACAGGATGAGACGGTACTCCCCCATTCCCGAACCAAAAAGAACCTTGAATCTGGCCCCGGGCGGCATAAAAAGGCAGCAAGTGTCATCGACCTCCGGACTCAGTCGCATGTCTTCAAAAGCGACGAAGAAGCCGAAGTATTGGGGATCGCCATTCGTTTTGGCGTCCATGATGAACCCGCCCATAAAAGTGCGGAGGTCTTGCGGATCGATCAAATTGTAAAAGTCTACAGATCGACACTTGAATACAACGATGGGAGCAGACCGGGTGGTGGTCTTGAGCTCAAACATGATGGGATAGCTCCGCTCACCGGAGACGCCAAAATCTGCCGCATGATCGATATCGCCCGTGATAGGATCTAGGCGAAAGGCGGAGAGCATGGTTTCCCACTTTTTCTCCATGGTCGCATAGGAATTGCTCAAAGCCAGGCCTGGAAAACTATACAAAGCCTGTTTCCCTTCCACCTTTTGAACCAGGGGACCGCGGACTCCCATGAGCGTCTTTTGCCAACTGTTGGAGACGGCAATGGCGTCGGTTACCCGAACGTCCGGCACAAAACTTTTGGCAGGATCATAGACGGCGACGTAGCCGCTTACGGTAGCAAACCCTCCGGTGAGCCGCATGCGAGAAGGCGTTCTGACATCGAGGGGGACTTTGTAGTCTCCATCCGCACCGCGATCTGTGGTGTCGTTGAGCGCGTGGTGGAGCATGGCCACCAGGGTCTTGGTTTGGGCGGCGATGTTGGAGACGTTGACCTTATCGACGGTATCGAACGGGGTGTCGATTCGATCACGGGCGTCCTCCACCGTGGCAAAGGTCAAGGCGTTGTAGCCGCCGAGCAACATTGGCTCACAATCAAGAGCGAAGCGCCCGGGAATATTGTTTTTCCAGGTGCGGTTGTCGCTGTTGTTAACGGCGTCGGTGAGGAGGAGTCGGGCCGATTGTGCATTGAGCACGGGGGCCAACACATCGGCGTGCTTCCTGAGCAAACGGGAGAAGTTGACGACGGGATCCCTGACTTCGTCTCGGTACTCGTAGAACCAGCCGCGGCCATTCGATGCGAGGGAGGCGCTACCGGAACTGAGATCGATGGTGGTGGCGAGAAGGAGCGGCTGCGGGTCTTTATCGAGCCGCCGCTCTATAAACTCGCGCGCGCCCTGCAGGCCCAAACCATGGGCACCTGACAGCATGAAGGTGATGGGGCGGCGATGGGGGGTCTTTCGCCAAATCTCGGCCAGTTCAAGGAGGGCCGCGATGGATGTGGTCCCTTCTGCACCGGGTGCAAGCGCAGGGACGACACTCATGGCATCCGCATTTGCGGCGATGAGAACGCGTTCCTCTGAGGCAGAAGAATCCGTGCCCGGGAGGTCGGCGAGAAGGTTTTCGCTTGTCTTAGAAACCCAGTCTTGGCGGCACTTGAGGTTTACCGATTGGTTGGCAAAGGCAGCGTTAAGGACCGGACCCGCTTTGTCTAGCGGTAAGTAAAAACGAGGCATGCTCACGGGCGTGGAACCGAATTTCTGTTCGGCCTCGCTCCGGGTAGTGCGGGTCGGTTCCAGGAAGACGATGGCTCTCGCCCCGAGACTTGCCGCATTGCGCCACCGGGCGCCGGTATTAAATTCAAGGAGGACGATGGAACCCTTGATGGACTTTCCGTTTAAGTCCTCCATCGAACCGTTTCCACCGTAGACGATGGGTCCGGTGACGTCGCACGTGGAAGTGCGGACCAGGTTCGGCCACATCGGATAGATAGTTATCTTTTCTGAGTTTACGGTGAGGGTGCCGAGGGCGTCAGGATCTGGAACGGTCACCTTGAACGGCTCTCGACGTAGATTCGTCAGGCCGAGGGCGGCGAAGCGTTTGGCTACCTCGTCAAAGGTCTTTTTCTCGCCTTCACTTCCGGCCAGACGACTGCCATAGGAGGAGAACGTGTCAACGACCTCTTTGATTCTCTGGACTTGGACCTGGCTGGTCAGCGAACGGTAGGTGGCTTGAACTTGGGCATCAGTCGACGGACCGGCATCGGCGCCGGACGCGGGGCCTCGGCATCCAACAATGACAACGCCGAGAATCGAAAGCAGACACAGGCGAGTGGGCCAGGTCACCTTATGAGGATACGACGGAGGGAGCGGAGACTCCTTTTAGAAGATGCTCCAAATGTATTTATCTGGGTCGCGAATGACGCCTTGCCATTTTTCTTGGACATCACAGCCCGCGCTGAGGCTTCCCGCCGGGATAGAAGACGCGCTTCCATCCAACCGGATGAGGTTCACTCGCCCATCGTGCCATGGCCATGCCGAACCATAGACAAAGGGGGAATCCTGATCGTTGGTCCAACCTTCGCTGGGTGCAAAGACTTCAGCGCCGGGAGCGACGGAGAAGGTATCCCGCTTAATGCCGTTTTCGATCGTGAATCGACATGGAGGAACCACTAACCATGAGCCCCCACCGAAGGGAGTGCCGTTCTCCGTCCTTCCCCAGACGGTGTCCACGAAAAGCAGCGTCTTCGAAGGTTCGCTGAGCGCCGATCCGGATTTAGGGTCGGAGATCCAGGCGCCGCTGGCAGCTTGGTAGACGGGGGCGAGGTAGACGAAGTTATAGCCCGAGTTGACCCTGAGCGAAGCGCTGTAATACTTTGAGTACGCATCACCCGGAACGAGGTCTTGATCAAACGATGACTCGGTGGATGGCCGGGACCCGTAGTCGCTGGGACAATTGAAAATTGAGAACGATCTCGCGTAGGGGAGGGTCAACTGGACCCAAGTGCGGTCGTTTGAAGAATTGGCGGGCGCGGCAGGCTGGTGATTGACCGGCATCATGCGGTCGTCCCAGTCTGCGACATAGAGACTTGTGGCCACGTGCAGTTGCTTGAAGTTCGAGAGACACGCCGTTCGCTTAGCCGATGCTCTAGCCATGCGGAAGACAGGGAACAACAGGCCTGCCAAGATCGTAATAATGGCAAGCACGATAAGCAACTCCGGCAACGTAAACGCAAGTTTCTTACGTGTCACAATAAACTCGAAATCATTTTATTATAGCAATTCGTCTCTCATCTGGCAATGAATATACGTCGACGGCTCCGCTAACGGCGAAACCCTGGCCTTCATACCAGGGGGAAAGGATCTCATCGCACTGCAACGTGACGGGCTTACCTTCTTTATAGGCCTCTTTCACCACTTCTTCTACGATGGCTTTGCCCAGACCTTGACCACGGGCGGCCGGCCGGACGCATAAATTGAAAAGTCCGTGGATTTCATCGTCCCTGGCTACCATCACGGCAGCAGTGAGGTCTCCCCGAATAGACAACGAGTAAAGGTCTAGTTCGGTGGCCGCGAGGGTGGATTCGGCAACGCGCCTTCTGAAATCATGGGGATGGCGACCGAAGAATATTCCCGCCATGAAGGTTGCCACGATTTCACGTTCGTGCAGGTTCTCGGCTCGCTCCAGCGCCACGCCGAGTCCGGTTGGCTTAGCATCGAACAGCATTTGGCGGAGGCCGTAGTTTCTTCTAAACCCGGCACGGACCAAGAGCTCATCTCGGAGAGATTGATCGTTTGGTTTATCTCCGGGTAGGGAGTAAACGTTGAATACCCCCTGGCTGACGGCCAGTTCGGCAAGGCGGTGCGCGACCCAGGGGTCGAGTTGAAGATTGGCGGCAAAGTTACAAATGGGGTGATTGAATGCACCCAGGCACGCCTCGAAACCTGGTTCGTGGATGCATTGACTACCCGGAGTGGCGCGGCCCAGCGCAAAGTAGGTTTTGTGCAGGTTGCGCGAAGCCGCTTGCGAGTAGTCGATGGTCATAAAATGCGACTCCAAAACAGTCCAACGCCGACCTTTCCAGCAGCGCCAACAACACCCAAGGATAGACCGTTTGAGATGCGACCGCCTACAAAAATTTGTGGACCTCGGGGGGTTAAGAGGCCGGTGGCGCAAAAATCTCCCTTGCGATTAGACTTCCAGAGATCGATCCCCACGCCAATATCGAAGCCGCTGGAAGTGCTCGCTTGGACGCCTATCCGCAAGGTGGGAACATAGATTCTTCGGGGAGCGGCGTAGGCTTTTCCTTGAAACTCTTCTTGAAAATAGTTCGCCACTTCTTTGAGGATGCGAGATTGGACGAAGATGCCACCATAGTGCCCTGTATCCAGCCAGAGGACTTGCGGAGATTGGAAGGCTTCAATGAGCGCCTGGGTTGAGGCTCGCGGAATTACAGTATCAAATCGGCCCCCGATGATGAATGCCGAGTCGTTTCTTCGACTTCCCAAGTAAGTCAGGGGTTCCACGGGAGCGAGTTCGGCGCGGAGGCGCTCGACGGTGTAGCCCTGTCTTCTCAGAGAGTCTCGCGCTTCTACCACGCGCGAACTGGTCCACATAATTTGGGCCAAATCCGCTCCGCCCAACACAAAAGCAGCGCGAGAGAATCTGGACTCGACGCCGTAGGACAATGCGGAAACGAGCGCTCCGAGGCTCGTTCCGGCGACGCCAATCTTGGAACTATCGAACTCCGGCCGAGTGATCAGGAAATCAACTGTCCGCTTTACGTCCATCGCGGCCTGGGTCATGGTGGCGCGGAGGTCATCGGGATTTGGTCGGATCGCTAGTTCACCTGACCGATAGCCCGGTGGCGTTCGGGTTAGGTGATATGGGAGCGGAACAATGACGGCAGCGATTCCACGTCCGGTTAACTGGTCAGCCAGAGCTCGCTCGACCTTTAGGTCGCGGGCTCCCCAGTAGTGAAGAATGACCACCACGGGAACTGGGCCACGGCGTTCTTTGGGAACAAAAATCCGCAGATCGACTGTGTTATTGGCGGGATAGGGGCTTGTATAGGCGCTTGGGAAAGCGACTCCGTACTCGTCACTCGTGTCAGTTGAACCTGTTTCACGCCAATTTTCAAAGGAAATGGAGGGGAGGGGGCTCCTCAGGTCAGGAGGGGAACCCGCCTGTGCTCTCGCCGGTTGAACAAGAAAAGCAGCGAGCCCAATGAGGCAGATGCCACACCGCACCCAACGAGATTGAGCCCGTGTCAGAAAATTCACCTTTACGTTTTACACCGCGAAGAGCCCAAGCGGGGACTTAACGTCAGACCTTTCGTGCCGGTACACTCGCCCCCAGCAGGATGATCCCAATTCGCGATAACCGGCTTGACCGCTACGTGCCCATCGTCACGTGGACCCTCATCGCGTTGAACTGCATCCTTTTTATTTGGGATCGACAGGGTCATGTTTTTGGAACCAACGTGGTCTTTGGCGACTTGATGATGCGGCCCCAAGAGGTCGTTCAAGCCCTACGGGAGCCCAGCAACTCGTTTCCGTTGGTAACCGTGTTTACCAGTTTGTTTTTGCACGGAAATCTCGTTCACCTCTTGGGAAACATGATTTTCTTGTTGGTTTTCGGAGGGGCGGTGGAATCGGCGTTCGGACCGATTCGATTCATGCTGTACTACCTTTTCTGGGGATTGGCGGCTTCGGCGACGCACATTTTTGTCGATCCACATTCCATGACTCCGACTTTGGGGGCATCGGGGGCGATCGGCGGAGTTTTGGGGTGTTATTTTCTTCTCTTCCCGGCCCAAAAGATCGAAATCTGGATTCCTTTCCTTTTCAGCTTCGCGGTGGTGAGCGCGTGGGTCTTGCTGGGAATTTGGTTTCTTTACCAAATATTCATTCCTCAGGCAGGGGTTGCCAACTGGGCGCACGCGGGAGGATTTTTGGCCGGAATGCTCACCGTTCTCGTCGCGGGCGGACGAACCAAGGTGCTGGCGAGCAGCAATGCGGGGACCGATTTCGAGTTCGACTAACTGAATCTGCCCTAGGCCGAGCGATGAACACGCGAGCGTTGGGGCTACAATCCCACTGGCATTTCCTATGAACCGACCCGCCATCCCCATTTGGCTTCTGCCTTGTATCGCCCTCACGGCCCTTGCTTCCGGCTACTCGATCTTGAAGCGACACCAAGTCGAGTCCAAGAACAAAGCGGTTACGATCGCGGTGGAATATGAAACGGTGGAAGCGTTGGCGGCGAGCCAGGGTGAGTCCGTAGATAAGGCGCTTCTCAATCTCAAGGAACAGGGGCTTGGGGCGCTGGTGCTTGGCGAAGAGACTGTTTACGACCTGATCGCGGAAGGGTATGCGAATCTCACCGGCAATGAACTCACGCTTCGGCAAGACCGCGTGGTGAGTTCCACCAAGGCGGTCGAAGCTCTTGCAGATCGAGTCAAGCAAGGTTTAAAGACGCGATTCAACGACATGAAGGTCGTTACCGGCCAAGAGGGCGAGGAAAGCGTCGTTCGAGTCGAATTTGCGAGCCCGAGTTTGATTCGCCAAACGGCGATTGGCTTAAATCCGAGCGTCGCTCAGCTCGCGCAAAAGGCGAATCTCGGAATCATCTGCCGTCTTTCCAATCCGACCGGGGTGACCTCAACTTACGTGACCGAGTCGCTTAAGTGGGCGAAATCTCTGGGCGCATCGGTGTTTCTCCCTCAGGGCGATCAGGTTTTGGGACGGCGGAACTCCCTGGACGCTACCGTGAAGGCGTTGCAAGCGAACGGAATGCTTTACGCCTCGCCCGAGTTCACGAAGATCGGCGGCGACGCGAACGTGTTGGCGGAAGCCCCCGAGATTGTGGTCCGGCTCCATTCTGCTCAGACCGCAGAATTGGACAAATTGCCCTTGGCGGATGCCATCGACCGTTACGCCAAGGCGGCCCGGGAACGGAACATGCGGATTCTGCTCGTTCGTCCGGTCACCAACGCTTCTCCAAATCCCCTCAACGACTTTGCCGAATTTATCAAGTCCATTAACGACGAAATTCGAAAGGAGGGGGGTGATATGGGGGTGGCACGGCCTTTCGAAGATTCGGAAGTGCCCTCAATTCTCAAGCTCGTTATCGCGCTCACCGTCATTCCCACTGCTTACTTCGTCATTACCTCACTCTTTGGCTTCCGAACGCCGGCCTATGTGTTGACCGGCTTGTTCGCGCTGGTTTGCTTGGCATCTTTCACGAATTCCGGGCGTCCCTTTGCGGCTCTGGCGGCGGCGATGGTGTTTCCGATCGCGTCGTTTCTCATCTTGGACGGTCGGGACGGCAAACATATCTTGCCGGAGTTTCTCCTCGTTTGCGCGGTGAGTCTGGTGGGCGGCCTTGCGGTGGCCGGAATGCTCAACGGATTGCCCTATTTCGTGAAAGCGAGCGAGTTCAAGGGAATCAAGGTGGCGGTATTCGCGCCTATCTTCGTGGTTGGTTACTACCTAGCGGCTCGATACGTGGACTTAAAAGCGGCGATGCGAAATCCGATCACGTGGGGTGCGGCCCTCCTCTCGATCGCTGTCCTGGTAGCCCTGATGTTCATGAATAGCCGAACGGGCAACGATAATCCGGCGGGGGTGAGTGATTTGGAATTGAAGTTCCGAAACATTCTCGACGCGGTTCTTTTCGTGCGACCACGGACAAAATCCTTCCTAATTGGACACCCAATGCTCATCGTTGGGATCGGAATGCTGCTCTGGCAGCGTAAGAAGAACGTGGTTAAGCTCGCGCCTTGGACGGCGCTGGTGCTTACAATTGGAGCGATCGGTCAGACGGATATTGTGAATACGCTTTGCCACATCCACACCCCGGTCGCGCTAAGTCTGTTACGAAACTGTGTCGCTCTTGTTCCGGGGTGTATTATCGGGTTTTTGGCTTGGGGATTGGTCCGACGATCTCTAGCAAAGGGCGAGGGAGAAGCTTTACAACGTGGCTAACCTACTGCTAGCAGGATATTTTGGTGCAGGAAACCTAGGAGACGACGCAATTCTCCTGGGGTTTATCCATGGGCTCGGGAACACCTCTCACAACGTCACCGTGATGAGTGGAAGCCCTGAAGAAACCAACCGCAACTATGGACTTCGATCATTCGACAGGCGCGACCTTAACGCGTACAAAACCGCGATCGAAAGCCATGACGTCTTGGTTTTTCCTGGTGGCAGCATCTTTCAGGATGCCAGCAGCGTGAAGAGCGTCGCCTACTACGGGCAGCTCGTCAAGATTGCGAAGAGTAAGGGTAAGAAGGTCGTTTTCTTAGGTCAGGGCGTTGGTCCGCTTACAACCTTTCTCGGCAAGCGGTGGGCAGCTTCGGCATTCGGCATGGCAGACGCGATTTGCGTTCGCGACCCCGATTCCATGAGCACGCTGAAGGCGCTGGGCGTGAACCGTCCGATCCGAGTAACGGCCGACAATGCCTTTCTTCTACCTCAGCCTGCCGAGTCTGACGTCCAAGGATTTAATGTGGGCGGGATGAAAGCGGTCGGCATCTCGGTTCGGCCACACGGCAAGAAGGACGAAATCAAGAACCTCTTCGGAGAGTTGGCCAGGCTCCTCTTTCAGGCGCAGATAATGCCGGTGTTTATCGAAATGGATCGAATGCACGATGGCCCCCTGATTTCTGAGATTAGCAAAGCGCAAGGCGGCAAGATCCCGGATATGCGAAAGGTGGCTACCCCCATGCAACTGCAGCAGCGCATGGGCCGCCTTGAGTCGGTGATTGCGATGCGGCTGCATGCCGGCATCTTGGCGGCAACCATGGGCGTACCGCCTTTTATGGTTAGTTACGATCCAAAGGTGACGGCCTTTGCCAAGCTTTTGGGCATCCAAGCGGCTCCCAACGTCACCGGACTCTCGGCTCAGCGGCTCTTCGAGTCGTTCATGGCTTTCATGAAGGATCGTGAAAAGAATGAGGCGATCATGCGGCGCAAACAAGAGGAAATGAGACAGCTTGCCCAGCAAAACATCGAGATTCTCGAAGGGCTTGTTCCAGGCTCCGCTAGAATATAGTGAAGCTTCGGTGAATTCCCGAAGACGAACGCGAACTGCGTTTCGGCGCGTCAAACTTACTAAATCAAGTCGATGGTCATAGGCAAAGGAGCTGTGGTTGGGTTTTTGCTGGCTGGCGCAAGCGCCGCCCACGCCACGATGCCTCCCATCTTCGACTGGTTCGACAAAGAGATATGGCGACGCATCGACATTACGGGACGCCGATCTCTGGGCTATCACCGCCACGCCGTCACGGGTGATCGCGACGCCTTTGAGTCCTATAACTACTACGGGGAGGGAGGGAAAACCTTCACCGACACCGGGCAAGTCACTTTGGTTGGCAACAAGGTGCTGGGGATCTTTAACTTCAATATGACGTTGACCGACAACCGGTACAACGACCCCCAATCGAAAAGAATCTGGCTTAGCTATGCGAAGAGTGGATTTGAGCTGGGCTACGGCGACCTGACGAGTGTTTCACTCTTAAATACCAACGACTTTGCCCGTTATACGAAAACGCTTAGCGGCGCAACGGCTGGATACAAGAAGGGCCGATTTGCGATCAAGGCTCTTCGCACCGAGGCGAAGAGTTCTGCACGCACCCGAAGTATTCAGGGTTCCAACTCGGTGGGACCGTATTATATCGGCGACTCCCAAATCGTCAACGACTCCGAAGAAGTGAAGGTCGACGGGATCGACATGAAGCAGGGGTTGGACTATACGATCAACTACCAGATCGGAACGATCAACTTCGTTTCCAAAATGATCGCGCCCACGAGCACCATCGTCGTCTCATACGAGACACTTGGCTTTAATCACAGTTCGGGCACGGTGCAGGGTGCGGGGATGTCTTACGACATGGGTCAATACGGTCGCGTAGGATTCACGGCCATCGAACAGAAGACGGGTGGCGGCACTGGCCTCAATAGCACGACCCAACTCTTTCAGGGACAGGGCTCTCCCGATTCTCCATACCTGCTCGATTTCGAGCCTTTAACGACCCGACCGATCATCGTGAAGGTCAACGGGGTGATTCAGGTCCCCAACGTTGATTACATTTTTGGACAGGACAGCAAGGGAAATCCCATCTACGCGTTGATCTACATGACCCGGGCGATCCCTTCGACCCTGGAAGTTCAGATCACTTACACTCCCAAGCCGGTTCAGACCATTGACGGCGACCGCAGGGTGATCGGTGTGGATTACCGATTGCCATTGGGCAAGAAGGGATTTCTACAGTACAGCCAAGCCACCGGCGAACTCAGCAATGGGATCAATCCGCTCAAAGGCACCGCCCGAGGAGTTAAAGGCGAATACTCGTTCGGCGATTTCAAGCTGCGAGGCAACCTTCGAAACGTGCCCGATGACTTTGTAACGGTTGAGAGCCGTAGTTTTAACCGAAACGAGAAGGCACTTGATCTGGGGCTGGACTACAAGAAGAAGAATTACACCTGGGGTCTGAGTTCCACGACCAGCGAGATCACCTATCGAACGGTAAGCAGCAACAACGAAATGGTGGTTAATGAATCCAAGTACGCGAACCAGCGGGCGTATGTGACCTTTACGCCTCCCACCAGCAAAGGAATCACGTGGTCGCTGGAACACAATCGATCGCAATCTAACTACGCTTCCAACGACACTCGCCTGGATTCAACGACCCTTTCGATGTCAAAATCGTTTGGTCACCTAAATACCCGTCTGGCGCTGGAACGACAAAGTGGAGTCGGACCCGTTATCGACGGTACTTCGGTGTCTCAAGAGAGCTTGGAGCTTAACGCGATTCGCCTGATTGCCGATTACACAACATCGAGCGGGTGGTTCTTCGGAACCCGAACGAGTTTGAGTTCTACGAAGCTTGGATCTGAGTCAGGTAAGGGAAACGACATCACTCTCTCCACCAGTTACAAGCCGGGGTCGGGGCCGTTCGATTTCGACGCCAGCTATACGATGAGCGACAGCGGTTCCCTTTCAACGGCTGGAAGCTTTAACAACGGAACGGGAATTGGCTATAACGGAAGCGGATTTTCTAGCTCGGCGAGCAGTTCTTCTTACATTTCCGGGGCCAGCGACTACCGGCTTTTGACGTTCAATCCCAACTATCGGCTCAGCTCCAAGCTCTCTCTTAACGGTCGCTATTATCAGTCCAGTTCCTCCGGCGGTTACAACTCAAATTCTGAGACGAACGCGTTTGGACTTGGATTTACTTGGGATCTGGGGGGGAACACCCTTTTGACCTCGAGCGTCGATCGAACTTCGACGAAGTTTTATGGCGCGACCGCGCGGTCCGAAGCAACTTCTCTCGACTTTGGATTGATGGGCAATCCACGTGGACCTTGGTCTTACCGTCTGGGTTTAACAAGTCTGATCTCCGGGCAGCAGACGACGTACTCTCAAGACAGCTACGGCGTCGATGGATTCCTGCGGTTCAAGATCAATCCTCGGTCCAACGCCAGTTTTCAATTCAATGTCGGGCGCACCTCTGGATATCTGCCTCAGTCCGAGAGCTTTGTGGGCATGTTCTACGAGTATCAGCTTTATCGAAACGTCGCGCTGGTAGGCAGCTACAAGATGCGACGGGTTTTGAACAACGACTCCTCGTTGAGCGGGGCCTATCGTTCTAACGGGTTCGACCTCGAACTTAACTTCAACTTCGGCGGCTAGGGCCCTACATCAAGCTGTAGGGATCGACATCGACCACCGTCTGGATTCCTTTTGGCTGAAATCCGAGGAGGGCATTGCCTACGACTTGGGTAGGGATTTCTGGGTCGAGCTTGATGAGGACATGTCGCCGCCAGCGATTGTGCAAACGTTCGAGCGGGCAATCGGCAGGGCCAAGAATTTCTAAATCGGGGTTATTTTCTTTTTCGATCCTCTCGCGAACTTCATGAGAGGCTTCGACTACATCATTGCGGTTTTCGCCACTCAGGACGACGTTTATCAGTCGACGGAAGGGTGGATAGCCAGCCTGTTCTCTTTCCTGTTTGAGAGATTCATAGAAGGCGAGAAAGTTGTGCGACTTCGAGGTTTCGACGGCAATATGATCAGGATTAAACGTCTGGACCACGACTTGGCCCGGGCGACTTCCCCTGCCGGCGCGGCCGGCGACTTGGGAGAGGAGTTGGAAGGTTCTCTCCGATGAGCGGAAATCGGGAATGTTCAGGGAGACATCGGCCGCAATGACTCCGACCAGGGTGACATTCGGGAAGTCTAGCCCCTTTGCCACCATTTGGGTTCCCACCAAGATGTCTAGGTCCCCGGCGCGGAATCCGGCGAGGATGGACTCCAGTGCGCCCTTCTTTCGGGCAACGTCTCGATCTAGTCGAGCAACTCTTGCCTCCGGGAAGAGTTCTTTGACCCCTTCTTCCACTTTCTCCGTTCCCACGCCGAAGGGTTTGAGGCGGATTCCATGACAGGCGGGACAGACCTCCGGGGGCCGAGTCTGGAAACCGCAATGATGACAACGCAACATGACGTCCCTACGGTGGAACGAGAGGGATACCGAGCAGCGCGGGCAAAGCATCTGATGGCCGCAGTCTCGGCAAATGATGAAAGGAGCATAGGCACGGCGATTCAGGAAGAGGATGGCTTGTTCGCCTTTTTCCAGCGTTTGTTCGAGCCGGATGTGGAGATCTTCTGACAGAATCGATGGCTTGCCAGCTCGGTAACCATCGGCCAAATTCTCAATATCAACAACGGGCAGGGTGGCACTAGCGGCGCGCTCAGGGAGGCTGAGGAGCGTCAGTTTCTCATGGTCGGCTTCATAGAAACTCTCGATGGAAGGGGTTGCCGATCCAAAGACAACCGGGCATCCATGCTGCTCGGCGAGAAAGGTTGCCAACCGTTTGGCGTGGTAGCGTGGTGCGGATTCTTGTTTGTAGCTTGCTTCGTGTTCCTCATCCACCACGATCAGACCGAGATTGCTAAGGGGGGCAAAGAGAGCGGAGCGAGCACCAAGAACGATCGAGATATCCCCTTCGCGGACCTTCATCCAATTCTGGAGGCGTTCGCTCGGGGAGAGTTCCGAGTGCAGGATGGCCACACCTTTTCCGAATCGCTCCCGCAACTGGGCGATGGATTGAGTAGCGAGGGCGATTTCGGGAACGAGGTAGAGGACGCGGCGACCCATTTTCAGAGCCTCCGCCGCCAGGCGCAGATAGACCTCGGTTTTGCCGGAGCCCGTTACCCCAAAGAGGAGGTAAGAATTGGGCTCGCCGCTCCGCACCGATTCGGCGACGGCGTCGATGGCGAGTTGCTGGTAACGACTTGGCTTTGGCGGCTTGGAAAGTTTGACGTGCTCTTCATCGACCGGAGTGAGGAGTCCTGAATCGACCAATGCCCGGATGGTGGTCTCGGTCACTCCGGCCAATGCTTTGATTTCGGATGGGCTGAGGTAAGCGTGGTCCGTTCCCTGAAGGCGCATGAGCGTAAGCGCTTGAGCCGGTTTTCGCTTGCCCTCTTTCTTGAGAAAGGCTTCGAGCTTGTTCGCGTCCGGAGTAAGGGCGAGAAACTCTTTGCCTTTTCTCCGCTCCTGGAATGGCTGGATACGTAGCGACCGGGTCACCAAACCCTTGGCTTGCAAGAGCTTGAGCACTCTGAGGGTGCTGGCGGGGATCTTCTTGGTGGGCGATTCGACGAGGTGTCCGCCCAAATCTTGCAGGGTTCTGAGCGTCTCTTGCTGGGCGGTGGTTAGGGAGGGTTGATCGTCGTTCGGAGTGAGCTTGAACTCCTCGGGTTTGAGAGGGACTTCGATCAATTTCCAAGCGGTTACGATCCGCTCGCGCACGCTGGGAGGCGTCGCCGCGGAAAGAGCTACGGACAGGGGGCAGAGGTATTCCTCCGAGACGAATTTTGCGAGAGCAATGAGTTGAGCAGGGAGGGCGAGGTTATCGATACGCCCTTCCAGGGAACGGAGCGAATCGAGGGAAAAGCCGAGCTCAGACTCGGTGGCATCGTAGACTGCCGTGACGTAGCCTAACGCGGGCCTGGCTCCCAGGGGTACGAAATAAGCCTGACCGATTTGCGTATCGTCATCGGCCCGGTACGTGTACACCGCCTCGGCCCCGCCAGAGCGAGGGTCCAGGGCGACATCGGCTACACGGACGACGGACACAGAGTGAGTATGCGCGATGGGGCTACCCTGCCTAGAATCCAAGAAAGCCCAGGGCGGCCTTTGCCATCAGCAACGTACCGAAATTGTGGAAGGCGTGCATGGCGATGGAAGGTACCAAAGAGCCCGTTTGGCGTGTTAGGACTCCGCTCATGGCGCCAATGGTGGCGAGGGGGAGCCATGCGGGAACGCCCGTAGGATGGATGATGGCGAAGATGAATCCTTGAAGAACGATTGCAAGCCAAGGCTTGCCCAGCAGGCCGTTAAGGGCGGGAAGCAGCGTGCCACGGAACATGATCTCCTCAATAATGGGTGCACCCACCGAGGCAACCAGGATCAGGGTCAACGTGGTGAACCAGTCGTTCTGAGTTTGGAGTTGGACGGTAACTGGGTGTTCGGCATTGGGGAGCCACGAGAAAACTTTCTGGCCGATCAGGCTGGCAATTACCACTAAGGGCAGATTTGCGCAGGCGGTGCAGAGTCCCCAGAGGACGTGCTTAGGCAAATTGGCATCAAGAGAAATGCCGATGTCTTTAAGCGTGAACCGTTTGCCGAACAGTTTTGTTCGGAAAAGCAGCAGGGTCCCGCAGATGATGCTGGCGTACGTGACAAGGCTGACAAGGTTTTGTCCCGTCGTTCCCAGGGATTTAAGTGGGGCGCCCAAGACGGCGATCCCGATTGGAGCCACAACGAAGATGCAGAAGATCTGAGCGCAACGCAGCGCGAGACGATCAGAATCGATCAAGCTAATCCGGGCTAGGGGGAACCCAAGGGGTTGGAATAGCCCCCGAGTGCGCAGGACGATGTAGCCAATCCAAAGGAATATACCGAGCATGAAGGCGAGGCTGACCATGGCTAGAATCGCCATGCGAACCTCAAAGGGGATTCCTTGGTCCAGCGACTTGCGTTTGGTCTTGTCTCCAGCCTTTTCATAAGCTTGGACGGTGGCCAACTGGCTGATAAAACCGCCCCCCTTTAGCTTTTGCTCGATTTCTTTGGCTCGGGCGGGAGTGATCTCTTTAGCGGAGAAGACCTCGGCGAATGTCTGATCTCGTTTTTCGGCGCTCTCTTTGAGGGTGGCGATTACCTTTTCGGGGATGACCTTTCCTTGCTCACTGAGCGCCGCCGAGTAGATACGAGCCGCCGTGGCATTCTTTTCCGCATCCGCCTTTACATCATCTGCAATCTTGCTGAGTGTCGCACCTCCATCGTCCGTTCCAAGGGTGGACTTGACTCCATCTTTTAGGCGCACAGCTACTTGAAGCTTGGTATAAGCATCCAGGTATTTCCCCTCGGGAGTCTGGTCGCGGGTCAGATAGCTGGCAAGCTGACTTGCAAAAATCAGGAAAAGCAGCACGCCTAGCACGATCCAGCCGAGTGGGTTACGCGGCCGATCTTCAATCGGTCTTGGAGGCTCGATTGGAGGCAATTCGAAGGATGGATTGGTAATGGGAGGAACGGTCACTGGACGCCCAAGGAACGGTCGTTGAATGAGATGGTATACGTGCTTTGGTGGGTCGCCATCGCCATGATCATCCAAATGGTCTCAGCGAGGTACTCAGCTATGAGGATGCCCAAAGCTACGGCTCGGAGTTTATCATAGCCACGCAGACCGTAATAACGCTGGACAAAGTTCTTCACCAAGAGGGCGACCAAAAGCCCAAACCAATAGTAATCGACGCCGAAGTTCATGGAGAGCACATAACCGGCAGGGTGCAGTGGAAATCCAGGAAACTTGAAACGTATGGCGTCCAGCAGCATCACCATGATGAAGCCAAAGATGGTCATGGTGATGCCCATGACGTCGGGGCCGTGGCGATCCTTCACCAGGTTCTGAACGTAATTTTCAACCCCACTCCAGCCGACGTTTCCGGTTCGATAGCTGTTTGCGGTTTGGTAAAAGCTGCCGAGAAAGAAACCAACGATGACGGCGCAGGCAATGAGGATGAAGATGGGGCGCTGCCGGGTCTGGTTGAGTTGGCCCATCTTCATGGTTTCCAATTGGAACGGCATGGGATGGGTTCGGAATAGGCGGTTCATGTACATGAACACCTGTCCGACATAGGCGGCTTGAGCGTCGGTGATCCAACGGGTGCCGACAAATCGGCTCATGAGCGATGTTGGGCCGAAGAAGGCGAATTCATGCGTCGGCGGGCCGAGCTGTGCCCTTATGCGGGTGAGCACGATGCTAAAGATGAGGAAGGCGGCCACGTACGGGACCATGTACCAGAGGGGGAGGCCTCCGACTAACCCAAAGCCGACGCATACGCAGAAGGAAACGATGAGACCCACGAACGCCCAACGGTGGGTGACGCCGCCATCTTCCGGCTTGGCCCCCTTTCGAATATCTCGCCAAACCTCTTTCAGATAGTTTTTCGATACCCAAATCGAACCGAGGAACATAGCGAAGACCGCTCCCCAAGTTTGCTCATCGAAGTAGGGCGGTCCGGGAGTGAGACCGGTGCCACTGAAGGTGTCTTGGGGGATGCCGTAGCTGGCAAGGACCACGTGGGTGGCCTTTCTCAAGAGAAAGAAGACGACGAAACTCAGCAGCAGGTCGCTCGGCATGAAGAGTCCGATGGCGGCCATGTACGGATAGATGGAGATTCTGAAATCGCCGATGTTGCTCAGCGGGGGGTCTTTGAAGACGGCTCGGATGTCGAAGATCGTCTTCATCGGGATGGAGGGTACGTTGGGATAAAGGTAGTTGAATCCGTTCAGCATGTCGATGGCGAACATGACTCCGAACGCGATCCACATATAACGGCTCCGCCAGATGGGGCCATTGCCACCATTCTCCGCGAGCGCGACGGGTAATTGGATGAGGGGGAACGAGAGTCGCTCCCTTTCGCACCAGGCTCCACGCATAAGGGAGTTGATGCAGAGGGTGGCAAAGCAGATGGAGAAAAAGAGCGAGCCCCAAGCGATCCACTTTGGCAGGAAGAGTGGAATCTTTCCGATGGCATAGCCGATCTCGTGACCGCCACCTCGAAAGTCTTGAACCGTCTTGAGGTCTTTGAAAACCAGCCAGTCCGGCATGTACTTGGTAAGGTAATCCCTCACCGTGCCGTCCGTATCCCGCAGGGGATATGACCACGTGGCCATGTTGGTCACGTTGATCCACTCGGCTGCGCAGGCGCAGGCCACCGCACAGATTCCGAAAATGACGAGAAGATCGGTCTGGTTGTAAGCGAGTCGAGGACTGATCTTTCGGAGAAAGAAGTTCAGGCCCACCATGAAAAGGAGGGCGCTCACCGGAGGGACCATCAACGAGAAGATGACGGAATAGACCTGGTTTGCCGGGACGTAGCAGACGAAGAAGCAGAGGATAAACCCGGTGATAATCGCCCTTAGTCGGACGGACTGAAGCTTTGGGAATTTGGGAGACAGCGCCTCGGGTTCGGTGGGGGGCGTCGTCGCTGCCATCGCTACGATGGCTTGTTTCGACGGATAGGGAGGCGATTCCTTTATTTTTTGGGGGCGAACGACTCGCCCCCAAAATTTCGCGTTTAGGCTACGGTTCCTTCGGGGAACCAGAGCTTGAGCTCACGCTCGGCTGCTTCAGGGTCGCTGCTGGAGTGAGTGAGGTTGTCATCGATGGTGAGGGCGAGATCTCCGCGCACCGTACCGGGGGTAGCTTCGAGCGGATTGGTGGCGCCCATCATGGTTCGGATTGCCTTGGTGGCGTTAACTCCCTGCACGGCCATGGCGACCACGGGACCGGAGCAAAGGTAGTTAACGACGTCCTCGAAGAAGCCCTTTCCTCGATGCTCGCCGTAATGCTCCTCGACGGTCTCGCGCTTGGCGTTTACGAGTTTCAGGCCGACGACTTTGAGGTTTCGAGCTTCGATTCGGCGGGTGATTTCGCCGATCAGATTGCGCTGAACACCCCCTGGCTTGATGAGTACGAGTGTGGTTTCCATTTGTTGGCTCCTTTGTTGTTTCGGAGCCTATAAGGGTACCGCCGGGGTGGGTTAAAACACCAAATGCCCGGTGGGTCTGGACCCACCGGGCATTTATGGGTTACCTAGGCAGCCAGGCGGAGCTTGGACTGCGGCTCGGCTTCGGAGACACGGAACTGTGAGAGAGCTTCTTCAAGTTCATTCATGGTGTCCACGAGTTGCTGACCGGCGTCGCGAAGGACGTTGATCTGCGTTGCCTGTTCGGATAGGGTTCGCTCGACCTCTTGGATTGCGGAGCCATTGTCCTTGGCCAAGCTGGTGGCGTTGCTGAGGGCGGTTTGAGCGCTCTCGGTCCCGGCGCACATTTCTTCGCTTGACGCAGCACTTTCTTGAGCAGCGGCGGCGATCTTTTCGATTTCGAAGGACGCCTCTTGGATCAGGCCCTGGATCGCTTCGGCTCGCGTCGAAGTGGTCTTCGCGAGATCGGCGATGTTTTGGACGAGGGCAACGATATTGCCGACGCTGACGAAAGCATCTTCCGAAAGTTGCGCGCCGTGATCGACGGCCGCGCCGGTCGTTTCGATGACCCGGGTGACCGCTTCCGTTCGGGCTTGCGTTTGAGCGATGATCGATTGAATCTCGTTCGTCGCGGCCGCGCTGCGCTCAGCAAGCTTGCGGACTTCGTCGGCGACGACGGCAAAGCCTCGACCGTGTTCACCTGCTCGCGCCGCTTCGATGGCGGCATTGAGGGCCAGGAGGTTGGTCTGCTGCGCGATTTCTTCAATCGTGCTGACGATGTTGCCGATGGTCGTGGACATTTCGGCGAGCGACGCGACTTCTCGGGCGGCACTCGTCATTTCCGTCTTGATCGTCGTTAGGGCTTCTCGTGAGGTCTTGAGCAGTTCTCCGCTGTGCGCGCTGGATTCGGCGGCATCGGCAGCAACCTTATCGACGGTCTGGATCTGCTCAGCCATTTCCGTTCCGCTGGAGGCGACTCGATTCACCTGCTCCGCGCCGCGGCTGGCCGCGTGAGCGGTTTCTTCCGCACTGCGCGCGACTTCGTGGGCGCCGACGAGGACGGAACGCAGGCTGTCGTCTGCGGACTCAAGGATATCGTTTCCTTGTTGAACGTTTTGTCCCACTTCGGTCGCCAAATCACTCACTCGAGTGACGCCATTTGCCGAGGTGTCTACTCCGGTGGCAATGGTCTTGGCCATGCTTTGGGCCATGGAAAGCGCTTCGAGAGATTTGCTTACCAAGTCTCCGACCTTTGCGACAGAAGCGTTGTAGATGCGAGCCATCTCGCCAAGCTCATCCTTACTGGAGACCTCGACTCGAGCGGTCAGATCTCCTTCGGCCATCTTTTCATTCGCGTACTTCAGCTTATTCACCGAGGTGAGAATGCCGCGAACGATGAAGAAGGCGATGAGCGCTGGAACGATGGAGAATACGATCTGGAGCACCGTCGTCAAGAAGAAGCGATCGCCAGCCGCTTTGTTCGTGGCGGCCACGGCATTCTTGGAGTACTGCAGCAGTTCATCCTGGAAAGCTTGAATTCGCTTTTCCAGTTCCGCTCGTTGCGGAATGTATTCCTTTTCAAAAACATCCTGCGCACCCTTTAGGTCGCCCTTTCGAGCCTGAGCGATGATCTTGTTTTCGAGGGGATTACAGACTTTTTCGTCTAGTCCCGCGAAAGAGTCGTTTAGTTTTACGAGCGTTTCGTTGTTTGGCAACTCTTTGACGAGATTGGCGACCGTTTCAAAATGGGCCCCTGCCTCTTCGTCAGCTTTGAGCTTGGCTTCGGCATGCGCTTCATCCTTGGTTACGATGTAGTTAAGACACTCGACGGCCATCGTCTTCGAGTCAGACGAAGCCAGTGTGGCTTCATCGATTGTCTTTCGAATCTTTGGAATGAACGTCTCGTTTTGGTGTTTGTAGGTCTCAAAAGCGCCTCGCGCTAATAGAAAGGAGACCGTGGACATAACCATCAGCAACCCGAAAGCGAGCGCCAGCTTAGCCCCAATCCCCCGAAAGTTAATCTTCATGTGACTTGATCCTCAACAGGCAAAATTGTTGGCATACCGTTTTAAAAACCTAACGGCTTTTGAACAGAAATAACGATATGGCCATCCGCAAATGTATGGGAATATCGATGGAAGATGCACAGTGGCCCAGGGCATGCCGTAGGATCAGACAAGATGATTTATCTCGTTCCTCTTCTTACAGCACCCTTGGCCCAGAATGTCGATGCGGAGTACAAGATCGTTCGTGTAGAGCGAACGGAAGTTTTTGCAGGAAAGCTCGGTCGACTGGTCAATGAAACCTTGACGGTCGAGCGCGATGGAGCCACGTACACTGTGAAGCTGAATGGCCGACATACCGCCATCCATGGCCATCACACCTATCGAGAAGGAGATTCGATCCGGTTGCGTGGGAGCATCCACGACAACCAGATCGACGCGCGCTAAAACTTAAAGCCGTACCAAACAATCGCGGTGTGCTGGTAGCCGTCTTTTCGATCAGCCGGCACACCGACTCCCAGTTGCAGATTCAATCCGGGAACCTGCTTGATCGGCATATTGAAGCCCACCCAGCCATTTGCGTGAGGGCCAGATATCCACTCAAGCATTCCGGTGCAGTCGCCAAACAAGGCGAAGTCGGTGCCAAAGATCATGCGATGCTCGTCATCGTGCATGTATCCAACGTGGAGTCGGCAGAACGGTAGATCGTAGCGGCCCACGGCAAAGGTATCGCATTTCAGTCCGTCGCCGGTGTAGTTAGATGCTCCAATGCTCAACGCCGAGTTCTTTCCTTCGTACAGCTGAGCTTTGATGTGAAGCGTGTAGCTTGTTCCGCTCAGAACGCCGCCGCTTTGAAGATCATGCCCGTAGGCCACCTCGACTCCATCCCCGATGCCGATAGTGGTCCATGCGTAGTGCGAGTAGCCTTTGTCGATGTTTCGCTCGTTGCCGGTCAATCCGTAGCCAACGACCGCTTCGCGGTGCTTCAAAATGTCCGCGATAGGAATCACAGTGAGCGCGGTTACCGACGCACTCGCAGCTCCAGCAAGAGCCAACGTCGCCATCGCCAATGGCAGCTTAAATCCAATTTTCATATTCGAACCCTCTTGGGATTTGCCCGCAAGGGTCATTCCATTGACACCGGTTGGTCATCCAAGCAACGTTGCTGGGTTGGCGTGACCTGAGCGACAATAGGAGAAAGAAGACATGCCACATATCCACCTTGAAACCACAGCCGATCTACCGGAAAATGCGAATATCCCGGACATTTTGGAGGCCCTGGTGCATCAGTTGTCTCAGTACGAGACGGTGAATTCAGCATCTGTGAAGGCTTATCACTCGCTTCGGTCCAACTGGGTTATGGGAGAAGGAGCGCCCGCGGGGATTGCTCACTGCACGGTGATGATCTTGGCAGGGCGTCCCCTTGAACTTCGGAAGAAGATTTCTCAAGAGATGTACGCCGTGCTCAAGAGTCACTTTGAAATGTCGCGGGAGCAAAACGAGGTCAGCCTCACGTTGGAGCTGCGGGAGATGGATCCAGAAACGTATCAAAAGTAGGCACGTTCAAGTAGAGCGCAAAAATTCACCCTAAACATTAGCTTTCCAGGCTCCGAAACCTAAAGTAACGCTTTATGGTTGAGCTCGGAATTAGACTTTTGATCGCCGGCGCCGTCCTCTTTGTGGCGGGCATGTTCGGCGCCCTTGGCTTCGACTTCGCTTGGAAGGCGGCGTTGGCTACGGCCTCTATCGCCTTCTTTGGGTGGAGATTGGAGGTGAAAGGGTTGAAGAACCCCGGAGTCGCCGGCTTCATCGCGGTGGCAGACGCCTTCACCATTGCGTTGCTCTTGGGCTCGGCGGATCAGCTTGGAAATTTTGGGTTTCTGGTCTTGGCCCCCTGTGCCTTCGCCGCAGCCCGGCATGGGTCCCAACCCAATTTCATGGCTCCCTTAGCAGGAAGTTCTCTGCTTGTGGCCCACTCAGCATTTCATCAGGGGCAGGTTCCTGGCCCCTTCCTCCTAGCCCAAGCTGCCTGCGTTCTGGCGGTTGGGCTCTTGTTGAGTCACACGAAGGTGGTTACGGTGACGGCTCCTCAGACGGAGGCCTTGAGCGATGATGCCATCGTGCTGGAAAAAGAAGACTACTTCGAGATGCGGGAGAACTTCCGAAAGCTTCGGGATGCCTACCGCGACCTGGAATTCAAGAGCCGCAAGGGTCGGTTGTTGACCCAGCTTGACGAGGCTCGAACCGGCGCGGACGAGAAATTCTATTACCGGCTTGTAAACAAGCTCAAGGAATTGACCGGAGCCGACAGCGCGGCCCTCTATACCGTGGCCCAGTTCGCCGATCAATTCGTGGTCAAAGGGGCGACGGCAGGATTTCCCACGGAATATGAGGAGGCTTCTCTCCAAACCGATCTGAACTTAGCTCCTGGTCAAATCAAGCATAAGATGGAGCGCGCTCTGGCCGCGGTCAAGTCCGATGCCGATCGGTCTCGGGTGGCGAACGTGATCTTGATCGAAAGCGGAAAGATTGTAGGAATGCTGACGTTGGGACACACCGAACTCGATAAGTTGGCCGATGCCCAGGCGAAAGCAGAAGAGATGGCGGGCTATGTGGCTTCGATGATTCAGATGGAGTCACGCCGTGAGACCGAGCGCCGCCGACTTCGCGAGACCGAAATGTTGTATGAAGTCGCGACCGTTACCAGCGGATCGACGAACCCGACCAACCTTGCGGCTCGAGTCGCTCGGGAACTCTTTGAGACGATTCAGGTGGACCACGTCGGCATCTACCTCTTGGAAGGAAGCGAATCGCTGATGCTCGCCAATCAAGGCGTACGGGTTCGAATGCTGGACTCGATGCAGTTCGCAGGAGGCGAGGGCGTCCAGGGTTGGATCAACACCGACGCTCCGGAACTGGTGATCTTCGATGCGCGTGAGGATCATCGCATTGATGCTCAAGAGGCTCTGAAGAAGCGAGTGGGATCGTTTGCGGTGCTTCCTTTGCCGGGAGCCATGGAACCGATCGGTTACATAACGGCGGCGAGCCACAGCCGAGGCGGTCTCGACATTCCCGAATTGGAGGCGCTGCGCGTAGCATCGGTGGAGTTGGCGCAAGCGATTCGGCGATTGAAGGGCGGCGCCCACGCCGCGGAAGGTGTGATGACTCCCTCCGAGTTCGCAGCCCGGGTCAAAGGGGCAAATGGCAGTCTGGTTTATCTGGAGCCTCTCAAGCGAGAGCAATTGGCAGAGACGTTTGGTCGTCCCGCCCTCAACTTGGCCCTCCGAAAGTTTGTGTCGCAGATTCGTCGTCGGCTTCCCCAGGGTGGGTGCGTTTGCCGACGCGATGAAGGCGACTATATCGTTTTTCTTCCGGGATCGACGCTATCCGCAGCTACGAGTTGGGCGAACGATGCGGCGGCCTCGGCTTCGATGATAGCGGTGAAGACCCCGGATGGCTCCGCCAAGATCCCCCTGGCCCTTAGGGCCAAGGCAGCAGAACTTGATAGGCAAGAAAGCGAGGTTTTCCAGGAGATATCAGCATAGGCACGGTTGGACAGGTACATTTGCGCGTTTCAGATTCGCGAAAGACGCGATACATTAACGGTGCGAACCGGATAGCGCAAAGATCTGCACGCTCGCGTGCGAACAGAGGTCAAATTATGGGGAGTAATGCGCATCTTTCGGTCGACAGGGATTCTCGGCGAGACAAGAATCGTCGAGTCAATTTACATTTAGCTATGATTCATGCCGAGTTGGGATTAGCCGCGGGTAACGCGGAAGCTGCGATTAAGTTCGCCAAAGAAGCCCTTCAGGCGGATGCCCTTCACGTTGGAGCACTGGAGTTGCTGGCAAAGGCTCAATGGCAGGCCGGTCAATGTGACGAGTTGCTTTCGACGCTTCGAACACTCATCGAACTCAATCCTTACGAGCCAGGTTATCACTCACTACAAGCGGGGGCTTATCAAAGCATGGGCCTTTGTGGTTCGGCAGTGGAGAGCTACATGCGGGCAGTGGATTTGGGCATGCCGAAGTCGGTGGAAATGGATGCAATGATCGAAGATCTGCGTCGATGGCAAGGTGGCTTAGTCACCTCGCTCCTTAGCACCGATCCGGTGTTTAAAGCGAGCTATGAACAGGACCCGGCCCGGGCCTGTCGGGAGCGAGGGTTCAACTTCGCGATTCCGCCGGAAACTACCGAACACATTATCCGCGAGCGTGAATCCCGCGCCGCAGTCTTTGTTCGACCATCCTAAGAAATATTAAAACCGGGCTGGAGCCCGGTTTTTTTATGCTCCGCTGAGGGCCTTATACCAGCCGATAACCTTTTGGACATAACGCTGGGTCTGCTTATAAGGTGGCACGCCGCCGTATTTGCGCACGGCGCCGCTTCCCGCATTGTAGGCGGCGAGCATGAGGATGAGCGATTGGTAGTCATCCCCCGTTTTCTTCCGGTACTTATCGAGGTGTCCCCGAACCAGGCGAACGCAGCCATTGAGATTATCGATGGAGTCGTAAGGGTTCCCCACCCCCATTCCAGCCGCTGTGCCTGGCATAAGTTGCCCTAATCCCATGGCTCCTGCGCTGCTGGTGGATGAAGGATCAAACCCGCTTTCGACCATAACCATGGCCATGATGAGCCGAGCGTCGACGCCATATTGAATGCTAAATCCGATGACGCCCTGGGCAATTCGGAGCGCCTCGCCATTTGTAAGCTTGCGATTCTGCTTCTTGATGAAACTGGCGTAAATCGGCGTCACTTCGCTGGCGGGAAGGCTCCAGTCTCGAGCCGGTCTACCCTTGGGCGGCTGCGCGACCGTCGCGCGAATCTCTCCACGCGAAACTTTGGAGCCCTCTAAGCGGCGACGAGCCTCCACTTTGGCAGCGGCTTCATCCTCGACGGCTTTGATGGACTGCTCCGGGGCGGCGGCGATCAGTTGCGACTTCAGCGATGCGTATTCTTGAGTGCGAGAAGCCTTAACGATCAGACGGGCGGCAATTTCATTGCCTTGCAGCCACTTTGGCACTGCATCTGCGTCGATAATCTCGGTATCTCCATCGGTGCGTTCCAGCATGACGGCAGTGCGATCGCCCACCCGAAAGGTGCCTTTGACCACCCCCTGAACTTCAATGATTCGAGTGCCAATTAAGGTTTCTAGGGTGGGGACGCCAACGGCTTGGCTGATTTTGTATTGCTTGCGCAGGGCAAGATACTGTTGCAGCGATTGAGCGGGGGCGATTGCCACCAGCCCCATGACCAAAGGAGCGAATATGCGTCTCATGCTCAAAACCACTATTCCATGATTGGCATTTGCCAACAAATGTGAGACGGGCCGTGAAGGCAAAACTTCTGGCGGAGAGATCGGGATTCGAACCCGAGAAGAGGTATTAGCCCCTTACCCACTTAGCAGGCGGGCGCTTTCGTCCACTCAGCCATCTCTCCGCGCTAACGCTGAAGTATAGCACCTCCATGGGAAAGAAACAGACCTGTAGCCTAGGGTTTCGCCGGTAATCTTTCTTCTATGCGCCACCTCTCCATCTGGTGCCGAATCTATGTCGGTTTGGTGGCGTTTTCGATTCTGGGGTCGGGGCTCACTGCCCTTACAGGACTTGATCCCGGTCCGATCAAACCGGCGGCGGCTCTCCTTACGCTACTCTTTGGCACGCTTGCAGTGTTTGCCCCTTTTGAAAAGCGGGGCGTTCTCCTGTGCGGCGCCGTTGTGGCTATCGGGGCGATGAGCGAGGTCTGCGGAATCTACACAGGATGGCCCTTTGGTCGGTATGCCTATTCATCGGTCTGGTGGCCCACCTTCACCCTGCCGGGAGGACATTTCTTCCCCGCTTTGCTGCCATTTGCTTGGGCTCTGGTCGTTGGAGGCGCTTACGCGCACGGCAAGGGCGTGTGGATGGCGGCAATCTTGGCCACGCTCATGGACTTTGTCATGGAACCGGTCATGACGGGCCGACTCAGGTATTGGAATTGGCTGGAGGCGGGACCTCTTCCGGGGGGAGCTCCCGTTCTTAACTCTATTGGTTGGTTTGTGGTTTCGCTTCTGGCGGCGGCGGCGATGTCTGGTTTAGGAGCATCAAAGCGAATCCATCGAGATGCCGTCGTCGTTTTCTATGGCCATCTAATTCTCACCTTGGCGATCGGCGCGATTGGGCAAACGGTCTCGAAGGTGGCGCAGTAGATTTAATCCGTGAGATCGAAGATCGCAATCGTAGGAGCGGGACTGGGCGGCTTGGCGACGGCTCTGCGGCTTTCCCACTTGGGGCACGACGTCACCGTGTTCGAGAAGACCGATCAAGTGGGTGGCAGGAATCGGCGAGTTACCGTGAACGACTGCGAGTTCGATGGCGGGCCAACTCTACTCATGATGTTGGATCCATTCAGGAAGCTCTTTTCAGATGTGGGCGAACGACTGGAAGAATGCCTTCAACTTCAGTTGTGCGATCCTAGCTACCGGGTCTTCTATTCTGGAGGAGAACGTCTGGATGGGACGACGGATGTAGATCGAATGATTTCCCAGATGGTCGAGCTGGGTGCGGGGGACGACGCAGATCGATATCCTCATCTCCTGCGAGACTTGCGCGATTTGTATCAGGATGCAATTCCAAACTTCGTGGAAAAGAACTTCTATTCTCCACTTGACTTCTTCGGACCTCGGCAACTCGGGCTGGTGGCTAAGCACGGGATGCTGTCCAATATGGCGAAGCGAATCGCGCGTTATGTGAAAGATCCCCGACTTCAAATGTTGTTCACGTTTCAAGCGATGTACCTTGGGCTCTCGCCCTTTGACGCTCCTTGGGTTTACGCGACTTTGACCTACATGGAGTACGGCGAAGGGATTTGGTATCCGAAAGGCGGGATCGTCGAGATTGCTCGGGTGATTGCCCAGCTTGCGGAAGCCAGGGGGGCGACGATTCGGCTGGAGGCTCCCGTTGCTTCATTCGAGGGCGGTCAGGTTCGGTTGGTTTCGGGTGAGGTTTTATCGTTCGACGCGGTGGTTTGCGGCGCCGATCTCCCTTACGCTCAACGAGAACTCGAAGGGCAAAGCCACGGGCGCAAGCTGAAATACTCCTGCTCTACCACCATGTTCTATTTGGACTATGAGGGAAGCTTGCCCGACCTTCTCCATCACAACGTCTTCTTTGGATCCGATTTCAATAAGAATCTCAATCAAATCTTTCACCAATTGGATATTCCCGACGACCCAGCTTTTTACGCTGCGGTCTCGGCAAGAAGCGATTCCGGGCGCGCCCCGGACGGGCATGAGAACCTTTACGTGCTGGTTCCATGTCCAAACCTCGAGCGTCCATGGACCGAAGCGGATACGAAGGCGATAGAGGATAAGGTTTTTGGGCGTCTTCACCGCGAGGTCGGATTTGAGCAAGCGAACCTACGCGGAATTCAAAGGTTTACGCCTTCTGACTGGCGGGACACGCTGAACCTCGATCGGGGAGCGGCCTTTGGGATTAGCCATCACTTTCTCCAGAGCGCCTACTTTAGACCCGCCAACTATTCCAAAGCGCACCCCGGGGTCTATTACGTAGGAGCAAGTACCGCGCCGGGAAATGGGATGCCGATGGTTCTGATTTCCGCCGATCTGGCCGTTCAGCGGATGGCACGTGACGGCAGGATTTAGCCCCGGCCCGAGGGCCGGGGGTCGTTGGATGGTTACTTACTTTTAAGTAGCTCGATGGCCTTTTCGACAGCAGCGTCTTTGCCGTCCTGACCTGCGCCCGCCGCCTCTGCGTCAGGCTTAATGGGGTTCGCTTCAAGGCGATTTCCCTTTATCGTGACATAGTCGCTGACCGGGTACTGGATCTGGAACCCTTGGGGAAGGGGTCGGAAGATAGAGGCGAGAACGGCGCCCATGGAAGCTGAGCCTACGACCGGAGAACCGGAGACTTCGCGCATGGCGGCAGTGAAGATTTCGGACGCGCTGGCCGATCCTCGGTTGATCAAAACAGCGACCTTGCCTTTGAAGGGGGTCATCTCCAACTTACGCGTCTTGTAGCGATCGGTGGCGTCTTTGGCAATCTGGACAGGATCGGTGGTGGGGGTGTGCTCCTTCTCGTACTCCTTGACGGTGTCTTTGCCCACAAAGGTGCCGATGACGGTATCCGGGGGAAGGAGCAAGCTGAGGAGGTGCTGCAGGTTTGCTACGGAGCCTCCGCCATTGCTGCGAAGGTCAACGATCAGGTTCTTGGCTTTGCCGTTCACCTGCTTCATCAAGGCTTCGATGTTGTCGCGGCTGTAACCCCGACTAAACGTCCAAATTCGTAGAACGGCGGTATCGTCATTGGCCCAGACCAGGGTCTCCGGTCGGGCAGTCGAGACGCGGGCTCGCTTGACGGTGAAGTCTTTCTCGACATCGCCTGATTTGACTTTCAGTTTGACTTCGGAACCTTCATCGCCGCCAAGGACCTGTTGGTTCTCTGGCGCTTTTCCATCGACCGACGTGATGACATCGCCGACTTTAATTCCCTGGGCTTCCGCGGGGCTCTGCGGCATGACGCTAGTGATCACGAGCGTTTTGTTTTCGACTCTCGACGTAACCCCGATGCTGACGATCGAGGTTCGGCTTCGGGTTTCAGCGGCTCGTGGAGTCAGGAGGCGGATGTGGCTGACACCGAAGTCTTTCAGAGCGTTGTTCACCGCACGAGCTAAGGCGCCATCGCTCTCAGCCTTGTCGATATCTTCCTTCTCTTTATCGATGTACTCCTGCCATTTCGACAGGTCTACGCCGGGCACGAAGGCGCGATTGGCGATCACGTCGGCGAGAGCCTTGAGAACCTCTTCTTTGTCCTCTTTGGACAGCGTTTCCGATGCACGCTTTTCGGGTCCGGTGAGGAAAGGATTTGTTTGGGCGGGAGGGGCCTTTGTTGGGGTGGTTTGGCCCTGGGCAAAGGCGATGACCAGCAGGAATGCGGCCCCGAGGAGCGACCGATGGAGTCTCATAGAAATCAAATACCTCGCGAGTATAAGTGGATAGTTCCGACGTTGAGAATCGCTTAGGGTTCAGTGGTCGTCTGTACATAATTCGGCCCAGTGTCGTCGAACCTGAATCAGCTATAATCGGGCATGAATCAGCGCCTTCCCGAATGGCTGACCATCCGACTCCCTCGCCCCGACACGATCAAAGAAGTGGAAGGGATGATGCGGGCGAAAAGTCTCCATACGGTCTGCGAAAGCGCACGCTGTCCCAACTTGCCCGAATGCTGGAGCAAGAAGACGGCGACGTTCATGATTCTGGGTGACACCTGCACCCGAAGCTGTGGCTTTTGTGCGATCAAGGTTGGACGAGGTCTTTCTGTCAATCCTGAAGAGCCCGCCGACGTCGCCAAGGTCACCACCGAGTTGGGTCTGAAGCACGTAGTTGTGACTTCTGTGGCGCGAGACGATCTTCCCGATGAGGGCGCAGGGCAGTTTGCGGCCACGATCACCGAACTGCACAAGGCCAACCCGATGACGATCGTGGAAGTGCTGACTCCCGACTTCAAAGGCAAGCGGCATCTGATCAAGATCGTTTGCGATGCACATCCCGAGATTTATAACCATAACATCGAGACCATCGAACGGCTGCACACCATCGTTCGTCCGCAGGCCAAGTACGATCGCACGCTGAGCGTCTTGAAGCAGGTTAAGGAAATCGATCCTTCGATTTACACGAAGTCAGGCTTGATGTTGGGTCTGGGCGAGACGAAGGATGAAGTGGTCAAGACGCTGAAAGATCTGCGAGCGATTGGTGTGGATGCGGTGACGATCGGCCAGTATCTGCGGCCCACGATGCGGCACTTACCCGTGGCCGAATACATTCATCCCGACGTGTTCAAGGAATACGAAGGAATCGGCGATGAACTGGGATTCGCCTTTGTGGCCAGCGGTCCGTTTATTCGCAGTTCCTACAACGCCATTGAATTCAGCAAAAAGGTGATGGCGGAGCGGTTGGAGCGAATGGACGCACCCAAGCTGCCGCAACTGCGTCTAATCCAGTAGTAAGCTGGATTTAGCGGAGGCTGCGTCATACGAACTTGGACAGGGCTGATACGATTTGTAACCCTTGTCGCTCCTGTTGCACTATTACTGTTCTGGGGCGGTTCGTATTTGCTTGCCTGCGCTCAAGTGCTGGCCAACCCCGGCGCTCCACTTAGATTCGAATATCAGACGCCCGGGGGCGTGCTGACCATCACTGCCGAATCCTATTCCATCAATACCAAGACGGGTGACCTGATGGTCCTGCGACCACGAGTGGTCGATCCTCATGGGAATGTGTTGGTTTATGCAGCGCGAGTCGACGCAATGGGGCTTCCGTTGCTCAACAACGAATCTCGGCGAGCGGTGGTTCACGTTCGAGACGCCTTTGCAACGATCCAACGAGGTCGCGATGGCAAGCTCGAGCTTCTAAGTTATCTGCCAGAGAAGAAGGAATCTACAAGCGAGTTTCCGTTTGCCGTCGATCTGGATCGGGCTCAACTGAAGTATGTGGATACGAGCGGTCCGGAGAAATATGTCCAGCAAGTCGAAGTCACCGACTTGAATGTGGATGGAGTGGGGGACAAGTGGATCGGCTCGGCCAACGCTTTTCTCGCCAACGTTGGGAAGCTCCGCGCCTCACTCCAGAATGTGCCAGGCGAGGGGCTGTGGGTCAAGGGAGACACCGGACGGTTGGAGCTTGCGCCCGCGTTTCGCGCATTCCGAGCAATGCCCGAGGGACAGAAGGAACCTTTGCTTCAGGACTTTGATGCAGAGTCTCTTATCGTTCAGGGCCCCTTCGAGCTTCTGATCCCCACCGATCAATCGGCACGATTGAAGACGCGATTGGTCGCAGAGGCAAAAGGATTTCGCTACGGAACGGACTATCGGGCGGAAACGGCAAAGTTCGACGGATTGATCGACGCTCAAGGGGCATCCGGCACCCTGGTGGCCGAAAACCGGGGGCTTTCTGCGACTTACGACGGATTTGTGCGATGGGACGATGGAACGCGGCTCAAGGGCGCTTTGAAGGCAAAGGCGGTTGGCGTGGATTCCTTGCCGCCATTGCTTTCGAAGGCCTTGCCGAAGGAAGTTCACGCCAACGGGCCCATCGAATACTACGGCGCCCTGGCCTATAGCCCCGAGAACGGAGTGCAGCTTAACGGGAAAGCTTCCGCCGGTTCGCTTTCGGCTTACGAAGAGACGCTGAAACAACCTCGAATCGACTTTTCTTACGCACGGGACAATCTCACGCTGATCACTCGAGATGGAACTTGGCGGGGCTCGGCGATCAATGGATCGCTCGCCCTGGATACAAAAGCGAAGACCATTCGCGGAAAAGTTCAGGTTAAGCAAGTCAATTTAGGCGACATCGCTAAAAGATTTGGGATCGAACGATTCTCTGGACGCGGCGATCTGGTGGCAGCGGTTGAGGGCACGGTCGATAATCCGACCGCATATTTCCGTACAGATACCGAGGCGATTTACGCTGTCCGCAAGGATTTGCCGGGGACTTCGGGGCGACTCCATTTGGCGGGGACCCTGAAGAACCGGGTGGTCGATCTGGATCAGGCTTATTTGATCTCTCGTGCGGGAAGTATCTCTGCCACCGGAACCTACGATCTCGACAAGAAACTTCTGGACGGGAAAGTGGTGGCTTCGGGGATCGACCTCTACCGTATCGATCCCCAATTGGAAGGCATTGGGCGGATGCAGGCGAAGGTCGGCGGCACGCTTCGCGAACCTCACTATTCCGGTTCGGCTGAGCTCTTTGGGTTACGGATTCAAGAAGAGCCGGTGCCTATCCTGACCACCGACTTTTCCGGAAATTTCAAGCAAGTTCGGGCCGAGAACATCAAAGTCGTGAAGGGGGCTTCGCAAGCTCAGGGATCGTTGGCTCTGACGTTTAAGAATATGGGGCTGGACGGCTCTTTTCAAGCTCTGGGCGTTCAACTAAGCGATTTCTTGGGTGACGATTATCTCGCCTCCATTTCTCTCCCGGATGCAACCGTTTCCGGCACATTGGGCAATCCCAAGTTCACTTCCAGCGCCAGCGCGGGGGACATCGTGATCAAGGGTACACGGATTGATTCTGCTCAAGCCCAGATCACTTATGCCAATGGGCTTTTGGAAGTCGACGACTTCAATGCGACGGTTGGAACCGGCGACGTTCAGGCGTATCTCAGTTACGAAGTCGATAAGAAAACTGGGCAGGCAAGTCTTACCGCTCAGAATATCGATCTCGGCGATGTGATTCCACCCGACCTGGGGGCGACGATGACGGGCACCGTCAGCGGAGAGTTTGGCCTTACCTTTGATGGCAAAGGCCTGGTTCAGGGTTCTGGCGAAGGCAAGCTGAACGAGGTGGAGGTCAATGCGACGCCATTTGGGAATGGGATCTGGAAGGTGAGCGGCACCGACGCTAACGTGAAGGGCTCGCTTCAAGTCGGTTTATTGGAGCGATCAATCGAGGTGAACAACTTTGGGTACCAGCCGGACACCCGAGGAATCTCCGGCGAGGTCCTGGTTCGCAATGCCCAGTTTCAGGATTTATATAATGTTTCCAAGCCATACCTGCCTTCATTAAGCGAGGAAGTTAAGGATATCCTGGCCCGAACTTCGATGAAGATTGGATTGGCGGTCGACCTAGGCGGAACGCTGGATATGCCCGAGTTCGCCAATGGCTATCTGGCGCTGGACTCCATGACCATGTCTCGCGTTGCGGGGGCCACCAGTGAAGACAACATTGTTCCGGCCGGACAGATTAATGGTCAGTTTTCGCGCCAGGGCAAGACTTGGAATCTGGAGTCCTTGAAATGGGAGGGCGGACCGGGGCTGCTGGAGTTCAGCGGCGCCGTCGAGGAATCGGGCCCTATCGCGATAACGGGGCGCGTCGATCAATTCGACGTGAATTTCGCTTCCCTCTTCGATCCGGAGTTGGCAGGAATTCATGGTTTGATCAGTCTGCCCCTGATCGACGTTAGTGGCGAGACGAAAAGTCCGGTGATTCGGGCGAGTGCGCTGACGACCCCGGGGAATGGGCTCCGACTATCAGAAGATGGAAGTGGGGAGTTTGGACAGCTGAACGTGAACTTGCCAGAAATCACGCTTTCCGAGTGGACGGGAAGTTCTGGCGGATTGTCCGTTTTTGGCGATGTGAATATTGGGGGCTACGTCGGGCGAGTCAGCGCAGATGTGCCGTTCTCCTATCCTTTCACCATCTTGGATGGGGAACCCATCCGGGCGGACGTTCAGCTTGTGAATCGGTCCGTAGGCAGCATCGATCAGTTGGCATCCATTTTCGATCCCGCAAAGTCAAAGGGCGAGGTGTCGGGTTCCCTGTCGATTTCCGGTACGAAGAGCGATCTTCATTTGTTCGGTGGATTTGGACTGACGGCGGAGAAGCTGGCTTTGAAAGACAGTGGGGCGCAGTTTAGCGACGTCAGGTTTACAGCGGATCTCTCCAAAGGGGACCAAGTGGATGGAACGCTTCTGCGGGTTGCAACACATGGCAAGAGCGACCGTGGAGGCTCTTTCCAAGGGGATATTTCCGCTCAACTGCCCTCCTTTATGAACGTCCTCTCCCGCATCAGTCGGGGCCAAACCGAGAATCTGCTTGGTTCAGATTTATCCGGGCAGTTCACCGCGCAGCGCCTAGCTGCTGAGATTCCGATTGGCGAGGACGGGCGAGTGAGTGGGGAGATCGATGGCAAGCTCGCGGTGGGAGGCACCTTACGCGATCCAAGTCTTTCAGGTCCGCTTACGCTGGCTGACGCATATATCAAGATGCCAAGCGAGTTGGAGGCAGGTTCTCAAGGAACGTTGCCGAGTTACAGCCCCACCATGAACATCTCCGTTTCCACCAAAGGGCCAGCCAAGTTTAAGAGTTCTTCCGCAGAAATTGACCTAACGGGGAATGGCACCATCGTTGGAAACTTCCAGGACCTCGACGTGAACGCTCAACTCCAAGTCACGCAGGGACTCCTCAAGTTGCCTACGGCGAGGGTCACCCTTGAGCCAGGAGGAACCATCCGTCCCTTGTTCCAAATCAAGAACGGACAATCCGAGGCCCGTTTAGATGTGAACATGGAAGGGCGCACCCGAGTGGTGGCGGCAGAATTTGGCCAGTCGGCACAGCGATATGACGTAAGTTTGGGCATTACCGGCGACTTTTTGGAGGACGGCGGCCTGGTGCTGACGGCAACGAGCGATCCTCCAGAATTAAGCCAAGAAAAGATTCTGGCGCTCTTGGGCCAGGTTAACTTGATTGAGGGCTTGGCAAGTGGCGTGCAGGGTGGAAACGCAGAGAAACAGCTTCGCAACGCATTCTTTGGCGTGGCTGTCCCGTACCTTCTGGATCCTTTGACCTCCAAGATTGCGGGCGTCATCGGTTTGGATTACTTGACCTTGGACATCAACCCGTTGGAGGGCGCCACCGTTTACTTCGCCCGAACCCTCGGCAAGAACTTCGTGGTTCAAGGAAGTCGGCAGATCAGCCAAATCGACGTGGGCATACCCGTGAAATACGACCTGAAGTTGATCTATCAGCTACGGTTCGGCCGTGGAATGGAAAGACGGCGACTTAACTTCAGCATTGGCACCGACGAAGTGCGCCCGTGGAAGCTTGGCATAGAATTCGGGTTCCGATTCTGATAACCAAAGGCATGTCCGTTCATCTAATTTCAAGGAGTCCGTCAGGACCGGTTGGGTGAAGATTGAAATCGAGATTCGTTTTTACGTGCGTAGGAGCCATCTGGGCGGCGGTCGCTTTTGCCCAGAACGTCGCGGCGATCGAGATCAAGGGCAACGTTCACGTTAACACCGAGGCGATTCGGGCGGCGATGCGAACTCATGTTGGCCAGCCGTTTCTGATCGATGCGTTGATCGCCGACAAAGAAGCGATCGAAGGAATGGGTTTCTTTCAGTCCGTCGAGACCGAAGTGGTGCTCGACGACAAACAAGATCGCCATATCATTGTGCGAGTCGTCGAATGGCCCTTGATCAAAGAGATTCGCGTGGTGGGAAATCGTGCTGTTGGGAAGGAGGCGATTCTCAAGGCTTTGGAAATTGATACGGATAAGCCGTTTAATAGCCGCCTCGTGAAGCCAGCCGTCGAAAGAGTTCGTGATTTGTACAAGAAATCTGGATTTTTCGGAGACGTATCCGAGTTTCAGATTCTGCCCAACGAGCCTGGGGTCTTGCTCGTTCAGGTGATGGAAATGGAAGTCGGTTCTGTTCATTACGAAGGGAACCAACGCACCAAAGGCACGACGCTGGATCGGCTGATTAGAACTCGTTCAGGAGATCCTTATCGACGCGATCGGGTCATTTCGGACAACCGTCGGTTGGAGAACACCGGATGGTTCGAAGATCTGTCGATCACAGAGGGATTTCAGGAAACGGGAAAGGTCAATCTTAACTTTAAGTTCAAAGAGGCGAAGACTCGCAACCTGATTTGGGGACTTCAGGCAGATGCCGGGTCTCCTTGGGCGGGCACTTTGCGCGTCTCCGAAACGAATTGGCGTGGGACCGGACAAGGGGTTGGCCTCGATTTCAGTCAAGGTACGAGAGGGCCGGGCCCCAGTCTGGGATTCGACTACACGAACCCGTTCTTCGATAAGAACAACACGTCACTCAAGGTGGCGGTATTTACGTTGCTCACCTATCGATTCGCGGGTACGAGCTTTGGAAACAACGTTGCGCCAACTCCAGACGACGTTTATACCGAACGCCGCGTTGGCGGATCACTTTCGCTGGGACGGGAAGTCGGCAAGGACTTGGTAGGGACAGTTTCCATCACTGCAGAGCAGGTGAAGACGAACGATGTGAGCGATCTGGGTGCCACCGGATTCGTCCAGCAGGACGGAGACCTAACCAAGCTTTCCGTCGGGATTACCCGAAATCGACGAGACTACGATCCCGATCCATCCCGAGGAGACTGGCTTCACTTGGAAGTTCAGCCTAGCGTGAGCCATATCTCCAAGATTGGCGGAGACTTGACCAATGAATCATCGACCGGCACTCACGGCTTTGTGAAGACGAGCGCCGAGTATCGCACCTACTACAGCCCGCAAGGACCGAGACTGCTGAGCGAGCTCTCGGCCCCGAGGAGCGTCTTTGCCTTCCGAGCGCGGTTGGGAATGATCTATGGCGATACGCCGTTCTTCGAGCAGTTCTTCGCAGGGGGAGCAAACTCCGTTCGGGGATACCAAGAGGAGCGTTTCTGGGGCAAACAGAGTCTGCTTACCACGCTGGAATATCGTCATCCTTTCAATCGGGATTTCAGTTTGATTGGCTTTGTGGATTACGGGGGAGCGTGGGGCGGATACAGTGGGATCAATCGCTTCAGTCAATCCGATTCGATCCGCATGAACCTGGGCTATGGATTGGGATTCAAGTACAACGTTCCCAAGCTGGGCCCGATTCGTGTGGATCTGGGGTTCGACTCGAAAGGGCGCAGCCGAACGCACTTCCAAATTGCGACCTCGTTCTAGAACGAAGGTCGATGGGCCGTTTGGTCCAAATTTTCTCAACGCTGCAACCCGAATCTGAGTTGGGCTGAGGCTTCTTGATAACGGGAAGATTGCTGGGGCTTCTAAACCTTGAGCAGCATCATTTAAGGATTGCTCCAGCCCATGGCGGGTAAAGTTTCGAGACTGGAACATCCGCGGGGCTGTCCTGCGTTCTAGGAATGGACGGAGGAGCCAGGAGGAGAATTGAACATAAGGATTTGCTTTATTGCGCTGCTGACTTTTTTGGCGGCGTTCGCATCCAGCCAGACGGCAGTCATTAAGACCATCACCGTCAAGGGCAACTCAGAAGTCAGCACCGAGGCGATCTTGGCGGCAATGCGAACCAAGGTCGGCCAACCGTACCTTCAGGCGACCTTGGACGCCGATAAGGAGACCCTTGAAAACATGGGCTTCTTTCAGGCGGTTGACGTCCGGGCTCAGGCAATCGACGACACGAACCGCGAGGTCATCGTTCAGGTTTCTGAGTGGCCGGTGGTCAAAGAGATTCGCGTGGTTGGCAACAACGGCATTGCAACCGACGAGATTCTGAAAGCGGTTGGATCTGAGATTGTCGTCGGCAAAGTTTTTAATACGCGGAGCATTCAGCCCAGCGTCAACAACATCCGCGAACTTTACAAAAAGAAAGGCTTATTCGGCGACGTTTCCGACTTTAAGCCCATGCTGGAATCCCCCGGCACGATCAGCATCACGATCATCGAATTGACGGTTAACAACGTGTCCGTAACCGGCAACACGCGAACCAAGCTGAACGTGATGAAGCGACTTATCAAGACCCGAGCGGGAGAACCATTCCGAGAGGATCGATGGGGCGCCGACCTTCGCCGCCTCTATTCAACCCAGTGGTTTGAGAATGTGCGAAGCGTCGAAAATCAGCCAGAACCGGGCAAGATCGACCTGATTGCCGACGTTAAGGAAGGCCGTACCGGTAACTTTGGCGTAGGTCTCCAGGTAGATCCGCGCAGTTCCTTTGCGGGAACACTTCGACTTTCCGATAGCAACTTCCGTGGTTCGGGCCAATCCGTGGGTATCAACTTCCTCCAAGGCACCCGAGGCGGCGGTCCCAGCGTGGACCTCGATTACGGCAATCCGTTCATCGACAACCACAACACGGCGCTTAACGTCTCTCTCTATAGTCGACTGATCTACCGATTCTCTGGAGTTGGATTTGGCAGCGGCAATTCGCCTACGGAAGACGACCTCTATACCGAGCGACGCACTGGCGCCACCTTAGCTTTCGGTCGCCCTCTGAACGACAACGTTTCGGCATCGATCGGTTTTCGCTACGAAGGCATCAAGACGAACGATATCAAGAACGACTCCACGGGCTTTATCCAGCAGGATGGAACGCTGGCAACCGTCACCCTCGGTTTGACCCAAAATCGACGCGATGTGGATATCGATCCCGCTCGGGGCGACTGGTTCCGAATCGAAGTTGAGCCCGGCTTTAGCAACATTACAAAGTCCGGCGGCAACGATGCGGTCACACGAGTTACCGGCCAGCACAACTACTTGAAGACGACCGCCGAGTATCGGTTCTATTACAGCCCACAAAAGCCGCGTGGCCGCAACGAACCGGACGCCCCCCGACGCGTCTTCGCCTTCCGCGCCCGCGCGGGCACGATTTCCGGAACGGTTCCGTTCTCCGAGCAATTCTTTGCCGGGGGCGCGGCGACGGTTCGGGGCTATGAGGAAGACCGTTACTGGGGCAAGACATCGCTCCTCACCACCTTGGAGTATCGTCATCCGCTTCAAAAAGCGCTTTCGCTCATCGCATTTGTCGATTACGGCGGCGCGTGGGGCGGCTATGGCAGTGTGGAAAAGTTCACGCAATCCAACAGCCTCCAGATGAATCTGGGCTACGGACTGGGCGTAAGTTTCCGTTCGCCTTTGGGTCCTCTCCGACTCGACATTGGCTTCAACAAGGACGGAAAGAGCCGCACGCACTTCCAAATCGCAACGTCATTCTAGTGAGACACATGAAATTTCAACACTTAGGTTGGGTCTGCGCAGCAGCACTCGGAGGGATCATGGTCGGCAGCGGCTTTCAGACCAAGTCTGAAAAGTACGGCGTCGTCGACATTTCGGAAGTGATTACCTCCAGCGACTTTGCGAAGAACCAAAAGGAAAACCTCCGAACCGTCGGGCAGACTCGGCAAGACCTGCTGCAATTTGCGAACACTTACCCGCTGTTCACCCCCGAGCAAGCGCAGAAGTTTCGCGATCTCAGCATCAAGCCTCAGCCCACGGCGGCGGACAAAGCAGAGTTGGAAAAGCTGAAGAACGACGTGATCGCTACGCATAAGAAGTTTCAAGACCTTCAATTGAAAGCGAACCCGACGACAGAACAGGTGACTCTTCTGCGCGACTACAACGAGCGCTCTCAGACCATGGTCAAAACGCTTGATCGATGGGCTCGCGAGTTTTCAGACGAAATCCAGACGCTTCAAGACAAACTTCGCCAAGAAACGATGAACCGGGCTACTGATGCGGTGAAAGAGGTCGGGCAGAAGCAGGGGTATTCCGTGGTCTACATGCAGGATGTGGTTCCCTACGCGGCCAACAACATCACCGCCGACGCCTTGAAGGCAATGAACTCGAAGAAATAGGCAATCAAGAACATGAACAAATTTTCTAAATTGGGTTGGATTGTAGCGGCTGCTCTTGGAGGCATCTGGCTAGCAAGTGGCTTCCAAGACTCGGCGAACAAGATCGCGGTGGTCGACATCTCGGACGTCGTTGAGAAGAGCAACTACGGCAAGACGAACCAGGATACGTTTGCAAAGATGAAGAAGGCTCGTGAAGACTTGCTGCAATTCATCGACGACTACCGCGTTCTCAATGCCGAGCAGGCCCAGGATCTTAAGGATCTCTCCCTGAAGGATAATCCGACGGCAGAAGACAAGGCGAAGGTCGACCGGATCAAAGCGGACGTCATCGCCTCCAACAAGAAGTGGAACGAACTCAGCACGAAGGCCACTCTCACGCCTGAAGACCGAACATTATTGGACGACTACGCTCGACGCGGACAGAACATGGAAGCGGTAGCGCGACGCTGGTTCAACGACTTCACGAACGAAATGCAGGCGTGGGCAGACAAGCAAAAGGCGGATAGCATCAGCAAGGCACGCGTCGCCATTCAAAAGGTAGCTAAAGCTCAGGGATACACCATCGTATTCGAAGTGGGTATCGCTCCCTACGGCGCGAACGATTTGACCGATGCCTCCCTGCAAGCAATGAATGCGGGTTCCTAGTTACTGCTACGGTCTGATTGCCCTTTGTGCGGCCTCTGGATGCTCTCACGCTCCGGAGGCCGTTTTCGTCGATTTGCCGGGCATTCTGGCACGAGATTCAGGTCCTGAACCGGAGATGCCCAAATTGGGCGCCGTCCCCACGGTTAGCATCCCTACCCAGCAGGCAATCCTTCCTTACTCTCCCAGCGTTAGATTCTTTGACCGTGCAGAGGGCAAGATCGACGTTGCCAAGAAGTTGATCGCTGAGGACCGGGAAGCCGCCAAAAAACGACTTGCCCGTCGATTGGCTTCCATCGCTAATTCGAATGTGGACAACGAAAAGCGGTTGGCATTGGAGGCGCTTCAGAAGCAACAAGACGCTTACTTGGATGAAGTCTTCGATCAACTCTTCGCAATTTTTCAAAAGTATGCGGATCAGCGCGGGCCGAAGGCGGTGCGAGCCAGCCTGTTGCGCGCCAAACGTACTTCCATTTTCTCGTCGCGAAACCGATCGATCAAAGCAGAAGACGATCGCCGCGCCGAACTTCGAGCGTTGCGAGAGGCCATCAACGAGCTGGAGGAAGATTACGACAACGAAGCCCAGCGGCTCCTGACAGAAGCGGAATTCAAGCTAAGTCAGGAACAAGGAAAAGTGCAAGCGGAGTTTGAGATTAAGCGTGTAAAGGCACTGGACCAGTCAGAAAACGAAGCAAGTCGAGCAATCGACCAAGCAACCAGTCACTTGGACCTCGATCTAGGGCAGAATAGTTCGGTAACTGTTGACAGTGTTAACAGTCGCACCGTTACGGTGACAGGATCGACGCCTCCGACGAAGCCGATCTTGCCGGCGCAGAGTACCGAGAGGGTAGTCGACAGAGCGGAACGACGTCAGCTTATCGAGCAGCAGCTCGAAATCTGGCTGAAGACCAAGGGCTACGTTCTCGCGAAAAGCCGTAGCGGCGGCGCCGATGCTACGAACGAGTTTGACGCATGGAGAAAGACACACAGGCTTGGACCCTAAGCCAGCTTGCCGATTTGTTGGGCGGGGCGATTACCGGCCACGCTCACTATTTGATTCGCCGACCCGTCCCTGCCGACTCCGACGATCCTGAAGGGATCGCGTTTTGCGAGTCGGAGGTCTACCTGGAAAAGGCAAATCAGCATGGCGTGGGCGCCCTCATTCTTCCCCATACCCTGCGTTCCACCCTCAAGCCAGCCATCCATGTCGAGAATCCGAGATTTGCATTTGGCAAGCTTTTGATGATGGCGCGGCGTCCGCTCCCCATTGAGCCAGGTATTCACCCGACCGCAGTGGTTGACCCAACGGCCGAAATCGACCCGACGGCCTGCATTGGCGCCCATACTGTAATCGAACGTGGCGCCGAAGTTGGCGCGGGTGCGCAGATATTTTCCTTTAGCTACGTGGGCGAATACTGCAAGATCGGAGCGGGCGCGATTCTCTACCCCCGGGTGACTCTCTACCAAGAAGTGGAAATTGGGTCGCGGGCCATCGTCCATAGTGGAGCGGTCATCGGCGCGGACGGGTTTGGATTCATTTGGGATGGAACCAAACACTTCAAGGTGCCGCAGGTGGGCAAAGTGATCATTGGCGAAGACGCAGAGGTCGGCGCGAATACTACGATCGACCGTGCAACCTCGGGGGAAACGGTGGTAGGACGGGGAACGAAGCTAGATAACCTGGTCCAAGTTGGCCACAACGTCAGTATCGGAGAAGACGGAGTCATTGCCTCTCAGACCGGCATCAGTGGCAGTACGAGCATTGGCGCGCGGACGATGATGGGAGGCCAATGCGCCATTGGGGACCATGTTCGAATCGTAGACGACGTCGTTCTTGGCGGGCACACCGGAACCAGTCAGGACATTTTGGAGAAGGGCGCCTATTTTGGAATGCCAGCCAAGCCAGCGGCGGAAGGGATGAAGTCGTTCTTGATTCAACCGCGTTTGCCAGAAATTCTTTCTCGCGTTCGAGCCCTGGAAAAACGACTTGCCCAATTAGAGAAGGGGGAGGAGTGACGTTCACCCGACGCACCATTCGGACCATCGCAGAGTTCGAAGGAAAGGCCCTTCATGGTGGGCATCCCGTCAAGGTCCGGGTCCACCCCAGCTCCGGCGGAATATTCTTTCGGGCTGGCAGCCAGCGTTGGGAGGCGAGACCGGTTCATGTTACGGACACAAGTCGATGCACGACCCTTGGTGAAATCTCTACCATCGAGCATGTGATGAGCGCCCTCGCGGGGCTCGAAATCACGGACGCGGAGGTGGAAGTCGAGGGTGGAGAGTTGCCGGGATTGGACGGTTCGGCGCTTCCTTACGTTGAAGGTCTCCTGGCAGCAGGAATCGAGGTCTTGGGAGAAGCGCCTTTGCATGTGCCGTTTAAGCGCGTGTTTTTCCAGGAAAAGGAAGTCAAAGTCGCCATTGGAAAAGGGACCGGACATTGGCAATACACTTACGATGTCAGCCCTCGCTGGCCAGGCGAACAAACATTTGAGGTTCTCGATGTCGTTAGCTCTTACGCCGAACAAGTGGCCCCGGCTCGAACTTTGGTTCTTGCTGAGGAAATGCCGATGGTTCGTCAATATGGTCTAGGCAAAGGTTTGGATGAGGCGTCCGTGGTGGTTCTGGGAGCATCCGCATACGAAACGCCCGTTCGATTTTCCGACGAACCGTCTCGACACAAGCTCTTGGACTTGATTGGCGACCTTTATTTGGCGGGTATCCCCATTCGATACCTCAACGTTTCAGCTCAGCGAAGTGGGCATCGGACCAATATCGAGGCGGCCAGGCTACTGCTAGAGTTCGTGGAAGAATAAGGACCCGGGAGGAACCGGGCCCATTTGTGAGGAGAGATAAGTCTCTACATGCCTGGCATGAGCACTTTGTCAATTACGTGGATCACGCCGTTCGACTGGTAGACGTCGTAAGTTGAGATCGAAGCAATCGTGCCTTTCTCATCTTTGAGCACAATGTTGGCGGGACCATTCATCATCGCCCACAACTTGCCCCCGGCAAGTGTTTTAAGCTCGGCGGTTCCTCCTCCCTTCTTGATCATCTCTTTAAGAGCATGAGAATCCACCTTTCCGGCCACCACATGGTAGGTGAGAACCTTGGTCAAAGCCGCCTTGTTTTCTGGCTTAAGAAGCGATTCCACGGCGCCATCGGGCAAGAGCTTAAACGCTGCGTTTGTGGGTGCAAAGACGGTGAGGGGGCCTTTGCCACTCAGGGCATCGACTAAACCCGCGGCTTTCACGGCGGCAACGAGGGTGGTGTGATCGGGTGAATTCACCGCGTTTTCGACGATGTTTTTCATCTTCATCATGGCCATTCCTCCCACCATGGGATTGCTGTCCTGACGAATGGTGGGAGATGCATTGCCAAGAGCGAGGGCGGCGAGTCCGAGTAGGGTTGTTACTAATTTCATCGATAATCTCCGTCGGTTATGGATAAGAAATTGCCAAAATCTTTACTAAGTCAACACTTGAGCGTAGCTGACTCTATGAACGATCTACGCAGAAACCTTCCCTCCGTCGGCAGCACATGGCCACTGTTCATTTGGCATTCAGCGCGAATTCAGATTAGTTGGCATCCCCGGTCAGTCATATCTGAGTTATGATATTTATTTAAGAATCCTAAGTTATGATCACACTCTTTCTCCCCCTCCTCTGTATGCGCGCTACCCCTCTTCTTATCAACGGTTCTCTCGAATCCGCCGACAATGGCCGCCCTCTTGGATGGATCGCCGAGAAATGGGGTGAGAACGTGAAGATGGACTATGCGAGGGAAGGCCGCGGTGGATCTTGGTGCGTGAAGATTCAAGTGGATGGCACGCCGAGACGATCTCAATGGATGCAAAACGTGCGTGGATTAAAGCCGTACGCGAAGTATCGACTCACGGGTTGGATCAAGACGGCGGGTATGGCCCGTGGAGGGGCAGGATTCGACCTGGTTGATGGGGCAGCCCCGCCACAAAGCGGATTGAAGGGCTCGAACGACTGGCAGAAGATTTCAATCGACTTTGAAACGAAGGCGTTCGATAGCGCCCGTGTCTGCTGTTTCTTTGGACTGGGCGATGAGGCGACAGGCACGGCCTGGTTTGACGACATGGACGTGGAACTCCTCAGCGCCGACACGCTCAAGCCATCGGTCACACTGGCGCCTGGCCGGACTCGAGAACCAATTTCGCCTTACATTTACGGTCAGTTCATCGAGCAGATGGGGCGCTGCGTCAATGGTGGGGGGATTTGGTCGGAATTGATTGAGGACCGAAAGTTTTACTACCCGATTGAGAAAGGGGAACACTTGGCAGCGGACGGCAAACCGTTCAAAGCGAAGTCTCCGTGGTCGGTGATCGGAGATGCGAGAGTCCGGCAATCCACCGATATGCCTTTCGTCGGTCGGTGGTCGCCAGCCGTCGAGGTCGAGACGGAAGGCGGTGTTCGACAAGAGCATGTGGGATTCCGGTCCAATGTAGACACCGTGGGATACATTTGGCTCGATGGAGCATCAGGGCAGCCAGTGGATGTTCGTATCCAGTGGGGACCGGACAAAGGCGACAGCCAAAGCGTTCGGATCGAGAAACCGGAAGCTGGATTCAAGAAATATCCCTTGAAGTATCGCGCTAAGAAGACGACCGAGCAAGGCGTTGTCGAAATTTTGGGGTCGGGCCCAGGGACCTTTCGTGTAGGGGCCATCTCGCTGATGCCGGGCGACAACGTCGACGGAATGCGGAAGGACGTAGTAACCCTGCTCAAACGTCTGGACTCGCCGGTCTACCGATGGCCAGGCGGCTGCTTCGTGGGAGGTTACGATTGGCGGGTGGGATTGGGCGATCGCGACAAGCGAGCTCCCTTCCCTAACACGCATTGGGCGGGATTAGAAGCGAACGACTTTGGCATGCATGAATTCATGAATCTCTGCCAGATCTTAAAGGCCGAACCCTACATTTGTGTCGATACGGGGCCTGGAACAGCTCAGTTAGCGGCGGACGAGGTTCGTTACTGCAACGATCCTCAGACGACCGAAATGGGAAAGTGGAGGGCAAAGAATGGCCATCCTCAACCGTTCAATGTGAAGTTCTGGGCGGTAGGCAATGAAATGTTCGGCGATTGGCAGAAAGGCTATATGCCCCTGAATCAATATGTTACGAAGCACACCGAAGTGGCCGAGGCGATGCGAAAGGCCGATCCCGATGCGGTCTTGGTTGGCGTGGGCGAGGTGGGATTCTGGACCGAACGAATGCTGAAGGACTGCGCGCCGACGATGGACTTAATCAGTGAGCACTTCTATCGTCAAGACTGGCACTCTGGCGGGCTAATGACTCATGTGCAGCAAATCCCCCAAGAGATTCGGCGTCGTGTGGAAGCTCACCGCCAGTATAGGAAAGAGATTCCTGGCTTGGCGAGTCGAAAGATCAAGATAGCGATGGATGAGTGGAATTTCTGGTACGGGCCGCACATCTACGGCGAACTGGGCACCCGCTACTTCATGAAAGACGCCTTGGGAGTGGCGGCGGGACTCCATGAGTATTTCCGGCAGAGCGACATGGTCTTTATGGCGAACTATGCGCAGACGGTAAACGTGATCGGCGCGATCAAGACCAATCGAGTCGCGGCCGATATGGAGACAACCGGGTTAATGCTCGAAATGTACCGACAGAAGTTCGGCGTCACACCCATCGAGATCACGAGTGATCACCGTCCACTCGATGTGGTGGCAGCATGGTCGAAGGATAAGAAGTCGATAACGATTGGTGTGGTGAATCCTACCGAGGACGAACTAGCTTTCGATCTGACGGTTCCTGGCATTAAGTTGGGAAAGGTCGAGATGACAGGGGTAGGTGGGGTCGACCCCATGGCTTACAACTCGCCGGAAAAGCCCACCAACGTTGTCCGATGGACGAAGATGGTGGACCTCTCCGGCGGTAGCGTCCGGCTTCCTTCGGCAAGCGCGGTTATCTTGACCCTCCCTATTCGATAGATCTTGTGGGACATTGCTATCTTGTAAACCACCCGTAAAGCACATTCAGGACATCCCGCTGCCGAAGATCGGGGACCTCAGAGTTCGTTCCGAGACTGAGATCACTGAAGAGGAAGTCGGTCGAAGTCACTATCATGTCGCCTTGGCCCACTTTCACTTGGGCTCCTACCGTTTTCCCATCGCTTCTCAACAGAGCGGAACCGCCGAGGATGTGGGTTTGTAACGGTTGGCTCCCAAGCCGAACTCCCTGCGTGGTTGTCACCATTTTTGAGTTGTCCTCAAGGAGGACCGGAATTCCGTTCTCCTCTTCCGATTTGGGTTGAGGAAGATTGATGAAGCTAATCTCTTGTGAGAGAGCGTGGACGGTCTTTGGAATCAGTCGGCCATCCAAGATCGTGAGTTTTCCTCCTCCTTTAAGCCATTGGATTGCCTTATCGACTTCAGACTGCTGCCATTCGCTCATGGGCCGCAGAATGACGGCGGCAGGCGAAGCGATTGCTTCCTCAATGGAAGAAACAACCCGAGGGCGTTTGTTGATTCGCTGGGCTCCGACAACTGTCGTCAGGTAGCTCGCAAGGTCGCGTTTATCCACCGGAGGGTACAGAACCGGCAAGCACCTTTGGTCTGCCGAAGGAACGAATGCAAGTCTTTGTTCCGGATCTGGCTTCAGATCGGGATAGATCTTGCTCACCCAGAACGTGCTTCCGACTAATCCGAGCGCGATTCCCGTCCAACCGGCGATGGCAAAAAACGCGACTCCGCGAGGCTGCCTCGATAGACCTACGAGCAAGACGCCCAGACCAAGCGCACCTAGGATCCAACGCCAAGACGAGTAGGAGTTCTCTCGGTCCAACCAATTGAGATAGCCGTGGGTCAACTCCAACTTTCCGGGCATGTAGATGGAGAAATTCGAGAAGAGGGTGGAATCGCTCCAGATAGCAACTCGTCCCTTATCCACGTTCACGACGGCGGCCTGCACTACGGGTCCTACAGACTCGGAGGGATCGAGTTGGAAGTTTCCGAAGAAGGTGTTGCTTGAGAAATCGGGATCATCGATGAACGCTTGATCCGCGGAATAGGCGTCTACGCTGGTCCAACTGGGTTTGATGGAGCACCCTGTGTACATCAGGAAATTGCCCATCTCCCGAACGACTGGATGCGAATACGGTCGCGGTCGAATGATTTGACGGGTTGTATAGGGATCAATCACCGCATTCGATTCCAAGGTGAGCCCATACTGACTGCCTACTGAGTTCAAGTAAGTGTCCATCCCAAATATGTCTGTATGGTCACCGATCAACCATAGCCCTCCGCCTCGCCTCACGAAGCGATCAATCGCCTGAATGGTGTCTTGTGAATAAGGCTTCGTCGGCGTCTTGAGAATCAATACGGAGACGTTTTCGAGGGTCTTGTCCGTGATCTCCTCGAAGTTTTGCTCAACCTTTTTGCTCCGGCCCATCTCCTTGGCCCAATCGGAATAGCTGTATACGGTTTTCACTCCATATCGCTCGGTACTGAGAGGATCTTCGCTCCACTCCCATCGACTGTAGTGTTCGTCGATTACAACCTTTCCGGCCTTTGGGTGGCCTGGGTCTACGAATAGCCAGGCAAAAACGATCAGCGCAAGGCCCAGGGTGCTTGAAACGAGACCTAAGAAATTGCCTCTGCCGGTAACGGAGCCATCTGGGGATGCGGACGGCTTGATAGCGATGAGGGGAAGCAAAATTGCCAATGGGGCAAACGTCAGGAACAGGAATTTCTCGTCCAACCAATAGAACTTGGAGCCATTCGTGCCGATGGAGACGGCCAGCCAAATACCCCTGGTGGCAATGTAAGCCAAAGTTAACGTGAGAGCCTTTGCAAGTCCAACCCAACGTCCCCGCAGCAAATACTCACCAACAACGGCGCCCACGAGGGCAACGGCAAACGCACCTCCGAATTTGTCGCTACTCAGCAAAACCCGGGATGCTTCACCATTCGACACCAGATCAAAACCTGATCCTGCGAATTGGGCGGGGAGCCCCGTTAGCTTGAGCAATCCTGACACCGCACCGCCCGGAAAGATGATGGCGCCGAGCCGAGGTTGGAGGAAACCGAATAACTCCAGGGCTCCGATAGCTCCCATCCAAACCAGCGAAAGTCTAAGCATCTGAGTTCCGAACCCACGGAGCCAGAGTGTGTTCCAGATCAAAGAAACGCCCGTCAATGCAAGGAAGATCAGCCCCAAGCGAATACTCGGAGGCATCCACGGAGTGGCAAGGAGAGGGACGGCGAGGAATAGCCAAGCGCGATCTCGCGGGAAGGGCGTCTCCCCCGAATTTGCCGCGAGCTTCCAAACGATGACGACCAAGACACCCAGCAAGAGACTATCGCCGGGCACTTGGCCAATTCCAAAAGCGGATCTCGGCAGGGCAATGCTGGCAAGCCAGGCACAGAGTAAGACCGTTAGAGCGCTATCGAAGAGTCCCAGGGTCTTGGTAAAGGTGTTCCAAGACCTTGTAAAGGAAGCGATTGTTTGCAACGTTCATGTACTCCTTGCCCAAGCATCGAGCGGTAAAGAATTGCGAATCACTGATCACCACGATGTGACCCTTTCCATAGCTCTTGGCGACGGCGAGTGGGTAGTCCCAGGTAGACGCCAGAACTTCGGCGTCTGGAGCCTTCAGAGCGTAGGATTCGCCGAACCGGATGTCAGCATCGTAAGACTCATCTTTAAGGAACTTATCGATCTGGGGTGCTTCAGTGGCGGGCTTGCCATCGGGCCTTGTCAGGACCCAAGGTCGCCATACCGACCACACCCGGGCTCGGTGAGCGGCCCCCGTTAGGACACTCGTAACTTCGATTTTCAGGGGCGCCAGCAGGTTCTTGACGTTCTCGCTTTCTTTATGTCCGCACGCGATGAGAAGTCCATGTCCTTCAGCGACATAGTCAAGAATCTTTTTGGACTCATCGAGAGAATAGGACTGCCGAGGGCCATTGATGCTGATCACCTGAGGATGGCTCCCCAACACGTCGTCCAAGGTGCGCCTCGATTGAAGGACATCGCCAAATCGGATAAACATGTCCGAGAAACGGAGCAAAGAGAAGTCGGAGTTGCTATTTGGATAGGCCGGGAAATGAGACATATCCACAATCGCCCGCGCCCGACTCAGGGGGACATGCACGAGATTCTCGCTGTAACTGTTGGCGGCCGCCCAGCAGACGGTCATTGACAGGGCCGTCACCATTGCCGCCCACCTCGAACGCACAAATAGGACGACCGAGGCAAGCGCCGCAAGCAGCAGCCAACCAGCGACGTCACTATCGATTGGCCACGGTCGAATACGAAGCAGAGACCGGAATTCCTTAAGGATCTGCTCGTGATCCATTGCCAACGGATTCGTTTGAAAGCCTGACGTATCGCCAAACGCGACGACGACACCGCTGCCGAGACGCTGGCGAGCGGCAAGAACAAGGCCACCTACCCGCTCATCGGGATCGGCGATTCTGTTTCCGAGCCTTGAGAGTCCGTAGTTTGGATTCCCTTTGTCGGAAAATCCATATTGCGCCATAACCGTGGGTTCCGCCCGCGGTCCCGCCTCAAGAGAAGCGCCAACGCTAATACCCAACTGGCCATTGTCCGGTGCGTATCCCTGAAACGGTCGCACCACCAGTGAATTCGTCCACCGATACGGATCGTCCATTGGAATGGCGCTGTCGAACTTCAAACGAATGTCCGTTTTCCGCAACACTTGATTGACGGGTCCCATGACACCGCCGATGTTGGTGTGGTCTCCTAGAACCAACATCGCCTTGCCGGACTTTACAAAGTCTTCAAGAGCCAGAAGTTGGTCTTCCGTAAACTCTTTATCCGGATTGATGACTGCTACCGCATCCATTCCGGCCAGATCCTTTGCCGCAAACTTCTCCGGAATGATGCTGGCCCGAAAGCCATTTTCGTTGAGCAACTGAGGCAAGGCAGCAAAGTCGGCCTCCGTATGCTCGGTGAAATCGTCAGCCTTCGTCGCTTCAAACGTCTTCATCCCGCCGCCAACAAAGGCGATGTGAGGAACGGCGGCGACGACCGTTGGGCGACCCATCATCAGCAGACAAAAGGTAATCGCAGCGAGAACGCCCGCGCCCATGGCGATCCCAACTTTCTTTCCATGCACCAACTTACGGTCTTCAGGCATGCCCCGTAAGCTGAGCCCAAGCAGAAATGGGATCGACAGAAGGATCGGCACGAGACTATCGAGATAGAGGCAAAGAAGGGTTATCACCAAGACGGCTCCCGTCAATCCGAGGGCCTGTTTGATCGAAAGCTTTCGCCTTGCAATCACCACCATCAACCAAGCGAAGGCAAAAACGATGGGCGTAATGGACAGGGAGCTCAGTCCGGCAAGAAGCCCGTACCCAGAAAGACGGGGAAAGCCTTGAATGAATTTTGCCGAGGTCTCGTTGATCGGGCCATAGGAGAGACCGACCAAGAGCCCGTAGGAGACTAGAGCCGTCAGAACAACCGAGGCGGACAACAATTCGTAACAACGTCTCAACTCTGCAGAGATGTTCGAAGCAAGAAAGATGAGACAAACGGCGGTGGCACAGGACCACAATGGGATGGGAAGGCTCGCGCACACCGCAGCGGCGACGGTGATCGACAAGTCCCGCGCCAAGGATGATCGCTCGAACTTGAAGCAAAAGATGGAGAGGGCAACCACCGCGAGTACCCCCACAAATCCGGCACTTTTCATCGCAACCGGGAAATAACCATCCAAGGCGAGGATGGCAAAGAGTGAGGCAAATGCCCAATACCCTCGTTCAAGAAGCGTAATCCTGTGACTGGCGGCAACCGGTGTCGGATCCTTTGCTTCTAAAGGCGGATTTTCAAGCGGCAGATCAATGTGCCTTGGTCGATCAAGTGTTTTCATTCCGATCTAAACTCCAGCCTTTGCGCGCAGGTGAGGTAAGGATCTTGGGCGTCGTTCCGCTCGATAACAGCGGTGCAGATTCCATCGCCATTTCGGGACAGTAACAAGCTTTGCCGGGTCAAAAAATTAGCCAAACGAGGATCAAATAGCTGGGGATCGTACGCCAAGTGTTGGGCGGCGGCGACGGCACTTCGCAGTGCTCCGGATGACACTCCGCCGAGGTCTATCCGAACTACGCTTCCCGGTCGAGAGGGAATGGCCTTAGCCGAAGAGGTGTATCTGAGAACCTGAAACGTCAGGGCCGCTGTCTCGATCGGAGCCGGGTTCATACCGCGGTAGTTGTCGATTCTGGGCGTACCGTAGGCGAGCCAAGCCCCACCGTCCGAGTTTGCGAAATACCGGGAGAGCTCTTGCCACGTTGGAATCTGATCTGCCTTCTTTCCCCGGGGGCCTGTCAGTCCTCGATAGAGGGAGAAGAGCGGTGCAGTCGGATACTTGTACTGGCGGTCATAGAAGGAAAGAAGATTCTTTACCATCAAAACTTCGCCGCTGTAGGACAAGCTCATTGAGTCCTCGATCCAAGGGAGTTTTGTGAGATAGAAGATGCCCTGGACGGGTCCTCGGAGCCTGTCGGCTAGAGGCTGCAGTTCCATCACCACATCAGCCTTCGTCTCCCTCGCCCAGGCCTCGACTAATTCGGAGTAGGTCGTGGCAGATTTCGTAGGCTCAAGTTTCACTTCCGTAGCGAGACTCTCGGACCGCAAAGCTGATTCCGTATCTCGCTTCGCACTTTCAAAGAAGGACTTGGCTTCTTCTCCCAGTCGAAGTCCCCACCTCTGCGATTCAGGCCCCAGGAGTTGGGCGGCAAGAGATTGATTTCTCTTCGTGACGATCGAGGGGATAGTCGTGGTGAGCGATGGGCCGAGAGGATACGTGAGTCCATTGGAATGCCCGAAAATCAGATCCAGCGAGAATTGAATTCGGTCTGGTTCGCGAGCCGCATTCCACACCGATACGATTTGTTTGCCATCGCTTTGGTCGAGTGGATAGCCATCGCTGAAGGCCTTGAGCAAGAGTTCTCTATCGCGCGGACTGAGCGTCACGATCTGGGGACCCAGTGTAAAACTGGCCAGCAGTTTGGGGCTGTTCGCCAAGTATGCGTTCAAGAGATGCAGGGCAGCGGAGGACCGCTTGTCGTCCATGGCCTGCGCCGCAATCGATTGAGCCACGAGTCGATCCCGTCGATCCATTAGGCTCTGGGAAGGATTCAGAGCGATACTCAGCTCCTCATTTGCCTCATCCAATTCGGACCCAGTGAGAGTAACCGCTTGCCGAAGGTCTTCTTGGTTGAGCGACTGATATTGGACCAGATTCTCATAAACGCTTCGAGAAAGCTTTTGAAACCTTGCGATGAGCTGTCCATTAACGCCCGCTCTCCACTGCTTCTCCCTTGCGGCAGTCGTGTCATCTGGCGTTAAGACCCCCCCATGGTCAGATTGGGGCTTTACTTTGACATCCAACGATTTCTCAAGGAGTTCGATCGCTTCTGAACGCGGCCGGTCTCGTAGAGAAACAAGCGCGGCACGGAGCTTGAGTGGAACCCCCGAAGTGATCGTGAATTCAGATGTGCTCAGCCGTCTCGCGATTTCTTCGAACGTATAGATGCCAACCGGAAAACTCACCGTGGAATCGTTCCGAAGAGGGCGATCCTTAGTCTCCAATGGGGCGAACAAGATGAAAGGCAAAACTAACGTTGCTAACACGAGATCCTCACGGTTGCCCTGCCAATGGCTGGCAGGGCAAGGAGATGGCTACCCAAAGATAGCGGTTGAGAGATGGGCAAGTCGATTGAGCAGACTTGCGAACGTTCCTGCCGGCACCCCTGGGTCTGGAGCCGGTTCAGCGGGGGTTGGCCGCCGAGTACACGCCGTCGTGCCGCTCTTTGAACTACAGTTGTCTCCCGACGTACAGGCGGTATTGGACGTACACTGCCCCGTTGTACAGAGAGAACCCACAACGATGTTCGTACAGGTTTGTCCTCCCTTGGTGCAATAAGTGCCGGTCGTGCACTGGTCGCCGCTCGTACACGCGCCGCTCGTGCAGACTTTGTCTTTCGTACAGCCTGGACCGCCACCGTTGGATGCGGTGCAGTTTGTGCCCGAGGTGCAGCCTGAGTCCGTTCCACCTGTACACTTTTGACCTGCCGTACACACGTTGGATGTTCCGCTTGTGCATGCCGTGCCAAGCGTACAGGCATCGCCATTAGTACACTTGCTGCCTGCCGTACAGGAAGACCCATCTCCGCCGGTGCAGTAGATACCCGTGGTGCACTGACCGCCGTTCGTGCAGTAATTACCAGCAGTACAGTTAGAATCAGAAGTGCAAGCGCCGTCCGTGCAAGCGCTGTTGGTGCAATTAGTTTGGTTTGTACAGTTGATCACGGATGTGCAATCGCTTCCGGTCGAACTGTGAACGACAGGCGGGGCCTCGATCTCCGCATAGACGATGTCGTTCCACGAATCAACGACGTTGGATACGCCCTCAGCCATGCCCGCTGAGGACAGGTGAGCGATGTGGCGCTGAACAGGTAGGTCTTGGCTAGTCGTCCCGGCAAATGAACACGCCGTTAGAACAAGCGATGTCAGACAAAAGAGCATCCGCTTCATACGGAATTCCCTCCACCAAATATTTGAAGCCCGAGCAGTAAGGTCCCCGGGCGACAACCCTACTATATGGCAACTCTGTTTCACATACAAGGAAATGAAACATAAAAGTAATGCGTTATTTAGTCTCTTAGGTCACTAAAGCGCTTAACTTTGCTCTAAGTATCTAGCAAACCTATGATCGATCATCACTTTTGTCAACATGAGCCAAATGGGGTTCTTCTGCCAAGCGAAGATCAATGTCGACAACTGTGACAGACGCTCAAGCATTGACGGGGATTGACTCGTTCCGCTGGGATCGACAGGTGGGGGATCAACCGGCGTTAAACGAGGGTCACAAGCAGTGCGGCCACTCTTCGAGCTACAGTTGGTACCCGACGTACAGGTTGCCCCTGACGTGCATTGCCCGGTGGTGCACAGAGATCCCGCGACAATGTTGGTACAAGTCTGACCCCTTCGTATAGTTTTCGCCCGACGTACAAACCCCCGTGGAAGACAAGGTGCATGTCTTTCCGCTCGTACAGCCAGCACCACTGGTGCAACTGCTTCCCGCCGTGCAGGAAGAGCCATCACCGCCCGTGCAAAACGTTCCGGAGGTGGCCCGGAATGGTCTGGTGGAATCCGCTTGAAAACGTACAAGAGAAGAAGTGGCGCCCCCGACACGACTCGAACGTGCGACCCACTGCTTAGAAGGCAGTTGCTCTATCCACTGAGCTACAGGGGCGTGATCTCTATTATATTCGGCACAAGATGGCCTTAGGCGGACTCAAGGGTCAGGAGGGAGACTTCCGGGGGGCAGAGAAAGCGGCTGGGGGGGCCAGTGGTGCCGATACCCCTAGACACATAAAGTGGAACCGGCGTCTCCTCAAAGAATCCCGAAACGTACTTGCGACCGTTCTTGGAGTGCATGGGAGTAAATCCGCCAGGAAAACGGAACTGTCCGCCGTGGCTGTGGCCGCTGAGCATGAGGTCGGCGCTGAAGGGGAGTGAATCCACCATGTCTGGCTCGTGCCAGAGAACGATGGCCGGGCCCTCTTCGGTCCCCCTAACGGCTTCATAAGGGTCGGACATCCCCGCATTGGCAGAGTCGATCCCGATCCATTCAATTCCGGCATGTCGCCAGGACTCGTTGCGAAGGAATCGGATATTGAGCGCATCCATTACGGGACGCATTCGCTCGGCAACGCCACACCAATACTCACGATTTCCAGGAATCGCGACGACGTTTCCGTTCATCAGGAGCAAGGGCTCAAGAACCTCGGCAAGCATGTCTTCGCTGCCTTCTTGCCAATAGGCAACCAGATCACCCCCTAAGACGACCATGTCGGGCTCTTGATCCAAGGCCATGGCGATAGCTTGTTTGGCCAATTCGATGGAGTAGTGATCTTTGAGGTGGAGGTCTGTGACCAAGGCGATCGTGAAGCCATCGAGAGACTTTTTCCAACCGGGCAGCTTCAGGCGACGACGCTCCAGAACCAGGTGGTTTGATTCGTAGAGGACGCCATATGTCAACATGGCGGCGCCAGCTCCCGCGAGCAAAAATGCCCAGTTCCTTAACTTCATATCCTTGTTATGACCCGCGGAGGGTCAGGAGAGTTGCCTCCGGAGGGCAAAAGAGGCGCCAATTGGGGCCGGTAGTACCGACTCCGCGCGAGACGTAGAGCGGAACCTTGGCATCTGGATAGAACCCCGCGATGTATTTCTTGGCGCCTCGAGGAGTGTGAACGGAGATACCTCCCGGCATACAGATTTGGCCCCCGTGACTATGACCGCTGATCTGAAGACTGAGGTCCGTACTCACGTCCTTGACGCTGTCTGGCTCATGAAAGAGGGCGATGGTGGATTTAGGTTTCTTGGCCTCCGCGATGAGTTCAGGGCGCGCTTTATAGGCGATGTCATCGTCGATACCGGCGATAGCCACGCCATTCAAGTCGACCACTTCGTTTCGCAGGAGACGTAGATTGGCGCTGGTGATAGCTTGCGTGACCAAGTCGAAGTATCCGACCCAATAGTCGTGGTTTCCGAGAGTGGCGAAGACGGGGCACTTCACTTGATCCAAGTATCGGAGTGCGGTGCGCACGTTTTCGAGATTCTGGGGAGCAGCGGAAGTAAGAAAATCCCCCACGATCACAAAGACGTCAGGCTGGAGCGCGGCGAGTTGGGAGATGGCCCACTGAGTCCTGAGGACGGCTTCGGGGTAATCCAAGTGAAGGTCAGTGATCACCGCGACCTTGAACCCGTCAGCGTCCCATCTGGGAAGCTTCAGTTCCTTTTGTTCAAGGCGCACCTTGCTGCTAGTGAGGTCGCCGTAGGCGAAGGTCCCTATAGCGCCGACCGCGCCAAGTCCCGCAGATTTCAAGAACCGTCTGCGGGATATTTGGCGCTCTGGAGTCATGGTCTACACCTGTTTCAACCTTCGCTCAACGGGAGACGTTCCCGGTCCTAGAGAACGGCCTCCATGACCTGCTGAGCAATCTGCGGACTCCCAAACGGCGGCATAAGATACAGTCCCTGGGCACACTTTCGAATGGCTTGAGAGAGACGCTGGGCCTCTTCGATTCCGACGGCGAGAGCCGATTCATCGTCTTCCGCATCAGCCATTCGTTGGCGAAGCCAATCGGGTATTTCGACTCCCGGGACCTCGTTATGCATGAACTCGGCGTGACGTTGGCTCTTGAGCGGAAGGACTCCAACAAAGACGGGCACTCCCAAGCCAAAGCAGGTCTCGGCGGCTTGTTCGGCGATCTTCGCATCGAACACCGGTTGCGTGTAAACGACATGCGCCCCGGCGTCCACCTTGCGCTTCAGTCGGTCAAGCTCAAGCTCCGTATCCATGGCCAAGGGGTTGTAGGCACAAGCGATGGTGAAGGCGCATTTGACGCCGACGCTGTAGCCCGCCAAGTCGATACCCTCATTGAAGCGCGAGAGGATTCTCACTAGACCGATGGCATCGATATCAAAGACGCTGGTGGCGCTGGGGTAATCGCCAATATTCGCCGGGTCTCCGGTTACGGCAAGAATGTTTCGCACACCGATAGCGTGGCATCCCAAAAGATCGGCCTGGATCGCCAGGAGATTGCGGTCGCGACAGGAGAAGTGCATAGTGGCTTCAATTCCCACCTTGCTTTGAATGAGCGACGCGACCGAGGACGGATTCATGCGAAGGCGTGCTCGAGCACCATCAGAAATGTTGATCACGTCTGCGCCGGAGATCTTGAGTGACTTGCACGCACTCAGCAGTTTGTCGATCTTCAGGCCCCGAGGTACGTCCATCTCAACAGCAACCACAAACTTGTGACCAAGTTTCTGTGCGAGTTCGCTGGGTTCGGAGTTGGGGAGGGGAGCTTTTTCTTTAGCGGTCGTGCTGACAGACGTTCGGGCCTTGGCTTTAACGCCTTTGGCACTCACAAGAGTTCTTAACGCCCTAATGTGAGCGGGCGTGGTACCACAACAGCCGCCGATGATCTTTGCCCCCTCTTCCACTAAGCGAAGCGCCGCTTTGGCGAAGTACTCCGGCTGGGTGTCATAGGTGACTTGCCCCTTCACCAACTGCGGCATGCCCGGGGTTGGGAAGGCGAGGATGGGGAGATCCGTCGTCTCGGCAATCATGCGGACGAGGTCCAGCATGCGTTGGGGACCTACGATGCAGTTCGCGCCCACCGCCACTACGCCGAGGTCATTCATTTGAGACGTGCAGCGGACAGGAAGGCCCTCGGCCAGCATTTCGCCATCTTCGATGTACGCCTTGCTGACGATGATGGGGAGCTGACTGACTTCGTGGATCGCCTCGACCGCGATGATCAACTCATCCATGTCGATGTAGGTCTCGAGGATAAATCCGTCTACACCGCCTTCTTCAAGCGCCAACGCTTGTTCTTTGACGGCAGCCGTTACTTGATCGGCGGTGATGTGGCCAATCGGCTCGATTGGTTTGCCCACCGGTCCGATGGCCCCGAGAACGATTCGATCTGGTCCCGCCGCTTCACGCGCCAACTTCGCGCCGCTAAGATTGAGGTCGCGGATGCTATAGCCACGGCCTTCCAGTCGAATAGCATTCGCCTGGAACGTATTGGTTTCTACGAAATCCGCGCCGGCTTCGAAGTAATCCTGGTGCACACGCCGGACAAGCTCCGGCGCAAGTAGATTCGCCAAATCGTAAGGTTGGTTGGTGAATCCGTGCGCAGCCAGACAGGTGCCATTGGCACCGTCACCGATTAGAATCTCGGACTCTAGTGCCCGTAGGAGTCGCACAAAGGAGAGTCTACCAGGCTCAAACTTAGCGTTCTTTGAGCTTGGCGAGGACGTTTCGTTGAATATCGAAGGCTGTTGCGCGCAATGCACGAACCGCCTCAGATTCTTCGGCATTTAGCTCATATCTCGGTTTGTTTAGATTGAGCGGAGACATGAGGTGACCCGGTTCTGTGCAATCGTTGAGCCCGAAAACATGTCCAAATTCATGAGTGACGATGTTTCGAAGGTGGGCAAGCGACATGGGACGACCGTTTGGCTGCTGATAGCGTGCGAAGATCGTTGCTGAAAACTGGGCGGTAGCCACTCCATTGGCGCGGGCAGACACGTAGCGGCTGTTTTGGCAGTAGCCCCCTACTTCCACGCCTTGCAGTTGCACCGTTCGCTGGAAGACCACTTTGATATCGGCAAGACTGGGATCTTCGACTTGGGTGAGCGTGTTCGGATTGTCGACCGTCTGATTCCAAAATTCAAGGGCCTTGGTCGCTGCCGTTCGGCAGTCTTCAACTTGGTTTGCAGGTGTGCCGGAAAGGTCGAAATAGACCTTTAGCCCTTCATCATGTAAGATGACGCGGGTGTGGGCTAAGGCGATTGAAAGCTGACCTGCTTCCATGGCCAGCCGAGCTCGTTCGAGATGTTGGTTTACTTCTGGAAGGTAGTCGTCCGCCCGCAGCGTCGCCATTCCCATCGTGGGTAAAAGCAGACATGCGGCCAAGACGGTCTTACCGATCGTTGACCTGCTCAATAGGGATCTCCCGAAGGAGACGCCAGAAACTACCCTGCCCTGTAATCCATCCCTCACACAGGGGGCGTTCCATGCTCGTCGTCCTTATTACCTAGCATTGGCACCAGTTCGACACGGCATGAGGGGAAGTTTTGCGAAAACTCGCACAGGTAATTTTACTTGCTGTATTGTACGTTATTCTTGAGAAACCTGAAAGAGAAACTTCAAGAATGCCTGTAACGTTTTGCAGGATTTGGCGAAATAGGTGGGCAACTGTATTTAAGGCTCAGGAGGCTTTCCAACGATGGACAAAGTTCGAATTGGATTGATTGGTTGTGGCGGGTTTCAACGATATCGCGTAGGAAACCTGCTCAAGGTGAAAGATGCGCAGATTGTGGCGCTCGCAGATACATCGGACGATCAGATTGCGGCCATGCGAAACGCCCACGCGGCGACAGCCGACTTACCTGCTTACCATGACTACAAGGACATGGTGGCGGAAGGTGGATTGGACGCCGTAATGATTGCAACGCCGCACACTCAGCACGTCGATCAGATCCTGTTCTGCCTGGAGCATGGACTGCACACCTTGTGCGAGAAGCCGCTGGTCACGAGCGTAACCGACGCCCACCGCGTCATTGCTGCCCGAGACAAGGCCCAGAAGCAGGCGATGGTGTCTTATCAGCGGCACTTCCAGGCCGAGTTCCGATACATCCGCGAGAAGATTCGTTCCGGCGAAGCGGGTGAGGTGACCTATATTGCCGCCTTGCAGTGCCAGGGTTGGAAGAAGGGGACCAAGGGGACTTGGCGCCAGGAAATGTCGCTTAGTGGCGGCGGTCAGTTGAATGACTCTGGAAGCCATTTGGTGGACATCATGCTGTGGTCGACTCTGCTTCAGGCAGAGAGCGTCTCGGCGAAGATCGACCATCGTGGTACTGAAGTCGATATCGATTCCGCGCTTTCCATTCGATTCAGAAATGGCGCCTTGGGCACCATCACCGTGGTGGGCGATGCGCCGAAGTGGCATGAGGACATCACGATCTGGTGCGAGAACATGATGTTCGCCATTCGTCAGGATCAGGGACTCACCGTGACTTACGCGGACGGCAGTCGATTCAAGGCGGAGAATCTGATCGGCGGTTCGACGGCGGATCAGAACTTTGTCGATGCCATCTTGGGAAAGGCGGCGTTGGAGTCGCCGCTGGAGTGCGGACTCGAGGTGATTCGACTGACGGAAGCGGCTTGGAAGTCCGCGGAGAATGGCGGTAACTCGGTCGCCGTCGATTCTTTGGGCTAACGCTCCTTTTCTGCTCCGGGGTCGAATAACATATACACATGTCTATCGTTTTGACCCCGGCACAGGCTCGGTCAATGATGTTGCGTCGGCATGGACTGATCGAGCCGTATGCCACTCCCTTGGAAGCGATGGGCGCGGTGTTTGCCGTTCAGACTCAGTACGCGGCGAGCTTGCCGATGGCATTGGCGGTTCGAACCCATGGGCTCAAAGCCGGTTGGCACAAGAAGCTTGCGCAGAATGATCTGGTTAAGTCTTGGACGCTTCGCCACACCCTCCATGCGCAGAGCGCGAGCGATCACGACCTGTTCTTGGCGGCGGCGGGCCAGCGGATGTTTGACCGGTACGTCCAGTTCATGACGCGGAGCGGCGCCCTTGATGAGAAGACCCTCCGTGAGATGATGGACGGGATTCTGGTGGCGCTTGAGCGGGGTCCACTTACGCGACCGGAGATTCACGAGCACGTTCCCGCTTGGAAGGAGATTTCCTGGACGGGTTGGGGGGCGGATGTGATGGGGTTGGCTTACTTGGGCAAGGTGAAACTGCTCATCACCGATGGCGGTCCTACCCAGTTCGCCCTGCACACGGCCGAAGCCGAACTTGAGCGGGAAGAGGCGACGCAGGAACTGGTGCGGCGTTACTTCTCCAACTACGGCCCGGCGACCTATGCGGACTTTAATTATTGGACGGGATTGCCCGCCGGGCTCACCAAGGCCGCGTTCGAAGCGGTAAAGCCTGAACTGACACCGGTGGAGATCGAGGGAATAAAGGGACAGCGTTGGGTGTATCGCCCCGAGGTGACCGAGGACGTTCCCAAGGTGAAGCTGCTGGCGAAATTCGACCCTCTGACCATGGGGCATAAGGATAAATCGCTCTTCTTGCCCGAGAAGTACCGAACGCAGGTGATTCGGATCGCGGGACAGATTGAGGCGGCAGTGCTGATCAACGGGCAGATGGCGGGCACCTGGCGGCTCACTCGAAAAGGAAAGGGGGGTGAGATTACGGTGGAGCCATTTACCAAGATTGCCAAGGCGCGATTCCCGGCCATCGAACGTGAGGCCCGTCGGGTCGGTAAAGCACTGGGACTCAACCCAATTGGCGTGAAGACCGTATCTCTTGATTGATGTCGAATTGTGTGTCCCCGAGTTGCCGAAAGGAGGTCGATTCCAGTTGGGATTTCTGCCCCTATTGCGGGTCGGATAATCGGCCCCCAGCTACGCGGCAACGAGTGGGGGCTCACGTTCATCAATATCTCCACCAGTCTGGTTGCTGTATGAAGTGTGGTAAGCCTCATCGCAACCGGCCAATAGTAAGAGCGGCCGACCTTGAGGAACGCTTCGGGTGCTTCTGGCTCTGGTGGCTCATTAGAGCTCTGTTTTGGTGGGTATAAGCCATGCCAAATTGCATCTCAGATACTTGCCGGAGAGACATCGACCCCACGTGGGCGTTTTGTGCCTATTGTGGGCAAGACAATCGCCCCCCATCTGACCGCTACGCGGTTGGAGACCACCGGCACGTTTATGCTTGGCCACGTAAGGGCTGCTGCACTCTTTGTGGCGAACCAGCGGATGAGCCCTACCCCCTCAAGCGCGTATGGCGAATTCGGGCTGCAACAGCGTTGATTGGGTTGGGCATTGTCTTGTTGATCTTTGCGGTCATGGTTCAACTCGCGGGCCATGGAACGCATGTTCCCTTCTATGCTTGGATTGAGAGCTGGTTCCACCATCCTGTCAGGAATCGACGCGGGACCACCGAATTGGGCCACAACGTTTCTCTTTTCCTGATTCTGGGTTCAATCCTGTCGGTGGTGGCGGGGGTCCGAATGTTCATGAAGTTGCCCTTTGGGGACACCCGATTCGCTGATTCTGGCCATACGCCGGGTGGTCGAATTGGATGCTTGGGTTGGATCTTGGGACTGTGATCTCGGCGGATCAAAGCTCGACTTGAACCAATCCACCCGGCAATACGTCCTAGAAATAGTCGTGAACTTTCAATTTCTTCTGAAAGTTCAAAGATAAACAGCCATGATAAAGGTATAACTTTCCGAGCGGCAACATGGGAAACGACGCGATCTGGAAGACTGAAGGTGCAGGCAAGCGTGCCGCCGTTCAGGGCATGTTTGCTGAGATCGCTCCCACCTACGATCTCTTGAACTCGATGATGTCGCTCCGGCTACATCACCGATGGCGCGCGTTCGCGGTTCGGAAGATGGAGCTTAAGCCCGGGGATCACGCGTTGGACGTGTGCTGTGGCACTGGCGACTTCATGGTTCCGCTCAAGAAAGCTGTCGGCGAGAAGGGCAATGTTTCCGGCGTGGATTTCTGCCTGCCAATGCTGGAGCGCGCTCAAGAAAAGAAAGTGGCCGGGGGCCGTTCTTTGACTCTGGGCGACGCTTGTCAACTCCCAATCCGGAGTGAATCCTTTAACGGAGTGAGTGTGGGCTGGGGCATTCGCAATGTGCCCGATATCGATGCCGCCCACCGCGAACTGTTTCGAGTTTTGAAGAAAGGCGGACGTTTTGTCTCGCTGGATATGGCTCGGCCTCGCTTTGCGCCCTTGCGCGGGATCTCCGAGTTCGTTTTCAACACCTTGGTTCCGAAGCTGGGTTCGATTTTTGGCAAGACGCAGGCTTACACCTATCTGCCGAAGAGCACCCAGAAATTTTGGAGCCGTGATCAGCTTGCTGCCTCAATGGAGAGCGCCGGCTTTACCGACGTTGGATACAAAGATCTGATGTTCGGCAATATCTGTGTCCATTGGGGGCGCAAACCATGACCGCAACTGCACTATTCGATCTTAGTAATGGCCGCGTCCGCCCCGAGCTTTTGGCTCAGGTTGCCGACGAGGTGGCGTTTGTCGAAACCGAGCTTTCGAAGCAACTTCACTCGCAAGTTCAGATGGTGAAGGACGTCTCTCACCACACCCTGGACGCAGGTGGAAAGCGACTTCGCCCCGCCTTCGTTGCCCTTTCGGCCAAGGCAACCGGGCTGGCCTATAACGAAGAGCGGAGCCGAAAGATTGGCGCTTGCATGGAAATGATCCACATGGCGACGCTGATCCATGACGATGTGATCGATAACTCCGCGACGCGACGCGGAAAGGAAACGGCAAGCGCGGTTTACGGCAACACCGGGTCGATCCTGGCGGGCGACGTGCTTCTTGCCAAGGCGATGCGCATTCTGGCGGAGGATGGCGACCTCGCGATCATCAAGACCACCAGCGAGAGCGTGGTCGAGATGGCGGAAGGCGAGGTTCGGGAGTTGGAGACGCGTTTGAACTTCGATTTGGACATCGAAGAGCACCTGGAGATCCTTCGACTGAAGACCGCGAGTTTTATTCAGTGCTGCTGCGAAGCGGGCGGGCTGGTGGCAGGCGCAAGTCCCGAGATATGCCAAGCGTTGCGAGAATACGGGCACCACGTAGGTATGGCCTTCCAGATTGTGGACGACCTGCTGGACTACCGTGGCGACAAGGCAAAGACCGGTAAGCCGGTGGCGACGGACTTCCGAGAAGGACAGGCGACGCTTCCCCTCATCTATCTCCGCGAGAAGTTGAGTGAGCAAGAGGCATCGGTCGCACGGCAGAAATTTGGTGCGGGGGTGACCGACGACGAGATTCGAATGATCTCCGGTTGGATGGCTACTCGGGACGCCTACAAGCACGCCGAAGAGTTAGCGATTGAGCACGTGGAGAAAGCGCTGGCCGCTCTGGCGCTCTTGCCCGAGACTCCTTCTCGTGACTTGCTGGAGACCGTTGCCCACTACGTGGTTCGAAGAGAGCTGTAGTCGGTTGAAACGGTATCCACTTTACATCTTCGATCTAGACGGCACCCTCTTTCGCGGCAACGAGCCGATTGATGGCGCGGCGGACGCGGTGGCGCGATTGCGTGCCGACGGCTCTCAGATCCGGTTTCTGACCAATAACTCAAGCCAAACGCGAGACACCTACGTTGCCAAACTCCGGCGGTTGGGGTTTGAAGCGCATCCCGAAGAGGTCTACTCCTCAGCAATTGGGACGGCGGCTTGGTTGCGTGAGAACGAAATTGCCTCCGCGTTTGTGGTGGGCGAACCGGGCCTTGCAGCTACTTTGGAAGAAGCTGGAATCGCTGTGACCTCTGAGTCACCGGCATCAGTTGTAGTGGGAATCTGTAAGTCCTTCACCTACGATCTACTCAATCAAGCGATGCAGCACATTCGGACGGGGGCTCGCTTTGTGGCGACGAACGCCGATCCAACCTATCCAATGGAGGGAGGGCAGTTTATTCCGGGCGCGGGAAGCATTGTCGCCTCGGTGCGTACCTGCGGGGAGACCGAGCCGACGATCATCGGTAAGCCTAATCCCTACTTGGTCGAACTGATTTTGCGAGACGCTAGAGTTGCGGCCCCCGATGCCTTAGTGGTGGGCGACCGCATGGACACGGATATCGACGCAGGGCGTCGAGCGGGATGTCCGACTCTGCTAGTGCTGACGGGAGCGGCTACGGTCGCGCCAGAGGGCCAGGATTGGCTGGCCAGTGTGGCCGAGCTCTAGTCATCATCTCCTTTTTGCCAGTCCAAATTGCCGTGCAGCTCACCGGCGTACACGTTTTTGTACTTCTGGGCATTCTTGGCAAGCGGGTGATTGGGATAGTCACGGATCAGTCGTTTCAATCGGTGAACTGAAACGATCAAGAGCGTTCCCATTCTTTTGTGCCATCTGGTATTCAATTCAGCCAGTTTTTGGGCGGATGTGGCCGGTTTTTCACGAAAGTCGCTTCATAGAGGGCCCGCAAATACGACGGGTCAATCCCAAGTTCGATTCAACCCGACGCCTGATTGTATTAGTCACCCCATGCCTAGTACTGACAAGACGAGTTAAAACGTTATCTTCCATCCTCTTTTTGCCAATACAACGCATTCTGAAGGTCGGCTACAAAGACGCCCTTGTATTTCCGGGCTGCCTTCGTTAGTTTGTGGTCCGGAAATTCTCGCGTTAATCGGTCTAATCGATTGATTGCTATCTTAAGCAAGAGTGGTCCACGATCTCGCCAGATTGTATTGAAATTAGAGAGCCGGCTTGCTGCTAATGCGGCGGTGTACAGTGCCTCTGGGACAACTTTTGCATGCGGGTATTTCTTGACCAACTCATCGCAAAGGCGAAGGGAGTGTGCAAGACATTCGTGTTCGGCAAGATGTTTCGCAAGCGCTCTTTCATCCGATTGATCATTGACACTCTTTGACCAGAAGATTCCTAGAATCATTGATCGATCTCCTTGCCATAGCCCCATGCTGTAGAACATGAGGTTTCGACGATGATAAATGTAGGCTGCTTTGGTGTAGATGGCTTGAGCGCGAGCCTCGGGAGTAGTCCCCTGCAATGACTTTCGAGTCAATTCTTCGAGCTCGTTGACGACTTGAATTGGGTCCACTCTCTTGGGAGCTTCTTCATCTCCGATCGAGCCATCTGAGACAAGTTCTTTGCGGTTGGCCTCAAGCATCCCTGAGTTCAAACGATCATGTTTAGATAGTCGGAGGAAGCAACGCCGAGCCTCCGAATAACGTTCCTGCCGAAGAAGGCGAAGTCCTAAAGTGTAAATCAGCACCTTCTTTGATGGCGTGGCCCTTCTGGAAAACGGGGCGAAGCGCTCCACTTGTGCCTCGTCAGTAAAGTGGCCGACGCCAATAAGTCGGCTTAGCTGCTCTGGCGTCATTTTTGCGTCCACCAAATAGGCCAGATCAAAGGGATAGCGAAGATCCTGATAGAGAATGGCGGCTTTGACGATGTCCCCATGACGTTCTTCAAGCAAAGCCAGGCTCTCTTGAGCCGACTGTTTTAGGTAAGTAGGGGGATTAGCCCTAATCAGGCTCCGATACTCGCGGATCGATTTCTGATAAAGTCCTTGCCGAGCGTAGGAAGCGGCAAGGGCATATCTTGCCCGCAGTCTTTCTTCAGATCGAGAAGGGAGTGAATTGATCGCGCGACTGGCTAGTCTCGCGCAAGACGCATATCTGGCCACGTTGTAATTCAACTGCGCGAGTCGACTGAGCAACTTCCCTGGCACATCTCGCAATTTGGCTAGTGAACTCTCGCAGAAGGCAAGTAGGTTCTGCTCTTGAGCAGGACTCAGGCGAGTGAATTCGATTCGGAATGCGATGTAAGTGTAAAGGAGGATTGGATCTTGTCGAAGCTCTCTTTGAACGAATTGGGATTCTCTTGGCTTTAGCGCTGGAAAAGCCGCTTGCAGAACGCTTGCCGACTGCACTTGTAGGGCTGGCGAAGCATTAAGCGACCGTTGCCGCAAGAGCCAGAGCACGGCTTTGTCAGTTCTCCCTGCCTTCGCGCAGAGTGTAAAGATGGAGTCATAGGCATGCCAGCGTTCATTCTCGGAAGATGCATCCCTCGCCTGTCGCAGATAGCAATCCAGGGCTTTGCCTGTTCGATTTGAAAGAAGCTCAATGCGACCTAGCCAGCCTAACGCGTTGAAACGGAACCTCGTCTTTGGGTACCGGGCAAGCAGTCTCTCTATCCAGCCTCTTGCTTCCGCGAGTTGTCCGGCGGTGGGATTTTCGTCGCGCAGCTCAGTGAGCATCATCCGAATCGCCATGATCATCGCGGACTCGGCTCGTGGGCTCTCGTTGTATTTCTGAGCGTATTGCCAATATCTTCTCGCTAGTGCAGGTCCCGCCACAGAGGACTTGACCTCCACGGCAAAATAGTCGATGAAGGGAGTCAGTCGAGAATCTACAGTTGAACCCAATAAGCTGTTTAGCAAATGCTGTCGGCTGAGTTCCTGGCGATAAATTCCTTGATATCGAACTCGCAGATAACCTTGAAGCCCAGCAACGTTTCGAAATCCCAAAGCATTGAACAATTCCCGGCGCTCTTGGACAAGCGCAGGTTCGGCGTCTGACAATTCGTATGCCCTCAACGCTCGGCGAAACTCACCTTGAACCTCAAAGTTTCGCGCTCTTGCCCGGTTATATTTTCGTTGCTGTTTCTGATCTTCGCTGCTCGCTCCGTAAGCTGTTCCGCCCCTCCGAAGCTCATCGTTTGAGTTAGGCGGCATGATTGCCTGCGGAACCCGGCCAAAGTCAACCTTAATTGGCTTCATCCATCGATTGGGGCCATAGAAATGTACGGAATCTACAAGTTCGCCGTAGCACGCCCATACGACGGAAGCAAGAGTCGTGGCGCCGATCACGGCGGCGAAAGAGAGGGCTCGGCGGCGGTTGAGATTTTTCACGAAAGTTGCTTCTTAGGGGACCCGCAAATACGACGGACCAATCCCAAGTTCGTTTCAACCCGACGCTTGGTCGCATTATTCACCCTCTATGGACTTGTGACAAGAGGATTTTTAACTATTCGAAGAGCCCGGGATTTTCGGGGCGTTTGGGTGGGGTGAGGCCGAGGTGGCGGTAAGCGTGATCGGTCACGGCGCGACCGCGGGGGGTGCGCTGGATAAACCCTTGCTGGAGCAGATAGGGTTCGTACACATCCTCAATCGTGGTGGAGTCTTCACCAGTCGTTGCGGCGAGGGTCTCTAGGCCAACGGGGCCGCCCTTGTACTTGTCGATCATGGATCGGAGCAACATGCGGTCAACCCGATCGAGACCAAAATGATCGACTTCCAGCGCGGTACAGGCCTTGGCAACAATTGGCTGATTGATGGAGGCAAGCCCATCGACTTGGGCGAAATCTCGGACACGGCGGAGGAGGCGATTCGCGATTCGGGGCGTGCCCCGAGAGCGTTTCGCGATCTCTTCCGCCCCGTCAGGATCGATGCGGTAGCCGAGGATTTGGGCGGAGCGCTCGATGATCCGGAAGAGGGCGTCGCCGTCGTAAAACTGGAAGTGCGAGATGATGCCGAAGCGGTCTCGGAGCGGACCGGTGAGGAGCCCTTGTCGAGTAGTCGCGCCGATGACTGTGAAGCGCGGCACGTCAAGTCGAATCGACCGGGCGGCAGGTCCCTTGCCGATCATGATGTCCACCTTACAGTCTTCCATCGCCGGGTAGAGGATTTCCTCGACGGGGCGGCTTAGGCGGTGGATTTCGTCGATGAACAGGACGGAGCCCGGATCGAGATTCGTGAGGATGCCGACGAGGTCACCGGGACGCTCAATGGCGGGTCCAGAGGTGACGTGGATCGTGGCTCCCATCTCGATGGCGACAATGTGGGCGAGGGTGGTTTTGCCGAGTCCTGGCGGGCCGTAGAGCAGGAGGTGGTCAAGGGCTTCTTCGCGTTGGCGAGCGGCCTTAAGAAAGACTTCCAAGTTTGCCTTGAGCTGATCCTGACCGACGAATTCGGCGAGGCGCTTCGGGCGAAGGGAAAGCTCGACGGAATACTCGCCGGGAAGCTGATCAGTGGTGAGGTCGTTGTCGCGGTTCATTTCTTCAGCAGCCTGAGGGCGTGGCGGAGTTGGTCTTCGACGGCATCGGCCTCTTCACGGGCCTTTTCGGCGGCCGATTCGGCCTCGTTCCGGCGATAACCAAGGGCGAGAAGGGCGTCCACCAGTTCATCGGCGGGCGCTTGCTTCGCGGTTACCGATGCGGCGGCGGTTACCTTTCGTTGGAACTGCTCCTCGCCAATCTTCTCTTTGAGTTCCAGGATGATGCGCTCGGCAAGCCGGGCGCCGACGCCGGATGCCCGGGTAAGGACCTTGGCGTCTTGACTCAAGATTGCTCCGGCAACGGCGTCCTCTCCCACCATTCCGATGAGAGAAAGTCCGACTTTGGGGCCGCAGCCTTTGACCGTCATGAGCAGATCGAAGAGGCGGCGCTGGAAGACCTCCAGAAAGCCGTAGAGAGAAACTCCGTCTTCTCGGAAGATCTGCCGGATCAGAAGAGTTACTTCGTCGCCCTTGGCGGGCATTTGCATCAGGACGGAATCGGGGACGAGGACTTCGTAACCCACGCCTGCGCAATCGACGAGCACGAGGCTGCCCTCCGTTTCCACCAGTTCGCCCCGCAGTCGTCCGATCATACGCTTAAGTTACCCTGTGTCTACGTAATTCGACGTTGAGAAGGAACTCAAAGGATTCGCGGCGAATAGAAAGATCGCATGGCGACGAGCGACGACCTGCTCCCCGCAGAAAGCGCACCGGAGCCGCCCCCACCTATCGAGGCGAAGTTCGAAGATGGCTTCACCGTCAAATCGATGATCGGGGCGGTTTTCATTGCGCTGTTTATGCTGCCTGGCGGCCTCTACCTTGGACTGGTGGCTGGTCAGGGAGTGGGGGACGCGGCGGAGTGGGTGACCATCGTGCTCTTCGCCGAGATCGCTCGACGAAGTTTCCAGCCGCTTCGGAAGCAAGAGATCTACATCCTCTTCTACATCGCCTCCTCTTTGACCTCGGTCATCGCCCTAGAGAAGGGGTTGGGAGGTGGGCCATTTGCCAATCTCATCTGGAACGCGTACTTTGCCACGTCGCCCGCGGCGGCGCCTTTTGCAAGTCAGATTCCAACTTGGGCAGTGCCGCATGGAGATAGCGCGGCGATCCTCCAACGTGAACTTTGGCACCACGATTGGTGGGTGCCGATCGGAATCCTTGTCCTGACCGAGCTTTGTAATCGCATTGGCTGGATGGGCATGGGTTATGCGCTTTTTCGAGTGACGAGCGATGTCGAAAAACTCCCGTTTCCCTATGCGCCCGTGGCGGCGAGTGGAGCGACGGCACTCTCGGAGGCGGGCAGCGAGAGCTGGCGGTGGACCATCTTCTCTACCGGTACGGTCGTGGGACTTCTCTTCGGTTTGGTGTACGTCGGACTGCCGGTGATCACGGGAACGATCTTTGGTAAACCTCTGGAGATATTTCCCATTCCCTTCAAGGACTACACCTCATCTCTTCAGACGGTCCTGCCTGCGGCGGTCGTGGGCATCTCCTTTAGCCTTGGAAATGTTTTGATGGGCTTTGTGCTGCCCTTCGAGATCGTGGCGGGAGCATGCGCGGCCAGCGTGTTTGCGATGATTGTGATGAACCCCATCTTGTATAAGGCGGGGATGCTGCCACATTACAAGTTAGGAAGCGACGCGCTCATCACGAAGGTGGCGGCGGACATGGATTTCTGGCTCTCCGTGGGAATCGGAGTCAATATTGCCATCGCGATCATTGGGTTTGGGCTGGTATTCAAGGCGCTCGCGGAGGCGAAGCGATACAAGCGTGAACGTCAGATTGCGATATCGCCACCACCGGGCAGAGGCGATGTGCCGGTGAAACTGGCGCTATTGGCCTGGTTTTTCTCCGTCGTCGTGCTCGTTCTCGTATGCCACCACTTCGTGCCCAAGTTCCCCGTTTGGATACTGCTGTTCTTCGGATTCTTTTGGAGCCCGCTTAACAGTTACATTTCGGCGCGGATGATCGGCTTGACGGGTCGAGGAGTGGGCTTCCCTTACCTGAAGGAGGCCAGCGTGGTGGCGTCCGGATACCAGCGCATCGACGTGTGGTATGCCCCCATCCCGTTGGCCGATCATGGATGGGCGGCTCAGCGGTTTCGGGAGGTTGAGCTTACGGGCACCAAGTTCACCAGCATTCTCAAGGCGGAAGCCTTCATGTTTCCGGTGGTAATCCTGGCGAGCTTCTTTTTCTGGGCGTTCTTCTGGAACGCAAATCCGGTGCCTAGCGGACAGTTTCCGTATATCCAAACCTACTGGCCCCCCCAGGCGACGATGCAGTCGGTGATTATGCGAATCAACGACCCGGCGGCTCACGGTGAGAACTGGTTTGCGCAGGCCATCAAGCCTTCGTACATTGGGATTGGAGCCGTGAGTGGATTGACTCTCTATGGCGCGTTCGCCGTTTTACGCATCCCGCTCTTGGCGTTTTACGGGTTTGCAGGCGGGTTAGGTCTTTTCCCCGCAAATACCATCCCTCAGTTCCTGGGGGCAATTTTGGGGCGGCGTTATTTTGCCAAGCGGTACGGCAAGGAGAACTGGGCTCGATACGCTCCGGTGCTCTTCGCAGGGTTTGCCTGCGGGACAGGATTGATTTCTATGACCTGCATCGCGGTTGCGCTGATTGGAAAGGCGGTCGCGAAGCTGCCCTACTAAGGAATGACCGGTTTCGCTTCGAGCCGGAACTCCAGTCGAACCTCGTAAGCTCGGGGCCAGGGGAGGAAAATTTTGACGTCCGTCAAGCCGGAAACTTCATATTGTTGGGTGCCCGCATAGAACTTGCGGCCAAGGAATTCCTCATTGAAATAACGGTCGAGATGCGTTCGCAGATCGTGAGCCACGAAGTCGTTGATTTCATCAAACGCCTCGCCGTAGGTCTCCTCTCGACTTGCGCGCGGACTGGCGTCGATGAGCGCATAAGCCTGAGGACGCGTGATCTTGTGGTAGGCATAGTCGTTGACAAACCTATGGAGCAGAAATTCTCGTTGCGCTAATTCGCGCTCCAGGGGATCGTTATTGGAGCGACGGGAAAGCAGGTAGACGTTGGCGGCTGGAATAGCCGTTCCGAGGCTGTTCCCCGCCGTATTCCACCCGGCAAAACTGAGCAGTTTGAACATTCGATCCTGTTGATTCAGGGTCTCGAAGAGTTCAGCATCCGACGTACCGTCTTTGCCAATGTTGATGTCAGCAACGGCAACGGGGAAACCTTGATCGATCTCTTGGGTCAGCGCGCGTTGGAAAAGCGCGAATGGTCCGGGACGACGCTCGGGGACGTTTACGTAAAGCGTGTAGTCGAAGTTCTCATCCCCCACAGCGATCTGCGCACCACTCGCCAGAATCTGATCTTTGATGCCCGTCTGGATCTGTTTCGACTCGTAATTGGCGATCTTAGTCTTCTGTGCGTCGTCCGAATAAACGATGCGAAGCTTGGGAATCCATCCGGTGGCCCTGAGCAGGGCGCGACTGAGCAGCACGTTGCCCAACTGATCGATTCCTTCGCAAAAGTAGATGCTTCCCGATACGTAGAGGTTTGCAGCCAGTTTCTTTAGCCTTTCCGTTTCTGCGACATGAGGCCCGTAGGGCTTGGCATCATCCTGGCCGAATACAAGGTAGTCAAATTGCCGACGGGCAATGGTCTTCACCAGTTCGCGCATGAACTCCACGTTGCGGGCCCGAGCGTCGTCATATCGATCCAGCTCGATCGCCGGAATCTTGGCGACAAGGTTTTCTATCCTCTTTTTGAGGTCAGCGGTGGGCTGACGGCGATACATATCTCGAAGCTCGCCCAGCTTGGCCAGTTGCAATCGCCAAGCGGCGGTGGCCCGAGTGGCAGTGGGAGCAATGCGCATGATTGCCGAGAATATATAAAACTTTGTTTTCGGAAACCTGGTCCGAATCGCAATCAGACGTTTCAATCGTCCAAGGGCCGTCTCCAAAGGAGTGTCGATCGTTCGGCTGGCGATAAGACCACCATAGGCGATCATGTCCGTATTCACGATGACAGAAGAGATGTCCGTATAGTCTTGCGACTCAAGCCAATCCAGGATGGCCTCGGGATTTCCAGGCTGCACGAACCGTCCCAGCGTTTCGTAGGGAGGCATGATCACATCGACATTCGCCATATGCCCTATCATCTGAGCGAATTGGCCAGCAGCGGGTCGACTATCGAGCGGAACGAGCAGGATGCGTTCCGCATGTACGGCAACGGCAAAGAAGCACAGTGCCAGTGCCGCAAGAAGCCTCATGGAACGATAAAGATACCCGGTAGAACAAAATGTTTTATGCATGATCGAAAGGCCGCGTTCGAGCTTCTTTGCGAACACACCCAATCCGAATCCCTTCGCCGCCACTGTTTAGGTGTGGAAACGGCGATGCGCTGGTACGCCCGGCAATTGGGGGAGGACGAAGAAACCTGGGGCATCACGGGATTGCTGCACGACTTCGACTATGAAGCCCATCCTGAGGAACACCCTAACTGGGGGATGAAACTCTTAGGACAGCAGGGCTGGAGTCCAGAGATCATTCGCGCTATTGGCTCTCACGCCAATTACACAGACATCCCTCGCGAATCACCGCTTGAGAGATATTTGTATGCGTGCGACGAGTTGAGCGGCTTTATCACGGCGGTGACTTACGTTCGCCCCAGCAAAAGCGTGCACGAGGTGGAAGTGAAAAGCGTGCTCAAGAAACTCAAAACCCCGGCATTCGCAGCGGGAGTTCATCGGGACGAAGTTCACGAAGGAGCGCAAGGAATTGGCCTTGAATTGGACCAACACATCGCGAATATCATCAAAGCGTTCCAAGAAAACGCCAAAGAACTCGGGCTTGAGGGCGTATCGGCCATTTAGGTCACTGGAACGAGGAGATAGATATGGACAGTCACGAATCTCAACCTAGACCCCGCATGAGCGCCAAGTTCAAGCCCTACGCGGCCTTGATCGAACTTGAGAAGTCGCTAGGAGAAACCAGTCTGAGCCTGGGGCTGCGCAACCTGATGAAGATCCGAGCCTCACAGCTCAACGGATGCGCCTATTGCGTTAACAGCCATACGGAAGAGGCGCTGGAGAATGGCGAAGACCTTCACCGCATCACTTTGCTCACGGTATGGCCAGAGAGTCAGGTCTACACTCCGGCGGAAAAGGCAGCGCTACGGCTCACCGAAGCGGTGACGTACATTTCTGAAGAAGGCGTGCCCGAGGACCTCTACGAGGAGGTTTTAGAACACTACACCAAAGACCAATATCTGGAACTGCTGGCGGTGATTTTCACCATCAACGCTTGGAACCGAATTGGGGTGGGGACCGGGCTGCACCCGGTCATTCACAAGTAACGTCTAGAGTCGGCCGGTGGGCGGGGTTTTCGTGCCCCCACCTATCGGCCCTTTCAATCCGCCTTTCGTTGGCGGCTTGAGTGGGTCAGGAGGCTTGATCCCAATGTTGGTGTCATCGTCGTCGTCGGACGTGCCATAGAATTCGCCCTTGGCGCCCTTGGCTTCCAGATCCTCGTCATCTTCCTTCGTGGACACGGTGACCTCTTCCGCCACGGCATTGTCTCCCAGAGAGCTCTGAAGGCGAGTATCTGCCTTTCCGGGGCGGCTGGCCATTCTTAGGGTTTCCTTCTCGCCATCGTAGAACGCTTCGAAGGCCCAGAGGTGTCGCCAACGTCCGCCTGGCAGTTCCTGACGCGCCTGGGGTTCTCCAGTAATGACGGCGTGGCGATTGCCCTTGCCGTACCAGTATTCGATCTTGGAGGCCGTGATCGCGATGGGATATTTGCGAAGCGTCTTGGGGTCCTGGACGTCTTGGTCCAATTTCTTCTGCTGAGGGTCGCGCTCGGCGGGGGGAGCGTCTGGACGGCCCTCGGAGATGTCCTTGGGAACGATGGGACGGAACGGCGGGATTTCGACGATTTCCGCCTTCGTTTGTTGATCCTTTGGCTTGACCAACATATCGACGGCGCCGGTAAGAATGGCGCGCTTTTCTTTGCGATAGGCGACAACCTTGTCACAAGCAAGATTGGTGCTGGCCGAGAAATACTGAACATGCCCGGTGGCGGTGACCACGTCGGTCTTGTTGTTATGTTCGATGACGTCCGCTCTGATGATCACTTCGCCATCGGTAGCGGTTCCCTTACGCCAGGTTCGGATGTCCCCTTTGATGTTGATGGTGCCGTTCTCGCTATTGAACTTCCAGCGCTTGGGCTGTGCCTTCCCATCGTCCTGTAAAGAAACTGCCAGATTCCCGTCCCACTGCGAGGGGCCAACGGTGCCGACTTCCGTCTTTACGTTGTAGAGAAGGTTCGTCGCCGTGACTTGTCCGTTATAGAGAACCCCGGAAATTTTGCCGGGCGCGTAGAGGGTTTCATTTCGACCATCGATCCGGAAATTCGCGGTTTTGATATCCATATCCGGATTCCAGATTCTTACTCCCTGCTCGGCGTTCAAACGCCGGTAGGTCGAAGTCCAAATCGCCCGAGGAGCGCTGAATTGAACGGGCTTGCCACTCTCCGGAAAGTACGTCCCCGATCGAATTCCGGCCATACGGTATTGCCGCCGATCGCGCGGGATAAATACTTGGTCGACTCTCGCCTCGGCAACCTTTTTATCGCCCGAGTATTGGACGAGATGGACGTCCTCCATTCGGATCCCCTGTTCCTCAATTCCCTCCGCCCGATCGCGCCGATAGGGAGACAGCGGGTCGAGTTTGAGAATGGCCTGCGTATAAAGCAGAGTCAGGATGGCCCCAGAACCCAAGGCAATAACCTTGAGGCTCTGGGTTGCGAGTTTCTTAATTGAGCGTGACATCGGGCACCGTAACGGTTGAGTTTGGCTGGGTGACCGTTGCGTTCTGCGTAGGGGCCGACTGACCGCCCTTTTGGTAATCGATGGTGTAGGTCCCCGGTTCAATCCAGAAGTAGTACTTCCCGTCTGAACCGACGTTAAAGACTCTCACCGCCGAGCCCGATTCCTTGAGCGTGACGATGCAACCGCTCGAACTGCCAATCGGCAATACCCTGCCAGTGATATTGTACGGCAGACCCGGCGGATTGCTGCTACCACTGGGCGTTACCAACAGCGTTCCTACGTCAACAACGTTGCTTCCATCCGCCGTGACCGGGGAAGTACTGAATTCCGCCTCAAAGAAGCCAGTGGCATTGATCGTACCGATGATCCCCCAAAAGGCGACCTGGGTGGCCGAGGAGTAAGCGACACCGCTGATATCGAACTCGCCACTGCTGTTGGAGGTGGCTTGACGCCCCGCGAATCGAACGGTAGCATTGGGAACAGGCGTATCATCCACGGAACTATGGATCACGCCATGAACGGTTACTTGCTCGGGTCCGACCCAAAGATCGCCCACGTCGGTCGTCCCATTAGCCGCCGGAAACTGGAAGGTGAAGAGCGGCCAGCTATTTCCCGGTATCGCCTGACACTGGGTGGTCCCCTTCGGAACACCCGTTAGGGTGAAGGAACCGTCCGTTAAATCCGTCGTCGTGGAAGGACTGCCGCCAATCGCTTGTACGGTCGTGGCAGGATTGGTCGCGTCACCGGTAACGATGCTGAGTACTCGTCCTTCGAGGCTGGTGGCTTGACCACCGCCCCCGCCACCGCCGCCACAACCGATGAGAAGACTTCCCGCCAAAGCGGCCAAAAGAAGCTTGATCCGATTCACTATTTGCCTCCGATGACGACTTGAATCCATTGGTCGCTCTGTTTGGGAACGAAGTTGTAGGTGAAACCGGGTCTTATCGTTCCGAGATTCTTTCCGGATCCATCTCGAAGACTAAACGTCTTGACGGAGCCCTTCAGTGTGGTGAAGTTGAGCCGATGCAACTTGCCCTTGGTCAGGCCTTGGAGATGCAGTGAATAAACCTCTTGCGCACCCAGGGGCCGAATATCTCGGTACATCGCCTCGGTCCCTTCCACAATCACTTGGAAGCCCCCAATGCCGGGAGGCATGCCACTGTCTTCCTTCGGGTCGTAGCCACGGGAAGCGCTGGAGCTTTGACCGATGATCGCTCGCGCGCTCAGTTTTCGGTCATAAGTCATGTCGACAGCCAATTGCCATCCGTCTGCGGTGACCGTCTTGCTCATGGCCGTGGTGGAACGTGTTAGCGACGTTCCAGAGAGAGCGGACGGAGAGAACAGCATCACCACTCCTTTCGGCGCAAGGACTCTCACGAAATAAGCCTTTCCAGGTTCAAAGGAGCTCGCCGGAGCAAAGGTGCCGGTCTCCGGCGCCCCCGATGCCGAGTCGTTCGTGCCAGGAGTAAAGCTAAAGAACTCCGCGCCGATGCTATTTCCGACTTCCAGGGAGTACGAGTTGGCGTTGGCTCCGCCGGGAACTACCTGTATCTGGCTCGTCGCCGCCGTGCTTCGCAATGGGTTGGCGATCATATTCCAGCCCGGTTTGAGAGCGACAGACTGGGAAATATTCTGGGCGACTCGGCCAGAAACGGTGAAGAGATTCTGCGCCGCGTTGGAACGAATGAAATACCCTTTTCCGATTTGAAATGGCTCCATGTCCGGATAAAGAATGTACTTGGCCTTCGAGGCGTCATAACGAGCGGCCAAGAGGGTGCTATCGTTCACTCCCAGGACTTCGCTGTTGAGGCTGGCGAAGGGATCGACTGGGAAGCCTACAAAAGCAATTCCCTTGGGCAGCGACGTGGGGAACGTGTAGTCGACTTCACTTTCCACCTTGAGGTCCAGTCCCAGCTCGCCGGGCAGTTTGTTGATCACGCGGGTGAGGAGCGTCGTATCGGAACTGCTTCGGGTCCGAACCACGCTAACGGTTACTTGAGCAGAGCCAAGATAAGCAACCGAGCCAATCGTCGTTCCAAACGCGTTTTGGGTCACCGGTACATCCGAAATGGGAGTACCATTCACGCTCACTTTCAGCCGAAGGGTGTCGCCAAACTGAAGATTGGCGCCTTCGATGGTGCCGAAAAAGTCTTTGGGCGACGGGTTGGATGCGGTGGCGATAGCGCCAACGGGGAGATAGACGCGCGCCAACTGGTCGCTAACCGGGACATCGACCGCCAGACGGTAGGGCGTGCTATCGCTGGCGAAATTGGGAGCAACTGAACCATATCCCAGGCCAATGGGAATGCTCTCACTGCCGGATTCAAAATACTGTGCGGTGGAACTGAGGGCGCCTTCCCAAGCAACCGGATAGGCGGTGGTACTCAGGAGCGATTCCGATCCACCTGTGTCTCGCTCAAAGTAATGAGCCTGGATCAAAAAGACTCCGAAGTCGTTGCCGCTGAGGTTGCTCGTGATGGGAATGGGCTCTACAAGCAGCTTCTTCCCATTGGTGTCCTTGGTCTCTAGGATGAACTGGCGCTTAAACCAGTTCGCAAAACTCATTCCCTCGACCGTGTGACTGGAGCCGAGACCGTCGATGGTCGTTTGAGCGAGAGAAACCAGAGACGGCACATTGCTGGCGATCCCGGAGTTGCCATAAAACGAATTGTTGAACGATGCGGCAAACGAGGGATACTCCACCAAAACCTTCGACCACGCAGATCCGGCCATGCGGAAGCGTAGGAGATAGAGCCCACCTACCGACCCGGCATCGGGAAGAAATTCATCGCGAAGGTTTGGTGCAATGAACGTGGAGCCGCCCAACGCACGCTGATTGCACCAGTCATAGAATCCGCCAACGTCATACGTATTTGCCAGAATCTGCTCGATGAAGTCGCTGTCCATTCCGGTCGGGATAGCGGCTGAGGTACGCGACAGCTTCATCGTTACCGCTCGGACCAGGCCTTCTTTGAAAGCATCAAACCCGTACTGCTTGTCTCCCATATAGGCGAGCAGGAGGCAGTGCAGGAAATTCACCATGCTTACTTCTTGCGAGGAATAAACGGGGAATCGAATCTCCGGGCCGCCCGGAGCATTTGGCACGAAGTAGCCACCAGATACCACATCGCGATCCGACATGGTCGCATCGTAGTTCTTTACCTTGACCACGCCGCTCCATGATGGAGTGCCGAACAGGGCATTAAGGAACGGTTCTGCTTTATCGAACACGCCCTGCAGAAACGCCTGATCGCCAGATGAGAAGGCATTGGCCCCGCTGGAGTCAAAGGAAAGCGTAATGCCAGGAATTCGGCTTGAGGGTCCTTCGGAAGCGATTCGCTTTCCATTCGAAGTCAACCAGATGGTGGTAGGGAAGGTGAGTGGGATGTTTGCGTTGTAGGCGTTCGCCCCTGCCATCCGTTGCCGGCTCTGCCGGGTCAGGATGCCCATATTGCGGTTGAAGAGTCGAGCGGCGGCATCCGTCTTAGCTTCGAAAGCCTCGACGGATCGGCTTTGCCCGATCTCTACGTTAAGCGTCTGCGCGGAACTTGTGCCGATAAGGCCAAGAGCAGACAAGAGGAATAGAGACAGCTTGTGTGTGGGATTCAAGGTGCGCACCTTTCGCGGAATCGCTCCGCCTCGTAATCATGACATTGATTGACGACAAAAAAAGAACGGCCCCGCTTGCTGCGTTCCGGGGCCGTCGAAGGATGTAGTTACAGGATCGACGTCCTCATCCTCTTCATTAGTTCGCGATAAAGTCCATAACCGGACTGACCGTCAAACTGTTGCCTCCGTTAGCCGTACCGATGACAAGATAGTAATACTTCTTGCCTGACGTTAGAGACGAACCCGAATAGGTCAAGTTCAGTCCGCTTGTCGGCGTCCCGGAGTTGCTCCAGATGGAATTTACTCCCACCCCTGGATACTTATCGAACAGATAGACGACGTATTCATCGGCGCCGGACCCTGTGCTCCAGTGGAAGGTCAGTGGCGAATAGGTCACGTTGTTTACGATCAGATCGCCAAGGGTTTCCGCGACGGCAATATTGCTGAGATCGCTCTCGCCATTGCTCGTGTCGGGGTAGTTGGTGTTGATCGCCGAAATGGAGTAGGACCACGTCTCGAACTCTTGAAGACCTTCATCGCTATCCGCATAGAGGTTGGCGAGGGGGTCGCGCAAGAAGTCGATCGCGGTGAACGATCCTGAGTTCCCGAACCGGCGATAAATACCGTATCCGATATGGGCGGTATTCCCCGGATAGATATCCCAGAAGAGGTCGGTCTCAATCCAATTGCCATTGATGGTCGTACGAGTCACCTTGGCGGTCGGAACCTTGGGCATGTACTTTGCTTTTGCCCACGCCAAGCCGCTGCCGCCACCAGCCGCTTTCGTCAATTGGCTGGGCGATGTCCACGCATACGCTTCGAGGTTGGTAGGTGCAGGAAGCAGGGGATCGGTCGCATTTCCAAGGGTAAAAATGAACTCCTGGTCAGAACCAGCCGATCCATAGACACTGTCCACATCATTGTTGTATCCACGAGCGCTTGCGGTCACGACATAGTCGTAGTCGCCCAGCAATCCATCGATGCTGAACTTGCCGTCTGAATCTGTGATGTCAAACGTGCTGCTCGCGTAATCAAGGCTGCTCGAAGCGACGAAGACTCTTGCTCCCCCTACCGAGTAACCATCTCGGTTGATCACACGCCCATGAATCTTCATTTGCTGAGACGGGCGAGTTACCGTGACATTCACGCTTTTGGAACGTTCGTTTTGAAAGGTTCGCGCCACATTTGAGCCTGTGAATTTGACACCGTCTTGCGTGATCTCAGCGCGAACGACATAGTCACCCTCTCCGATGTTGTCGAGAACGTAGGCCCCCGAGGAGTTGGAACGAGTCTCGCCGAATCCGCTGATATAAACACGCGCATTCCGAACCGAGTTACCGTCAATGTCGGTAACGATCCCGCTAACTTCGGTGTTGCGGGGTCCACCTTTGCCTCCTCCGCACCCGATAACAGCTAAAACCGCCACCAGTCCCGGAATATAGAATAAAGTTCTCACGATCTATCTTACGATTGCCCAAAGGCCAAGTTTCGTTCCGTTATCTCGCTTACCCGGTTCACTCAAGCGACATTTTTCTCGGTAAATCGCATTTTTCGGGCTCTGGGGTGGCTCTGCGTCACAATGGAGGGGAGCAGATGCACGCCACTTTTGACCTCATCCTTTTTGTCTGCGCGGTGCTTCTGTCCTTCAGCGTCATCGCAAGCAAGGCCTCGGCCGCACTTGGTATTCCTTCGCTTCTGCTGTTCCTGGGCATCGGGATGTTGGCGGGCTCGGATGGCCCGGGAGGCATCTACTTCGACAATGTAGGCGCAACACAATCGCTCGGCGTCGTCGCCCTCGCCTTCATTCTTTTTGCCGGAGGTATGGACACGCCCTGGCGAGAAGTCAGGCGATACGTGCCTCAGGCGCTTTGTCTCTCGACTTTAGGAGTGTTGATTACCGCGGGAGGGGTGGGACTGTTTTGTCACCATATCTTGGACTACCCCTGGTTGGAGTCGATCCTGCTGGGTGCGATCGTCTCTTCCACAGACGCCGCCGCCGTCTTTGGTTTATTGCGCGCCAAACGAGTCCCGTTGCGAAAAGACTTACAGGCGCTGGTCGAGTTGGAGTCGGGGAGCAACGACCCGCTGGCCGTGTTCTTGACCATCGGCATCTTGGACCTCATCACGAACCGACGTCACTCTTTGTTGGAATTGATCCCAGCTTTCCTGCTTCAGATGGGAGTGGGCGCCCTCGGTGGATACCTGGTGGGTCGAGGTGGTGTGCTCGTCATGCGCCGATTCCGTCTCGATTTGGATGCGCTGTACCACGTCGTCTCTATCATCGTCGTCCTTTTCTCCTACAGTGCAGTGGCCCTGTGCGGAGGCAACGGCTTCTTGGCGGTGTACGTAGCCGGCATCACCTACGGAAATGGTGATTTTCACCAGCGCAAGGGCTTGCGAAAGTTTCACGACGGCATTGCTTGGCTGATGCAAATCGGCATGTTCCTCGTTCTTGGACTGCTGGTCTTTCCACACCAACTTCCGGGGGTGGCGATCCACGGAATTCTTCTTTCGCTCTTCTTGATGTTCTTTGCTCGCCCGTTTGGAGTCTTAGCAACCCTCTTGCCCTTTAGATACGGATGGAGAGAGATCACTTTTGTGGGCTGGACCGGTCTGAGGGGCGCCGTACCCATCATCCTGGCCACTTATCCTCTCGTAGCAGGCTTGCCACGAGCCCATGAAATGTTCAGCCTCGTATTCTTCATCGTTCTCTTGTCCGCTTTGCTTCAAGGAAGTTCGCTGGTGGCGTTAGCTAAACGACTGGGTTTGCTCGTTTCCGCTTCCGGTGAGTCAAAGACCTAGCGGGGCCAAAACTTCTGCAGGAGATTCACAGATGGCCACCGCTCCCGCAGAGAGAAGCTCCTGACGGCTACCGTAGCCGTATAGGACTCCAATACAAGGAATTCCATGTTCACGGGCCCCCAAAACGTCGTGTTCACGGTCGCCCACCATCATGGCGTCCGCGCCGTCTAACGATTCGTCCACCAAAAGCCTTCTGATCACGTCGCCCTTGCGAATGACGCTTCCGTCAAGCTCACTTCCGTAGATTCCCGTGAAGTAAGTCGCAAGTTCGAAGTGCTCTAGGATTTGAGTGGCGAATGTCGTCGGCTTGGAGGTCGCAACGTAAAGGTCCAGGTCCTGCTCCCGCAGGCTGGCTAAGAGCTCCCGGACTCCGGGGTAAACCTCATTTTCATACATTCCCGTTTTGGAAAAACGCTCTCGAAAAAACTCCAAGCAACGGTTTATCAATTCAGAGTCTTCGGTTTCGAGCAATCGTCCGAGCGCATTCTGGAGCGGTGGACCTATGAGCCAGTTCAACTCGGTGGAGATTTCAAGCGGTCTGCCCATCCGCTCCATGCCATAGGCTACCGACCGGAGGATCCCCTCCCTTGGATCGGTCAGAGTCCCGTCGAGGTCGAAGATGATTCGTCTAAGCATTCAGCTCTCGGAGGGCCCTTGCGACAAAGAGACCGTGCTGATATTCCATATGATCCACGGTGATATCTGATCTGCCAATTCCGGGATAACCCGCAGCCCAGCCGGCAATATTCGCCATCGGGCGAAGACTCGCCCGCAAGTCCCAGTAAGGCAGATGACTCAAGTCAACGTTTGTAAGTGACTGGTACAGGTTAGTGAACTCTTCAGCCTCTTGGGAACCGAAAAGCCAATGGAGGTCGAGGCGGCAAATCGATAAATCCCAAAGAGGTTCTTCGATGAGCGCCTCCTCCCAGTCGATGATCGCGACGAGTTCCCCGCCTCGCCATAGGAGATTTCCCGGCCACAAGTCTCCATGGCAAAGAACTGGACCATTGGTTCTAGGAATTGGACATGAGTCTAAAATCGCCCGGATTTCAGGCTCGCGCAATTTGTCATTCAGAGGTCGGTTATCGAGTGAAGCAGCCGGAAGCAGCCTTGGCAAGATTTGGAGTTGGGGACTGGAAACATCCGTTTGGTGCAACCGAGCCAAGGCCGTTGCATATTGGCGAAGGAAGCTCCCTCGATCTTTGGGTTGAACCTCGACCGCCCCCTCGATGTACTTCAGGATGTACATTGGACGATGCCCTTCCGTCTCTTGAAAGACGGGCTCCGGGCAAACAATTCCCATCGATCGCAACTCAGTTAGCAGACGAAATTCGCTCTGGGTTGGATTTGCGTTCTCTTTCCAACTCCACTCGCCCGGCAAGCGGGCGACAAACCGCTCGACCTTTCCGGCTCTTTCGACTTCAAACGCGGTCATCTGTGCCGAGATCCCTCCGCGAAGCGGCCAACTCCTGATCAATCTCGCTCCCGGCAAGAATTGGTCTAAAACCCGGAGAAGTCTTGATTCCATCAAAATTGGTCCGTCATGAAAATCTGGGGGAGGGACGGAGACTTGTACGCCATGAAATGGAGTTCGAAGGACGGGTTCAGCAACGGAACCTGGAGTTGAGCCGCCATGGACTTAGTTCCAAACCACTCCGAGCCAAGAGGTAAGCGCCATCGGTCAACGAGCCCAGGCGCAACGACTTCACGGATCGTCAAGCCCTCTTGGCAAATATATCCGCCTGCCAGGGGTGTGCAGATGCGGAGGTTCCATTTCCAAAACTTCCATCGCTGCGCATTCCGGCGGAGCCGATTCGGGTGGGCCATCGACCATTCCCGATAGCTCGCCTCCACCTCCTCAAAGGTAAGGACCGGAGCAAGAGATTCCACGGGTTCGGCCGCTATGGACGCCCGATAGACTTCGTCGATGGGTTCAAACCCCAATCTCGAATAAAGCGAAGGATTTTTTGCGAAGAGGTATACGGCGCCTTCCCCAGCTTTCTCTGACTCGGTTATCACGGATTGGATCAGCTTTCCGGCCAGCCCCTCGCCTTGGCGCTCTGGGTCGGTCGCTACACCGGCGATCCCAATTCCGTTTCCCCAACCAAATTCCAGCGGAACCGTCGTAAGGATCGATACGATTTTGGAATTCTCGAAGATCGCCCACTTTCTTCGCAGGTCGAACAACGGTTCATTAAAGAAGATTCCGTGGGCCCGATCAAAATCCAGGTCGAACACGACGCAAAGAAGGCGAAGGAATTCCTCTGCCTCGTAGGGCCGTATGGGGCGAATCTCCGTCATGGATTGCCTTGACTGTTTGAGTTGCCCGGTTGATTTGGTGAATTGCCGGACGATTTAACAAAGACCTTAACGGAGATGGGAGATGGATTCGTCAACCGGACGCCTAGGGGTAAATCCAATTCAGCTTGTAGCGTCGTCGTCTGGTTCAATCCCTCGATATTGATTGGCTTGGTGTTGATGACCGAGAGATTAGCCAGCACGTCCGCCGGTCCTTCGACCGACACCTGCGCCGGAGTGAACTGGTAATCGGCGATGGTGGTTCCAAACTCGGGAGATCCCTGCCAGACCGGTTGAATGAGCAGCGAACGCCTCGGTGGACGCGCAGCAATAATCGCCCGGATTACGACCGTATCTGTTGAGGGCCTGACTCCTTGGACCGGCGCCCCATTCTTGTCGATCAGCTCAATGCTGGCTCGAACCGAGCTTTGGCTCTCCAGGTCGGACAAGTTGAGGTACGCCCGAACCTTGTCGACCTTCTTGAGAAGGCTCTCTGCGCCAGTTACTACAATGGTGGATGGCTCGGCGGTTGCGCCGTCGTATCGGAAGTTCTGTAACTTGAATTGCCCGATCGCTTCCACCGTGACGGGTAGAGGATCAGACTGAACCTCCTTCTCAAGATGAACCTGAGTCGGAATTTCCTTCGGATTCCAACTGACGACGTATTCGGTTGGGGCATCCAGGCGAATGACATACTTACCGCTTCGATTTGGCTTCGATAAGTCGATGTAAGCCTTGAGGTTCTTGGGATCGATCTTTGTTCGTTCATCCCGATTGCCTTCCGCCGTAAAGGTGGCAGAGCTGGGGATGCTGCCCAGAACGACGTAGCCACCCGGCAGGTTTCTTGTCTCGACAGGCAATGTGAAGGCGCCCGTTACCGATTGCTCCTCTTGCCGAAGCGCCACGACGTTTGTCCAAAGGATCAGCGCCAATCCAAAGCTAAGAAACAGAATTGGGAAATTCAAGCGGCGTAACTGCCCCATTTACTTCACCTCACCCCGCTTTCGCCGGATACGTTCCTTCGGCGCGCTTTCTTCATCGCTTCTCAATTCGCGATTCAAAAAGTCGCGAAGTTCGTGATGATTGGAGAGTTTTCGAAGGCGGCCCTCTTTCGCGTAGCTGATGCTGCCTCTCTCTTCACTTACGATGATCGATATGCAGTCCAGTTGCTCGGTTACCCCGACTCCGGCGCGGTGTCGCATGTGGACGTTCTGACTGAGACGGTTTGAATCGCTCAGCGGCAATCGACACGCGGCGGAAATGATCACATCACCTCGAACGATCACGGCGCCATCGTGAAGGGGGTTCCCTTCATAGAAGATTGATCCCAAGAGCGGAGCGCTTACTTTCGCGTTAACGATAACGCCATTGTTGGCTATCTCTTCCAACGGGGCGCCCCGCTCAATAACGATGAGAGCGCCGGTCTTTTCGGCGGCCAATTCTGCGACCGCCGCGACCAGTTCCTCCACTGTTTGGGCCTCCGTTGGCATTCCCATTCCGGCGAACTTGGGAATGAATTGAAGCTTTCCAACTCTCAGTCGTCCGAATCCTTCAATCGCTTGCCTAAGTTCGGGGAGGAAGAGGATGACGAGAGCGACCGGCCCAAGGATTGTGGCTTTGTCCAATAGCCAACCTAGCGTGCGCAGTTCCAAAGCGTTGCTCAACGCAAGCACCAACACGAAAATCGCGATGCCAAGGACGATTCGCATCGCGCGGGAACCACGCACTAACATGAACAGCCGATACAGCACGTAGGTCACGATCAGGATATCGATCGCGTTTCGAATGGGATCGCCGTTAAAGGCATCAAGCCATCTGCTGAAAAATTCGGTCAATGTTTAAATACTCGTTGGCACGATTTTAGCGTCGCCAAGCTTCAATTCCAACCTGCCAATAGGTAGAAAGTGCGACTAAGCCCACGATTCGCTCAAAAAGCCATAATGGAACTTGCCTAACCTGCTCGCCCCAATGTCGCGGCGATGGAATGCAACATGAGCGACGAGCCTACTCAAACTCCCGAAAACATTCGAAGTCTCGACGAAATTCGAAAGGATATCGATGCGATCGACCACCAACTTGTTGAGATTCTGAATCGACGCGCCTCCCTTGCCCAAGAAGTAGGACGAGTCAAAGGCCGCGATCTGAAGCCATTTTTTACTCCCGAAAGAGAAAGACAGATCTATCAACGTCTGGAGCAGGTCAACCCAGGCCCACTTCAAGCGCGCCAATTGATCTCTATTTTCCGGGAAGTGATTAGCGCGGCCCGTGCGGCGGAGAAACCTTTGGTTGCCGCATTCTGGGGGCCTCCCGGCACTTTTACTCATGTGGCCGCCATCCAAACGTTCGGCGGCAGCACGACCTTCCAACCTGAGGAATCCATTTCAGACGTCTTTCGTGCCGTCGAACATGGCAAAGCAGACTATGGTGTGGTGCCGGTGGAGAATTCGGTGGCGGGTGTAGTGCCAGAGACCCTGGATATGTTCCCACAAACCAACGTGAAGATTTGCGCGGAAATGTACGTACCCATCCGCCATCACCTGGTCACCACGGCCGAGTCTCTGGATAAAATCGAGCGGGTTTATGCCGGACCGCAGCCTGCCCAGCAGTGCAAGCGGTGGCTGCGAACCAATCTGCCGAATGCGCAGATATTAGAGGTGGTCCCAACCGCAAAGGCTGCAGAACGCGCGCTTGAGGACCCCCACGGCGCCGCCATTGCCAACTCCCTAGCCGCGGAGACGGTCGGCATTCCTATCCTCGTTGACAATCTTCAGGACAATCCGGGCAACCGCACGCGGTTCTTGGTGATCGGCTACAACGAGCCTGCAAAGACCGGGGAAGACAAAACCAGCATGATGTTCAACCTGCGCAACCGGCCGGGTGAACTCTACCGTGCTCTGGGCGCATTCGATCAGGAAGGAGTCAACCTCATGATGATCGAATCGCGTCCGGCTCAGCGGGCGACTTTCGAGTACATTTTCTACTGCGACTGTTCGGGGCACCGTACCGACGAGGCCGTACAGCGTGCATTGGAAACCCTAAAAGGTTACGCCCTCGAGACAACGATTCTCGGTAGCTATCCTTATGTGGAACCACTAGGATAGGTCTTCGAGGCGTTCTTCATGTCTTCTCTCTATAAAATTCTCTTTCTCGGCGACGTTGTGGGCAAGCCGGGCCGACAAGCCGTTCGCGAGGGCCTGCAAAGTCTACAGGACACTCACCAACCTCTCTTCACCATCGTCAATGGCGAAAACAGCGCGGGGGGCGTAGGAATCACGCCCGACATTGCCGAAGAACTCTATAAGCACGGCGCCGACGCCATTACGCTTGGGAATCATGCCTTCAACAAGCGAGAAATCTGCGACTATCTGGAAACGAAAAAGCCCATCGTGCGTCCCTCCAACATGCCGGAAGCGGTCCCTGGTCGCGGGATGATTACTGTTTCCAAGGAAGGTATCGAACTTGCCGTGCTTAACGTTTGCGGTCGAGTTTATATGGAGTCTTACGACGACCCCTTTCGAGAGGTCGATCGACTCTTTTCGCAACTCGAAACTCCTCACCGTTTCCTCGATTTCCATGCCGAAGCCACCAGCGAAAAAATCGCCATGGGATGGCACTGCGCGGGAAGGGCAACAGGGGTGGTAGGCACGCACACGCATGTTCAAACCGCCGATGAAACGATCTTGCCCGGCGGCACCGCCTATATCACCGACGTAGGAATGTGTGGCCCCGTACGTAGCGTTCTGGGCATGGATCGAGAGATCATTCTCAAGCGTTTTCGAACCACCATGCCACAACGTTTTGAGGTTGCGAACGAGCCTGGTGTAATCTGTGGGGTGGTTATAAGCGTCGAAAGAAATACGGGACATGCCGTGGCGATCGAGAGAATTCGTTTCGGCGAAGAAGCGTGATGATGAGCGGAGGTTCAAAAGTGAACAGAATTTGGTTAACCGGCCTGGCCTCTTTGGCTACGGCTACGGTCATGGCACAATCTGCCACGATCCTTTATGCGCCAGCGAGGCTGATCAAGGACCAGGGCATCGATCTCAAGTCGTGGGGCAGTGGTACCGCAAGCGAAACCGATGAAGTTGCATTCGAAGGAGTGCACTCCATTCGAATTTCTACTCGAAACTACTTCGCCGGTGGCTTACTCCAGTTCGGCAATACCGTTAGCCTTTCCGATAAGTTTGGCGATAAGAGCAACATGCTTCGCCTCACTTACCTTCCCGCCAACAGTTCGATGACCTTCGGCGGAGGCGGTAACACGGGCGGACCAGGAGGTCTTCCAGGTGGGCCTGGCGGTGGAAAGAGTAGTGGTGGCCCTGCGGGCGCCGGACCGGGTGGTCCCGGCGGTGCGGGAGCGCTGGGCGGCGCTTCTGGTGGTCGAGGCGGTCTTCAAGGCGGAGCCGGAGGCCGAGGTGGAGGACTCCAAGGTGGCCCCGGTGGCTTGCAGGGACCTGGTGGCCGAGGCGGGTTCCCAGGAGGTCCTGGCGGTTCCACATCGACCTCTCCGACTCTTGAGCACATTCGACTGATCATAACCACGACGGATGGCAAGAAGAGCGAAGCCTATGTGCCCGTAACAACCAGTGGTACCGTCGACCGCGGCTGGCGGACGGTCGCCGTTCCTCTCCAAGCCATCAGCGGATTTGACAAAACTAACAAGGAAATCAAGTCTATCGGCTTTGCCGGAGACGTCACGACGACCTTCTATGTTGGCGATATTCGCGTCGTTGCCGATACCACACCGATTACCGGAGATCTCAACCTTCAAGACCTGAATCTAGCCCTAGGGGACACCGTTACCTTTAGCGCGAATGGGTACGGAGGATCGAGCATTCTCAAGTATTCGTGGGATTTCGATGACAAGGACGGCATCCAAGACGACGCAGTCGGGCAAGTGGTGAAACGACAGTTCCGAAAACCAGGAACCTACAAAATTACTCTCACCATCACTGACGTCTATGGACTGAAGCGACCCTACACAACATCGATTAAAGCCACCGTCAATCCTTAACCGTTGATCGATCGACTTACGCGGAACTCTTCAAAGGGTTCCGCGTTTCTTTTTATTGGCACTAGTGACGTAGTCTACGTTCACTATTTTAATGGTGTGACATTCACCATCATTGCTTTTTGAACTAAATGGGTGCTTGCTGCGCCGTAGCGTCTTGGCAAGTTGACGACATTCCTTTAAACTAATGAAGGGCTAGGCGTCACGCAGGGTCGCGTTCGCGGTGAGGGATGTTGGAGACAATAGCTGGAAGCTCGGAATCACGATTTGTCTTTATGCAGGAAGAAGAGGTTGTCGATATGGCCAAATGTGGCCATATGGCGGCGACCGAGTTTCTGATTTCAAGATTTCGTCCCCTCGTCGAAAATAAGGCTCGCGCTTACTTTGTGGTAGGCGCCGACCGCGAAGACGTAATCCAAGAAGGGATGATTGGTCTGTATAAGGCCATTCGTGACTTTCGCTCCGATCGACTTAATCGATTTCGACCCTTTGCCGAACTTTGCGTGACACGGCAAATCATCACGGCGGTAAAAACGGCCACCCGACAAAAACATGTCCCCTTAAATGGGTACATATCCCTAAACCGATCCTACCAAACCGAAACCACAGAAAGTACTCTTTTAGACGCGCTCCCAAGTGAAATTGCCGAGAACCCGGAACAACAGATCCTCGGCGGGCGTATTCCAAACAATCTGAACGACATGGTTTCGAATGTCTTAAGTGAGTTAGAACGCGCAGTTTTGCGGTGTTATCTTGAGGGTTTGTCGTACAGAGAGATGTCAGTTCAGTTAAACTGCCATCCAAAGTCAGTCGATAATGCCCTGCAACGCGTCAAACGCAAGATAGGGTCCTTGCTGAAAGACTAGCAATCATCGCGGTTGCGGTTTAACGGTTAATCGACTATAGTAGGATTAGGAAATAGACCTCGGTACATTTCCTGCGGTCAAAAAAAGGTATAACCCCATCAGTATTTTTTAATACTTAACAAAAGGATTAAAGCATGCGAATTGCATTATGTAGTAGGGAGCCGTTGTTTGGTGAAGCTCTTGGTAGCCTCCTAAGCCACGAGGGGAATTTCGACGTTGTTGCTCGCGAGTCGTCGCCGCGAGCTTGTCTTTCCGCAGTGAAGGATCACCGAGCCCAGGTTATCGTGTTGGACGGCCATGGCCTTCAAACCAATGACGTGGAGTTTTTCATGGGCGCACGCGCTTATGGCGACTTCGGAATCATTCTGCTCGGAGGCGAGGAAGAGATCGAACTCGATGAAAATAACATCGATGCCGTCTTAACCCGAGATAGCGGAAGTACAGCGCTGTTTCGTGCGGTGCGTGAGGTGGGCGCATCGTTCGTTCGAGCGCCAGTTGGCCGCGTTCGCGAGCGCCGTAGTAACTATGGCGCCGGTATCGAACTTACCCGTCGCGAATATGAAGTCGCTTCTTTGGTCGCGAAGGGCTTCTCCAATCGCAGAATTGCTGCTGTTACCGGTCTCCGTGAGCAGAGCATTAAGAACCTTGTCAGCGTCATCATGCGAAAGCTGAAGTGCGAAAACCGAGTACAGGTTGCGCTTCGACTCACGACCGCATCGATGGCGGCTTCGGAGACAGCCGAGTAATGCGAGCGAGGGTCTTAACGGCCCTTGCTCTTATACCCCCGGTTCTAGCCGCGGTCTTCTATTCAAAGCCCTGGCCAATCCTTGCGCTTAGTCTGCTCATCTGCTTCGGATGTACGTCCGAAGTCAGTTTCATGACTAAGCAAAAGCTAGTTTGGCCGGGCGCTTTGCTGTGTGCGGTTGGACTAGTCTGGTTCCTGAGCACACTTCAAGGGGTTCCCATCACCGCCACTGCTTGCATTCTTGGATGCAGCATCGTCGGGTGGATTTCATCGGGTCTTGTTTCCACCGAAAAAACGAGCCCACTAGCGCTTCTCGCCCCTTTTTGGTTTATCGGCCCGCTTGTTGCGCTTCTCTTCCTTCATATCGGCCACGTCGTGCCAGATACGTGGAATTGGAAGAATCCTATCCTGCTGGCGATCGTTCCCCTCTGGGGTGGAGACACCGCCGCAATCTTTGCCGGTAAAGCATTCGGCAAACATAAACTCGCGCCCACCATTTCTCCCAAGAAGACGGTTGAGGGAGCTATTGCCAATCTCTTTGCCTGTGTCTTAGTGGCCTGGGGACTCGGCGCACTCATCGGTGTATCCCCTAGTGCATCCTTGGCTGGCGGCGCCGTCGCCGGTATCTTTGGTCAAATGGGAGACCTGTTTGAGAGCTGGGTGAAGCGCAAAGCTGGAATGAAAGACAGTGGCACGATCTTGCCCGGGCATGGCGGAATCATGGACCGAATCGACAGCATCCTGTTTACGGCGCCTTTTGTTTCTCTCGTGCTGGCCCTTCTGAACTAAACCGCCGCTAAAGGTTCGCGAATCCAGGATTTAGGCTCTGGTAAGTTCAATCGGTGTCTGCTCGATCCCTCGTCACCTGCGCTCTCGTCGCATTAGCTTCGCCCCTCCTCGCCGCAGATCGAGAAACGAAGCAACTCCTGGATGGATGGGAGTTCAGTCAACGGTCGGGAACACTCAAAGAGGCCAGCGCCTTTGAATATCACGCAGTTCGACTCCCTCACACCTGGAACGCCCAAGATATGCAAATGGGATCGGCGTTCTATGAAGGTCAAGCCTGGTACCGACGCAACCTCAGACTTTCGACCGATCAGAAAAAGAGAAAGGTCTTTCTTCGCTTCGAAGGCGTTGGGCAAGTGGCCCAAGTTTATGTGAATGGCCGGTTAGTCGGAGAACACAAGGGAGGTTATTCGGCCTTCTGTTTTGAGATCACTTCCGCACTCAAATTCGGAGAAAACAACCTTATTCAAGTCTCTGTGGACAACGAGCATCGGAAAGACGTCATCCCAATCAATCAGTTTCTCTTCGGAGTCTATGGTGGTATCTATCGCCCCGTATCGCTTATCCTCACTGATCCCATCCGCGTCACCCCAACGGACTATGCATCTTCCGGGGTTTACCTGACCCCATCGAACGTCAATGCCGAAGGGGCAGAACTAGACGTTTTGACCAAGGTAATAAACGGCGAGAATGCCGCCAGCCAAGTGATTGTGCGGACGACTTTATTCGATAGAGAAGGAACTGCGGTGGCCAAGCGAGATGACAGATTGACGCTCGGCTACAACTTTGAAACTCCCGTGCGCCAACGGTTGCACGTCTCCCGCCCGCATCTCTGGAATGCTTTAAAAGATCCCTACCTCTATCGGGCTCGGGTCGAGATTCTGAAGGATGGCGTTCGCCATGACTCGGTTGATCAGCCGGTGGGCTTCCGTAGCTTTCGAATCGATGCTGATCGAGGATTTATCCTCAATAGTCGACCTTACCGGCTTTATGGCGTCTGCCGACATCAAGACTGGCAGGAGATGGGTTCAGCGATTACGGACACTCAACATCGTCAAGATATGGAGATGATCCGAGAGATCGGCGCTACTTCCATCCGACTCGCTCACTATCAACAAGCGGAAACGATTTATTCTTTGGCGGATCAAATGGGATTCGTGATTTGGGCGGAGGTGCCATTCGTCAACGCTTGGAGTGGTGAGGAGCGCGAGAACGCTCTCCAGCAGATCCGCGAACTCATTCGCCAAAACTACAATCATCCTTCTATCTTCTTCTGGGGATTACATAATGAGGTCTACTCGAAGTATTCCACCGACTTCCCCGTTCTCCTCACTCAGGAAATGCACAACTTGGCGAAAGCCGAGGACCCGACCCGGCTAACCGTATCTACGACGGGCTATGGAGACTTTAACCGCGCAATGGATTACCACGCCGACCTGCAGGGGGTTAACCGGTATCTCGGTTGGTACGGAGGCAAGGTTACAGATCTAGAAGGCTGGATCGAAACGACGAAGAAGCAGCGACCCGGCACCCGCTTCGCTATTGCCGAATACGGGGCAGAGGCAAACGTGAATCAGCAATCGGAGAAACTCCTCTTTGACTTTGATCCCACAAACGGCCAGTTCTTCCCAGAGAACTACCAAACCTATTTCCACGAAGTACAGTGGGCGGCAATCAAGAAGCACCCAGAGATTTGGGCGAGCTACGTATGGAACATGTTCGATTTCGCGGTACCAATGTGGAGCCGCGGAGGAATCCCCGCTCGTAATATGAAGGGCTTGGTGACGTTCGATCGGAAGATCAAGAAAGATGCCTTCTATTGGTACAAGGCTAATTGGTCCAAGGATCCAGTTCTTTACTTGGTTGGCCGACGTCTGAAGGAGCGCACTCAATCCCTAGTTGACGTGGAAGTCTATTCAAACGTCGGCGCGTGTCAGTTGGAACTGAACGGGAAGGTCATGCCTCCGCCTTCTCTCGGCTACACACCGGTCCACTATGTCTTTAAAGGGATTTCTCTTAGTCTCGGTCGAAACGTCCTTAAGGTCAGCGTTCGGCGAGATGGCCAGGAATATACCGATTCAGTTGAATGGGATCTTCGGGCGGCCCATTAGGCCGCCCCTCTCAAATTACTGCTTGAGCTTGATTTCAACTACGTTGGCAAGCTTCTCGGGTGGAGTCATAGGCAAAATAATCGTGTTGCCTTCCACCTTGAGACCCGAGCCTTTGCCGTGATCTAGCAGTTGAGCCGAAGCGATATTTGAAGGCAGTCCTTCGATTGTCACGCGATCCGTTTCAGGCCACTCGAAGAAAGTGAGATAGATGCTGTCCTTCTTCCGAGTTGCGTAGAACTTCGTGGTGCTCTTCAAGACTAAGCCTTGGGTGCCGTATACGGCGTTTCCGTAAAACCGCATCCACTCTCCAACTGCCTTCATCCTTTCGGCTTCTTCTTTTCGAATCGTTCCATCTGGCTTCGGCCCAATGTTGAGGAGGAAGTTGCCGTTCTTCGAGGCGCATTTGAGCAGCATATTCAGCAGCGTCTGAGGCGTCTTCCAACCGTTTCCCGGTGGATCGGAGTGATATCCCCACGTTCCCTCCGGCATTGTCATGCAGGCCTCCCAGTTAACAGGCGGAAGTTCGTTTTCTGGCAGTTTTCGCTCGTAGCCGCTATCGTAGTCGGCATAAGAGTCGTAGGCTCGGATGCGGTCATTGATGACGACTCCCGGGCAGATTTGGCGACAGTATTTTTCGAGATCCGCGCCATAGGTCGGGTTCTCCTTGTACGAGGGCTCCCAGCGGCCATCGAACCAAAAGACTTTGATCGGACCGAGAGTATCGACCAGTTCTTTGAGCTGCGACTTCATATAGACGATATAGCGCTCAAATGCCTTGCGATCAGCGTCCGACTTCAGATTCGTCCGATAGTCGGGATGATGCCAGTCGAGGATCGAGTAATACACGCCAAAGTCCATTCCCTCCGCACGAACCGCGTCCGCAAGTTGTTTCAGGAGATCTTTTGGAGCCGGAGACTTCTGCAGGTCCCAATCCGTGTACTTGCTATCCCAAAGACAAAATCCATCGTGGTGCTTGGTGGTAATGACAACATATTTCGCACCCATCTGCTTGGCCGCTTTCGCCCAATTTTTGGCATTGAAGTTCTTGGCGGTAAAGTCGGCAGGGAATTTGGCATAGTCGATGGGAGATATCTTCCCTTGCGCTTGAATCCACTCGGCAGCGCCAACCCGCTTCCCGTTCCATATTCCACCGGGAACCGAATAGACGCCCCAATGGATGAAAAGCCCGAATCGGTTCTCCCTCCATTTATTCATGGCGGCGTCCTCCCGACGGGCCGTTGGAATGGGCGGCTTGGGGGTCTGCGCGGCAAGGAGACTAGGGACAATAGCAAGCCCCACCAAGGTGAATCTGACAAGGGATTTCATGGGATAGCGAGAGGCTACCTATCCCCTGTAGCGAGAATCTGGAACTTTTAGAATGTGTTCATTCTCGACTCTAGATTCCTGGATTAGGCAAAATGGGTCATGCTGCTTTCCATTCTGAGTCTGGCGACCGTGGCAATATCTGCCCGAGATATTCCGCACCTCGCGTATCATGCTTGGGCCGAAACTCCGCCGATGGGATGGAATAGCTGGGACTGCTTTGGCACCACCGTCACCGAAGCGCAGACCAAGGCCCATGCGGATGTCATGGCGGCGAAGTTGAAGGCGTTTGGGTGGAGCTATGTGGTCGTTGATATCCAGTGGTTTGAGCCCAAGGCGCAGGGATTCAATTATCGACCTAACGCTGAATTGGTGATGGACAAGTGGGGTCGACTCTTGCCAGCGCCCAACCGTTTCCCGGCTGGATTTAAGACGCTGGGAGATTACATCCATGGTAAGGGATTGAAGTTTGGAATCCACATGCTACGCGGGATACCCCGGCAGGCGGTGCGGGAGGAGACGCCCATCAAAGGGACGAATTACACGGCGGCCGATATCGCGGACACGAACTCAACCTGTCCTTGGAATGGGGATATGTATGGCGTAGACATGAGCAAGCCGGGGGCTCAGGCTTACTATGACTCCGTCTTCGAGCAAGCGGCGGAGTGGGGGATCGATTTTGTGAAAGTCGACGATCTTTCGCGACCGTACTACCGCGCCGAGATTGAGGCGATCCGGCGGGCGATCGACAAGACAGGACGCAAGATCGTGTTCAGTACGTCGCCCGGAGAGACGCCGGTCGTGGAGGGTGAAGACGCCGCTCGCCATGCGAATATGTGGCGAATTAGCGATGATTTCTGGGACGACTGGAAGGCGCTGAAGGAGCAGTTTGAGCGCTGCCGCAAATGGTCGCCAATTACAGGCGCCGGACACTTCCCAGATGCCGACATGCTGCCACTGGGCTACATTCGTTTCGGGGAGAAGACTCGGTTCACTCCCGACGAACAGCAGACGATGATGACGCTTTGGGCGATCTTTCGATCGCCGTTGATGTTGGGTTGCGATCTAACCAAGTTGGATGACGCGACCCTTAAGTTGATCACGAACCGCGAGATCTTGTCGGTCAATCAGAACAGCTACGCGGGGTATCAGCTCTTTAACCGGGGCGACTTGGTGGCGTGGGTGGCGAGTATTCCGCGGTCCAAAGACCGCTACGTTGCTCTTTTCAATACCAACGATTCTGGGGCCGCCCAGAAGGTCTCTTTGTCACTCAGCGAGCTATCGATGAAGCGGGCAGGCATTCGAGATCTTTGGACGAACCTCGATTTGCCGGTCACTGATTCGGAGATCTCGGCATCGCTGAAACCCCACCAATCCGCCCTGTTTCGCGTTACTCCCAAGTAGGCGCGGCGGGTAACCTGCGGGGGTGCCTGCGATTGAGACCCATGACCTGAAGAAGGTTTATTACTCCCACAAAAAGCAGCCTGGCGTGTGGGGTGCGATGAAGGGTTTGTTTAGTCGCGAGAAGACGGAAGTCGAAGCGGTGAAGGGCATCAATCTCACCATTCAGCAGGGAGAGTTGGTCGGGTTTCTTGGCCCAAATGGTGCGGGCAAGACCACCACGTTGAAGATGCTCTCTGGCATCCTATACCCCTCTTCCGGGGAAGCCAAAGTGCTTGGATATCGCCCTTGGGAACGAAAGGCGGAAATGCTTCGAAACATCTCGCTGGTCATGGGAAACAAGATGCAGTTGTGGTGGGACTTACCCGCCTGGGACAGCTTCTTGGTCCTGAAAGAACTGTATGAAGTGGACGATGCTCAGTTCAAGCGTCGATCCGAGCGGTTGATCGAAACCCTACAGTTGTCGGACAAGATTCACACCCAGGTACGGAAACTGAGTCTGGGTGAGCGAATGAAGTGCGAGTTGGTTGCCGCGCTGTTGCACTCGCCGCAGGTAGTGTTTTTGGATGAGCCGACGATTGGCTTAGACGTAGTGAGCCAGAAGCGAATTCGCGACTTCTTGAAGGAACTTCATCAGGAAGACGGCTGCACGATTATCTTGACCAGCCACTACATGCAGGACGTCCAGGAACTCTGTGAACGGGTGGTGGTCATCAACTCCGGAGAGATGATCTTTGATGGGGCGCTGGATGCTCTCGCCAATCGATTTAGCGATTCTCGACGGATCCAATTGACGTTCTCTTCTCCGGTCCTGGCGGCGGACGCGGAAGGATTTGGGCGGGTGGTGGAGCATACGGATTTGACGGCAACCATTGAGGTCCCTCGCGCACAGACGGCGGCCACGGCTTCTCGGATCTTGCAGGCGCTTCCGGTGGAGGATGTGTCGATTGAAGACGTCGAATTTGACGAAGTTATTCGGGCGTTGTTCGAAGAGGATCGACGGGATACCCTATAGTCGAAGGGATACCCATAGAGCCCTCACCCCTAGCCCCTCTCCCTCAGGGCGAGGGGAACTTCACCCTCTGTTTCACGTGAAACACACCGCACTTGATCCTGACCAGATTTTATGCAGTTACGAGTACCTATCTCCTGTTTTATTTGATATGGTGTAGTACATGAAATTCTTTCGCGCGTCAGCTTTCGCGGTGGTTTGGGTGATCTCGCTGGTGTGGGCCGGGGCACAGGAAATGCCGTCGGTCAAGATTGATCTTGAGAGCGATAGGCATCTGGTCTTCACAAGAATGGACGATCTTCTGCTTAACTCTCTTATGGATTCGGGCGTCTTGTCGGATCTGCACCTTACGGGGCCGCAGTTAGAATGCATCGCCGCGAAGACGAAGATTCAGCAAATGATGATCGTCACTCTTACGTCCAGCATTGCGAACGGAGAACTCGACGACGACGATCAGAAACAACTAACGGCAAATCTCAGTTCTCTTCTGACCGACTGCAAATTTGGGCTTTCCCTTGCTGACCTCAATGACGGCCAGAAGAAGTCCCTTCGCCGATCGGTCCTTGCGCATCGCCCTTTCGAAGCCCTCTTAACGGAAGAGGTTTCCTTTGCCCTCAAACTCACCGATGCTCAGCGCGCTCAGATTGCTCATGCGCGGGAGACGTTCTTTACAGAGAAGGACCGCCTCCAGTCCAGCGGCGATGACGCATCCAAAGCAGCAGAGCTTTTCCCCAAGAAGTCCGATGTTGAAGACCTTTCGGATGTCGAAAAAGTGCAGGAAGCCACTCGATTTATGGACTTGATGATGAAGACGGTGTTGAACCGAAGTCTTCGAAATTTGGACTTAGTAGCAAAGGCCAATAGGAAAGCGCATGAGCAGGCATTAGCGGTTTTGACGCGGGAACAGCGGGCTCAGTATGAGAAGTTGAAGTAGGCCCTCACCCCTAGCCCCTCTCCCTTAGGGCGAGGGGGACAGCGCTCTGATGAAGAGGTATTCCAGTGAGATGCGAGATCGGGCGCGGGAGTTGCGCCGGGATTCTACGGCGGCGGAGGAAGTGCTTTGGGATTGTTTGCGAGGGCGGCGGTTTGAGGGGTTGAAGTTTCGTCGTCAGGCGCCCCTTGGTTCCTATGTGGTCGATTTCTATTGCGAAACGCTTCGGCTCTGTGTGGAAGTCGATGGTGAGTATCACGAGTTTCCTGAGCAAGTGGTGGCGGACCAAGAGCGAGATCTTTGGCTGAGGGATCAGGGGTATATGGTGGTTCGGTTTAGGAACTCGCAGGTGTTTGGAGAGGTTGGGGTTGTGATGGAGACGCTTCGGGGATTGGTCAGTGGGTTGCGGGGGATGGGGTAGGTACTCCTGGGTTCTGGGGGGCCCTCACCCCTGGCCCCTCTCCCTCGGGGCGAGGGGGATGGCGCTCAGCGTCTTTTGTCTGCTTTCTCCATTTCTCTCTCAGGCGGTTGAGCGGTTGAAGACCAATTTAGTGGATGGGCGATTTGGCTTTACCTGGCCCTCCTAAATGGCCGGTCCGGTGCGTACACTTGGGCTATTTCGTCTCCATGTGGTCAGGGTCTACGATGTTGATTGGTTACTTGGGCGCTGGTTGAAGTCGGATAGCCCTCGCCCTTAGGACGAGAGGTTGTAGCCGTTGGAGAAGACAGTTGAGTTTAGACGATGTCCCCGTTGGACTGAATCTTTTTGCTAGCTTCCTTTGTAATAAGACAGGGCGGCCGTGCGCTTGCCCTCACCCCCTGGCCCCTCTCCCTCAGGGCGAGGGGGAACGTCTCTTCTTCATTAAAGACGTTGATGTCCTCACTTGAGCACCGTTTCACGTGAAACAATCCACCTCATCCTGAAGTAAAATCGAAGGACCTTTCACGACAGGAAAGGGAGGAGAAACATGTCGAATATTGAGATTCCGACGCGTTATGATGCGTCGACGGTTGAGCAGCGTTGGTATAAGGCTTGGGAAGAAGCGGGGCTGTTTCAGCCTAGCGGGGATCCTTCCAAAGAGAAGTTTGTCATTACGATCCCTCCGCCCAACATCACCGGTTCCCTCCACATGGGGCACGCGCTTTGTTATTCCATTCAGGACCTGGTCGGTCGTTATCACCGGCTAAAGGGTAAGGATGTATTGGTGCTTCCGGGACAGGATCATGCGGGGATTGCTACACAGAGTGTGGTGATCAAGCAGGTTAAGAAGGAAGGCAAGAATCCGCTGGAGATGGGGCGAGAGAAGTTTGTTGAGCGGGTTTGGGAGTGGCGCAAGGAGAGTGGGGACACGATCATCGGGCAGTTCCGACGCCTGGGGCATGCCTTTGATTGGACGCGCACCCGATTTACGCTGGATGACAGCTATGCCAAGGCGGTTCTGCAGGTCTTTATCGACTGGTTTGAGCGGGGACTGATTTACCGAGGCAAGCGGGTGGTTAATTGGGATCCGGTGCTTAAGACGAGCGTTTCCGACATTGAGACCGAGCGAAAGGTCGTTAAAGGAAAGCTGTATTACGTTCGATATCCCTATGCTGACGGATCGGGTGAGATTGTGATTGCGACGACTCGGCCGGAGACGATGTTGGGCGACGTAGCGGTGGCGGTTCACCCGAGCGATGCTCGCTATAAAGACAAAGTAGGCAAGATGCTGCGGTTGCCGTTGATGGACCGCGAAATCCCGTTGGTGGCAGACATTTACCCGGATCCGGAGTTTGGAAGCGGCGCCGTGAAGATCACGCCAGCCCACGATGCGAACGACTACGAAGTGGGCGTTCGACATAACCTACCGATGCCGGTGGTGTTGAACGAAGTGGCCAAGGTGGCCGAGGAAGGCGGCGCTTATGCGGGGTTGGACCGGTATGAGGCTCGCAAGCGCGTGGTCGCTGACTTGGAAGAGCAAGGCTTCCTGGTGAAGATCGAGGACCATGAGATAGCTTTGATCATCAGCGAGCGATCAGGCGAAGTCATCGAGCCATTGCTGAGTGAAGAGTGGTTCTGCAAGCAAACGGAGCTCGCCAAGCCAGCGATTGAGGCGGTGAAGCAGGGCAAGATTGACTTTGTGCCGGAGCGGTATCAGAAGATCTTCTTGGATTGGATGGAGAACATCCGGGACTGGAACATCAGTCGCCGACTGTGGTGGGGGCATCGAATTCCGGTGTACTACACGGAAGAAGGCAAGGCATTTGCGGCGCACAGTTGGGAGGAAGCTCAGGAGAAGGCGGGGGATCAGAAGATTGTCCGTCAGGAAGACGATGTTCTGGACACTTGGTTTAGCAGTGGCCTTTGGCCGTTTGCGACCTTGGGATGGCCCGAGCAGACGGACGATCTGAAGCAGTTCTATCCGACCAATCTTTTGGTGACGGCGCAGGAGATCCTTTATCTCTGGGTGGCCCGTATGATCATGATGGGGCTGGACTGTGCCCATGACATTCCGTTCAGTCAGGTCTATATCTATGCCACCGTGCTTACCGAAGACGGAAAGCGCATGAGTAAGAGCCTGGGGACGGGCGTTGATCCGATGGACGTGATTGAGAAGGTCGGCGCGGACGCTTTGCGCTTCACGCTTCTCTCTCAGACCGGCTACAACCAAGATATTCGATACAGCGAACGGCGCACAGAAGATGCGCGGAACTTCTGCAACAAGATCTGGAACGCAGTTCGGTTTGTTTTGCTCAATGTCGAAGACACCCCGACGAAACCCGTCGCTTTAGAGGATTCCGACAAGTGGCTCTTGAGTCGCTTGTACGAGACGGAGCGAATTGTAAGCGCGGCGTACGAGGCTTACGACAACCAGACGGCGTCTCAGGCGCTATACAAGTTCTTCTGGTCGGAGCTTTGCGACTGGTACATCGAAGTCTCCAAACCTCGGTTGAATGATCCGGCGAGCCGGGCGACTCCGCAGTGGGTGCTACTGACGTGCATCGAAGCCTTCTTGATCATGTTGCACCCGGTGATGCCACACCTGACGGAGGAAGTCTATTCTCACTTGCCCCTAGCGGATAAGGCTCCGTTCATCATGTCGGCGAAGTGGCCGGAACTACCGAAGGAGTTCCATCAGCCGGATGTGGAGGCGCGAATTGAGCGCATCTTCGACATCACTCGTGGCCTGCGCGCGCTGCGAGCTGAACTGGGCCTGGCGGCAATGAAGACGGCACCGGTGGTCTATTTCGAGGGCGATCTCTCGGGGGGTGAAAGCGTGGTCAAGTCTCAGGCTTGGGTGGAAGACTTGCGGCCGGGCAAACCGTCTGACCAATTCGTTTCGACGACTATCTCCGGCGTCGACCTTCACCTTCCGCTGGGCGATCTGGTGGATAAGGAGAAGGAGCTGGGGCGACTGGTACGGGAGGAAGAGAAGATCTCGGGAGACCTGGTCAAGTTGGACCAGCGGCTCTCTAACCCGGACTTCATCTCTCGAGCGAAGCCGGAAGTCATCGAGCGAGATCGATCCGCCGCGGATGAGCTTCGAGCGAAGTTGGAGAAGATCCAAGAGCGCAAGAAGCTGTTCGGCGGTTAACCTTTGCGGGGAGGAAGGGTTTAACTTTCCTCCCCATCACCAACTTTCTTCGTTCGGCTATACAGAGATCGCGTCTCGTGCAGGACCGATGGCGGAATTCCGATTGGGAACCCGGCAAAGCCGGCCGAAGTTGCCGACTTAATTGCTTTTATCGCTTCCCCTCGGGCGGCTTCCATCACAGGAACCGAGTTTGTCATCGATGGGGGTACCATCCCGACCGCATAGTCTGGAATTGCCATGCTTTTACCGAAACCAGTCGACGAATACTTCCGCTCCAAGAACGCTCGAGAAACGGCGGCGGTCTTGTTTTGCTTTGCTCCCGGAGCCGTGGTGTGGGACAAGGGCGAGGATGCCCTGTTTACCGGTCATGACGAGATTAAAGAGTGGTTAGAGAAGGTCGTGGCGAGCTACAACCTAAGCGTGGAACCCTTAGAGGCGAAAGAGGACAAGGGCGTGGTTTCCGTTCAGGCAAAGGTCTCGGGCGACTTCCCGGGGAGCCCTTTGGAGTTCCACTACCGCTTCACGGTGGAGGACGACAAGATTCGCCGACTGGACATCCTTTAGGCGCGGCTCTGAAGCATGAGGTCGAGGAGTTGACGGTCGACCTGATAGCCATCCCTCTGCTCATAGACCGTTCCGGGGCGATCATGGCCGATGATCCCGAATGCGCCCTCAAAGCCCCAGAGAGCGTAGCCCCAGCCGTACTGGCAAAAGAGTCCGAAGAGATCCTCAAACCACTTTAGGGCGACCTCATTCGAGGTTTTGTTATGGCAGCCGAATTCGCCGATGTGGATCTTGGTTCCTAGTCTTTCTACAGCACGCCAAGGGGCGTACCACTCGTCGATGGCGTCTCGATCCCAGATCTTGCCGTCCCATTCACAACCGGGGTAGGTGGGGAGGGGGAACTTTGAGCTGGGCGCCCACCAGTTGGCGCCGTAGTGGCTGACGGTCATGGGTTGATAGCCACGGCCGCTGTGGGTGAGGCCCAAGTCGGCGAGTTCTGGCATCGCGAGGTTTCCCCCGTCTAGTCCATCGATCACGATGGCGCGGTCAGGATCGACGGCCCGAATGGCGGAGACGGTACGGCGGATAAGGGCTTCGTGGCGATCTCGGGTGAAATCGAAGTCTCCGATCGCGGGGGGTTCATTGACGAGGTCGAAGCTGAGCCATTCGCTGGAGACGCCTTTGTAGCGGCGGGCGATCATCTCCCATTGCGAGACGAACCCATCTTGGGCGATGCGATCCAGCCAAAGATTGTGGCGCTCTAGGTGATTGGAATTGATGCAGTAGCCGGGAGCCCGGTGGATATTGAAGGAGAGGTGCATGTTCCGCTGCCGAGTGGCTTCAAGGTAGCGATCAACGTGTTCGAAGACCTCCTCCTCGGGGTGGAGATACTGGTGGTTGGGGGTCCAGAACCGGTAGTCGGTGGGAATGCGGACGAAGTTGAAGCCGTGTTTGGCCATGAAGTCGAGGGCACGTTCATCGGCTGGGGCGGGAATCCTTCCCTCTTCCCACCAGACCATCCACTGGAAATTGAATCCGTATCGGGGCGTGGAGAACGCCAAATCCGTTGCGCTGCTCACCCTTTAACCCTATCACACTTTGGCTGGCAATATTACTTGCATGCAAATTCTGCAAAAAGGAACACGTTTTCTTCACAATTCGTCTAATATAGACATATGTCTACTATTCAGGCTTCGCTATTCGAGTTGCCTCAGGTGCGCACTCCAACACAGTTGGGGCGCACTTCCATTCGCACGGTGGAAGCGGGCAGCATTTTGACGCCGACGAAAGGGCGACTCGGGAGCTATGACTACTCGCTGAATCCCTATCGCGGATGCGGGTTTGGGTGTAGCTACTGCTATGCGGCGTTCTTTGTGCCGGACGATGAGCAGCGGGCAAATTGGGGCAAGTGGGTTGAGGTGAAAGAGAACGCGCTGGCGCTCTTGGGCAAGCAGCGAAACCTGGAGGACGCTCGCATTTACATGAGCTCGGTTACCGATCCTTATCAACCGATCGAGGCTTGTACGGAATTGAGTCGCAGCATTTTGGAACACCTTTCTGAGCGGCGGGATCAGCCTCGGGTGGTGATTCAGACGCGGAGTCCGCTGGTGACGCGGGATATTTCGATCCTGAAGCGATTTAAGCACCTGCGAGTGAACATGAGTATTACGACGGACAGCGATGAGATTCGGAAACGATTTGAGCCCTCGTGCGCGAGTATCGAGCGGCGGCTGGACGCGGTTCGAGAGCTGAAGGCGGCGGGGTTGAAGGTTGGGGTTTGCATCTCGCCGATGCTGCCGATCGAGGATCCGATCCAGTTTGCGCGGACATTGAGAGAATTGGACGCGGACCGGTACACGGCTTCTTACTTTCATTCTTCGGAGAAGTTGTTCGCATCGGGGACGGGCGATGAGGCGACAAAAATTGCACGAGAAATGAATTGGACATTTGCGAAGTTTCAGCGGGTGAAGCAGGTTTTAACGCAGTTGGTGCCTCGCCTCAATGAAACTGCATTTTCACCTGAGTGAGGTCGGCAAAGGCGTGGGGAATGGGATAAGCTCCGCGCAACATGCTGACAACGCGGACGGGTGGATTTCAGATTGGCTTTCGACGAGGATGGAGCGACTGGCAGAAGGACCTTGATGGGCTGATTGCTTGGGCAAAGTCGAATGAGATGGGCGTGGTGGACCTTGGGCGCGATGGAGATACATCGGCCAAGGCAGTGAAAGCGGCGGGCCTTCATGTCGGGTCGGTTGATTTGGCGGAATGGCAGGGACTGATTAGCGCGGATGCCATGAAGCGAAAGGATGCGGTTGCCCGCAATGCGGCCTACATCGAGGCTTGCGCGGCTCATGGCGTGAGGAATCACTTCTTGGTGATGTTGCCGGAGGACCCGAGCAAGCCACGCAACGAAAACTTTGGCTACATGGTGGAGGGCGTGAATGAGTTGGTACCCCACTTAGAGAAGCATAACGCCCGATTGGTGATTGAGGGCTGGCCGGGTCCGGGGGCGCTCTGCTGTACGCCGGAAGGATATCGAGCCTGTTTTGAGCAGTGTCCTTCGATGGCGGTGGGAGTGAACTATGATCCTTCGCACTTGGTCCGAATGGCGATCGATCCGATTCGGTTTGTGGCGGAGTTCAAGGACCGCGTTTATCACATCCACGGCAAGGACACGGAGATCGTGGACGAGGCGCTGTATGAGTTTGGGACCGAGCAGCCAGCGACCTTTTCGAAGGGGCATGGCTTTGGGAGTCATCATTGGCGCTACACGATTCCGGGTCACGGATGTGTACGGTGGATTCGGGCGTTCCAGATCTTGGCAGACGCGGGCTACGATGGCGCGGTATGTATCGAACTCGAAGATGAGAACTTCAATGGCTCAGAAGCGGGTGAGAAGAAGGGACTACTGGCGGGTGGCCATTTCTTGGCTTCTTGTTAGTCGCTTAAGCAAATGACCTAGAGAATCGACTTCTCTTTAACCATGAAGTAGAAGTTCACGAGGGCGGAGGCGAGGTCTTGCGGTTCCGCCTCTAGACTGTGGATGTTGGCCACGGAGAGTACCAGACCGGCATCCACTCGATCTTTGACCAGGAAGGCGGCGGCCGCGCGTTGGTACATGCCTTCTATTTTTTCTAGAGACGCTCTCTCTGCCTCTTTGATCTTAGGGTCCGACACGCGGGCGACCAACGTTAGGTGCCGGCGGACGAGGGGGCCGAGCGCGGTGGTGAGTTCGACGGCTTTCTCTTGGTGCTCACAATCGGTAAACGTGACCAAGAGGGCGCGGCGCTTCCAGCGGGCGGAGAGGTATGAGAAGGCGGCGCGGGGGTCGCTTTCGACGGGTTCAGCGACGAGGTCGTGAAGGGCTTCGATGATGATCCCGATCTGATTACGGCCCTTTCGGGGTGGAATGTAGCGCTTTACGACGTCTGAGTAGACCAGCAAGCCCACGAAGTCGCCAGCCATGGCAGCGGCGTGGGTGAGCATGAGACAAGAGTCGAGGGCGTGGTCGAGTTTGCGGACGCCGTTAACCTCAGAGAGCATGCCCCGGCCGATATCGATGACGATGATGACGGCTTGATTTCGTTCTTGCTCGAACTGGCGGACGATGAGTTTGGAGCGTCGGGCGGTGGCTTTCCAGTCGATCTTTCGGTAGTCGTCGCCTTCGGCGTAGTCGCGAAGCGATTCGAATTCCATTCCAAGGCCGCGTTGGCGGGAGCGTCGGATGCCCATCTCTCGGAGACGGCCTTGCTGCTTGAGGAGCTCGAACTCTTTGAGAGCGAGGACGTTGGGGTAGATGCGGACGGGCTGCTCGGTGGGGAGCTTGACTTGACGCTCTACCAGGCCGAGGGGGCACCGGAGTCGGACGTAGGTGCCGCGGAAGAAATCGCTGCCTCGCTCAAGCGGGGTGAGGAAGTAGCCGAGTTCGGTTTCACGCTCGGCGGGGACAGAGAAGCCGAATTCTAAATTGGTGGCGGTGCATCCGGCGGGGGGTTCATCGCGGAGTCGTCCTGAGATGGGCTCAAGTCCCTGGTTCTCAAGGATGAGGTCGATCTTATTGGCGGCGCGGACGGAGAGGACGGGATCGAACTTTCTGCGGATGGTTAGCTGAGCGGGGTTTGGTCCAAGTTTGAGCGAGATCCATGCAACGGCTAAGAGCGCCAAGTTGTACACAAGCAAAAGCACCGGCTGGCCGGCTTGGTAGGCAATGGCTCCGATGGGTATTCCTAGAGCAACCATCCCCCAGAATCGCTTCGTTGGTACCATTGACATCCCTTGTGCCGGGTAGCATCGGATCGTGCAGAACGACCTCGCGGTGCTAAGCCCCGAGAAGACGATCATAACTTACCGACTTTCGAGTATCGGAAGCCGGATTCTGGCGCATATCCTCGACCTAATTCTGATTTTGTTCCTGGACATCGCGCTCGTTATGGCCGTGGGACAGATCTTCCAATTTGTCAGCCCGACGGTTTCAACGGTCATCACCGTCTTCGTGGTGGTCTTCGGGTGGTTGGTCTACTTTATCGCCTTTGAGGCGTTTTGGAATGGCCAAACCTTGGGAAAGAAGGCGGTGGGAATTCGGGTGAAGATGGCGGACGGTCTCCCCTTGACCGTTGGAGCGGCGATTGGGAGAAATCTGCTCCGACCCGCAGATATGTTTCCCGGAACCTACTTCATTGGACTGCTCGCGATGTTTACTACTCCTCGATCCCAACGACTTGGCGATTTGGTTTCGAACACCGTGGTCGTACATGAAAAACGGGCGATTCCCTACTTCACTCCGGCGCCGCATACGGTAGGGGTTCACCCTTTGGAACACCAGGTGGGCGAGCTGCGTGGGATGACCATTGAGGAATATAACGCGCTCCGTCGGTTTGCAGATCGATTTCCTGAGCTTCCCTCTCCAGTTCAGGACAAATTGATCCGAGAAGTATATCAACCGATCGCGGCCAAGCGGGGCATCGCGCCTATTGCGAATGTCCATCCGCTGTACCTAGCAGAGGCCGCAGTGATGAAATACGGTCGTGAACATGGCCTCCTGTAAGGCTTGTGGAAACGTGGTGGAAGACTGCGGACGCCGTTTCATGTGTTTAAAACTGGTCCTCCGAAACTTATACATCTCGGAGTTTTCCCACACCGTTTTCCACATTAGGTTTTTATGCTCTCTTAACCGTTTCAGATTCAAAACGGTCTGCGTAAACTTACACGTTCCCCCTGCGGCTGTGCGTTTTCCACAGTTTTGTTGTCCTTAATAGTAACAATAGATCTTGAATGCATGCCTTTGAAGAATTATCAAGAGATGTGGAAGAACGCCCGTTGCATGCGGTGGGCAGCGTTTCTCTGAGGGAATTCCGAAACTACGAAGCCTTGGACTTGGAGCTGTCGCCAGGGTTCAACGTGGTCTCGGGTCCGAACGCACAAGGAAAGACGAATCTTCTGGAATCTTTGTATCTGCTTTCGACGACTCGGTTGCTGAGAGGTCAGCGGGATGCGGAAGCGATTCGGGACGGAGCGGACAAGGCGACAGTTTCAGCGAAGATCTTGCCGACGGAGACGGAGCTGGGGATGTCCATCGAGCGTGGCACTCGGAAGAAGGCGAGCCTGAATGGACTGGGACTGCCACGAGCGGCCGATCTGATTGGCAGGCTGCCTTGTGTCTGCGTGAGCGCGGCGGACATGGAGATCGTCCGTGGAGAGCCCTCGGAAAGGCGTCTATTTCTCGATTTAGAGCTCTCCTCCCTCTATCCGGCATATTTGCGCCACCTGACCCTCTACAAGCGCGCTCTGGAGCAAAGAAACGCCTTGCTGAAGGATTCTCGGGAGCGGCATCATCCGGCGGAGTCGTTTGAGATATGGGAGGACCAGTTGGCGAACCACGGGGCAGGGATTCGGTTAGCTCGACGGGAGTTTGTGGCGAGTCTGGGGCCCTTGGCGCAAGAGATTCACGAAGAGATGGGGCAGGGTGAAGGGCTGGCGTTGAGTTACCTGGAGAAGGACGAAGCGGCAACCTACGAAGCAGCGCTTGCCAAGCTGGCGGAGAGTCGTTCTCACGAGATTGCCCGAGGCACGACCGTGGTAGGGCCGCATCGGGACGACCTGGAAATTTTGGTGGACTCACGGGAGGCTCGGCTGTTCGGTTCACAGGGTCAACAGCGGACGGCGGTGATCTCCACGAAGATGGCGACTTTAGCCTTTGGTCGACGCCATACGGGTTCGCCTCCACTGCTTTTGTTGGACGATATCCTTTCCGATTTGGATGAACGACGGCGGAGTTTGCTGACGCAAATCGTGCTTTCACGGGCGGGGCAAGCGGTGCTAACCTGTACGGAAGCTTCGGCTGCGGGCGAGGCGATTTTGGAGAAGGCCAAAAGGTTTGAGGTTTGGGCGGGTTCGATTAAGGAAGCGTGAGAAAACTTCAACATATGATCAAGCCCGCCATTGGGCGGGACGAGGTTTTGCGAGCGGCTCGGGCGCAGCGAGTCTTGCGGGAGTGGGATTCGATTGTGGGTCCAGGTTTGGCGGAGAAGTCTCATCCAGATCGCTATGATCGGGGGACGGTTTGGGTTTCTGTCCAAGGCTCTGCTTGGGCGCAGGAGCTGCGGATGATCAAGGATCGCATCTTGCAGAAACTGGCGGATAAGTCGGGGGAACCATCGCTGTTTATTGACCTGAGATTTGGCGTGCGTCCGTTGCCGGCCAAGGAGGCTCAAGAGGTCAACGTTGAAAAAGACAAGCCCAAGCCGCCGAGGGCTGACAAAACCGGTCTTTCGATTCGTGAAATCGCGGAACAACGGTTGAAGGAATGGCCGGATGAGAGCGGAACTTCTCAATAGACCGCTGCTGCTCTTGGCAGCGGGCCTCATCGTTGGACTTTCTTCACTTACGTATAATTTTAACGTTCTTTTCTTAATCCCATTGCTTGTCTACACCCGTGAGATCCGGGCGGGGTGGGCGATCGTTCTGGGGTTTGGATTGGGGCTGATTTTGGCGCCACGGATTCCCGAGCAAGGCGTGCTGGATCATCAGATGGTCGCGGGGGACGTTCGGGTGGTGAGCATGCCTCGGCTGTACAGCGACCGGCTGGGGTTTGAGTTGGAGTTCGAGGGGCACCGGTTGGTGACAACCCAAGATCGGGATGCCGATGTCAGTTTGGGCGATCTCGTTTCAGTGAAAGGGTCGGTTCGGCCGCTGAAAGAGGGGACGGAAGATTTTTACTTGAGCCACGGGATCGTCGGGAGGCTTCGAACCGATTCGCTGGAGGTGAAGGAACGGGGGCCGAGTTGGTATCGGGCGGCGATGGGAATTCGGCGAGGTTTTGTCGACTTCACTCACGAGGCGCTGGGGGCTCGCGAGGCGGCGGTGGTGGATGCGCTTTGTTTCAACGTGGACGAAGGCTTGGACGATGGATTTAAGGATGACCTGAGAGCGACGGGGACCATCCACATCATTTCCGCGTCGGGGCTCCACGTTTTTGTCATCGCGTGGGTGTTGGAAAGACTGTTGCGACTGCTTCCCATTCCTCGGGGATGGATGTTGGTGGGGTTGGGGCTGTTGCTGGCGCTTTACGCATGCGCAGCGGGCTTGCAGTCGGCGATCGTCCGTTCGGTGGTGATGTCGATGTTAGGATTGACCGCTTACCTTTGGGAGCGGGAATCAGATCTGCTTTCGGCATTAGCGTTTGCTGCGGTGGGATATCTGGTTTTCGTTCCCCTTGCGGTGTTTGATATTGGCTTTCAGTTTTCGTTCTTGACGGTCGGTGCATTCGGGCTGTTTGGTCGGATGGACTCGGACCGGGTGGAGACGCCGAAGGAGTGGGTTTTGGAGAAGCTGAAGGAGGGGTATCGGACGACGCTGATTGCGTTTGCGGCCACCGCTCCGATGGTGGCTTTCTACTTTGGATTCGTCTCGATCACCACGTTGCCAGCGAACCTCATCATCGCGCCGATCGTGATGGTTTCCGTGGTGGCGGCTTTGGTGTCCTTTGGATTGCGGTTTGTGCTCCTTCCCTTCGCGGTGGGGCTCATGAAGCTCTTGGTTGGGCCGCTGGTGATCGTGATGCAGGCGGTGCTCTCGGGCATGGGTCGGCTTTCTTTGAACCCGACGCTGCCGGCGAGTTTCAGCGGGTACTGGCTGGTCCTGATCTATGTGTTGGTTTTGGCATTAGCGAGGCGACGTGTTCGGCCGGCTTAGCCTTGTCCTGGCGCTGATCCTCTCGGGGGTCATCGGCGTGGCCTTGGGGCTACGACCGGGGCCGACTCGGTTGATCTTCTTCTCGGTGGGACAGGGGGATTGCACCCTGTTTGAGACCGAGGGAACGGCGATCTTGATTGACGCAGGGCCGAAGACGGATGCCTTCGATGCAGGAGGGCGAATCGTTGTTCCACGGCTTCGCTCTTACGGAGTCGCCAAGATTTCTTTGATTCTTCTGTCGCATCCCGATTCGGATCACATTGGAGGGTTAGCGGCGATTCTTCGGGCCCATCCGGGGGCGCAGGTCGGGGTGTCCGATCAGTTTCGAGACCACCCGGATTTGCTGACGACCCTTCGGGAAGCGGGCGTTCAGCCGGACCGGGTGATTTGGTTTGGCCGTCGGGCGGATGCGAAGATTGGTCGGTTTTCACTTGAGATTCGGACGCCTCGGTGGGTGGAGGGGGAGCCGGATAACGATGGGTCGATGTTTGTTCGGATCTCCGATGGGAAGGCGAGCGCGGTGTTTTCGGGTGACGCTTCGATTCCGGTGGAAGCTCGGATCGCGGGGGAGACCGGGTGGACGGCACAGGTGCTGCATGCCGGACACCACGGGAGTCGGACGGCTTCGGGCAGCGCGTGGTTGGATCAGATCCAGCCGAAGGTGGCGGTGGTGAGTTGCGGACGAGATAACCCGTATGGGCATCCGCATCAGTCGGTTTTGGACGCGTTGAGGGAGCGAGGGATTGAGGTCCTTCGCACAGACGAGCATCGGGATTTGGTGTTTGAGGCGACGGACAACGGGTTTAGATTAAGGTGAGGCTGGGCTGTGGCTCTGCGTTGCTTTGCTTGGCTTTGCGTTGTCCTGACTACCGAGGCAGGAGACGCTTCGCGGCTCCAACCCGGCGCTATCGGACGAAATCCCTTTGGAATCGCTCGGAGTGTGATGGCACTCAGCGCGGGACCCCACCCGCGACTACCCCTACCGTGGGCTGGATTTAGAGGGCATTGGTGCTAAGCAAGCGACATGAGGACTACTTCTTGAGCATTCTTAGGCCGTTGGCGACGACGATGAGGCTGGCGCCCATGTCGGCGAAGACGGCCATCCAGAGGGTGGATTTGCCGATGAGGGCGAGGGTGAAGAAGACGGCTTTGATGCCCAGGGCGATGGCGATGTTTTGGGTGAGGATTGATGCGGTCTTGCGGCTGAGGTGGATGAACTCGGGGAGTTTGCGCAGGTCATCCTTCATGAGGGCCACGTCGGCGGTTTCGAGGGCGGTGTCGGTTCCGACGGCGCCCATGGCGAAGCCGATGGAGGCCTTGGCGAGGGCAGGAGCGTCGTTGATGCCATCGCCGACCATGCCCACCGAAGCGTAGTTGGTTTGATAGGATTCGATGGCGGCAAGCTTGTCGGTTGGCAGCAGTTCGGCGCGGACATCGTCGATGTTCGCCGCGAGGGCAATGGCTTCTGCGGTGCGTTGATTATCGCCGGTCAGGATGGCGGTTTTGACGCCGAGGGCGTGGAGTTCCTTGACGGCCGCAACGCTCTCAGGGCGCAGGACGTCGGCGACTCCGAAGACGGCGATGGCTTCCTTGTCATTGGCGAGGATGACGGTGGTCTTCCCTTCCGACTCCAGTTGAGCAAGGGCGTCGTGAACGTGGTCGCAGCAGACATTTTCCTCCTCGGTCATGCGGTGATTCCCGAGGATGTAGTTTTGACCTTCGATCTCACCGATGACGCCGCGACCCGTTTTCGATTCGAAGTTCTGAACCGCCGCGAGGTCTCCTTGCCATTCGCGGGCGATGGCTTGGGCAATGGGGTGATCGCTGAGCGCTTCCAAACTGGCGGCGATGCGAAGAGCGTGGTCTCGGTCGAAGCCGTGAAGCGGGAGAACGTCGGTGAGTTTGGGCTTGCCTTCAGTTAAGGTTCCGGTCTTATCGAGGGCGACCAATTTAAGGTGGCGGCCCGACTCCAGATACGCGCCTCCCTTGATGAGAATGCCTCGATGGGCGGCGGCGGCGAGTCCGCTGACGACGGTGACGGGGGTGGAGATGACGAGAGCGCAGGGGCACGCGATGACGAGCATCACCAACGCCTTGTAGAGCCAGGGGTAGAAGGGTTGGCCGAAGGCGAGGGGGAGGGTGGCCACGAGTACGGCGACGAGGAAAACGATGGGGGTGTAAACCCGGGCGAAGGAGTCGACAAAACGTTGGGTGGGAGCGCGGGACGCCTGAGCCTCTTGGACTGTCGCGATGATACGGTCCAAGGTGGTGTGACCCTTCATTTCGGTCACTCGGAATTCGAGCACTCCCTCTCCGTTGATACAGCCAGCGAACAGCGTATCGCCAGCGGCTTTTTCCACCGGCATACTCTCGCCGGTGATGGGCGCCTGATTCACGGCGCTTCGTCCGTTTTGGACTTCGCCATCCAGGGGAATACGTTCGCCCGGCTTCACGCGAAGGAGATCGCCGACGCTGACCTGACACACGCTCACCGACTCCCATGCGCCGGATTCGAGTTGTCGGAGCGCTTCATCGGGGGCCATTTCCATAAGAGACCGCACGGCATTTCGGGCGCGATCCAAGGAGTAGGCCTCGATCTTTTCGGCAATGGCGAAGAGGACGGTGACCATGGCGGCTTCCGGCCAGGAGCCGATGACCAGCGCCCCGACCACGGCCACCGACATCAGAAAGTTGATGTTCAGGGTGAGAGTGCGGACGGCGATGAGGCCCTTGGTAAAGGTCTCTCGCCCCGAGAGCAGGATTGCGAGAACGGACAAGCCGATGACGGGCCAACTCCTTTCCTGCTTGAGAACCCAACCGACGATTTCGCTGCCCAGGGCGAGGACGAGGGCAATGCCCAAGAGCCAGTTGGCTGAGATCTTGGGCGTTGCCGATGGCTCGGCATCGGGGGCGCTGGGGGCCATTCCGATTTCGTCGAGCGCCTTGAGGATGGTGGCGTCCGAGTCCAGTTCATGCTCGACGGTCAGATTTCGGTTCATCAGATCGAACTTGAGCGATCGGACGCCGGGCTCCTTGGCGAGTCGCTTCTGGATAAGCTGCTCCTCGACTGGGCAATCCATCTTGTCGATGATGTAGGACTCGGACCGAATCAAAGGACTTCCTCCTTCGCCTGGTCTCGTTCAAACCAGACGTACAGAGCGGGAAGGACGACCAAGGTGAGCAGGGTCGAGGAGACGATGCCGCCGATGACGACGGTGGCGAGCGGGCGTTGAACTTCCGCCCCGATGCCGGTGTTGAGCGCCATGGGGATGAATCCGAGCGCCGCGACCAGCGCGGTCATGAGCACGGGTCGAAGCCTTTGATAGGCGCCATCTCTTACTGCTTCCCTCACGTTACTTCCCAACTCTCGCAGGCGATTGATCGCGGAGACCATGACCACGCCGTTCAGGACCGCCACGCCGGAGAGCGCAATAAAGCCTACACCGGCGGTGATGCTGAATGGCATTCCGCGAGTGGCAAGCGCAAAGATTCCGCCGGTCACCGCCAGAGGAACCCCGGTGAAAATCAGCAGCGCCTGCTTCAGCGACCCGAAGGTGGAGAAGAGGAGCAGGAAGATGAGGGCGAGGGCGATGGGGACGACGATGGCGAGCCGGGCACCCGCCTGTTGGAGGTTTTCGAATTGGCCACCCCAGGTGAGGTAGTAGCCCTCGGGGAGTTTGACCCTTTGCGCGATGGCCCGCTGGGCGTCTTCCACGAACGAGCCGAGGTCGCGTCCGCGCACATTGAGCTGGACCACTACGCGGCGCTTACCGCTTTCCCGACTGATCTGGGCGGGGGCGGGAACGTTTCGGATTTCCGCCAGCGAACTGAGGGGAACCGCGCCCCCGTCTGGCTTTTCGACGAGGAGCGATTTGATGGCCTCCACGTCGTTTCGGACTTGATGGGGGAGGTTGACAGTGAGGGCGAATCGCTTGTCGCCTTCAACGATCTGACCAATGGGTTCCCCGCCGAGGGCGACGGCAATGAGTTCCTGAATGTCATCGACATTCACCCCCACGCGGGAGATTGCCTGGCGGTCGATATCGATCTGGAGCACGGGGACTTCATCCACCTGCTCTACTTCTACGTCCTTCGCGCCGGGGATGGCCCGAACGATGGCGGCGATCTGATCCGCTTGGTCCTTTAGGGCCTCCAGATCCTCACCGAAGACCTTGATGCCGATATCGGCCTTAACGCCAGAAACGAGCTCCGCGAACCGCATCTGGATCGGTTGGGAGAAGTTATAGCCTTGACCGGGGACGTCGGCCACCTTTTGGCTGATCTCTTCGATGAGCTTCTCTTTGGACAGCCCCTTTCGCCATTCGTGACGGGGCTTGAGCATGATGAAGCTATCGGTGAGGCTGAGGGGCATGGGGTCGGTGGCAACCTCGGGGGTGCCGCTACGAGAGAAGACCGTGGTGACTTCCGGCACTTCTCGAATCTTCTTTTCCATGGCGGTGACGAGGCGGACCGTTTGCTCGGCATCGACGGTGCGGACGCGCACCGGCTGGATAACGAGAGACCCCTCATCCAGTTGCGGGATGAACTCCGAGCCGAGCTTGGAGAAGACGAGTCCGGCGAGGACCAACAGGACTACCGCACCGGAGGCGATGGCGACCCGGGTGCGCAGGGCGAAGTCCAGGACCGGACGATAGATCCGGCTGAGGAACTCCATGAAGATGTTGCGACCTTCCTTGGTGTCTCCAGAGAGGAGCATGGACGCAAGGACGGGGACGAGCGTGAGCGTTAGCAGGAGCGCCCCGATGAGGGCGAACACGACGGTGAACGCCATGGGCTTGAACATCTTCCCTTCCGTGCCCTCCAAGGCGAGGATGGGGAGATACACCACGGTGATGATGCTGACGGCGAATGCGGTGGGCTTGGCGACTTCTTTGGAAGATTCCCACACGGTATGTCGCACTTCTTGGCGCGAGAGTTTTCTCCCGGCGTGTTCTCGGGCTTCGGCGAGCCGACGAACGGCGTTCTCGATCATGACGACCGCGCCATCAACGATGAGTCCGAAATCGATGGCCCCCAGGCTCATGAGATTGCCCGAGATGCCAAACCGATTCATCCCAATGATGGCAACGAGCATGGAGAGAGGGATGGCGAGGGCGACGATGATGGCGCCGCGCAAGTTGCCAAGGAGCAGGAGTAAGACGACGACGACGAGGATGCCGCCTTCGAGCAGGCTTTTTTGGACGGTGCCGATGGTGGAACCGACCAGATCTGAGCGGTTATAGGTGGTGGTGAGGGTGACGTCCTTGGGCAGTTGCGCCTTGATCTCCTGGACTTTCTTGTCCACGGCATCGGCAACGGTGCGTCCGTTGGCGCCCTTGAGCATCATGACCACGGCGAGCATGGTTTCTCGGCCATCTTTGGTGCTGATGCCGGTGAGGACAGGGACCCCGAGGGTGACCTCGGCGACGTCTCGGATCAAGACGGGGACGCCGTCTTCCGATTTGACGACGACGCTTTCGATGTCTTCTCGCGTGGTGGCCATGCCCACGCTGCGGATCATCATGCGCTCGCCGTTTTGTTCCAGCACGCCGCCGCCCGCATTGCGGTTGTTCTTTTGCAGAGCTTCGACGACCTCATCGACGGCGATTCCGCGGGCGAGGAGGGCGCTGGGGTCGACGATGACTTGGTACTGCTTGACGCTGCCATCGGCGGCGTTCACTTCGGCAACGCCGGGGACGGTGCGAAGTTGGGGGGAAATGAACCAGTCTTGGAGGGTTCGAAGCTCCATCGGCGACCGGTCTTCGCTCTCGATGGCGTACATGTAGATATCGCCGAGACCGGTGGAGACGGGGCCGAGTTGGGGCGCTTCTACCCCTTCCGGCAGCTGCTCCTTGACGTTGTTGAGGCGTTCATTCACCAACTGTCGGGCGAAGTAAACGTCTACGTTGTCCTCGAACGTGACGGTGACCTGGGAGAGGCCATATTGGCTTAGGCTGCGGACCTCTTGGACGCCGGGAATGCCGCCCATGCTGGTCTCGATGGGGAAGGTAACGAGTTTCTCGATTTCCTGTGGCCCCATGCCCCCGGTTTCGGTGTTGATCTGGACTTGGTTGGTGGTGATGTCCGGGACGGCATCCAGCGTGAGCTGGTTCCAGGAGATGAAGCCGACGCCAACAATGGCGAGGGTGGCCAAGAGGATGAGGAACCTCTGGGTGAGGCTGAAATGAAGCAGCTTGTCCAGCATTAGTGCTCATGCCCCTTCAACTCGTCCTTCTTCTGCTCGCTGGCGAGGACGAAGCTGCCTTTGATGGCGACGGGTTCGCCGGTTTCCAGGCCGTCGAGGATCTCGACATGAGTTTCGTTGGAGCGTCCGAGCTTGACCTCACGCTTTTCGAAGCCCTTCCCTTCCTTCACGAAGACGTAGCTGGCGTGATCTTCTGAAACGAGGGCGGATTTGGGGATGGAGAGGGAGTCTTGGGAGGCGCCGAGTCCGAGGTGGACGGTGGCGAACATGTCGGGCTTGAGACGACCTCGGGCATCGACAATGAGGCATTGCACGGGGATGGAACGGGTTTTGGGATCGAGCCGACCGGCGACGACTTGGACGATGCCAGAGAACTCTTGATCCGGGTTGGCGGAGACGTGGACGGATACGGACGCGCCCTTGACGATCTTGGCGGCGTCCTTCTCCGGCACATTGGCGGTGACCCAGACGGACTCTAGGTTTTCGACTTCCAGGAGAGCTTGAGTGCGGTCGATGGCTTGGCCACGGGTGACGTCGAGATGGGTAACGATGCCGTAAATGGGGGCGACGAGGGTGACGCGTCCGACGGAGGCGGCGCCGCCCCCGGTGTAGGTTCGGTAAGAGGCCTGGGCGTTGCCGATGGCTTTTTGGGCATTGGCAAGGGCGGCGCGGGCGGATTGGACGGAGATTTCGGCTCGCTGTCGCTCTAACTCCGCGGTTCGGACCTCGGCCTCGGCGGTTTGGAGTTCTCGCGCGTTGAGCAGACCCTTTTGGGAGATGTTCTTTTCGCGTTCGTAGGTTAGTTTGGCTTGGGCAACCCGGGACTTGGCTTTATCGAGGCGAATTTCGTCTTGTTGGAGTTCGAGACGGGCGGCTTCGAGGTCGGCTTTGGACACCAGGCCGTCGTTAAACAGGTTTTCGGTTCGGCGGAACTGTTCGGCGTGGGAGGCTTGTTCTTGCTGGACGCTGAGGAGTTCGCTCTGGGCTTCGTTCAGTTCGCTTTGGGCTTGCTGAATGGGGGCCTGGCTGTAGGCGCCCGCCTTGACGAACTCTTGCTGACGCCTGAGGTTGGTGCGCGCAGCGGTGAGTTTGGTTTGGGCGAGGCTGAGTTCAGCGATTTCTCGCTTCAGGTCGGCACTGGCGGCGTCTCGGGCTCGCTGGGCTTCGGCGATGGAAGTCCAGGACAGGGCGAGTTCTGACGACTCGATGACGGCGAGAGTTTGACCCTTGGTGACCTTGTCTCCGGGTTGAACGGAGAGGGTCACGATGCGACCGGCTACCGGCGGGGTGACGACTGCTCTGCCTTGGGTGGTGCTATTGACGACGCCGGGGACCTGGAGGGTGGCCTGCATGGGGCGCAGGGTGGCGGGCTCGACTTCGATGCCGGCGATTTCCTCGGCGGCGGGGGTGAGTTCTACGGATTCGCTGTGGCCGGGCTCCTCGTGACCGTGCTCATCCTCGTGGGCAACTTCTCCAGACTTACAACCGGCGAGGACGAGAATGAGGGCGGCGAGGGGGAATAGGAGTTTCTTCATCGGACCACCTCCAGCAGGTATCCGGACGCTTGGTATTGAGCGATGACGGCTTTGGCGAGGTCGAATTTGGCTTCGGCCAGTTCTTGCTCGGTTTCTCGCAGAGCGCGGGTGGCTTCGAGGACGTCGATGAGGGTCCCGACGCCTTCGTCATAGCCTCGTTGGGACTTGGCAACGAGGGATCGGGCGGCGGCGAGGATTTCGGCGTAGCTCTCGACTCGGGATTGGGCGGCGGCGATTTCGGATTCGATCGCTTTGAGCTCAGATTCGGCTAATTGGCGAGCGTCTTTGTACTTCGCCTCGGTGGCGTCCCTTTTCTTCTCCGCCGCCTTTCTCTCGAACTTGGCCCGGCCGTGATCGAAGAACGACCAGGTGAGTTGGATTCGGGCGCCGTAGTAGGCAGTGGAATCGTGCCAAGAGGAGCGGCGGGCCTGGAGCTCTAGCTCAGGGCGGGTGGAAACGTTGGCGATGCCGATTTCGGCTTGGGCGGCTTCTTTTTCCGCTTGGAGGAGCAGGAGATCGGGACGCTGATCCAGGGGTTGGTTTTGGACGGAGGCAAGATCGGACTTCGAGTCCAAGGCGAGTTGGACCTCATCGATCCTTAGGAGACCGGCAAGGCGTTTCTTGGCCGCGGAGAGCTGGGATTGGCGGAGGGCGGCGGACTGCTTGGCCCGGTCGAATTCGATGGTGGCGCGGATGCGTTGGACCTCGGGGATCTTCCCTTCCTCGAACTTGCGCTCGGTGGCACTTTTGAGACCCTCGGCGATGTGAAGGACCTCCGTGGCGACCTCGGCGTGGTTTTGGGCGGAGAGGGCCTCGAAGTAGGCGGTGAGGACCTCAGATTGGAGTTGGGCGAGGGTGGTGCGGTAGTCGGCCTCGGCGGCTTTGATTTCGGCCTGTCCGACTCGGCGACCGGCGGCGGTTCGGCCGAAGAGGTCGATGGGTTGACTGAGGAACAGGTCGTCATCGGTCGCACCGATTTCCTCTCGGCTGGAGTAACCGATGCCGAGGGTGGTGGGGGCGGGGGACCCCAGGGCGCGGGCGCTGAGTTTGGCGCGCTCTAGGTTCAGGCGTGCGGATTCGATGGCCGGCCGGTTCTTGATGGCGGCGCGCAGGGCGTCATCGAGACTAAGGGTTTGCGCTTGGGTGGTGACGTGAGTCAACGCCAGGGCAATCAGGATGTAGGGTTTCAAGGGGATTCTCCGTCTAGGGGCGGGCCGAAACTGCAACGCAGGACGGCGGCGACGCGACTAGGCGAAGAACGGAGGCGCGCGGGACGGAGTGGTGGCGGGCGGACCGGTGGGGGGAGCGGTCTCTAGAAAGATGGGACGCTGGGGCTGGTCGGCAAAGGCGATGGGGAGCCAGAAGTTGGGCGCGACCGGAAGGTCGATGACGAGGTGCACCAGAGGGGCGACTTTGGCGAGTTTTTGGACGCCGTCTTTGTCGCAGGACTTCAACTGGCAGCAGTCGTGGCAATCGCCGTGGCTGGCTTGGATTTCTTGGGCTTCGGTGTGACGCTCTGTTTGGGCGAGGGTCGGACAGATGCCGCACTCTTGGCCATTTGGCAGTACGTACGCAGCGTGGCAGAAATGGATCTGCCCCACAAAGATTGCCAGGACCTTGAGGATTGTTTTGAGTGCGCGCACGTCCGAAGTGACTCGATTATGCGCCTGATTTAGGTTTAGGAAAAGTCGCAGGGACCTATGGGTACCGGGGGTGGGTGGGGTGTTCGGCAGGGCTTTAAGGGTCCCGGGACCCGGTCAACCCTAAAGGCCTAGGGGGAACCGTGCGGCTTGGAGGGTCGGAAAGAGGGCGTTACTATGTCGCCAATTCGGAGGATTCGACAATGGTAACAATTGGAGACAGCTTTGCGGTCGTCGCGATTTTGGGAGGCATCTGCCTTTCCGCCTGGGCCCTGATGATTTCGGTGGCGCTGGTCTTTCCGAGCAAGGCGGTGAATGCGCGAAAACGCATTGCGGCCAAGCCATGGGCTTCGTTCTTTACGGGGATGGCGCTTTGGCTGACGTTGGGAATTCTCGGCTTTGGCATGGTGGCGAATCCGCTGCCTTTGGCCAAGTTGATGGGTTGGACGGTGGTGATGTCCCTGCTTTCGGTGGCGTCGGTGGGGGCCTCGGGGTTGGTGCTGCTGGCTTCGGAGCGACTGCGGGCTTTGGCGCCGGAGATGACGAGCTATTCGTCCATCGCCAAGAGCGCGGCGGTGATTGTGACGGCGGGATTGGTACCGCTGTTGGGATGGTTCCTGGTGGTTCCGTTCTTGGTGTTTGCTTCCACGGGGGCGGGCCTCTCGGCTCTGATGCAGCGCTCGGAAGCAACGAATGAAGCGCCGAGGTTTATCCCGTGAAGCTGAGTCGCCGCCAGGTTTTAGGGTTAGGGGCGGCGACGGCGGGAGTGGTGGTCACGGGGTGCGCGCCCTTTGCGCGCCGACTGGCGGCCGACCTGCCGGAGGACGTTTCCCTTCCCAAGGGAGACGTGGAGTCGACCCTTCGTCTGGTGAACCGAGTGAGCTATGGTCCGACGCCGGGCGAACTGGCTCGGGTGAAGGCGATGGGGCGTGGCGCCTACTTGGAAGAACAGCTGAACCCGACCGACGAGGAGCCGCTGGCGTTGATGGTGCAGTTGCAGCGGCTGGACGCTTACCGGATGGATGCGGCGGAGATGGAAGAGCTGCCGATCGATTTGGTGCTGATGCAGTTACAGCAAGGGGTCTTGCTTCGGGCGACCTACAGCCCGCACCAGCTTCGGGAGCGGATGGTGGAGTTCTGGAGCGATCACCTGAACATTTACGCTCGGAAGGGGAGTTCGGCGTTTCGGAAAGGGACGGACGACTTGAACGTGATCCGCAAGCACGCCTTGGGGAGTTTCCACGACCTGATCTCCGCCTCCGCGCACAGTCCGGCGATGCTGGCCTACCTGGATAACCAAGTCAATGTGAAGGGCGTGGCGAATGAGAATTACGCTCGGGAGCTGATGGAGCTTCACACGCTGGGGGTTCACGGCGGGTACTCGCAGAAAGACGTGCAGGAGGTGGCGCGGTGCTTTACCGGGTGGGGGATCGAGAACCGCTTCTTGCGGCCCAAAGGCAAGTTCGTGTTTGACCCGGAGAAACACGACGACGGGGAGAAGGTGGTGTTGGGGCACCGGATTCCTGCGGGTGGGGGCGAGTCGGATGGCGAGCAGGTGCTGACGATCTTGGCGAATCATCCGAATACTGCCAAGTTTGTTTGCTCAAAGTTATGCAAACGATTCCTCGGCCACACGGACGAGGCGGTGGTGGATGGGGCGGCGAAGGTGTTCCTGGAGAAGCAGGGGGACACTCGGGCGGTGCTTAAGTTTATTTTTTCAGATGAAAACATAGACCAATCTCGGCCTGTGCAGAAGCGACCGTTTGATTATGTGGTGTCCGCATTGCGGGCCACCGGGGCGCAGAGCGATTGCGGGCGGCCCATTCAGGAGCATCTGGAGAAGATGGGAATGGCGGTCTATCAGTGGCCGATGCCGGATGGTTATCCGGTGAAACCGGAAGCTTGGACGGGGACCTTGCTGGCGCGGTGGAACTTTGCGGCGGCATTGGCGAAGAACGAGATCGGAGGGACTTCGGTGGATCTGGAGAAGATCGGCGAGCGGAGTCAGGACTTTGCGGCGGCGCTTATGGGTACGCCGAAGGTGGATTCGATTAAGCATGTAGCGAGCGAGCTACCGACGATGGCGGCGGCCTGTTTAGCCTCGCCGGAATTTCAGTGGAGATGAGCGCATGAGTCGAGGCTGTGAATCGTATCGGATGGCGGAAGCGAAGCGGGAAGAGGAGACGCTCGGTTGGCAGGTTTCCCGGCGGGGGTTACTTGCCACGTTGGGACTCTCGGCGGTGGCGGCGCTCGCCGCGCCTTCCGCGCTGGCGCAGGTGGTGTTGAGCGAGGACGCGAAGGAGCATGAGGGCGATGTGATCGTTAATGTGTTCCTGCGCGGCGGGATGGATGGAATGAGCGCGGTGGTGCCGTATGCGGAAGATGCCTACCACCGAGCGCGGCCGAACCTGCGATTGCGAAAGCCGGGGGATGCTTCGGCGGGCAAGGAGTATCAGGCGCTTGATTTGGATGGGTTCTTTGGGTTGAACCCGGCGATGGCTTCCCTGCTGCCTCTGTTTAAGGAGGGTCGGATGTCGTTGGTCCACGCGGTGGGATCGGGCGATCAGACACGGTCGCACTTTGAGGCGATGAACGCGATGGAGCGGGGGATGTACCAGATGCGGGGTGGGCTGCAAACGGGCTGGGTCGCTCGGCATTTGGAGTCAACGCCCCGTCGGAATCCGACTCCGCTGCGGGCGGTGGCGCTCAGTGCGACGATGCCGGATTCGTTAAGGGGGGCGACGCATGCGACGGCAATGGCGAGCTTGACGGATTTTCGGCTGGCCGATCCCTCTCTTCGCGATATGTTGGTCTCGCTCTACGGAGGCGGGAAGGACGTGATGGCGCAGGCGGGACGCGAGACGCTGGAGGTGCTGGACAAGCTCGGGAAGCTCGACGTTAAGATGGACCCGAAAGCGTATCCGAAGTCGGATTTGGGGCGAGCCTTGCAGCAGGTCGGCACGTTGATTCGTTCCAATGTGGGCTTAGAAGTGGCGAGCCTGGAGATGGGTGGCTGGGACACGCACGTGGGGCAGGGGACGGTGAATGGGTGGCTTCCCTCTTATCTCAAGGACTTGGCGGATGCGCTGGCGGCGTTTGAGCGGGATATGGGTTCCGAAATGAAGCGGATTACGGTGATCGTCCAGACCGAGTTTGGACGTCGGCTGAACGAGAACACGGGGCTCGGCACCGATCATGGGCGCGCCTCGGCAATGTTCCTGATGGGCGGGGGCGTGGTGGGGGGCAAGGTGTTTGCCGACTGGCCGGGGCTCGAAGCGAGGCAGCTGGATGCGGTCGGTGACTTGAAAGTCACGACCGATTATCGAGACGTCTTGGCCGACGCACTGACTTCCCGGGTGAAGGGTAGCCATCCAGCTGCCGTTTTCCCAGAGTGGTCGGCCAAGCAACGCGGGTTCTTTAAGGTCGCGTAGATCGGTTCGGGACCAATCGGAGGATCTGGTCGTATTCGGGACGGCCAGATCCTTCGGGGGGATCGAACTGGCTGGTGGTGAAGTAGATGCTGCCATCAGGGGCCTCGGCGACTTCGCGGATGCGTCCGTATTGTTTTTCCAGGAGCCGTTCCTGGCTGACGATCTTGGATCCGTCGAGGCGGAAGCGGAGGATGCATTCGCCGCGGAGGCAGCCGACGAGGAGGTTGTTCTTGAATTGGGGAAAGGCGTTTCCTCGGTAGAAAATGGAGCTTCCGGGGGCGGGGGATGGGAGGCCGTAGAAGGTGAGGGGCGAGACCATAGCCGGGTTGGACTGTTCGTGGTGAACCGTGGGCCAGCCGTAGTTCTTCCCTTTCTCGATGATGTTGATTTCATCGCCACCGGTGGGGCCGTGTTCGGATTCGAAAAGAGTTTTGGTGCCGGGTTGGAAATCCAGCCCTTGGCTGTTTCGATGGCCGTAGGACCAGATTTCGGGTCGGGCGTTGGGTTGATTGACGAAGGGGTTGTCCTTGGGGACCTTGCCGTTTTCGTCCAGTCGGAGGACTTTGCCGGCGAGGGAATCGAGGCGTTGGGCGAGGTCGGGTTGGTTGGCGTCTCCGGTGGTGATGTAGAGCTTGCCGTCCGGACCGAAGCGCAAGCGACACCCGGCGTGGTTGGTGAAGGCGGGGATGTTCTCGATAATGACCGTGCGATCGGTGAGTTCCTTTTGGTTGTCTTTGAAGCGGACGACTCTCACCTTGGGACCGGCATCGGTCTTGTAGGAATAGGCGAGGTAGAGCCAGTGATTTCGGCTGTACCGCGGATGGAGAACCATGCCCATGGCGCCGAGTTTTCCAGTGGCGTCGATGTCCTCCAGAGTGAGTAAGGGGGCTTCTTGGAGTTGGCCGTTTTCCATGACGCGAACGCGGCCGGGTCGCTCGGTGAAGAGCATGCGTTTGGGAGAGGTGAAGACGATGGACCAGACGACGCGGAGGTCCTTGGCGACGACTTCCACCTTGTAGGGGACGTCTTGAGTAGGTTGGGCGAAGGCTCCTCCGAGTAGAAAGAGGCTACAGACAGCGACAAATCGGCCACATCGTTGTAGCTTTTTCTCATTAAGCTTCGAGGTTTCGCTCATCGCGGGACGTTACCCGGCGGGCGTGCCCTCACCCCTGGGCCCCTCTCCCGGGGGGCGAGGGGGAAGCGCTCAGTTTGTGTTTTCGTTCTGCTTGGGAGGGCACTTTTGCATAGAGGTGGGAAATGTGGAGGAATCGGAGGCGGCGCCGCTCGTCTTCCACTACGTGCTCGCTCTCGTCGCTAGTTTGGCCCTCCGTGCCCCAAGCATGTCGTTGGAAGTATCCGAAGTTCGACTGCAAACTGCCTGCCTCTATGGCTCTGCCAATGGGAATGGAATCTGTCTCACCGACGAAGCATCCGTCTTCTTCTTCGACACCGCGGGGTCATTCAAAGCGAAGGTGTCGGCTAAGTGGCCAAATTTTATTGAGGCTTATTCGGGAGGGTTTTGCGTTTCGCGAACCCTTTTCGATTCCACGGGAAAGGCGAAAGGCGAGCTTCCCTTTGTCCCTTATGGGATGAATTCAAAAGGAGAGGTCTGTCGGTCTATCTCCAACGGAGAGAAGATTCAAGAGGCGGCTTATCGAACCGAAGACGGAGTGATTCATCGAATCGGACCCAAGTATGGGTTTTCCGATATCGATGGCTACGAGAACCAAGCGATGGAGGCCTCGAAGTGTTGGGATATCGACGACGACGGGAACGTTCTGTTCACCGCGTTTGAGGCGCACCGTGAGTCGAGAGAGTTTCCGAAACTGCCTCCGTACTTCGGCAAAGGGACGAAGTATGTTCGGCTGGCTCTTCCGTCGGGAGAGGAAGATGCGTACCCCTTGAAGTTCGGCTTCGACGGCTCCATCATTGGAACGGCTTATCCATTTCGAACGATCTTTGCGACAGGTTGGAGCGGGGGTTTTGGGGTGATCGACCGTTCCGACGCAGTGGTCTGGCATGATCGAAAGCCCGTCAAACTGGTCCTTGGGCAAGCGTTTCAGCCCAAGGGCGACGAAACGGGGGCGGCGGCGTCAGGCATTGATTGCAGCGGAGGGCTACAGATTGGCAAGGTAGCGTACTACGGACCCGATTCATCGAAACCCACGCGTGTATTGAGCATTCTTTGGGTCCAGCGAACGGCATTCGATGTTCAGGAATTGGTGAAGGCGAAGGGACTTCAGGTTAAGAAATTGATCGGATTTGTTTCGCCCCGAACCTTCGCGGCCATCGGTAATCGCGGTTCAGAGAGTCTTTTGCTATTGATCACCGTTTCGGTAAAGAGCGCGTGAGTGCGATCTAACACTCGGCTTCCCTTTGTTTTGTGGGAGACGCTCTGTTGTCGATTGCGTCCACGTGGGACCCCACCCACGCCCTCAGCCCTTCGGGCTACGTGGAACGGGAGTGATCGGAAGGGAACACGGGCGGGACGCCCGTGGAAACCATGACCGGGACGGTCATGCTACTTGCGGACGGCTTTGCATTTTTGTCGATCGCTTACCTGCGGCCATTTATCTTGACGGAATAGTCAAGATTGATAAGGCGTCGGCAAATCCTTGAAGTCGGGGAACGACTTGGGAATCTAGGCTCTTGGGGTGCGGTGGTCTACGCCGCGCGATTTGTCACTTTGCGGAGAGGTTGGGGTTTGGCCCCTGCTTCTTTGCCTTGCGTGAACTAGGAGGAGCAGGGTTCCACGAGCCGGCAAGCTGATGCGGAACTCGCTCCGAATGACAGGAGCCATGAACAGATTACTCGTACTTATTGGAACCGCCACCTTGGCCGTCTCGGCCCATGCCGACTTGTGGAGCAACTTCGACGAGCCAGGTTCGGTGATTCACTACGGTGGAACGATCTTCGACATTCAAGCCTCGGGCGGGAACGACCTGACGCTGACGGGCCGATTCAATTTGAATCTGGACGTTAACTCCCTTGACACTTCGGACACCACGGAATCGGTCGCGGTGTATTACCGAGAAGGTAGCTATCTGGGGCACATCGCTAACGATGGCAGTAACCTCGGCGACTGGACCCTGCTTGGTACGGGGATTGCCAACGTGGCAGGGGACGGCAACCGGTCGCTGTTGGACGTGGGTTCGAGCCTGAATCTGACGGCAGGACAAACCTATGGTCTGGCGATCTTTGCGCTGGACGGGGGCGCGGCCGGCATCGGCTATCGCTCCGGTACTGGTTCGGTCAATGTCGCCCCACAGAACACCTTTACCAGTGGCGAACTGACGGTTTCCGGCGGCGTGGCCAAGGGTTTTGGGTTGGCGAGCAACCCATTCGCCACTCACAACGGCTCTTCTACCCAGCGGTTGTTCGCGGGTGAGATCGAGTACACGGCGGCAGCGCCAGTACCGGAGCCTGCTTCGATGGCGGCGCTTGGGTTGGGCGCATTGGCGCTGATTCGCCGACGCAAAGCGGCCAAGAAATAGAAAGCGAAAATCTCTTCCGCTATTGAGCAAAAGGCAGTATTTGGTACTGCCTTTTGCCATTTACATAGACGTAGCGAGGTGAATATACTCATCCTATGTCTAGGATATACGTACCCGGGCGGTTTATGATGGTGTACCGACAGGCGTCTTCAAAAGTGCTTCGGCAGCTAAGAGAATTTGGTGCGGAATGCTTAAAGTCGGGGACTCCTAGCGAGGAGATCGTTCTGGAAATGAAGGTCCAGGGGTGGCCGGACGATTTTTGTCAGTGGTATGTGAGCAATCTTGTGGCCGAAGGGGAAGCTATTGAACTCGCAGTTGGCGGGGAAGAGCCCAAAACGCCTGCCACTAAGAGTTCTGGATTTAAGCTAGCGGCAGCGGGAAGCGTTTTTTTGGCGCTTTGGCCGTTGTCTGACTTCATCGGAATCCCCTCAAGCATCCTTGGATATATCGCCGCGATGGCGTTCCTCTGGGAGGGATTCGCCCGCATAGCGGCGGCAAATGGAAAGAACCGATTGCTTTGCCTGGCGTCGACACCCGCCGTCTTTGGACAATATGCCCTCATGGTCGTTTGGGCTACGCTCACTGAAGGTGGAAAGCTTGACCTTACAGAGGAGTATCGGCAGCTGATCATCGGAAGCAGCGTCAGCGTTCCGTTGGCCCTTTGCTGGATTCTCTTTTATGCGATTGGCGGGTTGAGAGTGAAGACGGCAAGCAAAACTTAGATCGGAGCCGGGTTCTCTTGGTTCTCGAACTGTAAGTGATAGAGCCGAGCGTATTCGCCTTCGTGGTCGAGGAGGCTTTCGTGAGAACCGCTTTCTACGACATTTCCGTATTGTAAGACCAGGATTTGGTCCGCGTTGCGGATGGTGGAGAGGCGGTGGGCGACGGCGAAGGTGGTGCGGCCCTCCATGAGTTTGTTGAGCGCGGTCTGGACGAGTCGTTCACTCTGGGTATCCAGGGCGGAGGTGGCTTCATCCAGGATGAGGATGCGCGGATCCTTGAGGATGGCGCGGGCGATGGAGATGCGCTGCTTTTCTCCACCGGAGAGCTTGTAACCGCGTTCTCCGACCACGGTGTCATAGCCTTCGGGGAGGCTGGCGATGTGGTCATGGATGGCGGCGGCGCGGGCGGCGGCTTCCAACTCGGGATCAGTGGCGTCCGGTTTGCCGTAGCGCAGGTTTTCACGAATGGTGTCGTGAACGAGATACGTCTCTTGGGTGACGACGGCGATGAAGCGACTGAGGTCTTCCAGTTTAATCTTGCGAACGTCGATGCCATCGATCTCCACGGAGCCCGATTCGACATCGTAGAGTCGGGGAATCAGGTAGGTCAGCGTCGTCTTTCCGGCGCCGGAAGCGCCGACGAGGGCGACGAGTTGGCCAGGTTGGGCGGTCATGGAGACACCGTTCAGCGTGGGCTCTTCTTGACTCGGATCGTAGCGGAAGACGACTTCTTTGAATTCGACCTTTCCCTGCACCTTGGCAGGATCGACGGCCACGGCATCGGGGGCATCAACAATCTCCTGCGGCATGTCCAGGTACTCGAAGATGCGATCGAAGAGGGCCATGGCGCTGCTGAGTTCCACCTGCACGTTCATGAGGCTGGTGAGGGGGAAGAACATGCGGGATTGGAGCGCGGTGAAGGCGACGATGGTGCCGATGCTGAGGCCGGGGTCTCGATGGCCGATGACCAGGTATCCGGCCAGCCAGTAGACGAGGATGGGGGTGACGGAGAACGTGAGGCCAATCAGGTTAAAGAACGCCCGCATGACCATGGACATGCGCACGCCCGTTTCGGTCAGGGCGGTGTTCTCTTTGACGAACTTGCTAAGGGTCAGCCCTTCCCGGCCACTTGTCTTGGTGAGGAGCGCACCCGACACGGAAAGGGTCTCGTTCATGGTGGCGCTCAGGTCTGCGGTTTGGGCCTGCATCTTTTGGCGATAGGTGCGCGCTTTGTCGCCCACCCACTTGGCGATGAAGACGAAGATGGGCATGACGCCAACGCTGAGCAAGGTCAGCCGCCAGTCGATCACGATCATCGCGATGAGGGTGGAGATGACGATGGTGACGTTGTTGAGGATGTTGGCGGCGGTATCGCTGACGACGGACTGAAGGCCGGTCACGTCATTGGAAAGCCGGGACTGAATCTCGCCGGTGCGGGTGCCGGTGAAGAACCGGAGCGACATGCCTTGCAGGTGCTGGAAAAGCTGGTTTCTTAGATCCCGCATGATGAGCTGACCGACAAGGACGCTCAGGTAGCCGAAGCCGAGGGCGAAGGCGGTGCTGCCCACCGTGGCGAGCAGGGTGTAAATGGAGTAGAGGGCAACGACGCTGAGGTCGTTCTTCAACAAGCCATCGTTGATGATGTGCTTGAGGAAGAACGGGTTGAGCAGGCCCAGACTGGCGCTACCCAAAACCAACACGGCGGTAATGGCGACTCGGTTCTTGTACGGTTTGAAACACGCGACGACACGCCGCGTGGTCTCTTTGCTGATTGGTCGCTTGGACGGCTGCGCCGCCATTCGGAAGGCCATGCCCATGGAAGGAAGTCTACTTAGTCGAGCTTGATCTCGCTGAACTGGATGACCGGTTCTACGTTTGTGTATTTCGGAATATCTCCCTGCAGGACCTCCATGTGGGGCATAAACGCCTCGATAAAGGCATCCATGGATTCATAGACCAGATTGGCGATCAGCAGATAGGGCGGCTTTTGATCCGGGATGCCAGTGCCGATTCCGTAGTCGGCGGTGAAACTCTTGACGGCGTCTCCCTGAAGCTTTTTCGAGAGGGGGACGTGGGTGTTCAGATAGTAGTCGAGGTCGAAGGTGGCGCCTTCCGTGTTGGGATAGAGAATGGTGAGCCGAATCATCGGCTCAGTTTAGCGATCGGCGCCCGATGATCTTAGGGCTGGCGGAACTCTTTGCCCAGTGGGTTTCCTCGGTCAAAATGCAGTGATGAGTTCCGATACGGAGGGGTTGAAACATTGGCTTGCCGGGCAATTGAAGATTCCTTCTAGCGGGCTGGTGGTCGACGCGGGTTGCGGGCAAGGTGAAGACATTCTGGCGATGGCGAAGGCGCACCCTGCTACGTCCTTTCTCGGGCTTGACCGATCGGATTGGAGAGGGGCCGAAACGGTAAGTGATTTTCCTTCCAATCTTGCGTTTCAGATTGCTGACTTAGCAGAACCGATGCCTCTCCAAGACGCCTCAGTAGACGCGTTGTATTCCATCAATGTTCTTGAATGCCTTGCCGACCCCTCCAGGTTTCTCCGGGAGTGCGGGAGGGTGGTCCGACCTGGAGGGCAGATCGTTTTGGGGCATTTCGACTGGGACACGCAGACGTTCGACGGGGAGGATCGCGATCTTGTCCGGCGGATGGTTCATTGCTTTAGCGATTGGAAGCAAGCCTGGATGGATGCTATCGACCCATGGACGGGGCGGCGTTTGCGACGGCTCTTTGCGGAGAATCGACAGTTTGAAGGAGAGGTTCGTGCGTTTACGCTCATCAGTACGAGCTTCGAACCCGGCTCCTATGGACGGCGCCAGGCCGAATCATTTGAAGCTCTGGTGAGGAGAGACATGGTGACTCGTGAGGACTACGAAGCCTTTAAGCGGTTTCAAGAACAAGCGGCCGCTCGAAATGGGTTCATGTTCAGCGTTACCCTTTTTGCTTTCGTCGGAACTCGACTTCTTACCGACTGATCCCGTTTGATTTTCGGGCGGGAAGAACGTAGTGTCCAAGACCGTACTTTAACAAAAGCGGGTTAATGGCGGGGGACAGACCGGATGGCGCGGGGGCGGGCATGACCACGGGAAGGATGCTATCGACGATGAGGATCGTGCCGTTGGAGGCGTGGATCTCGCCGATGATTTTTACTCCGTTGGCGGTGACACCGTTCTTATCACTGATGGTGGTGATGAAGGTCTCGGAGTGAGACATGAATTTGTAAGTCAGCGGTTGTCCGGTAGGCGAAACACCGTTCGTGAAGCTTATGAGTCCGTACTTGCCTTTGACGGCGGAGGCGGCGGCCACCTGGCTGCCATAGGCATCGGTCTCGGTGATGGCTTTGATCACGCTCTTCGGAAGTTTCTTGAAGGCGTCATTGGTGGGGGCGAAAACGGTGTAGGGGTGGGTGGTGCTGAGAAAGGTTTCCATTCCAGTGGTCTTCAGCATTTTTCGGTAGAGCGTGAATCGCTTGTCCTTGTTGAGAACTTGGACGATATTGCCTTTGGGGATCGACACCTGTCCGACCGAAGCCGCAGGGATGAGGGCGAGCGAGAGGAGAGCAGGCAACGAATTTCTCATGGTTAGGTATCCGACAAAAGGAATGCCCTTTCGTTACCTTATTGAGTGTGAGAATCCGTTGCCGTCGTTCAACGTCAGCAGAAAGATGCCGTTGCCGACCTGAATCTTGGGAGTTTCAGGTCGGCAACGGTGTATTAGCTGAGACGAACGGTGACGAAGGAGTTTGCCTTGATGCTCACCTTAAGGGTCGTTCCTGCTAGTTGGGCAGAGCCGATCGGTCGCTCCATCAGGTCGGTGATTTCCGCCTTGGAATAGCCCTTCACCAGGTCTTCGCCCAGTTCCACTTCAGCCACGGTTTCGTCCAGGCCGTCGTGCTCCACAAGGCGGAGGATGAGGCCGTTACCGTCTTCGGCAAGCTTGAGGCCGGTGAGGACGACGTTGGGAGTCTTGACCTCGGCGAAGCCCTGGCTGGCGGGAAGTGCGCCCTCTTGAAGGGTCGCGTTAACCACGATGAGGGGGTGGTTCCACGCGGCGCCGAGTCGGGTGAGTTCAGATGCGGTGGGCGGGGTTTCGTGAAGGTAGACCGAGTAGCGCATCTTGGTCTTGGCGACTTCGGGGGCGTGATCCGGGTCGAAGCTGGAGCGGACCACGCGGGTGCGGATGGCGCCGTTGAAGATCTGGTGGCCGTACTTGGAGTCTTGGAGGACGGTCACGCGTCCGCCGCCCAGGGAGGCGTAGCGGAGGGTGGGTACTTCCTCGATCTCGTCGGGACGGAGGACGGAACCAAACGGGGTTTCGAAGCGGTGGTCCTCACCTTCGCTGTGGAAATCGGCGAATTCGATGTAGAGGCCGGGGATGCCCGATTCTTGGGTACCGATCTCTCGCCAGTCCACTTCGGCTTCAAAGTCGATGCGGGGGGCGAGGGAGTGGACGATGGTCTTGAGGCGAATCTTGCTGTTGGTGTCTTTGACCTTCAGTTCGCGATTGATGACGTAGGCGAGGCTGCTGCCGAACGGGGTGTCGTTGCCTTCGTTGCGGACGTCGCCGATGACTCGGCAGCTGGAGGCTTCGAGCGCGGTCTCTTCGCCGAATCCGCCGATGACCCAGGAGGTCATGCCGCGGGAGAGCTCTCGGGAGAACCACCAGTTGCCGAAGTCGTTTTGGTGGAGGGAGAGATCGGTTCCGTCCGCAGTCTCGAGTTCCAGAATGCCTGCGCTGTAGCGGTCGAGTTGGACCTTGTAGTGCGGAGTTTGATAGCGTTCGTTGGCGGAGGCATTGACGGTGGGGAAATCGCCGTCAGCGGTTCCTTCGTGGATGAGGAAGGTCTTGTAGCCGAGCGGGGGGATCTCCACCGCAGGGAAGAGGATGCGGGTGGATTTATGTCCCCACGCCCACTCTTGGCCCTCTTTGAGAACGGCGACGGTGGGATAGCTGGTCCCGGTTTCATCGGTGGCGACGAGGCGATCGGGGCTGATGGAGATGTCGTAAAGGACGGCTTCGACGATCTCGGTGCGTGCCCATGAGCAGGGGTTGTAGACGACGACGGGGAGGAATCGCTTACCGCCGCCGGCAAAGGTGGAGATGCCACTAAACCAAGCGTTGTGACCGGCGCCGGCGACGTAGGGGGCGTTGACCTTGTCCTGAGTCGCCAACTCCTTCTCTTCTCGACCCTCGGGGGTATCGGGAAGAAGGCCGACAGTGTTGACGTTTTGGGCGATGAACTTCAGCGTCTCTTGCTTGACCGCGCCAGTAATGGCGCCGGTCTCTTGGAAGAGGCCGAGGGCGTGCTCGCGGGTGGCGGCGACGCCGGAGCCGGGCAGGATGTCGTGGAACTGGTTGAAGAGGACGTTGAGCCAGGCTTCGCGCAGGGCGGAGGTGTTAGGTGTTAGGTTTGAGGCGTTCGGGGCGAGCGCCTTGACGCGGAGGGCGTCGAGGGTTTGCGCTTCTACGCAGTAGTTCTCGCCGAAGCGGTTGGCCTTCTTGATGGCGCTTTGGGAGGTGTAGCAGCCGGTGAACTCGTAGTTCAGTTCGTGGTCGATGACGGGGATATCCAGGTTGTTCTCTTGGATGTACGCCTCGGCGGTTCGGAACCAGCCTTGGGCGGTGCTGAAGATGACGGAGGGCCAGCAGGGCCACTCTCGAGACTCTAGGAAGTAGTCCAGCTCGACGCGGGTGGGGCCGCCGCCGTGGTTGCCGATGCCGTAGACGTCCAACCAATCTTTGAGGCCGGTCTGTTGGCAGAACTTGACCATGGGGACGGCGTAGTTGTCGCCGATGTTGACGTAGCTGTTGTACCAAGTGGTCTCTCGATTGACGAGGACGCGAGCGCCATCGGGAGCTTGCCACCAGAAGACGGGCGGTCGCTCTTCTCCGTGGCGGGAGTGATGGTGGCCGCCGCCGGTTCGGCAGGCGTAGTAGTACCGAACGCCACCCTGGGAGAGGATGGACGGGATGGTGTTGGCGTGGCCAAAGGTGTCGGGTTCCCAGTCCACCTGAACGTCTTCTGGCTTGAGGTCAAATTTCTCCAAGAAGTAGTTACGGGTGTAAAGCAGGTGATGGGCGAGGGATTCTCCGCTGGCGATGTTCTTATCGCCCTCTACCCAGTGGGCGGCAGCGACCTCCCAGCGGCCTTCCTTCACGCGGCGCTTAATCTCCTCGAACATTGAGGGGTGGTACTTCTCGATGAGGGCGTAGACGCTGGCCTGGCTCTGGCTGTAGGTGAGCTCAGGGTATTGGTTCATCAGTGAGAGCACGCTGGCGAAGGTGTCGTGGGTGGCGGAAACGGTCTCGGGCCAGCTCCACATCCAGTTCATATCGATGTGGCCATGGGCGACGAGGTGGATGGTGTAGGCCTTCGCGTCAGCGGAAATGGGGGCCAAGGTGGCTTCGATCTGGTCCACGCCGGTCTTGAGGGCGATGATGCCGCCAGCGGGATCGATGGCGTCGAAGATGGCTTGGGCTCGTTGGACCGCGGAGGCGTCACCGCCGAGACCGGCATCCACAAAGGCGCGAGCGAAATCGATCTGGCACGTGGCGCGGCGGATCAGGGCTTCGATTTCTTGGGAGGGCTCGCTCGAAAGCTTGCGGCGCAAATAGGACGCGGCATTAGACATACGCGCCTATGCTGATTGTTTTGGGCTTTGAAAGTAAAGCCCTTGGATACGGGGCTGGCTTTGTCAGAGGCCCATGGCTTCCAGCACAGCCTTGGCGATAAGCGCATGGCCGGGAAGGCTTGGGTGGACGCCATCGGGGGTCCAGAAGGCCGGGGGCTGATCGCAAGCGGCGGCGGCGAAGATGCCGTCGAGAGGGACCAGGGTGGCGCCGAGATCTCGGGCGACGGCGCGAACGGCTTGGATACGTGGATCGAGATCCTCTCGCCATTGTTCGCGATCGGCCGGGACGGGGAGGACGAAGGGTTCCATGAGAACGAGGTGGGCTTGTAACTCGTTCGTCACCCGTTCGCAGATGCGCTGGAGTGAATCTTTGAATTCGTTGATGGGGGAAACAACGTTTGAGTCGTAGCGTCGCCAGGTGTCGTTGATGCCGATGAGGATGGAGACGACATCGGGACGGAGGTCGATGCAGTCTTCGCTCCACCGGGCTTCCAGATCGTACACGCGGTGGCCGCCGATGCCTCGATTCATGAATTCGATATCGAGAGCGGGCTCATTCGCGAAGGCTTGGGCCGCGGCCAATGCGGCATAGCCGAATCCAAGGCTGAGAGGGTCGTTTCGATCCCGACCGCAGTCGGTAATGCTATCGCCTTGAAAGAGCACGCGTGCAGAAGCCATGCCGCCATTATGACCCTCTCCGGTGAGTCTAAAGACCACCCCATTTGGGGCCTCGGGAACCTGAGAAAAAACCTCTTACAAATGCGTGAACGAAAGGGAGGGGGTGACGCGTATCACATTTGAACATTCTGATCATTGTGGGGACAGACGATGGCTTTGGAAATGAAAGATCGGTGTGAAACGTGCGGCAAAGAGCTGGAGTGGGAAAGCGACGCCTTTATCTGCAGCATGGAATGTACGTATTGCGTGGACTGCGCCGAGAAAGCAGACTGGACGTGCCCGAATTGTCAAGGCGAGCTTACGCCGCGCCCGCGTCGAGAAGTAAAGCTCGTATCTGCATAGAAACTACAAAATCGGGAATCATTTCGATGTCTACTCCTGTAGTCTATAGGAGAGGATTTCGCAATGTTGGTCACAGCGCTTGTATTGACGATCGTTGGGGCGGGGCGGCATATTGAGAATCAGTCCGTAGAACTGGCTGCCAAGCTACGCACCCTACCCGAGCTTGCTCAGGAGCTGAGCGTCCAGGGGAGACAAGTCTCGATTGCCCCGGAGCTTCGGGAGCGGTTGGCAGTGGTGGCCCTACATCGGCGCCCTTGGCCGGAAGCTGCTTCGCTTTTGGAAAAAGGGCTCGGTTTGAAATTCACATCCTTAGAAGAAGGCTCCTGGCGGATCGAAGAAGATCCCGCAGCCTCGGCCCGAAAGTTGGCCATGTACAATGCGTTCCTTCGGGAGGCAGAGGGGCATTATGGACGGGTCTTTAAGGAGTTTCGTAAGTTCTCCCAAGGGCAGGTGCCGCCAGACCTTAACTACATCGAGGCGTTGATTCAAGAAAAGATTCGCGAGGCGCCCCCAAAACCGGGCCTCTATGAGGGGCATCAACTCTTCAATTGCTCCGCCCCACCAGACGACATTTCCGCTCTGGCTTTGCTTTACGGAACTGCCTCAAGCAGCGTGCCCGACTTCAAGTTGAGCGGTCCTACGCTTTATCACTTGATGAAGGGGAATGCTGTTAAGGCTCTGGTGGCCGGCGATTTGATCGATGAAGGCAACGGCTATTTTTGGCGAGACTGGCGGGATCTACCGGAATACATCCGCTTTCGGGCGGTGGCACATATTCGGAACTTAGAAACCCAATTGGCCAAGATGGATTTAACCGTCCAAGAAAAGCAACGGAGGTTGGACGAGAAGGCGCGCAACATCAACGTAGCGCACCGGTTACGCTTCGATCCAGTCGAAGGTGCGATGAAGTATGAATTTTCCGTGCTGGAGGATCCTTCCGTCCCGCCGGTGTTTCGGTTTGGACAGTCGAAAGAAGAGGTTCTCACGGGATTGAATTTGAAGGGAACGGTCTCGGGGGGAAAGGATGGCAATTTTGTGGTGGTCAATACTCTCTCCGTCACGGGGGCAGGAGATCGGTGGTATGACGCTTCATCGGTACGCGCCCTGCGGCTCCCCATGGATGTCTCCTTCTTGAAGAGGATCGAAACATCGGCAGAAGTGGCGGAAGAAATCGGGTCTCGCATGACCCGTACGACCCAAACGCTTCAGAACGCGCGGTGGAAGCGCCCCCTCCCGACCTCCGTCAGTCGGTCCTTGGCCGAAGGATGGGTGAGATTCGCTGAGTCTACGCAGAGTGAAGTGGTGGCCCAGGTGCAGCCGATTCGCGACGCCTGGGTGCGTCCCACCACGGCTGCATCCCTCGCGGCTTGGATTTCGGAGGGTAAACCAGATAACGGAAAGCAAGTTCCCGCTTGGACTGTGGAAGAGGACAGGGGAGTCTGGTTGGTTAGGGACGAGTGGGCCTTCTTAGACGAGAAGTACCCTCTGGACCTAAAGCCGGTTCTCGAACTGAAGAGGTCCGCGGAAGATGGAATCACGCCACTGGCGGCGCTCCAAGCCTATTGTCGTGAAGTGACACCGTCTCAAAACGCTCAGTTCGCGCGAATTTCTCCTGCATTTGGAGACCCATGGGCTGCCCGGGCTTATCCCTTTATTCGGTTCTTCGATAAGCTGTCCCCCAAGATGAGGAGTGAGCTCTTCGCGAATCTTCGCAAGGGGTGGGCATACAAAATTCCGCTCGCTAAGATTGGGCTTCAGCCAAAATTGGTTCTCATGAACGAGCTTCGTCAGGTCTGTTCTGTCGATCCGGCGGCAAACACGGCGGACGGGGCGATGCATCACTCGGTTTTTCATCCAGGATTCCAGACGTCCATCACCTCGGGCATCCTCACCGTTCATGCCATTCCACTTGATCTCCGCTCGGGGCCGAAAGTTTCGCTCCGGTTCGAACTGCGCCCAGGAGAGGATCAGGACTTACGCAACGAGCAGGGCGATTCTGGCTTGCTTATCACCATGCCCACGGTTTACATGGAAGTCTCCGGCCCCGTTGAAATACCGTAGGGGGAAATTGCGGGAATTCGATCTGAATTCGGCAAATCGCCCGAATCGGCTACGTAAGTGACCGAGATAATCAAATATGAGCGAGGCGCCTGGGGTGGAACGAGGCTTTCCCATTCCTTCAAATGAGGAAGAAAGGCTCGCGGTTCTCCGATCCTATCAAATTCTCGATACGCAGCCTGAAAGTTGCTACGACGAGGTCGTCCAGATGATTCAACGAATCTTGGATGTCCCCATTGTTGTCCTTTCCTTCTTGGACGCGGACCGGCAGTGGTTCAAGGCGAAAGTGGGTTGGGATCAGGCGGAGACATCGCGCGGGGTCTCCATCTGCACCTTTGCGATTATGCAATCCACACCCTTTGTGGTCGAAGACGCCAGCCGCGACGAACGATTCCAAAGTAATCCCTACGTGGCGGGTGAGCCGCATTTGCGCTTTTATGCGGGGATTCCTCTGATGACGCACTCGGGTCTGGCGCTCGGGACGATCTGCGCCCTGGACTTCCACCCTCGCCGCATTGGGTACCGGGAATTGGAAATCATGTCTTCGGTGGCTCGTCTTGTGGTTCGATTTCTGGATGTGAGAAAAGCGGCTTTGGAAGATCCGTTTACCGGTCGACCCTTGCCCGAACGACTCAGAGACACGTACAACGACGCAGCCTAGGCGGTAAATTCTTTCTCGTATGCCATTGCTCCTCGCTCTCTTGGCCATGGCGCCAAGGCCCACGGAGATCGTGTTCGTTCGGCACGCCGAAACGGTGGCGAACGCAACCGGTCGGTATAACACGAAGACCCTAAATTCGTTCTCCCAACTGGGAGAGAAACAGGTCTCCAAGCTCACGCAGCGGTTGAAGCAGATGCACTTTGACGCCATCGTCGTCAGCCCTTCCGACCGCGCGTTGAAGACTTTGGCCCCTTATTTGAGTCAGACGCGGCAGACGGCGACCATTTGGCCCGAACTCTATGAGGTTTGTCACCAAGTGGGTGTGGCCCGGAGGAAGCCTGCCTTGCCTCAGGTTCGATTCGGCTCGAAGATCGATCCGCCCAGCTGGCTTGCTCCGTACTACCGATTGCGGAATGGCGGCGACCGCTACATCGATGCTCCCACCTACAACGATGGGATGCGACAGGTTGCTCTGGCCTACAAGTTGGCGATGAAAGATTATTCCAATAGCGGGAAGACGATTCTGATGGTCGGCCACGGGTTGCAGGGATCTCGAATGCTGGAGATGTTGGAAGGCAAGAAGCCAGTGGGCAAGGTACGGGTTGCCAACACCGAAATCGTTCGCTTGCGAGAATTGCCGAATGGTCGATTCGTTCCGGTGAAGAGCTAGCTCCGGGTAACTTCCGAGCGGCATGGAAAAGCGATCCGCTTCCGCGGAAAAGGCGTTGGAACAAGCGGTTCGGGCGTTGCCACCCTCGGTTTTAGGGCAACGGCTGCGGCGGGCGCGATTACGACAGAACCGCTCCATTCGCGACTTGGCGGCATTGGCCGGACTAAGTAAGAACTCCATCGTTCGACTCGAAAAGGGCGAGCCGGGGCACTTTGGCACCATCGTCAAGGTTTGCGCGGCGATGGGCTTGCACCTGGCGGGGCTGACCAATCCCGAGGAATCGATTGGGCAGTCGATCGCCGTGCATCGCCGAGAAGACGATCAGTGGTTCGACATGACCGACTTCGGTGCAGGCCCTTTGGGAGATCTTTCCTTAGAGGAGCGCCATCAAGCGGCGAAGGTGCCGCTCATGATGATTCGGGCGCGGTTGGAGAACGGGCGACTCCTGCCCGCGCTTCTGGAGATCTATGAGGCGAGCGAGAAACGGAGCCACCCGGGAGAAGAGATGGTTTACGTGCTTTCCGGCTCACTCCTTTTGTCGGTAGGGGAGCAAGAGACTCGACTGGAAGTGGGAGAATGCGCGACCTTTTGGAGCGCGGAGGCCCATGGATATGCGCCCGCCCATGGCTCTGAATTGCCGGTGAGAATTCTCTCGGTCCGCTCGGACGATTCGCCCGGTTAGACGTTTTGCATGATGGCAGCAAGAAGGCCTGGGAATCGAGATTCCAGATCCGCTTCTCGGAGCGAAGTCATGCTTCGCGTTCCCTCTTGCCGCACGCGAAGTACGCCCGCCTCTCTCAATACCTTGATGTGATGGGAGAAGGTCGATTTGGCGACGTTATAGTCGAAGGTGCCACAGGGGATTTCTGGACCGCGCTCACCCTTAAGCTGGGCGACAACGCTGAGGCGAACGGGGTCGCTGAGGGCGTGAAGCACATGAGTCAGCGTCAATTCTTCCACCTCGGGATGAGGAAGTGCGCCGTCGCAGAAGTCGGAACGATCCATCTCCATTGATCTCATTATTGCACACTTGTTCTATGTTCGTCGAACATTGAAAAGCGGAGGGGAGCCTTCCGCTTGGTGGCCCGATGACCAAGGAAAGCGGCGCCGATGGCGATGACCATCAAAACAAACCCCACGGCAAACGTCATGCGCAGACCGAAACTCAGTTGGCCGGGTGAAGTAAGGGGTGAATCGGAAGCGCTGGTGATTGAAAAGATGGCTCCCATGACGGAGGTTCCGGTGATGAGTCCCAAATTCCGGCTCAGGTTCAACATGCCAGAGATCACTCCTCGCCGCTCCAGCTCAATGCCTCCTATGACCATGGCGTTGTTGGCGGTTTGGAAAGCGGAGTATCCGCTGGTCATCACAACAATGGCGAGGAGATACCCAAGAATTCCGGTCTCCGTCGGTAAGAGAACCATCAGCAGAGAACCGATGGCGACACCGAAGAGGCCAAAGAAGACAAGCCGCTGAGCCCCCCAACGATCACTCATACGCCCCGCGGGAATTCCTGAGAGGGCAACCACAACTGGCCCAACCGAAAGAGCAAAACCCACTTGAGCGGCATTCAGGTGAAGCGCCCTGGAGAGATAAAAGGGGCCAACGACTAACGTGGACATCAAGACCGTGGAAACGAGCAAGCTACCAAGGAGACCGCCCCGGAGTATGGGTTCGCGGAATGTATTCAGATGGATCAGAGGCGACTTAACGCGTCTCTGAACCAGAAGGAACAAAACCAACCCAACCGACGTGGCCAACAGAAGAGCCATGTTGAGGGGTCCAAACTGCCCCCTACCCCAGGTCATGGCCAACGCGTAGGCAGCCAGGGTAATGCCGAGCAGGGTCGTGCCCAATCCGTCGAACCCCATCCTTTTAGCGGGGCTTGCTCCTTGGTCCATGGGAACGTTTTGAGCAATAAGCACAAGAGCAGCCACACCGATGGGCAGATTCACGAGAAAGAGAGTTCGCCAGCCGAGGTAAGACGTGAGAATTCCACCCAAAGAAGGGCCCAGGGCCGTTCCGACGGCGGACATGACGCCAAGCAACCCCATGGCGGCTCCGGTCTTTTCCTTTGGCACCGTCTCGCCAACCACCGCCAGCGTCATCGACATCATCATGGCGGCTCCCAGACCTTGTCCTGCCCGAGCGAGGATGAGAACCCCGAGCGAGGGGGAAAGTCCGCAGAGGGCGGACGCAAAGGTGAAGATGGCGGTTCCTAAAATCAGCAACCGCTTCCGCCCAAGAACGTCTCCCAAACGCCCGACGCTCACAATGAGCGTCGTCACGGTCAACAGGTAGGCCAAGACGATCCATTGAACGGCTTGGAAAGATGCCTTAAACGTCTGCGCCAAGGTTGGAAGACTCGCATTCGCGATGCTGGTATCGAGCGATGACATCAGCATGGCGAGCGAAAGCCCAACCAGCGCGGGAGTCGCTGATAGATTAGAGGTTCTCGTCATGGATCGGGTCCCCCTTGGTTTCTGATTGTCGCAGCATGCGGACAATCTGCCCCGCCTCATCCTCGGTAAGATCCCCAAAGAAGGTCGTCGCCATTTCATCTCCCAACCTTCGGATTTCCTGGGCCGTGGTCCGTCCCTTGTCGGTGATTAAGACTAGATTTGCCCTCTTATCGGAGGGGTCTTTGCGCTTGACGAGATAGTTCTCTCGGGCGAGCCGATCCAAAGCTCGCCCCACGTTGCTCCGATCCACATACACCTTTTGAGAGAGCACATCCTGACTCACGGCATTGGCCTCTGCATTCAAGAGGGTGAGCAGGCGGGCCTCGGTATGGTTCAGCCCCAAGGTGGCAAAGAGACGGTCGGCCGTTTGATACCTCTTGCGAGCGAGCACGCCGATTAAGTCGAAGAGGGTTCTTAGTTCACTCATTACCGTTTATGCATCAATCATATCATATGCGTGCGCACGCATTTATTGAGGCCTACGGAAATGCCTACCGCAGTGGGGGAAAGTCCTAACTCTGGTTGGGGCGCACCCAACGATAATTGGCGATCTGGATCGATCCCGAAACGGTCGATCTAGCATGAGAAAAAGGCAACTGTTCTTGATTCTGATTTCGCTCTTGGTCGTGGGATGTGGTGGTAGCGGTGGCGGTGGCGGAGACACCTCTCTCATCAGTCGGTTCGCAGGCTTATATGAGGGACTCTGGACCGCCAGCGACGACAGCGAAGGCAGCAGCTTCATCCGCATTGACGAGTCGGGTGTGATCGACGGGACGATTCGCGACGATACCAATGATCTCAATGGGGTAATCGCCGGGCAGGTTCAGTCGAATGGCAAGGTCTCCGGCACATTTGAGTACGAAGGCTCTTCTGCGGTGCAATTCACCGGGGAGCTTAAGTTCTCCAATGGCGGGAATAAGCTCAAGGGAGCGCTGACGAGCGGAAGTATCGAAACGACCTTCACGCTTGGTCGGCAAGACTAGGGGGTCCACTTTGGCGGTGGGGTAGTGGCAGAAATGCCCCGGCCCTACCGCCAACACGTGCACATGACGGATGGCCTTGAATTTAGGAACACTTGGGTTTTTGAGTCGTGGATCTCAATCAGTAGAAAATTGGTTGCCGACGTTTTCTCTGTGCGACGGAGGGAAATTCTATTTGTTTATTTTCCGATTCTGGCTGCGGAGAAGATGTCTGGAGCCTCGTTTGTGCTGGACCGAGAGTAAGGCGAGTTTGTAACGCGTGCACAGCCCTCCTTGATCATCGGAATCGCTGTGCACCCATGACGTTAACCGGCTGCCACCTCATAGCGATGGGTTTCAGGATTCCAAATCATTTTCTTGCCGGTCTTTGGATCGATGGGATCAAACGATCCGTGAATCTTCTTGTATCGTTCCAGCCGCTTTTCGGCTATTTCCGCCTCCTTCGCGATCTCTCTGTTCTTCGAATTCGCTATGGTCTTGTAGAGCTTAAGGGCTTCTTCCGAACGATAGGGAAGAGTCCTGTCCAGGTCTGTGGCAAGAATAAGCTTAACTTCCTGGTTGTTTGGGGCCAAGGTGACGGATTCAAGAAGCTCACTCCTCGCACGATCAACTTGTCCACCACTTTGAAGAATCCGTCCGACGAGATAATGAGATTGAGCGCGCAACTCTCTGACGGTATTGCCAAAGCGTGCTTCGATACCACCGAGTTTCGGATAGCGAATGTTGTAAGCAGCTTGGGCTCTGTGAATAGCATCCACACCGGCTTCTTTATCGCCAAACAGAAGTTCCCACTCACCATAAGGCGCCAGGCATCTTGGGTCGCTTTCCATGGACGAGTTGATCTTAGGATTCGATTGAGTCACATCCCGATAAAAGGGCAACGCACTCTTGTAATCTCTGGCAAAATAGTAGAACTGAGCTAGCTCTAGAGGAACGAACTTATCATTCTTGTCGATAGAGTAAGAGACCAAGAGACTCCTTACGTAGCCCTTTTTATCGCCCTTTTTCAATAGCTCGCGCCCTCTTGCGGCATAGGCGGCTCCGGCGGGAGATACCAGCTTAGACTTTTTGTGATCTTTCGTGATTGCCTCGACTTCAGGCTTTGATTGATCGCTCGATCCAGTCTTGTCTCCGATAGAACTTACGAGCGGCACCGAAGTCATGTGCCCACAACCCACGGTCAGGAGGAGGACAATAGCCCATGGGGCTGATCTTATCTTCCTGACCTGCTTTGTGGTTGTCATTTGTGAGGCCTACCACCTATTCGACGCGATGATTACCGCTTTTGGTACTCCATAGGAATCGCGACTCACTGCCTTTTTATGTGAAGGGGGATGAAAACGGAGCTTCTCATGCCTTCGATTTGAAGTGGGAAAGGTTTGTGGACACCTTGGAGAATCCCTTTGACTCAAGGCAAAAACTGCAGGGTCAGTTCAACCAAAGAAAGGAATGGTACGCTGGAGAGGACTGAAACCCACTGTTCGTTTTCTACGCGATGACTTCCCGGCCGGAATGCTCAGTCTGCCACTAAGAAGCACTAGCGAGTCCAAATGAGGCGAGTGGGCGGTTGGCTTTGACCAGGAAGGGGCTGACCAAACGGGACTTCTTTCCAATCCCGAGACTTTGCCACTGACCTTTTAGCACTCGTTTCCTGCGGGAACAACGATTGCGACAATGAAGTGCTTTTTCTCACGCGCATGAAAACAAATCCGTGCAGCCTTTGGGGGTAAGCACCGAGGTATTTCGACTACATGCACTCAACACTATGGTCTGCCCTGTGTTCGAGGGAGGGGACATGCCGCTAGTTGTATCCCTCCTGGCACGATCCTCAAAATTGATTGGGAGAATGATCCAGAGATTTCCCACTCGGCAGATCGCCACATCTTGTTCGTCTTGCATAGGGGGCAATGTGCACTTGGATCAGGAGCGTTCGCAGAGATGGTGCAGTGTAGATATAAAATAGGCCCACATCAGAAAAAAAACTGACGATGAGCATCTAACTCTCACCCTGGTACGTCCAATAGTCGAAGTAAACAAAAATCGTGTACTTCGCAGAGTTCCCCTTTGGGAAAACGCATCAGGTAAGATGGAGCGGCTATATGGTGGAAAGACCCGGGCAGATCATTCAGAACCTGTTAGCGAAGGAAGGTTGGTCACAGGCGGATTTGGCAATGGTGATGGGGAAGCCGACACAAGTTGTAAGCGATATCATTAGGGGGGTTCGACCCGTAACCCCCGATACCGCCGTGCTTCTTGAGGCTGCCCTGCCAATAACTGCGGAAGAACTCCTGCGGGCAGAAACGGCTTACCGGCTGGCGCAGATAAGGAGTGCCCAATCTATTGGGGACGAAGTGCGGCGCAGACGAGACTTAGCAAATCGGTTTCCGCTCCGTGAAGCTGCGAAACTGGGCTGGATTGAAGGGAAGACAGCTGCGGAGCGGGAAGAGTCCCTTGCTAATCTATTGGGAGTCGAGTCACTCTTGGATTACGTACCCCGCAGTTTTGAGGTCAGCTTCCGAGCGAAGTTCCAAACGGAGTCCCACACAATCGCCAGCGATATTTGGGTGAGGCAGGTGGAACACATTGCTTCCAACCAGGAAGGTCTCGGACCTTTGAACATAGAGGGTCTCCTCCAGGCGATAGAACCGCTTCTTGCGGAAGCCAACGGGGTCAGTCATGTTAAGTCCATTCTAAGAGACCTAGGCATACGGGTCGTTTACTTGCCGCAGATACCAGGGACCAAACTCGATGGGGCGCTAATTCGGGACAACCATGGACCAATCATCGCCCTAACTCTCCGCTTCAACCGAGTGGATTGGTTCTGGTTCACCCTTCTGCACGAGTGTGGTCACTTAGTCCATGGTCACAGCGGCTCGCGACTTGACGCGCTCGATTCTGACTTCGCCAACCGAGAGGAAATCGAAGCCGACCGATTTGCTCAAGGAGCTTTGATACCTTCCTCAGCCTATCGACAGTTTATTGACCAAGCTGATGGATTCTTTACCCCTGCAATGGTTCGGGAATTCGCCCGAAGAATCCGCCGACATCCCGGAATCATCACTGGGAGGTTACAGCGGGACAAGTGGATTCCGTACAGTCAGATGCGATCCTATCTTGAACCCGTGGAGAGTTTCTTGGAGGGCCAAATATCGAGGTAGCTTAACTAAAGCCTCGAAGGGGAGCCCCCTGGAACAGCTTAGCGAGGGAAGCCATGCAAGCCCTCGCTATTGGCCGAAACGGCTAGCTGCTATTTACCTTAGACAAGTTAATAGTACCACGTTCGGCCATCTTTGACAATGGCAGCGTAGCTAGCTCTTTGTAAGCTGCCCCGTCCTACTACTCCTTAGGGGGCCAGTAATGGAAAGAAAGTCTGAAGAGCCGGAACCCAAGCAGAAGAAGCTCATCTTTCGGGCGTGGTATATCCACCCTGGAACGAAAGAGAAGATTTATGCCTGGCAGTATGGTAAGAAGGCGTTCGCCATCTGGGTGGACGTAAACGAGTAGCTAAGGAGCCGGATGCCTCTGTAGGCATGGGTAATACGTATCTGGCTCTGAGGCTTGGGCGGTTGATTCGATCAATCGCCCACTCGACCAGCTAATAATCAGGCTGTAATCAGAACCTGGCACCAAGCCTGATTCATTGTGCCAGCAAGGAGAATAACCTTGGCAAAAGGAAAAGACGTGCATGTTTCGGGAAACCGAAGCGATGGTTACAAAGTGACGCAGGGCGGAACCGTAATTGGACGCGCCCAGACACAACAACAAGCGATCCAGAACATCGGGAGACCTGCGGCTGTGCGCACAGAAGCTGAGTTGTTCATTCATCGCACAGATAACGGACAAATCAGGGCTCGTGACTCTCACGGTCATGATCCTGAGTCGTCCAAGGGCTAAGCCCCCCAATTAAAGAATGGCCCCGGCAATACGCTGGGGCCATTCTTTTTCTGATTCTGGTAAGCCAACCGGTGACGACAGACTTGACGACAAACAAAGCCGAAGAAGACTGCAAAAGGCCGGAAAATCACTCCACGTCTACCTAGAGCTTGACTCTAAAGCAGCAGACGTGGGATTGGTGCGCGGGAAAGGACTCGAACCTTCACGCCTTGTGGGCACTACCACCTCAAGGTAAGGCTGTTAGGTTCAAACTGCGGCTTCGTGGGTCCCTGGGTGGGTCCTTTCACTTTCAGAGTCGTCTCCGAAGACCATGTTGATAGCGGCTGTTTTCAGGTCCATTCTTGATCGTGTGTACTCCTTCAAGAGCATCGTCGGATCGTGTCTCATCAGCTCTGCCGCAGTGACGACCTCCACGCCCTTTTCGAGCAAGATCATTCCGTACGTTCTCCGCAGCGTGTGGAGGCCAGCGTACGGCACCTTTTCGATCTGAGTCCCGATCATGGCCTTGCGGAGTCGCTTCGTAAGAGCATGGGGAGTTATGGGATCCTTCGAGTCAGTGAGGGCGAAGCCGGACGCTGGCGGTCCAACGATGTCGCGGACGTGCTTGGGAATCGGGATCCACGCTCGCCGGCGTGCTGTCTTCGTCTCCGGCTCAACATCGAGACGTCCTTTTGTCTGAATCGCCCGGCGCCTAATCCAAAGACCGTCCCCATCTCGATCCTCGTGTTTGAGTGCGCAAATTTCCGAGCGGCTCAGGCCCGTTCCAAAAGCGATGATGATGGCCCGACGGGTGGGTTCGTCCGCTTGGGCCATGAGGATGGAAATGTCGTCTCTCTCCTTCGGTGACAGTGGCCGCCTGGCGTGGCCGGTGTCAGGTGGCCGCGACACTTTGGTTTGAACGCCAACGTATGCCAGCAATGCCTTTAAGCGACTGAAGTTCCTCCGCTTCGTGCTGCTTGCGCCCTTCTGCCGTAGTTGCCATCCCAAGACATCCTCGTCGTTGATGTCCGCTGGTCTGAGCGCACCGATCGGATCTTCCTCGACCTTGTTCTTGATGAAGAGATCGATCTGTTCTTTGGTGGCCGGACTCTTGGATTCGGCTTTCTTGATCTCAGCCCACGTCTTCGCGGACGTGGATAACGAGGGTTGGTTTTTTGCGACAGGATTTGCGAACTTTGTTTTCCACGCTTCCTTTGCCAGCGTTTTTGACTTCTCCGCCGGACCCTTCAAGGTCTGATGGTTCTTCTTTACGATGTATCGATACTTCCCGCTTGGAAGCTTCTCGTACGTCCCCTCTCCCTTTGCCCTGCTCTTTTTCTGCCCGGACCCACTCATCGTAATCATCTAGCGTACAACACCATCTTCCATGCACCTTGTCTCCTCGAAGGCGCCCTTTCAAAATTTCATCTCGAAGCGTCGACTCCGGCCAGCCGGTCATGTCCTCGATCCGCGAAAGGCGGAGAGGAACATCCCGGGGCACAGAGTAAGCGACGCTTGCCATTAGATCTTCGCCTTAGCCCAGTCGACGACAGTGACCGGGACATCCTCCACGACGAAATTAGAAACGCCACTCCAGGGAGCGAGGATCACGACGCCGGAGACGTCTGCCTCTTCGATGTACCGGCGGACTTGTCGGTAAACCGACCCTCGGCCGGTTTGATCGATCTTGCATTCAACGGCGATCGAATCGCTCCCGCTAGTGACCAAGAAATCGAGTCGGCCACGCTCTCCGATTCGATACTCCCTTTCGACAAGGGCATCGGGGACTAGCCCCGGTAGCGCGGCCCAGATCGCTTCCTGCATTTCGCGTTCAGAGCTCGAGGGAAGTTTGATCTTTCGAAGAGCTGACGCGACCTCTGCGTGAAGCCCCGACTGTGGCTCGGCGACCGGGATCTCTTCACCGATCAGCATGAGATAGGCCTCGGCCATTTGCCGAATTCGATCTGCCGGCGGGCCATCTTCTAGGATCTCGCCTTCAGAGTCCTTGCCGTCAATGATCCCGTCGCTTTGGGAACGCTTATCACCCAGTCGTTCGATCATGAACGGATCGGCTCCATCGTCGATCGTGAGGAAGTAGGCGAGAATCTCTTCTTTGTTCAGTTCTGGCCGTAACCGTCCGATGCACTGATCTAGCACCTGGGGAGACCAGTCGAGTTCTCCGAAGACCGCCAGGTGACAGACATCCTGAAGGCCGTCAATCCCTGCACCTGAGCGAAGGGAGCAAATGAAGACTTGGCACGATCCATCCTTCAGGAACTTGTCTTTGGCCGCTTGCTTTTGCGCAGGTGTCTCGGATCCCGTGCATAGAACTGGGTTGAAGTTCTTGAGGTGATACTTCCAGATGTCGTAGACCTCTCTGTGCCACCCGAACAGAAGGACCTTCTCGCCCGATTCGCAGAGCATCTTGACGAACTCGGCCGCTGGCTTCGCTTTCGCGACGCCCGTCGCATGCCGGAGTTTCCAGTCCAGCTCACGGGCGGACTTCTCCGACTCTCCGACACGGTTCGATAGAACCGACATCGCGAGAGCCTTGGCCACGTCTTGCACTTGCCGCAAGGTGTGCATGTCGCCTTCAAGCGTGATGGTCTGCTTCTGCGGCTTGGTTTCAGATCCTTTCACGTCCTTGGCCGTTCGACGGATCATCAGGCCGCGTGACTTCAGGTAGCTGTTCAGCGCCGCCGGACTGTTGACCCGATCGCCCGTACACCACTCCCGTTTGAAATCGCCCTGGGCGCCGAGGCAGCCAGGCGAGAGAACGTCGAGGATTGACCAGATCTCGCTTCCGTAGTTGTAGATTGGTGTGGCTGAGTAGCCGGTCACAAAGTCAGCCCTTTCGCTGAGCGCTATCGAGACCCTGCGCTTTTCCGTGTCGAGATGCCGGAGATCTTGTATCTCATCGAAGCAAATCGAGCGGAAAGGATACGGGACCAGAACGTCCTGCCAAGGTCTCAAGCCTGTGTAACCGACGATCACTACATCGACAGGCTTGATCTCTTTCTTCATGCCAGTCTTCAGGACCTGCACGGTGGCATCCGGAAGAAACTCGTTTAAGAACTCACGGAACTGTAGCGTAAGGTGAGGTTGGCAAACAATGAGGGCAGGCCTCGCATCAGGCTCACAAAGGGTCGCGATTAGGCTGACGCTCTTTCCACCTCCGATCCAGTCGGCGTTGAGAATCCTCCGAACTGTCTTGACCAGGTTCACGTACCCGGCTTGGTACCAGTAAGGTGGCTTTGCCATCTGCAAAGCGCCGTGGCTGAGATCGAACGAATGGTTCGAGTCACCGACCGCCGCAGCGGCCAAGGCGCGATCGTACCGCTCCGAATACCTGGTCAGGTCATGCCAAACGTCGTCGCCAACGTCGAGCGGGTGGCGGTCGAGAAGCCAAAGCAAATCCTTGCCCGAGTCAGGGGTCTTCGGAAGGATGACCGGGTTATGCGTGAACTTCCCGCAATTCCAAGCAGATCGCCCGTTCCTAAAGAGGTTACGGACTCTTGTCATCACGAATGGTTGCGCGTCGATCAGCCATCCGTCTTCATGAGTCTGGACAACACCGAAGGTGACCTCTGGCCGAGGGCGATCAATGAGGCCAATGAGTTGAGGTTGGGTGCTCATCGTACAACTTCCCACAGCTCAGGATCTTGGGCAATCCATCCGTCTTCGAGGACGAATATTGGGTCAATGTCATCGTGACAAACCTCGACGATCGTCCTCGGTTGCCTGGAAAGATCTAGCGATTCAAATGTTCGAATGTAGTCGCCAACGCTCAGAGAGTTGAATTGCCTCTTTGTCATAAAAAAGCCCTTGCTTTTAGTTAAAAGATTCCGTACAATGTACGTACAATGAAAGAACCAACCGCATCCCAAATCGTCGACGTCCGAGACTTCTTCGCCGGTGGCGATGTCATGCCCGTCAAGGATCTGTTTCGAACCTCCAGCGATGAAGAGCGGCGCCAGATGGTCGCGGACATCCAAGAAGAGGCTCTGATCAATTGGGACGTCAAACTTAACCCTCACGCGGTACAGGCGGTCCTCAGTGAGGCCTAAGAAGGAAGGGCGAGTCGAGTTTCGCCTTGATCCGGAATTTAAAGAGCAGCTCGAAAAGGACGCCGAGGAGAACGGCATGAGCCTGTCCCAGTTCCTTCGATGGGTGTACCTCGACTGGAAGAAGCGGCAAAAGAAGTAGTTTCTCATCGTGCCCAACTCCAAATCTGTGGCTGTGCCGAGTCCGGCACCCTATGATCGCCTCTGGCCATCGGGTGAATTGGATCGCCGTACTTGGTCTTTCCGAAGCAGTAGATGTCGCGGTCTATCTTTTCGAGGACAATCTCCAACCACGCGACATCCCACACTCCGGCGCCCCAGCACGCGACCACCAGGTCCGCCCCTTCAGCTTCTCTAGCTACGACCTCAAGGTTTTGAGCCATCGCGTCACGGGCGTACCAATCGGGTCCGTTGTTTTCGTAGTTAGACCACTCCCGGCAATCGGCGGGCGAGGATGATCGGAAGGGGTAAAGGTTGACCGCTACGAAACCGCCGTAGCCCCAAGCCTCGGCGAAATGCATCCACCGTTTGACCGTCGGGTCATCGACCGTATAGTCAGCCGTCGAGGGATTGAGACCAATGAAGCAGACTCGCTTTCCTCCGTCCCACTCGCGCTTGAGCGTCCAACGATAGGTCTTGCACTCACTGATGGTTGCAGAACGGCGGATTACGGCAGGTCCAAATAAGGTTTCCATCAGCAACCCTCCTGCGGTGGTTTGATGGGCTCAGTCCACCATTGGAAGTCACCGAGGGTCCTCTCGCCCGTCATGTTCGAGAACGGATGTGGCGGCGAATATTTGCAGTTGCATAACTCGCCTCTGTACAGCTTCGCTTGAATGGGATAAGGCTCCCCGTATTCTCCTCGGTGGGATCCGTTCCCGTTCCACCGCTCCCAAAACCATCCTTCTTGTGTCGGAGGATTGTTTGAGTAATTGCCGGGTAGACAGATTGACGGATCAACGGGAAGAATCACTTCGTGGTCAAACGTGCGTGAATAGTCAAACTCGCAGTGTTCGAGTCCACCTGGAAATGGATCCCACACGATACGTCCATCAAGGCAGACGACCGCGTGATTTGAATCCGGGAACCTTGGGCTTTTAATAGAAGCGATTGAGTAGCCAGGCAGGGTTCCTTCCACGCTTCTCAAGCAGAGTGAGTAGAGATTTCGCTCTGCAAGCCACGACTTGAGTAGCTGCACCCGTTCATCCCATGATCCATTCGGATTATCTGGAATCGACTCAATGGGCACTTCGAGAACCGATGCATAACAGGCGGCATTGCAGTTCCCTCGCTTAGAGTCGAAGATCGTCTGATATACGCCTACCATCAGCTTTCACGCTCCTGCTTGTATGAGATCCGCGCGACCTGCGCCTCGGGCGAGTCGTCGTCCGCGTTTGTCCAGAGAAGCCCTTTCTCGAAACGGCCGTACTTGGCCGCTTTCGCGTCCGCTCGGGCGATGATGTCTTCCATCTTCATTCCCCGCGCTTCCACGACCGAGCGGAGCGTTTCGTAAACGTCGGCGCACTCTTCGAGGCTCCCGCCATCACTCTTCGTTTCCGCTGCTTCCTCGACCAGCTTTTCGAGGAGCCATTCCAGGCGTCCTGAAGGCGAGAGGATCACGAGGGCGGGCTGGTACCCGCGTTTGTGCATATCCTCGGGAATGAGATCCCGGATCAGCTTCATTTTTGGTTTGGGGCTCATGCGACCTCCGTGAGTCGATATTCAGGCTCACTGTCTTGGTTGAATTCCTGGCGGCACGCGCATCGGTGGGTCGGGCGATACCCCCAGAGGCTGTAAGGATCTCCCGTGGGCATCTGGAACGTAATCGAGACGCCCGCATTGCAATAGCCGTAAGGGGTATCGAATAGCTCCGCCGCTTCGGCGTCGTAGACGACCTGGTCTGGCTTTCCGCGCTTCCCTTTGATGATCTTCATCGGGAGTGGCGGGAAAAGGCTCTCCTGCCACCGAAGGTGGATGCATTCGTCGCAGTGAATCATCACGCCACCGCCCCGGCCGTCTCCGGCTCCAGGAAGTCGAAAAGCGTCGGTACGTTCATCTCCGCCTCCGCGGCTTTGAGATAGGAAACGCTGTCGGCCCAATAGCCCGCGTTGAGTTCGCAGCCGGCGCCTTTGCGACCGAGCTTGATTGCCCGCCAAGGTACGGTTCCGATGCCGCAAAACGGATCGAAGACGGTTTCGCCCGGATTCGTGTACCGTTCGATCAATCGATCGACGATATCGATTTGCAACGGACAGATGTGTTTCTCCCGGCCCTTGGCGGCTTGGAAGCTGTTCAGGGTCCGCATACGAGTGATGTCAGTCCAGATTTCCGGGTGATCCGAGTGGACGGGAATCAATGAGAAGTCGGTCGGCAGAATGCCTTCCTTGTCCAAAAACTCAGCCAGGCGAACATGGGCTCCAAAGTCATAAGGGCAATTCAGCGATCGCTCTTCGTACAATCGGTAGACCGATTTCATGTTGAGGCCCCGGAAGTCCTCGTGACTGATCATCGTGTTTCCATTCGATCGCCACAATCCGTCGGCGTCGATCTGCCACCTGGCTAGGGAGTACTCCTCCTTGGTCTTAACCACGGGATTGTCGGCGTAACCGTTGTTTGCTTCCGTTGGCGCCTTTCGAAAGACCAGGACGTACTCGGGCATTCCGAAGCCCTTGACGGTTCCGTCTTTGCATTGCTCTGTCCAACCGAGTCGGTAGGTCTGGTTGTTCTCTCGAACGACATCCGTCTTGATCGTCACCATCCCGAGGAACGTGAAGCCGTGCTCCAAGAAGTGAAGAAGCGTGTGACAGTGGAAAGGCGAAACGGTTGGATACTTGAGCCCGGTCATTGCCCCTGGCACGATCCGGTCTTTCACATGGACAGCGCAGATTCGCCCTGGCTGCAGGATGCGAAGGAGATTGGACGTCAGAAAGTCCATCTGCTCAAAGAAGTGGGCTTCATCATCCGTGTGGCCAAGGTCGTGATAGGAAGGCGTGTACTCGTATTGAGTTGAGAACGGGATCGATGTGAGGATCATCGAAACCGAGTCGCTCTCCATTTCGTTGCACTCAAGAATGCTGTCGTTGCAGACCAGCTTCCAGGATTGCCCCGAGGCCTCTTTTCGCTCGGTACCCATCGATCTCGTCAGGGATTCCGCCATCGCGATGCCACAAAGACCGAACTGCTTGACGATCGCGGTCATGGTCGCAACCAACTCGATGTGTTGGCGCCACTTCGCTTCCAGGATCTCTCGGACTCCGCGTTCGGCTTCCGAGTAGATCAGATCGACGCGGACCGTGTTCTTTTGACCAAATCGCTGAAGGCGGTGAATCGCCTGAATGAAGTCGCGGAATTTGAACCCGATGCCGAGGAATATCTCCCATGAGCAATGGCGCTGGAAGTTGCATCCGCCGCCGAGCATGACCGGCTTGGCCGCGAGCTCTGCGATCTCTCCGTTTCGGAACCCGATGATCGCTGCTTCCTTCTTCTCATCCGTCTGAGAACCGTAGACCGATACCGCGGTCGGAATAGCAGCTTCGATGGCGCGCCGTTCGTCCTCCAAGTCGTGCCAGATAAGCCGATGCGCATCCGGATCCTCGTCTCGAAGTTCGAGCATCTTGGCGACTCGCGCTTCAAGGCTGATTCGCTTCTCGCGAGATGCTTGAACTACTCCGACGGCATCGTCCTTAAGCAGCTTTCCTTGACCAAGCTTCGTCGGCTCCGCGGTCGTGTGGTCGGTTGGAACTTCGTGCCATCTAACATCAAGCTCCGGAAGGACATAGCCTTCATCAGAGAATCCGAGATCCGACGGCTTAGAGACAAACAGTGCCCACGACGCGACCCACAGCCAGAACTCTTCGACCTTGTGTGGGTGAAGGGTTAAGTCATCGGCATTCTCGGAGTTGCGCTTAAAGAACCGGGTTCGCGATTCCCAGATATCCATGACACCAAGAAAGTGAGCATAGGCAATCAGCTCCTGCAGATCGTTGGGACTTGGTGTGGCCGTCGCAACAAACCGGAACGGGATCTGTTGCATCGGGCCGAAGAGGAACTCACCAAATGTCTTCGATCCAAAGGACCGGAGCACGTCAGCTTCATCGAGGCTCACTGCTCCAAAGAGGGTTACGTCGATCTTTCCTTCTCGAACTGATTCGTAGTTCGTCAGATAGATCGGCTCTTCACTCGTGACCTCTTCGCTTGACTGAATGAACTGAACCGAGACGGCGTAGTCTCCGGAGAAGTACTCGAGGGCGTCGAGAACGAATTCTTGTCGCACCCCCAAGGGCAGGACGATTAACCGCCGGCATGGTCGATGCTTCCCGATCAAACGCATGGTTTCGAGCTGAGCGCAGCTCTTGTGCAGGCCGAACGATGCGAAGAAGGCGCGGCGGCCGCCTCGAAGCGCCCAGGCGACCATTGCTCGGACAAAGTCCTTGACGTTAGGATTCATCTCGGCCGGGTCGACATCGAAGCCGCTACCCTTGTCGAGTTTGATCTTGGCCTTTAAGAAGCCCTCGTACTGCGAAAGATCTTCCCTTGGGCTCATCGGACTACCTCCATCCATCGCGCCCGTAGGTCACTAAGGGATCGGTCGTTTTCCTCTTCCGACCGCTTTGACGAGAACGTTACTACTTCGTCGACTGTGCGAGGCTTTAGCAGTACGTCGCCGGGAACCCAGTCGGGTTCCCCTTTGTCGTAATCGTAATTCTCAATCCGCACATAGTCGTCTTCTGATCCAAGGAAGATGTCACTGGAGAATGTCTTGACGAGAGACTTTTTCCCTGGCTCGGCCTTGATTAGTTGAACGGGATATTCTGAAATGATCGTTGTTGCACGATATTCAAGCCGATCTGTTGCAGTTAACGAGAATAGGTTAACGGTCCGCTCATACACTTCAACGGTTGGCGATGTCAGAAATCCATAGAAGTCATTGGTCGTCGAGCTTTCTCGAAAAATCCGACCGTCCCAATAGTAGGCGAAATGTGTTTCGCTTTCTCGAAGCCAATAAATCTCCATGGAGAATCGCACCAGCCTCCGAGAACCCGGCAGGTCTCCCTCGGCCCATCGTGCCAAACGGACCGTTTCGGCGAACATTGGGCACGAAGTGTAGTGTTCGGAATTAGAAGCGTGCATGTGCCACCTCCTGAACCATCTCAAACTCAGCCTCGAAGTCCTCGATCGGACCAATCCATCGAGAGCGGATGCCGTGTTGTTCCATCTCGGCTTTCACGCGTATGCCGTTGCGGATCTCAGAAACCTCCGCAACCGTGTAGATATGCGAATCGTGCCGGGAGCATTTCTTGCGCCACTTGCTGTTCACTTCCACCATGGGAAACCTCCTTGTAATTTCGTTCGGATTGGGGCTGACCCACCGGCGAGTACTTGTTGCCGTCGATGGTCACCCACTTGCCGCCAGGGGCGGCATATAGCCGCGTCTTCGTCACGGGGTCGATGTAGACGATCCGGGTCGGTGTGTTCACGACTGATCGCCTCCACTCACGCGCCGGTATTCGTCGGGATATCCGGTTGGCTCAAGGTCCTTGACCTCTTTCCAGAAATCGTTGGCCGATAGTGCTTCCCAGCAGTTCTGGCAAAGACCTAGGTCGGATCCGGTCGAGTCACACGGGCGAAACGGTTCGTCGCACTCCTTGCACCGCTGGCTGTCACCCCGGAAGGGAGACATCTGATTGCGGTCGCGTTCGGCGAGAGCTGCTTGCGTCTCCGGTCGAAGCATCGATCGGTATAAGTCTTGATCGAAGTCGAGGGTTAGCACCCGCGCCGGAGTCGGCTTAGGGCCATCGAGGTTAGGCATCCTTGGCCACCCCCGGAAACTCATTCCACTCGCGGCCGTCGAGAAGTCGACCGGCAGCCTTCTTGCCTACTCGGCGGGATTCGCCATGTGGAAGTTCGGCCAGGACGATTCGACCCGTTTCGGTGTCAGCCTTCTCGTAGTAAGGCGAGTGCTCTCCCCATTGCTTGAAGAAGAAGGGGACGCCAGCCGCTTGGCATTGATCCCGAAGAGATCTTGCCCATTCCAACTGCATCGGTCTTGCGCCGTGGCCGGATTCTCCGCCACAGATCACCCAATGAATCCTTAAGCTCTCGAAGAAATCCTCTCCCCCTGGGATGCCGCCCCACATTCGTCCCGTCAAGGGATCAAAACCAAGGTTTGGGTCATCAGGGAAGAGATCCGTCACCACTAGTTCACCAACAAGTGGCTCACAGCTCAGGAAGCGAACCGTTGCCGGGCAATGAATCAGTGCCCGAACCCGCTTCAGGAATTGCTCCTGGTTCTCGACCGACGTTCCTAGCCAAACGTTAGGCAGTGGCCATTTGACTGCTTCTGACGCTCGTCGAAACGGTTCCGGGCTCTTGGGCTCTTTGAACTCGCGAAGGGTGTTTACGAAGACCATGGATCGGAACTGGTCAACGTTGACTTGGTTCAAGTACTCAGCCATCCGCTCCGGACGCTTTGTTAGAATTTGGAAGGAGTGTTCGGGGCAAAGTGCCATCACCGCGAAAACCTGGTCGATCACTTCAAACGGAACTGACTCATGGAACAGATCCGCCATCGAGTTCACGAAAATCCGCCTCGGTGACTTCCATCGAAGCGGAAGAGTCAGCACACTGTCGATGACCGCGATCAGGTTGTTCCACTGCGGCAACGCCTTGTCGTTTTCGCCGGCAGCGCGGTCTTTGCCGTTCTCCCACTTCACCACGTTGCGATAAGCGGCCTGGACATCGGTCAAGCCCTTTCCTTGGCGCAATGCAGCTTGGGCAGCGTTCGCGATCCTCGCCGCCATCGTCATGGCGTAGCAGTTCCGACAACCTTCGGAGACCTTCGAACATCCGACGATGGGGTTCCAAGTGGCGTCCGTCCATTCGATTTTGGAGTTGTTCACTTTGCGCCTCCCGCGTACAGTTCTGCGTTCTCTCGAACCCAGGCTTTGAACTTCTCGGGCGTGGCGCTCTTGACAAGGTGAGTGGCCAAGGGGAAAGCAAGTTCCTCCTTGATGGTCTTGGCCGTCAGGTCCCTTTTCTTGAAGACGACAACTTGTGTGGGATCAATAGGGAAAACCTGAAACCCGTACTCGGACTCAACCACCCTTAACTCGCATTCATTCCAGCTTCGTTTGTAGCTAAGGACCAGGAACAACAACCCTTCAAATCCGTCCACCGAAAATGCGTACAAGCACTTTTGGTCAACCTTCGATCGATTAGGGAACTTTGTGGGTATTGCTTGTTCGATGATCCCAACGGAAATGCCTTTGAGACCTGTCTGTTCTTCGATCTCTTTGATCTTCTGATGCAGAAGTTCCCGCGCCTTTTCAGGGTCGTCTGGCCGGAGTTCACTCTTAGTGAAAAATGAAGGTTGAAACTTCTCCCACTTGCCTTTATCTTTCGGTTTAATCTCAACCTCGAACATCCCGCTCAAGGACATTGCGTTCGCGAATTTCTGAGCAGGCTTTGGCTCTGGACACGAGCACTCTTCTGTCTGGATGTTCGGATCCATCCACATTCGGAGAAACTGAAGCCCAGCGGCCTTCGCAATGGGCTCCATCTGAGCGATCGTTTCTTCCGCCTCTCTCCCGCTCCCGACGATGGCTTTGCAAGCGCCACACATTATGGCGATGTCGATGTACTTGGCACTCATCGAGACACCTCCTTGCGGAACTTCGCAGCGTCGGAATCCGAGAGACCCGCCGCCTTGAGTTCAGCGATGAGGTCCTCGGTGTAGTGGTCAGGAAGAGGCGCCACGGCGGGAAGCAGGGGCTTTCTCCCGTCCTGGGGAATCAGGACGACGATAGGAGTAGCGGGCGCAACTGGTGCGGGCGACTGCTTGGAAATCTTGTCGAGGCTCATGCCGATTCCACAAAGCTGGACACAGATGCAACCGATTAGGAACAGGAGGATCGCGTGCTTCATTTGATCCTCACGTGAGTGCCGCGCTCACCGAGTTTTGCGAAGTCGAGGGGGATTTCGCCTTCGAGGTCAGAACGGATCGCCTCAAGGTCAAGCTCTTTCTTGATGATCACGTAGGCCGGAGGCAACGTCTCGGGGTCTGGCTCTTCACCACCGGTCCATTCGATGGGCGTTGCCCCACCGTTGTTTTGAACCCAGACTTTGAATCGCCTGGTCTCCATCTTCGTGTTGGAGGTCACAGACATGAAGTCGTTTAGGCGCTTCTTGAGTCGCTTGGCGTTGTTCTCGTCGGTCTCGGCCAAGGACTTCAGGCGCTTGGCCTCTTCTGCTCGAATCTTGGCCCGGGCTTCCATCGTTTTGATCAGGCCGCAATAGCCGTCGATCTTGTTGTTGAGGTCCTCGCCGACCTTCTCGAAGTAGGCTTCAAGAGCCTTGCGAATCTCTTCGTCGGCTTCGTCAGAGGGAAGGTGATCGAATGCGTCGAATATCTGTTCGAGCTCTTCTCCGATCTCAAAAATGTTCTGCTTTCGAACGACGACGCCGTCGGTTGTTGTTGGGATGCTGGACATAACAAACTCCTTCAGGTGATGGCTAGGCGCTCATCGCCCCCATCTCGGTCAGGGCCGTTTCGATCGCTTGCTTGGTCGTTTCGATTCCCCAGTGCTCCAGGGACTCTTTCGCGCGATCGATGGCGGTTTGCTTGTGGTCGCTCTCGGAATCGGGAACGAGCATCCCCGTGGACGTCTCATAGACAGCCCATCCGTAAGAGCTTCGAGCGACGAAGAAACTAAACTGGTCGAAGTTCTCGAACTGGACGGGAGCCGCATCTACGGCGGGCTCCCAAGTGCGCAGGTCGGGAATGTAGACCTGGTACATCAGGCCTCCTGCTCCTCGCCCGATTCAAGCCGGTCGGCTTCGGCCTCGCATTCGGTTACTATCCGACGCCAGTATTCGGCACGCTTTTCGTGGTACTCCGCCTGAGCTGTGGCGAATGTCACCATTCGGCGATGTGATTCGGCTTGCCGCCAGGACGAACCTTGAGCGAGACCCTCCTTCATCGGATCCCACCTCCAAACGGTAAGCGGTCATATCGACCGACTTCGTAGCCCTTGGCAACGCCAAGGTTGTAGGCGAACATCAGGGCGATGCCGAGGACCAACGCGGTGATGGTGAGAACCGAGATTTGGAATTGCCGATCGCGCCTGGCTTTTGCGATCGCACGTTCAGCCATCTGCATTTGGATGAGTTCCCTCATCGCAAACGCTCCGGAACTTCGTTCCAGACATCGATATCGATGTGCCGTGACCAGCGCGTGCGGCTCGAATTGCAGTTGACGCAAGCGATTCGGTGCCCGCCTCGGTAGGCACGAACCTCCCGGCTCTGCATGTTCTCAATCAAGAAGCGATTGAGGGTGAGGGGGTCACTTACGATGACCTTGGTGCCACCCTTGAAGTCGGAACCAACCCAGCAGACAATTGGCTTGCCGATCTCCTGGGTTGTGTGTCTCTGTGTGAAGTTGGACATTGATTGATTCCTCAGCCGTGTCAGCGGCTACAGAATCAATCTACCACACCTTTGCGCAAAACGGTATAAAACTTGCGCACAATTTTGCGCAAAGTCTATTCTGAGAGAATGAGCCCACCTGGATCTGAGTCCATCGTTTCTCTTGCGCCTTTCGTTCGATACCATCCAATGAGGTAACCAAGGAGCTGGTGATCATCGATCGGAGTAGGTGCGTACGTTGGGTTAGTTGAGATCATCATCCATTGCCCATCGCGCCACTCAAGCGTCTTAACCCGGAGCCCACCATCCTTAGATTTGAGCAGGAATGTGAACCCCGGCCGCGGCTCTCTGTACTCTTTGAAAACAGCGACCATACCTGGCTGAAGAAACGGCATCATGGAGTCCCCACGGACAATCCATCCGAAGCCGCCAAGTCCGGCAAGCCTCTCTGGCACAAGGATCGATGACTCATCGATATCTACGTTGTAGGCTCCTTCTCCAGCTTCAACTTCACCTACTACGCGGATAGGCTTCATTGGCGTACCTGAAAGGCTAACGATCTCCCCATCGCTGTCAGGTTCGCTCTTTGGCCAGGTCTTGGGCAGCTTCATGACCTTGCGAAGGCGGTCTAGGCTCGCCTCGTCCGGGCTGGTCCTTCCAAGCTTGTAGTTCCGAAGGACGTCATAAGAGATATCTGCCCTCTTAGCGACCTCCTTCGCGCTGAGTCCTTCACTCACTTTCACATCGGCCAGGGCACGTGCTATTGCTCTTGACACTTCCACCTCTCCTTTTTTGCGCAAACCATTAAAAGAATTCCTACACTCTATACCATTTTGCGCAAAGTGGTGTATCATCTGGGCATGTCTGAAGCGACAAAACCCAGCACCAATGGCAGGCCCGACAAGTGGTCGAAGCATCGGGAGCATGTGTGGCAAATGCGTCGCGACAATCCGGACATCTCTCCGAAATCTATCGCGGAGACGTCTGGCGTTCCGTTGCGCCGCGTGTACGAGATGCTCAAATTCATGCCCGATCAGGAGGGGAATTGAGCACACGACAAATGAGAAAGGCCGGAGGTGCTGACACACCTACCGACCTCATGGTGAATTTTGAGGTTGAAACCAACCCAACTTCGGCTATTAGCGTAGCACAGGTTTCTGCCTCCACGACAACTAAGGAGGAAAATCATGGCGGCAAGTAGCCCCGTGGATTTATCGAAGATCGGTCCGCAGAGAGCGACCATCACCATTACCGAGATCACCGACAAGGACAAGCTCGCGTTCATCAACATCGAAGGGTTTGGGAAGCCGCTCAAGGTCTGGAAGTCCTCCATGACCAAGTTCGCGACTCCTCTTGAAGTCGGCGCTACGGCGGAAGCCGAACTCGACGTCAAGGCTGGCAACTACGGCAACGAAGCGTTTATTACGACGTTCGGTGGGCCCAATAAGAGTAGCGGAGGTTTCGCAGGCAAAGGTGGCGGAAACACTCGGTCATTCACGCCAAAGACTTCTGCGGAGATCCACTCAGCGAGTATCGCGGTGATCGTCAAGACGGCCATCGAATCAGCGATGCAAATGCGCCTTGAAGATCTCGAAGTGAATATCGAAAGGATCGCCGCTGTCGGACTGAAGTGCTTCACGCAAGGTTTGAAGCAAGTCGAGCAATGCGCTCCCGCACCTGCGCAACGAAATGATCGATCGCAAGCAAAACCTCAAGCATCCGACGAAAGCAAGAAGCTCGCCAAGGATTATTGGAATGACGGCGGTGGCACTCAAGCCGAGCTCACCGAACTGATCGAGATTTGCAAGGCCAAGGGCTGGAAGTCCTCGGATCGGATCCTGCAAGGCAAATCAGCAGGGATGACACCTAGTCAGATCCTTGTCCGTGCCCGTACGGAGTCGAACCAGGGAAAAGCTGAGCCGGGAGGATTTCGCAATTGCGTGAAATCCACGCCCGGCGCGCCTGCTATTCCCGAAGAAACTCCCGATTCCGTGATCGAATCCATTCTCGCCGAGTGTGAAGATCACGGCTTCGGATTCGATGAGATTTGCGAGATCATGCATTGGCCGACCTTCGCCCTTCATGGGGCGGCCTGCTCCCGGGAGTACTCCCGGGTTCTCGGTCGCACGATCTCAAAGCCGACTCAACTCACGGAGCATGACCGCTATTGCCTGCACAGGTGGGCGTTGCGGATGGTCCGCGGCCTGGAAGAGATTCCCTTTGCCTTCCAGGCTCATTCAAAAGCCCAAGAGCGCCGACGCGCACAGGAAACCACCACGGAGGTGGCTTAGATGGAACACACACAAGATTTTGCATCCCTCGCCATGGAAACGTTGAAGAAGAACGGTTACAAGTTCACTCTTCCACGTCACGCGGTAGTGTCGGTATTAGCCTCCCTTGATGTCGCGGTCAGCGCTCACGAGTTGTACGCGATCCTCCAGGAGCGCGGAAAGCGCGTCGATTGCGTGAGCGTTTACCGCATCCTGGAAGTCCTTGAGGAACTCAGTCTGATCTACCGGATCGGAATTCTTGACCACCGGGTCTATCGCAGATTCAACCGTGAGGCTGGGTTTGTTCTCGTGAACCGGGACACGCGCAAGGTCTTGGAACTCGATGGCCTGGGACCCTGGGAAACCTACTTCGCCGCACGATGCGCGGCTCATGGCGTTCACTTCAAGCGCTATGTCATCGAAGTGGAAGTGACCGGCGATTGCGACGCGAGTGCAGATGTTCACTGTGAAACATCAGGCTGGCAATGAAAGGACTCGTCCTCACGATCAAATTGCCTCTGCCTCCGGCAGGGGCTTCCTCAAACTCCCGAAGTCACTGGTCTAAGGGAGTTAAGGACAAACGGGATTACCGCCAAGCAGCTGAGCTGTTCTGTACTCAGGCGATACGCGGGATCTCGACCAAGACACCGTTGCCATTCGCGAAGCGCGTTCGCGTTTCTTCCGAGTGGTGGCTAGGACGACGATTGCCGCAGGATGGGCGGTATCGCCCTCGTGATGTGCAAAACGCCGTGTCCGCACTGAAAGCCGCCTTCGATGGGCTCGTAGACGCTCAACTGGTCAAAGACGACAGCGCCCAGTACTTCGAGCTCGGTCGTTGTGTGCTCCATTCCGCCAAGGATAGCGGGACGCGGGGCGAAGTGGCGTTGACCATCGAGGTGCTGGAATGATTAACGTTCAGAACCTGTCGGAGTGCGTTGGGAAGTACTACCGCCAAGATGCCACGGGAGTCGTGTGCAAGGTCGAAAGCCTGCGGAAGCCAGGCGAAGGGGTATGGCTCCGATTGGTCGATGGGAATGGCGTCAATGTTAATCCCCTGAACTCTCTTGGCTCAGCGGGGGATCGGGCATTTTTGTCCGGTTTTACCGAGGTTCGGCTGATCAAGCATTGGGTCGAAGTTGAAGACCCCACCGTAGGAATAGCCGCTGACGTTGAGAGGCTCCGCCCTGTTCTGCGCAGGTCACTGCTTTCGAAGATGTCCGACATCTCTGAAATGTGTTGGGCTGCTGGGTGGATGTCAGGAATCGAGGATGCTTTGTGGGAGTGCATCACTGGCAAGCGAAAAGAGTGGGGGATGTTCGCACCATCAGTCCAGGAAATCGCAGACATGCGCCAAATCGCGCTGGTTATCAAAGAGTGGCCTGATCCCAATAGCGATGGCTTTGCACAGTTGAGCCCTGAAAAGCTGGCTGAGATCACTGAAGCGATGGAAGCGGATTCCACGCCATTCGCTATCCCTGGTTGCATTTACGAATCCGAGGGGCTTCTTTGGGTTGTTGGTTCAATCCACCAAGACGGACGAGTTGAATATCACCAGAAGGGCGATGCGGGAAGATCGTTTGTCATGGGCCCCGATGACTTCGAGAAGGTCTTCAAGAAGGTGGAGAAATGAGGAAGCCTGATGGAACGCGAATGACACTCATCGAGCAGCACATGAATGTGTGCCGTCACTTCACTGGCACTTGGGGGAATACACATTGTGCCGCTGGAGTTGAGTACGCGAAGTTCGAGACGATGGAAGGAAAAGGGCTAGCGCGGTGGCCATGCCGTGCAAGCAACAGCAGCCCTAACCATTGTGAGCATTGCTCGTATCACACGCAAGAAGAAGCAGAGGCTCGCGAAAAGCGATACGAAGAATCATTTCGGAAGACATTAATTGCTCGTAAGGCGATCATCAAGCATTGCGGCAATAAAAGATCGGTGTCAGGTTCATTGCCATGCCCGGCTTGTAACGCGGGAACGCTTCAATACAGCCGAGCTTTCAACGGGCCTGTCCATGCCGCTTGTTCAACGCCTGGATGCGTGAGGTGGATGGAATGACTTCTCAGCAAGAATCCACCCTCCTCCACACGTTGGGGCTCGACCGTCAAACCACGTCCTATCGCAACTACTACTGCGCGAATGCGGACGGTGACGAGATCTGCGACCAGTTGGTCTTTATGGGTCTCATGCGGGTCGGCACTTGTGACGATATTAGCCGCTATTACATCGCCACCGATAAAGGCATCGAGAAGGCGAACGAGCTAGTTTGGAAGCGGATCGAGGCTGACAGAAAGCACAAGAAGCCATATCAAGCCAGGCCAATTGGATGGACAGTGTGGAGCAATACCACCTTTTGGGCAGAGACTCGTTCCAAGGCTCGTTATATGGCCTTCTTGTGGTTGCGCCAAGTCGCCCCGGACATTCAGATCATCGAAGTCGATGTCCGGAGGGCCCGATGAGGCTGGCCAATGCCGAGATGGTGCCTCTCCACTCCCTAGAGATGGAGATGAGCACGCTGGGGTCGATGATGCTCAGCGAACAAGCCGCGGAGGAGGTCCTTGGGATCCTGGATGCCGACGACTTCTACCGCCCGGCCCACCGGGAGATCTTCCGCGCCATCCGGTTCTGCGTCAACCGAGCAGTCCCGCCAAGTCTTGAGTTCGTGATTCAGCAGCTTCGCGACACGGAGATTCTCGATAACATCGGTGGAGAGGACTACGTCCTACAGGTCGCTGAGTATGTACCAAGCCCGTCCAACGCGGCGTTCTACGCGCGTGACGTTGCCGAGAAGTCGATGCTTCGTCAACTGGAGCAGGCTGGACAGAACATTGTCGGCGTTGTCCACGACGGCGATAGTGGCGATGCCAGCGAGAAGCTCGACAAGGCCGAGCAACTCGTCTTCGAAGTCGGACGCAAGCGGACGGGAACCTACTTCAAACACGCAAGCACTCTGGCCAAGAACTTCTTCATTGATGTCGATAACCTGATCGAAACCGGTGAACCCATGGTCGGTCTTTCGAGTGGGTTCTCCGATCTCGACAAGATGACCACCGGCTTCTACCCTGGAAACCTGGTCATCGTCGGCGCCCGTCCATCGATGGGTAAGACGGCGCTGGTTTTGGATTTTGCCCTCGCAGCGGCGAAGAGTGGTAAAGGCTCGGTTGCCATCTTCTCACTGGAAATGAGCGGTGAGCAGCTCATCCGCCGAATGGTCTCAATGGTCAGCGGCGTGAACTCGCACGTCCTCAAGAATCCGTCGCTTTCGATGGACACCTATAAGAAGCTCGCGGACGCTTGTGACAGCATCTACACGCTTCCCATATACATCGACGACGCGTCTGATCTCACTCCCCTGGACATGCGCGGCAAGTGTCGGCGCCTTCAGGCGGAGACAGGACTGTCCCTTGTGGTGATCGACTATCTCCAATTGATGCGCGGAGCCAAGAAGACCGAGAACCGCACACAAGAGATTTCGGACATCGCAAGGTCGATCAAGTCCATGGCCAAGGAACTCGGCGTCCCCGTCGTCGCGCTTTCTCAACTAAACCGAGGTGTGGAGTCGAGAGAGGATAAGCGGCCGGTTCTGTCGGACATTCGTGAATCTGGATCGATCGAGGCTGAGGCGGACCTGGTGATGCTTCTTTACCGTGACGCCTACTACAAGGCCAAGGAAACGAAAGAGACTCCGGATTACAACCCCGACGCCGTCGAGGAGGCGGAAATCATCATCGCAAAGCACCGAGACGGTCCCACGGGCAAGGTCATTCTCGGTTTCCAATCAGCTTATGCCCGGTATCGAAATCTCTACGGAGGGAGAGACTAACAATGGCATCCGAATCTCGCTGGAACAGACAGAACGTCGACTATTACTTTGACCCCGATGACCCTTGGCTCACCGACTTGCCTTGGTCCGTCGGCTCTTGCTGGCATGTGTTCCTCCTTCATGTAAGGACCCACGGGAACAAGCGAGGCCTGTGCCCGGTCGTCGCCGCCTCGATGATCGCAGCGCCATACCGGATTCCGCCGGCTGACATGGTCGCATGTCTTGAGGCCGCTGAACGTGGAGGAGCTCTTAAAGTTGAGAAAGGGCACTGGGTCGTCACTCGCTGGGAGAAGTCTCAAACACCGGATGCCAAGCGTGTTCAAAACAGACGCAAGCGAAATTGTCCCGGACAAACGGCAGTTGTTACGGACAATACCGGACAAGTCGCGGAAACCAAAAGCGAATCTGTTTCAAATAGCTCTGAAATTGTTACGGACAATTCGGACTTGTTACGGACAACCGCCACTTGTTCGGATTCTCTGTCGCGTGACAGCAACAGCAACAGTAATCCCCATACTGCTGACGCAGTATTGCCCCAAGGGGCTGATGCAGCAGCAGCGGATTCGCCCTGGTGGGCTGACCATCCGGATCCGCTTGTGGCTTGGACTGGTGAGCAGATTTCAGCCATCCCGAAGTTCCAGAACTGCCGGCGCCCTCCGACCGCGGCGAGGGTTGACCGTGTTGTCGATCGATTGCGCCAAGAGGCCCCCGACGAGGAGGTGATTCGCGGCTTCGTGATGGAGTTCGCCGAGTTCCACACCGACCACCCCAACGAGTTCGGGAAGGACGATCCTGTCGGCATTTTGGACAACCGGATTACCGACTTTCTGCCCCGGTGGCGCAAGGTGAAAACTCAGCTCACCGAGGTCTCCGGTGGCGGTAAGAAATCCTCGCCAAACCGGCCCCTCTTGGAGGTCCTCGGCCCCGTTGCCGGAGTTGACTTCGAGGAACGTGTCGTGGGTTTAAGAACGTCCAAGGTCAGCAAACGCGAGGTACCCGTCACAGAGCGGTTCAAGCCGGGAAGCGATGAGCCATTTGACGAGGCGGAGTGGTGGCAAGGCAAGGTGGTGACGGCATGACGTGGACCGCGCAGCAAGTCTTGAGAGCCTATGGCCGACACCAACTCCCGCGGGTCGGAAGGATTGGTCCGAAGGGCTACGACAACCAAACCCCAGGCCCGGACGTCAACTTGATCGCCTGGCTGTACGTGGTCACGTGTCGAGGCTATGGCCGCTGCGAACACTGGTTGAAAGCCCGCTACGTCCTCAATCGAGAGAACTTGGACCCCTATGCGGAATCGAGGATCGATCGATTCGAGTCACTTCTTGCGGTAAAGCTCCGTGAGAGTCCATTTGATCCAGACACCTTCGAACGCGAGGATCCCCGCGGGAACGTCCGGTTAGCCAAGATCTCGGTTCGCGATGCGGCATTCATGGCAGGAGTCTCGATGCGGACGGCTCAGCGATGGTGTGTTCCTGGATCAAAGCTGATCTACGAATGGCGTGGAAAGCGCTTGTACGTCCGAGTCGGCGAGCTTTTGGACATCATAGCGGCAAAAGAGCAGAACCGATATTGGAATGGAAATCGAAGAAAGTCCTTGCATTCTAAGAAAATCGCGTCATAATGTCCGTAGTTGAGCGTCGCGTTTAAGCCCGTGGCGTTGCCCGAAGCCCCTCTCTCCTGAGATCGAGGGGCTTTTTTGTTACCGACTTCCCGCTTGAGTTCTCGGCCAGGCCCTCCACCCTCTGCTGCCGGCGAAAGCGATCGTTGCGACCATAACCGCGGCGTAAGAACTCGGCGAGCCTTCCAGTTTCCTCCTGAAAGCGCACAGGAAGGCAAACCAATTTCTCAGCCAGCCCGACGGGTGCTTCAGGCACCTAGCGGGTATGACCAGGGCCGCCCTGAAGGATGCTCAGAGCGCGGCCCCTCCTTATTGATCACCATGCCAATCGCTAAGGTCATCGATCTCTCGCACCATAACGATGTCCAGTTTGGACTTCTGAAGAAGAACGGTGTCGAAGCCGTCATCCTCAAAGCGACCGAAGGGACATCCTACATCGATCCCACGTTTGTCGATCGAGTGAAGCGGGCGAAGAGTGTCGGCCTGCTAGTTGGCGCTTATCACTTCATGACCGGCGAGGACCCGGTGAAGCAGTGGGCGCATTTCCACGAAGTCGTTGACCCATACCGTCCCTTGGTGCTTGCGCTCGACTACGAAACAAGAGCGGCGGGCAATAGCCCGACGGCTGATGTACTCGACGCGATGGTCGGACTATCGCTCAAGCAGATCTATCGCCATCCTCTTCTCTATGGTTCTGACAAGCTGGTTAAGGTCCTCAAGCCAAAGAACTGCCCGAAGCAGGTAACCGAGTGTCCTCGTTGGCTGGCACGTTATGGAGACAGACGCCCCGAGCTCCCATGCGACCTCTGGCAGTTCAGCGAGAGCATCAAAGTTGGCGAGCAAGGGCCATACGACGCTTCCGATTTAATCAATTCCCGATATGGATCCGTCGCCGCCTTTTGGCGTCGCCAAGAGATTTAACAATTTGGCCCGTGAGCCAAAGCACCTAAAGCAACGCAGATCATCGCCCTCGCCCGGCTGGTCCAAAGGCGAGGGCACTTTTTGCCATGGCAATCAAACCTCCAAATCGTCCCGTTCAGAGCCGAGAGGCATTGAACAAGATCATCTCTGATCACGTGGCCAGGGACAAGAAGTCCAAGGTCGCCCTTGTTGGGATTCGTGGATTCTTCCGTGACTCCATGGGGAAGCCGGGCAAGAACGATCGCGGAATCTACGACGATGCCATCTTCCTGGTGACGCCCGACTCCGTGCTCGCATTCAACGCGAATACGGATCCAAGCGTGAGCCGCAAAGGGATAGCCGTTCTCAATCCCGGTGTCCACTGGTACAAGAAGGGACGCCACCGAATCAGTCGCCCGCCAAGCTATCCAGCTCTTCGCCCAGCGACACCAGGCGAGAAACTCCCCGTTACTCGTGATGGCGTTGGTCAATCAGAAGGCGTCGCGATCAACATCCACAAAGGCTCGTACAACTCGACGAGTTCTGAAGGGTGCCAGACGATCTATCCCGATCAGTGGGATGAGTTCATCGACTCGGTCTATCACGCCATGGACGCTCAGAAGCAGGCTGAGATCCCTTACGTCTTGATCGTCAAGCCTGATCTGTCATGACCATCCAAGAGACAGCAAAGGTTGAACACGATGAGGACCTCATTGCGTGGATAGGCCTAGATGAATTGCGGAATGCGGAATCATGCTTTGATCGCGACTTAGCCCTCATCTACCTGGCCGAAACATCCCGGGGCGTGAGTCATTCCCTCAACACCGTAGACATCGACGACTTCCGTTAATCGCCATGCACGAAGCACTACGACTGTTTTTGCCACTCCCAGAGTTCCTCAAAAAGCTCTTTGCGGACGCCTGGCTGTTAAAAGGTCTCGCGGGGATCCTCGCCGCCATTCTTGACTACACCATCCCTATGGCATCGAGAGATATCGCGTATACCGCGGCGGTCCTGATCCTTCTCGACACGGCGACCGGCGTGTGGGCTGGAATCGTCTCTGGCAAGCAGATCACCAGCGCAAGGTTCAGTCGCGTCCTCACCAAGTTCTTCGGCTATGGCGCGGTCGTCTACGTCTGCTCTGCGGCAACGAAGACACTCGCTGGAACTGGCCAGCTTCAATCGACCGCCATCTCTGGCGTCCTCGGATTCGTTGTGCTGACGGAAGGGATCTCGATCTTAGAGAACGTTGGGAAGATGGGCGTTAAGGCGCCACCGTTTCTCAAGCAATGGCTGAAGGCGAGATTGAAAGACCAGGTCGAGATCGACAAGTAAGACTTCACCTATAGGGCCCCACAAAAAGGGATCGTGAGTTATACCGGCGAAGCGCACGCGGAGTAGTCGGGTGAGAAGGTGGGGACCGTCATTAAACAACCCATTAAGACGTGTATCCCGGGGCCCACTTCATTTTCAAGTCTTGCGCTTACCTAGGCAATGAGCGCCTGCGTTCAGGCGCTGACGTATATCGCGTGTCTCTCCTTGGTCATGACGGGGATTCCAGAGGCCGACTGCACCGGATGTCGATAAAAGACCGGCCCCATTGTCTACCTAGAACCACTGACTAGCTCAGATATGGAGACGAGCAATCGATGAGCGTTGATCAACTGAAAGAAAACCCCGCAGTCAAATGGAGTTGGAGCGTACGAACGCCAAGCGGAGAAGAGTTCGGCGTCACTAACGTGGACTATGTCTCAGCAATGTCCAGTTGGAGCCAGCTTCGAGACGAAACGGCTGACGATGTCCTAAAGGGCAAGATGTCGTTCTTGGAGAATAGTTTCGGCGTCATCGGCTCATATAGCGATGGTTACCGGATTCAGACGAGTGCTCAGTGTCCACGCACTAGAGGCAATGAGATTCATTGGTGCCCTCGGCGTGGGGAAGGTGGTCCCGGCCCTAACATCGCCAAGGATGGAGACCGTTGGGATTCATTCCCTAATGGGCAGCGAGTTTGTTCCTATTGCGGCTCGTTGCATCCAGACGACATGCTTGCGTTAATGTCGGACCATGGCCTCGCCGCGATTGAACCGACAACCAAGGGTTACAAGTGGTATATCGCGCGACCGTTTGCCGCCGTCAACGCAAGTCTGGGGCCAATCAAGTACTACCGAATGCACGATACACCGGAGCTTCTTGAGAAGCTGAAAGAACTGGTGGAAGCACTTCCCAAGACCTCTGGAGAATGACGCTCTGATGGCGTCGCTACGCTTTGCTTAGTGGTGAACCCGGACTTCGATTCGAAGGAATCCTGGTGTAGCCAGACCACCGCAGGTCCAACAGTTGGCAGTATTTAAGCCATCGCGGGGAAAATAGCCGGATTCAAAATCCGGTGGCGGCTACAGCTGGAAAGTAGCTAGGTACACGGCGCGAATCCCGAAGGAATGACGCGAAGTGGGGCGGACAGTGCAGAGCCGCCCTGCGACCAACTCCTGCCCGACGGGCAGTTCGGAGATAACCCCATGAAAATCAAGCCGACCGCCTTCGGGCGATTATTCGCTGCTGTGCTCTTGGTCCTTGCCCTTGTCGCTGCGGCGCTGGCAGGAACGATCCGTAAGACCCTCGATGTGAAGTACTCGGCCGTCGATCGATCAACGAGCCTGTACACGATTGACCGAGACGTCTTCGCGATCGCACCGACCCCCAATCTCTTCGATGTACAAGTCCAGGATCCCACGACTCCGGTTGACACCCCGCCCGCCGGTGCTGTCTGGTCCGCTTCCTATCTTTACCGAGTGACGGGCCCAAACGAAGACCGAGCCGCCGCAGGAGCACAAAACCGCCTTAAGACTTTCACCAACGTATTTGGCCGAGGATGGTCAGCAGATCTCGATGCATTCGCAGGGATGACGCTTAGGCGCAAGGTTCCCGTAGCAGCCTTTCTTGTCGGACTTCGAAAGCCAATTGCGGATCAGGCGACGTTCTATTTCGGAACCGGACCGATCGTCAGTCAATCCACTCCCACGGGTTGGGCGTTTGGCGCGGGCATCGATCTTCGGTTCTAGAGAAATCCAGTAGTAGACATTCATTCCACCGGGTTCAAAACAACTTGAATCCGGTGGAATTTCAGGTGCGACTTGTTCAAACCACCTCCCGAGATCCTGGAAGCTGACTATCCAGTTTTCAAACCAGCTCACGACGTCGGCGAATGGGCGAGGTCCGTCTTCATCGACCCTGACGGTCCCCTTTCAAATCCCGACCACGATCACCTCAATCTCGCGACCATTCTCTTCGTCTGGTCAAGCCACACATTCAAATCCCAAGGCCGCGTTGTCGCTGCTACCGCACAGACTGGAAGCCAGAGAGGCGGCGGACCGGGGAAGAAAGAGTGGCAAGAATCGCTTTACTATGAGTGGCACGGCGGAGCGCTCCCCACGTTTGTGATCACTCTTTGCGCACCGTTCTTTATCGAAGCGGATCCAACCTCGGTTTGCTCAGTCATAGAGCACGAGTTGTATCACTGCGGGCAAGCGATGGACCGACACGGTGAACCGATCTATATCGACGGGATGCCCAGGTTCACGATGCGTGGCCACGACGTTGAGGAGTTCATCGGAGTCGTCCAGCGATATGGCGCGGTCCATCCTTCGATGATCGAACTTCAGCGCGCGCTCAACAGCCCACCGGAGATCAGTTCCGCGAAGGTGAGCGACGTTTTCTGCGGTTGCGGAGCAAGGCTTTAATGTGGCGAAGAAGATTCCCGACGCGATCAAAGCCAAAGGCATTGCTCTGCTTCTCGCCGGTGGCACGATCGGTGGAGTCGCCAAGGAATTGGGCCTTTCGAAAGGCACTGTTCAGCGATGGCACGACTCTCTGAAGAATGCGGCTTCCGATAGCCGTATGCATACGGAAAATACGGCCATTCAGGTTCAAACCCCGACCGTATCCGATGGCCGTATGCATACGGTGCATACGCAAAAAAAAAGCATAGCGGAGAGGGTGTTTAACCTTCTCGATGCGCAACTTGAAACGCTGACGGTTCAACAGGCGCACTTCCAGGATAAGACTTGGCTCAATCGTCAAAGCGCCGCTGATATGGCGATGCTTCACGGTGTCCTTTCGGACAAGGCGCTTCGAATGATGGAGGCCGCTGAAAGGGCCAGTAAGCGACCACCTCCGAGCCAGACCGCGCTCCCTCTAGACGATGGCACGAGCGAAACCGAGAAAAGCGGATGAACCGCTCCCGGACTTGGATGTTTGGGGACAGCTCGGCGCGGTCGAGGGTTTTCAGTTTTGTGAGACGATGGACACACAGAGCGATCCGCTGGTTTATGACGCGCTCTATCCAGGGGATGGCTGGCGATCATGGATCAAGCAGTATTTCCCCCACGTCGCAAGCAAGCCATTTGCAAAGCGCCACGAACGTGTTTGGGACTGGTTTGATTCACTAGAATTCAACTGTCCTCCGCCTGATCCTGACATCGAGATCTGGGGAAGAGGAGGCGCAAAGTCGACGACGCTTGAACTAGGTGTCGCGTATGTCGGCGCTAAGCTGTCCCGTCCCTTCGTCCTCTACGTTTCCGAGACTCAAGACCAGGCTCGTGAGCACGTTCAGTCGATCGGTGACTACCTCGAGGCGATAGGTGTTCAACGTCTTACCGGCGTCTTCGGAAATCAAAAGGGCTGGCGAAAGGATCAGCTCCGTACAGCGCATGGCTTCAACGTCATGGCACTTGGCCTCGACGTTGCCGCCCGCGGTATCAAGCTTGGAAGTTTCAGACCTGGCCTGATCGTCTTCGATGACCTGGACGGCACTGAGGATACGGCGAAGACCACAGCCAAGAAGATCCGTCAGATAACCAAGAAGCTGCTTCCCGCTGGCTCGACAGATTGCGCCGTCATCGGCGGGCAAAACCTAATCATTCCGGATGGCATCTTTGCCCAACTGTACGACGGTCGCGCCGATTTCCTTGCCAATCGCCAAGTCCACCTTGAGCCTGCGGTCATCAACCTCCAAACTGAGGGCCGCGTATGCGAGGATGGGCGAACGCGCCATTTCATCATTGGTGGGGATCCGACCTGGGTCGGGCAAGACCTAGAAGTCTGCCAAAAGCAGATTTTCGATTGGGGCATTCTCGCCTTCCGGGAGGAAGCGCAGCATGAGGTCTACGCAGGTACAGGCTACTTCTTCGATGAGAAAGCCGCGATCATTGTCCAAGAGTTCAATGCCGATAGCATTGTTCGGATAGTTCGAGCTTGGGATACGGCGGCGACTCAAGGTGCGGGCGACTTTACCGTCGGAGTGCTGATGGCTCTAACGGCCAATGGTGTTGTTTGGATACTCGACGTCGTTCGTGCTCAACTCAGCTCCGACAACGTGGACGCGTTGGTCGCGATGGTCACCGCCTGGGATCGATCGAGGTTCGGCGCTAAGTACCACGTTCGAATGCCTCAGGATCCAGGATCGGCGGGCAAGAAAGTCGCGCAGCAGGACCAGCGCAAGCACGGCGCCGTCATCGAAGCCGTCACCGGCACTAAAGCGAAGCGGGCAGAAAAATACGCGGCTCGCTGGAACGAAGGCAATGTCCGCCTTTTGCAAGATGGTCATCCGCGCCTACCTGCCATTGACCGGTTCCTTGATGAGGTTACTAAGCGAACGGAACTGGAGGGGAAAACCCTTCACTGGATTCGACCGCTTCTCACTGAGTATCGACGATTTTGCGAAGACGAGTCACACGACTTTGATGACCAGGTCGACGCCGGCGCCGATGCCTTCAATTTCCTCATGTTGCGGTCTGACGTTCTGACTTCAAAGCCGCAGTCCACGGGCCTTCCTCCACATTTGATGAGAAAGAACCTAAGCCAAGACGCGGTCGGCCAAGACTCGTCCGGTCGAATCATTCCGCCTAAGCGGAGCAGGTAATTCATGCCACGCACCACACGTCAGGAGTTCGAGCTCAAAGACGGCACCCGCCTGGTCATTGACTCGGGTCAAGTTACTGCCTTTCGACCGGCGCAGCATGTCAAGCCACAGGCTCAAGGTCTAATCGCGCGGATCCAGAATGCCTTCAATCGAGCATTCAAGAGGGTTGATCCGACACAAACGACGGAACAGGGTACATCGGGTACCACCTCGCCATCGATCGCGCACCTGCTGAATATCCAGCAGCGATACGACCGATGGGCAGTCATCTCCGATTGTCGAAAGATGATCGATGATGACGGTCGGGCGCGACGGGCAACCAAGAAGTTCGCTAGAGAAGCCGTCCGAAAAGGCGCGACTATCATGGTCGACGGTGAGTCGGGAATGGCTAATCAAGCCAGAGCCATCGCCGATGAAGTGCAGGAGATCGTAAAGCCGAAACTGTTTTCGTGGGCTTGGATGCTCATCGTCGAAGGCGATCTCTTTGTTCAGAAGATTGCTGGCGAAGGCCGGTTAGTAGACGTAAAGCGCATGCCGGCGGCATCGATGGAGCGCTTGACCGATGACACGGATGAATTTATCGACCCGGTAAAAGCGTTTGAACAGATCGACGTCCTCACGCAAGAGACCGTGGCGTCATTTGCTCAATGGGTCATCACTCACGTTAAGTGGGACGCAATCGATGGCGAACGATATGGACAGCCAGAGATTCTCACCGGTCGGCGCCATTGGGATCTTCTAAATCTGTCCGAGGAAGCTCAATCGGTCCGTCGAATGAGCCGAGCGGCAAAACAAGTCCTCTGGAACATTGGTACTGAGGGTAGCCCCGGAGAGGCCGAGCATGTCAAGGAGTTTCGAGAGATCAATGGCAAAGTTGAAGGCAGGCGTGATGTCTTCGACCCGATGGACATCGCACTCGATATCTATGGAAACGGTCTTGTTAAGGCTGAGGTTCTCGAAGGTGACCGCAATGTTCACGAAGTAGACGACATTCGATATGCGCAAAACGTGTATGTCTCCGGCGATCTGCCGACTCCCGGTCCGATCTTCAACCTCGACTCTGAGTCCATCAATCGCGACGTCGTCAAGGACCTTCGCGAAGAGTGGCTCAAGGAAACTCAAGTCCTTACGGAGATCATCGAGGCCGTCGTAAAGGACATTTTCGAAACCGCACTTCTCCTCGCCGGCATTCTTCCAGAGTTCATAGATTTCACGGTTCGGATCCCGTCCGGATCGATCGAAAAGCCTCAAGAAGTGATCGATTGGGTCACGAAACTGCGATCCGCTAAGCCGACGCCTCTGATTTCATTCCAACGCGCCGTTCAAATCCTCGCCGAGTTCACGGATATCGATGATCCGGAGGAGGAAATGAAGCGCATTGAGCAAGAGATCTCCGACCAACGCGAATACGAAGAGAAGCAGCAAGCGGCTCAAATTGGTCGGCAACAAGACCTTCAACTTTCAAAACTCTCCAACGGCAAGGCGAAACCTTCGCCCGTGAACTAGCAGGTGAACACACATGAGCACTGAGACACCGGCCGCCGCGCCGAGCATTAACGAAATGACCTTGCCTGAACTCAAGCAGTTCGCAAAGGCAAACAACATCAAAGTCCCATCGATTGGCGCTAAAAAAGAGGATGTTCTCGCGACTATCCTGGCGGCTGTTGGTCAGTCGAATCCGACCGCTGACCCGCCATCTGAGACTCCTCAAACGAGTGCGGGATCGATGCCTCTTGAAATGTCGATGGACGACTTCGAAGAGTACATGACCCGGCCAGAAGCAGCCATGCCAGTCGCGTTGAGCGAAGACCAACACAAATGGCTCGACGACATGCAGGCAGACCTATCAGCGTTCGAGCATGGCGAGGACGGCGTCTGGCGTCGCCCCATCACCGATGAGGATAACGATGGAGAGGATGATGGTCCGAAGGCTGATGTCCCAGACACCAAGTCCGTGATCGTGCCTGACCCTGAGTCAACGACCAAAGAGTTACTGAATGCTCTTTTGAGTCAAGAATCGCCACTTGTCGAGGGCGAGATCGATCCATTCCTCCAGAAGGAAGGCTCCTTCCCGATGCATCCGATGACCCCGCTCGATTGCCCACTCGAGGCATTTATCGAAAGGATCACGCAGGGGCAGTTGCCGACTCCTCACGCGTTGAGTGACGAACAGCGGTTGTGGCTTCAAGGAAACACGGTTTTCGACATCACGGCTTGGAAACAAGACGAGGACGGCGTCTGGCGTCGACCTATCACCGATGAAGAGCCCGTCCCGGTTTTCGATGAGGACGACGTTGATTACGACCTAACGGAAGCCAAGGTCGCCACTGCCATGGCTGGGTGGTTTGTTACGACACCTGTAGATGGTGAGGTCTATCTCCAAAGCAAATGCGGATGGCGCGAGGGGATCGTCCGAGCAGACGGCTCCGCAACGGTCAAAATCCTCGCAAATGTCCCACTCCATGCCCGGCAATCGGGTTATAGGGACTCGCAAGACACGGAGTTCTCGGTCCCAAGTATCGATGACTTCATCTTGGAGCTAATCGGTCTTCGCCAAGTTGCCTCAAAGACCTTGGAGGACAGTGGTGGAACAGGATTATAAGCTCCTTGGTGACGCTGTTGAGGACGTCATCTTCGCCGATGAGATCGAAGCCGCCCCGGTTGGCAGCGGCGATTTCGAACTCTTGCCGGATAGCGCGAATGGGGGCATTTTGCGCGTCCGGCAAAAGTTCACGCGTGCCGACTCAATCAACCAGAACGCACGCCTTTACCCCCGTCAGTCGCTCCAAGCTTCTGTAGATGAAGGACGGCGAGTAGCTCGCGCAGGAGCGATGCTCAGCGAGCGGCGACACCCGGACGTCGTTCGTGTCCGTGGCCAAGAGAAATACGTCGCCAATCCCGAAAACACAACGGCCCGTGTCGACGACATCGAGGATGTTGGCGAAGACGGCTGGGTTTGGGGGACTCGAACGATCCTCGATACACCGAAGGGCCGCGAACTCGCCGACGCCTATCGACGTGGCAACCCACCTGGCGTTTCCGTCCGCTGGAAGATGAAAGGCCGGTTTCGATCGGCCCAGGGCAAACGCGTCTTTGTTGCCGATGAGCAGACTTTTCTAACCGTCGACGATGTCGACAATCCCGCTACCACCGGAGCAGGCGAATTCGTGCTGCTCAAAGACGAAGTGCTTCAAGAGCTTGAGGCTTGCGAAGACGAAATCGAGCGCCGTGACTCTGCGGCGGAGGACAAACCCAAAATGAACGAAACACTTAAGCGCCTTCGCGAAGCCGTGGCGCAATTGATCACCAAGAAGGCGCCACAGCAGGAAGTGCTGACGGCCAGAACGGCGTTCTACGACGCGCTCGTCTTGGCGCACGACTCGAAAGAAGACCTCTCCGCGGAAATTCCTTCCGCGTTGCGTCTTGAAGCGGACATGGCTGAAGGTGGTTACGTGCCCGATCGCACGCCTCCGACGTTCCTTTTCGCTTCGCAGGTTGGCAATGGCGGGCCCGGCTGGGGATCTGAAATCGAGCGGCATGGACGCGGTCCTGACCCGGCTACGAACACGGCCACGGTTCCGAACTCGCAGGGGAGCATGAAGGCTGATGCGGCTCCCGCTCCAGTGCTTACAAAGGAAGAGGCCGACAAGGTCAAGAAGCTCCTGAGCGACGCGGAAAAGGCCGAAGCCGACAAGAAGCGAGACGAGGAGATTCAGGCCGCGGTCGATTCCCTAAAGGACGATAAGCGACTTGAGAAGCTCACGACCGAGCAGCGAGATCACATTGTCGGTCGAGTTCGAAAGCTCGCTCAAAGTGCTGAGTCGGTCTCCGGTCTCGTCGACGACGAAATCGAGTCACTCTCGAAGATCCTCGCCCCCGAACGATTGGCGAAGCTTGGCTTCGTCAAGGGAGACACCGTGAACGATCCAGCAAGCGCTAACGCTCGCGTGAAATCGACGGCTAAGCCGTGGATGGAAGGCGTCGATAAGATCCTCGCAGCGGCGGACGATCACTGCCGCGCAACGTCTCACGACATCAATCCCGATGATCCTGATGTCAAGAAGCGACGTGAGCACAACCGAAAGTTCACCGATCGAATTGTCGAGGAACTTGCCGTTAGCCGCGCCGGGTGCGACTCGGTCGAGGCCTGGTTTAAGCGAATCGACGGCGAGGCGAACTTCTCCGACAAGGCGTTCTTCGACGGAATGCAAAAATTGGTGGGCGGTGACGCGACGACCACGAGCCAGCTGTTCAATCAGCCGACGATCGCAAACGCATTTATCATTCAAAGCTTCCAGGACATGCAGAGCCTGGACTTCGTTCAGGGCATCGGTCCCGGGATGCGGGCCTCGGGTAGCGTGGGTTGGGAACAATCGGTTGGAGGTATCGGCCAAGTTCTCCGCGTTCCGGTCGAGTATTACTCCAATCCAGCGGGCTACGGCGCCGCGAGTGGAACCTTCGACGCGGGCCTCTTCACACCTGAAGGATCAGGTATCGACGAAGGAACGGTCAAGACGGTGTGGCTGTCGTTTGCGCCTGCATGGAGACGCATCGCCGCATCGATGACTCGCGATGCGATCAAGGCGATGGGGAACGGTCCGGCGAACTACGGCGTCGTTGGGCGAACGCTCTTCCATCTTGGATACGACAAGAGCCGCCGTGTTGATAAGGGAATTCTTGATGAGATGCTGGCCATCTCCGACGAATATGGTGCGGTCACGGTGGCGGCTGAATCGCCGTCTCTCGCCAACCAGTCCAGCTACAACGCTGCCGGCGGCGTGACCGTGAACCTGAACCCGACCAAGGTTGCCAGCGGTGCGGTTGTCCTTGCCACGGACGCTTACGCGACCTACGGCGCGGGCGTGGTTGCTGGCATCCGCGTGAAGACTCGAGGTAACGGAACGTCGGCCCCGTACATGGGCACCGCGTATGGTTCTGATCCGATCGTTCGCCCCCGAGTGCAGACGGATCTCAATGCGACGGGTCAGGTCACGACCACGACCAAGAATCCGATCACCATCGGTGGTGCGGGCGCTCAGGTCATGGGATATCTTGACGTCAACAAGGCAATCCAGCAGATCCCTGGGTTGGCCTCACCGACCTACGCGGTGGACTGGGAGAATGGAGTTGTCGTCTTCAACGCGGCTGGCTATACGGCTGCAGGTTGGGGCAATGGCGCGGGCGTCCTGACGGGTGGCACGGCCACTATCAGTTACGCTTACGCGACGAACTTCGACAACTTCCAGATCAACAACGTCACGCTTGGGACGGGCATCACCTACGAGCAGTACTTGAATGGATTGCTTGGGCAGTTCGACAACACTGCGGCGGTTATGGGAAGTGCTCCTCGGTACAGCAAGCCTAACCTCGCGGTTATGAGCTTGGTGGCGTCCACCAACATCACGCGGGCAACGTTGTTCTATCAGCTCAACTCGCCCAAGGGATCGGAACTCTTCCCGACGCCCGAGTACTTCGGCGGGCGAACCGGAATCAACATGGCGCGCATCAACGCTCCGTGGAACGGCCTCGATCGACGAATCCTTCTCACTCGAAAGGGTTCGACGAAGTACGGCATCGACACTCCCTTCGAACTCAAGGGACCGTACCCAAGCTACGATGCGAACGGTCTGATCATCGCCAAAGAGGTCTACTACGGCGAAGAGAACTCGGTCCTCTGCACGCCGCAAGTGCAGGACCAGAGCGGGAACATCATCAACCCAGTCGCCAAGACGATCATCCTCCGGTAACGCCGGACACTCACCAAGGCCGTGGTCGGAAATCCGACTACGGCCTTTCCTATCCTCATGGATTACACCCGTCTCGATCAATTGCTGATGTCGTCGCTCGATGACCCCACCGGGTCGAAGTTTGGCGATGATGCGCGGGCGTCGGCCATTGCTCTTGCGATTCGGGAGTACTCGCGGTACGTCCCTGTGCAGCGGCGGATCGGAGCGGGCATCCTTCAAGATTCCTTGGCCCCAGGTGACACCTCGATTACTGTGACCGGCGGCCCGTGGTCCGTAGGTGACCTGGTCAAGGTCGGCCTTGGAGCAAGCCAAGAAACGCTAACACTAACAGCAGTCGAGCCAGACACTTCGTATCCGGTCCCGCTTGGCGCTCCAACTCGGATTACGTTTGGCGCAGCGACGAAAACCAATGCCCGTGGCGCCTATGTAACCAAGCCGACGGTTGGATTGCAGATTCTCGCGGGTGTCGACACCTATGAGCTACCGGCAGATTTCGTATCGCCAGATCAGGAATCGCTGGACATCGCCATCGGTGCTAAGGCATTGGTGAAGAAGACGTCCTCCTATTACGATTCGTCGTACACCAACGCGATGAGACTTGTTGGGCCGACGCCAAACGCTTCGCAGAACGTTCGCGGAGCCATTCCGTATCCCGGATACTGGCGAAATCCGAATGCGAATATTCTTCCATCTGGCGTGACCTTTCGATTCTCGCTGGCTGGTCAACCGATCCTACAGATCACGCCGGTTCCGGTTGCTGACCTTACACTCGATTTTTATTACAACGCGCAACAGACGGTCGAGACCATTCCTGACGCGGATCTCGATGCGATCATCGATCTTTGCGCAGCTAAAGCGCTCTCGCAGCGAGCCGTCACTCTTGGCCGACAAGGATCCTACAAAGAAGGCGATGAGTCGGTGGATCTTGCCAAGGCCGCGGATGCTCTTCAGGAGCAGGCGAAGATGCGGCAAGAGAAGTTCGATCGATACTTCAGATTTCGACCGTACGCGGTTGGAGGCTAACCATGACCGCTCCGCCCTACCAGTACGTCATCAATGAAGAAGAGGACGAAGACGGTTTGGAGAAGGAAGATCGCGATAAGGTCCTCATCCTGTTCCTCCCGATCTTAATCCAGCTGATCGGGAATCGCATGTTCGACACCACGAGCATGCTCCGCGATCGCGAAATCGACTTCCTTCAGTGGTCTGGACGTGTTCAGGCGATCATCAAGGACGCGCACGAAACTGCGTATGGAATGGGAATGGTCAAAGCTGGCCTGATCCCTTCGACTGAAGTGCAGACCAAAGCGGCCGAGGCCATCGTCCTCGAACAACAGGAGTTTTTTGAAAGCCTGCAACGTGACATCGTCGACGGTCGCTACACGAACCCAGACGGATCGATCCGGACGGATCCAATCAACACGAGGCTTTTCAACTATTCGAAGCGAATCAGAGGAACGGCAAATCGGGCATGGTTCGACAACATCCCATTCACCACGCTGGTGATGTGGCAACTCGGTCAAAAGGAACACTGCCAACCGACGCAGGGATTCGACTTCACATGTCCCGAACTGGCCGCGCGAGGGTTTATTTCGAAGTCCGCGATGCCGACCGTTCCTGGTGAGTGCAAGACTCCGTGCTACTTCAATTGTGGATGCGAGATCGTGACCCGAGACGGCCAAACGAGTTTTTAGCGCCATGCCAGTTGCCGACCGATTTACGGAGCAGGTGAAGCTCTACACGACGGAGTTGCAAATCGATGCGACTCTCAACGTGCTTCCCGAAGCAGCGGAGTTACTCAGAGGTGGAATCCCTTGCAACATCCACCGCGGTGGTCGCCAAGCCGAAGACTCCGCTCTGGCCATTGGAATGGACGCCACTCTAGCCGCCATCGCCTACTTTGAGGTTACGAACGCTAATCGCACGGACATCAAGAATGGCCGCGTCATCCAGGATCAGTCAGGCGAGTGCTGGGTTATTCGTGGCAAACCTGCTGTACGTGCCCGCTTCGAGGAAACCGCTCACATTCGCGTTCTACTGGAGTTCCTAAAGGTCCTTCCAGATGGCATCGCCTAACGATTTCGACGGGAACCCACCCGGCGAGCAATCCCAACTCTAAGGAGAACCTATCATGGGCAGTCAAATCATGCACACGGTCGGACGCCGGTGGGTCAACCAGATCCTCAATGGATCGACGGCCCGTCCTGCCAATCTGTACATGTTGCTTCGGCAGCTAGACGGAAACTCGGGACGGCCGAGTGACGCCGCCGCCGCCGACACTCTCACCTCAAACCTGAACGAAGTCTCGGGCGCGGGTTACGCGCGAAAGACGATCGCGTTCAACGCCACAAACTTCCCCGAGTCGCTCAGTGGTGCGGATTCTGTGCTCACGGTCGCGGCGCAGACATTCACCTTCACTGGAACTTTCTCCGGCATCACGCACGCCTCATTGGCGTCTACAAGCGATAACACGGGCGTTCTCATTGGATCGGCTCCCCTCTCGACGACGTACAACGTCACGAATGGGTCGCAGATCACCGTCAACATGAACTGGCTCGACACCCAGGGCTAGTAAGCCGGGAGAATCATTCTCCCGGCACCTCTTCTCAGTCGAGAAACCACTATGCCAGCAGGAGGGCCGACACAATTCGATCAGCGTCACGCGCGATTTGCGAACGACGACGGCACGGCGGACCCGGCAACATGGTCGGCGGCTGAAGATGTCGATATCTCGGCTTCGCTTGATACGAATATTCGGCTTCGATTTGTCATTTCGGACACCGCGGTCGGAGCTGGCATCAGCCCGCCGCCTGGCGTCGTTCAACTTCAGTATTCCAAGAACGGAGGTTCTTACAACAACGTAACGGGCGCATCGACGAACGTTCGCGCGAGCTTGTCGTCACACTTTGCGGATGGCGACACGATCACTCGCCAACTCACTCAATATGGATCAAACACCTTTGCGTCGGTAGGCGCGTGGGAAACAACGGGCGTTTCGAGTTCGGTGTTTATGGCGCCGGGCTCCGACAATGAGGTTGAGTTTTGTTTTCAACTACGGAGTGCGGACGTCTCGCCTGGCGACACATTCGACTTCAAACTCATCTATGGCGGCTTTGCTCTTACTGCCTATTCCAAGATTCCGCGTGTAACCGCATCCGGTGGATCAGCGGAAAACATATCGTTTAGCAACGCACAAGCCTTCACCGCGACCGACTCTCTTTCGACTCCAGGATTTTATGAAGAAACTGTGTCGTTTGGTAACGCACAGTTCTTCTCGATCGAAGGTCCACCGCCAGTAAGCGGAACTGAAACCGTATCCTTCAACAACGGAATCGGCTGGGCAAACAACTCAAGCATTGCAATCTCCGAGAGTCTGGCTTTTAAGAACGCTCAGCGGTTGGTAGCAATCAGCGCCTATACGCCTGGCGGGAGCATTGCTTACGAGTTTCTATCCTTCCTGCAGGGACATCGGTTTGCAAGTTCTTCGTCCATTGCGACCACGGAAACGCCTTCCTTTAAGAACGGACAAATATTCGGTGGATCGTCGTCGATCGAGATCACTGACACCGTTGAATTTCAAAACGCTCAGCGTGTTGAACAATCTGAGGCCGGGGCTTGGATCACATCAGCGTCGTTCAGCAATGCTCATAGGCTAGGCTCGGCAGATCTCATCCGAGCAGTTGAGACTCCGATCCTAAAGCACGGCGGGCGGTTTACGCTCACCGCGCCTATTTCGGTCGTTGATGCAGTCTCATTCAAGAATGGCGGACAATTCAGCCTAGACACCGGTTTCACGGTCACGGAGACGATTTCCGTCCGCCATGGCGGTCAATTCCTATCACCTGCCGACGTCATCATCACGCCGGCGAGTGGATCGGTGCGGAATGCCCATGGCGTGGGCGTCATTGACCTGGCAAAGCTCGTGTCCCAGGCGACATTTGCTCAAGCGCATTCTTTGACTGCCTCGGAGACGAGAAACAACATCGAGACCATTGGATTCTCGATGGGTCATCAACTTGGCGGAGTCGAAGCGGTCGCGCACGTGAACTCCGTAGAGTTCCGCAATGGTCAAGGACTTGCGGTAGTCAGCAGAAGCAACCACCGCGGCTTGATACCCGCGATTCGATACAACATCAAGTCGGTCTTTCCCGGACTGACTGGGATTCCAGAGGCCCTGCCTGACGGTACGGTCGGCGAAGAGCTAAAGCTCGACTACGCGGTGATCGTCGCGAAGTCGCCTTCGGAAATTGATCTCGCCGTTCAAGATGTGGCGCATGTCGTGCCGGTCGACATCGTCATCGTTCGGAAGACTCTGGCTGGCATCGATAACGCCCAAAGACAACGCGAGGAGCTCTTTGCGCTTCAGCAGCGGATCCTTGCCGACTATCAGATGTTTGGCGAGACGCCGGAGGCCAGTGCCTACGAGACACGAGTCGTCAGTACGCCATATGATCGCCGAAACGAGTATCAGCAGCGGTTTGCGTCCCAACACAAACAACGCGAGATAACCATCTCGGTCCTCTCGATCGAGTGTTACATCGAGGATTCCCTTGTCCTATGATTCTCACCCCTCAAATTGAACGCGCGAATGCTCGGGCGGCGATGTTTGCTACCCCGATTGTCTTGGTCAAGTCTCTCTCGGAAACCGACTATGACTTTCGAGTTACTACTCGTCTCAACGATGACTTGGCGAGATCGCATCTTGCGGCGTTCTCGTTTGACCAAGCGGGAAGTTGCTGTATGCATTGGGATGGGCCAAAGGTTCTTGACCCAAGGCTAAAAGAGCTTCTCGATTGGATGTTTGATCGAGCCCGCCAGGTTGCGAACGACTACCTAAAGGGCCTACACGTGAACGGTGCGGAAGTGTTTCTTCTGGGCGCCGAGATGAGGACATGAGGACGAACGCAGCCGCTTTGGCGAAGATCAATCGCGAACGGGCGATCGCACTCAAAAAAGAGCTTCAGCGGGCCACTCTTGCCTCAAGAGGCAGCGTGGAGTTTGCGGCTCACTCATTCAGTCACGGTACCACCAGCACAGCAGAGTTATCGAAACCGCCACCTGGTCTCAATCACCCGTACGGGTATGGAAGGTCGAACTGGCGAGGTCCTCGCGGGCCAGTGCCAAACGGCGGAAACCTCGCCATCATCAACAAGCAAGAAGGTCTATTCGATAGCTCTTGGCGAAGCTCGGGAGCCTTCACACCTCACCGCATGATCGTCGTGCTTTGGAACGATGCGCCTTACTCCAAGGCCATGGAAGGGACGGACAAGATGCGGCATCGACCCATTATCGAGGCCATTCACCGAGTCGAAGATCAGAAGTTCTTCAACCGATTCCGCGAGGCACAACGCCGCGCTTACAGCAAATAGGAGATCCTAATCATGAGCAAAGTTCTTGTTGGCCGTGATGCCTACGTGTACCTCGTCCAATCCGGCGGTGACGACTTGGCAAACGGCTCGTTTGTCTTTGGAAATCAAATCAGTTTTTATGGTGTATGGAAGGACATCAAAGTCACCATCTCCAACGATTGGGTGGATGTCACTCCATCGTCTGGTCAGATCAAAGAGAAACGGCGGACCACATATGACTGGAAAGCCAATCTCTCAAATGTCGTTCGGACGGGTGGTTCGACTGCTTTGGCTCTCGGCATCAATGATGACTATATTTACATCCAGTTCACGGAAGTCCAAGGTGGTGGGACGATATATCTCATTGGAGGTATCTCGGAGGCTTCCTACGAACGCAATAAAGAAGCTGCTTCGGAGTCTCTTGACATCGAGAATGTTGGCCCCTACGTTGGCGGGGTCTTCAACGGCGACAGCATCGTGTACGCATAATTATGGAAGAGAATCAAACAACTCCGAACCCTTGGGGATTGGGAGATATCCTCGCCGCCACCGAGCTTCCACAACGTCCCGTTGTCTCGAAGGTCTTCGTTGCTAACGGACGTGAATGGCCGATCACGTTGGACCCGAACGTGATGGATGAGGCTGACCACTTCTACGAGTATTCCAGCCAGTCCAGCGAATTCATTTTGAAGAAAGAACCCCTCAAGGTTCAGCCACCGGTTGGCGAAGCTTTCACCGTCAGAAATCCTATCTACTTGGCCTCCCTTGCGCTTCTTGCTAAAGTTGCGGTGCCCAAATTGTCGATCGACGAATGGGCGATGTTCGGGCGTAAGGTTGGCGTTGCCAAGATGGAGGAAATCTTCAAGTGGCTAGCGCAAGAAACCTCGATGGATGCTGCGACCATTCAAGGGGAAATGGCCTCCGAAAAAAAAGGATCGAAGCGGACGACATCTCGGTCGCGATCGAAGAAGCCTGCTTAGATCTACTTGGCAACATCCCCCGTCGTGCCCTCAAGGGCTTAACTCGCCGAGAGGCGTTCCGTCTCGTTCTTCATCACCAACGCATTAAAGCGTCGAGGCTACCCTTCGCATGACACACGCAGATCGACTTGTCACCGTCTTCCTGGCCACTGGCGCAGACCAGGTCCTTGGAGCGTTCAACAAGCTGTCCACAGCGCAAGAACGCTATGCGGCGGCGATGAACAGGTTTCACACGACCTCTGGCGCCAAGGAGATGAAGCAAGCTTACGAAGAGGCACGTGTCGCCGCACGAGACGTAATCAACGAGAACCTGAAGGGGGCGGCGAAGCTCGCTGGCGCGTTCACGATCGTCGCCTTCGCCATCACAAAGATGACCGACTCGTATGTCGACTTTGCGACGAAGGTGATGAATCTATCGCAGTTGACGGGGTCATCGCTTAAGGACTCAGCGAGAGCTGTCGTCCTTGGGCGAGTCACCGGACTTGATGCTTCGGTCGTTAAGGATCTTGCCAGACCCTCGAGGTCGGTCTTCACCGCACAGGGGCAAGCCGGACTTTCACGGTTGGGGATCATGCCAAATCCCAACGCATCGGGCCTGGACATCTTTAATCAGGTCGCGGAACGGCTTGGCACGATGAAAGACGGCCTCCGAAAGACACAGATCATGGCGGAGATCTTCGGTGAAAAAGGCGCCGAGTCGTTGCTTCCGCTTCTTCGCCTCACGAGCGACCAACGCCGAGCAGTAACGGAACTGGCGGATAGTTACGATACGGGGGCAAGCCAGGCTATCCAAAGGTTCTCGTTTGCCAGTGACATGGCGGGCGAGACTCTTCTTCAACGAGTGATCTATCCGATTGCTGAGCAACTACTTCCAGTCCTTACTATGGGTGTCGAGTTGCTGACGCTGTTCGCGAATTGGTGGGGCAATCTGAACGACATTCTCGGAGGCGTCCCGAATTGGATCGTGGCGATGACCGCTTTTGGCGGCGCGGTCGCTCTTGTTGTTGGAGTTGTCGGAAAACTTCAAGCAGCTTTTCGAATGGCAGCCGCTGCGGCATTAGACCTTGGAGTGAAGACAGCCATAGCCGAATTCATGGCCGGAGACTTATCTGCTCTTGGCAGAATCTTCATGGGTGGAGCGATAGTTGGTGGCGCGATGTATGGATTATCTAAGCTAATGGACTCTGGTGATCAGAAGTCTGAACCAATGAAATCAGCGGCGGAAAAGATCGACAACGCTGCCGACAAATTCACTTCCGCAGTCAATCGAATGGGCGATAGATTCGATGATCTAAAAGGGCACGGAATGCCAAGTCACCTAAGCCAACTAGGGATCGGTCGCTTGGCGCGAGAGATGAACCTAGGCGCTATCGGTTAGATCTTTGAATAATCTCTTGCTGCAATCTTTGAGTCTGCACAATGCCAATGATGCCTGTAATCGTCATGACGGCCAGCATGATTCCTGTGGCGATGATTACAAAACGCCATGACCACCAGTCGGGCCTTTCTTGCGGCTGCTTCCAAGAATATGGGGGAGCTTTGGACCACTCATAGCTCTGGCGAGGAACCGGAGTGGCCACAGGTTCAGGATTCTCTTTCTGAACGAAAATTCTAGGTGAGTTGGCAAACTCTTCGGGCGTCAATCCGTCGTCGAACGCACTTCGTAATTCGGTCTTTGAAAGCTGAGAAATCGAGATTGGAGACCGTTCGCTGGTTAGCAGCGAGTTCAATTTCAAAAGCCAGTCGGGCCATTCTTCCGTTTGAGAAGATATTTGTAAAGACCTCCCGCAATGCACACACGATTGTGAGTGCTCAGGAAGGTTGCCACCACAAAACGGGCATGGTTTAAGGGCCATGACTTTTGCCATTGGAATTCAGTGTAACACGACATAGCTCCTGGTTCTCGGCATCATTGCGCTTCTGGGCCTAGTTCAGAATGAACCTACATTGTTTACGAATCGTCATTTGAGTATATAATCCATCAAGTTTTTGATGAGAGAAGTTCGTGTGCGCACGTAAAGAACGGAGGAATGATGAGCACTTGCACGTTGGAGGAAAAGAGGGTCGCAATTGACCTGATGAAGAAGCGCTCCGAAACCGAAGCTTTAAGCAACGGTTTTCAGGAGTCCATTCTTATGACCCCCTCTGAAGATACTCTTGCCCTTCTCCGAGAGCGCCCCGAGTTTCAGGCAGCGGCCAAGGATTTGATCACGCTGCTAATGAACGAGGATTGGGTCAAAAAGGTCTCGTTTGAGGCATTTTCCGACCCGGATTCTGAAGATGAACCAGAATTGTCTGTCGATATTGAGGCTAAGATCAGCGGATCAGAAGCCAGAAAGAAGTTGGACGATATCGTGAAGTTCAGAATGCCAGAATCCGCTCGCCACATCGAAGACGAATTAATCTTCTGTGTGGTTGAGCCCAATGCCGCTTAAGTTTCCAGATATTCTCGGATGGGCAGAAGCCCTTGCGATCCATGCGACTCCGGGCGAAGACAGCTATGAGCTCTTCGCCCGGGATGCTATCAGGCACTCCTATTACTCGTGTTATCACGCCGCTCTTGCGTGGGCGAAAAAGAGGGGTTACAAAAAGCCTCCCAAAGTTTCGTCTCACAAAGCTTTATGGAATTGGTATTCTGCCGACCTCAATACCAAGGATATTGGCTCAAGAGGCAGGGGTCTCCATAAAAAGCGGATCAGAGCCGACTATGAACTCGGCAAGCCAATCCAAGATGATCCTCAAAAGGCTGTTAAGGAAGCAAAGGAATTGATTGATTTGCTGACTAAAGATGGCGAACGCGTCGCAAACGATCCCAATGAACCTATGCTTCGGGGAACCGTCCCGCCTCAACCCGCAATTGCAGTCGTAGGCGCTGCAACAACCTGAAAGTAGGCAAAAGATTCCCGGTCTGTTCTAAGAGGTTCTCGCCCGCACGAATTGAAAGCCTCAGAGATTAGCTCTGGGGCTTTTCTGTTTCAACCCGGTCGAGATACTCGGTAACCGCCGTTTCGACGATCTGAGACTTCTTCCGACCCAACGTCTTGGATGCATCATCCAGACGCTTGACCGTATTTGGGTCAAGGGAGAAATAAACTGGGGACCGCAATGGGCCCTGCTTCTTGGGTCTGCCACCTGGCATGTAGTTATTTTACAGGATTTTCTCAAAGGCTCTTGTATTCCTGAGTTTTTCCTGTAAAATAACTATAAAGCAAATGGCCCCGCGCTGCGTCAACAGCCGGGACCGTGGCCGAAGGGCGTTGGAGGCCCACCGACGATGATAAGTGTACTATCCCGATCTTTCGCAGTTATCTATGCTGAACTGATTCAGAGTCCAGATCCGAAGGCGGTTGGACTACTTGCCAAGTCCCGCGAGGCGGGGCAAATCACCTATCCCGAGTATTGCTACCTGGTTTACCGAGTAGTGCTCAACTTGCTCAATGAAGAGCTCGACACCGATCCCGTAATCAAGGACATTGAGACGCGATGGGATGCGAGGTCGAATGAACTTGGTGATCTAGAGTTCGAGGAAGCAAACGACCCTCTGTGGAACTCCATCGACGAAGAGCAGCAAGTCTGGTACCGGCAAACCAAATGCCGTCTCTTCCGTGCTTGCGGTGATGCGCAACTCGCCGACCTGTTCGAGCACAACTACCTAGCCTTCACGGCCCTTGAGGATGAGGGCGAGCGAACGATCAAGAAGGACCAAAGAGTTCTTCAGGCCGATGCTCTCCATCCGATCCTCGACAAGTCCTCCAAGCGAATCGCTTAGGAAACCTTACAAAACAGTTTGCCCGCCTGGGTCCCTGCAAGTTCTCCAGGCCGGGCATAAGGGGTTGTGGATTTGAGCAACCCAACCCCTATTTCCCGCTCAAGGAAATACCAAATGGAGACATCCATTCTTACATTCGAGTCGCGGGAAGTGCGACTCATTCTATCCAATGGCGAACCACAGTGGATTGCCAAAGACGTGTGCGAAGCGCTTGGGATCGCTCAGCCGCACAGGTCTCTGGCATCACTGGATGATGATGAAAAGGGGCGTCATATTGTGACGACCCTTGGGGGGCCGCAGGAACTCCAAACTGTCAACGAAGCTGGACTCTATTCCCTAATCCTTCGATCGAGGAAGCCAGAAGCGAAACGCTTCAAGCGGTGGATAACTCACGAGGTCCTACCCAGTATTCGCAAGACAGGTGCGTACTCTCTCTCGATCACCAGCAACACTGAACTTGGAATTCTTGATCGGTTCGAGATCTATGACGCTCGGCTTGACAGACTTGAGAAAAATGCTGAACTCGCCCGATCAGAGTTGCGTGATCTCCCCGAACCGCTAGGCGTCCTTCCGGGGTTCACGAACTCATCCGCCATCAATCGCGTAGCGAGAGCCTATTGTCAACTCACGGGATGTAGTCCCGGCGCGCTCTTCGCAAGCATCTACAACGAACTGGAGTTTCGGTTTGGGGTGCGGATTACGGTGAGAAAGAAGAACTCTGGATGGTTAGGATCGACCGTTGCCTTCGCAATCCATGAAGGTTACGGCGACAAGATCTACCAGATGATCCATGTTCGCCTGTCCCGCGCGGTCGGGGAGATGGCTGCGTAAAACAGTTTGCCCCCGTTAATCCTGGTTGCAACAGGAGGGGGCAATATCCGGGGCTCGCGGTATCAGCGGCCCGAGCCCCTAAATCTCCACGCTGAGGAGAAACATGAAAGAGAACACCCTTCTTCAAGCGTTCACGTACGGTGAAAAGCCCGTACGCACCAACATTGTAGACGACGAGCCATGGTTCTGCCTGGCGGATGTCGGCGCCATCCTGGAGATGGAGCGTCCAACAAACTTCACAAGGTCCGAATGGTGTGACCCAAGGGGGGTGATGAAATTTATCACCCCCACTTCCAGCGGTGAGCAGGAAATACTGTTTATCAACGAACGAAACCTATACGCGATGGTCGCAAGATCCTCAAAGCCCGAGGCCAAGAGGTTTATGGATTGGGTCTATAGTGAAGTGCTCCCCCAGATCCGCAAAACCGGGAGCTACAGTATCTCGCCACAACCAGCGGCACCGTCCAACGAACTGCTCGTAGAGATGATGAAATCGATGATCTCTCTGACCGGGTCCGTCACGTCACTGATTGACAAACTGGACGTTCAGCGTGGAACCGGTGACCACGCAATCGCTGGGATTGGCAATCCTGCCGTTTATCGCCTAAAGGTTGTAGAGCCTGTTGCAGGAGATGAAATTGAATCACCGACTGCTTTTGGCATGCGAAAGAAGGTCATGGACCTCATTGGTCGCTATGCGCGAATCACGGGGATTGACTACCAGGACGCCTACCACCGGCTCTATGACGAATACTCACGCCTTCGAGGCATCAATCTCGAACTTGAAACCGTGCGGGCGAGGATGGGCTCAAAGATCGCCTACATCGATTCGATCAACGATCTCCCGATTCTCCGAAACCTCGCCGAACGGATGATTCGGCAAGTCGCTTGAAAAGCGCTCTCACTTTTGATCACTTTGCCAGCGCCGGCAAAGTGATCACGGGTGGGAAAGGCGCAGAGCCAAAGGGCGTCTGTGTAGGTAACGGGCGCAAAATTGCGCTGGTTAAATTCATCAGAGCATTCAAGGTTTTCAATGGCCCCATTTTCGAGGCTCCTCGAAAATGCTCTTTGGAAGCGATGAAGGCGATCTCTTGTGTTCCGCTCGTGGTGGGGGTGTAAACGTTTTTTACACCCCTTGGGGGCCACCAAGGGTGTTACAAATAGTTACACCCTTTTCGTCATCGTCTAGGAGCATCAGTGAGCGGGCAGAAATATCGTGTGCGAACCTTGGATTTAGCACATCGGAGCATTTTGCCAGCGCCGGCAAAACCCAGATTAGTAGGAACCAGTACGGTCCGATTACCCTGGAGGTTGACGACTTCCACCTCTCGCGATACGCCTGCTATTTGGTCGCGATGAACGGTGATCCGAGAAAGTCTCAAGTAGCTCTGGCCCAGTCCTACTTTGCGATTCAAACTCATAGGGCAGAAACGTCGCTTCCGCCGGTGCCCCAAGACTATGAGTCGGCCATTCGGACGCTTTTGGCACAGATTGTGGAAAAGCGGGAGCTTGAGTCCAAGAATGCCGCGCTTTCCAAGAGGAATCGTGAACTTATCCCCAAAGCACAGTTCGCCGAGCGTGTTCACGAGGCGGTAAACGCTCAAACGGTCGCAGAAGTGGCGAAGGAATTCCAGTGGGGAGAGATTCGTTTCTATAAGTGGCTCCGCTCCCGAAAGTTGATTATTGGTGGTGGAAAAGACCACAACGCGCCTTATCAGAAGTATTTGGATCAAGGATGGTTCCGCAGGATTGCGACAACTTATTCGCATCCTAAATCTGGCGAGTCGATGTCTAGCGGCCTTACTCTCATCACTGGCAAAGGCAAACTCAAAATCTTCGAACTCCTTGCAAAAGAAGGAGTTATAGTGCCGACATTACCGATGGATATTGGAGAGTAAGCAACGTAGGCGACAGCCTTAAAAGCATTTCAATCAGAATCATCTAATCTTGGGCCGCATCAACGCGGCCTTTTTTAATGCCTCATGGGAACTAAACTTGAACTTGATACTCCGCAACTCTACTTAAAGGAGCGCGGAATCACCTATCAGCGAACGGCAGCAAGCTTGTCTCGCCACAATGACAAGTATAGGGTCAAATATTGGCCAAGCTCAGAATCCATAACGCTCTACCCCATCAATCTTACACCTGATTTCTCGGGAGAAAAGACATACGACTATTTGAAGTTTCGACTTTCAGACTGTCTTTACGATGCGGATTGGTGGACTGAGGTCCCGGAGGGAAGAGATAATCAAAGCGACTACTTCTTTCATTCAATCATCAAGAAGAAAAATTATGCCGGACCTGGAAAAGACGCTCTAGCAAATCAGCAAGACCACCCTGGAGGAGTGAAAGTACCGACGCTTTCAAAGCTGGAGAACGCAAAGGCCTCCTTAGGAGTAAACGCACTACAAAGCGTGCAGTCATTCCCGGAGAACACTGGATATCAACTTAGATTTCGGTTTGAGGGGCGTTCAACAAGTGCGCGTCCTGAGATGTTCACGTTTTACTTTGGCGATTGCGCTCTAGTAGTCGACTCAACTGGTGATGCTCATCTCTGGAGAACTGAGAACTTTCAAACCTATGCTTACTTGTATAGTTTTAAGTGGCATCCAGCTTGGCACAGTCAAGGGTTTGGATCTGTCTATCGCATCCTCATTTTTCCACACGCTGGCCGAGTAATCGACTTCCATGTGGATTACATAGATCGAGATATTCGAGATTGGGCAAAAGAACTGTATTTATGGAAGGCGAAGAAAGGTGCTGGAATTGGTGGTTCATATAGGTTCAGTGGTAGTTTACATAAGCTACCGAACGGTGAGCCGGTCATCACGAAAGCTGGACCGTGGACACTTCGAATCAGTCGGGAGTATAAGGCTTTCATTCAAGTATCTCGATTAGCTTTCTTCTCGGGAGTCACGGCCCCTGCTATTTTCTGGGACAAGGGTCAAGACCTAGGTTTCGTTCCGACTAATCAGATTTACTACCACACCCTGCATGACCTAAATGGAGGGAACATCTCCTACGGCTTCTTCGATGGAGCTTTGTTTAGTCAGGCAACGCTAGCGCCATTCGAAAGCAACAATGGTCAGCAATGCCCTGCGTTACGATGCGCGATGGTAGGTGCTAATGACCTTGTTGGAGGATCAGGCACCCTAAAAACATCTAGTAAGTCGCCTGAGTTCTATGGATATGGAATTGACAAGGCACCAATCTTTGAATCATCGAGCACAATTCCACACTCATTTAAAACGCTTGGCCAGAGAATCTACCAAGGTGATAGCCCCGAGCGGTCCCGACTAACAGTCTCAGTAGACAATTCGCGTGGCCAAGCATCTGATTACATAGAGCGAAGCTATGCCGCATGCAGACTGTTCGACGATGAATCGGGGATCACTTATTTTGAGGGATTTGCTTTGCAAAACGAAGTCGGAGAAGCGCCGACTTCAGGACCTGAGAAACTTGTATTCGATTGTGTTGGTCAGGCCGATAGGTTTCTCCGTGGTCATGTTTTAGGGCTGAACTTCACACAAGACCCTTTCGATTCAGCAAAGGTAAAGAGACCATGGAAGTGGCAAGATGCCGTCCGGCGTTGTGGCGAAGCTGTAGGTTACGATCCATCATCACAGATCGTATTTGACCCTGTTTACTACCAAGGTGAGTGGACCGATGCCAGCCGGTGGAATTTCAGGCTCTGGGCCGAGGGCGATGGCGGAGGACCAAAAGGCGGCCAAAAGGAAGGCGCCAATAAGAAAGACGACATTTGGTACGTTGATCCGGTCACGCCTCTTTATCAGTTCGTGAATGATTTGATCAAAAACATCCTCGGTTGGCACTGGGTATGGGATTTAGGAGACCATGCATGGCATGTTTACAAGAGGCCAACTCCAGAGCAAACGCTTGCGACTCGTCCCAAAGCCGCATTCTTTAAAGATGATGCTTCCTATCGCGCAGCGGGTGAAGATCCCAAGTATGAGGGAGTTCCTCGATATAAGCACTCGAATTTGAAACGGAGACCGCGCCCGCCAAGTTTTACGACCCTTGTCCTTACCACGAACGCAGATCTTTTCGCGGATATTCCTCAAAAGCTCTTGTCCGATATCGTTTACAAAGGCGAAGTGAATCAGTCTGACATCAATTACGCCGAGTCCTTCAGCTTGATTGGGAAGGACACTGTTTCGAGAGTCTGGAGCAATCCTCGTGGGTTCAGAAACCCGGAGAACCTGAATCCCGACGTGAAACATCCGGACTACATGGGCCAACAACACATAAAAGTTATTCCGCTCCCCAATTGTCCAAGTCGAGACGCGTTCGAGTGGATTGGAAGGCGTGCATACGAAGATCTTTGCTTCGGATATCAGTGGCGACACTTTGATGCTGATTGGGGTGATCAATTCACATATCGACTTCGAAAGTGGGATCCCATTTACATCGATGGTGAGTTGTGGCTGATAGACGAGGTCGAACCAAGTTGGACAAATGATCGAAACAAGCGGGCGAACTACAGCGCCACAAAGTTTCGCCCTGATGCACATCCCCCGAGGTAGCCATGATTGGAAGGGATCTTAGAGATATTCAAGAAGGTCTGCGGATGTATTCGAACCGACAAAATGGATTTGGTGAGAAGTTCTCCGCCATTTTCTCTGCGTCAGAAAACGGGCTACAGGGAGCCAAGGGGATTCTCTATAACGCTGATGGGACCATATGGAATCCGCAAAGCCCGAATGGTTCCTTGCCGCAATTGCGGGGGTACGACTTTCCTGCTGACATCGAGGACTGATGGAAGTAACGGTCTTCGAATATCGTCATCGGCAGGACTTCACTGCAGCCTATCTCGACACGGTGACTGGCCTCGAAAATCTCCGAGCGCCTGCTCAAACGCTCAATCCGTTCTACCTGCCCCCGGGTGGTCTGCCTTGGTTTTCGGATCAACCAACACTTGAGTTTCGTGGGGCGGGTTTCATCGAATATCGAGAGACTTGGGTAGCAACTGTCGACCCGGCCGAGGGTGGCGCGGGATCTGCGGGGCAGGTCTTTGGCGGCCTGTGGCAGTCGGTAGGCGGTCCGGGTTGCGCGCTTTCGACTGACTACACCACAGCGTCCGCGGGTCAGCCGTATCTTCCGGCGCCAAGGCGGTGGAAAGTGACCTATACGCTTTCTTCTCCCGCCGGGTCTTGGACGAAGGTCGGTGATTGGGGATATGGCGACAACGTCATACGGACCGTTCCGGGGCTGATCCAGATCATTGGCGGCGGGAGCACCATTGGGGTCAATCCGTCTCCAAATATTGTTTATTACAGCTATTCGGAAACAGATGTCGTCGAGTACTCCTATTGGGGGCAGGCTAACGACGCGTTTGTGATCGAGGACGAGCAAGAATCGCCTCTCACTCCCGGCCGAAAGGCATCCTATAGGAGCGAGCCTGGCAAGATCATGACGGTTCTTGAACAAGGTCCGCCAACAGATAACCCCGGCGATGGAGTGTCTGCGTTCATCTCCAAACAGTGGTGGTCTCCTTGGCAGTACTCGGTAAAGTTTCACCTCAAGGATCTGGATGGCAACGAAGTAAGCAAGCCAGTTCTCTTCCTGCAAAGCATATTCGGAGGGGGTAACCCCGCTGTCGTTGAGGAAAAAACAGGCAGTTTTGAAGCCACGGTCAGTGAGTCGTTTCAGTGGATTGAATACTACGGACGACTCACCGCCGCAGGCATCAATCGAACGAAATACGGCAATCCGCCGGTGTCAAACTTGAAGTATCCACTCGGTGGCGTCATGATCGACGCTCGTGGATTGAACGGAGCTTCCGCCACAGGTGGAACCCCCATCCAGAGGTGGAAAGGCGCGGGTAACGCGTGGCTGAGCGTCTACGCGGCCAATGGAGGGGAAACTCCAACAAAGGTGCCTTTGCTTCCATTGGTGCGGCCAGACTCTCGCGCTAAGAATGTGCCTGTTCCGCTCTCTCCACCGAGAAACGCGAATGCAGAATTTACGCTCCGCAACATCAAGCTGAAGCAACGCTTGCCTTGGCCAAGGCAGCCAGGTGCGCCCGGCCGAGTTTGGCAGATCAACTACGCGGCGCCCGGATACTCAATCAGTGGAAACACTCTGGTCAATGGCCCACAGTCGGCGGTGTTTTTCTCACGCCTCTCTGGCTCTACCTTCGGGACAGTCCATCCTTATCGATATCTCTCGGTGACGTGTACAGCAGAAAAAGCGGGAGTCATTGAAATATGGCTTGACCAACCGGTTGGGATTCTCGTTTTCAGGAAAGGATACAAAGTCTCGGTAAAAGAGGGCACGAACAAGGTTTGGATTGATACGGCGAATCCCGAAAGGATTTTCTACGGTGCGCCGACTCCTTATCCAACCTGGACACCAGCGAAGGAATTCGCCCGCCTGGATAGACAGAATGTCGAGGCGGCGCATCCTAGTTTCTATTCCAGTGGTCGCTTCGGCGGCATCTGGTCTGTATCCGGCGTTTACGTTGTTTTCGCGGACAACACGATCACGCTGAGCGAATGGGGCGGCGAAGTCCGATATCAGGCGAAGGCGCGGCAATCGAGCCCGCGATATGCGTACGATCCGTTTGCGCTGACGGGTGATACCTACAATCCCTACTTCCTTGGAACTGGCAACGCTCAGTATCAAATCTATGGCGAAGTGGACGGATTGGACGCTTTCCGGTCGACCTTTCCAATAGGTCTCACGCCTTGGCCAGATACGGCGTCGCCGTTCGTCACGACGGGGGTCGACAATCTCACCCCCGTGCTCATCAATCAGCCGGCGATTCGTCGCGATGGGACGCTCTATCCCGAAGTCGACATCGTGGCTGATGGCCTCGATCTTGAATACAGCTATTTCATCGGCCAAGGCCTCTTCGCCGGCTTCTTTGGATGCGATCGCGCCGGCGTGTGGGGGGATGGGCCAATGTTTCATGCGTCGATGGTTTGGGGGAACGGCCTGGCTGTTTCCACACCGAAACCGGCGACGGCAAAGATCAAGCGCGAGACCTTCGACGGATCGTTCGCTCAGGATCTGACGATCGACTGCAAGAACAACAACGGCTACGGTTTCCAGGTCATCGATTGGCACTTTCCGCCAGCGTATTCGCCGCTGGAATGGGGGAACAAATCTCCGTCCGAAGGAGCGGCTCTCAATCGTGACGCTCTGCACTTTCGATACTCTGATCCTTCTCAAGCGGGATCGATCCAATACGCGAAACTCAATGAATCGCTGTCATTTGGTGCGGTCTATTGGCTTGGCTCGGTGCCGCTCATCGAGCCTGGAAAGGGTGGGATTGCCCTACGCAGTTCCCATCCCGGATACATGGTCTCGTGGGCCGACGTCGACGGGAACTGGCTCATCGAAACGAGATGGAGGGCGGACTCGTCCGCGCTTCGCGAACGGGTGATTGAGGAAGGACCAGGCTGGCGTGGTCAGCGGCTTGAGTTCAACTCTGACGAAGGATACTTCTCTGCCATCGCGATCAAAGATGGCGAGCTCTATCGCCGGATATCTCACGACTTCGGGGACGAATGGATCTCCCTTCCTTCCAGCGGTGATCCGCTTTACACCAACGTGCTTCACGCCAGAGAACGACATAACGGACGAACTCATGAGGACCTCTTCTTCGTGATGTCCGAAGACCAGAAGGTTCGCGTCGAGATCTTCAGCGGGAAACAAGTGTCTCAAGGCACTTTTCCAGTTGATGAAGACGGGATTGGGGGCATCGAATTTGACGACGCCTCATTCGACGTCGAGATCGTCGAAGACGCGACTCATTTTATAGACATGATTGGGATGGTCGACGGTGAACGCCGGCGGTTCCGTTCCACTGACGACGGACGGGAATGGTTCGAGGAACCACTTTAAGGAGATTTCAATGGCAGTTCAAAAATCGCGCGTGCAAGTTGCCGCTGCAAAAGCAAAGGCATTTTCTCAACAGCTTCGGCAAACCATCATTCTTGCGCGAGAGCTCAAGGCGTATCACGTGGCTAACAACGGAGGCGACTATGGCGCTGGAATGGCGCTTAACTCGAATGACCCTTCCTTGCAAGCCCTTGACGACAGCGAAGGCTTCATACAAGAAAGCGGCGGGGTGAGTCGAAACGACTTTCTGATCGACATTGGCGTAGCCTTCGATTTGGTCGCGTTTGCCGATGGTGGCGCCGTTGCGACCCAAGAGCGCGAGTCTGTTATCCAGCGCGTCGCGGGTTAGAATGCTCACGCCTCTCTTTGGACAGCTCGGGCCTTTGGCGGTCGCTTCAGGAAGATTCGACCCATCAAAGGACCCCGATTACCTTCTTGATGTTGACTTCTCCGGCGCTACGTCAGGGCTCATTTGGCAAGAGCCTGGACAGGTCAACGCCACTGGCGCAAATCAAGTCATCGGACGAATTCGCGATCAGGGGCCATTTGGCTACCACCACGATCAGAGCTCTGCGTCCCTTAAACCGCTTTGGCGAGCGAACGTCCAAAACGGTCTCGGGATGGCGGAGGGAGATGGCTCTAACGACTATCTCGATTACGCCTCCACGATCTGCAACTCTTCAAAACTGACGATGTTTGCCGTGGTTCGTGTAATTAGGACATCGTTTCCGGGACCTTCGAACACGCTCGATACAGTATGGACATCTGGAGATTCCGGCAACATAGCGTATGGTTTTGCCACTTACAACTCCTATGCGACTCAGTCTAATAATCGCTTTGGAACTGATCCGCCTCTAGCCGCAAACGGAAGTATCAACGGATCATCGGTCACGATTCCGCAGAACATTTCGAACTCGGCGTCGACTTACATCCTCTCGGCGAGCTATGCGACAACTCCGACAAGCAACACCGGATCTAGGCTATTTGGCTACCGTAACGGAATTCTCCCGGGCAAAGTCCAACTAGGACGATTGATCTTGGTTAATCGCACGATGACGTTCGCTGAGCAAGCTCCATGGCTTGCCTACCTCAATCGCATTTGGCAGGTGTTTTAATTGCTAACTCAAAAGAATCAATCTGCTCGAGTCACTGCTCACTACACATCGGGAGGCATCGCCAAGCCTGGTCTTTCTCCGACGGTAGATGTTTATGATTCAAGTGGTCTAATTCTCTCTGGTCAGGCTTCCACCGAAGTAGGAGGAGGCTTTTACGACTACGTCTTGCCTTCTGGCTCAACACCCAATGCTGGGAACTATAAGTTTCTATTCAAGACGACAGACACCTCAGTTGATCAGAGGCACGTACCGGGGCTTTGGATCATAGGCGAACAGTGGGTTGAGAATGTGAATGCAACTGTTTCTTCACGGTCTTCCCACTCAGCGGCGGACATTTGGGCGGTCGGCACGCGAACTCTGACCGGCTTCGGGACGCTAGTCGCAGATATCGCGACGGCGGTCTGGGGAGCAGCGACGCGCACTTTGTCTGCCTTTGGTTTTAACGTCACTGTAGCCACCAACAACGACAAGACCGGCTATGCCCTGACTCCTGCGTACGATCCTGCGAAGACTGCCGCGCAAGGTGTCGATATGGTTGAAGTGCTCGCCACGGTAGAAGCCATAGACGGCACCACTTCATTGATCGATGGGAAGGTGGACACGCTTCAAACTTCAGTGAATGGACTGAACGACATCTCGCAGGCCGAGGTGTACTCGCAAGTCTCGACGGCCATCGCGGCGGCCACTCTCGCAACTGGTGCCGATGTGGATGCACTTCAAAACGACATCATGGCGATCCTCGACGGCGCCAATGGAGTGGATCCGGGAATTACCGTACGCCAAGCGCTTCGGGCATGCCTATCAGCTCTTGCAGGTACCAACACGGGTGCTGGGACGACGAACATTGAATATAAAAGCACAGACGGGTCCAAGACGAGGATCTCGGCAACCGTTGACAGCGTCGGCAACCGATCTAATGTTGTTCTGGACGTGACCTGATGTTTCATTCAAGCTACTTTGCACCCGGCTATTTCGCGCCGCGATATTTTGCGCGACCGACTTCAATTCCTTCACGCGATCTCACCTGGGTTTGCGGTCGACCATTCAACTCTTGGTCCGTTTCATCGCCAGTTCCAAGCTGGGCGGCTTCTGGTCCGGCTTCTGGTTGGAGCTTTGGAGAACCTTCAGAATGAAAATGCTTGCTCAGTCACTCGAGTTCGTTCGAGTCACCGTTACCAATCCAGACATGGTTAGCTTCGATCCTTCAGGTGACGTCGTGCAGTTTGCCTTTGTGTCACCAGGGAAGACGCCGACGACCTGGTTCGCAGGCAGCTGGGACACTTCTGCGGGAACCTACGACGCGAAGATATTGGTTGGCCCATCCGGCACCGTCACTTTGTCTAAAGGCCGCTATGACGTCTATCTCAGGATCACGGACAATCCGGAAATCCCCGTGCGATTGGCGGGCAATCTTACGATCGAATAGGGATTACTTTTCCTCTCTTCTCCAGGTGGAGGCTTGACCATTGACTGAAACCGATAGGTAGCGGTTGCTATCGTACATTCGGTAGGGCTGGGCGGTGGTTGGCGCAGAGTCTGAAGCCTCTAGCGGATCAAAGAACAGGAACGATCCTTCTGTGTGCCATTTAAAGGGTCGAAAGCTCGTCGGCGTTCCATTTGACACGGCTGTTGACTGAAATTCGCCGGTGCCATCTTTTCTCAAGATCATCTTGCCGTCGGTTCCAAAGCTCTCCGATGCAAGCCAAGTCCCGGCTAGGGGATGGCCAATCGCGAAAGAGTAGGCGAGATAGCAACCACCGATCACGACAACCGCTAGTATTGAGAGCACTCCCCACCGATTGAGGAGGTCCCATTTTGACGTTGAATTAACTGAGACTGTGGGCTTGCTGCTAGGCATTGGCTGAGATGAGAAATCATGACCGCACCGGGAGCACTTAGGTGCAGATTCATCTTGAGCAGTTCCGCACTGTGGGCACAATTTCGGCTGCGTTGACACGCGGATATTTTAGACGAAAGTCACGTGCTTTTCCACTAAAAAACAGAGGATTGCATTGAGTAGGTTTCCTTGAATGGTGGTTCACTAGGCCTTGAGTTCTTAACTCAGATTACGCAAAGAGCCACCCAGGTTACGCCCTGTCAATGAGCGAGCGAATGAACCCATTCTCCTAACTACTGTTGGCCATGATCCGAAATGTTGCGGGCCCTAGCCGTAAGCCACTCTGAAACTATCGCGACCAAGTGCTTTCGAATCCATATTAGAAATGCTTCAAGTCCGACCATTCCAATCTTGAGGGAGAACCGAACGTTCACCCAAGTCCGGCTAAACTTCCCAAGCATTTCTTGGTAAATCGGCTCTTCGCTTGCCAGGTAGTCACGACGTGAATCCGAGCCCATGAAGTATGTCAAAAAATCGATATACCGGGGGATACAAGAACGGGTGGTGAGGGGGGAATCTGGCTCTATGCCGGCGTCGGCTAATGCCGTTGATATCGTGTCAAGAAGGCTTAGGCAATCTGATTCGACCTGAGCTTCAGTTGGGACAGACTTGATCAGTTCCAATAAGTCTTGAGACAACTCGGCGATCAGAAACAAATCCGGGTGCGGTAAGGTTTCCAACTGCGGATTGCAGAGGGCACGAACTACATCTCTAAAGCAAGTGCCTCTATTTGTTGACATCAAACGCTTAGCCAGTCTCTTCGTTCGACGGATTGACCTCACTGCATCAGTAGCCTCAATTCTATGCCTGCGCATCTCATCTGAATCGCTACGTCTCACTAGGAAATCCTCCTGATCTAAAGAATGAATAGCTAGCTTCGAAGCTTCGGCGCATCCTCTCTTTGGCTACTACTGCCTCCTTTCCTCGTGGGGATACCTCGAGGATTCTTACCGACCGATTTCCCGTCTTCGGCGAAGGCGACTCGTATTGCTTGACTTCAATGAGGCCCTTATCGATCAAAGAATCTACCGTGCCATAAAAATTGCCAGGAGTAAAGCCTCGCCCTAATACACGTGCAATTTCACGCTGAATATCAGCGCCGCTACCCTCATTGTCAATGTTGAGAAGGGCCCTGATGATGATTTCTTCTGTTTCTCCGCACTTTGGGTTACGCACTCTTCATGAACCTCTATTTTCTAGACTCTATTTCCTAGAGTATATCGGAGTTTGCAAGAGTTTGCGAATATTTTTGCCAACGCCTAGACGTTTGGTCGCCGGTCACGTCACCGGGCGGAACGTCTACGCGATGGAGCTGGCGCCGGAGAACTGTGCGGCGATCCTCGAGCGGTTTGAGCAGATGGGAGAGGGGATTGAGAAGCGGTCGGGGTGATGGCGGGAGACCAATTCAGGCGATGTCAGCGCCTTGACCGCCGCGTACGGTTGGAATTGCCGACGTCGCGATTTGGTCTCTTTTTCGATTTCTTCTTGCGCTCGATGTCCTTTAATATCAATCCTGGCAACTGGACGAGCGCAAGGAAACAGCCACTGTTCGACATCTCCAGATTTTAACGCAACCAAAGTACATCAGGTTGCGACACCTTTGAGCGAGCTATCTTGGAAACGGTGTAAGTGGCTTGTTGTCTTGGCTCCTCCATTCCGCCAATTCATCCTTATGCAGATATTGGACGAATTCGTCTTCCTCATAGACCGCGCTGATCATGTCATCAGCAACAATTCCGTGAATTGGGCTTGAAGAACCCGGACAAGCCGCCCAAACAGCCAGTCGTTTGGCATGATACGCATCGTAAATTTTGAATATTGCATACCAATTGTCGGCAGGGCAGATGCTTACAATCGATTCATCCCAATGCTTAGGTTCTAGTTCGCTCATGGTTCATTATGAATCTATGATCGTTTGACGATTAACGCAAAGACCGGTTTTTAGCAGAGCAGATCGGGTAGCGCGAACGGTAGATTTTTGGGCGGATCGTTCTCGACATATCGACCGTGCGATTTACATATAATCACCTAGTTCAGATCTTACTGCGCTCAAAGTAGATTCACATGAGAAAGCCCGGCACTTCGCCGGGCTTTTCTATTTCTGACCGCACCTAGCGGCCCGGAGGAACCCCATGATCCTTACGTTCACGGACGCGCATTCGCGTGTCGAATCCCCCACCCCGGTGTTCATCGAATCCGAGTTCATCGTGACCTTTCAGCCATCGGATGAAAACTCGCCCGGCGGCACTATCATCGACCTCCCGAACGGCATGCGACGTTATGTCAACGAAACACCCGAGGAAGTTTTCCGGGCAATCGAAGGGACTTACCCAAAGGCGGTGATGCCATGAGGGCGCTCACTATGATCGTATCCCTTGTTCTCGTGACAATCGGTCGTGCCCAGGTCTCGGAAAACCAGGTCGACAAAACTCCGACTCCGATCTCCTCGCGCCTGGCCGTCGTCGGGAGTCAACTTGGCCAGGTCGTAACAACCAAGCTTTGGGGCACGACGCTCAACTATGAAGCCGCGATGCCGGCGAATCAGGCCGAAGCGGACCAGATCGTTGGCGAAATTTTCGCCCGAGGATACAACCTCCTGCGCCTTCACCACGTCGACCCGCTGATCAAGACGCGAGGATACGCGCCGATGAAGTACATGCTCTCCGCGGGGCAGAAGTTCGGCGTTTACATCATCGTCTCCCTGGCCTCGGCCGACGCCTCGCCATTCGGTGACTTCCAGTACCTGCAGCGCAAAGCCCTTGAGGGCGGATCAGACAAAGACGCTGTTTCAGCTCGTGCCGAGATCGATCGACGGATCAAGGCCTTCGCCGCGGCCGTTGGCGATTCGCCGGCGCTTTTGGCGGTGGAACCACTGAACGAAGAGTCGGGCGATCCTGCGACCTATGCCGACTTCGTGACCCACATCAAGTCCGTAATGTCTGACGCGAAACTGAGTGCCTTCCCGCTCTTCAAGAATGCCGGCGTCTCCGGCGACTGGTCGAAGATCACGCCGACTTTCCCGATCGTGAGTTCCCACCTTTACGGTGACGACGCTCGCGAGGGCGATCCTCTCACGAAGTACTACGCGACGCTTTGGGCTGAGCAGCCTTGGCAGACCGCCGACATCTGGGCGTATGGCGCCGGGCAGCCGCGCGGAATCCTTGAGGTGGGATCTCTTTGGCCAAACCCGCTGCGATTCGAAAACGAGCTCTGGTTAGCGGCCAAGGCGAAGGCGGAAGGCCTGTCCGCGATCTGTTGGTTCCTCTCCGCTTCAAACAAAGGAATGCTGGCCGAGGGACCATTCGTCGAGCGATACACCGAGAAGGAGCCCATGCGGGCCGCAGCGCGGCACTTGGGCCGATACGTGTTCTTGGACCCATCGCCGGTCAAAACCTTCACCAGTGGGCGAGAAACCACCTACGAAACGGATCTTGTTCGGTTCAAGACGTCGGGCGATCCGTGGGGGGAACGAAAGCTCAGCTGCATCGTCTCGGCTGATGGTCTTCCGATCCCGTCGTCGAAGCACCTATTCATCTCGGGAGGTGGAACGGCGCAGCCGACGGGCTTCATCTCGGTGCCAACGCAAGACGACGGGAAGTACTTGTCGATCGCGGCGACCGGCACTCTTCCCTGGATCGTGGCCGGTGGCGGCCCGGTGCGGTTCGCGAATCAAAATTCTAATTTGAAAGCGTTCTACTTCGATCCGATCACGATGAAGCAGACCGCTCCAGCGTTGATTCAGAAGGTTTCGCCGACCGATTGGGTTGTTTTTCCCAGTGTGGGGCTGGAGATCGAAGTAACAGTTCAAACATAGTTATGCGCCATTCGCCCTTGTCGAATTCAGGAATCCTGCGATATCAGTCAGTTGCGCCCTTAGTTCGTTGACCTTCTAAGACCTGGAGGTAACAATGGGTCGACTTCGTTTGGCTCAAACGTGTGTTCTCCATCGAATTGAAGAGCCTTTCTTGCTCTTTCGTAGGCGACAGCGTTTGTCTCTGGAGCTCTCTTGTATATTTCTTTCAGCGTATCATTCAATTGATCCCTAGTCGTTCTCAATTCTAGTACAGTAACTGATCGAGTCTTTATGTCAGCAATTAGTGATATGAAACTCTCGCGAACAATCCAAATTTCGCTGGCCGTGTCCTTGTGGTCGCGTATCTGTTCCAGTAGAATGCCTTCTTTCAATGCGGTATTCAGATAGGTCAATATCAGCGCAAGAATAGCCGCAACAACTGGTGCCCAATCAAAACTCTTGACAAGATAGGCTACGAGAGTGCTGGCCGTTAATGCCGAAAGTAAGATCTGGCAATGTTTTAGCTTGTCGAATCGCCCACGTAAAAGATCCATCATCTTTAGGTGAGTCTTGTGCGTATAGCAAACTTTGCCAAAAGACTCTCGAATTTCATCTTCATAGATCATATAGAGATCATCACTTTCCACTGAATCTTCCCCCAAAAATCTGTTGCCATCTGAGGAATGCCCGGCGGTGGTCTCCCTTTAAAGAGAACTCGCAAGCATCCGAACTGATGGAATGGGCCTCACTGGCTCTCTTTACAATATTGAATGGTCGGCAAACTTTCGCATTGCTGCCAGGGACAAACCATATTTTCCTGTTAGGGTCTATCGAAGATAGATAGCCCATATAATCCCGAAACATCCAGTCGTAGTATTCATAATTCTCGTCTCGATACTGCCAATCATTTAAGAAATGATACGAAGTTGCATCAATGAAGATGCCAGGTAGGTCAATTGAGAATCGCTTCCGCCATACTCTTGTCATTCGGCAAAGGTGGCGAAGCTTTCCATCGAGTTTCTCATTCAACTCATCGAAAGCAATCTGTTCAGCCTTTGGATTGCAGCACTTCCATTGCCCTCCAACATTGCTGTCTGGGTAGAGGAAAGAACCGTCATTCTGTATGAAGGCTGGAACAACTTCGAACTTCATTGTGTCCGAGAATCCAACGACAACTACTTGACCATCGCCTCGGATCTTGGTTTCTGGGTAGGTCTTTCGTAATTCGTTACGAATAATTTGAAGCAACGCTGATTGAGAATTGCCCATAAATCCAGACACCCTTCGTCGAGTTTCTTGAGGCAGTTGGAAAAGGACGTCGATATCCTTTGCGGGGCCCGGTGTGGTTTTCCTCCCGATACTACCAACAACCACCATGTGATCTGATTCAGAATCGATTCCCCAAAAACTCCTATTCAGGCGCATTGCTAATCTCTTGCGACGCTCGATGTATGGCTTCATGTTTGGAAGCGATAAGGAATTTGCGAATTTCTGAAATGAATTAAACGTGTGTGTAATCATCGGAGGTTTGAGTAATTTCTCTGCATCAATTATATTGTTTGATTAAGTGTGTAACCGCTATTGGATTGAACATCAAGTAGAAAAAATCGCTGAACGGTACTCAGTTCGACGGATCCGCGTGACCGATCACGGTCCGCTCCAGCTCTTCCCAGACAAGCCGACGTTGATGATTCGCCTCAACGATGATGGCGAACGCGAACTCGAAATGGCCCAATGGGGATTGGTGCCGCCATGGGTGAAAGACGAGGACCTCGCCACCTTCATCCGGAGGACAGCGCCGAACAACGCTCGAGACGACACCATTCGTACCAACCTCGAAAACAAGCGCGGGATGTTCTACGCATCGATGAAGTCGCGCCGATGTCTCTTGCCTGCGTCCGCCTGGTGCGAATGGACGGGCGAGAAAGGATCGAAGGTTGCTAACCGCCTTTCAGTAGTCGACCGGCCGCTTTTTGTTTTTGCCGGAATGTGGGCATACCGGGACAATCCAGGCCCGACCTGCACGATGGTGACGACGGACGCGATCGGCAAGGCGGCCGAGTATCACAGCCGGATCCCCGTCGTGCTCAGGGACGAGGGCGTCGATGCTTGGCTAGACCCTGCTTCCAATCCCATGGAATTAACCGCGCTCTTCCAGTCTCTGTCTGATGAAGAGTTGGAAGTCAGAGCCCTCGGAATTGGAGCATAACGACGCCCACAGTAGTTAACTGAGGGCGTCGTGTTTTGGTTTGGGGATGCCCGACACTTTGTAAATCGTGTCTTGATTCTCTGTGATCCAATCAGCGATAGGAGCCTGGACTGAGATTCGTTTCGTCGGCACTGCGTTCGGTTTTCGCCCCTGGCCGCGCCCTGGTCCGCCGCGACCTTTTGGCTTGTCTTCTGATTTACTCAACGAAACTCTCCACAAAATCAGCGCCTAGCCCAAGGAGTACGGTCAGTTCCTCCTCTGGCGGCTGGTCGTCGATCCACAGAAAATCGCTGAATGCGTCTGCGAATCCAAACTCAAAGACCTTAAATTCTTCGGGGGCGTTTTCCTCTGCTTCCGTGAAATCGGTCTGTCGAACACGGCACGCAAAACGTGGCTTGTCCAGATGAACAAGCCACTCTTTTAGGTCTGAATCTTCACCAAGAATCCACTTTGGCGCTGGATGAAGACCTTTCAGATTTAATTGGCTCATCGAAAAAGCCCATTCACATAGGGATACCGATGGCCTTGGTAGCTTTCGGCAAACTCCTTCGCTTGAGTGTTGGCGGATTCTGGAGTATCACCTTCAAACCAATGGCAAGCGTAATAGTCATTGCCAAACGCCTCTTTTGCCCATTCGACTTTGGTGGGAGCTTCCTTAACGGTAAAGAACTCGTGGTTAATTTCAACGACGTTTCCGTCGCGCTTTACGATCTCAAGCGCCTTGGCGGGAATCTCTTCCTCGTCTCCAAACATAGCGGTGAGAGAGTTAAGCGTTTCGATCGAGTAGCCGCCGGCTTCATTTTCGCTCTGCGCAAGGGAGATGAGTTCGTCTTCATCGCCTTCCCAAAGGAATGGCTTTGACTGCATAGGAATAGCGATCGCGGCGAAGTATCGAAGACCAATTGTTGTTTCCATGGTTTGATTATATGGCAGACAATCAAAAAATGCAAGGACTTTTTAATTTTTTCGTGATAGACCTTTTGCTTTGTCCTGAGCGATTCCCGCCATGGTTATCAGACCGTTCCGTTGGCCATTCGTGAGTTGCGTCCACTCCTCGCCATCTATGAGTAGCCGACACCAAGCGCCAGGTAACGATTCTAAAGACAGCCATGAATCTTTCATCCTCCCGTGACCAAACGATTCCCGCGTAACGATGATCGGTTCCCGGACCACCTGGCCACGGTGGACTAGAGTCAGCTTGTAAGTGTCTCCGGCATCTTCGGCGCACCAGATTTCTTTGTCGTCCGCCAAATAAAGCACCCCATGCCCATTGACCGCAACCGCGTCGCGGTGCGTTGTAAGCGTTTGTAGGCGTTTTCGGTGTCGAGACGCCTCTTGTGACCAGAAGTGCCGAAAGGGCGACGCTACGGGGAATTCTGAGGCCCAGAGGCTACATTGCCGAATGAGACGCTCAGTCCTTTGGACTTCCGTCTCGCTCGGAAGGCGTCGGTAGCTCATCGTCTTCCTCGGTTGGGCGTGTAACGATCGGCTTCAAAGGTGGTCCTAGGGTTTCAGGTTCAGAGTTCATCCCATCCATCATATCTTGATGCGTAGACATTTGTATAGTATCGGCTATCACATCGGGGCAGGATCGCTTCAGAGGCTTCTTTTGAGTCAGGCCGAGCCGCACTGCCGCAGCACTTATTGCGCGGTCGACCGCGTCGTCGTCGATCTCACCCTTTGGCAGGGATTCGCCCTTCATGTTGGCCGATACCTCTTCTCCTCAAGCAATCCGCTGATCGAATAAGCCTGTTTCTACCTAGACAGGTCCTTTGCGTCCTCTATCCAGTCGCGGTCGCTGTCGCCCTCGTACGCTCGGATGACGAGCTGATCTCCATCTTCCGACAGGACCAGGCCATGCTTCTTGCACACCCCGACGATGTCTTGAAGAAATGCCCAAACCTGAGGTCTCAATTGGTTGTCGTCTCGATGCTCCAGCATTGCCAGATCATACGATAAAAAGTTTGAGTTTTTTTGCTGTTTAGGTTGCAAAACTATACCGAGTACGGTATAGTTTTATTGTCATGAGGCTAATCAATGACCAACTAAAAAGCGAGCTTCCCGCGATTGGAAGCAATGCCGAAGGCACCGACGAGACTTTGTTCGTTCGAGCGAAGTTCTTCGCGGTTGCTGGACCAGCCACCTGGCTGATCTTCGAATACGATCCCGAAGATGAGATCGTGTTCTGCTACGCAGACCTTTACGGTCAGGGACGATCGGGTGGGGCCGAACTCGGTTACACCAGCGTTCGCGAACTGGAATCGCTCCGATATGGTCCGATCCCACTCGTAGAGCGAGATCGACACTTCGTCCCCATGCCCTTCCTTGAGTGCATCGATGCGGAGGGTCGAATAATCGCCTAAAGGAAAAGCCCCGCCGAGAGGCGGGGCTACCCTCCAATCTGGTGATTTAGAATAGAGCGATGGCAAGTCCAGACGATGTACTGTCAGTGGACGATGCAGCGGCCGAGCTTGGTGTATCCGTCCGCAGGGTGCGAGCTCTGATTGATGGCGGCTACGGCAAGCTGAAGGCGAAGAAGATCGGAGTTTCTTGGGTCATCCTGCGCCAGGATCTGGACGCGGTCCGTGTCCGAAAAGACGGGCGCCCGCGTAAAAAGCCGAAGTAGAATAAAGTCGGCCATTGGTTATTGATTAGCCTCATGACCTTTGGCCAACCTTCAATTCATTGCCGCGTTTTGCGCCTTCAGTCGCAGCGGGTAAGTCCAGACCCACGTTCCGTCTTCCTCCTGCATTCGCCGATAGGTGAAGATCGCCGGGCGAAATCGATTGACCTTTGTGAGCCCTCGCGCGAGAACCATCGTTCGGCGCTCGATGTGAAAGCCCCTCTCGTGTATGAACTCGCCCTCGTAGGTCGCGGGATCTGGAAGGTTCTGGATACCGAAGAACGGGTTGATTGGATCGATCATAATTTCTGCCTAGTCAATGATAGACGCCCGATGAGCGTGAGTAGTCTAAAGGCATTTTTGAATCATTGGCAAACAGCATTGTTTGAACTTCTTTCCGCTGCCACATCCGCAGGAATCATTCCGGCCTGTTCTTAAGAAATTGGATATGGGATCTTTCATGAATTCCAAATGTGCCTGAGGAGGTATGCGGGCCTCTTCTCCATCCCAATATTTCATCCTCAGCCAATCTGTGGCCACAGCTTGAACTATCGTGTTTAGGACCCGCTGATCCATCGACAATGGAAGCCGCACGCTCGGAGTTGGGCGGTAATTCCAGCACCTTGTACTGTCCGCCAGAAAGAGTATCAGCTGTTCCCCATCGGGTTTAGGCGATATATCAACCAACGCGCCTGCCGGGTCTTGCCAAATTGCATGAAACTCTCCTTCAACGAGGAAACCGGGGTATTCCCAGATCATCCAACCATACACGCATGCACCTCCGTCCCTTGCAACTTTGTCGGCAACCGCCTGGAAGCAGTAGCGAAACACAGCTCCAGGCTCAACCCGCACAGGAACAAAAGTTGGTTTGGGGTTCTCGACGATCAGCGAACATAAGCGCAACACGTCTGGAGATATAGAAGAAGGGGTTGTGAGCATACGCCGCTCGTTGCGTGGGTCCTTTCGTGGGTCCTTTTCTACGGCGGAAATTGCCGCCGTACGTTGCAAATTCTGGTGCGCGGGAAAGGACTCGAACCTTCACGCCTTGTGGGCACTACCACCTCAAGGTAGCGCGTCTACCAATTTCGCCACCCGCGCGCAAGACGGATATTTTACCTCGGGGGCGAGGTGGGTGCAATGGGTCCTGGGCGAAAAAAATGCGGGTTCGAGCTTGGCGCCCGAACCCGCAGGGAGTGGCTCGTTAGAATTTGAGCATGGGGATGAACACGCCGCCGACGACGGAGCGAGCTTGGAAGCCCACTTGCTTGGCGTCGGTGGTCCAGTACCAGTCGGTCAGGGGGACGCGGCTGGGGGAGTCGTTGGCCATCTGCCAGAGGGGGGCGATGAAGTTATCGAACTCGGACCGGGAGTCGGTAAGGCAGGCGGTCCAGACGCACCAGTCGAGCTTGGTATAAGCCTTTCGGTTGTCCAGAGGCAGGCCGTACTTGCCCATGACCTTTTGATAATAGGCGAGTTCCTTGGTGTAAACCTCCTTCGGGAAGAGGTTCAGGTGCAGGAGCTTGTCCCAGACCAGGTTGTACTTCTGGCTCCAGGTGCCGGACTTATCGAAGGCGAGTTTGTAGTGATCACCGTCTTCCGCCAGCTTCATCCAATCCTTGGCCATCTTTTCGGCGGAGGTTCGGAACTTGGTGGCGAGCGTCTTGTTGGCCGAGCCGCCCATCTTATCGAGGAGCTGAGCGTAGGCGCCGATGGCGACGATGGCCTTCACCGAGAGGTTGGCGTTGTGCGCCAAGTGACCGGCGAAGTCGTCGGTGCAGAGCTGGTTCTCCGGATCGAGGCCCTTCTCCAGCAGGTAGTTGGCCCACTTGGTGAGGGTTGGCTCGAACTCGGCGGCGAACTTGGTGGACTTGGCGGCTTGCGCGTGGGCGGCGGCCAGGATCAGCAGGTTGCCGCACTCTTCAACCGGCATCTGGTTCTCTTCGGAGTGCTCACCGCCACCGTACACCTGACCATTGGCCAGCGGATACTGACCGAGGTCGTGCGGGGCGAAGGGCCACTTCCAGCGAGGCAGGCTGCCGTAGATGAAGAGCGGTCGAAGGTTGGCTTCCAGCAGCTCGGGGTTCAGCCAGAGCATGATGGGGGCGGCCGGGTAGATGACGTCGACGGTGCCGATACAGCCATTGGAGAAGTTCTCCTTGGAGAACATCATGGGCTTGCCATCGATGTCGGCGACGATCTTGTGGGCGGCAAACGCCTGTCGGTAGGAGAGGCAGGCCAGGTCGGCATACTTGTCGCCGCCGCGAGCCGTGAGTTCGGATCGGAGTTTGACGTCCAGGGCGTCGGCCTTCTTGAACCAATCGGTGCTGGCGGCCAGCGACTTGGCGATCAGGTCCTCGAAGGACATGCCGTTGCGTCGCCAGTAGGCGGGCACGGGACGCTCTAGCCATTCGAGCGACTTGATGTCGTCGTAGGCGAGCATGGTGGCGGCTTCCTTACCGGCGTCCAGGCTGAACGCGGTGGCCATGACGGGCCACTGGTCGCTGGCGGCGCGGGGGAATCGGAGATCGTCGCTGGTGGGGAGCTGGCCGTCTCGGGCGAAGCCGCCGCGGGTGGCGGTGTCATTGGCCAGAGCGGACTGGGCGCCGGCGGGCGGAACCATGTAAAGGTGACCCCAATCGATGCGGAGGTCGTCTCCACTGCGGTTCAGGATGCGCTGTTCTTGGGAACCCATTCGCAGGGCTTCCTTTCCGCCGAGCTTGACGCGGCCCCAGGTGACGCGCTGATTGGGCTTATCGACCACCCACTCGCCGGACGTATCCAAATAAACCTGGACCTTGTGGCTGGCGCCATCGGTGGCTTCGTAGGCGAAGCGCGCGAAGGCGACGGGGGTGGACATGGCGTCCAGATCCTCGGGGAAGGTGGGCGAGGTGAACTTCACATGAAGTCGAACGCCGTTTCCTTCAAAGGTGTAGTGAGTGGTGGTTGCCTCCACGCGGAGTGCGGTTTGCGGCAATGCGGGTATTCCCGGGCTATCGCCGCAGAATCGAAAGGTCTTTCCATCGATTCGGATCAGGCCAGCCATTCCCATGGTGGAACCGGTCCAATGTTTGGGCCAGGTATCCGTCAGCTTATCGGAGAAACTCCAGACGCTGAAGTAGGGGTCGTGCGCAACGAGCGGAACGGCGGGTGGACGAAAGGATGCTTGTGTCATGGCAGCTGCGATGCCGATGGAGGCGAGCATATTCCCATGTTCGCATAACTATCACCCCGTCTCAACAAAAATTGATCAACTTTGCCAAAGTTGGTGTGAATTTGTATGCCTAGGTTGGGCGAAATTGATGGCAATTGCATACTTGCAGAATGGCCCGAATTCCCCTGTTCTACACGTTTGGCAATCACATGCATTGGGTGGACATGGAGTGGCTATGGGGTTACCACGTGCTGCCCGGATGCATCCGCGACATGCTCCATTTTTGCCGCGAGACGGGGGCGAAGGGGAATGTTAACTTTGAGGGCATTGGCTACGAGAAACTGGCGGCGGAAGACCCGGAGGCGCTGGCGGAGTTGAGGGCGGCAGTTTCCGAGGGAATGGTGGAACCGGTGGGGTGTTCCTATGGGCAACCTTACGGTCTGTTTCATGGCGGGGAATCGAACCTTCGGCAGCGGGTTTATGGGGCGCGGGCCGTTCGGCGACTGCTGGGGATTTGGCCGCAGACGTTTTGGGAAGAGGAGTTTGATTTCTTCCCTCAATTGCCACAGATGCTGGCCACCGCCGGATTCCGATATGCCTCGCTGTTCTTTCAATGGACCTGGCACACGCCGGAGATCCCCAAAGAGACGGAGCCGGTGATTTGGTGGGAAGGGCACGACGGGACTCGACTCCTTTGCGCCACCCGGAACCGCCTCAACCTGCACCAGTGGCCCGAGGATATGGAACTGACCTTCTCTACCTTGGCCGAGGAAGCAGTGGGAGATGGATCAACGCCGCTCATTCTCCAATGGCTCGAACTGATGCCCTCGCCGGATTGGATGTGTCGAAGCGAAGTCTTGTTGCCGAAGATGCGGGAGCTGTTGGCGGATGAGCGGTTTGAGATTCGGATGGGGACGCTCGGGGAGTATTTAGAGGGTTTAAGTGGCATGGGCGTCTCGCCCATGGTTTCCTTGGACGTCTCGTCCGAGGTCCGGAAGCGACAGGGCGCTTACTTGCCCCACTGGACTCAAGAGGGGGCTACCTATGCTGTGACTTTCCGGCTCGCTGATTCTCTACCGAGAGAGGTGCGGGAGGAATATGCTCGGGAGCGCGAACAGCTAAGAAGAATGCACGAGCAGGGAAGGCTCAATTCAACGGCGCTCGCCTATGAATATCGCCGCCTCTACTCAGAAAAAGTCGAAGATCAACTTGACCGAGGGCACGGAAGCTGTGTCCTCAAAGAAGCCCAAAATGGCGATCTGGTTGCCAACGCGTTGAAGCACTTTGATGGCGAAAGGTATGAGCTGCTTGCCTACTGCGTGATGCCGAACCACGTGCATGTTATTGTTCGCCCAAGGGTGGGATTTGAACTCAAACAGATTGTGCATTCCTGGAAGTCCTATACGGCGCACGAGATTAACCAGAGCACGGGTGTTGAGGGCGCCCTTTGGCAGGTTGAGTATTACGATCACCTGGTCCGAAATAGCCAAGATCTCTCTGCACAGATTCGCTATGTGCTTGAGAACCCCAACCGCGCCGGGTTGAGTGATTGGCGGTGGGTTTGGGCTGGCGAGAGTTTCCCGGACCATGACCGGGACGGTCATGGAAACCATGGGCGAGACGCCCATGCTGCCCTTCCAGTCAGGCGTTATTCCATGGACCAGGTTTGGCATGGGATGTCTTTGGGGAAGAACAATGACAACATCCGCCGCTTGTCCCGCGAAGCCGAGCAATCTTTGCTCTCGGCGGAGACGATGGCCGCGATCGGCGGCCTCATGGGACGACCCTATGCGCAGTGGGATGTGTATCCAACCTGGGAGTTGGAGGAGGCTTGGCGCGAGGTCCTCTCGGCGCAGCACCACGATAACGACGAATGCGAAGGGCTTTGTGGGCACATTGGGCGGTTTAGCTACGAACGCAGCTTAATGATCTCATCGCGGGTCGGGAGGAGAGGGTTGGCGAACTTGATGCGCCGCTTCGGTGAGCCCTTGGGCGGGAGTGTGAATTGGGGACCCATGAAGTCGTTCATCGGCGGACTCTCGCCCGCAAAGGTGGACGGAACTCCTGGCCGAGCTCTCAATGGGCCGACGCCAGAGCAGACTCACCTGATGTTGGTTAACACGCTGGGGTGGCCGGTCCAAAGATCGGTTGGGCCAAGGGCACAGAAGCAGATCGTCGAGGTTCCTGCATTTGGTTATGCGTTTGCCTCATGGCAAACGGTCAAGGTCGATCCCGAAGATTTGAAGCCCAAGCCACCTGTGGCAACGCGGACCCGGGGTGACTTGGAGTTTGAGTTTGACCATCCTTCCCAAAGGATCTTGCAGCTCAAGTCACCAGAGTTCCCGGAAGGAGTGTTCGCTTCCGAGGGTATCAGTCCCGTGATGACGACCCATGCGGGCGTGGAGCAACCGGTGCCTGCCAATCGATACGACCGCGATATGAATGGGAACGCGGTTGCCGTCGGTTCTGCGGACAAGGAACTCCGAGTGCATGCTCTTTTTGCCGACCACTGCCAAGGCGTACAACTCTCCTACTGGGGGAATATCACGCGCCCTGACCCGGGAATGAAGGCGGGGTACTGGGTGGAGTTTCCACTGAGCTTCCGGCCCCAGATCTTGGCCGATCAGCCATACAGCATCAATGAAGTTCAGGGCGGTGGGCCATTCCTGAAGAAGTATCCGGAAGGGGACTGGATGACCTCTCCCCAGTGGTTTGAAGAGATCGATCACTCCATTACAGCTCTGACGTTGCTCGACTTAGTGGATGCCGATAACCCCGACCGGGGTTTGCTCATTGTCCACAACGGAAATCAGCAGTGGTTTGTGGACCATGAACGTCAGGCTGTTCGGTGCCTGATCACCATGTATGACCCGTGGGACGAAAGATACTTTCGAGACGACCTCGATTCGAAATTCCTCCTGCTCCCGCACGGACCGATGACGAACTCCGAACGATGGAAGACCGCCCAAGAGTGGCTACGGCCCTCCGAGACCAGCGCCTTTGCGTCCGCACCTCTCGAACCTCAGCCATTCTCCGCCCTCAGCTGCGATGCCCCCAACGTCGTGATGACCGCTTTCTACCGGGAGACGGAGGATTATTCGGGCAAGTACCTGGAGAACTACGCGGGGGAGGGAATGGGATATCCGTATGTCGTTCGGCTGGTGGAGTTTGATGGTCTGGAAACCGTGGCGAATCTGACGGTCAGCGGCACGGTGGGGAAGGCGTTTAAGACCAATGCCCTGGGCGTGATTGAGGAAGAGCTTTCGACGGACGGATCGATTGGGGTGCCGATGCGGCCGTACGAGATCGCCACGGTTTATCTCGACATCGTGGAAGGTAGAAAGCAGACTCGCGATCTGGATGCCAAGCGGGAAATCTGGGCGACCGTTCATCGAGTCGAGGACTAGCCCAGTCTTCGGCACACGTACATCGCCTCAATCTCATCCATGTTCAAGGGTCGCTGAGCCCAGGAACCAGCGGTCCCGCCAAAAACGCGATCGCATCGGAATCCCGCGTCGCCCAGCATGCGGACCATTTCGGGAGCGATGAAGAGTCGTTCGCGGATCTTCATCGTCTTCACGCCTTCGGGGAGCTCCCAATCATCCATGTAGGTGGAGATCATGGTCGCCGGGTTAAAGCTGCCGCTGGTAATGTGCTCTTCCTTCATTTGGCGGATGACGGAGTAGCCGTTGAGGCACGTCAGGAGAAACGGAGCGTTCGGTTTGAGGGCGTTGGCAATGTTAAGCAGGATGGCTAGATCATGGCGTTCGGGATCGCCTTCCATACCGATGAGTCCGAATCCGCCCTCGCAGAGAGAGATGGCGGCATCGAATTGCTTGCCGAATTCGTAGGGCACGGTGGCATCAGCTTGAATCCACTCCACCTCGACTCCCGCCGCTTCCGCCTTCTTCTTGGCTTCGTTCAGCATGCCCGAGGAGAGGTCGAGACCGGTGACCTTGTAACCTCGCTTCGCAAGCTCCACCGAATGCCGACCGGTCCCGCAACCCATATCAAGAATGGAGGCGCCGGGAGAGATGGGGAAGAGGCTCAGAAAGAAGTCAATTTCCGCGACCGTATGCTCCGTAAACGGGTTCTGATCGTAGTGGGGCGCGTGGGAGTCGAAGAACTGCTGCCATTCGTTGGCCATGGCCATAGGGTACCGGCAATGTCCCTCACCAGGAGTAGTCCTGATTCATCGTGTATCCGCCATCTTTGTGCAGGTGACCGGATTCGATGGTAACTTCACCAAGATGCGGCTGAGTGTCGGATTAATGGCGATCGCGTGCCTCGCTTGCGCCTGCGGGCGACCCTCCGACTCGGCTCAGGTCATCAAGATTCGCGTTGCCAACTGGGGCGGCGCCTCGGACGAGAGCGATTTCAACAAAGTCCAGCAAAACCTCTACGCAGAGTTTGAGCGTCAAAACCCTGGCGTGAAGGTGGTCATCGAGGGAAGCCCGGACCAGTACGTGGCCAAAATGATGCTGGCCCACATCGCCAACGCCTCGCCTGACATCGTCACCCTCGACGCCTCCAGCTCTGCCCTCTTCTTGAACAGCGGGATGCTTCAGGACTTGTCTCCATTCATCGAAAAAGACCCATCGTTCAAGTTGAGCGACCGTTATCCGAACATCGTGGATATCGCTCGACGGGGCGACGAGGTCTACGCCATTCCGAACGACTTCACGCCGATGGTGATGTACTACAACAAGCGGTTGTTCGATGTAGCGGGCGTGCCCTATCCTAAGGCGGGTTGGACCTTTGACGACTTTCGAGAGACGGCCAAGAAGCTCACCATCCCGGGCAAGCAGTACGGGTTTTCCTTTACCAATTGGTTTCCCGGGTGGGTGATGTGGTTGTGGAACAACGGCGGGGACTGCTTCTCCCCCGACTTCACCCGCGCCTCGGGCTACCTGGATAGTCCCCAAAACGTGAAGACGGTGGAGTTCCTGCGGGATTTGATCAATGTCGATAAGTCCGCCCCCTCGCTGAGTCAAGCGGCGGCTAGTGGCGTCGACCTCTTTGCCAATGGACAGGCGGCGATGACAGTCAATGGTCATTGGGCGCTGGTCGGCTACTCCGTCGCGCCAAAGGACCAAAACGGCAAGCCCAAGATTGTCTTGGATGACTTAGGGGTTGTGCCCTTGCCCAGCAACACGGGCAAGTCGGTCACGGTGATGTACGAATCTGGGTACGCGATCACCAAGCGAGCCAAGCATCCCGAGGTGGCTTGGAAGTTCATCAAGTACATGACATCCGCCGAGGTGCGCAAGAAACTGATCAGCACCGGCATCGCGATCGATGCGCGCATCGACGTGAGTGAGGAGCGGGGGAAGGATCGGTTGGATGCGATGTTCCTCCCCATCATCCCCACCGCGCGACCGCCTTACGGGACGCAGGTCGAGGGGTTTGAGATGGTGGAAACGCAGGCTCAGAATGCGATGGATGCGGTGCTGAAGAATGGTCGCGACCCGAAGGCGATGCTGACCAAAGCGGCCAAACGGATTGACGAGGAATTGGCGAAGCGACAGATTCCGGGGGTGGCCAAGTGACCATCGAGCGAAAGGAAGGGCGTTTGGGTTGGCTGTTCGTCGCCCCTGCGTTTCTTCATCTTCTGGTGTTCGCCCTGATTCCCATTGGCTACGCCTTCGGGCTGAGCTTATTCAAAGTCCGGTTGATCCGGCCGGAGAAGGCGTTTGTGGGCATCGACAATTACACGTTCGCCCTCCAAGAGCCTTCGTTCTTGAACTCCCTTTGGAATTCGCTCCGGTACGCTCTTTTCAGCGTGCCGTTGGGAATCGCGGTGGCGCTTGCGGTGGCGATCTTGGTGAACCAGAAACTCCGGGGGATCACCATCTTCCGGACGATCTACTACATCCCTGCGATCACCTCGGGAATCGCGATCTCCATGCTCTGGATTTATGTATATCTTCCGGAGACAGGCATGATCAATTCCGTCTTAAATCTCTTCGGGATTTACAACAAGACGGACTTTCTGAACCAGATCGAGTGGGCGATGCCGGCGGTGGCGGTGATGTCGGTCTTTACTGGGCTTGGCCCGAGGATGGTGCTTTTCCTGGCGGGGTTGGTGGGAATCCCACAAGAACTGTACGAAGCCGGGCAACTCGACGGGGCCACCGGGTGGCGAGCGTTTTGGAAAATCACCCTGCCGATGCTGATTCCGACCACCTTCTTCGTGGTGGTGACCTCGACCATCGGCGCGCTTCAGGTCTTCACGCCCATTTACCTCATGACCAAGGGCGGACCGGAAGAATCGACCGATGTGGTGGGCTATCACATCTACACCGAGGCGTGGGTGAACTTCAACACAGGCTTGGCGTCGGCGAAGTCGTTCGTTCTGCTTGCGGCCATCATCGCCATCTCGCTGGTTCAGTTCCGCATGATGCGGGGGCAGCTGCAGGGGTATAGCGCGGCATGAAGACGGTCAAAAACATCTTGAGCTACGCCAGCATGATCGCGCTGGCGCTCTTCATGATCGCTCCCTTCATTTGGATGGTGCTGGTCTCGCTACACCCCAGCAAAACGCCGATCCCGACCCTGGACAAACTCGTGCCGCAGCAGCCTGCCTTTGACAACGTGGGCAAGGTTCTCTTCGATCCGACCTTGCCAGTGGCGCGCTTCTTCTTCAACACGGTCCTTGTGACGGTCTGCGTAGTGATCGGACAGTTGTTCGTCTCCTCGCTGGCGGCTTACGGCTTTTCTCGATTCAAGTTTAAGGGTCAAAACTTAGTCTTTAGTCTCTTTTTGGCTTCGATGATGTTTGCCGGGCCGGTTACTCAGATTCCGGTCTTCTTGATCGTGAAGAACTTTGGGTGGTTGGATACCTATGCGGCGCTGATTGTGCCTGGTTTGTCTTCAGCGTTCAACATCTTCCTCCTTCGCCAGGCGTTCTTGGCCATTCCCAAGGAGTTGGATGAGGCGGCGAAAATCGATGGCGCCGGGTTCTTTCGGATCTATTCCCGGATCCTGATGCCGTTGGTGAAGCCTGCCTTGGCTACGGCGGCGGCGTTTACGTTCTTCGGTGCATGGACGGACTTCTTCTGGCCGTTCATCTCCACGAATTCCACCGAGATGCGGACTCTAGAAGTGGGTTTGGCGATCTTCAAGAATTCCTACGGCGCCACGAACTGGCCGCTTCAGATGACGGCGGCGCTCATCGTCATGGCCCCGCTACTGGTGGTCTTCCTCTTCTGTCAGCGCTACTTTGTGAAGGGCGTGATGATGGGAAGCATCAAGTAGCGACTAGACGCCGGTCATCAACCGAATCAGCTTCTCCTCATCGGCTTCTTCGTGAGTGAGTTCGCCCACGATTTCGCCATTGCGGAAGACGAGGATACGAGTGGCCATTTTGAGCAGCTCGGGAAGTTCGGATGAGACCATGAGGACGGCCTTTCCGGCTTCGGCAATCTCGCGCAGGATGTCATGAATCTCGGTCTTCGCGCCGATGTCCACGCCTCGGGTGGGTTCATCCACCATCAGCACGTCGCAGTCGGCGGCAACCCACTTGGCGATGACGACCTTCTGCTGATTTCCGCCGGAGAGTCCGCCGGTGATGGATTCCATGCCGGGAGCGCGAACCCGGAGTCGATCGAAATACTTCTTAGCGGTCTCTCGTTCCTCGGCGCGATTCACAAACCCCAAGCGAGCCAAGCGATCCAGGATGGAGAGGGTCTCGTTCTCTCGAATCTTCATCCCGAGGATCAAGCCGTGCTTTTTGCGATCCTCCGGCACCAGCCCTACTTTTTTGCTGATGGCCTCCTGCGGGTTCTTCATCAGAAGAACCTCGCCATGCACGGTCACCTCGCCAGTAGCGGCGGGATCGAGTCCAAAGATTGCTTCGGTGACCTCCGTTCGCCCAGCGCCTACCAGTCCCGCTAAACCCAGCACTTCGCCATTACGAAGTTCAAAGCTGATGTTTTTGAACTTGCCCGGGCTGGAGAGATTTGACAACTTAAGCGCAACTTCGCCGCCCGCTCCAGATACCGGTCCTTTGTCATGGCTCAACTCACGACCGATCATCGCCGTCACTAGAGAGTCCGGGGTGAAGTCGGCGGCGGGTTTGGTCTCCACGTGCTTGCCATCGCGTAGGATGGTGATGGTGTCGCACAGACGGAAGATCTCGTTCATGCGGTGAGAGACGTAGATGCAGGTGACGCCTTCATCTTTAAGCTGGTGAATCAGATCGAAGAGTCGTTCCGATTCACTGTACGAGAGCGAGGAAGTGGGCTCGTCAAAGATCAAAACCTTGGCGCCCTTGGCCACCGCTCCCGCAATCTGAACCATCTGCTGAACCGCAACCGGGAGCGAACCAAGTCGAGCATTCGGATCGACCTTCGCACCGATGCGGTCGAGCGCCTCTTGAGCGCGTTCTACCATCCTTGGACGGTCGACAAATACCCCCCGATGGGGCGTATCGCCGAGGCATAGATTTTCGGCCACGGTCAAGTTCTCGCAGAAGAGCAGTTCTTGGTGAACCATTCCTACTCCAGCGGAGACCGCATCCCCCGGATCGTTAAATTTGACCTCTCGACCTTCTAGAACGATCTGTCCATGATCTGGATGGATCAATCCACAAATCACCTTTCCCAGGGTGCTCTTACCCGCTCCGTTCTCGCCCATCAAGGCGTGAACTGAGCCCTGCCCGATGTTCACGCTTACGTTGTCCAGCGCGGTCACGCCAGGATAGTGCTTGGAGATGCCTTTGAGTTCGAGAATGGTCGTCATGAATCTTCTTTGCCTTAATTCGCCTTCGTCAACGCCGCTTCCCGAGACGCTGCCGCCAACCGCTTGGCCGAAAGCCGCGCGGAGGTCTGGTCCAGAACCACAGCAACCACCACGGCGGTGCCAATGATGATCGATTCGTAGTTTTGGTCGAAATGCAGGGTGCGGATGGACTGCTTAATAAGAACGACCAGGATGGCTCCCAGCATGGCTCCTAACGCAGTTCCTTTTCCACCGATTAAGGATGCACCGCCAACAACTGCAGATGCAATAACATAGAGTTCATAACCTTGCGCATCCGCACAAGAAGCTGCTCCGTAGTAGGAAGCACCGGCAAACGCGGCGACTCCTGCAAGCAAGCCGGACAGGGCAAACACTCCAATCTGAATCTTTCCGATGCGCAGCCCCGCGTAGCGACTGGCTTCCACGTTTCCGCCAAGCGCATAGATATTTCGTCCGGCTACCGTCTTATTCAAATAGATCGATCCCAGAATCGTAATGACGATCATCAGGATGGTGGGAACGGGGAAGAGGCCCTTCTCCAGTCCAAAGGTCGCCTTGAAAACCCCGGTAAGCCCCTCTGGCACATTGATGCTCAGCCCTTTACTGGAGACGAAAGCGATACCGCGGAATACCCACATGGTGCCGAGCGTGATGATGAAGGGATGGACCTTGAGGCGCGCGACCAGAAAACCGTTAAAGAGACCGCAGAGCAGCCCAATTCCCAGACAAACCCCAGCGCTAACCAAGAACGGGACCAGAGAGGGGTGTGACGTCTGAAGCGCGGGCTGTGACTTCACGAAAAGCGCCGTCATCACCCCGCAGAGAGCATAAATCGAACCGACGGAAAGGTCGATGCCGCCGGTGATAATCACCATCGTAACCCCTACCGCCATGATCGCGAAAAAGCTGGAGTCTGACGCGGTCTGGAACAGCGTGTTGGGGTTCAAAAAGATGTTGACTGCCTTCCCCGTCACCCGGTCGGTATAGGTTCCAGCAAACATCGTGAGCACAATGCCGAGAGCAAGGATAACGAGAACCAAACCGGCCTGTTGACCGTTAAGGAGCGCAAGGATGCGGCGCCTGAGCATGACGGGCGTATCTTACCGCCGTAAGGAAGCCAAAACAAAAAACGCGGTCCCCTGCGCCAGGGGACCGCGTTTGTCCAAGGTTTAGGCGGCCAGACGAATAGAGCGTCCTGTTTCTTTTGTAAACGAATCGAAGAACACGTGCCTTCGGGCTTCCTCTACGGTGGTCAGACCTTCCAAAACAAGCCTCATCGCCGCATCTTGCATCGGGCTATATCCGGTGGCTGCCGCCAGTTCCCGGACGTGGTCCATCGAATCCTGTCGGGCGATGGAGTTCGCCACTTCAGAGGTTACGGGCAAGATCTCGTGAACGGCCGTACGGCCCCGGTATCCAGAATTGTCGCAAGCCGGGCAACCTACGGGCTGGTAGGTCTCGTAAGCACCGGATGCGCCGGGATGAAGTCGAGGAAGATACTTCGCCAGTGCTTCCATCTCAGATTCGGTTGCCGCCTTCTTGGCTTTGCAGTCCGGACAGAGCGTGCGAAGCAGCCGTTGAGACATAACGCCAATCACCGAGGTGCTCAACAGGAACGGGTCGATCCCCATGTCCAGCAATCGGGGCACCGCAGAAGGTGCGTCGTTACAGTGCAGGGTGCTCAAAACCAGGTGACCGGTCATCGAAGCGCGGATGGCCGTCTGAGCGGTCTCTCCATCGCGAATTTCACCGACTAGGATCACGTCCGGGTCTTGGCGGAGAATGGCGCGGAGCTGAGCGGCAAACGTTAAACCGACCTTCTCGTACACCTGAGATTGATTGATGCCATCGATCTCGTACTCGACAGGATCTTCGCAGGTCATGATGTTGCTTCGTTCGGTCAGTAGCTCGGCCAGGGCGGCATACAGAGTCGTGGTCTTGCCGCTGCCCGTGGGACCCGTCACCAGAAGCATTCCATAAGGCTTTGCGATCAGATTGCGGAAGATCGCAAGATTATCGTCGGAAAAGCCCAGTTCGGTGAGTTTCTTGAGCGAAATGCTCTTGTCCAAAACACGGAGAACCACGCGCTGGCCATGGTGGTTTGGCAAAACCGACATTCGCAGGTCGATTTCGCGGCCGTCGATGGCTACCGAGAAGCGACCGTCCTGCGGAATCCGGAATTCTACGATGTCCAACTCCGCCATGATCTTCAAGCGGGTGGTAAGCATGGGCAGAATCGCCATCGGCACTTCGCGAACCCTTCTCATTTCGCCGTCCACTCGGTAGCGAACGTCGACGCGCTTGCCGCGAGGCTCGATGTGGATGTCGCTGGCGCCCAATCGGATGGCGTCGGAAATGATTTGGTTGACCAAGCTGACGACCGGCTTGCTGTCGGCGTCCTTGATGTCCATGACGCCCTTCTTGCCCGTGGACTCGCTGGGGTTGAAATCGTTGATTGCCTGCATGACCAGGCTGTCCACGTTGGTAGAAGGCTGACCGCGGAAATTGCCGTAGGTCTCTTCGATGGCCTTCATCAGTCGGTCCGAATCTACCAAAACGGGCTCTATGCGCATCGCTGTCATGTTGTGGACCAGGTCAATGGCGTCCACGTCCAACGGATTGCGCATCGCTAGGACCAGCAGGTCTCCCTTGATGTCAACCGGCAGAACCTGATAAGTGCGAGCGATATTGTGCGGCAATCGAGCGACTGCCGTTGGCTTGGGGCGTTGCTCGTCAAGTCGCCAAGGGGAGACTCCCATTTGTGCCGCCAAGGCGTTGAGTAGTTGATCTTCGGTGATGAAGCCCAAAGACACCAGGATGCTGCCAAGAGGAGCGGGAGAATCGCGCTGAATCTCCAATCCCTGGTCCAGTTGCTTCTGATTCAGAAGCTTGAGCGACAGGAGAAGTTCGCCGAGACGCAATCGATGAGAAGCCATACCAGGGTAGTTATCGGCAACTAAAACCTGGTTGCTACACGGGCTTTTTGCACTTATTTTTCGTACAGTCACCCCAGAATCGGCGTCTAACCAACGGTGAGCATGGTTACGAGCGCTCTGGTGTTGAGCCTTCTGGTCCAATCGCAAAAAGCTCTGAAAGAGGTGGATGCGACGGCGTTGGACGTGTTCGGTGGTCGAATCTATGTCGGAACCACGACTGGCAGTGTGATTCAATTCGATGCCCGCACCGCCGCCTATCAAGAACAGTTCGAGTCGACTCGAAAGGAGACAGTGGGATTGGTGGCCGTTTCCTCATACGGGGTGGCTTGGATCGTAGGCCCTGGATCGACGTCCATCCGTAGCCGCGTTGGAGAAACGGGAAAGGTCTCGGAGCAGGCCCTCATCGTGAGAACGCCTGAGAACGGAACGATTACGATCGACCTGCGACCCGCAGGTGTGAACGCTCCGGTCCAGAAGTTGGCTTGGCTGGGTCCTCGAGTGGTGCTCATGCAGGACTTCGGGGCCGCATTCTATAACGCCCGGACGAACGCGGTAGAGCTTCCCCAGTCGTTCCTTCCCTCGGCCCTGGCCCGGGAAGTGATCCAGTCCCGGGTGGAAGTTAGCGATCCGTATCTTCTGACTGTCAAACCGGTTGCGCTCAGACGCGATCCTCGGGCCACCGGACTGCCTTACGTCAGCATGTTTACGGCTTACAAATTCGAAAACAATCGATGGAGCCGCCGTGCCGGCTTCGCCTCCAACGCCTTCGATGTTCAGCCGATTGGCGAGCTAAACGTGGCCGCCGACGGCAAGATTCCTTCAAACGCTCAGTTCAAGTCGATCAGCGACACCTTCGGATTCGATGCCTCCGGGGTGGCGGCTATCGAAGGAGAGTCACTTTTGGACGCTCCTCTTTTTGCCGAAAACTGGGAGACCTCGCGCAAACCTCTACCCATATGGCTGACGGAAGAAGGACGCCCCGACCCGCTTTGGCTCCAAACCGAAGGAGACGACGTCTGGTGGTGGACCGGAAACGTCTTGGTAAAACAAAGCCGTTCCACCGGCTTGGCCCAGGCCTTTCTGCCGTGGAACGAGCCCACCGCAATACCCCGTGCGTTTCTCGCCGACGCCACCGGCGTCTGGGTCGCCACGAATAAGGGCGTGCGGAGAGTCGATCTGGGCCAGCCAGAAGTGGACAATGGCTATGGTGGCTTTGTTCGCGTGCCGCTAGGGCCGGCGAGCGAACGCACCGACGACAAATTTGCCGAGGGCATCCTGCGAGAACTGTACCGATGGCGCTTTGCCACGCCCGATCTGGCCGGAGACGATGGTTCAAGAATGGTGAGTGAGGTCTTGAAAGCGAACGGCGTGCTTGTACCGGCAGATCGTGCCGCCATCGCCGCGTCTCCTTTGGCTATTGGGGTGCGAGACGAGTTGAGACCGGGGGACGTACTCATTTCCTCGAAGGGTCTCGCCGTCTACATCGGGAACGGCAGGACCGTGGAATTGAAAGATGGCTTGGTAAAAAATGGCGACATCTGGTCCAAGCCTTCTTGCACGGTTCGACGATTCCAGAAGACGCGACCGTCGAGAGCAAACTCCCAAGGCGGCATGGTAGCCTTTGGCCTACGAAACTTCTGAATCGCGAAGGTTAACAAAACTCCTCAAAAAGGCGGTTCGTCGAAAGATACATGATCTCATTCCTCCTCGCATGCGCCATTGGGATGCAAAAATCCCAGGCGACCGCCCCGCCGCTTTCTCCAGGAGAAATCGCTGAGAAACTCAAGCCGATTCCGGTTTTCATTCCGGTAGGGGAAGATAATGCGCCCGTGACCGCCGCCCAAAAGGGTCAGCAAACCATTGGTGTCTTCTTTGGGAAGGAAGAATGCGAGAAGTTTGTTGCCGGTCTGAAAAAGCAACCTGGAATGGACAAAGTTCACGTCTTCGCGGGAAGCTTTGGTTCTCTTGCTACCCCCAAGGGAACCACCACTGCGTTGATCCCGGTTGAAGCGGAGAAGATAAAGGCCCTGGAAATTCTCAAGCAGGACAAAGCCGATGCGAAAGAATTTCCAGGGGTGCCGCTCTTCTTTGTCGTGGGAAAGGATGGCAATTTTCTGACGGTGACTCAGAAAGACTCCACGCTTATTCCCCTAATGTTCTCCTGGCAGGAAGCGGAGGATATGCGAAAGCGGGCCATGGGCAACGTGCGTGATGGGTCCACCTTCACCGTCAAAGTGACGGCGCTCGAACAGATTATCAAGGCAATGCAGGTTCAGCCGGCCGCCAATACCCGTAATTTGGTGTTTGTTCCGAACCGTAAGTCCATTGAGGACTACAACAAATTAGCCAAGCCCCCTGGCGGATAAGCGGTCCTAATGCAATCCGCGAAAAAGTGTAAACTACTGCGGTTGAGATAAGGCTCATGGGCCGAAACGGCCGGCGGATCCTCGACTCTAGGATGCGCCGGCCTTCTTATGTCTGGCGCGTGAGGAGACAAGTTCATGCCAACACTCGTGATTGTGGGCGCCCAATGGGGCGATGAAGCCAAAGGAAAATTGGTCGACGTTTTAGGTGGAGAAGCCGAACTCGTCGTCCGCTACTCCGGCGGCAATAACGCGGGACATACCGTCATCACCGGAGGACAGGAGTTCAAGTTCCACCTCATTCCCGCCGGTATCCTTCACCGCGATACCACTGCCATTGTGGGGAGCGGAATGGTGGTCTGTCCGAAGGGTCTGCTCGAAGAACTCGACCGAACCCTTGCTCAGAAGAGCGAACTCGGGACGCTCATCATCTCCAGCGCTGCCCACGTGGTGTTCCCTTATCACAGAATGCTGGACTCTCTTGAAGAGGAAGCGCGCGGCAACAACCGAATTGGAACGACCTCCCGAGGTATCGGTCCCGCTTACCAAGACAAAGTGGCGCGAATCGGCATCCGAATGGGCGAGTTCGTCGACCCCAACGTCTTCCCGGCGCGCTTCGCCGAAGTCGTGAAGGTCAAGAATCAGCTTCTGGCGATGTTTGGCAAGGATCCACTTGATCTCGACGCCTTGCTTGAGGAGTACACCGCCTACGCCGAGCGACTTCGCCCCTACGTTAAGGACACCGACCCGATCGTCCAGGACGCGGTCTATGGAGGCAAGCGCGTACTTTTCGAAGGGGCGCAGGGCACGTTCTTGGATCTCGATAGCGGCACCTATCCCTATGTCACGTCGTCTCATCCCACCACGGGTGGCGCATGTCTGGGCACCGGCATCGGCCCCCGAATGATCGACTCGGCGTTGGGCGTCTGCAAGGCGTACACGACACGAGTGGGCGCCGGTCCGTTCCCGACGGAACTCTTGGACGACGTGGGCGAGTGGATTCGTCAGCACGGCAAGGAGTACGGCACCACCACGGGACGCGGGCGACGCTGCGGATGGTTGGACTTGGTCATGCTTCGGCACTCCTGCCGACTGAACTCGCTGAGTGGATTGGTCGTGACCCGACTGGACATCTTGAGTGGTTTCGAGACGGTCAAGGTCGCGACCGGGTACAAGCTGGATGGCGAAGAGATTAATTACGTCCCGACCAATACATTCGACTTCGAGCGCGTTGAGCCGATCTACACCGAACTCAAGGGTTGGAGCGGCGACCTGCGCAAGTGCCGAAAGCTGGAAGATCTTCCTGTCGAGACCCGAGCCTATCTGGACTTTATGGAGGAATACACCCAGACGCCTCCCGCGATCCTGAGCGTTGGTCCGGATCGAGACGAGACGATTGTTCTTCGACCCGACCTCATCTGGGGCGCCTAGCCCCACAAAAAGGCTACTCGGTTCTCAAGCTACAAGCTTTGGGCAATCGAGTAGCCTTTGCGACCAAAAGACCCAACAATTCCGCAAAATCGTCGTCTAGACGTCCCTGTGAGCGGTAACGTTGTGAGCACCATGCCACCGAAGGTTTTTCGGGTTCCATTGTCATGCCTTGCGGTCTTGGGCGCTAGCGTCCTTGCTGGCTCTGCGATGGCGCAGGACACCCTTACACTCGACGACGCCTTGCGACTCGCGCGGGAGAACAATGGTTCGATCAAAGCCGCCTACTACGATCTGGATGCGGCGAAGGCGCGCACCAAACAATCGATAGGCGCCTTTTTCCCGACGGTTACTCCTCGCTTGGAGTGGAACAATACGCGAAACGTAACCGACAATTCGTTGGGAGATTCCATCTTCAAAGATGACGGAACCACGACGGGATTCAATGCGAGTTGGAAGATCTTCGACTTGGGTCTGCGCCAGTACAGCCTCTTGGGAAGCCGACGCAGCGAGGATGCGACGCGATACGACGCGCTGCAAACGTTAAGAAACATCCTCTACACCGTCCATCAGCAGTTCTACGACGCCCTGCGGTCCGAAGAGCTTCTCCGCGTTTCAGAGAAGCAAGTGGAGCGGTCCCAAAAAATTCTCGAGCAGACCGAGTTCGGCGCCAGCGATGAGATCGGCGCCTTCCCTAAGAAAGACATCCTCCAGGCCAAGGCGGACCTTCTCAACGCCAAAGTGGAGTACCTCAAGTCAAAGAATCTCGTCGCCACTTCGGAAGCGAGCCTGAAATCGACTATCGGTTGGCCAAACACCAAAGAACTTCCCCAACTCGTCAAAATCGATGCCCCGACCGATTTCCCGATGCCGCCCCCTCGTGACCAGGTGGTTGAAGAAGGGCTTCGAGATCGCGCAGACCTGCAGGCCCAGCGCAAACGAGTCGACGCTCAAGTCTTTTCTGTCAAGCGTGCCGACCGAGAGGCTGGCGTCTCCCTCGACGTCGATATCAACTACTCGCGAGATTTCAGCCCGAATCATAACGAAAATCGCAACCTCGCTCTCCTCGTCACCTATCCGCTCTTTGATGGTGGCCAACTGCGAGAGGCCGCGCGCGCTCAGAAGTTCTCCTTAGAGGCTGCCCGAAAGGATCTGCTTCAGGCCGAGCGTCAGGCGACCGCCGAGATTGAGTCCGCATACGCTGAATTCGTCCAAAACGCAGAGCGAGTTGCCGCGGCAAAGTTAGCTTTGGAAGCCGCTCAACTGAACTATGAGGCCGCAACGGAGTCTCAGAAAGAAGGCATAAACGATCTGATCGCGGTGCTCACCGCCCAGGTAAGTTTAGTAACCGCCGAGTCCAATTACATCGAGGCCACGTTTGACTACTACGTCTCCGATGTAAATCTCCGGCTGGTGACTGGTAAACCGATGCCGGGCGAAGCGAATCGATGAAGAGCAAGTTAATTTGGATTGTCGGCCTCCTTTTGGTGGCCGCCCTTGGTTATTGGTGGGTCAATCGTGGCAAAGACGATGGCGGCGATATCGAGTATCGATACGCCAAGGTCGAACGCGGCGAGATCGTTCGCTCGATCTCGGCGACCGGTCAGTTGGTAGCCAGCACCACGGTCGATATTAAGTCGAAAGCAGGCGGCAAAGTCGTTCGATTGGCGGTCGACGAGGGAACCTTCGTCAAGAAAGGCGACCTGATCGCCGAGATCGATCCCTCCGACACTCAGGCTACCTACGACCAAGCCTCCGCCGACCTTACTTCTGCACAGGCCAGAGCCTCCCAAGCCGAAGCGAACTACGAACTCCAAGTCGCCAACAGTCAGACCTCAATTGCCGATGCGAAAGCGGCCCTGGAGACGGCACGGGTAAGGCTGGCCAAGGCGAAATTGGAAGCCCAGCGTCAACCAGCGCTCACCCAAGCCGCGATCAAAACCGCCCAGGCGGGATACGATTCTGCCGTCGAGGCGAAGCGAAAACTAGAAGTCGTCACCATCCCTCAGCGCCGCCGAGACGCCCAGGGCACCTTTGATCGGACGAAGGCTGACCTTGATGTTGCGCAGGCCGAATACGACCGCCAAAAACGACTTCTGGATAAAGGCTTCACTACCAAAGCCACTCTGGAAAAGGCCGTGGCGACGCTCCAAAGCGCGCGCTCCGCGTTTGACCTCGCCCAGCAAGAGCTCAGCACGCTCGACAAGGACATCAAGGTCGAGCAGGCAACGGCGGTCGCCGATGTCTCCAGAGCCAAGGCTGCGCTGGATCAAGCCAAAGCAAATGCCTCTGAAATCGATCTTTCAAAAAAGAGCGTGGTGGAAGCTGAGAAGGCCGTCAAGAGCGCCGAGATCAGTCTTCAAAAAGCGCAAGACGATGCGATTACCAATCGAATTCGAAACGACGAAGTTAAGGCGGCGAAGGCTTCAACCGTGCGCAGCCGAGTCTCGGTCGAGAACGCAAAGGTTCAACTCGATAGCACCACCGTTCTCGCTCCCCGAGACGGCGTGGTGACCACGAAGTATCTGGAAGAGGGCACCATCATCCCGCCTGGCACCAGCACCTTCGCCCAGGGCACCAGCATCGTCCAGTTGAGCGACGTCACCACCATGTACGTGGAGTGTGCCGTGGTCGAGGCTGACATTTCGCAGGTCAAGGTTGGACAGCAGGTTCGAATCGTGACCGAGGCGTTCCGCGCCTCGCCCGCCAAAGGCATCGTCACCCGCGTCAACCCCGCGGCCACCACGGAGAACAACATCACCGCCGTGAAGGTGCGCATCAAAGTGGTCGATCAAGGCAAAGATCGACTCCTCCCCGGCATGACCGCCACCTGCGAATTTATCACCCTGAGCAAGCCCAATGTCCTCGTCGTCCCCTCGCAAGCGGTAGAGCGAGATGGTGGCAAGAACTACGTCCAAATCAAATCCACCGATCCAAAGAAGCCTAGGCGAGTTGAGGTCAAAGTAGGCGAGACCGGTAACGAAGGCACCGAGATTGTGGACGGCCTCAAGGAAGGCGACGAAGTCGTAACCGCCACCATCGACCTCGCCCAACTCCGCGAAACCCAGCAAAAGATGGAAGCAGCCGCTGAAGGGGGAGGACTCGCCGGAGGCCAAGGCCCAAGAAACCGAAGCAGCAGTAGCCGAACGACGACGACGCGGTCGAGGTAACAGGTAGTAGGTGTTAGGTATTAGGATGGTGCATGCAGATGAGTCGGGCAATGGAGACAACAGAGGTTTATCGACGAGCCTCAGATCTCGCGGACTTAATCGCTCCGGGTCAAAACTTGGGACGGGTTTTGTCAACGCACGATTGGAGAGCAGCTTTGTCGGTCAGTCGATAGCGTCGCGGCAAATCTTGTAGAGGGTGACGGGAGGACGGGCAAGGAGCCAACTCGGTTCTTTGTCTATTCGAGGGCCTCGGCAAGAGAGGCTAGACATTGGCTTCATCGAGCCGTGCAGAGACAAGTTATCGACGAAGCAATCGGAAAAGGATGGATAGAGGAGTTGACTGAAATCGTAAAGATGATTAATGCCATCATTCGCCACCGAAGTTCGTCGGACAATGTTGTCAGAGATCCAGTCTCGACCTATAGTCCGGTCCAAGATCCATTCGTAGAACACCTAACACCTAACACCTAACACCTAACACCTAACACCTAACACCTAACACCTAACACCTAACACCTAACACCTAACACCTAACACCTAACACCTAACACCATGACCCTCGGCGACTCTTTCCAATCTGCGCTTCGTGCCATTGCCGCAAACAAACTGCGCTCTGCGCTAACGATGCTGGGCGTCGTGATCGGCGTAGGCTCGGTGATCGCGATGATCGGGATTGGCGAGGGGACGAAGCGGCAGTCGCTGGACAACATCGCCAAGATGGGATCGAACATGCTGACCGTCATGCCGGACTGGCGGCGCGGTGGGCAGAGTCAGGGAGGGAACTCCGTGGCGACATTGCAGGACGAGGACGTTCGTGATCTGAAGAATCAGGTTCCCCTCATCAAAGAAATCTCGGGTGTCGTGGGCGGAAACAAGCCGGTCATCTTTGGAAACAAGAGCACCCAAACCAGCATAACGGGCGGGGTTCCCGAGATTGCCATCATCCGCAATGCCACCAAGATGTATCAAGGCAAGTGGTTCACGGCCGAAGACAATGAACTTCAGCGCCAAAAGGCGGTGCTGGGCTATCAGGTCTATGACCAACTCTTCGAGGGCGAGAATGCGGTCGGAGCGATCATTCGCATCGGCAGCCAAAACTACGAAGTCACCGGCGTGGTGGAATACAAGGGCGGATCGGGATGGCGCAACCCGGACGATCAGATTTACGTTCCGCTGGAAACGGCAAAGCGAAAGCTCCTCGGCAAGACCAAGCTGGACCAGATCAATATCATGGCTTCCAATACGGACCTGATGCCGATCACCCAGACCCAGGTGGAAGAGGTCCTGAACAAGAAGCGTCGCAATGCCGCAGGAGACAGCTTGTTCCGAGTCTTCAATCAAGGCGAAATGATTGAGCAGATCCAGGAGCAGACGGCGCTGCTAGGCACCCTTCTGGCAGGCATCGCCTCGGTTTCGCTCTTGGTCGGCGGCATCGGAATTATGAATATCATGCTCGTCTCCGTGACGGAGCGCACCCGGGAGATCGGGTTGCGCAAAGCGATTGGCGCGAAGCGAGAGGGCATCCTCACGCAGTTCCTCTTGGAAAGCGTGGTGATGTGCATGTGCGGTGGAGCGCTCGGCATCCTGCTCGGCGCAGGCAGTGTGGTCTTTGTGGCCAAGCTTTTTAAAGTGCCACCGGTTATTAATAGCGCGGCCATCATTACCGCGTTCTTCTTCTCGGCGGCGGTGGGCGTTTTCTTCGGCCTCTATCCCGCTCTTCGAGCCAGCCGACTTGAACCGATTCAGGCCCTGAGGTACGAATAGCCCTAGGCCTCCAGATTCCATAAGGTAGCGTAACCGCAAGACATGAGTAGACCGATCATCGAGACAAAGGGGTTAGGGAAGGACTACACCATGGGTGACGTAGTGGTTCACGCCCTGCGAGACGCCAGCGTGACCATCAATGAAGGCGAGTTTGTCGCCATCATGGGGCCCTCGGGTTCCGGCAAGTCCACATTCATGAACTTGGTGGGATGTTTGGACCGACCAAGCTACGGGGAGTACTTCTTGAATGGCGAGAATGTCGCCGACATGAATGACAACCAATTGGCGGATATTCGCAACCGTCTGATCGGCTTCGTGTTCCAAAACTTTAATCTCTTGCCGAGAACCAGCGCACTGAAAAACGTTGAACTCCCCCTTATGTATGCCGGCGTCAAACAACGCGGCGACCGCGCCCAGCAGGCGTTGGCAACGGTAGGACTGGGACAACGCACCCACCATAAACCAAGTGAGCTTTCGGGCGGTCAGCAGCAACGGGTTGCCATCGCGCGAGCCATCGTGAACGATCCCGTTATCATTTTCGGCGATGAGCCCACTGGTAATCTCGATACGCGCACGTCGGTGGAGATCATGGCTCTCTTCCAAGATCTCAACGATCAAGGCAAAACGGTCGTCATCGTCACCCACGAACAAGACATCGCCGAGCACTGCAAACGCATCATCCGCTTCCGAGACGGTCGCGTGGTCAACGATGAACTGGTGACAAAACGCCGAGACGCGCGGGAAGAACTGGCCGCCATGCCTCCTCCAGAAGACTAAACTGAACGAATGCTCAGCCTCACCGCATGTTTTGCGGCCCTAGCCCTTGCGTCCTCCCCCACATTCCGGGTCAACTCGCCCGGTATGGCTAACGATATTGTTGGACGCTGGGATGTCGTCGTCCACGGCAAGGGTGGGACCTTTCCCACTTGGTTCCAAATCAACGACGATAACACCGGGAGCTTTGTAGGACAGGTCGGCAGCGCCCGGCCGATTCGCGAGATCAAGGTCGAGGGTGATAACTTGGTCTTCATCCTTCCTCCGCAGTATGAAGGCCGCAAGGATGACATGCGGTTTGAGGGCAAGCTGGACGGAGGCGCGCTCAAGGGAACGACTACCGATAAAGAAGGGGAAACCATTTCCTGGGAAGCAAAGAAAGCCCCGGCGCTTCCTCACCGCGAAGTGAAGTGGGGAACCCCCGTCGAACTAATCGGCGCGGACCTTTCCAATTGGACCCCGCGCTCCCCGAACTGGGAATCTCATTGGTCCATCGAAGATGGCCAACTTGTGAACGCCAAGGCGGGAAGCGATCTGGTCACCAAGCAGAAATTCTCTGACTTCAAACTGGTCTGCGAGTACAAGTATCCGGAGAAGAGCAACAGCGGCATCTACCTCCGCGGTCGCTACGAGATTCAAATCTTGGACGATTACGGCCAGGAGTCCACGGTGGGCACCAGCGCCGCCGTCTATGGGTTCATCCGACCTACCGAGAACGCGGTCAAACCCCACGGAGAGTGGAACACCTGCGAGATCGAACTCATCGGTCGCTGGATCACCATCGTTCTCAACGGCAAGAAGGTTGTTGACCACCAAGAGATTCCCGGGATTACCGGTGGCGCATTGGATTGCAACGAGGGCGAACCTGGTCCGCTCTTCCTGCAAGGCGACCACGGCCCCGTCACCTTCCGCAAGGTGACCCTTACTCCGGCGGAGTAATTAGGGTTTCGAAAAGGAAACGAGAAGTTCGGTCGTTCCCGTCTTCTCGTTCACCTTCTTGACCAATCCAACTCCAGGTGCGTACCAGCTTTCGACGACTGTCCCGTCGATGTTGAGGCTTTGAATACGCAGGCAACCATCGAAAACCCCGGCCGGAGTGGAAACGGACTCCACGGCGATTCCCTTATACGCCCACTTGTCCGTGCCCACGCTTTCTCCCACCCAGGGAACATCGCGTCGATGTTCCAAGCGCTGTTTCGAGAGGTCGGTCGATTCCGTCGCCAAAGCCGGTCCCCTTCCGAGATCGCTTGATAGAAGACTTCTTGCCCTCCTACGGAGAGGGACATGCGAGCGATGTTGGTCAGGCCGACTTTTGAAACGCCAACAGCCGATACGGTGTAGCCGGTCTCAAGCCCGTCCTTTGTCTTGGCCTGGTACTGCCACTTGAACCCGACACCGATGGGCATCCAAATCGGCGGTAGGGGGGCCAGGGTCGGGATCTTTCCAAAAACGTTCTCAATCGTCAAGTCCGGCGCCTTGATGTCATAGGGTTTAAGCCCGGCGTCCAAGAGCCTCTTCGCGAGTGCGTCCACCGCCGAGATACGCTCGTGAATATAGGGATGACTCCTTTCAAGGTAAGGAGTTGGGTTAGGAGGTCGAGTTAGTTCGTATTCTTGCAGGCATCGGAGTCCTAACGTGACTTTCTTAGGGTCGAAGCCAGCCCTCAGGTAGAGCTCGGTGGCGAATGCGTCGGCTTCGTCCTCAAATTCTCGCGAAGTGCTAAGCGCCGACATCCCGTGGGTATATTCGTCGATCCTCTTGCTCTTCGCAAGCATTGCGACGATGACGCGTTTGAACAAATCGGATTGCTGACGTCTGAGCTGGCGCGCCATGTGCCTTCTGACCGCATGACCAAGCTCGTGGGCAAAGACAAAGGCCAGCGCGTTGTCGTCCGGCATGTACGTCAGCAATCCCTCTTCCACAAACATATACCCGCCCGCCGTAGCGCTCGCATTGACGGAGTTTGAGGCGATGAGATTAATCTGAAAGGTGTAGAGGTGGTTGTCCGGGAGGGCCGATAGTATCTGCGAAAAGACGCGATCTGTCCGCCGTAAATTGGTTGGGTTATGGCTGAGAATTTCTCGCCTAAGGATCTCATCGTAGATTGCCCGACCAAATTCCACTTCCCATTGCGTATCCGTCCGCGTGAGCTCGGTGCGAATGGCGGATACGCTCGGGCTTTGTACCGCATGGCCCGTCGAAAGTGGGACGGTCAGAAGGAGGAAGGCGAAGACAAAGCTACGCATCATTTCACTGATCTCACGACTCCATAGTGCTTTTCGAAAGCCGCCATTTGTTCAACGGAACCTGAGACGTCTCCTTCTTCCGCTAAGAGCTTGGAAAGGGCTAAACTTGCCCGAGGATGCCAGGGATTTTGTTCCACGACGGCCCTCAGCAGTTCTTTCGCCTTCTCAGGATCTTCGGCGCGTTGCGCCGCCAACGCGGATAGGAAGGTCGCCTCTAGGTAGTCGGGTTTGACCTTGAGAAGGTCCTCAAGGCACTTTCCGGCCAACTGGGTCTGACCGAGATCGAACAATGCTGTGGCTTGGTTAAAGAGCGCCAGATGGTCATCTGGATGCGCCCGCAGACGTTTCATGCTGTCTAAAAGCTGAAAGCTGGCGTTCGCCTGGGGGTAGGCGAAGCCAGAGATCGCGACTTCACTTTTGGTCGTGTATCCAAATTTGTACTCAAACACGCCCCGGTCCACCTTGGCTCCTACTCGTCCAAGTACCAGCGCCTCCCGGAGTGCTTCGATCGAACGATCTCGAGTGGCTTCCCATCCGGCGTCTCCCTGCCGCTTTTGTTGTTCGGCCAAGGCGTATCCTAGGACGGCATATTGATTCCATGCAAAGAAGTCTTTGGACTTCTGCTTCCCCTTTTCAAGATTTAGGGCCTTCTCTGCGTCCTTCACGGCTTGATCGAGGTCTTTAGAGTCCTCGGGCATTCGATTGAGTTGCAGGGCCGCCCAGATGAGGTCTCGTTTAACCCCAGGTTCATCGGGATTAAGTTCAAGAGATTCGTTGAGTTTGGCTATGCCCTCTTCAAAACGTCCCAAATCCAGGAGAGCCCGACCGTAGTTACAGAGTGCTTCTGCAGAATTGGGCTTGGCGGCGTGCGCTTTTTCGACCTCCGCCAGCCGCAATGCGCCCCGAAACTCAATGACGGCCGGATAAATTCCGCTATAGGGCCAATTCAGAAGCGACTTGCTGATCTTTTGCGCCTCTTCCAACTTGTCCAACTTGACCAGGCTCAATCCCCCATAGCCAATCGCCGTCGCATCCACCTCCTTCTGCCAGTCTTTGGGGTTCTTCTTGATGGTCGTACTCAACTCGGCGATGACTTTTTCGTATTGTCGATTTCGGTAGTAGGCTTCAACCAGATGAGGCCGGTAATAACTGGGTTCGAACAGCTTATTGTCTCTCACTTTCTCCCACCCGTTGACCGCTTCTGAAAAAGCTGAGAGTTCTTCGGCCATTCGAGCGGCCACCAGCCAATCGTAAGGTTGTTGACCGGCTTCGGCAACCTTGAAGAACTGCTGCATCCCTCGGCGATTCTCGCCTTGGTTCCAGGCGTCGAGCGCTTCGACGCGTTGGGAAACGATCGGGTCTTGAGTCGGTGCGTCGGAAATCTGGATGAGCGCGGAGGCTACGTACTGACGGCTATCGTAGTCAAGATTGCTCTTAGTGATGACGAAATACACGGGAGCCGCCTTTAGCTTTTCCTTTCCCGTGACCGTGTAGTCCAGTTCAAACGTGCGTTCGGTTTGGCTCGTTTGCTCCTTGGCGTAACGGAGCTTTTTGGTTCCCTTCCAGAGCGGGGAGACGGCAACAATCTCGATGGCTTTTCCCGGGTCTTTTCCATACGCTCGGGCAAGTGCGGTCAACTGAATCTGGTCGCCTTTCTTGGCAACCGAGGGCTTCGCCCATGCATCGACGATTCGAACCGCAGCCCACCCGATGGCCGAGACTGACTCTCCATGTACCTTGTCCGGAACAAGGAGGATGGGCTCCATGTCGATCCGAAAGGCTTTGGCGTTTTGGGTCCGCGCAACGGCCATGCCCTCAAAAGGCTTGTAACCGTCGGCGTGAACTTTGAGATTCACGCGGGAGACGTCAATTCGTTTGGTGGTATTTGTCGCACCGCCGAAGAGCATTCCCATCGGGGAGGAGAGTAGGGCTCTACCGATGTCAAAGTTATTGGAGATTCGGCCTAAGACACATTGGACTTTGTATTCCCCCAAAAGGTCGGAGTCATCGACTGACCGCCCCTTCTCTTGAAAGCCATCGTCCAATTGAACCGAAATCTTAGCTTTTTCGATAGGAGCGCCGGTCACTGCGTCGTAGACGTGCCCGTACACGTTCCCCCAACTCGTGGGCTCAACCCGGGTGTCCTTCTTGTCAAGCTTATCGCTCTTATCGTTCTGGGCCCATGTTACCGGTGAGCCAACAACAAAGCTCGCGACGATAAACGCCGCGAGCGCACAAGTACTTGCAGGACGTGCATAGCCTCTCATCGGAGAGAAAGCATAGCCCAAATATCATCATGTGTCTACTAAATATGAGTTACTAAATACTAGTTTCTCGCGTAAATCGGTAGAGCAAACCGGGCGGGATTACCCGCTCGTCACACCTTCTTTCGCTTAAATGTCCCCTCTCCAGCCTTTTGCCAAGTGTCGCCCATCTTGAACTCAAGAACGAAGAGAACTTCGTCGTTGCTTTTCTTGGTCATGGTAGATCGACTGGTCATTGGCCCTTCGGGCATTCCCATATCCCAGGGATCGCTCACAAATGTCATCTTGTCCTTTTCCAGCGTCCCCCATTCGGTCCGTGGTGTAGGTCCGTAGTTGGTGAAGGTCTGGCTCCAATATTTCTTCTTGTTGGCGTCCCAACCGGTAAATCCCACCTCGGTCATCTTCATTCCCATCATCTCGATGACGGAACTCTGCTTGATGAACATGGTGTCTTTTTCCACCTTCCAAGTCATCTTGCCGGTCTCATCCATGCCCTGCATGGTCCAGTGAACGTCGCCCTCCCAATTACCCACCATCCACTCGATAGCCTTTAACTCAGCGGGCGGCTCGGGCATCTGAGCGTGGGCAGCCATCGCTCCCAGGGTAAGCAAGGCAACGGTTACCATCTTTGCTAACTTCATAGTCATTCTCCTCTCGCAAGAAAGTTACTTGTCGTAACTTACGCGATAGATTGTATGACCTCCTTCGTCGGCAATCAAGAGTGATCCGTCATTCCAGACCGCTAAGCCCACCGGACGGCCGTAAACATCTCGCTTCGTCCGATCCGGCGCCCAGCCCACCACGAAGTCCTCAAAACCAGGCACGAGTTTGCCGTTCTCGAATTTAATCCGAACGACTTTGTAGCCGCTGCGCACCCTCCGGTTGGTCGAGCCTCGCATCGCGACGAAGGCGTCGCCGCGATACTCGGAGGGAAACATGCCGCCCTGGTAGAAGAGGAACCCGAGCGGCACCGAATGGGCGTCCACCAGCACGTCCGGCACTCGCACGGGATTGCTGGGCGCTCCCTTTAGAGGAGTCTTTGGATCCCGATTCTTGCCGATGTAGTACCAGGGCCAGCCAAAGAAGTCACCGTCTTTTACCCGAGTGACGTAGTCGGGCACTACGTCGTCCCCCATGTAATCCCGCTCCACGCAGGTCGCCCACATCTCGTTGGTGCCGGGACGAAAGGCGATGCCGACCGGGTTCCGCATGCCGAACGCAAGGGTTCGCTGATGGCTGCCATCAACGTCAAAGGCTTGGATGGAAGCACGGGGTGGCTTTTCTGGATTTTTGTTGGTCTCGGAGCCGACGGTGACGAAGAGCTGGTTGCCATCCGGACTAAACGCCAAGTTCCGCGTCCAGTGTTGGTGATAGCCCTTGCCAGGAATGCCCTTCACGACCGTTTCCCTGGTCGTAGCCGCCGTTTGCCCGGCCTTGTAGGGGAATCGCACCACCCCGTCGGTGTTCGCGACATAAAGGTAACCTTTGTGAAGCGCGATCCCGTACGGCAAATTTAACCCCGTGGCAAACACAAACTTCTTGTTCGCGCGACTCGATCCGTCCGTGACCCGTAAGAGGGATATCCGGCGGCGATAGGATTCAACGACGAAGACATCGCCGTTCGGGGCCACCGCCATATTGCGCGGACTCTGAAGTCCCGCCGCGAAGACGTTCACCTTAAAGCCCGGCGGAACCTGTAGCGGAGCCACTTTTCCCTTCATCACGACCGGAGTCGTGATCTTCGACTTCACAGCGTAGGGCTTGGGTAGATCCTTCGGAAGAATAAGATGGTGGGTTCCAGGTTTATCCGGACCAATGAATAAAAGAGCAAGGACAAGGGGGCTCACACTTTGCAGACGCGCGACCAATCCCCAGCGATAGGATAACAGAGCACAAATTTTGCGGATTCCGGTAAATAAGGGAGATGGGTTGGAGAAGGTGTCTGGCCGGGTTCGCCGTTACGGTCGTTTGCTGTGCCCAGGCGCAGAATCTCAATTCGATTCAGGAGAAGATCGAACAGGACATCATTTCGACCCAGCGACTCTACACAAACGCCCAACTCGATCCCTCCAAGAAGGGTGTCATCTTTCAGCCGTTCTTTGAGCGATGTGGCAACGAATACATCCCCGCCCTCCTCCAGCTTGCCCAATCCACCCGTGACGGTCAACTCCGTCAGCAGGTATTCGCTCAGTCTTTCGCCCTTCTGAGCCGAACTCGCGTCGACCAAATTGGAAAGACCAGGGCGGGGGACTTGTGGAACGCCTTCGTCAAATCGTGCGGAAAGGACCGGACGTTTCCCGATGCTCTTTTCCAAACCCGGATGATATTTGGCGATCATCCCGGCGCCCTTTCCTCCGAGTTCGAGAGGCTTAGAAAGAAAGGTTCCGATCCTATTCGGACCGCACTTGACTACGCCGAAGCCCTCCTCTCCACGGACCCCAAGACCGCCCTTCCTCAATTCCTTGAGAAGAACCCAAAGGGAGCGTTTGCCGATCGTGCACGCGCCGCCCTTCGTCTTTTCGCTGGGATCAAGGTCGGCCAGCTCATGCCTGAGGCGCCCTTCGCAGAAACCAGCACTGGCCGCCCCGTAGATCCGGGCCACCTGCGTGGCCAAGTTGCTCTGATTACGTTTTCCAGTTACGAGCATCCGAGCAGCTTGCCGGAAATCGCGGATTTGCTCGCCATTCGCCAAAAGTGGCCCCTCCAGCGGCTCTTTATCCTAACCGTGAATGTAGATCCCTGGCCGCTAAGCTATCTAAAAGAGCGAGCCAAAGACGTGGGTGCGGCTTGGACCCATGTGAACCTCGCCCATCCGTTCGCACCTGAGCTTTTCGAATTGGGTGTTTCCGAAGTCCCTTTCAAGCTCATTGTTGACACCAACGGCAAAGTAAGTTACTTCGGACCCAATGGCGCGAACGGCGAGTGGAAAGCGGCCCTGGAGGGTCTTCTGACCGCCGGAAAGTGAAACCCAGAGCCAAGATCGAACGTGTCATTCGATAGCATGCTTTCGTTTATCGTTTCGCAGTCGTCGACTTCTAGCCTAGCCGCTCGAGATGCTGCCAATAGCGCCCGGGCCGCCGAGACCGCCGTCTTTTCCATCGAGCAGCGATTGGACGCGTTGGAGTTAGCGTGCGCCGGGCTTTGGGATCTACTCAAGACAAAACATGGCTATACCGACGACGACCTCGCCGCTGCCATCCATCAGGTCGATGCGCGCGACGGAAAAGTCGACGGAAAGATCACGAGAGTGGATATGGCGTGTCCGCATTGCCACCGGAAGTTGCTTACACGAAACTCCAATCGTTGCGCCTGGTGTGGCGAGGCGTTTACGAACATGCCGTTTTGATAAAGAGAGCGGGAGCACGATCAAACGCCGTCCTCCCGCTTTATTTATTATTTTGCTAACGAAAACTTACTCTTTTCCAGATTTACCAACCTCGGCCAGCCATCATCTCTTCTGGCTTGAGGGAGGACACATTGATGCCCACCATCGGCTCGCCCAGCCCTCGGCTGATCTCGGCCAACTTCTTCGGCTCCTTGTAGAAGAGGACCGATTCGACGATCGCCTTTGCGCGAAGGGCGTGAGCCTTAATTCGCTCGGCGTCGGAAAGCGAGGCGCCCGCCTTGAAGATTCCAGAGCCGACGAAAACCGTCTCTGCGCCCAGTTGCATCATCAGCGCGGCATCGGCCGGAGTGGCGATTCCACCGGCGGAGAAGTTCGGGACGGGCAACTTGCCCTTTTCGCGCGTCTCTCGGATCAGTTCGAGCGGAGCCTGGAGTTCTTTCGCCAAAACGTACAACTCATCTTCGCGAGCGTTCTGCACGGCTCGGATCTGGGCCATGATCGTTCGCATGTGGCGGACGGCTTCGACCACGTCGCCGGTCCCCGCTTCACCCTTGGTTCGAATCATTGCCGCGCCCTCGGCACAGCGTCGAAGCGCTTCGCCCAGGTTTCGTGCGCCGCAAACGAAAGGGACCGTGAACTCGTGTTTGTCCACGTGGTTCTCTTCGTCGGCGGGGGTCAGGACTTCGCTTTCGTCGATGAAGTCGACTTCCAGCGCTTCCAAAATCTGTGCCTCGGCAAAGTGTCCGATTCGGCATTTGGCCATGACCGGAATGGAGACGGCTTCCTGAATGCCTTGGATCATCTCCGGATCGCTCATTCGAGCCACGCCGCCATCGCGGCGAATATCCGCGGGAACGCGCTCCAGGGCCATAACCGCGACTGCGCCTGCGTCTTCCGCAATCTTTGCGTGCTCGGGGGTGACGACGTCCATAATCACGCCGCCCTTGAGCATCTCCGCCAGACCGACTTTCTCTCGCCAGGTCTTCTTCGCGGAACCAATTTTCACTTCGCCGTTCGTTGTTGCCATTGCTGTTCTTTCTTTACGAAAACCCTAAACGGGTCATTCACTCATTTAGGGGGATAGAGAAATTATACCGGTGGCCATAAAGGGTCCCAACGAACAGGGAGGGGCGCTTTGCGGGGTTACAGACGGACTCTACTCGCCGTAGGGACGAACACGGCGAGCCTAACGTTCCGCAAGCTCTGGCCCATTCGGACCCGCCTTCAGCGCCTTTCCAAAGCCTTCTTCAAGAATAGAACCGTAGTCATGCCCACAGTCGCTCAGCCAGGTGACATAGAAAACAAGCGGCTCGTCGCCCGTATTGGCCACCCGGTGCGCGTGTCGACCGTCGATATCGTGGACTGACCCCGGGCGCATCGGCTCTGTCCAAGTTTCGCCTTCCCGGTTCATCAGCACCAACGCGCCCTCGCCTCGCAGGGTCAGCATGTTCTCGCCACGTTCCGGGTTTACATGAAAGTGTCCGCGCGTCATGAAATACTCTCCCGAAACTTGTCCCGGTTGAAGCACCGTCGTCGCATAAAGCAGGCGCGCCGGTCCCTCGACCTCGCCAGGACACCCGAACGTCTCGTAAACCACCTGATCCTCTCCGACTCCCGCAAGATCGGCGAAGTAAGGCGCAAGCTCCGAGAGCATCTTTCGCGATTGGGCGACGCCGCTCTCGCTAACGCCCGTGGTGAGTTCAATATGGTCCGGTCTCGTCATCGGATCGACATTACCAGGGAAAATATCTCCATGAACGAAACCGAGACCCTCATCCGGTCCTACTTTGATGCCTTCAACCGCCACGACGCGGAAGGCATGCTCGCCACCCTCCACGATGATGTGCGGCACGACATCAACGAAGGCGGCAGCGAGATCGGGAAAGAAGCCTTTCGCCGATTCAAAGCGCACATGGACGAGTGTTACCGAGAGCAGATTTCCGATCTGGTCGTCATGACCGCCGGAAATCGCGGCGCCGCCGAGTTCACGTGCTCCGGCGCCTACCTCAAGACCGATGGCCCCCTCCCCTTGGCAACCGGACAAACCTACGCCATCCCCGCCGCTGCCTTCTTCGCGGTCGCCGACGGCAAGATCGTCCGGGTGACCAGCTATTACAACCTGCGCAACTGGATCAAGGCCGTAGACTAAGACCGGCATGAAGGGCCGAATCAAGACCAAGCTGCTACCCATCGACTACGCCGTCATCGTCGGCGGGCCGTTGATCTGCCTGCTCATCATCTGGTTCGGCATTCAAGCCATCGTCGGCCCTGCCCCTCGCCCCAATCCGGTGAAGCTGCTTCGAGAGGGAGCGATTGAGATCGGAGCGCGCTCGGAAGAGGTCATCAAAAAGCTCGGCGCTCCTACCCAAATTCGGGAGCAGGAGGACGGCGGCTTCACCTATATTTACACCCGAACGGTGTACGAGGAAGCCACCAAGAGCGACAGCCTGGATGAAGGCGCAATTGACTTCACCCCGACCGGTCGGGTGCAATCGATCCGGTTCGATCGATCGGCTCCGCCATCATCTTCGGGGACATAAGCCCCGGCTTACCGATCAATCCGGCCGAAATAAACGTCAAGACCTTACGTATGCTAACGCCCGCCCTCTTCATGCTTGCCGTCGGGATGAACGTCCCCGAGAATCCCAGCTTCGATTATTCGGGCGTTCCCAGCCTTCCGGGCGCCACGCTTAAAACCCACGGCGTTCAGGTCGACATGTCCACCATGAAGGTCGCCACCGTGACCAGCACCTCCGTGTACAAGAACGAAACGAATAAGCCGGTGACCCTCACGCTCACCATTCCGCGACGCCGAATCGGCGATGCCCAATCCGGTAACCCCACGTTCAACATCACCGCCCTTTGGAACAATGCCCCCATCAAGATGGCTCCGGCCACCGAAGGCTTGAACGGGGTCAAGATTGGCACGGACGACAAGAGCTACAGCTACCATAGTGACCTCGTCGCCACCGTCAGCTTCAAAGCCGGGCAGACCTGCTCGTTAAAGATCAACTACTCACTTCCGTTCGGACGATGCGGGTATGAGCAGAAGCAGCGAATCGCCGCCTACAAGTTCGATGAGAGTAACCCCATCGGACTGCTCAGCATCTCCTACCGCTACGGCGGCCCCACCGTTTTCCGCCTGCCGGAAGCCCAGCCCACCGATTGGGGATGGCAGATCGGCACCAAGGGCGTCTTCGCCCGAAAGGAGAACTTCGAGAGCCCCGGCGAACTCACCTACATCTCCTTCTATCCCGGCGGCTTCGAGCCGATCGGCGGTCCCAACAAGGACGACAACTAACGATTCATTGGGGGCCGAAATCCGGCCCCTCAAATCAATCCGCCTACTGCGTCTTGAACCGAATCGCGCTCGGGTGCTTGGGATCTCGATAGATCGAGATCGTGGCCGCCGAGAAGTCCGAGTCCTTCGCCTTGTAGATGTCCACAAACTTGTTGGGGTTGCGGTCCACCAAGGGGAACCAGGCGCTCTGGACCTGGATCATGATCTTGTGACCCTTGCGGAAGGTGTGCAGCATGTCGTTCAAGTTGAACTTCACCCGAGTCGGCATGCCGGGAAGGAAGGGAAGCGGATGCTCGAAGCTGTCTCGGAACTTGCCCCGGAAGACGTCGGCACGGACTAGCTCTTGGTAGTTCGCCATGGATTCACCTCTCGGAGTTTTGGCATCGGTCTCGGCCGGCCAGACATCGATGACTTTCACCACCAAGTCCACATCGGACCCCGTGGTCGAGACCCAAATGTCCGCTTCTACTGGACCCACTACTCGCTGGTCCGCCTCAAGCGCCGGCGTCTGGTAACTCACCAGATCTTTGCGCTCCGACAAGAATCGCTGATCGGCGATCATGTACTCCCGAGGACGTCGCTTGCTGGTCTTGTAGTCGGCAATGTATGGCGTCGGATCGGCGGGATCGTAAACGTAGCTGTCCGATCCGTCCTTCTTCGGCTTGGTGGCGGAGAGCGAACCGCCTTCTCCCAGATAGAGATCGAACGGTTTCAATCCCTTCGGCGGCCACTGATCGAACTTTCGCCAAACGTTGGCGCCCGTCTCGAACATCGTCGCCTCGGCGGGGGCGGCCACGTCCTTCCCGTTCAGATACTTCTCAAAGAATGGGAACTCAATCTCGTCGCGGTAGTACTGACTGGTCGGAACGCCGAAGTCGATATCGCCAAACGTCTGCCCCGAGCCGAACGCCCACATGCCATGGAACCACGGCCCCATGACCAGGAAATTGTTGATGCCCTTGTTCTGTCGTTCCGTGTGGGCATAGGTGTTAAACGCGCCCCACATATCCTCCGCGTCATACATACCGCCCACCGTCAGCACCGCGCACTTCACGTTGCGCATGTGGGGCGGCAAGGCTCGGTCCTTCCAATAGGCGTTGTAGGTTCCGTTGTCCAAAAGCTCCTGCCAATACGGCAGCTTGCCCTGTAAGAACTTCGATTCGTAGTTAGAAAGCGCGCCCGCGGAGAGATAGAAGTCGTAGTCGGCTTTCCCTTCCTTATCCACCTTCGGCCCTTCTTGTCCTCGGGGAACATCGAAGAACTGAATGAACCCAAACGTGTCCTGTAAGAAGAACGCTCCGTTGTGGTGAACGTCGTCGCCCAGGAACCAATCGCTCACCGGCGCTTGCGGCGAGATTGCCTTGAGGTTCGGGTGCGTATTGATTCCGCCGACCCCCGCATAAAAGCCAGGATAAGAGATGCCCCATAGGCCGACGCTTCCGTTGTTGTCAGGCACGTTCTTAACCAAGAAGTCCACCGCGTCCCAGGTATCCGTGCTTTCGTCGATTCCCTTCTCGCCGGGCTTGAGTTGAGGGCGAACGTTCACGAAGTCCCCTTCGCTCGCGCCCTTCCCACGCACGTCTTGATAAGCAAAGATGTAGCCTTCTTCCTGGAGCTTCTGGCTCCCGCCAAATCCTCCTCGATACCGTTCCGGCCCCTGCGGTCCCGCACCGTACGGCGTGCGTTCCATGATGATAGGATGCTTGCCCGGCTTGTTCTTGGGCACGTACACCTGCGTATAGAGCTTCACCCCGTCCCGCATCGGAATCATGTACTCGTACTTGGTGTAACGGTCCTGAACCCGCTGGGCGGTCGCCACTCCGGCCAGGCACAGCGCCATCAGCCAAACAAGGAGAATTCGACTCGACTTCAACATTGAAATCAACTATACGGCAACAAGAGGGTGATTAAAACACGCTTGAGACGAGAATCCTTTTGGCAAAGATTAACTAATGCACTTCTTGATCGTACTTAAGATCATCTAGGAACTTGGCTTTCATTTCTCGATGCTGTAGAATGAAATAAAAAGCTTGCAATATTAAAATAAGTCTTTGAGATATGGAAAAGGACCTGAACAAACGCGCAATCGTTTCGCGCGCCAGCATTGAAACCGCTGTTGTTGCATTGAGACACCTCATAGATACTGAACCAAAAGAAGAGTCAAAGTTCCAATCCTTTCTTGAAAGTCATCCGGTCGTCCTAAGAGTCTTGGGATTTCAAGAATTTTGGCCTCATCCAATTCTTAAATCTGATTCTGAGGACGATTTAATTCCCGATTTCATAGGTAGAACAGTTCACGGATTCTACGAAATCATTGAGTTGAAGACTCCATCCGTTAAATTGGTCTCTGGCAATGGTCGGAGAACTAGGTTAAGCCAAGAATTATCCAAGCATCTGACCCAATGCGACGACTATATAAAGTGGTTTGCTCGAGCTGAGAACAGAGCTTGGTTTTCAAACAACTACGAGATTGACATTTCCAATGAGATCGCGACGTTACTAATTGCTGGCAGAAACATTGACCGAGATCGTGCCAGAGCTGCACTGATTGAGAATCCTAGGAAGTCAAGAATTCTAACTTACGACGATGTCCTAAGCGCGCTTGAGTTCAACCGAAAGGATCTCTTTGGTAAATATGAAAATGCGGAAGGCATCATGATTATGATGTCTCTAACCGTATTTAGAAGTGAAGAGACGCAAACTCTTGTGACTACTGGCAGTTATGAACGAGGTATCTATGTATCTGTTGAAATCGATAAATCAATGCGGGTTCGTGCAAGAATCACTTTTGGTAGCTCATCCATCAGCGTCCTTTCTAAATCACCCATAGCCGAAGAACAGCCAATATCTCTTTTGATCAGCGCCTCCGTAATTGACGGGAAGGCATTCTTACATGTCTACCATGGTGTTGAAGAGCAAGAAGAAATAGATGTATATACGGATTTTGAAGGAAATGTACTCAGTGACATTTGCGTGGTTGGAGGGGATTTCGACGGGGCCAAACCATCCGCGTTTGTCCTTCACGAGATAGTAATAACCAAGTCTATTTGTGATTTCGAGTCGAGATTGGGAATGAACTCATATTTCTTTGATAAAGTCATCAATGGAAATCAAACAAATGGTGCTGCTTTTTGGCGGGAGGCCTACATGGTGTACCGGGCAAATTATCACGGAGCCATTCAAGATTTTGATGAGCATAAACCTCGCTTGGTGGTGGACCGTGAGAAATCGAAGAAAATAGCTCTGGCTCGATCATTTGAAGAATTGCAGGATGTTTCTTGAAGCCTGCCCGGTCAGACTTGTGTACCTCGAAGTTAGGCAATCACGTCCATTGGAGACCAAGATATTGCAACTCAAGCCGTAATCAAGCAATTCCCCAATGTGGTAAACCTTCGGTCAACGCGTAGGAGCAACCTGTGGCCAGATTCGAGATCTCGACCGACTACCTCACCAAAACCCTTGTCGACCTGTTGAACACCCCCAGCCCCACCGGCGATACCGAATACGCGGTGTCGTTCGTGCAAGGCGAACTGGAATCAATGGGCGTGGCGACGACTCGCACCAAGAAGGGGGCGTTGCTCGCTCACCTGGACGGCCACCGAAACGACCATCCCCGTGCCATCACCGCCCACATCGATACCCTGGGCGCGGTCGTGGCGGAGATCAAGCCGAGCGGTCGGCTCCGGCTAACGGCCCTGAACGGCTTGATGTGGCCGACGGTCGAAAGCGAGGGCGTCTGGATTGCCACGCGCTCCGGCCGACAGATTCGGGGTTCCGTCGTCATGGTGAACGGCGCCGCCCATGTGAACCGAGACGCGAACACCGCCGCTCGCAATGCGGACAATCTCGAAGTCCGTTTGGACGAGCGCACCAGCAGTTCCGAAGAAACCCGGCTCCTCGGCATCGAAGTTGGCGATTTCGTCTATTTCGATCCTCGCGTGGAAGTCAGCGAGGCGGGCTACATTCGCTCCCGGTTCATCGACGATAAAGGCTGCGTCGCCTGCGCCCTCGCCGCCATCAAGGCGATCAAAGAAAGCGGCATGACCCCCGCCCAAACCACCACCGTCCTCATCAGCAACTTCGAGGAAGTCGGTCACGGCGGTATGGACAGCCTCCCGGCGGACCTCGCCGAATACGTGGTGATGGACATGGCCTGCATCGGCCAAGGTCTGCGCGGAAACGAATTCCACTGCTCCATCTGCGTGAAGGATTCCAGCGGCCCCTACAGCATGCGCCTGAGCAATAAGCTGCGGGACATCGCTGACCGCCGAGGCATCGACCTCATTCCGGACATCTATCCGTACTACGGCTCCGATGGCAGCGCATATTGGCGTTCCGGGGGAGCCGCCGAGGTTGCGCTGATCGGTCCGGGCGTCGATACCAGCCACGGCTACGAACGAACTCACCTCGATGCTCTCGTAGACACCGCTGCGCTCGTGGCGGAGTACCTAGTTGAAGCGTAAACGCCGCCGCCGCTAATTCAAGTGAAGAGATGGCTCCTGAGAGTTCTTGGGGGCCTTGCGCCTGAGAGGACGTCGCCCTCGGATTCCAGGTCTGTTTGAAGCAGAACGAAGACTCGTTCCATACCCAGAACGCACAAACCCCTGCAAAAACACCGGGCCTTAACCGATACATCATTTGGTAGGCCGATCATGGTCGAGGAGTTTTGCTGAACGTGTCGACGGATAAGCGTCAAAGAAACGATCAAGCGGTGAGCATCAGCGTTGCCAGCCGAATCACCGCCGTAGAGGTGCACACCCTCCGGTATTGGGAGCGGGAGTTCGAGGAGTTCTTGAACCCGGTCCGAACCGATGGTGGTCAACGCCGGTATCGCTCGGAAGACATCCAGACCGTGTTCGTCATCAAGCGACTCCTGCGTGACGAAATGTTTTCCATCGCTGGCGCTCGCCGATATCTGGCTAAGAGCCGAGAGATGGGCAATGCAGCCTAACCAACCTTCCCCCGAATTTCATCCCATCGCCGAGCAGGTCGAGGGATTGATTCGCGCGGGTAAGGCGCAAGAGGCCAGTCAGCTGCTTGAAGCCGCTCTCGTTGCCGAGCCTACGCAGCCGGATCTCCGGGCCGCTCAGGGTTTGTTGCACGTTTTTGCCGGAGAAGAGGACGCCGCCGTAGAACTGATCCACGACTGCGGAAAGGGCCCCCGCGCTCGAAGATTGGGGCGATTGCTTACGGAGCACTACATGTGCCGCCAGCAGTTGGCCGCCAAGAAGGGCAAACGAGACGGTATCGCTCACCTGGCGCTCGAGAAAGTACGAATTCACGCCGATCGTCCCTTGGATCATATCGGTATCAAGCTCAGCGCCTGTCTAATCGTCAAGGACGAGGCAAAGAATCTTGCTCGCTGTCTAAACAGCGTGAAGGATTTGGTTGACGAAATCATCGTCGTCGATACCGGTTCGACAGATGAGACCGTCGCAATTGCCGAATCCTTTGGGGCTCATGTCGATCATTTCGAATGGTGCAATGATTTTTCCGCCGCTCGAAATTTCTCGCTCGAAATCGCCACCGGCGATTGGGCCCTTTGGATCGACGCGGATGAAGAACTAACCCCGGAATCGGTCGCCGCGATTGAACGCGCCATCGTCCGACCCCAGTTCGGTGGCTACGCCATTGAGATCGTCAACTTCACCGAAGACGATTCCGAAGCCGCGCGCTACGTCCACAACCCGGTTCGCCTATTCCGCCGCGAACCCGGAATCAAATTTGCAGGACGCATTCACGAGCAGGTGATGCCGTCCATCGCCCAAAGTGGGCGACCTTGGGCGTATCTTAAGGGCGCTCAATTGCTTCACTACGGTTACCGCCCTTCGGAAATGGAGGCGCGAAACAAGGTTGAACGCACCGTAACCATGATCCAGAAGGAACTGGCGGATAACCCCACCGACTCCTTCCAATGGTTCAATCTGGCGAACGCCTATACCGCGGCGAACGACTTTATCGGTGCCGAACACGCCGCCGCCCAGTGCGCAAAGTATCTGGCCCCTGGCGACCAAGTGGGCGCTTTGAACTATCAGCTATGGAGCAACGCGCTCCTCAAGCAAGATCGTGCTGGTGACGCCTCCAAAGTATGCGACGCCGCCGATCGAAACGGATTTGGCACTCTGCTCAATGATTTCGAGCGAGCGAACGCATATCTGAGATTGGGCCTTCATGAAGAGGCTCTGGATGCCGCTAATCGATGTCTGGCCGCCGAATGGCCATCCGATATGACGGGCGATGCCAGTATCGTCGAATATAAGCGCTATATCGTTCGGGGCCAAATACTGTCCGTCTTGGGTCAATTCCCCGAGGCGCTCTCCATGTTTGAGCGCGCGCTTCGAGTGAATCCCACCTATGGCCCCGCAATCTATTCCAAAGCCGCAACGCTGGAGAAGGCGGGACAGCTTGAAGAAGCGCTCGATACGTTCTGCGCCGGTCAACAGAACCAAGACGTCGCCCAACTCTGCCTCAAGGGGGCGGGTCGAGTCTGCGCCGCGTTGGATTTGCAAAAGCGAGCCGCCGAGTTTTACCGCGAAGCTTGGCGCAAGGACGTTCACGACGAAGAGGCCTGGATCGGTTGGATCAAGGCTGGGGATGCCACCGGCGATGCGCGAATGCTCGTCGAAGCTTATTCTGCCTATGCCGAAAATCACGTGGCTACCGCCGATATCCTCATCAACTGGGGACGTGCTCTCAATGACTCAGGCGAGTTTGAACGAGCGCTGATCTGCTTCCGAGAAGCTGTCGAACGAGAGCCTCAGAATCCTAACGCCTACTTCAACGCGGGTGACTTGCTTTACAAGCTGGAACAGTTTGTCGATGCCGCTGAGTACTACCAGGCTGGTCTTCGAATCGAACCCAATAACGCAAGCGGTTGGTTCGTTCTGGGCAATGCATTGGCGCGGCTCGGAGCGGTTGGGGGCGCTCGTCTCGGCTATGAACAAGCCCTGGCGATTAGACCAGATTACGAAGAGGCCCGGCATAACCTAGAGGTCATCTGCGAGGCCGCTTAACAAAGTCCTTGCTATAATCCCAACGTGAAGGCAGGGTCACTCAGAGGGAGTCCGTGGTTGCCCCTCGGGGTGATCCTGCTGGGCGCTATCCTTGTTCGCTTCATCGGCCTTGGCCGAGAATCGCTTTGGAACGATGAGGCCTTTAGTGGATACGCTGCGCAGCTTCCATCCTTAAAGGACGTCATCGGGTTTATCTCGTTTGATGTTCATCCCCCCGGCTATTTCGCGTTTCTTTGGTCGTGGGGAAGGGTATTTGGCGTCACCGACGCCGCATTGCGCGCGAGTTCTGCCGTCGCGGGAGTCCTTTCCGTCCCCATCGCTTACCGAATCGGACGCCAATTGTTTGATCAGCGCACCGGGTTATTCGGCGCATTCATCACCGCCTTCATCTTTCAGAGCATCTACTACAGTCAAGAGCTTCGGGCATACATCTTCTTGGTTTTCTTTTCCGGACTCTCGGTTACCCTCCTGCTCGATTGCCTTCGCGATCTGCAAGAAAGCCGTCGGCAGTCGCCTTTGCGCTACGTGGGCCTCCTCCTGATCTGCGGCGTCAACGGCTATTTTCACTACTTTGGCCTGCTCTTTAGCTTTCTGGTAGTGACCACCCTTGTCGTTTACGGCTTTCATTTCAAACGCCAACGCAAGATTGCCCTTCTCTTTGGCCTGGGTTTCCTAGCCATGTACGCCCCTTGGATTCCCGTCGCCCTCCACAGCGTAAACAAATCCAACTGGATCACCGCTCCTACTGTTCGCTTCGTGCTTGAGGCGGTGAACGTGTTTTATGGCGCAGGTTGGCGATTGGACCTGATTGCCGTTATCGTCATCCTGGTTGGCTATGGCTTGTTCTTCTTTCGGCAGAAGAGCGCCGCACTTCCTGCCGGAGATCGCTGGCTGTTGGCATGGATATTCGTTCCCCTGGTGATTAGCCTGGCGGTCAGCCTGACCGTCCGTCCCGTCTACAGCCCTCGCAATCTCCTGCTGGCGGCCATTCCTGCTTGGTTGCTTCTCGCGCGGGGATTTTCCTTCCTCCCGATCAAAAAGGCTTACCAATGGCCCGCGCTGATCGGCCTCGTTGCGGCAATGCATTTGATCCAAGCCACCATTGGCCACGGCTACTTCGTGCGTCCCACTAAGCAGCAGTTGCGGGAAGCCGCTTACTATGTTGCCGACCGAAATCCATCTCGTCTGCCCATCTATGCTATCGACTGGGATCGAGAGAATTTCTCCTACTATCTTCGTTTCCGAGACCAAGCCGACCTCGTAAAGCCCATCTCTCGCCTGGACGTTCAGAAGAACGGACTTGCCGCGGAGGTGAAAGAAGACAGAGTCTGGATCGTTTCGGGTGGCATCAACGTGGCCGATACCACCGACTTGAACAAGGAATTCAAAATTCTCGATCAGTGTCACTATCACGAGGCCGACGCGTATCTTCTGGAGCGCCGCCACGACCTAAATCCATAAACCAGCGGTCCCGTCGCCAGCGCCACCCCCGACATCCAAAGCGACCGGATTCCGTACTCGCTGTCAAAAACAACCGAATTCACCACCGCAAACACCAAGATCGCCGTCGGCGCCACGGAAACAAACCCAACCCCAAGCCAACCGCCCGCAATCCGAAACGGTCGCTCCAAATCCGGCTCCCGTTTTCTCAAAACTACCAACGCCCAAAGCTCCAACAGAAGGGCCGCTGCGTAAACGATTACATCGATCGCGATGAGTGTTTCGAACGTCTGGAAAGACAAAACCGAGTACACGACCGAGCTGATTGAAATGGCTAACCACGGGGTCCCATACCGCGGATGCAATTGCGCCATTGACTGAGGAAGCATCTCCTCTCGCGCCAATACAAACGGGATCCGAGACGCGCCGAGCAAAGTCGCTGAGAACAATCCCGCCGCGCTAAAGAGTCCCGCAAAGACCACCGCCAAACCCAGCCACCGGCCCCCCACCACCTGCGCGACCGACGTCCAAGCCCCTTCTTCCCAATTCGAATAGTCCCGCAGGGCAACCGCCCCAACGAGACTGGGCAAAAGATAGCAAAGCACCGTGATCGCCGTCGCGATCGCGAGCGCCCGAGGGAACGTCTTGCGCGGGTTCTCCACCTCGCCCGCCACGGTCGACAAAGAATCCCAGCCAAGGTAATTCCACATCACCGTATAGAGTCCCGACGAAATCGCGGTGGACAGGGACTGGCGGGGCGGCGAAAACGGCGTGACCGTCCCCGCCAAATTGTGAAAGATCAGCGGCAGTCCCAACGCCACCAGAAGGACGAAAGGAGCCAGAAACAGGAGCGTGAACAAGACCGAAGACAAGCCCACAAGACGGGTGCCTCGTATGTTGAGCCAGGTGAGAGGAATCACCATCGCCATCCCAATTGCCCACTTGAGCCAAGGATCGGAAACCCCTTGACCGCCAAATAGCTCAATCAAACTGGATACGTAGGTGGCGAAGAGCACCGGGTAAAGCGCCGCATCCACCCATGTATAAATCCAAGTCCACCACCCACACAGAAATCCGGCGAACGGGCCAAACGCCCGCTTGACCCAAACGTAGTACCCGCCCTCCGAAGGAATGGCCGTCGCCAACTCCGCCGTCATCAATGCCGCAGGAATCCCCCACACCAAGGGCGTCGCTAAAATCAAAAGCACCGCCAACCCTGGCCCGGACTGCATCACCGGCTCCAAGCCAAACGGCCCGCCGCTCACGCAGCAGAAGATCGTCATGGCCAAAGGAATAAGGCGCAGGGCGCGCGGGTCGAGCTGAGCGGACATCTCCGCCGCACATAATACAGCCCCTCGACTTTCTTCCGGCTTGGCGAAATTCAAAACCTCGTGCCTAATCCCGGCCAGTCAAATAATCCAGTTTTTTAAAATCCAGGTAATTTTACTTGGATAACCCAGCAAGATAACGTGGAATTCCCCTGGTGATGTTTACAGTCAGCCGCAGAAAATTCCCCGCGGGGAAGCGGCGACAGCGAATCACGGAGGAAACGCATGTCATTCAGAATTAACACCAACGTAGCGGCGATGAACGCCCTGCGAAACGTAGGCAACACGAACTCGAACTTCAATCAGTCGATCACTCGACTCTCGACCGGTCTTCGAATCAACTCCGCAGCGGATGATCCTGCTGGCTTGATCATCTCGGAAAATTTCCGAGCCCAACTTAACGGCATTGACCAGGCGGTCAAGAACAGCCAAGACGCCATCAACTACGCAAAGACCGCAGAAGGCGCTCTCGATGAAGTTAACAAACTGCTCCGAGACGCACGAGGCCTCGCCGTTGCCGCCGCGAACACCGGTACGTTGAGCTCCTCGGCCATCCAGGCTAACCAGAGTCAGCTCGCGTCCATCTCTTCTTCGATCACTCGAATTGCTCAACAAACTCAGTTTGGGACAAAGCGACTGCTCGACGGCAGTTCCGGCGTAAACGCCAATGTCGTCGCTGGCTCGCTCGTCAGCTCCATCAACATCGGCGGTCAGTTCGCTGGCGCCGCCGTCTCGTCCAACACATCCGTTATCGCAACCGTCCTCACCGCCGCCTCTCAGGCCACCGTAACGGGCGTTGCCGCAACGTTGGGACAGGCTGTTGGCGCAGGTAGCTTCTCGATCAACGGTGTCACCTTCTCGACTTCCGCCACCACGACCGGACAGGAAGTTCTCGACCAGATTAACGCGGCGCAGGGTCAAACCGGCGTCTTCGCAACCAACGACGGCACGAATATCATCCTCACCTCTACTGCCTATGGCGCAAACGCTCGCATCGACCTCACGGATGCAAACGGCGTCGTCCGAGCAGGTGGAGCAGGTTCGACGTCCACCACTGGAGTTAATGCAGTCGCCTCGGTACAGGTCGGCACCGCCACCGCCCTGTTCACGTCGGGTCAAAACGGCAACGACGGCCTGACCCTCAGCGATGCCGATGGAAACACCATCAAGCTGACCCAGGCCGGAAACTCGAACACCGTCGCCAACTCCACCATCGGTCAGGTCACCGTGGGCTCCAGCCAGTTCCAGATCGGTGCGAACGCCGGTCAGACGACTCAGCTGTCCCTCGGCAACTTCGCCGCCAGCCAAATCGGCACCGGCGTCGTAACCGGTCTCAACATGAGCAACCTGGACCTCACGTCCGCTTCCGGCGCTCAAGATGCCATCAAGGTCATCGACGCCGCCATCGACCAGGTCTCCAAGTCCCGAGGAGCCATCGGTAGCTTCCAGCGAAACATTCTCGAATCGAACGTCCGATCGCTCGGAATTTCTCGAGAGAGCCTCGCCGCGACCGAGTCTTCTATCCGAGACACCGACGTTGCTTCCGAAATGACCGAGTTCACGAAGCAGCAGATTCTTCAACAGGCAGGTATGTCGGTTCTGGCCCAGGCCAACCAGGCGCCGCAAGCGGTTCTCAGCTTGCTCCGCGGCTAGTTGCTCTGACAGCGCAACCTCCACTCCAGGCTGGCACCAGGGAAGGTGTCAGCCTATTCTTGCGTCTGGGCTTCTCGCCAAAGACGCTCGATCGCCTCCGCCGCCGTTGGCAAGTCTCGAATCACTCCGACACCCGCCCCCGCGTAAAGGCACATTGCTTCAATATCTCCCGAGAACCCGATCCGAGGAGCCACCTCTTCATAGCGTAAGATCGCTTCGCCTGAAGCAGAAAACCCTATCGTCTCCCCTTCACCAGGTCTCGATCCAGCCGCGGGACTTCCGCACGATTCCCACGTCTCCAAAGTCGAATTTCTCAACACTCGTTGCGCCGATTGCTTCCAACCACCATCGAAACACAGCGTAAGCGCAGTCTGCCCCTCGGATTCCAAAAGCCGCGCCTTATACTCCGGGTGCGCTCGACTTTCGACCGTCGCGACAAACCGAGTTCCCAGCATCGCCCCAGAAGCCCCCGTCGCTAATGCGCGAGCAATCCCCCCGCCATCCGCAATCCCTCCCGCGGCAACCACCGGCACGTTCCCCGCCGCATCCACCACCCCGGCGAGGATATCCCACAGACTCCTGTTGGCTTGCACATGGCCCCCGGCTTCCACTCCCTGGCACACCAAAAAATCCGCGCCAAGATCCACTGCCCGCCTCGCTCCCAGACCGTTCGTCACCTGAACTCCAAACTTAGCCGCAGAGCGGCGCACCGTGGAAACATACGGCGTGGGATCGCCCCAAGAGAAGGTAACCACTGGGAGCCCGGCGTCAAGCACCGCGGAAAGGGACTCGGGTTCAAATGCCAGCGCAAAATTCGCCTGAAAGAGTCCACTCGTTGCGTCGCGAACCGCCCGGACCGCCGCCACGGCGTCATCAGAGGAAGCCCAAGTGAGTCCCATCGCTCCCATCCCGCCGGCCTGTGTCACCGCCGAGCACAACTCAGGTCCGGCTACCGAGCCCGTCGGCGCCTGAAAGATGGGATAACGAAGATCGAAGATCACACCCTATTGTGGTGCGATTGGCCCCGCCTGTCGTAAAGGAACCAGCCGACGTCCAGGCTTGGGCACGTACCCTTCGGATTGTCCGTACAAGTCATACGGCTCGGCCTTAGTGATTTCGACAGGAACGATCTGCCCAATCTCTGCCTCGCCCTGGAAGAAAACCATCCCGTCGATCTCCGGCGCATCGCGATGAGACCGGCCAATGAACCACCCGTCTTGCTTGTCATCCACCAGCACATTGAGCCTCTTGCCAATCCAAGCCTGATTCATTTCCAGCGAGATCTTCTGCTGAGTCCGCATGAGCTTGTCGTACCGCTCCTGCTTCACTTTCATCGAGACCTGGCCGTCCATGTCGTGAGACGGCGTACCCGGCTCGCGTGAAAACAGAAAGGCTCCCACTCGATCCAATCTCGATTCCTTCATGAAATCGATCATATACTTGAACTCTTCGTCCGTTTCACCCGGGAATCCCACGATGAAGGTCGTTCGGATGGAACAGTCCGGCATCGCCGCCCGAACCTTTTCGAACAGCTTCATATACCGCTCCCCTTCCCATGGCCGCCGCATCCGTCGTAGCGTATCGGGATGGGCGTGTTGAAGGGGGATGTCAATGTAAGGCAACACCTTTTCGCAGGTCGCCATTGTCTCAATCACTTCGTCGGTCAGCCGGTTGGGATAGAAGTAGAGCAACCGAATCCACTCAATTCCGTCCACCTTGTTCAACTCGCGTAACAGTCTCGGGAGCGTGAATTCTTTGTAGAGGTCGTAGCCGTACTGCGTCACGTCCTGGGCAATGAGATTGAGTTCCTTCGCGCCCGTACGAGCCAAATGCCGGGCCTCTTCCAGAACTCGCTCCAGCGGCTTCGACTGGTGCCCGCCGCGGAAGCTGGGAATGGTGCAAAACGTACACTTGTGGTCGCATCCCTCGCTGACTTTGAGATAGGCGCTCCACGGTCGTCCGGTTCGGGCTCGGGTGGGAACGTCTGCCCATCGGTGATGAGGAGCCGAGACCTGAATCTTCTGGTCGCGATCCATCTTCGGCGCACCTTGAGACTCTCGAACGATCTCGTCGAATCGTCCCATCTGGCCAACGCCAACGTACAGATCTGCGCCCGGCGCCAGTTCTGCGAGCTCGGAGCCCAACCGCTGCGCCAAGCAGCCCGCCACAATGACCTTCTCCGTTCGTCCCGCCCGCTTCTCGCGTACCGCGTCCTTGATCGCCCGGATGGATTCCTCTTTTGCCGCTTCCAAAAAGCCACAGGTGTTAATGATCGTGACGCCCGTCTTTTTGGAGCGCCCGTCAACTTCAAAGCCCGCACCCGACAAGACCCCGGCGATCTCTTCGCTATCCACCTCATTCTTGGCGCACCCAAGCGTGACGATCTTGATCTTTGAGGAACTTTCGGGGGGCATCCCTTCAATTATGAAGCATCGTTACCCATTCCTTCGGGATCAAACGCTTCCGCCCAGCGCCACCGCGATCTCTCTCGGATTGAATGGCTTCTGAAGGAACATATCCGCTCCCGCTTCATAGGCGCGGAAGATGACGCTATCCCCTTCCATCGCCGTGACCACAAAAATCGGTGTGCGTTCAAAGGCCGGATTGGCCCGAATACGCCGGAGTAAAGAAAATCCATCGATATCCGGCAGTTTCAAGTCCAAGACCACCGCGTCAAACGCCTCGTCCCGCAACCGGATTAACGCCTCGAACCCTGCCGCCGCCAAAGTCACCGATAACCCCATTCGAGCCAGGCAGACGTCCAAGAGCCGCGCCGTCGAGGGATCATCTTCGATCACCAACACTCGAACCATAGTTGCATTAAACGCCGAACGGGACAAAATTGCAATGAACGTGCGCTAATGTGGCAAAAAGTCGCAAGATGTCGATTCATCCTATCGCCAGTCGACTACCTCATATGAGCAAAGCAAATACCGTCGCCGGAAACGTCGAATCCGGGCAAGTTCCCGGCCTCGTCGCCCTTATCTATCGAAACGGCCAAACCGAGGTCCAAGCTCTCGGCGTTCAGACGCTGGGAGGAACCCCCATCGCCCGAGATTCTATCTTCCGCATCGCGTCCCTCACCAAGCCTATTGCCGCCGTCGCCGCCATGACCCTTGTGGAAGAGGGGCGTATCCAACTAGATGCCTCAGTCGATTATTGGCTCCCGGAACTCGCGAACCGCCAAGTCCTCCGCCAGGTCGACGGCCCGCTTGCCGATACCGTCCCCGCCAAGCGAGCCATCACCCTGCGAGACTTGCTCACCATGCGTCTCGGCATGGGGCACATCATGGCCCAGGTGGATCACTATCCCATTCGAAAGGCGCTTACCGAAGTTGGGCTGTTGCTCGGCCCTCCCGCTCCAGATACCACGCCCCATCCTGACGAATGGATGCGCCGCCTCGGAAGTCTTCCTCTTATGTATCAACCAGGAGAGAAGTGGCTGTACGATCTCGGGACAGATATCCTCGGCGTTCTCATTGCCCGCGTCGCAAATCAGCCCCTTGGCGAATTCATGAGGGAACGGATATTCGAGCCCCTGGGTATGAAGGACACCGCGTTCTACGTTCCCGCCGCGAAGCTCCCTCGGCTGGTGACCGCGTATCGAAGAGATCGCGAGCAAAACCAGCTTATCGTGATTGACCCGGCAGAAGATGGACAATGGACGCGAGAGCCCGCCTTCCCTTCCGCAAGCGGTGGCCTGGTTTCCACTGCCGACGACTACCTGGCCTTTTGCCAGATGATGCTAAACCGAGGAACCCTCGGTCACGCCCGAATTCTCTCGCCAGAAACTGTTGAACACATGACCTCGGACCAACTCACGTCCGAACAACGAAAAGAAAACGCTCTCTTCTTCGGCGACCACTCCAGTTGGGCCATGGGCATGGCGGTCGATATCGCCGCGTCGGGCCATGAACATCACTTGGGTCGCTTCGGCTGGTCGGGCGGATTCGGAACCACCGCCGCCACCGATCCCTCAAACAAGCTCATCGGCATCCTCATGACCCAGGTCGCCATGGACTCCCCAATGGGCCCGCAGGTCTTCCACGACTTCTGGACTGAAGCCTACAAAAGCTAAAAGAATCCAATTATTGATGACCATTTCCAGCTAGTAAGGTGTAATATAACTAAACGGTTATATTATCGACCGGTTATCGAAATGACTGCCACCGCCAATCTCGACGCCACCTTCGCCGCCCTCGCCGATCCCACTCGGCGAGCCATCCTCGCGCGCCTCGCACACGGGGAAGCGACCGTGATGGAACTGGCCAAGCCGTTCGCCATGAGCCAGCCTGCGATTTCAAAGCACCTACGTGTACTGGAAAACGCGGGCCTCATCACCCGGGGACGAGAAGCCCAACGCCGTCCATGTCGCATCGAAGCGAAGGCGCTCCAGCAGGCGGATGACTGGCTCGAAAACTACCGACGACTCTGGGACGCCAACTTCCGGCGAATGGACGGCCTCTTGGAGGAAATGAAAGCAGAAGAGAAAGGACTTCAACGATGAACTATATAGAGACCTTCAAAGTCACCACCCCCAGCGATCTTGAGATCGTCTTGACACGAATGTTCGACGCACCCAAAAAAATGGTGTGGCGAACCCTGGCCGAACCCGCGCTGATCCGTCGCTGGCTCCTCGGCCCTCCCGGTTGGGAAATGACCCTGTGTGATAACGACTTTCAAGAGGGAGGACGTTTCCGCTGGGAATGGATCGGTCCCGATCAAGCGCAACTTGCCCTCTTCGGCGAATACCAAGAGATCACCCCCTTTGATCGAATCGTTCGCACCGAGTCCTTCGAGATCGGCTGCGAACCACAAGCCGGACAACAACTTGCCGCCATCTCATTCGAGGAGTCAGATGGCAAGACCACCTTGAAGATGACCCTCACCTATCCATCCAAAGAAGCCCGGGACGCCACCATCGCTTCCGGCATGGACAAGGGCGTATCCGCGGGTTACGCTCGACTGGACGAGGTCCTGGCGGAGATCGCCACTGAACAAATTGCCTGAAGGAGAGAAAGAAAAATGCCCAATTCCATCTGGTTAAACCTGCCCGTCAAAAACGTCGCCAAGGCCCGAGAGTTTTTTGAGAAGATCGACTTCCCGTTCAACCCTCACCACCCCGGTGGCGACGACTGCCTTAGCCTCAAATTAGGCACAAATGAATTCATTGTCATGCTCTTTGCCCAACCCACTTTTGAAGGATTTGTGAAGACCTCAGCTGCGGATACGGCGACTTCCGCCGAAGTCCTCATTTCCGTCGGCGCCGATACCCGCCAGGAAGTGGACGAGATCGCCGCCAAGGTCACCGCTGCCGGAGGAAACCTCTTCGCCAAACCGGCCGAGACCGACGGTTGGATGTATGGCTGTGCCTTCCAGGACTTAGATGGCCATCGCTGGAATGTCCTTTACATGGACATGTCTCAGATGCCTCAATAGGAAGAATGGCGACGGCAGAAGACCCCACCCTCACGGCGGAGCGCTTCATTGAAAAGCTGATGACCTTTCAGTCGGATGAGGAGAAACGCAAGTACCACCGGTACTTCAAATTCGACGACGACGAATCCGGTGACGGAGATCGATTCGTTGGTATCCGCATGGGCCAGGTCTTCGCCGTCGCCAAAGAGTTCATCGATCTGACCCCTAACGAAATCGAGAAGCTCTTAGAAAGCCCCGTCCACGAGATTCGCGCCGGAGGTTGTAGCGTCATGGGACAGCAGGCCAGCCACAAGCGGGCCACCGCTCTCCAAAAACGCGCACTTTATGACCTCTACCTACGCCGTCACGACCGCATCAACGATTGGGACCTGGTCGATCTCGCCGCCCATAAAGTCGTCGGTCGTTACCTCTACGAGACCAGTGAATCCCGCGCCGTCTTGGACCAACTTGCCCAATCGGAAAATCCTTGGGAGCGCCGCACCGCCGCCGTCGCGACGCTCTTCTTGATCGCTCGACATGAATCCGCAGACGCGTATCGCATAGCGGAGCGACTGATAAATGACCCGTTCGATCTCGTGAACAAAGCCGTGGGTTGGATCCTTCGGGAGGCCAGCAAGATTGACCCTGCCACCCTCCAATCCCTCCTCGCTCGCCACGCTTCCACCATGCCCCGAATCACCCTCCGCACCGCCCTCGAACACTTCCCGCCCGAGGAAAGAAAACACTGGCTTTCTCACCATGAATTGAAGAAGGCATAGCTAAGAATTCCGGCCCCCGGCAGGCGTAGCCGACGGTCGCACCGTCGTGAGCGCAACCACCCGCCGAGCGCCCCGCCAATCCACGACCCCGCACATCAATTCCGGCCACCGGCAGGTGTAGTCGTCGGTCAAGCCCGACGTGATCGCTCTCGCGGACAGGGCGGCGTCGCCAACATCACAAAATTTCGCCCACTTACGCGAAGCTTGTAGGCGCGGTTTCGTCCGCGTGGGTGCTTCCGAATTCGCCTCAATGCGAGAACCAACTCGTCTTCCGTAAGCAGAGTACCTTCGCCAAACCGCAAAATCTCCGGCACCCCTCAACAATCTCCTCTTGCCCCCACAAAGGATCCAGGCAACAATAGGAGAATCCCAACATGCTCACCATCGCCCTTCTCTGCACCGCGCAAACTCCCGTTCAAATCCAAGCCCCCAGGATCGCCACCGCCGCCGGAATCACCGCCGGGCTCACGACCATCCCCGACTTTGAGCGCCGCTACCGAAGGGGCCACGTCACCATGGGCGGCCACTCCAATGGGGCCCGGGAATGGTATGACCCGAGCCTCGGAATCTTCATCTATGCCGATGGCTTCAACTACTCGAACAAAGGCGAGATATTCGATGGCTTCCAAATAGATTGGCGACCTTCAAGCGAAGTCGAAAAGAACATCCCCAAAATCCACCTCAAGCGCTCCGACTACGGCCTCCTCGCCACCCTCAAAAAGGGCATGTCCCGCAAAGAGGTCGAGAAGGCCCTGGGCATCAAACTTGCCACCAGTTCGATTCATCGAAAGGGCCTCATCCGCTACTCTCAGAACCCGGTCAACAAGGACAACAGCCGCTACACCGACTGGACCCTCGACCTCGTCTTCGGCCCAAAGGGCCTTGCTCAATTCACCATCGACTGCGACTGAAACAGCCCTTGACCAGCGGGCAGGCAGACGTTCCCAAAGATAGATGGAGTCCGTCAGTCGAACGAAACCAAGCAACCGAGCCCAACCCTCTCACCAACCCCATCCGGCCAACGACACGCGTAGTCGCCCGACACGAGCGCAATGAATCACGGGCACTTTCAACAAAAACTCGGGACCTCGCCCGCCGACCCGAAGGGCGTAACCGCGGTTTCGTCGCGTGGGTGCTTTCAAATTCGCCCCATTGCGAGAACCAATTCAACTTCTCCAAGCCACGCCCGGCCAAGCCGAGCGTGGCTCTTCCTAAAATGAAGGGATGACCGCTTGCAAAGCGCTATCACAAATCCTCAAACTTTCATCCAAGCTGTAGCATGGTCGTCTCGACCATGGTTTTCACGGGCGTCCCGCCCGTGACGCTTTCAGAGTGTAAACAGGGACCACCTACGAACCAATTATCCGGCCCCCGGAAGGTGTAGTCGACGGTCGCACCGTCGTGAGCGCAACCACCCGCCGAGCGCCCCGCCAATCCACGACCCCGCCCATCAATTCCGGCCACCGGCAGGTGTAGTCGTCGGTCAAGCCCGACGTGAGCGCGTCCAATAGTAGAGCGCAAATAGATAAGTGGATCGTAGCACAGGCGTCCCACCCGCGCATTCACAGAGCGCGCACTGCATCTCACCCAAATCGAAGCGTTTGCATCCACCCAGCATCACCCAAACAACCCAATCCAAAATCCGCTATCAAAAATCGAAAATCGCGTTACCCTTCCTTCAACCCACTCGACGCCAAGCTGCTCACAATCTGCTTCTGAAACAAGAAGAAGATCACCAGCACCGGCAGAATCGAGATCATCGCCCCCGCCATCTGCATGTTGTCCTTCCCCGGAAACCGGCCCTGCAACATCGCGATCACCAGCGGCAGCGTGAACTTCTTCTCATCCAGCAAGATAATCAGCGGTCCAATAAAGCTGTTCCAAGACCCCAGGAACGTCAAGATCCCCAAGGTCGCCAAGAGCGGCTTGGTGAGCGGCAGAATCATCGACCAAAAGATGCGCGGCTCCGAGGCGCCGTCCAGCTTCGCCGATTCCAGCAGACTGTCGGGAATCTTCTCGATGAACTGTCGCGCCAGAAACACCCCAAACGCGCCCCCAAGCCCGGGCACGATCAACGGCAGCCACGTATTCAGCCACCCGAAATCCCGCATCAATAGGAAGGAGGGAACAAGTAGCACCGACCCCGGAATCATCATCGTTGCCAGCAGCGTCAGGAACAGCGCGTTCCGACCCGGAAAACGATGCTTGGCAAACGCGTATCCCGCCAGGGTGCAGAAGAACATGCTCCCCACCGTCGTAATCAGCGCAATCACAAAGCTATTCCAAGTAGCTCGTAATACTAATCCTGCGTCGATCAAGTCCACATAAGGCTGAATCGTCGGCTGGTGAACCATCAAGCTCACCGTCGGTTGTGCGATCTCGGTGTTCGGCTTCAGCGAGGTCACGATCATGTAGTAGAAGGGAAGACCCATCAAGAGCGCTCCCAAAGTCAGGACCGTATAGACCGTTGCCGCTTCCCAGCGTCCATGCTTCATTCCGTCGCCTCCTTGCGCCGATACACCGCAAACTGAATCCCCGTCAGGATCAAGATCATCACGAACAAGATGTAAGCGTACGCGGCGGACTTGCCCATTTCAAACGTCTCGAAGCCGCTGTGATAGATCAGCGGCACCATCGTCAGCGCCGAATCGTTTGGTCCAAACCGCGCCCCCGCATCCCCACTCTTCCCGGCCAGGATGTAGATCGTCTCGAACACCTGAAACGCCCCGATGAGACCCAACACCGTGATAAAGAAAAGCTGAGGCCGTAGCCCCGGAACCGCCACATTCCAGAACCGCCGCAACGGGTTCGCTCCGTCCATCGTCGCCGCCTCGAACAGCGAAGCCGGAATCTGTTGGAGTCCCGCCAAGAACACCAAGATCGTAAACGCCAACCCGTGCCAGATCGCCAGCACGATCACGCAGTTCATAAAACTGTGTTCCGAGGTCAAAAACGGAATCGGGTCCCGGATCGCCCCCGCCCACAGCAGCAGCGCGTTCAGCCACCCCTGCTTGCCCCCCAAGAAGAGTTGCGTGAAGATCAACGCAATGGAGACCACGCTTGTCACCAGGGGAGAGAAGAACAGGAACCGCCAGAACTTCTCGCCGCGCAGCTTGCCGTTCAGCAGGTACGCAAAGATCAGCGCCAACAAGATCCCCACCGGCAGCGTGTACACCGCGTACCGCAGCGTCCGCCCCACTGTCGCCGCCAAGTCCCCCGAGTGGACCGCCGCCGAGTAGTTCTCACCCCCCACCCACTTCGCCGTCGAAAGCGGAAGCACCGGGTGGTAGTCGGTGAAAGAAAGATAGAGCGCGGTCAGCGCGGGCACGAATACAAACACCACCGCCAACAAAATCGGAACGGAAACAAAGAGGTAGGACACCCAATGCCGCCGTAGTCGCGGACGAGCAATCACCGCCACCACCGCCAGCGCCAGTAGTCCGCCCATCAACAGCTTCACCGCGTCCAGGACATTGCGTTGCCGCTCGTATTCTGGCAGCCGCTTCACCACATCGCCGTACCGCTCCTCGTACTTCGAGGCCGATTCGCGCATAATCTTCAGCGCTTGCGGCTGAATCTTCGCGTACTCGTTCTTCAACTTGGCCCGGAGCAATCGCTCCAACTTCTCGCGCTCTGTCCGCAGCGTTCCGTTCCCAAGCCGCTTCACTAGCTCCGACCGCGAGACGTTGTATCGCTGCCCCAGCGCATCCATCTGATCGCGCAGATACGTCCCCATCTGGTCAAGCAGATTAGACTCCAATCGCCCCGCCTCCACCGAGCCCGGAATCGTCTGCACGGTTCGGAAATTCGGCAGCATCTCCGCCAAGACATTCTTCAGCGGCAAGTCTGCCCGCATCTCCGGCTCTTGCCAAAATGCATCGTTCGCCGGCGCGTACATCTCCTTCAAGGGCGAGATGGAAAACGTCGATTCATCCCCCCGCGACTCTCGATTCCGAACCATAAACCGCTGGGCTTCCATCGAATTCAGATAGTCCAGCCAAGCGATCGCTTCCTTCTTGTGCCGAGATTGCCGGAAGATCACATAGGTGGTCCCGCCCATCACATGGAACGCCTTCCCGTCGTCCGCCTTGGGCCACGGAGCAATGTCCCACTTGCCATTCAACTCGGGAGCTAACTGCCGAATCTGCCCGCCCAGGTTGTGCAGGTCGATGAACATCGGTACCGCTGTGTCCTTGTCGTTCGACCGGAACATCCCCACAATCCGGTTCCCTAAATCCTTCCCGGGTGAGTCGTGCAGATGCCACAACTGGAGCGCCTCCGCAACCCCCCGCTGGTACTGCGGGTCGTTCCAAAGCACTTCGGGCTTCCCATCGGCTCCTCGCCGAAATCCGGGAAGGTCAAACGGCATCGTGTACAGATTCAGCGCCCACTGCGCCCCCGCCACCCAGCCAAAGTAATACCGATAGCCGTTCGCTTCTAACTTCGCGATCGTCTCGTTCAGCTCTGACCACGTTTTGGGTGGCTTCAAGCCCAGCCGTTCAAAAACGTCCGTGCGGTAGTACAGCACCAGGGTCGAGATATCCGAAGGAATCCCATACAGCTTGTTTCCCTGGGAGAACATCTCCAGCATTCCCGGGTGAAATCGCGATTCGATTCGCTTGGTCTCTTCCGGAAACTCCCCCCGCAGGTCCACCAACCCCCCCACGCTTCCGTAGTCGAAGGGACCTCCCAGGTTCGTCACCCCCACGTCCGGCGGCAATCCCGCCGCCATCGAGGTGAAATACTTCGTCTGAAAGTTCCCCCACGCCAGCGGCGTGACTTCCACCCGAATGCCCGTCTTCGCCGTAAACCCCTCCGCCAGCTTCCGGTACATCTCCACGTCCCGCAAACTGCTCGTCACCGCCCAGAACCGAATCTGCGCCGATCCCACCGCCGACAAAGACAGCAGAACGAGCCCCAAAAGAACCCGCTTTAACGAAGTGAAAGAGAAAATTGAACTATCGATAGTTGAGTTCATCTGTCGTTGATGGCTCTTTTTTTGATCATGGGGTATCCGGTTGATCATAGGGTATCCAACCGATGCCACAAGATTACTGCAAAACCCACCCGGTCACGAACCCTTTTCCCCCGCCTCGGTACACTTCTCTTCATAATGGACCGCGGTTACTTCAATTACCCTTCACCCGCAAACGAGCCCGTACTGACCTATGCCCCCGGCACCAAGGAAAGAGCCGCCCTCAAAAGCGCTCTCAGTGAGCTGAAGGCCGAACAGATCGATGTCCCGATGTACATCGGCGGCCAAGAAGTCCGTACTGGCAACCTCGTTTCCATGCACCCCCCTCACGAAATCGCCCACACCCTCGGCCATTTCCACATGGGCGATGCCAGCCACGTCAACCAAGCCATCGAAGCTGCTCTAGAAGCCAAAGAGGCCTGGGCCAACACGAGTTGGGAGAACCGCGCCAACATCTTCCTTCGCGCCGCCGACCTCATCGCCACCAAGTACCGCCCGTACCTTAACGGCACCACGATGCTCGGCCAAAGCAAGAACGCGTTCCAAGCCGAGATCGATAGCGCTTGTGAGATCGTGGACTTCCTCCGCTTCAACGTCCACTTCCTCAGCGAGATCTACCGCCAGCAACCCATCAGCAGCCCCGGCATGCACAACCGCCTGGAATACCGAGCGCTCGAAGGTTTCGTCCTCGCCGTCACCCCCTTCAACTTCACCGCCATCGCCGGCAACCTCCCCACCTCCGCCGCCATGTGCGGAAACGTCGTGGTCTGGAAGCCCGCCAACACGGAAGTCTATAGCGCCCAAATGTTCATGCGCATCATGATCGAAGCCGGACTTCCCGAAGGCGTCATCAACCTCGTCTACGTAGACGGCCCGACCTTGGGCGAAGTCTGCTTCAAGCACCCAGATTTCGCTGGTGTCCACTTCACCGGCTCCACCGGCGTCTTCAACCAAATGTGGAAGACCATCGGCGAGAACATCGGCAACTACCGCGCCTACCCCCGAATCGTCGGTGAGACCGGCGGCAAGGACTTCGTCGTCGCTCACAAGAGCGCCGATAGCGACGTCGTCGCCACCGCCCTCCTCCGCGGCGCCTTCGAGTATCAAGGCCAAAAGTGCTCCGCCGCCTCCCGCGCCTACATCCCGAGCAACATCGCCGACGAGGTCAAGCGCAAGCTGATTCAGGGTGTTCAGTCGTTCAAGGTCGGCACCGTTGAGGACTTCGGCAACTTCATCAACGCGGTCATCGACGAGCGAAGCTTCGATAAGATCGCGGGCTACATCGATAAGGCCAAAGCCGACGGTCAGAAGATTTTGGTTGGCGGCACTTATGACAAATCGCAGGGCTACTTCATTCAGCCCACGATCATCGAAGCCAACGATCCCAAGTACACCACCATGTGCGAAGAGATCTTTGGCCCGGTCTTGACGATCTACGTCTACGATGAGAACAAGTTCGAGGAGACCCTGGAACTGATCGACGAGACCTCCCCCTACGCCCTCACCGGCGCGGTGATCTCCCAAGATCGGTACGCGGTGGAATTGGCCACGAACAAGCTTCGAAACTGCGCAGGCAACTTCTACATCAACGACAAGCCGACCGGCGCCGTTGTCGGCCAGCAACCCTTCGGCGGAGCCCGCGCGAGCGGCACCAACGATAAGGCGGGTTCCATCCTGAACCTCTATCGCTGGCTCAGCGCCCGCACCATCAAGGAAACCTTCGTTCCTCCCACCGACTACCGCTATCCCTTCCTCGCCAGCGAGTAAGCGATTCATTCTAAGCCCCTGCCTTTTAGGCAGGGGCTAACTCACCAAGAAATCAGCCGTTGTAATTGGCAATTCTCGCACGTCCACTTCCTTACGCGCATCTCCAAACCGGGGCTGGTAGTTATAGACCCTCTCGGTAAGAAACGCGATGTGCCCGTCACGATCCTGCGCCTCGCCATACAGGGTGATGTAGGGGGAGCAGATGATGGCATGTCCGTATCGTTGGTAAACGTCATCAAAGCAAGTCACGTTCAAGAGCCCGGTTTCATCCTCCAGGTCAAAGAACATCACGCGTTTCCCACTTGAGGTGGGAGGGAAGCGGAGGCGGATGGGATTACCGACGACAAACGCTTTTGTTCCGGGGGCAAGTTGCGTAGCTTCTCGAGTCGTGATCACTCCTTTCGCTGCCACCCGCTCTCTTTCGAAGGCCATGAGGTGCCTTTCGATATCGAGATCGAGAACATAGCGTTCGCGGATTGCCTTCTCAACGATATCAAAATCTTCCACGTTAGTTGGCAGAGAAGGCTCTTCCCAAGAGATGTCCAAGGCGTCGCCATTCTTGCGAACCAGCTCTGCAAACTCGTAAGCGGAAGGAATCGCCCATAGGAGCGCACGACGATTGGGGTGCATCGAGTCAAACGCTCCCGCCAAGATGAACTGCTCCAACTCGTCTCGATTAGGCCGTACGCGCGCGATGAAATCGAAAAAGGAACGATAAGGACGTTCAATCCGCTGATTCAAGGTGCGTAGCAGAGTGTCTTTGGCCACGGCGCTGATCTGCTGAAGCGCAACTCGAATGCCGCCATGAGGAACATCAGGCATTGCCGCCTCATCCATATCCTCCACAACGAAGTTCAATTCACTGCGATTGACGTCTGGATGCAGGAGAAGCACCCCACGGGAACGGGCTTCGTTCGCGATGGTGCAAGGGCCATAGTAGCCTGCTGGCTGCGAATCGAGGAGGGCGGCAAAATACTGCGTGGGGAAGTTCTGTTGGCACCAGATTGAGCGAACAGAGACTTCGGCAAACGCCAAGGCATGACCCTGGGCAAATCCGTAACCTTTGAACCCGGCTACCAGTTCGCACACCTGCACGGCAATCTCCCGGCTGAAACCATTGGTCACGATGCGCTGAATGACCTCTTCCTTCAGCGTCTCCACATACATTTCGCGACGGCGCTCATGAATCGCCTCACGCATCACCTCTGCCTGGTTTGCTGAGTAGCCGGCAAAGGTCTCCAGCAACTGATCGACCTGTTCCTGAAAGACGATCAGCCCGTAGGTGTTGCCCAAGATACGATCCATCTCCGGGTGATAAATCTCGTAAGGCTTCCCACGCCTTCTGGCGATCAATTCATTGATCTTCACGGCTCCTCCCACCCCCGGACGGATGCCTGCCTGAACCAAGCTGGCGTCGGTGAGGTTCTGAGTCCGCATTCGAATATGAGCCTGTCGCATCGCCGGTGAGGCAGATTGGGGAATGCCGATCAAGTGACCACTTCGCATCGTCCGATAGGTCTCTGGATCGTCCAGGGCAACCTGTTCAACGTCGAAGTTATAGTCCAAGTGACGAACGCGATCTTGGGTTCGCGAGAGAACATCGTTCCCCCTCAAGCAGAGCACGTCGAACTTATCGAAACTCGCTCGGGCGCTTCGCTTGTCCCACTGAATGATCTGCACGTCCTCATCACCGGAGAGCATCACTGGCACGATGTCGCAGATTGGTTCCTGGGAGATCACGACCCCAGACGAGTGAGCGCGTACCCCCATAGGCACATCCATCAGCATCTTGGCCAACCGAAACACCCACTCGAAACGCCGAACGGGAATCCCACTGTCGCGGAGTTCAGGCTTGTTTTCAATGCACTCGCGCAGACGCTCGGGAGTGACGCTGCCATGCAAGCGCTTACTCAGATAACTCAGCGATTCTGGAGGAATCCCCAACACCTTTCCCACATCACGGATAATCCCTCGCGTCCGATAAGCCCCGAAGGCGGCGACGGTAGCGACGTGCTTTTCGCCGTACTTGCGAACCAGGTATTGCCGAACTTCGTTGCGACGCGAAGCTTCAAAGTCGATATCGATGTCAGGGCGTTTGCTGGCATCTTCGGGGAGGAATCGATTGAAGTGAAGGTTATGCTCGTGGGCGTCGATTCGGGAAAAACCGAGACAATAAGCCACCATCGAATCGACCACCGATCCACGCCCACTAAACAAAATCCCATGCTCCCGCGCCCACTGACACATATCGGCGGCCACTAAGAAGTGGCGGGCAAACTTCTGACCGATGATCCGATCGAGTTCCTCTCTGAGCCGCTGATGCTGGGAATGATTGATCGTCTTATATCTTTCTTGCGCTCCCCGGTAGACCGCTTCCGTCAAAGCGCTTTCGTCGCAGATCCCGAGCGAAGGCAGATCAATCATGCCGGGCAGAATGTCGCGTTCGCACCGATCCGCAAGCGCCAAGGTGTTGGTGACAAGGTGAGGCAGGTCTTTAAACAACTGTTCCAACTGTTTCACTGAACGCATGTATCGTTCAGCATTGAGCGCTCGTCGAGGTGGCAAAACAACCTCCGGCTGTCCTTCGGCACGTCGAGGCTTTCGCCCCTCAATCTCTTCAATGAGACACAGAGATTCGACGCAAACCAGAATGTCCTGCGCGGGGAAGCTACCGGGTTCTAGGTGAGTAATAGGGTTTCCTGCTACCGGCAAGAGCGAGTATCGTTCTGCAAGGTCATGCAGCCTTCGGTTGACCGTGATCTCCCAAGGCATGTAGGTGCGCTCAATCTGGACAAAAACGTTCTTAGAACCGTACAGCGTGATGAAGCGTCGAAGGAGTTTCTCGGCCGTTTCTTCTTCCCGGCGAACAAGAAGACGATTAATCGGGCCCGCATTGCCCCCCGTAAGCAGCAGCAAGCCTTCTGAGTGTTTCTCGATCCGGCTCCAGTGAGCCAGCGGATAGTTTCGAGGCTCCCCGAGGTGACATTCAGTAATCAAACGACTGAGCGAGCGATAGCCCTCGGCATTGCGGGCCACCAGAACAATCTCGCCACCTTCAGCGATCTCAATCGTTGCTCCAATAAGAGGGTGTAGACCGACGCGGTTAGCAGTATTCGAAAACTCCCTCGCTCCAGCCAACGAGAAACGATCGGCAATGAGAGCGGCAGAGAACCCTCGGTTCCCCACAAACCCCGGCGCCTCTGTGGCGAGCAAGGTGCTGCGCCCAAAGGAATAGCCTGTCTGAACAAACAAACAAGCGGCTCGCCTAACCTGGGGCGTTAGGACTTTCAAATGATGATCGTGAATAGCTCCACACGCCTTCGCAACCTTCTCGTCTCGGGTCTTGTGCAGGCGAACGCTATAGTCGTCGCGAGGATCAGCGGGAGTGAGCGTGATCTCTGCCGGTGTGAGAGGAATGGGCAGAGTCCGCGAGCGTTCTCGTCTGACACCATCGGCGTCCAAATAGCGCACCCATTCTAACGGCGGTGCCTCTTGCCACCATTCTCCTACCTCGCGCCAGCGAGCGAGATGCTCAATTCCAGCCGGTGGCACGCCGCCATTCCTTGAGCAGTCTTTCGCGTCTCGGGAGAACGATCTTGCTCGCCGCTAGGACAGAATTCTCCCCAAAGGTCGCGTGAACTCGAGCTAAGGCGGAATCGAGCCGCGGCACGCGCAGATTCTCCTTACCGTTCAAGATCAATTCGCCTTGTACGGATCGCACCGGTTCTAACTTCGGCAATCTTACGCCGATCGCTTTGACGGGCTGGGAGAATACGTGAGTAAAGAGCAGTCCTAACGCGGCGGTTGTGGAGCGAGGGCAGCGGAGGGGCTTCGTGAAACGACGCGAGAAGCTCTCCTTCTGATCCGTTTCCCAAACGACCTCCCCGATTACCTCCGTCGCCTGTGCTTGACGCTCTTGAAGTCTTTGCGAGAGCCGCTGAGCCATCTCGATCAAGGCGGATTGTAGTGGCTCAAGTTCCTCCATCGCACTTTCAAAGATCATTCTCTCGACAAGCGAATCGGGGGGATAGCTCGGGCGAACGGGATCAAAAAGACTCTCATTCACCGCATCGTAGATACGTTGACCTTCTTTACCGAACTGCCGAGTCAAGATCGAAAGCGGTAGTCGCGAAACATCGCCAATCTTCCGGTAACCCAGAAAGTGCAGGCGCTGCCGATCCGCCTCAGAAACCGGGGCGAGGAGTTCGACCTTCAGCTCGGCGAAATCATCGACGCAGAAGGACCGCAAGGAGGCGCCTTCCACCAAGGCCGCGGTCTTGGCAATCCATCGAACGGGACCGACCCCGTAACGAATTGCATGCTTTAATGCTGCGCTCAAACGATCGATGACCGCCTGGGTTACAAACAAAGGATCGGGGTGGGCAGACAGGTCGAGGTAAGCGGCATGCTGATCCTCTGGTTCAACTGCCCCGCTATGCTCCACGCAGAGGTCCAACCAGCGGGTCTGCAATTCTGAGTAGTCTTCCGCCTTCCACGGAAGTATCGTCCCTGTGGAGCCCATGAGCAAACGAGCACGCTCTAGGGGAAGTCCGCGAAACACCCCAAGCTTACGCGCTTCAACATTCGCGTCGAAGACCTGCTTATCGCGAGAGATCACCAGCGGCTCTTTACGCAAGGCCGGAGTACGACGCTCTTGCTCACGAACATAGAATCGGTCAAGGGCAACAAAGAGGATGTGACGTCTCATAGATCGCCGATCTGCCTCCCGGTCAATACCGATCGATCTAACCGCAGAACATCAAGATCGGAGGCGTGTGCGTCCCGTAGTTTCTGAAACAACCACCCGGTCCGCCTCCGTACCAACAGCCACGCTCCCAGGAGCTTTTCCCCCCGAAAAGTGAGGTGAAGGCATCCCTGCTGCAGACCTAGTTCAATTGATTCTTCTGGCGAGCTATTGCTGGCCAGAGAGGGAAGATAGGTCCCCTTGTCCCAAAGCAAGATCGGACCTGCCCCTCGGAAGCCCGTTGGAATGCGTCCCTCGGTCCCAAGGCACTTCTTCGCGTGGTCTTTCACCCGAATGGCTTCGCGGACATGCTTTGGGTATAGGCTGGGGCCTTCGGGAAGGACCCAACTATGGGCGAAGGAGCCACATTCCAGCCGTAGGTCGAAGTGATCCTGGGTGGCTCGGTGATGATGTACACCGAACATCAAAGGCGCCTCGTCAGGCGAGAGTAAAGAGTATTGAATAGGGGCATAGCCGCGCTTCATGAAAGGTCCTCGAAGTAAGCCCAGAGGGCAATTTATGTAGAATATTGTCTACATAATACATCGAAAACCCAAGGGGGGAATTCACAAAAAAATGCCCGCGGGAGTCAAAGTCGCGGGCACATAGCATGCAATGTTTGGGACTAATTGCCCGAGGGCAAATTGAAAGCACAGGTGCGGCTCCTGGAATACCAAACCGCCGGTATCACGACGATCGCTCGCCCACCAAGGGCGTGGTCCCCTTTTCCACACGTCCTGGCGATTCGGAGCTTGTGAGCCATTCCCGTGGCAGCGAAAAACAACGCAATTGAAAGAACAAAAATGCAAGTTTTCATATCGCTGTCTCGAATCTGATTTGAATTATGTAAGGCCAGATCCCGCAGCAGAATCGCCCAAAAGTGCCACTTTCGCGCTTCCCATGAGTGCAAACGACAAAACGGCCCCAGTCCAAAACAAAAAAGGCCCGCGAGAGGTAATCGCGGGCAAATGCAGGAGAGGGAATTGCCCTGTCTTAGGGCAGTTTGAAGATATAAAGTCGAGACAGCCGATTGGTCGAGGTGTCCAGCAGCTTGACCATCTTGGGCTTCGCATTGGCAGGCATGATGGTCAGGAATCGAACGGTGTACTCCTCGCCCATTTCGAGTTGGCGGCCCACCGATTCTTCAGTGGCAACCTGAGCCACCTTCAGAATTGGATACTTTTCACCATTCTCATCGTAGATATCCCCTTCGAATCGAAGGAATGCGGGATGGGGGCATTGCCCCTTGAGCGTGAACTTCACCGTCGCAAAGATCTTATCTGCCCCGGTCGTGTTGAAGTGAAACTTCTGACCGTGAAGACCGACGGGATTATCCGCAAGTTTAATGTCGATCAAGGCCATCGGATAGTAAGTGCCGGGTTCGCATTCGTAGGTCGCGGCTGCCGTCATTCCGGTTTCGTCTTTGGCATCGCCGAACGGCGCAGGAAGTGGTTTCAGGGCCGGTTTGAGATCGTAACGAAGAACCGGACCGCCGCTTTGGTGCTCTAACATCAACTTGGGCACCGTTCCGGCGGCAGGAACAACGATGACGGCTCTCAGCTCGACCTTCTGAGCTGGCTTAAGTTCCGCGTTGAATGGTTCTCCTGTCTTGGCTCTCGTAAAAGTACCAGTCCCTTGACGGTTAACGGATTCTTGATCGACGCCGACAAACTTAACGGAACCCCCGCCAAAGTAAATCGCTTTGGGGTTCGGGTTATGAGCGATGAAGTCCACCACTAGGAGTTTTTCTTCCTTGTTGGGAGCGACTACATCGTTACCCACTACTTCTCGAACCGCACTAAAGCGAACATTCGTCAAAGTGATGTTGATCGGGTCTACTTTGCCCAGGGTATACGTTACATTGAGTTTGCCGTTGTCCCCTGCTAATTGAGTCGTGCCTTTCACGATTCGTTGAGCGGGTTGTCCTTTCGTTTTCTTAGTCTGTGCATTGCCGTTTGCCGCCAATACAGCCGCAAACATTCCAATTAAAAGTAAGTTTTTCATTCAGTTACATCCTTCGCTGGGTATGCGGGGTGGAGTATGCGGGGGTAGTTCTGCACGGGCAAATCGTCCAAAGGTGCCATTTTTTGTCCCAGAGGGCTTGATTCCAAGCTAAGTTAAAGTCAAGCTAACCAGAGTGATTCGCGCGTCGTCCAGCCGCTTACAACAGCCCACGTTGAGGTCCAATGTCCTACGGCGCTCCCGCCTGCTAGGTCGAGTGGCGGCGATGAGCCCGGCGCCTCGATGGATAAATGTCATTGCTCCTGCGGGTTATGGCAAGACCACCTTGATGGCCTCGATCGGGGAGCAGCGGAAAGAAACCGAGCGCGTATGTTGGCTGACCCTGACGCAGGGAGATACTCTCCACGATTTGGCTACGGGGATCCTCTCCGCCTGCCGAGCAGCATTTCCCTTGCTGCGCAGCGCGATTCAGGATGCGGCGCACACTTCCATCATCGAGCAGAGCGTCCCTCAGCGGATGGCCGTCATGCTTGCGGACGAAATTGCTGAGTTCGTTCACGAACCTATCCTGCTAGTGATCGACGATCTGCATCGACTGGAAGATCCAGCCGCGGAAGCCATGTTGGCCGATCTCTTGGAGTTGTTGCCGGAGCAAGTCCGCGTGATGACGGGCTCTCGTATCAAGCTCAATCTGCCCTATGCGAGATGGCATTCCCGCGGGGACATCCTGGATTTCGACTTACGGGATCTGCAACTTACGGAAGACGAAACCGCTGACTTCTTGCGTGAAAGCCTTAACCTTGAAGTGTCAGACGAGCAAGTGGCGAGAATTCTCGAACGCACGGGTGGCTGGACTGCGGGCCTGAACCTCTTACACAGCGCATCCGGCGGAGGAATCGACACCGCTTTGGAGGCCAAGCTTCCGACCTGGCTTGAGTATTTGGAGACCGAGGTCTTGGGGCAGATGTCCGATGAGGACCGCTGGCTGATGGTGCGATGCGCGATGCTTGAGATTCTCGATCCTATCGCTTGTTCCAGGGTCCTGGATAAAGAAGTCAACTCGGCCCAACTCAAGAGAATTCACTCTCAGAATCGATTCGTGGAGGCCTTGGACCCGATCCAAAACTCCTACCGCATTCACGACATCTTTCGAGACTTCCTTCAAACCCGACTCCAAGCATTACCGCTTACTGAGATTGCCGAGCTATTTTCTCGAGCGGCAGATGCTAGCGACAACCCATTGATTGCGGCGAGAATGTTGGTGAACGCCAACTTGTACGATTTGGCTTTGGCTCGACTACGCAAAGACGTCGTTGGCATTCAATCCGAAGCGAATATCTCCAGCCTGCAGCACATCCTAGAATCCATCCCTCAGGAGCAATGTTCCGATTCTGGCATTCTGCACTTCTTGCTAGGCTTCTGCCACACGGAACGATGGCGATTCGCGGAAGCCAGACACGAACTTGAATTAGCCGTCTCCATCATGGAGAAAACTGACGATCTCGCCATCGGCTACGCAAAAGCGCGATTGGTCAGTATTGGTTGGACCTTCAGCGACCTCACCACGGTTTGGAAGAATACAGAGGAGGCGCTTGCTTCGGATGTCGACGAAACGGCGAGAATGTCCCTCTATTGCACACGGGCCTGGCTGCGCGGCCTGAATGGCGATTACGACGGAGCGGGAGAGGATGCCGCGATTGCATTGGACATGGCCCTGGCCAGTGGGAATGCCGCTTTACTCTATGAATTGGTAGCCGCATTCAATGGACCTATCTTTAGAATTCCTCGAGTGGCTCAGCGCCTTGAGGAGATTCTTCCCATCCTCCAGTCGGCAATTAGAGGGCGAGAAACTCCTCAGCGCGCTCACGTACACCTTCTGGAGTGCTATCTCCAGATGTGTAAAGGGAATTGGGAAGGAGCAATTGAATTTGGCGAGAAAGCGCTGGCAATTAGCGATCGGTTTGGCGGCTTGCACAACATCATCGTCGATATTTGCCGAATGATCCCCATGTGTTATGTCCACCTCGGACAGTTGGAGGGAGCGGAGCAATGTTTGGCCCGAGGCAAGGAAGTGATCAATTCAAAGCATCGGGCAACCCATCCGAGGCCCTGGCTTGATCTCTATACTCTGCACCTCGTCCGGGTGGCCCTGGCTAAGAAGAACATTCTGAAGGCCAAAGCCTACTCGAAGGAGGCGACGGGTTCACTGGAGTCTCGCTGGCCAACCGCCGAATGGTTCCGAGTGACAGGCAAGGCCTACATTGCCATGGCGGAGGGAAGAATGGACCGAGCTCAGGCCTATTTCCAGACCTCGGCGGACTTGCTTGAGAAGTGGCCCAACCTCGTCGTGGTGGCCGATCCCAATCTAGCGTTGGCTTATTTTAAACTGCAAAAAGGTGAGTATGAAGAAGCGCGAAAGATGGCCGAGGTGGCCATTAAACGCGAATATGAGAATGCTCGCCCCGGCCTTCTCTTCATGACCGGCCGAGAGATTCTGGAACCGCTGTTGGAGATCGTCGATATTCCCGAGGCAACGCCCGTGAAGATTCTCGCTGCCTCATTGCCGACTGCCGAACATCGAGTGGTGATCATTCCGGGCACCGAGGAGAAGCTGACCCCGCGGGAGATTGAAGTGCTGGAGTTAGTGGCGGCAGGCGCTTCCAACACTGAGATCGCTGAGCGACTGGTAATCAGTCCTTTCACGGTGAAGAGACATGTCACCCACTTGCTGACTAAGTTGGGCGTGAATAGCCGCACCAAGGCGGCGAAGATTGCCAGCGAGATATTGCACACATAGCGCTGAAATTGGCACTTTGGTGTGACGCGCTTCTTTGGCGGGCCCATCCATCATAAGGATGGAAAGCGAACGGAGAGTCGCAAATCCAAGGAGCATCGATGCTAATTACTTTCATCGCTTCGGCGGTTTTTTATAGTTCAGCAAATGAGTACGTGACCCTATTTCGGGATACCGATGGCGGGAGCACCAAACTGCAAGTGATTCACGACGAGTTGAATCTCGACAATCGAAAGGCGACCTTGATCAACGTCAACGATAAGAAGGCGTGGATCATCAACGATTCGTCATCCGGCAACATCACCTTGATCATCGGCGAAGAGGCCTACACCTCGCCCGCTCCAAAGGAAGACGAACCCGTTGCCAGCGTCAGCTACTTTGCCAAGGTGTATGCCAACGCAGCCGGGCCGAAGCCCAAGAAGAAAGGCATTCTGGGCGGTTTGGGCGGAAATCTCTTGGGTGGCCTGACGGGTGTTCTCACCAACAGCCTTTTCTCAGCGGCGTTCTCGAATTCGCTTGGCGCGATGAGTAGCCAGGCCCTGGCTTCTCAAGCAATCTACACCGTCCAAGGAATCGCGGTACAGGAGATGAAGCAATCTCTGGGGAGGGCCACGAGCTACACGTCCGTCACCAAGGATGAGGACCCGGTGGTGATGAAAGAGATTACCAAGGTGGACAAGACGACAATGGTCGAGACCTTGCGGCTACGAAAAGTGGATGTCCCGGACTCGGATATTCCGAATCCTTCGTCACCCAAGTCCGTGACCGCCAAAGAATTGTACGAGGCTTTCTCCAAGTTCTTGATCGAAGGGATCGACGAGGAGAAGAAGTAAACCGTCTGGTTCGCTTGGATTCATAATTCAAGCGGACCATGTCACTCATCGTTTCCTGCCCTGCCAAACTCAACCTCTTTCTAGCGGTAGGACCCATCGACACTCGTGGCTACCACCCGATCCGGTCGATCTTCCAGGCAGTAGGGCTGTACGACGCCATGCGCATCGACCTGGACGTCTCCGAGACTACCGTCGACTTCTTGGGCGCCGATGTGCCTGAGAGCAACACGGTAACGAAAGCGCTTCGTCTGATGGCGGAGTACACCGATCTTCCCGCAATGAGGATCGAGATCGAGAAGCGCATTCCGTCCGAGGCGGGTTTGGGAGGCGGGTCCTCGGACGGCGCGGGAATAATCCGTGCGATGCGTTACTTGCATCCTGAACGGCTTTCTGAGCGAGATGCCTTAACGGTGGCCAAGGCCGTTGGGGCGGACGTTCCCTTTTTCTTGGTGGGTGGGCGGGCCAAGGCCACGGGCTATGGAGATATCTTGGAGCCCTTAAATGATCCAGAACCGAGCTGGACGGTCATCGTAAAGCCTTCGGTTGGTTGCTCTACGCCTGCTATGTACCAGGCCCTGGACGAACTTACTTACGAGTGGAAGGACTTTGAGGGAGATGCCGTTTACAATGACTTCGAGCGGGTAGCGCCTTGCCAATGCACCGATACCATAGAGCGGCTCGGGGTCTTTGGCGCAACAAATGCGGGCTTAAGTGGTTCAGGTTCGGCATTATTTGGACTCTTCGAGTCGGAAGATGCAGCGCTGGCTGCTCAGAAGCGCGCTGAGGAAGAGCAGTTGGGCCAGGTTTGGGTAGCGCCCCTTCTCACCAGAAAGGAGAGCCTCAGTCTCGTAAGAATCTCAGGCTAAAGATTGCCTTCTTTATGCCGATGATCCATTTGGTGGATAACGTCATCTATCTGAATCGAGTGGATCCGAAGATCACAGAGCACTACCTGCTCACCCAGCCGGATGTGATCGATGCGTCGGTCTGGTTCGAATCGGGAGAGATGAGGGCCCATGTGACCCTTCTTGACTCTACGGAACTCACGCCTCGAGAGCTTCGACTTCGATGCGCGTGTGAGTTGGGACTTCACCACACGCCGAAGCAGTTTGTCTGCCTCAGCGCGCGGCCGCGAGCAGCTTAGTCCTCGTCTTCTTCTTCTTCGGTCTCGTCGAGGTCCTCATCGAGCTTGGGGGTCTGAGGCATCTCGGATTCCAACTGCAAGAACGCGATGTTCTTAGCCTGTCGGTTGGGGCAATTGTTGCAAACGAAGGCGACCTTTGCATTGGCCAGCCAGGTAGGCACCTTGTCGAGCGTCTTTCCGCACGCACATTGAATCATTCCGTTACTTCTCCAACTGTTTCCCGATAGTGCTGAACCGTTTGCTGATGGCTGATGTAGCCATTGATGAGCATGACGGCGGCGGCGCCAAAGTAGAGCAGAAATAGCCAACCCTCTCGCTTTTGACCAGGATCGCGAATCGCGGCGTCACCGCCAACAAAGGGGAGGCCGATAAAGCCGAGGATGAATAGAAATCCTGCGATCCAAAAATAGGTGTTTTTGAACCACACTGGCTTCGGCAGAGGCTTTTCTGGCTTCTTATCGGGCACGGGCTATAAGTTTACCGAACTTCGACGAGTGCTATAGGGCAATTTATTTAGACTCGCAGGTCTATCTGCTGGCCCTTTCCCTCAAGAAGTTTCATGAGGTCTGCCGCTTGTTGCTGTTGAGAGTCCAGAGACTTACGCAATAAGGCAATCTGAAGACCCGCGCGCTTGTCCTCTACGCTTTGCACGGCTGTGAGCGCGGCATCGACTCCGGAAGTGCTTGAGATATTCATCGCCATCGTTGTTTTCGGCGCGTAATGGCGATTTCCTTAGGGAAATAGGGGCATAGTTGGGTGATGAAGCGGCAGAAAGTGGGTCTTTCCGACCTTGAATCGGCACGATTGAGTTATGGCTGCATGAGGGTGGCGGGGACATGGACCCCGGCAGACATTACGACCGAGATGCGAGAGAAGGGAAAGCGAGCCATTCTGGCTGCTTACGATGCGGGCTACAACCTTTTTGACCACGCGGACATCTACTGCCGAGGGGAGTGCGAAGCGATTCATGGTGAGGTCCTGAAAGACTCTCCATCGCTCCGCCAAGAAACGCAGATCGCCACCAAATGTGGGATTCGTTTTTCTGGAGAACCTCATGCGGACTCGCCCCATCGCTACGATTTCTCGGCCGAACACATCCTGTGGTCCTGCGAGCAGTCTCTGAAGCGGTTGGGTGTGGAGACGATTGAGATTTACCAACTGCATCGACCGGATCTTCTCATGGATCCGGCAGAGATTGCAGAAGCGTTTACAACACTCAAGGAGCAAGGCAAAGTTCGCTATTTCGGCGTTTCAAACTTTGTGCCGTCATTCGTCTCCGCTCTGCAATCGGCGCTTTCGTTTCCGTTGGTGGTGAATCAGGTGGAGATCCATCTGGGGCGGCTCGATTGCTTTGTCGATGGAACCCTGGATCAATGCATCGAGAAGTCAATCACTCCGCTCTCGTGGAGTCCCCTGGGCGGAGGGTGGCTAGGTGCGGGTGGTAAAGTCGCCGACGATAACCCTCAAGTGGAACTCCGACGAAAGGTCCAGGAAACTCTGGACGAAATTGCGGCGAAGTACGAGGTATCGAGAACGGTGATCGCGCTGGCTTGGTTGCTCAAGCATCCGAGTGGGATCATTCCTATCGTAGGTTCAACGAACCCGAGTCACATCAAAGACGCGGTCCAAGCCGATGCTATCGACTTGGACCGCGAAGATTGGTACCGAATTTTGGTCGCCGCTCGGGGCGCGTCGCTTCCTTAAGTGGCGCGCTTTAAGCGAATTCTGTCCAGCATCACGGAGACGACGATGATCACTCCCGTGATCATCTCCTGTACCCAGTTGGATAATCCCAACTGGGAGCAGCCCGAGTTAATCGTGGCCATGATGAGTGCGCCGATGATCGCGCCGAGGATAGAGCCAGAACCCCCCGAGAGAGAGGCGCCGCCGATGACGACGGCGGCGATGACGCTCAACTCAAACCCCTGACTGGTGGTGGGGTCGCCTACCGAGAGGCGCGCGAAGACCATCAAGCCGGCGAATCCGGCGAGTAAGCCCATGAGGATGTAAACCAGGAGCTTGACGCGCTCAACAGGCACTCCGCAAAGGCGAGCGGCATTCTCGTTTGAACCCACGGCCACAACATGTCGGCCAAAGCGAGTGGAGTTCAATATCCACGACACGACAAAGGCCAAGACGATCATGATCCAAACGCCAATCGGGAATATCTTCCATTTCTCGCCTTGGGGCAGAACTGCCAGCAGGTCGTTGAGCCATGTAATCGGAGCGTCGATCTTTTGCTCATTTGCCATGCCTTTCGCCGCACCGCGGGCAATGAGCATGGTGGCCAAAGTCACGATAAACGGTCCGACCTTGAGTCGAGTGATCAAAAGACCATTGAGGATGCCGCATAGGGTTCCCGCGACCAGCCCTCCACCCAAAGCGACATAGGGAGACACGCCTTTGTTGAGACACCAAGCGACGGCGACCGTCACGAAGGCGACAACGGAGCCAACCGAGAGGTCGATACCTCCGGTGATGATGACCAGGGTCATCCCGAGCGCCGCCAGACAAACCGAACTGGATTGACGAAGGATAGTCTCGATGTTAATCAGACTCAAAAAGCCTGACTTATCCTGCATATGGAGCAAGACGACAAAGATTCCAAAGATCAATACCCATGCTACAAGCAGACCAATGACATTGATCGCCGAGCCAAGTTTAAGTCGTTTCAAATGCCTGCCGCCTCACGCATGATGTCTTCCGCAGTGATTTCCTTTGTTCTGCGAGCTTCTCCCAAATCACCTTTGTGCATGACCGCGATGCGGTCGCACATGCCCTGCAGTTCGGGCAAATAACTGCTCACCATCAAAATCGCCTTACCCTCCATCGCCAATTGGTCGATCAATTGATAAATCTGTTGCTTGCTTCCGACGTCGATGCCTCGAGTCGGCTCGTCCAGCAAGAGGACGTCCACACCGTGGTGAAGCAATCGGCCGATCGCGACCTTTTGCTGATTTCCCCCACTGAGTTCCCCTACCGGCTGCTGGGGGCCTTGGCACTTCACGCGCATTTTCTCGATCCAAATCTCTCCTTCCGCCAGGTGCTTGGGGGTGGAGATGATGCGCGGCAGCTTGGTGAGCAAGATGTTGTCGGCAATTGGCATGCCCAGGGCGAGACCTTCAAGCTTTCGGTCTTCGCTAAGCATTCCGATGCCTTCTTCCCAACGTTTTGCAGGCGGTCGGTAGCCTTCAACGATTCCAACCTTGATCTCGCCGCTCTTCACCGGATCAAGTCCGAAGATGGATCGTAAGAGTTCGGATCGTCCCGAGCCATTCAAGCCAGCCACTCCCACCACTTCGCCCCGTCGAAGCTGCAGAGTGGATCTGCCCTTAATCGTCTCAAGGTTGGCCAGTTCGAGCACGACTTCGCCCGGTTGTCGTGTGGAGTGGGGATACAACTCGGCAATGTCTCGGCCAACCATCATCGAGACAATGTCGTCGGCCGTTACTTCGGCCACGTTCGCAGAACCGATGTAGACACCATCGCGCAGAACCGTTAGTCGATCACAAATTCGTTTGATTTCCTCAAGGAAGTGAGAAATATAAACGACGGCATGTCCGGCAGTTCGAAGCGATTCGATGACTTTGAATAGCTTCTCCACGTCGGCCTGAGTCAAGCTGCTGGTTGGCTCATCCAGGATGACGACCTTGGAGCCAAGAGCAACGGCTCTGGCAATCTCAACTACTTGTCGCACTGCGATGGGAAGATTACGAACCGGCGTGGTTACATCTACTTCGGGGTACCCAAGTGTTGCCAACGCCTCCCGCGCTCGGCGTTCGCTTTCCTTTCGGTCTACGATGCCATTCTTGGCGTCCTCGAGGCCGAGCAGGATGTTCTCAGCGACATTGAGATCAGGACAAAGCGCAAGCTCTTGGTAGATCATGGCGATGCCTTGTTGACGGGCATCGAGCGGATTGCGAGGATTGAAAGGCTTTCCATCCAGCACCATATTTCCGCTGTCTTGCGGCTGAGCCCCTGCGAGGATCTTCATCAGGGTGCTCTTACCAGAGCCATTCTCGCCGACGAGGGCGTGGACTTCGCCTTTCTCAACCGCGAGGGAAACGCCGTCTAGCGCAAGGGTCGCGCCGAAGCGCTTGGTTATGTTATTGAGTTCAAGAAAAGACATCTTCTCAGACGCGGTTGAGTTCGTACTCGCGAATGGGCGGCGAATTCAACGCCGCCCATCTCGGACGTGGCCTGGAGTTAGGCCTTCGGGGGAGCGATCAGTTTAGCGATGTCGGGGGATTCCATATTCTCCTTCGTAACGAAGGTGGCCCCGGTGTCGATTCGCTTCGAAACCGTTCGCTTGTTAATGGCGTCAACGATAGTCTTGACGCCTTCGTACCCCATCTTGCGGGGGTTCTGGACGATCAGGCCGTTGATTTCGCCTGACTTCAGACCATCCAGGAGCTTGGGTGAAGAGTCGAAACCGACGAATTTGACCTTCCCTGCCCAGTTATTCTGCTGAAGTACACGAAGCATACCGGCGGTGGAACTCTCGTTCGGAGTGTAAATTCCGTCAATGTCCAGCGAGCCATCGGGCTTCTTGAATCCGGCAAGCAGATTCTCGGCTTCCGTCTGCGCGGAATCCGTTGTCGGGCCGGCGTATCGATTTTCGCTGACAATTGTGATTCCAGAGTGCTTCTTGATCGCGTCGATAAAGCCTTGCTCGCGGAAGTTGGTGCTGGCAGATCCTTCGGCGTATCGCAGGACAACGATCTTGCCCTTGTCGCCCAGGAGCTTGGCCATCTCCTCGCCTGCCGTTTCGCCGCCCTTATAGTTGTCGGTGGCAACAAAGCTTACGGTTTCCGCATCCTTCAAATCAGAGTCGATGATGACGGTCGGAATTCCCGAGTTCTTTGCGTCCATGACGGGGCGAGCCAGGGCCTTGTCGTCGAGGGGAGCCAAAACGATGCCATCGACGCCTTGGGTTGTGAAATCTTCAACAACCTTGATCTGGTCGTTACGGTCATCTTCTTTGAGCGGACCCTTCCAGATAATTTCGACATTGCCCAGCTCGGAGGCGGCTTCATTTGCCCCTTCGTGAATGGACTTCCAGAATTCGTGAGTCGAACCCTTGGGAATGACGGCAATCTTGAGCTTCTTACCGGCTTCCGGCGTGGCGGATCCGGTCGAGCTCGTCTCAGTTCCTTTGTCCCCGCAGCCGGCAAGGGCGATGGTCGCGCCGAGCAGCCATGCGAGTGTCTTGGTGGTCTTCATTGTTCCTCCCATCCTATTGAACGCGAACATCGCGTCCATGGCGGTTATAAAACTTAACTTATCCGATTCTCGAACGATGCAATTGTAGCGGCAACATCGCGGCTTAGCGCTCCATGTAGTTCAGTTTCCACCTGGTCCTAACGTTGAACCCAAAAGCAAAACTCGCAATCTTTCCCATTCGACGTCTCGTTTCCATGCGTTCCTAATTGAATCGCATTCACAAAAGACGCCTAGGCGATCGCCACTGGAGCCACCTTGCTAGCTTACGCGGGATGGATAGGTCAATAAAACATTGACATTCAATGTCGGAGTGAGGTATCCGCCCAGCTCTGATTCAAAAACCTCGTAGGAAGGTAGCCTACCCCGTTGGAATCAAGGCGGGGTAGGCGAGAGAGTTTAGAGGTTCGGGCTCTTAGGAAAGTCCTTCGGTAACCACTTGGGAAGTTCCTTTACGCTATCTCGAGCGGCTTGCGAAGTGGGGACCGCCCAGGCTTGGAAGAACGGTCCCAAATTCTTGCCTACGACACGGGAGTAGTGGATCAGGAACTGATCGTGCTTTTCCATGTCATTGCGAGGCTGAGTGCCAGCGTTGGGTCCTTCATAGCTGCGGAAATACTTCTTCATCGAATCCCATCCAAAGTCTTGAATGAGCTGTCCATACATGTAGAGGGCCAAGAAGGGTTCGCTCTTCCACTGGTTGAAGTCGCCTCCTTTCTCGATGTAAGCCTTGAACTTTGGCGTTTCCGATCCGATGCGATCCCAGATCGTCTTTCCTGCGATCTTGTCCATCATGTAGAGGGTGAAGATGTTGTTCGTTACCTCACCGGTGCCACTAAACGTCCACTCACCTTTTTGTCGGTTGTGGCCCAGTTCATGCCAGTGGCCCCACGTTCCCTCGGTCGTCAGATCGTGCACGTCTAGCGAGAGCGGGACGGACTTGTCCATCCAAGTCATGATTGGATAACCCGAGTGCATGTATCCCGCACTGATTTGCCGGTCGCATACTATGCGCTCCGGCCGATCAAACACGGGCGAGCCATCGAGGTCGCTATAGAGGTCGATGCACTTGTCCCAGAGGTTCATCAGCGCAATGGGATCTTCGACTTTTCGAGCCGCATCGATCGGAACGCTAAAAATGAGCTTGTCGGAACCAATTTCTGCCCAAGGAGCAGCGTAGCGAAGCTGCTTCGCCCACTCTTCTTTCGTCGTCTTGCCGTGAACGTAGCGAGCGGAGCGGATCACGTTTCCAAACTCCACCTTTTGGTCGGGGAGCCCAAGCTTTTTATCGACGACGATATATACCAGGCCACCGAAAGGACTGCTGATTCGCGTCAATCCTTTTTCGATGCGCTTGCGAGTGACGATGGAGGGATGTCGTTCCCACTTATCGAGTCCCCACAACTGGTCGGAGTGGCATCCAATTTGGACGCTAAATCCTTGACCGATCATCGAAGCTGGTGCTTCCACGGTGATCTCTTCGCCAGGAGCGGCATAGAGCCCGGTGCTCGACCACTCCTGCTTCGAAACCCGAACGAGGACAGTGGCATCGACTCGTGAGGCGTCGGTGGGCACAGCGCCGGGAAAGTCGTTGGCGCTGGGCTCGATCTTTGGAACGGGGCGACCATTGGCGCGGTCCAGAGATCGAATCGTCAAAGCGAGTCGGTCCACTGCATCCTTTGCCTGAAGGGGCTTTTGGGCGGTCGGAATGCGATTCCCTGCCGAAGCGCACTTAGCGCGAACGGCTTTCTGGAAAGGATCGGATTCAACCGTCGAGCGCAAGACCGCCATGATGATCGAAGAACTCTGCGCCCCATCGGTATCGAGGTGGGCCAGCGCGTACTCGGCGTTGCAGCTTTGCGACTCGGTGAGAGACTTCGCGGGCCAGATTTGGTCGGCGGTACCATCGCTGAAAGAGAGTCCTGCTTTATGAAGGAGGCTCTGCATCGGCATTTCGGTAGCCAAGTCTTTGCCGGGGTTTAGTTGCATCCAACCCCAAGGCGTATGTGCGGTGATCAAGCCGCCTCCGTTTCTGACGTAGCTCTCCAGAACGGAGATATCAGAATCGGCGGGGATGATTGCCACGTCCGCCCGCTTTAGGTCATCGCTTAAAGTGGCACGATTGAGGGGAACCCCTTCGAATCCTAGCTTGGTCACTAATTGCCGGATGCTGGAGCCCGCCAGGAAGCCTACTCGCGGTTTGGAAGCTCGCCCAGAACACCACTGCACCACGTTGGTCAAGAGCTTTCCGGTGTCGCCTTCGTCGGCGGACTCTGTCGTGAGATATCCGCCGTGGCCAAACGCAGCGACTCGGCCCTTGCCGAGCCTCCCCGCACTGGCAACAGGGGCCAGCGTCTGACCATCTTTGCAGATGAGAAAGGGAATGGCGTCCTTGCCAACGGCGCTCACGATACCCGGCAATCCGGGTTTCGCGACCTTGGCAACTCCATTCGTGAGAGACTGAAGATCGGTTTCGGCCTGAGTCGGTTGCATCAACAGCAAGCTCAGACAGCACAATGACTGCAACATATCGGTGAATCCCTTATACGAAAAAGCTCTAAATCTTGCGGAAAACAAAGAGCCAAAGCCTTCCGCAATTGCCGCCGTCGCTAAAAAAACTTCCGACGAAGCGGCTCGTTGGGCGTTTACTCAGTGGACCCTCCGCCAAAAAGCCGCCGCGAAGTTTAAAAACGCTTCCCAGATGCTCTTTGATCGCGAGGGCCTTGAGATGGCGACCCACGAACGTATGGCAGCATACAACGCCTCGCTTTTCCCCGCAAGTGCCCATGTCTTCGATTTGACCGCTGGCATCGGCGCCGACCTTATCGCGCTCGCCCAACGGGGACCCTCCACTGGCGTGGAAGTCTCTCCCGAAAGAGCCGAACTAGCCCGTCACAACCTGGACGCGAATCGCCAAACCGCCGAGATCCTCATCGGGGATGGCCTTGAACGGATTCCCGCTTCCAGCGAGTACATCTTCGCCGATCCCGCCCGCCGAGAAGGCGGCCGCCGGACCCTCGATCCTTCTCAATTCGCCCCAAATCCTTCCTTGATTGCCGAGCGCTTCAAAGACGCCAAACGCGTCGTCTTCAAACTCAGCCCCATGCTCCCGGATTCCTTCCTCGAATCCCTCGGCGACGATATTCGATTCGTCTCCTTTGGCGGAGAGTGCCGCGAAGTCCTCGTCTCGTTTGGCTCTGAGGTCAACCCGACCCGCAAGGCCGTCCAAGTCGAGTCCGGTGAAGAACTGGAGGAGGCAGGCGACCCCATTCAAACCGAGACCCCAAACGAATACCTTTACGAAGCCGATCCCGCCGCGATTCGAGCCCACACTCTGGGCGCTCTCGCCGACCCGTTCGATCTGTACGCCCTCGGCGATTCCAACGGTTACCTCACGGGTCCGAATGAGATTTCCTCGCCGTGGCTCCGTGCTTACCGAGTCCTTTACCATGGCAAAGCGGACCTGAAAGAAACCAAGCGGGAATTGGAATGCCTCCATTCTTCCACTCCCGTCGTCAAACAAAGGGGAGCGGATCAAGATTTGGAGGCGATGCGCAAAAAACTCAAGCTCACCGGTGACCGAGAACTCTGCGTGATTCTCTACACCGTAGGCAAGAGTATCCGTCACATCATCGCCCAACCCTTGCCCGCCCAGACCCGGTAACATCGAACCCATGGAGAGCGTGAGTTTCTTAGGCCTGCGACCGGAGGATCACGGTCTTTCAAAGCCCTTGAGCGCCGACATCGGCATCTTGGACTCACAACTCGGCGGTGCGCTGCTTGAGCAAGAAGGCTCCTGGATCTTGGAAGCCGCTCAAAAGATGTACAAAGGCGCCGACCCGGAAACCCTGTTCCAAGAATTCCCCGAGCTTAACGATCCGGAGAAATTCAAAGGACTCGCCCGCGCCTTCACCATGCTCCTCCAACTGCTAAACGCAGCCGAGCAAAAAGAGATCGTTCGCGTCAATCGAGCGCGGAGCCAAGGCGATGCGCCGCGTCGAGAGTCGATCCGCGAAACCATCCTCGAACTCAAAAACCGGGGACTCACCGCCGCACAGATTGAAGACCTGCTCAATCGAACTTCGATCGTCCCCACCTTCACCGCGCATCCCACCGAAGCCAAGCGCCGGGCCGTTCTCGAAAAGATCCAGCGAATTGTTGAGGCGCTTTCCGCTATTGAAAGCGCCACTGGCACCCTCACGGGGCCCATCAATGAGAAAGAGCAGGGTGAAGGCATCATCCGCCGCAACCTGACCGCGCTTTGGCAGACGGACGAGATGCGCACCAGTACTCTCACCGTCACCGAGGAGGTCCGAAACGTCCTCTACTTCCTAGAGCGCTCAGTGCTTGAGGTGGTGCCCTGGATGATGGAGGACTTGGAGAACGCACTTCGAGAGGCCTATCCCAACGACGAAATCTACGTTCCGCCCATCCTCGAATACCGATCGTGGGTCGGCGGCGATCGGGACGGTAACCCCAACGTCACTCCCGAAGTCACCTGGCAAACCCTGGTCGAGCACCGCAAAGCCGCTCTGGAAAGTCTCTTGGCGAGAATGGAGACCATTCGCCGAGAGCTGACCATGTCCACCAAGCTCGTGGATGCCACTCCCCAATTCATAGAGGGACTCGTTCGAGATGAACAAGAACTGCCCTTAAGCGATTTCCACAGCCTGCGCTACGCCCAAGAACCCTACGTCCGAAAGGGCTTGGTCTTGGAACATCGAATCAAACTCGCCTTAGAGGGGCTGGAGCGAGGAGACTTCTCCCGCGTTGATTTGACTTCAGACATTAAGGCCATTCGAGATAGTCTTCGCGAAAACGGCGCCGCTGATATCGCCGACGGGGGATCGCTTCTCTACGCCTATTGGCAATCCCGGTGCTTCGGATCCCGCCTGGCTGCGCTCGATATTCGCCAACATAGCCATGAGCACGAGAAGGTTCTGGACGAGATCCTTACCGCCGCCGGAGTGCTGGAGAAAGGTGAGTATCTCGCCCTCGCCGAAGACGATAAAGTCGAACTCCTCACCAAGGAGCTCCTCTCTCGCCGCCCCCTGATCCCGATCGAATTCGATGGCTCGCCTGCCGCCAATCACGTGCTTGGCGTCTTCGAAGTCATTCGGAAAGCGCATCGCAGCCTCGGCGTCGATGCCATCCGGGCCTATATCATCTCAATGACCCACGGCGCCAGCGACATGCTGGAGGTCCTCCTCCTCGCCAAGCAGTACGGTCTGGTCCGAACGGAGAACGGCGGCATCATCTCGGATATCGAAGTCGTCCCCCTTTTCGAGACAATCGAAGACCTCGATCACTGTCCGGGCATCATCGACCAGCTTCTCAACACGCCGATCTACCGCGACGTGATCACCACAGATCGCCCTCGTCAAGAGATCATGCTCGGCTATTCCGATAGCAGCAAAGACGGCGGTTACCTGGCGGCAAACTGGGCGCTTCAGCAAGCCATGCGGAACTTGACGGAAGTCGGCGAGAAGCATAACTGTGACCTCCGATTCTTCCACGGTCGTGGCGGTACGGTAGGACGGGGTGGTGGCCGCGCCAGCCGCGCAATCCTCGCCCAGCCCAAGGGTTCGTTCACCGGGAGCATCCGGTTTACCGAGCAGGGCGAAGTCATCTCCTTCCGCTATTCCATCGCACCGATCGCCCACCGACACTTGGAGCAGATCGTCAGCGCCTGTCTTCTCGCCGCCTCCGGCACCGGCCAAGGTCAAGAAGCCGAACTCGATGAAGCCATGGACGAGATGGCCGAATCGTCGAGAGCCCGATACCGCAAGCTGGTGTACGAGCGAGACGATTTCTGGGACTTCTACACCCACGCCACCCCCATCGATTACATCCAGTACCTCACAATCGCCTCCCGCCCCGTGTTCCGTCCTGGAAAGTCCTCGTCGGGCGACCTATCTAACCTCCGCGCCATCCCGTGGAATTTTGCCTGGGTGCAGTCCCGATACGTTGTCCCCGGTTGGTATGGCATCGGTCACGCCCTTTCCGCCTATGCCGAGGGCTCTCCTGAAAAGCGAGAACGACTTCAGAGGCTCTACCGAGAATCCGGATTCTTCCGCACCGTTATCGACAACGCTCAGCTCGAACTAAAACGCGCTCACTTCGAAACCGCTCGCCTCTACGGCAAAATGGCCCCGTCGCAAGCGATTCACGATCTCATCGCCGGAGAATTCGAGACCACCCTCTCAAGCGTCCTCGATGTGATTCAAGCCGAGGATCTGTTGGAGAAGGCAAAGACGGTTCGTAACACGGTTGACCTCCGAGATCCGGTCGTCCGCCCCCTCAACGTCATGCAAGTCGCCCTTATGCGACGCTGGGGTTCTCTTTCGGATGAAGAGCAGTCCGGTCTGTGGCGAGAAGCTATGCTTCAAACCATCGCCGGCATCGCTGCGGGAATGCAAAGCACCGGCTAAGAAAAAGGTCCTGCCTATTTCTTGCATTAAATCAAAATGAATGCGATGTTTATCGTTAGTTCATTTGGAGAGAACCGGCGCGCAGTGGTGCGGGCTGGATTTATTTTAGGTGCTTTCGTAGCCGTTGTATCGGCGATGGCTCAAACGAGCTTGGTGAACCCGGGAATCTACGACAATGCAACCGCTAGCACTCGGTTTGCGGCGCGGGCGAGCCTGGAGTTCAATCCTCCAACGCGATCTAATCTGTGGATATTGGGCGAGAGTTCGACTATTGCCTCGGAGGGAACACGTCCAACCAATCCTTGGGCGTCTGTCTTAGGGCAGCCGCAGGAGTTCGAACTTAATTACAACGTTGACACCGGTGATATTGCCTGGTCGATGTTCGGGACGACCCTGACAGGCAATTACCTCAAACCAAGCGATGAAGGCTTAGCCTATCTCGTGCCGTTAGTTCAAGTGCAGACACCGAGCGGAGCCTCCACCCCGAACTTTTCGGAAATTGGCGATTTGACCGTCAGTGTTAACGGTGGGCCAGGAACAAATCATGGAAGTTGGAGCCACAGCGGCAACGGATATGAACTGGAGCCCATTTACTTCACCAGCTATGATGTTCACACCGTTAAGGTAACCGGATTCATTACCTTCGATGTCGGATCGGATTGGATCGATGACATCAACGGCTCATTGGCCGACGTGACGTTCATGACCGCCAAAGCCGTGCCAGAGCCCGCCTCTATGGCTGTGATTGGCGTTGGCATCGTAGCATTAGTTCGCCGACGCCGTAAGTAACGGCAAATCGGGTGGCAGGAATGAGGGCTTGCCACCCGACTAAGCGTCGAAGAACTCCACCGCCACCGCCCGTTCCTTTGGAACCACAATCGGTTTGCCCCGATACATCCCGTGACCGGCGGTACAGATCAACAACTGGGGCGCTTCAAAGATCATGAGAACCTCTTCGCCATGATAGGCCTCTCCAATCGTCACATTGACGTGTTCGCGATCAATCATCAATGACAATGATTGAATCCGACGATCCCAAATGGGAACGTCCAAGGCCTTCTGCAACTTATTCCGCGTGATCGACCACAGAACGTCTGCCGTAGACGCGTCGAAGGTTCCTGGAACGAAGAACCGCATAGCTCACCGACGACTAACCCTATTAAGGCTGTTCGGTGATTTCAGGTTTCAGGCAAAAAGGCGGACAAAACTGCTAACTTTGCTCGGCGTTCTTCATCGACTCAACATAGATGACGACTGTCTTGTCGACCAAGCCCTTTGCATACTCACTGTCGGCGCCTTTCTTCTCTAACTCTTCTGCTGCCGAGAGCACTTTGCCCGCTTGCTCGTCACCTTTCAGATGCATCAACCAAGCCAGGTCGCGCAGCCGCATCGCATGATCGGCAACGATCTCTGGGGTAATCACCATCTTTCGAGCCTCTTCCCCCGCTTTCTTGGTGGCCGCCTTCTTCTCGTCTTCAGACTCCGCCGCATTTGCCTGCTGAGCCTCGTACATCTGCTCCAAAATCGGAGTTGCCGCACCTAACTCCAATCGCCAAGACAGGGTTGGATCCATCAAGAGGATTTCCTCAGACCTTTCACTCGCCTTGGTTTTAGTTGCCTTGAGTTCTTTGGACGGATGGGGCAGTTCGGTGGCTTTTTCGATCACGGACCGCCAGTAGGCAATCGCTGGCGGAGTGCTCCCCGGGCGGTTCTTACTAAGGGCTCGCTTGAATCGCCAGAGGGCGTATGCAGGATCAATCTCGGCGGAAAGATAGGGACGAGCTTCACTAGATCTTAATAATTGAAGCCGTGCGTGGCCTTCGGAACTGGACATCGAGTCCTCGCTGGCCCGCGTGATTCCTTTCGTTTCGTTAACATAAGCGGTCAGCCATCGCACCCGACCCTTGTCCTCAGAACCGTAGGTGATCGGGGTGTCCCCGCGGGAGTCGGCGGAGAGCATGAAGGCGGCGGTAAGAAGCGCTGGCGCCGGGGCTTCGGAAGCGGTTTCTTCCACTTCGTTAGGTGTAAATCCTTCCTTTTCTAAGATCCAGAGGACCTTCTTCAGTGCCTTCCGATCCGCCTTCTCGGTAAAGCCTTTTTCCAGCTCCGCCACGGTATCGCAAAGGATCTGATCCGGCTCGGTTTTTGCGAGTTTTTCAAACTCTTCCCAACGCCGGTTCTTAATAAATGCCGCCCACTCACGTCTCATCGCTTAGGCATTATGAATCACCCCGTTAACATTCGTGTTCAGACTCCCTGTAAGGTCCCAGAGGACCATTTCTTAACAATCACTTAACACGCCATTGGTAGCTTCCGGGTGTCCGAATGCTCGACGGAGGACACTTAAAACAGATGAAAATGAATAGGATTTGGACTCTCGGCCTCATGGCCGTCGCAGGTGCTGCGCTTATGGCGGGCTGCAACGGCGGCTCCTCAACCGAGGGCGAAACGGCAGGCGGAGGTTCATCCAAACCTGCGGCAGGCGGAAACCTCACTGGGTCGATTAGTATCGACGGAAGTAGCACCGTTTATCCCATTGCCAACACGATGGCGGAAGACTTTGGCAAGGCGAATTCGGGCGTAAAGCTCGACGTCACAAAGTCGGGTACGGGAAGTGGCTTTAAGAAGTTCATTGACGGGAGCCTGGACATTTGCTGCGCTTCAAGAACTATTGAAAAGGAAGAAGTGGACCAGCTCAAGGCCAAGGGAATCGATTACATCGAAGTCCCCATCGCGTTTGACGGCGTTTCTATCGTGATCAACCCCGCTAACGATTTCGCGGGCGACCTCACCGCCGATGAACTCCGCAAGGCATGGGCTCCCGATAGCACCGTTCAGACTTGGGCGGACATTCGAGCCGGATTCCCCGCTGAGAAGATCACGTTCTACGGGCTGACCAACAACCACGGCACCTACGAGTACTTCACCGAGAAGATCGCAGGCAAGAAGAACGAAATCCGAAAGGGTTACCAGGCAAATCAAGAGTACGCCCCCATCGTAACCGCGGTTTCTGGCGACAAAAACGGTATCGGCTACATGGGATACAGCTACTACATTGAGAACAAGGACAAGCTCAAAGCGGTCAAGGTGAACGGTGTGGAGCCCACTCCTGAGACCATCGAGAACGGTAGCTACGCTCCCCTTTCCCGAACTCTGTTCATGTACGTAAGCAAGAAAGCTTATGACACCAAGCCAGAAGTGAAAGCATTCTTCGACTTCGCGTTGGGCGATGGCCTGGGCGCAGTGGAAGAAAACGAGTACATCAAAATGCCCCAAGAAGCATATGATCTCGTGAAGGCGCGACTCAGCGAGGGCAAGACCGGTACCATCTTTATGGACGCGGCTGGGGGTAAGTCGACCCTCGATATTCTCAAAGAAGCCGCCGCAAAGTAACCACCATGGCGAGCAAGCCGTCAGTCTTCGATTCGTTCGCAATTCGCGCAAAGCGTGGACTGACGGCGCGTGGTTTTAGCGAGAGCGCGGTGAAGTGGATCTGCTTCATTTGCGCTCTCGTCTCAGTGTTTACGACCTTCGGCATCATTGTCGTTTTGGTGAGCGAGTCCCTACCTTTCTTTAAGCAGGTCCCCATAACCGACTTTGTTGGTTCGGAGTGGGCGCCTGCGCGGGAGCATCCATCGTTCGGCATATTGCCCCTGGTGACCGGCACATTATTGATTACCCTTGGGGCCGGTCTGATTGCAGTTCCCGTTGGACTCCTGAGCGCAATCTACTTAAGCGAGTACGCTCATCCCAAGTTTCGTGCGATATTAAAGCCGGCGCTGGAGATTCTCGCCGGAATTCCAACGGTCGTCTACGGCTATTTTGGTTTGTTCTTCGTAACGCCGCTGCTGAAGAGCATCTTCCCTAGTACTCAGGCGACGAATGCCGCAAGCGGCGCGATTGTGGTTGGAATCATGATTCTGCCGCTCGTTTCTTCTCTTTGTGAAGATGCGATATCGGCCGTTCCTCGAGCACTCCGGGAAGGAGCCTATGGTTTGGGGGCTACCAAGCGGGAAGTCATCACTAAAATCGTGGTGCCGGCTGGGCTCTCGGGAATCATGGCCTCGTTTATTCTTGCACTGAGTCGCGCGCTCGGTGAAACGATGGCCGTTGCGCTGGCGGCAGGTTCTAACCCTGTTCTCACTTTTAACCCGCTTAAGAGTATTCAGACGATGACCGCGTATATCGTCTCGACCGCCAAGGGAGATGCGCCTACCGGAACAATTAAGTATCAATCGCTGTTTGCGGTGGGAATAACACTCTTTGTCTTCACGATGATCATGAATATGATCGCTCAAAAGTTGGTGAAGAAGTTCCGGCAGGTGTACTCGTGAGCTTCCTCGAACCCTCGGCGCACCGTCTTCGGCGAAGGCGCGCGGATAATATCTTCCGTTATCTCTGTTTCGCTGCGGCCGGGCTGGGCGTGGTGCTCCTGATCATATTCTTGGTGAAGATGTATGTCGATGGCATCGGTCGTCTAAATTTCAAGTTTCTGCTAGATCCACTTTCCTCCCGTCCCAAACGCACTGGAATTTGGCCAGCCATTGTTGGCAGCCTCTATGTGATGGCTTTGACCGCGCTCATTGCCGTTCCGGTTGGCATTGCTTCCGCGATCTATCTGGAGGAGTTCAACACGCGTCGGAATCGGTTCGTCAGTTTCGTTCAACTCAATATTGCGAATCTTGCGGGTGTTCCTTCCATCGTCTACGGACTCCTGGGACTTGCCGTATTTGCGCGTTGGCTAAGTCTGGGGTCGAGCGTCATCACCGGTGCGTTAACGATGAGCTTGCTCATCTTGCCTACGGTGATCATCGTAACGCAGGAGGCGCTTAAGGCCGTGCCGAAGACGTATCGGGAAGGTTCCTTGGCATTGGGGTCTACCCGCTGGCAGGCGATTCGGCACCAGGTGCTTCCTTCTGCCGCCCCCGGCATTTTCACGGGGATCATTCTTTCAATCTCGCGAGCCATCGGAGAGACCGCTCCCCTCATTGTGGTCGGGGCGGCCAGCTATATTTCCACGCTTCCCAAAGGTCTCGGAGATAAGTTCACCGTTCTCCCGATCCAGATTTTCGATTGGTCGCTAGACTCGCGTAAGGCGTTCAACGATGCTGCCGCCGCCGCCATCATCGTCCTCATTGTCGCCTTGCTTATCCTCAACTCGTTTTCAATCTTCCTCCGAGCGCGGGCGCAGAAGCGGCTTAGGCCCTAAAAGTGCAATTCAAACGAAGATTCGGCCAAACTGGAATTTATGCGCGCCGAGTCGCTTGAATTCCTCAAGTCCATCGTCAATGTTCCTTCCCCCTCCGGCTATGAGGAACACGCGGCCGAGATCTACCGACAGTACACGAAAGGCTTTGCCGACAAGGTTTGGACCGATGTTCACGGCAATACCTACGCCGCGCTAAACCCCGATGCCGAGATGAAGATCATGCTCGCCGGGCACATGGACGAGATCGGTTTCATCATCCACTACATCTCCGAAGAAGGTCTCCTTTACTTCTCCGGCATCGGTGGACATGACAGTATCATCCCCGTTGGACAGCGCGTATGGGTTCACGGCAAAGAGCGCGTTCCCGGAATCATTGGCCGCAAAGCCATTCACCTCTTGGACGAGGATGAGCGCAAGCGCAAACCCGAACTGAAAGACCTCTGGATCGACATCGGTGCGACCAGCCGAGAAGAAGTAGAGGCCGTCATTAGCCTGGGCGACGTCGTGACCTTCCAATACGAATTCCAGCAGCTCATGGGCGACCGCGCGACCGCCCGAGGCTTCGACAACAAGATGGGCTCCATGATCGTGGCCGAAGCGGTTCGAATCCTCAAGGAGGACGGCGGACTGGATGCGGGCGTTGGCGTCTACGCCGTCGCCACCGTTCAAGAAGAAATCGGCCTCCGCGGCGCTCGAACCGCCAGTTTCAACCTTGCTCCCCAATCGGGACTCGCGGTGGACGTGAATCACGCCATCGACTATCCGAGCGTCTCAAAGACCCGTTACGGTCAACTTGATACCGGCAAAGGCCCGAGCGTGATGCGTGGTGCGAATGCAAACCCCATCGTCTTCAAGATGATCACCGAGGCTTGCCAAGAAGAGGGCATCCCCTACCAAGTGGATGTGGCTCCTGGAGGCACCGGAACGGACGGAAACGCGATGCAAATGAACATGGGCGGCATGGCCGTCGGCATCGTGGGCGTGCCGCTGAGATACATGCACACCCCGTGCGAATTGCTCTCGCTGACGGATGTCGAAAACTGTGCGCGATTGATGGCCGCTTATTGCCGAAAGGTGAAGCCAGATACCGACTTCACCCCTCGAATCTTCGCCTAGTTTCGCATTGCATCGATCAAGGATTGATACTTCTCCTTGACCACCTTACGCTTGACCTTCAAGGTCGGCGTAAGCTCCCCGGAGTCAATGGAGAAGGCCTTGTCCAAGATCGAGTGCTTCTTCACCATCTCGAAGTTGGCTAGCGTCTTGTTAATCTGATCGATCTCCGATTTGATTAGTGCTTTCACGTCAGGATCTTCACTCGGCTTGGCGATGTCTTTCTTTCCAAGCTTGTCCGCCACGGTCTCCATGTTGGGCACGATGAGGGCGATGCAGTACTCCATGCCGTCGCCTAGCACTACCGCCTCCTGGATGAAGTGAGACGAGCGTAGCTTGTTCTCAATAGGTTGAGGCGCGACGTTTTTGCCGTTTCCCAGCACCAAGAGGTCCTTCTTGCGGTCGGTGATCTTCAGATACTTCCCGTCAAACTCACCAATGTCGCCGGTGTGAAACCAACCATCCGCGTCGATCGCCTTTGCTGTTTCCTCCGGCAGCTTGTAGTAACCCACCATGCGAGCCGCTCCTCGGAACAAGATCTCCCCATCCTCGGCGATCTTGAGTTCAACGCCCGGGATTAATTCACCAACCGTGTTTTGGCGAATACGATCCGGGTGGTTCACGCAGACTCCGGAATACGTCTCGGTGAGCCCGTAACCTTGAATGATCTTCAGACTAAACGCGCCAAAGAACTCCGCCACATGCGCGGGCAGCGCCGCCCCGCCCGCGACAAAGAACCTCAAACGGCCACCAACCTTCTCGCGAATCTTGGCCCCCACCACCTTATTGGTCAACCCAAACAGTGGCGCAAACTTCCCATGGAACTTCTTCTTGCCCTGAGACAGCGCGAGGTCAAAGAGAAACTTCTTGATCCCTTTTTCCTTCTTCGCGTTATCAAGGATCTTATCCATCGTCGATTCCAGGAAGCGGGGAACCACCAGCATCACGGTGGGCTTGCTGTTCGCCATGTCCTTGGCCAGGGTCATCAGACTCTTGGCGTAAACAATCGATCCGCCGAGCGAAATTGGCAAATATTGCCCGTCCGTTCGCTCAAAGACGTGAGACATCGGCAAGAAGCAAAGGAACCGATCATTCTCATCAACCGGAATGTTCTGGCGAATCGAGCCAAAGAGCATGATGAACCCACGGTGGGCCAACATTGCTCCCTTAGGGAGCCCCGTGGTTCCGCTCGTGTAAATGATCGTCGCGATATCGTCGAGCTGGACCTCGTCGATTCCCGCTTCCCACTCCGCCTTGGGAATCTCGTTCGCCTTTGATGCTGCGAGTTCAGAAATCGATCCCGCTCCTCGCAGCATCGCAACCTCAACGCCCTCAATCCCGTCGATCTTCTTCTTCTGCGACTCGTCACCCGCGACCACGATCTTCGCTTCGCAGTCCTTGACGATATAGGCCGCCTGATCTGCCGGAAGTGTCGGATAGATCGGCACAACGATGACGCCGAGGGTTTGGCAGGCCCAATCGGTCAGCGCCCACTCCACGCAGTTCTCGCTCAAAATGACCAGCTTGTCGCCCCGAACCACCCCAAGCGACTTCACCACCCCCGCGTAGGCGTGGACCTTTTCGTAAAGCTGGGAATAGGAGATGGTCTCGAACTCCTTCTTGCCCGGCGCTAGCATCGCGATATTCGATGCGTGGCGGCGACAGGAGTCGCGTAACAAATCCCCAAGTGACTTTATTTCCATACTGTGGCGTTGATTGTAGAACCTTGCCTACGTTTCTCGATACAGGGTCTTAGAAAACTCCATCTCCAGCCAGGCTTTTCAGCAGCGTAAGCGCATATCCCTTGTCTAAAGCCTCATTATTCGCCTCGCAACGAGAACTGAACAAACAAGCCGGGCACCCCGTCTCGCAGGGGCAGCTATGAAGCAACTGGTGAGAAGCCCGAACCCACCCGGTAAACGAGTCGAACAACTTTTCACAAAGCCCCACGCCTCCCGGCATCTGGTCATACACGAACACTGCCGGTGACATCGAGTTGGGATGGAAAGCATACCAAGCGCTCCCTAAATCACTCCGGTCGCATCCGCTGAGCAAAGGCGCCAACGCGAGCAGAGCATGCTCCACCCCATGAACTCCCCCCAAGAACCGCGCCGGATCGTCCCCCGGCATCGCGTTGGGTAAGACAATTCCCACCGCCAAGGTCTCATACGTCTGCGGAGGCATATCCAATGGCTCCGTCGCCAAAACGGTATCGCCATCCAAAGACTTGCGCTTGAATCCAACGATGGCCGTCGTTAGCCGTACGCCCTGCAAAGCGATAACTCCCTGCTCCAGCATGGTCACCTGAGGTTCGATGATCGATTGGAGGATCGGCTGGGTGTAGTAATCGACCTCCACCGGTTCGACGTGCGCGACCCCCACGTCCAAGTCCAATTCCATCGACACGTAAGTCGATCCCCGATGCAAGTACACCGCCCCCTCATGAGCCCCCTGCATCGCCCGCCACTTCTCCATCGACCCCAGTTCTTCACCGTCATGAAGCAAGGTCACCGTCTCCCCCGAACTCCCCCGGATATTCACTCGGGGAGCAGGCGGCTCATGGGATGGATAAAAGAACATTCCGGCCCGGTACTGTAACTCCCCCGACCGATCCATCGACTCCGCAATCTCGAACGCACTCGCCCCAAACGACTCCAACTCACTTGGAGACAACGGCCGCTCGTGCGCCGCGCACAGGAGTTGCTGACTCAGGATCTGCGGATTCTCTGGATTGATGGAAATGCTCTCATTCGCCGCATCCATCACCGTTTCCGGATTGCGAAGGATGTACTGCTCCAAAGGATCCTCATGAGCCACCATGATCGCCAGCCCGTCATGAACGCCTCGCCCCGCTCGCCCCGCCTGCTGATAAAAGCTCGCGATCGACCCCGGATATCCATTCATGATCACCGCATCCAGTCCACCAATGTCCACGCCAAGCTCCATCGCATTGGTAGTCGAGAGCCCCAACAAGTCGCCCTTAAAGATCGACTTCTCAATCTGTCGACGCTCTTTTGGTGTATAGCCCGCCCGGTAGCTCTCAATCTTGGTCGGTGAGACCTCTCCATTCTTCTTGAGTCGCTCACGCGCGTACTTCAAGACCAACTCCGCCGAGATCCGCGCCCGATTAAAGGTGAGCGATCTCAACCCGCCCTCCGTCAGCATCGTCATGACCTCGGAGGACACCAAGTTGGAACTCAGCCGCTGTCCCCCACCAATCTCAGGCGGGTTCCAAAAGACGAACGTTCGTCGCCCTTTTGGAGAGCCGTCTTGATCGATCAGATGTCCTTTCCTCCCCGTCAACTTCGTAAACAGCTCGCCTGGGTTCCCAATGGTTGCGCTACAGGCAATGATCTGCGGCCGCGAATGATGCCACTCGCACAACCGCAAGAGTCTCCGCAGAACTCCTGCCACATTCGAACCGAAAACCCCGCGGTAAACATGCATCTCGTCGATGACGATTAACCGCAGCGACTTCAAGAACTTCACCCAAAGCTCATGCCCCGGCAAGATCCCGATATGAAGCATGTCTGGATTGGTCAGAACAATATGCGCCAGCCGACGAAGCGTCCCCCGCTGGTTCGCCGGAGTGTCGCCATCGTAAGTCCCCACCCTCACACTGGCGTTTGGTAGCAACTTCTCCAACCGAGACAACTGATCCTGCGCCAGGGCTTTGGTCGGGAACAAGTACATCATCCGCGCTGCTGGCTCCGCCAAGGACCACTGCAGGGCAGGCAAGTTGTAACACATGGTCTTGCCACTATTAGTGCCCGTGACCACCACCAAGTCCTTCCCGGCCATAGCGGCATCGTAAGCCTCGGCCTGGTGAGCGAACAGCTGCTTGATCTCCAATGCCTCCAACCGCTCAGAGAGTAAGCGGTGCATGGGAGCCTTGGACTGTCCATAGGCAGCGTCACGCGGCGGCAATTGTTCGACATGCGCAATCTGGTCGCGCAAAGCCTGGTCGTGAAGGAGTTGCGTAAAGTCGGAAGATCCGTTAGTCAACGTCGTCGTCTTCGCTAAAGTTCGGGTTCTCGATGACCTTCACCTTTTTGCGCTGCACGATCTTTACGGCCCAAACGCTGATCATGAAGAGGATCGACAGAGGAATTGCCATCATCAACATCGTCAGCGGGTCGTTACTCGGGGTGAGAATGGCCGAGAGGAAGAACACGAAGACCGTTCCGTGTCGCCAGTACTTCGACAAGGTCTGCGCGCTCAGAAGTCCCAACGCGCCCAAGCCATAGACGATGATGGGAAGCTGGAATCCGAGACCAAAGGCCAAGATCAGCTTGACCAAGAAGAGCACCATGGCCCCCGGTTCCTGGAACAGACTTGCGCCCGGGAAGTCGGCCAAGTAGCTCACAAACCAGCCAATTCCGGCCGGGAGGCAGAACCAGCAGAACGTAGCCCCCATGAGGAACAGCAGGAAAGAAATGGGCGCCAACCGGACAACGGGGCGTCGCTCAGCGGGAGTCAATCCGGGAGCGATAAAGCCCCAGAGTTGATTGATGACAAGAGGTAGCGCAACGACGAGCCCGATCAAGAACGAGAGTTTCAGCTTAAACAGAAACATCTCGGTGAAGTGGTTGAAGGCCTCGACGTAATTTGAGCCAGGCGGAAGCGAAGACTTCATCGCCTCGCCGACGATATTGTGAAGGGTGCCGTAAACCCAGGGCTCAGCGAACCATCCCCCCACCCAACAGATCACGATGACTGTGATCGAGCGGACCAACCGGGTCCGCAATTCTTCCAAGTGCTCAATCAAAGTAGCACGAAACTCCTCAGGATCTCCTGAGGAGTTTCGTGCCTTATCTCGTGACATGTCTGGTTGAGCGCCCACGGCGTCTCCAGCTTACCCTTCCAAGGTGAAAGTGGAGAGTTGTCTAATTCGCAGGTATTGGACCGTAGCCGCGCCAGAAGGACCGCCGGAGCGTCCGCCACCCAAACCGGGCATTCCAGGACCCATTCCCGGACCCTGACGGGACCCACCACGACCGGGCATGCCGGCAGGAGGAGCTCCAACTTGTCTTGAGGTGTCGCCGCCCATCGCGGGACCAACCGCAGGACCGCCTCGTGAAGGACCACCTGAAGGTCCTCCCATTGCAGGACCACCCATCCCGGGAGCGCCGCCCTGACTTTCCAGTTTGCGATCGATTCGAAGCTCTCGCTCAACCTTCATGATGACGCCACGGTCAAGCGCGAACCAAATCGTCTCTGACAGTTCAATCTTGTCATCGGTAAAGGCGGCGCCAGCGGATGCAAGTTTCTTTCCGTCAAGACTCTTCGTGCCTTGGGCAATGGAGTTCTTGATCTTTGCGCATGGATGTCCCATCTCCCATTCCACGCCAATAAATTCTCCGCGAGCGGGGAATCGGTTGACCAGAGAGGTGGTCTCGTCCAGCTTCTCCAGATTCAGGCTGCCATTTTGGAATCGTGACTGCCATGAATCTCCGGGGCGAACGGCTTTGGCCGGTAGCGTGGGAAGCGGGAACACGGCATACAGATTCTGCATGACGTCTTCTCCTGTGTTCCCAGACGTGCCTTCCATCGGGAAGTAGTTAGGGACCGATCCAAAGACTTCATTGCCAGTGTTATTGATCCGCATATACACCGGATGCATCATGTAGTCGTAAAACTTCTTGGGCTCGCCTTCACTTGCGCTGGTCGTCAGCATTGCGTAGTCTTTGCCCTTGTTCGTCAGAGCTTGGATTCGAACCAATCCGTCGCCGTTACCGTACGCATTGTCCACGGCATAAAGCAGTCGTACTTTTTCGGCATCAAGAGGAAGCTCTGCCGGGCGGCCACCCGCACTGTTCTGAGTACCACTAATGGTCGAAACCGCCATTCGCTGCTCCATGTTGTAGATCAGCTCGGTGCCAGGCGTAAATTTGTAGCGAAGTTTGAAACCATTCGCCGGGATGGCGATGCTGGCCGAATTGGCCACGTTGACCGAGACGGAGGAACGATCCACAATTCGTGGATTCTCGTTGTAGTCGACGTAAAGCACAACTTCCAGATTGACTTTGCCGTCCGCGATCTTCCGACCCTTCGTGTCGAGCACATAGTCGTAGTACTTGCCCGAAAGGGGAGGTGTGACGGCCTCGACGAACTTACCATTCAGAAAGATGCCAATGTAGCCACCCTGGGGGATGCTGTTCTTCGGGATCAACACATGCACTTTCTCGCGCACCTTCGACCCATCGGCCGGTCGCACGATAGTGAAGGGAGCCTGAGCAAAGGCGGCGCCCATCACGCACATGAACACGAGAGTTCCAAACGTTCGCTTCATCAACAGTCCTCCGAGTCGTGCGGTCGCACGCTCGTATTCGTTTCAATTATGACGCTCATATTTCTCTAGACGTCACATCACATCGTGCGAAGTGACGATTTCATTCGTCCCTACCTTTTCTAACGGAACTTTCCGAATCAGCAAAGATATACGATTGTCCACCATAATAGACAAGATATGGCCGTGCTTCTCGACTTAGACACCCTAAATCCAGAGCAGCGAGAGGCCGTAGAGTGGCCCGGCGGCCCGCTTCTGATCTTTGCCGGCGCTGGCTCCGGCAAAACTCGCGTCATCACGCAACGCATCGCTCGCCTCATCAAAGAGGGAACGCCCCCCTCGCGCATCCTTGCCGTAACCTTTACCAACAAAGCCGCCCGCGAAATGCGAGAGCGGGTTGCCGCTCTCGTCGGAGATAGCGCCGCCAGCATGTGGATCGGAACGTTCCACTCGCTCTGCGCGCGCATCCTCCGCATCGACGGTAAAGCCATTGGCCTCGACCCTAACTTTGTGATCTACGATGACGGAGATCAACTTTCCCTCATCCGCGAGATCTTCAAAGCCAAGAACATCGACGATAAGTCCATTCAGCCCCGAGGGGTCCTGAACGAGATCTCCAGCGCCAAAGAAAAGCTCCTGACCCCGGAAAAATACTCGGATAAGGCTACCGGCTTTTTCGAGAGAATCGTCGCCGACGTCTATAGGTCGTACAACGCGCTACTGAACAAAGCCAATGCGCTCGACTTCGACGACATCCTTTTCTACGCCGTCCGACTCTTTGAACAACGAAAGGACGTCCTCGAAAAATACCAAGAGCGATTCCTTCACGTGCTGGTGGACGAGTATCAAGACGTCAACTACGCTCAATACCAAATCGTCCATCTTGTATCAGAAAAACATAGAAATATCGTCGTGGTCGGGGACGATGACCAGTCTATCTACGCCTGGCGAGGCGCCGATGTGTCACTGATCCTCAGATTCGGGTCGGATCATCCCGACGCCAAAATCGTCAAGTTGGAAAGGAACTACCGATCCACCAAGAACATCCTCGCCGCCGCGAACGCCGTCATCCAAAAGAATCGCTCCCGCGCTAGCAAACAGCTCTGGACCGATAACGAAGAAGGCGCCGCCATCACCCTCACCCAAGCGGGCACCGAGCAGGACGAAGCCATGCTGGTCGCCGACGCGATTCTCAAAGACGTGAGAACCGGCCGACGCAAGTACGGAGACTTTGCCGTTCTCTACCGAACCAACGCCCAATCGCGCGTCGTGGAAGAAGCCTTTCTCACCATGCGGATCCCCCACATGCTCGTGGGCGGTGTGCGCTTCTACGAGCGCAAGGAGATCAAGGACATGCTCTCCTATCTCCGCCTCACGCTCAATCCCAGGGATGATATCGCCGTTCGACGCGTCATCAACCTTCCCACCCGCGGAATCGGCGCTGGCGCCATGTCCATGATCGAACAATGGGCCAACGACCGTGGCCTTCCTCTGTTCAATGCCCTCGCTGAGCAAGAAGTCCAATCCAGCCTTCAAAAGAAAACCGCCAGTGGGGTTCGTGCCTTCGTGGGAGCCATTAACGATGCTACCGAACTCGCTGAACAAGGGCCAGTCACGCCCGTCCTTAGATCGCTTCTGAGCGGCTCCGGATATGTAGACATGTTAAAGGAAGACCGATCGGATGATTCGCTCAGCCGACTGGAAAACCTTCAAGAATTGCTCAACGTAACCTCGGAGTACGACGCCAGTTCGGACTCACCCTCGCTCAGCGGATTTCTGGAAAGCGTCTCTCTTGTCGCCGATGTCGATAACTTGAACGAAGGTGGAGACGCCGTAACGCTCATGACTCTCCACTCGGCCAAGGGGCTGGAATTCCCCATCGTCTACATGGTCGGCTTGGAAGAGGGGGTCTTCCCCCACGCACGTTCCCTCAACTCGGACTCGGAGCTTGAGGAAGAGCGCCGTCTGTGTTACGTGGGAATGACCCGAGCCAGAGAAGAGCTGAATCTCGTCTATGCGCACCGTCGTTCTCTTTACGGCCAGCCCAACTTTAACCGCCGTTCCCGGTTCCTCGACGATCTTCCCAACGAGATTATCGACACCATCTCACATTCCGGCTACGCCATGCCCGCGGAGCGCCGATCGGTCTATCAAGAGCGAACCGGCTCCTACAGCCAGCCTCCCAGTTCGCTATTTGCCGAGCCTCACAAAGAGAAGATCTCACCCACCTACAAACCCCCGTTCGAAATTGGCCAGCGCGTCCGCCACGCCAAATTCGGGATCGGGGTGGTGGTTGCCTGCAATCCCATCAAGAATGACTCCGAAGTCACCGTCGCTTTCCCCGGAGTCACCGGCGTCAAAAAGCTCGCGCAGAGCTTTGCCAAACTTGAGGCAGTTTAGATGAGGAAGATTGCACTTCTCTCGTTGCTTGTGCTGGCCGGATGTGGGGCAGAGCACGATCTGATGCCCATGGCTGTGGGGAAAAAATGGACCTACACGGTGGATGCCAATTTCAATTCCTATAACACCGAGGTTCGAGTTTCGCAAAAGACTGGTGTCGCGGGAGTAGAAGGTTATGTGCTGACGGGGCCGATGGGCGAATCGCGATTAGCGTGGAAAGGCGATGAACTGGTTGCCGAACGGCTTATCAACTCTCGATTTGAGCCTGCCATTCCGCTGGCGGTCGAAAACGTTTCCCGCGTCAAACGAACTTGGAAGGGCCAATTGATGGGGCTGTGGGGCAAGGCCGAAGGCACGGCGACATTAGAGCAAGGTCCGGCCGAGGAACAGTTAGGTGGCCGGACGGTTAAAGTGACGAAGAGCGTTCTGACGGTAATCTCGCCCAATCAAACCATCAAACTTCAAACCATGTTCCAAGATGGTGCGGGCATTGCGACGCAGCGTCAGTGGATAAACGGTAACCTCATTCTCAAGATCGAACGGTTGAGTGGATAGCGAAACGCTGACCGAGTCCCGACCGTAGAGACTCACTGCACGGCGTCTTGAAGGTAAACCTTCCAAGTCCTTGGCAAAGATGCCGAATCATATAGTTGTTGTACCGATGGAACCCGTCCTCGTAGAATCTCCCCGACTCGTCACACTCAAAGAAGTGCGCGCCAATCCAAAGGTTCGTAAGTTGATCGACGGCGCCAACGAAGTCATGCGCGCCATGGGATACACCGAGCATGGTCACCGACATGTAGGAGTGGTTACTAGCATCACCCGCTATATCATGGAAAATCTGGGCTCTCCAGCCCGAGAGACCGACCTCGCCCAGATCGCCGCCTATCTTCATGACATTGGAAATGTCATCAATCGCGTAGATCATCCCATTTCTGGAGCCAATATCGCCTTTACCATTCTCAACGAGATGGGGATGGACCCGGCAGAGATTGCGCCGATCTTAGGCGCGATCGGTAACCATGAGGAACTGCTCGGGACGCCGGTTAGTAACATGTCGGCCGCCATTATCATCGCGGACAAAAGCGATGTTCACTACAGCCGAGTTCAGAATCCGATCATCGAAACCTTCGATATCCACGATCGCGTCAACTACGCGGTTCAAAAGAGTCGAGTTGAGATGAACTCCGAGAAGCACTCAATCGAGCTCACACTCGAGATTGACACCAAGCAAGCCACCGTCATGGAGTACTTCGAGATTTTTCTCAGTCGCATGGTGATGTGCCGTCGTTCCGCCGACATTCTCGGCTATAAATTTGCTTTGAACATCAACGGAACGTATCTGGAATAGCGCTTATCGCCAACGATCCATGTAGGCGCGCATCATGGCGGGAGTGAGGGTGCTCCGTCTTTGAGGACTGGGTTGGGATTCAGGCTCTGGTTCCGTGGTCATCTGCGATCTTAATGTCTGGCATTGGCTCAGCATAATTTCTCGAATGGGTCTCTCTCCAGGGGCGCTAATCCAACTCATCAGCGACGATAGGTAGAGTTCCTTGAGGTAAGCGAACGAGTATTCGTCCGTCGCTTCAGCCACGATTTTCAAATCTTCATCGTCCAACCGCAGGTCCGGCTCGAGCTTCTCGGAGAAGCGGTGTAAATAAGCGCTTCGCTCCAATTCGCCCGGTAACCGAAAGGTGTACTTCCTGTCGAAACGACTTGGGCGCTCCAAAATGGCGGGGTCAAGACGTTCGGGGTGGTTGGTGGTTCCAATCGTCAGGATTCCCTCATTCGCGGCAAATCCATCCAACTCATTGAGGAAAAAAGATCGATTCTCATCATCGATGAGAGCATCCAAGTCTTCCAATACCAGTACGCAGGGCGCCGTTGCTCGAGTTCGATCGAAGACTTCGCCAATCAGTTGGTGGTCGGTCTGGTGCTCGGCTTTTAAGCTCTTGACATAGAGGCACGGAAAGCCGATTGAGCCCACTATTGCCTTGATGGTATGGGTTTTGCCATTCCCCGGAGGACCGAGGAAGAGAATGCCGCGCTTCCAGGGGATTTTATACTTACGATAAGTTTCACCGGCTTTGAAGAATCCTTCTAAATCCTGCCGAATCTCGGCCTTTAAGTCTCCTTCCAAGATTAAGTCATCCCAGGTGGAATTCTGGATGGAGTCAAAGAGATCCTTGTCTTTTGCCCAACAACCTCCGTCGAAGACGAGAACTTCGCCAGTTACCTCGGTTGCAAACTGAGAGACGGCCTCAAAAAAGCGCCGAGTTGCCGCCTCGGTCTCTCCAAGCAAGAACCAGTGGCGCTGCCGACCGTAATCTTTGTGGAAGTTGACGCAAAGGAGGAAATAGGATTGTTCCTCCCACTGCACAGAAAACCATCCCGTCCAGATATTTGCCCTTGACAGACGATGTTCCATTTCCCACCGATACTCGTACTCCACAGGAATTTCTAGAGGATCAAATTGGCAATGCCCTTCCGAAGCGAAGCCCTCAATCTGAAACGACCAACTGGCCGTTGCGAGGAGGTGATGGTCAGGGAATTCGGCCGCTAGATGCTCGGTCAAGGCATAGAGCATCGCGTGAGGTGAGAGATTCAATACTTCGGGGAGGCGAAAGGATGGCATCGTCTTCCATGGTAGGAAAAGACGGTGAGAGAAACAATAAGAGGGGGCCAAAAGGGCCCCCTCTTATTGTTTCCATTTTCGATCCTAGTGTTTCCGTCGGCGACGGGCGAGAAGGCCCAAGGCTCCCGCTCCAAGCGCCAACATGCTCGCTGGTTCGGGGACGGGCTGGGTCGTGAAATTAAGTCTCCAACCGCCGGCAAACACTCCGACATCGGCTGCCGCATCGTCCTCAATGAAGAGCCACCAGTTTCCGTTGACGTTTCCACTCAATAGGCTGGAGAGAGTCGTTCCATAGGGCCCGGCGGGGGGCGCGGGAGTGGTGGCTGTCCAGACGTCGGAACCGCCATAGTTCGCCGGCATATAGGTGCCCGAGGTGAGGATGGCGGCATCGGGCAAGACATTTGCTGAACTATCGTCGAAGCTGAGATCAACCCCGTCGATATCGAACGAGGAGCCCGCATCGGACATGATGATCGCGCCCTGACCTGAAGGATTAACGAGCAGGATGTCTAGATCGTCTGGGAAAGTGTGCGTCAATCCTAACAGATCGACGGTGACCGAAACGACTGGATCGGTGATCCCCGAGACAGCGATGCTCGACGGCGTCGCAGGTCCGCTGGTACCCGATGCGGGTACCGCAATTGAGGAGGGGTTCGAAAAGGTTTGAGCAGCCCCCAGGGCCGCAGCGGCAATAGCAAATGCAGAAAAAGTGAATCTCACAGAAGGTCCTCCTTGTTCAACGCAATCTACGGTGAATGCAGAACACTATTTTAATGCAACTTACTAATTATTCCAAAAAGAAATGCCGGGAGAATTTCCCGGCATTTCCTGACTTCATGGGGGTGATGAGGTTTAGCGTCGTCGCTTCTTGGCGAACACTCCCAGCGCTCCGATACCAAGTGCCAACATGCTCATTGGTTCGGGAACGGGAGCTGCATCAGCGGTAAGGGAAATCTCATCGATGAGCCATCCGTTCTTCGAAACAGAGCTATCGCTGGCTCCTCGGAATCGGATGGCAAAGCTATCTCCTGCCACGAAGCCGTTGAGCATCGCGATGGAATTGATCCAATTCGTGGTGCTGTCGGAAGTAGTAAATCCGGGGCTGTTGCCTGAGAATGCGGACTGACCACCGATGGGGCTGGAGAACGACGAGCTAATCGTATGGGTATAGCCGTTCGTCGTAAAGGCTCCTGCCCCGATATTCGACCAGGCGCCTCCGTTGATCTGTAGTTCGACGATTCCTCCGTCGAAGCCCACTGAATCGTCGGAGAATTCAAAGCCAAACTTGTGCCAAAAACTCAGCGTTACCGGACCGGTTGTTGTTGCTGTGTAGTTGAGTGTAGGGCTGGTCAGGACGCTATCGCTGATGCTGGACGGTTCTCGGAGTCGCCAATAGGTGTCGCTGGTATGCGCGTTGGCGGCGTTTGTCTCCATAGCCCACGGATTACCACCCGTAATTGCGGTTTGGGTGAAAGTCGAACTTCCACTATCGTGGTTCTCGAAGAAATTAATCTGGGCTTGGGCTGCACATGCCATCACTCCTAACCCAATAGCAAAGCCAACGCGGCGTAATTTAAGAAAACTCATACTCCCTCCAATTCGTATTGCTACGAAGGAATCAATAATCACGACAAATCCTGCCGATATCCCCCTTACTATATGCGATCCACCGCTAGGTGCGAGTAATGGTCCTCAAAGCAGGTGATTTTACGAGGATACAAGGTGCGTGGTAGTCAACTGGAATTCAAAAGTGGCTTACACTGAAGCCGAAAATTCTGATGGTCGGGCCCGTTCTTCAACAATCTCAACTTCACAGACGTGCGATCACCATGTGGGAAATGTTGCTTTCTGTAGTGATCGTTACATTGGTGGGCCTTGCAACCGTTCCCGTAGTCGCTGGCGACCCGCCAAAGACATACGGCAAACTTTGCATTGCAAACATTAAGATCGACGGAACGGCATTGCAGATGTACGCTGCCGATTTTGACGATCGTCTTCCACCGGATAGAGCTTGGATGGATGCCCTGGTTCCGTATGTCCCGAACCGCGCTCGATTTCATTGTCCCAAGATTTCGGAAGCAGGAGGCGTCGGGTCCTATGGCTATGCTTTCAACTCGGATGCCAGTTCTAAGCGGCTGCTCGATTTGGAGTTTCAAACTCCTCTCATCTTCGATTCGAACGTCTTGGGCAAAAACGCCGTTGCATCGCCTAGACTTCTGCCCAATACTCCCAGGCATGAGAAGGGAAATGTGGTTGGTTATGCGGACGGAAGCGTTGGTCTTGTCTCTAAGCCATAGCGCGCCATCGCTTCTCTTGGGACCTCGCTCCTTTGAGTTGGCTACCTAAAGAGGTTGAAAGGGATCGAAGGCTTTGAAGAGCGATGGAATGCCCCTTGACCCACCGCTTCGAACGGTTCTGGTATCATCTCACTCTGCCGATTCACGGCTCGCTGTCCCGATCGTTCGGGATCAAAAGCCCAAAGTGAGCATTTATGGATAACAACAAGTACGAAGCGTTTTACATCGTCAAGCCGGATATCACCGATTCCGAAGTTCAGAAGATCGCCGATCATTTCAAGGGCGTCGTCGAGAATAACGGTGGTACGGTAGAGAAGGCTGGTAAGTGGGATAAGCGAAAGCTGGCTTACGAAATCAACGATTTTAAAGAGGGCAACTACGTTCTCATGCTTTTCGAAGCTCCGGCTGCCGCTCCTGCCGAACTCGGACGACTGATGCGAATCAGCGACGACATCATCCGCCACCGAATCTATAAGCTCGAGGACTAAAACATGTCTGTCAATAGCGTCGTTCTCGTCGGTCGCCTTACCCGTGATCCGGAACTCCGGACCACCAATACGGGCAAGAGCGTGTGCTCCTTCTCCCTTGCGGTGACGAAGCGTATCAAGCCCACCGATGGCTCTCCCGATGCCGACTTCTTCAATATCGTCGCATGGGGGAACCAGGCGGACTACGTAACGAATTATTTGGCGAAGGGCCGGCTGGTCGCTGTCGAAGGTCGCTTGCAGTCGCGCAAGTACACAGCCAGCGATGGAACCAATCGCGAAGTGGTCGAGATCGTAGCGAGCAACGTACAGGGCCTTGATCGACCGCGTGACGATGCAGGCGGGGGAGATCACGGTACCGCGTCCTCTGGAGGGCGCCAAACCGCGGCGGTCAGTGCGGCCGCGAGCATGGACGAGTACGATCCGTTCGCTGACGAGTAAGCGTTCGTTTGGAACGAAAGAATGAAATGGAGATTGGAAGTTGCCAATCTCCATTTTTCTTTTTCACACTGAGTCATGCCGGATTCATTTGAAGACCGAGAATTTAAGAAGCAAGCCTTCACCGGAGAAGACTTTTCCGGCTCCAAGTTTCGAAACTGCCAGTTCGTAGAGTGTCAGTTCATCTCTACGATCTTTGATTCCGCTACGCTAAACGCTTGCCATTTCGACAATTGCGATCTCAAACGAAGTCGTTGGCGAGACGCCAAGTTAAGAGGAGTCGTGGCCACAGGCTGCGACTTCACCGACTCGGAGTTCTTTGCCGCAATATTTGAACAATGTCGTATGGTCGGGAGCCAGTTTGAGGGCTCAGACGTCCGCGCCGCGCGATTTGAGGGAGGAGACTGGTCGCACTCAAACCTATCTGGGCTCGACTTCTCCAAAGCCGACCTATCAAAGGTGTCCTTCGTCGAATCGGAGCTCTTTCGCGCCAATCTCAAAGGTGCAGTTCTTCGCGGAGCAAATCTTTCTCGCGCAAATTTGACCGGTGCCAATCTGTCGGGAGCCGATTTGCGTGAGGCGGAACTCGGAGGGGTAAACCTTCGAGAAGTGAGCTGGAAGGGCGCTCGCATCGACATCGGACAAGCGATTCAGATCGTCCAAGCATTTGGAGCCTTAGTCGAAGGTTAATCTATCGACCAGGTACCTTGAGGAGAAGTTATGTCTCATCAACTTGACGATCGAGCTTTTGTCACCCGCCTGGACCCAAAGGAGATGCTCCGGCTGACTGAAGAGTTTCCGAAACAGTGCCGGGAAGCTTTGGCCATCGCCCGCGCCGTCGATTTAAAGCCTGCGCCCCAGCGTCCCTCCGTCGTGATGCTGACCGGTATGGGTGGCTCAGCAGCCGGTGGCGATTTTGCCCGCAGTCTTTTTGAAGCCCAAGCCGCCGTTCCTTTTATCGTGAACCGCGACTACCGTCTTCCCAGCTATGTCGGACTAGGTGATTACGTTTTCTGCGCTTCTTACTCTGGCAACACGGAAGAGACGCTTAGCGCCTATGCGGACGCCAAAAAGGCCGGAGCTAAGATCATCGCCGTCACCAGCGGAGGCAAGTTGGCCGAGCAAGCGAAGGCAGATGGTTTCACCGTCTTCACCATTCCGGGTGGCAACCCTCCGCGCACAGCCCTTGGTTATATGCTGATTCCCGTCCTCGTCGCCTGTGAGGCTCTCGGAATCCTCCCCAAGCAAGACTACGAAAAGGCGTTCTCGCTTATCGAGAAATGCGGCGCGGAATGGACGGTCGACGGCGCGGAGTTCGACCAAAATCCTACAAAGCAGCTCGCTCAGGCGCTTCACGGAAAGCTTGCGGTCATCTACGGTCTCGGACCGTGGCAAGGTGCGATTGCGGGCCGTTGGAAGGGACAGATCAACGAGAACGCGAAGAACTTGGCGTTCCCAAATACTTACCCAGAACTCAATCACAACGAGATCCTCGGTTGGGTTGGCGCCAATAAGCAAGGCGTTGACAGTTGGGTAATGATTACCCTTGAGGATGGGACGGAAATCGAGAAGATGAAGACCCGAAGCCGGGTGACGGAACGGCTCGTAGGCTCAACGGCCGAGTTTCATCATGTTCAGGCTCGGGGCGAGGCTCTTTTGGAAAAGATGCTTTCTCTGACTTTCTTTGGCGACTTCGTGTCGATCTATCTGGCCGCCCTGAACGGCATCGATCCTGAAAACATCGACTCGATCAACACTCTAAAAGAAGAACTTTCCAGCGTTCCTCTGTAAAAAGGAAAGCCCGGCTTCCTCGGAAGGAAGCCGGGCTTTGCGAGGAATTACTTTCGCAATCCTCGAAGCAGCAAATCGATCATCGAGCCCAGTTGTGCCTCGATCTGTTCTGGCTGACCCAACTCGCGAACACTCAAACTGTAGGGCAAATAAGCGTTAGTGGCGTGAAGGACAATCTCCGCCGTTGCGTAGGCGTTTCTAAATTCGAACACACCCTCTTCGTATCCGCTCTGAAGAACGTCGGCGATGATATCTTTCTCAATATGAAAGTAATGCTTGCGTCGCTCGATATAAGCGGGGCGGACGATCTCGAAAACTTCGTCTAAGCTCTCGTGATACTCCGCCACCGCACGCACTCGACGCATGACGCGTTCGGTGAGCATGAGTCTTAACTTCTCCTCAATGCCGATGTCGTCGTTCAAAATCGACTTCATCCGCGCCTCGGCCTGTTCGACGACACGGCCGATCGAAGAAAGGGCTACATCCTCTTTGTTTTTGAAATATAGGTAGATCGTGCGACGCCCGACACGGGCCTCCCGTGCGATGTCGTCCATCGTCATCTTTCGGAAGCCGTATCGAGCCATGATACGTTCAGTAGCATCAAGGATCTGATCTCGGGTTGTTGTTTTTGTTCCGGCCAATTTTAGATACTCCGCAGCAAAGTGATGCACAAACGATAATCGAATGCGCAACCGCAAATATAAACAGAAGGTATTTTACGGGCTAGAACGACATTAAGCAACCTATAGCGTAACTTTCAGCAAGGATCACGAGGATGCCCCTCGGAAAGGGGACCTCCTTGCGTAAAGGGTGAGAGGTTATGTCACACTCTAGGCAACGTTTTGAGACGAGCCTCATCTCACGATTCAACGGAGCATCCAGACTCTATCACCCAGCAGGCCGCAGAGCCGGGCGCGCCAGTATCGCCGGACCCTAGCTGGGTTGCCCAGATTTCTTCTCAAGACTTAAACGACCCACATCGCAAAGCGGTTCCAAAATTCGCTGCCTTTGCTTGGATCGTTTTGGTTTACAATCTCGCCGCAGTCGCCTGGGGCGTCTTTGTGAGAGCGTCGAAATCGGGCGATGGGTGCGGTAGCCACTGGCCACTGTGTGACGGAAATTCCGATCCGCTCAATGGCCCGATCGCTCGTATCATCGAGAGTTCGCATCGAATTTCTACGGCGCTGTGCGGCGTGTTTGTCATCGCGATGCTTGTGATGGCAATCAAGAATTTCCCCAAGCGCCATCAGGCTCGAATCGCGTCCTGGGTCGCCTTTGGATTCGTTCTGTTGGAAGGCGGTATTGGTTGGGCGCTGGTTAAATTCCAGTTGGTCACGGAGAACGATTCTGCCGCGCGTGCAGGAATCATGTCGTTCCACGTGGTTTCCACCTTCCTTCTCCTGAGCGCCATTGCGATGGCGGCCATGGCCGCTACGGGAAGTGGCCGATTGAAGCTAAGAGGGCAGGGTGGTCTTGCCGCAACTCTTGGAGTCGGGTTCCTTGGCATTGTCGTTCTGGGTGTCTCGGGTGCTATTTCCGCACTTGGGCATACGCTGATGCCGGTCAAAAACGTGCTTGAGGTAGCTTCCAATCCCGATACCTTCTGGATGGTTCGCCTTCAGCCTCTGCATCCCTACCTTTCTTTGGCTGTCGGGTTGTATTTAGCTTTAGTTGCGGGTTTAGCGATTCATCTGCGCCCCTCGTCGCTGGTAAGAAAATCGTTTTTGATCATGCTGGTGACGTTTGGTGGACAGCTCCTGATCGGTCTTCTCAATATCCAGCTAATGGCCCCCATTTGGATGCAAATGATCCATCTGGTGTTGGGGGATATCGTCTTCGTTTCTCTGGTTGTGGCCGCGGCCGCCGCCTTGCTGGAATCGACACCGCGCCGGGAAGGTCATATGGATCCGGCAGAGCGCGTCGGCTTCAACACATGGGGAGAGCGTTTCGATGCGTACGTTGCTCTCACAAAACCCAGAGTTATTTCTCTGCTGATCTTTACCGCGGGGGCGGCTATGTTTGCCGCCAAGCCTGGGTGGCCCGGTCTCATTCCTTTCCTAGCCGTCATGGTCGGTGGCTACTTTAGCGCAGGCGCCGCAAATACCATGAACATGGTGGTGGATCGAGATATCGACGGTCGGATGAATCGCACTTCGACTCGACCTACCGTCACTCAGTCGATCTCAACCAGCGCGGCTCTGAATTTCTCATTGTTGCTTACGCTTGGTTCCTTTGCGGTGCTCTGGGCAGGCGCAAACCTCTGGGCGGCGATGATCGCGCTCTTTGGCCAAACGTTTTATGTGTGCGTCTATACGCTCATTCTCAAGCGAAGAACGTGGCAGAACATCGTGATTGGTGGAGCGGCGGGCTCCGTTCCCCCGATGGTGGGCTGGGTCGCCGTGACCGGTTCGCTCAATGCAATGGCATGGTGGATGTTCGCGCTAATCTTTTTGTGGACTCCCGTACATTTTTGGGCTCTCGCCTTATTGTTAAAAGATGACTACCAAGAGGCAGGGGTTCCCATGCTTCCCGTGGTCAAGGGAGAGCGAGCCACGGTTGCGCAGATCAGCTTCTATACCGCCCTCACCGTTGCCCTGAGTCTGCTGCCGTTTTTTGCAGGGATGGCCGGGCTCATCTTCCTCATATCCACTATTGTCTTGGATGTGATTTTGGTTCGGTTTTGTGCTCGTTTGGCTCGTCACACGGAGCGACCCCAGGCCAGCGCGCTTTTCCATTACTCCATGCTTTATCTTGCCGCTCTATTCTTGATGTTTGCCGTCGACCAGAGGTGGATTTTTGGATCGCTCTAAGTTGACAGCAAAGTCAAGATTAGCTTCGGTACAATCCGCCCCGGTTCGGGTGAACCAAACGGCACGCCTCATGGAAGAGCCGAGCGAACACACGAACGTTTTCGACAACTGGGAACAGTACGATGCCGCAGATCTTTAAACCCGCCACCAATTACCTGGCGCGCGCTAGCCTCATCGGGGGTCTACTCGCGCCGCTCGTTCTGGGCTACGCAATTGCCGCGCTTTCGCGTTCTCCAGCGAACACCAAGGTCCAGGTGCCGTTAAACCAGCCGATTCCATTTAGCCATCAGCACCACGCATGGGAGCTTGGTATCGACTGTCGTTACTGCCACACTACGGTCGAAAAGTCTCCTTACGCAGGCCTGCCTCCTACGGAGACCTGTATGAGCTGCCACTCGCAGATTTGGACAAACTCGCCGCTTCTTGAGCCGATTCGCCAGAGCTACGAGACGGGAACGCCGATCAAGTGGAACCTCGTGAACAAGACGCCTGAGTTCGTCTACTTCAACCACAGCATTCACATCTCCCGAGGAATCAACTGCAACACTTGCCACGGCCCTGTCCAGAACATGCACATCACGTTTAAGGGCAATTCTTTCCAAATGGCATGGTGTCTTCAGTGTCACCGGGCTCCAGAGCGGTACCTCTATCAAGACGAGGCGCATCCTGAGGTGACAGGTCGCTCGCAAGTTTTCAACCTCTATTGGAAGTATCAGGCCGGTGAAGAACTGAGCCCGCGAGAGCGACAGATCCTTGAGGGAGAGGATCAGGGCACCGACAACGCTGAAATGAAGGAAAAGGGCCGAGCCCTCCTCGATAAGTACGGCGTCAAGGTTCAGCAGCTCGCTGACTGCGCGGTGTGTCACCACTAGTGATTTCGATTTGGGAATTTCGAATTAATGGATAACCAAACAACTAAGGAAAGACTGGATCTCGAAGCGATCCGTCAGAAGCTCTCGGGCAAGCAGGGCAAGCGCTATTGGCGCAGCTTGGAGCAAGTGGCGGAAACCAAGGAGTTCCAACTATGGCTAGAGGACGAGTTCCCGAACCGTCGATCTCTTCTGGAGATGGATCGTCGAGGCTTCCTCAAGTTCATGGGTGCATCTCTCGCGCTCGCCGGACTCGCCGGTTGTCGCGGCGTATTCATGGACCAGGAAAAGGTCGTCCCATACGTCAAGCAGCCGGAAGAGCTCGTTACCGGTAAGCCGCTCTACTACGCAAGCGCCATCCCGCTCAACGGTTACGGCGTCGGTGTCCTGGTCGAGCAACACGAAGGTCGCCCGACGAAGATCGAGGGTAACCCCGATCATCCGGAAAGTCGGGGTTCTACCAGCTCGCAGATTCAAGCCTCCATCTTGACGATGTATGACCCGGACCGATCACAGAACGTGATGCAGGGCACGGACATCAGCACGTGGGATGAATTCAATAAGGCCGCTCGCAACGCCCTCGCTAAGCAGAAGGAAGTGGGTGGGGCTGGAATACGGCTTCTGACCGAATCCATTGCTTCGCCTCTCGTTAACGCGCAGATTGAAGCCTTCCTGAAGGAGTATCCGGCGGCCACCTGGCACGCATGGGAGCCCGCGGGAAGGGACAACGTTCGAGCCGGATCACTGGCTGCCTACGGCAAGGTCGTGAATACGACTTACGATTTCAGCAAAGCCAAGGTCATTGTTTCGCTCGATGCTGACTTCCTGATTAATCTCCCCGGCAGTCTGCGCTATGCGCGAGACTTTGCCGATGGTCGTCGATTGGAAGCCAACGGTGGCGTGATGAATCGCCTCTATCAGTTTGAGAGCTTTCCGACCGCAACCGGAACTAACGCCGATCACCGCTGGGCGGTCAAGGGTTCTGAGGTCGCGACAATTGCCGGTCAAATCGCGTCTGTTCTGGGAATCGCGTCAAATGCGGGGGCATCGTCAGTTTCGGGTGACATCATTGGGAAGGTCGCGGCCGACCTCCAGGCAAACCGGGGCGCAAGTGTGGTGATCCCGGGTGATCATCAGCCTGCCGAGGTTCATCACCTCTGTCATCTGATCAACGAAAAGCTTGGGAACAACGGTGTTACCGTTCAGCACGGGCCTCGTGTTGATTTCGGTCCCGAAGTCCAGCTCGATTCGCTCCGACAACTCAAAGCGGCTCTCGACGGTGGAAAGGTTGAAGTACTAGTTGTTCTTGGAAGCAACCCCGTCTTCAACGCTCCGGCTGATTTCAATTTCGGCGAGTCAATGAAGAAGGCGAAATTGGCCATTCACCACGGCTTGTATTTCGATGAAACCGCGGAACTCGCGCACTGGCATCTTCCTCAGACGCACTTTTTGGAGGAATGGGGTGATGTTCGGGCCTATGACGGAACGGTTTCGCTCATTCAGCCGCTTATTGCGCCGCTCTTTGAGAGTCGATCTCAGGCAGAAGTGCTTCGAGGGCTCCTAAACAAGCCGATTCCCTCTTTTGACTTGCTCCGAAATTCTTACAAGCAGAAGCTTCCGGGTAAGGCGTGGGATGTTGCTCTTAACAACGGACTTGTCGCCGATTCCACTCCAGCGAACGTTGCGATCTCTGCCGGGGGGGCGCCGACGGTGAAGCCTCCGGTTTCAGGCGTTGAATTGCTTCTCCGCGAAGATCCGACCATTCACGACGGTCGCTACGCCAACAGCGGATGGCTGCAAGAACTGCCGAAGCCGTTGAGTCGAATTACTTGGGATAACGCCATCCATGTCAGTCCGTCCATGGCTCAACAACTTGGGGTCCAGGGCGAAGAGAAGATGGAAATTAAGCTTGCTTCGGGCGAAACCGCAACCGGCGGCGTCTGGGTCATGCCCGGGCACCCGAATGATGTGATCACCGTCCACTTCGGCTATGGCCGAAAGAAGGGTGGAACGGTTGCAGAAGAAGTAGGCTTCGATGCCTATCCGTTCCGCAAGTCGGACGCGCTCACCTTTGTGAGCGGCGCAAGTCTCACCAAGGCGGGCGGCTGGTTCCCACTTTCCACGGTGCAAATTCACCACGAGATTGAGCAGCACGGGGACCTGGAGCCTTACTCGATTATTCGATCTGGAACTCTCGCTGAGTGGAGGCGTAATCCCTCGCTGAAGGAAGGCGAGAAACACGAAGAGCTGACGATGTATCCCGATAAGGTCTTCGATTTCGATGGCCCGCAATGGGGAATGACCATCGACTTGAATACCTGTATCGGGTGTAACGCCTGTGTTACCGCTTGCCAAGCTGAGAACAACATTTCGGTCGTCGGTAAGGAGCAAGTCAAGCGAGGCCGCGAGCTTCACTGGATTCGCGTTGATCGCTACTACGTCGGCGGCTTGGATAATCCTGAAGAGGTTATTCACCAGCCGGTCATGTGCGTCCACTGCGAAAAGGCTCCCTGTGAGCCCGTCTGTCCGGTCGGCGCCACGGTTCACAGTCACGAGGGTCTTAATCAGATGGTTTACAACCGCTGCGTTGGAACCCGATACTGCTCTAACAACTGCCCCTACAAGGTTCGCCGGTTCAACTACTTGAACTATGCGGATAACCAACAGCAGTTCATGAACCCGACTCTCCAAGGCCCGGCCACCATTCCTGGCCGCGTGACCACGGAGAAGACGCACGGCATCCAACTCCTGAAGATGCTCAACAACCCGGACGTCACCGTCCGAGGTCGCGGCATCATGGAGAAATGCACCTACTGCGTCCAGCGAATTAACGACTCAAGAATCGAAGCGAAGAAGCAAGGGCGAGACATCAAGGATGGCGAAGTCGTCACCGCGTGCGAACAGGCGTGTCCTACAAAGGCCATCGTCTTCGGAAACGTGGCGGACAAGGAAAGCCGAGTCTCCAAGATGCGAGCCGACAAGAGAAGCTATCTGCTTCTCGAAGAATTGAATACCCGACCCCGGACTTCGTACCTCGGTCGAGTTCGTAACCCGAATCCGGAGATCACGGCATAAAAATGGCGCGCGAAGTCCTTAACGATGCATTGATAACGGGGCAGCAGACGTACCAGTCGATCGATAACTCGATCGGCTCGATGGTCTTAGACCCCAAACGGCACAAGAAGAACTGGTACATCATGTTCGGGGCGGCATTCATGCTGCTCAACTTCTTCTTGGTGTCGGTCGGCTGGCTGCTTTACCAAGGAGTTGGCGTCTGGGGCAATAACATCCCCACCGGCTGGGCCTTCGACATCATCAACTTCGTTTGGTGGATCGGTATCGGCCACGCAGGAACGCTGATCTCGGCGATCTTGCTCCTGGTTCGTCAGCAGTGGCGTAATTCCATTAACCGATTTGCGGAAGCGATGACCCTCTTCGCGGTTATCTGCGCTGCGCAGTATCCGCTTCTGCACACCGGACGACCGTGGGTTGCCGCTTACTGGCTTCTTCCGTATCCCAACATCATGGCGATCTGGCCGCAGTTCCGCTCGCCGCTGATGTGGGACGTATTCGCGGTTTCCACCTACGCCACGGTTTCAATCCTCTTCTGGTTTGTGGGACTCGTTCCTGACCTTGCTACGCTTCGCGATAAGGCGACGAAGAAACTTCCTCAAACCATCTTTGGAATGCTCTCTTTGGGTTGGCGTGGCTCAACCAAACACTGGCACCGATATGAGCAGGCTTACCTCTTGCTCGCCGGACTTTCTGCTCCGCTCGTTCTTTCGGTGCACACCATCGTCTCCTACGACTTTGCGATGTCGATCGTGCCGGGCTGGAACGTCACGGTCTTCCCGCCGTACTTTGTTGCCGGTGCGGTCTTCGCAGGCTTTGCGATGGTGTTGCTCCTCGCGCTTCCCGTTCGCGCTTGGTACGGCTTAAAAGATCTGATCACCATGCGACACATCGACTGGATGTGCAAGATCATGTTGGCAACCGGACTCATCGTTTTCTACGGGTACATCCTGGAAGTCTTCTACGGTTGGTATTCGGCGAACCCGGCAGAGCTATCGCTTGTTCAGTGGCGCTTCCGTGGGCCTTACGCTCCTGCGTACTGGATGCTCATCCTCTGCAACGGAATCATTCCGCAGCTGATGTGGGTACCCAAGCTCAGAAGACACTTGCCCACCGTCTGGGTGGTAGCCCTGGTGGTTAATGTCGGCATGTGGTTGGAGCGCTTCGTCATCATCCCGATGTCGCTCACCAAGAACTACCTGCCCGCCAGCGATCGCATGTACTACCCCACAATCGTTGACTTCACGATGTTCTTCGGCACCATCGGTCTGTTCTTCTTCCTGATGTGGCTCTTCATCCGCTTCTTGCCGGTGATCAACATCTTCGAAGTGAAGGACCTCTTGTTCAAGATGAAGCAAAAGGACGGTCCCAAAGAGACCCACGTGGAAGCTACGGTGGGAGTTGAGTAATGCTTAAGAAAAGCGGTACCAAGACTTACGGAGTGGTTGCCGAGTTCGATTCCCCAGAGGAATTGATGTCGGCTGCAAATAAGGCGAGAGAGGCAGGATATAAGCAACTTGATGCTTATACGCCTTTCCCTGTCCATGGACTTTCCGACGCCATTGGCTTTAAAGATGAGAAGGTGCCCTGGATCGTCTTTGCTGGCGCTCTCACTGGCGCGGCTGGTGGATATCTTCTGCAGTACTACACGGCCGTTATCGACTACCCCATCAATGTGGGTGGCAAACCGTTGAACTCGCTACCGATGTTCTTCCCGGTTACTTATGAAGCGACCATTCTTTTCGCTGCCTTTGGTGCAGTGTTCGGGATGTTCGCTCTCAATCGGCTCCCACAGCCTTATCACGGTGTTTTCAATACACCGAACTTCGAACGCGCTTCGCAAGATAAGTTCTTCCTCGCCATTGAGGCTGAAGACGAGAAGTTCGATGAAGTTGAAACGCAGCAGTTCCTGGAAACAATGAACGCAAATAACGTTTCGCTCGTCAGGGAGACCCCCGAATGAAGCTGACTCACAAACTTGGGTTAGCCGTCGCGGGAGGCCTTCTGGTCGCTGGATGTCACACCGATATGTGGGTGCAGCCCAAGCATCATGATCCACTCCAGGAGAGCCACTTCTACGCGGATGGAATGGCCTCGCGACCCCTGATCAAGGGAACAGTCGCTCGGGGTCATCTTCGGTTGGACGATGCGTTCTTTACCGGATACAAGGACGGCAAACTCGTAACTGAGTTCCCCCTGCCGGTCGATGAGGAACTGATCCGCCGAGGCCAAGATCGATTTAAGGTCTACTGCACACCCTGCCACGGTCAACTTGGCGACGGCAAAGGCATGATCGCACAAAGAGGGTTCACCCTCCGCCGCCCGGTCGGTAATTATCATACGGACCGCCTCCGGAACATCCCGGTCGGCCACCTTTACGATGTCATCACGAACGGATACGGCGCCATGTACTCCTACGCGTCTCGAATCGAACCTCGAGATCGCTGGGCCGTCGTCGCTTACATCCGAACGCTCCAGTTGAGTCAGCATGCGACCCAGGCCGATAAGGACGAGGCGGATGCTAAATACCCGCAACCTGAAGCCCCGAAAAATGAGGAGGGGGCTCACCACGAATGAGTGAGACGCACGAACACCAACCGATAAGCCTTCACCGCTACGCTAACGCAGGTTTGCTGGTCGGGGCGCTGGGAACCATCGTGACCTTGGCCGGCATGTTCGGCGGCAATAAGGTTGCGTGGCAGGCTTATCTATTCGGCTACATTGTCTGGGCGTCACTCTCGCTCGGATGCTTCGGCGTCCTCTTGCTGTTCCACACGGTGAACGGTAAATGGGGTCTGCCGGTCATGCGAATTCTGGAAGCGGGCGCAAGCAAGCGGAACTTCGGCCTCCTGGCTGCGCTTTTTATTCCGTTCATCGTCTCGATTGGACGTGGAGACGGATATCTTTACAAGTGGTCGGATCCGGCGGTCAAGGCCACAGACAAGGTGATCCAGTTTAAGGAACCGTATCTTAACCTGCCGTTCTTCCTGATTCGGGCCGCTCTCTTCTTCCTGCTTTGGATGGGATTGACCGGGCTTCTCCGACGGTCCACTCGCAAGCAAGATGAAACGGGCGGAATGAAAGAAACGGACCGGCGTTCAAGTTGGGCCGCTCCCGGGCTGGTCGCCTTCGTTCTCTCGATCACCTTCGCTTTTACGGACTGGGTGATGAGTCTGGAGCCTCACTGGTCGTCCACCATCTACGGCGTTTGGTGGGTCGTTGGCATGGCGCTCATGGCGTTCGCCTTCGTGACCATCATTGCCACGTTGAACAAAGACAAGGCGCCTTATGCGGGAATCGTTAAGCCGAGTTGGACCCGAGATATGGGCAACCTGCTTCTCACGTTTACCATGCTCTGGGGTTACACCTCGCTTTCCCAGTACCTGATCATCTGGTCTGGCAACTTGGGCGAGACCATCAGCTACTACGTTCAGCGTTCCAACAACCACTGGAACGCAATCGGAATGGCGACGGTCCTTGGGCAGTTCTTCGTTCCCTTCTTCGCCTTGCTTTCGCCGCGAGTCAAAGCGCAGTCAAAGCTGCTCGCCCAGATTTGCGGTTGGATCTTGGTGATGCGGTTGCTTGATATGTACTACGTGGTCATGCCTGCCATGCGAGACCTCCCGCTTCCCAGTTTCTGGGATCTGGTGGCTATCGTCGGCATCGGCGGACTTTGGACGTGGGCATTCTCTGGGGCCGTGAAAGAAGCTCCACTCTTGCCTGCATACGATCCTCGCTTGACGGAGGTTGAAGCTCATGCACACTGATGACAAAGTTGATCCGCTAGTTGAGCTTGGTTACGAGCAAAAGGACATTGCGCCGAAGAACATCTTCAAGGCGACGATGATTTTCTTTGGCTTCGCGTTCTTTGCCTGGGGCATCGTTTACGCTGGCTTGCACTTCCTGGGGCACCTAAACCCGCCTGAGGTTGATGTCAACACGGTGATGTCGTCGAAAATTCCGGCCGAACCAAATCCAATCCTCCAAACGAACATCACCGCAAAGACCGCAATTCGAGATTTGAGGCAACACGAGAACGAGGTTCTGGCGACTTCGGGAGACTCTGAATATGCCCAGGGATTCAAGCGAATTCCGATCGAGCAAGCAATCAAACTCTCGGCTGAGCGGAAGGCGAATATTGGCGTCCATATGACGGATGACATGACCGGTACGGCAAAGCCTCCGGTACAACCTCAAGAAGGTGGCCACTAAGCCATGAATCTGCGCTTCAGAACGATCCTGACCGGCATCGCGGCACTTGCCGTGGTGTCGTTCGCACCTGCCCAACAAAGCTTTAACCAAGCCTTGCAGCAGATGAAGATCGAACAGAAGCTCGGTGCTCAAGTTCCCGCCGATGCCACGCTTCGAAACGAGAAAGGCGAGAACATCAAATTTGCATCGCTTCTAGGTAAGCGCCCCGTCGTCCTTCTTCCCATGTTCTTCCTTTGCCGAGGAATTTGCGGAAAGGAAGTCGATAGCTTGCTTAAAGACGTAGCGGTTCTCAAAGATAAGAAGGTTGGGAAGGATTACGATGTCATCCTTCTGAGTATCGATCCTCGGGAGACTCCTGAGTTAGCGATGAACAAGAAAGTCTCGCTGCTCAAGGTTTTCAACCAGGAAGGCTCCCAAGAAGGCTTCCACTTCCTAACCGGTGAGCTGAAAGAGATTAGAAAGGTGACCGATGCCGTGGGCTTCGGTTATGCCTATGACGAGAAGGACGGACGCATCAATCACCCTGCGGGAATGATGGTGCTGACCGCCTCCGGCAAAGTTTCTCAATATATCTACGGCGCGGACTATCCGCCGAAGATGGTCGAGCTCGCCCTCGACACCGCTTCCCAGGATAAGCTCGGTACCAAGGCTGAAGTTGAACTCCTGGGTTGCATCATGATTGACCCCAAAACCGGTGAGAGAAGTCTCGTGATCGAAAATGTCATCCGACTCATCGCTGGGATTTGTGCAATAGGAATTTTTAGTTGGATCGGTGTGATGGCGTTCCAAAACCGCCGGGAGCCGCTAACCGCAGCACCAAAAGATAACGGAGGATCATCACCCCGAGCCTAACTGGCAAAGGATTGCTTTCAATGAACGCATTCAACTTCCCAATGTCCCCGGAGCGGGCTTCGAACTTCGCAGGCGAATACGATGCCATCTTCTACACGCTCACGATTCTGACAATCGTGTTCACGGTTCTCGTCGCCGGGTTGGTGATCTTCTTCGCCGTCCGCTACCGCGAGGGAACCAAGGTAGATCGATCCCGCCCGATATACGAACACCTTCCTCTGGAGTTAACCTGGACAATCATTCCATTACTCCTCGGCCTGGTTGTGTTCTTCTTCGGTACGCGACTCTTTATCGACATGCGCACGCCACCGAAGGACGCAATGGATATCTACGTCATTGGTAAGCAGTGGATGTGGCACGCGCAGCACGCGCCCAGCGGCGTCCGTGAGAACAATACGCTTCACGTGCCGGTCGGGAAGCCGGTTCGCTTGACCATGATTTCGCAAGACGTCATTCACGCCTTCTACATTCCAGAATTCCGAGTTCAGTACCACGTTGTTCCCGGTCGCTACACCACCCAGTGGTTCACCGCGACGAAGCCCGGCGTTTATCACCTGTTCTGCGGCATGTACTGCGGAACGCAGCACTCGGAAATGGGGGGCTATGTCTATGCGATGGAGCCCAAGGACTACGCGGAGTGGATCGCCTCGGGTGGAAACGACGTCAAGCCGATGACCATGGAGCAGCGAGGCGCCGCTGCCTTCAATCAACTGGGCTGTAACAACTGCCACAGCGATAAGGACACCGACCGCGCTCCCAGCCTGATCGGGTTGATGGGCAAACAACGCAAGTTTACGGACGGTAGCGGGCTCGTTGCCGATGAGGACTACATCCGAAAGTCCATCATCGATCCCTACGACCATATCACCGCTGGATACCAAAACACCATGTCCGCGTACAACACGCTCAACGAAGAACAGATTCTTGAGCTGGTCGCGTACATCAAGACCCTCGGGACCACCGCAGAACCCAAGGTTCCTGCAACCACCGATGACATCCATAAGGGATTGGAGACCACTGGAGCTAACTATAAGGCTCCCCCGCGGTCGTCCGCCAATGCAATTGGATACACCGGTCCGAAGAAAGCCGGTCCGAATAGCCGTAACCTGGCTGTGGGCGCAATTTCAATGGAAGAAAAAGAGGCCAATCGACAATGAGCGCAACTGTAGTCAATCCTGGCGAGCTCCATGAAGAGCAGGAGCAGCTGAACTATTTAACGAACGGAAAGTCGTTAAAGTCTTGGCTGCTGACTGGAGACCACAAGAGGATCGCCATCCTCTACTTAATCTCCACGGCCTTCTTCTTCATGGTGGGTGGCTTTGCCGCCTCCATGATCCGCTTGGAGCTCACGTCGCCCGCGGGTGTCTTGCTGGAGTCCGAGACTTATAACAAGACGTTTAGCGCCCACGGCATCGTCATGATCTTTCTCTTCCTGATCCCGTCGATTCCGGCGGTGATCGGAAACTTTGTCTTACCACTGATGCTCGGCGCCAGGGACCTTGCGTTCCCTAGGCTAAACCTGCTCAGTTGGTACACCTACATGCTCGGCGGCATCCTCATCATGATCGGAATGATCTTGGGTGGTACGGAAGCCGGTTGGACGTTCTACACGCCGCTTTCCAGCATGTACTCGCATGGAACCATCACGATCACCATCCTAGGTGCATTCGTTGTCGGCTTCAGTTCCATCTTTACCGGTATCAACTTCATCGTCACCATCCATAAGATGCGCGCTCCTGGAATGACTTGGTTCCGGTTGCCGCTCTTCGTATGGGCGATGTACGCAACCTCGGTCATCATCCTTCTCGGAACCCCCGTCGTTGCGATCACCCTTGGCTTGGTCATGACCGAGCGAATCACTGGAATCGGCATCTTCAGCCCTGAACTGGGTGGAGACCCCGTCCTCTTCCAGCACATGTTCTGGTTCTACTCCCACCCCGCGGTTTACATCATGATTCTCCCGGGCTTTGGAGTCATCAGCGAGATCATCGCGAACTTTAGCCGCAAGCGAATCTTCGGCTATCACTTCGTGGCGTTCTCCTCGCTGGCCATCGCCGGTTTGGGCTTCTTGGTCTGGGGACACCACATGTTCATCTCCAGCCAATCGATGTATCAAAGCGTCGTCTTCTCGTTGATCTCGTTCTTGGTTGCGGTTCCCTCCGCTATCAAGGTCTTCAACTGGACGGCCACGCTCTACAAGGGCAACATCCGATTGCAGGCGCCGATGATCTACGCGCTCTGCTTCCTCGGACTGTTCACCATCGGCGGTCTCACCGGTCTGTTCCTTGCCAGCGCGGGAACCGACGTTCACTTGACGGGTACGTACTTCATCGTCGCGCACTTCCACTATGTCATGGTGGGTGGCGCCATCACCGCGTTCCTTGGTGGAGTCCACTACTGGTGGCCCAAGATGACCGGTCGCATGTATCCGGAGAAGATCGCACAGGTAAACGCTCTGCTCGTTTTCATCGGCTTTACCCTCACCTTTATCCCGCAGTTCATCCTCGGTTTTATGGGTATGCCGCGACGCTACCACTACTACTACTTTGCGCCGGAATTCCAGCCGTATCACATCGCGTCGTCACTCGGCGCGTCCATCCTTGCGATTGCGTTCTTGATCCCCGGCATCTACCTGGTCTGGTCGCTCTTCAAGGGTGAAAAGGCAAGTGCCAACCCGTGGGGGGCTCATGGACTCGAATGGGAGACTGCCTCGCCACCCGATACGCACAATTTCCACCACATTCCGATCGTCACCGATGAAGTCTATGACTTCCCCGGCGTCGAGTACGCTCACCCGAGCCACGGCCATAAGAAGAAGAAGGGTGATCTCACTCCCGCTGGCAAGGAGAACCACTAAGAATGGCTAGCATCGCCCACCACGACGCGGACGAGTTTCCGGTACACGTTCACCACCAGTTCGAAGATATCGAACAGCAGAACGAGTCCTACATCGTCGGTATGTGGACGTTCCTCGTCACTGAGGTCATGTTCTTCGGTGCGCTGTTCCTCGCGTACATCCTGTACCGCTGGAACTACCAACCGGACTTCTACCGCGTTCACGAGAACCTGAGCCCGTTGTGGGGTGGTATCAACACCACGCTGCTCCTGCTCAGCTCGTTCACGATGGTCATGGGCGTTCACTTCGCCCAGCTTCGAGATCGAATGAAGGTCGTTGGTTCGCTCGGCGCCACCATCGTCCTCGCTACCGGCTTCTTAATCATCAAGTTCACCCAAGAGTGGCCGATTAAGTTCCATGAGCACCTCGTCCCTGGTCCCACCTTCGGCACCATGCCGGAGCACCTCCACGGCGCCAGCCCCCGAGCGGCCGAGATCTTCTTCAGCCTCTACTTCCTGATGACCGGTCTCCACGCCATCCACATCATCATCGGCATTCTCATCATCGGAGTGCTGGCGGGCCTGTGGCACAAGGGCAAGACCATCGTTACCGAAGACTACGTCCCGACTGAGCTCGTCGGCCTCTATTGGCACTTCGTAGACCTTGTCTGGATCTTCCTCTTCCCGCTTTTCTATCTCATCCCGCAATAAGATCATGGCAGCCCACGGTAAAGATCACTCCATCCACGTCTTCCCGGCATCGATGTATGCGAAGACCCTGATCGCACTCTTGTGCTTGATGGGTCTCACCATCTTCGCTGCGACCGTCCACTTCCCCGGGGGAACGGTGACGAACAACGTTGTTGCCATGACGATCGCCGTCCTCAAGGCTTACTTGGTCATCAGCTACTTCATGCACGTGAAGTTCAGCTCCAACCTCGTTAAGCTCTGGATGCTCACCGGCTTCGTGTGGGTCACGCTCATGCTGTTCATCCTCATGGACTACGGAACAAGGAAGTATGAACCGGCCCCTGCCTTTGACCCGGGAGACCGGGGCGCCGCCATCTCCCGAGAGATTGACCGCAAGGGTGAAAATCCGCCAAAGGATACGCAAGAGTTCATTCGCTCCCGCTGGTAAGCGAAGTCCGAAAGTAAACAAGAAGGCTGGGGGATTCCCTCAGCCTTCTTGCTTTGTCAGTGACCGAAGCTGCGCCTCCGCCCACCCCACGATCTCTTCCGTCTCGGCGCTTTTATCAAACTTTCGCGCCTCCCCCCACCGAGCGTGCGTCCGGTGCCAAGAGATCCGCGGCGTCACCTTTCCATAGGGCATGATCCGGTTGGTGTTTTCTAGCCCGCAACAGATGGTGTTACATTCCGCCATGCGCGCCAACAAGGCAATCCCTGGCTTCAACTCCTGCAACTTGCCGTCCGCGCTCAATTGCCCCTCGGGAAAAACACACACCACCTCGCCCATGCGCAAAAGCTGAACCGCCCGCTTGATGGCTCCCCGATCAGGCTCTCCCCGCTTCACAGGAAACGCCTTGAACGCTCGAATCACGCTCCCCAGAACTTTCATCTCAAAGAGCTCACTCTTCGCCATAAAGTGAATCGGACGCCGACACGCCAACTGCACCGCCACCGGATCCACGTCCGCTAAGTGGTTCGCCAAAATCAGCAACCCACCCGACCGAGGCACTCGAGATCGGTTCCAAACTCGGATCGGCCCCAAGATCAAGAACAACAACCAAGCAATCACCCGGCCAATTGGAAACAAAAACCATCGGTGAAATCGAGTGTGTGGCCCGATCTCGTCAACTTCGTTGGGCATGAATCATGTCCTTAATCGCCTGAATGTAAGCGATGTGCTCTTCCTTCAAAACCCGCGCCGCCAATGTCTCCGGCGTGTCGTCGGGCAAAACAGCGCACCGGCGCTGAAGCAAAATTGCTCCCTCGTCATAATGCTCACTCACTAAATGAACGGTGCAACCAGACTCGTTCTCTCCCGCCGCCAAGACCGCCTCGTGTACGCGAATGCCATACATTCCCTTCCCGCCAAATTTCGGAAGGAGCGACGGATGGATATTTAGAATCCTTCCCGGAAAACCGTTCAGAACTTCCGTCGGTAACAAACGGAGAAATCCGGCCAGACAAACGATCGAGCAACTTGATAATGCATCCATTAATGCCACGCCATAACCTTCTTCAGAAGGAGGAATGACGATGACGGGAACTCCCCATTCCCGTGCCTCTTCCGTTGCTGGAGTCGCGTCTCTTGGAGAAATGACGACTCGAACGTCGGCCTCCAAACGCCCTTCCGAACAAGCTGCAATAATCGCCGCCATGTTTGAGCCGCGCCCCTTGGGTCCGATAATAATTCCGAGTTGAGTCCTAGCCACCGCCAACTGTTATATCGGAATTGGAGCCCCGAAGGCGCGAAAGGTCCGAGAAGATTCGGACCAACGGGGCGGGAGTCCCGCCCCGAAAGTAGGTCTTAGTTCTTTGATTGAAGAAGCTTATCCAGTCCAGGTACGCCCGATGGATCGGGAGTTTGCTCCGGCTTGGGACCTCGCGGCAAAAGGCCATCAAGGCAAGCCAAGTTGTAGGCTACGACGGCATGGTTCGTCGAAGACTGGACGAGATACTCAGGAATCGCCATCTCGTACTTGTCATGCTGAGTGTGATGGACGTAGTTATAATCGCTTCGGCCCGTCTCGATCGTGAAGAAGCCAGGCACCCCCACGGCATTGAAAGAAGCATGGTCGCTTCCGCCTCCCCGGGGCATTTGTGGCCGGCTTCGGAAGACCTCAGACAACCCAGGAAAAGCATCCACAACCGGCGCAAATGCCGCCTCCATAATCGCCTTTTGAGATTCGATTCCTTCGTATCCGCCTTGGTAGTTGGTGCCACCGTCATCAACAAGAACGGCCGAGATCTTATCCATCTCGTCCATATGCCTCGCGACATATCCGCGAGATCCAAAGAGCCCTTGTTCTTCTCCCGACCAGAGAATAAAACGAATCGTACGCTTGGGCTTGACTCCGGTTGCGCAGAGAATCCGAGCCGCTTCCAACGCCGTGCAGGAACCGGTTCCGTTATCCAGCGCGCCCTGTGAGCCCGGTCCATCCCAAGAATCGAAGTGCCCACTCACGATCACGACCTCGTCGGGTTTCTCCGTTCCCTTGATCTCCGCAACTACATTGTATTGAGGGCGAGCTTGCTTGACCCACTTCTGATCGAGGTTGAACTCAAGCTCGACATCCTTGCCCGCCGCCAAATTTGCGGCGATCTTGTCCATATCGGACTTGCGAACCATCGCTCGCCTCTCCGTGGGCAAGTTAGCCAGGTCGAGTCGCCAACTGCCAGATGTAATGGTCAACTCGTTTCGGCTTGCCGTCACTTTGCCGGCAATGCCTGCCTTACCAATCGCCTCCTCCAACTCCATGCGAGACTTCTGCTCGGGCGTGATTTCAGCGCCGGGACGCATCGGAGGACGAGGTGGGTTGCCTTCCGTGTACACCACCCAGGCGCCTTTCAGCTTGCCCTTAACTGCATCGAATTCTTCTTTCGTCGTCGGAGCTTTGACCGCCTTACCCTTGAGAGGACCATTCGTTCCCTCTGTCCAAGACGGCGAGGTGAACTCGAAATCAACCTTCTCTGGCAACGTCATCCGGCCGAAGGACTTCTTGCCGCGGTCAAACCCAACCGGGAACTCACCCCACTGGTCCAAATGCACATTGGTGCATCCATATTTCTTGAATTGATCCATCGCCCACCCTTGGGCGCGCTCCAAATTCGTCGAACTGGTCAATCGAGGGCCGAACTTACTCGTAAGTTCTTTTAGCGTCGCCATGACTTGGCTCCGATACTTGCCCTCTTCCACGATTTTCTTAATGGCGCTAGGATCGCCTTGGCCATGAGCCAGGACAATCCCTAGCCCTAATACAAGGAATGAGGATAGGCATTTCATAACGTGTAGTCCATTCTATGCGAAATACCTATTTCGGTAAACCTACCCGTGTGCGAACCGTACAATAGGTCGTCATGAAAGTTTTATGCGTTATGTTGATGTTGCTCCCGCTGCTGGTTGGCTGCGGTGGCAGTTTGGAGAAGAAGGTTGTGGGTAGTTGGAAGGCCGATATCTCCAAGTCCGATTTCAGTAATGCCGGAAAGACCGAGGCCGACAAGAAGATGGCCGAGGAAATCATGAAGACAGTGACCTTGGAACTGAAGGAAGACAAATCGTTTGAGCTCGTCATCATGTTCCCGCTGAAAGGCACCTGGTCTCTGAACGGAAACAAGCTCTCCCTGAAACCCGCGGAAGGTGAGAAAGCCTCCTTTGGTGGAAAGGACTCCATGGATTTTGAAGTCGATTCAAGCGGATCGGTCCTGACTTTCACCAGCCCAGATCCCAAGATGCCCGGAAAGCTGGCTCTGGTGAAAAGCAGCTAGGGACAAGAGATTCGTCTGAGTTGGAGACCGCATGAGGGGCGCAATCCAACTCAGAACCCTTAAAATGGAGCTCTCATGAGATCCCTTTGCGCCATTTCGGCCTTCCTGTTACTGTTGACCGGCTGCGGGGAAGGATTCGAAAAGAAGGTGGTCGGAAAATGGAGGATCGACATGTCCCGAAGCAAGCCCGACTTCTCCAACTTGCCTCCGGACCAACGCCCCGTAGTTGAAAAAACGTTTGAAGACGTTACCCTTGAACTGAAGGCAGACAAAACCTTCGTCTTCAAGATGGCTATGCCCCTGAGCGGAACCTGGAGCATGAGCGGAAGCACGCTCGCTCTCAAGACCGGCAACTCACCTGACCTTGCCAATACCAGCGGCGATAGCCTCCATTTCCAGGTCAACTCTGATGACCAGACGTTGACCACTACGGAACTCGATCCCCAAGCCAAGGAAACCATTGTGCTGGCGAGAGCCGACTAATCATCCCGTTATTCCTGCGTCAAAGACTATTTTGCATAGGGAATATAGTTATTTGATTCAAATAACTTGCAGTTAGGCCTGATTGCCAGCCAAACTTAGGCTCCTATGGTTCATGCAATGGTGCTGGCGGCCGTCCTGATGCCGCCCCCTACGGAGTTCTTTGGAAAAGATGTGGGAGTGCGTCTTGAGCGCGCGGTGGATGGGACTCTTCTCGAAACGCTTTATGGCGCTGACGCCAAAGGCAAAATGCGTCTGATTCTCGCAACGCCTACTCGTCCCGGGCTTCCCGTACCCGGAGTTGCGGCAAAGAATCCCTTGCTTCAGCAAGGGAGCACGGGTCTGTTTTCCGCCGCACCGTCCTTTGGGTTCTCGGAGGTGGCCATCAAACCGGACGATCGCGGCGCGACGATCGTTCTCACCGCCAACGGGAACGGCTATAAGATTGTCAAGGAACTGCGAATCCCAAAGGTGGGCCAGTACATTCAATCGACTGTCAGATGTCAGTTTCAAATGGCCAGTCCGGTCATTCGTTATCTGCTCGATACCTACGCATTTGCCCCCGACGGCAAGTCGATGAGCAAAGGAGGTAAACCGGATTCCACCTTCGTCCCTGCCATTCGACCGAGGGATGATGGGGTTATTGGCGATCACTTCTTCCGGGCGCCCGTAGTGACCGTTCAAAAAGGCGAACTTTCCGCGTCCATCATGCCCGATCTGGACGTTCTCAAAGAGAACCGCTACATCCCCACCATCATGGATCTGGACTGCAAGTCCGGGGTGGTGGATGCTCCTCTGATGTCCTACGGATTTGCCCAATCGCGGTTGGTGGGACACGTCTACTTCGCAAACGATTCCTCGATGACGATGCCAGCGCCACCTGAGCTTGTCCTCTCTCAAGAAATTCTGTTGGACGCCCAATCCGTCCCCTTCGGCGCCTATCAAAAGGCCGCGCATCATCAATGGAATCGCTACGGCCATTCGTATCTGGACAAGATCCTGCCGCAGGCGATGCCCTTTGAGGAGTATGCCAAGGTCTGTATCCCTGCCGATTTCAATGAAAAGGAAACGGGCGGTTGGTTCGAGACGGAAATCGATGGCCAAATCTGTGGCGGCATGCCGAGCGGCTGGGGACGTGATCGCGGTTGGGTGAGTTGGCAACCATGGTTCAACCAACTTCGCTCCGCCTGGGGCCTCCGCTGGTGGGGAAAGAAGCTCGGCGAAAAGCTCTGGGTTGAGCGCGCAGACAAGATGCTGAACCTCGCCCTTGCCGCTCCCATGGACAATGGCGCATGCCCTACCACCTACATGTCAAAGGAAAAGGCTTGGAAAGGCACGTTGATCTCGCCCGATCCCAAGTGCTATTACGACCTCACCAACATGGCCTGGAAGGGAATCTGGCTCCTGAGATGGCTGGAACTGGATGACTGCCCTCGAAAGGAAGAGGTCGAAAAGCAGGTTAGCGACATGATTCGCTACATGATGAGCGTTCAAAACAAAGATGGTTCGTTCCCCACTTGGACGACCAAGGATCATAAGGTGGTCCCCATCTTGGATCGCAGCGCTCAATCGGCGCTTCCAGCTTGGTTTTTTGCTGAGGCAATGAAGAAGTTTCGCGATGAAACTCGGGCGAGTGTCCTTTACACCAAGGACCTCAAATCCTACCGGCCTGGCTCCGCTCTTCGAGATCAAATGGCGGAAAGTCTGCGACGCTCCGCCGAGTTCCTCATCAAGAACATCGTGGACCAGCAGCGCTACTACGATTTCGAAACCTTCTTCTCCTGCTCTCCCAAGCAGTGCATGCAAGTGTCCCAAACCATCGATGACGCAGCCATGCACGATCCCCACACAATGTCGCCGCCACAAAACACGTTGTGCATGCACTGGACGGCGGAAGCTCTTATGTCCGTCCACCTCGCCCTTGGCGACACCAAAGCCTTGAATGACCTCAGTGGCCGAGCCAAGACTGCCTCGCTCAAGGCCCTGGACATCATGAGCCTCTACCAAAACGTCTGGCCCATCTCCTACCGAAAGGTCGCCTACACCTATGGAGGATTTGGCGTTCAGAACACAGACGGCGAATACAACGATGCGCGCCAAGCCCAATTCGGCGACACTCTCGCCGATTTCGGCGCGGAACTCGGACGACAGGACTACTTTGAACGCGGCGTGGCTGCCATCCGGGCGTCTATGGCCCTCATCAACCACCCGCTGCATGAAAAGTTCGGAATCTATCCAAACCCGAACTATCCCCTCGGTCTCCAACCTGAGAATGACGGACACGGCGGATCGGATCATCAAGCGGGAAGAACCGGCCCGGACTGGGGTGAGCTTTCCGGCCTCACCAGTATGGCCTGGCTACTCGATAAATACGGCCCGTCCTACACGGTCAAAGGTGGCGGAAAAGTAGTGGTGGATGGGGGGACGCCCAAGATCGACCTCAATCAAACCAGCCTCACCAACCCGGTCTTCGATATGACGAACTGGCGCATGCCCGGCTGGGAGTTTAACGGAGACTTCCTCCACTGGCCGGTGAAAAACCCGCGCCGATTCAACTGGAACAACGACAATCTCCCCTTCATCGGTACCTGCGAAGACGGTCGCGCTGGATTCGAAGACAACTTCCAGGGCGAGATCCTCTCTCCATGGTTTAAGACAACGAAGTCCAAGATCAAGCTCAACGTGGGAGGAGGTGCGGGAGAGGGCGTACGAGTTGAACTCATCGCCGATCCAATCAACCAGAACGAAACGAAGCCCGAGGTTGTAATGGTTGCGAGAGGAAGAAACAGCGAGCAGATGGACCCGGTGACGTGGGATGTTTCTCGATTCCAGGGCCGACGATTCCGGATCAGGATCATCGATCGAGAAACCGGCGGATGGGGCCACATCAACGTGGGCAACATCCGTTGTGTCGACTAACTGAAAGAGGGGTGGTCCAGCCACCCCTCAACTACAATCCTTTGAAGATGCCGGCAATGCCACCGTGTGTGGTGTAGTAAATCACCCAGGCGATGTTCAGGACGGTGATAATGCTGCAAAAAACGATCGCCCCCGTGGCGTTCGGATTGCCCTTTTTTCGCGCTTGGAATCCAAACACGATTCCAATCGGCGAACAGATCGCGCAGCACAAGAATCCGATAATCCCTAAGATCCACGCCGTTTTCAGTTCTTGAGCGCCATTGTCGGCCATGTATCCGCCTTGGCGCGGATAGTTCGCTGTATGAGGACCCGCCGGGAAGTTCAATTCGGGCAGCCGAGACGCCACAAATTGAGCGCCTCCTAGCTCTTCGCGAAGCATGGAGGTGGGCATCAATCGACCCTCAAGGATCCATTGGTTCAGCGTGGGGATGTCCGCTGGCCCATAAAGCTCTCCATCGACTCCTACGACGAAATAGCGCATAGCGCGTAAGTTACCCTGGCTTACCAAGGATTGCTATTGAAGGATCAAGGAACGGTGCTTTCGGGAACGTTTTTTACCGAAACTCTACAATGCGGGGTACCGTGAAAGTCTAGGGAAGGAATATGAAACGACGAACAAAAATCGTCTGCACGCTTGGACCGGCAGTGGATAGCCGAGAAAAGCTCAAAGCGTTGATTGATGCGGGAATGAATGTTGCCCGGATCAATTGCAGTCACGGGGATTGGGAAACCCGCAAAATATGGATCAAGTGGCTCCGTGAACTGAGCTCCGATATCTCACCGATTGCCATCCTTGCTGACCTCCAAGGACCCAAGTTTCGGATCGGGCTTCTCTCTGCTGATTTTATGGAGGTGGAGGAAGGTCAGACGATCACCGTAGGGAGTGGACCCACTGCCACCCTCCCGGTCCACCAGCCCGAGATTCTTGCCGCGATGAGTCCGAACGCCCGGCTTCTCCTAGGGGATGGGAACGTCGAGCTTAAGCTTGGGAAGAAGGAGGGCGAGAACTTCACCGCCCGCGTCATGAGTAGCGGTCAGGTTAAGAGCCGCCAGGGGGTAACCCTGGTGAATAAGGTCTTCGATGTGCCTCCGATGACTTCAAAGGACATCGAAGATATTGGCCATGCCTGCGCTGCGGGCGTCGATTACATTGCACTCAGCTACGTCAAAGAGGCGCAAGACATCGTGGGGCTGCGTCGAGAAGTGGACAAGTACGACCCCAGTATTGGACTCTGCGCAAAGATTGAAACCCGGGAGGCGATCAAGGATCTCGACAACATCTTAAAGGTGGTCGATCTGGTCATGGTTGCAAGAGGCGATCTGGGACTTCAAATGGACATTGAAGACGTCCCGATCATGCAGAAGAAGATCATCGATCAATCCACCTGGGCTGGCAAACCCGTCATCACCGCCACCCAGATGCTGGAAAGCATGATCGAAAACCCCCGCCCCACTCGTGCCGAAGCAACCGACGTGGCCAATGCCGTGCTGGATGGCACCGACGCGATCATGCTCAGCGGCGAAACCGCCAGCGGCGCTTATCCCGTGGAATGCGTGAAAACCATGGTGAGAATCGCTGAGAAGGCGGAGGCATTGTTTGATCGAACGCGTATCGAAAATCGATTCACCGATCATGCCAAAAACCATGTCGGGCACCAAGAAGCCATTGCGCACTCGGTCGCCGATCTCGCCGCCCTTTTGCGACCCGCTGCCGTCGTCTCGACAACCGTGAGCGGGAATACCGCGCGTCTCGTGAGCAAGTACAGGCCCAAGGCGCCTCTCCTCTGCGCAACTTACGATGAACGGACTCAATGCCGTCTTGCCGTCGTGTGGGGAGTAGAGGCCATTCGATTGCCAACGCCAAAGACCACGGAAGAGGGCGTCATTAACGCGATTCGCACTTTTCGCAAAAAGAAACGTCTTAAAGAAAATGACCTCGTCGTTATCACGGCTGGAGTGCCTTTCGGCGAGGGCAATACAAACCTGATCTTAACGCAGGTGGTGAACGGATGAAGCTAGGATGGCTAGTCGCAGTGGTAGTGTTGGCAACCGCAACGGGACTGTATTTGTCTCGGAAACCTTGGCAGGTCTATCGAGAGCAGCAGGCCAAGGCAGAAGGGATCAAGGCAGATATGAGTGAAGCGGAAAAGGAGCGAGTGCGTCTGATGGAACAGAAAGCGGCGCTGACCAGCTCCATCGGTCGCGAAGAGGCGATTCGGGCGAAGGGTTGGCGTAAACCAAATGAGTCTCCTGTCGACCAGCCATGATCACGTCCCTCTTAGCCCTTACCCTTCTCTCAAACCCGCTTCCTTACCGACTCTTGCCCGGTGATCAGTGGACCGAAATCAAAACCCTCCACTTCTATGGCGGACCCATGGACGTCGACATGACTCAGGTGGAAACAACCGAGTACAAGGTCGTAAAAGGAGCCAAGGGGATACGCTTAACGGCCGCCTGGAGACTCAAAGAGACACAGGTCGATGGCGAAGTCATTCCGATTCCGAAAGGCGTCGAGCCCAAAATCCAGTCGATCGCTCTCACCGGCGAACTTGACGAGCCACCCACGGAGGAAGAGCCGGAACTTGCGAGATATCGCATCGAAAGGATGATTTCCCTCGGACGTCCCCAACCTGATTTCTGGCCCGTCCCGCCTAACGTCCGAGTTGTGGGGGTGGCCGGAGAGATAAGAGTGGTAAGCAAAGACCCCTTCCGATATACCTTCGATCGATATGAAAACGGCGGAGATCGTCCGATGACCTGCCAGGGTGATTGCGAACTGGAGAGCACCGCCAGCATTGTGGTGAATGGGAAGTGGACCTTGACCAATGCGCCCATCCCTGGCGGCGAGACGACTTCGAATATAGAAATTAGGGTCAAGGCTCAGGAAATCAAATTGGCAAAGCGACCCCAAGCAGGCTGAGGTCGCTTCCCAAGACCTAAAGGCCAGTCATCAAGACGGTGCGAATCTCTCCGTCCGAGTAGTAGCCCTCGGTGCCCTTGGCGTAGTTTAGGGCCATCTCAAGCGCTCCACCGCCAAAGTTGATCTTCATCTCCGCTTTATCGGCCACATTCTTCAACTTGATTACCTTGAGGCTGTCCTTGATCGCCTCTCTGCCTAGCTCGTCCGTGCAGATGACTCGCATCGCCATGTTGATCCGGTGGAAGGACAGATTGTCCAAAAATCGCAGGGCCTCGGCATCGTTCGCAAAGCTATCCCAATCGATATCGTAGGGAATGGCCGTCCCGCAAATTTCTGCCAACTCCGCCGATCGCTCGGGCACGATCGTGTCTTGATACTCTTTGATCTTCCGTCGCTCTTCTAATCCCATAACAAATCTCTCCAAAGAAATTCAACCGCTGTCTCGGAAGATTGATAGATTACTTTTCTTGGCAGTTGAAAGGAAATATCGATAAGCCTTCCGTCTCATCGCATCGCCTCACGTCCCAAATCTCCCCATAGGAATCCTGGAGTAACATAACCCAAGCGTCAGCCTGCCTTACGTACCCGCCCACCATGATCGCCAAGGTCCACTCAGCCACCCTCCTCGGCATCGAAGCCCTGCCCGTTGTGGTGGAGGTCGACTTTCGACCCATCGGAAACGACAATAATTTCCAGCTCGTCGGGCTCCCCGACAAAGCTGTACAAGAGAGCCAAGTCCGCGTGCGCTCCGCAGTGGTCCACTCCGATATGCAGATGCCCAACCGAAAGATCATCTGCAACCTTGCCCCCGGAGACATCCGCAAGGAAGGACCCTTCCTTGATTTGCCGATCGCTGTCGCCATTCTCGCGCTCGATGAGCAAATCAATCTCGATGAACTCAAGGACACGTTGATCATTGGTGAACTTGGTCTTGACGGAATGCTTCGACCGGTCGATGGCGCGGTGAGCGTAGCATTGATGGCGCACGAGAAAGGTTTCCGTCGTCTCATTCTCCCCATTCAAAATGCACCCGAGGCCGCTATCGCACCGGATGTCCAAGTCTTCGGGGTTCGCAGCCTCATCGAGTGTGCCGAACTGCTCAACGGGGCCCCGGAATATCAGCCTCACGTTCTAACTCAGGCCACAAATCAGGGACCCTTGGATTACGGCGTGGACTTTGCCGATGTGAAGGGGCAGAGGCACGCAATTCGGGCATTGGAGATTGCGGCGGCGGGCGGTCATAACGTGCTGATGTCGGGACCGCCGGGCTCGGGGAAAACGATGTTGGCGCGTCGACTCCCGACGATCTTGCCTCCACTTTCTTTGGAAGAGTCCATTCAGGTCACGCGGATCTATTCGGCTTCGGGGCAGAAGGCCGGGAAGCAGGGGTTGCTATGGGAGCGGCCGTTCCGAAGTCCGCACCATAGCGCGAGTCACGCGGCGATTGTGGGCGGCGGCAAGAATCCGAAGCCGGGTGAGATCAGCATGGCTCACCACGGGGTCCTTTTCTTGGACGAGATGCCGGAGTTCGAGCGGCAGGTCTTGGAGGCGCTTCGGCAGCCGCTGGAGGACGGAGTGGTGACGGTTTCTCGAGTCCAGAACACGATCACGTTTCCGGCGGAGTGCATCTTGATCGGGGCGATGAATCCTTGTCCTTGCGGGTTTAAGGGGTTGCCGGAACAGAAGTGCGTATCCTCGCCGGCGGTTTGCGGGAAGTATGCGTCGAAGATCAGCGGGCCGTTGCTCGACCGGATCGATCTGCACTTGGAAGTTCCTCGGTTGAAGGCGGAGGAGTTGTTGGGGATGCAGACGGGGGAGTGTTCCTCAGCGATTCGGGACCGGGTTCTGGTGGCACGATCTCGGCAGCATGACCGGTTGGGGAATCACCGGGTCAACGCGAAGATGACGCCTCGGGATATTCGGGAACTGATTGTCCTGGACAAGGAGTGCGAGGACTTTATGCGGGTGGTGATGGCTCGCATGAATATCTCAGCGCGGGTGTTTGATCGGATTTTGAAGGTGTCGCGGACGATTGCGGACCTCGCGGGGAGTGAGGCGGTGGCGAAGGTGCATTTGAGCGAGGCGGTGCAGTATCGGGACCGGTCGCCAGACGTTTAGACCTTCGCCATAGGTTGATTAAGCGCCGTGGAATTGGCGGACTTCTACGGGGGCTCGGCAGGCGAGGACGGCTTTTTGGCCCCATTCGAGGGCTTCTTCCATGCTGGCGGCCTCCAGGACCCAGAAGCCTCCGACGTGTTCCTTGGTTTCGAGATAGGGGCCATCGGTGACGACGACTTTGCCGTTTTTGGCGCGGAGGGATTTGGCTTGGGGGGCGGGGTGGAGGCCGCCGACGAAGACGCGGACGCCTTTGGCGACCATCTCTTCATTCAGGAGATCGATGTCTCGGGTCATGGTCTCGTCTTCGATGGATGGGTCGTAGTCGTCGGGGTGGTGGATGGCTACCAAGAACTTCATGTGTCGTCTCCTCGTCGCGGCTCGGGAACCGCTCTATCTTATCGTCGAACGGGGGCGAGGGGGATTCGACAAGTGGGGTCCAAAAGGGATAGTCCTAGCTGGTGGGGTGGTGGCTGAACCCTTTTCATGAAAAGCCGTCCGAGCGAAGCATGTTTGTTTCCGTTATCTTTGCATTAGGCATTTTCTCGCAGCCTCCCTCCGCCCGTCAGATCGCCTCGGCGGCGGAATACAACAAGTCGATGAACGGGGCCAGTTATCTGGTGCTGTATCAGGGCAAGGTGATTGCGGAGGAGTATCCGAATGGAGGGTCGGTCAACAACGCGTTGGAATTGGCGAGCGGGACCAAGAGTTTCACCGGAGTGACCGCGCTTTGCGCTCAGGAAGAGGGGCTTCTTACCTTGGACGAGCCGGTCTCGAAAACGATTACGGAGTGGCAAGGCGATGCTCGGCGGACGATTACGATTCGGGATTTGCTGACCCTCTCGTCAGGCATTCCGGGGCGGGAGGGGCGTGGGCTGAGTTTGAAGGTTCCCAGCTACGCGGAGGCGATTTTGACCCAAGCGAAGGCGAAACCGGGGGCGAAGTTTCAGTACGGACCGGCGCCGTTTATGATCTTTGGCGAGGTGATGCGGCGGAAGTTAATGCCTCGGAACGAGACGGTGCTGGGCTACATGGAGAAGAAGATCTTCAAGCCCTTGGGCATGGAGCACGGATTTTGGAAGAAGGATGAGGATGGGAATCCCCATATGCCCAGCGGAGCGCACATGACGGCGCGGGAGTGGTCCAAGTTTGGCGAGATGATTCGGCATCAGGGGGCGGGGGTGATGAAGGCGGAATCGGTGAAGAAGCTCTTTGTGGCCACTTCGGCGAACCCTTCCTATGGGCTTAGCTGGTGGATGCCGACGAAGGGCGGGCTTCAGCCGGATGGGCGGAAGCATTGGAATTGGTCCAAGACGCTGCCGGATGACATTGTGGTGGCGGCGGGCGCGGGTGGTCAGCGGCTTTACGTCATTCCTTCTCGGGAACTGACGGTGGTCCGGCAGGCGCGGATTCGGCTGCGGGACGAGTATGACGATTCCGAGTTTTTGACGCGGCTGCTGACCAAGTGAGCTAACCAGTCCCGGCGAATTAGTTCGCCGGGACTTTGAGGTTGAATTCTTTGAGGAGGCCATCGATCAGCTTGATCTTCTTGGCGTTGTCCTCGCCGGGGTGAAGGCCACCGTAGCGGACGACGCCGGCGGGATCGATGATGGCGACGTGGGGGATGCCGCTGACGCCGAAATCGGGATTGAAGACGTCTTGCTTGGTGAAGACGACCTTCCAGTCGATCTCTTTCTTCTTCATATATTCGGGCATGAGTCCGAACTCTTTCTTCGGATCGCCCTTGGTGTCGATGACGGCGGGGTCGAGGCCGATGATGTTGCCTTGAACGCTCGTAATGCCGACGATGACGACGTCATAGCCCTCGTAGTGATTCTTTAGCTCCTTCACATTTGGAAACGAGGCTACGCAAGGACCGCACCAGGTTGCCCAGAAGTCGAGGATGACGACTTTACCTTTGAGGTCCTCGAAGGATTTCAGCTTCTCATCGCTGGCCCAGAGGATGTCCATTTTCGGAATCTTGTGCCCGATGAGGCCACCTTTGGCATCGGCGCCATCCATTCGGACGGCCATCTTTTCGAGAATGCTGACCATTTTTTCTTGGCCGGGCTTGCTCTTGGCGGTGGCAGTGGCGCCCTGAATAATTTTGAGAGCCTTCAGGCGGATCGGTTCGCGCTTGGCCGGATCCTTTTCTAGTTTGGTGACGATTCGCCAGTAGCTGGACATGGCGGAACCGGACTCGATGCGGTTGGGATCGAATTGGTCCACGAGGGACATGACTCGATCATGAGCTTCGTTGGGCAGGGTGAGGGTGGAAAGCCCCGTAATGGGGGCTTCACAGTTCTCACTGTGGAGGAGTTCGTTGAGAGCCGGATGATTCAGGAGGCGCTGGGCGTTGGCTTTGCGTTTTTCGGTTGGCGGCTCGGGGAGCCACGCGCTGAGTTCGAGGCTGATGGAAAGGGCGAGGGCGCCGGAAGCATCCTTGGTGTCGGACAGTTCATCGAGCCGTGCGAGCACGTCGGGAAAGGCTTTCGCATTCGGCCAAATGCCTTGGCGATTAACGAGAGCCACGTCATTGGCGGACATGGTTTTGATGTCCATGCGAGCAATGGTCTCGTTGACGAGTTTTTCAAACATGTCCGCCTTCACGGAGCCGTTTTCGAAGAGCTTGTCCTTCTTAACGACATAGTCCGCCATCACTTTGGCGACGTCATCCGCTCGGTAACTGGCGGCGACCAAGGTGGCGGCAGTGATGAGGGCTACTCCAACGATCCATCTTCGAGACTTCATAAAATCCTCCCCTTCCCGGGATGCAGGGTACTACGGTCCGGGCTTTCGAACAAGTGCCCGAGAGATGAAAATCTTATGTTTGGCCCCTCGGAACCGATTTTCAAAGCCGCTCAGTCAACAGAAAGACAACATGGAAAAGGCGAGGGAAACGAGTGGGTATCAGCGAAAGCGAGCGGGAAGAGGGTTTTGGTATTTGGATCCTTCGGGGGAGAAAGTTTCGGATGCCGAGGTTCTTCAGCGAATCAAGTCATTAGCGATTCCTCCGGCTTGGAAGGACGTTTGGATTGCGATCGACGAATCGTCACCGGTTCAGGCGACGGGGCGGGACGCGAAGGGGCGACAGCAAGCGATTTATCATCCCGAGTTCCGGGCCAAGCGCGAGCGAACGAAGTATGCGCGGCTGGCGAAATTTGGCGAGGCATTGCCGAAGATTCGGCGACAAATTGAAAAGGATTTACGCTCGCGAGGACTGAGTAAGGCGAAGGTTTTAGCGGCGGTGGTGCAGCTCTTAGAGTGTTCGCTGATTCGGGTGGGGAACGAGCGTTATGCCAAGGAGAACGGATCGTTTGGGTTGACCACTTTGAGGAATCGCCACGCGAAGACCTCGCGAAAGCGATTGGTCTTTTCTTTCAAGGGCAAGAGTGGAAAGCGGCATGAGATCGAGGTGGAAGATCACCGGTTAGCGCGGGTGGTGAGTCAGTGCCGAGAGCTTTCGCGGGGGCGGCTGTTTGCATATCAGGATGAGGACGGTGAGACGCAGCAGGTGGATTCTAAGGATGTGAACGATTACCTGCGGGCGGCCTCGGGGGGCGAGTTTACGGCGAAGGATTTTCGCACGTGGGCGGCGACGGTTCGGGCGGTGGAGCTCTTTCGTCAACAGCAGCCGACGACTCGGCGGGAGGTCAACGAGGTGGTGAAGAACGTGGCGGAATCGCTTGGGAATACGCCCGCGGTTTGCCGAAGTTCTTACATTCTTCCCCGCGTTTTGGATTCGACGCCTCGGTCCCGTTGGCGAACCTGCCGGTCCGTTCCACGGAATCGGAAGTATCAATCGGGGCTGGAGCGGTTGACGCTCCAGCATTTGTTGAAATAGCGCTATTTGCGGACGGGAGCGGGTTCTCCTTTGGCGAGGGCTTGTAGCCAGGCGGCGGATCGCTCGGTGTAGGGGCGTTGCTGTTCGGGGGTCGCGAGGTGGTTATGCGGGGAATCGAACATCGCAGCGGCTTCTTTAGGTCCCCTAATCAAATTATAAGCAGCCCAGATTCCGGTAGGCGGAGATACCGTGTCGACGAATCCCATGGCGACGAGGCTGGTGGCTTTGATGTTGGAGGCGAAGTTAACGCAGTCTACGTACTGCGCGGTTTCCATCACCTTGGGATTGTTGGACGGGAAGAAGGGGTAGCCGTTTTGCCGGTTATGGAGTCCGGCGTTCAGGTCGCAACCGGCGGGGACGTTGACGATGAGGTGGGTGATTTTGGGGTGGAGACCGGCGACGGCGAGGCTTTGCTGACCACCCATGCTGGTGCCGATCACGACGAGGGTCTTGCCATCCCAATCAGGGAGGCTGGCAAGGTAGTCAACAGCGCGGTAGTCGCGAAGATACATCTCGACGAAGTAGCTCTTATCCCGATCATCCATGTTGATGGCACCGTAGTTCTTCAGTGCGGCGGGGAGGGCGTCATAGTAGCTTTTGGGCTCGGTGGGCAAGACGTTGTGGGGCTCGATGTTGAGGGCGATGAATCCCATGGACGCGTAGCCCATGATCCAGGATTTATCGAGGGGATAAGGGGGGCTGGCCCATTGGAGTTGGAGGATGGCGGGGTACTTGCCGGGCTTGTTAGGGCGGGCGTATTGGCCGTAGACGTAGGTTCCGTTGACGTGATCCATACGGATCGTGCCGTAGTCGATACCTTCCCTCCCGCTAACTCCTGGCGTGAGCGTGGGATTCATGGGGATCTTGTGGAGGTCGGCGATTTTCGACTTCCAGAAAGCGTCGAAGTCTTTCGGTTTTGGCTTGGCGGGGGGAATCTTGGTGGGGGAAACGGCGGCGCCGAAGTCTAGGGGTTTTCCGCCCTCGGTCGGGGTGAGCTGCATGAACAGCATGGCGGGCTCGGTGGGCTTGGCTTCGATTTTGACGGGACCGTTGGCAAGGTCAATTTCGCCATTGGAGATCGGGACGGCGTTGTTGAGTTTGACGGTGTACTTGTACTTTCCGCCCTGGCCAGAGACGTTCCACCCGACCGTTTCTTTGAGTTCATAGATTCCGTTGGCATGATAGGGGACGACGGTAGGCGGATCGAAATAGAGGGGGGAGGAGAGAAGCGAAAGCGACCAAAGGGCGAGGGTGTACATAGGGTTGTCCTCTTCGACTGACAGAGCTAATATACGGTTAAATGTTGCCCTGTCTCCTCATTATTGCAGCTAACATGGACCCTGTAAAGCAGGTTCCACCACCCGTTAATCTCACCGCTGCGCAAGACCATGCCCGTCTGCTGAAGGAGTTGGGAATCGATGCCCTCCGTCCGGGGGTGGATGGGATGAATCCTGATTCGCCGAACTTTGCGAACACCGACGGGGCGAAGGCAAATCCCTATCCGGATATTCCGGACGCGCTGAAGTTCCGGGATGGCAAGCCGGTGAAATCCCGAAAGGAATGGGATCGGCGGAGGAAGGAGATTTTGGACGACATGGATCGAGAGATTTATGGTCGACCGCCCTCGAAGCTGCCCAAGGTGAGGTGGACAGTGGAGGGGGAGGAGGGGAACACGCGCCGGTTAATTGGGCGCGTGGACAACGCCAGTTATCCGGCGGTTACCGTGGAGATCAAGTGCTCACTGACGCTGCCGGAGAAGGCGAAGGGGCCGGTTCCGGTGATCATCGAGTTCGGATTCCCCGGATTTCGGAGGCCGCGCAATAGCCAGGGGCCGACTTGGCAGGATCAAGTGCTCGCGAAGGGGGCTATACCGTCTTGGACCCGACCAGCGTTCAAGCGGATAACGGCGGCGGTCTGACCAAGGGGATTATCGGCCTGGTCAACAAGGGACAACCCCGAAAGCCCGATCAATGGGGAGCGCTGAAGGCGTGGGCTTGGGGCGCGGGTCGAGTGCTGGACTACCTTCAGATCGATAGAAGGGTGAACGCCAAAAAGGTGGGCTGGATGGCGGGCAACTACGTGAAGTACGCAGGCCCGTTGACGCCGAAGGATTTTCCGGTGGACGCACGTGGATTGGTGGCGTTATGCGCCCCTCGTCCGGTGTTTGTCGGGGTGGGCTCACCGAACGTCGAGGGCATTTGGATCGATTCGCGAGGAACCTTTATGGCGACTTCTTTGGCCTCGCCAGTCTATGAATTACTTGGAAATAAGGGATTGGGCACCACCGAGATGCCTCCCGAGGGGACGCCGTTGATCGGCGGAGATCTGGCCTTCAGTCAGCACCATGGGGGACATTCGAACGGCCCCAATTGGCCGACTTTCATCGAATTTGCCTCAAGATATCTCGACTGAGGGCAAGCAAAATTACCTGTTTAATTTAACTGTAAATCGCTCCGTGTTCAGAGTTTGAATCTGAAAGTGACTGAACGATTAGTTAACAATGCGGGGTCTCAGATATTTCTTTGATAAAGTTGAAAAAGTGATTGTATAGTGTGTCGTTGATTTAACTGTAAATCTATGAAAACAACGATTCGCGACATTGCCGAAGCCGCCGGTGTCTCTGCGATGGCTGTTTCCGCCGTTCTCAACGGAACGGGGAGCAACGTAAAGGTCAGCCCGGAGAAAGCCGAACACATCCGGAAGATAGCCCGGGAACTACGCTATCGCCCAAACCACCTTGCCCGCTCGTTCCGCAGCCAGCGAACAAATATGGTGGGAGTCGTTTTCCAGCACTTCGATCGACTGGGAGAAGAGCGACCCTATTATCCCCAGCTTCTTAATGGCGTCATGGCAGCCCTTTTTCCTGCCGATTGCGCCCTCGCACTTTGCCCAAAACTAATACTCGGGAGTGACGCAGGATCGATTTCAGACGGCCGATTTGATGGCGTTTTGTGGTGTCGTCCCGATTATGACGACGCTTCGATCGAAGCAATCCGTTCCTCCAGCGTTCCGGTGGTGACGATGCACGCCCCTCCTGGCTTCCTCCCCGGTATCCCATCGTTTTGTGCGGATAACGATGGCGCTATGCGCCATGTCGTGAAGCATCTGAAATCTCTCGGGCATCGTCGCATCGCTTACGTGATCGAACCGATCAACGAAAAGGCGATGGAAGGACGGGCTCGTCGTGACGCGCTGGTGACCGCTGCTTTAGCAGAGGGGTTGGCGCCGGATACGCTCGTTTGGGATGAGCAGTGTTTGGAGGTCCAAGATTACGCAGGATCAAATCCACCCCATACGGCTCTGGTCTGCTTCAGCGATACCCTTGCCGGACGCCTTCTAAAGGCTTGTGAACGTTATGGCATCTCGGTGCCGCACGATTTGTCGGTCGTCGGTTTTGACTCTTCAAGTTTTTGTGAGAGTACTAAGCCCCGACTCACATCAGTCAATCAGCCGGTTGAGAGCATGGCCTACGCGGCGACGCTCCATTTGCTTTCTCTCATCCGTGAAGTGGCGGAGGGTACGCCCCCGTCGCCCACGGTCTCATCTATCTATGACTGTGGCCTCGATGTCCGAGAATCCACAGCGCCTCCACGCACTCAGTGAAGAGTTGTCTTATGAAAAAAGCATTTACCCTCATTGAACTTTTGGTGGTCATCGCGATCATCGCGATATTGGCCGCTATCCTGTTCCCCGTGTTTGCCCAAGCCAAGGCAGCCGCAAAGAAATCCGCCGACCTGTCGAATATCAAACAGCTCGGCACCGCCCTTATCATGTACTCGTCGGACTACGACGACTTCTACCCGCGCGGCTTCTACCCTGACCCCAACTATGGTGATAACGGGGTAACGTGGCGCGAAACGACTCAGCCCTACGTGAAGAGCGGCGGACGATCGGACGGAACCTACTCCAATAATCAGAAACTAGCCGTTGGCGATCTTTGGCGGAGCCCAACTGAACCCAGCAATTCCAAATATGGCTACGCAGGCCCGGTATCGCTGCTGCCCTGGCACAACGCGAATCCGGCTTCTCTGGAGCCTTCACGCTCCCAAACTTCGCTTGAAAAACCAGCGGGAACGATGATCATCACGACCGTGGGTGTGAATCCGGACTGGTCAAACTCGTCATCAGGATTCATCGAGTACCACTGGTGGTGGCACGGCGGCGCTCAATACCCACCCGCTTGGACCGGTCCGACCTCCGGCGCTCAGTGGGATAACGATCTTGCCGGTTGTAACTGGACGCCCACAGGACCCGGGCCAAGTTGTGCGATGCCTCGCTATCGTTACACTGAGTCCGCGAATATCGCCTGGGCAGACGGCCACGCCAAGACCATGAAGAAGGGTGCTCTCAACTGGTGCCGAGACATCTACACGGGTTTCTCCATCAATGGCGAAGACTGGTCATGGATGTTCACCCCGGGTGGAATTTGCGCAGCCTACGTCAACTAACATGAAGCAGCTCATCCTATTCATTGGCGTTGCCGTTGTCAGCGTTGGCTGTAGTGGAGGAGACCCTGGTCAGGCGCCTCCTCCCCACAAAACCATGACTCAGGCTGAGATCGACGCCATGCCCCCAGAGGCGCGTGCCTCCATGCAAAGCGCGATGGGGCAAAGCGAATCGATGGTCCAGCAGAACGGAGTCGCCAAGGGCAAATGATTGGGTGTTCTCGCATGTGGGGCGGTGGAGGTCGAAAGATCGCATCTGCCGCCCTCTCTATCCTGAGCGCTTGGATCATCGTTGGCTGCGGGGAACCAGAAGCCAACTCTCCGGAACCGGTTGCCCCCCAAATCGCGTTCGAAGGCAAAGTCGATCCCTCTTATGCGGGAATTTGGATCACCGCGGACAAAACGTCTACGCTCGAACTCTCGAAGGATGGCAAAGCCAACATGACGAACGTCGCCGTGGGGCGAGGAACTTCGAAGGCAGCTGGCGAATGGAAGATTTCCGACAAGAACTTATTGTTCAAGGTTGAAGGGCCGGAATCCTATGTATCGCGCTACGCGGCCGAACTCAAAGGTGACATCCTTCATCTGAAACAGAAGGCGTCCAAGTTAGACGTCGAATATAAGCGCTCCAAGTAGTGCGCCTCGGAGCGGTCCTTGATCTGCCCTCAAGAAGGGACTGTCGGGCTATTGCCCACTTGATTTGAGAAAGATGAAGAGCTCCATTTTCTACAACGCCCACCATTCTCCGGTAGGGGCATTCGCCAGTTTCACCCTGGGATTTCGCGGACCGAAGGGCGGCTTAGGCTTGGAATTGGACGGCCCCGCCAACGAAAGCGTATACATTGGCATCGAAGATAGGGAGGAATCGGGGCAGTTCCATGCTTTGCCGTTCTACGGTGGAGCAGAGAACGCAGCCCATGACTTCGATTCCGAACACTTGTCCGAACTAGCCGTCGCTCAAGCCATTCTCCCATTCGCTGAAGAAGAAATCGAACGCCGAATGAGCGCTTCTATCGACGAATGGCGAGCCGGAGATCTCACCTTTCGCTTGATTTCTCCCGTTCGTTCGGTGCCGGACCCGGAGCAAGAAGATGCTAAGGGTGCTCTCACCCCGGCAGTCCTCGCTGAACTCACCATCGATAACCGATCGGGCAAACTTCCTCGTCGTGCCTTTTTGGGTTATAAGGGCTCGGAGAGGTCGGCCGGAATGCGGATTCTAGATCAGTTGGGCCTTATCGGGGTGGGTCAGGGAACATCGACCGCCATCGCCACCATGGATTCTGATGTTTACGCTGGCTTGGCTTGGCAACCGGAATCGATTCTATCTCCGCACCTTCACGAAAACCTCAGCTTTATGCTGGGAAGCCTGGGCCTTCTCGTTGCCACCGTCGAGCCCGGAGAGAAACGCACGTTTCAATTCGCGATCGGCTTCTTCCGAGATGGAGTTGCCACCTCCGGCATTCCCACGCAATACCTCTACCGTCGATGGTTTGACCAGGTCGAGGAGGTCTTGATCCATGCGCTGACTCACGCCGACAAGACCATCGCTCTCGCCGAGTCCTTTGATCGAGCTCTTGCTCAAGATATGACGCCCGAACGCCATTTCATGCTCGCTCATGCCATTCGCAGCTACTTTGGCTCGACCCAACTTTTGGAGAGGGAAGATGGCCGCCCGCTATGGGTTGTCCATGAGGGCGAGTATCGAATGATGAACACCTTCGACCTTACGGTGGACCAAGCGTTTTTCGAACTCGGACTCAGTCCTTGGACAGTCCGAAACGTCTTGGACCTCTATGTAGAGAGATACTCTTATCAAGATCGCGTTCGATTTCCCGGTAATCCCAATTCACAGCCCGGAGGTATTGCGTTCACTCATGACATGGGGGTTGCAAACAACTTTTCCCGGCCTGGGTATTCAGGATACGAGCAAGCTGGGCTCCACGGCTGCTTTTCCTACATGAGCGGAGAGGAGTTGATGAATTGGGTTCTTACCGCTGGTCTCTACCTCAAACGCACGGGTGACCAGAATTGGGCTGAATCCCATCGCAATACCTTCCTCGCCTGCCTCCAGAGCCTTGAGAATCGCGATCATCCCGAACCGGCTAAGAGAAATGGTCTTATCGGTCTGGATGCCGACCGTTGTCTGGGCGGGGCCGAAATCACCACTTACGACAGCTTAGACGCCAGTCTCGGTCAAGCCCGAAACAATCTGTACCTAGGCGTAAAGGCGTGGGCCGCCTATCTCGTCTTGGGCTACTTGTTTGATAATCTCTCAGACCCAGAAGCCGCCAATCGCGCCAGAGTCCAGGCCCATCGTGCGTCAGAGACCATCACGAATTCTGCCGACCAAGATGCCTTCCTACCCGCCGTCATCGGTGAGGGAGTCGATGCAAGAATCATCCCGGCGATTGAAGCCCTTGTTTATCCATTCGTGATTGGCATCGAGACCGAACCGTTCCATGAACTCAACCGAACTTTGACCCGACACTTCAAGGCCGTGATGGATTCGGGAATCTGCCGATTCGGAGACGGAGGCTGGCGGCTCAGCTCGACGAGTCGCAACTCTTGGCTTAGTAAGATCTATCTTTGCCAGTTCGTCGCCGAGCGCATCTTGAAAGAGGCTCCTGACGTGCACGCCGACAAAGCTCACGTTCAGTGGCTTCTCGATCCTGAAAATGCTTACTATGCGTGGAGCGATCAGATGTTAGAAGGGAAGGCAGTCGGAAGTCGTTACTACCCACGAGGAGTGACCGCAGCCTTGTGGAAGTCCCACTCCGTCGATCCCCTCCAAGACCTAACCAAGCTCCTTGCGGGAGCCATGACCGAGTTGAACGCCTAGAACCATGCTCACCCTTCTTGCTGTGCTTGTCATTCAAGACCTCTTTCAACCGCCTCTTTCGAAAGCCGCCCCGGCGGGAAAGAGTCCCCGGTCGTTCGCTACTGGGCAATACCGAAACCTCTTCCGGGAGCAGGGTAAGTCGGATCAAGAGATTTGCGATAAGCTCAACGCCGCCTGGAAACAGCTCTTTGAAGGGACCGAAAACCAGCGCGTTTATTATCCGGTGGGCCAGGATATGGCATACATCAAAGACATCGGCAATGGCGATGTCCGCTCAGAGGGAATGTCCTACGGCATGATGATCGCGGTGCAGTACGGCCGCCAAGCGGAGTTCGACCGCCTTTGGAAATGGGCCAAAACCCATATGCAGCACCAAGAGGGGCCCTGGAAAGGCTACTTCGCATGGTCTTGCGAGGACTCCGGGAAGCAACGCACGAAGTTTCCTGCCTCTGATGGCGAGGAATACTTCGCCATGGCCCTGTTCTTCGCCGATGGCCGTTGGGGATCAACCAGTGGTTATAAAAACTACCGGGCCGAGGCCGATCATATTCTCCACGTCATGCTACGAAAAGAAAAAGACAACGGAGGCATCGTCGATAACGCGATGAATATGTTCGATTCCAAGGAGAAGCAGGTTGTCTTTGTTCCGAACGGTCAGGCCGCAACTTTCACCGATGCTTCCTACCATCTTCCCGCCTTCTATGAACTCTGGGCTAGGTGGGCAAAGGAAGATCGAGAGTTTTGGAAAGATGCCGCCGCCACCAGTCGCAAGTTCTTCAAAAAGGCGGCTCACCCTGTAACGGGGCTTTATCCTGACTACAGCACTTTCGATGGCAAACCAACCAAGCCCCCATGGCCCAGCACCAACAAGTCGGATAATTTCCAATCGGATGCTTTCCGCGTTGCGGGCAATATTGCTATGGATTACGCTTGGTTTGGGGAAGATCCGTGGCAGGTTGAGCAGACGAATCGTCTTCTCAAATTCTTCGCAAACCAAAAACCCAAATACGTTTCCGGCTATACGGTGGATGGCAACCCCGTGGTTGACTATCAAGCAACGGGCCACGTCGCCATGAATGCCGCGGCAAGTCTTGCCGCCACGGACAAAGTCGCCCCCGACTTCGTCAACGCCCTGTGGAACGCTCCTATTCCCAGCGGGCAATGGCGTTACTACGATGGGATGCTCTACATGTTCGGATTGCTCCACGCCAGCGGTCAGTATCGAATCTGGGCGCCTCGGAAGAAGTAACGTCCTAAAAAACTGATTTGGTTAACATAAGATGTAATCGATGGACATTCCCCGCTACGCTTTCCCCGCGTACGTAAACGGGCAATGTCCGGCAATTGCCGTCAAGCGCAGGACAAGTCGAAGCAAGACCGGCCTTGCGTTCCAACTTCCGATCCGAATCTCATGATCCCAACCTTGATTGCATCCTTGGCGACCGCCCTGACCTTTGGCCAAGCCAACATGATCGATGTCACCTCCTTTGGCGCCAAGGGTGATGGTAAGACCGACGACACCAAGGCGTTTCAAACTGCTCTGGACTCTGCTGCCAGCCAGCATGTCCAGGTTTACGCTCCATCGGGAAGCTATCCTTTTCTGGGACAAATCAATGTTCCTCAAGGGGTTACCCTCAAAGGAACTTGGGAATCCGTCCCCGCCCACAATGGCCTTCGAGACATCAGGATTTCGCCTCTACAGCATCGGCCCGAATGGAAAGGACGACCACGGATCTCAATCCCGTCGAGGTGGCGGTCCATTCGCCGATATCGTCGTGACCTACCCCTTCTTCGAATCATCCGTCGGCAAAACGGAGTAGTTTGCCGAAGGCTGTTTGATACTAAAAAAGTGAATGGAATGAAGGCCTTTATCTTTCTTTCGGCTTGCGTCATCGTCACGGGTTGCTCAAATCCGTTGTCGAAGTTGGCCGCTGTCGAAAAGAAGGCGGTCGCCCAGGGCGTTCCCCTGACCATTGGAGACGCTCTACGAGGCATAAAACGCCCTTCCCCCGAGGAGAACGCCGCCGCTGATCTCAAGAAGGCGCTGGTGAGGGCGATGCTGCCGAAGAAACCCGGCTTCTTCCAGTTTCAGCAAGGATACCGACCGGAGATCGTAAAACTGAATCAGGCAGTAGCGGACACCCAGAAAGATTGGTTTCTCGGATCGGCAGAACCCAATTACGGCGAACTCAAGAAGTACTTGCCCATCGTGCGCCCCATTCTCAAAGATGCCATGCGGGCTCTGGAAAAGCCCGGTTGGGATTTTAATCGTCCGTGGGGGCAGGGCGTTGCAACCCTCCTGCCAGACCTCGCGCGTCTCAAGTCTTTAGCCAAATGGATGCGGGCAGAAGCCACGCTTGCCGCCCACAATGGCGAGACTCAGTACGCGAACCAAATCCTCCGATCAATGTATCGGTTCTCCGAACACATCGGGACTGAGCCAAATCTCATTTGCCTTATCGTCGCCGAATCCATCGATGCGATCGCCTCCCGTACCGCCCTTGACTTCGCCCGCATCCGCCCCCAAGATTCGGCCTTTCTCGCCGAGACAAGAAAGATCGTCATGACGCCTCGGCCCGCGCCCGACCTCCGCCGGATTTGGAACTTCGAACAAGCCCTAATGTTGGATAGCCTGGAGTGGTTGACCACGACCGAAGGTCTCAAACAACTTGGGGTCAAGCCGGGGGACGTTCAATTGAAGTCTCCCCGGGCTTTAGCCCTTGCCAAAGCCAGCCTCGTAAAAATCCTCATCGAAGCCCGCAAAGCCCTAGGTGAAAACCCTAATCCACAAAAGCTAGAGGAGGTCAGCGACAAGTTTCAGCCAAGAATCGAAGCAATCTATCAAGCCTACAGTCCCATCTACAAGCAGTTCGCGTTCTCGGAGGAAGGACAACTTTATAGAGCGCCGATGAGGTCACTCACCATTGGAATCGCAAGGCAAAGAGTAACCGGAATGGCCCTTCTCATCGTGGAAACTCAACCTCTCAAAGGGCCATGGCACATGCCCGCCGAGGCGAGTCGCCCAGAATGGCGAGACCCATTCACGGATGCCCCTCTCAAAATGACCTTCACCGCCAACGGATTCAAGATCTACAGTGTCGGCTTTGACGGTAAAGACGATAAGGGAAGTAACGAGAAGAAGAGTGGCATCCTGCCTGCCGACGTCAGTGTCACCTATCCCACACGCGTCAAAGATCCCACGCCCTAACTCGCCCAGCCGTCCGACTTGAAATCTTGATCAAAGTGTTCTTGGTCGTGAGGGTCGGCCATGGGCGTCTCTTTGGCTTTGAGCGCATAAGCGTGTGCCTCCCCTTCTTTGCCTTCGCTCCGAAGCGCCCGCGCCAATTCTAGGTAGCCGTATGCCAAGTAGAAGTCCCCTAGACCGGCGCCCATACAGGTTTCGATCACCTTTTGGGCATACCGCTTAGCTTCTTCCAATCTTCCCAGCCGAAGGTAAACATGGGCGACTTGCCACTGGCCGATGGCGAGGTTTCCGGCATCTCCCACTTTAGACCAATGGTACAGCGAAGCCATGGCAGCCCATTCCATTTCGTCATCTTGAACGGGGGTGCGGGCCTCGCTTTGAATCAAGGTCCAGACGTGGTTGAAAAGGGTCTTTGCGATGGATTTTTCGGTTTCAGGATCAATACTCATGAGGGTCAGTGGTTGTGCCAGGCGGCTGAACGGACGCCCTGGTGAGCGAGGACTTTCTCAAGCAGGCCCTGAGTTGCCCCCCGAACTTCAAGGTCCAGCACGACATCCGGTGCGGATTGGACGACCTCGACCGACCTGATCTGGACATCGTGCTGTGCCGAAAGGTGTTCTAAGAGCGCGAAGGCTTGGTTTTGGTCGTCGATTTTGAGGCGCATCCCCTTGGGTTGTTTGGTATGGAGGAAGCGATGTTCGAGGACGTCGACGACGATTAGGGTGAAAAGCGCTAAAACGGCGGCGAGGACCGCGATCGCCATAAACGCACCACCCAGACTGACCGCCATTCCGATCCCCGCAGTTGCCCAAATGCTGGCGGCGGTAGTGAGTCCGCGAATCTCTCCGCCGGTCCGAATAATGGTGCCGGCACCAAGAAAGCCAACTCCAACCACCACTTGTGCGGCCACTCGCGATGCTTCGGAGTGGGCGAAATATTTGCTTGCCTCGGTAAAAAGGACGACGCCGATGATCAAAAGCATATGCGTCCTGATGCCCGCTGGACGGCCATGAACTTCTCGTTCCCAACCCACCAATCCGCCCAGCAACGCGCTCACGCCGAGTTTAATTAGAACATCGACGACGATCTTGACTTCCGGTTCGGATAGTCCAAACATTCCCTTCATATTATTCGGGGCGGGGCTAGATCGGCAAAGGTGGACGAATCTCGGAAGAGATTTTTCGTTTCTCTCGTATTTGGGCGATCACTTGGAATAACTTATTGCAACTGCGATGCACGATTTCAAGCCGCCAAAACTAAGTCGCACCGCTTTGACGATTGCGAACGGGATTATTCCTTTGGCGCTGAAGTCGCGACGGGTTCGGTCGGTTCGCTTTGAGCCGGAGGATGTGGAAAGGGTCCGCGAGCTTCGTGATGAACGCGTGGTGATCTTGCCTAACCACCCGACCAATACCGAGCCCGCCATCATTTTCTTGCTGGCGAGGCAAGCGGGAGATGCCTTTCACTACGTTTGCTGCCGAGAGGCCTTCGATAGAGGGGGCGGACTATGGGGAAAGTTTATTCAGCGACTTGGCGCCTACTCCCTGGTGCGCGGCGCACTGGATCGGGCTTCCTTCTCAATGACTCGGAACCTCTTGGCCCAACCTAAGGCAAAGGTAGTGATCTTTCCCGAAGGAGAAGTCTATTCGCAAAACGATTCGCTTCTCCCCTTCCAATCGGGCGTCGTCCAGTTGGCGTTTTGGGGACTGGAGGACGCTCTCAAAGGGGACGAGACCGCCGACATCAAACTCCTGCCGGTGGCAGTTCGTTATCGCTTTGTCGAGGACATGAAACCCGCCATCGCCCACTCCATCAGTCGCCTCCAAAAAGCGGTTGGGATTTCGGAGGCGCAACCGGAGTCGATCTACGGTCGAATCCGTGGGATTGGAGAAGTGATGGTAGCCAAATTGGAGGGGCAGTATGGGATCAAACCAGACGACGCATCGGCCCTTGGCGACCGGATGGATCGAATTAAGCGGATGCAGCTTGAACGGGCGGCAGAGATAGCAGGAGTGAAGCTCAAGGGAGGAAATCTCGCCGAAGAGATGCGGGTGGTGGTAAACGCTGTTCACAAAGTGACTCACGATTCCAGCCAGGGCAAAACGACCTATGACTTAAGACTTTGGGAAGAGGCGCGAAATCATATCCAACCAGCGCTCCATGAGTTGGATCGACTGGCAAACTGGATCGCGGTTTACGATGGCTACGTCGCCGCCGATCCGAGTCCTGAGAGAATGGTGCAACTTTTGGTGCGGATGGAGCAGGAAGTGTTTGGCCAGGTTCAAATTCAGGGGTGGCAAGAGGCTCACGTGGGCATAGGCGACCCCATTTCTCTTGCTGTGCACCATAGCGATTACAGCACCCATAAAAGGGAGACCGTCAGCTCCGTTACGAAGAAATGCGAGACTTCAGTGCAAGCACTTTTGACAGGACTGGCGGCCAAGTTATGAAGAGAGTAAAAAGTCTTCATAGCAGAACGACGAAACCTCTGAAATTGTCGTGCATCCTATTGAACGGACCTCAACGGAAGGAGACTTTGTTGAAACTGAATCGTTTATTCATGACCCTGGCAGTGGGAGCCCTCGGAGTTGCGGCCTCCCTTGCTCAGGACTTTACGCAAGCGGAACTCGAGAAAATGGTGAGTGAGCTTGACGCCGTGTCGACCCGCAACTCCAAGTACATCTATCCCATCAAGTGCTCCGTTGTCACGAACGACGAAGTCAATGCTTACGCTTCCATCGAAAAAGAAGTCAAGGAAGGCGAAACGCCCCAAGCGGTGATGGTCGTCTACAGCGGCCTCGTTAAATTCTGCAAAGGGGATCGGCGTATTATTCGTGCCGTGGTCGCCCACGAGGTGTCGCACCTCATGCTCGGGCACGTCAACAATCCCGTATTCGTCGCCCAAGACATACGGCATCTTTGGACCCGCCAGCAAGAAATGGCCGCCGATGCACAAGGCGCCATTCTGCTTGAGAAAGCAGGTTACAGCAAGAAGGACATGGTGGACATGCTCTTCAAGCTGGATGAGCTTGAGTCCGATGCAACTTGGATGTGGAAGCTGGCAAAGAACGACCATACAAGCGCCAAGAATCGTGCGGCACAAGTTTCAGGCAATCCGGCTGTCATGAGATCCATGATGGCGTTCGAGAAAGGACTTGCCTATTGGGAGTGCCGGTCCTATCAGACGGCGGCACGTCTCTTCGAAAAGGCCTATCAACTGGAACCGAAACAGACCGACGCGCTCATTAACGCAGCCCAGGTCTCGTTGATGGACTACTACGACAATCTTCCGGCAGCCGTCCAAGACAAGTGGTTTAGACCTGACTTTGGCCCAATGCTCACGGATTCGCGAGGCGACCGTGCCATCGATCCAAGTATTCGGCCGGAAGATATCGCTCGATTCAAGGTGGCCATGGATCGCATCGCCAACGCCAAAGCAAAACTTCCGACGAGCGTTCGAGTCTCCGAGTTGGAGAGTTTAGCTACGATCATTGCTCCAGACGACGACAAAACTCCCATCTTGGGGGCGGCAAAAAAGCTGGAAGCAATGATGACGGGTTCGAAGGACTTCGACCGGCTCCGCCTGGCCAACAACGTGGCGGTGGGATATCACCGAGCGGGAGATGTACAGAAAGCTTACGACGTAATTTTGGCGGCGCAAAAGTCAACCACCGCATTTAGCCCATACGTCGGTCAGAACCTTGGTCGGTTCAATGTTCCGAATCGCCCCAAGGAGGACGAAGCGCTGGCGGCCGACGTTATGCTGACGTGGTTAAAAAACACGCCGACGTCCAACACCTACTTCCAGATCGTGAAGGATCACTACGTAAAGTCTTGCGAAGCCCTAGGCGTTAAACCTGCCGACGTCAATCCAAAGCCAACTTATCTTTGCAATGTGGTCGCTTTAAACTTCAATGGTAAGGAAGCGGGAATCTTGATCGACTCGGATGAGTTCGTGGATACGTTCGGCGCTCCTTTGCTTCAGCAGAAGATCGACGATAAGTACCCCGACGTTCAGTTCTGGGTTTGGAAAGATGGCGCATTGGCGGCTCTTACCGAGCGTGGGCAGATCATCCGGGTGTCCTCTTCCGCCGTGGGCGCTTATATCGATCTCAAAGCCTCCGATCCGACGGTAAACCAAACTTACCGCGTTACGGTAGGCATGTCAACGGAAGACTTCGGCAAGGTTTTGGATCTCTCCAAAGCGGTAACCAAGAAGGTTGTGGGAACGAGCGGAAACCTAGAGGAATGGAGTTTTTATCCTGGACTGCTGTTCGGAGTCAGGGTAGCCGACGGGAAAATTGCTGGCATCACCGTCGCTCCGATTCACGTGGATTGACGCCTTTCAGAGACCGCGCTTCTTTGGAGGCGCGGTCTTTTGTTTAGAGGGTTGGCACATATAGAACAGAGCCTGGCCGTTCGGCTCCAACAGAAGGAATATCTGGCCGAGGGACTGAAATTGAGGCAACTCCTTATAAAGGTGCGGCGGCGCCACTTTTCCAGTCATTCGCCAGACTCGATCGTGGGCCTTTAGCGTGGCCTGCAGGTTGCCGTAGCCATCGATCTTTCCCGTCACACTCAACGGATAGTCGCCCATGGCTCCTGAGCCGGAGACGGCTCCTGCGGATGTGAAAGTGAGCTTAATATGCCCTCTGACAATATCAGGCAAGAGATCGAAGGCTCCGGTATCCATTTGGATCGTGCCCACAAACTTCTTCACATCGGGTGGGCCATCGAAGCCAATCTCCCGATACAGAGGATTTCCGTAGGCCGAGGTCATGACGGTGTACGCAATCTCATTGGCTTCTTTAATCCGCTTGGTGGAGACATATCGGTCAAAGAGCGTTTTCACCGTCCTGGCTTGGACGAACGTGAAGATGAGTTGTCGTTCGAATGCCACCTTCTTCAGCAGAGGCTCGGCGTGCTTCCAGTCCTTTTTGGCAACGTAGGCAAGGGCAAGGATTTGGAGAGCGGCGGGTTCCTTTTGCGCTCCCGCAACCAAGCTCTCCAGGTCGGCCGGCTTACCTTCCCTTACGTCAATATACGCACGCAGGGCTTTGAGAGCTGGTCTGAACACTGGCGATGGCAGTTGAGCGGGCATGGCAGCTTTTGCTTCGGCGATTTGGCCGCGCAAGGCAAAAGAGATAGACCGAACCAGAGCGCAGTCTCGAATATCCGCCGGGTGAAATCCTTGCAGCTTCCATAACTGCTCGGTTCTCTTTTCATCTCCCATGCAAACGGCGGCATAGAAGTAAGGCGCGCGAAGCATGGGTTCTAGGCTTCCTCGATCCGCCAACGCTCCCAGTTTGAGATTGTAAAGAGCCAACACCTGTTCGTATTTCTCAGACATCAAACCGAACTTGTTCAGCAGGAGCCAAGCGTATGGATCGTAGCCAAACTCATCGACATTCTCCGCCATGATCGATGAATAGGCCACTTGAGTTTGCAGGTAGAAATCTTTGGCGATGAGTCCCTTTGCCAACATCTCATCCAACTGCTCGTCGAGCAATCGGAGATATTCGAACATGACCGTAAACTCGTCGTCGCAGAATTTCAGGGCCTCGTCAATGGAGGCTTGCACGGAGCCGGAACCTTGATCGGCATTGGCCCATAGCTTGGCCACCGCTGCCTTCCACGCAAACGGATAGAGCGCCGCTTTTTCTTTCAACACTGGCATGATTTCGGGATAGCGAAGAGCTACGATGCGAAGTGCCCACAAGAGGTCATCAGGTTCCGGGTTATTCGCCAACGCAGCCTTCACGGTGGCCATCATGAGATCGGCTTGCCCCTGCTCTTTGTAGTATTCAGCCAACGTCAACAGGCTCTTCGTTCCGTTTTGGGGATCCTCTCCGTTTTTCCTTAGCAACGCCACTACGGCATCGGTGTCACCCAAAAAGGTGAGCCCGATAAAGCGATAAGCATCAATAAGGTCAACGCCCGGAGTATCACCCTCAATTTTCTCGCAGGAGTCGTAAGAGGCCAGGGCGGCCCGCCAGTTTCCGGCATTTGCGGCTTGGATGCCTTCGAAGAACTTCCGGGCGCGCGGTGACAGCACGTCGCTGGCCAAAAGCTTCTCCAGTATCGCGTTCGCGTCTGCCTTGGACCCATACATTTGGCAAGAAGCCCAAACCACAAATCCCACCCACTCAGCCGGTTCCATGTCCCAGGCTTTTTCCGCCGCTTGCAATCGAACGTCTGGAGCGATGAGGCGCGATGGATTAAATGCAGTCACCAATTCACGGATCAGAGGCTGGGCATCGGATTTCTGAATCTTGTCGTATTCCCTCACAGCTTCCGCATAGCGTCCGCGTTCGCGAAGTGCGAGCGAATACAGGTAGCGATTCATCGGGGTAAGCGCATCCAGTTGGTCGAGCACCTTGAAGACTTCGATCGACTCTTCGACTTTGTGCGAAGAGTAAAGGTCCGACGCAAAGAGCGTTAACGCATCACACTTCTTGTCCTGAGACAACCCTTCGGACTCTTTTTGAATCGCACGGACGGCGGCAGGATCGTCAACGCTCGATTCAAATGCGCCCAGAAGGACATCTTGAGATTTCTCTGTGAGAATGCTCGGTTTTTGGGGGCTCTCTGGATAGTCTCTCGCCGTGTAATCGAGGACCTTAGATTGGACCTCCTCCGCGACTTTTGAGGTCCAAAGGGCTCCGGTCAAGGGACTGCGAAGGGTTTTGCTCTTGAGTGCCTTGGCAAGAAAGCTCGTGAACACGCCGTGACCAAGCTGCGGATATTCATAAGAGCGGGCGCCGGGCGAACATCCCAGTAGAACCGCGATATTGGCTTGCTTTCCCAACGCTTGGAGTTCCGCACCAAACGTGTTCTTTTCACCCGCCCGACAGGCGTCGGCAATCACGACGACGTTCTTGAGGCCCGCCTTGACAAACCGATCCAAAACCGCTTTGACCGGCAATCCGACTTTCGCCGCGTTCTGCGTGGTTGCGTCCGTGGGCAGAAGCATGTCTCCTTCGGGCGTGCCTACTCCATGTCCCGCGAAGTAGAAGATGAAGAGATCACCCTTATCGAGGCGCTTGTCGGCGATTTGACGATCCAGAGCCGCCGTGATGGACTTGGCATCCGGGGTTTTGCCAGAGTCGGGGTCGTCGGTCAGCAGTTCAACGGTCTCGGGCTGATACTGGAATGTCTCTTTCAGGGTGTTAGCAAAGAGCTTCGCGTCAGCAGAGGCATATTTGAGAGCGCCAATCGATTGATAGCGACTGGCCCCAATGACCAGCGCCCAGCGCCGGGGGGGAACGAACACATTGACCTTGCTCCCCATGGAATTATCGGCAAGAGCCGACACGCTTGTCCAGATCGACATCGCAGCAAGGGCAAAGGCAAGGATTCTAATCCGAAAATTCATCTTTCAATCCCATCGGACGGGTCATCTTCCGGGCAATTACGATGCCAAGGCGAGTCGAACCATCGCTTCGACGCCGAAGGGAATCGCGGCATCGTTGAAATCGAACTCGGGCGCGTGCAAGTTCGGATAGACATTATCTTCCGACGGGTTTAGCCCAAGCCAGAAGAAACAGGCCTTTGTTTTGGCGCCATAGAAGCTGAAGTCTTCCGCGCCCATGGTGGGGACAACGGGTTCGTCGATGAGTTCGCCGGAGTAACTTCCCAAGGTCCTTCGCAACAGGGCCTCTGCGTCGGCGTCGTTTGACGTAACGGGATAACCTTGCATCCACTCGATTTCAAAGGTGGCGCCATGAGCGGCCGCAATGGCCTCGGCCATCCGGTCTACCTTGGAGATGGCCGACAGTCGGACATCTTCGTCAAGAGCACGAACTGTGCCCTCCAGATTAACGGTGTCTGGAATGACATTGTGGGCAACACCCGCGTGGAACTGCCCGACCGTTACCACCGCAGCTTGAAGTGGATTGACGGTTCGGGAAACGATGGTCTGCCAAGCGGTGACGATTTGGCTAGCTATCACGATGGGATCGATTGTTGACTGGGGCATGGCGGCGTGACCGCCTTTGCCTTGAACCCGAGCCGCAAACGAGTCTGCAGACGCCATCATGGGACCAACCTTGGTCGCAATCTGCCCGACCGTGGATTGCGGATGCCCGTGAAGGCCAAATATTCGATCGGCAGGCTTGCCCAAGACCTTGCCATCCAAAACGCCGTCCTCACACATGCGCATCCCGCCCGCGCCGCCTTCCTCGGCAGGCTGGAAAAGGAACAGCAAGTTATTTGGACGTTCGGGCAAATGCTTCAACAAGTTAGCCGCGCCCAGGAGAATCGACGTGTGACCGTCATGACCACAGGCATGCATTACATTTGGGGTCTGGGAGGCGTAGGCCAGCCCCGTGTTCTCTAAAATGGGGAGAGCATCCATGTCCGCTCTCAATGCAACGGTAGGCGCAGACTCTGAATTTGTGGTGGCGGGAAGATATCCCAATACGCCAGTGCCACCAGCCAAGCTCGTCTTGTGCTCTATCCCCAAGCGCCTCAACTCTTCCGAAACTCTGCCGCTGGTGCGAACTTCCTGATATCCGAGTTCAGGGTGAGCGTGAAGGTCGTGTCGGATCTCGACGATTCTTCGGAGATCGTCGGCGGTCAGCTTGGGAGTCATGAATTGAGGTTACTAGATGATTGCCAGTTTGGCCCTGGGTTTTTGAATGGCCCAGGGGACGAGACCGAACGTCTTTCATACTTCGGCAGCGAATGGACGATCTCTCGCCGGATTACGACGCGCTGCCAATAGGTGAAGCCAGGGCACGAATTGAACCCATGTCGTCGCATAAGCGAGGTCGATGGGCCATTTCGCTGGCGTTTTTGGGGAACGGCGCGGCAATCGCCAGTTGGGTGTCCCGGATTCCGGAGATTCGTCACGAACATGGATTGACGGAAGGTCAGCTGGGTCTTGCCTTGCTGGGCATGGCGGTTGGTTCTTTGCTCGGCTTCCCGGTTGCAGCGGCAATGTGCGCGCGCATTGGCAATCGTTCCTCGACAGTTCTTCTGGGTGTTCTTCTCTGTCTGGTTTTGGGAGCGATTCCCTTTGCTGGTTCACTCTCGGGACTCGTCGCGATCTTGGCTTGTTTCGGATTCGCCTATGGTGGTATGGACGTGGCGATGAACGCGAACGGGGTGGACGTGGAGCATCGTTATGGTCGATCGATTATGTCTTCCCTGCACGGCATGTACAGTCTCGGGGGGCTATTGGGATCAAGCGCAGGATGGCTCATCGCCAAGCTGGGGATTGCACCTACGACACATCTCATCGGGGCTTCTTTGTTCTTGGCCACGATGATGGCTCTGCTCTATCCGGCAATGTGGCACGAAAACCCAACCGGGCATGCCAACCATCCTACATTTGCCATGCCTTCAAAGTCGCTCTGGGCGATAGGAGCCATCGTCACGTGCGCTTTTCTGTGTGAAGGAGCCATGGGTGATTGGAGCGGGGTGTACTTGCGAGACGGTCTGAAAACCAGCGCAGAATTCGCGGTTTCTGGGTTTATGGTCTATTCCCTTATGATGACGGTCGCGCGATTCAGTGGCGACGCGCTGATGACACGTTGGGGAGCGAGTCGGGTGCTTCGAACAGCCGGGACTATCTCTGGAACTGGGTTTGCGATCGCGCTCTTCTCGGGTCACCCGATACTCGCCTTGATCGGCTTTGGGTGCGTGGGATTGGGCATGTCAACCGTTGCGCCGATCGGATTTGGCGCGGCAGGTCGGTCGCGCCAAATGGCTCCCGGCACGGCTATCGCAGCGGTGGCGACGATGGGCTATAGCGGTTTTCTGGTGGGCCCGCCCCTTATTGGCTTCCTTGCCGAGTGGATCACCTTGAGGTGGGCGCTCGGCGTGGTCGCCATCTTGTCCCTCGTCATTGCCGGGCTGGCAAAGAACGCGGAAGGCTAAGCGGCTTTCGCCAAGTCTGGCCCGCGGTCAATTTTCTCGGTTCGGAAAGTTGAGACCAAGGCTTCCAATTCAGAACTGGTGCCGGCGAGGCTCTGTGCCGCACTACTGATTTCATTCATACTCGCGGCAAGCTCTTCCGCTCCAGCCGCCGATTGTTCGCTGATCGCCGCGACGCTTTGGACCGATCCCGTCACGGAGGTCGTTCCGGCCGTTAAATTCTGAATCATGGTTCGACCGCGAGTGGAAGCGGAAGAAACGTCCTCGACGTCTTTGCCGACTTCTTCCGTCAGTTGACTCACTTCGCGGGACTGAGCCAGAACGCGTTGGGCAGCGGAAACGATTTGGGCAAGCGCTTCGCCCGCTTCAGCGCTCCGCGCCGATCCGGTTTCCACTTCGACATTCGTTCCGTTGATGGCGACGACGGTTTCTTCAACGGTCCTGCGAACGCCTTCGATGAGCGCGGAAATCTCTTTGGTCGAAGATCCTGCTTGTTCGGCGAGCTTTCGGACCTCTTCGGCCACGACGGCAAAGCCTCTTCCTTGCTCTCCGGCTCGGGCAGCTTCGATGGCGGCATTTAGAGCCAACAAGTTTGTTTGTTCAGCGATGGCTTCGATGGACTTGACGATGTCGCCAATCTGCTGCCCCGCAGCATCGAGCTCTTTGACCTTTTGGGCAGAGGTTTCAAATCGGTTGCGAAGTCGATTCATCGCATCGACGGTTTCTTCAACCGAGGCATTGCCGCGTCCCGCGATTTGAGCCATATTATCGGCGGCTTGGCTCACGACGGAAATCTCGTTCGTCGCGTTGGCGAGGGAGTCATTTGCCCGAACGACAAGGATTTGTTGCTCTTCGCTCGATTGGTTGAGGTCCATGACGTTCATGGACATTCCTTCCACAACTTCCGCTACCAAGGTTGCTTCTCGGGCCAGTTTTTCACTGCCATTAGCGATCTCGGAGGCGGCGGCAGTGCTCTCTTCACTCGAGGCGGCAAGAATCTCACTGGATTGTGCGACGTTCGCAGCAGCTTCCTTAACTTGTCCGACTAAGTAGGACATAGAAAATCGGGCGTTGTTGTAAGAGGAAATGGTGTCCGTGACCATGCCCCGAGTACGGTTAAACGCCCTTGCGATCGTGCCCAACTCATCTTTCGTGTCCAAAATCACTGGTTGCGTGACGGCCTTGGCTGATACGGTCAGATCACCTTCTGCGAACGCGTTCATGCCGTTCTGAAGATCAGTGACGCAATTGTCGGTGAGGCTCTCTAAGCCTTTTGAAATGGAAAGCACGGGGCGAACGATGGCGCGTGTTATGACAACGGAGAAGGCGATGCCAGATGCGATGGCGATGAGCAGCGCGGTGATCACTTCCTCGATAGAGGTAGCGAGCGTCCTGGCGGCTTGCTTCTTTGCTCGTTGCCCCTCGTTCTCATTCCACGTCACGACCGCGCCCAAATCCGGAACGACTTCTTCCTCAAACTTCTTGGTCGTTTGCTCTTCCAGGAAGTCGGCGATATGAGTCTCGTCGAGAGAATGCGCCTTTTCTTTGATCGAGTTCCAGCTCTCGACGTAGGCATCCCATGTCTTCTGTAGCTTATCGAAGTTCTTTCGATCTTCTGGCTGGGTGATGTTTTCCTCGTACTTGTCGAGAAGTCGTTGCGCTTCAGCCACGTGTTCCTGTTCCAACTTCGCCATGCGAGCGAAATCCTCGGCATCCTTATGCATCGCGTATCGGAACTGGGTGGTTCGGAACTCGTTGATGGCCGTATCGACGTTACTAATGATTCCAACGCCTTCCAGCGACTGATCGGTCAGGATATCGAGGTCTCTTTTGAGTTCACGAAAACCCGCGTAAGAAGCGATGGCGATGACCACGCTAAGAGCCAAACAAAACCCAAATCCAATTGCAAGTTTTGCGCCCAGACGCAAATCCAAGAAGCGTTTTCGCATAAACGATATCCATTCGCGCCAAAGCGCGTCCCAATCCAATCATTGGTACTTAAGCCAATTAATTCATCTTTGAGCGACTTAATGTCCCATTAACGCGTGATTATTGCGACTCCTCTCCACCGAACAGCAATGATCTTTCAGTAATGATCATTGGAGTGTTTTTGTGCATCTCTATGGGCCAATCCTGCGGTGGTGACCGCAATATTTCAGACTCCTTAATTCTTAACTTTGGTGGACGTGAAGGTGTATCGTTACTGAATGCTCTCTCTGGCCCTGCTGTTTACGCCTTCCACACCGAGATTCGAACTGACGATCGAATCGATTATGCGAGGACCGGCGTTGGTGGGAATGGCGCCGCGTGGCTTGCGGTGGTCGGAAGACGGAAGCGAATTGAGATTCCAATGGGCCAAGCCGGATGGAAAGGAAGAGCCAAGTTACCGAGAGTATGTGGTTAAGCGGGACGGTACAGGTCTGGCGGCAGGCTCGGGCAACGGACGTCCCGGACGGGCTGTGAATCGCGGCGATCAATTAGGTGACCAAACGGTCTACGAATCGGGAGGAGACATTTATTTGAGGAAGGGTTCTGGCGATCCTCTTCGACTCACCAACACACTGGATCGCGAAGAATCCCCAAAGTTAGTGGCAAATGGCGAAGCGGTGATCTACTCCAAGGGAGACAATCTCTTTAGGGTGAACTTAGCCGATGGCGCGACCACACAATTGACGAATCTCAAGACCGAGGCGCCCGCGTCGAGTGGATCTAACCCTTTTGGCTCTGGAGACAGCACGGCAGTGGCAATTACGATACCGACGGGCTATCGCAACAGTCGTTTGGCGATTTCGCCGACGGGATCGCATGCTTCCATCGATCTCTTTCAGTCCCCGGAGGGAACCACGCGCGCGCCGGTTCCCAACTACATCACCCGAAGTGGGTACTCCGAACTGATTCCCACCTATGAACGAGTGGGGACGCCACAAGACACGAGCAAGACGCTCATTTACGACTTAGCAACGGGAAAGATGACCGAACTGGCGCCCCAACGAACGGGAAGGTTGGGCCAACTTCGTTGGTCCCCCGATGGAAAGTATGCGATCACCTGGGCTTACGCAGAAGATCATAAGGATGCGTGGATATTGGGATTCGAGGCGGCTTCCAACAAAGTATCCGTGCTTTGGACCGAACACGACGACGCCTGGGTGGGTGGCCCCGGAGCGGGAACACTTGGGTGGCTGCCGGATTCTTCACGTTTCTATTTCGAATCCGAGAATAGCGGTTACGCCCACTTGATGACCTCAACTCCTCAAGGAGAAAGCAAGGCGTTGACCGCAGGAAAATTTGAAGTTTCCGACGTGCTCCTCGACTCTCCTCGCAATCGGTTTGTTTTCGTTTCAAGCGAAGGCAGTCCGTTCAAACGCCATATCGACGCAATCGCCTATGATGGGACCGGAAAGGAAAAGTTGGCGGACTACTCGGCAGACGAGGACGCAGCATTTGCCTTGGCGCCTAATGGCAAGGACATCGCGGTGGTCCGCTCCAAGGCAAATCGCCCTGCCGAACTCTATGTCAATAACGTTCAGGTGACGAACACGCCCACGGAAGAATGGCTGGCAGGACCGTGGATCGACCCTCCCATTGTGATGATCCCGGCACGTGACGGTACTCCCGTTCCGGCGAGGTTTTACAAACCCGAGAATTGGAAGAGAGGGGGGCCAGCGGTCATCTTTGCTCACGGGGCGGGCTACCTTCAAAACGTGTATGACGGGTGGAGCCATTACTTCCGGGAGTACATGTTCCACCACCTCTTAGCCGATCACGGCTACGCCGTCCTGGATATCGACTATCGGGGTTCTGCGGGTTACGGCAAGGCTTGGAGGACGGCGATCTATCGGCACATGGGTGGAGTAGATCTTACCGATCAGGTCGATGGTGCAAAGTGGTTGGTAACCACCCAGGGAGTCTCGAAGGACCGCATTGGAATCTATGGCGGGAGTTACGGGGGGTTCTTGACGCTGATGGCGATGTTTAAGGAAGGAGATGTGTTTACGGCAGGAGCGGCATTGCGTCCGGTGGGAGACTGGGCTTCCTACCATCATGGCTACACCTCTCCGATCTTGAACAATCCGCAGGACGACAAAGAGGCCTATGCACAATCTTCGCCTATTAATTTTGTGGAAGGACTGAAAGGGTCCTTGCTCATTTGCCACGGAATGGTGGACACCAACGTGCATTTCCAAGATTCCGTTCGCATCGTTCAGAAGTTAATCGATCTGGGCAAGAAGAACTGGGAAGTTGCTCCCTACCCGGTCGAGAATCACGCCTTTACTCGACCTTCGAGCTGGGTCGACGAGTACCGCAGGATTCTCGATTTGTTCGATCGTACGATTGGTCCAGGCTATAAAAAGAAGTGATCGCTAGTTGTTGGCGAGTCGGGGCAGGTTCCAGTGGAGATGATAGCTCACCATACGAAGGGTGAAGCAGGCAAGACCACCCACTAGGGCCATCGCGGCCGGCGAGAGTTTCAGCCGGACACCAATTACCATGAGGGCCGCGCCCAGAAGTGCGGCAACGGCATAGATATCCGTGCGAAGAACGGCGGGTACCTGAGCCAAGAATAAGTCACGAATGGTCCCGCCGCCCACCCCCGTGATCCCTCCCATGAGCACGGCGCTGAATGGCGGGATGTTATAGTCCAGGGCCTTCCGAGCGCCAGCAATCGCGAACAGGGATAGACCCGCGGCATCGATGAGGACGAGCAGGGGTTCGGGCACCTGTTGGACAAAAGGATGGAGGAAAAAGACAACGGCGGCCCCGGCAAACGCACAGAGGCCGTAGCGAACATCTCGGATTGCGTTGGGGGGAACGGAGCCGATGAGGAGGTCTCGAACGAGCCCACCACCAAGGGCAGTGGCGAAAGCAACGACCATGAGACCAAGGGCGTCAAGGTTGCCGCGGACTCCGGCCACCGCTCCTTCCAAGCCGAAGACGAAAGTTCCCGCAAGATCAACCGCGAGGAGAAGTTTGTCGGGCGCGGCTTTCATCGGACTGCTTTCATTGTGTCCGATGCTCAACAATCGACCTACGACCCTTTCTTGACGCGAATTTCGCCGGGAACGATGTTGTCTGTGACAACCGACTTCTTAACGCCTTTCTCCAAAACGATATGGTCTTTGTCTTCACGAAATTCACAACCCCGGACAAAGACCGTTCCCGCTTTGGCGTGAATGGCAGGACGGTTTTTCTTTTGTCCGTCCCATTGCACGAAGGTGCAATCGCTAAATCCGGTCGTTCCCTTGCCATCGAGTTCGGCAATCTGGTTACAGGGACCCCAGAAGGCGGAGTTGACGAACCGGATGGAGCCAGAATTGGACGAAGAAACTCGGACCATGGTGGGATCGGGGCCATGGAACGATACGAACTCGCCGTTGGTGATTAAGAGTCCGAAAGCCGCGCACTGATCGACTTGAACGGCGGTGAAACAGTCATCTGCGCCAATGCCGAGGAAATTGCCGTTGCAGGCTCCGGTTTTGGATTCGATAAAACGATAGCCGATGTTATAGCCAAAGGCAAAGGTGTTAAGGACGTACTGCCAGTCGGTACGGGCAAAAATGAACGCCTCACCGTTTTCCTGCTGCCACTTGAAGACTTTGGGGGACATGCTCCACCAGGGATTGAAGTGGACGTTTTCGATTCGGCCAATGTCATAGATGGCGTCGACATAGATTCCTCGTCGAAGGGGCTGACCCTGTACATTACGAATTAGGTGTCTTTCGTTTTGGGTGGCATCGATGCCGTTGTATGGGTTCAGTAGTTCGACATCGAGGATCGCCGGGTTTTTACCGCGCATCGCCACAGCGTAAGGGTACGGTTTCGGGATCTCGGCGGGATCCTGCCTGGGGTAGTAGATCACCACACCTTTGAGAGTGGCGTTCGTGTTGAGGGTTAGGAAGGCGGGTCCCTGTTCAGAACCTTCCCCGCTCTCAACCAAAAATGTTGTTCCGCTGTCGGTCGGCTTGGGAAGCCCCTATCCCTCGGACTTGAGTTTCATGGGCTTGCCGGTGAAGGGGTCGGCAAACTCCGGTCGGGAAGCCTCCGCAGGAAGATGCCAACCTCCCTTGCCCCCGCTTCCAACCATCCGTAAGAACAGTCGAGTTAAGCGCTGACGGGCGATGCTGGACAGTTCGGCGTTAGAGGCCTGGGCATAGATGCTTTCAAGCCCGGTGTCTCCCATTGGCTCTTTAAGAATGGGAATCGTTCTGCCGAGCATCTGCTGAATCTTTGAGTCAAAAGGAACGACGGCAAGCATGGCCTTGACATCCGTCGGTTTTGCTTTCATTGCCCTCTTCGCTTCGATCAACAACTTGACGGTTTCGGTGCGTCCCTTTGAAATTTGTTCAGGCGTGGGAGGAGTTACCTTTTGAGCGTCTCCGGCAAACTCGGTCAAGTTTGCCGGAGACGCTGGGTTGAGGGCCTCGATTATGCAGGCATATTCGAAGTCCCAAATCGATTGCCATTCACCAGAACGGCTCGAAGCGCTGACGAGTTTTTCAAGGCGACTCAGGAGCGCCGATTTGCCAGGTCGTAATCGGGCAACGTCTTGCGCCGTTCGGTCATTGATCACGTCGATGGCGATCGCCACGAGGCGGCAGATGAGGCTAGGTTCGGTTCGTAAGTGAGCGGCGAGTCGATACGGGGCCTGAACTGCTTGAAGCGCATCTTGGTCTCGGTGTTCATAAGCGGCGAGCAAGGCTTCGGCTCGATACCACTTCGCCAGGTTCTTCGACATCGCCAAGTCGGGATACAGAAGCGCCAGCCCCTGAGCCCAGTCTCGATGGAAATCCCACTTTGGCGGATCCAACGCTCGAGCGACCGCCTTCAAGATTGGGCGCAGGGTCTTCGAGTCTTGCCGTAGCGCGGTCCAGTTGGGGCGAGTCCCCGCGATGAACCACCTGGCTTGGGACGAGGAAATGTTCTGGTGGGCTCGCTCAACGACAGGCATATAGCCCTGCTGGAAAAGGAGCTTTCCTGGTGCGAGAGGTTCCAACGCGGGGGTCATGGCCTTCTTAAAGGCCACGGCCGCATTGTCCTTTTGAGCCACCTTCGGAAAGTCCTTCAGCGACTCTGAGATCGTCAGAGGGACTCCCGCGCTCCTTGCGTCCTTCTTAACGGTTTCCCAGTCGTCACTGAGATTCACTGTGCGAGAACACCCGACGGCAAGCACTGCAATACCTAATGAAGCAAAGACACATTTCCTCATCCCAGAAGTTAGTACTGAATCCAATGGCGGAAGGATGCGGGAATGCGGTCGAAAAGGGCTCGAACCGCGTAGACTCTATCGGCTCTATGGCGTACCGCGATTTTCAGCACTTCCTCGACGTCCTTCAATCCAAAGGTGAACTCAAGCGCATTCAGGAGCCGCTGAGTCCCTATTTGGAGATCACGGAGGTGGCCGATCGGGTGATGAAGGCAGATGGCCCGGCGCTTCTTTTTGAGAACGTCGTCGGTCGTCCCCATCGATTGGGCACTCCCGATCCGCTGAGCGCGGTGATTGGGCACGGGAGCATCCACAAGACCGAAGCGGTTTCGCCGGTCAAGTACGACTTTCCGGTGGCGATTAACACAATGGGGTCCCGCAAGCGGATGTCCATGGCGCTGAGTTGCGACGACTTCGAGGAACATGCCCAGCGGATTGCCAAACTTCTCAAACCGGACGTGCCCAAAGGGCTGTTGGATAAGGCTCGGTTTGGAATGGATCTGCTGAAAGAGGTCAAGACCACGGAGCCCAAGGAAGTCGGGCAAGGGCTTTGTCAACAGATCGTGATGCAGGGCAACGAGATCGACTTGACCAAACTGCCGATCTTGACGTGCTGGCCGGAAGACGGTGGTCCGTTTGTGACGCTGCCTCTGGTCTTCACCCACGATCCTAATTCTGGGAAGCGCAACGTGGGCATGTACCGCGTTCAACTTCACGATAAGAACACTTGCGGCATGCATTGGCAGATGCACAAGACAGGCATGCGACAGATGGAAGAGGCCGGGCAGAAGGGGAAGAACCTGGAGGTCTGCGTCTGTCTAGGCGGTGATCCGGTTTACAACTTTGCAGCGATCTCTCCCCTGCCGCCGGGAATCGACGAGATGCTGTTTGCGGGCTTCCTTCGACGCGAAAACGTGCGGATGGTGAAGGCGAAGACGGTGGACGTGATGGTACCTGCCGACTGCGAGATGGTGATCGAGGGCTATGTCGATCCTTCCGAGCGACGTCTTGAGGGGCCGTTCGGCGACCACACCGGTTACTATTCGCTGGCCGAAGACTTCCCTGTCCTCCACGTAACGGCGGTGACGATGCGAGAGAAAGCGGTTTATCCGGCGACCATCGTGGGACAGCCGCCCATGGAAGACGGATGGATGGGTAAGGCGGTGGAGCGGATCTTCCTTCCGATGATTCAGTTGACCGTTCCCGAGATTGTGGACATGAATCTGCCGGTGGAGGCCACGTTCCACAACGTCGCGTTTGTCAGCATAAAGAAGAAGTATCCCGGGCACGCCTACAAGGTGATGAACGCGATTTGGGGACTGGGTGGATTGGCGTTTACGAAGATGGTGTTCATCTTCGACGAGGACTGCAACGTTCAGAACGTGGACGAAGTGTTATTCCGGTTGGGCGCAAATTGCGACCCACTCCGCGATACCTTGGTGAGCAAGGGTCCGGTCGACCAGTTGGACCACGCCTCCCTTGAAGAGGGGTTTGGCGGGAAGATCGGGTTCGACTGCACGCACAAATGGCCCGGCGAAAACGGATTCAATCGTCACTATCCCAAGCTGATCAAGATGTCGGATGACGTCCGCACCAAGATCGACGGCCTTTGGCCAAAACTCGGATTGTAGTTACCTATGCTCTTTCTCTCCCTCGTCCTCGCTGCCCAGGTCTGGCCCGGCCAGACTTCCGACTACCACGGATTCGTTCGTCACGACTTTACGGTGAACGGGCTACCCGCTTTGGTGGTGGAGCCGAAGCAGGCGGCGAAAGGAAACCCGTGGGTGTGGCGGATGGAGTTCTTTGACCACCGGCCCGAATTCGATCTGGCGATGCTGGGAAGGGGCTATTTCTTGGCGTACATCAACGTCGGCAACACTTTTGGGTGCCCGAGCGCGTGTGACAACTTGGGGCAGTTCTACCGGGAGTTGACCGGCAAGTATCAGTTCAAGCCAAAGGCGATTTTGGAGGGGCTGAGCCGGGGAGGGCTTTACGCTTACCAGTTTGCGGCTCGAAACCCCGATAAGGTGGCGGTGTTGTACGGAGACGCGCCAGTTTGCGATTTCAAGACTTGGCCCTACGGGGCGCGCGGTGGTCAGCGGAGCGATGACGATTGGAAGAAGCTGATCGACGACTACGGATTTCCGGATGAGAAGGCGGCGCTAGAGTTTCCCTTCAATCCTATCGATAACTTAGCGCCCTTGGCGAAAGCAAAAATTCCGATCATCCACATCGTTGGAGATGCGGACGAGGCGGTGCCGATGCCGGAGAACACCGGCATTGTGGAGAAGCGATACAAGGCGCTGGGCGGAACGATGGAGGTCATCCACAAGCCGGGGGGCAAACATCATCCTCACGGGCTGGACGATCCGACACCGCTGGTGCAGTTTGTCCAGAAACATGAGGACGATACACGTCGCTCTCCAGCCGCGCCGCTGATCCCGGCCCCAAGCACGGAGTCTCGCTACAACCTGGCGGGTTGGCAAGGGCTGTCTTGGCTCGAACAGCATCGGCAAGCCGAGCAATTCGCGCGGGAAGAAAAAGCAGAGGTGATCCTGCTGGGCGATTCGATTACCCAGAACTTTGGCGATGGCCATCGTCACATTTCTGCGGGCCAATCTGCGGCGTGGAAGCAGTATTTGGCCCCCCTCCATGCAGCGAATATGGGCATTGCCGGAGATCGGGTTCAAAACGTGGCTTGGCGAATTCAAGAGGGCGCGCTGAAGGGACTCGATCCCAAGTTCGTGGTGCTGCACATCGGCACGAACAACTTGGCCGACGATAAGCCGGAGGATATTGCCAAAGGCATTCAATCGGTTCTAGGTCAGATCAAGAAGGAAGCTCCCCGGGCGAAGATCATTTTGATGGGGCTCTTTGGCACCGGTGGCGAACCGACAACACCCCGACGCATGGCGGCCCAGCAAGTCAATGCGCTGATTGGCAAGTTCGCGGACGGAAAGAGGGTGCACTTCCTGAACTTAGAAAGCCACTTTATCAAGGCCGATGGGACGCTGGACTACAACCTGATCTCCAGCGACACCATTCATCCCGTTGCGGGTGGGTACGAGTTGTGGGGCAAGGCGCTGACGGAAGCGATTCGCAAAGCTCGGTAAAGGTCCAAAGTCGGCATTTTAATGCAATAGCTTAAAAATAGAAGATTGCGATGGGTACCGTAACCCTGCCATGTCTACGGAGACACCCGAACTCGAATACACGTTCAAAGACTTTGCCTCGGCGAATACTCCCGAGAGCTTTATGCAAGACCAGGAGATGAACGCGAATCTCCGGGACAACGGGGTCGGATTGGTGCCGAACATGGCGGGAATCGATATCCAGGATCTTTCGGGCACGTTTGCCTGCGGATGCATCTGGGCTTACCTGACGATTCCGATGGGTTGGCACATTTTTGAGGATGGTCAGCGGACCTTGGTGTTCAACGAAGAGAACACCGTGCAGATCAACTTTGACCTGCACGACCGAGGTGAATTCTCGGACGAGCAGATGATCGAGCAGGTCATCGCCCAGATTGCCGAAGCTTATCCGGAAGCCAAGTGGATCACCATGGAGTTGGCGGGAATGAAGACGGTTGGCTTCCGCGGAATCCCCATTGAAGACGTTTATGTCGATCAGATATTTATGGTGATGGACCGCCCGGAAAGGGAGAACGCCGCCATGCTCATCAGAATCACCTGTGACCCGGAAGCAACCGTTCGCACCATGAACATGGTGGAAGTGATGTTGCGCTCCCTGCAAGTCATCCAATGACCACTGACCAATTCAACTCCGCGATGGAGACTGTCCTGGAGTGGGGCCCGGAACGGATGAAAACAGATGACGAGCGGCTCGCCGTCCGCTGTCCAGGGATGTCGCCCAAAGAACGAGCGGAGGCCATTCGCGTTTGCGGGCAAGTCACCAGCCGCGCCTATGAGTACGCGGCCAAGGCAAAGTCCGGCGGGACGCACTTAGTGATCAAGGCGCTGAGAAAGGAGTGGCCAGGACTAAGCTCAGAGAATGCCAGCCGAGCGGTAAGCCAAGCCATGTACTACCACTGGCGAGAAACGGGCGAGTGACCAGAGAGTGACTTCCCAACAATGGAATGTGGCCATGGAAGTGGTCCTAGAATGGGGCGCCCAGGCCCTCGCGCCTGTGCATGAGCGGCTCGCCCATCGGCTGCCGGAGATGACCGCGCAAGAAAGAGAGGCCCTGGTTAGCCAATGCCGAATGGTAACGGAACGCGCCTATGACTATGCCGGAAAGATCAAAGCGGGCCTGATGAATAACGCCATCGACGCTCTGCGCGAGGAGTGGCCCATGCTCTCCCAAGAAAATGCCGGCCATGCCTTTACCCAGGCCATGTACTATCACTGGAAAGACACGGGCGAGTGACTAACCTTCAGCGCGCTTGGTAAAGGCCTCGTTGATCCCTTCCAAGTTTTTCACGACGATGGCGTGAATGACTTTCTTGACCAAAGGACCCAGGGTTGGTACGTTGTATTCGTACTCCAGCGACTGGTTGAATCGAGTGCCGCCATTTTCCTCGGCAAAGGTCCAAACCCCGTCCATTCGGTCGTAGTCTCCCTCTAACTGCTTAAAGTTGCAGGTGAAAGTGGAATCGTCCCAAAGGTCTTCTTGCCGCCAACGAATCTTGAGACCAAAGGTGGGAACTACGCCGACCCAGTCGCACACGAACCGATTCCCATCCGATTCCACCAACGTAACGGATTTGACATCCTTCATGAAGTCGGGGAAGGAGCGGCTGTCCTTGGCTATTTCATACACCTTGGAAAGCGGCGCGTTGATGAAGCAGGTGGTCTCTACCGTGGGCATCGTTCGGATTCTACCTACGGTCTAAATCGTGAAAAAGTCCCCATTGGGAGGTGTACCGGAGAACAATTCTTGAAGTTCGGACGTTGAAACTTGATAGCGGCCGAAACCATTCCGTTCTCGCGTTGCATGTAAACTTGCTTTGGCTCTTTCGATTTGGCCAGAACCATCGCCTGTGCGAAGTCTCCGATAGTTTTGAAAGATAACCCTATCGGCTTCGGCGCGTCATAAAAGTAACCATCCGATGTTCAACGCCCTGCTCCTTACCGCTGTTCTCGCTTCGTCCACCGGGAGTCATGGGCATACCGATGGGTGCGACTGCCACCATTTCACTCCCCAAAATCAGGTCGAAAAGCTCGTCCTCATGGCTTGGAAAAAGGCCGATGAGATTCAGATCGACCCCACCCGCCAGAAGGATCTCGATCGAGACATCGCGCTCGGAAAGGAATACGCCAAAGAGGTTGATAAGCAGCTCAAGGCCAGCAAGAACGAAGAGATGATCAAGCGGGTGCAGAAGATCGGCGCCGAAATGTCCGGCATCGCCAATTCCACCCAGGCCGAAGCGCTCTGGGGTGATACTCGTCCTTCCAAGTTCCCCTACGAGTTCCGCGTCGTTGAAGGAGAAGACGTCAACGCGTTCTCCCTTCCTGGCGGCATCATCTACGTCTATGAAGGCTTGGTGAAGTACGTGGAATCGGACGATGAACTGGCCGGGGTCATGGGACACGAGATTTCCCACGCCGCGTTTCGTCACGTCTGGGCTCTTCAGCGCAAATCCGAGAAACTTCAGATCGCTCAAATCCTGGCCGTCATCGTCGCCGCCATGACCCGCTCCAAAGACGCCACCAACGTCATGCAGGGCGTCCAGTTGGGCGCGCAGAGCATGATCAGCACATGGGGCGTGGACGCGGAAAAAGCCGCCGACTTCGGCGGGTTCCAGTACATGCTCAAAAGCAAGTACGACCCCACCGGCATGATCACCATGATGGAGCGGTTGGCCCGCGACGAAAAGAGCCGTCCTAGCCTGGATTGGGGCATCTACCGCACTCACCCGCCCAGCAAGGAACGCGCCCAAGACTTGATTGCGGACATGGAAGAGCGAAATCTGCCCATCCACCGCAGCGCCGTCACCACCTCGTTCCGAGTCCAAATTAAGCCGGGAGACGCCGGAACCGTCGAAGCCTGGTTCAGCGGTCACAAACTCTATACCTTTGCCGGGACAGACGCCTTGGCCCGGGCCGATGCGTCCGCTGAGAAGTTAGACGCCTTCTTTGACAAGGTCCCCCAAATGATCGAGGTCACTGAAGGAAAGGGCCAGGTCCTCTACAATTTCCGCCCGTTGCTGGACATCACCCCGGATGACGCCGCCAACCTAAAGACCTCCGTCCAAACCCTCACCGAACAAACCACCAAGACCATCAAAGGCGCTCTGTTCACGCTGGGCTATCGCATCTGGGGCTAACCCTTTTTCCGTCACCGCTCACCCGGATCGCGGACCAGCGCCACACGATACGCGCCGCTTCCCGTAATCGCCATTAGGACCGTCAGCAGCCCCTTCCCCGGAACGTTTCCCGCCTCAAACCGCACCGTCTCCCCCGCCGCAATCTCGAAGGTCTCCGTAAGCGAGTAAAGCCGATTCGTCACCTTGATGCGGTGCTCTCCCGGCTCTAACGGAGCTTCAAACGACTCGCCAAACGCCAACGTCTCCTCCGGCCAATCGTCCACCCGAAGGTAGAGATCGCGAATCCCAATGTCCGTCGACATCGTCCGATCCACCACCAACAACCCCCCATCCCCCTCACCACCATCAACCATCCCCCCATTCTTTCACCATCGGCGCCCAGACTGAGCCTTTCGGCAATAGTATCGACTGCTCATCGATCCAATTTTTCAGTGCCTTTGATCCGGCATTGACACCGTTGGCCCTTCTGTGATAGTACATTCTCCATGCCCAAAAAGACATCGACGGTCGCTCTGTCACCCAGAGATATTCGCTTGCGCGAACTTGGAGAGAAGCGACTTCAAAGGTTGCGACAGCGCGAAGAGAAGATTCGTCGTCACCTGGAGTCGGAGCGCGGGCGGCGTGACTTTCAATCGCTGCACTTTCTTCTTCATAAAATTGAAGTTGAACGAAACGATCTGTACCGAAATCTTTACCAGAACGAAGGGCACGAGTCGTATGTGCCAAAGCCAGGTAAGACGAAACATAGGAAAGAACTTTCTTTGCCATCCACAGAGTTACCGTCTCCACCTGATGAGAAGAAAGGGCCCCGGCCCAAAAAGAGTCGCTATGTGATTCCCCAGCCCGTACCTGGAATCAATCTCCCACGATTGATCAATAGATTCGGTAAATCGGATCAAAAGTCCGAATCGGATCAAGAAGGCAGATTTTGGACTTCAGCGCCTTTCATCGAAGTTGAGCTGCCTATGCTTAATGCCCATCGAGTCATAAAGGCGTTGATGCGATTCGTTCAGAAAGACGAGCGTTCGGTTGTCCGAACATGGGCTGTGACCAAGTTTGGCAGCATTGAGGCCGCCAGAGAAGTCCTGCTAGCAGGAGCTTTGCTGCAAAGAGAGCCGGAAATCATGAGAGGCTTCCTCCAGAATATTGACCCCTGGGGGAGTTTGAGCGATGAGGAACTCATTCGCGATGAAAAAGCGTGGCGGACGGTGAAGCTCCTAGCCCAAAAGAATTGGGTGGATCAAATCGCGAAGTCGATCAAGGACTCGGCGCCTAAGGGCGTAGATAAAGACACTTTGGATCGTCGCCTGCGGAGTGGCTTAAAAGCATTCCATTCTGCGGCAAATTCAGGAAAACACACGAATCCCCAGTTTCCCTATTTGACATCGGAGAAACCGTCCGCGAACTTTGAATCAGTTGTCGACTCTGTGCTTGAGTTCCTCGATCTGGAGGACAAGGATCGATACACGATTGCGAAGGTTGACGACAAGAAACGCCACCGAGTGACGGCTCTGCAAAAGGAGCTAGGCCAAGCCAAACCACGTGTAAGGTTGGAGCAGGAACGTAGCAGGTGGGCTGGCCACTCGTATCTCCAAGGGACCATTACCAGGAAAAGGCAGGCTTCCCTCGTTTGGGATGGTCACCGAACGGAGAACGGTTTGGCTCTCGCCATCCCATTAGATGGCATGCCGAAAATTGACGTGCAGCGATATATGTATCAAGATGGCACCTCCCTTCTCTCGGATCGGCAAATTACTTCCAAGACCAAGTCCGAGGGTAAGGACTGTGCCTTGATGCCTCTACGATTTAAGCATGCCTTTCTTCGATGGTATACGAAACACGTCGAAAATCACGTGGCCGAGGCCCCTTTGGAACGGCGATGCATTCATAACACAACGCAGTTTGTCATCGTCGACCCAGAAGGAAAGCATCCTCGGCTGTTCATCCGACCTGTCTTCAAATTCTATGACTCTAATAAGACAATACAGAACAGTAACGCCCCCTGGTGCAAACCGCAGTGTCGATACCTTATCGGCATTGATCGGGGCATCAACTACGTGCTACGAGCGGTTGTTGTAGATACTGAAGAGAAAGCCGTAATCGACGACATCCCTCTACCGGGTCGAAAGCGGGAGTGGCGAGCCATTCGGCAAGAGATCGCGTACTTTCAGCGCATGCGGGACCTCTCCAAGAGTGCCCAAGAAAGGAACCGCTATGTGGTTGCGCTTGCCAAAGCTCGTAGGAAAGATCGCAGCTTGGGCAAGACAGAGACGGTTGAGGCTGTTGCAAAACTTGTTCAGAATTGCAGCGAGAGATTTGGGGAAGGAAACTACTGCTTCGTGTTGGAGAACCTTGAGTTAGGTGCTCTTAACTTAAAAAGAAATAACCGAGTTAAACATCTCGCTTCCATGGAAGAGGCATTGATCTATCAGATGCGGAAAAGAGGCTACTTCTACAACTCCCGATCGAACCGGGTGGATGGTGTTCGTTGGGAAGCCGCACGCTATACAAGTCAAGTTTCTCCGTTTGGCTGGTGGGCCAAGCGCGATGAAGTGGAGAAGGCCAAGAAACAAGATAAAAGCATGGCGATTGGCCGCAAGATTGGCGAGGGATATGAAGGTCCGCAGGACGATGAAATAGAAAGTCATTCGACTATCTATCGGCAGGGCAGATGGATGAAACTCAGAAATGAAGAAGGAAAGGCCTACGGAAGAAGTCGGTTTGTGGTTCAGCCGGAAGACTTGGACCCTGCACAACCCAGAAGGTTCAGTTGGGGAAGTGAACTTTTCTGGGATCCCTATCAAAAGGAATTTAAAGGAAAGTCCTTCTCTCAAGGCGTTGTGTTGGATGCTGATTTTGTGGGAGCCCTAAACATTGCCCTTCGGCCACTAGTCAACGACGGCAAAGGCAAAGGTTTCACCACCGCGATGATGGCGGAAGCACATGTCAAGTTGAACCCGACCTTTGAGATCCGTTGCAAGATCCCGGTTTACGAATTTATCGCTGAGAACGACAATTCTCGTGCCGCGCTGAGAAGGATTGTGATATAGTTTCTAAGTTCCATCTCGATGCGGAACGGATACTACGCTGTAGTCTATACGACACGAGTGATAGCCCTGCGGGGTTCGCCCCTAAGTCCGTATGACAAGCCTCTTTCAGGCGGTGGACTTCTAAGAGTGCTGGTGGGTGGAATCCCTAAGCCACCCACCTCCTTCACAATCTGGCAGAATCACGAGTTCCATTAAGAAAAGGTGACGTTAACCTAATTTGTGCGTTACGAAATTGTTGATGGTTATGGTAGCCAGGTCCTCAAGCATAGCGAGCGTCTCGTACTTCGCATCCCTTCTGCCCTAGATAAGAATATTAAGCGGGAAGTGCCTGTCCTCCATCTGGACCATCTGCTTGTGGGGACAAAGGGAGTGCTCGTATCGAGCGATGCCCTTGCCTTATGCTGCGAGCGAGGTATTCCCGTTACGGTTGTCGATTGGAGGGGGCGTCCCGTAGGAAGGTTCGGTAGCCCCGCGCTTCACGGCTCCGCCCATATTCGCCGAGCTCAGCTCGAGGCCTTTGACGCCAATTTAGGCGCTGAGTTCGCTCGGGAAGTCGTCTGCGGGAAGCTCTTGAATCAAGCTGACAATCTTCGATATTTTGGCAAAAATCGAAAGACTCGCGACCCCGCGCAACACGAACTGCTTGAGACCTCGGCAGATGATATCAATGAGATTTCAAAAAGAGCTTCCTGTATCTCTGAAAAGTGCGCGAATACAGCACGGTTGCCGTTGATGACCTTAGAAGCCGAAGGCGCTCGTATCTATTGGTCCGCCCTCTCGCGCCTCTATGGGACAAGATCCGGATTCGCTCGGCGGGAGCAAAGAGGCACGAGAGACCCCGTAAACGCCGCGCTCAACTACGCCTATGGAGTACTCAATGGCGAGGTGTGGAACGCCGTGGTCCTGGCTGGGCTAGAGCCATACGCCGGATTGTTGCACGTTGACCGGCCCGGAAGACTTTCGTTTGTCTTGGACCTGATGGAAGAGTTTCGCCCGATTATCGCGGATCGCCTCGTCTTTGGTCTTGCGGCTAAGGGTTGGAAAATCGGTCAAGAGGAGAACGGATGGCTGGATTTTGCCACCAAGCAGAGACTGCTTAAAGCGATTTCCGAGCGGTGGGATGCACGCGTTAACTATCAAGGACGAAAAATTCGCCTGAGAAGTGTGCTTCAACTTCAAGCCAGAGATGCCGCTCGCCACTTCCTCGGTCGCGCCCAATATCGTGCTTTTCGACAAAGGTGGTAATGAGATGAAGTGGCTCGTTTGTTACGATATCGAAAAGGACAGCGTTCGGCAGAAGATTGCCGACTTTTGTCTGGATAAAGGACTCGAACGTGTCCAGTACAGCGTCTTCCTGGGCGATATGAATCAAACGTTGGCGTTTGATCTCGCCGCTCAGATTCGTCGTCGAATGGGTGATCATCCAGGTCAAGTCCGATTTATTCCTATCTGCGACCGTGATTGGAAAAAGACCTTTCGGATTCAGATAGGCAACTACATGGGAGTTAAGCCTAGCAATGGTAAATGAAACTCATCCCTACGCGCAGGCGGATATTGTTAGTGTCAGTGAATTAAGGCAGTGGAGCTATTGTCCCCGGGTCGTTTGGTATGGCCGTTCAATGGGCGATTACCGCCCAACAAGCGGAGCTATGAAAGCAGGCATTGATGCAGAGGCAGAGCGTCAAAGGTTGGAAACTCGCCGAGGTTTTTCGCAGTATGGGATCACCGCCGTTGACAAAAGATTCCAGTTTTCAGTTCGTTCGGATTCGCTTGGGCTTGCCGGAAGAATAGATTGCCTGATCGAGACAACCGATGTAACTTTTGAGGAAGCCCAAGCGGGCCTACGCCCCAACGAATGGAATTGGGATGATCCTCTCTTTGTGCCCGTGGAGTACAAGACAACGTTCCGGGTTCAACAAAAGCACAACGTCATGCAGCTTGCGGCTTATGCCCGAATGCTGGAGAGTCTAACAGGAACTGCCGTGCCGTTCGGATTCATTGTGATGCTGCCCGAAGAAGAGGTTCTTAAGATTGAGATAAGTTCCGAGATCAAGCGGTCACTCGACTTCTTAATCGAAGAAGTTCAAAGAGGCTTGGTGTCGGATGAACTTCCCAGGCCCACCCCGCACTCGGGCAAGTGTCAAAACTGCGAGTTTCGTCGATTTTGCAACGACGTTTGGTGAGACCTTCGAAACCTTGTTGATGGCCGATTGCATCGGCAGATGTGCGAATCTGAACTACATCGTTCTGCGAATTGAGCCTCGTGAGCGCTCCCAGGTAGATCAGTTCGCCTGATGTTCGAGCTTTCCTAACGTCAAATTCTTTGATTCTATGCTGTATCCTAATATCGAACCAACTGTTGGCTTCGCACATCAAGGCACCTTGATAGGTTAATTGTGGATTTCGAAAATTCGCCCTTCTACTTGTTAGGGACAAGTTGGGCGAGAGTTTGTATGACGCCTCAGTTCAAATGAGAACGGTCGCATGAGGCGAGAAGCACTCTTAGGGAATGAAAGCGCTCTTGGCGTGCCATGCCCCCGAGTTGTGGGCGGTCAGTCGCATGAGGCGAGAAGCACTCTTAGGGAATGAAAGGCCATTCCTCCTCAGGATTCAGAAGCTCGGGGAATTGTCGCATGAGGCGAGAAGCACTCTTAGGGAATGAAAGTTCAAGAAGGCATCAGACGAGTACTTCGCCGCCCGTCGCATGAGGCGAGAAGCACTCTTAGGGAATGAAAGAAGATTCGCGCTATTACTACGCGGTTCTGGTGCTGACGTCGCATGAGGCGAGAAGCACTCTTAGGAAATGAAAGTTCCATCGTCCATCGGTGCCCGAGGGGTCCAAACTTCGTCGCATGAGGCGAGAAGCACTCTTAGGGAATGAAAGCGAGATCGGTTCGAGATCGTCCTTGGGCTTTGCCCGTCGCATGAGGCGAGAAGCACTCTTAGGGAATGAAAGAATCAATGATCCCCGGACACTCTTTAGGAGTGTCCATGTCGCATGAGGCGAGAAGCACTCTTAGGGAATGAAAGTGGAAGATCTGAACGTCGCGCTGCTTAAATGGCAGTGTCGCATGAGGCGAGAAGCACTCTTAGGGAATGAAAGCTCTTGAGCTTTGGCCGCTTCCAGGTCAGTATCAGTCGCATGAGGCGAGAAGCACTCTTAGGGAATGAAAGATGATCAAATGCACTCGCAAGGATTGTGACAACTGGATCGTCGCATGAGGCGAGAAGCACTCTTAGGGAATGAAAGAACGAGCAACCGGCAGTAGAGCTTCTTGAGACTGATGTCGCATGAGGCGAGAAGCACTCTTAGGGAATGAAAGGTGAGAATGCCATGACGATGGACGCGCGGCGGTCGTCGCATGAGGCGAGAAGCACTCTTAGGGAATGAAAGAAATCGAGTTGTCAAGGATTACTTGACAATTGAGAAAGTCGCATGAGGCGAGAAGCACTCTTAGGGAATGAAAGTGTTTCGCAGATTCAGGCAGGACTTGCGACATCTTCAGCATTGTCGCATGAGGCGAGAAGCACTCTTAGGGAATGAAAGAGCAGCCGCCGACCCGTTGCCCCTCCGGACTCCAGCGTCGCATGAGGCGAGAAGCACTCTTAGGGAATGAAAGCCCGAAGAGGCGGTAAAGAGCCCCATCTCTCGCAAGGTCGCATGAGGCGAGAAGCACTCTTAGGGAATGAAAGGTGGTCACCGATGGTGGAGTCAAGAAAACAGTCGGTAGTCGCATGAGGCGAGAAGCACTCTTAGGGAATGAAAGAAGAGAGCGATGCGGCCTGTCCAAAGTAGCTCCATCCGTCGCTTGAGGCGAGAAGCACTCTTAGGGAATGAAAGACCTACGCTTGCTTGGTCGCCAGTTGTTTCTAGTCGCATGAGGCGAGAAGCACTCTTAGGGAATGAAAGCGCGAAGTCGTCTTCGTGGTAGCGGTGGAACATGACGTCGCATGAGGCGAGAAGCACTCTTAGGGAATGAAAGTTGTACCAGTCCGGGCGTGTGCCGATCTCCTGGGTTGGTCGCATGAGGCGAGAAGCACTCTTAGGGAATGAAAGAACTTTTCGTCCAGTCGTCACGTCGATGATATCGAAAAGTCGCATGAGGCGAGAAGCACTCTTAGGGAATGAAAGGGAGGAAGCGCTCCCGCTCCGGGTCCTTGAGCGAGGTCGCATGAGGCGAGAAGCACTCTTAGGGAATGAAAGATTGTGCCGCCAGGTGCATCCCCTGGACTGCTTATGGCGTCGCATGAGGCGAGAAGCACTCTTAGGGAATGAAAGCCTCACGCAAAACGTTTATGCCCCCGGTCTCGCTTCCTGTCGCATGAGGCGAGAAGCACTCTTAGGGAATGAAAGGCTCGATCAAGGCCATGGCCAAGGAACTCGGTGTCCGTCGCATGAGGCGAGAAGCACTCTTAGGGAATGAAAGCGCACAACTCGGGCTAGAATCAAGCGGGGATGCCGAGTCGCATGAGGCGAGAAGCACTCTTAGGGAATGAAAGAACTTGCGACCTGTGGACGTGCCTGCAAAAAGTCTGTGTCGCATGAGGCGAGAAGCACTCTTAGGGAATGAAAGTTGGACCTCAGTGTCTAAGTTGTTGGACGCAAGCGTAGCATGAGGCGAGAAGCACTCTTAGGGAATGAAAGTTATGACGCAGCGAGGGCTCACCTTTGATCGCTACGTCGCATGAGGCGAGAAGCACTCTTAGGGAATGAAAGAAGCAAAACGAAGATCGTTGCCCTCGTCGACTCTGGTCGTCGCATGAGGCGAGAAGCACTCTTAGGGAATGAAAGTGGAGAGGCTGGCTACATCGTTGGGAACAACCTGGGTCGCATGAGGCGAGAAGCACTCTTAGGGAATGAAAGAACGTCTGTAAGTGGGGCTGATCTTGCGGTGTTTTATGTCGCATGAGGCGAGAAGCACTCTTAGGGAATGAAAGCTAGTAGTTCGTCGATGTTCATCTCAACTCCCAGGCCGTCGCATGAGGCGAGAAGCACTCTTAGGGAATGAAAGGCAGAACATTTCGAACTCGGCGGCGACTTACATCCTGGTCGCATGAGGCGAGAAGCACTCTTAGGGAATGAAAGTTACAGATAGGGCAAACAAATTTCCAGTCATAGAAGTCGGTCGCATGAGGCGAGAAGCACTCTTAGGGGCACCTGATCTTAGCAACTGGTCGCAACAACCTCGCACGGCGAGGTTGTTGTTGATTTGGGGGTAGGCATAACGCGTAATCGCGTAGCCCGGGCCGAGTCGTCGTGCCAAGGCGCAATTGCAAAGCTAAGCTAGGCCAAGCAAAGCAAAGCGGAGCAAACGAGCGGGCCCGCCCCGCCAGACCCCTAGTCTGCTAAAATTCCAAGTAATGAGCTTCAGCGTCCGACTATCCACCGACCTGATCGCGGTAGAGGCCGGCGCCACCGTGCCCCTCTCCATCGAAGTCTCGAACAAAGGGACCGAGACGGATCGCTATGAGCTCCAAATCGAGGGCATTGATGCCGAATGGACGGCCGTGCCGGAGGCCGTCTTCGTCGTCGATTCAGGCGAACTTCACACGGAAAAGGTCTTCTTTAAGGTCCCCCGCACCAGCGAGAGCCTGGCCGGGAATTACCCCTTTGTCGTCAAGGTGCGCTCGCTCAACTCAGGCGACGCCCGTACCGCTCAAGGGGTCGTCCAGGTTAAGCCGTTCCACTACCTGACCACCGAAATCAGCCCGAAAAAGGGTTTCTACTCGCCAGGAAGGAAACAGAACACCTATACGGTCACCATCCTGAATCTGGGAAACACCGATCACACCCTCCAACTGTTTGGAAACGACCCGGATGAGGCCCTTGCCTACGACTTCGAGCATGAACAGCTCAGCGTCAGTCCCGGTCAGCAAAAGTCGGTCGAATTGGAAGTCGCGCCTTCCAGTACCCCGTTTTTGTCCAGCTCCCGCCTCTTCGGATTTTCGGTCAGCGCGCGCAGCGTGGAACTCCCGAACGTCATGACCTCGTCCCAGGCGCAGATCGAGCAGCGGCCCCTGCTAACCCCGGCGACCCTGATCTCGCTGATCCTGGTCTTCTTGGTCGGGATCGCCTGGTTCGCGCTCCTTCCCAAACCACCCTCGATTAGCCTCAATCTGAGCCGAAGCTCCGTCTACCGTGGCGAATCCGTCAAGATCGGGTGGCACACCCAAAATTCCACGCGGGTGTTGATCAAAGTGGACGGAGAAAGTGCCTACGATGGGCCAGGAACCGATCAGGGCATCGACTACGTTCCCGCAAGAACCGGCGATCTCACCATCGAAGCGCAGGCCTTCCGGGACCAGAAACCGAGTGAGGGCGTAACCTCGGTCCTCCATGTGGATGAGCCGCCTCCCGTCCCCAAACCCGTTGTGAGCATCAAGGCCAAACGCCGAAGCATCAACCTCGGGGAAACGGTGGAACTGAACTACACCGTCGAAAATGCTGAGGAAGCGTATCTCCAGCCCACCGGCCAAAAGCTCCCGCTCAGCCTTAACTCCGTGGTCGTCCAACCTTCCACCGAAGGGACCTTTACCTATGAAATCGTGGCGACCGGCAAGGACAAATCGGTGGCGCGCGATAAGGTCACGGTGACGGTGATTGACAAGGCGAAAGTCGTCATCCTCGCCTTCTCCATCAGCCCAAATAAGTTCGACTCGAACGGCGGATACGCCACCGTGAGTTGGCAGGTCTCTAACGCCGCTCGCGTCGAAATCACCAACGGCGTCGATACCACCGTACCGGACGATCCCAATGCACCCGGCAGCAAAGAATTCATGATTGATAAGACCACCACGTTCACCATCAAAGCCATTGACGCCAATGGCAAATCGGTATCCAAGACCCTCAAGGTCGATGTCGCCGACCCCGTCGAACCCCCTCTCGGCCCCGGAGACCCCGGCGCCACCCCGCCCATCGGCGGCCCCGCAATGGGAGGTGGCAGATGAAGCGCGCCCTGCTTTCCGTAACCGATAAATCCGGTGTCGTAGACTTCGCCAAGGGGCTCGCCGCCAAGGGATTCGAACTGGTCAGCACCGGCGGAACCGCCAAGGCGCTTCGGGATGCCGGCCTCACCGTCAAAGACGTGAGCGAAGTCACCGGATTCCCTGAAATGATGGATGGCCGCCTCAAGACGCTCCATCCCCTCGTGCACGGCGGACTCTTGGGTGACATTCGACTCGATTCTCACCGGCAAGCCATGGCAGAAGCCGGCATCGAACCGATCACCGTCGTCTGCGTCAACCTCTACGCCTTCGAAAAAACCGTCACCGGCCCCCACGAATTCCACGAGGCCATCGAGTCCATCGACATCGGCGGCCCTGCCATGATCCGCGCCGCCGCCAAAAACCACCCGAATCTCTACGTCGTCGTGGACCCCGCCGACTATCCCGCCGTTCTCGAAAAGGCGACGGAAGACGATCAAGAACTGAAACGCCGACTCGCCGCCAAAGCCTTCCGCCACACCGCCTTTTACGATTCGATGATCAGCCGCTACCTTACCGAAGCGGCAAACGAGAACCCCCTCTCCGAAACCCTCTCTATGGGTTACCGTTTGATCATGGGGTTTCGCTACGGGGAGAACCCCCACCAGACCGGCGCCCTCTACGCAGACCCCCTCGCTGCCCCCGGAATCGCTCAAGCCAAACAGCTCTGGGGCAAGGAACTCAGCTACAACAATCTCAACGACGCCGACGGCGCCTGGGAACTGGTAGCCGACCTCCCGAAGGGAGCCTGCGCCATCATCAAACACGGCAACCCCTGTGGCGCCGCCCATGGCCAGACCCTAGGCGATAGCTACCGCCTCGCCCGCCAAAGCGACCCCATCTCCGCCTTCGGAGGCATCGCCGCCTTCAACACCGAAATCGACGCCGACGCCGCCAACGCCATGACCGAGAAAGGCAACTTCCTCGAAGTCGTCATCGGCACGAGCTTTACCGAAGAAGCCGTCGAAATCTTCAAGAACCGATCTGGCTGGGGCCAAGACGTCCGCCTCCTCGCCGCCCCGCTTCCTCCCGAGAAAGCAACTCTCATGGTCAAGACCATCCGAGGTGGCGCCATCATCCAGGATTCCGATGAAGATCCGGGAATTGAATGGAAGGTTGTGACAAAGAAAGCTCCCACTCCCGAGCAGATGGCCGCTCTCAAGTTCCAATGGAGCATCATTCCGCACGTGAAGTCCAATGCCATCGTCGTCGGTACGGAAAATCGACTCCTTGGCGTCGGCGCTGGCCAAATGAACCGCGTCCAATCCGTCCGCCTCGCCCTTGAGCAAGCCGGTGAAGGAGCCCAAGGCGCCGTTCTCGCCAGTGACGCCTTCTTCCCATTCCCTGACAGCATCCAAACCGCCGCCGCCGCTGGCATCGCTGCTGTGGTCCAACCCGGCGGAAGCAAGAAGGATGCCGATGTCATTGCCGCCGCCGACGAACTCGGCATCGCGATGGTTTTGACCTCCGTCCGACATTTCCGACACTAGAATTCGCCAAAGTTACCCCCCGGTTTGAATGTTTGAAGACAAACCGGGTGTAACCTATAGTCTTAGAAGTCGCGTCTAGAAAACAAAGCGCCATGAAGAACCAGAACGACATCATCATTTCCGTAGTAGCCATCGTGCTCGCCCTCATCATCATGGGCGTTTGCATCGGGACGAAGCGAGAGCCGCTCACTATGTCTCCTCCGGAAGTAGTCAACTTGGGTGAATTGCAAACTCCGAATGGTGATATTAAGTGGGATAACTCCTTGCCTGGCGCCGGTGGTGGAAACTCCGGTGGGTTAGGTGGCGGACGTGGCCCCGGCGGTCCTGGCGGTCCGTCGATGGGTGGTCCCAGAGGCGGCAAGGGCGGAATTGGCGCTGCTGCGGCTTCGCCGATGGCTCCAAAGTAAGTCTCTGTTGCGACCACGGGTTTGAATAGGTCACACTTGTAGGTCAGTCCGTTGACTAGGAGTACCTACACATGCCCACCCCGGTTGTTCTGAACGTGGGGTTTTACAATTACGTGATGACCGACAAGATCGTCGCGTTGGTAAGCAGCGAGTCTGCTCCAATGCGACGGTTGGTGCAAACCATGCGTAAGTCCGGCAACCTCATCGACGCAACGCAAGGAAGGCGCACCAAGTCGGTTATCTTTACCACCGATTCCGCGATCATCTTGTCTGCGATCTCCCAGGAGACTCTAGCCAAACGGCTCAATACGGGGGAGATCAATGTTGATGAGGAATAGTCATCGGTCAAACGCATTCACACGGTTCTTTAATCGCTTCGGCCGCGATATCGGTATCGATCTAGGCACGGCCAACACGCTCGTTCACGTTGGCGGACGCGGGGTCTTGTTGAGAGAGCCTAGCGTGGTGGCGATCAACAAAGACGACGGAAAGGTCGTCGCCGTGGGAGAAGAAGCCAAGAGAATGCTTGGCCGCACGCCAGCCAATATCGTGGCGACGCGCCCGCTCAAAGACGGTGTCATTGCCGACTATGACCAGACCGAGAAAATGCTCCAACATTTTATTGGCAAGGTCAGCACGCGGTTTTTGCTAAGAAAGACGGTCGTCGTAGGAATTCCGAGCGGCGTTACTGAAGTCGAGAGGCGAGCCGTTATTGAGGCCTCCAAGAATGCGGGGGCAAGTCAGGCATACGTGATCGAGGAGCCGATGGCAGCCGCATTCGGCGCGGGTATGCCCGTGGACGAGCCGAGTGGTTCCATGATCGTCGATATCGGCGGAGGAACGACCGAGGTCGCCGTGATTTCGCTTGGAGGAATTGTCCATTCGCGATCAATCCGGGTCGCTGGCGATGAACTGGACGAGGCAATCGCCGGCTACGTACGCCGAGCTTACAATCTCTATATTGGCGATAGGACGGCTGAGCAGACCAAGATTGAAATCGGGAGTGCGGTTCCTCTGGAGCAGGAACTCGAAATGCAGGTTAAGGGGCGCGACCTGGTGACTGGCCTGCCGAGAAGCGCTACGATTTCAAGCGAGGAGGTTCGGATGGCCATTTCCGAGCCGCTTAACGCGATCGTTGAAGCCGTCAAACTTACTCTAGAGGCGACTCCTCCCGAACTGGCTGCCGACGCCATGGATCGAGGAATTGTGCTTGCGGGTGGGGGAGCATTACTCAGAGGACTCCACGAACTGATCCACCGAGAGACTTCCATGCCTGTCCACATTGCCCCGGATCCTCTCAGTTGCGTGGTAATCGGCACGGGAATCGTTGTTGAAGGGATGCATGAGAATCCTCTGATTCGAAAGATGTTAGAGAAGTCCTCCAGAACGTGAAGAAGTCGAACGGTCGAGATTTTTTGGTCCTCTTGGCGTTATGCGTCATCGGAGTCATGCTCGGCCGTTCTCAGTCAACAGCTCGTGCCGCCGGGCGCTCGGGAACATTCGATGGCATCGTAAAATCGGCGGTTCGGCCACCTGAAATCTTATTTACCAACATTGCCAACGGTTGCTCCGACTTCTTTACCGGCATATTTTCCGCCAGGTCTCTTACCCAAGAGAATCGCCAACTCAAGCAACTCGAAAGGCTGGTCAACCAATACACTGAAACGGTTGATCGTCTCAATCGAGAAATCGATTCCCTTCGGGCAATCGTCGACCTACCGGCAATCGGAGGACGAACCAAGATTGCTGCCACCGTCATCGGATACGCACCTACTGAAAATCGAGTGACGATTTCGGCCGGATCAAGACAGGGAATTACGGCCGGGCTCGCCGTCGTTAACGGAGATGGCCTCATTGGAGTCATTCAAACCGTTGACGCCACGGAGTCCCAAGTCAGTCTCATTTCGGACCCTAACCGGAAGATCGGGGCAATGGTGGAAAGTCGAAAGCCATCGCCATTGGGAATTATTCGTGGGGAGACGACTTCGACAGTTATTCTATCTCTCGATGCGAACGCACCCGTCCAAAATGGCGACCTCGTTTCGACGTCTGGATTCAGCAAACGCGTGCCACGAGGGGTTCCGATTGGTCGAGTGAATCAGGTCTACGACGATCCCAATACGGGCACCCGACGGGTTGAGGTTTTTCCCAATGTGGCATTGGGGAGTGTGAGAGAGGTCGTGGTTCTCAAGTGATCGACATACGTTTCTATACGATTTGCGGTCTACTGATTTGGCTCGGCGCCGCGCTCCAGCAAGCGGTTGCTCACCGGCTGGGAATTCTTGGATTTAGTCCAGACTTTCTGCTCACTTTTGTGGCTTGCCTATGCCTTTACGCAAGTCGAGTTGGCGGCGCAGTCATCGGCTTCTTTGCGGGGCTCGCAGCGGGAGCTACGATTGGCGCGAATCTAACGCAATACGTGTTTAGCCGCAGCCTCACCGGATTCTTGGACGCTTGGTCGAGGAACTTTGGCTTCGATGCCAACTTCGTTGTGGCCGCTGTAAACGCGGCGCTTGTGACCATCATCGCACAAATGATCCTGATGTTTTTTGCCCCACCGTCAGGAATCACCGCGTTCGTGGGGGCTACAATAGGTTCAGCGATGTACAATGGCGTCCTCGCGGTGCCTGTGTACGCGTTACTGAGAAGGATTCTCGGTCCCCAGGGCGCCTAGTATGGGTTCTCGCGGACGGACCGTCGGCAGCCCTCATGAGTCAACACGTCAATGTTTTAGAAATGGCCCGCGAACAACTCGCGGTCGCCGCCAAATATCTCGATCTAGATGAGGGGCTCCACGCCGTCCTCGCCCAACCCATTCGACAACTCGTCGTCCACTTTCCGGTTGTCTTAGACAATGGCGAAGTCCAAGTATTTGAGGGCTATCGCGTTCATCACAACTCGAGCCGAGGTCCCACAAAGGGTGGCATTCGATATCATCCCGATGTGGACGTCGAAGAGACGACCGCCTTGGCCATGTGGATGACGTGGAAGTGTGCCGTAGTCAATATTCCTTACGGCGGAGCCAAGGGCGCGGTCAAGGTTGACACCAAGCAACTTTCCAAGCGCGAACTCGAGAAACTCACTCGACGCTTCATTTCCGATATCGGAATTTTGGTTGGCGAAAGAAGTGATATTCCGGCACCTGATATCGGAACCAACGCACAGGTGATGGCTTGGATAATGGACACCGTGTCAATGCACACGGGGCACACTGTTCCAGGATGTGTGACGGGGAAGCCAATTGAGTTAGGTGGGTCAGAGGGACGAGTTGAAGCTACCGGCCGAGGCGTCGTCGTTGCCGCCGAGGAAGCGGCTCGATCTCTGAACATCAATCTGAATGGCGCGAAAATCGTCGTCCAAGGGTTTGGAAACGTAGGATCGGTTGCGGCAAAGTTAGCGGAAGAAAATGGCGCGACTATTGTCGGAGTTAGCGACGCTTTGGGTGGAATCTACAATCCAAATGGGTTGCCAATCGCGGAGCTGGTGCATCGATACTCGAATCGCGAAGGTGGCATTCGAGAATACAAAGATGCCGAGCAGGTTTCTAACTCGGATCTTCTTGAGTTGCCTTGCGATGTCCTGATACCGGCCGCCATCTCCGCTCAAATTACAGGCGAAAACGCCGACAAGATCAAGGCGAAGTTGGTTGTGGAGGGCGCAAATGGTCCGTGTACGCCGGAAGCCGATCACATTCTCTCAGACAAGGGCGTTTTGGTTGTTCCCGACGTGCTTGCAAACGCAGGTGGCGTGATTGTCTCGTATTTCGAGTGGGTTCAGGATCTTCAGAACTTCTTTTGGGAGGAAAATGAGGTTAACAACAAGCTCACTCGTATCATGAAACATAGCTATGCCGCTGTTGAAGGATCGATGAAATCGCATAAGACGGATATGCGAACGGCCGCATATATCATTGGTGTGAAGCGCGTTGCCGAGGCGACGATCAAGCGCGGTATCTATCCTTAGACATGTGCCTCGATGACTCAATTCCCTCTCCGACAAAAGACAGGAGAGGGAATTGTTCTATGTCGAGAGCCTCTGGCTGCCGCGAACGGACCGTCAGCAGGTACCCTCTCTTAATAAGTTAAGAGGATAGTGCCCTTGATCCATATCGAAGAGATATTTAAAAGCTTGCCCCACAGATATCCGATGCTTCTCGTTGATCGGATTTTGGAGATGGAGCCGGGCAAGCACTGCATTGGAATAAAGAACGTATCCATCAATGAACCCTTCTTCCAAGGGCATTACCCTGGGAAGCCCATCATGCCTGGAGTTTTGATTGTCGAAGCTCTTGCACAAGCTGGTTGCATTATGTTGCTGAGTGAGCCTCAATATAAGGGAATGATTCCGGTTATTGGCGCTATCGACAACGTGAAGTTCAAGCGAATGGTGGTCCCCGGCGACCAACTCCAATCGGATGTAACGCTGGAGTGGATTCGAGGAACCATTGGACGTCTCAAGGCCATTGGCACGGTCGATGGCGAGCTTGCTTGTCAAATGGAAATGACCTTTAAATTACTGGACAGGGATAGCTAATTGCCCCAGATTCATCCTCTGTCTGTCGTTGATCCGATGGCCGAATTGGCCGATGACGTTATCGTCGGCCCCTTCTGCGATGTGCAGGCGGGTGTGATCCTTGGCGCAGGCACCAAACTTGACTCTCACGTTACGATCAAGGGCGGGACCACCATTGGCGAGCGAAACTACTTCGGACAAGGATCGATCATTGGGGGTGATCCTCAAGATCGGAAATATAAAGGCGAACCGACGTATCTCACGATTGGAGACGACAATTTCTTTCGGGAATACGTAACCATTCATCGTGCTACCGGTGAAGGACAGTCGACCAGGGTTGGCAATCATTGCTATTTTATGGCGTTCGTGCATCTAGGGCATAACGTTGTCGTTGAAGATGGCGTGACCATGGCGAACAGCGTCGGAGTTTCGGGGCATTGCACCATCGAAGAGTTGGCGACCCTCGGAGGTATGGTCGGGCTTCATCAGTGGGTCCGCGTAGGCAAAGTCTCGATGGTTGGGGGCATGAGCGGAATTACTCGTGACGTACCCCCCTTTATGATTGTGGAAGGTCGCGATTGTGAAGTTCGCGATATCAACGCGGTTGGTTTGCGGCGATACGGAATCTCCTCGGAGGGGCGAATGGCGCTTCATAAAGCGTGCAAGCTTCTGTACAAATCTCAACTCGGGCTTACAAATGCCATTGAAACCGTAAAGAGAGAGGTTGCGGTGACTCCAGAAGTGCAAACGCTTATCGATTTTGAATTACGCCGGTTTAAGGGCAAGAACGGGCGTGGCGACCAGCCTTAGTCAACTGCGTTATGCGCGTCTTCATTTCCGCAGGTGAAGCTTCTGGAGACGCCTACGGCGCTTCCCTGGTCCAGAATCTCACGCGTATGAGCGAAGCTCGGGTTGACGTTCGGAAAAGAGTCTTCGAGATCATGCACAGAGAGTTGGGGCCACTGGAACCCTTTACTCCTGAGGGCTCATTCCGGAGATGTTGGGACGTCGATTCGATGGAAGACCTTGAATTCCTCCTTGTCTTGGAATCCGAGTTTGGCGTCAGCATTCCTGAAGATGAAATCAGTCGGTGGATGACCAACGAAGATGTCGTGCGTTCCGTGCGATCAAGAGTGTCAGAAACGTTTTCGCCCCACTTTGAGGGAATCGGCGGCGCGCGAATGCGCGCGGCAGGCGTCCAACTCTACGCAGACTCCTCGAAGTGGGGGGCCATATCAATCGCCCAAGCCGTCCGGGTGTTTGTTCGCGTTTGGTCGAGTTTGATACGTACAAAAAAGCATCTTCGGAAAGGGCCCAGTGGACTGTTTATTCCGATCGATTTTGGTTTTGCCAATATTCGCCTTGCCAGGTTTGCCAAGAAGAATGGTTGGAAAGTTCTTTATTTCGTGCCTCCGGGATCTTGGAGGCGGGACCGGCAAGGTAAGGACATTCCTATTATCTCGGACGCTGTCGTTACCCCGTTCCCCTGGTCCGCTGATACGCTGACGAAAATGGGCGCGGATGCTTATTGGTTCGGCCACCCTATCAAGCAGTTGATTGCCGAAAACCAATCTGGGGAGCAGGAGCGCAAGACGATTGCTGTTCTGCCAGGGAGTCGGCAGCATGAATTGGAGATGAACTTGCCGCTCATTGCGGCTTCCGTTCAAGGAATAACCACAGATCCCCTGGAATTTGGTCTTGCCCCTAGTTTGGACGTGCAAGAGTTTAGGAAAGAGTGGAATCGGTTAGCGCCTGGGCGTTCTGACATCTTTACCGTAGGGGACACGTATGGCGTCCTGAAGCGAGCCAAGGTGGGAATAATCTGTTCTGGCACGGCGACGCTGGAGGCGGCGCTGTGCCGTTGCCCTATGATCGTGGTCTATCAGATTTCCAAGGCGATGCAGCGAGAAGTAAAGCTCTTGAGAATGAAGCGCCCGCAGTTCATCGCCCTTCCCAACATCATTCTCAACCGCATGAGCGTTCCCGAATTGGCCGAAGCGGAGGGCGTTACCAAAGAACAGGTGCAGAAAGCTCTTGCGGAGTTGCTAAACAATGATGCTGTACGTCGGCAACAGCTCGCCGACTTCGACGAGCTAGATACTCTTCTGGGGCCAGCTAACGCTATTTCGAAGACGGCGGCCTTGGCGATTAACTTATTCAAATAATCGTCATAATCCAGACATGTCTGCTTCTGCATCCGCACCTCCTCAGGTCCGATGGGATCTGTCCGCTCTTTTCTCCGGCAACGACGATCCGAAGATTCAGGAGAGTTGGGAGAGGGCGCACGCGGCGGCCGATACTTTTGCTGCCAAGTATCGCGGGCAGATTGATGTTCCCGATCTTAGCCCAGCGACTTTAGCAACCGCCTTAAAAGAACTTGAAGATCTCGTTGCACAGGCGAGTAAACCTATTAACTTTGCTCACCTCCAATTCGCTTGCGATACAGGCAATGCCGCCCTGGGAGCTTTCCTTCAGAAGCAAATGGAGAAGAGTACGGAGCTGAGCGTCAAACTGATGTTCTTTGACCTTGAACTTCAAGCAGCGCCGGACGAAGTCATCCAAAGGGCGATCAATGATCCCGTGATGGCAAACTACGTTCACTATGTGACCGTCGCTCGTACGTTTTCCAAGCACCGCTTGACCGAAGCAGAGGAAGTTATTCTCGAAGAAACGGCCAATACGGGTAGTCGCGCGTGGGAAAGACTGTTCGAAGAAGTTACCTCCAACTACACGTACAAGTTAGTCCGGCCTGGCCAAGACAAATCAGAAGAAGTATCTCAAGAAGAAGTTCTAAACCTGCTGAGAGACTCCAATCGGGAACTTCGGCAGGCAGCGTCGGATGCCTTTACGGCTGGCCTGAAGGATATGGAGAGGGTTTTGGTGTTCACCTACAACAACCTCATCCAAGATAAAGCCGTAGATGACCGCCTGCGGGAGTATGAATATCCCGAACATAGCCGACACTTAGCCAATGAGCTCGACAAAGAGACGGTCGACTTGGTCATCTCGAAGTGCCAAGCGAAATATAGTCTTGTCGAAAGGTTTTATGACGTTAAGCGCCAGATACTGGGCTTATCTGAGCTGACCCATGTTGATCGCTATGCGCCTCTGTTCGATACGGAGGCGAAGGTCGAGTGGGACCAGGCTCGAAAAATAGTGTTGGAAGCATTTGGATCGTTCAGCGGTGAGTTGGAGTCGCGAGCGCGCGAGTTCTTCGACTCTCACTGGATCGATGCCGAGCCACGGAAAGGAAAGCGTGGAGGAGCGTTTTGCGCCTATAACACTCCAGACACCCACCCGGTCGTTTTTCAGTCCTACATGAATATGCCGGATGACGTCATGACGCTTGCCCACGAGTTGGGGCATGGAGTTCATGCTTCATTGAGTCGGGCGCAAACGTATTTTAATTACCACGGAACATTGCCTCTGGCGGAACTCGCTTCTACCTTCGGCGAAATGCTGGTCTTCGAAAAGCTAGTAGCATCGGCAACTCTCAAGGATAAGCTGGCTCTTTATGCCGAGAAAATCGAGGGTGTCTTCGCGACAGTATTTCGTCAAGCCGCAATGTTCAGTTTTGAACGCCGATGCCATGAGGCCCGCCGCAACGAAGGAGAATTGACGGCAGACCAGTTTGGTCAAATTTGGCAAGAAGAACTTCAAGCGATGTTCGGTGAGAGTGTGAAACTTGGCGATCAGCATAAATGCTGGTGGAGCTATGTATCACATTTCATTTCGGTGCCGTTCTATGTCTATGCTTATTCGTTTGGAGAGCTACTCGTTCTTTCTCTTTATCAGAAGGCAAAAACTGAAGGACCAAGCTTTGAATCGAAGTATGTCGAACTACTAAGGTTGGGCGGATCGAAAAGCCCTCAGCAACTGATGGACATCGTCGGCGTCGATTTGAAGTCTCCGGAATTCTGGGACGGTGGTTTTGATGCGATGGAGAAGTTGGTGGCGGAATTCGAGCGGCTTTGGGCCGAGTTCTCGGCTTAGCCTAAGATTTGCTCGATTAGCAAGACTTTATCCGCCTCGGGAAGCAAGGCTGCCTTGGCCGCGTTGATCGCCAGGCTACGGCAGTCCCCAAATTCCAATGAAAGATTCTCGCAGAGTTGAGTGTATTCGTCGGTCAAGGTTGTATTGAACATAGGTGGATCGTCTGAGTTAAGGGTGACGTACAGCCCTTCATCGAGAAGCTGCTTTAGAGAGTGAGAAGTCCAATCGGGATATACGCCCAAGCAGATATTGCTGGTGGGGCAGACTTCCAGGGGGATTTGTCGCTCTCGAAGAACGGCGATCAGCTCAGGGTCTTCGATACTGCGAACGCCGTGACCAATACGGACGGCGTTTGCGAGATTGATGCAATCCCAAATGACCTCGGGGCCGCATGTCTCACCGGCGTGAGGCACTACCGGTATTTCGTATTGGCGCGCAAGCGCGAACGCTGGGGCGTATTGACTGGTTCCCAGCCGTTCTTCACCAGCGAGACCAAGGGCGCAAACGCCGTTGCCAAAGCTTTCAACGGTCCATTCAGCTACCTGCATTGCGTCTTCGAGGGAATGCCCCCTGACAATATCGAGAATGAGATTCATCGACGTTCCAAGATTTCGACGTCCATAGTCCATCGCAGACCGCAGAGCCGCCATCTGCTCATCGAACGGGATGCCCACATGCTTGGCTATCGTAATGGCCGTGTAAGTAACTTCGCTATGGAGGATATTTTGGTCGGCTTGACCTTCCAGGAATTCTCGCCCAATCAGTTCGAGATCTTCAGGCGTTCGAATGCACTTAGAGATCGCGACGTAGACCTCAACGAAGTGGGGAAAGTTGCGGAATCGGTACCAGTCCCTCAGGCCAGAGATGTCTTTCGCTGGCAGCGAGACGCCATTTCGCTCTGCTAACTTCAAAACCGTTTCCGGACGTATGGAGCCTTCGAGGTGGACGTGGAGTTCCACTTTCGGCATCTGGGCAAGCTGGTGCCGGCGGTCCTGAGATTCGTCGAGTGTCACGATTTTCTGACTTTATCCTATCTAGATCGCCTCTTGGCGAGTTCATGGAATCAAAATGAACCTATCGGACCTTCGATAGTTGGGATCGATTAGGAGAAAGCAGATGACGAGAAATGCAAGTGCAGTTTGGCAAGGCGGACTCAAGGATGGGAAGGGTTCGATTTCCACCCAGAGTGGCGCCTTTAAGGATCAGAAGTATGACTTCCGCATGCGGTTTGAGGATGAACCGGGCACCAATCCCGAGGAACTCATTGCAGCGGCTCACGCTTCCTGTTTTTCGATGGCCTTGAGCGCACAATTGGGTGAGCGCGGGATTACGCCAGAGTCCATCGAAACAAAAGCGACGATTACGATGGAGAATCTTGTTCTCACGAAGTCTCATTTGGAGACGACCGTGGTCGCGACCGGAGCCGATCAGGCGAAGGTAGAAGAAGCTGTGGCCGCCGCTAAAGCTGGCTGCCCAATCTCAAAGGTGCTCAACCTTGAGATTACGCTTGAGGGCACTTACAAACTGTAAGTCAGAAAGCCCGCGCCAATGAAGGCGCGGGCTTTTTACGTAAGTTTAGTTATTTACCGGCGTCAGGCGTGGTTGCCGGAGCGGTCTCTCCACCAGCGGCCGGTGTACCACTGGTCGTTCCCGGAGTCTCCGAGGTGGTGGCAGGGGTATCGGCAGGCTTAGTTGTGCCTTCCGTCGAAGTCGAAGGGGTGGTCGCAGGAGCGGTATCGCCCTCTTGCTGGCCACTGCAGCCGATCATCATAACGCTGAGAATAGTGCCGAGAGCAAGCATGCTCAGTAGCTTTTTCATTTCATGAACCTCCTAGGTTAAACCCGGCTCTTGTTCCGGGCTCAACGTAGGCAACTATATCTGCGTGGGGTTGGTGGCGGCTATGGGTCGATGGTCCTACCAAGGATTGACCAGACTCGTGATGTCGCTGGAAGTCGTCACCTCACGGAGCCGCCATTGCTTTGAAGGGAATATGAGCCACTTCATAGAGTCTTCGCGGGCAAAAGTCAGGGTGACGTCCTCAATGGTTCGATCAATCGAGTTGCCGCCTGGAAGGCTGAACTTAACCTTCACGGGCGAAGTGATCTTGGCTTCGTCACCAATGACGACCGGTTCAGTATTTACAACTTCAATATCAGGCTTGGATGATTTGATGAATTGGCTGATCTGGGACGAACTGCCGACCGATTGCCCGTCCACGGTCAGATTCTTGGAGAGCTTGTCCAAGACTCCTCCAGGGCGCCCTTCTTTACTGGCGACGATAGATTCCTTAAGAGCTTCGCGCACGAGTTGCTTGTCGTCTGGTCCACCCAGACTCATGATGGTTCGAATACCCACCAGCACAACCAGGATGACGGCAACGATCAGAATCGGGCGCTTCATATTGTTAACGACGTTGCATAGCTAGCGGGAGTTTGCAACCATTTCCACGTCCCGGGCCATCTGCTCTTTCAGAGCCTCGAGCGAATCAAATTTGAGCTCATTTCGAATCCACCGGCGAACCTCAAGCCGAACGGAGTACCCGTAAATCTCAGTTGGCGGGAAGTTTAGGAGATAGGCTTCAATCGTACGGTTGGAGCCGTTGACCGTCGGGCGCATGCCGATACTGATTGCGGCATCGAAAGAACCCAAAGACGTGTGAGCCTTTCCGGAATAGATGCCATCTGCGGGAACGACGCCGTCGTAGGCTCTCGCGAGATTAATCGTGGGAAAGCCGAGTTCGCGACCGAGGCGCTGGCCGCCAACCACAACACCTTCAATTTCAAATGGTCGACCAAGCCAGTGAGCCACCTGTTCCATATCACCTCTTTCGATGGCCGATCGGATAATCGTGCTGCTGACTCGTTGCCCGTCAATTTCGAACGGCGGCACCACGGAAGTGGCAATTCTGTCTTTGAGCCATGCGGTTGTCCCCTCACGTCCCCTACCAAAAGCAAAGTCATGACCGACTACAAGCTCGGTTGCGTGCGCTTTCTCGATTAGGACCTGAGCGAGAAAGTCGGTTGCCGTGGTTTGACTCAGCTCGTGGGTGAACGGAAGAATGACGGCGGCGGAGATACCCAGAGACTCGATTTGTCGAAGATTGAGTGACAGTGGCGCAATGGAAGGGGGGCAGCGGTCTGGAGCCAATACGGATGCCGGGTGACGATCGAAGGTTACAAGAACGCAGGGTAGTCCACGCTCGCGAGCGTGTTGGACGGCCGCCGAGATGACCGTTTGATGACCACGGTGAACGCCATCGAAAGTTCCCAGGCAGGCAACGGCGCTGGGCCACTCCGCTTTGAGCAGTTCAATACCGAAGTGGACCTGCATCATTGGGAGTCTACACTTCTGGGTGCGGGATCGTCGGGATGCCGCCGCCGACCGACAGCAAAGGACAGAAACTGGGCAATAAGTAAGATTGCCAAGTCATAAACTCGAAAGCAGTTCTCGAACTTTTTGATGGGTTCCACTGTGGATTCAAGAGGATTTCCGGTTCGACCGGCTAAGAAGAAGACCACGAGGAGCCAAGCGGTAAAAACGATTGGTAGAGTGAGGGTCATCGGGAACTGAATGCGACCATTACCCATCATTTCTGGAGCAACCAATCCAGACATCACGAACACAAAATTGGCAATCAAGATGATTCCAGTGCCAATGGCCACATTTGCCAGGCTGACACCTCCGGAACGCAACAAAAGAGCCAGCAGCACCAAGAAGCTGCTGACCACTAAGTAGTTTGAGGCGGCAGAGACAATCCGAAAGCGTTCTTGTAGACCCATAGGGCCTCCTACGTGCCGGGAATGTCCTCCGGCCGTACGTTCGACGCACTCTTGTTTTCTTCCTGAATCTGCTCGTAAATCTCCTTTCGGTGGACCGTAACATCTTTGGGCGCCTTGATGCCCAGACGTACTTGTTCCCCCCGAACTTCGAGCACGACTACCTCTATTTGATCACCGATTACGATGCTCTGATGTAATTTTCTAGTGAGCACCAGCATGCTCGATATGCCCTCCGTGGCCTGGTGACGAACGCTGTGTTAAGAGTCTGTGGGCTTCACGCGACGGCGCGCTCAGCTACTTTCTCGGTCACGGCAAACACCCGGTGTCTTACAGTATACGCATCGTCCTGAAGAACGACTTGTTTTGCTTTCATTGTGGCACCGTTGACAATGATTGGCCCCAAAAGATTGGTGGTCATATCGTTGGGTTTGCCGGGGGGAATCGTTACTGTCGTTAGCAACAGTTTTGGACACTCCTCCGTGAGTTCCAATTCGCTTACGCTCCGATCATCAATCAGGGGCGAATAGCCCGAGACCAACATCTCAGGAAAGGCCACGAGAAACGCGAGAGTCGGTTCGTCCAGGCTCTGGAGCCAGCGGAACGCGGTGTCCGGCTTCGTGTTCAGCAGGATGTACCGATGATGCTTGGGAAAGCCGATCATGCCATCTTCGAATGTGATGATGTCGTCGGCGGAGTAGTCGATGTCACCGAAACGGGTGCCTAGAATGGTCATTGCTATTTCTAACCTTGAATAAAGTCCATCAAACTCAAGCCGAAGCCCTTGCTGGCTATGCTTAGCGCGCCTTGGTAGGCGGTCTGCGCCAACTGGTACTTCATAATTGCTTGAGAGATATCGACTTCCTCGATGTCAGATATCCCTTCGGTTAAGTCGTCCACCCTCCTGGTGTACTGAGTTTGGTAATCCTCGATTTTCTGTAATCGAGCGCCGACATCGCTTCGGAGAGCACTCACGCTTTTCATGGCGTCTTGCATCTCGTTGATGCTCACGCCGCTGATCGCGCCGGCATTGCCTCCTAGCAAATTGTTTTTCAGAGTCTCCAACTTCGTGTAGAGGTCGCTCAACACGGGTTCGGACTGGGTGTTTGCCTTCATCATCTCGGACGGACCAACCTCTACGTTGATGGGATTTGAGTCCCCGTTGTAGGTCAGGCTAGAACCGGAGAGTGTGTAGGCGGCGGTACCGTTCTGCTGACCGCCAAAGATGTATTGACCGCTCGGTCCGCGAGTGTTAGCCAACTGGACAATGCGCTCTTGGATCGTTCCGATTTCCGCGGCCATCGCGTCTCGGGCGGATTGGTCCGCAGTATCGTTGGCGCCAGAAACCGCAAGGGTATATGCCTTTTTAACGCTATCGTAGATGTTCGCAAGGGCGTCCTCGGTGTAGCCCAAATAGCCCTTGCCAGTTAGGAGATTCTTTTGGTATTGCTCGGTCGCAGACTTATAGCTGCGCATGGTCAGTGACTGAGACGTTCCGAGAGGATCGTCGCTTGGAGCAGTGATGCGCTTGCCCGTTGAGACCTGACGACCAGCGGCCGCCAACCGCTCTTGAGCGAGGCGCATATCATTGGTGTAGGTATCGAATTGGTAAGCCGTGCTGATTCTCATGGTTCAAACCTGGTTAAAGTGCCTGTTATCTCCTAATGAGGTTAATTAAATCTTCGGTAACTTGGTCGAAGATTGACAGAGCTTTTGCCGCTGCTTGGTAGCTTCTTTGGAACCTAAGCATGTTGGCCATCTCATCATCGAGAGACACGCCGCTTACGGCTTGAATCTGGTTGTCGATTTGAGCATTCATCGCCTGCTGGGTGCTTAACTGGGCGTCCCAATATTGGGACTGCCTTCCCACGTCGGAAACGAGATTGTTGAAGTAACCGTTGAGGGTGACGTTGCCAAGGGATGCCTGAGATTGATTGCGTACGGCCGCCACGGAAAGGGCAAGGCCCCCATCTCCGGCAGTACCGGAAACGCTCGTGACGATGGCCTGAGGATCGGCGGCGATCGCCGGATCGAGGTCAAAGTCGATGGCGCCGGTTTGGGTCGCCGGGGGTGTGACGTCGTTAAAGAAGTTCACTCCCGTAGCGCCCAGCGGGTTCGTTCCGGTGGTGTGAATGGAGTTGATCGACGTCCGTAAAGTATTGGCGAGGTTATCCAGATTGGTCTGGTAGGTCTTGATTTGCTCTGCCGAGTCGAAGAGGGCCTTTAGCTTTCCACCACGAACGTCAAAGGTGCCCGTGGAGTCGGAAATCGTACTCGCGACGGTATCGTAGGTCATCGGTGTTGGAACCGCTCCCGCGCTATCGACCAGCGTGAGCTGGTTCATGTAGACGTTGATGGAACCGTCCGGTTGTGCGTACGTGTGAACGTCTACCAACTCGCCAAGTTGTTGAATAGCCTGGTCTCTCAAGTCCATCAAGTCGTTTGGCTGAGCGCCCTCAGCCATCTTTTGCCGGATCTGGCCGTTAAGATCGGCGACCTGTTGAGAAAGATTCTTGACCTGAGTTAGGGTCTCGTTTATCTGCTTGTTCGTATTCGTTAGCTGATCGTTAAGCGAGAGATAGGTACTTCGGATGCGAGATGCAAGAGTCGAACCCGCTTGCTGCACTTGCATTCGCGCTGTCGGCTCGTTCGAATTGGATCCAAGGGAGGACCAAGAATTGAAGAACTTGTCCATCGCATCAGAAATCCCACTGCCACCTGGTTCAAGGAACAGGCTCTGAACGTTCTTCAGGCCATCCGCCATCTGAGCATAGCGACCCGTATCACCACTCGCGGCCAGCCGTCGCTGAGTCAGGAACGTGTCTTGAATGCGGTTGAGAGATGAGATCGTAACGCCATTACCAAGCGCGTAGGTGCCGCCCTGATGAAAGAGGGTCGGTTCGGTTGCGCTAAAGTCGATCGTCTGGCGTGTATAGCCAGTAGTGTTGACGTTCGCGATATTGTGTCCCGTCACATCGAGCGCCCGCTGGAAGGCGCGCAATGCGTTTGAGGACATGTTTAGACCGTTAAATGCGCCTGGCATGTACTCCCCCTAAGCGGCTTGATCGACCAAAACGGCCGATGGCACTCCCGCGTTCCTGAAGGGCCCCTTGGCATCGACGGCTGCTTTTGCGATGAGCGTCAGCGAGCCATTGATGTAGGTCATTTCGTTCTCGATCAATGTACGGTTCTTCTTCAAGACCGCTTGAACGTTTCGAGCGGCGACGGTCACGCGGTTCCCCAGTCCCTGGAGTTGCTGTGCTTCGGCCTTATCCAGGACGCGCAGCAAACCTCGAAGACTCGCTTCAGTGTCGAGCTCTTCGGCCAGTTTTTGGGCGCACGCCACAGCTTTGGTGTCCAGTTCGCGAATTTTCGCCATCATCGAATCGAGTTCGGGCTGAATGCGTTCGACGCGTGCGACATCTCGCAAGGTCAAAGCTGCCGTCTGCTCGTAGAGAGATCGCAGGAGTCGCTCAGATGTGCTGAGCCAATCCCACCAGAGTGTTTGCAGTTCACGTGTTTTCATAGTTACCTATTGGATGGAAGAGGTTGTCCTTCTTCGGTATTCGTGTCGGAATCCGAAGTTGGAGCTTCGGGTTGAGTCGTTGATTGCGCCTCTGGGGCGGTTGCGGATGAAATCTTTTGTTGAGTTCGAGCGAGCTTCGTCGCTTCTTCAAACGTTTGGCGGGCTTGGTCAACAATCCGGGGGGCAAATTGCTTGTACAGGATCTGACCCATTCCGAGAGAGTTCGATTTGGCCGCCGAATCGGCTAGAGCTTGGGTGAACATATCTTCGTAAATGTCCTTTCCGAGCCCCTGCCCAAACTGACTGTCTTTCACCGTCGATCGGAGTTCGGTAAACAGTTTCTTGAGGAAGATGCTCTCGAATCCCTGAGTCGCCTTTTTTAACTCCTTTAAGTCGTGATTGGCGACCTTCGCAACGGCCATCGCCTTTCCCATACCGGTTAAGTCCATGCTCATTGGGAGATGATCCTTGCCTTAAGGGCGCCTTGGGTTCGAAGAGCTCGAAGGATAGAGATGATGTCTTTGGGCTTCAACTGAAGGGCCTGGAACATCTTCGCGAGGTCTTGGACCGTCGTATTCGGGGCGAGAGTCGCGATTTGGGCCGTTTTCTCGTCGACGGTGATGTTGGAAGTCGGAATAATCACCGTCTCTCCCTTGGAAAGAGGCGCCGGTTGACTGACGTCGAAGACGGTATCGATTCGAACGTTTAAACTTCCTTGGGCAATGGCCGCCGGTCCTACCTTTACATTCGCGCCAAAGACGATAGTGCCGGTCTTTTCATCGATTACGATGGTGGCCTGGGCATCACTCTTGACCTTTACCGGCTCGATCTGGCTCATCGCGAGGATAGGGGAAACGCCTTCCGGAAGCGTCATCGAGATCGTTCCTGCGTTATCCGCATGGGGAAGGAACTGGGGGAACATATCCCGTAACTTCTCGGTTACGCGCTGGGCGGTTGTGATGTCCGGATCGTCCAGATCTAGATACATCCGATTGTCGAAAACGAACTTCGCCGGAAGCGATTTTTCGACAATCGCTCCGCTGGGAATCGTTCCCGCAGTTACGTGCCCTTTACTCGCTGAACTACCGCCGCCGCTTACGTCATATCCGCCAACTGTGATCTGGCCCTGGGCTGCCGCGTACACGGTCTGGTTATCGCCCACCAAGTACATGAAAGACTGAACGAGCGTGCCTCCGACCAAACTCTTGGCGTCGCCAATGGTCTCCACACTGATATCGATGTATTGGCCGCTGGTGGCGAAGGGGGGTAACTCGGCCGTGATCATTACGGCGGCGCAATTCTTGTTGTCCACTTCGGCGGGATCGATTTTTATCCCCATCTCTTTGAAGTAGTTGGCGAACAGTTCCCGGGTTACCGCAGACTTCTTCGAGTCTCCGGTTCCGGCCAGACCTGTGACCAAACCCACGCCCTTAAGCTGCTGGGCTCGGATACCGCGGAATCGCGCGATGTCTTTGAGTCGAACTTCGACGCCTTCTTGCTCGCCCCGAAGAATCTTCTCTTGCTTGTCGGCGGCGTTCTTGACCTGCTCTGGGGTCATGTTGACCGGACCGGCGTTTCCTTTGGCGCCTGGACCACCGCCTTGGGTGGCCGGAGAGCCTCCGCCTTGAGCGAAGGGGCTGACCGTGAGGAAAACCAGGGCCAACGCAGCGAAAAGGGCTTTGGGTGAGTGGGACGGGGTGCTGATTATCGGTTTCATCTCAAATCTCATGGGTTAGAACAGCCAGTCCAGAAGGCGGGTCAGGATGCCTCGGCGTTGACGATCGGCGGCGAGTCCCTTGCCCAGATTGGTGATTTTCACCTCGGCTACGTTCTCGCTCAAAACGGTGTTGTCGGCTTTCACATCGTCGACCCGAACGATGCCAGAGAAGGTGATCTGTTGCTCCTCTTTATTAACCTTGATGTTGCGGACGCCTTCTACAACCATGTTGCCGTTCGGAAGAACTTCCTTCACTACGACCGTGACCTTGGCGCTGAATTTGCCCTGCTGGCTGGTTGAGCCAGAGCCAGCGTTGCTTGAGTTAGCGCCGGTAGAGAGGCCGCCCAGTAATTGGTCGATGAGCGGAATCTTCAGGCCAGTCAAGAAGGGAATCACGGCGCTAGCGACGCTATTGTCGTCTTTCTTCGTCGCCGTCGTATTGACCGTGTAGTTTGCGGACGTCGACTCGCTCACGACAATCATCAAGATGTCTCCCACTCCCTTTGCGGTGCGGCTCAAATATGGATTCTTGATCCCCTTATTGAAGAGAGAGCCCGCGTCTTGATCGGTGGGGCCACTCTGCGAGTGAAGCAAGGCGGCAATGCTCAGAAGCAAAAGGCTGGCGACGGCTCGGAGCCAGTGAATCGAATTCGAAGGGCGCTGATCGCCTGAACGAGTTATGTCGTGAGTCAAAAGGATCTTCACAGCTTCACCTCAACTTCGCCTGCCGAAACGACCGTGGCAAGATGAACCGATCCTGTTGAGGAGACGACGGTAATTTGCTGGCCGAGAAACCCACTGGTTCGCGCTTTTCCCGTCACTTCGATAGAGGCTCCCGCGCTTTTGAGATGGATTCGAACGGGATCACCAGACTTGATTGCGACGATAGAAGCGGAGTCGAGGTTGAGCGCTACTAGTCGGGAATTAAGGCGTCTACCATCGACGAGAATACTTACCAGTACCGTGAATCCGGCCTGATTCTTTGTCGCCTGACCGGCCTCGAGTTTGAGTTCGCCGACGGGAGCGTTGAAATCGCTGATACTCTGACTACAGGTGAGCGGGAGATTTACACCAAGTTGCTGCGCTACTGCGTCCTTTGCCGCCGCGATGAATTGGGTTGCCGTAACCTTTTGAATCTTGAGGGCGATCTTCGCCTCCAGAGGAATCGATATCTCAATATCTTTTGACTTAAAGCCAGCCTGCTGGATTAAGAAGAGTAGGCGTGATTGAACCAGCGGGCGAGGGATTCCGGCAACTGGAGCGTCACCCAGAACGATCGCCTCAAGCTTGGTTCGATCCTCCGCAGAAGCGCTAATCTCTGCGACTTCACCTAGCGTGACCGTTGGACCAGCCACTTCGCTGAGGGCTCGAATCTTGATCTCCGGCTTGCCGGTGTGGGGCTTGGTTGATGCAGCAGGAGTGGTTGGTTGTTCCAATGGCGCCCCGCCGAATTCACTGCGAATGACTCCCGCAAGACCCTCACCCGGGTTGGTAAGGTTGGCGCGGTCGGTCGCAATTAAGTAGCCTTCCTTCGGGCTCAGGGCAGTCCCTGGTTTGAAGAGTGCGATAACGAGCCTACCCAGGTCGATAACCTTTGCGCCCGATTTCCCAGAAATGAATCCATCCAGCGAGACACTCAAGTCGGCGACGTTGCTAGGCACTGAAATCTGGGGTAACAAGGCCACTCCCTGAGTCCCCACCAATACGCCACGGGCGACCTGAAGTTGAGTCTCCTTGGCATAGACGATTCGGCCGTCTCGCACAAAGCGAAGGTAGCCGTCACCGTCCACCTTCACCTTGAGAGGAGAAGGGGCCGCGAGGATCAGTCCGATGAGAAGGGCGCTAGTCATTCGTTACTCCTTATCGCTTAAGCTGGTTGAGTTGGCCGAGCATGTCGTCGGCTGTCTGAATCGCCTTCGAATTGATTTCGTACGCGCGTTGGGCCAAGATCATGTGGACCATTTCGTCCACGACGGAGACGTTAGATCCCTCCAAGAAGCGAGACTTGAGGTCGCCAGAGCCGCTTTCGCCTGGATTGACCAATACGGGGTCGCCACTGGCGCCACCCTGCAAGTACATGTTCTGGCCAATTCGGCTCAGACCGGCGGGGTTGCTGAAGGTGGCGATTTGGATCTGCCCCAACTGAGTCGGCTCGGTATCGCCGGAAAGGATGGCGCTCACGACTCCGTTGTTCGCGATGTCGATTGCCGTGGCGTTGGCCGGAATCGTGATTTCCGGTATGATGGGGTAACCATCGCTGGTCACCAACAGGCCGTTGGCGTCGCGCTTAAGGCTCCCATCGCGGGTGTAAGCGATCTGGCCATCCGCTCGCTGCGCCTGGAAGAAACCTTCGCCATTGATCGCAACGTCAAGAGGATTGCCCGTGGCTTGAAGAGGTCCGGGAGCAAAGTTGCTGGCGTTCGCGGAGAATGCCGCGCCCAAACCGATCTGGAGTGAAACTGGATTGACGGTCGTGCTGCCCGTTGTAACGCCCGATGCCTTAAAAGTCTGGTACATCAGGTCTTGGAACTCCGCCCTCTGCTGCTTGAAGGAGGTCGTGTTCACGTTCGCCAAATTGTTCGAGATGATGTCCAGGTTATATTGCTGGGCCACCATTCCGGTTCCGGCGGTATTCAATGATCGCATCATAGTCGGCGTATTCCTGCGGATGGGAACGCGATAAGTGCGATGGCCAACTCAACGGAGTTGAGTTAAACCCGATTATCGTGTGCCCGATTGTCGCCTTCCTTGAGCGTTTACTGTGACGATCGATCCTTCACGTCACATTGCCTCCCTGACCTTCCTGGCCGAGGGGCCGGCTTTCTTATTGCTCGCTAAGGCTAGATATGAGTCGTTGCATTAGGTCGTCCTGTTGTTGGATCGACTTCTGCGAGAGTTCGAAGAGGCGGCCGATTTTGATCATGTCCAGCATGGACTCGACCGCGTTGACGTTAGAGCCTTCAAGCGAAGCCGGTGCGATCGGACTTTCATCCAGCGCACGAGCCGTTCCGCCCGAAATTGAGAAGAGGTTTTCCCCTTCTTTCATGAACTTGGCACCGCTATTGGGAACCCACACACCGACCTGGGCTACAGGCTTACCATCCACAATGATTTCGCCATTCGCTTCGACGTGCATGGGGCCACTTGGAATCGTGATCTCTGCTCCATCCTTGTCCAAAACGGGATAGCCGGTCTTGGTGACCAATCTACGCTGATCGTCCAGAGCCAGTGCGCCGTCTCGAGTGTAAGAAGTCTGCGTATCGCTTACTTTGACCGCGAACATCCCGACCGGAGCGTTGATCGCCATGTCGAAGTTATTGTTGGTGGAAGAGATGACCCCTAGTTCTTGAACCGAATATTCCTCAACCGCTTGAGCGCCTGATCCGAGAACTCCGACCTTTGCGCCCGTCCCGCCGTTGGCGTACATTTCGCGTTGGAGTGTGTCTTGGAAAATCAGCCCATCGCGCTTAAAGCCGCTGGTCGATGCGTTGGCAAGATTGTTTGCCGTCACATCCAGCGCGCGTTGCGCTCCGATCATTCCGATCGCGGTGCTGTAAATTCCACGGTTCATCCCACCATCAGTTGTCGGCAGGCATGTTTGCCGGGTTTAGGGCAGAAACCTCGCAATCTACTTTAGGTTTGGCCCGAAACACCCCAATTTAGATTCAAAAAGTGGAATAGGAAAGGCCGAAATTTCATAAGCCCTATCCTGGGAACCGTCCCTTAAACCGGGTGGTTGCTGACGAAATGGGCGAGTTTGAGACGACGGCAAAGGAGTCCTTTGTAAAAATTTTCCTCAGAGACTTTGGTCGATTCGCGTGGTTCCAGGCGCTCTCAAGCCTATTCGGCATATCGGTTTTCTTGATTCTGGCTTTCACCCGCGTCGTTCATCTTCCAGGAATTCCCAGGTACGACTTTATCTTTGCGCTTTGCCTTACTGTCCAGTGGCTCATGGTGAGATCGAAACTAGAGACGTGGGACGAAGTTAAGGTCATATCACTTTTTCACGTCATCGGCCTCGTCTTGGAGATATACAAGACCCATCAAGGGTCTTGGTCCTATCCCGAAGACGCCTATTTGAAGATTGCGGGAGTTCCTCTCTATAGTGGGTTTATGTACGCGGCCGTGGCCAGCTATATCACGCAAGCTTGGAGAAGATTCGATCTCAAGATGGAGCCTCTGCCACCAGGCTGGTTAGCAATTTCACTGGCAACCGGAATCTACGTCAACTTCTTTACGAGCCACTATCTCCCAGATATTCGGTGGGGGCTGGCCGCCATTGTGATGGTTCTCTACACCAGGACTCGTTGCTCTTTTACCGTTGGTGAGCATCGACTCTGGCTACCGTTATCCATCGCCTTCGTCTTAATTGGTCTCTTTATCTGGGTGGCGGAGAACATCGCCACGTTTCTAGGGGCCTGGCAGTATCCAGATCAGCACCAAGCCTGGTCGATGGTCCATCAATCCAAGATCTCCTCATGGTTCCTGCTGGTCATCATTAGTTACATCGTGGTGGCGTGGTTGAAACAGGTTAAGTCTGAGATGAAGCCGGAGTCCGAAAAAACCGCGACTGCCTAGCCCTCCTCCGGGTGTTACACTCGATAGCAAATGGGCTTGGGTAGCCGGCAGCGACATCTGATCTTCTTGGCCCATCTCTGGGTTTGCACCCCTTTTGCTCTGCTCTGGGTGAAAATGCCGGAGGTTCGACGTCACCTGACGGATGATGCCGCGCGCAATCTCTGGATCTGCGTGATGATCGTGATGGCTTACCTCGGCATCCGAACCTATCTCGCCTTCAAGGACCCGGCGTGGCTCAAATGGGACCGTGTCTATCCGCCGATCGACGTCACCATCGTTAGCCTCTTTCTCTACTTTGCCGACAGTAACCCGCTCAGCAACATCGCCCTCCTCTACTTCCTACCCATCGCGGAAGCGGCGCAGACGTTGAGTGTCAAATGGGCCGCCTCCGTCGCCGTGATGACCATCCTTGGCTCTATCACTGCCTCGATTCACGCGCCGATCCCGGAGTGGACGCCGTTCAACATCGCTTTTCGATTCTTCTTTCTGATCTTGATGAGTTCTTTGCTCACGATCCTGGCCAGACAAGCGGCGGAGATTCGGTCACGTCTGAGCGTAGAGGCAGACCGAAACCGAATTGCGCTGGAAATGCACGATGGCTTGCAAGGGAGCTTGATTACCGCCGCGAAGCAAATGGAGTTGGCGCAGATGCTCGCCAAGAGCAATCCCGAGCGCACGGCCCAGATTGCCGGAGACTGTCGGCTCCTGGTACGGCAGACGACTGACGAACTCCGGTTCCTGGTTCAACGCATGCGGTCTCACGAATTGACGGGAGGGTTTGAACCCGCTTTACGTCAATACGCCAACAACATTTGCGAGCGGAACGATGTTGCGCTCAACTTTAAGGTAGAAGGAACTCCGATCCGGCTCTCGGCAGAAGCCGAGAACGCGATGTTCCGGATTGCTCAGGAGGGATTGAACAACATCCTTCGGCACTCTCAAGCTCAGAACGTTCGGGTGGTGTTGACCTTCGGATCTGAACGAGTGGAGCTTTGCCTGGAAGACGACGGAGTAGGTCTGCCGGACGATCTGATGAAGTCCGAACTGGATCATAGCGGTCTGGATAGCATGAAACTTCGCGCGGAAGAAAACGGTGGGAGCTTCCGAATTGGTCCCAATATCCCCCGAGGAACGAAGTTAGAAATCAGCCTGCCACGAAGGCTGCGAAGCGTGGCGAAGTGAGTATCTCAATGGAAGAAAAGATCAGAGTCATGGTTGCCGAGGACGATTCGCTGTTGCGAAGTACCCTCTCCGAACTGCTACGCCTCGACCCGGAATTGAATCTGGTCTCGGCCGTTCCCAATGGGGAACAAGCAGTAGCGGAAGCGCATATCGTCAAGCCCCAAGTCGTCCTGATGGATATTCAGATGCCTCGGCTCGACGGCATCTCGGCAACCCGAAAACTCAAGGAGACGTTTCTCGAGATCCAAGTTGTGATCCTCACTAAGTTTGGCGACGACGAGAACGTGTTCGCCGCGATCAAGGCAGGCGCCATTGGATATGTCCTTAAGGACGCGGGGCTGGATGAAATCCGAGACGCCGTAAAAGCCGCGCATCATGGCGATGGCTCCCTCAGTCCTGCCCTGGTCGCCCGTGTCCTTGGCGAGTTCAATCGCATAACCAGGGCGGCTACGGAGACGCGACAAGTCTTCCAGGAGCTTTCAAGGCGAGAAGTCGAGGTGCTCGACTGCATCGCAGCGGGGATGAAGAATGCGGTAATCGCCGACAAGCTCTGCCTCTCGGAGAAAACTGTGAAGACCCACGTCACCGCGATCCTCAAGAAGCTACAGGTCAACGACCGAACCGAGGCGGCCCTCTTGGCTCACAAGAAGGGTTTAACCTTGACCTGAGCCTACGGCTCCAAAAAGGGCCAAAGGTACAATAGGGGCTGTGTCAGAGGCGAAACCCAGCCTAGTCGGGATGACCCGCGGCGAGCTGAAGGAAGCGCTCGTCTCACGCCCTGACGCCAACCTCCGGAGCAAGCAACTCGCCCTTCATCTTTACAAGCGCGCCGAGGCTGATCTTGCCAACATGGCCGATCTCCCGCAAGAGCTTCGAGATGAGTTGGCTGAACACTTTGCGGTCCAACCCTTAGAGGTCGCGGCCCACCGAACTTCGACCGACGGCGTCGAAAAGTTGCTCGTTCACAACGGAGACCACCAAGTCTATGAGTGCGTGCTGTTGCCGTACGAAGACCGCGTCTCCTGCTGTATCTCAAGCCAAGTTGGCTGCCCTATGGGGTGTAAGTTTTGTGCCACCGGTTTGGGCGGTTTTGACCGAAACCTGACGCCTGGTGAGATCGTCGGACAGTACCTGCTGCTCCAACGAATCTCGCAGCGAAGGGTAAGTCATGTTGTGTTTATGGGAATGGGTGAGCCGCTGCTGAACTACAAGAACCTGCTCATCAGTCTTCGCCTCCTGCACGACGAAGTGGGTTTGAGCTACCGACACCTCACCGTCTCTACCGTCGGCTTGGTTCCCCAAATCCTGGATTTGGCCAAGGAGCAATTGCCGATCCATCTCGCCCTGAGCCTGCACTCCCCGATTGACGAGATCCGAGATCGTCTGATGCCGGTGAACCACAAGTGGCCAGTGAAGGAAGTGGTCGGCGCGATGAAGGAGTATCAACGGGCGACCGGCCGAAAGATCACGATTGAGTACCTGTTGATCAAAGACGTGACGGACACCTCGGAGCAGGCGGTCGAGCTTGCCCGAATCATGAAGGGCACGCCCAGCGTCGTCAACCTCATACCCTTCAACTGGGTCGACACGGGCGAAGGATTCCATCGCCCGGAGGCAGAGCGCGTTCGTACCTTCCGTGGCATTCTCGCCAAGCGAGGCATTAACGTCACCCAGCGAGTGGAACGCGGTCACGATATCGCCGCCGCTTGCGGTCAATTGGCCGGTCAGCACCAAGGGAAGTTCGCCAGGAGGGCGCCATCATCCGTCTTGCCGGTCCTCTCCTAGCATTACTTTGCGTGGGCTGCCTGGGAAAGCAGGTTTCCGGAAAGGAGAAGGTTGATGAGGACGCCGCCGCCAAAGATCTTCAGCGTATTTACACCGGTCCGGGGAGCTTGACTATCCGCGACCCAAAATCGCTGGTGATCCGCTACAAGATTAACTGGGAGAAGTCTCAAGTGGATTACACTCGGGAGCAGGGGGCACAAACGGGGCGTTTGGATAAAGTATCCGGGGAGCTTTACCAGGATGGAAAGGTTGCCAGTACCTTCGCCGCGGAATACGGTTATGCCAACGAAACACAGAAAACGCTTCGCTTGGAACAGCAGGTCAAAGTGATAGCGAAAGAAGGTCCCGCAACACTGAATTGCGATCACTTGTCATGGAAGACCGAAGAGAAACTCTTGAAGGCAGATGGAGCCGTCTCCATCGATTTGGCCGAGGGCCGAATTGGTCCCGTAGACGAATTGTGGTGTCTTCCCGATCTCAAAAAGGCGGGGACGCCGGGATATTACGCTCAATGAGATGGCTCGGCATATTCGGTTTGGTGGGCATCGCCTTTGCTCAGACGATCTTTAACTACTCGGATTCGGCAGGGAACCTTCGGGTAAGAGCCAAAGATGCTCAAGGTTCTCAAATCAAAGGCGGCTATCGATTTGACCTTAAGGGCGGGGCCAGCGTTGTTTCCAAGCGGCAAGGAATGAGCCTCTCGGCGAATCAGATCACTGTCGAAGCCGTTGCTTCAAAGGGCTCAAAGTCCCCTGATGAAGTGAAGACTGCCAAGGCGACGGGATCGGTCAAATTCGACCAATCGGCGGGGGCTCGAAAGACGACTTTGACTTGCGCGATTGCCAACTACAAGAGCCTCGGCGAGACGGCGCAACTTGATACAAGCGGAGGGGTAACGATCCAGAGCTTTGACTCGGCAAAGAAAGAGTCACTCAACGCAAAGGGCGCCTCAGGGACCGCCATGTTGGACCGAAAAGCCGAAGGCGGGTTTGGACTGAGAACGGCGACTCTTACCAACGGAGTTCGAGTCGAGGTCATTGAGTCAGGCAATCAGAGCTCCCGAGTGGTGTTCACAGGAGACAAACTGACCATGGACCCCAGCAAAATCACGCTTACGGGGCATGTCAAGGCGCAAGGGAAGAACTCGACTGGCTTGGGCAACCTCGGAAACGTCGACGTGTTGGTGATTAACCTCAAGGATCAAAAGATGACCTCCTTTAGTTTCCGAACCGGCGGTGGAAAGTGAAGGCCATCACGGGAGTGATTTGTCTGCTCGCCCTTTCTCAAGGGCGTGTTTTTTATCAAGACGTGACCGGGACCCTGCGCGTTTCGAATCTTGAGAAGGGCGGTGGGAGCAGCAGCCCGGATGGATTTGAATTTGATGGCGTCGGAAAGCCCTTGATCGTTGAGTCACTCGAAGATGGCTTAAAGATTGAAGCCCCATCGATGAAAGGCATTTTGGTTCCGAAGAAGCCAGGGGCAGCGGAACCGGCCTATATCAAAGAGGTCCATGCGGCGGGAGGGATGAGTCTCACATCTGACAGCGAAATCGCTTATGCGGCCCAACTCCAGCAGGCGGAGCGAAACGGACAAGAAGCGCCCGCCAAGCCCACATCAAAAGACTTGATGAGCCTGGTAACCGATAAGCTCGACTACTTAGGCAGCCGGGAAATGGGCACCCTGACCGTTCCGACCTCCTTCGTTTTGAACTCCAGTTCGGAGGGGACGACGAACAAGATCGAGGACAAGAAGACGGTTCCTATCACCTACACCCAAACCATCAAGGCGACGGGAACGTCTGGCAAATTTGTGTTGAGCCCCTCTGAAACGGTGAAGAAGAAGGCGTTGCAGTCGGGGACTCTGGAAGGACCGCTTGTCTTCGACCTGAGCCGATCCGAAGTGAGCGAGGGAAAAGCGCCGGAGATCACGAAGATCCATGCCACCGCTAAACAAGCATTGATTGATCTGAAGACCGACAGAACGATCACTCTGACCGGGGATGTGGAAGTCACCGGCGAGAATAGCGCGTTGGTGGGTAAGACTTCATGCGACCGGGCAATTCTCTACTTAGACGAGAATCTCAAGCCGATACGCATTCAATTGGAGGGGAGCCCGGCAGAGAGCAGCACGCGCCAAAAGCGCTCGGGCGGGGAAACGAAGTGAAGATCCAGGGAAAGGACCTTAAGAAGCAGTACAAGGGAAGGACCGTTGTCAACGGCGTGAACTTCGAGATTAGTCAGGGGGAGATCGTGGGGCTCCTCGGACCGAACGGTGCGGGAAAGACCACCACGTTCTACATGACCACTGGCCTGGTTCGCCCCACTGCGGGCAAAGTCTTCTTTGACGAATTAGACGTGACTTCTTGGCCGATGTACCGACGCGCCCGAGTTGGAGTCGGTTACCTGCCTCAAGAAGCGAGTGTCTTCCGCAAACTCTCGGTTGAGGACAATCTGCGGCTGGTCTTGGAGTTGGCGAAGAAAAGCCGATCTGAGATCAAAGCCAAGATCGAAGAACTGGCCGGCGAACTGCATATCACGAAGATCTTGAAGAGCCAGGGCAATGTTCTTTCGGGAGGCGAGCGCCGACGCGTGGAAATCGCTCGAGCCTTGGCAACCGAACCCAAGTTCATCTTGCTTGACGAGCCATTCACGGGCATCGACCCGGTGACCATCGAAGAGATTCAGGAGATCCTCTTTCGATTGAAAGATCGAAACATCGGCATCCTCATTACCGACCACAACGTCTCCGCGACCCTACGCATCACGGATCGAAACTACATCTTGATTGACGGAAAGATCATCGCTCAGGGAACGGGGCGTGAGATTGCTGGCAACGATATCGTGCGTAAGCACTATCTCGGACAGCAATTTGGCACGCAGCCATTCGAAGGACCGAAGGATGAAGATGTGGCGATTGAGGCTCAAGAGGGCTCGGAACTTCCCCCCGATGACGAGGAGCCGCCACTTGCCGACTAGTCTGAGAGAGGTGGGCGGTTGATTCGAAGAATTGACCGCCTGATCATCAAGGAGATCATCGGCCCGTGGATGTTTGGGGTCGCGCTTTTTGGCGCGTTGCTGTTCGCCGCGACCTATCTTGGTCGAGTGGCCGAATACGTCTCCAAGGGTGTCCCGGCTGATCTCATCGGGCAAGTTACGATCCTCATTCTGCCAGCCATCTTAGTCCAGACCTTTGCCATGTCGATCCTGCTGGCGGCGCTCTTGGCGTTTGGTCGGTTGAGTTCGGATAGCGAGATCGTGGCGTTGCGGGCGGCGGGCGTTAGTCTTTTTCGGATTATCGCGCCCGTCTCTGTTTTTGCGCTCTGCATTGCCTCGGTGGCGTTTCTGGCCAACGAGACCATTGTTCCTGCGGCAGCTAAGAAGTCGCTTTCCCTGACCGATCAAATCGCCCGAAACCTGGATAAGACCTCGGAACAGAGCACAAGTTATCCCCTCTCTGAAAAGGGAGTCCTCAAGGGAATGCTCGTGGCCAAAGACTTCTCGCCCAGCCAAGGAGTCTTGAGAGGTGCAACCGTCATCAGTTATGGTGCGGACGGCAAGCCAACTGCTTACCTGTACGCGACCGAACTCAAACTTGATCCGAGCCAGTTTAAGAAAGATCAGTCTTCAGGGTGGCGCATCAATGGCGGCGCTCAACTTCTGAAAGCCGACGGTTCTCAACTCCTCGATATTGAGGAAGGCGCTTGGCCACCCGACGTTCCCAGCGTGAATGTCTCAATTGCCGATCTTCTTTCCAAGGGATTGAAGTCGTTTGAAGCGATGAGCATGCGGGAATTGAAGCAACTCATCGACCGGGAGCGGGCGGCGACGATCAAGACGATGAGGGCAAAAGAGCTTCGTAACTATGAGTATGGTTACTGGAACAAGATTGCGCTCCCCCTCGCCGCTTTCATCTTTGGAACCCTCGGCGCCGCCCTCGGTATCCGCAATCACCGCACGGGAACAGCGGCCGGATTCGCGTTGGCGGTGGCGATCATCTTTGCTTACTTCACCATTGCGAACTTCATGAATGTGTGGGCGCTGAATGGGTCCTTCCCGCCATTCGTGGCAAGTTTCACTCCAATTGCGATAGGATTAGTTTGCTCCGTCATCATCATTTGGCGAAGGAATGCCTAGTTTGCGAACGGATCTCACGCCCTACCTATTCCTCTCGATACTCGTCATTGTTGGCGGTGTCATTGCGTGGGTGGCGGATAGCCTGGGCCGTCGGATTGGCAAGAAGCGGCTCTCCTTCATGGGGCTTCGCCCGCGACATACAGCGACTCTGATTATCATTCTCGCGGGAATTCTGGTTCCCATCATCACCATTGCCGCGATGTACGTCCTGAGTTCCGATGTGCGGGAGTGGATTATCAAGGGTCGCCGGGCCGCGGTAGAGGCCCAAGCCGATGCTAAGAAATATCAAGATCAGGCGGCCAAGGAAGAGCAAAGAGCTGCGAACTTTGAGTTGCGAAACAAAGATCTGGAGAAGAGCTATCAATCCTTGAAAGGCAATTTGAGTCAATTGAAGACTCTAGTTGCACAGACTAAAGGCGAACTCACGGGGACCAAAAAGCTCCTGGCGGACGCAAAGGCTGATGTTAGTGCTAAGCGCAGGGAAGTGGCGAAGAAGGACTCTGAAATTAGGGCCAAGCAGAAAGAGATTCAGACCAAACAAGTTGAGTTAGTGGCGAGCCAAAAAGAGCTTTCTAAGGCAAGAGAGACGCTCCGTCAAGTTGAAATCACCTCAAGGGTGGCAATACGCGAGCTCAACGAAAACAAGAAGAACGCCCTTGAATTAGACCAGCAGAATGCCGCCCTTGAGTCTCAAGTGGATGGGTTGAAGGGTGACCTCAAGATCCTCCAAGCCCAAAAACAGACTCTGCAAGATCAAGTCAACTCATACGACTCGACAATCAAAGGCTTACAGACAAACCTGAAGGACCTACAAGAGACACAGACGCGCCTTCAAAACGACATTGAGTACATACAAAGTCAGGCCGGTGCGAACTTCATCGTGACCCGATACCGACCAATGATCTTCGAGTACCAGGAAGAACTGTCCCGTATTCAGCTTCCCCCGTCGCTGCCTCCGGCTGCCGCCAAAAACGCCTACTTCGACCTTTTGCAAAGGTCCAAGGCGGTGGCGCTTGAGCATGGCGCCAGGAACCTAGCGACGCTGCCGCCAGCTGGCATTCAACCAAGGAACATCACTGACAGTAACGGCAAGAAGAGATTTGTCTCCACGGAAGAGCAGGAAGACGCCATCATCCGTGGCCTTATCGCTCAGCGATCAGAACTGATCTTTATCGCGAAGGCAGGCTACAACGCATTTGAGGGTGAGTTTGTGCCACTCGAGTTTGTGGCCTACCGAAACAAGGATGTCTACACTCCGGGGCAGGTCATCATCGAAACAAGGATTGATGGGAGAAAACTAGAATCAGAAATTCTCCAGGCCGTGCAGCAGTTCATCAGCGTTAACGTCCGGGCCAAGGCATTAAGCGATGGTATGGTGCCTCCGAGTGGACGTAACAGTTCCCTTGGCAAAGTCGATGGCGAAGAAATCCTCAATATGGTCCGTGATCTGAAATATGAAAACAAGATTGTCCGTTTGCAGGCACTCGCCAAGAGCGCCACGCGTGCAGGCGACCAATTGGAACTCACTTTCCGAATAAAATATTGATGTGACCGATAAGACCGTCCTTGCGATTGATCCTGGCACGTCCAAGTGCGGCATGGCGCTGGTGCGTCGAGTAGAACAAGATCATCTTGAACTGCTCTGGCGAGGAATTGCTCCGACGGAGAACCTGACGTCCCAAATCGACGAAGCTCATGAAATGGCTCCTTTTTCCTTGATTATCATTGGGTCAGGAACCAGCGGCAAGAATGCGGTTCATAGGGTGCGAGAACACCTTCCTAGTATGGGGATTCTGGTCGTGGACGAGAAGGATACAACCCTTCAGGCTCGCGAGCGATATTGGGAGCACCACAAGCGGCGTGGATGGCGCAGACTTTTACCCAGTACGATGCAAACGCCCCCGGAACCAGTTGACGACTTTGTTGCCCTCATCCTTGCCGAACGAGTCCTTCTTCAAGGTTAGTTAACACAATCGCCAGTAAAATTACGGGTGATGATTGCGGCTTTGATTGTGCTCATGGCACAGACATCCATCGTGTCGGTGAACCGTCTGATCGTGGGTGAGTGTGCGGGAAAGGTCTGGACGGACAAGCCAGGAAGAAGGCACCTAGGCAAGGAGCTTGAATGGCGTCAAGTACTTGCCAACGGTCTGGGAACGCCGGAGACGTTTAAGTTGGTACAAGGGGGAGGCTCGTTTCCCGATCACGTGTATCTAGGCGAAAACGTGACCGATATCGACCTTGGTCCAACGTTCCGCGTGAGGGTTGCCGGAAGTAAGCCAAAGACTCCTAAGCTTGTGGCTCTCAATCCTAGAGATCGGGCCCTCCTGGACTTTGTTCGCTTCTATGTCCGCTCGAAAGGCATTACTAATCCCAAGGTTGTGATTGATCAGGCATTGGCCGTGGATCTGGATCGAGATGGCATGAAAGAGGTCTTGATCTCGGCGCGGTCGCGAACGAATCCGACGATCGAGAGCAAGGACGACTATTGCGTGGCCCTTCTCCGCGCACGCGTGGGTCAGGCCATGAAAACGATTGAATTGGGCTACTACTCAAATTACCGGCAACAGTACGGTCCCTTTGAATCTGAATTTGTTGGCTTCGCCGACTATGACGGAGACGGCACATTCGAATTTGTTCATGCCGTCAAGGACCCCTGGGGCGAACTGTACGGAGTCTATCGGGTGCGGAGAGGGCGACTCGTCAAGCTTTCCGAGGTAGGTGAAGGGGACTGAAGGACCGGCCACAGTCCTCACTGGGACCAGCAAGAGCCAAAGGTAAAATCATAAAATGCCCTCAAATATCCGCAACGTCGGGATAATTGCGCACGTCGATCACGGCAAGACGACGTTGGTGGATGCTATCTTCAAGCAGTCCGGTTTATTTCGCGAGAATCAGCAAATGGCTGAGCGCGTCATGGACTCCAACGATCTTGAGCGTGAAAAAGGAATCACCATCCTTTCGAAGGTCGCAAGCGTCCGTTACAAAGATTACAAGATCAACATCGTCGACACTCCGGGCCACGCCGATTTTGGCGGCGAAGTCGAACGCGTTCTGTCGATGGTTGACGGCGTCCTTCTGATCGTCGATGCTAACGAAGGTCCGATGCCTCAAACTCGGTTCGTTCTCAAGAAGGCATTTGAGAACGGATTGAAGCCAATCGTCTGCATCAACAAAATCGACCGAGACAACGCCCGTCCGCTTCATGCGTACGATAAGACGATCGATCTTTTTATCGACCTTGGCGCCGAAGAAGACGACCTGTTCTTTCCCCATCTTTTCACCAGCGGCGCGGGTGGATTCGCTCGTGTGGCTCCCGATGGATCGGAGAAGGACATGCGAGAACTGTTCGAGATGATCGTGAACTCGGTTCCTCCGCCTCGAGTGGAGGACGACGGCGCTTTCTTGCTCCAAGTCAATAACCTCGACTATAACGACTACCTTGGCCGCATGTTTGGCGGAAAGGTCTTGCGGGGCAGCGTAAAGGTTGGAGACCGTGTCGAGATGTTGCGTGAAGGAACCGACAAAAAGGCAGGGTTTAACGTCACCAAACTGTGGACCTATGAAGGTCTTCAGCTGAAGGAAACAGAGGAAGTCAAAGCAGGAGAGATAGCGATGTTGGCCGGATTGGATAATGTCCTCATCTCCGACACCATCGCTCACGTTGACACGTCGCCTGCATTGGCATCGATCAAGGTCGAGCCCTCAACCTTGAGCATGAACTTCTACGCGAACAATTCTCCGCTTGCCGGAAAGGACGGCGGAAAGTTCCTAACGATCCATAAGATTCGAGAACGCGTAGAGAAGGAAGAAGCGGTCAGCGTTAGCGTCAAGATCGACCCGGATGCTCCGGCGGATACCGTAAAGGTGCAAGCACGCGGCGAACTGCAGCTTGCCATCCTCGTTGAGACGATGCGCCGCGAGGGCTACGAAATTCAAATCTCGCGACCTCAAGTTATCTTCCGCCGCAATGAACAGGGGCAAGTCGAGGAACCGTATGAACTCGCGACCTTGGAGTGCCCTGAGGATTCAGTTGGCGCGGTCATGGAAGATCTGAGCCGCCGAAAAGGCGAGTTGGTCGACATGCGAAAGAATGACAACGAGACGACTTCGTTGGACTACAGCATTCCGACCCGCGGTCTGATCGGCTTCCGATCAAACTTCTTGACGATGACTCGTGGCTTGGGCCTGATCTCATCTTTGTTTGATGGTTATCGACTCTACAAGGGAGAAATCGTTTCCCGAACTCAGGGCTCGCTCATCAACAAGGACACAGGCAAGCTCACTCGGTACGCCTACGAGGATGTACAAGAGCGCGGAACCTTGTTCTATCCGGTCGGAACGGACGTCTATGGCGGCATGATCGTTGGCGCATGCTCCCGAGACGAGGACATGATCGTCAACGCCACGAAGGAAAAGGCGGCAAATAACATGCGTTCCGCCTCCGCCGATGCCACGACGGTTCTAGATGCTCACAAAGAGTTCTCACTTGAGCAAGCTCTTAGCTGGCTGCGTGAGGATGAGCTTTTGGAGGTCACTCCTAAGCAGCTTCGGTTCCGGAAGAAGATTCTTGACCACAGCGAACGGCGTGTTGCCGAGCGTAGAAGCGAAGTCTTAGTGTAGACATTGAGCACGGGCCTAGGACTCTCGAGTTCTAGACCCAGTTCAATTACCGGATTTCACGTCATTTACCCGCGTTAGTGCCCAGACCACCAGAAATGGTGCATTTTGAGCACGTCATAACTAGAGGTGGTCGCCATGAGCGGCCCCAAGTCCTTATTTTTTGATACCCTCTGAGGAGATCTGATGAATCTTAAAGCTTCGTTTTTGACGTCTGCCGCTGTTTTGGGCCTGGCTGGAGCCGCCCACGCGAGCGACCCGTTTGAGCCCATTGGCTATTTCGACGCCTTGGTGTTTAACAACTTGAACGGTAATAGCGGTGACGTTGAAGGACGCCTCGCGGTGGGCGGAAACATGACCACCACCAGCGGTTACAGCGTTGGAGATCGAGCACCTGACGACAATACGAAGAACAGCCTCGTTGTCGGCGGTACGCTCAATGCGTCCCTCAATTGGCAGGTGTTTAACGGTAACGCAAAGTACGCGAATGGCACGAATCTGCCCTCAATGGAGTCGGGTTACACGATTCAGCAGCAGTCAAACGTTGTCAATTTCAGCGATATCTATGTGGGCGCCAATTGGTGGTCCAACTACCTCGCCGGATTCTCTGATAACGGAACGCAGCTCTATCAGTGGACGACCTACACCTTGACCGGGACAGACGCCAACCTCAATGTGTTCAATGTAAATGCTGCGGACTGGGCGGCGGCTTCTGACCGACAGATCCATGCCCCAAGTGGTTCAACCGTTCTGATTAACATTTCGGGCGCGTCTGCTTCCATGCAAAACGGCATGCATGCGGATAGCTGGCTGCACGACTTCGGTCTCAAGAATACAAATATCATCTTGAACTTCTCTGAGGCAACTTCCCTGAACCTCTCGAATATCGAAGTTCTTGGCAGCGTCTTGGCGCCGAATGCCAACCTCACAATCAGCGGCGGATCCATCGACGGAAAGGTTGTTGTTGGGTCGGCAACTCAGTTGAATGGTGGCGAATTCCACCGGTGGGGCTTCACCGGCAGCGCTCCCGTTCCTGAGCCTGCTTCCATGGCCGCACTTGGAATGGGAGTCGTTGCTTTGATTCGACGACGCAAGGCCAAAAAGGCCTAAGCCTCAAATCGAAGACCTCTCTTGCTTAAGCGGAGGGGTCTTTTTGCGTATCTGGGCTCGCCAAGGCTTTGGCCCTCTCGCGAACCTTCGCCCGATGTCTTTGCCGACGCAGTCGCTTTCCTTCCCTTCGGAGAGTGGGAACAAGTTTTTCGTTCCTCTCGCGCTGGCGATCATTGTCTCGACAAGATTCGGAGCAAGCGACACCCCGGTGATCTTCGCATTCTTGGCAAAGAAAGTAGAGTCGATTGCAGTCGACGTTCGAGCAGTTCACGTAGCGTGCACAAGGCTCACCACATTCCTCGCACTGGCTTACAGGTTTTCCAACGGGGACGGAGAGCCTGTCGTCGAACATGAAGCAGTCGCCATCGAATCCTTCGCCTTGCACCACCGGGTCTTTTGCATAGGTGACAATCCCGCCATGCAATTGGTAGACGTCCTCAAACCCTTCGTCTTTGAGGAAGGCCGTCAGTTTCTCGCACCGAATTCCTCCGGTGCAGTACGTCAAGATCGGGCGCTTTTTGTCGTTGGAAAAATTGTCTCGTAACCACTGAGGAAACTCCTTGAATGACTGGACGTCGGGGCGCACGGCGCCTCGGAAGCGGCCCATGTCGTATTCATAGTCATTCCGAATGTCCAATACCAATGCCTGCGGATCATTAAGTTTTGCTTGAAATTCTCGCGGGCTAAGATGAGTTCCTGTATTGCCGATTGCATCCGCTTGGACTCCCAGGGTCACGATCTCATCCCGGACCTTGATCGAGAGCTTCTTGAAGGCATGGCCATCATGCTCGTCAACTTTGAACTCAGTGGCCCGAAAAGAGGGATGTTTAGACATTCGAGCGCGATATTCGTCCGTAGCGGCTTTTAACCCAGAAAGAGTTCCATTTATGCCTTCCGAAGCTACGATGATGCGGCCGTGTAACCCGAGCTCGGTACACCACGATCGCTGCTCTCGAGCGATCGCCTCAGGGTCGTCCAGAGGAACGAACATATAGTAGAGAAGGACTTGATAATCCACGTCTTCGTAGATTGAACCCGAATCAGATCGACTCCCACCGTCTGGACCCATTTGAGATGTCGGAGGGCGATAAACTAACTCTGTGATCCTCGTCATCGACAACTTCGACTCCTTCACCTACAACCTTGTGCAGTATTTGGGGCTGTGCGATGTCGAGGTGGTTGTTCGACGCAACAATGAAATCACGCTCGAAGAGATCGAGAGATTGCGCCCTGCTGGCATCATGCTTTCGCCGGGACCATGTACGCCAGACCAATCCGGGGTTTGCCTCGACATTCTCAAGGCCGCCCTTAATCAAAGGAGCCTGGCTCTTGAGGTGCCCTTGTTTGGAGTCTGCCTGGGCCATCAGGCCATTGGACAGGTTGCCGGAGGGGTTGTCAAGCAAGCGCGCAATATCATGCATGGCAAAGCGTCCATGGTCAGCCATGACGGAAAAGGATTGTTCGAAGGAATGCCAAATCCCTTCCGCGCCATTCGATATCATTCGTTAGTGGTCACAAAGGACTCGGTGCCGCCCGGATTCATCGTCACCGCCACAGCTGACGACGACGGGGAAATCATGGGTTTGCGTCATGAATCGTTGCCTATCGAGGGCGTCCAATTTCATCCCGAATCCGTGCTAACCGAAGAAGGCTTCACTATCGTGAAGAATTTCGTGATTCGGGTTCAAAAGTCCGCCACGGCGGCTACTTCTTGAGCGCTTCCGAATCGACATAGAAGCTAAGAACGCTCCACTTGTCGTCTCGTTTGATCACCTGCATCCGGACCTTTCCCGTGCCTTTCTCAAATTCAGCGGTAGATTCCGTTGAAATCAAGATATAAGAGTCCCCGTTTTCGATGCGGGACGACGTGTTAGTGGCGGAAAATTCGGCCGCCTTCTTTCCTTTGCCCAGCTTTTGGGAAAGAGTCTTCATCAGGTTTTTGAGTTGAGACTCGGATACGTCTCGCTTGAATTCCGGTGAAGCATAGGACGTGAGAACTGAGGGATCCCACTCGGCAGAGACTTCTTTGAACACCTTCAGCGAGAAGGCATCCGCCGCGTTGTTATTCTCGGCAACGGCATTAAAGAGGCCTCTTCCCATGAAGAAAACGCCGCCGCAGCAAACCAGCGCGAGGCCGACCAAAACCCAAAGGATAATCCAAACCGTTTTCACTTCAATAGAATAGCAAAACCTATCTTTTGTGGAGCATGGACCGATAAGATAGTGAAAGACGGCCCGTTCGCGATGATGCAAACGAGCCGTCTTTTTTTGGGCTTAATCGTTGGAGGCTTTAGCCTTTTCGATGTCGAGCTCTAATGGAATTCGGAACAAGAAGGTAGATCCCTTTCCGACTTCCGATTCTGCCCAAATTTCGCCCATGTGGACCTTTTCAACAAGGTGCTTTACCAAGAACAGGCCCAGACCCGTGCCGTAGATCTTTCGGTTGTCCTCGTTATTCACACGGTGGAACTTCTCGAAGACCCTGCTGAGATGATCCTTTGGAATACCAAGACCTTGGTCTTCAACTCCCACCAGCAGATAGTCGCCCTCCACCTTCGCATGGACGATGACGTCGCCTCCGTTCGGTGAGTACTTGATGGCGTTGTTCAACAAGTTGGTCAGAATCTGATCGAGCTTGTCCTGGTCGCCTACTATCGTCGCGGGTAGCGGCCCCTGAACATCCAGGCTCACCTTGTGGCGATTAGAAGCCTGTTGCTGAACCATGACGGACTTCTCAAGCAACGGAAGAAGGTCGAACCGGCTATAGTTCGGCTTGAGCGACTCGCCCGCCTCAATTCGGCTGGTGTTCAGCAAGTCATCGATAAGTCGTCGAAGTCGGTCGCATTCCTGGACGACGATGCCAAGAAACTCGCGTTGATCTTCCTTGCCATACATGTCCTCGTCCAGTCCTTCTAAGAGGGTGCTGGAGAATCCCTTGATCGCCGTGAGCGGCGTTCGAAGTTCGTGGGACGCCATTGCGACGAAGCTAGACTTCATCTTATCGATGTTCTTCATGTCCGTCACATCGTTAAAGATGGCGACGATGCCAAGGCCCCGTCCTTCTTCATTCTTGACTTGAGCGGACTGAACTTCATAAATTCGGTCGTAGCTGTGAACGCTGACGTGAATTTCCGTTTTAGGCGTTTCCTCGCCGCGCTGGTTTGCCAAGAAGATTTTCTCGACTTCCTCATTCTTGAGGACGTCGCGATAATTCTTTCCAATCGAGTCGGCGGGCGCGTCGAAGATGGCGCGAGCGGACGCATTCATCTGGCTGAGTCGTCCATCCGGCGAAACCAGAATCAAACCGGCGGTTAGCGACTCAAACGTTTGAGCGAGTTCCTCACGCTCCTCCAAGACCTCTCGGTACATCTGAAGGTTTGCAATGATGGAACCCACATTGCGGGCCATTCGCTCAAGGAGCCGGACGTCCTCTTCGTTGAAGTCTTCTCCGTGTCGTTTGTTGAACGCGTGAAGAACGCCGATCGTCGTTCGATCGATAACGCGGTTCTCTTCGTCGCGTTTTTCAATAACCAGCGGTACGGTAATGCCGTTTTGCACGTGCAGGAGGCCAAAAGGATCTTCTTTCGTGCGAGAATCGGCGCTCGTATCGTGGAAGATCGCGGGTTCGCCTTCGCGGAAGACTTGGCCCGAAATTCCGTGAGTGGCACGAATTCGAAAAATTCCGAGGTGTTCATTGTCGATGCCGTAGGCGGGCGGGATACCGATCAACTCACCTTTCTCACGGTCATAGAACATGATCGCGATCTTCTCAGCTTGGAGGATCATCGCGATGCGTTGAACGAGGCGGCGAAGGGTGACATCAGCCTCGTTGATCGGCGCGACTTCCATACTGGAATCCACACCTGACCGCGCCGCGCCGCGACTGTCAGCTTCGCTGGCGGGTTGAGGAGTTGACTGGCCCTCGAGGTCTTTTCGCTTTTGGCGTTCTTCCTCAAGCTGCCGCTTCGTTTCCTCAAGTTGCTTCCGCAGCGCTTCAAAATCCTGCGGCTCGTCTCTACCTTCAATCATGTTTCCGGGAACTCCCAACGACACCTTCTGAATCTACCTCCGAACGGCCTTCCGATGCATCCCAGCATTGATGTTGGGAACCGGGTTTAACCTTATTTTCCGCAATACGAGCGATATAATGGAAACGGGATGTCCGGCCACCTAGAAGAGCTCCCGTTGTTTCCTTTGCACACCGTGCTCTTTCCTTACGCTCAATTACAGCTACACGTCTTTGAGGAAAGATATCGCGAGATGGTTCGCGCCTGCGTCGAATTTGATCGACCTTTTGGCATTGTTCTCATTCGCGAGGGCGAGGAAGTAGGCGGAATTGCTGCCCCCTATATGGTGGGTACCGTCGTTCGTATCCTCCGTGTTATTCCTTACGAGGATGGACGGATGGATATTCACGTCGAAGGCGAACGTAGGTTCAGAATCCGGGAATTAGACGAGGATTCAAAGCCCTATTTGGTGGGCAAGGTGGAGCCGGTTATCGAGTTGGAACTGGATGAAGATGAGCCCTCTCGCACCCTTTTCATCGAGGCCCGCGATCAATTTGAACAATTAATCCAGAAAATCTTTGCTCGCCAAGAGTTTGAGGTGAAGGTCAAACTGCCCACTGACCCCGTGGTGCTGTCGTTTACCATTGCCAACATGCTTCACATGGAGAACTTGGCTAAGCAACGGCTGTTGGAAACGACCGATACTTTGGAGCGTGTAAACACCTTGATGCCCATCCTCCAACTCCAGAATCTAGAATCTGCCCAGCCAAGTCATTATCGAATCGGTAGCGAAGACCTGCGCGACTGGATTACGCCAAACTAATCGGCTGTGGACCTTTGGGGCATTGATTTAGGCGGAACGAAGATTGAGTGCGCGGTGGCGACTCTTGCGGAAGATCACCTGGAGGTGAAGTGCCGCAAGAGGATCGCCACGGAGGCAGACCAGGGATACGATCACATTATAGGGCGTATCGCCGAATTGCTCGATCTCGTCTCTGAGGAGGTTCAATCTCGACCGAGATCGGTCGGGATAGGAACTCCGGGCACCGTCGATCCGGCAAGTGGGCTCATGCGGGGAGCTAATACAACAAGCCTGAATGGTCAACCGCTTCAGTCAGACCTCTCAACCAGGCTCGGTATTCCCGTCCACATGGCCAACGATGCCAATTGCTTTGCCCTGGCCGAAGCTCGCCTCGGCGCGGGAAAGGGAAGCCGAATCGTCTTTGGAATCATCATGGGCACGGGAGTCGGCGGCGGCTTGGTGGTGGATGGAAAGGTGTTGAATGGGCGGCAAGGCATTGCCGGCGAATGGGGACACAACCTGCTCGAACCGGATGGTCTGGACTGCTACTGTGGGCGCAAGGGTTGCGTGGAAACCGTTCTGTCGGGACCCTTCCTCGAGCGGTTCTATGAATCATTCTCTGGACAGAGGAAGCGTCTGCCCGAGATCGTCGCCGGTTGGCGCGCTGGGAACGATCCTCATGCCGCGACCACGCTCACGCACCTTTTTGAATCCTTCGGAAAAGCGATTGGCCCCATCGTCAACGTCCTTGATCCCGACGTCATCATCCTCGGAGGCGGTGTCGGAAATATTGACGAGCTCTCGATAGAAGGGGGGCGGGCCGCCCTGCCCTGGATTTTTAACCCTGAACCCTCGATTAATCTGGTCAAACCGACCTTGGGCGATAGCGCGGGAGTTTTTGGCGCCGCGCTCCTGAACCTGTCGTAAGATGGGATTATAGTGGCCCGTCCAGATGCGCTAAGTGAAGTCAAGCTCGCCTTTCATTGCCCCGCCGATTGGAAAACTATGTCGGGGGATGAGCGGGTGCGCCACTGCTCCCTGTGCGAACGCAATGTTTACAACATTTCCGGCATGAGTCGCGATGAGGCTGTAAAGTTCATTGAAGGCACAGGCGGAAAGGTATGTCTTCGCTTCTACCGAAGGGCGGATGGAACGATTCTTACCCAGCCTTGCGGGGCAATTAAGCGACGTTTGTTTAAAGCCAGAGTGCTGATTTCCACCTTGGCGACCGCGATCGGCCTCGTCGTGGTTTTTCCTGCGCTTGCAATGCCCGCCTATGCCGGAGCAAGAGCAATGCCCATCCACGACCGATTGGACTCCCTGCTCAGAAGAATGTCTGCCTTGAGAATGGAGTTGGCGGAGGCTAAGACTCCCGAAGATCGAGAAGCCATTCGGCAGATGCTTGAGGTCTACCGAATCGACATCGATAGGATCCGAAAAGACATGACCGCCGAAGAGTGGAAGCACCTTGGCGAAAAGGCATGCGAAGAGTTGGAATCCAACTAGGACCTTAGCGATTCCAAGTCAGCCCACGCCTTGGTCACTTGTTCAATAGGCGCCTGCTGAAGTGGCAGCCTGACTGAGCTATTCGGGAGAATCTCCATTCGCTCAAGTACGGCCTTGTTGATTTGGGGTTGAGGAACACCTCTGAGCGCGTCAATTCCCTTCAGGGTTAGCTCAAACTTGGTTCGTGCCGATTCGGTGTTGCCTTCTGAGTAATCCTGGATCACGGCTGCCAGCCAGGGAGCGATGCAGTTGGCCGCGCCACTGATGGTCCCTGCCCAGCCCGCCTCTAACGCATCCCACAGAAGGGTTTCGTTTCCGACGTACATCATTTTGTCCGTCCCCTCCAGAGCCTTGGCATAGTCCCGGATATTGGCGGCGTTGCCGCTGCTGTCTTTCAGCCCGATCATTTGAGGGTGCTTCGCAAGCCGCTCAATCATAGAAGCCCCGATCTCGATGCCTGTGCGTTGCGGGAAGTTATAAACCAGCACGGGCAGATCTGACTCCTCGAAGAGGGACTCAAACCATGCGCAGAGTCCTTCAACAGAAGCTTCGCGAAAGTAGCTGGGCGCCATGACGAGAGCGGCGGAAGCTCCCGCTTTGTGAGACTGCTGGGAGAGCCAAATCGCATCGGGCAAAGAGGCGGTAGCGATCCCGACAATGATCTCAAAGTCTGCGAACACGGGGACGGAAACACGAACCATGTCCCGCTTCTCGACCGAACTGAGCGAGGGACCCTCTCCGTTCGTACCCGCCAATACCGCGCCCTTGCAACCGGAAGCCTTAAAGTGAGCTAGGAGTCGGATGAGGCTCGGTGAATCCACCGAGCCGTCCGAATTCATGGGTGTCACCGAGGCAGGATAGACGCCGATTTGGGGCATGCCTCAGTATAGACACGACTTAGTTCGAGGTTTCACCTGCGATTTGCTTAATGCTCGCCTCAAGACGCTGTTTGGCGTCTGGATCCTTTGCCTTGGCCAGCAGAGCCTTCAGCGCAAGAATATGGGTTGCTTTGAGGGACGTGTCGGGATTTTCTGCAATGTCTGGCTTCACCCCCGTTCCCTCCCAATTCGTCTTGGTGTAGGGATTGATTGCTCGGCCACTCGGGATAAAGATCGAGAAGTGATCGTTCAACCTCACGGTGCCTCCCGGATTTGCCCCGCCCCAGGTGGGTTCGCCAACGATCGTCGCGCGCTTGAGATTTTGAAGATCGTAAGCGCACTCTTCGGCCCCAGAACCAGTGTTCTTGGACGTGAGGACATAGACATCCTTGTTCAGATATCGAGGTCCGTCGATGGTCTTAAGAGTCCAGAAATCGGTTGTGGTCCCCGAGGCGCCGTTTCTAAAGTAAATGCTGTTCAGATGGACTGGTTTGGCTCCGAACAAATAGCTGCAGAACAGTTGAACGCCGGCCGGATCACCGCCTCCGTTTTGGCGAAGATCAATGATGAGGGCATCCGTATTGGCAAGGAACCTAAAGACTGCCGCAGTCGGACGCTTCATCTCACTCGGATCGTCAAAGTAGTTGAAACGAACGTATCCAATGTTGCCAGGCAGCCGCTCAACGGCCTCAAAACCGGCATTGGAAACTCTCGATTGCTCACTTGCGCGTTTGATCTCATCCTCAGAAGGTTGCCCTGGATTCTTTCGAACGGGAAGGACATCCGGACTAAATCGAAATCGAAGATGCGCATCGGTCACCTGAGATTTCAGCAACTCGTTGACTCGTATCGCAAAGTCTGCGCCGGATTCCAGGGTATCAAACTCGCCCTCAGCCATCCTCTTCCGGAGGTCGGTTTCCATCTTCTTTGCGACTTCAGGAAACACGTAGCGATCATTGATCGCCTTGCAAAGGGCATCGATGGTCTGGGTTCGATAAGCTTTGTCGAGGGTGAATTCAGTGGCTGGGGTTTGTGGCGAAGCCGAGTTGATCCCAGAACCAATAAGCAAGCATGCAAGAGCTACGGGTGTAAACATAAGTAAATCCTCAATGGAATACACATATTATCGAAAATGTGCATTCTGGAGTTCCCGTTTTAATGAGGATTACTTTGCTGGCAAAATCTTGGCGCTTACATCGCCGAATCCGACGCGGTAGCCATCTCCCTGAGCCCAGCCCGTCATCGTGACCGTGTCGCCGTCCGCAAGGAACGTTCGGGTCTCCCCAGTCTCATGGAGGGTTATCGGCTTCGTACCTTTCCAGCAGAGCTCAAGCATTGAGCCGAACGAATCTTCAGACTCCCCGGAAATGGTGCCGGAGGCATAGAGGTCGGCAGACTCCACTGGGGTTCCATTCGAGGTTTGATGCGCAAGCTGCTGGGCGAACGACCAATACAGATATTTGCTATTAGAACGGCTAATCACCTGGGGTTTGGTCATTTGTTCACTCTGAATCGAAACCTCAAGTTGGATATCGAAGTGGGATGGACCAGGGTTGCGTAGATGTGGCAAGACGCCCGGCTCTTGCGGCATTCCCTCCAATCTCCAAGGCTCGAGCGCGTCCAAGGTCACGACATAAGGCGAAATGGAAGTCGCAAAGCTCTTCGCCAGAAATGGCCCAAGCGGTTGATACTCCCAACGCTGAACGTCCCGGGCTGACCAGTCGTTGACCAGAACGAGGCCAAACATGAAGTCTTCCGCTTGCTCGATGGAGATGGGTTCCCCCATTTCATTACTGCGGCCCGTGAAAAACCCCATTTCCAGTTCAAAATCCAACTCCCGAGTGGGACCGAAGGAGGGAGCATCTGCATCGGGAGCCTTGGTTTGACCCTTCGGACGAGTAATCGATTCTCCACTGACGATCACGCTAGATGCTCGGCCGTTGTATCCGATCGGCAAGTGGCGGTAATTCGGTAGTAATGGCGCCATGTCGGGCCGAAACATCTTCCCGACGTTCGAGGCGTGGTGAATGCCCGAGTAAAAGTCGACGAAGGCATTGATGGTCATCGGAAGTAGAATCTCCGCTTCTGCGACGCTAGTGAGAACCCTCGCCTTCAAGTCCGCATTGTCACGGAGACTGGCATTCTCGACCGACAGCAAGTCGAAGAGCTGTTCTCGAATGGAGGTCAGGCTGGCTCGTCCGCCGTACTCTAGGACTTCTTGAAAGTCGCATGAGAAGGGGTCGTCTCCGCCTTTGAGATAGCCAAGGTGGCAAAGCTCATAGAGGTCCACTAAAGTGTCGCCAATTCGCACTGCAATCGAGCCAGCTGGCGCACGTTCGCTGGCATAGGTGCAGAACGGCAGATTTTGAATGGGGAAGTGTGACTCACTCCCCACTTCGATCCAACTCTTCGCCTTTGGGTTGTGGGTTCGATTGAGGTTCATGATTAAGCCAGTCCTAGTGCTTTTAAGTCTGAAAGGGGTTCTTCGATAGAGCAGGAACCAAATCCGATGAATAAGTCTCTCGCGGAGTCAATATCGTCAAGGTCAGCCGTCCACTCCCTGAACTTCAGGCCCTCGTCGTCAAAAACGAATTGGGCCGGATCCTCGCACTCAAGGATGGTTTCCATCTCCTGCCGCGAAAGATCGTTGGGCTCAAGAAGCGCCGTTGCGGACAGGACGTTCAAGAAGCCATGCATCTTGCCCTTGACTTCATCTCGGTAGGATCGAATGGGATGATGCAGTCCAGCTGTCAGCTTGAACTCAATCTCAAGTTGGACGCATTGCTGGATAAAGGTGGCAACCACTTCGGAGGAAGGGAAAGCCGATGCTTCAAGACCGCCGGTTCGTAGTTTGGCGCCGAGCCACTCGGTGTCCGCGATCGCTCCTAACGCATCGGCAAATCCGGTAGCCGCGGGCAACTCACAATAAACTTCGACTTGGTTAAAGGAACGGAGGTCCCGCAAGTATTCGTCGAGGTGGTCGACATCGGGAAGTCGAATTTCGTAGCCTTCCAAATCCGCGGATTCTCCAACCATCTCCATGAAGCGGGTCATCGCTCCTGCGTCATGCACCAACGAGTCACCCCATTCGCTGTGGCCAGAAGGAGCCATACCCACCACGCTCACTGATATGGGTTCACCAATGTCCCGCGCCTTCAGTGAATTCGCGAGATCCGTCAGCCTGGTGCTTGAGCAGATGAAACGATCCTGTATCCACTCTTCGCCGCCTGATCGGTAGCGAAGGTAGCTGTCAACGGCATCGTCCATTGACAGGGCTGCCGGGGGGAAGATTCCCGCAAAATCGATCACTCCATCAAGGAGACGCCTCAGCGCGTCGGTCATGCCTAGAGTCTACTTCCAGGACAGCCATCGAAGATTCCCGCCGAACTTGCGCGTAAGATGGCCAGTCCCAGGAAAAGAGCCATAAAATGGTATTCTAATTGCTTATTCCGGGTGTCAGAGTGGAACCCGACCCAGCGTTCACCATGGCAAATCTCAGAGTTTTAATCGCAGACGACGATCCAATCATCCGACTAGATCTCAAGCAAATGCTTGAGAATCTTGAGTATGAGGTTGTAGCCGAAGCCGGAGACGGTCAGCAGGCCCTCCAGATGGCCCGCGAGACCAAGCCCGACATCTGTATCCTCGACGTCAAGATGCCGGTGATGGACGGAATTGAGGCGGTCTCGATCATTACCGAGGAGAGCATCGCACCGACAATCCTTTTGACGGCTTACTCGGACAAGGAGTTGGTTGATCGGGCAAAAGATGCGGGCGTTTTTGCTTACCTGGTCAAACCCTTTAAGCCAAGCGATCTTCCCCCCGCCATTGAAGTGGCCCGGAGCCGCTACGAACAGAACACTGCTCTGAACAAGGAAGTTTCCAGCCTTGAAGAGAAGCTCGAATCGCGCAAGCTCATTGATCGCGCAAAGGGAATTCTCATGACGGAGCATGGTCTGAATGAGTCGGAGGCTTACCGCCGCATCCAGCTTCAGTCGATGAATCTTCGAAAGACCATGAAGGAAGTCGCCGAGGCGATTATCCTCGCTAAATCGGTCTAATCCCATCGAATTACGAACCCCTGATCCTTCTATCAGGGGTTTCCATCGGACAATGGACGCATGCTCAAGTCCTTGTCTAACTCCAAACTCTTTTTCGTCGCGCTCGGTGTGACGGTTGCCCTCATCGGTGTTCGCGTTTCTGCCGCCCCTCCTGAGCCACGTCTTGATAGCCTGGAGCGGTCGGTGGAGAAGATTGCCGACAGTCTCGAACGGATTCAACTCGACGGCATTGATGTGAAAGTTAGCCAGAAATGGTCAACGGATGAGTTCAAGGTCAAGGTCGTCAAGTAGCGTCGTGCGATAATCTGAGCCATGGCAGAAAGGCTTTGGGCGCCGTGGCGTATGACCTACATTGAAAAACCGACCACGGGGACCGGTGAGATCAATATCTTCGTTGACTTGCCGGCCCAAGACAATGACAAAGAGAACCTCATTCTCTTCCGTGGCAAGACCGCGTTTGTGATGCTCAACGCGTACCCGTACACCAACGGCCACCTGCTCATCGCTCCGTATCGTCAGACTCCAGAGCTTGATGCTTTAAACGACGAAGAACTCCTTGAGATCAATCAGCTCTTGGCGAAGGGAGTCCGATGGATTCGAAAGGTCTATGGTCCAGATGGTTTCAATGTCGGCGTCAACATGGGACGAGCGGCCGGAGCTGGAATCCCGGTTCACATCCACTGGCACATCGTCCCTCGCTGGAATGGCGATACAAACTTCATGACTACGGTCGGTGAAGTACGAGTGCTGCCAGAAACGTTGGATCGAAGCTACGAGCGGCTAAAGGAAGTTGCCGATGCAGACGTTTGAAGAGCTTCGTCAGGCATCGCTAACCTGCCAAGCCTGTCGCCTTGCCGAGCGCCGAACGAATGTCGTCTTTGGAGAAGGCAACCCGGAATCCCCGTTGGTATTGGTCGGCGAGGGACCTGGTGAGAATGAAGACAAGACAGGACGTCCCTTTGTTGGTCGCGCGGGACAATTGCTGGACAAGGCGCTAACGGATAACGGGCTTGATCGAACCAAGGTGTATATCTGCAATACCGTGAAGTGCCGGGCGGCAGACTGGAGCACCGGCAAGCCGGTTAATCGAGCTCCAATGGAGGACGAGGTTCAAGCTTGCCGCCAGTGGTTAGTCCCTCAACTCGGCTTCATCAAGCCCAAGGTGATCCTTTGCATTGGTGCCCCGAGCGCCAAGAACCTGATCAAAAAGAACTTTCAGATTACAAAGGAGCGGGGAATGTACTTTCCTTGCGAGTTTGCTAAGACCGCCATCGCGACCTTACACCCGGCGTACATTCTTCGTCAGATGAATGTTCAGAAGAACGACGGGGGCTACTCGCTTCTGGTGGCCGACATTGCAAGAGCTTGGGCTGCCGCTCAGAAGTTGGTTGAAAAGGAACTTAATGGCTCTAGGCCGGAGACGGCGGAAGCCGTAGGAACGCTTTTTGACCTTTAGCCGAGTTTGGAACCGCGCAACTCTTCCAGGCTCTTGATGCCATCCCGCTGAAGAATGCCGACGAACTCTTCGAGGATGTTCGGAACCGTGTGGGGGCCACCGTAAATCCAGCCGGTGTAGATCTGGCAGAGATGTGCGCCACGGGCGATCTTGTCGTACAGGTCTTGTCCGTCAAAGATGCCTCCCACTCCGATGAGCGTCAGGTCTTTGCTGTTCTTGGCGAGATGGGCCAGAACTTCGTCGGCTCTCTGTTTAACGGGCTGCCCTGAGAGTCCACCCGTTTCGTCGCGGTTCGGTGTATTGGGAGGAAGGATGTCGCGGGAGATGGTGGTGTTGGTGGCGATGAGACCGGTGATCTTCATGTCTTGGGCGACTTGCAGGACCTCATCAAGGGCAGGAAATTCGAGATCGGGGGCGACTTTCACGAACAATGGGCGGTCGGGATTGACTTCTCGGATCGCTTGAATGATTTCGATGAGCGGCCCTTTCTCCTGCAGATTTCTAAGGCCGGGAGTATTGGGGCTGGAGACGTTCACGACGAAGTAGGAGCCGTTCTTGTTGAGAAGTCGGTAGCTGTCTTGGTAGTCCTTGGGAGCATCGGCCAGTTCGGTGATCTTGGATTTGCCGAGATTTACGCCCACGGGGATTTGGGGTTTGCTGGCGGCGAGGCGGGAAGAGATTTCTCTGGCGCCTTGGTTATTGAATCCCAATCGGTTGATGAGCCCCTGGTGGCTGGGGATTCGGAACATCCGGGGCTTTGGATTTCCGGGTTGGGGATGCCAGGTGATGGTTCCGATCTCGACGAAGCCGAACCCGAGTTGGTGCCAGTGGTTGAGAACCAAGGCGTTCTTGTCAAATCCAGCGGCGAGGCCGAGGGGGTTTTTGAATTTGACTCCGAAATACTCCTGCTCAAGAATAGGGTGGTGGAAGTCACGAGCCTTAACCCAACCTCGCTGAAGAACTTTCATCCCTAGCTCATGCGCCGTTTCTGGGGGGAGGCAGAAGAGGAGGGGGCGGAGGATGGAACCGTAGAGGCTCATGGTTTAGATTATGATGGGCATAGCTCTTAACTTGGGGCTAACGCCGAACGGGTAGCTTTACGAGCAAAGGTTATGAAAAAGTCACTTCTTCTCATTGCCGGACTTGGGATTTTTGGGTTTGCGCACGCCGATTTCACGTTGACGGTGCTGCACACCAACGACTTACATGCTCATATTGAGCCGAGCAAAGTTGGTCAATCGATGTTTGGCGGTTATGCCAAGCAAGCGACACTGATTCAAAAATATCGAACGTCCGATCCCAATCCGATCCTTTTGAACGGGGGAGATACATTTCAGGGGACGCTTTACTTTAACCAGTACACGGGACTCGCAGACTTGGCGGCGATGAATGTGATGGGTTATGAGGGGATGGCGGTGGGGAACCACGAGTTTGACCTCGGCCCGAAGCCGTTGGGCGAGTTTGGGAAGCATGCGATTTTCCCGTTGCTCTCCTGCAATTTAGATGTCTCCGGCGATGAGGATTTGAAGTCGGTAGTGAAGCCTTATGCGATTAAGCAGGTGGGTGGACAGAAGATTGGGCTGATCGGGGCGACGACTCCGGATCTACCTTCTATCAGTTCCCCGGGGCCGACGGTGAAGATGTTGGACCTCTATCAATCCCTGGACAAGGCGGTTGCGGCTTTGCGGTCAGAGGGGGTGAATAAGATCATTCTCTTGAGTCACCTGGGCTATGGGCTTGAGCAAGAGGTTGCGAAGAAGGTGCCGGGGCTAGATGTGATTGTGGGGGGCCATTCGCACACTTATCTCGGGAAATCCACGGGCATTCAAGGATTTGCTAACCCTCCTGGACCTTATCCGACGGTGGTCGAGAACAGTGAGTCCAAGGTGCTTTTGGTGAGCGCTTGGGAGTGGGGGAAGGTTTTTGGGCGGATCAAGGTGGAGTTTGACGATGCCGGGAAGGTGAAGTCTTGGTCTGACAATCAGCCGATTTTGGTGGACGACGGGATTCCTGACGATCCGGTGGTGGGGAGCATGATTGCGGCTTTCCAGAAGCCAATTGCGGAGTTGAAGAAGACGGTGGTGGCGACGGCGCCGGTGGCTTTGACTCGGGACAACGGTTCTAGTGGGAATTCTCGGTTGGGGAATATCTTTACCGACTCTATGTTGGCCTACGGGGCGAAGAGTGGGGCTGTGGTGGCGATCATGAACAACGGTGGGGTTCGGGCGAATATCGACCAGGGGCCGATTACGTTTGATGAGGTCATTCAGACGGCTCCGTTTGGGAATACGTTGGTGGTGGTGGACCTGACGGGGGCGGAGCTTTTGTCGGCCTTTGAGTACGCGGCTTCGAAGGCGGGGGCGGATGGGTATGGGGTGACCATTCATGTTTCGAAGGGGACCACGATCCGGTACGACCTTTCACAGCCGGTTGGGAAGCGGGTGCTCTTGGCGAGCATCGGCGGGATACCCCTTGATCAAAGGAATACCTATAGAGTCATTACGAATAATTTCGTAGCAGGTGGTGGCGATGGGTTTGCGATGATTCGGGATGCGAAGGGGTATCGGCTCGATACCGGGACGTTGGACCGGGATGCCTTGGTGGAATTCTTGAAGACTTATCAGGGTGGGGATGTGGATAAGCGGATCGAGATCGTCGGAAAGTAGGTTTATTGGTCGGACTTTGTGGGCCGCGCTCTATTAGGTCTGCCCATAAAGTCTTCAGGCCGATTGTCGCCGCCACTTTTTTCTTTGTTGGAATCGTACTGACAGTGTTGGGAACTCGACAAGGAGGGGCTTGATGATGCTGGCTTTAATTTTTACAACAGTGATTGCGGATATTAATCCTTTCGTTCAACTGCCACCACCGATCGCTCTCTATCGTGATCGGCAATCTGGCAGTGACTGGGTGAGGGCAAACGATTCAATTGCTTTTCTTGCAAGGAAGTCGGGCAAGGAGCAGATTGCTTTTCAGTTGAAATTCTTGGAACGTGCGCGATCGGAATTGAAAACCCACGGGTTGAAAGGCGAGAAATATGGCCGCCGATATGATTGGTATCCGACGTATGACATCGGTAAATTGGACCTCTTGAGAGTGGCCATGGGCAAGCCGATCTTGTTGCACCGGCGAGAGACATTCCTCTTTCTCAAGCGGTCGCCAACGGGTGGTCTGGCATTCAATTCTGCTTGCCGAGAGGATTCTGGAAATGGATTCTCCTTTGGGCGGCCGGAGGCTCTCATGTCCGAATCCGACTATTCCAAGGCAAAGAAACTCGTTATTTCCGGCGCTTTTGTTTTGCCTCAACGGTAAGCGACCTGATCGCGCGGTGGTATGAACCGTGAGAACCATTGGAGCCTGGAGACCGGCGATTTTGGCCGTGTGAAGGTTGCGAGGTTTTTCGGGGCAGGAGTTAAAAGCAGCGGGCCCTGACTTCGACATCAACATGAAGGCGGGGCCGAATTACCGCAATTGTCTTGAATGAATGCGGTGCCCGAGCCGGAGATGGTTCGTCTGAAGGGCTGCTCGGCGAATCCTCGTTGGGCAGCCAGGGATATTGGATGATCTATTCCGAGATGAATTATTCAAATCAAGACCTCCGAAAACAGATCTTTTCAGAAGTGGATCTTTCCGCTGCCTGTTTTCGGGCTTGCAATCTTAGGGGCGCGTTCTTTTCGGATTGCGACTTGTCAAACACGGTATTTACGGGCGCCCTCTTGAAGGGGGCGCGGTTTGATGGTTGTAACTTGAAGAACGCGACTTTCGAGGGGGCAGAGTTGAATTGGACGGAGATCTCGGGTGAGTCCACTTTGCCAGAAGGCATTGAGCTTCGAGGTCCGGAATGGTTGCGGTTTGTCGAAGGAGCCTGCTTGATTGGAGCACCCTTGAAAGGCGCTTTTATCTATAAAGAGCGGCTCGGCGGGGCGAATTTGCTTGGGGCTAACTTGCGGTATGCCTGTTTGGACCAAACGGATCTTTCGGATGCGAATTTGACGTTTGCCGACCTTCGTAAGTGCTCGGCGATGGATGTGAGTTTTAATCGGGCGACGGTGGTGAATGCCGATTTTCGAGGGGCGAATCTCTTCGGCGCTGATTTCATGGGGTGTGAAATTGGAGGGGCGCGGTGGAAAGGGGCGGTTTGGTCATCGACCACGAAGTGGGAAGGGGGACCGCCTGACGATGCCATTTTCATCGACTCAAATGTCGACCTCACTGAGGTTAATCTTTCGGGCGTTTACCTTGGTGGGGCAAACCTTAAACATGCGAATCTCAGAAAAGCCGATTTGAGGAAGGCATGCCTCTTTCGATCCGATCTTTCTTGCGCCAATCTTGAAGGGGCGAGGCTGGAGGGCGCTCGGTTCGACCGGGAAACGAAGTTTCCCGATGGATATGATCCAGGCGCTCGCGGAGCGTTCGATCCGGGTAAGTCAGCGGATCAGTAGCGGCCTGGGTTCGAGCTTGCTAGAAGCTCGAGTGGCCCTTTGAGTTCATTGCTTGGACTTGTTCCAAGCCTTCAGGATGCGGGACGCTTCGGTGGTCATTCTCGTCACGACGGGCTTGGTGTTCGCTTCCGCAGTCTGATTCTCTAGTCGCTGAAGCAATTGATTGATCAGGGCTTCGTTTGTTTTGGAGGGAAACGGTTCAAGGGCAAGTAGGCCGACAAATCGTGTGTTGATGTCGGATGACTTGATCCATCCTCGGGCGAGGCTTTCTAGATGGGCGTTGGCGGGGACGGTTAGTTTCATTCCATCGTAGCCAGACCACCCGTTGAGGTTTGGTTTTGTTGGGTCAAGTCCCCAGATATTCCAACCCAAGCGACAAGGGGGAGAGGCGGGTTGATTTTGTTTGACTAGCTTCTTCGTCGCTGATAACACCGCTTGAGGCTGGGTGATTGGTTTGAAATCCATCGTCATGGCCAGGGTAGGAATCTTTGCGTGGACGGTTGGATCTAAATCCAGGTAGGTGAATGGCGCTGTGCTGGAGGCGTGAGTACAGTACGGGGCCATCTCGTTTGGCCGACCAGAGCGGTACCCGATGTTTCGATCGGTTGCCATCAGAAAGAGCAATATCTCTTTTCCAGAGTTGCAGAGGGGCTCAATTTCGTTATGCCCATCTCGGTCTGTTTCCGAAGTCGTGGCGAAGACCACCTCAGATAGCTTTGGGCCCTTGATGGTTTCATCAACCTTTAGGGTGACAATGGTGGTTCCGCGGGCGCTCTTGCCGGGAGCCCGGACAGCGACAATGCGTCCCGTAACGATCAGGTCGGAGTCCATAGTGGCCCACTCCAGCGAATCACGGTAGGTGATCGTCGGCTGGGCGTCAGCCATGAGTGCCGCCAGCATCAACAGTGCCACAAACAGGTAACGCATCAGTCGATTGGACGCGTGCGGATGATGGATGTTACAGACCTTCTTGCCACCTTTGGTCATTTTCATGACTTCAATACGACGGCTTGGGCGATCTCCCGGAGCCGCCAAGTTGATCCCGGTCTGATACATGCTCGCCAAGGGCTTGGCTGTACTGGCCCTTCTTGGGATGAATCAGATCGAACCGAGCTTTATTACGATCATATGCGAGTTGTAAATCGATGAGCTTAAGGCCAGCATAGTGAAGGTCAAAGCGGGCGACGACCCGCCCACCTTGCGACTGCCTCAAGTTGGCTATGACGAATGGCTTTGTCTCAGACATAGAAATACCTAGACGTCTGGAGGAATTTGGCAAGGAATCAAGGTCACCAGACTCAACACACAACTGTATCCCTTGCCTACATGGGCAAATCAACGCTTAGCAGTCTGTGGCAAGAAATCTTGCGGGAGTCTGGGAAAGGTCTGGTTAGGTCACCGTCCCTACTCAGTCATAGCACACGGGCGTAAGGGGGCACTGGGTCAAGAAGCGACCTGGAGGGCACATGTGAGCATAGGGCCAAGAATTATCGACACTCACGACAATTGCAAGCCAGTTTAGGAAGGTGTCATGGTAGCATACTGTCTACTAGTTTCGAGGATATCCCGCCATGATCATGCCGATGAATTTGGGGCACCGAGTTTCAACGATGAAACTGCCTCAGTCAAAACCCCTTCAACCCCTGTTTGAGGCGATTGTAAACTCGTTCCAATCCCTGGAAGAGCTCGGCGACGTCGATGGGAAGTCTATTCGGATTTTTGCGGAGCGGGACACGGTCCTTGACGATGACCCCTTGAGCGTGACAAATTCGCCAATCTGTGGATTTGTCATAGAGGACAACGGGGTCGGATTCAACGAGGCAAACATTGGATCGTTTCTCACCTCGGACTCTGATTACAAAGCACGGCTCGGCGGAAAAGGTGTTGGCAGATTCATGTGGCTCAAGGCATTTAGCCGGGCCGAGATCTATAGTAGATTCGAAGACGGCGGCTACTGGGAACGTAGCTTCACATTTAGCCTGAGCTCGGATTTGTCGAAGCCCCCAGCCTCGCCAACAGAAAAGTCGGTGCGGCTAACTCGCATTAGCCTGAAAGACTACCAATCTCCCTACAAGGAGGAAGCGCCGAGAAGTTTAGACATTCTTGCCCAACGGATCGTTGAGCATTGCCTTGCGTTCTTTCTAGACGCCAAGTGTCCTACGGTCATCCTCGAAGGCACCGGGGGTGAAAAATTCAACTTAAACGAATACTTCGGTGAGTACATCGGGGACCGTGCATCAACCCATAGCTTCAGCGTCGTTGGCCAAGACTTCAACTTCCGTGGAGTTCGACTTTATCACCCAAGCGAACGTGGGCACGCCCTTGTCTATGCTGCAAATAGGCGGGAGGTCAAAGTTGATAAGCTCAGCAAGTCGCTGGAAGCTCTTCCACAAAGGTTAGGAGACGAAGCTGGTGAGTCGTTTGTTTACCTTGGATTTATTACCGGAGACTACTTAGACGCCAGTGTCAATTCGGAGAGAACTGGATTCAGCTTTCCCGACGGTATCGGTGAAGTGCAAAGTGCCTTGCCAATTCTCACACTCCAGGAGATTCGCACAGCGGCACTTGAACCGGTGAAGGCGGACCTTGGTGGATTCATTGAGAAAGTGCATGAACAAAATCGACAGCGCATCGACTCCTTCGTGTCTTCAGATGCACCACAGTTTCAGCCGCTCAAGAGGTACATGGACGAACTGGTGCAGGAGGTTCAACCAGGATTATCAAATGATCAGCTTGATATCGCACTCCACAAGTTCCAGAGAAGGAAGGAGATAGAACTAAAGGAACGTGGACAGAAACTCTTTGCCGAAGAGCCTGAGTTGACCACATACGACGGTTATGCGGAGAGGCTTCAGGAGTTCATGGACGAGTTTAATGACCTAGGCAAATCAGAACTCGCCAAGTATGTTGCGCATAGAAAGGTTGTCTTAGACTTCTTCGATAAGTCCATGAAAATAGACCCGGTTACGGGAAAGCATCATCTCGAAGAAACCTTGCACAACATCGTGTTTCCGATGAGACGAATCTCCGAGGAAGTGCCTCACGAGTTGCAGAATCTGTGGTTGCTTGATGAACGGCTTACCTACCACCGCTATCTTGCCTCAGACAAGCCGCTGTCTTCTCTCCAGCCGCTGGACTCTGAGTCTGATCTAAGGCCAGACATGCTTGTATTCGATCGAGCACTGGCCTTTACCGAAGGCGATACTCCGGTGTCTTCTTTCGTAATTGTTGAGTTCAAAAGACCTGAGCGGGGTGATGTAAGAAGAGACAACCCTATTGAACAAGTTTATAATCATGTCCGCCAGTTGCGTACAAGCCACTATAAGGACGACTTTGGAAGGGAAGTAAAGCTGCAATCCGAAAACGTACCGGGATACGCTTTTATTGTTTGCGACCTCACTTCCCAAATGGAGACTCTCGCAGAAAACGCCAGTCTTCAAAAAACTCCTGATGGATTGGGTTACTTTGGCTTCAACGTGAAGCTAAATCTGTACGTGGAGGTCTTGTCGTACACCAAGATCCTTCGGGATGCAAAAAAGAGGAATCGAGTGCTCTTCGATAAGCTAAACATTCATAGCAATTAGTTCAACACCTAGAGCTAGGCATCACGGCGTCTCGCCTGACCCTCACCATACGGGGCCCTTCGCTCGGCTGTGCCTATTGGTTTTCGTAGTTTCTGATAAACCTCCCTCGCTAGCCAATCTGTGACTGCCCTCTGAAAGGCAGGGTCGGCCATATCCGTTTTGCCAGGGCTTGCGCCTGGCTGGATGAAGCGGTTTGCGACGCCCTTGGAAACGTCATTGCCTGGAACTCGGGGCCGTTGTCGGAGTCGATCGCCTCCGGCTTGCCATGGACTAGGCAGAGCCAGGTGAGCTCTTGGCTAGTCCCAATATTCAGCCAGCGTGGAGGGTTCGTGTCCTTCTCCTGGTCTGGACATGGGGTTTGAGCTTTTCGGTTTTTTCTCTCTTATCGCTTGGCATTTGCAAAAAGGTTCGTTAGAATAAACGTTCAGTTTGATTGAATGAACGTTTATTTATATGGCGAATGTAAACCGTAGCCGACAGATTGGGACTCGACCGACCCTCCGGGATATTGCTCAGGAGGTGGGGGTGACGGTGACGACGGCTTCGTTCGTTTTGAACGGATCGAAGTCGGGAACGCGGGTTTCTGATGAGACTCGGCGGGCCCTGGAAGAGGCGGCGAAGAGGATTGGGTACCGGCCCAACAATCTGGCGCGATCCCTGGTGCGGCAGAAGTGCGGGGTGATTGCGATGTACTCCAGCTACGACGAGATCAACGCGCGGAACTACTTCTTTGCGGAGATCATGGGCGGGTTGCAGGTGGGGTGCGGGAAGGCGGGGGTGGACTTACTGATTCACACGTCTTCTCCGGGGTCCGACAATGAGGCGATTGCGGCGTCTCTGCTCGACGGTCGGGCGGATGGGGTGATTGTCCACGCGGCGGCGAACCACCAATTGCCGCACATTATTGCTAAGTCGGGCGTTCCGGCGGTGGCGATTGCCGATCGGGTCGATTTTATTCCCTCGGTGGTGGTGGACGACGAGGAGGGCGGGGCGTTGCAGGCTCGGCATTTGTTTGAACGCGGGCATCGGCGGGTGCTTTATCGACCGGCGTTTGGCGACTTCTTGTCGGCAGTGGAGCGCGAGGGCGCATTCTTTCGCGAGGCGGAGCGGCTTGGGGTGGAGGTGATCTTGGGCGATGTGGCGCCATCCCGACACCGGGCCGAGTTCTCGGAGCGCGAATGCGATCTGCTTCTCTCCGAAGAAAGGCCCTCTGCGATTGTCTGCTGGGAGGATGCTACGGCAGACCGGACGATTTCTGTACTTGAGGGAATGGGGTTGAAGACGCCCCGTGACCTTGCCGTGATGGGCTTTAACGGGATTTCCGTGGAATTTGCCCATCGCCGATGGCTCACGACGATCGACGCCCATTGGGCGAACGTGGCGGAGGCGGCCATCGGCGTTTTAATTCATCAGATCGAAGGGAAGGACGTGCCTCCGGTCACGACATTGCCCGTTCACTTCGTTCAGGGAGCCACGACTTGAAGTGTGCCACGACCCTCGGCTTGCTTTGCTGCAAGTCAATTCCAAAGGAGGAAGGTCTCAATGAGCAATTATTTGCGAAAAGCCTTCACGTTAATTGAGCTACTTGTCGTTATCGCGATTATCGCGATCTTAGCCGCCATTCTGTTCCCGGTCTTTGCGCAGGCGAAAGCCGCCGCAAAGAACTCCGCGGACATTTCCAATCTGAAACAGTCGACGCTTGCGGTGCTGATGTACAGCGGGGACTATGACGACATGTTTCCGTACGCGCTGGACAACGTGTGGAACAGCTCTTGGGCAGTTATCACGCAGCCGTACATCAAGAACTTCGGGGTTTACCGAAGTCCGTTTGACTCGAATAACAAGCCCGCCGACATTTGGCTGGAAGGATGGTCGGGAGTGCCGATCTCCTACGGGGCGAACAGCTACTACCATCCGCAGAACTCCAAAGTGGGCGCGGGGTGTGGCTGTGGCGACCCTTGCGTTCTGGGAGGAGTGATGTCGCCGATGGCCCAGCCGGACTCTTGCGCCCCGGGCGACTGGTTTACCAGCTGGACGAAGTCTCAGACCGTGGTTACGAACGTGGCGGGGACGGTCATGATCACCGATAAGTTCAACGCCGACGCGATCAAGGCGGGTGGTTGGGGCAACCTTTCGGCGTTCTTTGGCGTTTCGTTCTTCTGTTTGGAGTGCGCCTATCAGTGGGATTGGGGCTCTCCGGTTGAGATTCCCGATGGTCGTTTAGTGGCGACGGAGCCGTATCCGTTCGGACCCGATGGAGCGGTCAGTTTGACCAACGCCAAGAGGGCTAACTTTGCGATGGCCGATGGTCACGTGAAGACGATGAAGCCTTCCCAGACCAATCCCGACCCGATCAATCGGCCCGCCGACAACATGTGGGACGCCGACCGGTAAGTCTCCCGTTCCTTGACGCCCGTCTCTGGTGGGCGGGCGTCCCATTTTGGGGTTTTTCTATGTTGAAATTGAGTGTGATTTTGTTGGTCGGTTGTGCGTTGGTGGTTGGTTGCGGCCAGCCTTCGACGGAACTAACGGCGCAGGAGCAGGCGAACTTTGCGGGCGGGCCTCGGCCGGCCTCGGCGAACGAGGCGATGAAGAAGAGCATCGAGGAATATAAGAAGAAGCATCCGGGGGCGAAGACGCCCTAGGCCGTTGGCGCGGAGGTGTTAGGGGCGGCTATGCCGCAGGTGTTAGGTAGTAGGGCGCTTCGCGCTAGGTGTTAGGATCCCTTCGTTGGGCGTTGGGCGTTGGGCGTTGGGCTATAGTGCACTCGGCCCTGGATAGGTCTGCTTCTTTGTAGAGGTTGATTCCGTGTTGGGCCGAGGAATTGGTCTTGGTCTTTGGTGAGCCGTTTGTTGAGGGGATGTTTGAGGGGGTTCTTTGTTTCGGCAGGGGTGCCGGTGGTGCGGGCGGGGGACCGGGAGATGTTGTGGGTGCGGGAGGAGGTTCGATTGCTTATCGATTACCACCGGCCTCCGCAGAAAGTCGCCTTAATCGACGGAGCATTGCACCGTGGTTTTTGGTGGTATTCCTTTGCTGAGCAGGGGTTTGAGGTGGAGGGGTTTTCGGTGGATTTCGACGGGGCGGTGTATCTGATTCCAGATGATCCGCGGCATCCGGCATTGATTGCTCAAGCGCGAGACTTTCCGCGGGAGGGGATCGTGGGCTTGGATGTTTACATCACGCCCGTCGCCAGCCGGGATTGGGTTTGGATTGGAACGCACGATCCGCTTGGACCGTTCTTGCTTTGGAATCCAGAGTGTCAATAGATGCAGAGGAATTGAAGTGAAGGGCGAACGCACGATGTTTGTATTGGGGCAGCGGTATGTGATTGAGCGCGATGGGACAGGAGAGCGCGTTGAGGTGGATGTCGTGGGATTTGGGCGGAACTTGGCGGGGGATGTGGTTCCGTTTTTTGAGGTGTGGACTCCGAGGGAGATCATTTGGGATGCGCGGTCGGGAGAGAAAAGGGAGGTGGAGTACCTTTCGGCGAACGCTCGGTATGCCGATTTGGAGGGATTGCCAGACTTTCCGTTTCCTATCAATTTGGTGATGCTGGCGGAGATTCCGGCGGAAGGGGCGACAGTTGGCGAAGGCGACTACGTTCCGTTGGGGCGGGCGGTGGTTGAGCGGCTTCGCCGCAGGTATTAGGGGCGCTTCGCGCAGGTGTTAGGCTTTCCTTAAGGGACAAGGGACAAGGGACAAGGGACAAGGGACAAGGGACAAGGGACAAGGGACAAGGGACAAGGGACAAGGGACAAGGGACAAGGGACAAGGGACAAGGGACAAGGGACAAGGGACAAGGGACAAGGGTGGGGATAGATCAGTTGGTGCTTCATGGGTGGATTCTTGAGGGAATGCGCAAGGCGGAGGGCCGGTGGCGCGAGGATCCTCAGGATTCGTTGGCGTGGGCGAATCTGATTTATGTGAAGTCCTCGGCGGGATTCTTTGATGAGGCTTTGAGACTGTGCGAGTTGAGGACCGAATTTGACCTCGACGATGAGGTCATTGCTCACGGGAAGGCGCGTGTTCTTTATATGAGAGGGGAGTTTAGGGCGGCAATCGCGATTTATGAATCCTTGGTGGCTCAATCCTATCCGTTCCAAGCGCAGCAGGGGTTGTTTTGGAGTTTTGTCAAGTCGAAGCGATTTGCGGAGGCGCTCTCACTCCTGGAGCAGATGGTTGAAGAGGATTGCCGAAGTGCATATGGGTGCCGGGCGGCAGTTGAGTTTGCGGAGAGGATGAGGTTGTTTCGGGTGAGGGAAGTCCTGGTCGAGGCCTTGGGCCGATTGCCGTTGGTCTCTGATAAGGAACCGACCCCGCCGGAGCTTTTTGCTCGGGCGAGTGATGCTGCTCTTGATGTTGTTGGGTCGGGGCCCTCTCCTTTGCAGAGGCTGAATGCCCTCTCAAGGCTTGGCGATTTGACAGGGGAGGACGCGGATCTCGAATCGCGTGAAATTGTCGATCAACAGCCGCACTTCTATTACTCGCACTTCATTCGGGGGCGAGTGATGTTTGAGCGAAGGGACTTTGCGCAGAGCGCGGCAAGCTTTGATCGGGCTTGCGAGTTGCGGCCCACAGATAGCCAGAGTTTCTATTTTGCGGCCAACGCCTATGCGCAGGCCAAGCGGTGGGATCTTGCTGAACTCCGGGGCGAGCAGGCGTTGGGGATGGATCCGCTCAACGATTGGATTGTCACACTGATGCGAAAGATCTACAAACGGAGCTTTCGACTCAAACTGGCTTGGAACAATGAGTCTGCCTATCTCAAGCTTAGGGACGAATGTAAATTGCTGGAGCCTCGCTTCGAAGCAAATGTGGTGAAGGTGATCTTAGATGGGGTGAAGGTGTTTGCCGGATCTGAGCCAGGGTACGGCACCTCAACTTGAGCATCTGGGGCCATTTGTGGTCTTCGAATTTGGCCTTCGTTGGGTTCGTGGTTACAATGACCGTTCATTCAAGTGGAAAAAATCTCTAAAGGGCGTTCGGTGGGTGGGCGGCCTACTCTTAAGGATATTGCGCAGGAAGTGGGGGTTACGATCACCACGGCTTCCTATGTGCTGAACGGAGCCAAGTCCGGGACTCGGGTTTCTGATAAGACTCGGGAAGCGATTTTGGAGGCGGCTCGGCGGTTTGGGTATCGGCCTAACAATGTGGCGCGGTCGTTGGTTAGGCAGCGGTCGGGGGTGGTGGCGATTTACTCTGGGTACGAGGAGTTGAGCGCCAAGAACTACTTCTTCGCGGAGATTATGGGGGGGCTCCAGGTGGGGTGTGCGCAGTGTGGAGTGGACTTACTGATTCACACGGGGCCACCGGAGGCTGATGATCACTCGATTGCCCAGTCGTTGCTCGATGGTCGGGCAGATGGGGTGATTGTCCATGCTTCGACGCACCACCAGTTGCCTCACATCATCGCGGAATCTCGGGTGCCTGCCGTGGCAATTGTAGATCAGGTCGATTTCTTGCCTTCGGTGGTGGTGGACGACGCGGAAGGAGGGCGGATTCAGGCTCGGTATCTGCATGAGAAGGGGCATCGGCGGGTGATGTACCGACCGGCGTTTTGCGAGTACGCCTCTACCATTCGTCGAGAAACCGCGTTTCGGGAAGAGGCGGCGGCTTTGGGGTTGGAAGTGGTGGACGGGACGATGACGGTGGCGGGGGGCTGGAGTGGCCTGACCGATCCTGAGAAGCGAATCATGCTGGGGCCGGATCGACCGACGGCGATTGCGTGCTGGGAAGATATGAATGCGGACCAGACGGTGGCAGACTTGGAAGAGATGGGTTTCTCTGTGCCAGGAGATGTGGCGGTGATGGGCTACAACGGGATCTCAGTGGAGTTTGGTCGGCGAAGGTGGTTGACGACGATCGACGCGCATTGGGCTTTGGTGGCGGAGACGGCGATCAAGGTTTTGATGCGACGGGTGGCGGGCGAAGAGGTTCCGATGGGGACGACGCTGCCGGTGGATCTGTTAGAGGGCGCAACGGCCTAGTTGGTGCATCCCTTTTGAGGATCGGTCGTATAGTAGATCGATCATGGCCACGCGCAAGCATTTCGAAGGCATCGCCGCCGAGGCGTTCATTGCGGATACCGACCGATGGGCGCTTGATAAGCTGAAGCGAATTCCCTTACTTCCTCAGGTGATTCAGAAGTTCTATGAGCTTGGCCTGGACCGCTGGTTCTATTGCTACAACATGAGCATGTCGGTTCGATGTGGGCCGACGCAGTACAAGACGCTTTACGACATCATGCGCGAGTCGGCAGCGGTTTTGGACATGCCGGAGCCGGAGTTGTACTTGACGAGCAACCCCTTCCCGAATGCTTGGACGAGCGGGGTGGAGCGGCCGTATATCACGCTTCGGTCCTCGATTGTGGATACGTTGACGGACGAGGAGCTTTTCCACTTAATTGGGCACGAGTTGGGGCACATCAAGGCGAAGCATGTGCTTTACAAGTCGGTGGGCGCGGTGCTGTTCCCATTGTTGGAGATGATTGGTCGGCGAACGTTTGGGTTGGGAGATGTGGCGACGATCGGGCTGATCTTGGCCTATGAGGAGTGGTCTCGCCAAGCAGAAATTACGGCGGACCGGGCGGGGCTTTTGGTTTCGCAATCGCTGGACATCAGCGTGGACGCGAACATTGCGCTGACGGCGGGGCCGACGCGGTTGCGTGGCGAACAGAGCCGCGAAGCGTTCATGGAACAGGCGCGGGCTTATCAGGACACGTCGATCATGGACGAACTGGGCAAGGTTTTGATCTTCCTTTCTAAGACGGGGACCTATTCTCACCCGATGCCGGTCCACCGCACGCAGCAGCTTGAGCGCTGGGTGCTGAGCGGGGCGTTCGAGCGGATCATGGCGGGGGATTACGAGCGCGAGCCAGAAGCGGTGAGCGCGTAGTCGCTTCGCGGTCGTCGAGGATTCCGCTACGTTTTGTTGGTCATGGGCTTTCGAAGAAGCCCACGAGTTTCAGGTAGCTGGAGTTCCTGGGAGGGCCGCCCAGGATACGGTCCTTGGCTTGTTGGGATTTTGGGTTGGTGGTGAGCGGCGGAGTTCATGGGCGGGCCGCCCATGATACGCTCCTTGGCTTGTTGGGATTTTGGGTTGGTGGTGGGCGGCGGACTTCATGGGCGAGCCGCCCGTGATACGCTCCTTTTCTTGTTGGGATTTTGGGTTGGTGGTGAGCGGCGGAGTTCATGGGCGGGCCGCCCATGATACGCTCCTTGGCTTGGGGATAATGGGTTTATGCCTAAGTGCGTGCTCCTTTTGAGTGGTGGGTTGGACTCGGCTACGGTTTTGGCGGTTGCTCGAGACCTGGGGTTTGATGTTTATGCTTTGTCCGTTCTTTATGGACAGCGGCACCAGGTGGAGGTGGATGCGGCGGTGCGGGTGGCGGCGGCTTTGGGGGCGACGGAGCATCGGTTTGTTTCGGTGAACCTCGACACCTTGGGAGGCTCGGCTTTGACCGACTCGGGGCTGGACGTTCCGAAGGATCGCGATGAATCCGCGATGCAAGATATTCCGATCACTTATGTGCCTGCTCGTAACACGGTGATGCTTTCGCTGGCGTTGGGCTATGCGGAAGTGGTGGGGGCGACGGACATTTTTGTGGGGGTGAACGCGGTGGATTACAGCGGGTACCCAGACTGCCGACCGGAGTACATTGCCGCTTTTGAGCACTTGGCGCAGCTTGCCACGAAGGCGGGGGTGGAAGGGAAGCGGATGCGCATTCACGCTCCTTTGATCGCGCTGACCAAAGTACAGATCATCGAGCGGGGGCTCTCGTTGGGTGTGGACTACGGGATGACGCACTCTTGCTACGATCCGTTGCCAAATGGTCGAGCCTGTGGAAGATGCGATTCTTGCATTCTGAGGAAGAACGCTTTTGCGGAACTTGGCATGGACGATCCTGTACTTGTATAGGTAGAAATACGGGTTGCCTTGGTCGCTAACACCATCTTAACTTTGGGCCTGTAGATTGTCTTTATCTTCTGGGACGGACGGGCGTGTATTTGCAGGTCCGTTCGATCGGGAAAATACGATATAGGCAAAATTATCAGTTTTTACTTTGGTTCTTGACTGCTATTATTGTCAGGAATCGGTGGACGCTGGGGTTGCCGTGTCTTGAATTGGAGAATGCGTATGAAGCGAATTGCACTTATCGGCGTTGGCTCTCTGAGCCTGATCAGCGCCGCGATGGCTCAGGTTAGTTATTCGGGTGGTACTTACAGCCAAGACTTCAACACTCTGGCGATGACCGGCACTTCGAATACTTGGACAGACAACAGCACGTTGCTCGGCTGGTACGCGAACAAGACGACCTATATTGCCGACTCTGGAACGAGCACGACGGGTGGCGTTCATAGCTACGGTTCTGCCTCTACTGATAACGAGCGAGCATTGGGTTCGGTCGGATCCAACAGCGCAGGAGATATGATCTACGGTGCTAATTTCGTCAATTTGATGGGCGGAGACGCAGACTTCTTCGTTTTGCAGTACACCGGCGAACAGTGGCGCAACGGCGGTAACGCAACCGCTCAGAAGTTGAGCTTTGCTTACTCGCTGGACGCAACATCTCTCACGACGGGTACCTGGACTTCGGTTACCAGCTTGGACTTTACAGGCCCGATTCACACCACTACGGCGGGCGCATTGAATGGCAATGCCGCGGCGAATCGAACCACTCTGAACGACATGGTTAACTTGTCTTCTGTCTGGACGGCTGGCTCTAGCCTGTGGATCAAGTGGACGGACCTCAACGATTCTGGAAATGACCACGCATTGGCTATCGATGACGTGACCTTCACGTCGCGAGCCAACCCGGTTCCGGAGCCTGCTTCCATGGCGGCGCTTGGACTGGGTGCGTTGGGTTTGATTCGACGCCGACGCAATAAGAAGTAAGCGAGTCCATTCGCTAACGAATCGAGGGGAATGCCGTTGGCATTCCCCTCTTCTGTTATGGGTCTGTGTCAACTATAGGGTGAGCGGCGGGCGTAAAATAGAGTGTATGCCCTCCACTCTGTTTGACAAGGTCTGGGATCGTCATGTCGTGTCCGAATTGCCGGGCGGCGGGGCGCTTCTTTATATCGACCGACACCTTGTCCATGAAGTCACTTCACCGCAGGCGTTCGATGGTCTGCGGGAGTTGGGTCGGAAGGTGCGGCGACCGGAGCTTACGTTTGCGACGGTTGACCACAACGTGCCTACCGACGGACGTCCGATCGACGAGACGACTCTAAGTGGGAAACAGCTAGCGGCGCTTGCGCGGAATTGTCAGGAATTTGGAGTTCCGCTTTTTGGCTATGGCCATGAGAAGCAGGGGATCGTTCACGTGATTGGTCCGCAGCTTGGCATTACGTTGCCAGGGCTGACGATTGTTTGTGGCGACAGCCACACCTCGACTCACGGCGCATTTGGCGCGCTGGCGTTTGGGATTGGCACGACGGAAGTCGAGCACGTTCTGGCGACGCAGACGTTGCGTTCCAGCGGGCGACCGAAGTCGTTAGGCATTGAAATTAACGGCGAGGTCTCGGAAGGGGTGACGTCCAAGGACATTATCTTGGCGATCATTCGGAAGATCGGCGCGGGCGGGGGAACCGGCTACGTGGTCGAGTATTTCGGAGAGGCAATTCGGAATTTGCCGATGAGCGGGCGGATGACGATCTGCAACATGTCGATCGAGATGGGCGCTCGGGCGGGGATGATCCAGCCTGACGATATCACGTTCGACTACATCGCGGCGGAGGATCGACCGTTTGCGCCGAAGGGAGCGGATTTCGACCGAATGGTGGAAGACGCGCGGACACTGAAGACGGACGACTCTTCGCTGTTTACGCGTCACGAGACGTTGGACATTAACGGGTTGAAGCCGCAGATCACGTGGGGAACGACTCCGGCGATGACGGTTGATATCGATCAGGCCATTCCGGAGCCGCAGGATGCGGGCGAGGAGCGGGCGCAGAAGTATATGGGCCTTAAGCCGGGCGACACTATGGCGGAGACGACGGTGAACACGGTGTTCATCGGGTCTTGTACGAACTCTCGCATCGAAGACCTTCGGGATGCGGCGCGAGTGGTGCGTGGGCATCAGGTTGCGTCGGGCGTTCGGGCGATGGTCGTTCCGGGCAGCGAGGCGGTGAAGGCGTTGGCTGAGCAGGAAGGCTTGGATTCGATCTTCAAGGAAGCGGGCTTCGAGTGGCACCGAGCGGGTTGTTCGATGTGCTTGGGCATGAACGGCGACATCTTGCGACCGCAAGAGCGCAGCGCTTCGACTTCCAACCGACCGTACGAGGGGCGACAGGGGCCGGGATCTCGGACCCACTTGGTCAGTCCTTTAACGGCGGCGGCGACGGCATTGAAGGGTAAGTTCGCGGACCCGCGTGAATTCCTCGACTAATAAACTGGCCCGAAAGACCTGGTATTAGGCATCAGAAACGGCAATCGCCCGAGGACACGGAGCGATTGATTGAGGTAGAATGCCAGGTCTAATCAACTAGAGACGATTTAGAACCATGAAAAGGACCTACCAACCGAATAACCGCCACCGCAAGAAGACGCACGGCTTTCGCGTCCGCATGCGAACGACGGATGGCCAGAACACCCTGAAGCGACGCCGCTCCAAGGGTCGCCACCGGATTTCCTCCTGAGGAAAGGCCTAAGCAAGCCACGATTCGAAGCCGTCTTCCAAGGCGGCAAGCGGGTCTCGACTCGTCACTTTCGTCTCAGCGCCACCTTTGGGGAAGGCCGGGTCGGAATCGCGACATCTAAGAAGATCGGGTGCCATGCGCGCCGGAATTGGGTCAAAAGACGCATTCGCGCAATCCTTCTTAGGCTCGATGACGTGTTAAGAACCGATCTCGACTACATCTTCGTTGCCTCTGCGACTTCCGTCAACGCCGAGTGGGGCGAGATGGGAAGCGAGATCGACGACGCTTTAAGCAGGATGAATGAGAGATGGGCCGCCGAATCGGAATCTTCTTGATCCGCCTTTACCAGAGAACGACGAAATGGATGCCGCCTACGTGCCGATTCACCCCGAGTTGCTCCAACTACACGCTACAGGCGGTGGAGAAATACGGGCTCTTCAAGGGCTCGTGGCTCGGCCTCAAACGCATTTGTCGATGCGGTCCCTGGAACCCCGGAGGTCACGATCCGGTTCCGTAGTGAGGGGGCTTGGGCAGAATGGCCCGCGCTCCGCAACCCCGATCGATTTGGACAGTAACTTGATCGTGCGCGCTCGTCTGAAAGCAACCCGCGAGATCCCCCAGTAACCATGAGTCGCCCCGCCCCGACCCCTAAACAGAACTTCTTACAGACCCTGCTGATCGTCACGACGGTCTTCTTGGGCATGCAGCTCTTCTGCAACAAGCCACAGCAGAATACTGCAGACAGCAATCGCACGACCGCCGACGTGTTGAAGTCGATGCGGGAGATGAACTCCAAGCTTTTGGATGTTTCTATCGTTCGCGAGAACTCTGCGCTTAACTCCAAGATCCACGAAGAGACCAACGCCAAGAAACTGACCGAACAACAAGCAGAGGCCCTTCGAATTGAGGGATCGATCTTGGTGGCGGATACCCAGCTGAAGGCGGGTATGCAGCGCAACGAGACTCAGCGCATTCGACAGGCTTACTATTCGCTCGATACGATGAACCGCAAGAAGGCGGGGCTGGACGAGTGGAATAAGACGACCGTCGAGATTCCGAAGACGGTTCGGCAGCCGGAGCGCTTTACGTGGAGCCAGTGGACGGGCCACGAGCTTTATCAGAAGGTCGTCAGTGAGCTCACGACGCGCAACAAGACCGACTTGGTATGGGGATTCATGCCGGGCGGCTATCAGTTTGTAGATCTCCTCGTTCACGCCACGGGTTCCATTCCGGCATTTAGCTACTGGTTTGCGGCGCTCTTGTTGGCGTTAGTCGTTCGAGGTGTGGTCTACCCGCTTACTCAGCGCCAGTTGATGTGGTCACGGCAGATGTCTCAGCTCACTCCGATGCTTAAGGAGATTAAGGAGCGTTACAAGGACAGTCCGCAGACACAGCAGACCAAGACGATGGAGCTGTACCGGGAGTACGGGATCAATCCGATGGCGGGCTGCGGTCCGGCCTTAGTTCAGATGCCGTTGTTCTTGTTCGTGTACCAGTGCATGCTGCACTACCAGTTCGAATTCCAGAAAGGCACGTTCCTTTGGATCAACGCTTCCACGAGCCAGGCAACAAAGGGATTCATTGCCCCGAACCTTGGGCAGGTCGACACGATTCTGATTATTCTTTACGGAATCTCGCTCTGTACTTCCACGATGTTGCAGCCGGTCACCGATCCGACTCAGGTGAAGCAACAGCGTATCATGGGTTTGAGCTTTGCGGTTTTGATGCCGGTATTCATGTTGCTTGGGTTTTTCCCGGTACCGGCGGCGTTCGTACTTTATTGGACGTTCACGAACATTTTGGCGACGGCGCAGTCGCTGAGGGCTTACCGGTTGCCGTTGCCGCCTTTGGTTAAAGTAAATACGAAGGACGGCGGGGCGTATCCGGGCGGCGGCTTCTTTGCCAAGTTCCAAGAGGCTCAGAACAGTCAGGGAGCAAATGGTGCGAACGTGAACTCGCTCAACGGGAAGACGGGTGCACCAGCCAAGCACAAGCCGAAGAAAAGGAAGTAGGTAGATGAAAATGGGAGACGCAGAGGGGCGTCCCCCAACCATTCTTTAACCGATTCAAGTAAAGTTCGCAAGAGAGGATTATGCAAGCCATCGAAACCACGGGGAAGACAGTACAGGAGGCCACCCAAACGGCGGTCTCGAAGCTGGGAGTATCAGAAGACCAGCTTACGATTACAGTATTAGAAGAGACAAAGGGTCTTTTCGGTAAAAGCACGGTTCGAATTCGGGCAGAAGTGAAGGCGGCAGAGGCAGCGCCGGCAGCTACGGAAAAGCCCGCGAAGTCCGAAGAGAAGCCGGTGAAGAAGGGGCGCGCGACCAAGGCGCCTAAGAAGGAGGAGCCCGCTCCTGTTGAGGAAGTGGCTGCTCCCGAGGCTCCGGCAGAGGAGGCCGCCGAAGAAGTGGTGGCTACTCAGGAGGACGGAGAGAAGTTCTTGGCTCTCGTCGAGGACCTGATCAAGAAGGCCGATCTGCAGGTGACGGCGAAACTTTCGGGCGTGAGCGGCAAGTACGTCAACATCGAGCTCGATGGAAAGGACGCGGCTTACTTGGTAGGCAAGCACGGCGAAGTTTTGAACGCGCTCCAGTATCTGGTCAACATCATCGCGGGACGATCCTTCGCGAATGGCGTTCGCAGCACGATCGACGGCAATCAGTACCGCACTCGACGCGAGCAGCAGTTGACGGCTCACGCGAAGCGAGTAGCCGACGAAGTGATCAAGCGCGGCGAGGAAGCGGTTTTAGATGCCCTCCCGGCGTTCGAGCGACGCATCGTTCACAAGGCGTTGGGCGAGTACGCGGGAATCACTACCTACAGCGAGGGCGAAGAGCCGAACCGCCGTGTGGTCATCGCACCCGCCGACTGATCTTAGTCGGTAATCCTCTTTGAAATCCCTCGGAAGTCGATCTTCCGAGGGATTTTTCTTTATGCGGTCGGCAGAGGTTTGCCTTTGGTCTCGGGGGCGAAGGGGAGGGCAAGAAGGCCGACGAGGTAGATGCTTCCCGAGACGAGGAATCCGGTTCCAATGGAATGGGATTGGCTAATGATGAATCCGGTTACGATGGGCATGAGGATGGAGAAGACACGTCCGACGTTATAAGCCATGCCTGCTCCGGTGGCCCGGAGCGCGGTGGGAAAGAGCTCCGGGAAATAAAGGGCCAGTGCGCCGGAGATGCCGATGGCAAAGAAATTGATGAACGGCAGGATGAGGAGGAGGCTTCCGTAATCCAATCCGGAAGAGGCGATGGCGACCACCGCGATGGGGGTGGCGGCAAAAAATGCGCCGATCGTGCGCTTGCGGCCGAACTTCTCGCACAGGTAGGGCACCAAGAGAACCCCGATGAGGGTGCCGATGTGGGAGACCATAATTCCGATGCTTTTTCGAGCATCCACGTCTGCTTTGGAGAGTCCCTTGCTGGCGGACTCCAGAAGGTTGGGCGCCCAGAAGGAGGCGGTCCCGGCACCGGTGACGACGACGGCGCCGATGACCATAGCGACGAGAACTCTTTTTCGCCAAGTTGGACTTGCCCAGAGGTCGCGGAGTGGATTGACCGAATGAGTGGGGGAATTGCCGGCGGTCGGTTCAGGCTCTTTGATGGCAAGGCGAATGAGGACGCAGATGAGGGCGGGAACGACGCCGACTACATACATGTACTGCCAGGGCATTCCCCTGAGGAAGAGCTGAGCCACGCCCGCGAGGGCCGGGCCGAAGGCGGCAGCGGATTGGAGGATAGCGGCGGCAGCGGCCCGGGATCGGTTGGGCATGACCTCAGCGACCAAGGCGGCGCCGGCGGCCCATTCTCCGCCGATCCCCAGCGCGACGATAAATCGGGCGGCGGCGATTTGCCAGACCTCTCGACAGAAGATGGTGAGGCCGGTGAAGAGGCTGTAGACGAGGATGGTGAGGACCAGGGTGCGAGTTCTGCCCCAGCGATCGGCGAGGATGCCGAAGAGCAGGCCTCCGAGCGCCCAACCGAAGAGGAAGATTCCCTGAATCCAACCTTCCACCGTAGGGCCACTGGCAGCGTAGCCTTCCGCTCCCATCATTTCCTTGAGAATCGAAGTCTTAGTGAAGTTGAAGATGGCGGCATCGAAGACGTCAAAGACCCACCCGAGCCAAGCGGCGAGGAGGATGGTCCATTGGAATCGGGTGAGACCCCGGTACCAGGGAGGGGAGGCGTCATCGGCAAGGGTAGCCATTGGGGTAGTTATACAGGAAAGGGGGCTTTCCGAGTAACCTCTAGGGTCGATGGCGAAGCACTATGATGGGTGGTATCGCTTCGTCAACTGGCTGGTCCGAACGGTTTATTTCGGCGCAGTGACGGGGGGATTGGAATCGGTGGGTCGGGAGAACATCCCGAAGACAGGTGCCGTCATTATTGCACCGATTCACGTGAGCCATCTGGACCCTCCGGCGACGGGTTGCGCGATGCCGCAACGGCGATTGCGGTTTATGGCCAAGGAAGAGCTGTTTAAGGGAATCTTTGGGAAGATCATCTTCTCTTTGGGGGCCTTTCCGGTTCATCGCGGCGAAGGCGACACGGAGGCGATTCGGAAATCTCTGGCGATGTTGGAGGAAGGGGAAGCGCTTTTGGTCCACCCAGAAGGGACCCGGGGGGATGGCATTCACATGAACCCGATCAATAAGGGAACGGCGATGCTGGCGAAGCGATCCGGCGCGCCGGTGGTGCCGGTGGGGATTATTGGCTCCAACATCGTGATGCCACGCGGGGCGAAGGGCAAGCGGCACCGGATTAAGGTGGTGTTCGGCAAGCCGTTTACCTATGCGGATGTGGTCGCCACGACGGGGAATGAGAAGCTGGCTCGGGAGGCGTTCTCCAAGACATTGGCAGAGCGCATTCGGCAACTCTGCAATGAGAACGGGTTTGAGGTGCTTCCGGCTCTTGAGTCAGTACCGGAAGCGGTTCCGGTCAGTAGCGAAACGTAAACTGCGCGCCGACCAAGACGTCTTTGTTGTCGAAGATCGCCCGGAGACCGAGGTTGCGGAGGGGGCGAATGTCTAGACCGGCTTCCAAGTGTTTGCCGTTAAACTCAGCGAGGAAGCGAACGCGGTCTGTGAACGGGAGCATGGCGCCGATGAACGGAGCATTAACGGAGCCGAAGTATCCGCCGATGGTGATCTCGGCAGGAATCTGGGCGGTGACGGAGTCCGCATAGCCTTCCTTGGTGGTGATGGCGAGGAACATTCGGCGACCGTCGCGGCTCACGTTGAGGAAGTCTTTGATTCCGAAGCTGATGCCAGGACCGATACCAACGATGGGTGGGATGTAGTTGTACGACACATCGAAGGAGGTGCGGATGTTCTTCCCTTCGTATTTCTCGGTGAAGACCTCCATGTCGATGCCATCGGTGACGCCGAACCCAACGTAATTCTTTTGCGTTCGCGATCTTGATTGCTCCCAGAGGGACTCGACGCGAACGGTGTTCAATCGGATTTTTGAGCCGGTGGGAATGGTGATCAAGCGATCAGCACTTGCCACACCGCAAACGAGGATCAACGCAAGGGAGGTTATCGAACGCACGGGTGAAACTTACCTGTTTATGGAATGGGACCGTTGGCGACTAGGCCCAAGAGGAGCGACGTTCGATGCTCAGGTGGGTTACGACGCATTCTCTAGGGCCACGCTGAATTGCTTCTGGTAGAGGCTGGCGTAGAGGCCGCCTTTGCTGAGAAGCTCGGTGTGAGTTCCTTGCTCTGTGATGACGCCCTTTTCGAGAACGACGATGACGTCCGCCTTGACGATGGTGGAGAGGCGGTGGGCGACGACAAAGCTGGTGCGGCCTTGGAGGAGGTTATCGAGAGCCTGTTGGAGTTGGGCCTCGGTTTGGGAATCCAGGGAGGAGGTCGCCTCGTCGAGGATGAGGATCTTGGGATCGGCGAGGAGGGCGCGGGCGATGGCGATGCGCTGCTTTTCGCCAACGGAAAGCTTGACGCCGTCTTCTCCGATCTTGGTTTCGTAGCCGTCGGGGAGATCGAGGATGGCTTGGTGGATATTGGCGGCTCGGGCGGCGCGGTGGACTTCTTCTTCAGTGGCGTCCATGCGACCGTAGCGGATGTTCTCGAACACGGAGGTGTTGAAAAGGATGCTCTCTTGGGCGACGACGCCGACTTGCTCTCGGTAGGAGAGGAGTTGGATGTCCCGAAGGTCATGACCATCGATCGTCAGACGGCCGGAGGTGGGGTCGTAGTGGCGGAGCAGGAGGCTGGTGAGGGTGGTCTTGCCGCTGCCACTGAATCCGATCAAGGCGACCATTTGACCCGCTTTGGCTTCGAGGGTGAGGCCCTTGATGACGGGTTGATTGGGCTCGTACTCGAACCAGATGTTGTCGAAGAGGACATCGCCCTTGATGGGGGGCATGGGGGGAGCCTCGGGTTTGTCGTCCACAACGTTCTTGATGTCCAGCGTTCGGAAGATACGCCAGAGGGCGTTTTGTGCGCGGGCGATGGGGTCGATGGCGACGAGGAACTGGATGATAGGGCCGTACACGTAGGTGACGGAATACATCAGGAACATGACGAGGGTGCCAGCGCCGATGGTGCCCTGGAGGCAGAGAATGCCGCCATACCAGAGGACGAGGCCCTGGCCGATGCCGCAGAGAGCGTCGGCGGAGGTCCAGAGACCGCCGCCGAGGGCGCCTTGGCGGACGTTGAGACCCATCAGGCCGCGGGTGATGGCCATGAATCCTCGGGATTCTCGACGCTCTTGGCCAAAGCTCTTAACGACTTGGACGCCGGCAAGGCGCTCTTGCATGACGCCGAACATGGTGTCTCGGCGGGTTCGAATGTCGTCAGAGGTGGTTTGGAGGGGCTTGAGGAACCGGCGGAAATTGACAATGTAGAACGGGACGGGGGTGAGGGCGAGAAGGGCGAGCTTCCAGTTGATGGCGAAGAGGACGATGACGACGATGACGAGTTGAACCGCGCCCGAAACGAGGGTGTTGAGGTTTCCGGTAATGAGGTTGTTTACGGTAGACGCGTCGTTAATAACGTAGCTGACGAGCTTGCCGGTTTGGTTCTTCTCAAAATAGGCGAGCGGGAGGCTCTGCATGTGGCGGTAGAGGCGTTCTCGAATAAGCAAAAGGAACTTTTGGCCCATCAGAGACGTGTAAACACCCAAGGCATATCCTAGAATGCCTTGTACAACTGCAAACCCTACAATGTAACCTAAGTAGGCATACGCATTAATCGGATCCCCGTGCTGAAGGCGATTGACAATATCGCCAAGAATAAGGGGAGGTACGAATCCAAACGCCGATTGCGCAATCGTGAGGCTGGAGCAGGTGAGCAGTAGCCCCAGAAACGGTCTGAGCTCCGAAAACAGCCGACGAAGCGCAGATGGCGCCTTTCGCTCGTCGGCCCCACGTTCGTGAGGTTCGTCTACTTGCGGCATGCGTTACGAATGCGAAGTGTACGTTAAATTGACGCGGAGAAGGTTACAGATTCGTCCAATATCGAGAAACCTATACAAATAGTGGAAATACCCAGCGCTTTGAGACAACATTTTCATCAGATTTTAGAAGAGATTCGCACGGAAGTGATCCGAATGGGCACTTGTGCGAACGACCTGGTCAAGCAGGCGGTGGATGCGATCATCAACGGAAACGTTGAAGAGGCGCATTCGGTGATCCGCGGCGACGACGAGGTGGACCACATGGAGCAGAACCTGCATCAGCGCACGGTCTTGACCGTGATGCAGGAAGCGCCGGTGGCGACGGATCTACGATTCTTGATTTCCACCCTTGGCGTGGTCGGCGAAATTGAGAAGGCGGCGGACGATGCAGTGAAGCTCTCGCGTCGGGCGCGCAAGTTGAGTGGCCAGTTCCCTTCTGAGATGAAAGTGGCGTTGTTGGAGTTGGGTGAAGAGGCGCGAAAGATGTTTGCGGCCTCTCTGCGGCTCTACGCGGAGTACTCGCCGGAACTGGCGACGGAGATCATCGAGTCGGATGAGAGCGTGGATACGCAGTATTCGCATGCTCGCGACCGAGTAATCGAGATCATTCAGGCCTATCCGGAGAATACGGCTCACTTGGTTCGGACGATCGAGGCGTTTCATGCGTTGGAGCATGTGGCGGATCATGCGGTGGAGATAGCCAAGCGCATGAAGATGCTTTACGAACCAGTTGTCGCCGTCGGTACCTAGCGAGTTACTCCTTGTTGGCCGGATCTGTAAGTTCCGGCTTCAACTGGATGGAAACGCGGGTGACTCGGCGTCGGGCCATGTTTTCGACTCGCATCTTGCCGAGGTCAGTCTCAACTGAGTCGCCAGGGCGCGGTACTCGCTCTAGGGTGTCTACGATAATTTGGGCGAGGGTGTCTGTATTTTCACCCGACTCGATTGGAAGGTGTAAGAAGTCAATGATTTCGTCCAGACGCACGTCTGAGCGAGCGGAAACACGACCATTGGCGAAAACCTCGATGTGAGGTCTTTCGCTCTCTAGGCGGTCTTCGAGTTCGCCAAATATCTCCTCGACGACGTCTTCCAAGGTGATCAGTCCGCTCGTGCCACCGTACTCGTCCATGACCACGAGGATTTGGGTTTTTTGATCGCGCATGGTGGCGACGATCTTCTCCATGGTCAGGTTCTCTGGGATGGCGACCAAGGGACGCATCAGCGATTCGAGTTTGAAATCGGATCGGTGTAAGTTCTTGACGATGTCATGGAGATAGGCTACGCCGACCATGTCGTCGATATCTCCTCGGCACACGGGGAGACGAGTAAAGGGGATGGCGGCTATCTTTTCAAGCAACTCATCTTTGGTCAAAGAGAGATCTAGCCATTTGACGTCCAGACGGTGAACCATGATGTCTCGAGCATCCAAAACGTCGAGTTTCAGGGCTCGAGTGACCATCTCGGCGTGCATTTTGTCCAGCGTGCCCTCGGCGCCGCCGGTTTGCACGAGCATCATCAGCTCTTCCTTGGCCACGGAGCCTGAGTCAGGGCCTTTCTTGACGCCGCATAGGCGCAATAGGAGCCGAGCCGCTCCTTGAACGAGCCAAATGAGGGGACGGAGGATGGTGATGATGAACTTAAGCGGGCGGAAGGTGACGAGAGCGACCCGCTCGGGGGAATTCAGGACGAGGTACTTGGGCAGGAGCTCGCCGACCACGACGAGGATGAATGTGACGACAAGAAATGAGATGGTGAAACTGATGGCGCGGGGCACAGAATGCCCAAACAATTCGACCAGACTTTCCGTGACGAATGGCTCCGTGACCGAGCCGACGCCGATGCCGATCATGGTGACACCGATCTGGCTGCCCGCCACATAGGGTGAAACGTCTTCCAACTCCTTGGAGAGAGCCTTGGCCATCTTGCTTCCCTTCTTGGCGAGGGAATCCACCCTCGTCTTTCGGGCGCTGACGATGGCGTACTCTGCGGCGACGAAGAAAACGCTTCCAAGTACAAGCAGAATGCTAACGAGGATTAGCAGCGGGCGTCTCCTTCCATGTGACCGTTATTGTATCAAACCGGAGGGCTAGCGTGGGAGTACCCAAATTCGATGCTTACGCCAGTGACCGATGCACCGAACGACATAGCCAAATATGTTGAGGACGTCTCGGTAGAGATCTATCACGGCGGCGAATTCCTCGCGAAGTCGGCGGCGGGCGAGGAGTGAGGCGAGATCGTATACGAAATAGCTCAGATAGATCCCATTGGCGATGAGCGCAAAGCGGGCATTGGGGAGACCTTCGGGCGCCATGACGACGATGGCGGCGATCATGGTGCTGCTGGCGATAAGCGAAAGGAGGTACTGACCCACGAAGCTGAAGTCTCGTCCACAGAGCAGCGAATATATGAGGGCGCAACCTGGGCCGATGATGATTGTCCAGACCGGCCAACCCGCTCGCTGGACGTGGTTCAGGACAAATCCAACGGCCACCAAGACGAATGGTAGGCAAAGGGCGGAGACGCGGGCCTCTTGACGGCCCTTTCTCAGCGCAACGCGAAGAACGGCCAGGACCACGAGGGTGACGATAAGCAGCCAGATGGAGGCATCTCGATCCGGCGCATACGATCCATACGCAATAAGTCCGACCAAGATGAGGCTGAAAAAGTGAAGGCCGGAGACCCGCTTTACAAATCCCAGACGCGCCATATAGGGCTCCTCGGTGACGTTACCGGGGATCTCTATGGGGTCTGGGACATAGTTTGGGACGTACATGAGGTTATGGTTTGACGATTTCCGGTTCAGGAAGTCCGAGGTCGGTAATTTGGCGCAGGATTTCGCCCTTGTCACCCACGAGAACGATGAGGGCTCGTTCTACGGGCAGTCCATTTTTGACGACGGCATTGAGGTCGCTGGCTTTGAGGGCGGCGAATTTTGCGAGTTCGGCATCCACAGCGTTGAAGGGGATTCCATCTTCGTAATAACCGATGCCTGTGCCGACGAGGCTCTGGATGGACCCGATGCCGCTGACGGCGTCGAAACGATAGGTGGAGCGAGCTTTCGAGGCTTCGTCGTCCGTGATGTCGCCGGTGCGTATCTTCTCAAACTCTTTGAGGAACTCCTTTAGCGATGCGCCGGTCACGTCGGTACGGACTGAGGAACCTGCGATGACATAGCTCACGTTTCGGGAGAAGTTGAATCGCAAGTTGGCGCCATAGGTATATCCCTTATCTTCCCTTAAGTTGCGATTGATACGGGAGGTGAAGGTTCCGCCGAAGACAATGCCCGTTTCAGCTAGTGCGGGCCGGTTTGGCGAGGTAAACGGCTCGGTGGGCATGTATATGCGAATCACGGTTTGGACGGCGCCAGGCTTATCCACAACAACGACGCGAGTCTTTTCAGGATTCACGGCGGCGTACATGGGTTTGGCAATCATGGCTTTGTCTGCCGACTTCCATCCTCCGAACTGTTTTTCCATCAGCGCTTTGAACGCTTCCGGCGACAAGTTGCCGGCGGCGAAGATGGCGGCTTGCTCGGGCCGGAAAATTCGCTTGTACTCGGCCTTGACGTCATCCAGTTTCAAATTACTGACGGTGGAGATTTCGCCGCCAGTGGGACGGCCGTAGGGGTGGCTCGATCCGAAGAACTCTCGATTTCCAACGCGGCCGGCGACCGAATTAGGATTGTCCGCGGATTGTTTAAGGTCGTCGATCTGGATTGACTTCACCCGATCCCATTCATCTTTGTTCAGTTGCGGTTGACGAACGACATCGGCCATGAGAGGCAGAGCCTTGGCGAAATTGTCCGTAGTTGCGGTAAGTGATACGCTCGATGAGATTTGGTCGGCATCGGTGGAGAGTTGTGCGCCGAGCGATTCGAGCGCCGTGGTGAGTTGTTCGGCGTTTCGCGTGCCGGCGCCTTCGTCCAGCATATCGGCGGTTAGGTAGGCGAGGCCAGATTTGGCAGGGCTGTCCACCGCGGCGCCCGCATCAAACCGAATGGTGGCTGTCACCATGGGGGTTTCGGCTCGGCGCCAATAGTAGATGGGAATGCCATTCGATAGTTTCAATTGGGTCGGCTTAGGGAAGTTGAAGGGCTTATCCGCCGCCATCTCCGGTTTTGTGTTGCGGGGATTTACTTCGGGCTTGGCGATTTGTGGAACGACGCGGAGGACGAGCCGTTTTTGAGGATCCAAAGTCTTGGCGACGGCGGTTTGAATCTTTGCGGGCGTCATCGATTTGTAGAGATTGACTTCTCTCGTGAACGAGTTGGGATCGCCGAAGTAGAAGTTAAATTCGTTCAATTGATCGGCGAGGGCATCAATGCTTTGGAGGCGATTTACCGATTGGAAGAGGGTTCCGGCGATTTGGCGATCGACTTCCGATTTCGTAGGACCTTTCTTTCGGAACTCAGCAAGCGTGTTATCGATGGCGGCTTCCAATTTTGCGATCGGCACGCCTTCTCGCGCGGTGGCTTCTACGTAGAACAGCGACCCGAGCAAGAGTGAGCTTTGGTAGGCGCTTACGTCGCTGGCGAGCCCTTTGTCAACCACGAGGCTCTGATAGAGTCGGCTGCTATAGCCATCCGAGAGAATAGAACCAGCAAGGCGCATTTCGATGTCGCCGGGCTTATAGGCGGCGGGGCTGTGCCAGACCATGATGGTTTTTGGGACCTGGACGTCATCCACCATCGTGGTGCGCTTTGTCGAGAAGGAGAACGGGACTACCGATTTGCGGACGATATCGTTGCCTTTGGGAAGCGATCCGAACAGTTTGGCGATGAGGGGTTTGATTGTCTTGGAATCGAAGTCTCCCGCAATGACCATCGAGGCGTTATTTGGGACATAAAAGGTGGCAAAGAAGTCCTTGACGTCTTTTACCGACGCGTTGTCCAGATCTTCCATCGATCCTATGACGCTGGTGCTGTAAGGGTGTCCCTTGGGGAACATTAGGTGAGGGATGGCTTCGTAGGCCTTCCCATAGGGAACGTTCTCCGTGGTTTGGCGCCGTTCGTTTTTGACTACTTCCCGCTGGAGATCGAGCTTCTTTTGATCCATCATTCGACCGAGGTCTTCCAGGCGGTCTGCCTCTAGCCAGAGAAGGGTAGGTAAGAGAGACGATGGACCAGCTTCGAAGTAGTTCGTGCGGTCTTCCGCCGTTGTGGCGTTGTTGCTGCCACCGTACTTCTCCATCAAGGTGTCGAATTCACCATTGGGGACACGTTCGGTTCCCATGAACATCAAGTGCTCAAAGAGGTGGGCGAAGCCGCTTCGACGTTCGGGCTCATCCTTGGAACCGACCTTATACCACACGTTGACGGCAGCCATCGGCAGACTGTGGTCTTCGTGGAGGATGACGGTCATGCCGTTGGGCAGCGTGTATTTCTCGACTTTGAGGTCTTGAGCTTGACCAAGGATGGGAAGGAGCGCAAGGGCGGGGAGGAGCCTTTTGAGCATGTCGGCTTTATTTTGACCTGATTCAGGAGATTAGGTTTTTGGGTCAATTGTGGTGAACAAATTTACTTGACGCGCGTAAACTTTCTATGAGGCATCGATGAAGCGACTGTTAGTCTTTGGAATTCCTATCGTTCTGATCCTGGGTCTTGTCTTTTGGAGGTTGTCGGCGGAGAAGGCGGCGGCGCAGGAAGCGGCGAGTCAGCAGGGCTCTCGAAAGAATGCGGTGGTTTCGGCGGATATGGCTGAGGCAGCCCCGGCGACCCTCTCCACGACGCTTGAAGCGGTGGGAACGGTTCAAAGCCCCTACAAAGTCGATCTCTCTCCTCGTACGGCGGGTCGGATCGATTTTCTGGAAGTCCGCGAGGGGGATCACGTTCAGGTTGGACAGGTGGTTGTTCGGATCAATCCCAGCGATTTGGAAGGGGCGGCGCTTCAACAGCAAGCGGCGGTGGCAGAAGCCAGGGCTAAGTTGGCAGAAGCTCAGATCAGCAAGTCCTCTAACGATGTAGCCATTCAGGGAAACGTTCGTCAGCAACAGGCGAATTTGGAGACGGCGAAGGCGGAACTGCTTCAGGCCAAGCAAACTTACGAGGCCCAGGTTCAATCCGCGCAGTCTAATGTAGTGGATGCTACAGCCAAGGTTAAGGCCGCCCAGAGTGATATTCGGAATAACCAGGCGAAAGTTGCTTCTGCCCAAGCGGACGCCGACAACGCAAAGCTCAAATACGAGCGTTTGGAGCGACTCCTCAAATCAGGGTATGTAGCGGCTCAGAATGTGGACGATGCTCGCGCCGATTATCAGGTCGCGGAGAAAGGCGTTGATGTTGCGGAGGCCCAACTCGATGCCAGCAGATCGGCCCTGGATTCGGCCAACGCGCAGCTAGACTCCGCGAAACAGCAACTCGAAATAGCCAAGAAAAAGGCGGATGTGGATGTCCAGACGGCGGCGGCGAGGGTGAACCAGGCTCAAGCGGCGTTGGACATTGCCAAGGCCAATCGGTCTGGTTCGGCGGCTTATAGCGAGAACTTGGCGGCGCTGGAGGCTTCGGTGAAGTCGGCAGAGGCTCAGCTTGCTCAGGCACAGGCCAAGCAGGCAGACACGGTTTTGAAATCCTCGATCGAGGGAACGGTGACGGCTCGTAACGCGGACCCGGGAAGCATGGCTAGCCCTGGTTCGGCGGTGGTGACCATACAGTATTTGAAGTGGCTGTTTGTGACGGCTTCGCTTCCGATCGAGAATGCGGACGCCGTTCATATTGGACAAGAGGTGAAGCTGAGTTTCGATGCGTTTCCCGGTCGGACATGGATCGGGAAAATCTCGCAGGTGAACCCGGCGGCCGATCCACAGAGTCGGCAGTTCAGTTTTCAAGTTCGATTGGATAACCCGGACGGCGCGATTCGTCCGGGCATGTATGCCAAAGCAAACATCATTATCAGTCGGGTTCAGGCGGCGGTGGCGGTACCCAAGGGGGCGGTAGACGATTCGAGCGGCAAACCCCAGGTGAAGGTCGTTGACTCGGAGGGAGTCGTCTCGACGCGAGCCGTGGAGATTGGGCAATCGGACGCCACTCTCACAGAGATACGATCCGGACTTAAGGTGGGGGAGAAGGTGGTGACTCTTTCTTATTCGCCCCTCAAGGACGGCTCGAAGATTCGACTTCCCAAACAGGGCGAAGGTAAGACCAAGTGAATATCGCCCGCTTTTCGGTTTCACGGCCCGTAGCCGTTACGATGCGCATTGCGGCTTTGGCCGTATTGGGTTTGGTTTGCCTATTCCGCCTTCCCATCGATCTTCTTCCGAAGGTGGACATTCCCACGATCGTGGTGAACACATCTTGGCCGAATACCTCTCCGCAGGAGATTGAAACTCAGATTACGCGTCCGATCGAACAGGCGGTTTCGACGGTTCCCGGGATGTATAAGGTCACCTCGACGTCCTCGTTGGGGCAATCTTCCGTTCGCGTGCAACTGGATTACGGCGTGGACGTGAATCAGGCGGCAGTGGACGTCTTGCAGTTCGTCCAGAGGGCGGCGCGCACGTTCCCTGACGATCCCAACATTCAGAATCCATCCGTCTTTAAGTTCGATCCCTCGAGCCTTCCCATCGTGGTTTATGGGGTTTCGGGCATTAAGGATCCGATCAAGCTTCGAACGTTGCTCGACAACGAAATCTCGCCGATTCTGGAGTCTGCAGGTGGCGTCGCTCAAGTTAACGTGACCGGTGGCCAAGAGCGGGCGGTGATTGTGGATGTCGACACGGCTAAGCTGGAGGCGTACGGAATCGGTCTGGCCGATGTGATGAAACGCATTCAGGCGGAGAACATCAGTGTCCCCGCGGGCATCGCAAAAGACGGGGCACGGGAATACACGATCCGTAGCGTCGGTTACTTCACTTCCATCGCCGATGCGAAGCTGATGCCGTTGGGTTCCTACAGTGGTCGAAACGTTACGTTGGGCGAGGTTGCCAACGTTCGGGACGACAGTCAGGAGGAACGAATCTTCACCCGAATGAATGGCGATCCCGCCGTTGCGGTCTCGATCACCAAGCAGACGGGGGCGAACACGGTTGACGCGGCGCAGGCGGTAGAAGCCAAGGTCAAGGAGATCGAGGCTCGCTATCCCCAGTTGAAGTTTGGAAAGGCTTACGATCAGTCCGGCTTTATCGAGAAGTCGATCGACGAACTGAAAGAGACGGCGATGATCGGCGGCGTGCTCGCGATCCTGGTCATCATGTTCTTCCTTCGGAGCGTGCGATCAACCATGGTCGTTGCGCTTTCGATTCCGATTTCGGTTATCTCGACCTTTGCGTTGATGTACTTCATGGGCTTCACCCTGAATACCATCTCGCTCAGCGGCTTGGCGCTGGCGACGGGCTTGATCGTGGACGACGCCATCGTTGTCTTGGAGAACATCTACCGGCATATCGAGCGCGACAAGCGACGCGCGACCGATGCGGCCGTTAGCGGTACCCAAGAGATTCTTTCCGCGGTTGTGGCCTCGACGATTACGGTCATGGTCGTCTTCTTGCCCCTTTTCATGATTAAGGGACAGTCTGGGCAGACGTTTACTCAGTTTGCGTTGGTCGTGATTTTCTCCTTGGCGGTTTCGCTCCTGGACGCGACGACCGTGGTGCCGATGCTGGCTTCCCGCGTGGTTAAGGAAGAGGAGGTCGAAGAAGAAGCTCATCCTGAGCTGCGCGTCCAGCGCGGGAAGAAGGTTGGACCCCTGACTCGCCTATTCGACCGATTTGGGCAGTTCTTAGACCGAGTGGATCAGTCATATCACCAAGGTCTTCAATGGACGCTCAAGCACCGTTGGATGGTTATTGGGGGCGCGATCGTGCTGACTCTCTTAGTGCTTCCTCTGGCGCCGATGATTGGCACGGAAACCTTGCCCAAAACCGATACCGGCGACTTTTCCGTGCGAGTTCGACTCCCGATTGGAACGAGTCTCGATACGACCTATGAAAAGATGTCCCAGGTAGAGAAGATCCTGATGGACGATCCGGAAGTGGAGACCGTTCTGCTGGCAATTGGCGCGAACCTGAATCTGCGGGGGACGTCCAGCAACGGCAATTCTAACGAGGGTTCGGCTTCCGTACGGCTGAAAGCGAACCACAAGAGCCGGACGGAAGACGTCATTAAGCGTCTCAATGGCAAGCTCAATCGAATTGCTGGCATTCGACCCTTGGCCCAGCCGACCGACTTGGTGGCGAATATTTTGGGTGGGTCCAACCAGGGCATCGAAGTCGATGTCATCGGCCAGGACTTGGATGAGATCATGACGAAGGCGAAGGAGATTCAGGGCGTTTTACAGAACGTTTCCGGCTTGGAATCCGTGGACCTCTCCGTTCAAGACGCGACGCCCGAGTTGCAATGGAAAGTAGATCGGCAGAAGGCGGCGCAGTTGGGAGTCAGCTTCCAAGACATCGCGTCAGCAATCGGCACCAGCACCAGCGGCGCGCTCACCACCTACTTCCAGGAAAAGGGCTTTCAGTATCCGATCTATGTTCAGGTCCCTCAGAATCAGCGAAGGTCGATCGAGAGCCTGCGAGATCTGCCGGTCAAGACTATTGCGGCGGCGCGCCCCGGCGATTCACCACGTCAGGTGACGCTGGGACAGGTGGCTCAGCCCGTGATCGGCACCGGTCCCAATCAGATCACGCGAACGGATCGGCAGCGGTATGTGGCGGTGACGGGGCGGGTGGTGGACCGAAGCGATAGCGCAGTTCAAGCCGACATTGCCAAGGAGCTTGGTAAGGTTCAATTTCCGCAGGGCATGTACTGGTCGTTTGGCGATCAGCAGCTTCGGCGCGAGCGTGAGTTTGGCGGGTTGGGCGTCACGGTTCTCTTGGCGATCGCTCTGATCTACATGCTGTTGGCGACCCAGTTTGAGTCTTTCATCTATCCGTTGATCGTGTTATGCTCGGTACCTCTGTGCGCCGTTGGAGTCGTCCTTGCCCTGTTCATCAGCGACCGAGCGTTTGGTTTGACGGCGTATGTGGGCATTCTCATGTTGATCGGAATCGTCGTTAAGAACGGCATTTTGTTAGTCGACTATACGAATCAATTGCGGGGGAGGGGTATGTCTCGCGATGCGGCGCTGTTGCAGGCGGGGCCAACGCGATTGCGACCGATCTTAATGACTTCACTCTGCGCTATTTTGGGCATGTTGCCCTTGGCTTTGAAGCTCGGCAATTCCTCAGAATTGCAGGCGCCCTTGGCGACGGCGGTGGTGGGTGGCCTGGCGACCTCTACGTTCTTGACATTGTTCATCGTTCCGGCGGTATACACCCTGTTCGACGACTTGGCGAGGAGGCTCAGAAAGGACGAGCGGGATTTGGCTCCATCGGAGTTTCTCGAGCCCGAAGTGGCGGCGGTAGGAGGCGCGGGGGCGGATGTCTGAGGATTTGAGGGAAGTTGCGGATCAGTTCGAGACGGTGTTGTCTTCGCTCTTGCGGCAGCTTTTTCACGTCAACGAAAACGAGCCGCTTTCCGACTTGCCTTTGATGCAGCTACGGGTAGTGAAGGGGCTCTATCCGGATCCCAAGCTCGTTTCCGCCGTGGCAAAAGAACTGAGAATGTCGGCGAGTCGACTGGCGCATCTTCTCGCCCGACTGGAAGACGCGGGATTAGTGCGACGCTACGACGACGAGAAGGACCGCCGGGTACGTTATGCCGAGCTTACGGAGCAGGGGATCTCTTTGATGAGGCAGCGCCGAGCCCTGCGGAACGAGCGAACCGTTCATTTGTTTGAGAGGCTGACCTCGGCAGAGCGAGATCAGGTAATGTGCTCGCTTCGGCTCCTTCTTGGGCGAGCGGGGACACTTCAAGAGCCAATGATCGTGGACGCCGAGCTTGAGCAAGAGCTTCCCCGCTAGCTTTTCTTGACAAGGATCTTAAGGGTGTCGGAAAGGTTGATCGAGCGTTCGAATTGTTCGGCCTCTTCCAGCCTTGGATGGTGCGCGGCAAGGAGATCGCTGCGGGTGACGATTCCGACAAGCTGACCGCCGGCATCGAGGACGGGCAGGCGCCCCACTCGCTCGCGTACCATTTGATCGGCGGCATCCCGTAGGCTTTTGTTTTCCGCAATCGTGACTACGCGGCGTGCGAGGAGGTCTTGGATGCGCCGATCCTCCGGGATTGCGGGGTCGAGGAGATTTCGGCGAGTGACGACACCCAACAGGTGATCCTGGGAATCAAGCACGGGGAATCCTTGGTGCTCCGAATCACGTCCGTGAGATTTCAGCCAATTCCGAACTTCGAGCAGCGAACTTTCGGCGGACACCGTGACGACGGACTTTTTGGCGACGCTTCCGACTGAGATCTGCCCAAGATGATCGGGGGCAAATTCGCTGGGCACTCGGATGCCTCGCCGGGCGATTTTCTCCGTCATGATGGTGTTCTTCATCAGGAGACACGAAAGCAGGTAGGCGGCGACACAACCACCGAGAAGGGGCATGAGCGAGGTGGGCTGCTGGGTTGTCTCGAAGGCGAAGACAATGGAAGTCAGCAGCGCGCGAGAAGCGCCGGTAAACATGGCGGCCATGCCCACGAGTGCGGCGAGACGAGGGTCTACGCCCAGGAAGGGAAATGTCACGGCGATCAAGCCGCCGATGGCGGCGCCTAAACTTCCACCAATCGTTAAGAGGGGGGCGAGGGTACCTCCCGAGGTGCCGCTGCCGAGCGAGATGGACCAAGATGCCAGCTTGGCGAGAGCAAGGGTTATCAAGGCAACTCCGGTCCCGGCTCCGGTGAGGGCATCTGTGATATTCCCATAGCCAACTCCCAGCGTTTTTGGCCAGAAGCAGCCGATGAGGCCGACGGCAAGGCCACCTAAGGCGGGCCACCACATCCAGTGGATAGGAAGTCGCTCAAATTGATCTTCGATCCAATAGACGATCTTCGTGACGCCGATGGCGATGAGACCGATCACCAGCCCAAGGGCAATGTAGGCGAAGAGGGCGCGGGCGCCGGGGGCGGCCACCGACGGCATAGGAAAGGCGGGGCCTGGATCGAGAAAGAGATGACGGATTCCAGCGGCGATGGCGCAAGCCGACGCGACGGGAATGATTGTCCGAGGACGAAGTTCAAACAAGAGGAGTTCGATGGCGAGCACGACGGCGGCGATGGGAGAGCCGAAAATGGCAGTCATCCCGCTGGCCGCGCCAGCGGCGAGAAGCGTCTTTCGCTCGATGGCGGTGGTATGGAGCATCTGGCCAATCAGGGAGCCTAAGGCGCCTCCGGTGGCGATGATGGGGCCTTCCGCACCGAACGGCCCTCCGCTGCCAATGGCGATGGCAGATGAAGTGGGTTTCAGGAACGTTAGACGCGGAGGGATGCGGCTTTTGTTTGTGAGAACCTGTTCCATGGCCTCGGGGATGCCGTGTCCCCGGATTGCCTTCGAACCATACCGGGCCATCCATCCGACGACGATTCCGCCGACTGCCGGGATGAGGATGACCCACCATCCGAGATGGTTTTGGCTCGGATTGGCGGGACTAAAAGATAGGGCTCCATAAAAGCATAGGTTGGTGACGGCGTTGATGAGAAGAAGAAGGACCTTCGCGCAAAGAGTGGAGCCGACCGCGACGACGATGGCTACTAACGTGACAAGGACAATGCGAGAGTCCAAAAGGGCGGAGCCGTCTTTGAGGTTTGAAACCGTTTCTTCTAGGCTGGGAGAGATGGGTAGCGGATCTGAGTAAGCGTTCGATTGACTTGGCACTTTCTGGGCCATGCCTCCTTGATTCCTAAATTATATCTCAATGCGATATATTTTAAATTCAGGTAAGTAGAAAGGACCATGGCGGTTACGAAGGCGGACTATGAGGGCTTGGCGGCGTTTCGGAAATCGCTTCGTAAGTTCTTACGATATGTTGAGGAGGCAGCTCGGGAAGAGAAAGTAACGCCTCAGCAGCATCAAGCTTTACTCGCCATCCACGGACAACCGGGTAAGGATTGGGCTTCGATTATGGAGTTGGTTGAGTACCTACAGATCAAGCACCATGCGGTGGTGGGATTGGTCGACCGTTGTCAGGAACAGGGGCTTCTGAACCGCCGACATCACGATGAGGATCGGCGGGTGGTGGAGGTACGCCTTACGGACGAGGGGCGAGCGGTATTGGAGAGGATCACTTCCAAGAGCCTTCATGAACTGCGGCATATGCGGGAGCTCACGAAGGCACTGGAAGATGTGGTGGGCTAGACGTTACTTAGTTGCTTCCTTGGCCACTTTGTCTTGGACTTTAGCGCGGTCCTCGGGGGAGATTCCCAATCCCGCGAGGATGCTATAGGCCATGACTTTGTTTCCTGTGGTGTTCATATGAACACCATCGACGGTGAGAAGGTTATCTCGGGCGCCAGTGGTGTTTCGATAGGTCTTGATGAGGTTCTGGAATGGTTTCTGGAAGTCGACGAAGGTGAGGTTGTGCCGCTTGGCGATGTCTCGAAGGGCGGCGTTGTATCCGGCGACCTTGGCGTTCTCCCGGTTCTTCAGATCTTCATAAATCACGGTGGTGGAGAGCATGACGACCTTGATGCCTTGTTTCTCCGCCTGCGAGACCATCGATTCGACGTTCTTTCTGTAGTCTTCCAACTTCACGCCTCGGGGGCCATCTCCGTTGGGATGGTTGTCATAAAAGCCGTGCCAGACATCGTTGACGCCAACGCTGATGGTGAGCAGGTCGGGCTTTTTGTCGAGTACGTCTCGTTGAAAGCGGGCGATCATGTCGGTCGACTTGTGACCGGAAATTCCGGCGTTGAGAATCTCGATGTTTTGAGACGGATAGAGCGCGTTCAGATAGTGGCGCACCAGCCAGACATATCCTCCCGGTCCCTCACCGCCCTGAGTGATGCTGTCTCCGAGCATGACTACACGGTGGACGCCTTCTAATATCTTAGTGGGCTTTGCGGGATCTTGGGCGTGGCTTGCGACGGCGGTGGCGAGAAGCGACAGAGCGATAGCGAGTTTCTTCATGGCTTTTTCAGGACCTCGGGAAATCGTTTTAAGGTGTCGAGGACGAACTCGCCGAAGAGGGTATTAGCCCAGGCGAACCATGATCGGGAGAACCGCTTGGGGTCGTCCTTATGGAAGGCTTCGTGCATGAAGCCGGTTCCGGCGTGAGTCTCGGTGAGGATGCGGAGGCACTCGGTAACTTCGCCCTGGGAGTCGGAAGTCAAGCCTCGCATGATGAAGTACATCGGCCAGACCATGTCCGGTCCGGCGTGGCCCCCGATTCCGCTGTACTTGCCCACATAGAACTGTTCGTTTTCTGGGCTCATGACGAACTTTCGAGTGGACTTGTAAAGGGGATCGGACTTCTTGAGGAGGCCGAGGTAGGGCATTGCCAGGAGGCTCGGGACGTTGGCGTCGTCCATAAGGAGTTGGTTGCCGAGGCCATCGATCTCGAAGGGGATGATCTCGCCGAGCGTTTCGTGTTGGTACCGGGCGTGAGCCTTGAGGGCATGGTCCACTTCGTCGGCCAGCGCTTTGGCAGCGGCGGCCTTCTTGGGTTGATGGCGTATCTTGTCCAACATCGTTGCCAACTCGCGCAGGCTGGTTGCGGCGAAGTAGTTCGAGGGAATGAGGAACTGGTACTGGGTGGGGTCATCCGAGGGGCGGAAGCGGGAGCAGATCAGTCCATTTGGTTTGATCGGCGATCCGAACGCCAATGGGTTCTCCAGTGAGGGATTGGGCACATCTCGGAGGAAGTGGTAGGGCCCTTTTCCTTCCTTTCTTTGTTGTTCTCGGAACGTTTGAACAATGAGATCGGAGGCTTTTTCCCACTCATCGTCAAAGGGTGAGGTGTCACCGGTGGCCTTCCAGTATCCATGAGCGAGGCGGATGGTGTAGCAAAGAGAGTCCACTTCCCACTTGCGTTCATGGACGCCGGGTTTCATGAGGGTGAAGTCGGTGTGCCATTCGCTTTGACGAGATGGATCGTCATAGAAAGCGTTGGCGTAGGGGTCCAGGATGACGCCGCGAGATTGGCGGCGAATAACGCCTGCGATGAGCTTTTGGAGCTTAGGATCCTTTTTGGCCAGCGGGAGGTAGGGCCAGACTTGGGCCGAGGAATCTCGGAGCCACATGGCGTCGATATCGCCGGTGATCACGAAGGTGAGCGGCTTGCCGTTTTCCTCTTTGTAGGTCACGGTTGTATCGAGCGTGTTCGGGAAGCAATTGCCAAAAAGCCAGGCGAGTTCTGGATTCGCGATTTGGCCCTGTACGGTCGTGATCGTCTCTTCGATCACAGGGGAGGTGAAATGTCTTTCGCCGACCTTGCGGCGGACAACCGGAAATGTCGATTGTGGGTTTAAGAAATCGATAATGGGTTGAGTTTTCAGCCCAATGCCAGCGGCGAGGCCGCCTCTAATGAAATCGCGCCGTGTCATTTTGAAAGAGGTTCGAGACCTCCCTTCAAGGCCTCGAACCCATTCTACTTGGACTATTCGTTTAGATCGTCTGCGGGGAGTTCGGCGGCGAGAGCTTGGGGTCGTTCCGTGTTGGATGCGATCTCGGCTAACTGCTTGGACTCGCCCGATTCGATGATGCTCTGCATGACGTCCAGAACGTGCAGGGCAAGATCGCCCGAGGCGCGGTGAGGGCGGTTGGTGCGGATGGCGTATACCATGTCCAATATGCCGAGGCCGCGACTGTTCTGAGCGAACGGCCGAGTAACCGGAACATCTTGCCACTCCGAATCTTTGGCGGTTCGGATCTGGACGGCGCCGTTGAAGTTATTGGGGTCGGGAACGACCATGGAACCTTCCGTTCCGTAGACTTCAATGTTTCGCAGGTTGCTGGCCCAGGTATCGAAGCTGGTGGTGAGTTGGCCGATGGCTCCGGCCTCGAATTCCAAGAGGCCGATCAGGTGGGTGGGCGTTTCCACTTTGACTTTCGTTCCGTTGAGCGGTTCGCTGGTGATGAGCCTTTCAGCGAAGCTGATCTTGGTCGCACCGCGAACGGACTTGATGGGGCCGAGCAGCGATACGAGCGCGGTGAGGTAGTAGGGGCCCATGTCAAACATTGGACCGGCGCCGGGCTTGTAGAAAAACTCAGGGGATGGATGCCAGGCCTCGGGGCCGTGTCCCAGCATGAACCCATTGCAGCCGATGGGTTCGCCGATGAGGCCCTGGTCGATGACTTCTCGGCATGTTTGAAGGGCAGCGCCGAGGAAAGTGTCAGGCGCGGAGCCTACCCTTACGCCAGCGGCAGAAGCCTTTGCCAAGGTTTGAGCGCCAGCGTCCCGCGTGGTGGCAAGAGGTTTTTCGACATAGACATGCTTACCAGCCGCGATGGCTTGATCATTGATGTTGGCGTGAACGGCGGGGATGGTGAGGTTGAGAACGAGTTCGACCTCCTCATGAGCCAGCAGTTCATCGGGAGTAAGGGCGGGGACGCCGTACTTCTCGGCCGCGGCCTGTGCCTTTGCGGGATCGATGTCCGCGACGGCAAGGACGGTCGTTTTGGGGAAGCGCTGAAGGTTTTCGAGGTAGATGCCGCTGATGTTGCCGCAGCCGATAATGCCGATGCGTAGGGGATCCATGATTTTGCGTTAGCGTACCGAATCTGACGGCGATTTGATTGACCGATAGATCAATCAAATCGCCCATGAATTGTGGGAGGGTAAAAGTTCCCTCCCACAAGCTTAGGGCTAGTTCGCGGCGCCCTTTCGGGTGATGCTGAACGACAACAACAAGTTCCCCGTGAATTGCAGCTTCGAGCCGAACTTAACGGGGATGCTGAGTGTGCCGTAGAAGTTGGAATCGTTCGATTCGCGGATTTGGGTTTGCTTAAGAGGGACGGTAAATCCGTTGTTCGTGAACGCCGGATCGTCGATCTTGAGGTTATCGGTATAACGCAGCCCGCCTTTTTGATCACCATTGCTGCTGTTTTTGGGGTCCGATTCGAAGTGGAATACGCCTTCTGTGACCCCGGCGATCGTGACGAGCGCCTGCTTCTTGGCCATGTCTACGCTAACCATAAAGCCCAGGCCGTTGTCGAGGTTGGCATCGCCTTGTCGCTGTCCCTTCCAGGTCTTGAAGGAGGAGGTTTTCTCTTCAGTGCAGGCCCTGAAAACGTTCTTGACGGTCTGTTGATCGTTAAAGGTGACTTGGCAGTCTCCCGACTTCGAAGTGAACATTCTGAGGTTGGAGAATTCTCTAGCCTTCTTTAAGCCCTCTTCCATTTGCTTTCTCTGTTCGGGAGGAAGCGCATTCAGGATGTTGGGATCGAGATCAGGAATAGCGGTTCCACCACTGGCTTCCATGACGATGTCCGTACAGTTGACCGTGTGGCTTACCGAAAAGATCTCGCTGTGCTCGTTTGAGATTTCTCTTCCGTTGCCTCGGATTTCGAGGGTGAGCTGGCCGACGTTTTTGCCTTCTACCCAATCTCGAACGTGGAAGGGAAGGATCACCGGGGTGTTCCACTTCATGCGATAGAGCATTTCCATGGCGGGGGTGAGTAAGCCCGCCGCGCCTTCCTTAAGGCCGATGGCGCCGGTGACGGCGTCCACAAAGTCTTGCTGCATTTCGGTCGACTTGACTTGAGGTGTGACGGTGATCCAGACCGTTTTTGTGACGGCGACGACGCTGCGAGGGTCCAACTTTTTGGGTTGAGGCTTGCCTTCGAACGTGACTCTTGCTTCGCCTTGATCATTGGTCTTGATCTTTGAAATGTCGATTTGCCCCTTGTATTGAATGAGTTGTTTGGAATTGATCCGGCTTTGCCCGACTTCCCAGGCGGTTTCGACTCCCTTTAGTGGACCGGACTTTGGAACGTCTGGATCGAGGCCGATGGCGTTAAAGAGCTTCCGATTATCTTTGATCCAATCGGTGGCCTGGGTTCCGTCTATGTAGAACTTCGCCACGACGGTTCGGGTGTCTCCGGCGGACGTGTCTTTCGTGCGAATAAGTGGGTCTCCGGGGGTTTCGACCTTGGCCTCTCCCTTTAGGAAGCTATAGGTCATGATGAACTTGGAGATGGAGGCGAGAGCATTGGCCTTCCCGATACCGTCGGTGATGGACTTGGCACCGCCACCGACGGCATTTCCGAGCTCTCCGATCAGACCGGTGATGCCTCCGGCGAAGGCGTCTTCGGCCCAACCGGGGGCTTCGGTCTGTTGGGGCTGCGGAATTACGTTCGCGAGCAGAAGTTGGGATTTTTGCTTCGCGATGCTCTTGCGAAGCGGAAGGGCGAGTTCCTCAGTAAGAACTCGCATCAGCATAAGCGCTTGCAAAGCGTCCAGATTGGATTTAGCAGTAATGGGGTTGTCGGCGTCGTCGTCGTGATTGGCGGCGAGTTGATTGAGAAAGGTCGCGAGGTTGCTTACGGGCTTTCGGGCGTTGAACGGGCCCTCAGTGAGAAAGGACTGGACATGGATGGCGAGCCCCCGGGTCCCTCCGAGATCCTTGTAGGTGGGTTCCAGAGCGGAAAGGAGATCGGTAAGGGCGACATGATCGCCTCTGCGGTACATCTTTGCGTAGGCTGCGATTTCGGAATCGGTCAGCGCAAGCCCCAAACCGGGAGTTGAGACTGGGTCGGCAACTTTGGTTCGGTCTTCTTTCCAGATGGCGAATCCGCAAAGACGGGCGGCTTCCGTGAAAAGGGCTTTCGCATCGGACTTCTCATTTCTGAGTTCGAGAGCGACGGCGCCGAGCCGATCTTCACTTTGTTGGAATAGAGCGGGTTGGATCTTGGGTGAGATGGGAGTCGTGGCCGGCGCGTGGGGGCTAACCGCCATTGCGGCCAAAAGCATAAGGGAGAGATTCATCGTCAGATACCTTCACAAATCAATTTAATTGGAGTTGAGACGAAGCAGATTCTGGCACTCGGTCGTTTGTTGAAGAAACCTAACTTTGGTGATAATTCGAAGTTCGATTCGGTAAGAATGAGAGATGCCCTCGTTTAACCCTTCCCGCTACGATTCGATGCTTTACCGCCGATGCGGTCGGAGCGGTCTGCTTTTGCCCGCCGTTTCGTTGGGGGCATGGGAAACTTTTGGAGGGTATCGGGGCGAAGATGTGGCCCGTGAGTGCCTGACCACGGCCTTCGATCTAGGAATCACTCACTTCGATCTGGCGAACAATTACGGAACGCCGCCCGGCAATGCGGAGATCGTCTGCGGAAAGATCATTCAGGAAATGCCACGGGACGAACTGATTATCTCCTCTAAGGCGGGCTTCCGAATGTGGGATGGACCTTATGGCGAATGGGGTTCCAAGAAGTACATTGTGGCGAGTTGTGATCAATCCTTGAAGCGCATGGGCCTCGAGTATTTCGATATCTTCTATTCTCACCGCTTTGATCCCGAGACGCCCCTGGATGAGACGATGGACGCGTTGGATACGCTGGTTCGGCAAGGCAAGGCTCTCTATGCGGCGATCAGCAACTATGGCGGGCAGAGCACGCGGGATGCCGCGGCGGTGGCGAAGACCCGCATCTTGGCAAATCAGTGCTATTACCACATGCTTTCGCGCGGAATCGAGGGCGATTTACTTGTGGCAGCACGCGAGTTGGGAATGGGATTGGTGGCGTTCTGTCCGTTGGCAAGTGGGATTCTAACGGACAAATATCTGGACGGAAGCGCTCCGGCCAGAAGCCGGGCGGCTGAGAAGTGGGGGCAAGAATGGCTCGACCGAAACCTGAGTCCCGAGCGGTTAGACGTTTTGCGCGCTTTGAATAAGATGGCGGGCGAGCGCGGCCAGACGCTTGCGCAGATGGCTTTAGCCTTTTTGCTTCGATTGCCAGAGGTCACGACCGTGTTGATCGGCGCCAGTTCGGCGGATCAGGTGCGAGAGAACGTGGCCAGCCTTGGAAACTTGGAGTTTTCTGCTGAGGAGTTGGCGACGATCGATCAGCTTACGTCGGGTTAGAAGATCTGGAGATATTGGTCGGGATGGCGGGATTCGAACCCACGACCTCTGCGTCCCGAACGCAGCGCTCTACCAAGCTGAGCCACATCCCGATTTCTGGAGTCGGCGGGAGGCCAACTCGGTAACTTGGGATTGTACCACGGGTGGTTTCTTCCTGGAATCACGTCCTACTTTATTCCTTCGCGTTAAAATGCGGATATGAGGACGTTGATGAAAATGGACAGTTTGGGAATGAAGATCGCCTTTGGAGCGACGGTTGCGGTGGTGGCGGTAGGCGCTGGTTTCCAGAAGGTTGGAACGATGACGCTTTCGCCCAAGGGGGCTTCGGAGGCTCGGTTGGGTTACTATCCCGTTCCCTTGCCCTTCGTCGATGCAAAGCCGGCTCAGGTTAAGAAGGAACCGACCTATCGAACGAAGCCGAAGTATGGCGTGATCAAGATTGGCAACGGGCCGAAGAGCGAGACGGTGGTGGCAGTCGATGAGCCAGCGGACGCGGACTACAAGATCTACATTGACAAGAACCAGAACGGCGATTTGACGGACGACGGCGATGGCGCTTGGAATGAGAAGTCGACAAAGAGCGGCACGATGTATGGCGTGATGGATGTAACCGTTCATGCCTCTTACGGGACGCCCAGTAAGGAGACTTCCTCTGGCGAGTACACCGTCGGGCTTTATCGATTCGTTCGCGAAGGGTTGAATAACGCATTTATGTTCCGTCAGAGCGCACGGTCTGGCATGGTGAAGGTGGATGGGAAAGAGCACAAGGCTCTCCTCGTCGAAAACGATGCGGACGGACTCTATAACAAGTCGGTTGCCAGCGTGGAGGAGGCGAGGAAGTCCCGACCCGTTTGGCTGCTGATCGATTTGAAAGACGACGGCAAATACTCATCTGGGCCGATCGACGTGCGCGCGCCCTTTAAGCTGGGTGAAGAGACTTTGGAAGCAAAAATCTCCGCTGACGGCGCCAAACTCGATCTGGCTCCTACTACAAAGCAAGCGCTCGACTTGACTCCGAAGCAGGCAGAGCGTCCGGCGCTTTTGGCGGCAGGCTCCCCTGCACCCGACTTTACGGCCGACAAGTGGGGCGGCGGATCGCTGAAGCTGTCGGATTACAAAGGCAAGGTCGTGATTCTGGACTTCTGGGCGACTTGGTGCGGACCGTGCCAAGCCTCCATGCCCCACATTGAGAGCGTTTACAAGTTGGTGAAGGACAAGGACGTGGTGGTCATTGGTCTTTGCGTGTTCGACGAGCGCGGCGCTTACGAGAAGTGGGTTCCAGCGAACCAGAGCAAGTACACGTTCCAGTTTGGATTCGATCCAGCGGGGCGGGACAATGCGAAGAGCATTGCCGGAAACTTGTATAAGGTGTCTGGCATTCCGACAACCTACATCATTGACAAAGATGGAAAGGTTGCGGCTTCGATCGTGGGCTACTCGGAAGGGGATAAACGAGTCGAGGAAGCGCTCTCCAAACTGGGAGTATCGGCTAACTAGGTCGAGTGGTTGGATGACCCGGCTAGGGTCATCCAACTCTCATCGTTGATCGGGGTCGATTGTAAACTTCTCAAAAAAGTCCGTCAGCTCTGGGACTAGGGGAACAGATGTGCTTTCTGGGTACGCAGACGGGTCTCGATGCTCTTGAAAGGTCACATAGTCGCGCACGAATCGCTCCCTGACGGCGTCAGTTTCGGCAGGATCTGAGATGGGATAGAGTCGTCGCATCGTGGGCGCCGCCTCGGGGGCCTCCGACAGATAGTAGAAGAGATGGTTACCCATTGCGGCCACAAAAGCCGTCAGACTGAATCCCTCACTTCTGAGAATTATCTGTTTCGTTTCGGGATCGTAAACCGCGGCGACGTCTGTCCTCTTTGGCCCGCTTGGGTTTAACCGAATTCCGAGCCTTTCCCAATAAGGAATGGATACCTCCCTATATCCAGGTTGAAGCACGACGGAAAATTCGGTAGTCCACGGGTCGACGCACATGACCGAAGACGAAATCTGGCCAGCCGGCCATAAAATCGAGTTCGTAATCATCCGGCGGCGAAATCAGAACTAGGGGGACGCCCTTGGCCGTGGGGTGCTCCATTTTCGCGTAGGCAAATGCTTCGTAGCCCGCGATTTTGTGCGGTTCGATTAGGGTTGCGAGGAGATCGACAAAGAGCATGTCTACGCCTTCACACGCCTCGAGCGCTTGATGCCAATCCTCAAAAACGATTGTTTCATCCGTGGGGTGAAAGCCTTCTTTCGCGGCAGTTTCAACCTCCGGATCTTTCGTGATCACCAAAAATTTCATCCGACTCCCCAACCTTCCCCTTGGAAAGATTACACAACGTTACACAAATTCGGGAGCAATTTCCATTCTATGCGCATTACCAAGCAATAAAACTGGCGGCGTCGCCCGTAAGAAAACCTGTTGGAACAAAAACATATCAGTGTGCGTTAATGCTTTTACGGTAGCAAGCTACTGAAACTGAGGGAAATAATGCAAACCATCGAAGCTCCGGTTGAATTTCAGGCAGGGAGAAGCGATCTTGATTTCGAGCGATTCGAAGACATGATCTCATCTCATAAGAGACGGGCCTACAGCATGGCGCTTCAACTTACACGCAACACCTCCGACGCGGAGGACCTGATGCAGGACACGTTCGTGAAAGCATGGCGTGGCTTTGACAGCTACATGCCCGGTCGTCCTTTCCTCAACTGGCTTCTGCGCATCATGCAGCGAGCCTATCTCGACACCCGGCGTCGAGACAATCCGATTCGAAAAGCCGAGTCCTTGAACTCGATGATCTCGCCCAGCGATGGCGACGTACAGGAACTTCCGATTCCGGACAGTGGCGCGGGACCAGATGAAGAAGTTTTCTATCGCGAATGGACTACCCAGCTCCATGCCGCTCTCGATCAATTGCCGGAGGTCTATCGGACGGCGATTGTGATGTGCGATTTGGAGAGCATGAGTTACGGGGAGATTGCCGATGCTCAAAACACAACGGTAGGAACCGTTCGCTCACGGATCCATCGCGGAAGAAAGATGCTTCGAGACATCTGCCAAAGGTCAGGCATTCGCATCCCCTAAACCTTTGCTTTGGGGGACTTCGGGTGGGCTAAAACTACTGCCTCGCGCAGCCTTTCTACACTCACATGGGTGTAGATTTGGGTGGTCGCGAGGCTTTCGTGTCCTAAGAGCTGTTGCACCGATTTGAGGTCGGCTCCGCCGTCCAGCATGTGGGTGGCGAAAGAATGTCTGAGGGTGTGTGGAGACGTGGTTGGAGGCAGTCCGACCCGCTTGGCCCATCGTTTGACGACATTTTGGACCGTACGAGTGGTCAGGCGGGCACCCTGATCGTTCGTGAAGAGCGCATCTCCTTGTTTGGGCGCGGTTCTTTCCCCCGCCAAGTAGTCTCGGATCGCGGAGGCGCAGGTGGAGCCGAAGAGGACGATGCGTTCTTTATTGCCTTTTCCGTGGACACGAAGGCTTTGATCTGACAGATCGAGGTCTCGAACGTTTACGCCGACCACCTCGGAGGCTCGGACGCCTGCCGCATACATTAATTCCAGCAACGCACGGTCCCGCAAAGGACTTCTTCCTTCGTCCGGCTGGTCGAGCAGTTCTTGCGTTTGATCTTGATTGAGCGCTTTGGGGAGCCTTCGACGACGGATGGGGGCTTCCAGAGATTCGGTGGGATCGTGATCCAGGAACCCCGTTCGCTTCAGGAATTTCACAAAAGTGCGGAGGGTACTGAGTTTGCGCGCTCGAGTAATGGGGGTGGGGGCGTACTGTCTGAGATAGCCTCTCAATGCATTGGTATCGAGACGGAATTCACCCTCGAGGAAGTTTGAAAGCTGGGCCAAATCCGAGCCGTAGGAACGCACCGTGTGTTCTGACCGTTTGACGGCTAAGTTGTCTAAGAAGGACTGGATGCTTTCGTCCAGTGACGTAGAGGCTCCTTGACTTTTCGAATCCTCGACTTCGGGTTTGTTGGAGGGGGCCACTCTTTCTTTAAGACGAAATTTGGCAAGACGGAGGCTCTGCCATTTTCGGTGGGTGAACTCTCAATTATTAAATGGGCGCCTAGGAACCCCCATTTTTCTCTAGTTTCTTCTTCATGTCGCGTTGGAACCCCTTGACGACGTCGAGATATTCCTGTTCGGTCGACATGCCCATCTCGGCGCGGCGTTTATCGAGGTTCTTAGGGTCTTCGACGGGTTTTGGATAGGGGTTGGCATCTTTGTCATAGGCGAGTTGGGATCCGTAGAGTTGCTTACGTCCCGTATTGACGCGGATGCGGTCGAAGAGATAGGCATAGTCCTGCTTTGGAATTTCCCCGTTCATGGCCATCTTGCGGAAGGTGGGCAGGCACTTCTCCTGAAATTCGGGAGCAAAGTCAGAATGTTGGATGATAAGAAAGACCATTTTCATACCGTCTTTGCCGACTTGAGCCGCGGTTGGGAAGCCCTGGGTTCGGATGATCTCTCGAAGGCGTTTCGTGTTTTGGACAAAGACGTAGACCTGCTTTGCGTCGTGATCGGGACCGCTGAGGGGATTGAGATTCTGATCCAACTGGATTTTTTGGTCGATCTCACCCATCGCCAGCAATTCTTTGCGTAGTTCTTCGTTGGATTGGACGCAGAAAAGGAGCGGGAGCAGAAGTGCGGCAAGTTTCATAGGGTCATTATAGGTACTGTCCCAATTTCGAATCAAGTTCCGCAAGAAAGAAAAAGGCCGAGCTTAAGCTCGGCCTTTTTCACACGAAGGGGCGTCTCTTAGACCTTTTTGAGAATCAGCGAGACGTTGTGACCTCCGAACCCATATGAGTTCGACATCGAAATATTTACTTCCTTGTCTCGAGCGACGTTGGGGATATAGTCCAGATCGCACTCAGGGTCGGGCGTTTCGTAGTTGATGGTGGGTGGCAGCTTGCTATCTCGCATGGCAAGGAGGCAGATCAGCGCTTCAATGGCGCCAGCCGCGCCGAGGGTATGACCGATCATCGACTTAGTTGAGCTGACGGGCACGTTATAGGCGTGATCTCCGAACGCTCGTTTGATTGCCATGGTCTCGCCTTTATCGTTGTAATAGGTCGAGGTGCCGTGGGCGTTGACGTAGCCGATATCTTCGGGGCTCTTGCCAGCGGTACGGAGGGCCATTTTGACCGCCCGGTATGCGCCATCCGCGTTGGGATCAGGCTGTGTGATGTGATAGGCGTCGCCGGTCATGCCGTAGCCGATGACCTCGCCGTAGATCTTCGCACCGCGAGCGATCGCGTGGTCGTAGTCTTCCAACACGAACACGGCGGATCCTTCTCCGATGACAAATCCGTCGCGGTCCTTGTCGAACGGACGAGATGCGTGGGCCGGATCATCGTTCCGGGTGGTCATGGCTCGGGCGGCACAGAATCCGCCGAGTCCGAGTTCGTTAATCGGAGCTTCGGTTCCGCCCGCAAGCATGCAAATGGCGTCTCCCCGTTTGATGATGTGATAAGCATCTCCAATGGCGTTGGCGCCAGTGGAACAAGCGGTGACGACACATGTGTTTGGTCCCTTCAGACCATTCAGGATCGAAACATAGCCACTGGCCATATCAGGGATCATGTACGGAACGAGGAAGGGAGAAACTTTGCTGGGGCCGCCCTCAATCTGACGTCGATGCTGTTCGCCGAGATAGGTGAGACCTCCGATGCCACTGCCGATCATGACTCCGAATTCGTTGCGAAGGTCGTCATCGACCTTGATTTCAGAGTCCTGCATCGCCATCGCTGCCGCCGCGACGGCGAAAGCGATGAAGCGATCGATTCTTCGGGCTTCTTTTTTGTCGAGCCAATCTTCCGCGACAAAGTCTTTAACTTCAGCGGCAATTTGGGTCGTATATTCGGAAGGGTCAAGCAACGTGATCCGCTCGACGGCGCTTTCACCGGCGAGCAACCGAGGCCAAAACTTTGCCACGCCCGTTCCGAGGGGCGTGACCGCTCCGACGCCGGTGATCACGACCCGTCCGGAAGGAACGGGCCGATCGCTCATGCAGACTTCTTCTTGTCGATGTAGGTAACTGCGTCTCCTACGGTCTTGATTTCTCCAACCTCATCGTCGGGAATATCGATGCCGAATTCGTCCTCAAAAGCCATAACGAGTTCGACGACGTCGAGAGAGTCTGCGCCGAGGTCTTCGGTGAAGGAGGCGGATTCAACGACCTCTTCTTCTTTCACGCCTAACTCTTCGACGGTGACCTTTCTGACTTTCTCAAGTGTGTCCGCTGACATGACACGGAAGATACCACGATTTCATCTGGATCGGGTGGTCCGTTTTGGGGCTATTTCCTACCGAAGAAGAATGGTCAAATTGCCAGGTTCAAACGGGAACCCGATGCAGTGCCATGGGCGCGGGTTCCCAGCCGATCATAGGAACAATCCGCCGTCAACGGTGAGAGTCTGTCCGGTGACGTAGGCTGACTCTTCGCTTGAGAAAAAAAGGACAGCGGGGGCAATGTCTGCGGCGGTCCCCAACCGACCCGCAGGAGCCGTTTTTTCGACATGTTCTCGGAATTCTGCGGGAAGGTCTTCAGTCATGTCGGTTTCGATAAACCCGGGGGCAATGGCGTTGCAGGTGATGTTGCGTGAGCCGAGTTCCTTGGCCACGGAAAGAGTGAGGCCGACCACACCAGCCTTCGAGGCCGCGTAGTTTGCCTGTCCGGCGCCGCCGTGCAGACCGATGACGCTACTGAGATTTACGATTCGACCGTAGCGGGCCTTCATCATGGGCTTGGCAACGGCGCGAATGCAGTTGAACGCACCCTTCAGATTCACGTTTATGACGCGGTCGAAGTCTTCATCCTTCATTCGCAGGATCAGGGTGTCCTTTGTGATTCCGGCGTTGTTTACCAAGACGGCGGGAGTACCCAGATCGGCGACAACGCTTTCAATCATCGAATCGACGGCGGCAGAATCGCTTACGTCGCAGGCGTAACCCTTGGCGCCGTTTCCGATTTCCGAGGCCGTGGCATTCGCCCCGTTCTCCGTAGTAGCCACACAGGCGACTTTGGCCCCTTCGGCAGCGAAGGCGCGGGCGATTTCCTTCCCAATTCCTCGGCTGGCTCCGGTGACGACGACGACTTTATCCGCAAAACGCATGAAATGATTGTGGATTGCGGAGTTCCCGATTCGCTAGTCGAAAGACAAAGGCTTGGTCGGAGCGTCGGGTTTTGGAAGCGAATGGCCCCCATTTGGGGATGGGGGCCAAGAAGCGTCAACCGCCGATCTTCTTTTTGAGTTCGTCTCTCTCGTCTTTCATTCGGTTTCGGAAGTTATCGGTACAGTTCGTGTCTCCTTGAGAAGAGGTCACGGCCGCTTCGGCGTATCTGAGAGCCCCGGGGAGATCGTTCAGATTGAGGCAGATATCCTTTCCGATGTTCAGGAAGAGAGCCTCTCGAATCTTGAGTTTGGCGCCCGCGTCAACCAGGGTTAAACCCCACTGATAGATTTCTTTTGGAAGGCCTTTTTCGTTGGCGATAATGGCCGTCATCATGTTGTAAACGTCGGCGGATTTCTCTCGCTCATCGATATAGGCGGTCGCCTCGGATTTGAACTTTGTGGGGTCCGTATGACTTAGAGCGACGAAGTAGTAAAACATGAACTCGCCTTTGTCTTGGGGATACTTTTCAATGGCCGATTTGAGAATGGCGAGTGCGGCAGGGAAGTCTCGCTTGCCGAAGGCCGCTTGAAGTTCAACCCATGGCTTTTTATCGGACTCGCGCTTAGCCCGGGCCGCGGCGACATCGAACTTTCCACCGACAACGCTCTGCAACACTGTCTGGAGCTCTTTCGGGTCATGTCCGATCCAAGCAATCTTGCCTTCTTTATCGACCACGAACGAAGTGGGAATTCCCGCTTCTCCGAACGCCGTCAACCAGCTTTTTGCGAGTCGTCCATCTGGAGCATCGGCGGCAACGTGATAGTCCATTTGCGCGCCTTGGCTTTTCACAAAGGCTTCAACTTTGGGGAGATAGGGTTCCTTCGCGGAATTCGTTTCCCACACGTCGATACCGATGACTTCGACTTGCCCTTTGAACTCCTTTGCGATTTCGGTCAGGTGCGGAATGGCGGCTTTGCATGGGCCGCACCAGGTGGCCCAAAACTCCACAACATACAACTGCCCTTTCTGGAGTTTATCGATAGGCGTTCCTTTGACCCATTTATGGGGTGCGAGAGCAGGGGCGGGATCACCAATGGTGAGAGAGTTGGCCTGTCCGTGAGCAGAGCTGCCGGTGAAAATGATTCCGGCGGCGAAGAGGATGGGGAGAGAGAGACTGATCTTCATTTTGACCTCAAGCAGCAGCCCTGGTGGGCGGCGATTGGAGACACTTTGAAAGGGCTCTATAAGAAGTCTATAAGATGACCCGGACCTTGGGCCTACGGCAATCCGCCTTCGCTGGTTAGCCAGTCCAAAACGCTTCTGAACGCATCGGCTTTATTTAACGAGGCGCCGAGGGCGCGACCGGCAACGTAGTTGGGCGACGTCCTTTCTTCCTCTCCCACCGCATCCGTTTCGCATTCTTGAAAGAGGGCGAAGTCGGCGGGATGAACGCCGGTTCGCTTGCCTAGTCCATCCGCCACGCCCCAAACCCATCCCCTCCTCTCTGAGTTTGAGGTTGACATTGCGTAGCGCCCAATATCTCGGAGGACGTAGAAGATAACGTCTTCGCGCCCCGCATTCAAGAGGCAATTGATGGCGTCTCTGAAAGCGGCAAGGGATTCCTGAATTCTGCCGAGAAGCGCGAGAGCAGTCGCTAAGTTGTAGCGGAAGACTCCTTCATGACCTCGGTGACCAATGGTTGTCGAAAGAGCGACACATTGTTCGTAGTAGCCGACCGCCAAGTCATAGCTCCCCTCGTCCACGGCGATGCCGCCAAGGTTGCTGAGGGTGTGGCATATTCGAATGGCGTTTCCCAACTCTTGTTCTAAGCGGAGGGCCTCTTCATATTTTTGCTTGGCGTCGGCGAGCCGCTCCTGGATTCGATCAACGTTGCCAAAGAGGAGGATGGATCGAGAGATTCCTGGCAGGTCATTTTCCTGCTCGGCAAGTCGTTTTGCCTCGGCCAGGAAGCGTGGAGCGGTCGTAAGGTCTTGGGTTTTGAATGCTACGACACCTAGGTTGTAGTTGGCGTCCTGCATGGCATGTAGGTCTTGGGAGTCCTTTGCGAGACTCAGGGCTTCCCTTGCTTGGAGGGCAGCCTTCTCAAGTTCACCTTGGTTCCACAGCATCCAGCTTAGGCTGTTGAGCGCATGAGGGTAGATGGGATGGGTTTTCTCGACGATTCGCAAGAGTTGCTGAAGCCTTTCGACGCCAAGTTTCAACCGTCCCTTCGCCTCCCAATACCAATCAAGGGAAGCAGTCATTTTGAGCGCTGCCGCAGGGTCGTCGGTTTCGAGCCAAGCGATGGCGGCAAGGAGGTTTTCGTGATCTTCGGCGAGGAGGGAAAGCCATTCGCGTTGTCGAGGGCCGAATCGATCTTGGGAGGCGTTTTCAGTCAGCGCTGCGAAATAGACCGCGTGATTTGACTTCAACTTTGACTGTAGCGCGGGCTGAACCAGATCCTGCGCAAATTCGCGGATGGATTCTAGGACCTCGAATCGGAAAGAGCCAGTGGCTTGGCTCTCGTCGGTCTTTACCAACGCTCTCTCGGCGAGGCTCGCCAAAGCATCGGTGATCGGGAGCGAGGGCTCTACCGCGCTGATCGAGTCATGGGTGAACCCGTTTTCGAACACCGACGACGCGAGGAGAGTGTCCTGAGCGGACTTGTCGAGTCTTGCAAAACCATATTCGATCGCCGCGCGAAGCGACCGATGGCGTTCGGGGACATCGCGTCGTCGGGTGCGGAGAAAGTCCAATCGTTGATCGAGTTGGGCGAGCATTTGTTGCGGCGGCATGGTGGGAGCCCAGCCCGCGGCGAGTTCAAGCGCGAGAGGAATGCCCTCAAGACGACTGCAAAGAGCCTGGATGGATTCGAAGTTCCTTGGAGTCAGAGCGAAGTCGGGCTTGACGGAGCGGGCCCTTTCTAGGAAGAGCTGAACTCCGGAGAACTGGGTCATCTCCTCAAGCGGAGTCTTTTCAGGGGCTGTCGGCAGAGATTGGATGGGCTTGAGCTGTTCTCCCGCGACTCCCAAGGGAGTTTGAGATGTGACCAAAACGGCTAGGCCGGAAACGTTCGATAGAAGGTCTTGGACAATCGGAGCGGCTTCGACCAGGTGCTCGAAATTATCGAGAATGAGAAGCGATTTTGGCCACCGAGACAAAGCGGAGAGGAGCTTTTCCCGCGAGGACTGCGATCCGAGCGGAATATCAAGAGCTTGGAGGATTGTCTCTTCGACTTGGCTCAATTGGTTAATGTTGGCGAGGGGAACAAATGCAATGGCCTCTTGGTAATCCGACTCTAGTCGGCGTCCGATTTCCAGAGCCAACTGTGTCTTTCCAATTCCACCCGTTCCAAGCAAGGTGAGGAGACGGTGTTCCTTAAGAAGGTTCATGCCTTCCTGAATGTCCGATTCTCGGCCAAAGAACGCGGCGACGCGGCTGGGCAAGCGGGAGACGTCGTTATGGGGAGCGGGTGGTTCAATCAGGTGAGGTGTTGGAGGAGGACTAGACTTGGCTACCTGGCCCGATTGGATCTGGCGCATGAGACGGCGGGTGGCTCCAGAAGGTTCTTGTCCGATTTCCCGGAGCGCTTTCTGAAGACGTTGATATTGATCGAGAGCTGGCGAGATGCGGCCGACTCGACCATAGAGCCCAATGAGTTCGACATGGCTTTGCTCTTGCAGCGGATCGAGTTCAATGAGTCGCCGGGCGAATTCAATCGACTCTTCTGGATCTCGACTTTGCCGGATCAGGGCCTGTAACACGGTGGCGAGTCGGCCCGAAAGTCGGACCCTCTCAGAAACGGCCCAGTCATCATAGATAAAGGGCAGAAGGTCGCCCCGATAACACGCCAAGGCATCCTCAAGCCTACTTTGAGCGATGTACGTCTCGAACTCTTGAACATCGGTCACGTAGTGCGAGGGATCGAGCCGTACCGAGAGGCGATCAGAAACAAGAAGATTGCCGGGGCCCGATCCCAACTGACCCAACTGCCTTCTTAGCGTGGCGAGAACTTGATTGAGACGGAGTCGCGAGACGGCGGGATCGACCTCCGGCCAAATCATATCGGTCAGAAACTCTCGCGAGTGGCGAGTCTTTGGGAAGAGCGCTAAATACGCCAATAGCCGAGCGGCTTGTTGAGTGACGAATCGCTCGATGATTTCGTCCCCTTTCTTTGCCTGGAGCCCGCCGAGCATTGCGATTCTCCAGGTGGGCGGCATAGCCTATGTTACGCGATTACAACTTGGCGACTGTGCCTTGGATTTGATAAGCGTATTGGGTGGAATTGAACCATGAGGATAGCTAGGGCCAGGAATTCTCCCGAGTTGAGGGCAACGGGCCGATTGTTCCGAGAATATGCCGCTTCTCTAGAACTGGACTTGAGTTATCAGGGGTTTGAGGGAGAAGTTGCGGGGCTTCCGGGCAAGTATGCGCCTCCGTTGGGGGAGATTCTTTTGGCGATGGACGCCTCGGGCGAGGCGGTGGGGTGCGTGGCTTTGCGTCCTCTTTCTGATGGCATCTGCGAAATGAAGCGGCTGTACGTGGCGCCCCCAGGGCGCGGGCAAGGGTTGGGGCGGAGGCTGGTAGCCGCGATTTTGGACGAGGCACGGGCTCGCGGGTATCGGGAGATGCGGCTGGACACCTTGGTTACGCTCGAAGCGGCGATTGGGCTGTATCGGGAGGTGGGGTTCGTGGAGATCGAGCCTTACTTCGAATCCTCGATCGAGGGGAATCTGTTTATGGGCCTTCGGTTATAGCGGGGCGAGGCTCGTTCCAGGTTTTGGCCCATTCAGGGGGCGGGACTTCGGTGAAGGAGTAGGGGCGAAGATCGAGGAGTTCACGTTCCTCAGTGGACAGAATTTCGTAGATGCGGCCGTCGAGAGTGCGGAATTGGCGACCCGAGGGGGAGGTCCAGATCTCTTGTTTTTGGTGGCGATCAAGGAATTCTTCGGCATAGGTCGGGAATACATCTTTTTCGATCTCGAAGGGACATGGATCAGGGGCTCTCATCTCGATCGAACGGTAAGACATCCAATGCAAGTCCCCTTTGGCATCAAAGCAAACGTGGGCCATTACCAGTGGAGAGAAGGATATGGCGAGGGCGGTGAAATAAGGAGATCGAGAAACAATCGTATGTTCTTGGCCATCTCGATCACTCCGCAAGTCCATTGCTAAGTAGTTGCCGTCTCGACTCATCGATGCTACGTTGACGATTCCCTTGAACCACTGACCGAACTCAAAGCGATCCGTGTCGGTGTGCCAGAGAACTAGCTGGGTGCGTCGGGAGGGCCCTCGCCGGATGATGACGGCGAGGGGGCTTCCTTTGCGAACAGGATGCCGATACTGAGTACAGCGAAGAGTTCTTCTATGCTCTAATGGCTCCTACGGTTTCTTCTAGGGTTTCGAGGCTATTGACTCGGAGGCCCTTGGAGTCTCGGTCGATTCGTTTGAGGAGTCCGGAGAGGACGTCGCCTACACCGCACTCGATGTACGTTTTGACGCCTTCGTTGACCATGTTTTGGATGGTTTCGGTCCAGCGGACGGGGCTTTTGAGTTGGCGTTCGAGGAGGTCTGGCCAGACGCCTTGTTGGACGACGGGTTGGGCGGTGACGTTGCTGAACACGCGGCCCCAGCCTTCGGCGAAGGTGGCTTGGTCGAGGGCCTTTCGCATCTCGACGGCGGATTCGTCCATGAGAGGGCTGTGGAAGGCGCCGCTGACGTTGAGGGGGAGGGCGCGTTTGGCGCCGGCGGCGATGGCGGCTTCTCCGGCCTTGGCGACGGCTTCGACTTCGCCGCTGATGACGAGCTGACCGGGGCAATTGTCATTGGCGATGACGACGATGCCAGACGTGGATTTGCAGACTTTCTCAAGGGCGTCTCGGTCGAGGCCCAGGATGGCGGCCATGGTTCCGGGGTGCTTCTCTCCGGCCTTTGCCATGATTTGGCCTCGGGTTTGGACGAGGCGCGCGCCTTCTTCGACGCTGAGGACTCCGGCGGCGGCGAGGGCGGCGTATTCGCCGACGCTGTGACCGGCGACGCCATCGATTCGGACTTCGCCTTGCAGGTGGGCGGAGAGGCAGGACCAGGCGGCGACGCTGCAGGTGTAGAGCGCGAGTTGGGCGTTCTGCGTCTGGCGGAGCGTTTCCTCGTCGGTCTCGAAGCAGAGCTTAGCGGCGTCGATGCCGGTGGCCTTGGTGACGGTCTCGAATACTTGGCGGGACTCCGGTCGAAGGTCGTAAAGCTCTTTACCCATGCCCGGCTTTTGGGAACCCTGGCCGGGGAAAACGATGGCGATCATATCGCTCCATTATGAGCGGAACGGGGTTTAGACGTTTAGGTTGACCCTTCGGAAGGCATCGGCGACCATCCAGCCGAGGAGGGAGGCGAGGTAGGCGATGTTTCCGCCCCAGATGAGGACTTGCCAGGCGTTGACGTTGTAAGACGGAGCGGCGCAGATGGTGAGGAGGAGGGTGAGGGCGGCGATGGCGCCGACGATGCGCGAGGTGGAGTAGTTGAACGACTGTTGGCTCAGGCCGATGAAGACGTAGATAAGTCCGGCGAGCCAGAAATTGATGGCGGCGACGAATCCGAGACTGGCGGTGGGGGAGCGCCGACCGAGGGCGTTGGTGGCGGTGGCGTAGAACTGATCGATCCAGCCACCGATGGAGAGCGAGGTGCCTATGGTGATTCCGCAAACGACGCAGACGACGACGACCCCGAGGGTGAGGGTGGACACCAGGGGGATGCCGGGGAAAAGTGGGGTCTCTCGGCTAAGGACGAGATAGATGCCGCCCAGGAACGAGACGATGGTGGCGACGATGAGGGGGGCGGTTTTTGCTTCGCGATCTCGGGCGATGTTGACGGTGCTCGTGGTGACTTGAGCGGCGCCGATGAGTTCTTCGTGGCGGCGTTGGTAGAGCGTGTTTTTGGGATCGAACTGGGCGGCGAATGCGTACATTTTGGAGGCTTCGCGAAGGTTGCCTCGGGAGCGGAGGATATCGGCGAGGACGCCATAGGGGATGGCTTCTTTGGGGGCCTTTTTGATGAGATCGCGGGCCATGGACTCGGCTTCGATCATGCGCCCCCGGCTGAAGAGTTGGACCAGCTTGGTGAGTTCGACGGCGACGGGTTCGACTTGCTTGGGGCGCGGTTGAGGTTGCGGGCGGGTGGTGGCCTGGTTGGCGGAGTTCACCTTTGCGCGGACTTGGGCGCGTTGTTGTTCCTCTAGGTTCAGGAGCCGGTCGTACTCCATCCGGGCGGTTTTATCGCTGAGGGTTTCGTAGGCTTGGGTGACCCGAAGGAATATCTCGCGGGATTTGGGGTCGGAGGAGCGGTCTGGGTGGTGCTTGAGCACGAGCTTTCGGTACGCAGAACGGATTTCGTCCTGCGTGCCGGATCGCTTTACACCTAGGGTCTCGTAGTGGTTGGCCAAGCTTCTTTATTATTCATTGGCAGCGTTCAAGAGTCCGGAGAAGTAGCCAGTGTAGAACTTGATCAGGACGATGAGGACGTAGATGCCGACGGCAATGATGGCGACGACGCCCACGACTTTTCCTAGCTGCTGGGATCGGACTTCGGCCTCGTCTTCATAGAACTCGGACACTTTGGTGAGCATCTGGTCCAGGTTGCCGGTGGCCTCGCCGGTGTGGACCATGTCCATGACGATGGGGCTGAAAGCGTGGGTGGAGGCGAGGGTCTCGGTAATGCCCGCGCCGGTTTCGAGCGTTCGGACGGCGGGGTGGATCTTGGCGCGGAGGTATTCGTTGCCACACGCGTCGGCAGCGAGCATCAGCGATTTATTAACGGCGACACCACCTGCATACAGCGCCCCAAACGCTCGGCCAAATTTGGCCATGGCAAACTGTTTGAGGGTGTTGCCCAAGTAGGGGATGCGGATGATGAAGGCATCCCAGTTGTAACGGATACGAGGGTTGGAGAGGCCGACTCGGAAGAAGAGAAACAGCCCGACGATGATGGGAGCGAGGATGAACCAGGTCGCGATTTGGGTCAGCGGCGACCAGATGGTGGAATCGCTCTTGGCGTAGTGGGTGATGACGAGGTTGGCGCCGCCGATGATGATGATGGAGCTGATAACGGTCAGCTTTGGCATGAAGGTGGCGCGCTTGTAGGCGTTCCGAATGCTGATTTCTTGCTCGATATACGCGGCAACCTGCTTGGCGGAACCGGCAAGGAATCCCCCTTCCTCACCCGCACGGATCAGGCTCATGTGGAGTGGGGTGAAGATTTCAGGGTAGCGCTGCATGCCCGCGCTGACGGGGCGACCAGCGAGGACGTGGCCCTTGATTTCCTTAATGACGTGGGTGAATCGAGGATCACGAGATTGTCCGGAGAGGGTGTCCAAGATTTGGACCATGGGGACACCGGCGTCGAGCATGGTGCCGAATTGCCGGAAGAAGAACATCAACTGGCTGAGGCCGACTTTTCCAACCAGGGGTCCGACGACATTGGTCGCAATGTAGGGGCGAGCCTCCACGGGAGGCGCTTTGGGGAGTTCGGACTCGGGGCGCGAGTACGTCGTTTGGGGAGGTGGGGGAACGACGGGGCGGGGTGTTTCGATGATCTGAGACTCGGCCACGGCGACGCTGGCGAGGGGATCATTTAGGAACTGAGCGACGTTGATTTTCTCGACGCGCAGGCCCTTATTGGTCAGTTGTTGGATGGCGTCGGTGATGTTCAGACCGAGGACAGTGCCGGTTTCGGGCTGGCCGGTGGCGTTGATGGCTTGGTACTCGAATGACGGCATGGTATTCCTACTTGGATTTTCCTACGAGAATTGTCGGGTCATTCTCCTATGATCTTTGGGATTAACTTCGTCCAGAAGCCTCCGTAAAGAGCGTAGATGACGAGGGTCCCGATGCCAAAAGAGACGATAAGGATCCAACAGCCGACTCGTCCCTTGGCCATTTTGTCGTGAATTCCGAATTCATCTTGCGACATTCGGGCGGCTTGCATGAGCTGTCCGGGGACGTCTCCGGTGATCTCGCCGGTTTGGACGAGCGCGGAGTACTCGTGCGGGATCATGCGTGTGTTAAAGAGCGCTTCGGAGAGTTTGGTCTGCTCCGTCATTTGCGCGCCCTGGGCATCTAGAGAAGCGCGGATGGCTTGGTTCGGGACGGTGGCGCTGGCGAGTTCCCATGCCCGATGGGGGGCGATGCCCGAGCGAGCGAGATTGGACAGGTTCCAGGAAAAGGCGGCGAAGGATTCTGATTTGGCTCGCTTGGTGGCGGCGGGCGCGAGGAGGACCAGTCGGTGCCGCAACTCGCGGAAACGCATCGACTGCCAGATGTAGGACACCGCGATGAAGATGAGCGTAACGAGGATGGTAAGGGGGCCAATGGGCCACTTGATCAATTGCCAGATTTGGGCGAGTAGGGTTGCGCCACCGGGGGCCATTCCACCTGACTTCTCTTGGACATCCCAGCTATTAACGGCACCGTCCGTGAACGCCTTACCGATGGGCACGCAGATCAGGACGCTGACGACAGCCCACCCGAGCCAGACGAACCACCGGCGGAACTTTCGGGACGAGTCGGCTTGGCTGGAAATGGTCTCGAAGGCTTCCGGGAGATAGCCACCGACCTCGCCGGCGCGGACGGTTCCGACGACGTGGGGGGCGAAGAGGTAGGGATAGCGTTCGAGAGTGTCGGCGATGCTGCCGCCTTCAATGACGTTTCTTGAGACCTCCATCATGGCTTCGCGATAGTCGGAGCGGCGGTTGCGCATGCCGAGGTCGTGGAAAGCTTGGGAGGCATTCACGCCGGACTTGAAGAGGGCGGCGAGTTGCGAGAACAGGAAGAAGGTGTCCTTTTCTGTCCCGTAGCGGGTTTTGACCCTGTGGCGCTTGGGTTTGGGGGCGGGGGTGTTGATGTGTTGGGCGTTGGGCGTTGGGCGTTGGGCGTTGGGCGCTATGGAAGGAGCATTGGCTACTGGGCGCTGGGCGTTGGGGGATGGAGAAGGGGCGTTGGGGGCGAGGCGGTTGGATTCTCGCAGGTCGGAGACTCGATAGCCTTGTTGGGTGAGGGCGCGGTTGGCTTCTTCCAGGCTTCCGGCTTGGACTTGGCCCTGCATGGGCTGGCCTTGGCTATTGGTGGCGGTGAACTGAAAGAAGGGCATTGTTTTTGAGAAGGACGTCCCCAGCCTGAGATTCCGTTGCGAAAAGTAGGTCCTCAACGGTGTTAATTTTTGTCAACTTTAGCCCAGGAGCTATCTCGGAGACCGGGAGAAGGACAAATCTTCTTTCGCCCGCTCGGGGGTGAGGGATCTCTAGACGGTCGTCTTGACGGTAGTGAAGCGCGCCGTAGGCGATGATGTCCAGATCGATCTCTCGGGGACCGTAGCGTTCGCGGGTTTGCCTGCCGATTCGTTGCTCGATCGCTTTGATCTGAGCGAGAAGGGCGAGGGGGCCGAGGTCGGTTTGGCCCGACACGGCGGCATTGAGGAACGGGGGCTGATCCGTGACGTACATCGGCGCAGTTTGATAGATCCGGCTCGGGGTGAGTTCGTGGACGAATTCGCGGAGTTGGTCGACGGCGGATTGCAGGTTTTGGACGGCGTCGCCGACATTCGAACCAAGCGCAATTACCACGGGGACCATCTTTGACTCCATGATGACGTGTTTTGGGACGCGGTAGGGCCGGTTGCGCGGGTGGGAAATCCGGCGGTAAACTATCCGTCCTGCGCGGCGGATATAGCTCAGGGGTTAGAGCGCCTCACTGTGGCTGAGGAGGTCGTGGGTTCGAGACCCATTATCCGCCCCAATTCCCCTTCCCCTCACTCCGGTAAAATCTAAGGTAGATGCTGGAGAAGCTCCAAGAAATTGAAAAGCGATTCGAGTCGGTGGAAGCCGATTTTAACGATCCTGGGATCGTGACGAATCCGAAAGAGATGCAGCGGCTGGGCAAGCTGCGGGCGGAATTGGAGCCGATCGTCACGACCATTCGAGCGTATCGAAAGGCCTTGGGCGACTTGGCGGATGCTCAAGAACTGCTCAATGACCCCGAAATGAAGGAGTTGGCTCTTGCGGAGATCGACCCTCTCCGGGAGCAGATTGTTCAACTCGAAGCGACCCTCAAGGGGATGCTCGTTCCCAAGGATCCGCTGGACGACAAGCCGGTTATCGTCGAAATCCGACCGGCGGCGGGTGGCGATGAGGCGGCGCTCTTTGCGGGCGAACTGATGCGCATGTATCTGCGCTACTGTGAGCGACGCAAGTGGAAGACCGAAGTCGTGGAAATGGAAGAGAGCGGCATCGGCGGCGTCTCGCGGGTGGTCTTCAATGTGAACGCGCAGGGCGCGTATTCCCAGCTTAAGCACGAGAGCGGCGTTCATCGCGTGCAGCGTGTTCCGGCGACGGAGAGCCAGGGACGTATCCACACCTCGACGGTTACGGTGGCGGTGCTTCCGGAAGCGGAGGACGTGGATGTGGAGATCAAGAACGACGATTTGGAAATCTCGACCTTCTGCTCATCTTCGGCGGGTGGTCAGCACATGCAGAAGAACGAGACGGCGATCCGCATTATTCACAAGCCGAGCGGGATCGTGGTGACCTGTCAGGACGAGCGCAGTCAGGCGCAGAACAAGCTGAAGGCGATGACGGTTCTGCGGGCCAAGGTTTATCAGATGGAGCAGGAGCGACTGGCGTCGGAACGCGCCGGGCTCCGCAAGGGGCAGATTGGCAGCGGCGATCGAAGCGAAAAGATTCGAACTTACAACTTCCCACAGAGTCGCATTACCGATCACCGCATCGGATTCCAAGCCCATAACCTGATGACTTTTATGGATGGAGATATTCAGGAAATGATCGACGCGCTTGTTCAGGATGAGCAAGCGAAGAAGCTGGCCGAAGCGGAAGAGGCGGCCTAACGCATGAGCGATCGCGACCCGAACGAGGGCAGCACCGATCCGATGGTGGCCGAGTACTGGGTGCTCGGCGAGGCGGTTCAAGACAAGATCATTGCCGAAGGTTATGATCACCACGATGTTGACGGGATTGCCGTGGACATTCACGATTTGCTTCAAGCGGCGGACCGGATTCGCGAGGAACTGGCGCCGGGCGTTTTGGGAGCGGAATCGAAAGCGGCGGTTCTTGAGCAGTTGGAGAAGGTTCAGGCGGAGATCGATCATATCGCCTGGCATTGCAACGCGGCTCGGGCGTACTTGGCTCGGGTAAAAGACGCGCTTCAATAAACGCACACTTGGGGCGTTACGCAACCCCTTTGGGGTTCTTAGGCGTTAGGCGTTGGATTTGGGCTCTGGATGTTGGCTTCTTCGCTCTTCGCTTTTTCGGGGACGACGGGGCGGTAGGGGGTTCTGGTGGGGAGCCAGAGGGGGATAGATTGTTGGTAGTCCAGATAGCTCTCTCCAAACCGATTCACCAAGTCAGCCTCCTCCCATGGCCTCGCGATCAGATGCCAGGCGAATGCTCCGGATATGGAGTAGACGATGGTCGACCACGAGCCGATGGTGAGCCCGACGGCGACGCCCTGTAGGATGCCAGTGATGGCCATCGGGTTTCTCACCCAGCGATAGGGGCCTAGGATAACCAGTCTGGTTGTGGTGTCGAGAGGAAGCGGGGTGCCAGAGCCTTTGACGGCAAAGAGCATGCCACTGTAGATGCCGATTCCTCCGTTCAGAGCGAAGAACCCGATCCCAATCCACGGAGGGATGTGGAATCTGGGGATTCCGAATATGGTTTCGAGCCTTGAGATGAGGAATGGGACGAGGGCGAGGAAGAAGCCCCACATCAAAACGATCTGGATGAGCGTCTTGGCGACATTAATCCAGATAGGGGCAGACTTAGCTTCCTGAGGGGTAATTGGGAGTCGCATATCGGCGCCTCGTAACTTGATCGCAGGTTCTTCCTAGTGGGATTCTGATCCATCGGATTGATTCTTGTCTGCGACCTCGGCGCATGGGCGGGCCGCCCATGCCACTTCCTCGGTTGTTAGTACGGGCGGAGGCGGTGGGCTAGGATGGCGGTGATGAGGAAACTGGCGAGCATGAGCCAGGCGCCGGGCCAGGCGGCGCTGGAGATGAGGGCGGCGGTGAGGCTGTAGAGGGCGGCGTAGCCGACGGCGCCGACGTGGAGTAAGAGCATGGGCCAGGCCCAGCGGTGTTCGTGGCGGAGGCCGACGGCAGCGAGCCAGCCGGCTCCGATGAAGAACACGAGATCCGGGAGGAGGAAGGACATCCAGTGCATTTCAGCGCTCGGAGATGCAAAGAACCAACCTCGCCAATCGGGTTTCGAGAGCATGGCGATCCACCAAGCAAACGCGCTTAGCGATTGGCCGATGAGATACCAGACTGCCCAGATTCTTGTACGCCGTTGCATGTTCCCTTTCGGTAAGGACGGTAAGGCGGCGCTGGATGGGTGTGAAAGTTTCCTGCTAGGAGAGAAGACCGGGGGAAGGTGATTCCCCCGGTGTCGTTACGCGAGGCGCGTGGGCAGGATACGCAGTCTTCGATTCGGATCGTCACCGACGCTTTCGCTGGCGAGCCTTCGGGCTTCCGCCATTTGGTGCTGCATCTTTCGGATGGTGGCGGGGGCAGGGGAGAGTTCGAAGGGTTTGCCGCTTTGGAGGACGGTTTCGATTCCCGATTGGGCTTCTTGCATCGCCTTGGCTTCGTAGTCGGGGCCCTCGTTGGCTTGGCGGATGATTTCGTCGAGGGCTCCGGCGATTTGCTGGAACGTGTTCGACTTCACCACCACCGTGTTGACGGGTTTCCCGGCGAGGTCCCGGAGCTTTTTGGGCTTGGACTGATAGGTGCTTCGGATAGCCATGATAGCGTCGGCCTGCGAGACGTCGTTGGTAACGAAGGCAGGGGCACGCTTCTCACGGATCGCTCGCTCCAGACGGGTACGGGCGATGCCGTAGGGGTAGATCTTGACGAGGTTGCCTAAGTCTTCCGAGATGGGCGACGACGCCTTGGCGACGACGGCGCTAGTGGGGACGGTCGGGCGAGGGGGCCTTCCGCTGGCGGCCGAATCGGCGCGGGCGAGCGCTGGAAAGCGTTGATTGAAGCCGGGCTCCTCAACCTCAGCTGTTTGCTCTCGCTGGACGATTTCCATTCCAGCTCCGGTGCGAACGCGGATTTCGGGGCGCGGCGGGAGGCCACGCAGGATCATATCGACCGTCTTTTGGACGTTGTGGTGGACGGCGAGGCGGTCGTAGTCCAGGAGTTCGATGACGACATCGAAGGTGGGGGGTGCTTTGCGCTCCAGGACCGTTTTTTGGGTCCCTCGTCGTTGGGCTTCGGCGTCCGACAGGGTGACGGCTTGGATGCCTCCGATGAGATCGGCGAGGGTCGGGTTGAGCATGAGGTTCTCAAGCGTTTGACCGTGAGCGGTGCCGACGAGTTGGACGCCTCGTTCGGCGATGGTGCGAGCGGCGGCGGCCTCGGCTTCGTTTCCGATTTCATCGATGACGATGACTTCGGGCATGTGGTTTTCGACCGCTTCGATCATCACGTTGTGCTGCTCGGCGGCGACGCGTACCTGCATGCGTCGGGCAAATCCGATTCCGGGGTGGGGGACGTCTCCGTCGCCGGCGATTTCATTCGAGGTATCGACGATGACGACGCGCTTATTCACTTCGTCGGCGAGGACGCGAGCGATTTCGCGGAGTTTGGTGGTCTTACCGACACCCGGCTTGCCGAGGAGAAGGATGGATTCTCCGGAACGCACAATGTCATCGATAATGTCGATGGTGCCTTCCAGAGCCCGTCCGACACGGCACGTGAGGCCGACGACTCGTCCGTGACGGTTCCGAATGGCGGAGATACGGTGAAGGGTTCTCTCGATGCCTGCGCGGTTATCGCTTCCGAATTCGCCGATGGACTTTTGAACGAAATCGATGTCGTGTTCCGACACCACAACGTCTGCCATCCGCTCGACCCGATCACGATACCGGGCTTCGGCTGGGCGCCCGTAGTCGAGGACGACTTCGATGAGCGAATCGAGTTCTTCAGATCGCTCCAGTCGCTCTCGAACCACCGCCGGAAGGACTTCGAGGAATTGGGTGAGGCCGTCAGAATATGGAGACATATTTGGTTGTCAAACTGGAGCTTGGGTTACCAAGCTCCAGTACATCATAAGACGACTTTGGTGGGGGAAGTGTCGTCAGAAAGACAGATTTGTTAAGGAATCCTCATACGCCGTGGATTTCTTCCAGCGTGATGGAGGTAGTTCTGACCTTACCGGCTGACCAGACCTTGACCTGGACCTTGTCCCCAGGCTTCTTGGGGGTCAGCAGCTTGTTAAGGGTGAACGAATCTTCGAGATCGGTGCCATCGATGGAGAGCAGGATGTCCATGGGCTTGATGTCCGCTTTGGACGCCGCTCCAGAAACTTCCTTGATGAGGACCCCGGTGGACGGGACATCGTTGGCATTCGCTCCCGTTTGTCGGGCGATGATCTCTCGATTTCGGGGATAGGTCAGGACCTCGGGTGGGTAGTAGCTGACGCCGAGTCCGCCGTACTTGGCAAAACCGAATTTGACGATGTCGTTCACAACCTGCTTCACGCGGTCAACCGGGATGGCGAAGCCGATACCGACACTTTGGCCGGTGCTGCTGGCGATGGCGGAATTGATTCCGACGAGTCGGCCATTGGCATCGGTAAGCGCGCCGCCGGAGTTACCGGGGTTGATGGCAGCGTCGGTTTGGATGGCGTTCACAAGGCCACTGCGTCCGACGGGGAGGTCTCGCTTGAGGGAGGAGACGACGCCGGCGCTGACGGTATTGTCAAAGCCGAGGGGGTTGCCAATGGCAAGGACCCATTCGCCGACGGCGAGGTTGCCGCTATCGCCCATTTCAACCGGTTGAAGGTTGGGAGCTTCGATTTTGATCACCGCGAGGTCTGAGCGGGGATCGGTTCCGAGGACCTTGGCGGTGAAGGATCGCTTGTCGCTAAGGCGGACTTTCACTTGGTCAACGACTTCGCCGGTTCGTTCATCAGTGACGACGTGGTTGTTGGTGACGATGACGCCGTTCGCGGAAAGAATGACGCCGGATCCGGTGCCGGTCTCTTGAATGCCTCGATCCGTGCCAAAGAAGTCGGTGACCTTTTGGAAACGGTCGATAGAGACGACGGAGGGCATCACCTTTTGGGCAGCGGTCCTGAAGTCGGGAGGAGCGGTTGTGTTGGAAGAATAGTCAATGGGTTTGACGTCGGAGCGTTCGTTGTAGTGGACGGGGTCAGCGGCAGATTGGAAGGAAGAGCGATTAACCATCCACCGGTCGGCTTGAAGTGCGCCGAAGACTCCAACGAACGCGGCGGCGGCTAGTGCGATGTATGCGGTCTTTTTCATGCTTTAGCCTCTTGTGTTCAAGTGAAACGCCTGAAGGATCTTAGGGGGTTCCTGAGGGCATAGACCGTCCTGGGACCCTAACGTTCACCCAAATTGTTTGGACGCCACTTATCGGCTCGGGTGATCCATCGCTATACTTCGCTTCATGCTCTCCAACTTGATGGTGGGATTTATCCTGCTGAGCCCACCGAAGTTCAGTTTCTATGACCGCGGCCCCTACGATGGAGGGGTGCCGAAGCCCGATGCGATTTTGGGATACGACCTGGGCACACGGCATACGAACTTTCGGGACCAGGAACGGGTGGTGTTGGCGATTGCCAACGCGGCCAAGGCGCGGGTGGTTCCGATGGAGTACGGGAAGACGCCGGAGGGGAGGACGCTGCGAGTGTTTGCGATTTCTTCGCCGGAGAACATCAAGCGGCTAGAGCAGATTCGAAAGGACAACGAGACGTTGGCTCACCCGGCGGCGGGGCAGGACTTGACGCCGATCTTGAAGCGGACGCCCGCGATTGTGTGGGTGAACGAGTGCATTCACGGAGACGAGACGGCTTCTTTCGAGTCCGGAATGGCCGTCCTTTACAACTTGGCAGCGGCGAAGCAGGGTGGCTTGCGGGCGGCTCTGGACAATACGGTGGTGATCTTGAATCCGGTTTATAACCCGGATGGGCACGAGCGGTACGTGGTGGCCTATAACTCGATCCCGAATGGAAGCGCCGATCCGGCGGCTTACGACGGGTCCTTGCCGAGCGCGTTTTACGGTCGTGCCAATCACTATCGATTCGACATGAATCGCGACCGGATTTCGTTCTCGCAGGATGAGACCAGGCAGGAAGTGGCGATGTTTCTGAAGTGGAACCCGCAGGTCTACATTGATCAGCACGGGCAGGTGGAGACTTACTTCTTCCCACCGAATCAGCTTTCGCAGAACGTAAATGTGGATCGGGACAGGGTGAATAAGTGGACGGACGTGTTTGGCCGGGCAACGGCGGGGGCGTTTGACGCGAACGGGTGGACCTACTTTGTGCGGGACACGTTCGATCTTTACTACCCGGGCTATTTGGATGCGAGCACGACGCTGATGGGAGCGATTGGGATGACGCATGAGACGGACGGGGGGCGAGTGCTGGCTCGACTTCGGTCCGACGACACGTTGTTGACGCTCCGGGATGGGGCGGCGAAGCACTTTACTTCGGCGTTGGCGGTGATCGAGGCTTCTTCGAAGAACCGGGCGGCCTTGCTGGACTCGTTTGCGAATTTTAAGAAGAAGGCGGTGTCAGGAGAATCGGCGGGCAAGTTCCAGCGGGTGGTGCTGGAATCGACGGACCCTCGGCCGCTGCTTCGATTCCAGAAGCATTTGAAGTGGGCGGGGATCGAGTCTTACTTCGCCCCGAAGGGCTGGCGGCAGGAGGATGCGCACGACTACTGGACAGGCAAGGCGGAGGGCAAGAGCTTTGCGGTGGGGGCGCTGGTCGTGGATTTGGCGCAGGCGCAGGGGCCGTTTGCCAAGGCGTTGCTGGAACCTGGATCGGATTTCGAACCGGAGTTTGTGAAGGCGCAGAAGGAAAAGAAGAAGACGGCACCGGAGGGCGAGGATTATCCGGGACCGGATCAGCCGGAGTTTTACGACACGACGGCTTGGTCGCTTCCCTACGCTTATGGGCTGAAGGCTTGGTGGTGCGAAACGGCGCCAAAGCTAGGCAATGCGGCTCTGGTTCCGCCGGTTCAAATGGGATTGGGCAAGACCTCTCCGGTGGGCTATCAGCTTCGCTACACCGATGAGGAAGACGTTTTGGCGGTGGCGTGGCTGTTAGGTCAGGGAGTTAAGGTCTCGGTTCCTAACAAGGCGATGAAGGTGGGAGGGGAGACGATCGTTCCCGGCACCTTTATGTTCCTGGCGGCTCGCAACGACGATGGGTTTGAGAAAAAGCTCCAAGCCGCGGCGGCGAAGTTCTCGCTGGTGTTTGAGCCGGTGAAGACCAGTTATCCCGATGAAGGGCGGCAGGGGCCGGGGAGCGAGTCGGTGACCCAACTTCGGGCGCCGAAGATCGGGATTGTGATGGGTTCGACAGGGAATCTGGCGGACGTGGGGCCGCTTTGGTATTTGATGGAGCGGGAGTTCGGTCTGCCGTTCACGCCGTTGAACTCTTCGGCGCTGAGCGGAGATTTGAGCAAGTACACGTGCATTGTGGTTCCGGGGGGCGTCTCGGCCAGTGCGAGCGGGGGGCTTCGAGACTTTGCTCAGAAGGGGGGCTGCGTGGTGGTGCTGGATAATCCGGGCTGGGCGATTGGGGCAAGTGGTTTTGTAACGTTGGAGACCAAGGAAGCGGATGAGTCTTTGGCGGGCGCCCTGTTTAAGGCGGAATTGGACGGGCGGAGTTTTTTGAGCTATGGCTATTCGGGGGCTCAAGATGGGAAGGTTGAGATTGCGGTTCCCATCGACGGAGGAAGCTTCTACAAGCGGCGCAAGGAAGGCGGGGGAGTGGTAACGCTTTCGGGTGATGAAAAGGCGACGAAGCTGTTGAGCGGATGGGCCTGGGATACCTCGGAGAAGGAACTGGCGGACACGGTTTGGCTGCAGGATGTGCCGGTGGGACGAGGGCATGTGATTGCGTTTACGCACAACCCGACGGAACGGGCGATGTGGCCGGGATTGAACAAGATTCTGCTGAATGCGATGATCCTGGGCGGATCGATGTAAGCAGGAATCTCTTTTTGGGAAGCGAAGATAGGTTACGTGCCGCACGTAACCTATCGCTATTTTTCAGAAGCGCTGCAGAAGCAGACCCAGGCGGAGATTTTGCTGCCGGACCCGAAGATGACGGGGCCGTTTCATGTGATGTTTTTGCTGCACGGGCTGTCCGACGATCAGTCGATTTGGATGCGTCGGACCTCGATTGAGCGGTACGTGGCGGATCTGCCGTTGATCGTGGTGATGCCGGATGGGGGGCGCGGTTGGTATTCGGACGCGATTGCGGGTTATGCGTACGAGACGGCGATTGGAAAAGAGTTGCCAGAGCTGGTTGAGAAGACCTTTTCGACGAAGGGGCCTTGGTGCATCACGGGGCTCTCGATGGGTGGCTACGGGGCGTTGAAACTGGCGCTTCGGTACCCGGAGCGATTCCATTCGGCGGTTTCTCACTCAGGGGCGCTTTACTTTGGGCATAACGAGTTCACGGGGACGGACGCCTTTGCGGCGGAGGCCCGGCGCGTGGTGGGGGAAACGCCAGCGGGTGGAGTGAATGATTTGTACGCGCTGGTGGGGAAGTTACGACCCTCGAAGATGCCGCTGGTGCGGATCGATTGCGGGACGGAGGATTTCTTGCTGGAGGCGAATCGCGACTTTCATGCCCACTTGAAGGAGCTCGGCGTTGCTCACGAGTACTCGGAGTATCCGGGCGGGCACACGTGGGATTATTGGGATTTGCACGTGCAGGAAGCGCTGGAATTCCATGCGGGGCATTTACATCTGAATAAGTAATTCACTCAAGATGGGGAGCGGAGATGATTTGTACCTTTCTTGCAGTCCTAACGATGAGCGCACCTACCCCTCTTCTGCCATTTGATCAAACCGTTAAGGGAGACCTTGACGTTCGTGTGCCGGTCTTTGATCGGGCGGCGGCTCCCAAGTGGCAAGGGAAGATTCGGCTGAAACGGGGGCGATCGGCGGGGGTGATCTTCTGGGCGGATGAGAAGCTGGAGAAGGGGTACTCGGTCCGGCTGGACTCTCGGCTGGGGCAGTTGATTCTGGCCCGGATTGGAAAGTGGCCGGAGGAGCAGCGACTGGCGACGTACCGATGGGAAGCGCTGGACGGGGTGAGTTTGGATCTTTCCGTGCAGGCATCGGATCGCCGCATTCGCGTTTGGATCGGCGGAAAGAGCTTTCCGGTTTTGGAGGCGTACGACGTTCAGGCGTTCGGGACGAGTGGCGGGTACCTGGTGTTGGATGGAGAGGCGGAGTTTTCCAAGTGGGGCGCGCCTACGAACTCGCCAGAGATGAGCTTTGTGCCGGAGACGCCGGAGGTTGGTGAATTTACGCACGTGTTCGACCAGTCGGTGGGTGAGAAAGAGGGGTGGTACATCAACGACCACTGTTTCATCAAGGGTGACGATGGGTGGCACGTGTTTGGGATCACCCATGCCAAACCGGCAAACCCGATGGATGAGCGGAACTTTGCGCATGGGACCTCGCCGGAACTGATGCAGGCGCCTTGGAAGAAGCAGCCGTTCGCGCTGACGTGGGATCCGAAGTTGGGGGAGAACCACTTGTGGGCGCCGCATGTGATCAAGAAGGGCGACACGTACTACATGTTCTACTGCGCGGGCAGTCTGGTTTCCAACTATCACTATCAGATCAATTTGGCGACCTCGAAGGATCTGAAAACGTGGACGAGGTCGAGCCGGAATCCGGTGTTTCAGGACTTCTATGACGCGCGGGACCCGATGGTGCTCTTGGTGGATGGCACCTACTACATGTATTACACCGCAAACTACGACAAGGAAGATAACCACCACATCGTGAACGTTCGGACGAGTAAGAATTTGCTGGATTGGTCTCCGGCGCGGGTAGCGTTCGTTCACCCCGAGAAGGGCACGTTTGGAGGGCCGACGGAGTCTCCGTTCGTGGTGCGCAAAGGGGACTATTTCTATCTGTTCTGCGGGCCAGATGGCGGGTACCACGCGACGAAGGTTTACCGATCCTCTAACCCCTACTTTTGGGAGCACAAGCCGATTTATAGCTTCCCTTCCCACGCGGCGGAAGTGATTCAGGATGGGGACAAGTGGTACGCGAGCGACTCGGGATGGGACATGAACGGGGTTTACTTAGCACCGCTGACTTGGAAGCCCGCCAAGTAGGCGGGCGGTTATGAAACAGATTCGGTCCAAGACAGGCGTTCGAAAGATGATGAAGGAGGCGAAAAGCCTTCGGAACGACATCGAATTGGCGATTTTTCTTCAGGACTGGACCGATCCGTATAACGTGGGCGGATTGTTCCGCGTGGCGGATGCCTGTGGGGCGAAGGAAGTGATCTTGGCGGGACGGACGCCCGCGCCGCCCCATCCTCAAATCAGCGTGACCTCGCTGGGGAACCATCGGCGGGTGGCGTTTCGGCAGTTCGATCGCTACGACGATGCGGCGGATGCGTTGAAGGCGGAAGGGTATTCGCTTGTGGCGGTGGAAGTGGCGGAGGGGGCGCAGCATTACATGGAGTACCCCTATCCCAAGAAGGTTTGTCTGGTGCTGGGAAACGAGCAGACCGGGGTCTATGGGAGCGTGATGAAGCGTTGCGATGGGGCGGTGTTTATCCCGATGGCGGGCAAGGGGCGCTCCATTAATGTCCACGTGGCGGCGGCGGTGGTGGCGTTCGAGGTCTTGCTAGGGGATCACGAGTTAGAATAGGCTTTCTGGTTTGATTGCTTACATCCAGAATATTGCCAAGCCCCGCGGGATTCGAATTGAGTGAATTGCTATGGTTAGCACGATCTGCCTTGTCGGACGGTTCGTTTTGCGTTGGAATTTGAAACTAGCGTTCTTTCTTAAGGCCTGCGGTTACTATGTTGCTTCTTATTGATTGGCCTTATGGTCCCTGTAGAACTCTTCAATTACAGTCTGCACGCTAGCTTGTTGTTTCGTCCAGCCAGCTTTCTTTGTCTGGATGAAATTGCACGATCGTGCCACAACATTTGTGAAGAAGTTGTTCGTTTCTCCTGCAACTAGCCACGCCATCTGCCACCTTTCTTCCAGTTCTTGGTCGAGGTGATAGATAGGCTCGTGATGACTGACACGATTTCGAAGGTCGCGAAAACGACCAAACCACAGGCGGAGCCAGCCTCGATTTCTGTTCGATTTATTATGCGCTTGCACCTTTCGCATCGTTGTGCCCAGCATCGGAATGACTATTGTTTGATCGTAATTTGGATTCAGCAGTTCGACCCAAAATCCAAATGTCAACTCGGCTACAACGCGAGGTGTAATGGGTTGCCCGTTTTTTGGAACCTTATTGTAAGCATCAACCACTTTTTCCCAATCTCGTTCAACTAGAAGCGGCTTGCCATGCACCTCATGAGAGAGCCACCAGTCAGGCTCGGCAAGAGTTCCGTCAGGAAAGTAGAGGGTGGGCTTCGCCTTTCCTGGTTTCGGAGAAAGGTAGTGAAGGCACATGGCCTGATGGATGGAGTTTCGAAGGGTAAGTTCTGCGGCATGGAGGGCGGGCAGGAGAGAGGCGCTTAGCTCCAGGTTATAGCGATAGCGGGCGATCGCTTCTACGTGGTTGCCCCCCGCTGCCTGTAAGTATTTGTCGAAACGTTGCGGGGCGGACTCGGCAAACTTCTCATAAAAATATGTTGCTGCCTCATCAAATGCCAGGAACTTCCGCTGTTCTTGTGCCATTATTATTGGTGAAGGGTTCGGGACATCCTCTTCGGGTTCTGCAAGGAACCACGCAACGATTCCGAACCAAAGTTTTGAGGCTGGCTTAAGCCAGCCTCATTTTTATTTTACCTAGGGACTTTTGCTGATTCGCGGTGCTATTGCCGTATTTTTGTATCTCTACATAAACTGAGATCGTATGTGAATGCGATCATAAAAGCATAATATGAGTATGATCGGTTGGTATGTTCTGCCGCCTACGACCCTAGAGCTTCCGACGCAGCACCGGCGGCATGTGGAAGTCTTTGGGAGCGATGCGCCGGGGTTTAACCGGTTGGTGTTAGCGGGGATCGATCAGGTTCAGGGGAGCGCTCCCGATGGGGGTGGCTACTTTATTGGGATTAAGGCGAAGCCGACGGAATCTCCGATTGGCTATCCCTTGACGCTTTGCGGGCGACGACTCTTGGACCCTCCGCGCCGGACGAGCTATTGTTCGGGCGCTTCGTACGCGGCGTTTATCGAGGGGCTGGGATTGTGGATGGCCAAAGAGCGCGTTGTTTGGTCTCCGCCGAGCGATTTTGAGACGAGTCCGTTTGCGAATGTGTCCTTTGAACGGCCTGTTTTGACGGCCGAACAAGTTGAGACGCTGCGAATGCAGGAGTTGGACGGGGGGCGGCGGGACGACGGGGTGAAGTTCTGGGGGAACTGGAACGCCGATGGATTTGGGAACCAGATGGCCCTGGTGCAGTACTCGGGGATGGGAACCCGGATTAAGCCCTCGGAGGCGCGACCGGGCGACTTCTTGAACATCTCCTGGAAGAGTGGGATTGGGCACTCGACGGTGTTCCTGGGCTGGTGTTTGACGAAGGATGGCGAGAAGGCGGTGCGCTATTGGTCGAGCCAGACGGGGACGAATGGGTTGGGGGACGCGGTGGCCCTGTTGAGCAAGATCTCTTCGATTTGTCTGGTGCGGGTGACGCATCCGGAGCGGGTGCTTTCGATTCGGTCGAGCGCTCCGGTACAGCCCAAGGTGTTGGGCGATGCCATCGATTGGTGAGACTTACTTCGCTTCGTCGGTGAGGGTTCCGATACCGATGACCATCACGGCGTTCTTGGCGGATTTTCCGCCGAGGCGGGCGGCGCCGAGGCATTGGTTCAGCTTCTGAATCTCGTCTTCGACTTGCGTGACCTGGGGAGCGTCGTCGAGATACTTCTGGAGGAGCTCCAGTTTCTTGTTTCGAAGGGCGCTGAGGCGGGTGGCGATGGCGTTTTCGGCTCGGGTGTTTCTTTCTCCAAGTTCCCCTTTCCAGTCTTCGCCAACTCTAGCTCCCGCGGATTGGAGGCGGGATTTGGCGGAATCGAGCGAAGTGGCGGGGAGGGTGGCGACGATTTGGACGCCGACGACACTTCCGGAGGGGCTGTAGTGTGAGGAGGAGCGGACGGAAGCGCCCGCGGACTGAAGAGCGCGGACAATGGCTTGCGCATCTGACTCGGGATCACCGCCGCCCGATTTGGCAATGACAAGCCGGGCGGGCTCAGGAGTCTTTTCTTTGATGGGAGGGGGGACCCTGTCGGGATCGATTTGCGCGCCGCGTTCTGGCTGAACATCGATCTCTCCATTGAGTCTGCCCTTGGCCCAGCCTTCGGGAACCGGTTCGCCGTTGAAGGGATCGAAGGGGGGAACGTGAGATGGGGCGGGAGCGGATGGATTTGGGCTGTCCTGGGGCTTGGTTTCCGGTTTGGCTTCGTCCTTCTTTTCGGGCTCGTTTTTGGTGGGCTCGGTTGGCTCCGTCGAAGTGGGCTTGTCTGGTTGGTAGGCGGAGACAAGGTTCTCTTCTTGTTTTACCGGGGGATTGACGGCGACTTGGACGGGAGCGGCGGGGCGATTGAGGGCGTTTGGGGTCAGGAAGACGACGGCGAGGACGGTTCCGGCGCCGAGGACGGCACAGAAGAACGCCCCGATTCCGAGTTGAATCGTTCTCTTACGACGCGCTCGGTCTTCGGAATACAGATCGATCGCATCGGCGATCGTCTCGGTATTTACGATTTGTGGGTCATCCGCCATAGTGTTATTGTGCCTTGAGATTCATTTTCGGGCAGGTGGTCCTATCTTTGAGACGCCTGAGGACGAATGTGTGAACCGTTTTTAGGGAATTGGCATTTAGGGGTTCGATAATATGAAAAAGGAGACAATACGGATGATCAAGATTCCAAGCGCCCTTTTTGCGGCATTTGTTGGCATTGCGGCCTTCGCCTGCGCGGCGGCGGGGGGCACGGAGAAGTTGGTGACGATTGGTCCCAACGCTTTCACCGGTCTCCGCCCGGTTAAAGGTGTGATGGCTCCGCCGAAGGTTGAAGTTGCGAGTTTTGCTTGTGGCTGCTTCTGGGGCGTGGAAGCTGAGTTTCGCAAGGAGCCCGGAGTCGTCTCGACGGCGGTGGGTTACTCCGGCGGGCACACCAAGAATCCCGATTACAAGTTGGTTTGCGGCGATACGACCGGACACGCGGAGACGGTTCGTGTGACTTACGATCCCAAGAAGACTTCTTACGACAAACTTCTGAAGCTGTTTTGGGAGTTGCACGATCCGACGACGCCGAATCAGGCAGGACCGGATTTTGGCTCGCAGTATCGATCGGTGATTTTCTATCACAGCGAGGCTCAGAAGGCGGCGGCGATCAAGTCGCGAGACGCCTTGCAGCGCTCGGGTGAATTGAGTGGGAAGATCGTGACGGAGATCGTGCCCGCTCAGGACTTCACGCTGGCGGAGGAATATCACCAGCAGTACGTCGAAAAGGGTGGCCGAGCCGTTTGTCATCGACGTAAGGGCAGCTAAGTTTGAGTTGGGTATCCGGTTGGCCGGATACCCAAAGTCTCACTAGACTTTCTTGAACGAGCCGTCGATGACGGTTTGCCATTTGTCTCCGGCTTGCATCTCTAGCAAGAAGGAGAGTTTGTTTTGCGGGAGTCGTTGCCAAGTGAAGCGCATTATCAGAGGTAGAGCTATCCCGGGGAATTCCTTGGGTTTGCTGATCATGATGAGCTTATTCCCTTGGAAGCCTCCGCTCATCTCCGTGACGCCAGGGGACGAGGAGTCAAACCAGAAGGCGGTGAACTTCCTTTTGAAGATGTCATAGGAGATAAGGTGCATGCTCTGCATCTTTCCGGTCTTTCCGAGATCCGCGACATGGGTCGTCTGGAAAAACATATCTCCGATCGCCTTCGTTCCGACCATGGTGGCCTTGGCAGTGACGGACTTGCCCATGGCATCGAGCATCTTTTCCGTACCTTCCCATTTACCCAAGAAGAAATCGACCTTGGCGAGTTCTTTGGGCGGGGTTACGTTCAGCGAAGGCTCTTGGCCAGCGAAGGCGCTGGTGGCCAAGAGGGCAGCGATGACTACCGGTAAACGCATTGCATGTCTCCTTCCGAAATGGTGGACTAACGGGCCTATTGTAATAAGAGTTCAGGCCGGGATTGAAACGGAGGGGACGCAGGCGGCGTCAGTTATCCTTCACAATGAGCTTGAGCGATAAATATGAAAGCGAAAGTTAAGCAAGACGCGCTGAATCGTATCGCGCGCATGTCCGGCCAGGTGAATGGCATCAAAAAGATGGTGGACGAGGAGCGGTACTGCGTCGATATCCTGACGCAAGTGGCGGCCCTTCGAGCGGCCCTGGATCAACTTGGGGTCATTCTTCTTTCCACTCACCTTGAGAACTGCGTGTATGGGCACGATGAAGCGGGTGATCATCCGCATAACTCGACCTCCGAAGAGCGGTTGGAAGAGATTCGGCTCACCTTGAACCGGTTCCTGAAGTAGGCCAGGTTCAACCCCCCTTTCCGTTTTGACAGCTACCCCTCGTATAGGTTACAGGGGTAGCCTTTTTGCTTCTGTTTTTGGCAGATTTAATGTTAAATGTTGGTATGGCATCGTCGCCGAAACTCGACATCGACCCCATTGCCCCGGACGCTTATCCGGAGAGCCTTTACGACCATCATGCCTCGGTAACGCCGATCAACGGCTTGCCGGAAGACCCTGCGGAGATCGAATCCCAGTATCGCGAAGTGGGCTTTGTGTCGGTGGCAAATGCGTTCACGCCGGAGCAGGTTGAGGGGTTACTGGATGCGCTGTTTAAACTGACGGTGAGGGAACTTCCTGACAAGACTCAATTGCAGTTCGAGGCGTTGGCGGCGGGGAAGATCGAATCGATGTCTCCCGAAGAGCGGCTGGACTATGTTCGGAAGCTGATGTGGTTTGTGGATCTGGACCCGCGGATTGAGGCGATGGCGTACGAGCCGAAGCTGCTGCGGGTGGTTGAGCACTTACTGGGGGCGGAGGCGGAGATGTTCCAGGAGATGGCGCTCTTGAAGCCGCCGGGAATTGGTCGAGAGAAGCCCTGGCACCAGGATCACGCGTACTTCAACTTGCCGGAGGGGACGCATGTGGTGGGCGTTTGGATTGCGCTGGACGACACTTATCCGGCGAACGGATGTATGCACTTTTTGCCAGGCGGTCACCGGGAAGGGCCGATTCCGCACTTCAACCGTCGAGATTGGCAGATTTGCGATACCGAAATTTTGAAGCGCGATCAGGCGGTGGCGACGCCGATCCCTGCCGGGGGCTGTCTGATTTTTGACGGGCTGGTGCCCCACGGGACGCCGCAGAATACGACAAACACTCGACGGCGGGCCTTGCAGTTCCATTACGTGGCGAAGGGGACGCCGAGGACGACGACCGAGGAGCGGATGGAGCTGTTTGGCTCTGAAGGTCGGAACGTGAGCTGCTAAGCGCGGACGACGATGAGGAGGTCGGTGAGGTTGGAACCGGTGGGACCGGTTTTGATGAGCGAATCTCCGGCTTCGTGAAAGTGGTAAGTGTCATTTTCGGCCAGGGCGCGATGGGCGTCCTGGCCGTTTTGCTGGGCTCGGGTGAGGGTTTGGCCATCGATGAGGGCGCCAGCGGCATCGGTGGGGCCATCCGTCCCGTCGGAACCTGCGCAGAGAACGGCGATTTTGGGATCACCCGCATATTGGATGGCAGCGGCGCAAGCGACTTCCTGGGCTCGTCCGCCTAGGCCTTTGCCCTTAAGAGTGACGGTGGGTTCTCCGTAGGCGATGAGGGCCGTTCCGGGGTTCGTGGGGAGAAGGCGCTTGGCTTGGTAGATGTCGAGTGCGCGTTGTGCTTCACCGGAAAGAGAGTTGGAGGCGAAACAAGAGAGTCCCCGTTCGATCGCGATCCGCTTGGCGGTTTCGCCCATGGTGGCGGCATTGGCGAGGATGATGTGAGTTACCTGCGGCACAGACACAGGGTGGGATGGGGCTTCGAGCAGATCGACGACGCGAGGGGGTAGTAGGGCGCGCAGGTTGTAGGCGTCGAGAACCTGAACGGGATCGAGTTCTGGGTTCGCGGGCACGAAGGGGCCGGAGCCAATGACGGCGAGGTTGTCTTGAGCGACGTCCGACATGATCAAGACGACGACGGTAGCGCGATCGAACGCGCGGGCCAGTCCTCCGGCTTTGATTTTGGATAGGCGCGAGCGGATGGCGTTAATGGAAGTGATGGTGGCGCCGGAAGCGAGTAGGGCTTGACTCGCTTGTTGCAGGTCTTGGAGGGTTACGCCGGGGACCGGCTGTTCCATAAGGGCAGACGCTCCACCGGAAAGCACGAAGAGGACGAGGTCTCGCTCGGTGGTTTGGGCGGCGAAGTCCAGCATGGCTTGGCCCGCATCCAGAGACGATTGATCCGGGATGGGGTGCGCGGCTTCCAGGAGTTGGCAGTGGGCGAGGGGCTCAAGGTGGGAGATCTTGGTGATGATGAGTCCGGGGGACAGGCGGTCGGCAAGGATGGATTCGAGACCGAGGGCCATGCTGGCGGAGGCTTTGCCCGCGCCCGCGATCATGACGCGATCAAATTGGGTGAGGTCGAGTTGGGTGTCTTTGATTCGAAGGTGGTCACCAGTTCTGGCGACGTGGGCTTGGATGAGATGATCGCCTCGGATCTCTTCAAGGGTGCGACGATAGATTTCGAGGGCGATTTCGGCGGCGGGGGAGTGGGCGGTGGCTTGGAGGGTCATTGGCCCGCTTTGCCGGAGAGATAGAGGTCGGCGACCTTATCGGCAAAATCACCCACGGTTCCGTTCTGGACGTTTTCAAACGCGATGACGGTGAGACCTTCATCGACGTGGCGAACGATGCGGGAGCCGAAGCCGGCGGTGCTGCCGTTGTGGGAGACAATGAGTTTGCCGTCCTTCTTCTTGGTCGACCAGCCGAATCCGTAGGCAATTTTGGTCCCGCTATTGAGGACGGCGGGCGACCAGATTTGGTCTTTGATGGCTTGACTCAGGGGGGAGTTGGTGTAGAGCGCGGCGTCCCACTTGGCGAAATCGAGGATGGAGGCCATGATGCCGCCGCTGCCCGCCATGGCATAGGGGCGGAGGGGGATGGCGTTTTCGAGATGGTCTTTGTCCCAGGTATAGCCGTTGGCGCGGTCCGGAACGATTCGCTCCAGCAGGTAGTAGCTGGCGGTGGACATTCCGGCGGGTTTGAAGATACGGTTGGTGACAAAGCTGGCGAGAGTCGAGCCGGAGACCTTGGCGACGAGGATGCCAAGCAAGGAATAGCCTTCGTTGCTGTATTCGTACTTGTCACCGGGGGCGAAGCGAAGGGGTTTCTTGGCGAGCTTGGCGATGTAGTCATCGCTTGAGGGATTGGTGCGGAAAGTGAATCCGTCTTCGGCTTCTAGCGTGGGCATTCCCGACGTGTGGGTGAGCAGGTGGCGCAGGGTGATGTCTTTCCAGGCTTCGGGGGCGTTTGGGATGTACTTGGAGATGGGATCTTCGACTTTCCACTTGCCGTCTTCGACGAGCAACATGGCGGCGGCGGCGCAGAACTGCTTGGACATGGAAGCGACCCGGAATACGGATGCGGCAGTGACGGGAGTTTTGGTTTCCAGGTTGGCCGTGCCATAAGCGCCGATCTTGACGATCTCACCCTTTTTGACGATGGCAACGACGAGGCCAGGAGCGTGGGACGCCTTCATTTCCGCGGCGGCGAGGTCATCGACCTGATCGGCGTGGGCGATGACCGTGAGGAGGACGAGCAGCGGAAAGAGGCGACGCATCTTGCTAGGATACTGCGACTAGATCCACGCCGTCCGCTTGCCGGACTCCCGGTGAGATTGCCAGTTTCTGATTAAATTCTCCTAAGAATCATACTAGAGTCACGTACTTAATTGTAAATTTATCTTCATGGACGGGCCCATGAGAGCATTTTCTGTACTTTTTGCTTCATCTTTCGTGATTGTCTGCTCTTGGGCAGATATCCAAGTAAGGACCATTGATTTACCTCTAACGGCGACGGTGAATACGCCAGCAGGATCGCCGAAGACAGCAACCGGAACGCTTTTGTTCGATCAATACGATCCTTCCCAATATTCGATCCAAAACCTTGTCCTTGGCATCGACTTTGTGGCTTCGGGGTCAGGCACGTACCTTGGGTTTAGCTCCAATCAGCAGTTTGGCTTTCAAACGATCGCTCTGACCAATCGAATCACATCCCCAGGAGGAACGGGGAGTGCGGCGGCAACCACATCTTGGAATCAATCCAGTTTTGTGCCGGGAAATTTCGGTTCTGCGCCTTTCGGGATGCCCCTGAAGAACGTGACGGGGCCGGTCGTTCCGATCGATTCCACCGAGTACGGACTATTTCAGGGGACGGGGACCGTAACCGTAGATGTCCTTTCAACTCTGGTGACAAGTCAATCGAATTCACTGATTGGCGGATTCATGTCGATTGGGCAGAACCATATCATTGGAACGCTTATTGCGGAGCTCGAACCGGTGACACCTGTTCCAGAGCCTGCTACGCTCACCGTAGCGGGGATGGGGGTCATCGGCCTTCTTCGTCGTCGACGGCGAAAATCCAGGGGTTAGGGTGTCTGAAAGCCTGATCGATTTCTCTTGAGAAGATCGATCAGTTGATTGGCGGTGACCACGCGGGTGTTGGGTGGGAGTTTGGCGATGGTGCGGCGGACGGCTTCCACGGGGCCACCGATATTTCCATAGGACCAGGCGTGGACGTTGATGAGGGCGTAGCTTTCGACGTTGGTGCGGGGCTCGGTAGGCATCTTGGCGATGGCTTGGGCTAAGGGATCGATGTCCATGAGGTTGCTCCAGAGGACGAATCGGTAGGAAACGACGGGCTTGCCGTTGTGCCAGAGGATCTTGCCGTGGCGACCGTGGTAGGGAGAGTAATCCTTGTAGATGGCGGCATCGGCGTCTTTGAGGTCGAGCCAAGGGAACGTTTCTTCCATCTTGCCGCTATTGGTGTTGAGGAAGGACAGGGTGCGGAGGCCGGACTGTTTGATGTAGGGCTCGGTTTGCTTGGCAAGGACGTTTAGGTCCGGCTGGAGGTGAGGGAACATGTAACCGGGGAGGCCGGGGCCAGTGACGAAGTCATCGGTGGGTTTGGCCGTTGCGTAGATGCGGGCGAGGACACTGGGAGCGAAACGGGTGAGGGTGGGGGCCATCTCCCAACTCAGAGGGAATTGGCCACGGAGGGGGCTGCCGTAGAACTTGGGATTGGTGGCGAAGTCTCCGGTGACCCACTGGATGTTATCGCCGTCGCTCATGACGAAGGCGACATAGCGGACGTTGTCTTCGTTCTTGGCCGGTTTGAACTTGGGTGGGTTGAGCTTTTTGACCGGAAGGGACTCTAGCGCGGAGAGGTTGGAACACCAGTCGGCGGCGAGCCCGGTGCCCCCGCCGGCGCTGACATCTGAGATCCACTGGTATTCATCAGGCCCCCAGCCCAGGACGAAGGGGGTGGGGCCGAACGCTTTGACGACCTTTCTTCGGAACTCTCGGTTCTTGGTGTCCATGACGAAGGCGGAGTGCTTGACGGCGTAGTCGCGGAGGAATCCGGTCTTCGAGATCGATTGTTCGACGATAATGCCGGGTTTGTAGAGGTCTCGGTACTTGTCGAAGGCTTGCTCCTCGGTCATGCCTCGGACGTCTAGGAGGATGGTAAGACCGGCTTGTTTGGCGGCGTCTTCGAGGGACTCATCGATGGCGACGGCGTTCATGGGGCCGCAGAGGCCGTTGGCGACGCTGAGGCTGGGGGTGCCGATTTTGTAGAGGATGGCGCCTTTGATGTCGGATTTGAACTGGGCGACGAGGGGCCAGATGCCTTTGGCCTCTTGGAACTTCACGCCGGACTTGGCGAGGTCCTCTTTGACGAGGGGTTGAATGCCCTTTGTTTCGAACCAGATCTTGGGAGATTGGCGGCCGACGAGACCCTGGAGAGTCTGACCGAGGACGCGCTCGGCGGGACTCATTCCTTCGGTTTTGAGGGTTTGGACGATGGGGGGCGCCGCGGCGGTGAGGAGGCTTCCAACGATAAGAGTTAACATAGCAAAGACCCGGATTCTTCCTTAGTTTGACTCCAGACACCGGTTAAGATTTCAATAAAAGTGCTGGGGGCGGTTGTCCAGCTTTGTCACTTTGGTGTTCAATACGTTTTGATTTCCAGAATATCGACGGGCAAGCTAAGGATGGCAGAAGACAAGGGTTTACAGAAGAGTACGGCGACGACACTGGTTTTGGTGGTGTTACTGGACGGGGCGCGTCACGGGTACGACATTGCCCGTGAAGTGGAGCGTCGGAGTGAGAACCGGTTGATGTTCAGCCACGGGACGCTGTATCCGGTGCTGTACGCCTTGGAGAAATCAGGCGATTTGGAAAGTTGTTGGGAGCAGCCGATCGGGGAGCGGAAGCGTCGCGTTTACGCCTTGACCGATTCGGGACGTCGGGAAGCCGAGAAGGCGATTGCCGAATGGCGCGAATTCTCGACGGCGATGAGCAAAGTGATTGGCGCGAATGGCCACGAACAGCCTGCCTAGAGAAGAAATGCCGGGTCCGCCGCTTTTGGAGGACTTTGACGACGAGAGTCAGGCCCGAGCATTGGTCGAAGATTATCTCGATCACTTAGCGGCCAATTTGATTGGTCGGGTGGCCTCGGAGGACCGAGCCCGGTTGAAGGATGAGGCGGCGTTTCACCTGGAGCGGCTGACCGCTCACTACGCCTCACAGGGACGACCGCAGCGGGCGGCGGCGGAGATGGCGATTCAGCAGTATGGCGATCCTTCCCAGATTGCGGATCAGATCACTTTGAGTTTGTACGAAGGGGGTAGGGCTTCTCGGCTGTTCAAGTTCTTTGGTCGGGCGAACGTGACGGCGTTTGCGATCGTGGGATTTGCGCAGTTTGTGTACGTGCTCCTGCTGCAGTTGAGGGTTTTTGCTCCAAGCGGGGCGGCTTACGATTTGCCCTTGGATCCGGGGGATATGAGGGTGCTTTTGCCTTGGCCATTGCCGCTTCCGCAGCATCCGTTGGACTTCTTCGTGCTGTATGTCTATCCGATCCTCGCGCCGTTCTTGATTGGCTGGTTGGCAGGGCGTTGGATTCCGGTTCGACCGGCGCGGGCGGTGACGGGGGCGATGTTGGTGGCGATTATTTACTCGTTTGTGGTGGGGGTTTCGGTTTTGCCGCAGACGGCGGGGCTTTTGTTGGCGATCTTCCAGTTGGCGTTTTGGCTGCCGATTTCGGCGGCGATGGCGGAGGCGAGTTTGGCGATGAACTTGCGGCGGAAGTTGCGACGATCCTATGGGGAGCGGCACGTTGCGTAGAGGGATCTCGTTTGTGGAGGTGCTGTTCGTCGCGGTGGCGGTGGGATTGGTGGCGGCGCTGTTGTTACCGATCGTGGCGCAGGGGCGCACGCAGGCAAGGAAGAGCACCTGTATTCAGAACATGCAGCAGATTGGTACGGGGATCATGCTCTATGCGCAGGACCACGACGATGTGCTGCCAGTCACCACCGAGAAGAAGCCGAAGCGCGGGTTTGGGGTGCATTGGAGTCAGGCGGTGCAACCCTATTTGCGATCCAGTTTGATGTTCATCTGTCCGCAGGATTCGGCTCCGCTTGATACGTATGGTTTGGCGCCGAGCGAGCGGTTGGCGGTGCCCAGGATTAGTTACATCAACAACTACGCGGCGATTCCGGCGCACGACTTTTATCCGGTGCCTCGGAATATCTTGAGCGATCCGGGGATGCTGATCGTGATTGGGGAGCGCCGGGCGAAGACGCCAAGTGGACTGCTTTTCCTGGGGTGGAAGGGGACGAGCGGATTTGTGCCGGGGCAGCCTTGCCGGAACTTAGAGTTAGGGGCAGATTATCGGCGGGTGACTTTTGACGAAGCGGTGAAGATGCTGCCGAAGGTGAACTCGGATAAGGACTTGCTGATCACCCGCTTGAACTGGACCGCGCATGAGAAGAAGAGCAACTACGTGTTTGCGGACGGCCATGCGCAGACGTTGCCTTTGGCGGCGACTTTGAAGCCGACGCGGTTCTTGTGGGGCGAGCGGTTTTATGCTCGGAGCGAGGACGGATCGGAGTGCGATATGGGTGAGCAGAAAGATGTTCCTGCTCACCCGGATGCGCATTAGGCGTTCTTTCTTCGTCGTCGAAGAAGGGCCAGGGCGCCCATTCCCAGGGCGGCCATGGTGGCGGGCTCAGGAACGGGGGTTACGGTGATGCGAGCAAGCTCGGTGTCGGTCGACCACGCGGGCATTTGATCCCAGCTATCGCCGACGCCGTTGATGACGCCCGCGTGGACGCGGATGTGGTCGTTGCCACCCGTCTCGGCGGGGTTTCCAGAGCCGCCGAGGAAGCCTAAGTCGGCGGCGTTCTGGGTGTTGTTCTCGGTGCCGGCATCCCAGGCACGAGCCCCGGTTACGAGGAAGCTAAAGCCGGTGGGCGTGCTTCCGCTGTAGAGGTTGAGACCTTGGGAGCTGAAGGACTCTCCAATGAAGCCATCGTTGGTTTTGCCAAGCATGGCGGCGAAGGAGAAGTAGCCGTGGGCGGAAGTGGTGTTGAAGACCAGCGAGCGTTCGCCACCGGGGCCGAGGGGGGCGGCCCCGAGGACACCGAAGGTTCCGGAGTGGGAACCGGCGGCGGTGGCGATATCAAGCATCGACGAGGTGTCGCCACCTTCGGCGATCTTCTTGATGCCGAGCGAAGAGCTTCCGCCGACATCAAAGATGTTGAAGGTGCTGTCTCCGGCGGAAAAGAAGAGTGGGCTCAGTGGTTGTGGGCCCAGGTTGGTGACGGTGAGTCTGAATTCGTCCGCATGGGCGACGCCGGCGACGGCGACCAGTGACAAGATAAGAAACTTAGATCTGCCTTTCATCAATCCTCCCGGCCCGCCGTCATCGACTGACGGGCGCGATGGGGGAAGCCCAGGTTGAGCGGGATTGTTCCCACTTTTTCAACGCTTTTCTTGGGAACCTCTTGAGGGCTTGGGTCATTACCAAAGCATCATGCAAATTCATTCGCGATACGTTGCTCTCGGCGCGGCCTTAGTGGTTTCAGCAGTGGGAATAGCGAAGGGCTTTCAGGGAGAGGTTGCGGCCTCGGCCGCAGAAGCGAAACCGATTAAGACGGGAGTGATGGCTCCCGATGCGACCTTGAAGGCGTTAGACGGGAAAGAGACGAAACTGAAGTCGGTCTTGGGGGGCAAGCCGACGGTTTTGATCTTCTACCGGGGCGGATGGTGCCCCTTCTGCAATGCTCACCTTTCCGAACTGGCAAAGATCGAGGGGGATATTCGAGCAAAGGGTTATCAGATCGTGGCGATCAGCCCGGACACACCGGCGGAGCTGAGCAAGACGATGGACAAGGACCATGTCACTTATAGGCTCTATTCGGACTCTCCGGCGGAGGCGATTAAGAAGTTTGGGATCGCGTTCCGGGTGGACGACGATACGTTTACGATGTACCGGGATCGATACAAGATCGACTTGGAGCGGTCGAGCGGGATGACTCACCACATCTTGCCGGTGCCTTCGGTGTTTGTGGTCGACAAGAGTGGAAAGATCATCTTTTCCCATTCGAACCCTGATTACAAGGTTCGGCTCAAAGGAGAAGAAATTCTAAAGGCTTTAAATTAGTCCGTTAGAGCATTCAACGCTTCGAGTTTATCGGGGTTGCGGACGATGAAAACATGGTTCGCAACCCCGTTTTCGTCAAATCCGAAGGTGAGGCTGGCGACGATCTTGCCTTCGCTTCTGAGGATTGCGCCGAGACCTCCATTGAGATCAGCGACGGACCATTCAAAGTCGGGCCAGAAACGGCAGATAACCTTGTCGATGAAACGAAGGACCTTGGTCTTGCCTGTGACCGTTCGACGAGCCGAGGAGACTTTGCCGCCACCATCGGCGGTTAGGCGAATGTCCTCAGAAAGCAAATGGGTGAGTGGTTCGGGGCTGTTTCCTTGAATGGCTTGGTGAAAGGCCTCCAGAAGTTCGAGTTGTTTTTGGCGTGGGGTTGAGGTCCGAACCGAGTTCTGTGAGATGTTGGACCGGGCGCGGGAGACGAGTTTGCGACAGGCGGGTTCTTCGATTTCCAGGGTCGTGGCGATCTCTGCATACGAGAGCTCAAAGATGTCGTGCAAGAGATATGCCGCTCGTTCTTTTGGAGTGAGGCGCTCCAGCATGAGCAGGAATGCGGTTTCCAATGAGGAGATCAGCTCAAGGCGATCGAAGGGTTCTTGAGCGAAATTGGTGGGCACGGGCTCGGGGAGCCATTCGCCGTAGTAGTCCACTCGACTGCGGTGGGCGGCACGTAGGAGATCGATGCTGCGCCGGGTGCACGTAGAGACAAGCCAGGCGGTGGGATTTTCGATCTTGTCGTGATTGGCGGCAGTCCACTTAAGGTAAGTGTCTTGGACGGCATCCTCGGCGTCCGCGCGGGAGCCGAGGATGCGGTAAGCGAGTCCGAGGAGCATGGACCTTTCTTTCTGGAAGGCGGATTCGGGGCCCTTCATGCGTGGTTGTGAACTTGCATTCGATTCCAAAGGTTGATCATTGCGATGGAGGTGGTGATGAGGGCGATCTCTTTTTCCTCAAAGTGTGCCTCAAGCTTGGCGCGTTCGGTGGCGTAGTCGGTTTTGGGATCGATGGTGGTGAGGGTCTCGGTCCAGGAGAGGACGGCTTGTTCGGCAGGGGTGAAGTCGTGGACCTGTCGCCAGACAATGATGCGATCGAGGCGTTCGGAAGATTCTCCCTGCTTTCGGGCGTCACGCAGATGCATGTCCAGACAGAACGCGCATCCGTTGATTTGGGAGGCGCGGATTTTGATGAGTTCGACGAGGGTTGGGGAAAGGTCACCAGAGCTAATGGCAGCTTGGGCTTTGATGAAGGCTTGAAGAACTTCGGGGATTTGTCGTTGATAGTCGAGTGGTTTCATGTCGTTGTCGCAGGGACGACGATTGGGAAACTACGGTTGTGACTTCACCCATTCAAAAATCTGAAAATAAGGCATGGTGCGGGCGGTGATGAAGGAGGGGTGGGCTTCGAGAAGCTCCTCCGAAGGGCGGGGCTCTTCGAAGTACGTGAGCCGGAGAGGGTGAGAGAGGAAGGCGGCGAAATAGTCTCGGAGCGGGCGGTGGTAGTTGATGACGTCGATGCCGCACCATTGGACGCGGACGCCACGGGCATCGAAGTAATTGGCGATGGGGAGATCGACTTGCGATTTCTCTTTGTTGTAGGTCCACTGCTCGTCGGTGGCGGTGTAGGAGGGATTGAGGTTGGCGATGAGGATACGCCCGCCGGGGCGAGTGACGCGCACCATCTCGGCGATGGCGGATTGGTAGTCCTCGATATCGATGAGGACGACGTAGCAAACGGTGAGATCGAACTCGTCGTCTTCCAGGGGCAAGCTCTCGCCGCCGGACACGATGTAACGGCCCGCGGGGTCGAGAGATTGGGCTCGTTCGATAAATGCGGGAGTGGGATCGATGCCAGTGATGAATGCGCCCCTTTGCCCAAGCATCCGAGAGAAACGACCCTCTCCACAGCCGATATCGACGACCTTCTTGCCCGTCACGTCGCTGGCGCGAAGCAACATGATAGGGTCGAGGAGGTGGGTGCGGTTGATGTCGCCTTTTTCAAGGCGGGTCATCCAGGCATCGGCAGAGGCATTCCAGAGGGATTGAGGGTTTTGGCTCATGGCGTGGTGTGCGTCTGGCTTATTTCGGCAAACATCGGCTGAAAGAGGGGTTTCAGATAGTAGGCGCCTTGCACCGAAAGATGGCTTGCGTCGCGATACATCGAAACGCCATCGTACTCGGCTCTCCAAAGACCGGATTTGTCGATCAGGCGGTCGCCAGGTTGGACGATCTTCGCGCCCAATGCGGACAGCTTGGCAAAGACACGATCGGCTTCTGTGTTTCGCTCCGTTTGTGATTGGATGGTGACGCCAATCTTAGAGGGGTCTTCCTTTCTCAGGGCCGCGCGGGCCAGCAGCCAGGGAACGTCCTCTTTTTGCAAGGCGACGTCCGCCATGATGACGGGGGTGACTCCGCCATTCTTGAGGGTCTGAACAGTTTTGATAAGGCCTTGCTCAAAGTTTGGTTCCACCTGGTAGTTGGCCCAGACGCCGGTCATTACGATGAACTTGATGCGATGGCTCACAGCGTAGTTGACGACGGCCTCATTAAACGCGGGTGCGTCCGATCTGAGGGAGAACTTTCCTTTCGGGACGAAGTCAAGGATGGGCGATGTCTCCGCGTGGGTCGCCTGAAGGCCCTTGACTTTGTTTTCCTTACAGAGGAGATCGACGGCAGGCGTGATGGCCATGGCGTGACTGTCACCCCATACCATGCATACCACGGGCCCTGACTCTGCGCCGATGGACTTAAACTTGCCTTCTTGCGCATCTGCGACGCTGAGGTCGCTGAGAAAACCAACGTCGCTTCGAGCATCGCTGTACTTCAAGACTTGGGCATCGAAACGAGAAGGGAAACCGTGCTTGAAACGTATTGCGAGTCCAAGGACGGCGAGGAGGGCAATTGCTCCGAACGCGCCAGCGAAGAGTGGCTTTCGACCCTTCAGAATCTGACGTTTTCGGATTGGGGTTTCTACGATAGCCCAGGACAAGACGGAGAGGGCAAGGATAAGCCCCACCGTGAAGAGCTTGCGTTCCAAGGTCATCTCGTCACGATGCCAGTAAAGTGTGAAGACTAGTACTGGCCAGTGAATGAGATAGAGGGAGTAAGAGATCTTGCCGACGAAAACGGCAGGACTCAGAGCAAGAAGCTTTCCGCTGGAGGTCAACCCTTCGGTATTTGCCCAAATGAACGCGGCCGAGCCGAGGCAAGGCAGAAGAGCTGCGTATCCCGGGAAGGGCGTCTGGGCGTCAAAAGTAAAGATCGAAAGAGCGATTGCTCCCAATCCCAGCCAGCCAATTAACTCACGAACTCCCTTGGCGGCATTCTTCCCTATCTGGGGATAAATGGCAAGTAGGGAACCCATTAGAAGCTCCCAGGCACGAGTGGGCAGTAGATAAAACGCGGCATCGGGATTCTTTGGCGTGCCGATCAGGCCAAGAGCCAGCGAACCGATGAAGATGGCAATGAGGAAGCCATTGAGCCATTGGGGTTTCCACTTGGCAATCCCGATCAGGATGAGAGGAAGGATGATATAGAACTGCTCTTCCACGGCGAGAGACCATGTATGGAGAAGAGGCAAAGTGTCTACGCCAGGTCCAAAGTAGCCGGATGCCTTCCAGTGATAGACATTGGAGATAAAGGCTGACTGGGCTACGACGGCGTTTCCAACTCGCTGATAGTCATTGGGCAGGTAGATGAACCACGCCGCGACGACGATGGCCAGCACCGTCACGACCATCGCGGGCGCGATGCGTCGAACTCGACGTTCCCAGAAGTCTAGTGAGCGAAATTCGCCCGATCTGATTGCTTTGAGAATGAGGGCAGTGATGAGGAACCCTGAGATGACAAAGAAAACGTCCACGCCGACGTAACCGCCGGGGAGTCCGAGCTGAGCGTGAAAGAGAAGTACAGCGATGACGGCCACGGCTCTCAAGCCGTCAATTTCAGGTCGGTACTTGTGCATGGGGTTTTCTGGGTTCTTTGAAGCTACCTAATCGAAGCTAAGAATGTCCGCGCAAGTTCCGTGCCGTTAGTCTTCGGGAGGCGGGGAGTCCTTTTGTCGGAGCCTCTCGTTTTCTTCACGCAACTCCGTCACTTTCTCACCCAATTGCTTGGCCGTTCGTTCAGACGTTTCTGACGCTTTCTTCTGAGAATTGAGGCGCGTTCGGAGGGCTTCCTTTTCTCGCCGGCGTTCCTCGAGGCTCTTTTCGGTCCGGTCCTTTTCATTGTGGAGGCTGGCGATCTTTTGGCGGAGATCGGCGTTTTCTTGGCGCAGGGCCTCAACTTCGATCACCAGCGAGCGGTGGCTCCTGAGCCATTTCTTCAGGCGATCGGCGAAGTTGAGGCGGTTCATGGGCGATGAATCCTTGTCGGGGTTGAACGCCTCTTATTTCTATGAAGCAAGCAACCGAGAACCAGATTTTACAACTGACGTTAGAGTCCTTTAAATCCGAGGTCGCGGAGAACTCCTCTCCGATTTTGATCGACTTTTGGGCCCCTTGGTGTGGGCCGTGCCGGATGATGAAGCCGATCCTTCAGGAAGCCGCAGTAAAGATGGTCGGAAGGGTTCGGGTGGCACAAGTGAATATTGACCAGGAGCCTGAATTGGCGAACGCGTTTGGGATTCAGAGCATTCCGACTTGCGTTTTGGTGGAGGGCCGGAAAGCCAAGGCGGCGTTTGTGGGTCTAATGCCTGCCGATGCTCTGGTTAGCCAAGTGCTCGGCAAACTGAGTGGCTAGAGGATTTAAGGATGTAACCTGGGCGGAGCGATGGTTTGTTCCGCCCTCCTTTTTTGTCTCTCCTCGACGCTTCCTGCCAAGATCGATCGGCATGCCCTGGTCCAGCGGCACGATGTGGTTCTGACGTCATTTGATGGCCAGAATCCCCTCCAGGTTGGGAATGGGGAGTTTGCCATGGGGTTGGACATCACGGGGTTGCAGAGCTTTGCGCCGTTTAACACGATGTCTCAATGGGGCTGGCACTCTAGCCCCATTCCGGCGGGGACTTCTCCCTCCGACTTTCAGGGGCAGGTTTGGGATACGCACGGACGGCCGGTTCGGTATCCGATGCCCGATCCTGAGCATCCGGCGATCTCCTATTGGTTTGAATCCAGTCCGCATCGGATCAATTTGGGCCGGGTTGGGTTTGCGATTCGGCTGAAGGATGGAGCGTTAGCGGAGGTCGAGGATTTGAAGAACCCTCGGCAGACCTTGGATCTGTGGAACGGGGTGGTGGTTAGCCGATTTGAGGTGGAAGGTCAGCCAGTGACGGTGAAGACGGCATGTCATCCGACGATGGATGCCGGGGCCGTTTACGTGGAGTCTCCGTTACTGGAAGAGGGTCGGTTGGCGATCTTTGCCGCTTGCCCCGGAAACAATCCCTTGCAGTTCGCGAATTTTGTGGGGGATTGGAGTCATCCGGGGACGTTTGATCTTGTGCAACAGGGCGTGAATCATGCGGAGTTCAGCCGGAATTTGGATGAGGACGACTATCGTTTTGCGCTGAGTTGGGATGGGGAGGCGAAGTTGGAGCCGCCTCACGCGGGGGACTCGGATCTTAAGATCGTTTCCGCACGATTTGGGGCGGACCAGCGATGGGCCGATGTAACGGAGGCGCTACGAAACCAGATTCACGACGGGCGGATTCGGGCGAAGGTCGTCAATGCCATCTTTGGCGATCCGGCGCTGGGGGCACGGAAGGTGTTGGAAGTGGTGTATTCCAGCCACGGCCACGAACGGAAAGTTCGGGTGGAGGAAGGTCAGGATGTCGTCATCGACCCGGCTCCGGAACGAGAGCGACTGACGCTTCAGCCCGCGCCATGCAAGTCGTTCTCGGCGACCTTTGGATTTTCCAAGCAAGGATTTGGCAAGGCGCTTCCCCAGGCGAAGCAAGTGTTGGCCGAGAGCCGGAAGGCTTGGCCGAACTATTGGCAACGAGGCGGGGCGATTGATCTTTCGGGGAGCACGGATTCTCGCTGGAAGGAGTTGGAGCGCCGGATTGTGCTGAGCCAGTACTTGATGAAGGTGAACGAGGCGGGATCGTTGCCTCCGCAGGAGAGCGGGCTGGTCAACAACGGCTGGTACGGACGCTTTCACATGGAGATGGTGTGGTGGCATGCGGCGCACTGGGCGCTTTGGAACAAGTGGCCGGAGCTTGACAAGAACCTGTCGATCTACAAGAAGCTGCTGGCTTCCTCAAAGAAGCTTGCAAAGAGCGAAGGGTATAAGGGGGCTCGGTGGCCGAAGTGCTTGGGATCGACTTTGACGGAGTGGCCGCATGTGATCCATTCGCTTTTGATTTGGCAGCAACCCCATCCGATTTTCTTTGCGGACTTGGATTATCGGGCGCATCCGACTCAAGCGACCCTTGAGAAGTGGTGGCCGGTGGTGGAGGCGACGGCGGATTTTCTGGCGTCTTACGCGTTCTATGACTCTACCAAGAAGATGTACGTCTTAGGGCCGCCGGTACACGTGGTTTCGGAGAACACCGACCCGAAGACGACTCAGAATCCGACGTTTGAGTTGGGATACTGGAGGTACGGGCTGCGCGTGGCCGAGGCGTGGCGGGCGAAGTTGGGCAAGCCCGCGAAGAAGCATTGGGGTGAGGTGCTTCAGGGGCTCTCGCCGTTGCCTCAACAGGATGGGGTGTACGTGCTTCACGAAGGCGTTCAGAACATGTGGACACAGTGGAACTTCGAGCATCCGGCGCTTACTGGAGTTTACGGCATGTTGCCGGGGGATGGAGTGGACAAAGCGGTGATGGCGCGAACGCTGGATAAGGTCACCAAGGTTTGGAACTTCGATCGAACGTGGGGCTGGGATTTCCCGATGTTGGCAATGTGCGCGGCTCGCCTTGGGGAGCCTTCAAGGGCGATTGATTTTCTTTTGCACCCGGCGGCGGGCTTTCAGTTCGATCAGCGGGGTTTGGCGACGGGAGGTCCGTTCCCCTATTTCCCGTCGAATGGAGGACTGCTCTACGCGGTGGCGATGATGGCGAAGGGGTGGGACGGGGCTCCGAGCGGGAATGCGCCGGGATTTCCGAAAGGGACTTGGAACGTCAGGAGCGAGGGATTGGGCTCGGCGCCGTAGCGCCTCCAAATCTCAATTGAGTTCGGAAGATTTTGGATTAAGATAGGGCGTGCGCTTGCCTTACTCAATCGCTTTAGTCTTCGCCGTTGTCGTCGGAGGATGTTCCAAAGGGCCGGACCTGACGGGGACCTGGCAATCTGGAATGGGGGGCGCCCTCACGACATATCACTTTCACAAGGACGGAAAGTTCTCGATGGACGTGTTATACGATGCGTGCCATGTCGAGGTCTCGGGCACGTATGCCCTTGAGGGTGGGAAGCTTGCTTTGAATCCTTCCCAGTCGAAGGTGGAAGGCCCGGAGCCAAAGGCGAGTGAACTGCGATCTCAAGCGGGGCAGGCATCTCGGGTGACGATTCGGATGGATTCACCAGCGTCGTTTACGTTGATGCCTAACGACCCGGCTCCTTTACACATTAACAAGGTTTCCCCTAACCCTTAGTGGGAGGCGACTGATTTCTTGATGAGAGCGGCAGTTTGGTTTCCGAGGGATTGCCACTCCGGAACATTTGAGTGCTGCCATTTTTGGACGATGGTGCGCATCTCATCGGTAAGCGGAACCGCGAGACGTAATCCGGCGGGACCCCTCCATTCGCCAGGCAAACATTGTTGAAGTACGCTGGGTGCGCTGGGCAGGCGAATCATTTGCGGCTTCGAGGGGGCGCCCTTGATGACGGTTCTGGTCATTGACAGAATTTGCTCTGGAGAGGAGAGAGGGGTTAAGTCCATCCTGACGGCTTGGATTCCATCTGCTTTGTCCAGAACGAGGATATTGCCGGTGATACGCCCGGTGTGAGCGCCGTAGGGAGCGAATCGAGAGTAGTCAGGCGCTTCTGGTCTCTCTCCGTTCTTGATGAGGAAAAGAAGGAGCTCTTTTCGGTCCTTCTTCCAACACTCGAATGGGTTTGCCTGGTCAAACGGAGGGGTGGATTCGATGGCAAATTCGAGTTTGCCTTTCACATCCCCTTTGAGCGTTTCATCGATCACGACGGTGGCAATGATCACGGCCTCTCGGTTCGAGCCTTCGCGGACTGACTCAATTTTTCCTCTGACGATGACGGTGGAGTCCATTGCAGCCCATTCAAGTGAATCACGATTTCCCAACGAGGGCGAAGGTTGGGCGACGGTGGATGCGGCGAGGGCAACCCAAAGGACGGCGATCATAACCTTTCCCATGTCCTTCCGACGCATTAATGGGTGATCGGGTTACGGGATGCCTTGTTCGCTTAAATTGGCTTTGCGTTTTGCCAGTCTCTCGTTTGAACCAATCAAGCTTGCATCCAGGTTGGCTCAAACCGCGCTCTGCAGCGGTTTTTTTGTCCTATTTTGATCTAGGCTCAAGCATGGCGTTTGATGCGGAATTGGCGGAGAGGGTGCGGGGGGTTTTGGAGCAGTTCCCCTTAGAAGCTGGCGAGTCTTGGGGCGAGATCAAGATGTTCGGTGGGTTGTGCTTTACGCTGAACGGGAAGATGACGGTGGGACTGGGGAAACTGAGGTTGATGATCCGGCTCTCGGATGTGGATTCTGAAGAAGCCATGGCCTCGGACTTGGTCGAGCCGATGGACTTTACGGGCAAGCCGCTGAAGAACTTTGCCTACGTGAAGGAAGAGGGTTTTGCTTCAGACGAGCAGTTGTTGGAGTGGATCCGGAAGAGTGCGACGTATGTTCGCACTCTTCCGGATAAGCCGAAGAAGCCTCGGAAGAAGTAGCTAACTGCCGACTTGCTGGTGTTTGGTCGATTGATTCGAGCCCAGGATGGGGACGAAGTTTTGCGGCGCCTGCGAGAGATTCCTTCCCGGGACCTCACGATTTCGATGGGGTGGGACCTGGGGTTCGTTGTTTTCTATGCGGCTTTGACGGCGATGGTGGGACTCGCATTGCCCAATCCGTGGGGGTGGCTGGCGCTGGCGATCGGGGGAATCGCGGTTGCTCTGGACTTGACGGAGGACCTTTTGATCTTGATTCAGAATCCGCAGTTCACCTCTGGGGGACTGAAGACGTTGCACTTCCTTCAGGTCCCGAAGGCGGTTGCTTTTGGTCTCTCTTTTCTTGCGACGACGGGAGGATTCCTTGCGCTTTTCTTTCCTGGCGGGAGCAGATAGGAGAGATCGGGAAACGATCCGTGATGGGCTACGACTTGCGGACGAGGCGGATCTTGACGGACTTGCCGTTTCGCTTCATTCCACTATCAAGCAGCAGGGCTTTCCCGTTCTCGACGAGGACTCCGGTTCCGGCCTTTTCTTTGGCAGATGGCGAAACGCCATTTCTCTTCTTTAGGGTGATGGTGAGCTTGGTTCCCTGCAGTTTGTAGTCGCCATCGGCCTCAACGGTTTGGCTCTTGATGTGGCACGTTCCGTCCTTGGCAAAGGAGATGGTGAGGGCTCCGATGTTGGGCAGTTCTTTTGCCTGAGTCTTGGACGCGGTCCAGACGCCCACGAGCTTGGGCGAACCCTGGGTGAAGGCGGCGACCGAAAGAGAGACGAAGATAACGGAAGCGATGACCCGACGCATGCACTCATCATAACTTCTGCTTTTGTTTGCGAAGGGTGAGTTACCATGCTCACCTGGTTATTCCTGGGTGCCTGCAATACGGGTAGGGGGTATTATATTCCTCGAATATGGCGAATAGTGGGGCTCCGGGCGTTGGCAACTATGCGCGCAATGCGGAACGGCTCGTTCCTGGATATCGGCACCTTCAGCAGATGGCTTGCTTGCTTCTGGCGGAAGAAGTTGGATCGGGTGGGCAGGTTTTGGTCGTGGGAGCGGGAGGCGGATCGGAGCTGAAGGTCTTTGCAGAGACGCATCCTGATTGGAGTTTCGTGGGCGTTGATCCGTCGAAGGAAATGCTCGATTTAGCCCAGACGACGCTAGGGGCAGCGGCGGCAAGAGTGGAGTTTCATGAGGGCTATGTGGTGGATGCGCCGACGGGCCCATTTGATGGTGCGACTTGTCTTTTGACCTTGCACTTTTTGCCGAGGGAGGAGAGGAAGATGACCTTGGTTGAAATCGCCAAGCGATTGAAGCCGGGAGCCCCCTTGGTGGTGGCGCATCATAGTTTCCCGGTCAGTCCTGAGGAGAAGAAGCGTTGGCTGAGCCGCTACGCGGAGTTTTCGGTGGCATTGGGAGTTCCGCGTGAGAACGCGGAGAAGGCGATCGATGCCATTGACCAGCGGTTGCCGGTGTCGTCGCCGGAAGAGGATGTCGAGATTTTGGCAGAGGCGGGATTTCGGTCGATGCAACTCTTCTATGCGGGATTCACGTTCAAGGGTTGGGTGGGGTATCGGTCTCCTTAGACGTTGAAGAGGCGACTGGCTCGCGCCTCTTCAACGTTTGCCCCATTAGGGGTGGATGTACTTAGTACCGGTGGGCCCGTAGCCGGTGATTTGGACGACGGCGGGTTGGTTGCCGGTTTGGGCGAAGTGGGGTTGATGAGGGGGCTCCGTGTAGAAACTTCCGGGGGGAAGCGACTTGAGCGCCTTGGCATCGAACTTGGGTCCGTAACCTAGCGACCACGTTCCAGAGATCACGGTGGCGACGCGGTCGTCGGGATGGTCGTGAGCTTGGATCGTGGTGTGGGCGGGGACGGTAAGTTGGATGGTGTAGAGGCCAGGGCGAGTGGGATCGCCCTTGAGGATTCGCGTTTGGATTCCGGAGACGCCGGACGTTCCGGCTCCCGCCTTCTTGAAGGATAGAGTCATGATCTCGCTTAGAGTCATCCGCGATTTTGGGGCGCCTTGGCCACCGGTGGCCAAGGTAAGGGCGCAAGCGCCGAGACTGACCAAGAACAATCTCATTTTAAAGTTTGTCGTCATCTTTGTCCCCTAGTTGCGGAAGAAGCCGACGATCTCTTTGCGGACTTCGGTCGGTCGTTCGTCGATCAGCCAGTGGCCGGCGTTTTTCAGAATCACCGACTTTACGTTGGTGGCTGCTTGCTTAGCTTGGGCCGTTAGGATGCCTCCCATTGCACGTTCGCCTTCGATGACGAGGACGGGCATTGGAAGCTGGCCGGACTCTTGGAACTTGAGGTTGTCGATGGCGTCCTGGGGGAAGGCTTTGAAGTATCCCAAGGCGGCGCCCATGGCTCCGGGCTTCGCGTAGGCGGTGGTGTAGAACTGTCGGTCTGATTCTGGGATTGCGACCTTGGCGGGATTGCCAGAGAAACTGATCCAGAAGTGATCAAGGAATGTTCGCTCACGTCCCTTTACCAACTTGAGGGCGACCGGGCTATTGGGATAGTGGAAGTGCCAGAGGTTGGGGTTGTTGAAAACGATGGGCCACTCCTTGCCGATGCCCGGGATGGGCGCATCCATAAGGACGAGCTTTTGGACCTCCTGCGGGAATTGAGAAGCGTAGGCGAAGGCGGCCATGAGTCCGATATCGTGACCGACCAAGCGGATCTTCTTGTAGCCGAGTCGCTTCACCAGCTCATGAATGTTGCGGGCGACGGTTTTCATGTCGTAGACGCCACCGGGGAGGAAGGATGACCCACGAAGGCCAGGGAGTTGGGGGGCGATGACGGTGTAGGACTTGGCGAGCTCGGGCATGATGGGACGCCACATTTCGGCGGTGTCGCCGAAGCCGTGGATGAGCACGACGGGCTCTCCTTTGCCGCCGTGGAGGTAGCGGAGAGAGAGGCCGTTTCCGACGGATTGGGACGACTCCTTGAAGCCGGAGGGCAACTTCATGGCACCGGCATTGACAAGGCAACCCGCCGCGAGGACGATCAGGCAACTAATGAATTTGAGATTGAGGTTTTTCATGGGATCCTTGGCCCGGCGTCAGGCGTGGGCGGCAAATTGCTTGATGGCGATTTCGGTAGACCACGGGCCACCGTGCTCTGATCCGATTTGGAGCATTCCGGAGGCGGTTCCTTGGCGGTTCCAGTCTCTTTGGAGTTCGCAAAGGACGGAGAGCCAGGTGACGGGGTGACCGCCGGCTTGATAAACGCGCTGAAGGGCGGTCTCATGGGCGATGGTGGAGGTACCGGCGACGGCGTCGGCAACGGCGTAGACTTCAAATCCGTCGTGAATGGCATCCAGGGCGGGGAAGGCAAGGCAGACCTCGGTCCAGAGGGCGGCCATGATCAGTTTCTTGCGACCGGTAGCTTTGACGGCGGCGACGAAATCGGCGTCTTCCCAGGCGTTGATGCTGGTGCGGTCGATGCCAACGACGTTAGGCAGCGCCTCTTTGAGCTGGGGGATGGTGTCTGGATTGACCCCGGATTGAACACCTACGGAGGACAGAACGATGGGTAGCTTAAAGAGTTGGGCGACCTTGGCCAGGGCGACGACGTTGGCGACTAGTTTGATGCTATCCATGGAGCGGATGGTGTTCACCTGGGGCGCTTGGTAGTCGATGAGAACCAGGGCGGAATTCTCGGGAGTGAGCAGGTGATCCGAGATCGGATCGCGTTTTGGTTGACTAGACATGTGATCTCCTTTGCGGTGGATGCCGCCGAGAGGAGTGTCGCTAGAGTCCGCTAACGGGACCGTTACGCTCTGACCGCAAATTCGTTCCGGTGGGGTTGTCGTTGCGATATTCTTGAAGGTGGATCTTCTCTAAGGAGTTTAATTGAGCACGTACGAAGGGGTGGATATGGAGCCATTGGTGGGTTCTGGACTTACGATCCAGCTCCTCGGCCCTATGCACGTCCAAGTGGGGGGGAAAGCTCTGCCCCCGCTTCGCTCACGAAAGGCTTATTGGCTCCTCGCCCTCATGACGCTTCGGGCGAATCGCCCCGTCCAGCGAGTTTGGTTAGCTTCGATGCTCTGGCCAGACGCCGAGCAAGGGAAAGCGTTAGCTAACTTGCGCACGGTGATGAGCGAACTTCGAAAGGCGCTGGGTGAAGAGAAGGAACGGCTCCACCCAGGGGATCATCAGACGGTTTATTTGAACCTAGAGGGGGCGCATGTCGATCTGCGGGAGTTCGACAAGGCGATTCAAAACGGCACCTCGGAAGATTTGTTGAAGGCGGTTGGTTTGTACACCGGTGCGCTCCTTGAAGGATGTTCTGAGGAGTGGGCGATTCCGGAACGTGACGCCCGGGAGCGAGAGTGCCTGAACGCCTTGCAAAGGTTGGGAGACGCCGCACTACAGGCTGGAGATCCTAGGGGGAGCTTGACTTGGTACGCCCGAGCTTCGGCAATGGACCCTTGGTCGGATGCGGCCAGGCGGGGAATGATGGAAGCGCTGGCGCAGGATGGAGACGTGAATGAGGCGCTGCAGGTGTACCGATCCTACGCAGACCTTCTTCGCGGGGAGGCAAATGCGGTCCCCGATGAACGAACGACAGCCCTCTATCAGCGTTTGCGATCAAAGGCGCGGAAGCCTGTTAATGGAGAGCCTATTGCTCAGGTGGCGGTGGTGGGCATTCAGGAAGGGTACTTGCCGGTTCCCATTACCGAATTGGTAGGACGCGAGGATGAACGCGATGAGGTGGTGACGCTCCTGAGGCGATCTCGTTTGGTTACCTTGCTGGGCGTGGGCGGGATTGGCAAGACGAGACTGGCGATCGCGATTGGATCTCGGGCGAGGGACGAATTCACGGATGGCGTTTGGTTTGTTCCGTTGGACACGACGACAGAGGGCTCTCAAATTCCGGTTCGAGTGGCGGGGGCGATGGGCTTGATGGAGAGCAACCATGATGGGTGGCTCAACACGGTGGAAGGGCATGTTCGAGATAAACGCCTGCTGATTATCTTGGACAATTGCGAGCATCTTTTGGACACTTGCGCGACCGTAGTAACGCGCTTGCTGGCGGCGTCTCGGGGGATTCGAATCTTGACCACGAGCCGGGAAGCGGTGGGGATTCCTGGTGAGGCGGTGTGGGCGGTCCCGAGTTTGGCGGCGCCTGATCCGAGGCAACTTCCGGACGGGGCGACCACGCTGCAGCGAGTGCTGTCTAGCTATGAAGCGATTCAGCTGTTCGAGGAGCGGGCGCGGGAGGCGAACCGAGGGTTTGCGCTTGCATCGGCGAACGCAAGGGAGGTGGCAGAAATCTGTTTTCGGCTGGAGGGAGTTCCGCTTGCCATTGAGCTTGCGGCCACTCGGGTGAGATCGATGACAGTGGGGCAGATCCTGGAGCGGTTGAACGACCATATGGGATTGCTCACGACGCGGTCATCGGGGTCGCGGCAAACGGCACTTTCTTCGACTTTGAATTGGTCGTACGAACTCCTCTCCGAGGCTGAACAAACTCTGTTTCGCCGACTCTCTTTGTTCGTGGGTGGGTGGACGGCCGAAGCGGCCCGGCAGGTCGGAGGCGATGACGGGCAGGGGGCGGACGAGATTGCCGATCTTTTGGCTTCCTTAGTCGAGAAGTCTCTGGTGGTGCTTCGAGAAACCCGTCAAGGAGTGCGCTATCGGTACCTGGAGATGGTGCGGCAGTTTGCGGCGGCGAAGCTGGAGGCATTTGCCGAGAGAGAACTGATCGAGAGCCGATTTCTTCGCTGGTGCGGGGAATTGACGGAGGAGTTGGAACGTGGGATTGGCCGTCCCGATCAGGGGCTTTGTTTTGAACGGATTGAGGCTGATTTGGACAACTTCTGCTTTGCGATGGAGGGTGGCTCGCAGACTCCTGAAAACATCGATGAGTGTCTTCGAATAGCGGGGAATTTGTGGCTGTTTTGGAATCGGAAGGGGCAGCTGACTCGAGGTAAACGATACATCGATCTGGTCTTGGAGAGAGATATAGAGAGGCGGCCCACGAGTCATCGAGCGAAGGCGCTTTACGGCTCAGGAAATCTCATCGGTTCGGCGGATGATCCTCAGGCTCGGACTCAGTTGAGCGAGGAAAGCCTAGAGATTTATCGGGAGTTAGGGGATTCGGCGGGCATTGTGGGCTGTTTACGCTCCTTGGGTAACGCTGCTTTCTTAGGCGACGACTTTCCTTCGGCTCGGCACCATTTTTCAGAGGCGTTAAGAGTTTCGCGTGAGATTTCCGACACGAGGGGCATCGCCCACGCGGCGGGTTCATTGGCCTTGGTCGCGGAAGAGCTTTGCGAACTTGAGTTTGCGGAATCGTTGTGGGAGGAGGCGGTTGAACTGGCAAGGACGTCCGGGGAGATGAACATTCTCGCCTGGGGTTTGCAGCACCTGGGGCGAAATCGCCAGGATCGCGAGGAATACGCGGCCGCGAAGGCGTGTTACGAGGAGGCTTTGACGGTGAGCCAATCGGTGGAGTTTAACGCGGTCACGGTCTCTTCTTTGGACGGTCTTGCCCTCATTGCCGATGCTCAGGGTGACTATAGCCTGGCGAGGGAGTATGTGGCAGAGAGTCTGCGGATCTCAGGCCGGATTGGGGATTTGCATGGCACCTCCATTTGGCTGCGGACGTTGGGCTCGGTCGCTTTTCATGAAGGTGACTTGGATTCGGCAGAGACCTCGTTTACGGAAAGTCTGGAATTGGTGAGGAAGCATGGAGGTCGGCGCGACTTGGCCCTGACTCTTTCTGATCTAGGGCGGTTGGAACTGGTCCGAGGAAAGGTTGAGTTGGCCCGGTCCCGATTTGAAGAGAGCTTGGACCTGTGTCGTCAGACGAACTTTACGCGCGGGATTGCGATGGGGCTCGATAACCTTGGGGCACTGAGTATGCGAGAGGGGGAAGCCGCTTGGGCGGTGACCCTTTGGGCGTGTGCTTCTGGCTTGCGTGAAGGGAAATTGCTTCCTTTGCCGACACGAGAGCGGCAAAGGAATGAGCAAGAGATTGGGGAGGCCCGTGCTGCCCTTGGCTCCGAGGCATTTGAGCAGGCTTGGGAAGCTGGAGTTGGGATGGATCCGATGGAAGCGCTCACTCCTTTGAGATCTGTATGAAGTAGACGTCGTTCTCCCGGAGGTCATATTTGCAGTTGAGGACGCCTTCCTTGGAAACTCTGATTGATTCCACCCGCACCGGCTTGCCGTCATTGCGACTCTTGATTTTGTCCACTTGGGCGCGTGTGAGTTGACGGGGGCGGCCGAGGTCCAGATAGTCGGCATAGGGGTCGTTGATTCGATATCCGACGCGGTAGACCGTCACCTTATAGCTTCCAGGTTTGAGGTTCGAAATCTGGAGATTCACCTCGGCTTTGGGCTTCGGGCGGATATCGGTGATGTAGTACGCCTGGTTGTTGGTGTTAGCGGGGATATCGTTGGTGAAGTCCCAAAAGAGGGCTTGAACGCCCCCATTTTGATCTCTGGTGACGAGGGATTGGGGAGCGTCACACTTGAGTTTGGTGGCTCCCAGTTTATTGAGATACTCGTAGGCTCGGAAGGCGGGTTTTTTGATGTCTTGGTAGTTGATGAGTCCGAAGCCACCGTGGAAGGGAGTTGTGCGGGGACCGGCTTCTTCGAAGATGTCGGTGAAGGTCCAATACGACATGGAGTCGGCGTCATCGATGGACTTGCTTAGCTTCTCCAGAATGTAAGCGGCGCTGACGTAGCTATCGTGAACGGGATCGGCCGGGGTGTAGGAGGAACTCCACTCGGTATAGAAGAGAGGGAGGGTGGGCAGGGCGGAGGCGCGAATCTGTCCGCGTACTCGTTTGACGTCATCCGAAATGGAATTTGGGTTCTTGCTGAGGACGGTTCCGCGTCCGCCGAACTCGTCGAGGAAACCCACATCGACCCCGTAGGTGTGGGTGGTGATGAAGTCCAAGGGAGTTTTGTTCTTTGAACAGTAGTCGATGAACTCGGGCACCCAGGCGTTACCGGCAGTGGCAGGCCCCCCTACTCGCAGGTCTGATGAGACGCGTTTGATGGCCTTCGCAGCCTCGGTGTAAAGCCGGAAATATTCTTTTTGGTCTCCGGCCCAGAAACCGTCCAAATTGGGTTCATTCCAGACTTCGAAGTACCACTTCTTGACCTCGGACAATCCGTAGCGTTCGATCCAGTGCTGGGTGAGGGCGGCGATGAGATCGGCCCATTTGGCATAGTCCTTCGGCGGGGTGACGTTTCCGCGCCACCAGAAGATTGTCTTGTTGCCACTGGCGAGGGCGGAGGGCATGAAGCCGAGTTCGACGAACGGGCGAACCTTGAGATCGACGAGGAAATCGTAAAGCTCGTCGATGTATTGCCAGTTATAGACCGGCTTGCCGCCTTCTTCTCGGTAGACGCCCATGTCATCGGTGAGGAGGCCGTGCATGCGCACGTAGTCGAATCCGCAGGCTTGTTTGGCCTCGCGCAGTTGTCGCTGCCAATCGGCTCGGAGGCCCTCGTTGGCTCGTCCCGCGCCGACGGAATGTCGGAAGGATTGACTGAGGGGACCGGCGGTCGCTTTGACGTCGACTTTGATGTCTCGAACCTGTTGACCGACGAGGGCGATGGCGGCGAGGCCAAGATTGATGCTCAGTAAACCCATGAATTGCGACTCCCTTGCTAAGTTGTTGCGCTAAGGCGTTGGAAGGAGTCTATCTTGTCTGGGCGGTTTTGGGGTGACTGGTTATCTCGGCCGTTCGTGTCTCTTTGCCGTCTATTTGACTCGAAAATAGATGCGCTGACCGATCACGATGGCGTCCTTGGTGTAGCGGAAGATTTCGTTAACGATGTAGCTGTTGGGAAGGTCGACGGCGACGAGGTAGCCGTCTAGGATCCATCTCCCGGTGGCGTTTCCGCCGCCAACCGCGCTGTTGCTGCCTTGGAATGCGTAGCCGTATTTAACGGTTCCGTCCTTCGCGAAGTCGTATTGGGTGGAGGCGGGGACTCTTCAGCTTCCGGCGAGTCCAGGAAAGACGGCTTTGCCACCACCTTCTGCGACCTCGCCCGACGCAAGGTGCATGGCGTCGTTCTGGGGCGAAGCGAAGCTTCTCTGGAAGGGTATCTGAGCCGTCTCAAAGGCAAAGACAGAGTCGAAGTCGTCTGCATGGACCTTTCCAGCACCTACCGCGCCATCGTGAAGAATCACTTTCCAAGGGCGCGGGCACACCCAATCCGAACCCATGATTTCGCGCAGATGCACCACGAAGACCTGGGCGACAGCAAAACTCGGTTGACCGGGGGGCTCACTAACATCTTATTTTGCTGGTTATTCACTTGCAACCCTCTGATGCCACCTGATCTGCACCCGCCCAAACTGTTTCGGGCTCGAGAAGCGTTTGTAGGGGTATCGAAACCACCGCATCGGAAAGACTGCTTGGAGAACTTCGTACTTGCTGATAGTATGTTCGTATATCTAGTGTTTTGTTTTAAGCTGGCTGGGGAAGGGAAATTGACCGGTAAAGTAGTCCGGGTTTGGTCACTCTTGTTGGTAATCGCGGTAGCCTGGCTCATCGGGAGTGCCGGATATGAGCGCTTAGCCGGATCACCAGCGGGAGTGCGGTACCTTGTCTTGTCCGCTCGCCCCGAATCTCTCGATTCCTCCATCAAGAACGCAAGTTTGCTCGGCGCTCGCGTAACCTATGCGAGGCAGGATTCCGAGTTCGGTTCTTCCCTGCTGAATAATCTCAAACTGGCACAACCGCCCGCACTTGTCCTGGTGATCAACGGCGGAGACCCTACCGTTACGACGGAAACCGATCCGGCCAAAATCTCCGCCCAACTCGACGCGGCGATTCCTTCGAACAAATCAACCATCCCCGGATTTGCTATTGCCGCGCTCGCGGGCCTCTGGCTTGGGGTTTTCCTTAGCCGCCACGTTTACCGACATGCCTCGTGGGCCCTAGCGGTCGGTGCGGGGAGCGCGTGGTGGAAGTGGACACACCAATGTCCTACCTGTCCGGCACTCACCATCGCCGGCGTCGATGCCGCATTTCTCGGCTTTCTCCTCCTCTCTGCTTTGGCGCTTGCCGCCGTCTTCCGGCGATCCGGAGAAGGGCACGCATGGCTCGTGGCTGGGGCGTGCCTCATTGCAACGTGGCAAGGGGGTGCCGTGCTCAGCTCCGCCTCGGTGGATTGCTTCCCGTGCGCCCTCGTGGGAGCGGTGAACTTCGCGCTGGTTGGAGCGACGCTCTTCGGACGGACCACCTATCCGGTCGAGGCAACGAAGCCCCGATACACAGCGGCGGCACTCGTGTCGTCGCTCGCTGGGTTTGCCGTCTTCACCGCCCTGGCTGTGCCAGGTTCCTTAGAAGCCGCTGTGGTGGTGCGTGGAGCGACCCCAAGTGGCCCAAGATCCGCACTGGCAAGGGGCCAACGTCAAGGACCTGGGGATCGTGATCAAGGAGAAGTTAACGGAGCCGGTGCTCATGTATGTTGGGAGAGACACCTGCCCGCCCTGTGTGAAGGCAAAGGGATACCTGCACACCCAAACGAAGGTGCCGTGTCGCTATCTCGAACTTCCCCAACCAGGACAGACGAATCGGAGTGTCTTCGCCGACATCACGTTCCGGCCCGAGACGTTTACCCACACCCCAACCTTCCTGGTCGTTTCGCAGACCGGAACTGTGCTCTTGTTCGAGTCGGGCTGGACCGACGACGAGCAGTGGATTAAGGCCTTTCTCTACGGTGTTACACGAACGCTGCAACTGGCAGCGAGGAGTAAACATGAAAAAAATTGTCCTCTTGGCCCTCGTGGTCATGTCGCTGGCGGCAACGCTGATCGCAATACCTGCACCGGCGTCGCCGTGCGCGGGTGGAAACTATGGTGGCTCGCGCAACGTGGGCAAGTGCGTCGCGGCCTCGACAACCAAATGCAATCCGACCGGAGCCTGGGATTGGGTGTACGACGCCTCGTGCGACGTGTGGTGTTGTCCCGGTGTCTCCACCTACGTGCTTAACAACTGTGGCACCTTCAATCCCGCGAGTCCCAAGGCATGCTGTGATGCGGCCGTATCCACGGGATACTGGTTCAGAAGCCCAGTACCGCCGACCTGCACCCCCTAGAGCCTATGAAACCGAACCGCCTGGAAAAACCGAAGACCGCAGCCAAGAGGGTGCTTTCTACCATCGCCACGTCTATCGTTGGCGTCTTTGTTGCGACGCTGGTCGCTGGCTTCTCCGGGCTGTTTGCTCCGTTCTGGGCTGGTCCAGCCGGCGTGCGAGTCGAAGACCCCTTCGGCTATGCACTCTCGGGGTTTCAGATGGCCGTCGCAGACGCCGTTCGCCTCGGCTGGCCCTTGGGAGTTCTCATGTCTCCCCTGCTCCTCATTCCTTTCATCGACCGCTCGTGGTGGCTTAAGCTCTCCCTGTGGATGGTTTCTGGAGCGATATACGGTCAGTTCGCCTTTGGTGGTTACGTGCGGCATGGTGACGCCGCCGGGCTCATCATGGCTCCCTACGGCTTGTACTGTGGGCTCCTGGCTGAACCGATCCATAAGGGACTCTGGCGTGGCCTGTCCGCACTCCGGAACGGTTTGACCCGTCTTCATCAACAAGAGGTGGGATAAATGAACACCAAAACCCGAACTGGGTTTACGATGCTGGAGCTTTTGGTAGTGATTGCGATTATCGCCATCCTCGCCGCATTGCTGTTTCCGGTTCTCACTCGCTCCAAGCGTTCCGCAAAGGGCACGGTTGATATCTCCAACATGCGCCAACTCTACGCCGCGGTGACGCTGTACGAGAACGACAACAACGACCGATCCCCGGAACTCATCACCGAAGTCTTAAGCTACGCCGGATCGAGGCAGGTGTACGCCTCGCCGCTTGACCCGCGCAAGCCAGATGCCGTGACGGGCGACTGGACTCCGGCCCCGTGCGGCCCGCATGGCTACGTTCCGCGCGTCAATTACATGGTGAGTTACCCTTACCTTCGCACCATGCTCCCGGATGATTCGTGGACGAGCGATCGCTACAACCGCGAGTTGCGCAAAGACCCTACGGTGGGGATGCTCGCAAGCCCATGGATTGGGGAAGTAGTGGCGTGGGATCGCTCCGTGGTGGAGGGAGAGGACCTTGCCAATTCGCACGGACCTCGCATGAAGGGGCCGATATACCGGATCCGCATGGACGGATCGTTTTACGCTCTCCACAAACGGCGCATGGAAGACTGTCTCGGCGGGTGTACCGAAGACTTGTTCTATTTCCAAAACTAAGAAGGTGCTGACGAAACGGATGGGAGGCTTGAAGCCTCCTATCCGCGACCTTGTCTTATGCCGCCACAGGCATGCCCTCGATGTACTCGTAATAGGTCTTCACCGTTTCGCGACCCTGGCGCGGCTTTTCAGGGGGCCAGAGTCTCGTGCCACGATTGCTCCCGATTCGGGCTTCGAAGATTCGTTCTAGAACTGTGCTCTAGAATCTGCATTGAAACTGTGCTCTTCATTGTCATTGCGAGTGATCGGCCACATAGCGGTGCCATCTAGTATCTATCATTGAAACGCCGCTGTTCAGTCGCCATGTGTGACTGAGTTCGAATCCTAGCGGGGGTTTACCAGGATTTCAGGTTCAAATAATCAGAAGCTGGCCGTCTTGGAGAGCTTTCAAGCCTGAGTTCCAATAGTAGCTCTAGCCTGATGCAATAAACTGGGTAGACGAGTGCACCGGCGCAACAACCTCAAGCTGGCTTAAAGGAGCTTGTCGAAGCTATCAGTCACGATCACATGACGGCACTGCAAGCTCTCGGGTTGCTCAGATTGCTGTCTGCTTCCTCGGGTGCAGTGAAGATCCTGGATCAGAGCCCTTTCTTTGCGGCGCTGCATCGAACCGCTCACGAGACCCTCGTCATGGCTCTATGGCGAATGTTCGATTCGGATCCCAAAACTGCTGGAATCCTGGGGGTCTGTACCCACGCGAAGAAAAGTCCTCAGGAATGCACCTGGCTCTTTTCTGCTACCGGAAAGGCGGAATTCCCCAATGGCAATCAAGAGGTTGCCGCGAGATCAGACAAGTGGATTACTTGGCGCGAGAACCTGCCGTTTACGAAACAGCTGGGATTTCTCCGGAACCAGTATGTGGGTCATCGGTGATTGAAGCCTGCTTTGGGTAAAGCTGTTCCAGTCAGTATCAAGTGGTCAGAGATTTCGGAGGCACTGGAGGGAACTGATGCCATGGCGCTCGCGTTCGATGCTGCAGGTTTACTGTCTGATCTTCTGGGCGTTGTCGTACCAGGTGCGGGTCTTACAGCGCGAGTCTTTTCAAAGTGGAGAGAGTCATGAGCCGAAAAACGCCTGAAGGATGTGGTCGAAAGCGTGGTTAGAGAACTTCAGGCTCACGAAGGAGAGCTTGAATTGAAGGTCGACCGTGCCGAATTCGAGGATCTAGCCTTTCGGGTGATCGACAATGTGGTCCGAGAACACCAAGAAGAGAAGATTGAAGCATACACTCGATTTCTTGCGAACTCCCTTGTCGCAGATGGTTCGGCTGAAAGAAGGGATCTGGTTCTTTTAACATTAGAACAGATTTCGATACTCGAGTTGAGAATCTTGGCGCTGATCGCCTCTATGTCTCGCAGGGTCTTGGAGTATTCGAAAGATCAGGAAGGCCCTCCTTTCTTGCAAAACCCGGAAAGAGGATTACCCGATGGACCCGAACCGCCGGATCTCTACGCAATTCAGGGAGGGGAGGCGTTCAAACTGCTAGGCGTGGAAGTCGCTATCTGGTGATTGTGAATTAGACGCTTGGCTTGCCCAAAAAGTGTTAGGACACGAAAGCATCGGAGAACTATACCGACGAGGTAATGCTACGGCCTTGGATCAATTCCGGTCCGTACGTAGCGATTGCAGCCACACGTTACGTCTTCTTCAAGGGAAAGGGCTGTTGAAAGAGAAGGCAAGTGAATGGCCATGTTTCACCTTTCATGAGCCTTTGCATGATATGAATTTAGCCTATTGGCTATCATATTTGCCTTTCTTTGCAACTTGATCGTTATGCCCTCACACTCGGCTCAAAAGCTTACCAGTAGCTGTCAGCCGTCTATCCCCCGAAACGTGACTTCAATGGGCATTTATCCGGATTGGACTAAGTACGGGAGTGATGAAGGCGTTGTAGCCCGCCTCGTTTGTTCGAATCCTAGTCCTCATCGATAGGGATCTCAAATTCAAAAGGAGGTGGCTGGCGGACTAGGATTCGAACCTAGATTCACGGCACCAAAAACCGTTGTCCTGCCATTGGACGATCCGCCAAAGCGGGTGGGATTATACCTGGTGGGGAGGGGAAGTGGGTTGGGCCAGTAAATCTGGCCCAACCTTTGGCTTATTTCAGGCCGGTATCAGAACCGACGGCCTGTTTTTGGAAACCCGTGTTGGGTTTTTGGCTGACTGCAGCCGAGGGCGCCGGGGCGCCGGTGGCGTCGGGGGATTTCTCGTTGGCGAGATCGACTTTCTCGCTACACCCGATGATCCCGATGGTGATGGCTAGGGCGGCCAAGATGAGTCTTCGGCTCATTTGTTGTCCCAGACGTACTTGCTGATGTTGGCGATGACGAAGTGGGTGTTGTTGGCGTCCTGGTTCACCTGGAAGGTGGTTCCAGCAGCGAGAGCGCCGATCGAGAGCTTCTTGGCGTGGCCATCTGCCCACGAGACGTTGGCGCCGGAGGCGGAGCGCTGGGCGAGGCCGCCGGTTTGGCCGCCGTTCGCAATGCTGAGGCCGAGGTCGGTGTCCCAGCCGCTGTTCTTGCCCCAGTTCCAGATACAGGCGACATTGCCATCGACCTGGTTGGCGTCCGTGCCCGAAAGAGCGGTGTCCCAACACATAGGGGCGTCGACCATGCCGGTCCAGTAGTAGGCGGGGGCGGCGACGTACTCGCTGGTGGCCTCAGTGCCGGCGTTGTACATCTCGGTGAAGTAGACGGTGGCGGCAGGCTCGCCGAGGGATGTCATCGAAACGCCCTTCGGTACGAACGTGGAGCCGTTGTAGTAGGAGGGGCCCATCGCCATGTGGTTCATCGCGAGGTTTCCGTAAAGCAGGAAGTTCGCCGTGGGGGCGCTGGCGAAGTTTGGATCCTTGTAAATGGCGGGAGCAGACGGGTCCGTGACGATGTCAAGGTTCTTCATGTAGGGAAAAACCAAGGCTCGCCAACTGTTGAAGAGGTGTCCACCTTTCGTGGTCTGGACGCCATTGACTCTTGCTTCGGTGTCCCACGTTTGGCAGGGGACGGTCACGTCATCGTAGTCGCCCGCGTACATGATGGCGGCGGTGGCGATCTGCTTAACGTTGTTCAAGCAGGCTGAGCTCTTGGCGGCAGCCTTAGCTTGGGCGAAGACGGGGAAAAGAATGGCGGCGAGGATCGCGATGATGGCGATAACGACTAAGAGTTCAATGAGCGTGAACGCTTTTCTGAGGGAATTCAACTTATCCTCCAAAGTATTAACCGTTTAGGCAATTTGCTGTAACGTTAAAACGGAGTGCTAAAGTTTCGATTAAGCAGTTCTTAAAAGATCGTAAAATGGCGCGCTGACTCATAATCTTGAGCATGAGTGAGTCGTCCGTTTCTCGAATCGCCAAGCTTGCCGGTGTGATGCAGGCCGATGGTATCGATGCCTTTTTCGCGTGTACTCCGATCAGCATGGGCTATTTGATGGGGCTGCATGAGGATGGGCATGAGCGCCTGTTGATCCTTGCCGTGAGTTCAACGGGCGCGGTTCGATTGATTTGCCCCGCTTTGACGGCGACTCAGGCCAAGCGCACGGGGATTGAGGATATTCGGCCCTGGGCGGACGGGGAGAACCCGATGGCCCTCATCGAAGCTTTGGCGGACGATTGGAACCTCCGGTCCGGGATCATTGCGGTGGACAGCCAGATGCGGGCGGACATTTTGCTGGGGCTGCAAGAGACGCTGCCAGCGGCCCTTTTTAAGCCGGGATCGGCGGCGATCTCGCAGCTGATGCGCCAGAAGGATGAATCGGAAGTGGCGCTGATGAAGAAGGCGGCGGATATTGCCGACGAGGCTTACAAGCTGGTGAAGCCGAAGATCAAGGTTGGCATGACGGAGATTCAGGTTGCGAAGTTACTGGTGGACGCGATGGCGGGGCTGGGCGGGAAGCCGACGTTCTGCATTGTCGCGGCAGGGCCGAATGGGGCAGAACCGCATCACTTGAACGACGACACGGTTTTGACAGAAGGTGATGTGGTGATCTTGGACTTTGGCTGCGATGTGGGTGGCTACCAGAGCGATATCACTCGGACCGTGGCGATGGGGAGCGCCTCCGACAAGGCGAAGTTGGTTTACGAGACGGTCTTTAAGGCACACCAAGCGGCGAGGTCAGCGGCGAACGTGGGCACGGCAATGGGTGACATCGACGCCGCGGCGCGAGGCGTGATCGAGGCGGCGGGGTTTGGTCCTTACTTCTTCCACCGAACGGGGCACGGGATCGGGATGCAAGGGCATGAAGATCCGAACGTAACTCCGGGAAGCGACTTCAAGTTGGAAGCGGGGAATTGTTTCTCGGTGGAGCCAGGGATTTATCTGGCCGGCGAGTTTGGGGTTCGGATTGAGAACATCGTGATGTCGAAGGCAGAGGGGTGTTGGAGCTTTAACGTCGAGCCGAGCCCAAATCTCGAGATTCTGAGATGAATTCCGGGGCGCTTGTTCTTAGTCCACGATCTTACTAATGACCAAAAAACGAGCTTCACTCTTGGTGAGCGAAGCTCGTTTCCTTTTTGAGGAACGGAGAGGCTGCTACTTCTTCGCGGCTCGGCGTCGCTTCCTCGCGCCGAGGTAAGCAATGCCGGCGCCGAACACGGCCATCGACATGGGCTCTGGAACGGCGTTGGAACCGCCGTTATTGAGAAAGCCCAGGCCACCCAAGGCGAGCGGGAGTGGATTGAATCCGCCTCCGCCCAAAACGATGGGGATGGGGGGCGCCGTGGTGGTACCGAATGTGTAAATCGGCTCAGCGGGCTGAAGCATCGCAACCGGCTCAAAGTCGGTCTCTATGTCCGCGACGATTTCGGTCGGAATTTCTTCGGCGGTCGTGACCTCGGTTGTGACGGGTGTCCGGTTAAGCGCTACGACCTGCTTGGGACCAAGGGTTAACGGATTGCCGCACAAGAGAACAAGTTGGGGCGTGCCATCGGCGGTGGCAAAGACCTTTCTGCCTTTCTTGAGCTTCTCAAGATGCATCTTGATCTTGCCGCCTTCCGGAACGCTGTAAATTGCGTAGACACCCTCTTCCTTGAGCGTTGTCGGACGCAAACTGCTAAGGTACTCAATGACTTCGGTTCGGGTCATGCCGAAGTGACGCATGTATCGGTCCATGACCGACTTATCGCGTTTGACCTGTCCAACGAGCTCTGCCGTGGAGTCTGCCTTCTTGTTGATAAAGGCGTTCAGGTCAGGGCGCGCGAATGCCGCGGTGGTGACCACCATCGACAGTCCCAGGATAATAATTGCCCTTTTCAAAGTTAATTCCGTCTCCATAAAACTGGGACACCGTGTCCACTTAAAACAAGTAGTACGACGGAGTCACCGCAAATTTCGTTCCAAAACTCATTCACTAAAAGGATCGTGAGCCAATTCCCTGGCCCTCTGTGCCCTTTCAATCAATTGTAGCGCGTCAGCGGCGGCGGCTTGTTCGGCTTCTTTTTTGGATCTTCCGGACCCTTCGCCCATGACTTCGTCATCGAAGGCAACTTGGACGGTAAATCGCTTCTCGTGAGCGACGCCCGTCTCCCGGACTATTCGGTAGTTGGGCGTCTTACGCCAAGTCGCCTGCGCGACTTCTTGTAGTTTAGACTTAAAATCGTTAGGTGAAACATTCCCGCCAGAAATTTGCACAATAAACTCGTGTAATTGCTCGAGGATGAACCACCGGGCGACCTCTAGTCCCGATTCTAGATAGATGGCGCCAATGACGGCTTCGAAGACGTCGGCAAGGATCGAGGGCCGCGTCTTGCCTCCGGTGGCTTCCTCGCTCCCGCTGAGTTCGATGCATTGGTCCAGGCCGAGCCGAAGCGCGGTTACAGCCAGCGGACCCTCTTGGACGATGCTCGACTTGGCTTTACTGAGCATGCCCTGGTCCCAGTGGGAATGGTGTTCGTACAGATACTGTGCGATCACCAATCCCAGGACCGAGTCTCCGAAGAACTCGAGTCGTTCGTAACTGTCCGTGACTGAGTTCGGGGCCGCCGACCGATGACGCACGGCGAGCCCAAAGAGCTCTTCATTGCGCAGCGGAATCGGCTTCGGAATCATTTAGGCCAGTTTCTTTAGTGCTTCCGCGATTCGGGCAGCGCCTTTTTCGATGTTTGCGCGGCTGGTGGCATAGCTGAGACGGAGGTGACCCGCGCCTTCGAATACTGAACCAGGGACCGTCGCAACCTTGGCTTCTTCCAGAAGGAAGGCGGCCATCTCGAGATCGTCCTTAATCTTTCCGCCGAGATAGGAACTCACGTCTGGGAAGACGTAGAACGCGCCTTTCGGTTCGGGAACATTGAGACCGGGTATCTCGCGAAGCAGCTTGACGATAAGATCTCGGCGAGCTTCGAACTCCACGCGCATGCCTTCTACAACCGCCGGGTCCAAGTTGAACGCGGCGATGGCGCCTCGTTGAGCGAAGGATGTGGGGTTGCTGGTGACCTGGTCCTGGAAGTTGGACATGGCCTTGGCGACCGGGGTGGGAGCGGCGGCAAAGCCGATTCGCCAGCCGGTCATGGAGTACGCCTTGCTGCAACCGCCGATGGTGACGGTTCGCTCGGCGATGTCTGCTCCGAGGGCGGCGATGCTTTGGTGCTCCGCTCCGTAGATAAGGCGCTCGTAAATCTCATCGGCGACGACCCAGAAGTCGTGCTTGATGGCGAGAGCGGCGATCTCTTTGATGGTGGCGCGGGGAAGAACGGCACCGGTGGGATTGCACGGCGTGTTCATCAAGAGCGCTTTGGTCTTCGGAGTGATCGCGGCTTTCAGATCGTCATAGCTGGGAACGAAATCGTTCGCGGCGCTGGTGTGAATGACGACCGGCGTGCCACCGGCAAGGCGGATCTGGTCGGCGTAGGTCATCCAATACGGGGCAATGAGGATGACTTCGTCGCCTGGTTCGACCAGGGCCTGCATGGTGTTATAGACCGAGTGTTTAGCGCCACAGGAGACAATGACTTGCTCCGGGGTGACCTTGACGCCATTTTCGCGGTCGAGCTTCTGAACGATGGCCTCTTTGAGCTCTTTGATTCCCGCGCTTGGGGTGTATTTGGTAAAGCCCGCATGAATCGCCTCAATCGCAGCATTGCAGATGGGCTCGGGGGTGTTGAAATCGGGTTCGCCAGCGGCGAAAGAAAGGACGTCGATACCTTCGGCCTTCATTGAGTTGGCCTTAGCTGTGATGCTGAGCGTAGGTGAGGGCTTCAGCGCGCCCACGCGGCTCGAGAGGCTGAGTGTGTTCACCACCTTTGAGTATAGCCGAGGGGCTATAATTCACGCCGTGACCCACCAGTCGGGGACCCCAGAAAGCCGAAAGCGCGCAGATTCGCGGGGACTGGCCTTGGGGCTTTTGGTGGCGGTTGGCATTCTTTTCTTTCTGATCCACCTTGGATTTGGCAGCACCAACTTTGTTTCGCCGTTGCAGGTCGTCAAGGAATTGCTGCGAGGGCGGACCAACTCCGACGACAGCGTGAATACGGTGGTTTGGGCAATTCGCTTGCCAAAAGCGCTGTATTGCGTTTTGGCAGGAGGAATGCTGGGAGTTGTGGGTTCGGCTTTTCAGGCAGTCTTTCGGAATCCTTTGGCGGAGCCCTATACGGTAGGCGTTTCTTCTGGGGCAGCAGTGGGGGGAGTCATTGCTCAGTTGCTGGGACTCGACTTCGTATTCTTCGGGTTGGGAACTCCGATCCTGGGTTTTGTCGGCGGCATGCTCTCGTTGCTCTTGGTCTTTGGACTTGTGAGGAAAAGAGGGGTGGTGGATGTCACCCATCTGCTTTTGGCTGGAGTCGTTGTGGGAGCCCTTCTCTCGGCAATTCTGAGCATCCTGATCTTGATGTCCGGCTCGGATACCAATCGTCTGATGCAGTGGCTCTTGGGATCGACCAGCCCAGCTTTTTGGGAGCGGGTGTGGCTGATGCTGATCTTGCTGGTGGGAGGGACGTGGGTATTGCGCGGGCAGACTCGGAAATTAAACGCGCTGGCGATCGGCGAGGACACGGCAGCTCGGCTGGGAATCGACCCGAATCGCCTGAAGTGGGTGGTGCTCTCTGTAGGTACGGCCATGGCGGCGACCACCGTGGGAACCGTGGGGGCGATCGCGTTTCTTGGCCTGGTGGCCCCTCACATCTCGCGCCGGATTTTGGGTGTTGACTGGCGTTGGTCACTCATGGGCTCTTTGGTGGTAGGGGCGGCGCTGATGTTGGCTGCCGATGTGGTAGCCCAGCGGGGACTGCCCTGGTTGGGACACCTGTTGACGGGTAAGGAACTCTTGGCGACCGAGCTTCCCATTGGAGCGGTGACGGCGCTCTTCGGAGCGCCATCGCTTTTGATTTTGCTGCGGAAAGGGGAGCGGGCTTAGCCTACTGTTTGTAAGGGCGGCAGAGCGGGTCTCCAATGACGAGGTCCTTCCACTTGATCACGGGCGAGGCAAGATAGAAGCTTTCGGCCAAGTTATAGCCGGTCACATATCGCTCAAACAATATTTGGGGGCGGGCAAGAGCGAACGTGTAGGGCTCGCTGACGTAGCCTTTGACTCCAGTGACGCCTTGATCGATAAGATCGGCGATGAGGCTTTGCCAGTGCTGGTGGCTAGTGAACGTGAACGCCGAGGTGGAGACGAAAGTTTCGCAAAGCGCCCCAGGTTTGAACTTGATTTGGTTGTAGATTTCTCGCTTGTAGGCGGCGTCATTGCTGCCCCAGGAGGCGTATCCGGCGACGGGCGATTTTGGCGCGACAAAGTCTTTCGATTCGTCGAGGATTGTATCGAAGTCGCGAAACTCCAATGCGTCCGATGCCATCTTCAGCATTTGGTTCATCTGGCCGTAGGCGCCATCGCTTCGATTTCCCGCCATATCGAAGAAAAAGGGCCCTTTCTCTTTCTTGGCAGCGAGGGATAGATCAACCAGGCGTTTGGCATTTTCGACGGTGTAGCCGTCCAGACGAGTGACCAAATACATCCCGAACTTGTCATGGGTGAATGACTCTCGTTTGTTGAAGTAAGGATTGGCGGCGCGGCGGAACTCCTCACTTTGTTGGGAATCGGATAGCTTTGGCAAATCCGGTCGAATCGGCGCGAGTTTGAATTCCATCGAAGCGATATAGCCGTCAACCGAATATCCTCCATCGCTATCCAAGCGAATGGGAACTCCCTTGGTCGTGACGATGAAGTCGATCTTATTGCGGTTCTTGGCGATGTTGTCCTGGATCGGCTTCTGAATGGTGGAGTAGTACTCGGCGAGCGGAATATTTGGGGTTGAACTCGTTTTGACCATCACCACGTTGACGGTGGGGATTGACCTCTTTTTGACGTAGTACGAGCCGACGGCAACGCTGTCCGGACTGTTTTGGTTGATGACCACGAGGACCCGGTTTGCTTCCGGGGCGGCAGGGGCAGAGGGGGCTAAAGCAAAGGCGAGGTAGGCAAGCAGGCTATTTCCAACGTGAACCACGGGTCGGTTTTCTCCGTTTCCGATGTCGCAGCATTGCTTGACCGATTTCTTTGTACATGGTGGTGCGGGCGCTGATGCCCTTTACCAAGCCCAACTTCTTTTCTTTGAAGCAATTGCTGACGCCACGTAATGCTACGCGCAAAACTCGTGCCTTGACACGCCTCGCTTGGTGATTGAGGGCGGTTTCGGCGCCGAAGCGGAGTTCGTTAAGGTAGGGGATGCCGTCAAAAATCCAGCGGCGCATGGCTCGTTGCCCGCTGATGTAGGGGGCGAATTTTTGGGCGGTATCGCTCCAGAACTTTCCACCACGGAAAACACCAATACAAACATCGCAACGGTCGTTGAGAACCGGTAGGATGATCTGATCTACGTGCTCACCGCGCAGACCTTGGAGGTCGGCGTCGACGAAAGCAATGAGATCGGCTTTGGTTTTGGAGACGCCGAACGCCATGGCGGCGCCTTTGCCCATGTTGTAGGGAAGTTTGTAGACCTTGACGCCTTCGAATTTTCCGGCGACCTCGGCGGTGCGGTCGGTACTGCCGTCGGAAACGACGATGATCTCGTTGGCCAATTTGGACGCCATGACCGCTTTCAGCACGTTGCCGATGCGCATCTCCTCATCCTTGGCCGGTATGATCACCGCCACTTGGCGTTTGGTTTCCTCAGCCATTCCCTTTCAGTACACCCTTTCTTGCATGCCCATTACACGCGACCGGGCCCGTTGGACGTAAGATTTGCCGGGTTTTGCCTGACTTCGACTGGACATGTTTTCTTCCTTCAGATCAGGCCTTTACCTTCGAGCCTTGCTCTTATCTTTGACTCTATCTGACTACCCTTCACGTTCCAGCGCGCGCCCATAGTCCCAGTGAGTCCTTTCACCGCAACGATCTTACGGAGGTTCTTATGTTCCCGTTGCGGTTTCCACCGCCGTTTGTAGGGCTCGTCTCCCCGCAGGAAGTCGAAGTGAGCCTTTCCTTCTTCAATCGAGCGTCGAATGGTACCCGCGACAAGGAGCGTTCCGGGGGAAATGGAGCTGTGCGCAGGGTCAAAACCGGCCTGATAGTAGAAGACGGTGTCTCCCATGGTCATGGCGTAAATCGCGCCGATGGGTTGGTTTTCGTAGCGGAGAATGCTGAGCCAGAGCCAGCCGTTTTGGATGGCGTGGCGGCCCCATTCGTGGTGGAACGATTGGGCCTTACCAAGGAAGGCGCCGGGGAGTCCCCGCTTTCTCCAGCGGAGTTTGTGCTGTTCGAAGAGGATATCGAGACCTTGGCCGATTTCGTCTTCGGTCACTTGCTGGATGACGGCTTTTCCTTCTTTGAAGAGGGATTTATCGAGCTTGCGGACGTCATAGCGGAGGCTCTTGCTGAGGGTGGCGAGGTAGTGCTCGTAGTCGGGCGGAAGGTCAAGAACGAGGCAGGTGCCTTGCTCGATGGTTTTCTCGTTTTCGAGTTCAAGGTCCGAGAGGTCGTCTCGGAGTTGGTGGAGATCGACGAGGGCGGCTTTCGTCTCGTTTTCCAGGTGACTTTGGATTGCTTCCTCGACTTGAGTTTCGTAGCCGGGGCGGATGAGGGGTTGGAGGTAATCGGAGGGGCCGGCTCCCCCGGAACGAAGGATGCGCCAGAGTCCCTTTCTCTCGGCGAGGGGATAGAGGGCGACGAGGTCGTTCCCTTCGTAGGCGGCGAGGATGTAGGGGGACTTGGTTTTGCCGTAGTATTTCCACCAAGTGGAGTGCCATTCCCAGGTCTGGAACGGAGTCGCGGTGGGCACGGCGAGGGCGAGCTCGCTCCATGGCGGGCGGATCGATTCCAGATGGTCGGCGCTGGAAAAGACCTCAATTCGCATTGGGATAAGTATGACGGACTCGAGTTTGGAAGTTGGGGCGATTAAGGTTGCCTCCGTCGGGAGGCAACCTTCTAACTGGCGTTAACCAACGAACGACTTAATCGTCTCGGCGGCGTATTTGACTTGCTCTTCGGTCAGGTGAGGGTGGATGGGGAGGTTGAGGATCTTGTCGGTGACTTCTTCGGTGACCGGGAGGGAGCCCTTTCCTTGTCCGTACTTGGCGTAGGGCTCGTGGAAGTGGAGGGGGACGGGGTAGTAGATCATGGAGTCGATCCCCTGTTCCTTGAGGTGAGCTTGGAGGGCGTCTCGGTTATCGACTTGGATCGAGAACTGGTGCCAGGTGGTGTTGTTGCCGCTGCTGACGATGGGCAGTTTCACGTTTGAGCCCTGGAGGGTGTCGATGTAGATTTGGGCGAACTTGGCGCGGCGGTCATTCCACGTATCCAGGACCGGGAGTTTGGTTCGCATGTAGGCGGCGTTCAGTTCCGAGAGTCGGCTGGTGTAGCCGACATGGTCGTAGTAGTACCGCTCGCGGCCCATGCCGTGAATTCGGAGGGACTTACAGTTGGCGGCCACTTCATCGTCGTTGGTGACGATCATTCCACCGTCTCCGCAGGCGCCGAGGTTCTTGGTTACGTAGAAGCTGAATCCGGCGGCGATGCCCCAGTTTCCGGCAAAGGTTCCGTCGTGGTGACAACCGAAGGCCTGGGCGGCATCCTCGATGATTTGGAGGTTGTGTCGATCGGCGATAGCCTTGATCGCTTTGACGTCCGAGAGTTGGCCGAAGAGGTGGATCGGCATGATGGCCTTGGTCTTCGGGGTGATGGCGGCTTCGATCTTGGCGGGATCGATGCAGTAGGTCTCGGGATCGATATCGACAAAGACGGGGGTAGCGCCGGTTTGAACGATGGTTTCGGTGGAGGCGACGAAGGTGAAGGCGGTGGTGATGACTTCGTCTCCCGCACCGATGCCGATGGCGTCCATGATGATGCGAAGAGCGTCGGTTCCAGAGTTCACGGCGATGGCGTGTTTGACGTTATGGAGAGCGGCGCACTCTTCCTCAAAGGCTTTGTGGTGGGGGCCCATGATGTAGGCGCCTCCCGAAATCACCTCATGGACCACTCGATCCATTTCTGTCTGCAATTCGTCGTACTGAGCTTTGATATCGTAGAAGGGGACTCTCATTCCGGGTGCCTGACTTATTTTGGCCGATTCGTTGAGTAGGCAGGGGTCCTAGGGTCAAAGAATAGGGCCTCGAGGTTCGGGAAGCGGTATGGTTTCGGTTCTCATGATCGAGATTCCAGTGGTTTTGGCGTCCGCTTCTCCCCGCCGACAAGAGCTTCTTAAGGAGCTTGTCGACACTTTTGAGATCGACTCGGCCGATCTGGATGAGGATGCCTTGACGGTAAGTGACCCTTGGGAGACGGCGAAAGGATTGGCGTTGGCGAAGGCCAAGGCGGTTTCTTTGCGGCATCCTGGGAAGTTGGTCATCGGGGGCGATACGGTCGTAGCATTTGAGTCAGAGGCAGGGCAGTTTACGCAGTTAGCCAAGCCGACAGACGTGGCCGATGCGCAATCGATGCTTGGTCAACTCGCGGGCCGATCTCATGTGGTGATTACGGGGCTCGCGTTGGCAAGGGATGGGGAAGGGGCGGCGGATGCGGCAACGACCCAAGTTCGGTTTCGTGAACTCTCGGACGCGGAGATCGCCAAGTACGTGGCGACCGGGGAGCCGATGGACAAGGCAGGCGCTTATGCGATTCAGGGGGGCGCGGCGGGGTTCGTGGTATCGGTGGAGGGTTCGATCAGCAACGTGATCGGGTTGCCTCTCGAACTCCTTCGCGAGATGTTAGACACGGTGCATTGAATCCAGCATTTCCTCCGCTCGCTTGAGAGCCTCGGTTGCTTCTTTCTCTTTGCCTGAACGGGCATAGAGTTGTACGACCTTGCCCCAAGCATTTCGGACGTGATGCGGTCGAGCGAGAATGAAGTCGGTTCCTCCCTGGGTTTTGAGATCGACCTTTGTCGCCATATGCTTGGCGATGGCATCTTCCAAGAGCTTGGCAAGCTCGAGGTCGTGCCCTTTGCCTTCGGCAGCGGGTGTTATCTCCAATAGAACGGCGGGGAGAATGGGGGCGGAGCCGGTTGGGCTGGCGTCCATTACTCTCTCGGCGGTCTTGATGCCTTCTTCGACTTTGCCTTGCATGGCTTGTGCATGGGCCAACCGAAGCGTATCGTTGATTCTGCGGTCCTCGTTCTTCGTTTTGATCGCAAAATCAACGGCGATTTTGAGCATCTTTTCGGCTTGATCCCAGTGCTTGGCGGTGCGGAGGACTTCAGCGTATTCCCAGGCTTGATCGGCATCGATTTTATCCATCGGAAGATCGTTGAGAAGCTCGTTGGCGCGTTTGGCCATCAGGTCGTGAAATTCGGCGTCGGTGATTTGACGCTTGGCCACGCGCTCCAGCAGGCTGTCGGACGCGCCTTTGAGTTGGCGGCGAATGACCTCGGGGGCGAGGATGCCCGCTTCGGCGGGATCATTCGGATCAGGCAACGTTCCGGTCTTGCAGCCAACCAAGGCGACAAGACCGAACAAGCTCACAATCAAGCGCCAAGCCGCCATCGTTTTTCTCGATGGGAGTGGCTGGCTTGATCCGAATCTACTCATTGATGGTGTAGCGGTCGTCCGAAAAGAGCGCATCGCGGTAGATTTCGCTGCCGCAGAAGGTGAGCATCGCTTTGCCCTTTAGGGTCATTCCATGGAATGGCGAATTTTTTGATTTGCTGAACGTCTTATGACGGTCGAAAACCCATTCGCATTCGGGATCGATAACGGTGACTTGGGCAACCGGGGTTTCACCGGGACGCAACGTGCCTGCCTCCAGACGAAGAATTTCTGCGGGTTTGGTGCTTAGCTTGCGGATGGTTTCCAACGGGCTCAGAACGCCGCGATGCGTGAGCATCGTCAGCGTCACGCCAACCGTGGATTCCAGGCCGGAATGTCCAAACGGCGCTTCCTCGAAGGGGACTTCCACTTCGTGGGAGGCGTGGGGCGAGTGGTCGCTGGAGATACAGTCGATGGTGCCATCGTTCAAGCCCTGGTAAATCATGTCGATGTCGAGCTGGGTTCTAAGCGGCGGCGTGATCTTGAAGAGAGTGTCGAACTCACCGACGGCTTCTTCGGTGAAGGTGAAGTGCATGGGGCAGATTTCACATGTGACGGGTGCGCCCAGGTACTTGGCTTGGCGGATCATCTCGACGGCACCCCAGGTGCTGACTCGCATGATGTGAAGTTGGCAGTTGGTGTGCAGACTGAGAAGACAGTTGCGCATTACCATGATCTCCTCCGCCGACCGGGGCATGCCTTTGAGTCCGAGCATGGCACTGACTGCGCCTTCGTTCATGCTGGCGTCTTCAGTGAGGCTCAGGTCTTCGCAGTGGGCCATGATCGGCAGATCCAACTGCACGCAGAACTCCATGGCCTGTTGCATCATGGCGGAGTTCTGGATGGGGAAGCCTTCGTCGCTGGCGGCAATGATTCCAGCTCGCTTGAGGGCGGAGAGATCGGTGAGGCGCTCGCCAGCCATGTTGACGGTGAGAGCGCCAACGGGGGCAACAAAAACGCCGCCGGCTTCGGGCGATGCGGACTTATCGAGGATGAAGTCAACAAGCGCGGGGTTGTCGAGAGGCGGATCAGTATTCGGCATGCAGCAAATGGTGGAAAAGCCACCGGCGGCGGCGGCTTGAGTGCCGCTGACGATGGTTTCTTTATGCTGCTGGCCGGGTTCTCGGAGGTGAACGTGCGGGTCCACCAAGCCGGGGGTGATCCACATGCCGGTACAGTCGTAAACTTCGTCGATCTCAGACAGATCGACTTCTTCACCGAATTCGACGACCTGGCTGTCTTCAATAATCAGGTGCCCGACGATATCGAGGTCCTGTGAGGGGTCGAGGATTCGACCGTTTTTGAGAAGGGTTCTCACTTCTTCTTTGCTCCTGCGGCGGTGCGCTTGGCCTTGGCGGGGGTCTTTGCCTTAGCGGTCTTAACCTTGAGTTCCGGCGGGGACGAAGGCTTTGCCTCGCTGGTGAAGACCCAGTAGAGGGAGGCCATGCGGACGAAGATTCCGTTTTCGATTTGGGTCGTGATGACGGAGTGGTCGCCATCGGCGGCTACGTCGTCCACTTCGATGCCTCGGTTGAGGGGTCCGGGGTGCATGACGAGGCATTCTCGATTCGCCCATCTCAGGGTCTCTCGGTTGACTTGGTACATGCTGGCGTACTCGGAAATCGAGCTGAGCAGCCCTTGAGCCATGCGCTCCTTTTGCAGTCGGAGGCAGATGATGACGTCCGCGCCTTCGATGCCGTTGCGAAGATCGTGATAGACCTCTCCGGGCAAAAGCTGGGGGTGCGCCGGGATGAGGGTTCTGGGTCCGACGAAGCGAACTTCGGCGCCAAGCTTGCTGAAAAGCCATGCGTTGGACCGGGCGACTCGAGAGTGCTCGACATCGCCGACGATGGCGACGGTCAAATCTTTGATCTGTCCCTTCCGTTCGAGAACGGTCAGGGCGTCGCCAAGCGCCTGGGTTGGGTGTTCGTGCTGTCCGTCTCCGGCATTGAGAACGGGGCCACCGAAATAACGAGCGGCGAGCGCGGTTGAACCGGACATTCGGTGCCGCATTACCAGGCCGTTCAGTCGTTCGTATCGTAGCGTGAGAATGGTGTCCTTCAACGTCTCACCTTTGCTCATTGAGGAGCTTCCGGCGGAGAAGTTGGCGGTCTTCATCCTTAGGTAATGGGCCGCTTGCTCAAAGGAGACCCTTGTTCGGGTCGAGTTTTCAAAGAAGAGCATCCCGACCACTTCTTTCGAGAGTTCGGGGACCGCCTTGCCTTCGATGATTCGAAGTTTAAAATCGGCGGCCAAGCTGATGAGCTCGTTAATGTCGTCTTGGGCCAGATGTCTAATTCCCAATAGGTTGCGGGGCATGTTTAGGCTTCTCCCTCGGCGCTTTCCAGCACCACGGCGTCCTCTCCGTCAAATTCGTTGACTTTCACCACAATATGGTCGTCCTTCTCGGTGCTTACGATCTTGCCACAGTAGTTAGCGGTGATGGGTAGTTCGCGGTGACCTCGATCCACTAAAACGGCCAATTGCACGCTTTGGGGCCTTCCGAAACTCATCAGCGCATCGAGCGCGGCACGGATCGTCCGTCCGGTATAGATGACTTCATCCACCAGGACGACTTTCTTCCCGTTGATTTGAAAAGGGATCTCGCTTTCGTTCTCTTCGCTGACTTTGCGGTCATCTCGGTGCGCTCGAATATCGAGTTTGCCGCACGGGACGGTCGATCCTTCGATTTGTGTCATGAGGAAGGCGAGGCGTTTGGCGACTGGCCAACCTCGTCGCATAACTCCAACCACAACGAGGTCTTCCGCGCCGCCGTTGGCCTCAAGTATTTCGTGCGCCATGCGACCAAGGGTGCGCCGCATGCCTCCGGCGTCTAGCAGGACTGTGCCCATCGGGGAGGATTATGACACTCGCAGGACGAGGGGTGGGGCTTACTCGGTTAAGGATCGCCGCTCGAATCCCCTTACGGTTACCTTGTTCTTTCTCCAATTGGCGGGGAAATAGTGTGTTTGGCACGTGCAGGGAGGCGCGGTCGGCTCGAAGAAGAGCTTCTTTCCTCGTCGAAAGAATTTCTCCAAGGCTTTTGAACTCCCTTCAGGGCTGCCAAGCAAAAAACCTAGGGTTCTTCCTGAGCTTTTCGTTTCAAAGACCCGAGAAGAATTACTGGGTTTTCGCCCGCGGAGATTTGTTCATGTACGAAGCATATTGGGGTTTGACCGAGCCACCGTTCAGCCTGACACCTGACCCACGGTTCCTTTATATGAGCCGAGGCCACGAAGACGCGCTCATGATGTTGCACTACGCGATTTCGCGCAACAAGGGCGCGGCGATGCTTTCAGGCGATATCGGTCTTGGTAAGACGACCGTTAGCCGAAAGCTATTGGACCTCCTGGACCCGGTTCACAACCGAGTTGTCCTGATCGTTAACCCGATCTTGACGCCCGTTCAGATTTTGCAAGAGATCTTGGCGCAGCTGGATTTTGAGACGACCTCTCGCAACCGCCAGGTTCTGGTTCAAGAGCTCCACAAGCAGCTCTTGTTCTTCTACGAGCGCGGACAGCGAGTCGTGCTTATGATCGACGAGGCGCATCTGATTCGCTCGACCAGCACGCTCGAAGAGCTGCGGCTCCTCTTGAACTGCCAGATGAACGACCAGTTCTTACTGTCGCTTGTTCTTCTTGGTCAAAGCGAACTCCGCCCGAAGATTGCGAAGGTTCCCGCATTAGAGCAGCGCCTCGCCGTTCGCCAGACTTTGCGGCCGCTGGATGTAACCGAGACGGGAGAGATGATCCTTCACCGCCTCCGTGTTGCCGGCTACACCGCGGAAACCAGCCCCTTCTCTCCGGACGCGATTTACGAAATTCACAAGTTCACCAAGGGATACCCAAGACTCATCAGTCAGATTGCGGACAACGCGCTGATGGTTGGCTTCGCTCAAAAGGCGAAGCTGATCGATGGCTACCTGGTTCACAGCGTGGTCAGTGAGTTTACAGGGAAGGAGGCCGCATGAACCTCGCGGATGCCATTCGGCAGGCCGCGCAGACCAATGGGACGCCGCTCCCCAGCGAAGCGCAGCCGCCGACTATCGAAGTCATTGAAAACCCGGCCCCCAAGCCGGAACCGAAACCGAAAGTGGAGACCTACATGGAACCAGCACACGAAGAGACCAGAGTCCCGGACCCGCCCAATCCGGCCGTGACCCAGGGTGGCGTCGTTCGGTTGGAGCTCTTCCTTTCACCAGAGCAGCTCAGCGGCTTGTTCCGCGCCGTCGTCGCCAACCAGCACACGGTAATGACCCTTCGCGAAGCCGCTCAATACCTCCGCATTCCTCCGAGCGTTTTGGAGCAGATGGCCAGTGAAGGCCAGGTTCCGGCTCTTCTCATCGACGGCAAGTGGCGATTCGCCCGTACCGCCGTGGACGAGTGGCTGAATCTCCAGGGCAAGCAGCGGGAGATGGAGGCCTAACCATGGGAATGTTCAGTAAGAAGAGTTATATCGGCGTTGACATGGGTCACCACACGATCAAGGTCATTCAGTTTGAGAAGCAGGCTAATGGCTGGCGCGTGCAGCGAGTGGCGCAGACGATGACCCCGCCGGACGCGATCAAAGATGGCGTGGTGGTGGATGTGGCAAGTCTGAGCGCTCGTCTCAAAGCGATGTGCAAGGAGAACAACATCCACGCCAGCGGCGCGATGATCGCCGTTTCGGGCGGTTCAGTCGTCGTTCGCCAGGTTCGAATGCCAAAGATGGCGGAAGCCACCTTGCGCCGATCGATCAAGTTCGAAGCAAGCCGGTATGTCCCGAATTCCGTTGAGGACAGCTATATCGAGTTTGAAATCATCGGTCCGGTCGATGAGAACCAGATGGACGTCCTGATGGTGGCTGCTCCCAAGGATGTGGTTGAGAGCCGCATGCAAGCTTGTGAAAGCGCTGGCTTGGAAGTGGAGTCGGTTGACATTGAAGCGTTCGCGATGTATCGGGCCTTGGTCGAGGCCGATTTGGATAACGAGTGGGCGGAGAAGACGGTCGCACTGGTTGACGTAGGATCGGCGACGACTAACGTTTCGGTCGTGAGCAACTCGGTCTTCTCAATGACTCGATCTATCCCCCAGGGCGCCGACACGTTGACCCAGGCGCTCAAAAGCTACTTCAAGCTTTCGGACGAGGATGCGGAGAGCGGGAAAGCTCAACTTGACCTCCGCGAATTGCTGGAGGAAGGCAAGCCGAAGGAGAATCCTCCTCTTCGCGTTCTTCAGCCTCACGTAGACGACTTAGTCCGTGAGATCAGAAGGTCGCTGAACTACTATCAATCGCAGCAGCAAGAAGGCAGTCAGGCTAAGACCATCGACCACATTTTGCTGACGGGTGGAGGGGCGAAGCTGATGGGCTTGGCCGAGTACTTCTCCCACAAGCTCACGATTCCTACGACACTCCAGGACGTTTTTGCCAATCCTCGGGTCGCTCACATGGGCGATCCCGACGAATCCGGCCTCGACCTTTCGGTCGCATCGGGACTAGCGATGCGGGCGTTTGCGAAGGCGGCATAGGACAAGAAGATGCCACTCATTAACCTTATACAAGAACAACGATTGGCGAAGAAGCGCAACGAGGCGAAAGCCCGCTCGTTCTTCTTTGTCTTCGCTGGCACCGCGGTGGCTTCGGTCGCGGCCTACGGATACTTCCTGTTTCAGACAGAGTCCCTCGGTCGCGAGAAGGCTCAGATTGAGGCGCAGATTCAGAAGAACGCGCCCTTGGTCAAGCAGATCGAAGAATACGACGCCGAGTTCGCCAAGCTTTCGCCACGACTTAAGACGTTGGAAGACGCTCAGACGGTGAGCGGGCGGTGGGGGAGGATTCTCACCCATCTTTCGCACCAAACCCCCAAGGCGACTTGGTTGACGGCCATGCGCGTGATGGCGGCCGATGCAACTAAGCCGATTAGTTTGAGCGTGCAAGGCGTGTCTCCTGGACAAGAGCCGATTAGCGAATTCATCATGCGACTTCAAAACCTTAACGATTTGGAGAACGTGAGCCTGAAGTATTCGCAGGAGAAAGTCATTCAAATGACCAAGGCTGTGGAGTTTGAAGTTTCAGCGGACATCGTTGGAACGGCAGAACCCAAACCGAAAGAAGAAACCGACGAGGAGGCAAGCAAGTGAAGCGAGGTCCCAATCCGCGAACCTTTATGTTGATGGCGGTCGGAACTTTCGTTCTCGGCGCGGTTGCAGCCTACTTTGGCTATAGCCAAATGTCCGGCGCCGAAGCGGCGGTTGCCGAAGTGAAGTCGAAGGTCCAGGACGAGAAAGAGGTTCAGAAAAAACTCGACGAATCCAAGGCAAAGCTGGATGAGTGCGCATCAAAACTGCGTCACCTCGAAGCCGGCGTACCGACATTCGCCTATGTCCCCACGCTCATGACAGAGCTGGAAAAGACGGGCAAGCAGTTCGGAATCAAGATTTTGGGCGTACGCCCGATCGTCAAGGCGGCTTCTTCCGATAAGAAGCAGTCATCCAAGAAGGATAAGCCCTATCAGGAGATGGCGATCGAGGTCAAGGGGCTGGGCAACTATGGCTCGATTATGCGGTTCGTGAACTCGCTTCAGGAATTCCCGAAGATCGTCGCCGCCCGCTCAGTTCAACTCGCGCCGAAGGTTGAGATGGGCCAGGCGAAAGTCGATCTAGAAATGGTTGTCGAGCTTCGAGCCTACGTTTTCCCGGACGGCAAGGACAAGCCAAAGCCTGCCAACACGGAGAACAAGACGGCCAGTTTGGAGGCAAATCATCATGAAGGGTGATAAGAAGAAGATAATGGTCCTGGGCTTGCTCGCCCTGGTGATCGTCTGCGTAGGAGCGTTCTCCTTCATGGGTGGCGGTTCGACGCCTGCCTCTGCCGATAGCGGCAAGAAGGACGAGAAGAAGGACGAACAGGTAGCAGCGAAGGACGAGGACGAAGGTCCAAAGAACCCACTGTACGCGGCGGAATTGCCACAGCGCGATCCTTTCCAGATCGGGCATCTTGCTGGAACCTCGCCTCAGCCGGACATGACCACGCCGCCCGCGCCTTCGTTGCCCGCGCCGAAGTCCACGACAAGAAAACCGGTTCGACGTTCTTCGGCTCCGGACTTTACGGTTCCGCCGGTGACGTTGGGTGGAAACCTTCCCGGGGCAGGAAGTCCTTTGACGCTTTCGCCCGCTGGACCCGATCCAAGCGCGTTTAACTACCAAGTCTCCGGCGTTATCGTCGGTCAACGACCTGCCGCCGTATTCACAGATTCTCAAGGAAATCAACGTCTCGTACCTGTAGGTGGTTCGCTTGACGGGGACAGCAAAGTTGTTTCCATCGACAAAGGCCAAGTCACGGTCGAGCATCGCGGCAAGACGCTGCGAATACCCCTGGGAGGGAACCCTAAATGAACACTCATCGATTCCGTACAACTGCAGGAATCCTCGCGTTAGCCCTCGTTTGCGGCGCCGGAGCTCAATCGCTCAGTGGCGTGGCGGCGAAGAAGGTCGGAAGCGGGCTCCAAGTCCAGATCAAGGGTCAGGATTTGGACAAGCCGAAGACTTCCTGGTCGAAGTCGAAGCGTACATATACGCTTACCTTCGCGGGCAAGCTCGATGGAAAAGCCAAGAGCCTTAAAGTTGGCTCCAATGGCGTCTCGTCGGTTAGCTATGGTTGGTTCAGTCGCCGACCATCTCAAGTTCGAGTCTCGTTCTACGTGGCCAAGGGATCTGAGCCAAAGCTGGTTGAAGCCGAAGGAACTTGGGCGTTGAATTTCAACGTCGCTGAGGAGGTCGCGCCCAAGCCGGCGGTCATTCACACCTTCCCGGATAAGGTTCCGCCGCTCGAGGCGGCCCATGCCGCTCCGGCGTTGATGGCGAACAATGGCTTCGCACCGGGCGGGGCAGGCAGCTATGGAAACGTCTCGCTCGACTTCGTGAACACGGATATCGTGCAAATTTTGAAGGCGCTTGCTCTCCAGGCTAACGTCAACATCGTGACCTCTCCGGATGTTAGCGGCAAGATCACGGTGACTCTGGACCAGGTTTCGGTTAAGGATGCTTTGGACATCGTGACTGCCCTCGGTGGCGTGCGTTACGCCAAGGTGGGCAACACCTTCGTAGTGACTTCGAATAGTCGATTCTCGGACACGATCCAACAGATCGGCGGACGTATCGACGTGAGCAGCGAGACACGAGTCGTTCCGCTTTATAGCGGCGAAGGCACGCAGATCAAGGCGGCTGTACTGAAGACCATCTCCCCGACGACGATCACCGGACGTTATGACTTGGTGTTGCCGTCTGATAAGGTCTCGGTTCAGTCCAAGGAAAGCATGCAGCCTGCCGACGCCAAGTCTGGCGATGATAAAGGCGCGGCAACAGGCGGCGCCTCAACCGAAGTAACAGCATCTAGCGACGTCACTGGCACAGCCAAGCGAGACGACTACATCGTTATCGTGGGTACGCCCAGCCGACTCGCAGAAGTGGAGAAGGCGATCAAGGAGATCGATGGCCAAATCGCAAAGGCGATGGGGCTCAAGACCGACCAAGGAGTTGGAATCGTTCAGAAGACCTTCGAGCCGACGGGTATCGCCGCCGAGGAACTCATGAAGACTCTGAAGTCCGATAAGAGCCTCGACTTTGGCAATGTTCAGATCCTTGCGACGCCCAAGTCCAGCACCAGCAGACAGGTGGTCGTGGTCTCCGGACGCGCAAACGACGTCGATCGAGTCATGATGGTTCTCTCGAACCTGGATAGCCCACAAATGGGCGGTCCGACTTTCTACGAAATCGTGGGTTTGAAATACATCAAGCCTCAGGTCGCCATGGTGGAGACCATGGGCGCGGTACCAGGAATTCGCGCGGCCATTCTGCCTCCTCCCGTCGATCCGCTCGTAGGCGTGCAGTACACCCATAGTGCTCTGAGCACCGCAGGCGCTGCTGATCAAAACAAGCAGGGCGACGATAAGAACGGTGGCGATGGCGGCAGCGGCTCTGGCGGAGACGGCGGTAGCGGAAGCGGAAGCGGCAGCAATGGCGGTTCCAGTGGCGGCGGCGCCAATAGCGATCGGTCCTCGCTGAGCAAGGGTTCTTCTGACAAGACGACCCAATTTGAAGCCGAGGTCAAGACTTGGACCACGCCGATGAAGTTGATGCTGAAGGGCACCCGACAGCAGATCGATCGAGCCAAGGAATACCTGGCGATGGTCGACATTGCTCCCAAGCAGGTCGCCGTCGAGATCCGAGTGATGGAATTGAGCCGAGACGAGGCGCTGAAGTTCGGTCTGGACTGGAGCATCTTGACTGGTGGAACTCTGACTTCTCTGAGAATCAACCAGGGCATCGGCGATGAGTCGAGTGCTGGCGGCATCAAGACAAATCTTGGGTTCAAGGGTGGCGGAACGGCGTCGATTCTCGGCAGCCTGGATGCGCTTTCGACCAAGAACAATCTGCTGGCTCGACCGAACATCCTTCTGTCCGATGGCGTGGTTTCCAACATCTTCGTTGGCGATACCGTTCGATACGTGAAGTCTTCGACGAACAGCCAGAATGGGCCTACGATCGTTACCGATGAGGTGAACGTGGGCGTCGATATCGCAATGGCGGCCAAGGTTGGCGACGATGGCAACATCGTTCTCGACTTCAATCCGGTTCTTTCGATCCTGCAAGGGTTCACCGACGTGCCAAACAATGGTAAGTTGCCGCAGACGAGCGTTCGCTCCGCGATGAGCCGAGTGAACATCAAGAGCGGTGAGACGATCGCAATCGGCGGTTTGATTCAGGATCAAGATCGCAAGACTTACGGTGGAATTCCGATCCTTAAGGACCTTCCGCTCATCGGCAAACTGTTTGGCCGAACCAACAACGAAAAGATTCGCTCTGAGGTGGTCTTCTTCGTGACGGTCAAGGAAGTCGATATCAACAATCGTCAGGGCGCAGCCAACCCTCGTGAAGCAGAGCGAACGAATCAGGACTGGCCCGGCAACAAGGACGGCAAGAAAGGCTAATCCTCTCTTCGTCGAACAAAACTCCAAGGCTCCGGAACGATTGTTTCGGGGCCTGTTTTGTTGTGATTTGGATCGCCGATCTTGAACCCAAACTTTTTCGTCATGATTGGATATCAGTCGATAGATTTACAAACTGGGAGGGGAACCGAGGCTTTCACACTTGAAGCGTGAACTTACGTCGGTATGAAAGGGCGTTTACTTTGATCGAACTGCTGGTGGTGATCGCGATCATCGCCATCTTAGCGGCGATTCTCTTTCCGGTGTTTGCGCAAGCGAAGGCGGCGGCCAAGAAAACGGCTTGTGTGAGCAATGCGAAACAGATAGGTCTAACGTTTAACCTCTACCTGAACGATTACGACGATAGAATGCCTGGGCTGTACTACTCGGGAAACACCTATCGCTGGCCGCTTTATGTGGTGCCACCCTACGCCAAGAATCGGGAAATCGTGTTCTGTCCCTCGACGGCGGACGACCGCAAGTCCTATGGCCCCAGCATGCAGGACTACATTTACGGGTTAACGCCGGGATATGGCTACAACTACCGATATCTAACGGATCCTAGCACGGGCTATCACACGGGGCGTTCCGCTAGCGAAATTGGCGCGACAGCCGACACGATGATGCTGGCTGAGAGCACGTTTGCGAACGATGCCGAAGCTCCGTCGCTAGGGTTCTTCTATGTTAATCCGCCCGACGAGTGGCTGGGCTCGCCCCCTTTAAAGTGGGATTCTTTCGGTTACATTTGGCCTCGACATATGAATCGTGCGACGACGATTTTTGCCGATACTCACGTACGAGGGCTTCCGGTTACTCAGGGTAAGGGAACTTTGGCGGACCTCTCTATCTGGGATCTGGAATAGGATCTGTGGCGTTATCTCAATCGAACTCAAAGAGAGCCTTGGCGCTACTTGCAGTATGTCTACTAGCGATCGGGTTTGCCGTCTTTATGGCATTGCGACCCTCGCCGGATGCCGTCGATGGTGGAACGAAGGTTCAGCAGGGTGAACGATCCACCGGAATCTCCGACCCTGAAGTCGAGAAGATGCGGCAAGCTTTAAGCGACGCAAAGAAAGGCAATAGCTCGCACCCCTAATCCGCAGGTTCAAGACTTTAAGCAATAAAAAAGCTCGGTTATTGACCGAGCTTTTTTATATTGCAAGCGATTGAAGGATTACTTGTTGCGTCGCTTTCGTCGAATGAGAGCGAGAGCGCCAAGCGAGAGGGCCGCCATGCTGGCGGGTTCTGGTACAGGAGCGGCGAAGACGGCGCTGCTGTAAGCCGTGCTGGACTGATCCAGTTGGAGCCCAAAAACTTGGGAGTGAGTCACACCGTTGAAGCTAATGTTGAGCGAGGTGATGGGATCGACGATACTGCTCAGATCCCACTGAAGCGCCCAGAGATTGACATAGAGGGGCTGCGGACCGACAGGAGAATCAAAGGTTCCGTTGGGGGCCTGTACCAGTTTGTCGGAGAATGTGGCGGCCAGAGCCTGAGAGCCACCATTGTAGCTGAGGGTGGGCAACACTCCGTTATAGAAGTCATAACCCATGGACTCGCCCGTTTCAACTTGGAAGACCACGGTTTTGAGGCCGCTCACGATGGTGCTGTCGGTGACGCCAAGGGTTCCAGCATTCGTGTTTGGGACAGCGGTGAAGCTCCCGAAGTAAAGTCCCGTGCTGGACGGGAAGATGTTGCCTGATACCTTGGAAACGATGGCATCGCCAGAGCCCGCTACATTCGAACCGATGGGAGACGGCCACGCGCCGCTACCCGGAAATCCGGGGTAGCCCGGATTGGCGGTGCTGGTGAGGTTATTCCAACCGTCGAACGAGGTGGTTCCAGTCATCGAGATCGCTTGGGGGGCAGCGTCGTCGATGGGGTCTGCCGAGGCCGCGGCTGAGAAGACCGCAAACAGGGCCATCGTCGAGACCGCGTTAAATAAAGTGCTTTTCATTTCTCTCCTGGGGCAAGCGCCCTCTAGCTAAGAGAATCTCCAATTTTGGATCTCGACCAAGATGCGAATTTGACGAACGCTTGAGAATCTTGACCGTAACGTCAAGTTTTTGGCAGGGAATGTTCATTGAACCTGTTAAACCTACGGGGCATAATCTCAACAACATGGCTTATTTCCCAGAAGTCTCGGGGCCGATTCCGTTTGAAGGGCGCGGTAGCAAGAACCCGTTGGCCTTTCGCCACTACGACGCTCACAAGGTGATTGGGGGCAAAACAATGGCCGAGCATCTTCGATTCGCGGTGTGCTATTGGCACACGTTTAGGGGAACGGGACTCGATCCATTTGGCGCAGGAACGATGATGAGAGCTTGGGACCAAGCCGCGGATCCGATGCAACGAGCGCGCGACACCATGGATGCGGCGTTCGAGTTTATGTCAAAGCTGGGAGTGAATTTCTGGTGCTTCCACGATCACGACATCGCACCAGAGGATTCTTCGTTTGCGCAAAGTACCAAGAATCTGCAATCCATGGTGGAGTACGCCAGTGAGAAACAAGCCGATACGGGAATTCAACTGCTGTGGGGAACCGCTAACCTGTTTAGCCATCCTCGCTACCAAGCCGGCGCGGCGACCAATCCCGATCCCCACGTGTTCGCCTATGCAGGAGCGCAGGTCAAGCGAGCCCTTGAGGCGACCCAAGAGCTGGGCGGATTGGGATACGTTTTCTGGGGAGGCCGTGAGGGTTACGATACGCTTTTGAATACAGACCTGAAACGAGAACGGGAGCAGTTTGCGCGACTGCTCTGGATGGCAATCGATCATGCCAAGAAGATCGGTTTCAAGGGGCAATTCTATATCGAACCAAAGCCGAAAGAACCGACGACGCATCAGTACGACTCGAACGCAGAGGCATGTTTAAATTTCCTGCGGGAGTTCGACCTCTTGAATCACCTCAAGTTAAACCTGGAGACGAACCATGCGACTTTGGCGGGGCATTCGATGTTGCATGAGATGCGAGTGGCGAGACATGCGGACGTTCTCGGATCGGTCGACGCGAACACAGGAGATGAGCTCATCGGCTGGGATACTGATCAATTTCCAACGAGCCTCTATCTCACTACAGAGATCATGATCGAAGTGCTGAAGATGGGAGGATTCACATCAGGCGGTTTAAACTTCGACGCGAAAGTGCGTCGGCAATCTCACGAGCCGGTCGATCTTTTTTATGCCCACATCGGAGGAATGGATGCGTTTGCCCGGGGACTAGAGGTGGCGTGGGCGATTCTGGAGGATGGACGATTGGACGACTTTGTCAGAACTCGCTACGCGGAGTGGGAGAGCGAATTTGGTCGCAAGATTATGGAGAGCAATAAGACGCTCGACGATCTTGAAGACCACGTCCTGAGGCATGGCGAGCCGGAGCGAAAATCGGGCCGGCAGGAGATGCTCGAAAACCTGGTCAACGAATTCATTCTTTAAGGGCTCCATGTGGAGCCCCGTTGGTGGTTGGTTGTTGGTTGGTCGCTTGATTAGGCCGGGATAGCCCTCTCAAGAAGGAGCTGAGGAATCATCTCTTCGGGAGTGGAAAGCAAAGTCAAGCGATCTGCCTGCTTCCCCACGTAGGTTCCGAGTTCCTCAGAAAACTCAATTTCTTTTGCTTCAAAGTTGGCGATACAGTCAACCCGATCGGCGGTGAGTGCGATCCGTCGGTCGTCGGCCAGGACAACGACGAAGCAACCCCTTTCCCCCTCTTCGAACTCAAGCAAAGCTCGAGTATCGACAACAGGCAGCGTGCTCCCCCGGAGGTCGAAGACCCCGAGAAGTTCTCGGGAGGTCTTCGGAATCCGGGTTACACTTTGAGCAGGCAGGATTCGCTCCACCCTTTCGATGGGGAGGCCGAAGCGCTCCCCGTCCAGGGCAAAGACGACGTACTTGCCGGGGTTCACGCCGCCACCTTCAGGCTTGGACGCTTGCCTCCTCTTTCGTTCTCCACTCGGAAGCGGCCAACGATATTCTCCAGGTCCTGGCTCATTCGGGCCAGTTCGCTGGCGGCGGCGCTGACTTCTTCGATGCTGGCGCTCAGTTCTTCCGCTCCTGCCGCCGACTCTTCACTGACGGCTGCGACGTTGGTGATCGACGTCCCTACTCGCTCGGCGCCGGTCGACATCTCAGAAGAAGCGGTGGCGTTCTCCTGAGCTGCCTGGGACATGGCTCCCATGGAAGAGGTAGCGGCCTGGGTCAACGAGGCTACGCTTTCCGCTTGGAGAGCGACTTGCTCGGCGCTGGACAGGATAGCCTTTAGGGCCTTACCTGCCTGTTCGCTTCGTTCAGTTCCCACTTGAGCCTCGGCAGTGGTGCCTTCGATCGCTTTGACCGTTTCGTCCACGGTTGCCTTCACGGATCCGATGAGATCGGCAATTTCTTTGGTGGCGGAACTGGATTGTTCGGCGAGCTTTCGCACTTCATCCGCGACGACGGCAAAGCCGCGGCCATGTTCGCCAGCTCGAGCCGCTTCAATGGCGGCGTTCAGAGCGAGGAGATTCGTCTGTTCGGCAATCTGCTCGATCGCGCCAACAATGTTTCCGATTTGCTGTCCCTTTTGATCCAGGTCTTTGACCTTACTGGCCGAGAGCGCGACGGTTTCTTGGACTCGCGTCATCGCCTCGACGGTCTCCGTCACCGCTCGATCGCCTTCGCTTGCAGCGGAGGCCATGTGCTGAGCGGATGTCGCCACTTCGGCGATGCCGGACGCCGCGTCGTCAAGGGTGCCACCCGATTGCTTCACCAACTCCATCTGCTGGAGACTGCTATTGCTGACGGTAGAAACGTGAGCGATAAGCTCTTCGACGATGGCGGCCGAATCAGATGCACTTTGTGCCAACTTATCGCTGCCGGACGCGATCTCGGATGCGGCGGCGCCGCTTTCTTCAGATGCGGCAGCCAAGGTTTGGCTGGTCGCCGCTACTGAAGCAGAGTTTTCGGCGAGCTCCCGAACCAACTGAGTGAGCGACTCTCGTGCTTGTCCATAGGACAAAACCGCACCCCGAAGGTCGATAAGCATCGAATCGAACGTCTGAGCCATCTGGCCGAACTCATCCTTCGTATTGAGTTCGATAGGATCGGTAATTGCCTGAGCGGGGACCGTGAGATCACCGGATGCAAGGGCCTGGAGGCCGGAGGTGAGCTGATTGACGTCGTTTTCTTTGATCGACGTGAACTTCGTCGAGATCACTCGCAATGTGCCAGTGATGGACTTCGTGAGATAGAGCGAAACAAGAATCCCCAGAATGATCGCCGTAGAAAGCAACATGAAGGTCGTCTTCGTTGCACTCGCGGCAGCGGCTGCCGCCGCTTCTTTCTTCTCAGCCCCTTGTTTCTTTTTGAGTGACCGGAAGTCATCGATTCCTTTCTCAATGTCGTCGAGAAGGGCTTTTCCTTCCAACGAAGCCTTTTGTGCTTCTTGGCGCTTGCCTTCCAGAGCCAAGGTCACAAGCTTCTGGTTGTAGGGCTGGAACTCTTTCCACTTGCCCAAAAGGTCGGCCTGAACCTTCTTCGCCATATCGGTGTAGAGAACAGCCTTGAAGTCGTCGAAGTCCTGGTCTACCGTTTTGATCGCTTTCGAGATGTCTTCCGAGTACCTGACACGCTCGGACTCCGTTTCCGCGATCATAAGATTTTTAGCGGATCTGACATATTGCAGCAGATCGATATTAAGCGTGGATACTCCGCGTTCTGCGTCGCTATCCTTTGACATATTCGTGGCAGCTTGGTTCATCTTGCCCATGCTGCTTATTGCCGAGAGACCTACACCTAAGGCGAGGGTTAGACAAATCCCAAATCCCAACCCGAGCTTGGCAGCAAGCCTCAGGTTCCCAAAAACGTTTTTCACAAGTTACTCCCATCATTTGCCTTCGCCAGCAAATGCACACAGGCTTTTATCGGTGACGGGTTTAACAGGGTTAGTTGGATATTATTGCTGTCTTGAGCGCAATAATCGCAACTATAAAGTGCCTATAGTAACAAGATAGTTCAAATATAAATGCTGTAACGTTAGTTCGAATAGATTGATTCTTATAAACATCACATATTTTTGACATAAATGCATTTAGATAATGAATTTCAATTACAAATTAATATCGGTTCAGGGTTAGTCGAATGGGTGCTCTGGTGTTAAATGTGGACAGTTAATTGTGTTAACTGACGCAATTAACTTGACTGTCTCTTCAAGAGTTGTGTGGTTAGTAAGAGATTTTGGTGTTTCTAAAATAATGACACCCAGGATAGGTTAGAGGGCCTATGGTCCGTCGCCGGGATCTGAAAGGTGAAAGGCCGCATTCCGAATAGACAGAAGAGGGAGATTCTTTCCTCCGTTGAATTAGGAACAAGAGATGTTGGAACTTCTGATCATTCGTCACGGAATGTCCGTTCGCAACCACTACACGGATTTGGCGTTTGAGGGCGATACGAGCCTGCTAGACGAGCATATGGTGACCGGCAAAGACGAGGCCGCTTGGCCCTTATGGGCCGACGGAGAGACCCAGGCGAGGAAGACGGGGGAATGGCTGAAACACCAGTTTGAGGGCGCATTTGCCGCCGCCTACACTTCGCCCTTTGTCCGCGCCCAACAGACCGCAGATCTTTTGCAGCTCGATAACGTGGAATGGATTACGGATGCTCGGATACGAGAACGCTATTGGGGTGAATACGGGCCTGAAACCAATCCTCTTTACACGACGCAGGAGTACATGGGAGACATTCATCGGTGCGGGCATCCAACTTGGCGTACGAGGCTACCCAGAGGTGAAGCGGTGATCGACCTCTATCCCATGGCAGAAGAATTCCTGCGGGAGGCTTTCAGCAAGAATCCCGACGGAAGAATCGTCTTGGTCACTCACGGTGGCACGATGCGGGCGATGCAGATGGTTCTCGATGGGATCTCGCTGGATTCTCCCGAGCGATTGGAACGCGTCCGAACGGATAATTGCTCCGTGATGCGATATCGCCAAAATGGCTCGACTTGGAAGCGTGAATTGGTAACGCCGTGGCTTGATCCATCGCCGCTTCCTTAGTTACGTTCACATTGTTCGGGCGTGCGACACAATTGAGCCTATGTTCGATGAATCGGTCCAAGATGCTTGGCGAAAGCGATATGGCGTTGATGCGCCGCCCTTACCGGATCTCTCGAAGTTTCTGAATCACCGATCGGTGCGGAAGTATCGAGACGAACCGATTTCCGATACCTTGCTTGCGGCGCTGGTGGCAGCGGCCCAAAGTGCGGCGACGAGCAGCAATCTTCAACTTTGGAGCGTAATCAGCGTCCAGGAGAAGGAACGCCGTGAGCAGATTGCCATGCTCTGTGGCGACCAACACCAAATTCGAGATGCGGGGGTGTTCCTTGCCTTCTTCGCGGATCATCATCGACTTCGGCAGGCGGCCCTCCGTCAAAACGAACTGGCCGAGGGCCTCTCTTACGCTGAGTTCTTCATCATGGCGGTTATCGACGCTGCGCTGGCGGCGGAGCGGATGGTGTGTGCGGCCGAGGCGTTGGGGCTGGGTATCTGCTACATTGGCGCGCTTCGGAACGATGCCGAAGGGATCAAGCAATTTTTTGGACTTCCCGAGGGAACGTTTGGCGTGTTTGGTCTTTGCATCGGATGGCCAGAGGCGCCGCTTAAAGCCGAAATCAAGCCTCGACTTCGGCAGGAAGCGGTCTGGTTCAGGGAGCGTTACGAATCGGAGGTCGATACGGCTGAATACGATGAGAGAATGAGGGCATTCTATGAATCGCAACGGATGAAGGGCGACGTCACATGGTCAACGAGATCTGGCCGACGCGTAGATCTGCACCACATGACGGGGAGGGATACCCTGCTCGGCTGGTTGCGCGAGCAGGGATTTCTTTTGAACTAGGCTCGCTTGGCTTTCTTCGTTTTTCGGGCGGCTTTGGGAGGCGTAGCCGGCTTTTCGGGATCGACTACGTCAATAGTTGCCTTCACCAGTTGACCACGGACAAGGGCAGAAACGTCCATTTTGCCGCGTCGGAACGGGCGGATCAGCCCGCCCTGATCGATCCACGCATCGCCCAGCGACGACCAAAGAACTTCGGCATTAGGGACGATGACACCCTGACTGTCGAGAACTTGGACGGTGGTGGGGGTACCAACAACGAGTTTGGAAGGCGCCTTGATCGCAAAGATATCTGTGCTGGGGACGGGTTTGGGGCCCATGATGAGAACGCCATTGGCTACCGGACGTTCCCGGCCATCGCTCGGGCGGCTCAACGTTAACCCAAGGATGTTAAGAGCAGAGCTACCGCCTCCATCGAGATTGATAGCGTCCGTACACCCGAGTTTGAGCATGACCTTTCCCATTTCGGGGAGTGTCGCGCCATCCGAAATCTTCTGGCGGCCATCAACAACTACCAGCCAAATATCTCCATCTACCGTCTTTCCGATCGCAGTCCGGGGATGGCGCTTGTTTGTAAAGGCATCGTTAAAGCCTTCCTTATCCGCATCCACACTGAGTTGGCCATCTTTCACCAAGAAAGGTCCTCCGCCCACGGTTTGATCGATCTTGCTCCAATCGAATCCTGTAGTTGAAAAGGAGATGGATACCTTTTGACCGGGGACAAGGTTTTCGAGAAGAGGCGTCTTGGTTCCGCTGGCAGTTAATATGGCGTTGCCGGGTTGGATGGGGAGCTTTGCGGCATCCTTAAAGATGGACTGAAAGGTCCCCGTGTAGGTCCCATTGGGAGCCCACGAAGCATCATCCATGGTGAGAACGGCATGAACGCAAGGCGTCTTGCTCATGGCCAGGCTGGTGACGTCGGTGTTGAGCACCATCTTGTTCACAGGACATTCCTCGTTGAGCCCGTCCAACTCGAGTTTCGTCCCGTTGACCTCGACCGTCCCTTTGAACCCCACGAGGGCCTGCGTGGCCGTATTCTGTCCCCAGCCGAAGACGGCACGCTGAGTACTGGGAACACTGACCAGACGACCGTCTCGCACCATAACGCCGAGAGGATCTCCCGTGAACGGAAAGAAGTCGGCGTTGACGCCAGCAAGGGCGCCCGTCCGAGTGACCATGTCGGTTACCGTCTCTCGCCCCTTGGTCGAATTCTCTTGGTAGACCACTCCGCTGCCCAGTTCGGGCACCATCTTGACGGTCGGCGAACCCATGCTAAATCTCAACGCATGAATGATGCGAGGAATGGCGAGGTCCACCTCCATGCGATAAGTCACTCCGGGGGCGATGGGCTTTTCCCAGGCCTGGCCTTGGGCGGCTCCGATACTTGCCGCGACGGCGACGATCCAGAGACTTCGAAATGTGTACTTCATGCGCAGGGGCTCTCCAAATAGGTGAGGGTTCCGGCGGTTGCATCGAGTCTAGCTTGAATGCCCAAGGGCAGGGTCAGCATGTTCTTGCAATGGCCGAAAGGAAAGTCGATAACGGTGGGCTTGCCGAGGGGCGCGATTCGATCTCTGACGATCTCACGCCAAGGTTTACCCCCAATCCCCTCGTCAACGCGTTCGTCGGTGCGAGTCATTTCGCCGATGACGAATCCGGCGGCTTGGCTCGCGGTGCCGGAGTTGACGAGGTGAGTGAGCATGGCGTCGATGCGATGAGGGTTCTCATCGACATCCTCGATAATCAGGAGCTTGCCTTCGGTATTTAAGGCGTTGGGGGTGCCGAGGCTGTCAGTCAAAAGGCAAAGACAGCCGCCAACGGTCGGACCTTCGGCGATGCCCGGCACAAGCGTCTGACCCTTCGGGGCTCCAGGGACGATGGGGTCCTCTCCTCGGAGAGTGGCCTTGAGCGATTCGTAAACCCACGGTTCGCGTTCGTAATGCAAGGTGAGAGCCATGGGAGCGTGGTACGTTGCCAGCCCTCGATTATTCAAGGCAATATGCAGGGTGGTGATGTCGCTAAAGCCAAGAAACATCTTGTTCTGCGCGGCCATCGCATCCAGGTTTAGGAACGGGAACAGCCGCGCGCAACCGTAGCCTCCACGGGTACACATAACGGCGTCGATCCCTGGATCGAGGAACGCCTGCATTAGGTCTGATGCTCGGGCGAGATCGTCTCCGGCGAGGTAGAAATCGGAATCGAAACAGTTGTTGGCGAAGACGACTTTATAGCCCTCCGATTCCAAGAGGTTTCGCATGAAGTCCGTTCGTTCTCTTGGAAGAGGCGAGGCAGGAGATACAAGGGCGATTACATCGCCGGGCTCAAGGGGTCTAGGCTTTCGAATCATGTTTCGCGTCCGTGCGTTTTATCATTTTAGACGCCGATGGCGAAGAATCGTTAAGCCCAGAGCAACCCTAACCTTTCTTTGACACGGTGGAGAGCAACTTGATCGCCAAGTCTCGTTGGGTTGCATGATCTACAACTGGATGTGGGTAGGTGTTGCCGAGTTCAATTCCTTGTGCGAGAAGATCAAAAGCTGGAAGATTGTGTGGCCAATGGATTGCCTCGTTGTCCAAAGCAGCCAGTTCTGGCAGCCATTGTCGAATGAACTTTCCGTCTGGATCAAACTTTTTGGACTGAAGGATGGGGTTAAAGATTCGGAAATAAGGTTGGGCATCACAGCCGACACTTGCCGCCCATTGCCAGCCGCCGTTATTGCTTGCGAGATCAAAGTCCAGTAAGTAACGGGCGAAGTAGGCTTCACCCTTGCGATAGTCGACAAGGAGGTCCTTGGTCAAAAATGACGCGACGATCATGCGAAGTCGATCGTGCATCCATCCTGTCGCGTTGAAGCAGCGCATGGCGGCATCAACGATGGGATAGCCGGTTTCTCCCTTGCACCACGCCTCCCAGCCTTCCTCGGAGCCAGGATAGTCGAGGTCTTTGTATTGCGGTTGAAACGGCTCTTCCACCACGTTCGGATGGTTTGCGAGGATGTCTTGGTAAAAGTCTCGCCAGATCAACTCGGAGAGCCATTTTTCTCCTGCTTCGCCATGCTCGACGGCCATTCGAACACACTGGCGAATTCCGACGGCACCAAACCTTAGGTAGGCAGAAAGGGCGCTGACCCCGTCGATGGCGGGATAGTCGCGATCATGAGCGTATTGACCGATCCGATCTGCGAACTCGTCAAGGCGGGCCAGACCGGCGTTCTCTCCTGGCTCGATCCAAAGGTCGGCGGGCTCGAATCCTAGCTTCTCCAGCGGCCACTCGGTAAGCCAGTCTTTCAGCGTCGAAAGGGGTGAGAGGCATTCTAACTCGGCCTCGGCCTCGCTGGCATCGCGAGCAAGCACAAATTGATTGCGCCAAGCTCGAGCGTAGGGAGTGTAAGTGCGGAACGGCGCATCTGACTGGTTAAGTACCTCGCCCTGCTCAAAAATCACCGAGTCTTTGACGCTGTGGAGGCCAATATTGAGTTGGTATAAACGCCGACTTACTTCTTTGTCACGGGACCTTGCGTAGGGCTCATAGTCTCGCGCGGTGAAGACCGCCTCGGCAGACAGAGCCTGAGCTAGCCTCGGGATTTCATCTTTTGGATCACCGTGGAGGACAATAAGGGCGGATCCCCGTTCCCGCAGTTTCCGGTCCAACTCAGTCAGGCATCTGTGGATAAACGTGAGACGTCGATCGTCTCTATCCGCCAGCGCATTAAGAATCAACGTGTCAAAAACAAAAACCATGGCTACCGATTCAGCGGAATCTGTAGCGGCGGCAAGGGCTCGTTGGTCGTTCAGGCGGAGGTCGCGTCGAATCCAACAAAGGGCTTGCTTAAACCGTTTGGGCATGGCACTCGGTTCTACGAGGGTTCTTGGGGAATGATTGGTGAGTTTTTTCGGTTCTTGTCGATAAGGTGAAGCGGTATTGGAAGAAGACAAGGTGGCCCATAGCGATTCTCATCGCATTATTCGTCTTCGACTACTGGACCTTTCCCTTACTCTCAAAGTCCCCCGAGGGCTGCTTCGACCAAGGTCGCAATGGAATTTGGATGCGGTACCCCTGGTACTTCGGCGAACACACGGACGGCGAAGTGCAGCAAATGGCAAGTCGGCTCTGCGAGGATGGATTTGCTTACGCGTATTTTCATGCCCGCGATGTCAGACCTGATGGCTCCCTGCGTTATCCGCACTGGGCAGAAGCGAAGAGACTGAATCGAACCATCGCTCAGGCAGGACCTGCTCTCAAGAGGGTGGCTTGGATTTATGTGGGGAATAGCCGTGGTCGGGGGGCCGTCGATCTACTCAACGAAGAGGTCCGAACGAAACTCGTCTCGGAGGCTCGGCGATTAGTAGTGGAATGCGGATTTCAGGGGATTCAATGGGACTACGAAATCTGTGGCGATGGTGAGCGAGGGATGCTGCGACTGCTCGAGGACTCCCGAAAGGCGTTGCCACCGGCGACCTGGCTGGGAGCGGCAGTCCCAACCTGGTATCCCTGGCCCTTGTCTTCCGTGGGTTGGAGCGAAAGTTACTTTCGCGCCGTTGCGGATAGATGCGACCAAATAGCTGTAATGGCCTACGATTCCGCAGCTTATTCTCCCCGCCTTTACAGTTGGTTCGTGGCCCAACAGGTTGCGATTGTTGGCCGAGCCGTCAAGGGGAGCCGTTGCCGGTATGTGATCGGTGTGCCAACTTATGAAGACGGGACTCGATCGCACAATCCACGGGCCGAATGCTTGACGATCGCACTTAGAGCGGTCAAGAGCGCATTGGCCGAAAAATCGAGTCCTCGATTTGAAGGCGTTGCCATCTTTGCCGACTACACGACCGATTCGACCGAGTGGAGGACTTATCGGAATCTTTGGCGACGCTAAATCCTAACCGCCAATCGACTTATAGACGCGCCCCCGAACCGTACGCTGTTCTTCGGGCTCTCCTTTGACTTCGAAGATCCTCGAATTGACCTTCTGATTGATCTCGATTTTCTTGACGACCATCTCTTGGCGCTGGACACTCCGCTTGATATCGTAAACAATGACGCGGCCAATGAGATAGGTTTTCGGATCGATAAAATACCGAACAAAGACCGACTGTCCGTACGCGGTCTCTTCCAGGACCGTCCACTTTTTGCCATCCCATGCCTCATTGGCAATCAGCTTGAATTTGCTGTGCTCCATGTTCGCACCTTTCTCGGTGGACAGTTGGCGTTCCCAATCCCAAAAGCTCATGACCTCCAAATTCACCGGCATCGGAATGTGATCAGGGTCGAATTCGCTGTATTGCGGGTGGCCCGTAAAGTCGTCGGAGGCGATCTTTGAGCCATCTGAGGTGAAGTTCCAGGTCTTCCCTTTCATAAATGGAAGCCCGAAGACCTTTGCTCGGATCTTAGCCTTCTGTTGAAACACAACGTCAACCGTAACGGCACTCTTCCCCAGGCTAGATGAGGTGGCGCGAGTAATGATATGCGCCGTTTTGGCGCTGGAATATTTTGCGCGCATCTTGGCCAGCAGATCCTCGACCTCTTTATCGGCTGCGAGAGAGAGGGAGGCTGCCAGAAAAACGGTGGCCAAAGTTGCGAAACGGACAATCATGATTTTAAGAATACTGACGAATCCTTGCAGAAAGTTGCTGCAACGCTAAGGGCTTCAGTTACTTATTTGCAAAATCATGGAACTTAGCTGAGATGCTCGCTATCGAATGAATGAGGCGCTAACGTCAAGTCCCGAAAGTACAAGATGCTGTGAAATGTTCCAGATTTGCGCCAAAAAGGGAATAAATCACCACCGCGGTTTTTCCCGTATTAGTGATAGACTTTACTACTAATCAAACAAGTCGCGATTTGGCAGGGGGAGCTAAATCCGGTGGAGAGTCCTAAGTGTTATTGCATTACTCACCTTTCGAGGAACGGGCCAATTCATCTCAATTTGGGAAGGGTTCCGTTCTGGTCGTTGAAGATGATTCTGGAGACGAGTTTTTTATTCTCCGAACGCTTAAAAGTCTGAATCTCGAATCTTGCGCGGTCGTTGTCCACGACGGCGAGGAGGCTACGGACTACATTTTTCGAACAGGGCAACACGCAAGTCGGTCGGAATCGAACGATCCCAAAGTGATCATGTTGGACCTTTGTATTCCCCGCGTTGCGGGACTAGAAGTTCTTCGTCTCATAAAAGAGGACGAGAAAACAAGGCATATTCCCGTCGTAGTCATGACCTCCAGCGACAATAAAACGGACATAAATCGCTGCTATGAGCTTGGGGCCAACTCAGTCGTCAAAAAAGGGCGACTTATTGAAGAATTCCGCGAATCGGTGGCTCTCGCGGTCACTTACTGGACACGGATCAACGTCTATTATCACTAGTATCAAGAACTTTTACGGTAGGTGACCACGGCGGTCACTGGATAGTGGTCCGAAGCGAAGAGGTCGCCATCTTTCTGACGAAGGATGGCGGCCTCAACCGTTTTGAGAGACGGCGAAACGAAAATGTAGTCGATCTTTTCTTTGGTCTCGGGATTGTCATCGTATCCGTGAAAGGTGTAGACGTCCTGATCTTCTGGATGTGCCTCGCGAAACGTGTCGATGAGACCGTAGTCGAGAATCTTTTGGATGGGAGCACTCCCTTCGCCCGCATTGAAATCTCCCATGACTACCGAAATCTCCTGTCCGACTCGGTTGAGTACCTCGCGGATGCCTTGCTCTCGAGCCTCCGCCGACTCATGGTCTGTGTGAAGGTTAAATACGGTGATCTTCAGAGCTCCACCAGAAAGGTCGACCCAGGAACAGATGCGTGTGCAGGCCGTATTCCAAGATTTGCTTCCGGGCACGTCCGGGGTTGTGGATAGCCAAAATGTCCCGGAATCGATGACTTCAAATTTGTCCTTGCGAAAGAAGATGGGAGCGAATTCGCCATCGGATAGGCCGTCTTCTCTCCCGACGCCGATCCAACCGTAATTTGGAAGAGCCTCGGCAATTTCGTGGAGTTGAAATTCCAGCACTTCCTGAAGACCGATGATGTCTGCACTCGTGTCTTGAATCAGTTGGAGGGCGAACGCTTTGCGAAACCGCCAGTGGTTGGCTCCATCCTCTGCCGTTCCATGTCGGACGTTGAAGGACATGAGCCGTAGCGGGAACATATACGACTTAGACGTAAGGGACGAATAGAGCGGCGCAGAATTGGGTCTAGTGAATTCTCAAGGGTAGGCGAATACCGACCGGATTGAGAGCGCGGTGAATCGGCTTTTTAAGGAGCGATACGGTTCGTTCGGAGTCGGTCGCGCGGGCGGTCGTGAGGACGAGCGCCAGAACGCTTGCCACACAGTAGACCAGGATGAGGATTTTTTGCCAACGCTTCATTGCTTGCTCTCACGGAGTCAAACGAATGGGCTAGCAAGCGGTTTCTGGGATTTCTCTAAGATTATTGGCAGCGGCATCGCGGGCATGCGCCGAGTCGAGAATCGTATTCCTCCCCGCAATGGAGACAAATAGGTTTTCCAGAAGGGTCGTAATCGTCGAGCTCCGCCTCATCGTTCCGGTTCTCTTCACGCTCTTGGAGTTTCTTAAGCTCTCGAAGATCGTACGGGTCCCGCCGCTTGAAACCGGCCACGAGATGAGTAATCAGTCCAACTAGACAAATACAGGCGAGAACGGCGGCTGCCTGACCCAAAGAATTAAAGCCCAGGATCGCACTGGTGAACGCGAATCCTACAAACCCTGCGGCCAGGCTGAGCTTGGTATTCATTTGCTAAGAGACGGTAGCCGGGCTCGGAGGGGTTGGTTCGTCCGGCTCTTGAATCTTTTCGAAAAAAGGGATTTGCGCGAGTTTGCTTTCAAAGATTTGGAGATTACGCCCTTCCAACGGATTGGGTTGACCGGCGAGCATCGCCTGAATGGCCAGGCATTCGGATCGGCTGAACTTCAGGGAATACAAACGATGTTCTTCGAATGCTTCGTAGGCGAGAGGAGCGACGGCCGCTGCGCACGTTGCCAATGCCTCGGCAAAGACACGAATCTGTTTCTGAGCGTGGGCATCGGCTCGAAGGCGGATGAAGTGGAAGAGATTGTGGAGATCGATCTGCCAATACCACTCGGTGTAGAGGGAGAGGGGCAGGTTGATTCGGGCCAATTCACGGGCGAGATCTTTTTCCAGATGACTCTCATAGCGAGCGTAAAGGGCCTTCTGATCGGCTTCGAACTGGCGAATGATCTCCAGGGCGTCTTCCATTGGAAGAGCTTCGCCGCTGCCTTGCTTGTTGTTGGCACTTTGGATGCAGACGTCCTCCGGGGCAGGCACGTAAAACTCATCCCGCATGACGGAATAGCGACCGGAAATCTCGTTCAGGCGCGCGGTTCTATGCCGCACCCATTGTCTGGCAACGAAGATGGGCATCTTGGTATGGAAGGTCAACTGCACCTGCTCGAACGGAGACGTGTGGTCGTTGCGGAGCAGGTAATGGATGAGCCCTCGATCCTGCCGAACCGATTTGGTACCCGCGCCATAAGATACACGCGCAGATTGGACAATGCGTTCGTCCCCACCCATGTAGTCCACCAGCCGGACGAAGCCTTTGTCGAGAACCTTAATTTCCTTATCCAACAGCTCTTCCGCTGCCGGGACTACCATGCGGGCCATGGATTGATTATGGCGAGGGAAGGGTTCGGAAAGGGGCGCGATGGCGGAGATTAAGGCTTCAGTTGGTAGACGGCGAAAAGGGCGGCCACCGAAATGAATGCCCAAAGCGCGACGCCTTGAACGAGGGGCCGGACTCCCACCTGCTTGAGGGTCTTGCGCGTGATTCCCGATCCGATTAAGTACAGCGCGAGGGCCAGACCGGCCGTTGCCACCATCTTAGCGTAAGGAGAAATTTCGGCGACTTGGGGGACATAGCTGCGAAGCACCGAGGCGAGGATGAAGCCGAGGATAAACCAGGGAAACGCTGCCTTGCTTTTCGCGACTTCTTCGCCCGATTGCGATTGTCGAGACTTGTTGACGTACCAGGCGGCCACAAGGGTGATCGGAATCAAATACAGAACACGCGAGAGTTTGACGGCGGTCGCGATTTCAAGCGCGTCGGCGCCGTAGGCCTTGCCCGCGCCGACAACCGAAGCGACATCGTGAATTGCGATTCCGGCCCAAGTGCCGAATTGGTGTTGATTCAATCCAAGCGCATGGCCAAGTGGCGGAAAGATCAGGAGGGCGATCGCATTGAGAATGAATACGGTTCCAACCGAGACCGAGACATCCTCTTGATCGGCGTCCACGACGGTACTCATGGCGGCAATAGCGGAGCCACCACAGATGGCCGTTCCAGTTGAGACTAAGAGTCCCGCGACGGGGCGCAGTTTAAGGGCCTTTTGAAGACCCCAACCCAACAAGAACACGCCGCTGATGCTGACGAGTGCGAACAAAATTCCTTGGCTCCCGGCCTTAATCACCGTATTTAAATCCATGCTGAACCCCAGAAGGACCACACAGACTTGAAGCAGGATCTTTGAGTATTGTTTGCTTTCCTTGGGGAATGGATTCCCAAGCGATAGAGCGAGTGCGGTGCCTGCGACAAGCGCAGCCCACGGTGGAACGATGGGGACCAGACACGCTGCCGCGAGGGTCAGAAACAGCGCCTTTGCCCACGTCATTGCTCCCATAGGATACTTGGCGTGGGCTTGGCGGCGCAGGGACTTCGCTTAGTCGTCGATTCGGGAGAAGTAGATCACCGTTACGTGGTGCTCGGGAGTGATCAGGTCGCCATAGATGCGAGACAACATGTCCAGCACCTCATCGGTGGACCGGAATTCGGGATTCTCTCGTTCGATGTCGCGGGGCGAGAGTTCGGAAATCTTCTTCACCTCGACCCGGTCGAGAATGGCGGAGTAGAGTTTTTGCCGGCGGCCAAATCGTGGGCCAACCGTGATCCAAACGACCATTCCGGTCTTATATTTATCAGACTTGTCTCCCAATCGGATGGTGACCGTCTTACGATTGTTTCGAAGCACGTCCCCGTAGAGATCGGAGTAAAAGTTAAGCGCGAACATCGGAAGCACTATTATCGGCTAAAAACGCTCCCGAACGCGAGGTGTGGGAAATAGGTAGGTTCTATTGATCTGGGTTCTTGTCGTCTCAGCGGTTTATTTGGCACTGATTCTTGGGCTTTTGGTGTTTAGCACCCGACCCATGCGCACTCCCGCAATTACCTCTCCGGGCGCCTTTGGCGCACCCCAGGAGGACGTTGCCATTCGCGTCAACGAGAAGATCGAACTGAGTGCTTGGTGGATCGATGCACCGGAATCAGAGGCTGTGGTCGTGCTAGCTCACGGCTATTTCCTGAGCAAAGGAGAGTTGGCCTCGGTTAGCTATATGCTGTGGCAGCGGGGCATATCAAGTCTATTGTTCGACTTTCGGGCACATGGAAAGTCTAAGGGTGGGACATGTAGCTTTGGCGTGCATGAGAAGGATGACGTGAAAGCGGCTGTTCGATATGCCAAATCGCGCATGCCGGGAAAGAAGGTGATTCTGATCGGCAGCAGTATGGGTTCTGTGGCGGGAGCGTTAGCTTGGAGTGAAGAACCGGACTTACTCGATGGCTTGGTGCTAGACAGCGCCTATGGACGACTGAGCAAAGCGGTCTTGGGCTGGTGGAAGTTCATGGGCGGTCCGTGGCTCTCCGTCCTTCTGAGCCCTACCGTCATTTTGGGTGGCCCCTTCCTGGGTGCGAATCCATTTCGGATCGATGTCAGCGAGGCATTAGAAAAACTGAAGGGCCGCCCGATTCTGCTCATGCACGGCGCAAAAGATGTGCTTGCGTCCCCAAAAGAGGCGGAAAGAAACCTTTTTGCGCTCGGTCCGGGCGCAAAGGCGGTATGGTTTGAAGGCTGCGATCACTCCGAGGGACGATGGGAACAACCGGAGAAATATCGCGTTTCGGTTTTTGAGTTCTTAAACGAACTTGGGATTTTTAGCGAGTTTTCGCGCACGAAACAAGCGAAATAGGGGGTCTACCCCGTCTTCAATTGTACGTGCGGTAAAACGGATAAGCACTTATTTAGGAAAGTAAAAGCTCGAGTCGCGACCAACGTCGTTCGTGGACCCTCCTGAGCCAACGCAGGTGGCAAGTCATGTGGACAAGATACGAAAGCTGGCAGTTGACCCAGCTCTTACGACTGGCGCAAGTCGACTCTGAACGAGTCGAAACGATGCTCAACACCCTTTGGAACTCCTATCCGGGGTTGCTCGGAGAACTGGCGATAGCCGCCGTTGACCAAGAGCAGTTGAGCGTTGACAAATGCGCCGAAATTTTGAAGATTTCTACCGATGAGGTGGATCGACGTCTCCTTGAGTTTCGGAAGCGAACGATCAAGGAAGATTACGATTGGGCGGTGGTGGTCGATCGTGATTCCAGCATCGCAAAGCTTGCCGAGAGCAGCGTGGCGGTATGGGAGATTGTCCGCGAGTACCGCAAACTGGGCTCGGTGGAGCGGTTGACGGAAACGTTTCCTTCGTTGCCAAAATCGGAACTTGCGGCGGCTCTGGTTTATGCTGAGCAGCATCCAGCGGAAATTGAGGATCAGATCTCCAAGTATGAGAGCATCTTGCGCAAGAAGCGGTCCGAGTATCCTTTCATGAAATAGACCGTCTGTCCGAAAGTACTAATTGCGCCAATGGTAGCAATAGTTATATTTCGTTCGCAAAGCTAAACGAAATAGCCAATGTCATCTATTGGAAAGGTTCCAATGGGTGGCATGCGGTTAAACGGTAGAGTCGACGAAAGGGTTCGTCAAGAGACCCTCGAAGGGTATGGAATTCTGGACACTGTGCCTGAGCAGGAATTCGATGATCTCGTTGCCCTCGCCTCCTACATATGCAATACCCCTATTTCGGCGATCAGTCTGATCGACCAAGACCGACAGTGGTTTAAGGCGCAAGTGGGATTGGATGTTTCGGAAACCCCCCGCAACATCTCTTTCTGCCAACACACGATCCAGACCGACGATCTTCTCATCGTTCCCGACGCCGCGCGCGATGATCGATTTAAAGATAGCCCACTGGTAACGGACGGACCTAAGATTCGCTTCTATGCCGGCGCCCCGTTGGTCGCCACGAACGGCGCCGCGATTGGAGCCCTCTGTATCAAGGACGTCAAACCCAGAAAGCTCTCCGAAGGACAATTGGATGCCCTACGAAGAATTGCGCGGCAGGTGGTTTGCCAGTTGGAGAGTCGAAGAACCAACCTTTGGCTAGAAACCCAAACCGCGATGATGGAGAAGCATGCGGAGGAATTGCACAAAGCGACGTGCAAAGCGCTGGAAGCCAAGGCGAAAACCCAGCGCGCTCTGGATTCTTTAGCCAAGAGCGAGGCCCGACAGCGCGCTATTCTGACGGCGGCATTGAGCGCCATCGTTACCACGGATGCCAGCGGCATCGTCACCGGGTGGGATGGTCAAGCGGAAGCGGTGCTGGGTTGGTCCGCAGATGAAGCGATCGGGCGATCTCTGGCTGAGACAATTTTGCCTCAACTGGCGAAGAGCGATTTTGAAGAACAAATTACCGCCCTTATCGCTCAGGATGAGGGACCTTGCCGAGGATGTCACTTCGAAGCAAAGGCAATCAAAAAGTCGGGCGAGGAAATCTATGTTGAAATTGCGGCCTCTGCGGTCTTCTTGGAGGGCGAACTTTCGTTTACAAGTTTCATTCGGGATCTGAGCGCGGAGAAACTGGCGGAACGAGCGATCCGAGAGAGCGAAGAGCGATTCCGCGCGTTTGCCGAAAACGCGGTGGACGCCATCTTCCTTCACGACACGTCCGGTCACATTCTTTATGCGAATCAGCATGGCTGCGAAAGTCTGGGATACCAACACGACGAGCTTTTGGCTCTCAATGTCGTTGAGATTGAGGCCAATTTTGATCCGGAGTGGCTGCGAGAACAGTGGACACAGATGAAACCTGGTCACGCTTACACGATCGACGGCATTCACCGAAGAAAGGATGGCAGCGAATTTCCGGTCGAGGTGAAAATCAGCCAGATCGAGATAGGTGGGACACCTTGTGTTCTGGCGCACGCCCGAGATGTCACCGAGCGTAAGAAGGCAGAGGCGGCGCAAGCGGAGAGAGATCGAGCCGAACGAGCGAATCAAGCCAAGAATCAATTTCTCTCCCGGATGAGTCACGAGCTACGAACTCCTCTGAACTCGATCTTGGGATTCGCTCAACTTCTCGAAATGTACGACCCCACGGACCAGCAGAAAGATTGCGTCGTTCAGATATTGAGGGGAGGAAAGCACTTGCTGGGACTGATCAATGAGATTTTGGATATCAGTCGAATCGAGTCCGGGACCATGACAATCTCAAAGGAAGCCGTTTTGGTGGGAGAGGTTGTTCAGGAAGCCATGTCCCTCGTCGCGCCTCTCGCAGATTTGCAGAAAGTTTCGCTCCAAGTTGACGTGTCCACTTTACAAAGCCTTTGGGCGGAAGCGGACCGACAACGTTTGCTCCAGATTTTGATCAATCTCGCTTCCAACGGAATCAAGTACAACGTGGACGGAGGCAAGGTTCAAGTCGGAGGCGCTTGCCAAGACGACACGATCAGAATTTGGGTCCGGGATTCGGGAATGGGTATTGGCGCTGAAATGGCAGACCGAGTCTTTATGCCTTTTGATCGGTTGGGGGTGGAGCAACGGGCGACGGTGGAAGGAACGGGGCTTGGACTCACGCTTTCAAAAAACCTGGCCGAAGCAATGGGAGGAGCCATGTGGTTCGAATCCGAGTTAGGCGTTGGAAGCACCTTCTTTCTTGAATTGAAGCGAGGCGAAATGGCAACAGAGGCAATACCGATATTGGCCAATCCGGCTTTGGAGGCGACGGGAGGGACCCGACGCGTGCTCTATATAGAAGACAATCCCTCAAACGTCTCGCTCTTGCAACAGGTGTTTGCCGCCCGTTCGGATTGGACGCTCGACGTCGCAGGAACGGTCAAGGACGGTTTAACAAAGGCGCTGCTAAGCTACCCAGATCTCATTCTGCTGGATCTCGATCTTCCCGACGCTCCTGGAGCGGAAGCTTTGATGAGAATAAGAGGATCGGCAGAGTTGGGAGGGATCCCGGTTTTGGTGGTTAGCGCGGATGCGACTCCAAGCCGGGTCGAGGCCCTAATGGCAACTGGGGCCAACGGCTATATGACCAAGCCCTTCGACATTCGAGACCTTGTGCAGTGCATTGCGGCCACACTCGGTGAAGAGGTGCCACATGCTGCATAAGGCAAGTGAACACCTTGACTCGCTGATCTTAATGGTGGATGACGCGGATGCAAATCTGCTCTTTCTCCGCAAAGCGCTTGAGTCGGCTGGCTATACGAATCTGCACGAAGCGAAGAATGGAGAAGAAGCCATTGACTTCTGTCGCGAGCGTCAGCCGGATCTTGTCCTGCTGGACCTTCACATGCCTCGCCTCGACGGATTTCAGGCGCTCGAACTGCTGCGAAACGAGCGTGAGGACTTCTTTCCAATCTTGGTCTTCACCGCTGATACGACTAGCGAAGCCAAACGACGAGCGCTGAACTCCGGAGCCACCGATTTCTTAACCAAGCCGGGCGACTTGCTGGAGATTTGCCTTCGAGTCAAGAATTTCCTCCAGCTGCGTTTTCTGTATCAAAACGAGCACACTCAGCGCGAGGAATTGGAGCGCCGAGTCCAGGAGCGAACTCGGGAACTTCAAGAAGCTCACGTCGAGATATTGGCCCGACTTGCCATGACCGCTGAGTATCGAGACGACGACACCGGTGAGCACACGAAACGGGTAAGCGATATGTCTGGGCGGTTGGCGACTCACTTGGGTTTGCCCCAGGACGAAGTGAGCCTGATTCGCTACGGAGCGCTTCTTCACGATTTAGGCAAGGTGGCCATTCCGGACTCCATCCTCTTGAAGCATGGTCCTCTTTCCCCCGAGGAGATGGATGTGATCCGCAAGCACCCAGAAATTGGGGGGCGTCTGTTGGCGAACAGCAAATCGCCACTTCTTCAAAAAGCGCAGGAAATTGCTCTGACTCACCACGAAAGATGGGATGGAACCGGGTATCCCGCAGGTCTTTCAGGAGAAGCGATTCCTCTTGCCGGGCGGGTCGTCTCGGTGGCCGACGTATATGATGCCTTGACGAGCGAAAGGGTCTACAAGAAAGCATTTTCGGCTCGGGACGCCCTTTCAGAAATCGTTCGTTGCAGTGGCACTCAGTTCGATCCGAAGATCGTGAGTGCGCTCCTCACCCTTATCAGTGATGAGTTGTTAGACTCTCGCGCCGCGTAGACTCGCGCCTATGTCGCGGGGCTCTGCCATACTTCCAGTAATGGCCGAGCTCCTTCAAACCGCACTTTTTGGCTTGCCCCCGGCGAGGGTTGGCAAGGTTCGCGAAGTTTATGACCTTGGCGACGAAATGCTCATTGTCGCGACCGATCGAATCTCGGCGTTCGATGTCGTCATGGCAAACGGAATCCCCGACAAAGGAGTGATCCTCAACCAGATGAGCGCCTTCTGGTTTGAATACTTGAAGGATGTATGCCCGAATCATGTGCTATCGGTTGATGACGATGTGATCGCGCAGCGACTCAATCAACCGCAGCCAGAGATCAAGGGCCGGACGACCCTGGCCAAGAAAGCGAAACCTCTGTCGATCGAATGTGTGGCGCGCGGCTATATTTCAGGTTCTCTATTTAAGGAGTACCGCGTCCAAGGTTCCTCCGTTCATGGGCTGACCCTTCCCGATGGCTTGGTGGATAGCTCCAAACTCCCCGAGCCGATCTTCACACCCGCGACGAAGGCCGAGCAGGGACACGACGAAAATATCAGTTTCGCCGAAGCCAGTAACCGCGTTGGTCGAGAGACGGCAGAGTTGGTGCAGCGTTGGACCCTTGAGCTTTATGCGAAGGCGGTTGAACATGCGGCCACCAAAGGGCTGATCCTCGCCGACACCAAGTTCGAGTTCGGAGAGACGCCCGACGGGATCATTCTCATCGACGAGGCGCTCACTCCCGATTCTTCCCGCTACTGGGATGCCTCCAAATACGAACCGGGACACGCTCAGCCGAGCTACGACAAGCAGTACGTCCGTGATTTTCTCGAAACCCTGAACTGGAACAAACAACCTCCCGGTCCGCTCCTTCCGCCGGAAGTGGTAGCCAATACTCGGGCAAAGTATGTGGCGGCGTATGAGTTGGTTACGGGTAAAGCATTTACTGGATCTTAGGTTCCTCGTTTTGGAAATGACAGAAAGAGAATTCAAGCATCTAACCAGGGACTTTGCGAGAGACGTTTTACTTTTTTGCTCTACGTTGCCTCAAACCCGGCCGGCCGTGGTGATCGCAACCAGCTTAGTCGAGTAGGGGCTTCGGTTGGAGCGAATTACTGAGCTGCATGTCGGGCTAAGAGCGAAAGGCATGGCGAACAAACTCAACATCGTGCTTGAAGAAGCGGACGAGAGTCAGTCTTGGCTTGAGTTGGCGGCCAAATGTGGCGTTACGAGTCCCGAATCGATCCGGGACCTTCACTTTCGAGCAAATCGAATCGTAGGATTGTGCGTGGCGAGTATCCAAACCCTGAGATCAGAGACTCAACCGAGGAACCGAGGAAGCGAGGAATCTAAAATCGAGGCGAAAGCCTAGATGTACTGGCTCTACAACATCCTCATCATCCTCTTCGCCCCGATTTGGGCCCCTTGGATGTGGTGGCGCGCCTGGAAACGAGGAGAGCAGCCGGATTGGAAGGAGCGACAGGGGATGTACCAACTGCCGACCCGTAAGGACGGCAAGAGGGTTTGGGTTCATGCCGTTTCAGTCGGGGAAGTCGTCGCATCCATGCCGATTCTTCGAGAGGTCAAAAAACTGCTTCCAGACTATGAGATCGTCCTGAGCGTGACGACGAGTAGCGGACACCAAACCGCTCGTCAAAAGGCATCGGACCTTTACGATCACTTGGTTTACTTTCCGATCGATGTTGCGAGGTTTCAACTAGCCGCGATGCAACGGGTGCGCCCCAGTGTGATCGCCGTGATGGAGACCGAACTTTGGTTTAACTTCTTGTGGGCGGCGGAGACGTTCGAGGCTCGAACGCTTTTGATCAACGGGCGGATTAGCGATCGATCGTTTCCAAGGTCGAAGAAGATCGGGTTTTTCTACCGGCCCCTCTTAAAGTTTTTGAATCGGGCTCTCATGCAGACAAAGGTAGACGCCGATCGCATTCGGGAGCTTGGGGCACAGAACGTCGAGGTCTTGGGAAACTGTAAGTTCGACCAAGCGGTCGAGGGATTAGATGCCGATCCCGCCCAATGGCGAAAAGAATTGGGGTTGGTGGAAGGGAAACCCATCCTCGTGATCGGGTCGACTCGAGGCGCGGAGGAAGAGAACTTTGTTTTGGATGCGGTCGAAAAAGTTGGATTGGACAGGATTCAAGTTGTACATGCGCCCCGGCATATGGAATCCATCCCGGATTTAGCGAAGAACGTCGAAAAGCGGTTTGGCACGGTAGCTCTGCGTTCGAAAAAAGAGAACGGTCCCTACTTGTTGCTCGATACGTACGGCGAGCTTTCCAAGGTCTATTCGGTTGCGGACTTGGTGGTCATCGGCGGAGGTTTTAGCAATCTTGGCGGACAGAATCTGATTCAGCCACTGGCGCACGGGAAACCGGTGATTCATGGCCCTCACATGCAGAACTTTCGGGATGCGGCGGAGAGCGCCCTTCATGCGGGAGCAACCGTGGTCTGCTCAGATCCCGATCAATTGGCTGCAACCCTCCAGTCTTTGCTTGGCGACGCGGAGCGTCGGCAAAAGATGTCGGATGCGGCGAAAGCGTTGGTCGATGCTAGCTTGGGCGCCAGCGCTCGGTATGCACGAGCGATTGCAGACGAGGCTTTGCGGCAGCGCTAGAAGAGTCGTATTCTGTTGGAATGCTCGCATTCCTTGGCGCCGTTGCGCTACTGCAGGTTCAGACCGACGCCCGACTTGCCAAGGCGTTCCGAAAGGATCAAGCCGGTTGGATATACACGCACCTGGAGGGAAAACCGAAGGATATCGGCTTTCAATACGGTTATCTCTTGGCCGCTGAGATCGATGACGCTCATCGAGCCTTAAAGGGCACCGGGCTGGGTTCGAAAACCTGGGCTTGGTACCGAATCGAGACCAAGAAGCTGTTCTGGGAGAAGTTAGACCCAGAGTATCAGCAAGAGTTAACCGGAATGGCCGAAGGAATGGTGGCCAAGGGATACAAATACGATGTATGGGACATGCTGGCTTTTAATGCCCACATCGAAGTCGGCGGATACTACGTTCCCTGGTTAGAATCTCAACGCACCGGAAAGGTCGTTACAGGAGCCAAAGAGGCATGTAGCGCGTTCGTGGCGGTAGGCAAGACCACCAAGGACGGCAAGGTGGTCATGGGTCACAACCTATGGTGGGACTACATCATGGGGCAGCGGTTTAACGCGGTGCTGGATATCAAACCGGAAAAGGGGAATCGAGTGATGATGGATGCGCTCTGCGGATTCATTCACAGCGGAAGTGACTTCGCGATCAATTCTGCCGGGCTTATGCTGTGTGAAACGACCATCAGCGGTTTCCACGGGTTCGATCCCGAAGGCCTGCCGGAGTTCATGAGGATGCGAAAGGCGATCCAGTACGGAAATTCACTGGACGACATGGTGCGGATTTTCAAGAAAGGGAATAATGGCGGATACGCCAACACCTGGCTGATGGCAGACACTCGGTCCAACGAGATCGGAAAGCTGCAGCTTGGATTAAAGAATGTCGTGTTCGATCGAACCAAGGACGGCTTTTATGTGGGATCCAACTTTCCAGAAGATCCTAAGATCATCAAAGACGAAGTCATCGGGTTCAACCCCGATCCAAACGCTAATGGGTGCATCCGCCGCAAGGTTCGTTGGAACAGTCTGCTGACTCAGAATCAGGGCAAGGTAGACGCGGTCTTGGCTCAATCGTTCCTTGGCGATACCTATGATGAGGTCCTCGGACGTAAGGGCGCTAGTGGTTCCACGCTCTGCGGTCGGGCGGATGGATTTGGTGGGTTGAGTGGAGCGGTGAACTCTCTGGTGGGGACGTCCGATTCGGTTGGGAAAATGTCACTCTGGGCACGAATGGGCTTCTCAGATGGGAGTACCCTCGATCCGGGAGAGTTTTTCAAGAAGTTTCCGCAGCAAAAATGGGCACAGCCCTACCTGCGCAGCATTCCGACACAGCCTTGGATCCGCATGAAGGCTCTCTAGCCTCCGTCTCGATTAAACGCGCTGAGGATATTCGAATAGTCATCAGTCCAAAGCGGAGTTCCTGGGTTGGAGCGGGCCTGCCCCCAAGCGTGTTTAGCGAGAAGAAGCTCAATGTCCTCGCGTTGCCGGGCGAGGACCATCCATCGAGATGGCCGCATACCACTTTCGAGCTCTTCCTGGCTGGGTTCGAATCGGTCTTCATAAGCTGTCATCCCTAGGCTTTCGCCGATTTTGGCGAGGATGGGGGAGAGGTCCAGATACCGATTCGAAATGTGAAAAGCAAGGAATCCGTCGGGTTGAAGCTTGGTCAGATACATCTGAATCGCCTCTCGCGTAAGAAGGTGGATCGGAATGGAGTCGGAACTGAAGGCGTCGAGGACGATCAAGCCAAACTTTCCGTTCGGTTCTTCGCGCAGGGTGAGGCGAGCATCGCCAAGCCTTACGCCGACTTCGGCTTTGCAATCTCGCAGATAGGTAAACAGCTGGGGGTCTTTCGCAATTTGGTCGACAACCGGGTCGATTTCAAAATAGGTTAGGTGCTGCCCGGATTCGCCGTACGCTGCACAAGACCCAACGCCAAGGCCGACCAACGCCACATTCTCTTTCCTGTTGGCCCCCGTATAGGAGTCGAAAACTTGACCTATCGGACTCTGGCGGACATAGTAAGTTAAAGGTTCACCCGGATTTAGAGTGTCTTGGATGCCATGGGTCGTGGTGCCGTGAACCAGCTCGTGATAGCGCCCATGGGCTCGCTCCAGAACTCGATGAACGCCAAAAAAGCTCCGATCGGTCAGGAGGATCTTTCCCGGGCTGTTTACGGAGGTCATCGCAGCCACAAAGAACACGGAGCCCAGAGAAAGCGCGTAACGAATGGGCCGCTCCACCATCAGGAAACAGATCACCGCGGGAAGTCCAATGAGAAGTCCCGTTCGTGCTGGACTTGGAGGCATGTTCGCCTGAAGAGCCATGAACACCAGTCCGAATAAGGCTACCGCCAGAGACGCGGCAACCATCACGTCCTTTTTAAGGCTTTGAACGATGCCAGCCTTTGCCGGACGTAACGCACATGCGAGCAGGATGGCGACCGGGTATTCGGCCAAAGTCTTAAAGATGATCGGAGCCAAAAGCGCGTTAAAGAGCCCGCCGAGGACGCCGCCAAGCGATATCCAAAGATAGAACTCCGTCAATTTGGAAGCCTGGGGCCTAGTTTCCGACAGCCGTGTGTGGCACATGAGGGCAGCCACGGTAAATGCTGCCAAATGCATGGCCACCAGAATAAAAATGGGATCGGTGGCCTCCAAGATCATCACTAGCGTTAACGGGGTGACGATCAAAGGGAGGACTCGGGCCCAAGCGCCAGACTTCACATACTGCTTGCTGGCAAAGGCGACGATAAAGGTAATGAGATAGAGCGAAAGCGGAACCACCCAGAGCAAGGGCATGGGCGCAATGTTCGTGGTGAGGTAGTTCGTCACGCCCAATAAGAGGCTGGAAGGAACGGCTGATAGAATGAGCCAGCGAAGCTTAGATTTCTTGGAAATAGCTTCTTCAGATTGTTCTAACTCTGCCTGAGACTCTCTTGGCGTAACCGCCTTGGGAAGGACCAAGGCGCAAGCAATCATCAAGATGACAAGGAGACCATAACCCACCGACCAAATCAGCGCCTGGGTGCCGAGCGGGAAGCTGGGTTCAAGCAGAAAAGGGTAGGCGAGCAGCGCCAACATGCTCCCCACGTTGCTGGCGCTATAGAGGAAATAAGGATCCTTCGCATGTGGATCGCTCGTTGTCGAAAACCACCGCTGAAGCAACGGCGCTCCTGCCGAAACGACGAAGAATAAAGGGCCAATCAGAACCGCGAGTACCTGTAGCGCGATGAATACGGGATTCGCGTTTCCAGAGTCCAGCCCAGCGGCTTCGCCCGTTCGTAGTTGGTGGGCCGTATGGAGAAAGAGCGGAATGGCGGCGAGCGCTCCCAACAAGACCAATAAATGAATCTTGGGCTGCCTCCTGAGGCCGAGCGCTCGGGTGGACCAGTGGGCATAGGCGTATCCAGCCAACAGCAGCGCTTGGAAGAAGAGCATGCTGGCGGTCCAGACGGCGGGAGACCCTCCTAGTCGGGGAAGGATCATCTTGGCGACCATCGGTTGAACCAAGAACAGAAGGGCCGAACTTAAGAAGAGGGTGATGGTGTAGAGGGTGCGCACCGTTGGGCGTAAGTTACCATTCTTAGCCCGGATAAAGGGAGTTCCACCAGGGTGAAACTCCCATCACTAACCTTTAGCAGGGCACGACGTAATACCAATATGCGATCACACGGTTGGCGGGGATGTCTGGCCCGACCGGACCCTTGCCCCAGAAGTAGTCGTCCCAGTTCCAAGCCCAGTCGTCTCGGACCACACCCATGAGTCCCATGAGGACATCGGAAGGTTGCTCTTCCGAGGCGGTGGAAATCCAGGCATCTCTGACCTTGGTGGGATTGGAGTTTCGCAGGATTCGATTCATGAACTTGCGACCTTCTTCATTCGAGTCGTAGCTGATGTTGCCGTAGCCCATCAGGATATGGAGTCCTCGGAAGGCGGGGACCCAGCGGTCAAGACCACGTCCACCTTCGGTCGGTTGCAGCGGGCCACATGCGGCGATGACGATCCACTCGGCTTCCCGCTCGCCCCAGGAGGCGTCGTTATAGTGAAGGAAGGTGTCGTCATGGTTGGACTTGAAGACAAATCCATCACCATTGGCATGACCGGTATAGAAGGTGACGTCTACGTCATCAACCCAATTGCTATCGTCGCCGCCGGCGCTTTCCTTCTTAAAGTCTTGTTCCCAGGCGTTGTTTTCTCCCCAGTAGAACTGGACGGGAAGGCCGCGGTTGTTCATTTCGCTTCGGCAGTTACTCGCGTTAGTTGCCCAGTCGATATATTCGATCGCTCCGTCATAGCGTCCTGGCTTCTTGGCCCGGGGAGTGGGAGCAAGACTGGCGAAGAGGGCTTCCGGTGAATAGTCGAAGAGGGTGACAACCTTGAGGGAAGAGGAGGTGGTGACGCGCAGGCCATCCGCATCGGTGACGACCGCTTTCAGCGTTTCGTTGGTGGTCTCCGTTCCGAAGCGGTTTTTGACTTGGTATTGGACGCCACTTTCGTTAAAGGCCGCTTTGCCAAGATCGGTCGTCGAACTGTCCCATTGCACGGTGTAGGGTTTGCGTCCACCTCGGATTGAGACCTTGCCGCTGACCGATCCGCCGCGTGAGTTCGCGGAGACCGAAGCTTGGAGGTAACCCTTGGCGGCGGGGATGAACATCGGGCGCAGTTTGATCACTTCCTTACCCAGCTGCATGGTGCCGCCGATTTCGTAGTGAGGAAAGATCCGTTTGGCTTCAACATCAGGGCCAGGAAGGAAGTAGACCACTCGGGCGGTCAACTTGGTGTTCTTGGTTCCGAAGGAGGCCATGGCCATTTGAAGCGCTTCGGATTTGGACATCAGCGGCACTTCGGGGCCCTTCTTGAGTTGGCGGCCGAAGACATAGGCTTGACTGAGGGAGCCGGAGGGGGCGAAGGCGAATCGAGCTTTGAAGCCTGGACCTACGGCAGGGATGCCTCCGAGGGACATTTGGTAGCTCACGACGGTTTCGAGGTTCTTGGATGCAAGAGGCTTCCCTTTGGGGTCACGAATTTCCAGTCGCGATTCCGAGACCATTGGCTTGGCTTCCTGAAGGCGAATGCCGGCAAGGCTAAGGGCGCGAGTGACTTGTCGCTGTGCGGTGGCCCGAGGGACGCTGACCAGCCGGTTCAGTCCGGCGAGGTCCAGCGCGTAGTCCTCCCGAACGCCGCGGTCTTCTGATTCTTGAATTCCGGTAGTGAGCTTCTTTTGCGGAATCACAAGGGGAGACTTGGCGGGATAGTAAGAGAAGATAGACGAGGCGTCCACCATTCCCTCTACAGAAAGGTTCTTGGCAAGCGACTTTCCAGAATTGGGGGTGACTAGGGGCCCGGCGACTTCGTAGACGGGCAGTTTTTCTTGGGCAAAGGCGGTCGTTCCGGCAATCGCTAGGACCAGCGAGCTCATGAAACGACTTTGTTTTCTAAAAGACCCTGAGTTCTTCATGGCAATTTCCTGCCTCGACAAATAACGAGGACGACTCATGGTCTCCGTTTCTTGAAGGTTTGTGGCACTAACTAAAGTGGGCCCAGGTAGGTCCCTTTGGTGTTAAGGAGGCAGTTTTGAGCCTGAATTACCGGGGTTTAAGAGGAAATTAAGAAAAGTGGTCCCAGAGGGGCGCATCTTTGGGAAGTCGTCTGGTACATTTTCCCCTCGTCAGCCGGTTGAAGTCTGATCGCTAACGCGAGAAAGGCCTAAACAGAAAGACGAGACGGATCGAAGAAACGAATCAAGAATTTCGAGAAAAAATCGAGAAGGACTTGACAAACGAAAGACGATCTGCCTACAATATCTCTTGCGCCTGAAACGAAGAAACGAAAGCGCGAAGTACCTTGAAAGCTCAATAGAGAGAAAGACGTTCAGAACAGTAGTCTTGATAAATCGAGATCAATAACATATGATCCCGTAAAAACCTGAGGGCTAAGCCCGAGGGAGAAGGCCCTGACCCTGCGAACTTGTTTCGGTGGGAATGGGATCCAGCGATGGAAACTTCAAATTAAAAAGTCAACCAAGTCCGAGTAATCGGATTTTTGGTCAACACTTTCTTCGGAGAGTTTGATCATGGCTCAGGACGAACGCTGGCGGCGTGCCTAAAACATGCAAGTCGAACGGTGCCTTCGGGCACAGTGGCGAACGGCGGAGTAATACATGAACAACGTGCCCTAAAGACTGGGATAGTCATTGGAAACGATGGGTAATACCAGATGTGACCCTCACCTGGCATCAGGAGAGGATTAAACGGTTTTTCGCTTTAGGAGCGGTTCATGGCCTATCAGGTAGTTGGTGGGGTAATGGCCTACCAAGCCGACGACGGGTAGCGGGTCTGAGAGGATGATCCGCTCGAGTGGGACTGAGACACGGCCCACACACCTACGGGTGGCAGCAGTTGGGAATCTTGCACAATGGGGGAAACCCTGATGCAGCGACGCCGCGTGGAGGATGACGGATCTAGGTCTGTAAACTCCTTTTGCACAGAAAGACTTAGGACGGTACTGTGCGAATAAGGACCGGCTAACTACGTGCCAGCAGCCGCGGTAAGACGTAGGGTCCAAGCGTTGTCCGGATTTACTGGGCGTAAAGAGCGCGTAGGCGGTCTGTTAAGTGTGAAGTGAAATCTCCAGGGCTCAACCCGGAAACTGCTTCGCATACTGGCAGACTTGAGGAATGCAGAGGTTTGTGGAATTCCTGGTGTAGCGGTGAAATGCGTTGATATCAGGAGGAACACCCATGGCGAAGGCAGCAAACTGGGCATTATCTGACGCTGAGGCGCGAAAGCGTGGGTAGCAAACAGGATTAGATACCCTGGTAGTCCACGCCCTAAACGATGGATACTAGGCGTAAGAGGTATCGACCCCTCTTGTGCCGCAGCTAACGCATTAAGTATCCCGCCTGGGGAGTACGGCCGCAAGGTTGAAACTCAAATGAATTGACGGGGACCCGCACAAGCGGTGGAGCATGTGGATTAATTCGATACTAACCGAAGAACCTTACCCAGGTTTGACATCGATCGTAAGCTCTAGAGATAGGGCCCTCCCCCACAAGGGGACGTGAAGACACTTGTTGCATGGCTGTCGTCAGCTCGTGCCGTGAGGTGTACGGTTAAGTCCGCCAACGAGCGCAACCCTCGTCCTGTGTTACCAGCGAGTAAAGTCGGGGACTCACAGGAGACCGCCGGTGTAAGCCGGAGGAAGGTGAGGATGACGTCAAGTCAGCATGGCAGTTACGCCTGGGGCTTCACACATGCTACAATGGGCGAAACAAAGGGCAGCGATACCGCGAGGTGGAGCCAATCCCAAAAATACGCCCCCAGTTCAGATTGCAGTCTGCAACTCGACTGCATGAAGGTGGAATCGCTAGTAAACGCAGGTCAGCTATACTGCGTTGAATACGTTCCCGGGTCTTGTACACACCGCCCGTCAAGTCACCTGAATTGTCTTCACCCGAAGTCCGTGGCCTAACCGTAAGGAAGGAGCGGCCGAAGGTGAGGGGAGTAAGGGGGACTAAGTCGTAACAAGGTACCCGTACCGGAAGGTGTGGGTGGATCACCTCCTTAAAGGATAAGCACTCGAACTAGTATTACTAGGATCGACATATCCAGGTCGGTCTACAGTTCTGTTCTCTCTCTGGCGAGCTTTCAAGAAACGCCCAGTCGATTATTTCGGCTGGGCTTTTTCTTTTTATTCTTGTCCTCATTACTGTGACGAAACGGGGTCGCTGTCGTCATAACAAGGGTGCTGAGGAAATTCGGTCCTATTTGTGTTGCATCCTTGATGCTCGTTGGATTTGGCGGGCTATCTCGCTCCGCTTTTGGCGCGCCCGCTCAAGACCCCCCTAAGAAGCAACAAGCTCCTGAAATTGAGCAAGCGCAAAAGCTGATTAAAGATGGTAAGTATGCCGAGGCTGAGACCATTGCCAAGAAATGCGTCGAAAAGTCGCCCGATGATCCCGAATGCAACTATCAGCTCGGACGGGCCATTTTCTATCAAGATCGCTTTGCCGATGCCTTGCCGTGCTTCCAAAAAGTGACTCAGCTTCTTCCAAAATTCTCGGGTGGCTATAAGTTCGTGGGAGATTGTTACTTCAACCAGAAGCAGTTTCCACAAGCGGTGGCAGCCTACGGGAAGGCAGTTGAACTCGAGCCGGACGAGTCGGACAATTACGTGGACTTCGGCAACGCTCTCGATGCCGCTGGGAAGGAAAAAGAAGCGGAAGCTCAGTACGCAAAAGCGCTGGAAATCAATCCCGATAATTCGCGAGCGATGTTCGAGATGGCCGTGATTTTCTACAATGGAAAGCGCTATGACGATGCGGAAAAGTTACTTCTCAAAGGTCTCCTTCTAGATTCTCAAAACCCCTTCGCCTATGCAAATCTTGGAGATGTCTACCGCGTCACCGATCGGTCGACAAAGGCCGAGAAGGCCTACAAGCAGGCCCTCCTCTTGGATCCCAAGCGCTTCCGGGCTTTGGATGGACTTTCCCAACTCTATGTAGATACACACCGAGATCGGGAGGCAGAGGAGATAACCAGGCGGCTCGTTGAAATCGCGCCGGATGCACCGCAATTCCTTCTGCGTCTTGCTAACGTGATTGACAATCAACGGCATTACGTTGATTCCCTCGATCTCTACAAACAACTGATTTCAAAGTTTCCAACCTACGCAAATGGACATCTAGACCTGGCGATCTCCCTTTGGCGGCAAGAAAAGAGCAAGGATGCGGATTCCTCTTTTAAGAAGGCGTTGGAGTTGGCGCCTGACCGTCCATTTTTCTATCTAAGCTACGGCAACTTTCTAAAGTCACAGGGCAAGAAGAAAGACGCCAAAGTGCAATATCAAATGGCTCTAAAGCTCGATCCCGAATACGCTGACGCCAAGAAGGCGCTAGAGGAACTGAAATAGGCTCCCCGCTTTGCAATTATTAGGCCAAGGGTCGAGAAATTCGTGCAACTGGTAGATATCGTTAGGGAACGTATCAAAACTTGCCGAATACGGAACCACGGAATCTGAAAACTGGTCGGATAATAGTGAACATACGGGTAAATCCCGTATCAATCTCGTCCGAGGAGATAAGTGTGATGACGAACCGTAATCGGGCGTGGCGTCGACGCCAACGCTTCTTTTCCAAAGTTAACAGGACCCGAGACTGGGTCGCCGAACAGTTCGAAAGAACAAAGACCGCGGTGTCGAGGGCCGCAAAGCAACCGGCGAAACTAACTTTGAAAGCTCAGCATCATTTAGCTAAGAAAGCCCAAGTGATGCGGGAAAGTTGGCGAGCAAATCAAGATTTACGGGAAGCCTGGGAATAACCAGGCAAAGGTTAAGTAAGGACGGGCTCTGTCTGTAGACAGAGCCCGCTTTTTTGTTTAGAAAGAGTAGGGAGCGCGAACGATGCCCTTTTCCGTGACGATCGCGGAAATCAAATGCCCCGGAGTGACGTCGAAGGCAGGATTGAAAACTGGACAGTTGGTCGGTGCGATTTGAATGCCTTCGATGTGAGTGAGTTCTTCGGCAGAACGCTCCTCGATGGGGATGAGATCGCCCGTCGGCAACGTAGGATCCAGAGTTGATGATGGAGCGGCGATATAGAACGGAATGCCATGGTGATTGGCCAAAACGGCCAGTGAATAGGTTCCAATCTTATTGGCGGAATCACCATTCGCGGCAATCCGGTCCGCGCCAGCAATGACGCAATCGACCTTCCCAGCTCTCATCAGCGAGCCGGCGACCCCGTCGGCAATCGAGTGGAACGGAATCCCTTCTGCGCTTAACTCATAGGCAGTTAACCGAAGTCCCTGTTGGCGCGGCCGAGTTTCGCATGAGTACACGTGAATCCCTTTTCCTTCTTGGTGAGCCGTACGAATCACGCCGAGGGCGGTTCCATGTCCAGCGGTGGCGAGTGACCCGGTGTTGCAGACTGTCATGATGTTCGCACCTTGGGCAATGAGCTCTGCGCCATGGCGACCTATCGCGTAATTCATCTCCAAATCCTCTTGCTCGATGGCTTGTGCCTCAGCCAGCACTTCCTCGAACGACCAGATCGGCATGTTATCGATGCGATCCAGCGCCCAAAAAAGATTGACTGCGGTCGGCCTCGATGCGGCAAGGGCCGCCTTTGCCTGATGTTTGGGCACGTGATTCAGGGCAGCCAGTGCCATTCCGTACGCGGCCGCCACTCCAATGGCAGGGGCGCCGCGCACCGCCATGTCCCGAATCGCCTGGACAACCTCATGGTATTGAGAGAGTTCCAACCATGCTTCTTGGGTCGGCAAAACGCGCTGATCGAGCATGATGAGCCGGTCTCGGTCCCATCGCATAGGAGAAATCATAAATTCAGAGTACCTATCAGCCCGAATTCCACCGGGTCTAGGGGGTCATGATAGAACCAAATGCGCATTCTCATCTACGAGGACAACCTTATGTGGAGCTCCCGACTGGTGAAATCGGTCAATGGCCTTGGACACGAGGCAGTCCTCAAGACCCAAGCGACCGAAGAGACGGAACAAGCGGACGCAGCGATCGTCAATTTAGGATCGTCCACGCTCAAACCGGAGCACTTAGTTCCGCAACTAAACCGAGCGGGAATCAAAGTGATCGGCCATGCCGGACACAAAGAGAAGGAATTGCACGAAATTGGTCGTGACCTAGGTTGTCATTTGTTAGTAACGAATAGCGAATTGACTCATAAACTTCCACAAATTCTTCAAAAAGTCTAAGATTGGCATGCGAATTGCGGAACTTTTCCTAATGTCAACGTGTCGAAACAAGTGGCTTATCTGAAAGGAGCAGCCATATCCTGAAATGATTGTGGGGGACGTATTTTGCGTCCCCCAATTTTCTTTCGTCAAGCTTCCTTTCTGCTTCCAAGTAGAATGACATTGAACCAACGGAGGCTCAATGAACAAGGTTTATCCCGACGCGACGAATGCCCTTGAGGGCCTACTTTTTGACGGCATGACCATCATGTCCGGCGGATTTGGTTTGTGTGGCATTCCCGAGAACCTCATCCTTGCCCTGCGCGAATCGGGCGTCAAAGACATCACCGTCATTAGCAATAACTGTGGCGTTGACGACTTTGGATTGGGGCTCCTGCTTCAAACTCGCCAGATCAAGAAGATGGTGAGCAGCTACGTTGGCGAAAATGCCGAGTTCGAGCGTCAATTCCTGAGTGGCGAGTTAGAGCTGGAATTCAACCCGCAGGGAACCTTGGCTGAGCGCATCCGGGCAGGCAGTGCGGGTATTCCCGCTTTCTACACCAAGACGGGCTATGGAACGTTGGTTGCCGAGGGAAAAGAGACTCGCGAATTCGATGGTGAGATGTATGTGATGGAGACGGCGCTTCATGCCGATTTGTCCATCGTAAAGGCCTGGAAAGGAGACCGGTCGGGAAACCTGGTCTTCCGAAAAACCGCACGTAATTTCAATCCGATGATGGCGGGAGCGGGCAAGGTTTGTATCGCCGAAGTGGAAGAGTTGGTGGAAGTTGGCGATCTCGATCCCGATCAAATCCACACCCCCGCGATCTTCGTGAATCGGGTGATCGAGGGTGTGCATTACGAGAAGAGAATCGAACGGGCGACCACCCGCCCGCGTGGGTAGTCGTCATTTCGAGCGAATATGTTCTGATTCGATATCGGGCCACGTCGAGTCATCCTAAGGACTATTTCTGATACCAGGCAATGGATGCCCCAAGGGCCTCATCATCTGTGGCGAAGACCAATTGACGGCCGGTTGAATCGAAGTCCATCGCTTCAATTTTGTAGCCGGGAACGATGGAGACCGGAAGTTGGACGCTATTCGGGACGAGGATGGGTCCTTTACTACTGCGCTCCAGGCGACCTACGAGATAAATCGCGCTATCGAAGGGACCGTTGTCGCCGGGATCGCTGACGGAACTTACATAGATTTCGCCAGAGGGCGACACCCTTAGATCGGCGATCGCTCGGTAATCCTTTTCGGTCGGCCAAGGTGTTTTGACGGTTAAAGCGACAGGATCGACAGGCTTGACACCGAGCGTGAGATTAGCGGCCCAGATAGTGGCGGGGCGGCGAGCGGTGCCGCGGTCAGCCCAGACCAAAATCAGGCGTTGGTCGATACTGAATGCTTGAATGGATTCGAAGTCGCTGTCTGGGTAAGCGCCAGGGGCCCGGAATGCATCGACCACTTCGGCGGTGTTACCGGTGATCTTCAGGTCGTAGATCCAGCCATCCTCGCTTCCTTTGTTTCCGATGACAAGGACCTCGCCGGTTCGCCCCGGAATCAGCGTAACGCCTTCAAGGTCCCTTAACTCGGAGGTTCCTTGAGCGCCGAAGGTCAGCTTTTTGGGATCGGAAAGAGTCAAGGGAGATAGTTTCCAGCTAGAGCCGCTGGACTGGAGAAAGCTCAACTTGACGTCTTTTTCTTCCTTGTTGTCATGCACGACAAGGAATCGGTTCGTCTCCCAATGCACGATGCCGCTGATGGTTTCCTTGGCATTCGTCGTCACCTGTGACCATTCAAGGGCGGGAGGCGAAGTAAGGGTGAAGGAGGCGGCTAAGAGGAGAGGGATGATCGACATGTCTGGGGTCCTTGCAAATCGATGTTTAGAATATCCAAACAACAACCCTCCTTTGGTTAAGGACCTTAACCAAACGGATTCGGCTAGAATCTAGTCATATCCCTCAACGAAGAGAAGCTATGCCATTAACCCGAGAACAACTTGCTCAACGTGCCGCGCAGGAATTGCGAGACGGCTTCTACGTTAACCTGGGAATCGGAATTCCGACCCTAGTGGCGAACTACATTCCCGATGGGATGGATGTGGTGTTGCAGAGTGAGAACGGGATGTTGGGGATGGGGCCCTTTCCATTCGAGGGCGAAGCCGATCCTGATCTGATCAACGCCGGTAAGCAAACGATTACTGAGATCCCAGGGACCAGCTACTTCTCCAGCGCCGATTCATTCGCCATGATCCGCGGAGGTCATATCGACCTCTCGATCTTGGGAGCGATGGAAGTCAGCGCCGAAGGCGATCTGGCGAATTGGATGATTCCGGGAAAGATGGTGAAGGGAATGGGGGGCGCCATGGACTTGGTCGCGGGTGTGAAGCGCGTGGTGGTGGTCATGGAGCACACCAACAAGGCGGGCGAGAGCAAAATCCTCAACACGTGCTCCCTTCCGCTTACTGGCAAGGCTTGTTTGGACCTCATCATTACCGATCTTGCCGTCTTCGAGGTAACTCGAGGCAAGGGCTTAACGTTGATCGAGCTTGCTCCCGAAGTGACGCAAGAAGAAGTTAAGGCGAAGACTCAGGCGCCCTTCGAGGTTTCCGCCAGTCTCCGCCAAGTCTCGCTTAGTTAGTTTTTTGCCCGAAAAGGCGATTGTAGATGGTCAGGATCGCCTGCATGGGCGGAGTTGGGCTAGCCTCAAATCCTTCGTTGATGATTGAAACGGCGACAAATTTCTCTTTCGGCCAGAAAGCCATCTCGGCCACAAAGGTGCCATCGGATCCGTTGTGGCCGTGGAATGGATTGGGAGTTCGGGTGTCCATAACCCATCCGGCGGCATACGGCTGATCCGCGATCGGCGTGTGCAATCTCTGGACAGTTTCTGGCTTGAGCCCAAGGTTTTCCCCGTTGAACTCTCGCATATGCCAGGCGGCATATCGGGCGAGGTCCTCAATGGTGCAGCAGACGCCGCCGCCGGCCGGAGCGGTCATGTGGTTGATAGGGCCCTGGAGGATGTGGGGAATCGCTTCTGTGCCGTTTCGAAGGTGACCATGAGGTTGTCCCTCGCCGCTCGGCTGCCCCTTCGTTCCGGGCATTCCGACCAAGGCGCTGGGCATCCCAATTTTGTCGAAGACGTAGGTCTTCATCAGCTTCTCGTAGGGTTGCCCGGTGACGATCTCGGTGATGTGTCCGAGGATCGCGTAGCCTGCGTTAGAGTAGGCAAACTTCTCCATCAGCTTTGCGAGTGGAGGGCGATTCAGAATGTCGTTAGCATAGCTGGCTCGGATATCGGTTGGGGTGACGTTTTTGCCGACGATTCGGGCGACGGTGACGCCATCGTAGAGCGAGTCCTGAGGCAGTCCAGAGCGATGCTGAAGGAGTTGTTCGATAGTGATGGCTCGATATTCATCTCGCATCTTCACCTTCGGTAGCAGTTCTCCCAGCTTGGAGTCCCACTTGAGCTTGCCTTCCTCGATCAAAAAGCCAATGAGCGTTGCGGTCATCGATTTTCCGATCGATCCAACCAGCCAGAGATCGTTCTTCGTTACCGCAGCTGGTTTGCCTGCCTCGCGCTTGCCATTCACCGCTGAATTAATTACTCCGTCTTTCCAGGTTGCGATCGCAATCGCGGGGACGTGATTGAAGTCCCGAACTTTTGTTGCGAGGTCGTTCAGGTTCTTGTAATCGCTAAAGTCGAACTTGATCGGTCCTCCGGACAAGTTCTCGGGATCGCCAAAACGGATACCGATGATCTGGTGAGGCGCCGCGCCCTCAAAGTCCAACCTCAGACCCATCTTACGCCCCCCTTTGGTTTCGATCAATGCGACGATCGCCTCCGGCTTATCGAGGAGAATCTTCTCAACGGAAATGGGGGCGAAATTGAGGGCGAATTGCTGGGTTTGAGATGCCCACTCCTCGGCTTTACGACTCTGGAACATCTTGGGCGAAAAATCTTGATCCACCATCTGGCGGATCTTGTTGAGATCCTGCGTGTTGAATGCTGCGACAAACGCGTCTAGCCTTGCTCTTGGAGTCGTTTGATTCGAGCAGGAGACGAGGGTTGTAGCGGCAACTAGGATTGAAAGCATCATTCGCATGGTTTCCTTTCTGGTAAGAATTAGTCTAAAATCTTACTAGAAAAGATATTACAACAGTTCTTTCCATGCGCAGACCCAATTCCCTAGTTCTTTCGCCTGAGCAGCTGAAATGCCTAGCATCCCCCCTGCGGTCTCAAATCTTAGAGGCAGGGCTACGGCTGGGTGTCTTCTCCGTTAATGAACTTGGAAGGAGTTTAGGAAAATCTCCAAAGGCCTTGTATCCGCATGTTAGGCAGCTGGTGGAAGTAGGGGTCCTTGTTGTCGATAGCGAGCGAATGGCGGGGAAGAGGCTGGAAACCCTTTATGCTCCGGCTTCAACCCGTTTTTCGGTTGATCGAACAGATAGGAGTCCAGAGTTTAGGGAGGCCGTAGCGGCGGGGACGCGCTTGATGCTTCGCTTAGTCGGCCGCGAATATGCTGCCCACAACAAGAACGGCGATTCGAGCCTTGAAGCGACGATTCGGTTGAACCTTCGATTGAGCCCGGGGCAGATCCATCAGCTGCGTCAGAAACTGATGGAGATTGGGGACTGGGCCAGTTCGCTTGAAGAAGAAGGCGGTGAGGTTGATGTCAATCTCACCGCCTTCTTGATTCCCAAGGATTAGCGCTTGAGTCGCTCAACCGCCGACTTGGCGGATCGGGCGATGTAGAACATGCTGTTCGTCGTCAGCGGCTCAAGATAGGGCAGGGCAGCCTTGTCGCCGTATTCTCCGAGGGCGGAGATCGCTCCATTGCGAGCACCGAAGGAGGTTTCTTGAACCACCTTCACCAAGGCATCGAAGACTCGTCGCTCGCCGGGCTTATCTTTGAGCGATCCAAGTTTGCGGATGGCGTTTTGGCGGAGGGGTTCGGTCGTTGGCTTCTCCAAGATTTCGAGGCACTTTTCTCGGCACTGGTCTTTGTCGGTGTTAAACCACACGTCCAGCGCCATCGCGCGGTAGCCGTCATTCCAACTGTCCGTCATCCACGCCTGAATGACCATGCTGGTGTCATTGGTGATTCGGCCGAGGGCGGAGAACTCCTGCAGCTTGAGCTGAGAGTTCGGTTCCTTGCTCATCATGGTCCGAATCTGATCGGCAATCGATTTGTCGCCACTGAGCTTCGCGGCTTGGCGAAGCGTCGCTTCCTTGATGAAGGGGCTGGGGCTGTTGAGTAAACCGGACACTTGGGCCGCCGGAAGCGAAGAGCATGCATTGATGAGCCGAACGACCACCTTCTCCGACTTCTCACTTGAGAGAAGTCGAGCAAGGAGATCTTGCTTTCCTTTGCTTCGGAAGAGGTCGATCATCCGCGCTCGGCCCGCGGCGTTGGGCATTGCTTTGTACAAGGATTCCCACTCCGCGTTTGTATAGTCAAAACTATAGGTGAGGTTGGTGGCCAGTCTGACTTCGGGGTCCACTAAGACCAAACCTTTGACATCGCCCAGCACGACGGGACGATTTGCAATGGAGATATTGGATTTCAACCATTTTCCGTCCTGTAGGATCCAGATCGGAAGATCAAGCATGAAGGGTGACTTGTCGCCAAGGGTGATCGTAAAACTGCCTCCCTCTCTAGCAACGGTCAGATTCGGCATTTCCGGGGTGTAGAACCACTGCTGCATGAATTGCTTGAGGTTCTTTCCGCTGGACTTTTCGACCGATGCGAAGAACTGCTCCGTGGTGGGCGATTTGAACTTGTATTGATTCAGGAAGTTCTTGATGCTGTTCCAGAAGGTCTTCTCGCCGAGGAGTTCCATCAGCATGAACATTCGGGTGGCGCCGCCTGCGTAAGCATGGCCATCGAAGTTGTCCATCGGGATCTCGTAGTTGGGGTTGACCACTGGGCGAGGCTCGCCCACCATGGCGCCGAGTCCGCCATTGAAGGTGTCATAGCGGGAAAGATCAAAAGCGTCCTCTCCTTCGTGTTCGCGGACCCAGAAGCTGGGAAGGAACGAGGCGAAGCCCTCGTTGAGCCAGATGTGCGACCAATCGTTGCAGGTGATGGTGTCGCCAAACCATTGGTGGGCTAGTTCGTGAAGGACGAGGCCCTTCGAAGAGGATAGAGGTTCGGTGTCGACGGGATGAAGAGTTCCGATGGTCTGAGTGACCGCCGAAATATTTTCCATGCCGCCAAACATGTAGTCAGCGACCGTGCTTTGGGCAAACTTCGCGTAAGGGTATTTGAATCCGGTGAGTTTGGAGAACAGGTCGATCATCTCATTCGTATTGGCGAACGAGGCTTTGCCTTCTTCTTCCAGTCCGGGTGGGACAAAGTAGCTGACTGGCATCTTGCCCCACATCTCCTTGCCTTCCACATAGGGGCCAGCAACGATGGAGTTGAGATAGGTGGCATGGGGTTGATCCATCTTCCAATGGAAAACCTTATTCGTCTGATTAAACGAAATATCGACCAGGCGTCCATTGCCGATGGCGGTCCAGTCTCGGGGAACCTCTAGCCAGGCTTCGCTAGTGGCCTTATCGTCAGGATAGTCATAAGTGGGAAGCCAATACCGCGTGTCTTCGGCTTCACCCTGGGTGTAAACCATGGGGGTTTTTGAAGGGTAAGCGCGGGCGGCGGGCACGAAGTAGATGCCAGCTTCTGGTCGTCCTCCGTAGTCGATGGTGATTTTAAGGCGTTCCCCTTTCTTCCCGGAGGTGGGAAGTTGAACCCAGATCATCTCGCCTTCGGTAGTGGAGGTGGCGGGCTTTCCGTTCACTGAAATGGAGTTGATCCCAAGTTTGGCGAAGTCGAAGGCGACGCGAGTGGCGTCTTCCTGGAGAACGAGGGTGTTGGTGCAAGTTCCGAAGACAACCTCGTTTCGGGCATCCATAGAGATGCGGTAGCTAACATCGATCAGGTCGTAATTCTTGTGCTTGTGGGCTTGAGCGGCGGCGATCCCCACGGTTGAGGCAAGCAAGGCGACAGGCAAAAAGCGGTAGAAGGCCATCGGGGTTTAGTATTCGACATTTCTGGGCGAATTCCTTGTTGCAGAAATGTCGAATGACAAGCCGTTCAGATCAAAACTCAATGCCTGAAGACGGCTTTCCCTTGATGTATCCAAACATGGACACAACGTTGCTGGCTGAAATCACCGCGTAAACATCATTGTCCAGGTCAACCATGTTTGCAAGTTCTGAGTGCGATTTTAAGACTTGCTTATTTAAGGAGGCTGAGTCCCCTCTCTTCGCGTATGCCGCCAGCCTTGCAATCAGAGAACTCCAAATTGCCGTATGTGGCTTTATCTTGATATAGGTCCTCGACGACGGCTTTGCATAGGCCTCCTCGATTTCTTTACCCGTGGCAGCGGCAAAGGCTGCTCGCTGGAAATTTAGATCACTCAGCAAATATGGATCGGCCGCTCGCTTGCGCGCCGACGCTATTTGAGCATCGATTCTTGCGATCATGCGCCTCTTATAAACGCTTCCGTCTAGATCCAGGACCAGCTTCCCATTTTGGGTGTCGAATCTCGTCCCGGTTGCTTCGGCAATATCCTTGAACAAGTCCTCTAATCCGATCTCGGTCGTGCTAATCGCAACGATTGCGCGCTCAAATAGCCAATGGATCTGAATATCATTGCCCACTGGGCTGACCAGCAAGGAGCCAAGCTCGAAATTGCCTGAGGGGCCGAACTTGAATGTCAGACTCTGCTTGGAGACCACGACGACAGGGGGACTTTGATCTTTTGGCTTGATGAAACCAGATTGGCCAGGACGGATCTTGTTGGTCACGAAATACTCGGGCCAAGCTGCCGGACCATATCCAACAAAATCTCTGCCCGTTTCAAGTCCAGTGAATAACTTTAGCAAATGCCGATAGAGGTGGTCGTCCGATGGCTCAATCTTGAACTGAGGAATCTCGGAACGGTCGCCTCTCATCACGACCACCGGAGTTTTGTTTGCAGCGGCAATCGCCTTCGCAAGGTCACGAGTTGATCCTCCACTGAATACGAGGCTGTTGGCAATGAGTAAAGTAATCATATTAGCGTCTAACTGGCATTTATCGTTACCTGTCGCTTAAGTGTAACATCTGGAGCTTGTGACAAGTTTGTGATACCAATGGAGCAGTCGTCATGGATCGTATAACTGTCCACCTTGAGAACGCTTGTCGTGTTTGGGGGCAAGGGCCCACTTACATTCGAAATTGTATAGGCCCATGTGCCAGCACTTAGGTTGTCTGCCGTCAGGGTTGTTATTAATGTATTCACGCCTCCGCTTGTCAGGCTAGGCGTAATCGTGGCTGATCAACCTCTCGCTTGAAAATATGTCGAATTAGTTGGGTTCTTCCACGTGTCTAGGTCCGAGGCATTGACCAATACATGAAAGCGCGTATCTTGTGGAGTTGACGTGGCACCTGAGATCAAAGACGCCGACATCCAAGCCTCAACACTCCAAGGTGCCGGATAAACTTTCGTTATTGAGATCACAAGTGTGAGAAAGGATGCTCCGATTAGACAAGCCATTATTCTCTTCGATGGTCAAATATTATAGTACTTATTTGAAGCGATAAGTGCATAACTGGATAAATCGTGAATATACACGCCGACAATCCTTCCGGATCGTCGGCGTGTATATTCACTCGGTAAAATAGGATGCTAGAATGTCGCTCCATTACCTAACCGTTCAGGACATCCTTTGGCTCAATCTTCAACTGATGAAGAAGGTCGAAGACTTCCGCTATGCTGATCTGGAGGAGGCGACTTACTACCAGTACGGTTATGGATCAAGCACCAACCTGCTCCCCCAAGCGGCCCGGTTCTTGACCGGATTCGCAAAGGTTAAGCCTTTTGCGGCAGGAAACGATGCTACGGCTTTGATCGCTTGCTTGGCGTTTTTGAAGATCAATGGCGTGGACCTGGCCATAGAGGACGCCGCCGCTTGGTTTCACCAAATTAAGAGCGGGGAGCATGAGGCCTTGGACGCCATTGAAAAAGCAGCCAAGGAAAGCCATGACGACCACCACGGGTTGACGCCCGATATCCGGGCCACGATGGGCGAGTTTCTCGTGAAATACGAAAACTTGGAGTTGGAAACCGCAAGCGCGGCCTAAAAAAGTCTGGAGCGGGCGACGAGATTCGAACTCGCGACTTCAACCTTGGGAAGGTCGCACTCTACCACTGAGTTACGCCCGCATTCCCTTTTCGGAAGCGTTTGGAGCGGGTGGCGGGAATCGAACCCGCGTGGCCAGCTTGGAAGGCTGGAACTTTACCACTAAGCTACACCCGCGCTCTCCGAAATTTATACCCTAATCGCCCATCGGGACCCAAACGTTTTTTACTTGAGTCGCGTGTCGGAGCCATTCTTTTGCGCCGAAAGGAAGGCTGGTGACGGACCAAACCTGTTTGAGATTACTTGCTGAGCGCCGCTCGACGTCGGCGATGAGATCTTGCTGGAAATTCCAGCATCCGTCCACGCCCGCATGGTCCGCCAAGGTCGCGGCGAGTTCGGCAGGATCTCCGGTTACGATGTTGACCACGCCCGCGGGGACGTCTGACGCATCCAAAACTCGATATATAAGCGCCGCCGAAAGGGGGGCACTGGAGGACGGAACGGCAATGACTGAATTACCCATTGAAATGGCAGCAGCCAGTGGGGCCACAAGACCCAGGAGAGGAGCTTCGGACGGGCAGATCAGGGCGATTACGCCAACTGGCTCGTTACGAGTGTAAGTCAGTCCACGGTAGGGAACGCTGTGGACTTGTCCATCGAACTTGTCCGCCATTCCCGCATAGGTAAAGATGGCGTCCAGGGTGATGGCGAACTCTTCGTTTGATACCGGGAATTCCTCGCGGGCGAGTTCGAGGTTTTCTGCAAGGTAGTAGAGAACCTGAGCCCGGAGATGTGCCGACTGGTTCGCCCAACTTGAAGCGGCGCCGGTTGCGGCCTCGACCGCATTGCGAATGTCTTTCCTGTTCCCTTGGGCGAATTCGATGCCATCGACCGTGAAGCTGTAGCCGCCGTCGGGACGAGTCTGCTTGCCTCCGATATACAACTTGTGAGTCTTGTCGAGACCGGCGTTTTTCGAAGGCTCAATCGCTACGATGGATTGCAGCGCCATCCCTGCAGGTTTGACATATTCGTAAAGGCCTTCCTTCCCTCCCTCGCGCCCATATCCACTTTCTCGATATCCACCAAAACCGGCGGCGGCATCGAACTGGTTGGTGCAGTTGATCCAGATCGTGCCTGCTTTGATCTTAGCGGCAACGTCGTGGGCGAGCGAGAGATTCTCGGTCCAGACGCTGGCGGCGAGTCCGTAAGGCGTGTTGTTAGCCAGAGCCACCGCTTCGGCGTTGGTCCGGAACGTCATGGAAACCAGGACTGGGCCAAAGATCTCCACCTGAGCCACGGTGGAGGAGGGAGTGACCTCAGTCAGAAGTGTGGGTGGATAGAACCAACCCTCGCGGGGGCACGTCCATTCAGGCTGGAAGAGGGTTGCGCCTTCTTCGACTCCCTTTTGGACGAGCTCGGAAATGCGGTCGAGTTGAACGGGGGCGATGATGGCTCCAATGTCCACGGCCTTGTCTAAGGGATCGCCAATACGGAGGGTTTGCATCCGAACCCTGAGTTTCTCGTGGAACCGTTTGGAGATGGATTCCTGGACCAGGAGGCGAGATCCCGCGCAACAGACTTGCCCCTGATTGAACCAGATAGCGTCAACCAATCCCTCAATCGCCGAGTCGATGTCTGCGTCCTCAAAAACGATAAACGGCGATTTGCCACCGAGTTCCAGACTGAGTTTTTTCCCGCTTCCCGCCGTGGATTCGCGTATGATACGCCCGACTTCGGTCGAGCCAGTAAAGGCGACCTTTTGAATGTCTGGGTGCTCAACCAGCAGCCTGCCTGTCTCGCCGTCTCCCGTCACAATGTTCACCACGCCACGGGGAAGTCCGACCTGGTGACAGATTTCTGCGAAGAGCAAAGCGGTAAGGGAGGTGAATTCAGCGGGCTTCAGAACCACGGTGTTTCCCATCGCCAGTGCGGGAGCGATTTTCCAGGCGAGCATCAGGAGCGGGAAGTTCCAGGGGATGATCTGACCGCAAACACCTAGCGGCTCATATCCGGGCAACTCAGCTTCCATGGTCTGCGCCCAACCGGCATGGTGGTAGAAATGGCGGGCGACGAGGGGTATGTCGATGTCGCGGGTTTCCCGAATCGGTTTGCCATTATCCAACGTTTCCAAGACCGCAAAGAGTCGGGAGTGTTTCTGAATCTGGCGTGCGATAGCGTAGAGATAGCGAGCCCGGCGATTGCCAGCCAAGCCTGCCCACTCGATTTGTGCTTCTTTAGCGGCGGCGACGGCTTTGTTGACGTCCTCGCCATTGGCTTGCGCGATCTTGGCGAGCGGAGCACCGGTGGCAGGATTGAGCGATTCGAAGTATTGGCCCGAAGATGGTGCGCTGAATTCGCCGCCAATGAACAACTTCATCTGGCGCTGGTGTCCGTCTAGCCACTGGAATCCGGGATCGGCCCCCTCCGGCGCAGGTCCGTACTCCATCGTCTCGAAGATCTCCGTGATGCTCACGGTTCTATTGTGGAACGAAATCCGTCAGGCGGCGGCTTCTGGCAGCGGATCGTGCTCATACGCCGCCAGTTCCTTGGCTTTGAAGGCGAAGAAGAGGGAGACGATGAGGCATCCAATCCCGCCCGAGACGATGGCAATGCGTTCGCCAAATAGTTTGGCGGTAATACCGGCTTCAAGGTCTCCCAATCGAGGGCCAGCGGCATTGAAGATCATGCTGGTCGCCGACATTCGACCTCGAACTTCGTCGGGAGTGACGAGTTGGCGAATCGTCTGGCGGAGGACTGTGCTCACCATGTCCGCTGCTCCCGTCGCGGCCAAGAAGAGGACGGCGGTGGACAAGTTAGGACTCAGGCCAAAGAGAACGGTGAACAATCCGTAGAGAGCAATCATCCCCAGTACCCACTTGCCTTGCTTGCGGATGGGGGGAAGCCATGCCATGGTGGAGGCGGCGAGCAATGCGCCAAGGCCGCTGGAGGCAGCGAGAATTCCGTATCCCTCTGGTCCAAGCTTGAGAATAGCGGCGAAGGCGGGAAGAAGGGCTTCGGCGCCGCTCAAGAGAGTTGCCCAGAAGTCCACGATCATGGTGCCTTTCAGCACAGGCTTTCTCCAAACGAACTGGAGTCCTTCTTGAATGAGCTGAACCATCATCGGGAAGGTCATCCGGTCTTGCGTTCGTTCGATCGGGCGGCGAGGCATGATCCAGACGGCATAGATCATGGCCGAGAAGGAAATGGCGTTGAGCGCGTAACAAAGAGTCAAACCCTTCTCAGGCCCCATCGGCAATCCAATCAGAAGGCCTGCTAGGCCGGGGCCAAGGACTTCGCTTAATCGCCACTGAATTCCGTTGATGCTGGCGGCATTGGGAAATTCGTTCTTCGGGACAAGGGTCGTCATCACCGATTGTCGGGCTGGGTTATTGAAGGAAACCGGCACCACGTTCAGGGTGACCAATAGGATCAAAATCCAGACGGACGTAAAACCACTTAACGTACAGATCGAAATCGATAGAGCGATGAGCGCCATGATCGACTGGGTGATGATCAGAATAATCCGGCGGTCGTACCGATCGGCCACCACCCCGCCGAGCATGCTAAAAATGATCAGAGGAAGAATCCGGATACCGGCGACCAAGCCCACCATGAATGAACTGTGGGTGAGGTGATAAACGTGCCACGAGACGGCCCACATCTGGACGCTGGAGCCGACATTTGAGACAAAACTGCCGAAAATGAAGTTTCTGAAATCCCGGTGGGCAAGCGCCGGAAGGCGTCTTGGAATTGCCACCGCCTCAGATTACCGTCCGTCTAGCCCATGGGGTGTCGATTATAAGCCGAGTATCTACCGGTCACATGATGCTCGAGCTGTCGCTCGATATCCGCAAGCAAGGTGGACGCGCCAATTCGGAAGAGATCGTTGCGGACCCAGAGATCGCCGAGTTCTTCTTTCATCAGAATGAGCCAGTCCAACGATTGCTTGGCCGTGCGGATGCCGCCAGCAGGCTTGTAACCTACGCGATATCCCGTAGCCGCCAGATAATCTCGAATGGCGCGAACCATGACGAGGCCAACGGGAATCGTGGCGTTGACGGTTTCCTTACCGGTTGAGGTCTTAATAAAGTCTGCTCCCGCCATCATAGCGACCAGCGAGGCTTTTCCTACATTTCGCAAGGTCCCGAGTTCGCCGGTGGCGAGAATGGTCTTGAGATGTGCCTCACCACAGGCTTCTCGGAAGGCTGCGACTTCGTCATAAAGAGCGCGCCACTCGCCATTCAGTACGTGCCCTCGGGTGATAACGATGTCGATCTCTGAAGCCCCAAGCTCCACGGACGCCTGGATTTCCTCGATGCGCTGTTTGAGAGGTGAGAGGCCGTGGGGAAATCCTGCGGCAACCGCAGCAACGGGAATGCCCGAGCCAGATAAGCATCGAACGGCCGTCGGGATCATTTCGTGATACACGCAGACCGCTCCCGTCGTCAGTCTCATATCGCCAGCTCCCAACGCTTCCAGTAAGTCTTGACGAACCGGTCGCATCGCCTTGGCACATAGTCGTCGAACGTTTCCTGGCGTATCATCGCCCGCCAGCGTGGTGAGGTCCATGCAGGTGATCGCACGGAGGAGCCAGGCGGCTTGCCATTGCTTCTTAACCGTTCGACGTCCCGGCAGAGTGGACGCTCTGCGTTCTACCGCCGATCGATTGATCTGCACCGACTCCACCCAATCCAGATCGAGAGGGACGCCAGGGTTACGCTCCGTGGGCTGGAGCAAGTGAGAGATGTCGGGCGCAGACATGCTTCTATTGTAGAACTAAGCGCGAATGGGGACTTTTGGGACCCTGAATCCCTGAGGAATGTAGGTCCAACTTCCCAACATTTTTGAATTAGAGTAACGCATTGATATGATGGAGAGCGTTCTTGTGGAGGCAGTGATGGTTAAGGAATTGAATTCGCAATCGAGGCGACGTCGAGGGGTCCGGCGCGTCATTTTAGGGCTCGGAATCGCCGGTGCCGTGGCATCGGCGGTGGCATTCCGCTCATTCTTTGCCCGCCCGGGTGAGGATTCCCTTCGGTTCATTCCGAAGGACGCGATTTTGTTTGGAACGATGGATCTTTCCCCGTCTCCCAGTCAGACGCTCGTGTTTAAGAAGATTGACGACGCCCTGTCTAGAAACGGTCTGGATAAGAAGCTTGACAGCGCACTGACCGACATGGTCCTGCAGAATCACGTTGGCGACCTCGTTCGACCCTACGCCAAGCGAGGCGCATCCTTCGCGCTCCTTACGCCCGAGAAGCCAAGCGAATCGATCTCGCCGGACAACGATCTCGTGGCCTACTTCGCGTTGAGCGATGGCCCTGCCGTCGCCAAGATTCTCAAGGAAAACGGTAAGCGTTCGTTTTGGAGAGGAACCCAGTACTACCAAATTGAGGTCAACGGCCCTTGTTTAATGGTCGTGAACGATATGCTGGCGGTGGCTGCCACCGGAAAACCATTGAGCCGTGTTGAAAAGGTCATGGAAGGCTCCGCGCCTTCAATCCTCGACCGTCCCGACTTTGCCGCCGAGCGCGCCAAGATCGCGAATGACGCGAACTTGATGGTCTTCTTGGCTCCCGAAGCATTGGCCGAATTCTCGAAAGAGGCGCCCGAGGAAGCGAAGATGTTCGCTGGAACTTATAAATGGATGTCGCTGGGTCTCGCCATTCGCGACGGCGGATTGGCGATTAACTACAGCGGCAGTTTCGACGCCTCCGCCGCGAAGTGGCTCAATCCCCTGGCGCACATTGCTCCCATCCGTTCCGACCTGATGGCCATCATGCCAAAGGGTGCCTACGGAATCACCGCTACCGCTCAGCCATCGAAGTACTTCGAAAGCACCGAAGCCGCGCTGAAAGATCAGCCGGACGGCGGCCGCGCCTTGAGGGAAATGGAAAAAGGATTGGCCGATAACCTGAACCTGAGCCTTCACCAAGATCTGGTTCCCGCGTTCCAGGGCAACGCCATCATCGGTTTCTATCCCAGCGAGGCTTCCGACAAGGTTGCCGGCATTGACGTCCTGGTGGTGTTCGACGACAAGAACGGAGCCACGCCGGGAGCGCTCGCCGAACGACTTCGCGAGTCGATCGAGCGGCAGGCAAAGCAGCAGCAGCCGGATACGGAACCGTTCGAGTCCTCAACCGAGGGCGATGTCAAAAAGTATCGATTATCGGCCGATGTCGAGAAGGAGATGCAGGACAGCTTTGCCGAGGAAACTTCTGGCGAAGACGACGTAGTCGATTCCCAGGCCCTCATGAAAGACAAGACCATCACCTGGGCAATCGTTGGCGAGACGGTGGTCCTTTCAAGCAACCAAAAGCTACTGGACCGGACTGTATCCAGTTTGAAGGGGCGACGCGACGGCATGAACTCCGACTCGGCTTGGGCTCCTTCCGAAAAAAACCTGATCGATGGATCGCAGACCCTGTTCGCTCTCAGCATTTCGCGAATGGCAGAGGGTTTTGAAAACACCTTCCGAATCGAGAAAATGGGTGAGGACACCAAGTCCATCAGAGAGATCGTAGAGTCTCTCAAGGCTCTCAAAGATCCTTTCTATTTGAAGACGCGAACGGAAGAGGGAAAGACCGATATGGGACTCTTTATTCCAATGGATTACGATCGCATGATCGATCTCATCGGCGAGCACAGCAAGTAGTCAAAAAAGAAAGAGGGGCGGAACCTTTGGTTCCGCCCCTCTTCTGTTTGAGCCTAGTGCTTTTCGTCGGAACCATCCCGCTTCAGCTTGCCGTCCATGTTGCCAACCCGGTTGAGGGTCAGGTAGCAGAGCTTGGCAGCATTGGTCAACTTCAAGAAGTTGATCTTGTCCACGGTATCCGTTGGTTGGTGGTAGTCGGGGGTGAATCCGCAGAATTGGAAGGCGATAGGTACGCCATTCCGCGCGAAGTTATAGTGGTCGCTACGGGTGTACACATCCTCCGCATCGTATTTGAACTTGAACCCGATGTACTTGTTCTCATCCTGAATGATGTCGTCGTACTCTTGGGAGATTCGCTTGGATCCGACGAGTCGCATCGTATCCTTGTTCTCATCAACTTTGTCAATCCGGTTCTGGTCGCCATTTTGAGCATCGAAAGAGTCGCGGCCGACCATATCCATCTGCATGAGGCACTGGGTTTTGTCGAGAGGAATAATCGGGTTCGCGGCATAGTAAGCCGACCCTAGAAGTCCCATCTCTTCCCCGCAAAAGGCCATGAAAAGAACGCTTCGCTTTGGCCGAACGGGGTTCAGAGAAAATGCTTTGGCAACACAAAGGAGCGCCGTTGAGCCGGAGCCATCGTCGTCCGCGCCATACCAAATCGTGTCGCCCTGCTTGCCCAGGTGATCCAAGTGAGCACCGATGGCAACGACCTCGTCCTTCATCTTGGGATCAGAGCCCTCTAGTAACCCTACAACGTTCGGAACACCCACATCTTCCTTGATGGTTTTGGCGACTAATCGAACATCCTTCGTTCCGTTCGCAGACGTAGAGCCGTCTTCCGCTAATTCTTTCGTCGCGAAGTCTTCCTCGACTTCCAGACTCTTCATCAGAGACTTGGCCGCCTCTGTAGAAATCGTTCCGGTAGGAGTGCGTTCACTGGGCTTGAAATCCTCCAGCTTGCCACGCCGAACCGACCAACTCGCCTCCGGCACTTTGCCTTCCACCGTCAGAGTCGCCGAAGCGCCCGAGCGAAACATGGAACGTCGAAGTTCGTTCGACATCCTGCCGCCCTCGTAAAAGATCACTGCAATCTTGCCCTTCAGATCTACTCCCTCAGGAATTGCCCCTTTGCCCTTCGCTCGGACAAATACCACGGGGGCCATCACATCGACATCGCCTCCCCCCGTGCTTACGTCGAACTTTCCACTCGACATTATCTTGCTGCCACCTGCACCAACGGCAAGAAATGACTCCTTTGGATCGACGCGGAATCGATAGAAAGGCACATTCTGAAAGTAGGTGCCTTTGTCGCCGATGGGCTTCAAGCCGAATTCCTTAAACTTTCCTGCGACGAAGTCCGCTGCCTTCTGGAAGCCGGGTTGCCCGGTTCCTCTTCCTTCGCATTCCGGACCGGCCAGAAAACCTAGCCACTTCTTGGCATCGTCGATTGAGATTGCATTGAACCCAACCTTCAAATCGTTAGGAACCGCCTTCGCTCCCGCGAACTGGGCATGAACGGCGAATGGAAGACTCACAAGCGCAGGCAAGAGGGCGCTGCGAAATAGGGCGGATGATGGCATGTTAGAGATTACGTTCTCCTTTCCTTAACCTGTTTCCTTTAAGAAAATTCAGCCGAATAATATATATGTCTTGACAAACTAACTTTTCGGTTGTAAGATTCGACCATGGCTTCAAATGTGGTGCAGATCATTCGGGACGGGGAGGCAGCTCATGCGCTTCTCCAACCCATCCGCATCCAAATCCTGGAGAATCTCGCCGAGCCCGGTTCGGCAAGCTCTTTGTCTCCGTCTCTTGGCATTCCCCGGCAGCAGGTCAACTACCATCTCCGCGAATTGGAGAAGGCCGGGTTCGTGGAATTTGTCGAGGAACGAAAGCGGGGCAACTGCATCGAGCGAATCTATCGGTCGGTCGCAGACTCCTTCGTCATCTCTCCAGAAACCATTCGCGGACTGAAGCCGGACATAGAGGCGATGAGAGACCGAAGTTCTTCGGACTACGTCGTGGCTCTGGGTTCTCGCCTGATCGACGATCTCGCTGAACTACGGGCGAACTCCGAGCACGTACCGACCCTCGCGGTCGAAACTTCTATCCGATTTGCCGACGACGCATCACGCGCAAGATTTGCTGAAGAGCTTGCGCGGGCGGCCGCGGCGATTGCCTCCAAATATCACACCGAATCCGGATCGAGCCGTCCCTACCGAATGGTTTGGGCCGTCCACCCGGAAATTGAGAGGAGATCATGACCGAAACCATGGACCTAACCACCGCTACCCGGACCTTGACGATCAAGGCCAGTCCGGAACGCCTCTTCGAGGCTCTCACCACTCCCGATCAACTTAAGACTTGGTTCTGCGACGGAATCGAAACCGACCTTAAAGTCGGTGGTCCGTTCCGATTCTGGGGCCGGACGATCTTGGGCACGGGGACCGCTGAGTCCGCCCGACAAACTCTGTCTGCGCTCGAACCGCCGAAGTCACTAGAAGTCCAGTGGCCCTATGAGGGGTTTGATAGCGTTCTCAGCTATGAAGTCCAACCGGCGGACGGTGGATCGAGTGTCTTGGCGAAGCACGTGATTCCCGGCAACACCGACTACATCACGCTTGCAATGTCCCACGATGGCCTGAAAGTGGCGCTCTATAACCTGCGTCACTACCTGGAGAACGGTGAAGCGTTGGTTCAGTTCGATCTCACGAACCTGACTACGACCGTCACGTGCTCGGTCACGATTCAAGCCCCCAAGGAAGACGTCTGGGCAGCCCTTACCGACCCAGAAAAGATGGACATCTGGATTTCTGAAGGGGCGAAGGTCGATCTCCAAGAGGGCGGAGACTATTCCTATGGATGGGGACTCGGACCGGAAAAGATCCTGGGTCTGAAGGAAGGAGAGTGTTTGGTGACGGACTGGCACTTTGAGGACGAACCGAATACCACCGTGGAATGGACACTTGAGGGAGACGGGGGGACTACGACCCTGAAGTTGACCCACAGCGGATTTACTCAGCCGGATCAAACGAGAGGCTACAACCAAGGTTGGGGCGCCTTCCTCGGCGCGATCAAGGCCGTGGTTGAGGGAAGAGATTTGGCGGAGAAAACGGCCTAAATTGGCCTATATTGAAGACGGCCTCTTCGAGGTGAAATGATGAAGAAACTTACTTTGATTCTATTGCTCGTGGTCGCAAGCCTCATGGCTTGGGCGGGACCAGCATTGACGGCGAAGCAAGCCTTCGAGCGACTCAAGACTCTTGAGGGAACGTGGGAAGGCAAAGCCAGCGGCGACATGGATGTGAAGGTGGTCTATAAAGTCACCGGCGCTGGGAGCGCTTTGATCGAGACTCAATTCCCCGGGACGGGGCATGAGATGGTGACGGTGTATCACCTTGACGGCGATCAACTCGTCTTGACCCACTACTGTGCGGCGGGTAACCAACCCTCGATGAAGCTGAAGTCAAGCGATGCCAACACGCTGAGTTTCGATTTCACCAAGGGCTCCAACATGAAGCCCACAGATATGCACATGCACTCCATGAAGTTGAGCTTCAAAGCGGCTGACCACGTGGTGAGCGATTGGACCAGCTTCCAAAACGGCAAGGCTGGCTATGTGGCTCACTTTGACTTAAAGCGAGTCAAGTAACGAAACGAAAACAATAGCGGGCGGAGAGACTTTCTCCGCCCGCTATTGTTTTTGATGAAGTTGAGCCTTTAGAGACCCTTGTCGGCGACGAACTTACAGATGTCGGCGATTCGGCAGCTGTAACCCCACTCGTTGTCGTACCAGCTGACGACCTTGACGAGATTGCCAAGTCCAACGGTGTCGATGGCGGAGAAGATGGAGCTGTGCTCGTTTCCGCGAAGATCCGTGCTAACCAGCGGCTCTTCAGTGTAGGCAAGGATGCCCTTCATGGCGCCCTCGGCATATTCCTTCATCGCGGCGTTGATTTCTTCCGGCGTCGCTTCCTTGTTCAGGAGCGCAGTGAAGTCCACCACCGAAACGGTGGGAACCGGGACGCGGAATGCCATGCCGGTGAACTTGCCCTTCAACTCCGGAATAACCAGACCAACCGCCTTGGCGGCGCCGGTGGAGGAAGGAACTACGTTCTGAGAAGCCGCGCGGGCATCGCGAAGGTCTTTGGCCGCCGTGTCCTGCGTCTTCTGGGAATTGGTGAAGGCGTGAACGGTGGTGAGAAGACCCTTCTCGATCCCAAAACGGTCGTGGAGGACCTTTGCGACCGGAGCCAAACCATTAGTGGTGCAGCTCGCGTTCGAGATCACGTGATGCTTGGCGGGATCGTACATTTCGTCGTTCACGCCGAGAACGATGGTGACGTCCTCATTCTTCGCCGGTGCGGAGATGATGACTTTCTTGACGCCGTGGTTCTTGTGGGCAACCGCCTTGGTCGCATCGGTGAAGAAGCCGGTGCACTCCAGAACAACGTCAACGCCCTGAGCATCCCAGGGAATATTGCCTGGATCCTTCTCGGCGAAGACCTTGATGTCCTTCCCGTTGACGTGAATGATGCCCTCGTCGGAAGACACGGTTCCGGCAAAGTCTCCGTAAGTGGAGTCGTGCTTAAAAAGGTGGGCGTTGGTGTTGGTGTCGGTCAAGTCATTGATCGCAACGACTTCTAGTTCGCCCGGGTGTCGAGCAAGGATGGTGCGCAATGAAAGGCGACCGATGCGCCCGAATCCGTTAATGCCAATTCGAGTAGCCATAAGCTTTTGGTTCCTGGACCGGGCAGCGTCGCCCAGCAATAAGGTTAGAATACCTACCTTTATCCCGGTAGCTGGTAGGTACAAACCGTCGCTTAATGCGGGTCGCGCAGGATTCTTAAAGAGAGGAGCCACCCGAGGGTGACGCAAGCGAAGCAGCCTACAAAGGGGGAATACCGCCCGAAATCCGCTCCTAAGCCGATGGCTTTGCCGACCGGTTGGAGCTTCTCGTAAAGGGTTGATCCAATCGGAGCGCCAATAATGGCGCCGAGTCCCTGAGCGGTCATCACTGCCCCCAGGTTCGCACCTCGCTTCTTAGGATCGATGTCGCTCACGCTGGCCATCCATGCCGGAATCGACAGAAGGAACCCGATCCCAACCGGTAGTCCGCCGAGAGCGAGGAGCCAGGCATGGCGGAGGAACGGCACAAACGCGCCAATGGCGATGAGCCCCAACCCCAAGGAACAGAACCCCATGCCCAGGTGAACCGCCTTGGAGCGTCCGATCTTTTCGCCGTACTTCGACATTGGCACGCTTGCCACGCCCATCGCAATCGCGCCAGGGAAGATGAGCCAACCGATCGTCGTTTCGCTCATTCCAAACTGATCGATGGGGAAGAGCTTAAAGATGGCCATCGGGAAGCCGATGCCGGTGAAGGTCACGATCGCGATCGCAAGATAGGCAGGGATCTGCCGACAGGATTCGATGAATTCGCTGATTTTGAATTCGCCGTGAGGATCTCCTTCGGTAGCCGGGGGATGAGTATCCGGCACCAAACGCCAAGATCCCAGGGTGACTCCCACAAAGAGGACCGCCGCCAGCACTAATCCCGCCCACTTCACCCCCGCCAGGTCATTCGCAATGCCCCCGATCGGAAGGGCAAGGGCGATTCCCAGCATGTAGCATAGGTTCAGCAGCGACATCGCTTGTTGCCGCTGGTCGTCCTCTACCGCATCGCCCATCGCGGAAAATGCGGCGGGCCAGAGCATGGCCGCGCCTAGACCGTCGATCGCTCGAAGCAGAATGAAGCAGAGAACCTCAAAGGCTCCGCCCCCGTGGGGCACGAACAGACTGAGGATCGAGGTGCCAATGGAGAGGGACGGGCCCATGATCATGAGCCGCCTCGGACCAATTCTGTCGGCCAGGTGGCCCATCGGGCCTTTAAAGACCGCTTCGCTCAACAGGAACGCCACGAGAACGATGCCGATGACCGATTCGCCAAAGCCACGGCCGTTGGGTAACCAGTGGGGACCGATATTCGGATTCCCGGACAGGTACACCGGCATGGTGGAGAGGTTCATCACTCCGTAAGCAATCTCCGCCATGAGCGCGATGATCAAGAGCCGAAACACCGCCGGTCTCCGAATGGGAGACTGGTTCTTATCGGGAATTTCAGCCGGGGCAGGGTTGGTGACCATCGATTACGGCGCTCTCAAACATCGCCTGGCGGCTTCGCCAAGCGCAAACAGTTTACATAAGGTGTACCAGGTACCCGCCTTCGAGGTTGCGGGACCCGGTCGGGATTATCTCAGACTATGTTACGGCGGACTACTTAACCCCCAGCTTTTCCAGGAACCAGGCGTAGTCAAAAGCTCGCTCGCGCAAAACATCAAAACGGCCCGACGATCCTCCGTGGCCGCCCGCCATATTGGTCTTAAAGATAACGCTGGCTGGCTTCCCGTGCGCTCGCATCCTCGCCACGTATTTTGCCGGTTCCCAGTACATGACCTGGCTGTCGTTATAGCTGGTCTTGACGAGGATTTCGGGATAGGCGGTGGACTTGATGTTCTCGTAGGGAGAGTAGGTTCGGATGTAGCGGTATTCCGATTCCTTCTTTGGGTTGCCCCACTCCAAGAACTCGCCGACGGTCAAGGGAAGCGACTCGTCGTACATCGTATTGATGACGTCCACAAAAGGCACTGAAAGATAGGCGGCTTTGCAGAGATCGGGGCGGATGTTCAAGGTCGCGCCCACAAGCAGGCCACCGGCGGAGCCGCCGTAGATGGCAAGCCGATCTCGGGAGGTCCAACCCTCGTAAACCAGATGGTCGGCGCAAGCAGCGAAGTCGGTGAAGGTGTTACGCTTGGCCATCATCTTGCCTTCGTCATGCCAGAGTTCGCCCATGTCACCACCGCCACGAATCTGACCGGTGGCCCAGACGACGCCGCGATCCAGGAGGCTGAAGAGGTTGCTGTTAAACCCAAACGAACTGGAGATGCCATAGGCGCCGTACCCGTAGAGGACCAGCGGATTTCTGGAAGCGCTTTTCTTGTCTTTCCGATAGATCAAACCGATGGGAACACGGGTGCCATCGGGAGCGGTGGCGTAGGTTCTCTCCATCGCATAAAGGGAAGCATCATATTCACCCAGCACCTCGGTCTGCTTCAAGAGTTTCTTCTCGAAGGATTTGAGGTCAATTTCATAAATGCTTTGCGGAGTCAGGGGGGAGGCGTAGGAGTAGCGATACTGCTTCGTGTCGTACTCCGCATTGGTGCTGCCGCTGATGCTGAAGAGCGCCTCTGACGTCTCGATGACTCGGGTTTTCTTGGTCGCGAAATCGTAGATGGCGATGCCAGGGAGTCCGTTTTCCCTTTTGGAGTACACGAGGTAATCCTTGAAAGCCGAGAATCCGCTAATCATTCCTTTTGGAATCGCCGGAATAAAGGGCTTCCAGTGCTTCTGACCCGGCTCAGAGACGCTGGTCGACATGATCTCAAAGTCTTTCGCGTTCTTGTTGGTCCGAATGAAGAACTGACCATTGTGGTGAGCCACGTCGTATTGCAGCTTGCCCTGCCGTTTCTCGATCAGCTTGAATTTGCCCTTGGGGTTATTCGCGCCCAAGAACCAGGTCTCATCGTTATCGGAGCATGAACTCTGGATAAAGAGCAGCTCTTTGTCCAGGCTCTTTCCGACTCCGCATCGGTAGAGTTCGTCCTTCTCTTCGAAGATCTGCTCGGGCTTCCCGCCCAGGGCGAGGCGAAAGATGAGGTTTGAGCGCTTCGAGACCGGATCCTCAGTGCCAAAGAAAAGGGTTTTGTTGTCGGCAGCCCACTTCAGGCTAGTAACTCGCTCCGCCGTCTCCGGGAGGAGCGATCCGGTAGCTAGATTCTTGACGTGGAGGCTGTATTGGCGGAATCCGGTGTTGTCGGTGGTGTAAGCCAAGAGTTGGCCATCGTCGCTGATCTCGAAGCTGCCGACCGACATGAACTTCTCGCCCTCGGCCAACTGGTTGACATCGAGCAGAACTTCCTCTGCGCCCTTCTCTCCCTTCTTCCGGCACATGATGGGGTATTGCTTGCCCTCTTCCGTGCGGGAGTAGTAGAGGTAGCCATCTTTGGGATAGGGAACACTCAGGTCCGTTTGCTTGATGCGGCCTAGCATCTCATCGTAAAGCTGATTTTGGAGAGCCTCCGTGGGCTTCATGACCGCCTCGGCATAGGCGTTTTCCGCGTTCAGGTAGTCCAAGACCTCTTTCGAGTCCTTCCTACGGAGCCAGGCGTAGTCGTCGACCAGTTTTTCGCCATGAAGGGTGAGGGTTTGAGATTCGATCTTTGCGACAGGAGACTTTGGCATATCGTTCTGAGGAGTAGCGTACACGCTCAGCGCAAGAATTAGTGCGGCCGTCATTGCGCTGCATTATATGCATCAAAATGCAAAAAGGCCCCTGCATCCAAATTGCAAGGGCCTTTGTCTTATTGAGTTCTCAGCGCTTAACGAACTGGAAGCCACGTCGCGCTTTCTTGCGACCGTACTTCTTGCGCTCTTTGATGCGCGGGTCTCGGGTAAGAAAACCGCCTGCGCGAAGCTCCTTTCGAAGCGTCTCATCGTATTCAACGAGGGCTCGAGAGATGCCGAGTTTGATGGCGCCGGCTTGACCGGTGATACCACCGCCCTTCGTCGTCGCCTTAACATCCCATCGACCTTCCATACCGAGGTGAACCAGCGGGCTTTTGACGAGGATCTCAAGCACCGGGCGACCGAGGTAGTGAGCGAACTCTCGCCCGTTGATCGTGATTTTGCCTTCGCCGGGTTGGATCCAGACTCGGGCGACCGCGCTCTTTCGGCGGCCAGTTCCGTAATTTGTATTCGTTGCTGCCATCTACTAGTTAGTCCTTCTTGATGTTCAGCGGCGTGGGTTCCTGAGCCGCGTGCGGGTGGTCGGAGCCGGCGTATACCTTCAGCTTCTTGAAGATCTGCTTGCCGAGCTTGGTCTTGGGAGTCATGCCCCAGACTGCCTTTTCGACGAGCTTAACGGGGTTTTCTTCCAGCATCTTGCCGCGGCTGACGTTGCGGAGACCGCCCGGCCAACCGGTGTGCCAGTAGATGAGTTCGTCCTTCTTGCCACCCGTGAGGACGGCCTTTTCGGCGTTGATGATGATGACGAAGTCGCCGCAATCGGCGTTATAGGTGAAGGTGGGCTTATGCTTGCCTCGCAGCACCTGGGCAACTTGCGCCGCGAGACGACCGATCGGCACGCCCGCTGCATCGACCACATGCCATTTGCGGTCGACTGTTCCTTCCTTAACTGTATAGGTCCTGTTCATTTTCGTATCCGTTGATGCGCACAAGCCGCACACTTCGGGGATTGGGTTTGCACAGATTTCTCTGTGCGATCAGAATTTGACAACGCGGGCGTTGTCGGTCTGCCGAGTCTTGTGAAGACTCGCTTCCAGCTTTCTTCCTTCATGAAGAGGGAAGTAATTAAGCCAAAGCTGAAGCTGCTCGCCGATCGGCGGAATTAATCGGAGTCCTCGGTAAAAACGGGCTTGGTGCGCGCGTCGTGGCCGGGAATATCGTAGCGAATCTCCATCAGCGTCAATCCGCGGGCGGGGAGAACGACGGGCCACTGCATTTGATCGCGCTCCTCGGTTAACAGCCGTTTGGCGTCGAGAACGGGGCGATGGTGGCGTCCAATTTCGAAAAGCATGCCCGCCATCCTTCGCATCATTCCGCGCAGAAACGCGGTGCCGTCGATGGTGATGGATACTTGCTGATCAATCTCTTCAACCTGGACAGAATGCAGGCGGCGAACGGTGTTCAACACTTCGGGGCCAACCTCTTCGGTATAGCCTCGAAAGTCGTGCGTTCCAACCAAGTAGGTTGCCGCTTCTTTCATCCGCTCCAGATCAAGTTCCTTCCAATACGTGTGCGCATAGCGCTTTCGAAAGGGGTCGAACTCGTGGAGCAGGATTCGATACTGATAGATTCGATTCGACGCGCTGAAACGAGAGTGAAAGTCCGAATCGACTTGTTCCGCATTTGCGATGCGGCAGTCTTCCGGAAGCACTCGATTCAGCACCAGCCGCCACTTTTCAGCGGGCATGGGGTTGTCCGTATCGAAGTGAGCGACTTGCCCGTAGGCATGGGCGCCCCCATCGGTACGGCTCGCGCCGGTGATCTCCAATTCCTCGCCGGTTGCCCGGCGAACAGCTTCTGTCAATGTGCCGTGAACAGTTCTCTGCTCACGTTGCGGGGCGAACCCACAGAAATCGGTTCCGTCATAAGCGACGGTTAACTTAACTCTTTTAGTCGACAAGCTCCAACACAGCGGTAGCCGCCGCATCGCCACGTCGGTAACCGGTCTTGGTCAGACGGGTGTAACCGCCGTTACGAGTCTTGAAGCGCGGGCCGATGTTATCGAACAGGTGCTTGACGAGGTCCTCACCATTGATGAGGCTTTTTCGAGCAAGAATCTGCTGCTTCTCAAAATCGGTCTTACCGGCAAGCTCCTTAACGGGCTTGGGGCTACTGCTGGAGTGGCCAACCAGAACTCGTCGCGCACGGCGGCGAGCATCGAGGCTGTCCTCTCTGGAGAGCGTGATGAGCTTCTCGACGAGTCGCTGCAGCTCCTTTGCTCGGCCCAGGGTCGTGTGAACGTAACCATGGCGAATGAATTGTCGCTGCAGGTTCGTCAGAAGGGCCTTGCGCTGGTCGCTTGGCAGTCCTAGTTTTCTTCGATCAACTAAGTGTCTCATGGTCCTTTAGAAATCGTCGTCGTCGTCGAGCATGTCGATGGAGCGGAAACCACCCTTCGGCGGCTTGAGCTCGATATCGTGCTCGGCAAGCTTGTCACGAACTTCAAACAACGACTTCTTACCGAAGCCGCGAATACTGGTGAGGTCGCTCTCGGTTGCCGTGGCCAAAGCGCGGAGCGTGAGCAATCCAGCGCGGCGGAGGCAGTTGAACGTGCGCTGGGAGAAGTCGAGCTCCTCAATGCGCAGGTCCGGGATGTGAGAGACGTCGCTCGTGCCCTCTTCCTCGGTCATCAGGTCGGTTTCGAAACCGGCCGCACCCAGGTCGAAGAACATTCGGAAATACTTGTCAAGAATGTGAGCGGCTTGGCTCAGCGCGTCGTTGGGCTTGGTAGCGCCGTTGGTCCAGATATCCAGAACCAGTCGCTCATAGTCCGTGCGCTGACCGACACGGGTCGCTTCAACGGTGTAGTTGACTTTGCGAACCGGGGTGTACTGAGAGCCGGTCGGAATGACTCCGATCATGCCCTTGTAGCGCTCTTGCTTCTCGGGAAGGAGATAGCCGCTTCCCCAGCCGATGTATAGTTCCATGTTCAGGCTGGCCTTCTCGTCGCTAACCGTGGCAATGTATACCTCGGGGTTGACGATCTCGACGCCTTCGGGACAAACGACGTCGGCGCCGGTGACTCGGCCCGCGCCCTGAACGTCGACTCGGAGTACCGGGTCTTCGGTGGGCATTCCGTTTTCGGTGTCGATTCGAATGGCGAGGTCCTTCAGGTTAAGAAGAAGCTCGGTGGTGTCTTCCTTCACACCCGGGATCGGGGCGAACTCGTGGAAAACCTTATCGATTCGGACGGCGGAAACGGCAGCGCCTTGGATGGAGCTGAGCAGGACGCGGCGAAGGGCATTGCCGATCGTCTGCCCGTAACCCTTCTCAAGGGGCTCCAGGACGAACTTTCCGTAATCTGTACTGAGATCGAGCGATGAAATGTGCGGCATTTTTTCGGTTACACCGGTTGTTGCCGGTGTTGGGAAGCCCCGACGAATCGGGGCTTAAAACTTAGACTCGTCGGCGCTTCGGAGGGCGGCAGCCGTTATGCGGGACCGGAGTGACGTCGGTGATGCTCGTCACTTCGAGACCGGAGGCTTGCAGCGAGCGGATGGCCGTCTCGCGACCACTGCCGGGACCGGCCACATGGACGTCGATCTTGCGAACGCCGTGCTCTTGTGCCAGTCGGGACGCCTTGTCCGCGGCGACCTGTGCTGCGAACGGGGTGCCCTTTCGGCTTCCCTTGAAGTTCACATTACCGGCGCTCGACCAAGAGATCACGTTGCCCTGAGGGTCGGTGATCGTCACGATCGTGTTGTTGAACGATGCCTGGATATGAGCAACGCCCACCGGGATGTTCTTCTTCTCTTTTGCCTTGCCCTTCGTTACTTGCTTTCGTGCCATTTTATTTTTCAGCGTTCAGGGATCAGTTTGCAGGGTTCAGAGTGATTGCACCCTGAGCCCTGTCCCCTGGACCCTAGTTATTACTTCTTAGCCTTCTTCTTACCGGCCACGGTCTTCTTCGGACCCTTGCGCTGGCGAGCATTGCTGCGCGTGCGCTGTCCGCGAGTCGGGAGTCCGCGTCGGTGACGCAGCCCACGATAACTGCCGATTTCGATCAGGCGGCGGATGTTGCCGTTGACTTCGCGGCGAAGGTCTCCCTCAACCTGGAAATCGCGGTCCAATACTTCGCGAAGACGCCCAATCTCGGTTTCGGTGAGGTCCCGTACCTTCTTGCGCGGGTCCACGCCCGCCTTCTCCAGAAGGTCGAGAACATTATGCTTACCGATCCCGTAGATCAAGGGCAACGCGTACTGTGCCGTCTTGTCTCGGGGGAGGTCGATACCTGCGATACGTGCCATCTAGTTCGTTCCGTTTCTCCCGTCAGCCGATTAGCCCTGTCGTTGCTTGTGCTTCTTGTTCTCGCAGATCACACGTACCACGCCTTCGCGCTTGATGATCTTGCACTTGTCGCAAATCTTTTTTACACTGGCCCTGACTTTCATTAAAGTTCACACTCTTTGCTTCCGGTTTCAGCCTGAAGCTTTTCGCTAATCCGCTCCGTCTACTCATTCAAGTGGCGTTGGAATACGCACACTCCCGCCGGAGGCGACTGACGCAAGGAGGGATTATACCTATCGTTGTCTAAGTTGCGCTAGGTCTTTGATGCCATTTCGATGGTTGCCGATGTGATTTTGAATCTTCCGACACACATCATCCGTCTTGAACGAATTCCGGTGGAATTCCAGCGCGGCATCCCACACTGTTGACGGCTTCGACTTACTTGTAGCGGTAGACGATGCGACCGCGCGTAAGGTCATAGGGCGAGAGCTCGACGCGTACACGATCCCCAGGCAGGATTCGAATGTAGTTCATGCGCATCTTTCCGCTAACGTGAGCGAGAAGCTCCATACCGTCGCCCTCTTCGAGCTTCACGCGAAAACGTGCATTAGGAAGGTTCTCCAGAACCGTTCCCTCTACTTCGATACCTTTTTCTTTATCGTCCTGTGGCTTGTACTGCGGTCTTCTTCTGCCCATAAATCTCCTATATCCAATATTGTAGACGGTTTGTCAACCTTTGTGGCCGATGGCCTCGGGACTCTGAACTATTCCAGGGTCAAAAGTTCGGGACCGTCTTTCGTGATGGCGATGGTGTGTTCGAAGTGGGCGGAAAGCTTTCCGTCGGCCGTCTTGACTGTCCAGCCATCTTCTAACGTCTTCACCCGATAAGTGCCTTCATTCACCATTGGCTCGATACAAATCGTGCATCCTTCGCGCAGAACTTCGCCTTTCCCCGCCTTGCCAAAATTGGGGACCGAGTGCGGCTCTTCATGCAGTTTGCGACCAATGCCGTGGCCCACGAGGTCTCGCACGACTCCGTACCCATTCTTTTCTACGTATTTTTGAACGGCGGCGGAGATATCTCCAATTCGATTCCCGACCTTTGCCTGGGCAATGCCTTGCATCAGCGATTCTTTCGTGACGTTCAAAAGTCGCTGCGCTTCGGGTGAGATCTTGCCGATGCCGAAGGTCCAAGCGCTATCTGCATGCCAACCGTCTAGGCATGCGCCAATGTCGATATCCACGATATCGCCTTCCATGATCGGGTCATCGGTTGGCATGCCGTGAATGACGACATCGTTGACGGAGATGCAGGTATTCGCGCTGTAGCCTCGATAGTTCATAAACGAGGGAACGGCTCCTGCTTCCTTGATTATCCGTTCGGCTAGTGCGTCCAAGTCTCGAGTTGTCGTCTTTCCGGGGACGATTGCTTCATAACACTCGCGGATCGCCTTGGCAACGATTTTGCCAGACTTCCGCATCATCTCGATTTCGGATCTTGATTTCAGATAGATCAAGCTTCAACTCCCGCCACGATCTCTTGATACACCTCTTCTGGCTCGTGTCGACCATCGACTACTTGAAGCAGTCCCTTTTCCCGGTAGTAGTCGCGCACAGGGGCAGTGTTTTCTCGAAAGACGCGAAGTCTCTCTAAAATGGTCTCAGGCTGATCGTCGGTTCGGACAAAAAGTGGGCTGTTGCACTTGTCGCAAATCCCTTCTCGCTTGGGCGGCTTATTGACGCTGTGGTAAATCTCGCCACACTTGGTACATCCGATCCGACCCGCCAGCCGGGAAAGAACGACTTCGTCGTCGACTTCGATGGAGACCACCTTGTCCAGGGGCATCCCCATTTCGTCCAAAATTTCTTCGAGGGCCTCCGCCTGGCGGATTGTACGGGGAAAACCGTCCAATACAAATCCATGTTTGCGGACTTCGTCGCGTCGGATTCGCTTGGCCATCATTTCGATGGTCACGCCGTTGGGAACAAGCTCGCCGTGTTCGATATATCGTTTGGCGAGACGGCCCAAGTCCGTTTCAGCCTCAATCTCTGCGCGAAAAATCACGCCAGAGGAGAGTGGCTTCACGCCGAGTCTTGATTCAAGCAACGCCGCTTGAGTCCCTTTGCCGACCCCAGGGGGGCCAATCAGAATAAGTCGCATAGTTTGGGGGTGCGGGGTGGGGGCGCTGAGTAGAACCCCGCACCCCTAGCCCGACTATTGACCGTACTGCTTCATGAGCAGGTTGGCTTCGATCTGGCGCATCGTTTCAAGAGCGACGCTAACCAAGATGAGAAGTGAGGTGCCGCCGATCATGCTGACGTACCTCGCGTTAACGCCCGTTAGGCTAGGCGAGAGGTACTGCAAGATCGCGACGAACGCGATGAAGAGAGCGCCGACCACGGTGATTCGTGAGATGACGCCATCCAAGAACTCCTTGGTTTGCTTTCCAGGGCGAACGCCCGGAATGTAGGAGTTACCGCGCTTAAGGTTATTGCTAATATCCTCGACGTTGAACTGAATCGCCGTCCAGAAGTAGCTGAAGAAGAAGATCATCGCCGTATAGAGCACGATGCCGATCAAACCCTCAGGGAAACTGAGGGCAGGATGCAAATACAGGCCCGCCGTCTGGAGGAAGTTACCTACCGGAGTTGTCGGTCCCACCATCAGAGCCAGCTGACTCGGAATTCCGAGCAACGCGACCGCAAAGATAATGGGGATAACGCCAACTGAGTTCACCGGGAACGGAAGATAGCTGGTTTGACCACCCATCATCTTAGTTCCCACCATGCGGCGCATGTGCTGCACCGGAATGCGGCGCTGAGCCGTGGTGAAGTAGACGACCAACCAAGTTACGGCAAGGAAGATCGCGAGAACGAGGACAATGCTCCACCACTGGATGGCGCCATCCTTAAGACCGCGTCCCAACCCTTCAACCGTATTCGGCAAGGAAAGGATAATGCCCGCGAAGATCAGGAGCGAGGTTCCGTTGCCGATACCCTTTTCACTAATCTGCTCACCCAGCCAGAGCATGAACATCGCGCCTGCGGTCCAGAAAGTCACAATCGTGACGGTCGTGACCCACGTCGCTGTCGCCGGCATGGCCGGTCCCAGCAACTTCAAAAGGCCCCAGCCCTGGAAGATACAGAGGAACAACGTCAGGAAGCGCGTGCGCTTGTTCTGCTGCTTGCGCGCGTACTCTCCTCCCTCCTGCAGCTCCTTCTTCCACGTCGGAAACGCGTTGGTCAGAACCTGCATGATGATGGAGGCAGTGATGTAGGGGTTCAAGCCTAAGGAGAAGATCGAAACCTTCTTCAGGGCGCCTCCACCAAAGGTGTTGAGATAGTCAAATGCGGGCAAACCCTTCAAGCGGTCGACTACCGAACTGGAGTCGATGCCGGGGATAGGCACGGGAATGTGGACGCCCAAGGCGAACACGGCGAACATCAGCAGGACGAATTGGATCCGCGATCGGAGATCGGGATCGGCCCAGGCAAGCCTGATCGTTTCGACGAGAGGCATCGAGAGGCCCTTGTCCCCTCGACTGCCGCTGTAACCGCCGCCTAGTCCCGCCATGGAGCTCACAGGATAATCGCCTCGCCGCCGTTCTTCGTAATCGCTTCGGTGGCAGACTTGCTGAACTTGTGAGCCTTAACCGTGAGCTTCTTGGTGAGCGTTCCGAAAGCCAGAATCTTCACGCCATCTTTGTTCAGCGTGACGATGCCGGTCTTCTCAAGCGACTCAGGAGTGACCTCGTCGCCCGCATTGAACAGCTTCTCAAGATCGTCCAGGTTGACGATCGCAAATTCCTTATGGTTGATGTTTCGGAACCCCTTCTTTACAGGAAGGCGTCGGAAGATCGGCGACTGACCACCCTCAAAGTTGGGGTGAATCTGTCGTCGAGCCTTCTGGCCCTTGGTTCCGCGGGTTGCCGTTTTGCCCATGCCGCTGCCGATGCCTCGGCCAACGCGACGCTTCTTAAACGAGCTGCCCGCCGGTGGTTGAATATCGTGCAGTCCCACTTACTTTTCCTCTTCGGTCTTCTTCTTGGTCGTGCGCTTCGGCTTGGCCTCAGCTGCGGGTTCGGACTCTTCAGACGCCTTCTCTGCCTTCGGCTTAGCGGCCTTTGGGGCCTTTTCCTTAGCCGGGGCGGCGGGAGCGGCGGCAGCCTTCTTAGCCGAAGCCTTCTTCGTCGGCTCGCCTTCCACTTCCGTCACTTCAAGCATGTGCTTGGCGTGATGAATCATGCCGCGAATCGTCGGAGTATCGGCATGCTCGACAACCTGGTGCATCTTGCGAAGTCCCAGGGCGGCAATCGTCTTGCGGTTGCCGGGCTTGTTGCCAATGGGGCTCTTAACCAGCTTAATACGCAGCATTATCCGCTTCCTCCTTTCGAGCCTTTTCCAACCAAGGAACAAGCTCGCTGACTTCGAGTCCGCGCTTCTCCGCTGCCTTCTCCGGAACGTTCAAGCTCTTGAACGCTTCGATGGTCGCATAGGCCATGTTGATGGCGTTGCGGGAGCCGAGAGACTTCGCGAGGACGTCGTGGATACCGGCCGCTTCCAAGCAAGCTCGGACGGCGCCACCGGCCTTAACGCCGGTACCAGCCGCTGCCGGTCGAAGCATGACCTGGGCCGTGCCCGAAGTCGCTCGAATCTCGTGCGGGATGGTGGAACCGATCATCGGAACGGTGAACATGCTCTTTCGGGCGGCTTCTTCAGCCTTTCGAATCGCATCCGGGATGCCTCGGGCCTTACCGAGTCCAACACCGACCTGTCCCTTGTTGTCGCCGACAACGACGAGGATCGACCAGCTCGCGGTCTTACCACCCTTGTGGGTCTTAAACACCTTGTTGGTGCGCACGACGCGAACGTCGAGCTGCGGGCCTTCGGTGTTGCGGCTTTCTCGCTTGCCGCTCAAGCGGTTCATCATTCTCATCGCTTAAAACTCCAATCCACCTTCACGAGCGCCGTCGGCGAGACTCGCCACGCGACCGTGATAGCGGAAACCGCCGCGATCGAACACCACCGCGTTGATTCCCTTTGCCTTGGCGCGCTCCGCCAGGGCGATGCCGATCTTCTTCGCACCTTCTGCGTTGCCGGTGACTTCCAGGCCCTTCTCTTGGCTGCTTGCGGCGGCCAGAGTCGTTCCCGTGCTGTCATCGATGATCTGCGCATAGATGTGGTGCAGGCTGCGGAAAACGGCCAAGCGGGGTCGCTCGGTGGTTCCCGAAATTCGCTTGCGGAGCCGGACGTGGCGGGCTTTGCGCAGCTGAGCAGTAGTTTTGATTGACATTGCTTAAAACTCCTTACTTCTTCGCGGCCGCTCGCTTACCGGCCTTGAGCTTCACGACCTCGCCGCTGTAGCGAATACCCTTACCCTTATAAGGCTCAGGCTTTCGTACCTTGCGAATGTCGGCGGCGATCTGACCCACCGCTTGTTTGTCGATTCCCGAAACGTTGATCTTCTGCGTACGGGTCTTGTCATCGGCGACGATCTCGAAAGAAACCCCGTTCTCCGCGGAGATTCGCACCGGGTGCGAATAACCCATGTTGAGAAGAAGGTTCTTGCCTTCGAGCTGAGCGCGGTAACCGACACCGACGATCTCAAGGGTCTTGGTGTGTCCCTTGGTGACGCCGTCGACCATGTTGCTGATCAGCGTGCGAGCAAGCCCGTGCTGGCTTCGCGCCTCGCGCAGGTTGTTCGGGCGAGTAATTTCAACCTTGCCGTCTTCTTGCGTCAAGGAAAGAAGTCGAGAGATCGGCTGAGTAAGTTCACCCTTGGGGCCCTTTACGGTCACGACGTTGGTCGCTTCGTCTACCGAGATGGTGACGCCGTTCGGGACTGTGATCGGTTTAGTTCCAATTCGTGACATGTCTTAATACACCTCGCAAAGAATCTCACCGCCGATCTTTCGCTTTCGGGCTTCTCGATCAGTCATGAGTCCTTGAGACGTGGTGAGAATTCGGGTCGCGAGACCGTTGCGAATCGGCTTAAGCTCGTCGCACATCTTGTAAACGCGAAGACCCGGCTTGCTCACGCGGGCAAGGTGGTTAATGAGAGGCTTTCGCTTCGCATCGTAGCGCAGGTGCACCTTGATGGTCGGGAACTTGCTCTCGGTGGTGATCTCGTGACCGGTCAGGTAACCCTCGGCCTCAAGAATCTTTACGATTTCAACTTTGATTTTGCTGTGCGGAACGTCGACGGTCGCAAGTCGAGCCTGAGCTCCGTTGCGAATCCTCGTCAGAAGGTCCGCGATGGGATCGCTGTGCATTGAATGACCTCCTGTTCCTTACCAGCTCGATTTCTTCACGCCCGGCAGTTGACCGAGGTGAGCCTTCTCTCGAAGGCAGATACGACAGATGCCAAAGAAGCGAATGTATCCGCTTGCTCGTCCACAAATGGTGCATCGGTTGTACGACCGCACCTGGAACTTCGGCTTCCGCTGCTGTTTTTCAATAAGCGCTGTTTTTGCCATAGTTTCTCCCGCCGTTATCAGATCGGTCCAGCGTCGCCTTGGCAGGGTCGGCGTGCCTGATCTGTGGCTAGATTTTCATTTAGTCTTTCGACTGAGAGCGAAGGATACCTCATCTCCGCTAGGTTCCCAAGGAACCGGGGCCACATTCAGAACCCCTAGTGCCAATTACCCAAGGAATACCTGGACAAATAGAAACGGTCCGGGCGATTGCTCGCCCGGACCGTCTGAGACGTGAATCGAGATATTCCTTACGGAAGGTCGATGCCGATTCGTCGGTTGATGTTGAATGCACCCGTCAGTCCGGTACCGGTCACGACTACGTCGAACGCGCCATCGGCAGTACCTGCCTGGACGTTAAACGGATTCGAACTCGGCGAGGACAGAAGAGTGGCGCCCGAACCGGAGACCACGCTCACGGTGCTGGCAAGGCCAGACGTGGAACCGGTCACGTCGTTACCACCGGCGTCGATCAGGCTGATCGAAACGTTGCCAAGAGCCGTGTTCGCGGTTCCCGCATAGACGTTGTTCGTCGCCGGACCGGTGTAGCTTCCGGTGGCCAAGGCCGTGTCTGGAGTCAGAACGATCTTGGACGGCTGACCGAGGACCGCAACCACGAGGGTGTTGGACGAAGTGATGCCGTTAACCGTCGCGGTGACGTCAAGTCGACCAGGCACGCTGCCGGACGTCAGGACGTTGCCCGAGAAGGAAGAGGCGAGCGAAGCATCGGTCGGAGCGGACGAATCGCCCGTGTTACCAACCTGAGCCGGCAATGAAGCGGCATTCGCGTCAGAGTAGACGGCAACAGACTGGAACGGATCCAGACGCGGGCTCACGATCGCTTCGTTGTCCACGTCAGTGGCGGAAGTGATTCGATAGCCGCTGGTGAAGTTAGCCGCTGAAGAGCTGCTGATGTTCATCGAGGTCGGACCTGCGATGGTGAACGAACCGAAGGGTCGCTCAACCGTTACGTTAACCGTCTGGGTGACGGAACCGCAAGTCGCCGTGATGACGTTGGTGCCCTTGATATCCAGGTCGGCGCCGGTCAAAGGACCGTCGACGGCTGCTGGCGGGTTGAACGTGGCCGCAAACTGACCGCTGCCATTGGTAGCGCCCGTGTTAGTGGCGGTGAAGATCGTGCCCGTAACGGAACCAGATACGCCAGGCGCGCCGGTCCAGTCGTTGGCCGGAGCCTTGTCGGTCGTCAGAGTTACGTTTTGACCCTGCATCGCGACGCCATTCTCGTTGAGAACCGTAGCCGTGATCACCGAAGTGGTGTTCGCGATAGCTGCCGGAACCGATGTCGTTCCCCAAACGAGCGGGGTTGTTCCCGTCGCGGAAGTCAACGTGATCGAAGTGACCGTGCCGAGGCTGAACGTAGAGTCGATCGAGGCCTGAAGGTTCACGCCGGTTGCATCGATGTCTACGGTGAACGGTCCAACCGTCGCCGCCGGACCACCGGCAGTAAGAGTGAACGCATTGCCTGAACCGGTAACGCTTGCGCCGTCGGTCGAGGCGGTAGCCGTGAACGACTGAGTCGTGACAACGCCGCTGGCGTCAAGACCGATCACCGCAAGACTTCGATCGGCATCGCCAAGAATGAAGTCAACCGTGGGATCGGTCGGTACGGCGCCATCGATGGTGTACTTAATCGAAGCGGTAGCCCCCGGCGTATAAGTTGCCGGACCGTTGTTGAGAGTCAGAACAGTGCCCTCGTTGGCCTTGGGGCCGAGGTTGCCATTAAACGAACTCATGGTGCCGGAGAGAGCGTTTGAGCCGTCCGTACCCGTGATCGTCGTGAGCGCGCTGACGCTGACCGAGCTGTTGATGGGACCCTTAACCGTAGCAACAATCGCGTTGCTCGTGGCCATCGAGAAATCTTCTTGGTCAGGAGCTCGGCTGATCTCACCATCAGCAACCGCGAGTCGGATCGTGCCGCCCGTTGCTGGGAAGTAGCCGGATGGCGGGTTCGCCGTAGGCAAAATAGCAACTTGGGGCGTACCACCGCCCGTTCCCTTTACATAAACAAAACCGGCAACGGTTCGCATCGTCTTCTGACTGTTCGAACCACCGCCGCCACCGCCGCAGCCGACGAGCATTGTCGCTGCAACTGCGATGGTCACTAGCAATCCTGCTTTGCGCATATGTTTCCTCCACTAGCTTGCCCGTAGCGTTCGCAGACACATCCATGCACGCCAACGAGCCATACCAATGATACTGGTATTTCCACGGGTGAACTAGAGGGTTTTAAATTCAAAACCTCATACGCTGTGTTAAGTTTCTTGGAATTGAACGGAACCTGAAGTGGTCTAGAATGGCAACTGTAGCTGCAACTATCCCTCGTAAAAGTGATTGGATATGAGTATGAATCGGCTCAAAACTGATGAAAAACTAGAGGCGCCGGTTAAGAAGGAAAGGGACATGGACACCCAGATGATCCTGGGGTGTAGTGGTTTTGCGACTATCGCATTTTTTGTTTACTTTCTCGCTGTTTGGCCATTCCTCGTTTGGCTCGAAATTCACCGATTGATCGTTTTCGCTGGGGATTTTGCCGCAGGATTTGGAGTTGCCGCGGTTTGTGGGGCCATTGTCTGCCGAAAAGTTGGTCTGGCCGGGGCGGCTGGATTCATGGGTGGAGTCTTCACCGCATCCATCTTTCTCTACCTCCGAATCGAGCAAGCGTTCGTCGGCGCGGTGGCCCGTCAAGTTCCCGAACCCGAATATCCTCGAACCCTTCAATTCGTGGCGCCTTTGGCGACCATTCTATTTTCCCTTCTCATTTGCCTTGTCTTTGTGAAGGAAGAATCAAAGGGAACAGAAAGACCATAACCCCATGGAGTTACTGGAAAAACGTGCCGACAATCGTGTTGTAGCCATTACATTTTCGAGGACACGACACGTTGGCATACGGAAGGTTTGTACAGGAATATCAGAAAGGCGCCGTGAACGGAGCCTCACCACTTCAGCTTGTGATCATGCTCTATGATGGGGCGATCCGCTTCATGAACGTCGGAAAACGAGGAATCGAAACCGCCGACCTCGAGCTTCAGAACACCAATCTTCAGAAAGCCCAGAAGATCGTGATGGAACTCACTTCGTGCTTGGACATGGAAAAAGGAGGAGAAGTCTCCAAGAATCTCCTGGCGCTCTACACCTATGTCATTGGCGAACTGGTCGAGGCGAACGTTGGCGACAAGGTTGAACCCATCGATCGATGTATCAAGATTCTTTCCGATTTGAGAGAGAGTTGGGTTGAAATCGACAAGATGACGAGACCTCAGTCGGAATTGAACGAGGTCCCGCTTGCCGCTTAATGCTTCCAGCCGAAAGGAGCTGGATCGGTACCTGCTCTTAACACTGAGCCTTGAGCAGGAACTTGAGCGAGAGGCCTGGGAAGTCGCTTCGAGTCTGATTAACGAACGAGATAATCTGCTCGCCGAATTTGAGAAAGCAGGCGCCAGGTTCTCAGCCGAAGATCTTGCCGAAATCCAACGCGTGGAACAACGGCTCGTGGGTGGATTGAAGCGAATGAGTTCTCAGATCACAATGCAGATTCGAACGGGAGTTGCAACGGGCAACTTTTACCGAGCCTACGCACCCCAAAAGACGCAGTCCGCATTTGATCGAGCAAGCTAGGCAAAAAGAAACCGGGGGCGAGATATTTCTCGCCCCCGGTTCTTTTTTGATGTCAGTTCGAGTTTTCTCGGGTCTCGAGCTGAATGTAGTTGATGGTGAAGTCAAAGGCGGAGGGAGCAAGTCCCCGCAGACTTCGCTTCGGAAGTATTGCCCGGAAGGCAACCTTGAGCGCGCCACCAGAGACGAATGGCGTGAGATTTGTCGTCAGCTTCGCGACTTGCCGATTGGCGCCCGTCGGGCGAAGCGCTAGCGATTTCATCAATTGGTATCGATTGGTGTTGTAATTCCAGAAGAACACCTGGTTGCTTGCACCGGATACCGCGTTCGCTTCAACAATGAGCTCGGCCGATCTCAAGCCGGATGTCACGGTCCCGCCATAGGCCAGGTTCACCTCGATGCCAGCGACTTGCCCCAATGCGTCGCTCTGGCTCCGAATCAAATAGGTGTTGCCATCAGAAACCTGGACATCGTTCACACCGCCCGAAGGATCGTTGCCCATCCAAGGGTCGATCGATGTGGGCGGGCTAGGAATAACGACTGCACTGGCATCCAGCTTTTTCACGGCCTTGAACGCATTCACTCGACCAAAGGCCACGAAGTTGTTCGCGCCAACGACTGGATCGCAGGTGCTCTCCAGGGCTTCGCGAATCTCGGTATTGGTGGTGCCAGGGGCGGCCACGCTCCAGAGCAGACCCACTACACCAGCCGCCATCGGACATGCCATGGAGGTGCCGGTGGCGTTTCCATAGCCGCCAGGAAGCGTGCTCATAATGTCCTCGCCGGGAGCAGCTACGTCGACATGATCGGCGCCCCAGTTGCTGAAGCCGGACTTCTGGTCGGAGGTATTGGTGGAGCCAACGGAGATGACGTTCGGATAGGCGTTCGGGTAGCCGAGCGTATCTGTATTGTCATTGCCCGCGCCGGCCAGAAGAACCAAACCCTTGTTCCAAGCATAGTTCACGGCGTTTTTCTCCGTGATGGACTCGCCGTAAGAAATGTAGCTCATCGAAATGACCTTTGCGCCATGGTCGGCGGCGTAGATCATTGCGTTGGCAGAAGCCGAGGCGGTGGCATTCGGGAAGATCTTGAGCGGCATGATCTTGCAGTTAAAGCCCGTGCCGGCAACTCCCTTACCGTTGTCGGTGTCCGCGCCCACGATTCCGGCGCAGTGAACGCCATGATCTCCGTCAAAGGTCGGATCGCTGTCGTTGTCCGAGAAGTCGTAACCAGGGACTAACTTGTTCTTGAGGTCTTCGTGATTGAGGTCGATGCCCGTATCGATGACCGCGACGATGACCGTTCCCTTGCCCTTGGTGATGCCCCAAGCGCCTTCGCAGTCGATCTTCTTCTGACCCCATTGCTGATTGCCCGTATAGCGCGGGTCATTGGGTATGTACGTGAGGTGCTTAATGTAGTTGGGCTCAGCATATTCGACTGAGGAAAGGCCGCGATAGTAGTTCACCGCGTCCATCGTAGACATCCCGGACGGCAACTTAAGTTGCTGCACATCCAGTCGGCTAATGGTGCCAACCTTCTTCGCGCGAATGGCCAAGTTCTCGATCAGGCCAGCGCGCGACTGACTTCTGAATTTAACGAGAACTTCACCCTGTTTAAAATCGGCGACTTGAGCAGAGGCGAGAGCGGCCCCTGAAATCAAAAGGAGCGCGGATAACGCTCTTGTCAAATGATTCATTAATCTGGACTCCTGACCTGGTAGGTAGTTCTTCGCCCACTAGGGTACACGAATCGACCGCGCTTGCAAACCGCTTAGTTCGACAAAAAGGAAACGGCCCGGTAACTGTTACCGGGCCGTTGAGCAAATTCTCGCGATTTTAGTTACTTTCGCGAGTTTCGAGGACTACGTAGTTGATGTTGAGGTCGAACGGAGAAGCCGACGTCCCGCGCAGGCTCCGCCTCGGGGCGATCGCTTTGAGACCGACCCTAAGCTTGCCGGCGGAGATGAACGGCGTCAGGTTCTTTGGCAAAGAAGCTTTCTGGCGGTTCGTACCCGAGGGGCGAAGGGCGATCGAACGCATCAACTGGAATCGATTGGTCGTGTAATTCCAGAAGAAGACCTGATGAGAGGTGCCGGACGGAGCGTTAGCTTCAACGATGAGATCAGCGGTTCGCAAGCCAGTGGTGACGTTTCCTGCGTAGTCCAGGTCCACAATCACCCCTCCCACTTGTCCTAGGGAATCGATGGTAGAGCTCACCGTGTAGAAGTCTGTATCCGAAGCGAGTAGATCCGATTCGTCGCCGTCGGGATTGGTGCCGTACCAGTGGGTCACCGCCGAGGGCTTACTCTCGATGGCGACGATCGAAGACTCGAACTTCTTCGCCGCTTTATAGGCGTTGATGCGACCGTATTTCACGAAGTTGTTGTTGTTCGGAATCGGATCGGTGGTGGACTCGATGGCCTCACGAATTTCGACATTAGTCGTTCCCGCTGGAGCGATGCCCCACAAGAGGCCAGCCACGCCTGCCGCCATCGGACAGGCCATAGAAGTACCCGTCTCGTTGGCATAGCCACCGGTGACGGTGCTCATGATGTTTTCGCCGGGAGCCGCGATATCGACGCGGTCCGCGCCGAAGTTGCTGAAGTCAGACTTTTGATCGTTCGTGTTGGTGGAGCCAACGCTGATAACGTTTTCGAAGTCGGAAGGGAAGTGGGCGGCGTCGGTATTAAGATTGCCGGCGGAAGCAAAGAGAACGACTCCTTTACCCCAGGCATAGTTGACCGCGTTCTTTTCAGTCTGGGACTCGCCATAGGAGCCGTAGCTCATGGTGATTACTTTCGCGCCGTTGTCGGCAGCGTGAATAATCGCCGCTGCCGAAACCGCGTCCGTGGCATTCGGGAAGATTTTGAGCGGCATGATCTTGCAGTTGAAACCGGTTCCCGCAACTCCCCGATTGTTGTTCGTGTCCGCTGCTGCAATGCCCGCCGTGTGTACGCCGTGATCGCCGTCCGGAGTCACGTCGGGATCGTCGTCTGAAAAGTCGTAACCGGGCACGAGCTTGTTCTTGAGGTCTTCATGGTTGACGTCGCAGCCAGAGTCAATCACCGCGATAGTTACCGCACCGGAACCTTGAGTCAGGTCCCAAGCCTGCGGGCACTGAATCTTCTTCTGTCCCCACTGACTGCTGTAGCGAGGATCGTTAGGAACGAAATCGAGGCTCTTCTTGTAGTTCGGTTCGGCATAGACGACGGTGGACATGTTGCTGTAGTAGGCAACACCATCCATGACCGACATTCCAGCTGGCAGCTTGATCTGTTGAACATCAAGCCGAGGAATCGTCAAGAGCCTCTTGGCGCGGACCGCCAAGTTCTCAAGAAGTCCTGCTCGAGAAGTATTACTGCGGAACTTGACGAGAATCTCGCCAGGTACATATTCGGCCACCTGCGCTGAAGCAATGGCGCCCGTGATAAGGAATGCGAGAGCCGTGGCGGCTCGAATTGTACGAATCATGTATCAAACTCCTGACCTGCAAAGGGAAGCCTTCCCAGATAGTTGAAAGTGGACTATAGCACGATTCTGAAGACCTGTGTATTTTCACGAAATCAAAAAAAGAGCGGGCGCTCAGAGTTGAGCGCCCGCTTGAGAAAGGAACGATTAGTTGCTGAAAGATGCCTTCAGCTCAATCTTGTCGAAACTCAGTTCGAACTGAGGCGGTACCTTGCCACTGATTCCTCGAACCGCGCTGATTCCGCGAATAAGAAGTCGGATATTGCCCGAACCATCCACGAACTTGCTGAACTTCGACTTGGAAATGTTGACTTTGACCGTCTTCTGGGATGTGTAAAGCCCGAAGGACGTGGCCAGTTCATAGTTTCCTGTCGACCAGTTGTATCCGAACACCTGACCGGATACTCCCGAAACGGAGCAGGAGCCGGTGATCTCCGCCTTGAGATCGCTCAAAGTGCCCGAGCTCAGATCGACCGTAAAGTCGGAAGACATCGATGCCACCTGGGCACTGGGTTTTGCATTGCCAGAGACCGGGTTGCCCGTATTGTCGATCATGTAGGAATCGAGAATGAAGTCGTCTCCATCCTCATCCAGAATGCTGTTAAGGTCACCATCTTGATAGGTCCCCTGAACCGTCGTCGCCGATGTCGGCGGCACATCGACGCCAAACGAACTTGCGAAGGAATCGCAGAATTTGTCGAAGTCGATGACGCCAAAGCCCGTCACGAAGTCCCAACCTGGAGTACAGGTCGAAGATTGACCGTTAGGCAGCGTCCCGTTTGCGCCTGATGTAATGTCCAAATACACATCTGAGCGGCCGTTCTGCTGATAAATAACGTTCTGAATTCGCCCCAGTCGATTCTTTGCGCCAAAGGTTGGCAATCGTCCCAAACTCAAGAGCTTCTGCTCGACCAACCCAAGACCACCGGCAAAGGTCGGCGACGAGGCGCTGGTGCCCGAAATCGAGATTAAGGAACCTTGGTTGAAGATGAAGTATCCGCCAGCTCCGCTGCCGTCGGCATGAACGGAGATATCTGGAACCAGACGCTTGTTAATGGAAGTGGGAACACCATTGCCGACCTGCCATGCAGGCAACACGTTGAAGCTGGCATTGACCAGACTCCAACCGCCACCGCTGCCCGACCAACCGACTTCTTGAACTCGAGCGCCAGTTGTATCGTTAACCGTAGCCACCGTTCCGCCGACCATCAACACTTCCGGATCGTAGTTCGGATAGTCAAAACCACCGAAGTCCGTGCCGAAGTCGCCCGAAGCGCACATATAAGTGATGCCTTGTGCGGTCATCGCCAAGTGTTGGTTATGGGCCGCGTTTGCTCCCGGAACTGAGAGGTTCCAACCGTAGCTCTCAGTGATGATGTCAGCCTTGTTATCCGTAGCTTCTCGGGTCAATACATTGAGCAGCCCCGCCCCACCGTCATAGATGATGATGTTGGCCAATGGAGCCATGCCGAGCACCATTTGGATGTCCAAATCGCCTTCGCCGGAAGGAGCTCCGCTCCCCGATCCGCCATCAATCGCGATGACCTGAATATTCGAGGTGGCACCGCCAATCGGAGTCGGCAAGTTGTACTGCGAGATGTAGGAAGCGGCGTCCGTAAGTCGGAATCCATCCCAGCTCGAGATACCGATCGTTCGCCCTTGGCCTTGGAAAAGTGCGTTGTAAATCGGCTTCGCGTTGTACAGGGCACGGACCAGAGGCGGGGTCAGAGTCGTTGTGTTTCGGGCCTTCGGCCGGGTGTAAGTCTCCACACCCGAGACGTCGATGACGTAGCTCGAAATGTTGTTGGGAACCTGGATTGGCGTGGTGTTGGCTCGGAACCGAATCTCGCCGCTTCGATCCGCCGCCGGGCCGACAAATTCCTTGATGGTTGTATTGAAAGCGGATGCAACTTGTCCCACGGTTCCGGAAGCCAGAATCGCCATGCGATTTGGAGCGGCGAGAGTAATCGTTAAACCTTTGGATTTGAGGTATTTGATGACCGCGCTCTGCTGGGATGCGGAAGCGCCAAACCGCGTTCCTACCTGATCCGGAGACAGGAATCGACGATACTGTGGTGACCGGCGGTCGCTCACGGCATCGCAAAAAGCTTCCAGCGCTTCCTGGCGCAGGGGCCGGAGGCTGACCGCGACCTCGATCCGATCCGCGGCGCGTGTAGCCGCGACCTCTCGGGATTCGCGAAGGACGGGTAGCACCGTGTCCGGCATGCTCTTCATTTGCTCTCGGCGGACCGCATGAGCGGACCCAACGCAGATGGCCAAGGCTAAGACCGAAAAACCGGCTCGCACCTGGAATCCAAACGCTTTCGATGAGGCAAACGAATCGCCCGAACGGCTGATTTTCGTTGCTCGATTAGGACTCAATGAAAGACCTCCTTTAGAGGGGTGATAAGGTTTTGGTGACTTCCTGCGCCCCTCGCATCGGAGAAGCCGTGATGGTCAGTGTAGTCGGCAAGACAAGGGCCCGCGCCGTGCGGGAATAAGTCACCCAAGGGATGACCAAAAACGAGTAAGCCTCGCGTGAAAAATGGCATGGTGAGCGCTACCCTGGTCCGAGAGGTTGGACGCAAGACCTCTCCCAAAAGTTCGAGGTACGAGGCGGGTGCAAACGATCCTCCCAGACACGGGCTTTTTTGATCGATGCTGCCGTTTAGATTTCGGTCTGCACGATCATCGATATAGATGGATCGCCGCAAATACATTCAAGCGTCAGACAACCCGTCAATCAAGGAGAAAGACGGATACGCCGAGGGGGCGCCGATTGGAGCCGACTTACGATCGCCTCCGGTCCCACTCGAAAACCAGATTACACGCTTTCGCAACATATGGCGAGTGTTGACGAAAAATTTCATTTAACTTAACGGAAGCTGAGGTATCTTTCCGCCATGCTGAACATTGAGCAGCATGAAGCGCTGTCCAAGGCTCGTGGGAGATTGGACGCTATCGGAGGTCATCTTTGACCTACCTTCGCTGCAATCTCAAATATCTGAACTAGAGGAAATTTCCTCCCAACCTGAGTTCTGGAACGATCCGGCCTCAGCAAACAAGACCCTTCAAAAGCTATCCCGAATCAAGAATTTCGTGGCCCCACTCAAAGATCTCAATAAGACGGAGCGAGACATCGCCGAGTTGTACGAGATGTTGCGAGAGGACCCCAGCGAGGAGCTTGAAAAGGAAGCTGACCACATGGCGATCGAGTTTCTCAAAGAACTCGACAAATATGAACTCAAAACTCTCTTGAGTGGCGAGCACGATGGGCGCAACGCATTGCTTGAAATCAATGCCGGCGCCGGCGGATCTGAAGCGTGCGACTGGGCTTCTATCCTCTTCCGGATGTACTCCCGATGGGCTCAAACCAGCGGATACAAACTGGAAATCTTGAGCGAAACGCCCGGAGACGTGACCGGTTACCGTTCGGTGCAGGTCATGATCTCGGGAGAAAACGCTTACGGCTATCTCAAAGCGGAAAACGGCGTTCACCGCCTTGTCCGCATTTCGCCTTTCGATTCGGCCGCGCGGCGACACACGTCGTTTGCGAAGGTGGAAGTTTTGCCGGAAATCGAAGAGGCGGAAGTTAACATTGATCCCGACGATCTTAAGGTCGAAACCTTGCGTGCTGGGGGAGCGGGCGGGCAACACGTCAATAAGACCGAAAGCGCCGTGCGTATCACCCACATTCCGACTGGCATCGTCGTGACGTGCCAGAACGAACGTAGCCAGCACGCGAATCGGGCAAGTGCCATGCTGGTATTGCTCGCGAGACTTTCCGAATTGGAACGTCGAAGCAGTGAGCAGAAGATGAAGTCGCTGATGGTGTCAGGTCCCGCAGAGTGGGGCAGACAGATTCGTTCCTATGTCATGCAGCCCTACACGATGGTGAAAGACCATCGGACGGGCTACGAAACGGGTAACGTCCTTGGAGTCTTGGATGGTGACATCGATGGCTTCATCGAGGCTTACCTAAAGCAAAAACCAAGCGACGATGCGTTTATCGAGTGACCGATTGAGGTTATTCGTGTAAATTCATCGCATAATATGAAAACTTGAATTGAGGCCCCGTGCTGATTTGCTCTCCCCTTTGCGGCACTGGAGGCCTCAGTTCGATTTCAACTTCTACGCGTAAAGAACCGTCTCCTTGGCGTAATGGATAAGGTAGGTTCTCGGAAGAATGCTCGCACTCGCTTGTCTCCTCGCGATGGGCCAGTCTACGGCTGCTCCCATTCTCCCCGCTGGCGTCAACGCCGATCTTCATCGTGCATTTGTGCTGGTTGAAGAGGCCCTGGAAAAGGGACAATTCGACGAGGCCAAGGCCAAATTGGCGCTCTTGCCGCGCACAGATATCGTGTTCTCGTGGGACGATTCCAAAGTGCCCGCGAACTTGAGGCCAGAATTCAGATCGACGCGAGAGGCAGCATTTAAGCTGTGGAACGAGCGCATTCCTGAAATCAAACTTGTGGAGGGAGCGAAGCCCCAAATCAAGTTCTCTTTCGAAAAGGAATTGGCGAAGCTGCCAGATAGCGACGCTCCCCGAGGAATCGCCCTCTTTTTTTCCGAAAATCCTGCTGAACCAAGATTAGAATCGGTGATCGGTCTCACTCGCGGTAATCCCGCCGAGAACATCTCCAATATCTCCCTCTTTAATGAAATCGTTTTCACGGTGGGGAATTATCTGGGCCTCGCCGCAAGTCCATTCCCGAACAGCGCATCGGGACGGCACGACTTCCAGATGCCAGTCCGATCCATGATTCAAGTTCATGAGATCAACCTCGTAGGTTCGGTCAAAAGCGCAGAAGACCAGCTTCGAAAGGCGGTTGAGAAGAAACAAAGGTTAACTCCAGCCCGCCCGAAGGTCACCTACGATCCCGATAAGATTGAACGCGGACCCGTGCTTCAGGGAACGCCCGTCGATCTCAGCGTTCAACTGAACAACGTGGGCAATGCTCCCGTTTCATTCCGCGCCATCCCCGACTGTAGCTGCATTGCTGCTACTCCCGGCGGATTGACGCCGCCCGGCGGTTCGTCGCTCGTCAAGCTCATCATCAACACCGCCGATATTGCGAACGATTTTGAAAAGCACCTGATCGTGGTGACTAACGACCCCGATCGACCCTATTTCCGCGTTCCCCTCCATATCCGAACGATTCCTCGCTATCGGTTTATCTCACCCAAAGGATCGGTCTTGATCGTTGATGAAGGCGGGCTAGATGTCGACCTCTTCCTGGTCACTCCCGCCGAATACCCATTCCAAGTCAACAGCGTCGAGGTCGTTGGAAATCCAGGCGCGGCAACCATCGAGCCATGGAAGGGCGAGCTGGCGGATCCCGAGTACAACGAACCGGTAAAACCGCGCCAAGGGCACCGAATCAAGTTGCACCTTGATGAGCCCCAGGTCAGCGGCCGCTCAGCCGCCACCCTCGTTCTCAAAACCGATGACGAGAAATATCCTGAACTTCGCTACACCATCTTCGCGCAGAAGGGAATCGCTGTCCTGCCCGCCTCCGCCTATCTGGGAGAACTGGGACAATCTGAACGTAAGGCCTCCATGGTGCTTTCACGCCCGACGCGGCCCTTCAAGATCGAGAAGGCGGAATGCGATTCGGCTTATATCTCCGTGACCGCTGAGCCGATAAAGGATGAAACCGAGTACATCCTCAAAATCGTCTACAACGGAAAAGCCCCCATCGGCGACCTGAGAGCGATGATCACCGTAACGACCAATGAACCTAAGCAGAAAACGGTTCGAATTCCCGTGATGGGCACAGTGAGATGAAACTGTGGGTCGGTATCCTCGGGATCGGTGGCATCGCCGCCAGTCTGGCCAAGCCACCCGCTGCGGAACCGGCCTACACATTCTTCGTCACCGGAGACGCCAATGGCTATTTGGCCCCGTGCGGCTGTTCCTATCCAATGATGGGGGGTGCCAAGCGCCGCGCAACCGCTATTCGCGATCTTGGTGAAAAAGGACGAACGATCGTGCTTGAGAATGGCGGCTTTATCAAAGATATCGGCCGGCAGGACGAAATCAAGTCGGAGACGTTCGCCCAACTTCACGATTCAATGGTTGGGACCGCCATCAATCTGTGCTTTTCGGAAGCCAAACTAGGTTTGGGCAACCTCGCCGCCCTGTCCCAACTCAGTAAAGGGAGGTTGACGAGTTTGAGCGTTCCCAAGTCACCCGTCCTCGATATTCCTCCGTTGATCAAGAAAGGGAATTTCGCGATCGCCGGGGCTTCGGAACAGGCCGAGGCCATCGCCGCGACGTTGGGTGAATCGGCCACCCCCATCAATCAAGCGGTCGAGAAATTCGTCTCCGAAGCTCAAGCACAGGGGCTCTATCCGGTGTTGATGTTGGACGGTAACCGACAAGCTGCCCTCAGGCTCGCTCAGAAATTCCCCGCACTCGCCCTCATCCAGTACAAATCGGTGGGCCACCCCCCGGAGAAACTAGAAATGGAAGGGAATACGGCGCTAGTAACACCCGGAGATGGCGGCAAAGTTCTGGTCAAACTCACCTGGAAAGACGGCAAATTCGGTTCCTACCTTCCCATCGATCTCGGCCCAAACTTTAAAGACGATCCCGACGCCACCCGGCTCTACAAGGCATACCTAAAGCGGGTGTCCGACGAACATCTCCTCGAAAAGCTCCCTCGAACTTCAAAAGACGAATATGTTGGAAGCAAGGCGTGTTTTTCATGCCATGCCCAGGCGGCTGATGTCTGGAAGCATTCAAAGCATGCCGGCGCTCTGGCCACGCTTGAACACGAAGGACATGACCGCGATCCCGATTGCGTGAGTTGCCACGTGGTCGGTCTCGATAGTCTTAACGGATTCGTTTCTCGAATGAAAACGCCCGACTTGGCATCGGTCGGATGCGAGAGCTGTCATGGGGCGGGCAAGGCTCATAGCGCCGCGCCTAAACTCAATCCTATGCCAAAAATTGGCGAAAAAGCATGCATGTCGTGTCACCGTCCCGAGAACAGTCCACGCTTCGACTTTTCCACCTATTGGGCAAAGATTAAGCACAAATAGGTGGAAAACCTGTGGATTAAGACAATGTCAAAAAATGGTGCAAAGCCTTAAAAACACGAGGAAATCGCAGAAAAACGACTCCGCTTGAACCTGGCCTGTGCCGTTATTTGGCCATAATCTCGGTTGACCGCTCATCTTCTTATCGAGACAATGGAGGTACTAAATCGCCGGGTAAAGGAAACTCTCCGCCCAGGCGATATGTCCTATGACCAGTTCATTGTTTCTTCAGGATGTTGCATGCGCGGCGAGGCCCCGGTTATCCGAGGTCCTTTTCGGTGGAATGGAACGTCGCTTTGGAACTTTGGCTGAGCTGCCTTCGAATGTGGAGGCGATTGACGCCGCGCTGCAATTCGCAACTGGGTCAAGCCCATTTGTCGCGGTTGTCGGTCCGAGTGGTTGGGGCAAGACTCACCTCCTTGAGTGCGTCTCCTACCGACTGTCTCAAGAATACGGCTACCGCCCGCCCATCATCAGTGCGGTCGATTGGCTCAACGGACAAGCGACCGTCGATCCCAAACTTCCCCTGCTTGTCGATGACGCTCAAGATGCGGTTCTAAGAACCCGCTCGAAGGTCCAGCTCAAACTTGCGCTGGAAAGGCGTGTCCGAACCGGTCGCCCCGCGATGCTCGCTTTTACCAGCGACAAGCTCACCAGGCAGCATCTGTCGTTTCTTCCTAACGTTCGAGAGTGGGCCCTTCACGAGATCGCAACCCCCAAAGCAGATGAGCGCGTTTTCGTGGTTGAGCAGATGGCAAAGTTTGAGGGACTGCAAATCTCGCGATACATCGCCCGCGTCCTTGCCTCCCGAATGAGGGGCAACGGGAACACGCTTCACGGCGCCATCAACCGCCTGCGAACTTACGGGCGCAGTTGGATTACCCCGAGCGAAGTTCTAGAGGCATGCGGAATTCTCGACCCATTCTTCGCTGATAACCCGGACTGGGATTTGAAAGAGAAAATCCAACAGGCCTGGAATCGAATCGCCTCAACGTTCCCCAATGTCGAAGGGGCAAAGATCGTTCCCTATGTCATGTCTTTTGAGGCCCGTCTCAGCGAAGCCGATATTGCCCGCCATTGTCAAATCGAACCGAGTCAGGTGCATGATCGGTCGTTAGCCTTTAAGAAACAGCTCAATTCCAAGCCGGAATTGCAAAGTTGTCTCAATCATTTCGTCGAAACGATTGCGGAAAGCCTGCAATCCAACTAAACCCGTATTTATAACATTCCCCATTGGCACGCACTTTGATTACTGTCGAGACTGGAACCCGTGTGACCGGGTCGTGTCGTGGAACCATGCAATCGATTCGGGCGTTAAAGCTCCTGCCAGTTTGGGTGTCTCCCGATCATCTTGTGTCCACGGCTCGCATCATTTTGTCCGGCCATAACCTCCGAACCATGGCTGTGATCGAAGACGGTCAGATCGTTGGGGTGGTCAGCCAAGACTCCTTGGTCAATGAGGCCGACTTCGCCGAGGTGCGGGTCGCCATGCTGGAGCCCAAAGTCGTTCTGGATGGCGATCTTTCCGTGAGAGAAGCCGCCGACCTCTTCGTAAGGGAAAACGTCGACTTTGCTCCCGTCGCATTTGAGGGCCGCTATCTCGGCATGATCAACTCGAACATGCTTCTAAGGGAACTTGGCCGTTCCTGGGATCCCCTCACCGGCCTCTCGTGGAGCGATCAACTGCGAGAATGGGGCGTCGAAAACCTCAAACGAGGCAACGAAGTCACCATCCTGTTCATCGATCTTGACGACTTCGGCCACTACAACAAGCGATATGGTCATATCGTGGGCGACCATGTGCTGAAGCGCGTCGCCGCCATGTTGCTCGAAAGTGTCGACCGAGACAGAGACGTCTTGGTTCGATATGGTGGCGATGAATTTGCTATCGGCACGCTAAGAGAGCGTAGTGAAGCTGAGATATTCGCCGCAGTGCTGAAACGGAAGGTCCATGAGATTTTCGTGGGCGAGACGGAAGAAGGCGTGGACTTCACCATCGGCATGCACGGTGGCAAGAGAAGCAAGGAGCGCGAGAATATCCACTTCGCCGCGACGCTTGATAACTTGATCAATCTCGCTTCCAAGGACTGTATCGCACAAAAGACGGCTAAGACCGTTATGGCTCAGCGTGACCTTTCTGTCGTCGCCGCGGTCAGCGTAGAGGAAAAGAAGCCTGAGGCTGCTGCCGGAATTAAGGTCGTCAGCGTATTCGCCGACGATCACACATCGAATTCTCTGACCCAAGTCATCATTAGCGTGGGCGATGCAGTGGTAAGTGGTGTGAGCGCCCGAATGGGCAAGTCCGTCATTGAGTCCATCGCATTGGCAACCGCCAAGGCGCTGGAGCGCCGATACCCAGAACGACCGCTGCAGATCAACGACATTCATCTGACCCAAGCGCAAGACGGAAGACGAATGGTAACCGTCTCGGCCCAAGTGACCGCAGATGGAAAAGCGGTACCCGTTGGCGGGGTAATGACGGTTGAGAACGACCTGTATACAGATGTGGCGAACGCTACCCTCCAGGCCTTTCAGCAGTCTGCTCCCACTTCAAATCGCTGAATTTGATCTTCGGGTCTGCCGACTCGCAAACTCGCGACGTAATATCAGTTATGAGTTCGCAACCCAGCCGTGCGCGGGAATTGCTCGACAAGATCCGTGAGCAGATTTCGAAAGACGACGCACGAGCCCAGAATTGCCTTTCCGCCCTTGAAAGCGCCTTGCTGGCCGAGGCGAAGGAGAAAGAGGAGTCAGAGCGCCTCCTGGCCGAATATGAAGAGGCCTACAACAAGCTCACTGCCCCCGCTAACCGGATTGGCGTCTTCCTCAATTGGATCGATGAACAAGAATCCCGATTTGCGATGATCGCTGTCGGAGATACCGAATTCGTCGCCCACGTCGATCCCAATGTCGATCCCGACCTACTCCAAGATGGAGTCAGAGTGAGAGTCAACGATGCTTACGCCGTCGTCGGCGTCGTGGCCCATAGCCCCATTGGCGGTCTGCTCAAGGTGGGAGACGTCCTTGCGGACGGTCGGCTGCGTGTCGGATCGGAGACGCCGGGAGCGGAAGGTCGAATTGTGCTGAGAAGCGCTGCCCTGAAGGACACCCAGATCACCGCCGGAGACGAGGTGCGCCTCGATGGCAGTGGCCGCTTTGCGATCGAGCACAGCGTCCGCCAGGAGAGCCGCGATTACTTCCTTGAGAGCGTTCCCGATATCCCGTGGGAAAAAGTCGGTGGCCAGCAAGAAGCCATCAAACTGATCCGAGACACCATCGAGCAACCGTTGCTCTACCCGGAGATATTCGAGAAATTCGAAAAGAAGCCGATTAAAGGCATCCTTCTCTACGGCCCTCCCGGCTGCGGAAAGACGCTGATTGGCAAAGCGACTGCCCACAACTTGACTCAAGAGTATTCGAAGCGGCTGGGCAAGCCCGTCAAGGAATACTTCATGGCCATCTCAGGTCCAAAGATTCTGAACATGTGGCTTGGCGAGACCGAGCGCATGGTCCGAGAGATATTTAAGACGGCACGAGAGAAGGCAAAAGAGGGAAGACTGGTCTTCATCTTCATGGATGAGGCCGAATCCGTCTTGCGAACACGGTCCAGCGGTCGCTGGCTAAATATCTCTAACACTGTCGTGCCCCAATTCTGTGCCGAACTCGATGGTCTCCAATCGTTAGAGAACGTCGTCCTGATGCTCACCTCCAACCGCCCGGACTACATTGACCCCGCCGTACTCCGTCCAGAACGCATCGACCGCAAGATCAAGATCAATCGACCAGATCGGCACGCCACCCAGCAAATCCTGGGAATCTATCTTCACGACACCATCCCCCTGGATCCAGAAGTCATGAAGAACTGGAAGGGCGAGATCGACTGTGCTCGGAAGCAATTGATCGAAGAAACCACCGAGTTCATTTGGAGAAAGTCCAAGGAGACCGAGTTCCTCCGGGTCAATCTCCGAAATGGTCAAACTGACACCCTCTACTGGAAAGATCTGGTAAGCGGTGCTCTCCTAAAGTCCATCGTTGATCGGGCCAAGGACTACGCCATCAAGCGAGCCATCGCAGATCCCCAAAACCAAGCGGGAGTGTCGCTTGACGATCTTTTCGCCGCCGTCAGCCAGGAATACAAAGAGAACGAGATATTCCCCAAGAGCGACACTCAAGAGGATTGGCTCCAACTCCTGGACAACGAACCGGAAAACGTTGCCTCCGTCAAACCCATTGGTCGGAATCGCGGCCAAGAGTTCGCCCGAAAAAGCGTTATTTGATTCAAGAATTCACCCAACTCCCAGGTAAAAGAGTTGGGTGAAGGTCTTTGACCCCGTTCCACCTAAGATCGACTCCACCGCCAAGTTGGTGGCTAAGTGCGCGACTCGCGTCCACAAGGAAATGGGGCCCGGTCTCCTGGAGCGAGTCTATACGGCTTGCCTCGTCCGGGAATTGGAGCACCATGGTCTGAACGTCTTGCGTCGCGTTCCCGTTCCCTTGGTCTACGACGGGGAAACTCTTGAGGAGACCTTCTATGTCGATCTCTTGGTCGAGGGCCATGTCATCGTAGAAATACGAGCCGTTCCCGCCATCGCTCCGATTCACGAAGCGCAAATGATGACCCACCTGAAACTGACGGGGAAACGAATGGGCCTGTTAATTAACTTTAATGCGGTTTCGATGAAAAAGGCTATCCGCCGGTTCGTCGTCTAGAACAAGTGCCAAGATCGTAGCGTCGTACTGGATAGATGTTCCTGCTCAACAAGATAGTTGCCGCCGTTCTGGCGATGCTCGCTCAGCAAGCGGCCATGGACAAGGACTTCAAGCCCCTAGCGCAAATGACGGGCGCGGATACCCTTGTGGAGCAGTCTCGCGCCGCCATGATCTCATCTGAAGGCGAGTGGCGGGTGCTTTGGCGAGCTCATAAAGAACAATACGGAAACTCCAACTTGGACCCGGCGCCGACCGTGGATTTCCAAAAAAACGTCGTTATCTGCTATTTCGGGGGTTCAGGACGCGGCGTGGATGGGTATCAGATCTACAAAGTGGACACCAAGGGAGAGTGGAACGTCATTCAAATCGTTCCGCATCTTTTCACGGGCGGACAGGTGCTTTCCAACTCGTTTGCCATGTGGATATTCCCCAAACCCAAGCGTAAAGTCGAAATTCAAATGTTCGACTCTGTGAACAACGGCGAGCCAGTATTCAAAAAGATCGCCATCTTTGAGCCGCCCAAGAAGTCTAACTGAGGAAAAGAGGTGGTTCCTCAACGGGCGTCTCGGAGAGTTCGATCGCTCCTAGGACTTCGGCAACCGCCAAATTGGCCATTTCTTCCGTTGCCGCATGAACCGTCGCAAGCAGATCGCCTTCCCCCAGGGCCGCCCCCACACCAACCGCAAGCACGATTCCTACTGCGGGATCGATCAAGTCCTCCTTCCGGTGTCGGCCCCCACCCAGGTTGATCACCGTCTTCCCAATCATTTCCGCTAAAACGGCCTTAACCCATCCAGAATCTTCCGCGCGCACCTCTCGAACGACGGCCGATCGGGGCAGAACACTCGAATCCTGAACCGCTCGAGGATCGCCGCCTTGAGCCTTCACCCAGTCTTTGGCTTTCAAGAGAGCTTTGCCCGAGATGAGAGCCTCTTCTGCGATCGCAAGTCCCTCCGCTTCAGAAGTTGTCGAACCGCAAGCAACAAGGGTTTCTGCCGCGTAATGAACGCACAGTCTTCTAAATCGCTGAACCGGCGGAGAAAGTCGATCCCCCCTCAGAACTGCGAAGGCTTCCGAGACTTCAAGCGCGTTTCCAACTGCCGCGCCCAAGGGTTGATTCATATCGGAAATCGAGGTTTTCACTTTCAATCCCGCCAAGGTTCCCGTTTTCTCAAGCAGAGCCGCCAATTTCTGGGCGTCCCCGAGGTTTGTCATAAAAGCGCCAGAACCGCACTTAACGTCTAGCACAACCGTATCTGCCCCCCCGGCAATCTTCTTACTCAGAATGCTGGAAACGATGAGCGGAATGGACCCAACCGTGCCGGTAACGTCTCGGAGCGCATACAATGCCTTATCCGCAGGCGCTAGATCCGGCGTCTGTCCCGTAAGCGCCAGCCCGATCTGAGCGGCCTGCCGTTTCATCTCATCAGGTGAAAGGTCGAGTCGGAATCCAGGAATAGAAGCGAGCTTGTCTACGGTTCCACCCGTGATTCCCAACCCTCGCCCGCTCATCTTAACGATCGTGAGCCCGCATGCGGCCAGGATCGGTAAAAGGGCGATCGTAGTCTTATCGCCGACGCCGCCGGTGCTATGCTTGTCCACCCACGGTTTGGGTAACCCCGAAAGATCGATGCGGTCGCCACTCTCGGCCATCGCCACCGTAAGCCACGCCGTCTCTTGCTCATCCAGCGGACGTAGAAAGGCGGCCATGAGCCAAGCGGCGAGTTGGTAGTCGGGAATCGAGCCCTCGCCCGCGCCGCTGGCCAAATACCGAAGTTCGGCTTCGCTATTGCCAAGCCCGTCTCGGCGCTTCCCAATGACCGAAAGAATGTCCACTTCCTAAACTCCCGCGCGTTGCTTCACGTTCTCAAACGTTTTGAAGTGGGTTTTGGATACGTTCACCAACTTATCGGCCCCAAATTTGCGAACGAACGAGGCGCCCGCATCCAGTACCGGAGTGGAAGCCCCCTTCGGAAGAGTCATCCCAAATTCCTCGCCCAGCCGTTTAAGACGTCGCAAGAACTCGGCTCGCGCCAAAACGGAAGCAGCCGCAACCGCTATGTCTTGCTCGGCCCGGACCGCCGAAATAAACTCCAGAGATCGCCCTTTCTCAAACAACGAACGTTTAACGGCATGACCACCTTTCGCGAATTCGTCCGAGATCACCTTGGTGGCTGGTTGTTGCTCAAGCACATTCTCGATGGCTCGGGCATGTCCCCAGGCCAAAAGCGTGTTCAAGTTTTTGAACTTGGCGTAGAGCTCGTTATATTTGGCCGGACCTATTGCCACCACCGCATGTGGACACACTCGCTTGATCTGGTCCGAAAGCTTCAGCGCCATCGGGTCGGTGAGTTTCTTGGAGTCCTTTACTCCCTCCAATTCTGCCAAGTGCTCCGGCCCCACATAACAGGCTGCAATCACCAGAGGACCAAAAAAATCTCCCTTTCCACTCTCATCGACACCGATATGCCCTTCATCCATCGTCAAGAGTTTACGTGATTGGTCCAAAATGGGACCGCAAATCGTCCGAGAAGGCAAAAGCGTAGAAAGGAGCAATAGTGGAACCCCTGCCAGAGAATCTGAAACCCGAAATTCAAACCCTCGGACGCCCTCAGTACCATCGGCTCCGTCGGGTCGCCGCGATGTTGAACTACTATCGCATTGACCCTGTCACCATCGCCGAGCGACTCGTCGAGCGAGGCTGTAGCCAAAACCTCGCTGATTGGATCGTCCGATCCGCCAGTGCCGACCGAAGCCTGACCAAAAAGCTCGAAGAGTCGGAGGCGCCAGAAACGCTTAGTCTTGTGTTGATGAAAGGTCTGAATGGCGTGGTCTTGCTGGTGATCGTTGCCTTGGTGGCTCACTTCATCCAAGTCACAGACAGCATGGCCCTGCTATTCATCTTCTCGCCATTCCTGCTGATTACTGCCTTCGTTGGTTTCTTCATGGTCCTCCGAATGATCGCGGAAATTCGACGCCGCGTTTCCCAAAGCCGAGACGAATGAAAAAGGGCCAGGCAAGTGCCTGACCCTTTTCTCACGTCGAGAGAATCGCCTTAGTTGTCGATTCTTCCGTTCTTTCCAACCTTCGGAATCGCATTGCGCTTCTTCTTGGCCGGAGCCTTCTTGAGTTGGTCCATCAGGTATTCCACGGCCTTTTCCAATTGCGGATCGCGACCCGCCGCGATCAGGTCGGGACGAGCATCGACCTCGATATCCGGGGCGATGCCCTGATTCTCGGCGATGATCTCCTGCGTGTCTCGATCGAAGATGCTGAACTCAGGAGCGGTGACGCTACCGCCGTCGAGTAGAGGAGCCCCTCCAGAGATACCAACCAATCCACCCCAGGTGCGGCTTCCGATCAGCGGTCCAACCTTCTCATGCCGGAACATCCACGGGAAGAAGTCTCCGCCCGAACCAGCGTAGCCGTTAATTAGCATCGCCTTCGGACCTTCGATGGCGACCGAATCGCTTCCATCTTCCTTGGAGTTTCGAACCTGAATTCCCGCTTTGATCTTTCGGGCAAGGGTGTCCACGAACCACGGCTGGATGTATCCGCCGCCGTTCCACCGCTCGTCCACAATGACCGCGTCCTTGTCCGTCTGGCTCCAATAACCGCGAACGAATTCGCGAGAACCTTCGGCCGCTGTATTCGGAATGTGCATATAGCCAATTCGGCCACCTGACATCTTCTCGACCCACTTGCGGTTACCTTCCACGAAGTCGGTGTATCGAAGCTGACCTTCGTTTCCAACCGGTCGGACCCGGTAGGTGCGAGCGCCTGTCTCAGATGGTCGGTCATTCACCTTGATCGTGACCACCTTGCCGACCTTGTTCATTAGGAGCGAGTTCGGGTTGGTGTTCGCGTTGATGGCTTGACCGTCGATCTCAAGGAGGTAGTCGCCATCTTTGACGTTGACGCCCGGATCGGCCAGCGGTCCACGCATGGATTCGTCATAGTTCGCGCCTCGGTAGACCTTCTTGAACCGAACGTAGTTTCCGGCAACCTCATAGTCGGCGCCGAGTTGGCCAACTGGGATCGACGCGCCCATGTTGCCGAAGTCGCCGCCCTGAACATAAGAGTGTCCCGTTCCGAGTTCGCCGATCATCAGACCCATGACGTAGTTCAGATCGTAGCGAGTGGCCACGTAGGGCAGGTACTTCGCATACCGGTCGCCAATCGCCTTCCAATCGAGGCCAACCATATTGGGATCGTAGAAGTGATTCTTTTCCCAGCGCCATGCATCCCAGAACATCTGGGTCCACTCCTCGCGAGGTTTGACGATCGTCTCCACGTTGCTGGTATCCACGCGACCCTGTCCAACCTGAACGCCGGGCTGAATCGGCATAATTCCGAGCATGCCCTGAGCGTAATAGGCGAACTTGGTTCGGTTTGCGTTAAACGAGAGGGAACCCACAATGCCCTGAGCGATAACCTGAGGTTCTCGACCTCCGATGTCCATCTTCTTCAGCGCCCCGCCTTGATAGAACAGCACGCCATCGTTCAAACCCACAAGGAAAGGATAGTTGTCGTTACCCAGAGGGAGGGGAAGCGCACGCTCCGCCAAGCCGTCGAAGTCGATCTTGACCGTCTTATCTTCCTTTGGCTCGCCCTTCTTCGGCTGACCTGCGGGCTCTTCTTCACCCTTGGCGATCCAGGGATTCTCAAGATCGTTGGTCAGGGGCATCACATAAAGCCGCTGAGTCTGCTCGACCTTGAGACTGAACTCATAGTCGCCAAAGGAAGGCGCAAAGGTTCGGCGAGAAACGAAGTACAGATACTTGCCGTTCAAGTCGAAGGCTGGGCTGCTGTCGTCGTACCGACCGTCTGTCACCATCGTCGATTTGCCGGTGGCGATTTCGTAAAGATAGACTTGCCCAAACCCGTTCTTTGCCTGATCGACATAGGCGATCCACTTGCTATCGGGAGACACGTCGTAGCTCACGGGACTACCCAGTCGCGACTTGTAGACCTGAGTCAGCTTCTTCGTGGCCGGATCGAGCAGATAGAGCTCGTTGGTCTCGGTTGAAACAACGATCTGTTTGGAATCGGGTGTCCAATCGACACCGCTAACCGCAAGTCCCGAACTCGTCAGCTTCGTCGGGTTTCCACCCATCTGAGGCTGCGTGTAGATCTCGTAGCTTCCCGAGGCATCGCTAGTGTAAGCGATGGTCTTTCCATCGGGCGACCAAGCAGGGAAGCGCTCCCGAGAACCCGAGGTCCCCGTAAAGTTTCGGGTCTCTCCACTGTGGGCGGGCAAACTATAAAGATCGCCACGAGCCTCGACAGCGATTCGTAAGCCGCTGGGCGAGAGTGAGATGCTGCTGATTTCGCTCGATACGCGGCGAAGATAGGGACGAGCGCTCACAAAATCGCTAGCGATCGTCGGATTGAGTTTGACGATCTTGCTGCTGGCGATATCATAGGTCCACAAATAACCATCGCGTTCAAAAACGATCTTCTTGCCGTCGGTAGAAGGAAACTTAATGTCCGCATCCGAGAACTGTGTAAGTTGAGTGTCCTTCTTGGAACCCAGATCGTATCGATACAGGTTAAGGGTGCCCAACTTCTTGTCGCTGATGTAGAAGATTGAGTTTCCAACCGACATGGGGAAGTAGCTCTGCTCACGCCCACTCGGCAACTCCGAGTATTTGTTCGCTTCCAGATCGAACAGCGAAATGCGACCTTGGGTGCCGCCGCGGTAGCGTCGCCAGTTGAAGTTATAGGACGCCATTCGGGTGTAGGCCAAGGTGTGGCCGTCCGGAAGGAATGAACCTTGGGTGATCTCCAAAACTTTGGTCGATTCAGGAGGACCTCCGTTCGGGTTCAAGAGCCATAGGCGTTGTTGGTTGGCCAGGAAGTTGCCCGACGTGGATGCAACCATCACCTTGCCGTCTTTCGTCCAACCTATGACGTTGTCGGTGTTCGGCTCAAAAGTCAGGCGCTTAGGTTCGCCGCCCTCCAAGGGCATGACGTAGGCGTCCATATTGCCGTCGTACATGCCACTAAAGGCGAGCCACTTCCCGTCAGGGGAAATCCGGGCATTGCCTTCGATACCGGGATGAGACGTAAGGCGCCGTGCGAAGCCGCCATCGGTTTTCGCAAGCCATAGATCGGCTCCGTAGGTGAAGACTACATTGTCTCCATGAATCGACGGCCAGCGCATCATACGCATTTCAGGCACGTCGCCGGACTGCGCCGTCATTGCCAGCGCGGCCGTAGCGGTTAGTAAGATCAAACTACTCCTCCGTTGGATTAAGGTTCCGTTAGCTAGTATTACCGGCTAAATCACCGCAATGACTATCAGGGGTCCATTAACCCTATCGAAAGATAGGATATCCCCACCCGGCGCCTGAGGAATTCTCTTAATCGTTGATTGCTATTGCTTGAAGAGGAGAGAGCATCAAGACTCTATGATCTTCGTTCGATGGTTGGAGGATGTCCAGCCAAGTCGTGTGTCCCAAACACGCGCGACCTCGCCCGGCGCTGTCTCATAACTTAGCCGGGCGAATTTTCTTTGTTGCCAGCTACTTTCCGTACTGGATGCCGCCGCCCTTGCCCTGCCGCCATGCCTCGCGCCACTTGTGGACGTCTACCGTCCCGATCTCCGGCCTTGGTTGACGTTCATCCACTGCCGGAAGAGGCGGGAACGGTTTGCTTGGCGTGGTTTGATACCAATAGGCCACGCTGGCCAAGTCCAAAATCAAGCAGTTCGCGTGCCCATGCTCGATGCTCGCTCGCAAACTCTTCTTGAATCGAATGGGATCCTCCAAATGGAATCGGTAGACATGCGTTCGTCCTAACCAGCCAAATCGAGGAGAATCGTTGAGGCGGCCCGGTGCGCGAGCGGTTCCGAAGTAGGGATGACAGTAGTGCTCGTCAGGGCACCAACTCTGGTTGAAGTAGTCTTCCGTGCCGGTCCCGTGGGCTGACCCGGGCCAAGCCTCGCCATCCACTAGGAACATATCGTCACCCTCGCCGTACCAAATGGGTCCCGGCGAGTTGATGTAGTAGTTGACTCCCACAAAGTGGCCCTGCCCTTCCGGCTCGCAAAAGAGATAGTTGAATTGATCGCTTGGGTTATCCGCGAAAGGACCAAAAACGGTCCACTCGTTCTCCACGTCTCCCATGTCGCTCTCCGCCCCTGTCAATTCCTGGTGGTACCACGCGTGGAACCGACCCATGTCGTCGGGAATGGACTCGTGCTCTTCGTAGTCGATGTAGTAATAGAAAGCGTCCACATCGGCCGTTCCCTGGTTCTCGATCGTGAACTTGGCTCCTTTCCCAAAAGGCATGGGGAAATAGCAGACCAAAGCGTTCCCGCCTGCCGGGGCTGCCGCCAAAGGAAGAGAGATGAAGTTGTATTTCATCCCCCATCCCTGTCCAAAAAACTCCCCGATTGGGCTCTCGATGCTCGGATGTTCTTGCCCGTCCCAGTAGGCGCGCAATACTAGGTTGCGTCGATGCATTTCGTCTTTGGATGAAATCGTAATCCAGATATGTTTGACGATGCCGGCGCCTTCCATCTGAGCTAACGTCACCGTTTCGCCTTGAGGAATTTGAATATTGTCTCCGTTTCCGCCCTTTCGGTCGTAACTAGAAATGCGTTTGGAGCGAGCGTCGATGATCTTCGCAATGTTTGAGAGCGGGCCCTGTGACATACCGCGTCAAATTACCCTTTGCAAAGAGGCATAATGCCAGACCATTGCGCATTAACCCCACGCTTGAGACGAAGATAGACCTCATGAACCCCACCTCGCAAGTTCCTCCCAATCCGGTAAGTACGTGGAACGAGTATTTCCAAAGCACCCGACCTATGCCCCTGCATCCCCTTTTTGGCGAGTTAGAGCCATATCTGCCCCAGACGGGGCGAGCCGCCGACCTCGGCTGCGGCGTGGGGCACGCGGTCGTGTGGCTTGCCGAAAAAGGCTGGGATATCGATGCTTTCGACGGGCACGAAGAAGCGCTCAAAAGTCTTGGGGAGAGACTCTTCGCCGAGACGCGATCAAAGGTCGCTACTCACCATTGCCTTCTTCAAGACGCCTCGCTCGCGCACGGGCAATACGATCTCATCATCGCCGCATACAGTCTCTTCTTTCTCACGCCGGAACAGCACCAAGTCGTATGGAACCGAATCTACGCCGCCCTTAAGCCCGGCGGTTACTTTCTTGGCGAATTCCTCGGCGTCAACGATGATTGGGCGGATCAGATGACCACCCACACCGCCGAGCAGGTGACAGAACTGCTCTCACGATACGAAACGATCTATCGCGAAGACGTGGATCGGGACGGCTTCGTAAGCATGGGTTCGCCCAAGCACTGGCACGTCTTCCACGTTATTGCTCGGAAGCCGGTTTGAGTTCGTAAAGCTCGAAGTTCTCGGTCGCCGGACCCACGCGGCGGAGCGTCAAGCCTGCGTTGACAAATGCCTCTTGGGTAGGTTCGGTCATTCGACCGGAGCGCGTAAAGAGCCAATGGCACTTCGCATTGATGACCTCATCGGGCGTTTCCGCCTCGGTTACAGTGGTGTTCAAATAAAGGAGCATTGAAGGCAGGCTCGTCTCCTGCAACTTGGGCTTACCCGTGCCAAGATCTTTGCTCCGGCGAGGTAACTGGTAGACCGCCACCGTTTCCGGCACCCCAAACACGCTGTTCTCTCGCACATAGCGCGCAAGCTCATGCGCTTCACGTTGCCCGCTCTTCTCATACCAAGCCAAGAATCCGACGTTGGCTAGCAAGCCGACCGACACTGTCCAGATTAAACTCCACTTGACTCGATTCTCTGTTGTCGCTTTCGCAAGCGCATTGGCCTGCAATAGTCCCCAAAGCACAATGGAGCTAATGAGAGCGGCAATTCCAAGTAACTGGGAAGTCTTATTGACGGAACCAATAAGCATAACGCCCACCAAGATTGTAGTTGAAGCAAATGCAATTACCCATAGATTGGTTCGCTTTGTCCAAACGATCCAGCGATCGATCGCCGCGGGCACAAGCATGGCAAGCGGTACACAGGCAGGCAGGACGTAGTGAGGGAGCTTTGCACTACTAATGGAAAAGAACAATAGGACAACAAGGGTCCAGGCCGATAAATAGCGCAGAAATTGACTTGAGGCATTATGCGATTGCGAGTCAGCAATTTGGCTCCATCTTCCATTTCGAACAAGGTAATAGAGCCATGGCGTCATTCCCAGCAAGAGAATTGGAATATAGATTGGATAAGCCCAAGCCGCCTTGATCGTATGCGCCTTATCGCCCCCTGTAAACCGCCCTACATTCTGTTCGATCAAGAACTTCTGAACGAAGAGCTGCCCATTCGCCAGATAGGCCGGAACGTACCAGAGCGCAATCACGCCAACCAGAATCACCGTGCCAAGAAGCCATTGACCGCGAAACGCGGGCCGCAATTCCGGCTCTTTCCAAAAGGTCCATCCGGCAATCAGGACGAAGAGGATCAAAGCGACCGGACCCTTCGCCAAGACCGCCAACCCCAGGAGAGCCGCCGTCGCTAGCCGCATCTTCCGATTGCCTGTCAAGGACTCCCAAAACGTCAACATCGCCGCGCTGAAGGTCAAAACCAACGGCATGTCCGTCATCATCATCCGGCCAATCGCCACGAACAGCAGACTGCTGGAGAGCACGATGACGCTATACGTCGCCGCATTCTCGCTCAGCCACCTCCGGGCATAGCGAGCGACCAGAACATAACATCCAATGGCCGAGAGCACGGAAGGAAGCCGAGGGCCGATCATGTCGCCGAAGATCGCTAAACAGGGCTTGGCCATCCAGTAGAGCAAAATCGGCTTCTCGAACCAGGGTTGCCCGTTATAGAACGGTGTCACCCATTCGCCCCGGCGGTTCATCTCCCCCACCACCGCCGCATAAAATCCTTCGTCCAGATCGAAGAGACCGGTGATCCACCAGCCCAAAAGCGGGACAATGGCGATCCAAAGGGCGATCGTAGTAAGGCGGCGAGAATTCAAACCGAGTTGAAGGTACCCGTTGAAAGGATGGCCCAAGAAGGACCGCCGCCCGCCAAGTAAAATCTATCCCATGTCCCCGCTCGATAATTTCAAGTTCAACGCCGATGGTCTGATCCCCGCGATCATCCAAGACCATCAGAATGGTGAGGTTCTCATGATGGCGTGGATGAATCGAGAATCCCTGGAACGAACGATTGAAACCGGGAGATGCACCTACTGGAGCCGGTCTCGACAAAGCTTCTGGGTCAAAGGCGAAACCAGCGGACATGTTCAGCATGTGAAACGCATCGCTGTCGATTGCGATCAAGACACCCTACTCATTCAAGTCGAGCAAGTCGGCGCTGCCTGTCACGAGAATTACCGAAGCTGCTTCTTTCGCGATGTCGCCGAAGGCGAACTGAAAATTAACGCTGAACGCGTCGCTGAATAAACAAAAAAGATCCTCTCCAGGTGGTTGGAGAGGATCTTTTGGGGGAGGAGGAGATTGATGAAGAGTCTAGGCAATTCTCGTGCCCATCCGTCGCATGTTCAAAAATCAAACCGCCGAGCAACAAAAAAATCCCCTCATGCCAATGGAGAGGGGATTTTTGGGGGAGGAGGAGTTGTTGAAAACAAGCGTCGCAACTTCCGTGCCATTTCCATGAGAAAGCGTAACAAACCGATGCGAGGCGCGTTCCAAATCTAGGGAGTTCCGTGATGATTCTTGCGATTGCCATTCTCTGCGTCGGTGGTCAAAGGTCGAACGCCGACATAGAAGCGCGTCGGCATAACGCCGCCTACTTCAGCCCCACCATGGAGCGCATGATGCGTGCGACTGACAAGGAACTGCTTGGATACGCCGGATCTTTGCAACCCGAAATGAGGGGCGCGGCGGTGAGCGAAATCGTGGATCGCAAACTCAAATCGGCCGCTCCTGTCTTGGCGAAACAACTCGACCCAGCGGCCAAAGATCGAAACATCAAAGGCACGCTCCAGGCCCTCACCATCTCCGCGTTGGGAAGACTACGTAACCCTGCCGCGATTCCCGCCCTTCGAAAAACCCTAAAGGATGAAATCCTGGGTACTCGCATCGCGTCCGCCTACGCTTTGGCAAACCTCAATGACAAAGCGAGTGCCGCCGGAATTCGGGCGCTCTTTCCAAAAATGAAGGAGCCCATGCTGATTCCCCTCGTGCGGAAGCTTGGCGAATTCAAGGACAAACCCTCCGAACCCACCATTCGGAACGTTCTTCTCCACGCCCATTACAACGCGTTAAGGGCGGTCGCCGCAGAATCTCTCGGTCAAATTCGTGCCCCTCAGAGCCTGAACGCCCTCCTCGTCGGTCTCAAAGACGATTACCCAGATGTGCGTTGCGCTTCGGCGAACGCGCTGGCAAAGCTGGGTGATCCTCGTGCAGTCCCAGCCCTCAAAATCGCCCTCGCCGAAACATCTCCTCAATCTGCAAATGCACCCCAGAAAGAAAGGGAATCCAAAGCGGCCATCGAAGAGGCGTTAAAGGTCCTTGCCGCCGGGTAACCTGCCGCCGCAATGGCAGATAGGAAGGCATTGATTGTATGGGGCGGGTGGGATGGTCACGAGCCTGATAAGGTTGCCCACTTCTTTGAGCATCTCCTCAAGGGCGAGGGCTTTGACGTCGAAGTTTCCGATACGCTCGACACATTCGCGGATGCGGAGAAAGTGAAGTCGCAAAGCTTGTTGGTCCCCATCTATACGATGAGCGAGATCACCAACGAGCAGTTCACTCCTATTCACGAAGCGGTCCGAGACCTCGGAATCGGCATTGCCGGGTGTCACGGCGGCATGTGCGACGCATTCCGAAACAACACCGAATGGCAGTTCATGACCGGTTCGCAATGGGTCGCCCATCCCGGCAACGACGGGGTGCGTTACATGGTCAAGATCGACCGCGAGAATCCGCATCCCATCACGGAGGGCATCCCCGATTTCGAGGTCGTCAGTGAGCAGTACTACCTCCACGTCGATCCAGGTAACAACAGCCTTGCCTATACGGAGTTTCCGACCGCGGGCGTCGATGGCCCCCACGTCGAAAACCCCTGCCGCATGCCCCAGGTCTACACCAAGATGTACGGCAAGGGTCGAGTGTTCTATAACGCCCTCGGCCACCACTGCGACATTCTTGAAGCCGAGCACCCGCGCGAACTCATGCGGCGCGGCTTCCTTTGGGCGGCCAAAGGCGTCGGTCTCTAGGCTAACGCCTCGCGAATAAAGGCCAGGTCCTCCTGACTCAGCGCCCGTCCTTCGGCGCCCAAGTTCACGCGGACCTGCCTCTCATTTCTAAACCCAGGAATCACTGAAGCCACCTGCGGGTGTGCGAGAAGGTAGTTCAGGGCGACCGAAGCCAAATCTTCGATCGTGTCGCCGAACCGAGACTTCAATTTCTCCAGCTTCGGCTTCAATTTCCCAATCTCCTCTGCCGAGAACGCATTGGAGTGCTGGCGGTGATCGCCCGGCTCAAAGGTTGGTGGCTTGGACGGATCGTATTTGTCAAGCAGCCGCGCCTGCGCCAGCGGACTAAACGCCACGAAGGTGATTCCTTCTTGTGCCATGAGGTTGCTTACCGGAGATCCTTCCCGAATGAACTGGTCGTCCAGCGCGTGCGCCCAGCTTTGAAACACCGCCGGTCGAACGCGGGGCGTCACGCGGAGAAAGTCGTTAGAGGAGTAAGCCGATTGTCCTTTCACCCGGACCTTGCCCTCCGCCACCAACTTGTCAAGCTCCGCCGCCGCATCGTCCAGATACATATCGGAAGGGCCAAAGTCGCCGTGGTGGAAGTAGTACAGGTCGATATAGTCTCGCCCCAAGTTCTTTAGAGACTGTTCTGCCTGGTGTCGCATATGCAGCGCCTCGTAAGCATGCTCCGCCGTTCCCGGAAAGTGTCCCACCTTCGTGGCGATGACATAGTCTTCAGATTTCAGACCTAACTTGTCAAAGGCTCGGCGTAGCATCCGCTCTGCGCGTCCGTTGCCATAAACGTCGGCGTTGTCAAAGTGGTTAACGCCCTTATCGACCGCCACCTTGATCGCACTGACAATCTCGTCCTCGTCTACATTGGCCCAGCCGTTAGGGTTGCCATTGACCCAGTTGAGCCCGCCCATCGTCCAGCAACCTAATCCAATCTCGGAGACTTTCACCCCCGATTTCCCAAGTTCACGCATTTCCATCGATTTGAGTATACGAAGCGCCCTCGCCATTTGTCCGCGTCTAAAATGACGCATGCCCGAGCTCAACGTTGACCCTCGAATCGAGCACGCGTCCACCCTCCCCGCCACCTTTTACAAGGATCCGGCCTGGTTCGAGCGGAGCAAGGACGCCATCTTTGCCAAGAGCTGGCAATGGGTCGCCCACCAAGACATGGCCAAGGTCCCCGGCGCCGTCTATCCCTTCACCCTTCTCGAGGGTTGTCTCAATGAACCGCTGGTCTTGACCCGAGATGCCAACGACCAAACCCACCTGCTCAGCAACGTCTGCACCCACCGAGGCATGCAAGTCTGCGAGGGCATCGGCAATGAGCGGTTTCTGCGCTGCCGATACCACGGCCGCCGCTTCGGGCTCGATGGTGGCTTCCAACACATGCCGGAGTTTGAAGATGTCGTCGGGTTTCCGACCGAAGCCGACAACCTGCCCAAAATCCCTCACGCTTGGTGGGGGCCCTTCCTCTTCACCTCGGTTGATCCGGCCGCTAGTTTCGAGGATTGGATGGGGCCGATGTTGAAACGCCTGGACTGGCTCCCCCTCCACGAATTCCGCTTTTCCCAGGAAGGAACTCGCGATTATCTCGTCAAGGCAAACTGGGCGCTCTACTGTGACAACTACCTGGAAGGCTTCCACATCCCTTTCATTCACGCCGACCTCAACGCCGTCATCGACTACGAAAACTATTCCTATGAACTCTTCGAGCACGGAAACCTCCAACTTGCCGTCAGCAAGGGAGGGGACGACGTTTTCGATCTGCCCGAGTCCTCCCCCGACTACGGCCAAGCCATCAGCGCCTACTACTATTGGTTCTTTCCGAACCTCATGTTTAATTTCTATCCCTGGGGCCTCTCCATCAACGTCGTCAAGCCTTTGGCTAACGATGTAACGCGCGTAAGCTTTATCCGCTATGTGTGGGATGAATCCAAGCTGGACCGAGGTGCGGGCGGAGCGCTGGACCGGGTAGAGCGGGAAGATGAGGCGGTGGTGGAATTGGTCCAAAAAGGAGTGCAGTCCCGCTTCTACGACCGAGGTCGGTTTGCGCCCAAGCGAGAGATTGGGACCCACCACTTTCACACCTTGATCGGCCAATTTCTAAAATAAGCGAAAATTCCACTATCCGTTCTCTTCCAAGGTGACTCATTACTAACGGAAAGGGAATGAAATGATCGAAAGGGAACGAGATGAAGAGGAGTTGGTAGAAGCCGCCAAATTTGGCGATCTCACCGCATTCGACGAACTCGTTCGCCGCTATCGACCCGCCGCATTCCTCACCGCCAACGGAATCCTGGCCTCGCGAGAACTGGCCGACGATGCCGTGCAGGAAGCTTTCATTTCCGCCTACAAGTCGCTCCCCCAACTTGACGATGCCACGCGGTTCGGCGGATGGATATTTGCCATTGTCCGCAATCGATCGTTCCGAGTTCGTGCTGGAGAGACCAAGCATCACCTCCCGATCGATGAACTCATTGCCGCCCATCTCCCCTCATTTCACGAGAAAATCGAGGAACGAGCGGAGTTCGCCGAAATTCGTTGCGCGCTCAAAACGCTCCCCCCAGAGTCTCAGACTGTCGTCGAGCTCTACTACCTTCATGAATGGAGCATCGCCTCCATCGCCCAGTATCTTGGGTTTCCCAAGACCACCGTCAAATGGCGACTCCATGCCAGCCGAATTCAACTACGAACACTCCTTTCAAACCCGCTAGAGGAAATCAAATGAATGACCGAACCGATGAAATCCAGTCTTGCGTTGGCTTGCTCCGCGAGATCTCAGAAATGTGCGAGCATGCCACGCTCACCGGCAGCCTCAGCACCGGCGCCGGACGTACCACCAGCCGCTACAATGCCACGCTGCTGAGGTTGATCCAACTGGGCGCGGTGCCGGAAGGACTCTTCCAACCCCTGCCTGACTCCTCTGACTTCGGAGAAATTGGCGTTGAGTCGCGCATGCTCGCGTCGTACGCTACCCGCGGTAAGGAGGCTGAAAAGCATCATCGCAAAGGAAGAGCGGAACCAGGCATCCTCATCCGACTCGCCCCCTTCGTAGACGCGGCGGATTTAGGACTGATGATCCGGGAACATCTCAAATCGGGGCAACCGCTTGATCTGGAAGACCTAACTCACCTCGCTCCATTTATGGATCGAGGAACCTTGGGAACCCTTCTGCGAGAGAATCTTTCCAAGGCAAGAAATCCGGAACCCGAATCTGGGCCCGGCCCGACGTCGGAGCCGGGATCGCAGCCAGAAGCAGATCCAGGACCAACGCCCATTCCCATGCCAAACGAAGGAGAGAATCCACCCAGTCTGGCGGGCAGACCGAGTTTGGCGGACCTGGTTGCCCGCCTCAGCGACCCTGACATCACGCCCGAAGAGCGGGAGCGGATTTTGGAGCAGATGCGCCAAATGACCGCCTAACGAAAACCGGGAGTCAAGGATCTCGACTCCCGGATCATCGCTCTACTTTGCGGCCGCCCGCGCCTGGGCTCGTCGGTACTCCCGCTTGCCCCAGGCCACCTTTGCTCCGTTCTTGACATCCAGAACCAAGTGATCCATGAAGAACTCCAACATCCGGCCAAAGTTCACGCCCGTATGCCCGGCGTCAGTTCCAACCGCCATCTCATATGACTTCCCAGCCCGATCCAGGGCGCGGATGAGCTGGTAGGTATTCGCGGGATGAACGTTGTTGTCCGCCGAGCCGAAATAAAGAAGCAGGCGCCCTTTGAGGTCTTTCGCATACTTCATCGCGCTTCCCGCCTCGTACCCTTCCTTGTTCTCATTGTCCCAGGGAAGGCCCATGAATCGTTCCGTGTAGATCGAGTCGTAGTTCAGCCAGTCGGTGACAGAAGACGAGCAGGAACCGGCCTTGAATACTTCGGGATGCCGGAGAACGCACATCAGGCTCGAATAGCCGCCGTAAGATGTCCCGTTGATTCCCACATTGGCGCCGTCGACATAAGCCCGTTTCGCGAGTTCCTTCACTCCGGCCGCCTGGTCGTCCATCTCAACGATGCCCAGCTTGCCGTAAACCGCGTCACGGAACTCCTTACCCCGCCCATTCGTGCCTCGCCCATCGATCCAGGCGACCAAGAATCCGAACTCCGTAATGGGATCGGGAAGCTCGAACGTATCAAAGCCTCCTCCTGACTCCGGTCCACCGTAAACGCTGACGATCAGCGGATATTTCTTGCTCGGATCGAAGTCGGAAGGGAACTTCAAGGTGCCGTAGCACTTGGTCTTCCCGTCTGCCGCCGTAAAGCTAAATCGCTCCGTCTTCTTCAGCCCCAGTTCGTTGAACTTGGTGAGGTCGCTTTGCACCAATTCCTCGATCACTTTCCCGTTTCCGTCGCAAATCCGAGTGACCGGGGCCTCGTCCGTGCGAGAAATCGTATCCGTGAAGTACTTTCCGTCTGGCGATAGGTCCACCGTATGGTGCCACTTGGGATCAGTCAACCGGGTGTCCCCCTTGCCATCCAATCCCACCTTGTGAAGCTGGGCTCGATATGTGGTCTCGCCATCCCGGGCCGTGTACCAAATTGTTCCCGCCTTGGCATCCACCTTCAAGATGCGGACGAGGTCGAACTTATTATTGGTGACGGTGCTAATGAGTTTTCCAGAGAGGTCATAAAGGTAGATATTGCTAAACCCATTCCGTTCCGAGATCCAAAGGAACCGCTTCGGCCCCGGCTTATCCTCATCCAAATACATGATCGGCGGATGATTCTCGACCCAACTCTTCGGCCAACTCTCGCGAATGATCGTCCGGCACTTGCCGGTCTTCGGATCGGCCGCACAAAACTCCATCACGTTTTGCTTGCGATTGGTCCGGTTAAAAAACAACTCCTTTCCGTCCGGCGACCAGCGGACGTCATAAACATATTCGCCAATATCGGGAACCCCACTGTCAAAGCTCGTTTCAACCGTCGTCGTTTTCTTTGTCGCAAGATCGTAAGTGAAAAGCGTCACGACAGGGTTAGGAGCTCCCGCCTTGGGATAGGCTTCGGTATCCAGAGTGTCCTGAACTTTTCCTTGGTCCATCGCAAGGTAATAGTCCATCACCTTGCTTTCGTCAAATCGGTAGAACGCGAGCGTCTTCGCATCCGGCGAGAACCACATCGCCTCACGAACGTTCAACTCCTCGCCATAGACCCAACTTGCGATTCCGTACTTCGTTCGATCCTTCGCATTGCCGTCGGTGGTCACCGCGTACTCGCCCTTTCCGTCCTTATCGCTAATGTAGACATTGCGATCACGATGAAATGCCTTGAGTGACCCATCCTCCGAGAACACTGTATCGAACTGCCGACCGCGCTCTGGATTCCGTCGCCGACGATTGCCTTGTGACCCATTGCCATCGTCGGGAAGCGTGCCTTCTTCCTTGGTGTGTTTTGCCAGATCGTATACGTAATTCTTCCCATCAAATGCGTAACCCAGGCTCTTCCCGTCGGCGGACCAACGGATGCCCTGAAGCGTTCCGGACTTAACGGATCCGAAGATCTGACTACGAAGGCGGGTGTATCGGTCGTAACGTGGCATAGTCGGTAGGCGATCTTGACTCAGTCCAAGCGCGGCAATGGAGAGCAGGGCCAGTGAGGAGCCAAGTCGCAGGGTTCGGTTCATGGTGTGTTTAGTTCGATTCAACGGAAAGTGATTCCTTCTGGAGCTTTCGCACCGCCAGGTGCCGTCCGATCCAGACGAAAAGAGGGGCCAAGAAAATGGCCGGAAGGTAGTTGGCGGTGGGAAGACTCTTGATCTCAAGTAGCCCAAAACCAATCGCCAGCATCATCGCCCCACCCGTGCCGGAGACTTCGGCCAACATCTCGGGATCGTTGGCCAAGGGTCGAAGGGGACGGGCGAGCATCGTCAAAGCGCCTTGAAAAACAAGAACGACAATGGCGCTCAGAATGACCCCCCAGCCGAGCGAAGCGGCGAGGAACATGGCGGCGAACATATCCATTGTGGATTTCAGTGCCAACAACTCGATCTTTCGCTCGATGCCGTCCTGAATGCACCCCAAGAGCGTCGTCGGGCCAATACAAAACAGAACGCTCGGGGTAACGATCGCCTCGACAAATCGTCCTTCGCCACCCAGACTGCTTTTTGCCCATTCGGCGACGGCTTCGATCCCGTGCTGAATTCCCATCGCCATCCCGATGATCCCGCCAAGCGCAATACTGGCCGCCACGATCATCACGTTCTTAGACTGAAGGAACAGTTTGACGCCGAGACCAAGCGTCACCAGCCCAAGCCCGGAGAGCACGAACGACTTGTAGTCCTCGGGAATATGGGTGCTCGCCGCCCAGCCAACGGTGGCGCCCACCGTTACCGTCGCCGTATTGAGTAGCGTTCCTCTCATAAACCCTCTGCCTGCCCCTTGCTCACGTGAATGAGCAGCAAGCTCCAAGCCGCCTGGGCAAATAGGAACAGACAAAACTGAAGCTGAGCCGGGAGAGCATACACGCAAGTGACCACCGGCCCCCAAAATCCCCAACAAACGATCAGAGCGGGAAGCAGCCGACCCTTGACAAAGTTCACTCGTAGGGCCTGTCGTGTTCGCTGGATGTCAAAGTTGAGATCTCGCCACAGAAACAGAGTCAAGCTAATAGGAATCGAGAGAAAGGGCGAGTAGACGAACTGATCGAGCAAGACCTTGGTCGTCACGACTCCGATCGAGTTGGAGTCGCCCAATAGCGCCGCCAGAAGCCGATAGAAAACATCCACGGTGAATCCAATGAATCCAAAGACCACCGCGTTGTAAAGCAACTGCCGTGCCCCGTAGTGCCCCCCGTTACGGGTGATAAGTTTGAAGACTTCTGGTAAGACCACACCCGCGAAGGCGGTCGAAAGGATCGAGAAAAGGTAGCCCCCGCTCGCTTTCCACGCCGCTAATTGAGCGGCGTAGCCATGCAAGGCCGTGCTTTGGTAGTACGCGATCACAATTGCGACCGCGCACCCTTGGATCAGCAGAAACGGACGGAGGTGGTGCCGAACCGCAAGCACACCTGGCCGTATCGCCTCGCGAAACGTCCAAACCGGAGCGGCGTTCGACACCGTCGACAATTTAGCCGTGCTTGGCCGCGAACTCCTTCATCGCGGCGGCCAAGGCTTCGCATCCTTCCTGCGGGAACGCATTGTAGATGCTGGCGCGGCACCCGCCGACCGATCGGTGACCCTTCAGGCCGTCCAAACCGGCCACTTCGGTTTCCTTGATGAAGGTCTTGGTCAGATCCTCGTCCGGCAACGTAAACGTCACGTTCATGATGGAACGGCAATCCGTATGGGCGTGTCCCTTGAAGAAGCCGTTGGAGCCATCGATGGCCGAATAGAGAACGTCTGCTTTCGCCTGGTTTCGGGCTTGGGCTCCTGCCAGTCCACCGTGCTTGAGCACGTGCTTGTAGACCAGGCCACACATGTAGATGCTCCAGCAGGGAGGCGTATTGTACATGGATCCATTTTCTGCCTGGACCTTGTAATCAAACATCGGGGCAAGTCCGTCCGGGCCGGAAGCCAACAAGTCATCGCGAATGATAACCACGGCAACACCAGCAGGCCCCATATTCTTCTGAGCGCCTGCGTAAATGAGCGCGTATTTGGAGACGTCTACCGGGCGCGAGAGAATGTCCGAAGACATGTCGCAAATCACCGGAACGCTTAGCGAAGGATCGGACTTAAACTCAACTCCCTGAATCGTCTCGTTTGAAGTGAAGTGCATGAAGGCCGCGTCGGAAGAGTAGCTCAAAGACTCCAAGTTCGGAACTTGATTGTAGTTGTCCGCCTTGGCATCGAAAACCACATTCGTCTGGCCGTAAATCTTTGCTGACTCAAGCGCCTTTTTGCCCCAGGTACCTGTCAGAACGAAGTCTGCCGTCTTTCCGGCAGGCAAGTAAGACATTGGAATCGTCGCAAACTGAGTGCTTGCCCCGCCTTGCAGGAAGAGGACCTTGTAGTTGTCCGGTACGCCCATTAAGGTTCGCAGATCGGCCTCGGCGGCAGCGATAATGCCCTCGTAAGCCTTGGAGCGATGACTCATCTCCATCACGCTCATACCCGTGCCTTTGTAATTCAGCAGGTCTTCCTTGGCTTCCTCAAGAACTTCCACCGGCAAGGTACAGGGACCGGCCGAGAAGTTAAAAATGCGATCGTAGGGCTGACTCATGGCCCCAAGTTTATCCGGCACGCGACTTCATAATGTTGAGGATGACCTCCATTCGATACGAGTTGATCGCGACCTGCCCGCACACCGGAGCGCGCCGCGGACGTATACACTCCCCGAACGGAGTCATCGAGACCCCTTGTTTCATGCCTGTCGGTACCCAGGGCACGGTCAAAACCATCGGCAGCGAAGATCTGGAAGCCCTCGGCTTTCAATTGATTCTCTCCAATACCTACCACCTCTCCCTCCGTCCCGGAAGCGACCTTGTCGAACGATTGGGCGGTCTCCACAAGTTCATGAGTTGGAAGGGGGCGATTCTCACCGACTCTGGCGGCTACCAAGTCATGAGCCTTGCCCATATGAGAAAGATCTCGGACGAAGGCGTCTCATTTAAATCTCACCTGGACGGCTCAGAGCACTTCCTTACCCCCGAACGCTCCATCCAAATCCAGGGAGAACTCGGGGTGGATATCAGCATGGCCCTCGACGTCTGCCCGCCTTACCCATGCACTCGCGAAGAGGCCGCCGAAGCCATGCGCCTCACCCACCTTTGGGCCCCCCGAAACATCGCCGCCAAGCGAGAGCATCAAGCCGTCTTTGGCATCGTACAAGGTGGCGTTCATGAAGACCTCCGCCGCGAATCTGCCGCCTTCATCTCCGATCAACCGTTCGATGGCTACGCCGTTGGCGGCGTCAGCGTAGGAGAACCCACCGAGATGCAATACCCGGTCGTGAAGTTCACCGCCCCCTTGCTCCCCGTCGATAAGCCCCGTTACCTCATGGGCGTGGGGCATCCCCAAGATATCCTCCACGCGGTGGGCTGCGGCATCGACATGTTCGACTGTGTTCTCCCCACCCGCATGGCCCGCCACCACGCGCTCTATACGCTCAATGGCCGAGTCAACGTCATGGGCAAGAAGTGGGCAGAGTTTGATGGCCCCGTCGATGAGGGCAGTGTCTTCCCAGCCACCGAACGCTATTCAGCTGCGTACATGCGGCATCTCTTCAAGGCCGGGGAACCGCTTGCCGGACGCCTCGCCACCCTCCACAACTTGGCCTTCTATGCCCGCCTGATGCAAGAAATCCGAGAGGCGATCGAGACGCAATCCTGGCCAGATCTGATGGCTCGCTACGCCAACGCTTAGCCGTCCCCATCCATGCGGAGACCCTTTCGAAAGTCGCGCGGAGTTTTTCCGCAAACGCCGCGAAAGAGTCGGTAGAAGTAGGACGCGTTCTGCCAACCACAGCGAAAGGCGATGGTCTCGGCATCTAAGGGCGTAGTCGCCAAGAGCACCTTGGCGTGTTCAACCCGAATCTCGTTCACCAGATCCGTCGGCCTGACTCCCAAATGCTGCCGGACGGTACGAGACAAGTGGGCATCGCTCACCGAGCACAGTTCCAAAAGCCGAGGCAATCCCGCCGCCAGATTCACCTCCGACCTCATTTGGGCTAACGCTTGACCTAGCCAATGAGGAAGATCCTGAGACGATCCGGCGCCTGACGAAGCCCGGCAAACCCGGGTCAAGAACTCGACAAGGTCCAGAGGCGAGGGATCGCGGCTGTATGCCTCCGCCATCGCCATCCCGGCACGGGAGATCCGAGACAACCCGTCTCCGTCCACCGTCCTCAGGGGCGGAATTGCGGCAACTCCCGAAAGTGTCAGAAACTCCTTCAGAGATTCCTCTCGAAAGGCGACATTCACATACGCCAGACCCGATCCCGGCTTGGCGCGAAGAGAGTGAATGTCCTCCGGACGAATCGACCATATTTGCCCCGGCGTGAGCCGATGAGAAGTGCCGTTCAGCCAGTGGTCGCCTTCACCATCCAAGATCAACATCAACTCGGCAAAGTCATGGTCGTGCCGGTCAATCCTGATCCCACCTCGGTTCTCCCCCACGAATGCCGCGTGGTAAGGCTTCGTGGCGGCAAACTGGTCGAACCGTAAACAGCGAGTCATATCAATACAGTGTAGTAATTTCTCAACTCTGAGTTATTGAATATCAACAAGAGACAAGAAAATAGACTCATGTCAAACGCCAGGACCCTTCGGCTCTCACCGGCGCAAGTCGAATCCTACAATCGGGAGGGATACATCGTCTACGATCAACCTGTCCTCCCCCAAGCCACCTTCGATCGCCTTCTGGAGATCTTTGAAGAAGACCTCGACCAGTACGGCTACGACGGTCTGGACGTCATCCACTTCCGAGACAAGCGGCTCTTGGACATCGTTCTCAGCGACGAGATTCTCGACCTCGTCGAACCCGTCGTTGGCCCGGACATCGGCCTTTGGAGCACCCACTTCATCGCCAAGCCGCCCAAAGTCGGCAAGGCAACGCCCTGGCACGAGGATTCCACCTACTGGAACGGCCGAGTCTCCACCATGGCGGGCATCTGCACCGTGTGGTTGGCGCTGGATCGGGCGACCAAGGATAACGGCTGCATGGCCGTCATTCCCGGAACCCATGACAACGGCTTTTCTCAGTACATTCCGGTGGACACAAACCAGAACATCTTTCCCACCGAAATCGACCCGACTCAGATAGACGAATCCAAGGCGGTCTATCTCGAACTAGAGCCCAATCGCTGTAGCCTCCATGAGGGCCGAATCATCCACGGCGCCAAGCCGAACACCTCGGACACTCGCCGAGCGGGTTACACCATCCGCTTCTTCCCAACCACCTCCAAGGTGTTTCCCGAACGAAACCAGGGCCACAAGATCTGGCTCGCCCGAGGCATGGATCACGCCGGAAACATCTACGAGAACTGACTTACACTCCGGGAGAGATTTCCACCATCTCTCCCCCGGGTTCACCATCGCCCTTGGCGAATCGGAAGTCTTCGTCCATCGTAGGAAGATGACCAGTGTTGCCGCTTTGGTTGCTTTCACACTCCTGACCCATCAGGCGTCGGAACCCCCCATCCGAGTGAAGGTTCTCGTCCTCAACTACGATCCCATCATCGCCAGCGAGGGCGGAAAGCGACTTCACGAAGTCCTCAAATGGAACGACCCCAAAGTGCTAGCTGCCGGCTACATCTCAGATGTGCGGGAAGCCAGCGGCGGCTTCATCCAATATGAGGTCAAAGAATGGAGGGACATCAACAAGTTCCCGGCGAAAAAAGACGGCTACGTCTATAAGCCGGACGAGTTCCTCGCCATCTTTCGTGAGAAGAAGAAGCACCACGAACCCGATGGCGTGGACTACATCCGAGCTCTTGACGAAAACCGAGTCAAGGAAGCCATCGATTCAGGCAAGTTCGACGAAATCTGGTTCTATAACGCCCCCTTCTTCGGATTCTGGGAGTCAAACATGGCGGGCCCCGGCGCGTTCTTTATCAACGGAGACGCCTACCCGGACTATCCCACCAAACGGCGGTTTGCCATCATGGGATTCAGCTACGAACGAGGGGTTGCCGAGATGATTCACAACCTGGCCCATCGCACCGAAAACCACCTCAAGCGAGTCTATGGTCGCTGGGAAGCCAACCAGCCCGATCCCAATCCTTGGGAGAAATTCTCCGCCTATCAAAAGGCAAACGGATTCGCCGGTGTCGGGAATTGCCACTTCCCGCCCAATGCCGAGAAGGACTACGACTATGACAACCCTAACCCCGTCCAATCCGATGCCGACGACTGGCTTTCCTATCCCAAGTTAAAGGGAATCAAGAAGACCGTCAGTCGAGAAACGTGGGGAGGGCCGGACTACCAACGCAACTACATCAAATGGTGGTTTAGCCACATTCCCAAGGCGGCGGGCAAGACTGCCGACGGTCGCCAGGCAAATTGGTGGAAGTACATCTATGACTTCAATTCTTACGACGAGCACGGCCTTTAGAAGGCGTGCTTGAGGAACGTCTCCACACCCTTCCAGTAGTAGTCGTTGCTCTTGGGATTCTTGTCCGCCCGAAGCGTCGAGCTCCCGTGAACCCCGTCCGCATGAACGATGATCGCATCGTGGCTTCGGGCGGGGAACTTGCCTGCGGTCTTGAACAAGTCATAGCCGCCATTGCCTGACTCTCGCCGACTGAAGGCCATCAGGACCGGTGCCTTGATCTTTGCGTTCCATCCCGCCACCGTTCCCTTTTCGCCAAAGTATTCGCCAGGAGAAAAAGAGAGCACCGCGCTGACTTCTGGGTGCTCAGCGGCAAGCTTCAAGGAAAGCGCCGCGCTATAGCTGCTGCCCCAAGCTACGATCTTCCCGTATGACTTGGCCTTCGCCCAGTCCAGCGCCCCTTCGAGGTCCGGATAGGCGGAGAGATAGTCTTGCGCGGAGGAGTAGCTGGCCGCCGTGCGATTCTTCGCCCCCCACATATCGCCACCCGAACGCTGGTCGATGGTCAGGCAGTCAAATCCCAGTTCCGCGACTTTAGGCGCGATCGGCGCGTATTCCTCCATGTTAGAACGCGCCTGATGAAACATCAGGACTACGCCTTTTGCCGTCCCTTTGGCCGGAAACAGGCGGCCAAACACAGATTTGCCGTCCGAGGCTTTCAGCGTCAGTTCGGTTGGTTTCCCTTGGCCAAGGGCCAATGAAAGCGAAATCCCGAGAGTGGCGACGGTGGCAAGAACTCGTTCCATCCTGCCTCTAGAATACGCCTTTCGACCCGCAGGATTGGGGTTCGCCGAAAAGTTGAGTTATCCTTAATGTGTCGCCGCCCGGCGACGGTTATGAAAGTTCACCGCTAAGTCCGTATTCGCTCCCCGTGCCCTTTCTGGCGCGCCCTTTCCGTGACTTCGGAGGTCCTTTCATGCTTCAGGCCACTGGCCTTTCCTATACCGCCGACCTGCGTTTTGGTCCCCTATTTGAAGACATCACCTTGTCCATCCTCCCAGGCGAGAAAGTCGCCCTCATGGGGCCGAACGGGGCGGGCAAGACCAAACTCTTGCAAATCCTTGCCGGCATGATTACCACTGCCCAAGGTCAAGTCATTCAGACCAAGAAGACGTCCGTCGGCTACCTGCCCCAAGACTTCGACTTCGAATTCGCTGGGACCTTGGAAGAGATGGTGGGGGACCATCCCCTTCTCGCTCGCTATCTGGGCCGATTTGGCTTAGTCGAGAAACTCGAACAGCGCTACGACACCCTCAGCCTGGGCGAACGAATGCGGGCCGCCCTCGCCAAGCTCTTGGTCACTGATCCCGACATCCTCCTCCTGGACGAACCCACCAACCACCTCGATCTCGAAGCGAGGATCTGGCTAGAAGAGTTCCTCCGTCGTTGTCCACAAGGCGTTTTGATGGTCTGTCACGACCGAACCATGATCAACGCCGTCGTATCCCGCGTACTCGACCTCCGCCAAGGCTGCCTCATCGAATACGGTGGCGGGTACGACGATATGCTTCGCCAAAAGCACGAGCGCTTCGAACGAGATCGGGCCGCCCACGCTCGAGAGCAGGCTGAAACCAGAAGACTTAAGACGGCCGCAGAACACTCTCACCAACGGGCCTCAAACCTCGTCAACAAGTCCAAAATCCGCGACTACGATCCCAAGGGCAAGCCCCACTACAACGCACGGGCTAAGGCGATCGAGAAACAGGCGAAGTCGATGCGGACGCGCATCGAACACCTCAATCGAAAAGCCACGGAAAAGCCATTTCTCCCTAAAGATGCCGCCCTGGAATTTCCCAGTCGCCCCCTCCGTTCTGACTACCCCCTCGCCGTTCGAAAACTAACCAAATCCTACACAGGGCCCCTCTTCGATGGCCTGAATTTCAACCTGGAAAAGGGCTATCGAACCGCGCTGATCGGCGCAAACGGCTCTGGCAAGACCACCCTCATGCGCATCCTCCTCGGTCAAGAATCGCCCGATTCCGGAGAAATCGTCTGGTCGCCGGATGCCGTCGTGGGCTACCTGTCTCAAAGCCGAGGCTTGCTGCCTCACGATCTCACCGTATTGGAGGCCCTCGATCCCATCACCCCCGAAGAAGAGAAGTTCGCTCGAACCCTCTTGGGCCGACTCCTGTTCCGTGGCGATGCCGTGCATAAACCCGTTGGCGTCTTGTCGGTGGGGGAGAGAACGAAGGTGGAACTCACCAAGATGCTCCTGTCCCCGGCCAATGTTCTTTTGCTGGACGAACCCACCAACCACCTCGACGTGGAGTCCCTAGAAGCCCTTGAGAAGGCGCTACTGGAGTATCCCGGTTGCGTCATCTTCACCAGCCACGACCGGACCTTTGTCGAGACCATTGCCGACGAGGTGATCGAACTGTAAGCCTCAACTAACGAAAGGTAGATAAATCCCCTCACCGATGCCATCCAAACCGCCCATTGGCAAGCGTATACTCGCCAAAAATTGAGTGGATCGACGCACCTGCGTCGCGGCAAGGAGAGGTTGCCACTATGCGTATGAATTTGCGAGGCTTTTGGATGGCGTTAATGGTTTCTGCGGTGGGGGCGGCGGTCGCCCAAACCCCGAAAGAGAACCCATTGGTGGCCGTTAGTCAGGGGATTGGAACGAAAGGGCTGGCCACCGCTGCCAAGCCGACCGCATCTCCGGCGGCATTCAAACCATCGGGCGGAAGAATTTTCGTGAAGGAATATGTAACCGCCATCGCCGAGGACGAGGGACAGCGTCAGGCGCTCACGCAACTCATTGAGAAGGTGATGACCGACTTTGAGTCTCAAGCCAAGTCGTCCGGATTCTCAAACGATGGAGCCTCCGCACTGGCCTTTGCCACCTCATTGCTCTACTCCCTGGCCAAAGGGGCGGAGTTAGACGATGAGGCATTCCTCGCTCTCATTGACCGTTACCAGGCAACCCTAAACACTCCTGCCGTCAAGGGCGCGTCCGATCGCCAAAAGCAGATTTTCTACGAATGGACGCTTTGCACGGTGGGAGCGGTCGCGGCTGTCGCCAATGCCGATTCCGGCAAGACCTCCACCGTCGCTCGCGCCCAACTTATCGAACTCCTTGGTGCGGATCTCGATCAACTCAGCTTTGCCGGCATGAACGTTTCCATCAAAGCCAAGGTTGCCCCCGAAACCAAGCCAACCACTTCAACCGGCGCGCTCGCAAGCGGGTTCTCCTACACCGTTCCCCAAGGCTGGACCAAAACAAATTCCTGGTTCGTAGGAAATCACCAACGCGGAAGTAATGTCGATAGCGCCCTCGTTCGCTTCCTACCACCCGTTCCCGCCAAGGGTTCTTTCTCCGATGCCCTGCGGGCTGCCTGGAAGCAAGGCGCCCCCAAAGAACTCGTCGGCGCGGGGAGCGGCATGATCTATCGCCGCTACATTGGCGACGGTCTCATGTCGCAGTTCATGTTTGGCAAAGGTAAGGAGGCCGGAGCAAAGGCTCCCACGCTCTGCACCGTTTTCCTCATTGACTGCGGAACCCAATGGCAGCCGGTGGTCTTCGCCCAAACCTTGGACGATCCCACCTCTACTTACATCCTGGGATCGGACTATCAAGTCCAGTTCTCCTATCCGGAAAGTGCCGGTGTCGCCGAATCGTTCTTCGCCAGCTTCAAATGCCCCGCCGGAAAGGGGAAGCCGCTGGTGGACAAAGCCGTGCTCGTGGGCAACTACAACTACGGCACCGGCGCCAATGCCCAGTGGGAGAACATCTACACCGGCTCCGTCACCATGACCTACGTGACGTATGGTGGCACGCTCAACCTCAAGGCGAACGGAACGTTCGACTACACCTACAAGAGCGCTAGTGGCCAGATCGGCGCGGCGAAGTTCGGCAAAATCGTTGCCGCCGGAAAGTGGAGTGTTTCTGGAGACATTCTTCAGCTCGACTACACCAGTTACGACCAAGGGGACGGCTACAAACGGAAGCAAGACAAGTTCCGCATTGCGGGCGTCGTCCAGTATTCGGATGGCGAAAAGATCTGCGTTTTTAAGCCGGATCTCAGACTCGTCATTAACGCCCTAACCGTGATGGATAAATCGGATTACTACTCGACCAAAAAGTGAAAGAAATGATGGATTGCCCAAGCATGAACCGACCGTATGATTGCCGAATGTTCAACGGTGCTATGAGACCCGTTTTAGTTGCCTTGTTTGTAAGTGGGAGCATGTTCCTCGCTGGCCAAGCGTCGGCGCAAAACACAACCAAACCAACACTAGGAACGGTCCAGATGCCGGGAGATAACGGCAAACTGAAGACCACCTACCAGATTGGTCAAAAGGGCTCTGAAGTCCACTTTGTCCTTGAGTCGGCCACCGTCGCCGCCCGCTATCCTCTTGCGGATAAGAACTTGACGGCGGGCAGCAAGGAACGCCTCTTGGTCCTTACTTTCACGGTCCAAAACCCGCTGAAGACGGAGCAAAGATTTTCCTTCAGTTCACTCCAGTTCACCGCCGTCTCTCCTGACGACAAGAACTTTGAGAATCGGGCCGACATTTACGATCCCGTCCGAAAGACGCCCATCACCCAAACCCTCAAACCGGCTCAGAAGGTTCGAGCCTGCGCGGTCTTCCCCATCTACGCCGATGGCCCGGTCGCGAAGCTGATCGTGAAGCGCGGTAACTCCCGCGTCCTTCGCTACGATCTGACCGCGGGCACAACCAAGATGACCTCCGCGTTTAGCAAGGACGGCATCACGCTCGGTGACGAAGCGCCGGGTGTGGTGAAGACTCCAGTCGAGTTCGGTGCGTTGGACGTTGAAGTCCAAGAAGTCGTGAAGGTGGACTCCGTTGGCCCTTTCAAGCCGACCTCGGATCAAGATATGTACGCGGTCACCGTTAAGTTCACGAACTCCATGCTGAAGGAGGAGTTCATCGGCTTCCAATACTACAAGCCGGTGCTGACCGACGTAAATGGCGAAACCATGGACTGGGGCTCCCGCCTCGTCTCGCCGTCATCCGGCAAAGACATCGCCCAGGCGATCGCCCCCGGCGAGTTCGTTCGTGGTCAGTATCTCTTCTGGGCCGCCAAGGGCTCCATCCCGGATCGCCTGAAGCTGACCAGCACCGCTGGCCGCACGTTGATCATCAAGTTCTAATTTGGCACAAAGGTCTGCTAAGTTCGGAAGAGGGCTGCAGATCTAGAGGTTTCGGATTATTGCCCCGGGAGGGAGTGACTTTAGTTCAAGTTCGCACTCTTCCGGGGATATCATCCCAATATCCCGAGTGAAGCGAATTAAGCTTCGATGATTGAGCGTCAGGATCACGTAAACGCTTTTGTAGAAGTAGAAATGCCATTCAGAAAAAGAAGGTATGGCTTCATCGAATAGAAACTTGTAGCTTAGTGAGTTACCAACATCAAAGGGCCCGTTACCCCCTATTTTGTGCCAGATTGCTTGGAAATTTGCATTGCTATGTAGGTGCGCTTCAGCTGAAACATCTATATTCCTTCCGAGATGGTGGAAGTAAAGCCCTCTTGCTATCCATGTGAATGCTCTGTACATTCTTTCGGGATTGGCTCTCGTTCTGTATCCTAGACCAATAAAATTCCCTCGATCATCAAACTTGGGGAAAGCCTCGATTTTCTCCAGAAAGCCCACAATAGGTGGACTATGTGGACGAAGTGCAGATCTCATTGCAGAACTCTTAACTTCAGCAAGATCGGTTAGCTCTGAAGTCTCAATTCTTACTGCAAAAGTGTCACGAAGGTATTCGTCTTCACGCGCTTTCGAGTTGTTACAATCGGAGCAACAGGGAATTGTTACTGGGGTCTTTTTATCCAGTAAAAGGCACCTGGCTACCACGTGATCAATCGTGGTAGCCGGTCGTCCGCAATATCCACAATGGGCAGAGTTTTCGATTTTTACCTTAGAACACGATAACGCTGCGGATCACGTCGCCCGTCTCCATTTCGTGGAACGCGTCCTCCACGTCCTCAAGCGCGATCTTCCGCGTGACCATCCCGTCCAGATCCAGCTGTCCTTCCAGATAAAGCTGAGCCAGAAGCGGGAAGTCGTGAGAGGGAAGCGCATCGCCGCAGTGGCAAACGTTGAGTCCCGCCTTGTTCCAATAAACGCCCGTGGCCATATCGCCAAGGTTAAGCGTCACGGAATCGTGGGCAGCGGGGAAGCCAATAGTGGTTGCTGTCCCTCCGTATGAAAGCATCTTGACTGCCTGCTCCGTACACATCGGAATGCCCGTGGCTTCGAATGCGTACTCCACGCCGCCATCCCAACCGTCCTCGGTAATCCGGCGAACTTCCACCACCGGGTCCACTTCTTTAGCGTTCACCACATGGGTCGCGCCGAACTTCTTTGCCCAGTCCAACTTCACCGGGTTCACATCGACGGCGATGATCTGCCGAGCGTGCTGAAGCTTCGCGCCTTGAATTACGCTCAGCCCCACGCCGCCGCATCCAATGACTGCCACGCGAGAGCCGGCAAAGACGGGCGTGGTGTTCATCGTCGCGCCGACTCCGGTAATCACGCCGCAGGCGATCAGACAAGCCTTGTCGAGCGGCATCTCCTTCGGCATCTTGATCGCCGCCTTGGCATGAACGACCGTATGCGTCGAGAACGTGCCGCATCGCAGCACCTGCGAACAAAGCGCTCCGTCCCGCTTCCGGTGAATCCGCTGCTGAGGTCGAAGCGCCATGTAGCAATGCCGAGGATCGCCGCGTCGGCAGGCGGGACACTGCTCGCAAGGAGCGCGATATGCGATCACAACCGGATCGCCCGGAGCCAAGTGCGTCACTCCTTCACCGACCTCCTGAACGATGCCCGCACCCTCGTGCCCCAGCACGATCGGGAAGCTCATTCCGTTCCCGTTCAAGTTTTTGACCGTCAAGTCGGTGTGGCAGACGCCACTCGCCGAGAGTTTGATCAAAACTTCATTCGGCCCGGGTGAGTCCACCAAAATCTCTTCAACGACTGCCGGTTCGCCCGGATTGTTCAGAATGCTTGCTTTGCCTTCAACCGCCATGTTGTTCCTCTCCTGAGTGAAGTCTCAGTATTCCTTAAAGTGATTTGGTCACGGCCCGTAGGTAGGCCACCGTCAATTCCGCCAAACTTTCCATCGCGCCGGGATCGATGATCTCATACCCGTGACTGTTCTCCATCGGAATCCCAAACGTTACCGGCCGCGCGCAAAGACCATGAGATGCCGCGCAACTCGCATCGCTGCCGCCACGGCTCAAGACCTGCCATTGGACGTCCAATCCCAATTCGCCGATCAAGTCGAGATCGCGGGAATCCATCGCCGCAAAACTGTCCTTCGCCCAAACCGTCGGGATATCGCAAATCTCCGCCGGCGTATCCGGCACAATCGGCCCTAACTCCAGCGCCACACAGATCGCCGGCCGAACTTGATTCAACAGGTAAAGCGCCCCTTCGCCACCGACTTCCTCACTGGCCGAGGCCACGAAGAGAAGTGGGTGGTCCACTTCCACATCTTTAAGTTGCTCGAGGATCAGGAACCATGCAACCAGGTCGGCGCGGTCATCCAAGAAGTACCCGGAAACCCAATCGCCCAGCTTCGTTAACGTTCGTCGGCTGCGTGCCATCGCCACCCGCGTACCGGGCCGAACACCATGAGCCTCCAAATCTTCGGGCTCCAGGCCCGTTAAGACGTGCGAATGATCCCACGTCAGCTCACCGCCGCGGGCTTGCACCGCCACCGAACTCGGGTCCTCGGTATGCACGGAGCCAAACGACAAGATGCCCGGCAAGGGTTCACGGCACAGGATCTCAACTGGCCCTTCGCCCCATTTCCAAGGATCGACTCCGCCCAACGGCGTGACTGCCAACGACCCATCAGGTTCGACCCGGCTCACCATCAGCCCCAATTCATCCATGTGAGCGGTGATCACAATCGGCGTCCGCTCATCCTGCGGTCCAAGTCGAACCCAGACGTTTCCTTTGGCATCCACCTCGGACGTCAATCCTAAGGCGGAGACCTTGTCGCGAATCACGCGAATGAGCAAACCTTCCTGTCCCGGAGGGGCGGGAATCGAAACAAGCTCCTGAAGGAGAGTAACCGGATCGAACATCCCTTAGAGAATAGACCGAACCCTACTGGACTTTCTCAACGTTTACCTTCGCAGTGGTCGGACGACCCATGGGCAACTTTTCCAACAAGATTCCTCCGCTGTCCACCGTGTCCTCATGAATCTCCCCTGGCTCGATAGGCGCCCCCTCGTAGATCGGCTCGCGAAGTTTCTCCACCATCAACTTCCCGTCCGCGTCCAACACCCGAACGCGCCCGTAGATTCGACTCACAGGCTGATTCGTCGCGTTACGCCATTTCACCAAAACGATGGGCTTGAGGAGAGAACCTCCCCGCTTGTCATATCCAATGCGTACGTCAAGAATCTCGATCCCTTGCTCGGCTCGGGATTCTTGGGGAGGAGGTGATTGCTGTGGTTGATCCTGTCCCCCGCTGTTGCCGCCACCTCCGGCGGCCGCTCCCCCGGTTCCTCCTGCTCCCGCTCCCCCGCCGACTCCCGCGCCAAACATCGTCCCAAAACCCACCACAAGCCCAACCAGAAAGAAAAGCAGGGCCGCGACGATCATGATGATCAATAGAATGATCAAGACTCGCACGCAACCCGAAAGGTCGATCTGAGGCAGCGAGCACCCCTTCAAATGGTCCAAAGGATCGTAACCATCGCCCCGGTAAAGAGGCTCGATTGCCCCCGAAGTCTCTTTCTTCCTCGATCCGTACCGCGAAACTTCCGTTCTCTTGACCCGGCCAGCCGGAGCCTGAGGAGCGGAAGTGGATGCCTCCAACTCCACGATGAAAGTTTGACTTCCCATCCGAATCTGATCGCCTACCGTCAGCGGATAAGGCGCGCCGATCTTGACTCCATTCACAAAGGTGCCATTGGTGCTCGCCAGGTCCACTAGCACCAAACCGCCCGGATCAGCGGTAATGTGCGCATGGTGACGGCTCATAGCTGAGTCGTTCACGAAGGACGCCCAGTTCTCACCGTCGCGCCCAAACGAAACCAGATCCGATTCCAGTGGAATCGTCTGCCCTGATCGCTCGCCCCCAATCGCCCTCAGTCGAAATGACATTTGCCGTGCCTATTACGGACGAACGGAAACAAGCGTTCTATTCTTTCGTTAAGGTTTGCATCCTGGACAAGCCGCTAGAGAACCGGGCCTGACGTTGAACCAAGATTCCTTGGATAAAGGCGTCATGTTCGGTCGCCACTTTACTGAATTCTTGATTCGCCTTGTTATAGGCGTTGAGGCCGCTGTCCGATGCGAATCGAATCACATCGCTGGCGCTGTCATACTTCGCGTGACCTGTTTCGGCCGCGTCAATGACCTTGCCCGCACTGTCGATCAGCCCCTGAGACTTGTTCGCCATTTGTCGGGTCTCTTGAACCACCGTCACCGCGCTGTCTGGAACGTCGCTCACGTATTTGCGAATGATGTCGATCATCTTGACGGCAATCTGTCCGCCCTCGTCGTAATACTCCTTAAACGCCTTTTCAAGGTTTTTCAAGTCCGACCGAGACTTCGCGATTCCTTCTTTCGTTCCCAGCCGTTTGGCCGAAAGGAGCGTTTCCAGACCCGACTTCTCCAGATAGCCCGCCATCTTGGTTTCGTTCGCCGCGCTGCGTTTGAACAAGTCCTTGAAGTCCCGCCCGAACTCCGTCTTGGGCTCATAGGCGAAGTTCGCCGAAGTCGGATCGCCGCCCTTGGCCCCCTTGACCAATTCCATCAAATCCTTGAGCGCTTCCTTACTGTCGGCTTCGCTCAGTTTGGCGGAGGGCTCGCTTCCCTGAGAAAGCGAGGAACCACCCTTGCAGCCAATCAATGCAGACGCAAGAAAGATACTTAAAAGGAACGATCCGAGCTTCATGCTGCCAGTATAGATGCGATAGCCTCCTTTTGAAGCTACAATCGCTTCATGCCGGTCGGTCGGTTCCTTCTTTGTCTCCACTCCCACATGCCTTACGTGCTCAGTCACGGTAAGAGTCCGCACGGGACCGACTGGATTAACGAGTCCGCCGCTGAGTGCTATCTCCCACTTCTGAGAGCGCTCGACAAACTCCAGCACGAGGGGATTCACCCCCGGTGGACGGTCAACGTCACCCCCATCCTCGCCGAGCAACTGGAAGATCCCGCCTTTAAAGACGGTTTTGAAGAATATTGCCAAGCCAAAATCGATGCCGCCGTCGCCGATGGCAAGCAATTCGAAAAAGAAGGACCTCTCTGGATGCAGGGCTTGGCCGAGTTCTGGCAACGCCAATACACCCGCGCCCTCGTCGAATTCAAGCACAAGTGGGGAAGGAGCATTGTGGAAGGCTTCAAGCACTTCCAAGACACCGGTTCCATTGAGATCATCACCTGTGGCGCCACCCACGGCTACCTGCCGCTGCTAGGTACCGACGAAAGCTGTTCTGCCCAAGTCAAACTCGGAGTTCAAACCTACGAACGCCACTTTGGCCGCAAACCCCGGGGAATCTGGCTGCCTGAGTGCGCCTACCGTCCTCGCTACGATTGGAAGGCCCCCGTGGGGCAAAACGAGACCTCTTGGCCCCGAAAGGGAGTTGAGGAATTTCTCGCTGAGAATGGCATCGAATACTTCTTTGTCGACTCTCACATGATCCGGGGTGGTGAGCCCCTCGGGACCTACGCCGCCAATTTTCCGCAACTTGCCGAGCTCTTCGCTCGGAGCAAGAAGAACTTCCAAGAACAAATCGGCTACCGAAGCGAGTACGAACACTACGAACTTCCAAATGGCGTCGTCTGCATGTCCCGCGACCCCCAAACCACGGTCAAGGTCTGGTCGGGTGATAGCGGCTACCCTGGAGATGAGCACTACCTCGAATTCCACAAACAGCTTTACCCGGGCAGGCTACGTTACTGGAGGATCAGCCAGAACAAACAAGACCTCGGACAAAAACAGCCCTACGATCCCTATGCTGCTTTTGATAAGATCCAGGGCCACGCGGAAGACTTCATCCGGACGGTCAAGGGCGCTCTCGCCAACTATCGCGGATTGTCCGATCGAACTGGCACCCTCGTCGCCATGTACGATACAGAACTCTTTGGTCACTGGTGGTGGGAAGGTCCGGAATTTCTCTATGAGGTCGCACGCCAAATGCACAATGACCCCGACCTGGAGTGCGTCTCCGGCGGAACTCTCATCGACGAGGATCCCCCACGCCACTCCATCACCCTCCCAGAAGGCTCTTGGGGCGAAGGCGGCTACCACTACATCTGGATCAACGACGGCAACCTTTGGACTTGGGAAAAACTCTATCCGTGCGAACGTCGCCTCCGAAAGCTGGTGCGAGATTTTGGCAAGGGCCCCGCTCAAGAAGTTATCGAGCAGGCTGCGCGAGAACTCCTCCTGGCCGAAGCCAGTGACTGGCAGTTCCTAATCTCAACTTTTTCGGCACGCGATTACGCCGAAGTACGTTTCAATGATCATATTGAAAGATTCGACCGCTTGGCGGATATCGCCGAACGTCTTGCCACCGGAGGCTCCATGACCGAAGCCGAGCAAACGTTTTACGATGACTGCCGACAAAAGGACGCCCCATTCCCAAACCTCGATCTGAACTTGTGGGCCCCCGTCGACGTCTCTCAACCCAGTCCCATCTTCACAAGAAAGTAGAATCCAATGCGAATGAGAAGTCTCTTGCTGACGCCAGTTCTGGCGCTGTGTGTCGTTGCTCCCGCTCAGAAACAGAGCGACTGGAAGAAGTCCTCCAGCAAAGCGCTCGACGTTGCAAAGAAAGTCGACCAAGCCCTCTATAACCTGAAAAACGCGGAAGGAAAGGTGAAATTTCACTTGGAAACCGCGAAGGGAAGAGGAAATGCCGATCAATTGGTGCGGATTAGAGACCGAAAAACGTTCCGAATCGAGTCGGTTCGCGTCGACTACAAGAGCATTAACCCGTTCACAACCGAATTCGTTGTCTCAAACAACGGCGTGGCCCACAGCTTCACCGCGCTCAAAGGCGTGGTCAAAGTGCCCGCTGGCGGAAATTGGGGTGGATGGAACTTAGGGACCGGACTCGTAAGGACTTGGGAGTTCGCCTTCGGAGAACTGATCTTTCATTCCTATCTTTCTGGCAAAGGTATGTTTCAAGCCGTCGTGAGCCAACTCCTCAAAGGCACAGATGGCTACGATGTTCGCGTGGAAGAACGCACCATGCAGAACGGCGGAAAATTGTTTCCGCAACGGCGCATCCTCGCCATCCGTAAACCTGCTCTTGCGAAGAAGTTTGGCGCCGCAACCATCGAGATGGCATTCGACGCCACCATGTGGCTGCCGCTTCAGGTCCAGATGACCAAGACCCCCCTCAAAGGCGTCCGAACGGTTTATTCCTGGACTTGCATTTGGTCTGGCCCCAAGCGTTTCGAAAACAAATACTTCTTGCCCCCCAAGAACTAGGGAACCGGCTCAACGTCGACGACGCGGCCCGATTCAAGCGATTCTACGATCGCTCGCATCGTCATCACCGTGGAGAGACCTTCTTCTAGGTCGGGCGAGTTCGGCTCGCCCGCGAGCACCTTGGACGCAAAGTAGTCGGTGTAATTGCAAAATTCGCCATAGTGCATCCCCTTGAGCTCATGGCGATAGTAGTAGCCGGACATCGCGTGGTGATAGTCCTCCTCGATCTCAACGCCGTTCTCATCGTGGTAAGTAAAGCGAAGGTCGGGATACCGCGCCAAAGATGTTCCATCCGCGCCCATTAAGAGACACTCGATCAAGGCTCGAGCCCGTGGCAACTCGTGGAACCCGTAGTTCCCCAAAACTCGCCCTACGCGACCGTTCTCTCCAACCAAGTTGACGCAGATGGCGTCCGGAGTCTTCATGCCGTATTGAGTTCCCAGGGACGTAATCGTCCCTACCGCCTGAACTTGCTTGATCGGCCCCAAATACCATCTCACTAAATCCACCGGATGGCTCAAACCCAAGTAAGCCCAGTGAGTGTCGGCAATCGTCCAAGGTGACTTCTCGTAATACCAATCCATCCGGTGGTTGTAATGCGCGTCCACCACTTCGATTTCTCCAAATGCACCTTTCTCAAAAAGCTCGCGTTGACGTTGAAACGTCTCGTAGAAGCGCGTCGATTGTCCCACCTGAAGACTGCGACCGGTCTCCTCGGCGATCGCCCGAAGCTTGCCTGCTTCTTCCGGATTGTTGATGAGTGGCTTCGTACAGATCACGTCCTTTCCCGCTCGAAACGCGCGTTCGATGTGCTCCGCGTGAAAGCTGTCGGGCGTATAGATGGCAACAATCTTAACGTCGTCTCGCGCTAGGAGGGCGTCGTAATCGTCCGTGACAAAAAGTCCCTCCACCGCCTCTGCGGCATAGTTTCGCTTCTCCTCGCTGAGATCGCAACCCGCCACCGCTCGGCACAAACCAGATGCCCGCAACGCAACCAATAACGTGTGCCCCTCATGGAGCCCTATAACTCCTACGCCCAGTCGTTGATCCTCCGGGACCAAGCCATAGGAGCGACGGTGTCCAATCGTTGGCATGCCGGTAGGAAGAAAGTCGGGGTGGATCGACATAGCTAAGATTTTGACCTCCCCCGGCTCGGCTCATCGGAAGCAACGACTTTTTGATAATTTCAGTCCACGAAATGGAATTTTCGAGATAGATTTATCGATAGTTGACATTAGAGCCCAAATAAGGGAAACTTTCCTGCAGTTTTGGCGCGTCAAGGATGTGTCGCGCCATTCCGGTCAGTGAGCCGGATGAATGAATTAAGCATTGAGCGAGCAAACTGGCACAAAGATTGCTCATGGGAGACGCTATTGCCGACGATAGCTTAGGTGCTCGATCTCCAATGGAGGACTTCATATAAAATGCATCGATACCCAAAAAGAACCGCGTTTACTCTCATTGAGTTGCTCGTGGTCATTGCCATTATCGCGATCCTCGCGGCCATCCTTTTCCCCGTCTTTGCCCAGGCCAAGGCTGCTGCCAAAAAAGCGGCCGCCATGTCGAATGCTAAGCAAATTGGCTTGGCCATGAAGATGTACAACAACGACTACGACGACGCCAACGTGCTCGCGTGGTGGGATTGGAACGTGCCCCTGAATCCCTATATCAAGAACTGGGATATTTTCATCGACCCTTCTTCCGGCGCAAACAAGAAGCAGATGGTTAATTACACCGCGGCGGATAACTGCCACATGTGGGACAACCTCACCGGCGCCGATGCGGGAACCCTTCTCACCGGCTCATTCCCCTCAAACGCCCTCACCGGGGACAACGCCCGAGGTTGCGGAAAGCTCTTCGCCGGCATTTATGGGAACTTCACCAAGAATGAGGAGTTGCTCGGCAACTACGGCTTCTCGTCTTCCTATAACGGCTCTGGCGGTTTGAACGAGGGTGCAATGGACGCCCCGGCTGACGTCATCTATATCGCCATGGCTCGAGCCAAGGGCGAAGCGCCTCTCACAGGACAAACGACCATGACCGCCGACGGGAGCCCCTACATTGAGCCAGGTTCTACTACCTGGAACGAAGTCTTCAACATGCTCAGCGGTCGCCACCAAGGCGGGCAGGTTGCCATCTTTGGAGACACTCACGCCAAGTACGTCAAGTTCGACTGGCTGCGCGGAGATAAGGGCAAAGCGGCCCTGGTCCCTGGAGTTGCCAGCTTGAATCTCGCAAACGGCGCCACCTGGCCCTAGAGCGGTTGGCCTCCTGAAATCCCAAAGCCTGCGGTCGCGTTGCTCCGCAGGCTTTCTCATTTATTTCTGGACAATCGCAAAAAAGACTTTGAATTACCGAGAATTCACGATATGATTTATCGATAGTTGACTCAACGTCGATTCGGACTGTATCTATGAAATCGTTAAACCGTGCCACGCTCGAAGACGTAGCGAGGATGGCCGGAGTCTCTAAAATGGCGGCTTCGGTCGTACTAAACGGAGCGCGTTCCGGAACTCGAGTTTCCGACGCGACCCGCGCGCGCATTAATGCCGCGGCGGTCGAGTTGGACTACCGTGTCAATCCCATCGCCAGATCGCTTCGGACCAAACAAACCGACATCATTGGATTCTACAGCGGCAACCATAGCCTAGAGGACCGTTCTCCCTATCTCAGTGAGATTCTGCTAGGCATTCGCTCGGCCACGGACGAATCCGATAAAGACCTCCTCATGTTTGGAGTGTTCGATGGCAAGTCGGAGGCCGAAGTCTTCCGGGCCCTTTCCGATGGCCGGGTCGATGGCTTGGTTATCCACGCCGCACCGGATGATCCCGTCGTTAAGCTCCTTGCTGGCTCTAAGTTTCCGGTGGTGGCCCACACGGATGCCCTTGGAACCATCCCTTCCGTCGTGATCGATGACGAAGAAGGTGGGCGTATGCAAGCTCGTCTGCTTCATGAATTTGGCCACCGACGAGTCCTCGTAAGGACGTCAAAGCATCCCTTTATCAGCGTCAAACGCCGAACTATGGCGTTCCTCACCGAGGCAGAGAACCTTGGCATCGAAACCAAAGTGGGCCGCAAAACGACCCACGGACAAGACCACGCTCTCGACGCCGATGAATTGGCCCTATTCTCGAAGTCTCGCTCAGACCGTTACTCCGCCATTGCGTGCTGGGATGACGGTTGCGCGTATGTCCAGATTCCTCAACTAATCGAGTCCGGGCTGAAGGTGCCCGATGATGTCGCCATCGTCGGCTACAACGGCGTGGACCCCTACTATCCCCTCGCTTGGGATGTGACGTCCATCGATTGTCAGTGGGACCAGGTGGCCAGAACCGCCGTGAAAGTTCTCCTTGATCGAATTCAAGGAAAAGAAGTCCCCCTCGAAACCCGACTCCCCGTTCGTTTGAGAAGAGGTGGCACTGTCTAGGGCCGCCCAATTGATTTCACTAAGTATGTGACTGTTATCCAATGGAGGACTAATCAGCAATGATCCGCTCATGTAAAAAGACCGCGTTTACGCTCATCGAGCTCCTCGTGGTTATTGCCATCATCGCCATCTTGGCCGCTATCCTCTTCCCGGTCTTTGCTCAGGCAAAAGCCGCCGCTAAGAAGACGGCGTCCCTCAGTAACATCAAACAGCTTGTCTTGGCATCGTTGATGTACAACAACGACTACGACGACACTTTTGTCGCTCAGGGAGAACCTACGGCCGCCAATTCATGGGGGTGGCAAATGACTTGGATCATGCACACCCTGCCGTACATGAAAAACTATGGCATTCTGCTTGATCCCAGTGACAGCCACACCGGTCCAAGCTGGTCCGGTCCCATGTATAGCTATGTCGCGAATGGAGTCCTTGCTGGACAGTGCACTCCCAGCTGGGGTGGTTGGAAAATGGTGGGTGTGATTAACGCCTCCCGAAACTGGTTTGAGGCTGCTCCCCGAAGCGGCACCGGAATTCCATTGCCTGCAGAGTCAATCATCTTTGCTACTCGATTTAAGATGCATCCAACTTCATGGATGTATGCCGAAGGAATTCGTGGTGCATTCGATCCATGGGCATCTGTCCTGATGCAGGCTGACGGTGTAGACAATGCAGTTTCACTGCCAGGCACGTCTAATGGTATGTGGTCGGCTCCAACGCCTAACTATGACGGCGTCATTGCCAATAACTATGCCGGTAAGTCGAACTTTGCCCTTGCCGATGGCCACGCCAAGACCTTTAAGCCCACCCAGACGGTAAACATGTCCGCAACGAACGCAGGGGGTTGCCGTGAGGACAACTTCCTGAAGATGTGGGACGCTACCCGAGATCAATGATAAAAAAACTCATCGCCCTATCTTTACTTTGTGTCGTCGTGAGTTGCAGCGGCGGCTCGTCTAGCAACACGCCGGGATACGAGCCCAAAGACTTCCAAAAGTCTGGACCTCCTCCCGAGTACAAGGGGCCGGGACAACCCGGTGGCCCCGCAAGCGGACCGGTTGGCGGAAAGTAAATAGCCGATCTGAGGATTGTAACGGCCTCTCTGCTAATTGACAGAGAGGCCGTTTTGTACTAGCATGAATCAAATGATCAGGGTATTAAGGTTCGGGGTGAAAGCAGGGTTTGCTTGCCCGCTAGGATTTCTTCTTGCGGTGATGATGTCTCTCCTTGGCTCGTCAATCCACTCCCAAGAAGGGCCAAGTAGAGGTCTAAGCTCCACCCAAAAGACGTCTCTTGATACCGCAGAAGAACTCATGAAGGCAGCAAAGGATGCTGAATTGAAGGGTGACCTTCATAGCGCAGAAGCCTATTGCCGGAGAGCAATGGATACGCTCAGAAGGGCAGGTTTCACTCCCCAAGGAGAATCCTTCCATTTGGGTTCGATTCTCTACGACTCAGGCAGAAAGACGGAAGGGTATGCGCTGATGAAAAGCGCATTTTCGCATCCGGTTGCTCATGTGGGAATGGACACTCGACTTGGCCTCGCCGCCATCGAGCAAAAGGAGCCATCCGTCGCTAAAGCTATTGTCGACTTTTACCGGCGAGACGACTTTGGAACCGGCGCCATCGCCGTGTCAACTCACGTGGACTGGCCAAAAGGAGACGACGACAAAACCCTGAAAGCGATGCTCCTCTTCCTCCGGGCATCATGGATCTACACCCAGACTCGGGAGAACGACAAGGCCATCGGGTTGCTCACTGAAGCAAACAAGCTGCGCCCAAACAACGCCGCGATCCTTTATCTTCACGCCAGATGCCTGGTTGAACTAAAGAAGTACAAGGAATCCGTTCCATTCTTCAAGTTCGTCATGGAAAACGCGACCGGCAAATTTGGGTCGTATGCAAAGAGGCGATATCAAATCTATAGTTCGTTGGATTGAAGCTGCTGCCTCAACCCCCTATTTTCGGAATCCCGAATCCAGAACCATCTCAATAGTGATAGATGCCTGTGCCAAGCGGCGTAGAATCCCGTAGAGATGCGCCGGTTCACCGCGCTTGACGCCCCAACGCTCAAGAATGATCGTTGAGTAACCCCATTGGGCCACAGAGGTCATATACATGAATAGTATATTCGGTAATATGACATTCTCATTTGCGATATTATAGAAGATGATGAATAATCATCACGTGCCGCATATTAGGTCTCAAATACTCTAGATGCTTGGGACCTCATACATGCTCCTGCGTCTTACAAGGATTGCAGTCATTCCGCATCTTCAAGTGGGCCACGAATCCCAAGATAGGCATAGGGCGTTTCTACTGCATGATCCTTCTATTGGATCACCAATGCCACCTTGTTTGAAGGGTATTTCTTTGCCGGCGGTTGTAATTGTCCACAGCCAATGTCTCTCCAGTAGCATAAAGCAACCGGAGTCTGTCGTGAGGTGCTTCCGGCAGCCGGAAATAGTAAACGTGGTTGTAGCTGCCTCTCAAGCAGAGTATCGGGAAATCGCTGTCGATACTTCCAATAGCAATGCGATCTATCTCGGTCAGGAGTCCAATCGATTTTTTAATCCAGTATTTGGCCCAAGAATGTACGGCTATAACAAGAAGGGGTTGCTGGTGTACATACAACAAGACCCCGACATTTCTTTGCCGGAATTGCTAAATGAGTGTAAAGACAAAATCAATAAATGAGGAAAGCTCGAAGACTTCATTGCCAACGGTTACTCTGGGGCTGTTGCTACCCGTTGTCTATTTATCAATCGGCGAATCCATCTTTATGACGGTCTATAAGGGATTTCTTGTAAGTTCCTCGATGGCCGGCTACGCGATTCACGACGGGCCGATGATTTTATCAATAATCCTTTTGAGTTTTGCGGTTTTCCAGTCAACGATTAGTTGTCATCAGGGACTGCTGCTGGCTGCCGCTGGTGGTGCCGTTGCTCTCTTTATAGAGAGTGAATTTCGAGGCGTATATGTTTGGCCAGGCACATTTCATCTCGATGATGTGAGCAGTCGTGAGATAGTTTCAGTTTTCATTTGTTCCTATCTGATTGGTGGAATCGCTGGAAAACTGAAGCTAAGTCGGCAAGGGGTTCAAAGATTGCCTGTTGCCTTTTGCTCCGTAATGTTGGCTCTATCTGTGATCTTTAGCTGGGCGAATGCTCTTGGCTTGAACGCAAACTACGGAAATCTTCCTATTGCCAGAAATTGGGCGCTAACGATCCTCGGGCTAATCTTTGCGTCAGTTTGTATAGCCTCACGGTTGGGAGAATTTGAGTTAGCATGAAAAGGAAGGGATTTTCTCTCGCGGAAATGTTGACAGTTATCGTCATCGTTGCAATTCTTTTGTCGATTGTGATCCCCGTTTTTCGCTCTTCAAGAGCATCGGCGAATAAGGTGGTTTGCATATCCAATCTGAAGCAGATTTACACTGCGCTGAAGCTGTATCAAGTCGACAACGACAATTGCTATCCTCCGAATAGTGTCACATGGCCAGGATTGGTCACTTATCTTAAAGTTTCATTTCATTGTCCTTCAGCAAGAAACTCCAGCGGCGAATACGACTATCTACTCAACTGTAGTCCTTTTGGTAAAGAAGGTGATCGACGATTTAAGATATGGACAGCTTGTCAGTCAAGTCGAGGTGGGGAATTCCCACTAATTTTTGATTACAACCATCTCTCACGACTGAGTAGTGGTAGGTCATCTAATTTGTTTGTTATTTTAACTCGTGAGAATGGTTCAGTGATATCGCGGCCATTCAATTCATCTGTTCCGATGACGCCTTGCGATACCTCCGTTATGGGACCGTATATTAACTATTAATGAATGCCTAGGAGAACAGAATATGAAGAAAATCAGAGCGATGTTGTTCACATCCATTGCGTTAGTTGTTGCACTGGTTCGAGCGGATCCTCCTACAGATCCACCTGCCGATCCGAATGACGAACTCACGCTGCCGTGCGACTACTATTCAGCCCGTTTGCCTTACATAGGGGGAGTGATGTGTCCTGTCCTCCCTGGATCTCCTCCTCCGGGATGTATTAACGATGGAATCTGCGAGTATTATTGGTGTGATATTCAACGGCCTGTAATTCAGGAAATTGGTGGCAAAAATGGTGGCGCACTAGAGCAGTTGTGCGAACGCTGGGGGATCCCGACCATGCGACCTATTATACGACGGGCTTGACAACGCCCGATATTCGAAAGGATTGTTGTCACTGTACGAACAACTACATCGATCCATCCGGCTAGGATTGTTTTAACTAATTGTATGGGTGCTTGAATTATCTTTAATTTGATGGCTTTATATATTGCTTATCTGCACTAGATTGTGCGGAGCAGCAATTGCTGGTTCCTCAAACGGTGCTCGACGCCAGTATAGAGTTAAGCGCCGATAGATGATTGGGGATGTCTAGCTAGTAGGAGCGAGATAGTCTTTGGATCTACTTGAAAAGCTGGAGTTGTTTTTCAATGTGCAAGCGTAGAATCCCGTAGAGATGCGCCGGTTCACCGCGCTTGACGCCCTGAGAGGACTCGCCCTGCTGGGGATGTGCCTGTCGGGGCGTATCCCCTGGGACGGGCTCCCCGCGTGGATGTACCACGCCCAAGAGCCCCCTCCCACTCACGAGATCAGCGCCACCGCCTTCGGCATCACCTGGGTCGATATCGTCTTTCCGTTCTTCCTCTTCTCCATGGGTGCGGCCATCCCCCTGGCTCTCTCCCGGAGACTTGAAAAAGACCCCCTGATCAAAGTCGTTGGCGGGATCTTCTTGCGCGGACTCCTGCTCGGAGCCTTCGCCGTCATCGTCCAGCACTTCCGGCCCGAACAGATCTCAAAAGACCCGAACATGACCACCTGGTGGACGGTGATCGGCCTCTTCTTCGCCGTCGCCCTCGCCTATGCCCAGTGGCCCAAATCTGTGCCGCCGAAGGTCCAACTTGGGCTGAGAATCGTCGGCTGGGCCGTCGTCATCGGCGCCCTCCTCCTTTTCCCGTTCCGCGACGACAAAGGCTTCAGCCCCGCCGACCGCGCCGATGTCATCCTGATGATCCTCGCCAATGTCGCCGTCACCGGCAGCCTCATCTGGCTGTTCACTCGCAATCGACCGTTGGCCCGAATTGGCTGGCTCGGCATCGCTCTCGCCATCTTCCTCGCCGCCCAACAGCCCGGCTGGGCCGCCACTGTCTGGAACTGGACACCCGCCTCCTGGGCATACCGGTTCGAATTCCAGAAATATCTGCTTCTCGTCCTACCCGGCACGTTTTGCGGTGATCTCTACCTACGAGCCTATCGGAAGGACCGAGAACCGACTTGGCCCTGGTGGCGTTTCGCCCCCATCGCCCTCATCGGTTTCGCCATACAGCCGCTGCTGCTCGTCGGCCTTCATGGCCGAGAGCTCACCTACATGCCCCTGGTGGCGCTCGCCCTGAGCCTGGTCGCCGTCGGCCTCACCATCAAGCCAAAAGGCTCGATCGAGCGTCTCCTAACCCCCGTAGTGCGTTGGGGGACGTTTCTCCTGGCCATCGGTCTCCTCGTGGAACCGATTGGCGGTGGTATCCGCAAAGACGCTCCGACTACGCTCAGCTACTTCTTCGTCTGCGCGGGCATGGCCGCCTTCATGCTAGCCGCCCTTACCATCGTCTTCGAGGCGGTCAAGGATCGCCAACCCCTGCGATACCTCTCGGACGCAGGGGCAAATCCCATGCTTGGCTATCTCGCTATCACCAACATTTCCAGCGCGTTCTTTGTCGTCACCCGCATTGAGGATGCCGTGGCGAATTGGCAGCTATCCCCCTGGCAAGGCGTCGCCTACGCCGGGGTTAAGACGTTTATCGTAGGATTGATCGCTATGATCGGCACCCGCTGCCGATTCTTCCTTCGAACCTAGCCGGGAGGCCAAGTCAGGATTCGTCCGCCCAAAAGGTGCGCGTGAAGATGCGGCACCGTCTGCCCCGCCTCTTCGCCCTGGTTAATCACCAGCCGGTAGCCACTGTGAAGCTCAAACTGCTCGGCAATCTTCTTGGCCGCGTTCAAAAGATGAAGATGGTCGCCCTCATCGGGAAGGAAAGCCAACCCCGGAATCTCCTGACGAGGCACGATCAAAATGTGAACCGGCGCCTGGGGGCTGATATCTCGAAACGCCACCACATGGTCGTCTTCATAGACGATATCGGCCGGGATCTCCCGATTGATGATCTTCGTAAACAGCGTTGCCATCTCTTGCGCAGGTTTACCAGATTCCGCCAAGTATCCTCGTGGGGTGGAACAACGCGATGAGGTGTGGGCCGAAACAACCGATGGAGGATTGCTCCGCGAACTCTTCGGCTACTATCCCACCCTCCACGATGCTCGAATCCGTTCCATAGCGTTCGATCCTCGCAAAGACCTTGCCGAATTGCTCGTTGACTACCGAGACCTCGTCGAGGGCCAACCCTCAAACTCCGAGCTAAATGTCCGCATCAAACTCACCTGGACAAAGGTGAAACGGTTCGATCTTTCCCTTGGCGCCAACGACATTGGCAGCATGTCGATGCGCCGCCAAGGCGACCTGATCCGCACCGAGATCGAGTCTGGCTACGGCGTCAACGGTTTCATCGAGAGCGAGCAGTTTGAAGCGGTGCTCGATAAACTCGATCCTCTCCCGGATGACGAAGAAGAGGATCGCTTCTCCATTCGATACCGCTAAGGCTTCATAATCGCCCCATGCACGCGACAGAGTTATGGGAGAGCAAGAATCCCAGTTCTCGCTTCGCGCGCATTGCCCTCTGGCCCTTGTCGCTTCTCTACGCCGTCGGTTGGCAGTGCTACCTGTCCATATATCGGTTAGGATTCAAGAAAGCCAAGCACCCTCACTCCCCCATTCTCTGTGTGGGCAACCTCGTCTCAGGAGGTAGCGGAAAAACCCCCCTCGTTCTTCACATGGTCCATGTCCTTCGGGAGCTTGGATACGAGGTCGTAGTCTCTAGCTCCGGCTACGGAAGCCCTGCCGCCGAGGCCGCCCGAGTCGCCCCCGAGGGCCCCCTTAAAGCCTCCGACTGGGGAGATGAAGCCGCCATGTTCCGCTGGCTCATTCCGGACCTCCCCCTCATCGTTGGCCGCCGAAGGGTCCTCGCCGCCAAACTGGCCCACCAGAATTTCCCGAACGCCGTCCTCCTGATGGACGATGGCTTTCAGCACCTTCCGCTAAAAAAGGACCTCACGATCATCGTCGATCCCAAGGCCCCCACTAACCCGTTTTGTCTCCCTGCCGGACCCTATCGGGAACCACGTTTCAACCGAAAGCGGGCCGACCTCGTCATCCCGGGCGAATTCTCTATTGTCGAAGAACCGCCGGAAATTTGTAACCCTCGTGGCGAGAAAAGAGAAGTCGCGACTTGCACCGTTTTGTGCGCTCTAGGCCAACCTCAGAAAGTTCCGACGACCTTAGAAGAGATGGGCGTCAAGGTCAAGTCAAAACTCTTCCTACCCGACCACGACCCCCTCACTGGGGGTACCCTCCTAGACAATCTACCGATTGACCTTCCCGTCGTAGTCACCGCTAAAGACTGGGTGAAACTTCGTGAAAGGCCGGACGTAGAAGAGCGAGACTTTCTAATCCTCAAGCACGCCGTGAGGGTCGAACCCAAAGACACCTTCTACACGTGGCTGAAGCAACGACTGAATGGGATCAAAACGACGAGCCATCCTCAATAACGCCTCCAACTTTGCCTTTGCACTAGGGCAAAAAGCGTTTCTTAAGAAAGACATCGCTGCCGTAGAACGTCGAGGCGAACGCCTCGGCCTCCTCTGGTACCGACTGGACAAGAAACACCGAGAGAGAACCGCGTCCAATCTCCGAATGGCGTTTCCCGAGTGGAACGAAGAGAAAATCCAAGAGACTTCGTTGGAGGTCTTCAAACATTTCGGACGTGTGATGGCCGACTTCATGCGGACGCCCATCAGAACCCGTGAAGAAGTTCTGAGCGCAGAAGTCGTCGGGCGAGAACACTTTGATCAGGCATTGGCCATGAACAAAGGTGTAATGATCATTACAGCCCACTACGGAAACTGGGAGCGGTTCGCCCACTGGCTCACCATGGACGGTCACAAACTGAACGTCGTCGCCCGCGGAGCCAACCAGGGCGGAGTCACTGACCGCATGACTGCGCTCAGAAATGCCGCCGGCGCCGAGGTCATGACTCGCGGCAACTCTGCCCGGGCAATTCTGAGCAAGCTGAAGAACAATGAGATGGTCGGTATCCTGAACGACCAAAACAACGGAGACTGTTTCGTGCCCTTCTTCGGCAAGCCCTGCGGAACCGCCCTTGGTCCGGCGGTGATCCACCTCCGAACCGGCGCTCCCATTGTTCCCTGTTACTTCACCCGCCTGGGACCGGGGCAATATCGACTAGAATTTCACCCAATCGTTCTTGGCGAAGACTACGAAAAGGATCAACTCAAGATCACGGCGAAGCTTAATGAGATTCTTGAAGATGTCGTACGTCAGCATCCAGAGCAATGGTTATGGGTCCACGACCGCTGGAAGAGCGCCCGCCAGCGGGGAATGATTTGAACTCCAAATCCTATTTGGTTGTCCGATTTTCCGCGATCGGCGATTGCGTCATGGCGGCCCATGTAGCAACCGCTATACGTAAATTTGAACCTAGGGCCTACATCACCTGGGCCGGAGAGACCCGCTGTATGCCCGTCATCGACCGCCGCACGCTCGTGGATCGAACCGTGGAATTTCCGCGAGACGACTGGGAAGCTCACCGTTGGTCACCTTCCACATGGCGAGATCAAATGCGCACCTTCGCCCGACTCCGGGCCGTGTCGTACGACTTCGGAATCGATCTTCACGGCTACGCCAAGACTGCTATCTGCCTGCGCCTCGCTAAACCCAAACTTCGACTTGCTGCCTTCAGCAAAGATGCCTTCACTGGCCTTCTGAATCCCTTGGCCAAAGGAGATCCGGATCGCCTCCACCGAGTGGAACGAATGCTGGAGGCCCTCAACGAACTTACGGGAATGCCTCCCGTGTCTCGTCCCATCATGCCGGAGCCCAAGCCACTGCCCGCCTGGGAGATCGATCCCACGCGTCCCCTGGTTTCCATTGCCACCGGGGCCGGGGCCAAGAACAAGCAATACCCCGCCGAACGCTGGGCAGAGATCGGTCGCAAACTCATCGCTCAAGGAATTCAAGTCGCTCTTCTTGGGGCGAAATCCGATCCCAAGGTCGAAGTCGCCGGCGCAATCAACTTCGTCGGCGCGCTAAATCTCTTCGAAACGATGTCCATCGTAGCCGGTTCCCAGCTTCACCTTGCCGCCGATACCGGCACCGGCCACATGGCCGCCGCCTACGGAACCCCGTTCGTTTCCATATTTGGCCCAACCAACGAGAAACACTTCCGCCCCTACTCAGATGACGGCATCGTCCTGAAGGAAGGCGAATCCACCTCGGCGGTCACCGTTGAGCAAGTTCTTGCCGCGGTGGATAAACTAGGCGTTCGTCATGGCCGAGCGATTTCTCATTAGTCGACTGTCTTCGCTCGGAGACGTCATTTGCACCCTTCCCGTCGCCGCTGCCCTCAAGGCCGGGTTTCCCGATTCTCACGTCACCTGGGCCGTCGATCCTCGCTTCGCCGGGATTGTCGATTGCTGCCAAAACGTCGACGAGATTGTCCGTTGCCAGCCAAAATTTGACCGCAAGACCTGGCCAACCCTAGAAGGTGAATACGATGCCGCGCTGGACATGCAGGGCCTGCTCAAAAGCGCTCTCGTCGTCCGCGCGGCCAAGGCTAAGGTCAAGGTCGGCTACCACTGGCAAAGGGAAGGTGCATGGCTCTTCTCCAGCCGTGTGATCCCAGACCCCACCTCGATCCATGTCGTCGATCAATACGTCGATGTCGCTCGGGCCATCGGCGGCAAAGCTGATTTTGCCGAATTCTCCCTCATTCCAAAAGACGAAGACCTCGCAAACGTCAAAACCAAACTCACCGAAGCAGGCGTTCAAGGTGCCTTCGTGGTGATGAATGGCGGCGCCGGATGGGTCACCAAGCGCTGGCCTCCGTCCCACTTTGGCAACCTCATTGATAGCCTCGCCGAAGCCGGGGTAGAGACCGTTCTGATCGGTGGCAAAGCGGAAGACGACCTGAACGTGGCGAAAGCCATCGCCGAGGCTTCTCAACGCAAGCCAAAGGATCTGGTCGGCAAGACGTCCGTCCGCGAACTCGTCGCCCTCTTCAGTCTTGCCAAGGCTCATGTCGGCGGAGACACCGGAAGCTCGCATCTCGCCGCTGCCCTGACTATTCCCGCCATCGGGCTCTATTCCATCACCAAACCCGTCCGTTCCTGCCCCTACGGTCAAATCGACCGCTGCCACTTCGACTCACGTGGACTAAGCTATATCGACCCGAGCGCCGTTGCCGAAACCGTGCTCGCCGCCATCAAGTCATGACGTTAGAAGAAGCCAAATCCGCCAGGGCCGGAAAGCGACTCGTTTTTACGAACGGAGTCTTCGATATTCTCCACGCGGGCCACGTGACTTACCTTGAGAAAGCCCGGAGCCTAGGAGAAATGCTCATTGTCGGTGTGAACTCCGACGCATCCGTTCGACAACTGGGCAAAGGTCCAAACCGCCCCGTAAACACAGAGCAAGATCGCCTCACCGTCCTCGAAGCTCTTCGCTGCATTGATGGCGCCGTCATCTTCGAAGAATCGACCCCCGAAGCGATCATCGCCGAGCTCCAACCCGAGATCCACGTCAAGGGTGGCGACTATCGCGCTGAAGACCTCCCCGAGACTCGGATCGTCGAAGGCTATGGCGGATCTGTCGTCATCATCCCCCTTCTCGAAGGAAGATCCACCACGAACATCCTCAAGAGGCTCGGCGAGGAGTGAAGGCCTTCGATACCGATACGGGGCAGCGATGGCTGTTCTGCATGACCCACCCCGACGATGAAATTTCCATCTGCGCTTGGATCCATCGCCTGGTGCAAGCTGGAGTCGAGGTGCACATGAGTTGGACTCACAGCCACCCCGTTCGGGAGCAAGAAGCCCGTCTCTCCGCCGAACTCCTCGGCATTCCCCAAGATCGTCTATCGTTCTTTTCGGCCACCGACGGATCGGTCTGCGACGAACTCCAAACGTGGCGCCCTCATTTCCAAGAACTGATGGACCGCGTCGCTCCCACGAGGGTTGCCTGCGGCGCGTTCGAGCAAGGGCATCTCGATCACGACTCCACCAACTGGCTCGTCAATCAGACCTTCTCAGGACCGGTCTTTGAAATCCCCTTTTATCACACCTATGCGGTAAGGCTCCAAGCGATGAATCGCTTTGCCGATCCCGCGGGGCAAGAAGTCATCCACCTCACTAAAGAAGAACAAAAGCTAAAACTCGCGGTCGCTAAGCGATACCGAAGCCAAAACATCTGGCAGGTGCTCTGGTGGTACGAAGTCTGGCAAATGACCCGCCTCCGCCCCGCCGAATTGCGCAAGCGCGAGATCATGCGCCTCCAAACCCATCGTGACTTCCTCACTCCCAACCTCCCCCCTGCCCTTGCGAAAAAGGTTGAGGCCAGCGACTCATGGGGCCGATGGCGAGCGGCGATAAACCGCCTAAATGTGTCACGCTAAAGCCCAATGTTCAAGCGGTTGATGCAGTCGTTCGATCGTCTCATGGGGCGAGGAGTCATTGATGACGACTTCTATGAGGAATTAGAGCAGGCGCTCCTCGAGGCCGACACCAACGTCAATACCGCCACCCAAATTCTTGCGGAACTCAAACAAGCGGTCCGCGAAGAAAAAATTACCGACGCGACGGCTATGAAGGAACGTCTTCAAAAGGCAATTGCCGAGCGCTTTCGCCAGCAGGGACCCGCGGGGCTAATCGTCAGTGACGAAGCTCCCACCGTATTTCTGTTCGTAGGCGTCAACGGAGTCGGCAAGACCACCAGCATCGCCAAGGTCGCTCATCTGCTGAAAAGGAAGGGTTTCAGCGTCATCCTCGCCGCCGGAGACACCTTCCGCGCCGCCGCCATTGAACAGCTAGAAGTCTGGGCAAATCGAATCGGAGTCGAAATCGTTCGAAGTCAGCCCGGATCGGACTCGAGCGCCGTCATCTTTGATGCCGTTACCGCCGCCAAGGCCCGAGGAATCCAATTCGTTCTCGCCGATACCGCGGGTCGACAGCACAGCAAAGATAATCTCATGCATGAACTCCAAAAGGTAGCTAGAGTCACCGAAAAGGCGCTCGGCAGGAAGCCGGATGAAGTCCTTCTCGTGCTTGATGCCAATACAGGCCAAAACGCCATCAGGCAAGCCGAGGAGTTCACCAAGACGGCCGGGGTCACGGGATTGATCCTCACCAAGTTGGACGGCACGGCCCGGGGCGGCGCCCTGATCGGCGTTTATGAAAGGCTCAAAGTGCCCGTAAAGCTCATCGGAATAGGGGAAAAGGTAGAAGACCTAAAAGACTTCAAGCCCGACCAATTCGCTGCGAGCCTCTTCGACTAAACCTTACGTCCGATTCCAAGGACGATTTCGACAGAGTTGACAGTGGACGTGCCGTCGTATCGGCCTGCCAGACTGGCCATGGATTCTGCATAGGCTTCTTCGAAGCTATCCCGGGATAGGCTGTCAAAAATGGGTCGAAACCCGACGCAGGTTTCGTAGAGGTGTCTCCACAATTCCTCTGGCGATCCTGGCCAAGACATCGGTAGCACGAATCGTCGTTCGGTGACGTCGACAAATCCCGCCTTTACCAGTTCACCAGTCATCAGTCCCGGTGGTGCAAATCGAAAGGGAGAGGGGGCTTCCGGGGGAGGTGCGTCCAAATTGGAACGCTGAAGAAAAGGCAGAACGCAGGTCTCAAAGTAGTCGCCCTGTTCTGGCATTCCCCACGCCATCAGACAAACTCGCCCATCGCCCCTGAGAACTCGCCGAATCTCCGCGAAGGAACGGCTTACGGTGACGAAGTACATGGGTGTGAGCAGGGAAGTCACCAAGTCGAACTGCTCCGAATCAAAAGGCAACTCTTCGGATTCTGCCACGACGACATCGATGTTCTCCACGTCAAGCGCCGCGGCTCGATCTTTCAAAGATTCAACGATCCCCGGAGAAATATCGGTAGTGACAACTTCGCCATCGGTCCCAACTGTCTCGGAAAGAGATAACGCCACCGCGCCCGGGCCGCAGCCTAAATCTAGGACCTGTTCGCCTGCTGTCGCCCCGCAGTTCTGCAAAAGGGCATGTACTAACTGGGCCTGATGAACTGAAATCTTTTCATGCCAACGCAGCCAAGAGGCCACCACCACATCTTGAGTCCATTGTTCGAGGACCCACTTGCGGTTTCGGTGCGGCGTATCGTTGTTTGGCATGGGAGGCACGAATCGAGAATGGATTCTCGGATGGTAGTGTCCTCCAGCCCCATAAGGGAACTAACTATAGTTAGGGGGAGATACCGGTTTGCCGTTTTTGCCTCAAACCGCGCAATAGAAATAGGGCAGGGCCAGCCTGACCTTGCCCCATTTTGAGATTGGACCTAGTGTCCGCCTTCCCCTTCTTCTGGCTCGGAAACCTCACCGACAACTTCAAAAGTGCCCCCCGAGCTAACCGAAATCATCTGGCCTGAATCTTCTACCCAAACCAGGGAGCCCTCGTAAGTGTCCATCCAGACGGAATCCTCCAGCGCGGTCGCGCCATGTCGCGTTCCGGCGGGGATTTCCAGATAGGTGCCCGCCTCAATGATCGTCCCGTCCAGAAGTTGAGCTCGACCACTGACCAGGTAGTTACGCTCGATAACTGGGTGAGTGTGAGGCGGCATCGAAGCGCCCGCGGCTAGCTTGCGAAGCGCAACGACCCCCGCTGCCCCCGTCGTAATCTTGAGAAAGTTGTAAGTCACCCCCGTAAATGGAGATGCGACCCAATTGGCCGGTGTTGCTGTTGCTGAATAAACCATTCGTTACCTCCCGAACGGGCAGATTATCACAAGGAATTACAGTTCATTTGAACTTACGTTCGGTAGTCCCAAAACCCAACCATAGTTAGGGGCAAGGCGTTTCGGATTTTGCGTCGAGGAACGAAGCAACCTCGGTGGGACTGACGATCACCACATTCGGATTAGCCTGTCGAACAAACTCTTCAAACGAAACTTCGCCAACCTCGCCCGTCTGTCTAAACTCATCGAAAAGCGCTTTTAGCACCATCGCCTGAGTCGGCATCTCCGGGTAGGCATCCACCCACACCCCGGGCATTTCATCTTCGCTATCGTAAGAAACGGCGGCAATGAAAGGAAACCCGTCGAAAGATTCTCCGTAAGAACCAACGTCGTTCCGCCACATTCCTTCAGCCGTCTCCAACCCCGCTTCTTTCAAAGTCGCATGAGCATCCTCGGCTGAAGTGCGAGTACTCGAAACAATCACGAACGCCTTTTCAGGATCGGCCGCCGTCAAAAGCGTTCTGCTCTCATGCTGGCAGACATAGACGAATTTCGTGCTGAGGTGCCGCTGTATCGCGGCCACAAAGTGCTCGAAGTCGACTTGAAGCGTCATGGTTCGTTGGATAGAGTAGCACCTTGCGGCGCGAGAAGCCGAATTCGGGTTAAACTTCAACCCGAATTCCTCACTGGAGAGATGAAAGTTGTCCGAAACCCTCGAAACACTGCTTGACGAATCCCGAACCTTCCCACCCTCCGACGCCTTCCGCGCTCAAGCCAATATTAATGACCCTGGCATTTATGAGCGCGCTGCCGCCGACCCGGTGAAGTTCTGGGAAGAACAGGCGGAGGCGCTGCATTGGTTCGAGCGTTGGCATACTGCTCTCGAATGGAACCGCCCCTATGCCAAGTGGTTTGTTGGCGGCAAGCTTAATGCCTGTTATAACTGCGTGGATCGCCATGCAGAAGGCCCACGAGCCGACAAGATCGCCCTCCTCTTCGAAGGCGAGCCCGGTGATATCCGCAAAATTTCCTTCCGAGAGCTAAAGGACGAAGTCTCCCAGACCGCCAATGCCCTCAAATCATTGGGCGTAAAGAAAGGAGACCGAGTCTGCATCTATATGCCGATGGTTGCCGAACTCGCCATCACCATGCTCGCCTGCGCTAGAATTGGCGCCGCCCACTCAGTCGTGTTCGGAGGATTTAGTGCCGACTCGCTCGCCGAACGCACCAACGATGCCGAGGCGAAGGTCATCGTCACCGCCGATGGAGGATGGCGCCGGGGGCACGTCGTACCCCTCAAGAAGATCACGGATGAAGCCCTTGATCTCGGATGCCCAACCGTCGAAAAGGTCCTCGTACTCAACCGCGTCGGAGAAAAGGCGCCTGAGGGGACCACGATGACCGAAGGTCGAGACGTCTGGTGGCACGAGGTCGTCCCCCAGCAATCCAAGGACTGCCCCTGTGAGCCCATGGATAGCGAGGACTTGCTCTATATCCTCTACACCAGTGGGTCCACGGGCAAGCCAAAAGGCATCGTCCACACCACCGGCGGCTACCTCACGCAAACGACCGCGACCACGAAGTGGGTGTTTGATCTGAAAGAAAACGATGTCTATTGGTGCACCGCTGATTGCGGATGGGTCACGGGCCACAGCTATATCGTCTACGGACCACTCTCCAATGGGGCTACCTGCGTGGTCTTTGAAGGCGCGCCCGACAGCCCCGACAAGGATCGATTCTGGAAGATCGTAGAGAACCACAAGGTAACGATCCTTTACACCGCTCCTACCGCGATTAGAGCATTCATGAAGTGGGGTGTCCAATACCCACAAAGCTGCGATCTCAGTTCGCTCCGTTTGTTGGGTTCAGTGGGTGAACCTATCAATCCTGAAGCCTGGATTTGGTATCACGAGAACATCGGCGGAAGTCGCTGTCCCATCGTCGACACGTGGTGGCAAACCGAGACCGGATCGATTCTGATCTCGCCACTTCCGGGGCTCACCGCGACCAAGCCGGGATCGGCTACGCAACCCCTTCCCGGCATTCTCGCCGCTATCATGAATGAAGAGGGAGAAGAACTGTACCCAGCCCACCGAGCGGTGAATGAAAAGCCGGGTGAGGCTATCGGTGGCATCCTGGCCATCAAACATCCCTGGCCCTCCATGACCCGGGGAATCTATGGTGAACCTGAGCGGTTTGTCGCTACCTATTGGTCTCGCTTCAAAGAGCACTACTTCCCGGGCGACGGGGCGAAGGTCGATCAGGACGGCTACTACTGGCTGCTTGGCCGCGTGGATGACATCATGCTCGTTGCAGGACACAACATCTCGACGATGGAGGTAGAAAGTGCCCTGGTTGACCATCACGCCGTCGCCGAAGCTGCCGTCATCGGTAAGACTCATGATCTCAAGGGTCAGGCCATCTCTGCTTTTGTGATCCTGAAAACAGGGCAGGAAAGTCACCCGGACATGGTAAACGAACTCAAGGCCCATGTGGCCCACAAGATCGGCGCCATCGCCCGCCCTGACGACATCTTCATCTGCGCGGACTTGCCCAAGACCCGAAGCGGCAAGATTATGCGCCGCCTCCTTCGCGACGTCGCGGAAGGGAGAGCGCTAGGAGACACCACGACCCTAGCCGACCCCGGCGTCGTCAACTCGCTAAAAAACCAATACGAGGACAAGGAGAGCTAAGTTCAGAGGGCTCGTCGGAAGTGCCGACGAGCCCTACTTCTTCGAAAACTCGTCAATCGTCACAAACGAAAAGCCTTTTTTCTTGGCATAGGCAATGATCTGGGGCAGGACGTCAAGGGTTTCTTTCACGCCATCGTGCAAGAGAATGATTCCCCCGTTCGTGAGCTTGGCCAACGTCCTCTCCTCAATGACGTTATCGCCGGGGTTGGCATAATCCCCCGGATCGTCGGTCCATAGAACGGTAGTGAGTCCGCAGGCTTCGGCGGCGTGAATCACATCGGAGTCGTAGTCGCCACCGGGCGGGCGGCAGAATTTCATGTTCTGACCGATCGTCTTTTTCACGATGTCGTTGTTGGCCCGGTACTCGACTTGAATATCGGCCACCGGAATCTTGGTGAGCGTCACATGGCTAAAGGTGTGGTTCCCAATGGTGTGCCCATCGGCGGCAATGGCCTTGAGAAGTTCTGGATGTTTCTCGACCATCTTGCCAATGACGAAGAACGTCGCCTTGACATTTTCCTGTTTCAAAAGTGCCAGGAGTTTGAGCGTCAGGTCGGGATGGGGACCGTCATCAAAGGTTAACGCCAACTCATGCTTGTCCCCGGGACCACGTGCAATCTTGTCCAAAACCAACCCGTGACGACGCTCGCGTGCATCTTGAGCTAACAACTCTTCTGGAGATCGATACACCTCGACCGAAGCACGCTTCCAAAATGCATCGGACTTCTGTTCTGTCGCCTGATTTTGTCGATCTCCCCGGTACACCTTCTGAGCCGCCGTCTCGGAAGCCTCTACTTCCTTCATGACCGCCTTTTCTTCCGCTGGGCTGCAACCGACAACAAAACACACGAACAAAGCGAAGGGGCAAATAAGGCCGCGCATAGGTTCATTATTGGCTCGAAACACCGCCAAAACCTAGCACTGCCGAGGATGCTTTCATTTCCCAATCAGCGGAAACTGTGTTAAACTCCCTAACATCCTGCAACGGTGCGGAAAATTCCTTTAGTCTGGAGGTAGGAATTGCGCACTGTTCGCGTTCCCCTATTCTGCTCGTTTATCGCCTTGGTGGCGTCTGCCTCTGCGCAGGACACTGCCAAGACCGCGATCGATAAAGGCGATAGCGCCTGGATGATCGTCGCCACCGCCCTCGTTCTGCTAATGACCCCTGCCTTGGGCCTGTTTTACGGCGGCATGGTTCACAAGAAGAACGTCCTCAACACGATTCTGATGAGTTTCGTGATGATGGGCATGGTCAGCATCATCTGGGTTCTGGTCGGCTACTCGCTGGCTTTTGGCAAGTCCACCAATGGACTCATCGGAAGCTTCGAATACCTGTGGGGACACGGCATATCGGTCACTACTCCGTACGGTACACAGACCATTCCGGCAGCGCTCTTCATGCTGTTCCAGATGAAGTTTGCCATCATCACCCCTGCTCTGATCTCTGGCGCCATCGCCGAACGAATCAAGTTCAGCGGCTATTTGGTCTTCATGGCCCTGTGGTCACTGATCGTCTATGCTCCCGTCGCCTGTTGGGTCTGGAACCCTGACGGTTGGCTCTTCAAATTGGGTGCGCTTGATTTTGCCGGCGGCACGGTCGTTCATTTGGCCAGTGGTGTCTCCGCTCTTACGCTTTGCTACGTCATTGGCAAACGAAAGCACGCCGCTGTAGTGCCCAACAACCTGACTATCACCCTTCTGGGCGCGGGCATGCTGTGGTTTGGCTGGTTCGGATTTAACGCCGGATCCGCTCTCGCGATGAACGACGTCGCGGTGACGGCATTCCTGACCACTCACCTGGCCGCTGCTGCAGGCATGTTGGCTTGGATGGGAGCCGAGGCGATGAAAGGGGGCAAGCCCTCCGCCATCGGTGCTGCCTCAGGTCTGGTTGCCGGTCTGGTCGCCATCACTCCGGCGGCCGGTTTTGTAGAACCGGGGCCTGCCATCCTCATCGGCCTGATCGCCGGCGTCGTTTGCTACGCCGCCATTTCGCTTAAGCACAAGTTGGGCTACGATGACGCTCTCGACGTGGTCGGGGTCCACGGTGTCGGCGGACTCTTCGGTGCGATTCTCACCGGTGTCTTCGCCTCTCCTGCCGTGAATAGCGCAGTGGTGCTGGAAGGCGGCCGAATGGGCCTGATCGTCAAGCAACTGATCGCCATTGGTGCAGTCGGCGCGTTCGCGGCCGTGGCGAGCCTCATCCTCGCGAAGATCGTGCAGGTCACCATCGGGCTCCGAGTCTCCGATGAGCACGAAACCATCGGATTAGATAAAGGAACTCACGGCGAGGTTGGCTACGGTCTCGACGGTTCTCTCGTCGGTCACGGTGTGATCGAGGCGCCGGCGGCGGTCGCAGTTACGTCGGGCGAACTGGTTGGCGCTTCCTCAAACTAGGGGAAGAGCCCGTCAAGCAAATCGGGCGATCCTAAGGGATCGCCCGATTTCATTTTAAGATGCCGGTTTCTTTGGCGGTGCTTTCTTTGCCGCTGTCTTCGGCTTACTCGCCGCCGTCTTTTTGGGAGCCGCCTTCGGTTTTGGCTTTGCCGTTACCGTCGCCGTGGATTTGGCGGTCTTATCCTCCACGATTTCCACGGGAGCCTCCGCCTCGGTAACCTGAGCAGGCTCTTCTGAGTCGGCCACCTTTGCCACAACCATTTCGGAATCGGGCTTTTCCGCTTCCTTCTTCAATTCTTCGCCCCAAGACACCAACTTCTCACCAACCCGCTTTGCCAGCGGCTTGCATCGGGAAAGCACCAGCGGAATGGCAGCCACTGCCAGTACGATCAGTCCGGTCGTGCCAGAGGGAATCGGTCGATGTCGCATGAACTTCAGCCTAACCCAACTTAACCCCTGCGCCAAGCCAAAGGGTCCAAGGGCTTAGGTCTGGTCCTACGGAGCAGAATTGATTTCAGGAGCCGTCCGAGATTGCTTACGTTCTTCGAACGCTTCCTTGATCCAGACCAGCACCATCAGAACGCCACTCACGGTAATGCAGGCGTCCGCCACATTGAAGACGGGAAATCCGATCAGCTTGAAGTCGAACATGTCCGTGACCTGGCCGTGTGCGAGCCGGTCGTACAAATTCCCCAGTGCGCCGCTTGCGAAGAGGGAAGCGATGACGTGATACATCGTCGGCGCTTTAGGGTGCTTCATCGAATACCAAATCGACCCGCCCGTAATGGCCAGCGCAATCGGAGCCAACAGCACGCCATAACCCTGAAGCTGTCCGAAGGCGATGCCCCGGTTATAGACCAGCGTCAACTCAAAGACGCCCGGCCAGAGAGCGTTGATCGAGGCGTTCTCGGTGCCGTTTACCGCGCCCCGCGAAAGAACCTTGACGACTTGGTCAAGGACCAGGAGCCCAATAAACAGCACCCAAAAGAGAACGCGTCGGTTCAAAGGTCCAATGCCCTCCGGTCTCGTGCGGTGAGGAAGTGATCTTCACCCTCGATCGTAACTTTCTCCACGTCCGGTCGGCGAAGTCGGGAACGTTCACACTTCTCGTATTCGCTCTTGCGGAAGCTCACTTCACGCGGGCCTTCGCTCAATTCCACCCAACTCATCTTCATGTAGTTCGCCAACACGTCGGACTCAAAGGACTTCAGCAGTTCTAACGTCTCGCCTTCCTCGCGAATGGAGACCACCACGTCCTGACTATCCTTTACGCCGTTCTCGGCTTTCCATGGTTCAAACGCTGCAAAAACATTGGCGCGTTCCGCCAAGAGGGCGGCAAACCTAGTTTGAAGTGGACTTCCCTCAATTTCCGACATCCGCGCGTCACTTGGAATGTCGAAGACCGCGACGTGAACGCTGTCTTCGCCCACACCGGGAACCTTCTTCCAGGTCTCCTCGCACGTGTGAACCAAAATCGGCGCCAACAACTTTACCAATCGAACCAACACGTAGTGACAAGCCACTTGGCCCGATTGTCGAGAGGGCCACAGCGTACCGTCACAGTACATACGATCCTTGATCGCGTCGAGGTAGAAACGAGACAATTCCACCGCGCAGAAGTTATGAATAGCCGTGATCACTGCGCCGAAATCGTACCGCCGGTAGTTCTCCACGCACTCCGCGACCAACAAGTCCACTTGCTCAACGACCCACTCATCAAGTTCTAGAAGCTCAACATAGCCGCCGTTACACTTGTAACCCTCGCCCCAAACGGGTTCGTAGTCGCTCAAGTTACCGAGCAAGAAGCGAAGCGTGTTACGAACGCTACGATAGCCTTCGCCAAACTGTTTTAGCAGCGCGTCCGAACAGGGAGCGTCATTTGCATAGTCCACGCTCGCCACCCAATACCGAAGGACGTCCGCCCCGTACTGTTCGGAAGCCACGACTGGATCGACCACATTGCCCAATCGCTTGGACATCTTACGACCCTGGTCATCCGTGATGAATCCGTGGGTTACGACCTGCTTATACGGAGCCTCTCCGCGAGTCGCCACGCCAATTACCAACGAAGAGTTAAACCATCCTCGGTGCTGGTCGGAACCCTCTAAGTAAAGATCGGCGGGCCAATTCTCCTTCCAGCGTGGCTCCACGTTGCCTTCCAAAACGCAAAGAGAAGTGGAACCACTGTCAAACCAAACGTCTAACACGTCCGTTTCCTTGTCAAACTCGGTCTCGCCGGTCTCCGGGTGCTTGTAGCCCGCCGGAAGAATCTCTGAGGCGTCCTTCTCAAACCAAGCGTCAGAGCCTTCGCGCTCTACCAACTGAGCCACCGCTTCGATCGCCACCGGATCAAGCACTGGCGTTCGGCTTTGCTTTCCGTAGAACACCGGAATTCCAACTCCCCAAGGACGTTGACGAGAGATACACCAATCGGGACGGTTCTTCACCATCGCATCGATGCGGTTATAACCCTGCTCCGGTACCCAAGACACGCCCTCCACGTCCCCATCGTTCTCGATGAAGTCGTCCAAGGCAACCGGCTGGATCGCCTCGAGCATTTCAGTCCGCAAGCCATGCTGATCGATCCCCACGAACCACTGCTCGGTCGCGCGGAAGATCACCGGCTGACCGTCGCGCTCGGCATACGGATAGCTGTGGCTGTAGTCGCTCACACTCAAAAGCATCCCGAGCTCCTGGAGTCGATCCACCACTACCGTATCGCACTTCTTGTAATAGGTGCCTTCGAACTCCCCCGTCTCAGCGGTCAGCACGCCGCCTTCATCCACGGTGTTCGGCACCGGCAAGTTGTACTTCAGGCCGGTATAGAAGTCGTCGCGACCATGGCTCGGAGCGGTGTGAACCACACCGGTTCCATCTTCGGTCGTAATGTAATCTGCCACCACGCCCAAGGACGCTCGTTCGAAGATCGGGTGCTTAAACTTCGTATGGTCGAAGTTGATTCCATCCATCTCCGCCACGATCTCGTACTCCGCCCAACCAACCTTCTCTGCCACCTTCGGCAAAAGATCCTTCAGCAACAGGTAGTGCTCGTCGCCAACCTTCGCGATGGCGTAGACGAACTCAGGATGGAACGCCACCGCCAGGTTCGCCGGAATCGTCCACGGGGTGGTCGTCCAGATCACCGTGTACAAATTCGGATAGTTCGTAAAGAGCTGATTCGGGTCTTCCAGCAAGGGGAATCGCACGTAAATCGCCTTGCTCACATGATCGTGATAGACAATCTCGGTGTCCGCTAACGCTGTTCGGCTGGTCGGACTCCAAAGCGTCGGACGCAGGCCCTTATAGATATAGCCTCCCTCCGCCATGCGTTTGAACGTCCGCACGATCTCCGCCTCAAACCCATAGTCCATCGTCGCATAAGGTCGCTCCCAAAGCCCGAAGACGCCCAAACGCTTGAACTGCGAAGTCTGCACGTCGATGTACGTCGCCGCATGGGCTCGGCAAGCCTTACGCAACTCAAGCACCGAAGGCGTCTGTTTCTTTTCCTGAAACGCCTTCATCACGGTCTGCTCGATCGGCAATCCATGGTTGTCAAACCCCGGCACGTAAGGAGCTCGGAAGCCCATCATTGTCCGAGACTTCACCACAAAGTCCTTCAGGATCTTGTTCAGCGCCGTTCCAATGTGAATCGGAGAATTCGTATAAGGCGGGCCATCGTGCAGCACGAAGCTGGGAGCGTCCTTTCGGCTCGCCTGAATCTTGTGGTAGATCTGCTCGCTATCCCAAATCGACTGAATCTGCGGCTCCAGAGAGGGCAGGCCGGCCTTCATAGGAATCGTGAAGTCCGGATCAGGCAGATTCAATGTCTGTCGAAAGTCCATGGGAACCACGGAGTTTACCTATGGCCGCAACCCTCCTCCGGGACGGATTTACGAGATTTTCCCCACTTCATTTGAACCCGGTCAATCTTGACGGACACTAAGACTTCAATGACCTCAATGCTTGCTCTCCTATTGGGCCAAATGGTGTCGCCGGCGGAAGTCGCGACCTTCAAAATCGATGCCGAGCGAGCCATTCACATCGGGAAGAAAGCTCTGCAAAACCTCGGAGCGCAAGCGCCTTTGAACCTCGCTACCGTCTTCGCCCAAAAGCACTACACCAACGGCAAACGCCCCTACTGGGCCATCGGATTTAAAGAGCCCAACGGCCTTGCCGATTCCATTCAAATCGACGCCACCGATGGTCGGGTCATCTACGCCTCACTCCAACCCACCCCCGCCAAGACGTCTGGATCACTTTCTAAACCGGAAGTCGAACGTCTGGGCCTCGCGATGGCCCGCAAGGTTGGATTCTATAAGACCCTCAAGACCGAATACGTGGGATACGGCGCAGAAGGAATCTCAAGCGTCTCTATGCCAATCCTTCTCAATGGCAAGCCGTTCTTCAATCTCAATCCCACCTTCCAGTACACCGTGCTCTTCCATGGAACTCGAAACCGCGCGCAGGTCTTTACCGCCTTTGACCGCCTGCCAAGATTAAAATCGGCCCGAGAAAAAGTTTCCGAATCCTCCGCCAGAAAGATTCTCGAACGAGCCATTCCAAAGACCGCTGAATTCATGGCGCAAAAGCGGCCAAACGGAAATCTCGGCTCGCCCCATCTGCAACTCACTCTGGTCAAGGGCTACTACAAAATCTTCGAGGAACCCGCCGCCAGGACCGTCTGGTGTGGCATTGCCAAGGTCTATCGAAGCACTCCCGGAATTCCCAACCCATTGGAAGTCGCTACCATTCGACGACTTGTCGACGTCGAAACCGGCAAAGTCTTCGCGATCAAAGAAAACGACGCCGATCTCGTGAGGGACAAAAAGTGATTCTTGCCGCCCTTGTTCTGACCGTAGGCGCGCAAATGAGCGCCGAACGCGCCATATCTGCGACCCGAGCCTTCATCAAGGACTACAAGCTTCCTGGCAAATACAGCCTTCTCTCTTGTTCTCCGCCCGGCACGTGGAGTCCCGAAGACAAACTCTGGCACGTAGACTTCGTCCGTTCTCCTTCCAGCAAATACGAGTTCCAAGTGAACGAAAAGGGCCGCGTGATCGGCATGTTCCGCTCCGGGATGGAAAGGGTCATGCCCATCCGAACGCCTGAATGGAAGGCCAAGGCAGATGATCGTGCCGAGCAAATCCTCAAACAATTTCACCCCGAATTCCCTTACAACCCGCCGGACCCATACCTCGCCCGATTCGGCGAGAACGCCCACGTCTTCATGGTCACCAAAAACGGCCTCCCGTTCGTCGGACGTATCCTCGCCTACTCCGTCACCATCGAAGGTCCTACCTGGGAAATGACTCGCTTCGGAGCCCCCGATTCTCTCCCCTCCGTGAATGCCAAGTCTCCAAAAATCACATCCAAAGTCGCCGAACAGACCGCCGAACGTTCCATTCGCGCCACCGACTATAAACCCTTCAAATTGAACTCCCTTAAACTAGGCCCACCACGTCTCGTCTACTACGCTGGCGAGACGGCGCCGGAAGCAAGGCTCGCTTGGTACTTCAAAGCGATGATCTCCATTGATCGGGGGAGAGGCTACTCAGGAGGCGAAGAAGGAATCGTCATTGACGCCCTTACCGGAGAACGCATCAAAACGCCCTATCGATTGCCCTGAAACCGGCGTATAATCCCAATATGGTAGACGTTAATCTACCAATAATGGAGAAGGAAAGGTGCCTGCGCTACCTATTCCTCGACCTCAACTCCTACTTCGCCTCCGTTGAGCAGCAGGAGCATCCCGAGCTACGCAACAAACCCATCGCCGTCTGCCCGGTAATGGCTGACACCTCTTTCGTCATCGCCGCCAGCTACGAAGCCAAGCGCTTCGGAATTCGCACCGGCACCCAAATCGGCGAAGCCAAACGACTCTGCCCAGACCTTCTCCTCGTCGATGCTTGCCACCCCGCCTACGTCGCCTATCACAAGAAGATCATCGAAGTCTGCGAAACCGTCCTCCCAGTTGATAAGGTTTGCTCCGTAGACGAGTTCCGCTTCAAACTCCTCGGTGAAGAACGAGAACCTGCGCGAGCGATCGAGCTTGCCAAGCAGATGAAAGCCGCCATCCACGAAAGAGTTGGAGAGTGCATCAACTGCTCCATCGGCATTGCCCCAAATAGCTTTCTCGCCAAGATCGGAACCGAACTTGAAAAGCCAAACGGCTTGGTCGTTCTCGAAGCCAAGGACCTTCCCGAAAAGCTCTACTCGCTCAAACTCACCGATTTCACCGGCATCAACCGCCGAATGGAGATCCGCCTCAACGCCGCTGGGATCTTCACCGCCAAAGACCTCTGCGATGCTAGCCAAGCTCGCATCAAAGATGGATTCCACAGTATCGTCGGCGAGCGCTGGTGGTATCTGCTGCGTGGCTACGACGTCAAGATGGAAGTCGGCGAAAACAAATCGCTCGGCCACTCCCACGTCCTTCCGCCTGAACTAAGAACGGACCAAGGTTGTCGAGACGTGCTGCTTCGGCTCCTCCAAAAGGCCAGCGCCCGCCTCCGCGCCAACAATCTTTGGACGAATCAAATGATTGTGTACGTCCGGGGCATGACCAAGAGTTGGCAATGCCGAATCAAACTCCCCCCAACCCAAGACACCGTCACCATGAACGAATACTTTCTGCGGGAGTGGCCCACCCGGGACTTCATCCGCCCCCTAGGTGTCGGCGTCACCTTCTATGACCTCCAGAAGCCAGAAGAGGTTACTCCCTCCTTGTTCGATGCCACTCAAGACCGATCCGCCTTCAACGATGCCATCGATCAAGTGAATCAGAAGTACGGCAAGAACACCGTCTTTTTGGCCGGAATGGACAAGGCAAGAGACACCGCCAAAGAGAAAATCGCCTTCAACAAAACCTGGCTCTTCAGCGAAGGTAAAGGTGACAATGAGTTCTTCATTGACACCTTCCGGGGGCACCTGACTTAGAAATCTTCGCTTCAGACCGTCGTTCGGAACACCAGATCCTCTCTCCTTGCCTCAACCTGGTGAGATCAACCGCCATGAATGCCGCGACACCGCTCACTGACGCCTTTTCACAAATTAACCAAAGGGAACTTGTCGTTCGCCATTCGGCGGGAACTTCGGCACCATTACGGGGACTGCCAGGTAGGTAACACCACTCACCATTGAAGGAGCAACACCGAACGTGGAATGAGCCGTCTCAGCGCTAAGCCTGCCTTCAGGTACCGCTTCATCACCCGTTCAATCCACCGAGCGATCCCCCTCCGTTCCGGTGAGCCGAAATCCACGTGGACTTACGCCGACTTCCTGCTTGAATCGCTTCGAGAAATGAAACTCATCGGCAAACCCCAAAACGTGGGCAATCTCCTTATTCGCCAACCCAGTGTCGCGAAGCAGACTCTTGGCTGCTTCGATCTTACGCAGGAACCGATACCGTGCTGGACTGATGCCAAATTCCGCTCCAAATCGCTTCCGAAGTGTCTCGTAAGACCATCCTACTCGCGCCGCCGTCAGGTTCCAATCCACCGGTTCGCCCAGATTGACGTCAAGGAGATTGCGGACCGCCATCATGCCTACATCGGGTCGGCTTGTCACCGGGCTTCCCGCGCACAAGTCGGCAAGGACCGATGCCAGCCGACAAACGGCACGCTCCTGCCCGCCGTCCGATTTTGTCGCGTCCTCGATGAGATCGCGCAGAATGCCGTAGTACCCTTGAACATCCTCGGTGTGCACCACCGGTCGAGCGGGATGAAGGAGTCCACTTGAGCGTAAAAGTTCGAAAATTGGACCCTGAAAGACCAAATAGATCTCGCTCCATGGTCCGCCCCGCCGAGGACCGTACCGATGCCCGATCTCCGGAAAGAGGAGGAGGAAATCCCCTGTCTTTACATCCTGGCTGATCCCATTGGCATCCCGATAAAAGCCCCCGCCTTCCAAAATCAGTAATGTGGCGAAGCTTCCTAAGATACGCGGTGGTTTGCCTGCCCATCCTGGACTGTTCTTGATCGTTCCCGCCAAGGTGATCGATCCCAACGCTGCTTCGGCCGGAGCCTGAAGGAAGAGCTGGGTCTGAATGCGCTTGGCCTGAATTGACATGTTTCATCCCAATTCTAGCCTTGGAACTAACCTCACTTCTCGCATAAATTACAAATTATGGATATCTCTTCGGGCGGCCAAAAGCTCGACACGTCCTCCCAGGCCCTCGGCTGGTTACGCGATTCCTCATCGGCTCTGAGCGATGTGCAAGAACTCCGATGGCGAATGGATGAAGATGGATATCTCTACCTGCCTGGCTTCCTTAATCGAAAAAACGTGCAAGAAGTGAGAAGCCAAATCTGCCAGATTCTCGCGAAAGAAGGTCTGCTCGATCCTGCAAGACCGCCTATCGATGCCATGGCAAAACCGGGACTGAAACTCCATTTCCGCGCCGATATTGCAAATCGTCCCCCGGTCAAACCGCATTTGGATTCTTTGATCTACGGTCCGGAACTCATGAACTTCTTTGATCGTTTCCTCGGCCAGCCTGCCCGCCACTTTGACTACACTTGGTTGAGGGCGGTTGCCCCCGGTATCGGCACGTACCCGCACTGCGACGTGGTCTACATGGGCAGGGGAAGCGCGCAGGTTTACACGGCATGGATTCCCTTTGGCGATGTCCCGCTCGAGGTAGGCGGATTAGTCTTAATGGAGGGAAGTCACCGAAATGAGGAACTGAGGAGCGGATATTGCCAACTCGACGTAGATACCGCTTGCGCGAACAAGTCGGCGACTCCACTCACGGATCGGGGATTCGAAAAAAGCGGAGCCATCACCCTGAAACCTGTCGATCTTAGGGAGCGCCTCGGCTACCGATTCTTAACGGCTGAAGAATTCCAAATGGGAGATGTGCTCATCTTCAACATCTTTCTGGTTCATGGCTCTCTAGACAATCAATCACCCCAAATCAGACTTTCAACCGATTCCCGCTACCAACCAGCGGCCGATTCCATCGACGAACGATGGATCGGCCCCCAGCCTCCCGCCCACGGTGGGACGATGATTAAAGATCTGATCTGCTAACCACGAAAGAGGTGATCGAACTCGCAGAGACGGGAGACCAACTCGGCGCGGTCGTTTGCCCCATCGAATTCCCGGATTGCATGGGCTCCCACGGAACTGGTGGGGGGCCAAGGGCGCTTGCCATCCACGCATTCCTGAACGGCGGGAACGAAAACATACTTGAGCCACTGCTCCAGAGCCATGGTTTTCATCCCAAACGCCCCCATGTTTTCATAAGCCTCCGGGGCGGGCGCAGGCGCATCCCAGGCGCCGCAGGTCTTCATCTCATTGACGATGTTCTCGAAAGCTTGTCGAAGTTGTTCGCTCTTATTCATCCAATACACTCGAAACCAAATGGTCGAAGGTTGTCCCCTCCAACGAATCGCGAATCCTGTCCGCATGGGAAAGATCTAAACGCGAGGTCATTGGGTTGGGTATGGCAATGCAGTAGAGCCCTGCATCCTTCGCCGCTCGAATTCCATTAGGCGAATCTTCCAGGGCCAAAGCCACCGAGGGCGAAACGCCGAGCGCATCACAGGCAGCTTGATAAAGATCGGGGAACGGCTTCGCCCGGGGTACATCCCCCGCACAAAGCACCGCCTCGAATGAGTCAAGCAATCCCAGCCGAGCGAGATGCCCATCCACCCAACGGTGGTGAGAACTCGAAGCCACTGCCAGACGAACGCCGTTCTGCTTGGAGTGAGCGATCAGCGCTCGTACTCCGGGCAGCGCGTCCAACGAGTTAATCCTCGCCATGCGAAGATGCTCGTACTCGCCTGCAATGGCCGTATGATCCAACGGCTCCCCCATCTGCCTCTGGAGAAGATCAATTGGAGTCTCGGTGATCTGGTCTGCACCCCGACCAATGGCGTGCATCCACCATTCGTCCGGAAACTGGTGCCCCCGCGCCTGAAAAATCGTCGTCCACGCCTCAAACTCGGGCGTCTCCGTATCCAAAATCAAGCCGTCGAAGTCAAATACCAGCGCGGTCAGACTCATGCCCGCCAGGTTACCGGGTTGTCGTCAACGTGTCGCGAAACAGTTGGTCTAAAGCCTCGGACGATTTCAGCGGTTGAGTCGGAATCTTCGTTCCCTCCAATCGCACCATCTCAGATTCGATAAACGCCTGAATCGACGCAACTTTGGCCCCTTTCCCATCTCACCTCCCGCTCGCTTGGCCGAGATCAATCCATCGATTTCTGACCGCAAATCAGAATCACGGATCACTCCGTCGACCAAGGTCTCAAACCGCATGGGGACACTCCCTTTGCCTTGCTCTATCCATTGGCAAGCCAAAAGCGGTCGTAGAACATAAAGGTATTTCTTCAAGGGCACGAGATCCGTTTGGAAGTAGTTCCGCACGTTACCTACCGCCATTCCCCAGTAGTGATAGAAGCACCGAGCATCCGAGTAATACTCCTGAGAAAGGGCCAAGAATCGCTCAAAGAACGCCTTGTCCTTGCGGTACACAATCGGAGAATCCAACCACTCCAAAAGGGGAGGATTAGACTTCCGCAGCAAGAGCATCGCCTTGCGAATGTCCCAACCCGATAAATCCAGATCTCCGGGCAACATCTCCTCAATCACATCGCGACGCGATTCAATGGTCAAGTACCAGTCGCGTGGATGAATGTAGATAAATCGGCCATCCCAGTCGCTGTCTTCGGAGGCAAATCCCCACGCTCGACTCCCAGATTCGCACGCATACAAAACCCGCACGTCATATCGTTCCTCAATGTCAAGGAGCGCTTTCTGAATCACCGTGTTCACGATGCGGCTAAGTATGGTGGCAAACAGTCCAACCTTGCGACAGGTACCCTGTACGGCAATGAGTGATGTACGGGTTATCCCGCTCGGTGGCGTTGGCGAAATTGGCAAGAATTGTACGGTAGTAGAACAAGGCGACGACATTGTCGTCATTGACTGCGGACTGGCGTTCCCCACCGAAGAAATGCTTGGCGTAGATATCGTCATTCCCGACTTCACCTATCTGATCGAGAACAAAGAGCGCGTCCGAGGCATCTTTATTACCCACGCGCACGAGGACCACGTTGGCGGGTTGCCCTACCTGCTCCCCCACGTGAACTGTCCTGTTTACGCGACCGAGTTCACCCACGCGCTGATCCGAAACAAGCTCGAAGAGAAGATGCCCGCGCGTGAACTGTCCCTCAAGACGTTCCGTCCCGGTGACATTATCGAAGCCGGTTCGATGAGCGTAGAGCCCGTCCGAATCACCCACTCGATTCCAGACACCTGTTGCATGGCCGTCCGAACGGACCACGGCATTGTCTTCTTCACCGCCGATTTTAAGTTCGACTTCACCCCTGTCGATACCAAGCTCACCAACATCACCCGAATCGGTGAATTGGGTCGAGAAGGCGTAGTACTCCTCCTCAGCGACTCCACCAATGTAGACCGCCCAGGTTGGGGTCCCAGCGAGCGAGCCGTCACCGAGGGCCTGCGAAACGTCCTCAGCACCGCCCCTGGCCGCGTTCTCCTCACGACTTTCGCCAGCAACATTCACCGAATGCAGCAGGTCTACGAAGTCGCCGCCGAAACGGGCCGAAAAGTGGCCGCCGTCGGACGACGAATGGAGCAGAATCTCGATATCTGCGAGCGACTTGGCTACGTGAAAATCCCCAAGGGTACGCGCATCCGGCTGGATGAACTCAAGAATTACCCGGATCACCAACTTGCCATTCTCACCACCGGGAGCCAAGGCGAACCGATGTCCGCCCTGGTGCAAATGTCGAAAGGCTCCTATGGCCGCCTCCAAATCAAAGCCGGCGATACCCTTATCTACTCCGCCCGCCCCATCCCCGGCAACGAGGGCGCCATCTGGCGAACCATCAACCGTCTCTTCCGCCAAGGCTGCAACGTCATTTACGATTCGAAGGTCCCCATCCATGTCAGCGGCCACGCCTACCAGGAAGAGCTGAAGATGATGCTGAACCTCACCCGGCCCTTCTACGTCGCCCCAGTTCACGGCGAACCTCGACACCAGCACGTCTACAACCAGATGGCGTTAGACATGGGCTATCCCGACCACCGCGTCTTCACCCTCTGCGATGGCGACGCCCTCGTCCTGAACGACACCTCTGCCGATATCGTCAAGGACTCCGTGCCCTTCGGCCGTGTGCTCGTGGACAACAGCGGAACCCCCGGTGTTACCGAAGAAGTTCTCCGGGATCGCTACAACGTCGCCAACGATGGCATCATCGTCGTCACCATCGCCCTTGATGTTGAAAAGGGTGAACTCGTCGGAGATCCCATCATCCAGTCCAAGGGCTTCCACGGACCGAGCGGAGTCATCGATCGAGCGTTCGAGGTATTGGTTGACGGATTAAGCGCCTTAGGCCGAGAAGAACTGAAGGATGTGAGCCGCGTGCGGTCCGATGCCACCGAGATCATTCGTAAGTACGTTCAAAAGCAAGCTTCGCTCCGCCCGTTAGTCTTGACCGCAATTATCGAGATCTAAGCTTTCTTAGCATCCAAAAAGGAGGTCATCGCCGCCAAGGTCGCATCGCTGACATGGTGCTCGATGCCCTCCGCATCGATCTCCGCCACATCCATCGGAATCCCAAGCGCCACTAAGAAACTGACCACAAGCTCATGCCGGGCGCGGGAGGCCTCCGCCACTTCTCGACCCTTCTCGGTCAAGAAGATGGAACGATAGGGCTGCGAGGTCACGTACCCTTCTCGTTGCAGTCTCTGAACGGTCTTCGATACCGTCACGTGACTAACCCCCAGCCGTTCCGCCAAATCCACCGCTCGGGCTTCTCCGGTCTCCTTGATCAGCGAGTCGATGAGCTCCACATAGTCCTCGGCATTCTCGCGGCTGTGGTCGTCACGGGTTCGTTGATAGCGGTTAGTCGTAGGCATCGTTGGGTTCGACGGAGCCTGACAGGCTCGAACGGAATTCCTACCATTGTATCTGTTTGTGCCCAATGGGGGTAGTCTAGGTCAGTTCAGGATGAACGCAACGGCAGGGATGGAATGGGTGAGCCGTATATTAGCTATGAAGGCGTAGAGGTGTGTTTCACGGAGTTCGTATACGGACTTCGCGATGCTACCGTAAGTTTTGAGCGAGGAGAATTCGCCTTCCTCGTGGGCAAAACCGGTGCTGGAAAAAGCACCCTGATCAAGCTCTTAACCCGCGAAGCCACCCCCACCAAAGGCAAAGTAACCCTCGCCGGTCGAGACATTACCCACCTTCCCGACCGACTCGTCCCCGCCCTCCGTCGCAGCATGGGCATCGTCCCCCAAGACTTCGCGCTTCTGCCGCGCAAACGCGTCTGGGAAAACGTCGCCTACGCCATGCGGGCCGTCGGCAAATCCAAGAAGGAAGTTCGTCAACTCGTCCCCCAGATTCTCGAACAGGTACGAATTGGCCACCGAGCCGACGCCTTTCCCCACGAACTCAGCGGCGGCGAGCAACAACGCGTCGCCATCGGCCGCGCTCTGATCAACAATCCGCCACTCCTCTTGGCCGATGAGCCCACCGGAAACCTCGACCCCGATCACTCCTGGGAAATCATGGAGCTTCTCAAGGAGTTGAACACCAAGGGAACCACCGTCCTCGTGGCCAGCCATGACATGGTGGTTGTAGAAAAGATGGCCAAGCGCATTGTGAAAATGGAAGGCGGTCGCGTCGTCTCCGATACCGGAAAGGAGATGTCCAATGCTTGATCGCATCTTTTTCCTCCTGGGTGAGGCGTTCATCGCCCTTCGCCGGAACGGCTGGATGACCTTCGCCGCCATCAGCACGGTGGCCGTATCCCTCTTCCTTCTCGGCGGACTCGGCTACGTCTACCTACAAGTGGCGAATGCCGCCCAAAACATGACGGGTCGTTTCGAACTCAGGGTCATGCTCAAAGACGGCTCCAAGAACTTCGAAATCTCAAAGACCGCTGCTGACATCCGCGCCATTCCTGGTGTCAAAACCGTCAACTGGATCCCTCGTGACAAGGCTTGGCAGAAGTTCCTTACCGAAAACCCTGAGCATCAGAAGTACGTCGATATCGAGAATCCCTACCCCGATTCCTTCAAGGTCATCCTTTCGGACCTCAAACAAACCGACCAGGTCATCGCCAAGATCAAGAGTTTCCCCGCCGTCTCGGCCGACGAAATCCAGTATCTCAAGTCCGAACAGAACCTCTACGTTCAGATTCAAGCGATCGTCAAATGGCTAGGCACCGCCCTCGGTGGATTGCTATTCGTCACCGGCGGCATCCTCATTTACAACGCCATTCGCCTCTCCGTCTTGTCGCGCCGTCTCGAGATCCGAAACATGCAGTTGGTCGGCGCCTCATTTCTCACGATCAGAATTCCGTTCTATATTGAGGGCATGGTCCAAGGCTTCGTCGGCGGGCTGCTTGCGACACTCCTCCTCCGCGCAGGCCACGCTGTGGTGGATGCACGAGTGACCCAAATCTGGACCACGCTCCCCGTATTCCCCACGACCACATTCCTGGGCATCCTTTGCGCCATGGGCTCGGTCTACGGACTGATCTGCTCCATGGTCGCCGTCCGCGCCCCGCTGAGGTTCCGATGAACCGTCGCATGGCTCTTGCCGGCATTGCGATTCTCACCGCCCTGCCGCTCGGCATCGGCGCGCAAAAGGCCTCCAGCAAGCAAAGAGTTAACCAGCTCAAGAGCAATCTCAACTCCATTCAGAGGAAGAAAAACGACGTTCGCCAAAAGCTCAACAAGACCCAAAAAGAGGTAAGAGCGGTCAAAGGTGATCTCAACGAAGTAGACGCTCGCCTCACCCACGTCGAAAATCTCCTGGAAGACACGAACGATCGCTTGGACAAGGGGAGGAGTGAACAGAAGCGCTTGGGCAATGACCTCGTCGCCGCCACCAATCGAATGACCGTCGTCAAAGAGCAAGTCCGCAAGCGCCTTCGCTGGATGTACGTCCACGGCCAAAGCTCCTTCGTCTCCGTCCTTACCGGTGCGGACAACGTCGGCGATATCGCCACCCGAAAGTTCCTCATGGAGCGCATTGCCGTCAAAGACCGAGAAGTCTTCGACGAGTACAAGACCCTTCGCCGCGATATCGCCTCCAAGAAGCAGCGCCAAGACCGCCTTGTCGTAGAAATCCGAGGACTCGCCGAGACGCAACGCCAACAGCAAGGATCGCTTGAGACCGTGCGTGTCGAGAAAGAAGGCGTCCTGAAAGGGCTACGTGCCCAGCAAAGCGAACTCCAAAAGATGCTCGCCCAATTCGCGGCGGACGAGCGGCAGATCCAATCCCAAATCGAAGCGTTCCTTCGCGCTCAGAGCAGCGGAGGCAAAAATCCCGGCCCGGCCCCCAAGGGCAAATTCTTCCGACCCTGCAATGGTCGCCTGTCAAGTAATTTCGGCAACCGCTACCATCCCATCCTTCACGTCTACCGCATGCATGCCGGAGTAGATTTCGGCGCTCCCTACGGGTCGGCCATCTACGCCGCCAATGATGGAGTCGTCATCGCCTCTCAACAGATGAGGGGCTTCGGCAACGTCGTCATCATTGATCACGGCGGCAGTATTTCCACCGTCTACGGCCATTGCTCCCGACTTTTGGTGAAGAGCGGTCAAAGGGTAAAGCGAGGGCAAAGAATCGCCAATGTCGGGAGCACCGGCCTCTCTACCGGTCCTCACCTTCACTTTGAAGTCCGCGTCAAGGGCAAAGCCGTGAATCCCATGCGCTATCTCTAAGACCTAGGCAGTCTGAAATGAGAATACGTGGTCCTGCGTAAGGCAAGGCATGGCTCCCAGAACAACCTTCGTTCTCGATGCAGAGAGCCGTTTGACACAAGCCACCCAACGCACGGTGACGGATGCCGAACTGCTCGACGTCTATTCTCAGACCGTGGCCGGGGTCGCCGAACGGATCAGCCCGTCGGTGGTCCAAATCCGCTCCTACCAAAAGGAGGGACCGGCCGGCTCAGGTTCCGGTTTTGCGTTCACGCCAGACGGCTACTTGCTGACTAACGCTCACGTCGTCCACGGATCAACCGCCCTCGAAGTCATCACCCTCGACGGAAGAATCCTGACCGCCAGCTTAATCGGGTCCGACCCTGATACGGATGTCGCCGTCCTCAAAATCGATCCGAACGAGGTCCCTGCCGTCAAGCTGGGTGACTCCAACAAACTTCGGGTCGGTCAGATGGCCATCGCCATCGGAAACCCGTACGGGTTCCAATTCACCGTGACCGCCGGCGTGGTCTCAGCCCTCGGTCGGTCCATGCGGTCTGAATCTGGACGCCTGATTGATGAGGTCATCCAAACCGACGCCGCCCTCAACCCGGGCAACTCGGGCGGACCGTTGCTGGATAGCAAAGGGGAAGTCATCGGCATCAACACCGCCATCATTCCCACCGCTCAAGGAATCTGTTTCGCGGTGCCCATCCACACCGCCCAACGGGTCGCGCTGACCCTCTTGAGAGAGGGAGAGGTGAGACGTGCCTTCTTAGGGGTCGGTGGCCAAACCGTGCCACTGCCCAGACTGGTGGTCAGAGCCCACGAGATCGCCGGAGACTCCGCCGTCCTCGTCCTCCAGGTCGAACCTTCTTCGCCCGCCGCGAGAGCAGGTCTGGAGCAGGGAGACCTCATCGTAGAGCTGGATGGCAAACGGGTGGAGACTGTGGATGACCTCCACCGAATCCTCGTCGAAACCATGATCGGCTTCAAAACATCGGTCGCCATTCTCCGAAGAAATCACAAAATCGAACTCCCGGTCACCCTCGCCCGGAGATCGTGAACCGCTGACCGGCTGGTCAGAATCGCTCGTACTCGTATCGCATCGTTTGTTCGAGAAAGACAAGCCGGTCGTCTTCCCGCCGATACTGAACCACCATCGGCCTCATCCGATCCTTGAGAAGTCGCTCAATGACGGCGCTAACCTTTCCCTTCTTCTCCACTTGCTCGGCCCGATGCTCTTCGGGGCTCTTGTCGAGAAATTTGTCCGGCTTGAGCGTGATTTCGTTGTCCAGCATCTTCCAGGTTCCAGAAGTGGAGTTGCTGTCCTCATCGTAAGTGCCATCCTCCCGCAGAACGATCGTATAGCGCCCAAAGGACGTATCCGGTTCAAGAGTGCCATGACCCATATCCAGGTAGGTATATCCCACCCACACTCCCATCACCGGTTTTCGGTAGACATGCCGAAAACCCAGACCAGCCAAACACGCGACCAGTCCAATCGCGAGGAGTAACTTAAGATGGCGATGGGAATTCCGCGATTTCACGTTTCAATCGTAACGCGAAATCACGGAATGTGAGGAGACTATCGCCGCATTTTTGCGAGTAAGCGAAGCACTTCGACGTACAGCCAGAAGACGGTAACCATCAATCCGAAGGCCGCATACCACTCCATGAACTTCGGAGCCCCATTCTGGGCGCCCTTCTCGATCCTGTCGAAGTCCAAAATAAAGTTCAACGCGGCAACGACGCAAATAACAAGCGATATTCCAATCCCAATCGGAGTCGCGTCGTTCAGATAGGGAACTCGCGTTCCGAATGCGAAGGCGATGAACGAAACCAGATAGACCGCAACTATCGAAAGCGTGCTGATGATCACCACTTTCTTAAAGAGAGGGGTCGCACGGAGAACGCCGGATCGATAAAGACCCAGCATAAATAACATCGTTGCTGCCGTGATAAAAGCGGCTTGGATAGCAATTCCGGGGTATGCAGCGTTCAGTATCTGGGAAATCACCCCCAGCGCTACTCCTTCCAGAGCCGCGTAGATCGGCGCCGTCGTCGGAGACCATTCCGCCTTAAAACAAGTCGTCAGACAGACGATGAAGCCCAAAACGGAACTGCCAACAAGGGCGGGGATCGCGATCGTTGGATTGGTCGCGGCTAAGAACCATCCGATAATTCCGGTCGCAACGGCAAGGGTCGCCAAGATAAGGCACTTGTTTAAAGTGCCGTTGACCGTCATAAGCGTCTCGGGACTTGCACCCGTCAAATACGCATAACGGTTAAACGTCTTATCCGATAACGTAGGATTCGATGTTCGCAGGGCCATGATTGACAACATCATAGTACAAGGGCCTGGCCAAACGGAGACCTCGCTGACGAATTAAGAAAAAAGTCGCCCCAAATCTTAACTTGGAGCGACTTTGCTTCAGGTGGATGATCGGATTAGATCACGCCATCCGCACGAAGCTGCGGATAGTGGCAGCTCTTGAACTTCTTGCCGCTTCCGCAAGGGCAAGGATCGTTGCGACCGACCTTCTTCCAATCGACATTTGCCAGAGACGCCGTCGAAGCCGTCGCTGTCGCCACCGCCGCACCGCCCGCCGAAGAAGCCTCCGGCTCGTCCTCCATACGCATCATCATCGGCTCGGGCGAGAAGCTCTCTGGCTCGGCCTGAGCTGGCGCTTCGCGCTGAATCTGAGCTCGATAGATGGTTCGGACCGCTTGATCGCGAATGTTCTTCAGCGTGGTCTGGAACAGATCAAATGTCTCGCGCTTGTAAGCGACCAGCGGATCGACCTGACCATAGCCTCGGAGACCGATGCCTTCACGGATGTATTCCACCATTTGCAGGTGAGTCATCCAGTGATCGTTGACCGCGTGCAGCATAACCTGCTGCTCAATCATCCGCATCAACTCGTCCGTATTGTCTTCGATCTTGCGATCGTAAGCCTGCAACGCCAACTTCTGAACATAGGCAACCAGATCGGGGCCTGGCTGATGCTGTTCCAGATCGCTCAGCGTGGCGTAGTCCACTAATGGGAAGATCTCGTTCAGGTCTTCAAACAACACGCTGTGGTCATAGACGTGCGTACCGTCCTCTTCCACCATCCATGCGTTCTGAACGACCTCGGCCACCATCTCCTGAACCTGTGCTCGCAATTCCGGTCGGACATCCTTGCCCAACAAGATTTCGCGACGCAGACCATAAATGTGCTCGCGCTGAGCGTTCAAGACGTCGTCATATTCCAGAACGTGCTTTCGAGCTTCGAAGAAGTGGTTCTCAATTCGCTCCTGCGTCTTGAGAATCATCTTGCTGAGGAAGCCTGCGTTGACTTCTTCCATCGGGGGCCACGCCTTCAGCAGCGGGTTCTCCATCATGTTCGCGTTGAATATCTTCCAGAGTTGGTCTTCCAACGCAACGAAGAACCGGCTCTCGCCGGGGTCGCCCTGTCGACCGGCACGACCTCGAAGCTGGTTGTCGATTCGCCGCGATTCGTGTCGTTCCGTACCCAGGATAAAGAGTCCACCCAGGGCGCGAACCTCTTCCGCCGCCGCCCGTCGTTCTTGGTCGTCCAAGGGCAAAGGAGGCGCCGCTCGCTCTTGACCGCCGCGTCGGTAGCTGGCATAGGTGTCGCCGTACTCGTCTTCGCCGTCCTGAGCAACCTCAACGTGGCTGCGAGCCAGCTTGACCAGGTCATCCTCAACGCGACCGCCCAACAGAATGTCAACACCACGACCGGCCATGTTCGTAGCGATCGTGATTTGACCCTTTCGACCGGCTTCCGCGATGATGACCGCTTCGCGCTCGTGGTACTTCGCGTTCAAAACGTTGTGAGGAATGCCGTGCTTGAGCGCTTCCAACAGATATTCTTGATTCTCAGCGGGCAGTTTCCACTGCTCCAGGCACCAGTCCATCCAGTCCCCGCTAAAGATGTCGCCGCTCATTTCCAGCTTCGGAAGGAGTGCGGAGAGCACCCCGCGCTGAATGTCCGCCAAATCCGTTTCGTAAATCGCGCGGGCGTCTTTCGCCAGGTCGCCCTTGATGTCCTTCTTCACCTCAACTCGCTCGCGAAGCCGTTGGGTCACCACCAACTTCTGAAGCATGTCGCCCGTCAATCGAGCCGAGACGCGCTCGGTCATTTCGATCGATCGAGTACCGACCAGTACCGGCTGCTGCTTCGTATAGAGTCGAAGAATCTCCCAGCCGATGCCGCGGAACTTCGCTTCCATCGTCTTGTAAACGATGTCCGGCTGGTCTGCACGCTGAATCGGTCGGTGCGTCGGAACGCAGACTACATCCAGACCATAGATCTTGCGGAACTCGTCCTCTTCTGTCTTCGCCGTACCCGTCATGCCGCCTAGCTTGTTGTAGAGTCGGAACAGGTTCTGGAACGTAATTGTCGCAACCGTCTGACTCTCGCGCTGAACGGTTACCCCTTCCTTCGCTTCCAGAGCCTGGTGCAAGCCGTTGCCATATCGGCGACCGAACATCATGCGCCCCGTATTCTCGTCGACGATAACCACCTCGCCGCCTCGAACGACGTAGTCGATGTCCTTGTCGAACAGTGCATACGCCTGCACCGCCGCGTTCAAGTGGTGGAACATCTTTGGGTCGGCGGCAATGTTGTCGATTCCCAAATACTGCTCGGCAAAGTCCATGCCCTCTTCGGTCATGTTCGCCGTGTGGTTCTTCTTATCCGCCGTAAAGTGAGTCTCGGGAATCATCTCCTTGGCGACCTTATTGACCACGTTATAAACCGAAACGTCCTCGTGCGAAGCGCCCGAAATGATGTGGGGAGTTCGGGCTTCGTCGATAAGGATCGAGTCAACTTCGTCAATGATCGCAAAGTTCAACTCGCGCATGACCAAGTTGTCTTCGCTGAACGCCATGTTGTCGCGAAGGTAGTCGAATCCGAATTCGTGGTTCGTTCCGTACGTGATGTCGCAGGAGTAAGCGTCCCGTCGGCTGCTCTCGGTCAGGTTCACGTAGCGAGGGTCGTTGTGGCTTGCCCCCGGCGTGTAGATAAAGGAGCCACCCAACTCGTCGTTCTCTTCACCTTGGCCCTGAATGATGCCTACCGAAAGGCCGAGGAAGTGATAAATCGGACCCATCCAAACCGCGTCGCGTCGAGCCAGGTAGTCGTTCACCGTGACGAGGTGAGCGCCTTTACCGCTGAGTGCGTTGAGATACAACGGAGCCACGCCAACCAGCGTCTTACCTTCACCCGTTCGCATCTCCGCGATACGCCCTTGGTGAAGCACCGCGCCACCAATGAGCTGCACATCGAAGTGCCGCATGCCCAGCGTCCGCTTCGAGACTTCTCGAACGACGGCAAACGCTTCTGGCATCAGACTATCCAAGCTCTCGCCGTTCGCCAATCGCTCTTTGAACTTGGGAGTCATCGCCTTCAGTTCGTCGTCGCTCATCGGTTCAAACTGGGCTTCCATAGAGTTGATCTTCTGAATCAGTGGACTCAGCGCTTCAACGTCCTTCTTGGTGGTGTCGAATAACTTTCTTAAAAACTGCATGATGGTAAGTGAATAGCGGTCAGGCAGGCGCAAGCCTGCGGGGAAGGAAAAGCGTGATTCGTCGTAGTTCCGTGGGCGAAACTACGCGAGAGGCTCAGGGCCATCTCGTGACCGCTGAGAATGCGCAAAACCGTCTGCCAGCGCCGCTATCCAACGTCCCTCAATTGGTAACGGGGGATCGTCCAGATTCCAGTCAAGTCCAATCGGACGGCCAGTTTCAACGGGAACGCAGCACGAATCCAGCGAGAGAAGCTGAATCAGTGCGTGAGACACATGCGGATCGCTGCTCAGCGCCAAAAGCGAAGCCAAAACCGCTTCGTCCGCCTCGGAAAGAGAGGTCGAACCAGGTTCCCGAGACTCCATCTGTTGATGGATCGCTTCCAAAGCCGCCGGCAACCGACCGTCTGACGCCATCTTCTCCAAAGAAGATGGGCCCTGCAAGATCAGTAGCAAGAGCGCGGGTAAGAGTGGAAGCATAATGTGGCGCTAGCCCAATTATAGACGCATTACGAAAGCGAGGAATTCCCTCGTAGGGCAAGTATCGAGCCAAACGACCCGAAACTACTCGGTCGATTCCGGCGGCTTTTCTTTCTTAGGATGAACTCGACTTCCCGTAAAGAGTCCCACTCCTCGATTCGCGATGAGAGACCCCATGAGCCCCATCACCACCAAAAGCAAAACCTTCAGCAAGAGACCCACAAAAGACTGTCCGGCTTGACCAAGGTCCAACGGCTGTTTGGGTTTGATCCCCAATGCCTGGCTAGGTGGGACCATGAACATCTCGTAAGCCATCTTAAAGGTGAACGCAATCAACGCCACCCCGGCCAAAAAGACGAGAAGGCCCAAAACTGTTCCGCTGATAGACCCGCGATTCTTACGCACTGGCCCCCAGGATCTTCACTTCGTCGCCAATCCGTATCGTTCCGCTTGTTCGAACTTTCATCAGCATTCCGCGCTTAAAGGAGGACCGGGCAATAAATGCCTCAGGTTCTTCACCCATCATCTGCGCCATTCTCGAACAAGGCTCGCAATCCTGCTCGATCTCAAATTCGACGTCGCCAACCGCAACAATGGTTCCCACGGGCAAAGATTGAAGGGTCGGAAGGGTCACCGTGACCTGTTCGCGAAGCTGCCCAGGATCGAATCCCAACTCTTCCAGATGGGTTGAACTGATAAAGAGGACTTGCCGGTGGCGGCGACCAAAACACTTGTCGCCCACAAACCCCTTGCCCGCCACCGCGTCGAGCGCTTTGACAGGCGCAACTCCCCCTGACTCTGGCTTGAGATGAAGGGCGACAACGCGATCAACTTGCACGGTGAGAAAAGAATACCAATCTCACGTGAAAGTCGGATGAATTCTCGTGCGAATCTCGCCTTAGTGCGCCGTCACGGCCCCTTCGGCCGACCCCGTTGGCTCAGGCATCCTTATTCGCCATGCCGCCAAAACCGGAATCAAGATCAGACTCGCCCCCAAAATATAGGGGTAGGACGGCTGCAGGCTAAAGAGCGAGTTGCCAATGAGCGGCCCCACGCATCGGGCCAGCGCCCCTAATGCTTGGGTGATCCCAAAGATCCCGCCCTGAATCGCGGCCGGTGCGGAGCGAGAAATGACACTGCTCAGACTGGGTTGCACTAACCCATTCGACATACCGAAGAAGAGCAGGCCAATCAAAGCCGGAATCCACAGGGGAGTAAACGGAATCGACAGTAATGTCACCGCCAAGATCGGCAGGCAGAATCGAATCAAGTTTACTTCGCCGTAGACGGGCATCAAACGACGGACCAAAAATCCCTGGGTGAACGCAGAGATCACTCCAATCATCGCCAGGATGTATCCCCCATACTCCTTGGCCATCGTCTCGCCAAGATGAAACACGGATCGGCTGTCCGCGAGGAGTTGGAAATAGGTCGTTTCAAGATTCGTGAACCCCAAGTTGAGCGCGAAGAACATCGCCAACAGCAAGCCAAGCCCGGGCGAAGCCACCGCCGTTTTAAAGTCCGAGAGGAAGTGCCCCTTCTCAACATTGGACTCTTTCAGGCTCTCTGGCAGAAGTAGCCAAACGTAGAGCAGATTGACAAGGGAAAGTCCCGCCGCAACGTAGCCCAATAAAAGCGGTTCGTTATGGCCAAATTTTAAGAGCTGTGTGCCTGAAAACGGACCCAGGATGAACCCAAGCCCAAACGCTGCTCCCACCAGCCCCAAACCTTTGGCTCGATCTTCTGGCTTCGTAACGTCCGCGATGTAGGCGAACGCTACCCCCAGGTTCGCCGCACCAATCCCTCCCAAGACGCGGGAAACGAACACCATCGTCAGAGATGTCGAATGTGCGTAGGCCACGTAAGAGGCAACCGAGAGCAAACAAGTGATGAGTAGAACCCGTCTTCGCCCAATTCGGTCGCTTAGCCTGCCTAAGAAGGGAGCCGTAACCAATTGTGCGAGACTGAACGCCGCCAGGCTCATGCCCACTAACGCCCCCACCCGGGCATCGTGAGTGTCTATCCCTAGTCCGTAATGCTCCGCCGCCAGCAGCTTGACGCGGAGCTGAAGGTCCGGGATGAACATGCCAAAGCTGAGCATGTCCAAGAAGACCGTTAAGAAGATTCCCAAGATCGGGGGCAATGCCACCTTCAGCCCCATCGACTCCAGTAGAGCGGGACGTAACTTGGGTTGAGAATTGCTTTCGCTAGACATACTGATGCTCGGCCCCCAAACGGAGCTACCCGTGTCTCTACGGAAGCAAACCGCCCTAGAATTTCGCAACCCTAGGGCTTATTCGGTTAAGTTTTCAGAAACCGGTGTGCCAATAAAGGCCACGCCGAGATTTCAAGAACGAAAGAGCTTTTCCGCGAACCTCATCCCGCATCATCACCGCATTCGTGGCCATGCGTTCGAGTTGCGCGGCCGTACTACGGTTGCGGGAGGCCTGCGTGCGCGCCTGGGCTTCCACAAGAGCCTGCGCTTGGGTACGAAGAGACTTATCTAATCGAAGAAGGCGGCGAGCTTTCTCGCCAGGAGGGGCGTCCGAACTCTGAATCGTCTCCAGTTCGCGGCGCACCTCAAATTCAGTGAGCATTGACAGAACAACCTCCAGTCTTCATTGTCTGGATGACGCGCGAAATAACCGCGTCAGGCGACATTGCCATAGGCGACAATGTACCCTTCCAGACGGTCGAGAAATCCGTTTCGTTCCGTGAAATTCATCGAGATTTAAAGAAACGGAAGGGGCAAATTCGACGTCATTCGACTCGTGTCTCCCAGAGTTTTATCCGTGGAATTCGTATTCACACAAGTTGGCAGTAAGATAGGGAGACTCTGATGGCTTGGCAACGCTGCTTCCTCCCCCTTCTCGCTCTCCTGCCGGGAATCGTTATGGCTGGACCTGGCGAGCCCGCTCCTGATATTGCCAAAAAACGAGACCTTGTCATCTGGGGCGTCGCATTCGGACCAGATACCAAGGGCATCGAAGCGGTGGTAAGGGAGTTCCAACGCCGTCACCAAGACATCAACGTTCGTGTCCTCAGCATGGGAGCGGGGGCCATGAACCCCCAAAAGCTCATGACCAGCATCGTGGGAAACGTCGCCCCCGATGTCATCAGTCAAGACCGATTTTCCATCGCCGACTGGGCCAGTCGAGGCGCCTTCCAGTCCCTCTCGCCTCTTCTGGAAAGAGACAAGAACGATCCCCTTTGTCCCAAACCCGAGCAGTACTACAAAGCTCCCTGGGAAGAAGCCACCTACGAGGGGCAGGTCTACGGCATCCCTACCGGCGCCGATAACCGAATCCTCTACTACAACAAGAAGATTTTCCGAGAAAAGGCCGCCGAACTTCGCGCCGCCGGTCTCGACCCAGAACGTGCCCCCCGCACCTGGTCCGAAGTCCTCAAATACAGCGAAATCATCACCGAGAAAAACAAGGACGGCACGCTCAAACGAGCCGGCTTCATGCCCAACTTTGGCAATAGCTGGCTTTACATGTATTCCTTCCAGAACAACGCCTCTTTCATGTCTCCGGATGGAAAGAAATGCACCCTGGACTCGCCTGCGTCCGAAGAAGCCCTGAATTTCATGGTGAAGGGTTACGACCTCCTCGGCGGATACGAGAAAGCCCGATCCTTTGAATCAGGATTCCTCGGAAAAGAGAACGACGCCTTCATCATCGGCAAGGTCGCCATGAAGATCGACGGTGACTGGATCATCTCCAGCCTCGCCCGCTACGGCCCCGCCCTCGATTTCGGTGTGGCCCCCGCCCCTGTCCCCGATGACCGATACAACAAGGTCGGGCGCTTTAAGGACGAGAAGGACACCTTTGTGACCTGGATGGGCGGGTTCAGTTACGCGATCCCGCGCGGTGCCCGAAACACCAACGACGGCTGGGAGTTCATCAAGTTCGCCACCAGCACCGAGGGCCGCGTCATCGAGATGCAGGCACAGCAAGCCTGGGACAAGCTCCGTGGCCGAGTCTACGTCCCCCGCCAGCTCGCCAGCCGAGAAGCCAACGAAATCGGCTACGAAAAATTCCGACCCGGCATCAAGAAGTACGCCGATGCCGTCAAGATGCACTTGGAGATGGCCCAGTTCGGGCGAATACGACCCGCCACCTTTGTCGGGCAAACCCTGTGGAATGAGCACGTCAAGGCGATGGAAGCTGCGTGCTACCACAAGATGAGCCCGAAAGCCGCTCTCCTCGCCGGACAGGCTGCTGTCCAGCGAGACCTGGATGCGTTCTTCACAAAGAGCAACTATCCCGTGGTCAACTTGGCCATTCCCGGGCAGATCGCGATCATCGTCATCGTTCTGTCGCTGCTATATTTTGTTATCCACTTCACCCGACTGAGGCTGGGCCGACTCGCCCGTACCGAAGCCAAGTGGGCCTACCTCTTTATTTCCCCCTGGGTGCTCGGGTTCGTCGTCCTCATCCTCGGCCCCATGGTCGCTTCGCTCTTCTTCAGCTTCACCCAGTACGACGTGCTGAACGAAGCACGCTGGGTTGGGTTCCGTAACTATCACGATATCGCCACCGTCGATTGGGGCAACGTCTCCAAGGCGCTCGGCAACGCGATTTACCTTGCCGGAGTCGGCGTCCCGCTTTCCCTTGCCACCGGCCTCGCCATCGCCCTCTTGCTGAATACCGCCGCACGAGGGATGCGCTTCTACCGCACCTTCTTCTATGTCCCCGCCATCGTCCCCGGCGTGGCCAGTGCGGTTCTGTGGATGTGGGTTCTCACCCCCGATGCGAATAAGGGCCTCGTCAATTCCTTCTGGCAAAGCACCATCACGCAGTGGTTGAGCATCGCCCCTCCCGGATGGATCCAATCCGCCGATTGGTCGAAGCCCGCCCTGATCCTCATGGGAGTATGGGGAGCCGGAAGCGGCATGGTCCTTTGGCTCGCGGGCCTAAAAGGCGTTCCCACCTCACTTTACGAAGCCGCCGGAATCGATGGCGCATCCAATCGCCAACTCTTCTGGTCCATTACCTTCCCGCAGCTCAGCCCCATCATCTTCTTCAACATGGTCATGGGCTTCATCGGAGCCATGCAGGAATTTGACCGCCAGTACATCATGAAGCCCTCGTCAGACGGCCCCATCGGCCCCGACGACTCCATGCTGACCCCGGTCTACTACCTCTTCCGAAACGGATTCGAGACCTTCAAAATGGGCTACGCGTCGTCCCTTGCCTGGCTCATCTTTGCCATCATCGTGATCCTCACCTTCGCCCAATTTAAGCTGTCCCCGCGCTGGGTCCACTACGAGAACGATAAATGATTTACGCGATCGGAACACTCCTCACCTGGCTCGGCTGGTTCGCCGCCTTTCGGACCGTCCAACTTGGACTTCAAATGGCGCTGGGCTCGAACGGACCGTCTGACGGCAAGCTCACCCGCAATCTGGGAATCAGCGCGGTCGTCGCCGCCGTCGGTCTCGCCATCGGCGCCACCCTCCCCTCACTCCTGGAAAAGAGGCCCGCCGGCGTAGTCATACCGCTCGTCTGGTTCGTCATGCCGTATTCCGCATGGCTCGGCGTCCTCTGTCTTGTCTACGGCTTGGTGAGACTCGTCCAAGGTTTCTTCGCAATTAACGAGGAAGAAAGGACCGATCGCCTCAAAGCCGCCGGCATCTGGGGAATCGGACTCGCCATCTTTGGCACCCTCTACAAGATGGACCCCGATTCCAAAATCGAGATCCTCAAGGGCGGCATCCCCTTCTCGATCAACGCCGCCGCCTCCATCATCCTCGGCCTCGTCGCCGCCATGGCCATCATGATTTGGGCGGGCCGAACGGCTAAGAACCGCGGTCTCTCCAAAACCATCGTCACCCAAATCGCCCTGATCGCCGGTTCCATCGTCTTCGGCCTCCCCTTCGCCTATCTGGTTATCACCAGCTTCAAGGAAGATCGCGACATGTCCAGCCCGAACGGCATCGTCTGGGTTCCCCGAGTGCAAGAAACGCACCCCTACATGGACCCGAAGAACCCACTCTTCGAACTCCAAGAAAATGGGCAGACTGTTCGCGGTGTGGTCACTCAGCGCGAGGCCAATGACGTCGTGAAGGTTGACGTCCAATCCCCTATGGCCATCCGCGGAACGACCATCGAAACCCAATTCTCAAAACTCAAAGAAGTCCCCCGAGACGCCCCCATCTACACCGCCAAGCTGGATGGAACAGATGTCACTGGCTTCGCCATCGAGGCCCTTGAAGACGGTGGAGTCAAACTCCAACTCACTGCCCCGGCCAACCTGAAAGGGAAGGAAGTCCAATTTGGACCCGAAGATATCGAGCCCGTTCGCCACATCGGACTCCGCACCGAGAACTACACCGAGGCTCTCAGCTATCTGCCTCCTGAAACGAACAACGGCCTCGTATACGTCAAGAACACCCTGATCTTGGTCGTCTTAAGTGTCGTCGGCACCATTCTCAGTTCGTCCATCGTCGCCTATGCCTTCTCAAGAATGAAGTTCCCGGGCCGAGATCTACTCTTTGCAATCCTGCTCAGCACGATGATGCTCCCCGGCGCCGTCACGCTCTTACCCCAATTCCTCATCTTCCGACGGCTGGGCTGGATCGACACTCTCTATCCCATCTGGGTCCCCGCCTTCTTCGCCAGCGCATTCAACGTCTTCCTTCTGAGACAATTCTTCAAAGGAATTCCCATGGAGTTGGAAGACGCCGCCAAAATCGACGGTTGTTCTTACTTCCGAGCCTTCTGGAGCATCATGCTCCCCCAAATCAAGCCTGCCCTCGCCGTCATCGCGATCTGGACCTTCATGGCCGCATGGAACAATTTCATGCAGCCGCTGATCTACATCAATTCACCTGAGAACATGCCGTTAAGCTACGCGCTCCAATTGTTCCAGGGCGATCGGTCCGGCGAGCCCGGCCTGCTCATGGCCTTCGCCACCCTAACCATCCTCCCGGTCCTAGGAGTCTTCTTCTTCGCGCAGAAGTACTTCATCGAGGGCGTCACCCTCAGCGGTCTCGGCGGCCGCTAGCTCAAAGCCGAAGAAACTTGCGCATCGCCGCAAGTTTCTTCGGCCCAATCCCTTTCACCGCTAAGAGTTCGTCGACACTCGCAAACGAGCCATGCGCGTTTCGATACTCAACGATCTTCTTCGCCGTCGCCGGACCCACCCCGGGCAACTTTTGAAACTCTGTTTCTGAGGCAGAATTGAGAGAAATCGAACCCGGAGCCGGTTCCGCTTTCTTCTGATACTTGGGATGATCTGACCTTCCCCCGCGAGGCGCAGGAATCTGCTCAGCCAAAGGAATGCTCGCCCCACCCCGGAACTTCTCCGGAATGTCGACTCGCAAAGGAACAAAGCCCTCCAGCGGCTTAGGTTTGGCTTTGACGGAATGAGATGCCTTGGAGCCGCCAGCCGAAGGCTGGACAACCGCCGGAGCCACCGACTTTGCATTGACGTAAACCTGGTCGCCATCTGCCACCTTCGCCGCCAGATTCCAAGCCCCCAGGTCGGCCTTCGCCGTCGTCCCGCCCGCCGTCTAGATAGCGTCCGCCACCCGCGAACCCGGTTTGAGATGGTAGACCCCTGGCTTTTTTACTTCACCGGCGACATGAACGATGAGATCGTCCGCCGGAACCGCCGCCATAGGAGAAGAGCCTGCGCCCACCGGGGCCGCCTGCGAAAAGACGATCGGCGCCGGCTTTTTCACGTTCTGCGCCCCAAAGTAGAGCACAAACCCCGCTAAGACGGTGCCTAGCGCCCCCAGCGCTACTCTTTGATTGGAAGGAACCTGCCAGAACATCGATCACCGATTCGCCGTACGAAAGTGACCAGATACTACCTCTCTTCCGTCTCGCTGGGAACCCCGTATTCTAACAGGGCGTGTCGCCATCCCCGGACGCTGACCCGGCACCCCAATATCCGCAACGCATGAAGGAATCTTTCCAGAATGAGTGCGCCCAAGTGGATGGTCTTCTCCCGACCCTTCTCAATCCCCACCACGTGAGCCCGTTCCTCGTCGGACATCGGCGCCAACCACCCGAACGCTTTGCTGACTTCTTCATAGTCCAGCCAGGCTCCGTGGACCTTATCCGGTTGCCACTCCGTCATCTTCTCACGAATCGTGACCAGATTGGTTCCCGTAGCTCCCAACACCACCGCGATCCCACCCTCGTTCGGTCGGTAAGCCAGCCCAATTAAATCGTCCACATAGCTGACCCCGCGCAACATCTCCATCGGAGAAATCCGCTCTTGGGGAAAGTGAGTGCTGCGCAATCCCAAGGTCCCTACCGGATAGCTTTTTCGAAACTTTACGTCCCATCCATCCGGGGTTCGGTCAGCCGTGACCAATTCCGTGCTATGACCACCGGGATCGATAATGGAGAGTCGTTGAGCGTCTGCAAAAATCGGATCGTTCGCCACCGCCAAAAACCCAAGCTGAGCCTCGTCCTCGCCAGAAAGCACGACGCATGGCGTCCCCTGCTCCTCCGCCCGAGTCAAGAAATCTCCCGTATTGGTGGCAATCCGAGCCGCCATCGTCGCTCCCGCAACAATCGATTCCGCCCCAAACTCACGAGCCTTTCCAAAAAACTGAGCCAGCGCCTCCAAGGTTGCTGACATTCCAGCCTCGCCCAAAAGCCCCGTGGTCTTGGTCCCTTCCCCCAGAGCGGTAACCGCCGTGTCTTCGTACAAATAATTCCAGTGACCGTCTACCTGCTCCGCAACTACAAGAAGGACGGAGTTAGATCCGACGTCGATGACAGCCTTACGCACCGTGCAATGCTACCTGCGCACCGTTACTTCGCCCGCCTCGCCTTCCTTACCTTTCACCGTAATGTGAATCGGCAGGAACTGCTTGATGACCCAAACAATCGTCAGAAACCGCTTGGTAATCCGAGAGACCTTGAACGTCGTCTGCCCTTCGGCCAAAATCGCCGTCGGCAAAATTTGATCGGCTAAGAACGGGTCCACCGTCGCTCCCGACCGCACGAAGCTATTCACATCTTCAAATGCCGCCTGGGCCACCGCTTCCGCTCGAATCCCCTTTGCTCCCATGGAAGTCGAGCCTCCAAAACCTCGCTCAAACTCCGCCCATACCGTAATGCAAAGGCCAGGCCGAGGGGAGTCCACCCCAGAAATCTCCGCCTCCATGGGGAGCTGAGCGTTCGAAGCCAAATTGTTGAGGTGGGAAATTGCCCGATGCGCAATCGTCATCGGCAATTCGCCCATCGCAATCACCGCCCGAACCGCCTTCAATTCCCCCGGAGTAGACCAGTCCACTGCTTCGAGCGCAGATGGCTCAATCTCGATCTGAACCTCTCCTCCCCCCTCGCGCCCAAACCCGGCCGTCACCAAGTCGGGAAAGGCATACAGCCCAAACTTCTTCTGCGCCTCCAATGTCACATTGGCGAAGTAGTCGTAGCAAAGCGAGTGCGAACCATAAGTCTCTCCACTCAAGCTGATCCGCGAATAAACGCCCGATTGCGCCATAACCGGCAACAACGCGTTGAGCAAGACATTCGCGTTCGGCGTTCTATTGGGCTGGACGCTCGGATCCAGATCGATCGCCTCCTTGATCCCGGAAGATCGTCGAGTCGGTAAAAAACTCACCGACTTCGATCCCGCCTCCGCCCCTACAGACTCAGCCGCGCAGACCTTTGCCAAAGCCCGAAGCAACGTGAGGTCTTCGATGTCGAGGCCAGGATAGTTGGTGCCGTTTCGAACGTTATCGATTCGAACCGATTGCTGCGTCACCGCGGCCATGGTAAGAGCGGTTCGAACAAGCGCGCCGCCACCTTCGCCGTGGCCGCCGTCGATCGTAATGAGGCTGCCCGTCGTTGCCATTCGTTAAATCTTAAGTTTGAAGATGAGGTATTCCAGCAACTTCAGCGCGTAGGTCATCAAGATGATCATGACGCAGATCAGAAGCATTTCCTGAAATGGCTCCGCCACAACCGCTCCCGGCCCCTTCGGATTCTGACTAAACGTCAGCCGTCCCACCAAAGAGTTCATCGACTGGATAATCCCTTCGGTTGCGCTCAGCAGAAAGCCTCGGCAGACCGCGTAGAACGCGATGAAGAAGACGATCACTGCCGGCAATGCCGCGCGGTACTTGTGCTTCTGATGCTCGTTGTAAATAACGCACTGCTTGCACCGCTCTCGCTTCTGAACTACCGTCAGCTTGTTGTTCTGAGGAATAAACTTGGCCGCCGCCACCACATCCTTGGGGATGGCCTTGTTTTCCATCGCTCCCCGAATGACCTGCTCTTCGCACATGCAGCCCACTTGCTCGCGCCAGCAGGTCCGTCGCGCATGATAAATCGGACACTTTTCGCGAACGAACTTACGGCAAAAGGGAAGTTGCCAGCACTTGCCCAAAAAGACGTTCTGCCGGTCTGCTTCTTCTTTGATCCCCTTGCCCAACTTGATCTGATCGGCTTTGGAACCTTGCTTGACCCGGGTCACCATGCGGTTGGCAATGTCGAAAACCAACACGCAGATCGCCAAGACGCCAAACGCGGCGCCCCCAGTCTGAATCGTTCCGAGCGCCGCTTGGACAACCTTGTTGTCCGCCTGCACGCCCGCGCTGGACAGGATCAAGGGCATGAAGTAAAGAATGCCCGCCAGGATAACCTGGATCGCTCCCAAAAGCTCTTCGCCCCAAAACAGAAACGCTGAGCCGATTCCCGCACCCAAGAGGCCGGAAATCATAAGTTTTTGGAAGAGATCGATGTTGCTCAGGGCCTGAGCTTCGCTCGCGCCGGTACTTCCTCCTCCAAACACCATGGCGGTGTAAATAAGGAACCCGACCGAAGCAAGCCCGACGAACAGACCCGCGTAGAGCAAAAGCTTCGCGGCTCCGGTAAGGAAATCGTGGAATGCCTCGGCAATTCCTCGTCCTGATCCGTCCCCGCGATAGCTCATAGATGTTTACTTCTTGACGCGCTCAAGGTAGGCGTCGGTTCGAGTATCTACCTTAATCATATCGCCCGTATTAATATGGAACGGTACCTGAACCGTTGCTCCGGACTCGAGCTTGGCCGGTTTGGTGCTTCCACCGCTGACCGTATCGCCGCGATACCCAGGATCGGTTTCCACAACTTCTAGTTCGACGAAGTTCGGCATTTCATATCCTAGTACTTCGCCGTTGGCCACTAGGCTGCTGATCTCCATGTCCTCTTTAAGGTACTTGGCCTGATCGCCCAGATTTGCCTCGGGAACCGGAATCTGCTCGTAGGAATCCAAATCCATCAGGACGAGTTCTTCCCCTTGCCGATACAAAAACTGCATCTTCAACCGTTCGACGAACGCTGGCTCGACGCGTTCACCGGACCGGAACGTCTTTTCGAGCGTACGCCCCGTTTTCAGATTGCGAAGTCGGGTTCGGACGAACGCGCCCCCCTTTCCGGGCTTAACGTGCTGGAATTCGACGATTGTGTAAACATCGCCGTCCAGGTAAAAGTGCATGCCATTCTTAAAATCGCTGGTATCAACCGCCAAAACTAAGTGCTCCTACGAACTTGATTCGTACCGAATTGTAGCATTTTGATCTTGAGACCGGAAGCGGCTGAATCCTTCGCCCTTCCTACATGGTCCAGCTTCTTAACGATGTACGCTGACTCTCCGTTGGAAGGTGCCCTGATCGGTCTCGCCGTGGGGCGATACCGACACCACCGCCGCTCTGGTCGGGACCCACGTCGGAACGGGAGTGGGTGAGCATACAATTGCCGAGGATTGCAATTCGAACCTACAAGACTGGCCCCGCCCGAACGTTTCGGTAAACCTAAATCAGGTCCGCTTCCATCAAGCTGCCCTCGAAGTCTCGTTCGACTTTCACCTTCGGCAGCAACTCATCCACCATTCCTCGCCGGGCTATTTCCGTCCCATCGGTCGCCGCCGTCGCCGCCCCCGCCGCGAGTCCCCACGAAAAGCTTTCCACCACATCTTTCTCCGCATACATCGCCGCCAGCATCCCGCCCAGCATCGAGTCCCCGCACCCAATGGTGCTTCGCATCTCGACCGATGGACTCACTCCATCGTATAGTCCCTCGCGACAGGCCAAGACCGCGCCCCCGGCCCCGCGGCTAATCACCACGATTCGGTCTCCTCCTCCTAGTTGCCGATAGAGGTCGGTCGCCGCCTTCAGGGCGTCGTTTCGCGTCGCCACCTCGCGGCTCAGAAGCCGCGTGGCCTCGCGATCATTAGGCTTGATAAAGTCCGGTTTCGCTTCCATCGCCAGCCGCATCGGTTCACCATCGGCGTCTACCAAGGACTTGACCCCTGCCTCGTGAGCCATCAAAACCAAGGTCTTGAAGATGTCTTTTGGAACGCCTGGGGGAAGAGAACCGCCCATCGCCAACCACCGTATCTGAGGCAGGCGCTCCCGAACTCGATCCAGCAACTCATTCAGATTCTCTTCCGAAATCTGTGGACCAGACTGATTAAAGGTCGTCGGCCGATTCTTGGCCACGTCCTCCACGCTGAAATTAGTTCTCGTGTCACCCGCCACCGTTACAAAGGCATGGGCAACGCCTTGCCCGTCCAAAACGCTCGTGACATAGGCTCCCGGTGCGCCGCCCAGAAATCCCGTCGCCACCGTTGTTCCTCCAAGTTCGCAGAGGACGCGAGACAGGTTAACCCCTTTGCCGCCGGCATCCGTTTCAACCCGCTTGACGCGATTGGTGTCCCCAACCAGCAACTCGTCCACAAACAATGCATGATCGACAGAGGGATTGAGGGTGACCGAAAGGACCATGCCCCAAATTGTAGTTATTTGGGGCCCTAAAATGCGAAAAGTCAGTGCTATTGAGCCATGACTTCGGCCAAAAGCAGCTTTTCGGGATCGACCATCCGCTCCGTGCTCAAAACGTAGCTGAGCGGATGGGAAACCAGTTTGTTGCCATCCACGCCCGCCATTTCGCCGCGGTAGCCGCTGAGCAAGCGATTCGTCGCATACGCTCCCAGACGCAACGCCAGAACTCGGTCAAACGCCGTCGGAGATCCGCCCCGTTGCATGTGCCCCAACACCAAGAATCGCGCTTCGAATCCGGTGTTCTTCTGAATGAAGTCCTTGATGTCCCCCGCCTTCGCGGCGCCTTCCGCTACGATGATGATCGAGCTTCGCTTACCCTTGGCTGCCTGATCCCTCAGTTGATCGCAAATCTCAAGCAGGGAATAGGGGATTTCCGGGATCAATACTGCTTCGGCGCCCCCGGCCAGAGCCGCTTCTAAGGCGATAAATCCATTCCGTCGACCCATCACTTCGATGACGAAGACCCGCTCGTGTGAGTAAGCCGTATCGCGAACTCGGTCCACCGCGTCCAACGCCGCGTTCACCGCCGTGTCGAAACCAATGGAGTAGTCCGTTCCGGAAATGTCGTTATCGATCGAGCCCGGGACGCCCATTACGGGAAACTGAAATTCCTCGTGAAGCTTCAACGCGCCGGTCAGAGATCCATCTCCACCAATGACGACGATGCCTTCGCACCCATTCTCTCTCAAGACTTCGATCGCCTTCTCACGCCCCACGCGTTCCATGAAGTCCTTGCTGCGTGCCGTGCGCAAAATCGTTCCGCCGGTGGTGATGATTCCGCCCACGGACTTGGAGTCGAGGGGCTCCGCTTCGTTCTTGATGATGCCCTCGTACCCGTGGTGAAATCCAACGACCGCCGCGCCTCGACCAATCGCCGCTCGTACCACCGCGCGAATGGCGGCGTTCATACCGGGTGCGTCGCCGCCGCTTGTGATGACCGCTATCCTGTCCAAATCGTTTCCTTTAAATCCTTTCGACCCATGTTTCTAAACACAATGATTGGGCCGGAAGTCGCCTCTTTGCGTAGAGAGGCCATCATTGCGACCAGATCGCTCGTAGGTCAGAACTGATTATGCCGAATCAATCGCGCATAATCCTCCCTAGTCTTTCCCCAAAAAGACCACCCATGCCGCTCGCTCCTCTTAGCCGCCCCGTTGCCACCTCGATGAGGGCCACGTTCAGCGTGCCCGTCGAAAACTCCCTCTCCACCGCGGCCCAAAGAATGCGAGAAAACGGAGCCGAGGTCCTTGCCGTCATCGAAGGGCAGATGCTGCGCGGAGTCGTGACCGAGCGATCACTGGCTCGCGCCATCGGAGAAGGAGCGGAGGAAACCGATAGCGTCCAGGTAGCGTTTGACCCGCTCGAACCCTTCGTCTACCAATATCAAACCGGTGCCGAAGCTCTTCGACGATTCGAAGAATTCGGAGTCGGAGCGCTCATCGTCGTAGATGACGATCGAAGAGTCGTCGGCTTGCTGCGGGCTTCGGACTTGGTCTCTCCACCCGTAGTCCAAAACCGTCCGGCCAATATCGGAGGTATGGCAACGCCGTTCGGCGTCTACTTGACCAGCGGCACGGTCAAAGCCGGAAGCCAGGGGCTCGCCCTGGTCACCACCGGCATGACTCTCTTCACCGTCTTGACCTCCGCCTCCATCCTTGCCGGTTTCCTTGATGAATTTCTGATCCGACATCACGTTTCCACGTCTGTGACCGATTTTCTCGTCGGCATCGCTCAGTACGCTCTCTTCGGCATCGGCTTTCGACTCTTGCCGATCTCAGGAATCCATGCCGCTGAGCACATGGTTGTCCACGCCATTGAGCGAGGAGAGCCCTTGGTTCCCTCCGTTGTCAAACGGATGCCCCGGGTCCACCCAAGATGCGGCACCAATCTCGCCACGGCGGTGACCCTTTACCTTGGGATTGCCATGTTTCCCACGACGCAGTGGTTAGGAGACGATCCAGGCATCGAGTCCCTCAAGCTATTGGTCGCGCTGGTGGTCACCGTCATTTTTTGGCGTCCACTGGGAGGGCTCGTGCAGTATTGGATCACCACCCGGCCTCCGTCGGATAAGCAGATTCAAATGGGAATCAAAAGTGGGAAGGAACTTCTGGATCGCCAAAGCCATGCTCACCGGATTCGAATCGGATTCTTTGGCAGGCTCTGGAACAGCGGCCTGTTCCATGTAATGGCTGGAAGCATCATCTGCTTCACGATCTTGAGCCTGCTGTCCTACCTCTTTCACTGGGACCTACCTCTCTAGAGAACCAGGGTACAATAGCTAATTCGAGGTATCTATCCCGACGTGCAGACCATCTACACCATCTCCATCGGCCTTGGCATGTTCATTGCCATCATTTTCTCCGCGCTCGTGTTTCTTACGGGTAAGGGGGATGCGATGTCGGGTGGCAGCGGCGTCCGCACGACCTTCAAAGGAAAGGCCAGCTTCGATGACTTCATGTCGAAACTGACCCTCATTCTCGGTATCTCGTTTATGGGTTTGATGTTGCTGATTGATGTCATCAGCAGCCACGCGCTTAAGAAGTAGCTTCCTACTTCTTAAGCTGCGGACTGAACTGCGGCGTCAGATAGTCGCCGTCGTCGGAGACCTTCTTCTCGTTTGCTCCGTCCTTGTCGATCGTGAAGATCGCGCGCTTTCCATCGACGCGCTTGGCATACACCAACTTCTTCCCGTCCGGACTCCATGCGGGTTCGTAGATCGTCCCGGAAACCAGCGGGCTCGCCACTTGGATACCGCCTTCTTGAATGGGGGAAAGCACGAGGGCCTTCGGAACGAAGTTCGTCCCGTCCCATTCACCTGCCACGACTGCCACTTGACTCCCGTCCGGACTCACCGCGGGAGAGGCGAACGCGATCTTCTGGTCAAGTTGAATCGCAATTCTCGTTAGCTTCTGCTCGGCGGGATTCCATGAGAAGATGCCATTGCGGAAAGGCTTGACCGCCTTGCCGTTCTTGATGTACTCCTCGGGAATCTTGTCCAGATCGGGGAAGTCGTAGTCTCGGACGACTACCACCACTTCGCCCGTCTTGGGATTGCTGTCCATCCAGAGCTTTTCTCCGGCGAACAGGCCCTTGGGGAGCTCAAGCTCCTTCGAGCGGAACGGGCTGCGTTGAGAGATGAAGCACTCACCCTCGTCCCGATTCATGATCGCGCAGATGTATTCGCCGCCCATGGCCCATCGGGCAGAGCGGAAACTGCGGCCATACGCTTTATAGATGCTGTCGAGTTGTCCCTCGCCGCCGGAACCCTCTTCCGACCCTACCGTCACGCCTCGAGCGATCGGAAGGACCTGAGTCGTCGAGTCCTCTTTCAGGTCCATATTTAAGATAAACCCGCCTTGGGTGATCAAGGCTTCGTTGCTTGCCGCTGCCACCGACCCTGGGTCTGAGGGATCAAAATCGTTGCCGAAAGTTGGATTAAAGCGGCTGGTGGTCGTGAGGCCTTTCTGGGTAACCGCTCCAGAGCCCGGATTCCAGCGATAGAGGTTGTACGCGGAACTCTTTCGGTCGCTGCCCAAGAACAACCGGTTACCATCCGGTCGCCACACAATGTCTCGATCCGTCTTGCCATCCTCATAGTCAGGACATGGAATCTTCTTTCCTTCGTTGTCGAAGATCACCGCCTGCTGGCCATTCTCCAAAACTTGAATCGCGGCAATGTCTCCCTCGGAATCGTAGGTGCCGGAATCCGGATCTTTGCGCCAATCCAAAACCTTTTGGATTCCCAGGAAGATTCCTGCCACGGCAAGCAAAAGGAAGAAGGTGCGCAAAAGCATCTTCTGAACGATTTTCGGTTGTTTTGAATCCATAAGTGCTGTGTTAGATAAGGGCGGTGCCCGGCCTTAATCGCATACCGTTGGCAAAATCCTTGCCAGACATCCTCTTTTTACCTTCAGGTTGGACTTCAAGCAGATGGAGACTTCCCCTGGCAAACGCCACCTGGCAAGAGGTGCCCGTAGAAAGAACAACACCCGGTTCGCCCGTTTCCGTGCCCAACCGAGCCTGACTGATCTTCAAAAGCCCAAATTGAGTGCGCATAAACGCGCCTGGTCCCGGCGTGAAGGCTCTAAATCGGTTGTATTCCTCTTGGGCTTCCCGGTCGGTCACAAGCTCGCACTCCGCCTTCTCAATCTTCGCCGCCATCGTCGCCGCATCATTGTCCTGGGGCGTCCGCTCGTAGTCGCCCGCCACAATTCGTGGCATCCACTCAGCCGCCATATCCGACGCGATAACCGCTAACCGATCTTGTAGTTCGCCGTAGGTTTCGTCCGGCCCTATCGGCGTCGTCACCACTGAGATCATGTCCCCGGTGTCCATCCCCTTGTCCATCTGCATGAGAGTGATTCCGGTCTCGGACTCACCTTCCAAGATTGCGCGCTGAATGGGAGCCGCCCCGCGGTACTTCGGCAAGATCGACCCGTGAAGATTGATCCCCCCTATACGCGCGGAATCCAACACTTTCTGGCTTAGAATCTGCCCGTAGCTGGCGACCAGTAGGGCGTCTGCCTGTTCTGCCTGAAGCCGCTCGACAAATTCCGGTCCTCGGGCCTTCTCCGGCGTCTCCACCGGAATCCCCAATTCCATCGCCGCTTGCTTGACGGGCGAAGGATGCAGTTTCATGCCCCGGCCACTTGGACGATCAGGCTGGGCCACAACAAGCGAGATATGCTCCGCCAATCGACGAAGCGCCGGTACCGCGAACGTCCCCGTCCCGAAGTAGACGAGCTTCACTCCACCTCGTCGTCGGCGTCAGGGTGACTCCAGTAAAGGGTCGCCGGATCGACTTTATCGATGAACAAGACGCCATCAAGGTGATCGATCTCGTGTTGAGCAACCCGTGCTGCCAAGCCCTCGAATTCATAAGTAACCGGTCGACCCTTTCGGTCCAGAGCTTCAACCACCACAAAGTCCGCTCGCTTGACGTCGCCGTACAAACCAGGGATGGAAAGACAACCTTCTTGCCCCACTTGTTCGCCCTCGGCCTTCACAATCACGGGATTGATAAACCCCGTTGCGCGCATCCCTTGGGGAGCCATCACCAAAATTCTTTGACCAATTCCGATCTGCGGCGCGGCAAGTCCAATTCCGTTCGCCTGCTTCATGATCCGAATCATGTCGTCAATCAGCAAAGAGTGCTTTCGGGCAACCTTGACCACCTCCGCCGCCTTCTGACGAAGAACCTCTGCCGGAATCTTGACCACCGGCTTTTCCTTATTCTGGACGTACAGATACTTAAACTCGTCCGGAACAACGACATCCATAGATTGAAGATTATGGCAGAGCCTAACTAGCTCGCCCGGGAAAACCGCATCACCCGGTCGTTCCCGCTCATGTCTTTGATTGTCTCCTCGTGAACCCATCCTTCGCGTTTGAACAGTTCGGATACCGCCCCCGCTTGGGTGTAACCGATCTCCACCAACACCAGGCCTCCCGGATTTAAATAGGCTCCCGACTCACTTGCGATTCGTTCATAGACCTCCAAACCCGTTGGCCCCGAAAAGAGGGCAATCAATGGCTCGTAATCGACCACATCCGGCATCAACTTCTCGGAATCGGCAATGTAAGGCGGATTGCTGACGATAAGGTCGAACATTCGCCCGCCCAACCTCTCGAACAGGTCTGATCTTACGATCTCAAGGTGCGCGCCCAATTCCACCGCATTTTGTCGAGCCACGTCCAAGGCCACGTCGGAAAGGTCCACTGCCGTGACCGAAGCGGAACTCTCGAGGGCCAGCGTAATCGCAATACAACCAGACCCCGTCCCAATATCCAACACGGAGCGCGAGTGACAGTAGGGAAGCGCTGCCTCGATCAATGTCTCCGTATCTTGCCGAGGAATCAACACCCCCGGCCGGACCAAGAACCGCCGACCGTAAAACTCGCGCCATCCCAAGATATAGGCCAAGGGTTCATGCCGCAAGCGCCGCTGCACCAACGTTTCGCCGGCAAGTTCTGGGAACTCTGCTTCCGGATGAGTAACGAGCCAAACGCGCTCCACTCCCAAGGTGTGCGCCGCCAGCATATCTGCCTCAAGGCGAGGACTTTCAAAGCCCGCCGAAGCAAATCGTTCCGTCGCCTCTCGAATCCAGTCGCGAACCGTCATCGCCTAAACCGCGTACTTCTGCAGTTTCTGGCGCATCTCCGCCACCAGTTCGGCCTCCAAATAAATGCCGTCTTCGCGGTAGTCCAACTTCAGCACGCGCCCGTAGTCGTAGCAATCCTGGACCAATCCCGACTCGGTGTAGGGAACGAGCGCCTGAACCGATCCCAGCAAGTCCTGCACCTGCCGTTTGATCGCATCGAGCAGATCGGTCATTCCCTTGCCGGTCGTGGCGCTAATCGCCACCGAGTTCGGCCAAGCCGCCACCAACTCTGTCGCCATGTGAGGGTCATCCAAAGCGTCGATTTTGTTAAAAACCGTCAGCATCGGCTTCTCGCTGGCGTCGAGCTGCTGCAGCGTCTCCATGACCGCATCCCGCTGAATCTCCCACGCAGGGGTACTCACATCGATCAGGTGAATCACGAAGTCGGAATGGGTCACCTCTTCCAACGTGGATCGGAACGCCGCGACCAAGTGGGTAGGCAAGTTCCGAATAAATCCCACCGTATCCGTCAAGAAGAGCGCATACCCATCGGGCAAGTCAATCTTTCGCGTCGTCGGGTCTAACGTGGCAAATGGCATCGCATCCGCCAAAAGCTCCGTCCCTGCCAGTCGATTCATCAGAGTCGATTTACCCGCGCTGGTGTAGCCTACAATCGAGGCGAACGGGAAAGGATGCTTCCGTCGACTCGCCCGCTGCTGATCCCGAACGCGCTTCACGTCCTCGATCTCACCCTTAAGCCGGGAAATCCGGTCCTTCACCATGCGTCGGTCCGATTCCAGCTTCGTCTCACCCGGCCCACGCATGCCGATGCCACCCTTCTGCCGCTCAAACTTCGTATAGACCGACATCAGCTTCGGCATCATGTACGTCAGCTGAGCCAACTCAACCTGGAGCATGCCTTCCTTGGTCCGCGCCCGACGAGCGAAGATATCCAAAATCAACTGCGTCCGATCGATCACCTTCCGGCCAAACGCCTCTTGAAGGTTGCGCTGCTGGATGCCGCTCACCTCGCCGTCGATCAAGACCAAGTCGGCCTTGGTCTCCTTGGCAAGGGAGGCTATCTCCTCAACCTTGCCTGAGCCCACAAACGTGCCCTTATAAGGCCGGTCCAGGCGTTGGCGGATGGTCGCCAGGGGAGTCACCCCTGCCGCTTCGCAAAGCCCCTCAAGCTCGTTCTCGACAATGTCGTCCTCGCTTTCGTCTTGATTGACGACCACCAGAACGGCCTTTTCGATCTCCGGCTCCAAAGATACGGTTCCCTTTGGCATTCGCCTCTATGATGCAGGACTCAATCCTTTCTGTGTCGGTTCCGTCCTGCAATAGGGTCTAAATAACAAAGGGCGGGGCTCGAACTTACGTCCAAGCCCCGCCCAAAATCGGATTTAGAACTTAACGATTTGATAGGTCGCCACGATCTGGAAACCGCTGAAATCGAAGTCGTCCGCCTTGGAAAGCCACTGATACTTCGCTGAGACGCGGAACCGCTCGCCGATAATCACGCCAACCTCGGCATCCGCACTCGCCCCAAATCGCTTCGTGGAGAACCGCTCGCCCGTTCCTGGCCGAGTGATGCTGTAATCGTAGTAAGCGCCACCCGCGCCAAACCGAACATAAGGCCGGGTGTTATCTCCCCGGTTTCCAAAAATCTTACCGATGGAAGCTGTCACCGGCGCCGCGAAGAACTTGTTTCCATCCTTCTTGCCCGTGATGAAGTCGAAGTCCGCGGTAAGTCGCCACTTGTCCGCCTGACGAGTGATGTCGTCGACCGAAAGGCCGAAGACCACGATGCTAGAACCGAAGATATCTCGGATCTCGCCATTCGTCGGGAGATAAAGGCCACCCTTGACCCCGAGGTAGGTTCGACCCCGTCCCTCGTCCTTCTTATTCTCCTGGTCACTCTGGGCCATTGCGCTCGCGCCCATCGCCGCTACCAAGCCCAACATCGCCCATTTCTTCACAAACATCTTCATTCCTCCACCGTCCCAATTCGCAGAAAGGTACGCAAGCTACCGTACCTTACAAACCCTTAAAAACGTATCCGTCCGCAATCGCCGAAATGTTTTGAACCAACCCCTTAACCGCTGCCTCGAATATCGCCGCTCCCTTTTCCGGGGTCGCCAACGTCGCGTAACCCAACGATCCCTCTTCCGTCACCTCGTCGAAGTGGTGAACCATTCCCACCACCGAAGGCTCAGGAGCCAGTCCGTCATCCCGCAACTTCGATTGCCGAACAAGTTCGGGCCTAACGTGCATCATCAAACTCACCTCCGCCTCACAAGCGTGACGAATTCCCTTGAACGGCCCCGTCAAAACGTCTCGAGAGGCTTCCTCCGCAAAGGTGTAGTAACCGCTATGCCCGAACTGGCGGTTAGGATATTTCTCCTTCAGCATCCGCATCGCCACCCCGTTGGGCTCACTATTCCCACCGTGTCCGTTCACGATGAAGAACTTCGAAAATCCGTGAGGAATCAGGGACTCCACCACACTTTCGACCGCTCCCAAGTAAGCCTGCATTTTCGCGCTCAGCGTCCCCGCAAACTTCAAATGGTGACCGCTCGCCCCCAGCCAAAGCGTCGGGGTAAGCAGCATCTTTTCGCCCAACCGAGCCTCCACCGCCTCGCTCACCGCCGTCGCCAAAATCGAGTCGGTGAACAAGGGAAGGTGCGGCCCGTGTTGTTCCAACGAGCCGGTAGGAATCACAACCACAATGTCCCGAGACAGAAGCTCCACCTCGGGCCAGGTCATTTCAGCTAATTTCACGGTTAGCCCTCCGGATAAAGGTCGCGCATCAGAGACTTAACGGTCACCCGAAGGTCCTTGTCCTGGTGCATCATTTCATGAATCTTCTGGTACCCATGCATCATCGAAGTGTGATCGCGATCGCCAAACAGGCTTCCGATGTGCTTCCAAGAGTCGCCGGTGATCTCGCGAGTCACAAACACCGCCACGTGTCGAGCATGGACGATCGGCGCCTTTCTTGAGGTGCCACGAATCTCGTCGGGCGAAATGTTATAGAGCTTCCCAACCGCTTCGACGATCTTGCGGAAGTCCGGCTTGGCTAGCGTTCCGCGATAGTATTGCTCCACCATCGTTTCCGCCAGGTCCAACTCCAACCCTCGCTCTTCCAAGCTCGCCTGCACCGCCAAGCGGGTCAAAGCGCCTTCCAGAACACGAATGTTGCCCGGTACGTTCTCCGCCAGGTACATCGCCACTTCGTAGCCCAGCGAGACCGAATCGTGCTGCGCCTTGCTCTGCAAGATCGCGCACCGCGTCTCGGTGTCCGGCATCTGAACGTCCGCCACCAGCCCGGCCTCGAATCGAGAGCGAAGTCGCTCATCCATCAGGTGCAGGTCGCGCGGCGGGCGGTCCGAACAGATCACGATCTGCTTGCCCAACGAGTGAAGGTGGTTGAACGTGTGGAAGACCTCTTCCTGCGTCTTGTCCTTGCCCGCGATGAACTGAATGTCGTCCACCAGCCACATACCCACATTGCGCTGGGCACGGCGGAATTGCTCCACCCGGTTGTTCTGGAGCGCGTTCACGAACTCTTCCGCGAACTGCTGCGCGCTCACATAAACGAGCGGATACTTCGGATTGCGCGCCAAAACCTCTTTGGCAATGGCGTGCATCAAGTGAGTCTTGCCCAATCCCGATTGCCCATAAATGAACAAGGGATTGAACTTGCGGCCCGGTTCAGATGCCACCGCCTTGGCGCCTGCATGGGCCAAGCGGTTGCTCTGTCCAACCACAAAACTATCAAAAGAGAATTTCTCATACGGTCTAAACGCGACCGGATCCGGCACCGCCGGCGTAATCAGCACTTCCTGCGATTTGGGTTGCTCCGGTTTTTCGCGAGCCTCCCAAGTGATATCGACTCGGACCACTCGTCCAAGCTCATCCGATAAATACGCCTCCATCATCGAGAGGCAGCGAGCGGAAACCCACTCATGAACAAACCGGCCGGGCGCCACCACGGAAACCGCATCATCGCTGATGCTGACAGCCTTTAGTGGGCGGATAAATCGTTCGAAAGAAGGGCCGGAAAATTCAGCGCTGATTCGCTTTGTGACCTGGTTCCAAGCAGTCTGTAGACGGATATGATCATCTGTGTCCTCAAGCGAATACTGGTCATTCATTGCAAAGCCTACAAGGGCCAAAGGCGGCCCCGGGGACTCGGATTATACACACCGGACCCGCGAAAGAACCAGGACCCGAAGTGCCATTCTTTGACAATTAATGTCAATAAAACATTAAGGGGTGCTTGATTTCTTAATCAAGATGATTTCTCGCCTTTTTTCGCCTAAAATCATCGTTTTTCTAGTAAAAGACCTTTTTCAATGGACACCTGTCTACGGAAAGGGCTTCAGGTTTGGAGTAACTTCTTGGCATGGCTTCTCGACGGTTCCTAGGCGTTTTGGCCGGTCAAGACCTACCCCCGGACGTCCTCGCCGCCTGGTGCCAATCGGCCGACTTCCTCATCGCTGCCGATGGCGCCGCCAACATGCTTATCCGTCAAGATATCGTTCCCGATGTCGTCGTGGGTGACATGGACTCCCTGGACCCAAATATCCGCGCCGTCCTTCCCAAAATCATCGAAAGCGAAGACCAATTGACCACCGATTGCGACAAACTCATCGCCTTCGCCGTTGCTCAGGGAGCCGAGTCGCTCACCATCGCCGCCCTTGAAGGTGATCGCTTCGATCACGTCCTCGCCGCCACCCAAAGCGCTCTCCGGAGCCCCGTCCCGCTTCGCTTGGTCCTCCGGCACGGCCTCGGTCTCATCGTTCACGCCCGTCAATTGACCAAACTAGAGACGAACCCCGGCCAAATCGTCTCCTTCATCGCCATGACCGAGTGCCATAACGTCGTCATGACCGGCGTTCGCTGGCAGCCTGAACCGACCCTCTCCCCCCTCGGGGCCACTAGCATCTCGAACGAGGCCGAAGGGGAGGAAGTGTCCATCCAATTCACCGAAGGAGCCGGAATATTGATCGTCAAGCGAGATTCCACCGAACCAATCTGGTAATCCTTCACCAATGAACGGCCCCATCCTGCATTTTTCGGTCATCGACTATGCGGTGATTGGCCTCTTCCTCGCCCTCATCCTTGCTCTGGGCTTCTCCGCCAAACTGCGCGACAACTCCGTGCTCCAATTCATCACGGCGGGCCGAAGCCTCACTCTCCCTGTCTTTGTGGCTACCCTGGTGAGCACATGGTACGGAGGCATCTTGGGGATCGGAGAGTCCGTGAGCTACTACGGATTCGGGACCTGGCTCCTTTTTGGCGTCCCTTACTACGTCTTCGCGCTGATCTACGCCTTATGGCTCGCCAAAAAGGTCCGTGAAGTCGATCAGATCAGCATCCCGGAACGCCTCGCCATGCGCTGGGGAAAGACTGCCGGACTCATCGGAGCCATCCTCGTTTTCCTCATGGCCGTCCCGGCGGCCCATGTCCTCATGCTCGGCATCCTTGCCCAAGGGCTGACGGGGTGGGGAATCGTTCCCAGCGTCATCGTTGCCTGCCTTGTCGGAACGGCGTTTCTCTACAAAGGCGGCCTCCTCGCCGATGTCCGAGTCGGCATGCTCGCCTTCGTCATGATGTACGTCGGCTTTGCCGTCATGCTTCTCTGGTGCCTCGCCAACTATCCCCTCGGTGAAACGCTGGCCAAAATTGAACCCAAGTCCTTCCTCACTCTGACCGGTGGTCAAGGACCTATCGCCATCGTGAGTTTCTTCATCCTCGGTGCCTGGACGCTCGTCGATCCCGGATTTCATCAGCGTGTAGCAAGCGCCAAGGACCCTCAAACGGGGCAAAAAGGCGTCTTCGTCTCCATTGGCTTCTGGTTCCTCTTTGATATGCTCAGTATCGGAACCGGCCTCTACGCCTTCGCCCTGCTAAAATCTCCGCCCGAATCGGGGCTTCACCTCTTCCCGGCCTTCGGCGAGCAAGTCCTCCCGTCCGGATTGAAAGCCATCTTCTTCTGCGGCATGCTCGGGACCATCCTGTCCGCAATGGTTGGCTACACGCTCGTCGGCGGCGCAACTGTGGGGAGAGAATTCGTGGCCAGACTCAAAAACTGGGCGGATGATTCCCGAATAAAGCTTTGGACACGCGTCGGCTTCGCGCTCGCCTGCCTCGTCGCCGTCGTCCTCGCCCTTGAAATCGATAGCGTCGTCAATCTTTGGTACCAGTGGGGTGGTTGCGTCATTGGCGCATTGCTGATCCCGGTGGTGATGGGTTACCTGGGGAAGAAAGACACGATTCATCGCAACTGGATCGTCGCTTCCATGGTAATTGCCTTTATTGGCGCATTCTCCTGGTTAATTTTCGCGTATCGAACCAATAATGCCTATTTGAATGTCGCTGTTTTAGACGGTCGGTGGTTTTTACCGACCGACGCGGATGTGAATGCCGGGAAACTGGGCTCCGCCACGGTCGTCGGACTTGGCACGCTCGCCCCCGGGTTGGTAATCTCCGCGTGCGTCATCGGGCTCGGTAAATTAACCGGGTGGAGGACTGGAAAGCATGGTTGATGATCAAAACGTAGTGGAAACCGTCGAAGAAGAAGTAATCGAAGCCCCGGAAGCCGTCGAAGATGGGCAGGCTGTAGTCGAAGAGCCCGCCGAGGTCGAGCCCGTCTCGGGTAATGCCAAACTCACCGTCAAGCGTGGCGGAGTGGAAACCGACACCGAATTCACCTTCACGGGTACCGCCATCATTGGTCGCTTCGATCCCGCCGTCGGTCCCATCGACGTCGATCTCGCTGATCTTCCCGAAGGCTCCTACGTGTCACGTAAGCACGCCAAGGTATGGCTTGATGAAGGCGTTTGGAAGATTGCCGACCTCGGCTCCTCAAACGGCACCTTCGTGTTACGCTCGGACTTCGAGAGAGTCGATGAAGCAGAGATCAACGATGGCGACGAAATCGCCCTTGGAAACGCTCGCTTCGTCTTCCACACGCTCTAAAACAGAAATAAAGGGGGGCAGGAGAGTTCTGGCCCCCTTTTATTGCGTCCCCGTTGCCGACTCGGGGTTACCCATCCAAGCCCGAATAACCTCAATCAGCGCCAACAAGATCGTCAGCAGCATCGGCCCCGCCATAATCCCAATTGGCCCGATCATGAGCACGCCGCCCAAGATGCTGAAGAAAATCGCCAAGGGATGTAAATTCGTCCGTCCACCAATAAACAAGGGCTTCAGCAAGTTATCGATTTGGCTCGCGATCAAGAAGCCAAACCCTAAAACGACCAACGCGCCCGTCGTTTTGCCTTGCAAGAACAACATCGCGCCCACCGGAATGTAAACCACCGGGGGGCCCAGGAGCGGAATGACGGCCAAGACCGCCGTCGCCACCGCCAGCATCAGCGAACTCGGAGCCCCGCCAATCCAGTAGCCTATTCCCATCACCAGCCCCTGAATCAACGCCACCAACACCGTCCCGATAAAAACGGCGCGAATCGTATCCGCCACCTTCGCCAAGATTTCGTTGGTTTTCTCATGGGGGAGAGGAATCAAGTCCAACGCAGGCTTTCGCAGCCGCTCGCCGTCCCGAAGCATAAAGAACATCGTGAGCAGCGCAATCACCAGCGTGAGAATCGTAAATCCTGCTTGGCTCGCAAACTTCACCACCGGAGTTCGAAGCCCCTGCACGATCTCTTGCTGATGCTCCAGAACGTATTCCTTCACACTAAAAGTCCCACCCACGCTGTCCATAAGTGGCTTGAGCGCGTCGTCCACGGACTCCAAAGTTTTCTCGAAGGAAGGTTTGCCCGCTTCCCCCGCTAAATTGGTCGAAACGCCCCCCACTTGAGCGAACAAGCCCAGCCCGATCAAGGCAAGCGGTATGAGCACGATCAGCATCGTCGCGACCACCGTGGAGAAACTCGCCACGCTCCCCGCGCGGTCTCCCTTGAGCAACCGCAACCTTTCAAACCGTTTCAAAAACCTGCGATGAATCGGATACATCAGGACCGAAAGCACCGTCGCCCACAGCAATGCCGGAACGAACGGCAAAAGCATCGCCACGCTTCCCACAAGCACAAGGGCCGTCAAAACGAAAAAGGCCAGATAGCGATAGCGGGGAACAAACGATTCCATGGTGTTGCGCTCCTATACGCGGGGAGCCTCCTCCGGTTGCGAGATCCTATCAAATTAGGACGAGCGGAGAGGAAAAAAGGGAGGAGTGGTGGGCCGACTGGGACTCGAACCCAGGACACACGGCTTAAAAGGCCGTTGCTCTAACCGACTGAGCTATCAGCCCACCAGCGCCGGATATGGTACCAGATTGAAAAGCTTCTCTACAGCGGTCCCATCGCCGGTAACCTTATAGGATATGACGACTATTCTCGCCACCTGGCGTGAACCCGGTAAAGTCGCGGTCGATGCCGCCTGGCAAGCCCAAGAATCCGGCGCCGACCTCAAAACCATCATTGAACTCGGCCTTGCCGCCTGCGAGCTCGATCCCGAACTCCTCGCTATCGGTCTCGGAGCGCTTCCGAATGCGGATGGCGAACTCGAACTGGATGCCGCCATCATGGACGGGGCTGATCTCTCCGCCGGAGCCGTCTGCGCCATGCGAGGAATCGTCCCCGCCATCTCGGTGGCCCGTAAAGTCATGGAAGAGACCCGGCACGTCATGTTGGCGGGAGACCAAGCCCGCCGATTTGCGATCGCAAAAGGACTTCGCCCGCAGAACCTCATGACCACGGAGAACTGCCGCCGCTTCGCCGAATGGCAAAAAACGCCGGAGGGAACTACCGACTCCTACCACCATGCCGTCGATGGCAACAACCACGGCGACACCGTCACCATGCTTGGGCTCGATTCCACCGGCCACATGATCGCCGCGTCCTCCACGAGTGGGCTCCAGTGGAAACTCCCCGGTCGCGTCGGAGACTCCCCCATCGTGGGTGCAGGTATCTACGCGGATGACGAAGTGGGGTGCGCCGGTGCCACTGGCTTGGGCGAGGAACTCTGGAAAGCCTGCGCTTCCTTCCGAACGGTCGAAGGAATGCGCCGTGGCCTAAGTCCACTGGAGGCATGCCAAGACACCGTGCGCCACATGAAGCGTCGCCAAAAACACGCCACCGATATGCCCTGCGTCGTTCTCGCCCTCGGCAAGGACGGAACCTTTGGAGCCGCCACCACCCAAGGTGAATTTCCTCTTTGGATTTCCAAAGACGGAGTTCAAGAGTTGGTTGTCTACCGCGCGGAAGACGTCGCTTGATGTCCATCGAGAAAGCCGTACTGAAAGTCGTTGCGGAATCGCTTGGCGGCGTTGCCACTGAGGAGATCTGCCGCCGAGTCGAGAAGTCGCCACAAGACCTGGGCGACGTCTTCGAGCGTCTGCTGGAAAACGATGAACTCCTGGGGTTCGCCGGACTCTGGTTTACGCCTGAGACCTTCGAGGCTGCATCTGAACAATTCATGACGGCGCTTGATGCGGCCCACAAAGCCAAACCAAAGGTCGCCGCTCACCCCCGTGAAAGAATTGTCAACGATGCCGGTTTGTCGTGGGCGGGCAAGAATTTAGATCGAATTCTCACCTATTTGGAAGAGGAGGACAAAGTCGAAGTCGCAGGCGGCTTGGTGAGGAGCCGCGAGTTTCGTCTCCTCCTGACCCGTCGTCAGCAAGAATTCTTGGATAGAGTCTTGACGGAACTCCGAACCCATCTCGTTGCCACGCCCAACGCCTACGAGATTGCGAAAATTCTTCGGGTGCCCAAGCAGGCCGTGGAAGAGGTGGTCCGACTGGGAGCGCAGGCGGGCGATTTACTTGTGTTTGAGGATGGCGTCCTCTACGCCGCCGACCAGATCGTGGCTATCCAGGCCAAGATCAAAGAGTTATTCGGTGCGAAGCCCTTTACGGCGGGCGAGCTGCGAGACGCCCTTGGCGCGAGCCGCCGCTACGTGATCCCCCTTTTGGAATACTTGGACGAGCAGGGATTCACCATTCGTGATGACGACTACCGAACCATCGCTCCCGACTAACCAACCAGTCGCCGGAGGGCTTCATCGAAGGTAGGAGCTTTCAAGATAATGTACCGAACGTCCCCGTAGCCTTCCAAAAGCAGCTTTGCCGCCAATTGCTGTCCTTCGCTGGCCTCAAAACGCGTCCCCCCGTCCACCTGGGTCACCTCCACTTCGAACGGGCTTGCGAGGGCAAGCGTCCCGGGATGGTCGTGCGTCGCTACCGTGACGGTGCTCGGAGAGAAGGATCGGGTGAGCGCGGAAGGGGTATCGGAAAAGAGCACTTGCTGATCCTTGAGCACAATCACCAAGTCCGCCTTTTCGGCGAGCGCCGCGATGTTGGTGGTGAACACCAGCGTTGCGCCCTCCGCAAGTCGAGTCTGGAGGATCTGCCAAAGCCGGTCCCGAGTCCAAGGATCGAGGAGATCCATTTCTCCATCGGTAAGGATGAGTGATGGAGACGCCACCAGTGCCTCGATGAACCGTGCCGCCACTTGCTGCCCCGCCCCTAAGTTGGCCATCGTTCGATTTCGTACTTCCCATAGGCCGAGAGCCGAGAGAACTTCGGCCACCCGGGTCGAGTCCTTTTCACTCAAGCTGTCTTTGGCCAGCGCCCCCGGCTTATCGCGGCGTGTAATCCCCTCGCCGTCGATAACCGAAACCTCCGCCGGTCGAAATACCTCGCCTCGCGTTGGTTTCTCATTCCCGATCACGACGTTGAGGAGTCGAGATTTCCCCGCGCAGGTGGGACCAATGATGGCAACCGAACTTCCCGCCGGAACCGCCAAAGTGAGAGTTGACCCTTTGTCGAGTAAGGCGAGGTGCTCGAAAGCCAGATTCGTGGAATCGACCTTTCGAGCGCGACGCTTGAGCATAGCTAGGCGGGGAGTACGAGAAGGTCTTTGGGAGACTTGGTAAGAATCTCCACCCCGTTCTCAGTGACCAATACGTCGTCCTCGATTCGGACGCCGCCGAACCCAGGAATATAGACTCCGGGCTCCACCGTCCAAATCTGACCGGGTTCAAATACGTTCTGGCTGGTCTTGTTCATTCGACCCGCATCATGAACAAGGGCGCCTAAACCGTGCCCCAGGCCATGCCCGAAGTATTGGGCAAGCCCTTTCTCGTCCAGAATGGTGCGGGCCAAGGTGTCCACATCCGCTGCCCGAACCCCCGGCTTGATCGCGTTGATGCACTCCACTTCCGCCTTCAGAACTTGATTGTATATCTCTCGATGGCGGTCCGTCGCTTCGCCAACCACGACGGTCCGGGTGATGTCGGAACAGTAACCCTCCACTTTCGCCCCGAAATCCATCGTCAAAAAGTCGCCCACTTCCAGCTTCTTCTCGCTCGCTTTCCCGTGTGGACGTGCGCTGCGCTCTCCGCTCACCACAATCGGCGGAAAAGCGATCTCTGCGCCCTGGCGACGGATGAAAAATTCGATATCCAGGTTGATGTCGTACTCGGTTACCCCAGGCTGAATCAATCGCTGGACATGCTCAAAGCAGGCGTCCGCGATGCCGCACGCGGCTCGAACCCGATCGATCTCTGATTCGTTCTTGACCATGCGTAAGTCGCTGACCAAATCGGGCGCCCCATAAAGTTCGATCCCCGCCAACTTATCGCGCCATCGCTCGAAGTTCGCGTAGGTCACGCTCGCCCCCTCGAATCCAATCCGCTGGATTCCCATTTCCTTGATCTTCTGCGCCAAATACTCGTCCCCATTGACGGGGGATTGGAACCAGGAGTGAGGCATGTCCTTCACCTGCTCTCCTGCCTGAATGGCGTAACGGCTGTCGGTGATGAACTGAGCGGCGTCGCCAGATACAACCGCGATGCCAAACGTTCCCGTGAAGCCGGTCAGCCAGTTCACGCTGCCCAGGTCGCTTACGATCAAGGCCGGGATGCCCGCCTCTGCCATTGCAATTCTCAATCGATCCAAATTCGTCATCTAAACGACCTCACGTTCCACGTTCTGAATGGCCTGAAGTGCCATCACGTACCCGAATCCGCCAAAACCCACGATCTGTCCCAACGTGATCGGCGCGATGACCGAATGCCGTCGGAACTCCTCACGTGCGTGAACGTTGCTCAGGTGAACTTCGATGATGGGCAATCGGACGCTCGTGAGAGCGTCGCGCAATGCAATGGAATAGTGAGTAAGTCCGCCCGGATTGATCACGACCGCATTCGCCCATCGGCGATGCTCCTGAATCGTATCGATCAACGTCCCTTCAGAGTTCGACTGCAAAATTCGTATTTCGATCCCCATCTGGTCTGCGGCCGCTTTGATCTCCGCGTCGATTTCTTCGAGCGGTTTCTTGCCGTAAACGTCCGGTTCGCGAAAGCCGGTCATGTTGAGATTCGGTCCGTGGAGAACCAAAACTTTGATCGGATTAGCGTTCATTAAGGAGTTCCTTCAATTTCGCTGCATCGATGACGTTCTCAGGGAGCAGATGAGGAATTCCGTTGACTACGGGAAATCCATGCCCTTCTTGCGAACAAACCAGATAGTCGCCCTCTTCACGGAGGGCGGGGCGCCCGTCGCAGACGGGGCAGGCAAGGATGGAGAGTAAATCTTTATCGATCAATCGAGGACTTCCCGGTATATCTCAGCCGTCTGGCGCGCGGAGTCGACCCAATCGAATTGCTGAACTCGTGCGAGTCCTCTCTGACGCAGCCCCTCAATCTTACTCGAATTGGAAAGCGTTTCCCGAATCGTCTCCCCCCAGTGGGCTGCTTCCCAAGTGGGTTCCACCACCGCCGCGTCGCCAGCGACTTCAGGCAGCGCCCCTCCCGTGCTGCAAAGAACGGGGCAACCGCAGGCAAATGCCTCGATCACCGGAATCCCAAACCCCTCATGCCGACTAGGGGCCAGATAGAGCGCCGCACCGCTGTACAAGGCGCAAAGGTCGTCGTTGCTGACGTACCCAACCGCTTGGATATGGGCGCCCTCCGGCTGATCTCCCCACCCCGCCTTTCCGGTGACGACCAACTTCTGGCCCGCAAGTCCAGCCGCCAGCACCGCCAGCCCCATGTTTTTCCTTGGCCACCGCGTTCCCACGGTCAAGAGATACCGGCCCTCTACTCCTAAACGCTGCAAGACCGGCGTCGGATCGTCCACTCGCTTGACCCACGGAGGCAAACCGTTGTAAATCGCTCTCGTCTTGCCCTTCGCCTCGGGAATATAGCGCTCAATCTCGCCCTGACAGGTATGCGAGACCGCAATCACTCGCTTCGCTCGCCGAACTGAGGACGGGACCATTCGTTGTAACAACATCCGATCTTTCGGCTGGAACCACTCGGGGCCGATAAAGAAAGAGACATCGTGAACCGTCGTGATTCCGTAGGCGCCCGCCAATGGACTCAGGTTGTACTGTGTATGGATCGCCCGGGCCCCCAACTTGCGGGCCCGCAGCGGAAAAGCCACCCAACTCCACCACCGTGAATGGGGCGCAGGCAGATGAATCCATTGAAATCTTTCCGATTCGGGAATCCCCGCCGGGCGGGGGGCGTTAGAAAAGAGCAGGAACCGCAGGGTCGTCTCGATTCGTTCGAGGCCATAGATGAGTCCCGACCAGTAGCTGGAGTCGCCCGTACTCGCTCCCGCCACCAATCGGGCATCGATGGCGACCGTCTGACCACTCATCGACGAGAGTCCTTTGGCCCGAATCCTGCTACCATTAAACTTATTACCAAGTATTGAGCACTCATACTGCAAGGAACTAAGACCGATGAAGAAACGAAAACCCCCGATCGTGCTTGGAACATTGCTTGTCATTATGGTGATTGCGACCGCCATCATTTACAAGCCCCAAGGCGCGCCTGGTGATCACGACCACGAGCAGGAGCAACCTGCTGCCAACCAACCCGAACCGGAACGACCGAAGATGACGCCACAGCAGGCTGCCGGTATCAATAGCTCGGCCATGAAGACCAGCGCCGCTCCCGGATCGCCGCAACGCGCGATGCCAACCAGGCCGGGTGAAGAATCGAATGAGCCGTCGATCGCGGTTCCAAAGCAGCAGAACTATAAACCCAAGCCCAACGATTCGAGTATCTCGACTCAGTGGTACAACGAAGAGACCAGGAAGTAGTCAGATTCCACTAACTCAGGGGCGGAAGGACAAGCGTCTTTCCGCCCCTTTCTATGCGCTCGAAAGCGACTTTGTAGACGAGATCCAGTTCGGAAGACGAAAGCACCGCGCCAACCGTGTCATCCAAGCGCACCGTCCCATCCCCCAAGAGGATCGCGCGATCCGCCATGGCTCCCACCATCGTCAAGTCGTGTAACGCCGCAATCACGGTTTTCCCTCGTGAAGCCAATTCCCGACAGAGACGGTTGAAAGAAATCTGATGCGTTAAGTCCAAATGAGTCGTCGGCTCATCCAAAAGCAGCACATCTGTCTGCTGCGCCAACGCCCGCGCCAGAAGAACCCTCTGCCTTTCCCCTCCGCTCAGCTCGTTAACCGGACGCTCCGCAAAGGCCAAGCAATCCGCAAACTCCATCGCTTCACGAGCAACCCGCCGATCCTCCGCCGTATCCGCCAGTCCATCCGAACGCGAAATCCGGCCCATCAGCACCACTTCCTCAACCGTAAATCGGAAAGGAATCACCTCACCCTGGGGCACCACCGCCAAGTGTTGAGCAACCTCCCGAATCGATAACTCCCATATCCGCTTCCCACCCAAAGAAACCGATCCCCGAAAAGCCGGAATCAGTCGAGCAAGAGTCTTGAGCAGCGTAGATTTCCCCGACCCATTAGGGCCCAGAACCGCCGTCACCGCCCCCGGTTCAAAATAAAGCGAGACATCGCGAAGAACCTCTCGCCCGCCATACCCGCAGGCCAGACCCTCGCACCAAAGCGAACTACCCGAGTCCATCCTCAAGGACCCCCTGCGAAAACGCGCGGAACAACCCGGCATAAGCGCCGTTGGCGTCCATCAATTCGCGGTGAGTACCCTGCTCTACAATCTCACCCCGACGCAGAACCAAAATCTTATCCGCCCTCGCCGCCGTCGTAAGTCGATGCGCGATAAACAGAGTCGTCCGCTGCTGCATGATCTCATCCAAGGCTTCGGTAACCGCCTTCTCGCTCGTCGCATCTAACGCCGAAGTCGCCTCGTCGAGCAAAAGCAAGGTCGGCTTCCGAACCAGAGCACGCGCAATCGCCACCCGTTGACGCTCTCCCCCACTCAACCCGCCACCCTGCTCGCCAATCAAATAGTTGTACTTCTCTTCGTAAGTGTCCACAAACACACTGGCATGTGCCGCAATCGCCGCCTCCTCGATCTCGGCGGCCGAAGCGTCCGGCTTACCCATGCGAATGTTGTCCGCAATCGTTCCCGCAAAGAGAAAGGTTTGCTGGGGAACCACGCCAATCTGCTTCCGTAACCAAGCCAGATCCAACTCCCGAATGTCGACCCCGTCAAAGAGAATCACTCCCTCTGAAGGATCGTAAAAACGAAGCAGCAGATCCGCGATGGTGCTCTTTCCCGCCCCGCTCGGCCCCACCAACGCCAAACTCGTCCCCGGCTCCAGCACAAAATTGACTTTCTCCAAAGCCTGCGTTCCATCGGGATAGGCAAAGGAAACGCCCTGGAACTCGATCCGCCCTTTCGGAGTCGCCAACGTCTTCGCGCCCAGGGATTCGTGATGCTCTTCTGGCACGTCCAAAACTTCCGAATAAATGCGCTCGGAAGCCGCTTGAACCTGAGCATAGGTGTTGTTCACCGAGGCGATGTTTCTGGACCCCTGGTTGATGACATCCAGCGCATAAACCAACGCGACCAGATCCGCCACCTGCAAATTCCCATGGAACGCCAATATGCCCGACGCATACAGAAATGCCGCTAACGCACAAGCGCCGATCATTTCGACCAAGGGCCGTAAAGTCGCATTCCGCCGAGCCGCCCGCATCTGGCTGCTAAAGGTCTTCTCAACCAACCCGCGGTACTCCTCTTCCATCCGATCTTCCGCCGCAAATGCCTTCACCACGCGGGTCCCTTGCAAAGACTCCAAAGTCATCCCATTCAGAATCGCCAAATCGTTCTGAACGTTGGCCTGTGCGGACTTCATCTTCTTGGAATTGCGCTGAATCGCAATCACCATCGGCGGCAAAAAGAGAAGCGTCAATGCCCCCAACTGCCACTGGGTCCACAAGATATATCCGAAGGATCCAATCGCCTTCAGCGGACCGTCAATGCTGTCCTTAATGATCGTCACCGCCGCCTGGTAAACCCCGACGTCGTTCGTCAAAACGCTCTGAATCGAACCCGACCGCCGACTCCCAAAGTAACTAATCGGAAGCCGCTGTAACTTGGCATAAAGCCGAATGCGCAAATCGCTCGCGAGACGAGAGGCCGCCTTCGCTAGGTAATAACTTTGCCCGCGCGTAAACCAATACTTGAGCCCATAAACTCCCACCACAAAAAGGCAGGTCAACCCCAGTTGCCGCAGGGCGTCCGCTGGCGTCGGGCTCGGCGTCGCATGTTCCCGGGCATCCTGAATGATCGAGGAAAGCTGCTCGGACTTGACTCCCAACGAATCCGCAATTTTCTTTTGCTCTTCAACCGTCAGCACCACCCCGGAAAGGTCCCGCTGATGCTGAATCGGAGACAGAGCCAGGACTACCTCCCGCGTCGTCTTTCCTGTCCTTTGAGAGATTCGATCGATCTCTCCCGAAGAGAAAATCTTTTGCTCGGTAAAGCCTGCGACATCGGTAATCGCCTGAATGCCGTTCCGCATCAGCGGAATGGAAGCCGTTGTGAGGGCAGTGGTGACGAGCACGCAACCAATGCCGATCGCCATCGTTTTTCGCTGCGTCTTCAGATCCGCCGCGAGCCGTCGATCGAACTTCTTAAAAAGGTTGAATGACAGGTCAGAACTCCGCGTTGCCGGGGGTGCGGTGATACGGAATCACGTCTCGAATGTTCTTCATCCCGGTCACGTACATCAGAAGCCTTTCGAAGCCCAAACCAAACCCTGCGTGCGGAGCCGATCCGTATCGTCGGAGATCCAAGTACCACCAATACGGCTCCAGCGGCAATCCAAACTCCTGAATCTTTCTCTCCAGTACGTCCAGCCGCTCTTCGCGTTGCGAACCCCCAATGATCTCACCAATTCGGGGTGCCAAAACGTCCATCGCCCGAACCGTCTTGCCGTCCTCGTTCTCGCGCATATAAAACGCCTTAATCTCTTTTGGATAGTCCGTCAAGATCACCGGTCGTCCCACCTTCACCTCGGTCAGCCACCGTTCGTGCTCACTTTGCAAATCCGCGCCCCAGAAGACGGGATACTCAAACGTCTCTCCGCTCCCTTCCAGCATCTTGATCGCTTCGGTGTAGGTAAGTCGTTCGAAAGGACTCTCCACCACGTGATTCAGCGTCTTCAGTAATTCGGGTTCGATGCGCTGATTGAAGAACTCCAGATCCGCCGCACTGTTCTCAAGGATGTGCCCGATGACTTCCTTCAGGAATTCCTCGGCGCAGTTCATATTGCCTTCCAGATCGCAGAACGCCATCTCGGGCTCCACCATCCAGAATTCCGCCAGGTGTCGACTGGTGCTCGAGTTCTCCGCGCGGAAGGTTGGGCCGAACGTGTAAATATTCGTCAAGCCCAGGGCCATCGTCTCGCCCTCAAGCTGGCCGCTCACGGTCAAGAACGCGGGCTTGCCAAAGAAGTCCTCGGCCGGGTCCTTGGTCTTGAGCTGATAGGCCGGATTCTCGTGCCCTGCCGATTCCAAAGCCGTCGAGACCGCAAACATTGCCCCGGCGCCCTCGCAGTCGCTTGCCGTGATGATCGGGGTGTGGATGTAGTGGAATCCCCGGTCGTAAAAGAACTTGTGAATGGCAAACGCCGCTTGTGCTCGAACGCGAAATACCGCGCCAAAGGTGTTGCCTCGAACGCGAAGGTGCGAGATCTCTCGCAGGAACTCCATCGTAGCCCCCTTCTTTTGAAGCGGGTACTTCTCTGGGTCGGCTGCGCCATAGATCTCCGCACCGGTGGCCAACAGCTCGACTGCCTGACCCGCCGCGGGCGATTCCACAATCTCACCATCAAACCGAACGCATGCGCCCGTGGTGATCTGTCGGAGAACGTCGGCCGAAAGAACTCCTTCGTTCACCACGACTTGAAGGTCCTTAAAGCACGAGCCGTCGCTCAACTGAACAAAGGAAATCCCCTTACTGTCCCGTCGCGTCTTGACCCACCCGTAAGCGGAGGTCTGAGTGCGGGGAGCTAACTTAAAGAGGTCGCGGACATAGGTTCGCCGGTAGTCCATATGATTGGGCGAGAGTTTACCGCTTGGTTTCCCAACCGGAATTTCTCTCGCCAAAAGCCTGTGAAAACCTAGAAGTCGGCATGAATCGCCGCTTGAAGGTCGTTCAACTGCGAGTGTCCATCCATGAACATGTACACCGCCGCCTCATATTCCTTCGCGCACTCTTCTACCACGAGCCGTCCACAATCGGGGAACGTCACGATCTCCGCATTCGGCCAGTTGTGCCGCCACTTATCCAGATGTTCGTTGGTGAAGAGAGAATCCTTCATCGCCCAGATCACCTGAAGCGGAATTCCTGCTAACGCCTCCCGGTGAGCCCAAATGTCGTACAACCACTGACTCGAACCCACGTAACCCTTCGCCAACCCGTACGGCCCCTGCCGGTCCGATGCCTTCGCATAGGGCCCCGAGTACTGCGGAAAGATTCGGCTGTTCACCTTCTGCTTTTGCTCCACCATGTCGTGAAGCATCTTGTTCAGTCCCAAGGGCGTGGTCGTGAGCGCCATTTTGCCCATCGGACCGTTCACCTTGTGATCGAACTTCACGAATAAAGGATCGTTCTTCACCGACCACATAAAGCTGTTCACCGCCGAAATCCGCGCAATCTTTTCCGGATGCTCTACTGCGTGGGCAAGGGCAATGGGACCACCTAAGTCATGAACAACCAGGCTAAACCGCCCAATCCCAAGATGCTCCAGTAGCTTCCTGTAGTTCCTCGCATGCGCCTCGGGCGTGTAGCTCCAGTGCTCAGGCTTGTCGGAAAGCCCGAACCCGATGTGGTCCATCGCGATGCAGCGATGTTTCACCGATAGATCTCGGATCAGGCCGCGCCACATAAACGACCAGGTGGGGAAGCCATGAACGAAGACGATGGGCTCCCCTTGCCCCTCGTCCACGTAGTGCATTCGACCCCCGTCGACTTGCACGTATCGAGATTCAAACGGGTATTCGGCTTGATCCAGCCACTCCGCCTTCGAGCGTTCGCCTGTGATACTCATCGGACAGTGTTCTCCCTCGCAAACTTGCCTATATCCCTAGAGGAATACAAGAATCAGATTACGACGAAATGCCCGGTGTTCCAAAGTTAACACCCTCTTTACAAAGCGGCAGGCAGTATAATTCTCAAAACCCCCCAACGGTTTCGAACGGGTCTTCCTGTGCCCGGTGAAATTGCGGTTGCTTGGGGTGCCTTAGGAGGAACGGATCTTGACGAAATATATATTTGTGACCGGCGGCGTCGTGAGCTCGATTGGAAAAGGAATTACGACCGCAAGCCTTGGCCGACTCCTCCGAAACCGCGGCTATACCGTCGCCCCCCTCAAGCTTGATCCGTACATTAACGTCGATGCTGGCACCATGAACCCGTTCCAACATGGTGAAGTCTTCGTCACGGATGACGGTGCGGAAACCGACCTCGACCTCGGCCACTACGAGCGCTTCATGGACGTCTCCTGCTCCGCAGGCTCCAGCGTCACCACCGGCAAGGTCTACCAAAACGTCATCAACGCCGAGCGCCGTGGCGACTACTTGGGTGGCACCGTTCAAGTCATCCCCCACGTCACCAACGAAATCAAGCGCTCCATCATCGCCCTCGCCAAAGAGCAAGAGGCCGATGTTGTGATCGCCGAGATCGGCGGCACCGTCGGTGACATCGAATCCCTCCCGTTCCTCGAAGCCATCCGACAAATGAGAACCGACGTTGGCATCGAGAACACTATGTACGTCCACGTCACCCTGGTCCCCACCGTCGGACCTTGGGGCGAAGTCAAGACCAAACCCACCCAGCACTCGGTCTACAAACTTCGCGAAATCGGCATCTCCCCGGACGTGCTCGTCTGCCGAACCGAAGTCCCAATGCCGGAGGACGTGAAAGACAAGATCTCCCTCTTCTGCGGCGTTCCCCCGCAAGCCGTTATCGAGTCGATGAACGTCGAAACGATCTACGAAGTCCCTCTCACCTACGAAGATGCCGGTCTCGGAGACTTTGTATGTAAGCGACTCGGTCTCGAAGCGCGCAACGTCAACCTCGCCGAATGGAAGTCCCTGGTCGATACCCTCAAGAACCCCAAGCACGAATGCACCATCGCCGTCGTCGGCAAGTACACCAGCAACGGCGACGCCTACAAGTCCATCGGTGAAGCGATCATCCACGCCGGTATTCCCAATAACGCCAAGGTCAACATCAAGTGGATCGAAAGCGACTCGTTGGAGCACGGACTCCCCCCCCAAGAAGTCCTCGGCGAGATCGACGCCCTCGTCGTCGCCCCCGGCTTCGGTGGTCGAGGAATCGAAGGGAAGATTGAAGCCATTGAGTACGCCCGCGAGCAGGGAATCCCCTTCTTCGGAATCTGCCTCGGCCTCCAAATGGCGGTTATCGAATTCGCTCGCCACGAGTGCGGCCTCACCGGCGCGAACTCAGAAGAAATGACTTCCACCGCACCGTACCCCGTGATCCACTTGCTACCCGAGCAAAAGGGCGTCGTAGACAAGGGCGCCACGATGCGACTCGGCTCTTGGCCCTGCAATGTCGTAAACGGAACCCTCGCCCACCAGCTTTACGGAAGCACCCGTATCGATGAGCGCCATCGCCATCGCTACGAAGTCAATAACGACTTCCGCGAGAAGCTCCAAGAGCACGGCATGGTCATTTCCGGCGTTTCGCCCGACTACCGACTCGTCGAGATGGTCGAGATCCCCACCCACCCGTTCTTCATCGCCACCCAAGCTCACCCCGAGTTCAAGTCGCGACCGAATCGCCCGCATCCCCTCTTCACCGGATTGGTCGCCGCCGCCGTCAAGCGCCGCACGTCCGTTCCCGTCGCCTAATCGCACCCATTCAGAGGGCGGTGAGACCACAAGTCTTACCGCCCTTTTTCGTTCATAAACCGAAACAAATTGGCAGGAGATTGCCCCCCGGTGGCGAATCCTCCGCACAATGAACGATCCTCATGAGATCACTCACTTGTCCGAGGAAGAACAAGAACGCCTTCTAGGTACCGTCATGCGCGAGCAGATGGGATTGAGCCTAAAGGTGGCCGCAGTCTTCATTCTCCTCCTCGTCGGACTCCCGCTCGGAAACTTCTACCTGCCGGACCTCATGGGTTCCAAAGTCGGAGGTTTGACCCTGACGTGGTTGATCCTGGGAATCCTCTTCTACCCACTCACCTGGGTGCTCTCCTATGTCTTTGTCAAGCAGAGCGAGTCCATCGAGCATCGGCACGAGGGTGAATTTTAATGGAACTGATCCCCTTCATTTTCGTGGTCGTCATCGTTCTCGCCACCATCGGCCTCGGCATCTGGGCCACCGGCCGCAGCAAAACCGCCTCCGACTTCTTCGTCGCCGGTCGCTCCGTCAGCGTCTTCTGGAACGCCTCCGCCATCTCCGGTGAGTATCTCAGCGCCGCCTCGTTCATGGGTGTTGCCGGACTCATCATGAAGAACGGCTATGATGCCCTCTGGTATCCGGTCGGTTACGCCGCGGGCTACCTCTTTCTGCTGCTCTTCATCGCCGGTCCCTTGCGACGCTTCGGCGCCTACACCATTCCCGACTTCGCCGAGGGCCGCTTCGATAGCCCCACCTTCCGAAAGGTCGCCGTCACCTTCGTTCTCTTCATCGGCTTCTTCTACACCATGCCTCAAATGAAGGGCGCGGGCGTCACCATGGCCAGCATCCTCAACTGGCCCTACTGGGCCGGCATCGTCGTCGTTGGCGCGGTCATCACCTTCAATGTCGCCATCGGCGGCATGAAGGGCATCACCATCGTTCAGGCCTTCCAATACTGGGTCAAGCTCTTCGCCATTTCCGCCCCCGTCTTCGTCATCATGGCCCTCACCGGCCACACCGGTCTCGATGCCGCCAAGACGTTCGGAGACCCCGCCGTCACCCCCCGAATCACCCCAGGGGCCGAGATCAAGATCAAAGGCAAAGCTGCGGTCCCCGCAAATGCCATGAGCTTTGCCGCCAGTGAACCGACCCTCATAACCTTTCCCAAGGGAGCCATCCTCTCAAAAATAGGCCCGGCCAGGAAGCCTGAACCCGGAGAAGATCCTATCACCGCCGACGCCCTCGTCGGCCACCTTCCCGGCCTCCAATACGAGGCCTCCGCCACCGCTCCGCCCATCCCCGGCAACGCCGAAGGCTACACCTGCGAGCCCGGTTCGGTCTTCATCACTAAGACCGTCACCGTTACCAAGGGCGGTCAACCTGTGATGAAAGACGGCAAGGAAGTCAAAACCTCCGCGAAGATCGAGTTCGATCAACCCGCCGTCGTAAGCCTCATCAAGCCCGGACTAAAGAGTGAGGTCACCGATGCGTCAGACCCCGAAGCCGGTGCGCTCGCTCCCAACACCTCGCCCAATGGAAAGTGGCTCAACCCCTTCGGAGCCATGACCAGCAAATGGGGCTACCCCATGCTCTACACCTACTCGCTCATCATCGCGTTGGTGTGCGGCACCGCGGGCCTCCCCCACATCTTGGTCCGCTTCTATACCAACCCGGACGGCCGAGCCGCCAAGCGAACCACTCTCTGGGTCATGGTCATGCTCGGCGCGTTCTACTTCTTCACCCCCATCTGGGGTGTTCTCGGGAGAACGCTCATGCCAGTGCTCTACGCAAACGGAGCCACCGACTCAGCCGTCATCAAACTCCCCACGCTCCTCGAAAACAAGGTCCTCGGCCAAGTGCTCAGCGGCGTCACCAGCGCCGGAGCCTTCGCCGCCTTCATGTCCACCTTCTCCGGACTCCTTGTCTCCATGTCGGGAGCCTTCGCCCACGACATCTATGGAAAGATCATCCGCCCAGGGGCCTCTGCCGATAGCCGACTCAAGGCCTTTAAGATCGCCGCCATCGGTGTCGGCTTCCTCTCCATCGTCCTCGGCCTCCTCGTAGAGACCTTCGATATCGCTACCATGGTCGGCTGGGCCTTCGCCATCGGCGCTGCTAGCTACTTCCCGCTACTCCTTTTGGGATCTTGGTGGCGGGGCCTCACTCGCTACGGCGCGGGTGCGGGCATGCTCCTCGGAGGTCTCTGCTCCGTCGGTGCCATCATCTGCTCGATGCTTCTGGACAAGAAGGTCCTCACCTGGAACGTCTCCCCATTGATTCGCTCCCTCATGGAGCAACCCGCCATCTGGGCCGTCCCCTTCTCGCTCCTCACCATGGTCGTGGTCTCGAAAGCCACCGCTGGCTCTATACCCGCCAACGTAAGAGTAAAAATGCTCCGCCTCCACGCCCCCGAAGGCATGGGCCTCTCAAAGGACTACGTCAACGACTAATCTTCAGACCAAGCACACTCACCCAAAACGCCCGTCGCCCACATTTCGCTCGTCCAACAAATAAACTGAGCAAACACCAACCCCAAAATGTAGGCGACGGTCCTACCGTCCTGAGCGCGATCAATGACCGAACGCAACCCCCCAAGCGGACGACACATCTCGCTCGATCACCAGAGAACCCTCGGCAATCCCCAAACCCAAAATGTAGCCGACGGTCCTACCGTCGTACGCGCTCAAACCATCAGAACGCATTCACCCACACCACCTACTCCCCGAGACAAGAAAACCAAACCAATCCCAATCACCCATCGGCGAAATTCCGCAAAACAGCCAAAGGTCGCAAGCCCGCGAACCCGACAACCCTCGAAGGCGGGTTGCTTCAACAAACTTGGTCCAGAGCCCAAACCCGGCTCTATCTCCATCGCGAGAGCAGCGACGGGCCAAGACCAACCCAACCAGCCCTACAAATCAATAAATATCCTTGCGAACCGAGAACATCGGTCGCTTCAACGCCCCATAACCCAGTCGCTTGGCGTGTCCATCGCACCAGAAGGTGTTGGTACCCCCTACATGCAGCAGGTTGAAGTGATCCTTGAGCAGTTCATCCGGGGGAGGTCCGCTAAACCAATCCACCGGTTGAAGGAAATTGCAGAGCGGAACGCTCGCGTGGTGTTCCCAGGCCGCCAAAGTGTCGGCGGGTTCTTCGATCTCCGACTCAGACGCCCCCGTAAAGTCGAACGTGCCGTTGACCATGACCTGGGTCTTCGCGCCCGGCCCATACTCATTGCCTTCAACCTCCGGATGGGCCGCATAGTAAGCGGAAGGAAAGGCGGGCGAAAACCCGTTGGCCGCAATCGCCATCTGCCATTCTCCCGGCATGCTAGGGCATCGTTTGATGCCGTCGTTCTTCAGGTAGGGATCCAGAAATCCGGGCCGAATGGGATGAAGAGCTGGCTTGTCCACCCGCCCCCAGTAACCGTCGGTGGTGGAAACGTCGTTATTGTTGTCGTAACCCAGCCAAGTCGCCTGATCGGCAAATCCCGCGAGCGGTTCGTAGCGAGCCAAGGGATACCAGATCCCATCGTAATCCGTCGTGTACATGAGTGAAGCCGCCGCCAGCTGCTTCATGTTGCTAATACAAACGGCCCCTTTCGCCGCGTTCTTAGCTTGCGCAAAAACGGGGAAGAGGATCGCCGCCAAAATCGCGATGATGGCGATCACGACAAGGAGCTCGATCAGCGTAAATCCAGACGCCCGGGAGCGAAGAAACCCATTCCTCATAACCCAACCTCTGAAGCAGGCTACGCAGGTTGGTTGCAAAACGTTCCGACTTAGACGATTTGCACGTCGTGCGGACCCGGCTGAACTTCGCCGATCACCATCGCCGTCTCGCCCGCTGCATTCAGCCGCTCAACCACCGTGGGGGCCGCGAACCGATCGCAAAACAGCACCATGCCAATACCCATGTTGAAAGCGCGATACATTTCGTGGTCGGGAACATTGCCGACCGTCTGAATCAAGGTGAAAAGCGGGAGGTTGGGCCAGGAATGGCGCTCAATTACCGCGCGGACGTCCGAAGGCATCACGCGGGGAAGATTGTCATAGAGGCCACCGCCAGTAACATGAGCCGCCGCATAGACCCCGTCTGTATCCTGGATAATGGGGAAAATGGAATTGAAGTAACACTTGTGCGGTTTCAAAAGCTCATCGCCAATGCTATTGCCCGTCCCCGGCACTTCATCTTTCGTGGAGAGCCCTCCGAACTCGAACAAAGCCCGGCGGGCCAAGGAGTAGCCGTTCGTGTGAAGCCCGTTGCTCATGATGCCCACGATTGCGTCGCCCGCTCCCATCTTGCCGCGAGGGAGTCGCTTCTCGTAATCCACCACACCCACAATCGAGCCGACTAAATCGATTTCTCCATCGTGGTACACCCCCGGCATTTCCGCTGTCTCACCACCGACTAGGGAAGCGCCAACGCTCGAACAGGCCTCAATCAAACCCTGCAGGACTTCCTCGAACATCAATCCTTCCAGCCGAGAGCAACCGTAATAGTCCATGAAGAAAAGAGGACGAGCGCCTTGGCAAAGGATGTCGTTGACGCAGTGATTCACAATGTCGAGTCCAAGATTGCGATACTGGCCAACCATCGCCGCAACCTTTGTCTTCGTTCCCACGCCATCGATCGAGCTAACCAGGATCGGATTGGAAATTCCCTCGAAGGAAGCTCGAAAGAGAGAACCGAACCCGCCGACACCCGAAATCACGTTGCCCGTATAGGTGGACTGAATCCCTCCCACCACGTGACGAAGCGCTCGCTGCGCCTCGTCGATATTCACACCGGCGTCTTTGTACGTTAAGGGGTCGGCACGCATTTAAAAATTGTACTCGGGAGGAGCCCCGGAAAGAGAGGACGACCTACTCTCGACGCTTGGCCATCTGGGGGCCAAACCACTTCTTGTTGTTCTCCGCCGTTATCTCGCTCCCTAGAGCCTCGTACAGCTTTTGAGCGTCGCTCTCGAAGTGGAAGGAGCCCGAGATTTCACCCTGCCAAATGGACTCCACAACCCATTCCGGCACCGGAAGAAACACGATTCGTTCGGGAGGAGTCAACTTGACCGAAAGCACCGTTGCGGAAGTGGATGGATCGGGATAGATGAATTCGAGTGAGATGCAGTTGGGCTCGTAAGTGGTCGTACCCATTTGCGGATGGCCCTTGACCCTGCCTTCTTCCAAGATCGCGTGATCGAAAAGGCCTTCGCTGGGCTCATGGCCAGCCTGGAGCTCATCGAAGATGGCGAGGCGCTTAGCGGCGGCGTAGGCGTTCAGAGTCATAAACAAAGTCTACCGGGCCCTCAACCTGGTGAAAATACCTAAGTGCCACAAGCCGGTCGTGCGGAACATAGCAAACGTGCTGGGATGTGAAAGTCCCCGTACAACAAACAGCGAAGGTGTTGGGCGAATTGCCTAGCATCTAGCTTACCGGAAAGAGTCAGGAAGACTTTGCGAGCCATAGAGGCGAGCTCCGGTTTAGTCTGCCGCTTGCGGCAGTTTCATGGAGGAACGAATGTCATTTCGCGTAAATACGAACGTTGCGGCGATGAACGCCCTTCGAAACGTCAGCCAGACGAACACCGACTTTAACCAGTCGATTACCCGATTGTCTACGGGTCTTCGCATTAACAATGCGGCTGACGATCCTGCGGGTCTCATCATTTCGGAGAACTTCCGAGCCCAACTTTCTGGTATTGACCAGGCTGTAAAGAACAGCCAGGATGCTATCAACTACGCCAAGACCGCTGAAGGCGCTCTTGACGAAGTAAACCGACTTCTCCGAGACGCTCGAGGTCTTGCTGTTGCCGCAGGTAACACCGGTACCCTTAGCTCCTCGGCTATTCAAGCAAACCAGAGCCAGCTTAGTTCCATCGTCTCTTCCGTCACTCGAATTGCTCAAACGACGCAGTTCGGTACGAAGAAGCTTTTGGATGGTAGCTCTGGCGTAAACGCTTCGGTTACCAACGGTACCCTGGTGGGTGCAATCAACATCGGTGGTCAGTTCGCTGGCGCCGCTGTGACCGCAAACACCTCGGTCGTTGCGACCTTGACTCAAGCCGCGACTCAGGCATCCGTAACCGGTGTTGCCGTGACTCTCGGCCAGACCGTGTCCGCCGGTTCGTTCTCGATCAACGGCGTCACGTTCACCGCTGATGCGACCACGACCGGCCAAGAGCTGATCGATAAGATCAACGCTTCTCAGGGCCAGACGGGCGTCGCCGCTTCCCACGACGGTACAAACATCGTGCTGAACTCCACCGCCTACGGTTCGAACGCTAAGATCGAACTGGCTGACGCTAATGGCGTCGTCCGATCAGGTGGTGCCGGCTCGACTTCTGCCGCCGGTGTGAATGCTCAGGCAACCGTCCAGGTTGGAACCGCGACCGCTCTGTTCACTTCGAGCCAGAACGGAAACGACGGTCTGACTTTGAGCGATGCCGATGGCAACACGATCCGCCTCACTCAGGCTGGCAACGTGACCGCTTCGGTCCAGAATGCCACCGTCGGTCAGGTCATCGTGGGATCCAGTTCGTTCCAGATCGGTGCGAACGCGGGTCAATCGACCACCCTTTCGCTCGGTAACTTCGCCGCAAGCCAACTTGGTGCGGGCGCCGTTTCCGGCAAGAACCTGTCAAACCTCGACCTCACCACCGCAAGCGGTGCCGCCGATGCCCTCAAAGTCATCGACGCGGCCATCGAGCAGGTGTCGAAGAGCCGAGGTCAAATCGGTAACTTCCAGCGCAACGTTCTCGAGTCCAACATCCGATCGCTCGGAACCTCTCGAGAGAACCTCGCGGCCAGTGAATCCACCATCCGCGATACCGACGTTGCTGCTGAAATGACCCAGTTCACAAAGCAGCAGATCCTGCAGCAGGCCGGTCTTTCGGTCTTGGGCCAAGCAAACTCGGCTCCCCAGGCTGTTCTTTCTCTCCTTCGATAACCGTCGTTCCTTCGAGAGCGCGTAAACATCACCCCCGGGCTAACCCCCGGGGCTTATTTTTTTGTCCTATCGACCCCCAATTGACGTTCCGTAAAAAACCACCTCTATAGGTATCCATTTGATCATAGGGTATCCATTGGTAAGCTATCCAAATGGTCGCTCCGGCAACGCCGTCCCTCTCCGAAATCCGCTCCCAGTTCCCCGCCCTCAAAGACGGATTCGTCTACATGGACAACGCCGGCGGCTCCCAAGTCCCTCTCTCCGTCCCCGACGCTATCCACACCTACATGACGAGTAGCTACGTCCAAGTCGGAGCCGACTATCCCGCCTCCCAAAAAGCCACCCAAACCGTCGCCGAAGCCCACGCCATGGTCAACACCATCATGGGTGGCGATAACGTCGGCCGAACCATCTTCGGCTCCTCCAGCTCCACCCTCTGCCGGATGCTCGCCGATTGCTACGCTAACGCCCTCCAACCCGGAGACGAAATCATCGTCGGAGAAAGCGGACACGAAGCCAACGTCGGCCCCTGGATGAGCCTCGCCAACCGAGGATTCACCGTCAAAATCTGGCCCGCCAACCCCGAAACCGGGGTCTGCGAACTCGAAACGCTCCAAGCTCTCCTCAGCCCCAAAACCAAACTCGTCGCTTTCGTCCAAGTTTCAAATATCCTCGGCCAAGTCGAAGACATCCAACCCTGCATCGACGCCGCCCATGCCGCCGGAGCCCGAGTGGTGGTAGACGGAGTAGCCTACGCTCCCCACCTCCTGATCGATGTCGAAAAATGGAACGTAGATTGGTACGTCTTCTCGTGCTACAAAGTCTTCGGCCCCCACATCGGCGCGATGTTTGGAAAGCACGAGGCATTCGCCGAACTCACCGGCCCCAACCACTATTTCCTCGCCAAAGACTATCTTCCAGGCAAGTTCGAGCTCGGTGGCGCGAATCACGAATCATGCGCCGGCCTCCTTGGCCTCAAACCCTATCTCGCCTGGCTCACGGGAGTCACCAGCTACTCGCGAGACTCAGTCACGCAAGCTTGGAAGATCATGGAAACCCTCGAAACCTCACTGACTTCCAAATTTCTTGAATTCCTGGCGTCCAAACCATCTGTGAAGGTCATCGGAAGTCCTCAAGCAACCCCATCCCGAGTCCCCACCATCGCCTTTCGACATAACTCAAAGTCGCCAAGAGAAATTGCCGAAGTCGCCATGGCCGCCGGAATCGGAATCCGGGCAGGGAATTTCTACTCTGTCCGACTGCTTGAGAGAATGGGAATCAATCCCAACGAAGGCGTGGCCCGAGCAAGTTTCGCCCACTACAATTCCATGGAAGAAATCAACCGCCTCATCCAAGTGCTGGACCCAATGATCTAGATAAGTTCCCCTGGGAGCCTCAACCAGAGGCTCCCAGGGGACAATCTTATTTCCGTTTTTCGACACCGAGCGCCTTGACCATCGGTTCTAAACGATTGACAAGAGTATCTTCACCGCTAGACTCGACAAAGAAGTCGCAAGTCTCATAGGCGGCCCGCTACCATTATCTGAAAAGGATCTTGTCGAGCCCAACGACAAAGCCCTGCAGACCCCGCACTTCTCGCACCGCCAGCGCCACGCCCTGCATAAAAGAAGTACGATCCATTGAATCGTGTTTGATCGTCAGCAACTCGCCCGGACGGCCGAACATGACTTGCTGGTGAGCTAGAAGGCCAGGCAGTCGTACAGAATGTAGGACGACGTCCTTATACGTGCCACCACGCACCCCTTCAACTTTAAAAGCGGTACGGGGTTTGCGGGTAGGCGAATCCTGCCTCGCTTCCTGAATCATCTCCGCCGTGCGCATGGCCGTCCCACTTGGGGCATCTTCCTTGCGATCGTGATGGAGCTCGATGATCTCGCAATCCGGCATCCATCGTGCTGCCATTTCAGAGAATCGCATCATCAAAACTGCACCGATAGCAAAGTTCGGAACATACATTCCTGGCACACCGGTTTCCTTGCAGCGCAGGAATATCTCGCGAGAATCGCTGTCACTTAAACCTGTTGCCCCGATGATGGGAGAGATCCCACGTTTGACCGCAGATTCTGAGTGAGAAGCCGCGCCGGAGGCGTGGCTGAAGTCGATCAATACGTCAACCTTCGTATTATCTAGCGATGCGCCCAGCTTATCGGAAACAATAAGATCAGGAGCCCTTCCCCCAGCAAAATCTCGGCAGTTTTCTCCTACATGTTCCCGATCGCATGCAACGACGATTTCGATTCCTGGCTCTTGACTAACGGTTCGCAAGACTTCTTGCCCCATACGCCCAGCCGCACCAATAACCGCAACCTTAATAATTCCGTTTTCGTCCATTTCATTTCTCCGGGATACGCCGCATCGTCATCGATCCCGATTCAATGAGCCATGGTAACCCATGATCGTCAAGGAATGCGGTGGCCTTTCGATTTCCTGTTGTTTCGACTTCGTGGGCCAGTATCTTTTTGCCGCCAATCTCAATGCTCTTCGTTCCCTTAAAGGTTGCGGTTTGGAGTTCCCACTGTAATGAGTCCATGTTAAAGACATAGCTGTCTACTTTATCACCCACCTTCGGTTTGTCTCTGAGAAACCAAAACTCGCTCTTGTTCTTTCGAGGGGCGGTTTGAGTGAGGGGGACCTGCTTTGTCTTGCGATCTCCACCGTCGAGAATCACCAGATTCGCTCCCTCCTTGTCGAAGGTGGCAACGATTTGACGTTGCATCTTCCCGCCTGGGATGATTGCCTCCATAAACTTCCGAATAGGAGCTCCCTCTTTGTCGTAGGTGTTTTGAGACCTAAGAGTCATCTTGGTTTGACCAGATGTCCAATCCATTCGGTATTCGAGGAACTTGCTACCATCGGACTTGACTTGTTGAGTGACGGAAGCGGTTCCTAGGACCTTGCCACCAACCTCAATGGACATCTTGACCTGTGCCCCAGAGATGGCTACCAACCCTAGCCCAAGGATGGATAAGAACTGTTTCAACTGGATTCCTCAAGAAGCAGACGCGCTGCCATCAAGCCCGATTCATAAGCTCTTTCCACCCTTCCTGCCGCCAAGCCATCGCCAGCCAAAATCACGCCGTTGTGGTTGTTATTCACGGTCTCGAAAACGGCAACGGTCTCCGGCTGCGAATACTTCCAGCGTTTGGTATCGATGGCTACCGGAGAGTTGAACTCGGATCCGAAGAGGTCCTGAACATAGCCCAGGACATCCGGAATGATCCTCTCATCCGACGTTTGGTAGTGATCGTGGCTGTAGGTTGGGCTCATTTGAAGGACCATCGCGGTTTTGCCCTCGGGAGCTCGCCCCGGACACTTCGCGCTCTCGACGCTGATCCACGTCAAAGGATGCCTTTGCTCAACATCGATTAGGGCGTGGTAGGGAATGTCAGGTGTCGGCTGATCAAAGCCTAGCATGATTGAGATGCAGGAACGATATCGAGCGTTGGCAACCGGGCGGCTCTCTCCGAGTGACCACAAGAGAAGAGATGCTTGAGGAATCGGCGGCGTGAGAATAACCGCATCGAATGTTGAACCCTCTACTTCAAATGTTTGTCCGTCACGCTTGAGTGTGTCAACTTGGGTGTTCAATCGAACATCCAACCCCTCGGCAAGGAGTTTGGCAAGATGATTCGAGCCTGGGCGGTAGGTGTACCTCGGCGTGCTATTTCTGGCAGTATCTCCGGGACTGACTCTCAGATTCGTGTGCGTGTAGATTGGCTTTTGAATCTGGATGAGCTCTGACTGATCAAGCTCTGCCAGCATCGCTGTTTCGATGCCCAAACCGCGAGGAGCAATACTGGTAGCTCCGGTATCGAAGACGAAGTCTTGTACACGTCGGGTGGCAAGCCGTCCTCCTACGCCCCGTGCCTTGTCATAAAGGACAACTGAGGCGCCTGACTTCTGGAGGGTTCGGCCAGCGGCCAGGCCAGCGATGCCTGCGCCGACGATGGCTACCCTCAAGCCGCCTCCGTAGCCTCTCTCTCAGAAAGAAGAAGGGCAGCGCACTCAACGCCACTTCGGATCGCACCGTCGATGCTCGAGTTTTCCGTGAACTCACCAGCTTGATAAAGACCTGGCGTTCCGACCGCGTTTCCAGGCGCCTTCTCCATGAAACCGACCGGCTGGGCCATTTGAGCGTAAGGAACACGATATCCACGAATAAATCGCCACATGTTCGCCCCCTTGTCTGGGAACCAGTTTGTCAGTTCAGCTTTTGCGATTTCCGCCAAATTTTGATCGGACTCAGCCGGGTTGCCCAGGATTGTCACCGAGGCAAGGTACTTACCCGCTGGCGCATAGCTAGGAGCCGCGTTTGAGATCGGGGCTACATGGTTCACGATGCCTTGGCCAGTTCCATTGAGGACGAGATAAGCTCCGTCGACGCAGGGTGAACCTGTTTCGAAATACAGGCAAGTGGAGGATTTTGCGCCTTCTACGGTTGCATGGCCCGAGAGTCGCGCTGCTTCGGGAGCCTCGGTCGCCAGAACCACCGCGCTGGCTGCTATTTCTTCGCTTGTGTCAAAACGAACGCCGCAAGGATGGCCCGAATCATCTCGAATGATCTCGGAGACCTTGTTTCCGAATCTAAAGAGGTATCTCGGTATATCTGCGGAGATTTGGGTTGCGATCGCTTCGATTCCGGCGTTAGGAACAACGGTTTGTCCCTGCTGGAGCATGCTCCATACAAACGCAAACTGTCGAGAATCAACTTTCAAGTCCCGATCAAGGAAGATTCCGCCGAGGAATGGTCGGAAAAATCGATCGATCGCCTCGTCGCTAAATCCGAAGTCTTCAAGGTACTCAAGCGTGGTCATTGGCTCAAGTCGTGAGATTTCCCGGGGTGACATGCTGCCAATACCGTTACAGAGCTTTGCCAACTTCTTCTTATCAGCGAGAGGGATGGTTTTGTCTCTGAGTAACTCAAACTTGGAAAGGAGGAGTTCTTTGAACGTCTGCAACTCCAACTTATGGAGGCTGCCGTCGAAGTAAACCTGGGCGCCGTTCTTGAAGCTCTTCAGGTTGAGCGACTCCAGATCAAGCTGACGCTTGGCATGGGGATAGGCGGTGAAGAAGACTTGGAAGCCCCTGTCAAGCTGAAAGCCTTCTACTTTGTCTGTCTTGAGGCGTCCACCTGGTCGATCGTCGGCATCTACGACAATCACGGGCACTCCAGATTCATATAGCTTGCGTGCGCAAGCTAGACCCGCAAGTCCAGCACCAACAACTACAACCGGCTTAACCATCCTTGATGTTGTACCTCCGAAGAGGCTTTATTCGATATCGAGCGCGGTGACAGGACTTTGGCGGGTGACGTCGAATATAACATCCGTGAGATTCTCCAGTTGTCTGTTGTTGATTCTTCTCGTTTGTTCGGCCATGCCCCAATCCCTGAGTCCCAAGACTTTGCGATCTGAGCTAAAGGCCCGCGGCGATAAGGCTGGGCTCGTCGATCGACTAGCCAAGTGGTTCGGCAAGGACTTTTCAACTGGAGCCGATTCCAAAGCCGATGGCCTTGATGTGGCATGGGCAATTGATGCGCCTGGAGCGAAGAAAGTGGCGGTTGTAACAGACGATGAACAGTCGTTCTCGCTTAAGAGGATTGGGTCAACCAATGCGTTTGCTTTGGTCCTGGAGCTTCCTGACTCAAGCGGATTTCTTTGGCACTTTGAAGTGGATGGAAAGCAGGTTGGCCCTGATCGACCGCTAGAGGTTTATCGACCCGACCCATATAGTGTTTCCAATCCTGATGTGCCCAAAGGTGTCGTCACCCAACTGAAGTGGTCAAGCCAAATCTATGCGGGGACGGAGCGAGATTGGTGGATCTATGTGCCTGCTCAATATTCGGCAGAGAAACCTGCATGTTTGATGGTGTTCCAAGATGGGCAGTGGTCTCATGGCTATTCGCCGGTCGTGTTGGACAACCTGATTGCTAAGGGCGAGATGCCGGTGACAGTGGCGATTTTCATTGCTCCGGGGACATTTGCGGACGGGAAATCAAATCGGTCCCGTGAGTACGACACTTTATCGGACACTTACGTGCGTTTTCTACTTGAAGAGATGATTCCCGAGACTCAGAAGAAAGTGAATCTGAGGGAAGATGCCGCGAGTTGGGCGATCGCGGGGATTAGCAGCGGCGGAATTTGCGCCTTCACGGCCGCATGGCAACGGCCGGACAAGTTTAGCAAGGTCTTGAGTTGGGTTGGCAGCTTCTCGAACATCGCCGGTGGCGAAAGTGGAATTGCGGGTGGGCATAACTATCCGGCGCTGATAAGGCGGAATGATCCAAAGCCCATTAGAGTGTTTCTTCAGGACGGCACTCATGATGTTGACAACCAGTTCGGAAACTGGTGGCTGTGCAATCTATCGATGGAGTCGGCGTTCAAGTTTAAGAAGTACGACTACAAGTTCGTGGGCGCGAAGGGATTTCATAGCGATAAGCATGGACGAGCGATTTTTTCCGATTCACTGAAGTGGCTATGGCGGGATGTTCGGTAGGTTGCGAATATTTGGGCTTGTGTTGCTCGTAAACTAGAAGCGCGGATGAGCGACCAGCAATTCTATAACGATCACGACGCCGAGGAGATTCTTCGTTTGGCTTCCCGTGACTCTCTATCGGGTGGGATGAGCCGTGAGAAGTTGATTCAGACGGCGGCGGAGCTTGGGATCTCGCCGGACGCGGTGTTGCGGGCGGAATCTCAACTGCAGAAGAAGCGCGAAGCTGATCGCGTTGAGCAAGAGGAGCAGGAGCTGCGGAAGGAGTACCGGCAGAGTAAGCGGAAGAACTTCTTTAACGATCTCTCTACATTCTTTGCCACGAACGCGGTCCTTGTTGGCATCTGGTGGATGACGGGGCGACATTACTTCTGGCCGGGATGGGTTTTGGCTTGTTGGGGGATTGGGGTTATTACCGACTTCTTCAGCACGTTTGTTGCACCAGACGATGAAGCCAAGTTTCGGCGATGGGTTCGGCGGCGGCACCGAAGGATGGGAACGGATGAGATGATGGTGCGGGCTGAGCCTATCTTGGATGAGTTCTTTGCGGCTCACCCTGGGGAAAAGCTGAACGCGATCAAAGAGATTCGGGAATCGCTCGGGGTTGATCTAAGGGATGCCAAGGACATTGTTGACGCTTATGAGGGCAGCGAGAAGAATGAACAGCAGGGCGATGAGCTTCGTTCTCGGTTGGAGTAGATAAGGATAAGGTTGACCTGACCTTTCATAATTGACACATGGCCTCTAAAGAAACGATTTCTCTTCGCGTGCCTGCCTCTTGTCGTCCGGGGGATGAGCATAAGACTCAGCGGGCTTTTAGCGAGAGCGTGGAAGAGTACATCGATGGAATCTATCGTCTTCAGAACGAGGTCGATCGGGTTTCGACGGGTGAGGTTGCGACTTACATGTACGTCAGCGCGGGGTCGGCGACGACGATGATTAAGAAGATGGCGGAGTTGGGGTTGGTGAACCACACGCCTTATCAGGGTATCCGGCTGACGGAGTTTGGGGAGAAGGTGGCGAAGCAGTTGACGCGGGCGCACCGGATCCTTGAGGTGTTCTTGGTCGATCACTTGGGTTTGCCTTGGAACGATGTTCACGAGCTCGCTTGCAAGCTGGAGCACTATATCTCGGAGGACATCATTGATCGGATCGATGCGAAGATTGGGCATCCGGAGTTTTGTCCCCATGGGAATCCGGTGAATGCGGACGATCCTGATCCGAGTATTCGGTTGGAGGCGGCGCGGTTGGGGCGGTTGCGGGTTCGGAAGATTACGGATGAGCGGATTGAGTTTCTTCAGTATTTGGAGGATCTCGGTCTGAAGCCTGGCGCGGAGTTTGAGGCGGTTGGGGGGACTCCGATTGACTCTTTGATCCACCTCAAGATTGGGGACCGGGATGTGACGGTCGGGCGGGAAGTTGGGCGGCACTTGTGGGTTGTGCCGATCTGATCAATCGGATACCCTATGATCAAAAGGAAACCTATAGAGGTTTCGAACGTCGGTGTTTTGAGGGCACAGGTTTTTTTGCTTGGTATCGGGCAAACCTGGTTTGTTTAACACCTCGTTAAATGAGAGCCATTTGACGACATATAAGTTATCGATCTAGCTGCGCAGGCTTCCTGTCGATGAACAATGTCGTTCTGAAGATTCGTTGGAGTTCCGCGCCTTTCTCTTTTGGCGCAGGTCTTTAGCGCTCTTCCGGTTCTAGGAATTGGAAGGTATGAAATGAACCTCTTCGCGAGTATCGTGTTAGCTTCGGCAGTGGCGCCGACGCATGTGGCAGCGGCCAAGCCGATCGCCTATACCTCGTTCATTCGAGACAAGGCTTTGTATCACGTCGTCAAGGCGGATTTGGATTCTGGGCGAGTGAATCCAGTGACGGTTTATCGGCCCCAACTGGTTTCTACTTGGAAACTTGTGACCTCGGCCAACGCGACGGTTGGAATTACGGGTACGTTTTTTGCGCCGGGCAGTGGATATCCAGTCGGCGACGTTTTGATCGACGGAGAATTGAAGGTCCATGGGAATCGTGGATCGGCAATTGGGGTCGATCACTTTGGCAGTGTGGACATTTTTGACACTCGTTTCCGCAAGGAATACGACTGGTCCAACTATAAGTGGGGCCTTCGAGGCGCCGTGCGGCTTATTTCCGGAGGCAAGGTGTGTCCTAATCCCAAGGCACAAAAATTCAAAGATCCTCGGATCTGGGGCAAGGCTTCTCGTACGGCGATTGGGTTGACCAAATCCGGCAAGCTGCTCTTGGTGGCAACCAAGAACAATGTGACCCTGAGTCAGCTTGGGAAGGCGATGCTTTCTCGCGGCGTGGTTGATGCGATCAGCATGGACGGCGGCGGTTCGACTTGCCTCTACTATCGGGGCAAGATGGTCATCGGGACGGCTAGGCGCCTGAGCAACATGTTTGTGTTGCAAGAGACCTCGGAATAGTATTCCGACGGGATCTGGAAAGTTTAAGAGCGCAATCCCCATTGGTGGATTGCGCTCTTAAATTTTGGGAGGTGGCTACTTGGAACCGATTTCGGCGACGATCACGGAACTGATTCCGCCCCGGACGGCGAAGTTGCCGGTGACCTTCATGTATCGAGGACTGCAGGCGGCGGCAAGTTCTTCGAGAAGTCGATTCGTCACGGCTTCGTAGAAGATGCCCTCGTTTCGGAAGGAGTAGTAGTACAGTTTTAGCGATTTGAGTTCGATGCAGAGCTGATCGGGGATGTATTCAAGCTCAATCGTGGCGAAATCGGGTTGGCCGGTCTTGGGGCACACCGAAGTGAACTCCGGGCAGGTGTGAGTGATGGAGTAATTCCGATGGGGGGCCGGGTTGGGGAAGGTCTCGATGGTCATGGCGAGACTTTGATTTTACTTCTTCGTCGCTTCGCGCCAGGGACTTCGCCGCTTTGCGGCAGGGACTGCGCCGCTTTGCGGCAGGTACGAGGGACTACGCGGCTTCGCCGCAGGGACCAGGGACTAGGGACGAGGTGTTAGGGCGCTTCGCGCTAGGTGTTAGGGGTGCTGCGCGTGTAGGCTCTCCATAAGAGGACTTGAAGCAGAGCCGACATACTGGAAGGTCGAGGATGATGGATAGAGCGTTCGGGCGGTTGATCTTTGCTGCTTGCTTTGTTATGGCCGGTGGGTGCCGTAGTCAGCTTAGGACAGTCAAAATTGAGAATTCAACTCCTTGGGGCATTCTCGTTGAAATCGACTCCAAAGAGTTCCGTGAGCTTATCAATCCCGGCAAGGTGACTAAGCTTTCGGAGAAGGTATTTCGCGGAGGAGCGATGCGGATCCTTGCCAGACGTGAGGGCGACCATAAGATCGTCTATTCAAGGAACTTCTATTCCGAAGACTTGAATAGGGTGGATGACGGCGAAAAGCTTGCCGTTAAGATCACGGCTGAAAGTCAGGAGAGGGACTAGAGAGGGATGCGCTTTTGGAACCGGCCGAACTAAACATGGCAAAGGCTGGGTAGAGAGCTTTTAAGTGGGGCACATACCTCATCAATGACGTAGACGATGGGTTCAATAGCACTAGCTCATCCATGGGCCCTTCAATAACCATGTCCGGCGGATTAGTTACGTTACGTAGAGGTGCTCTGAACGTTTTGCTTATGTCTCGGGCTGGACTTATACCATTCGATTGGACACGAATGCTTGCCCATGAACTGGGGCATCTCATGACTGGAGCAGAAGATGACGGGAACGATTATAGAGGAAAATAAAACATGAAGTATTTCACATCGGCTCTAATGCTTGCGGTCTGCTTGAGTATGATCTTTGGTGGACGTTCGTCGGTAGCGGCGCCTTCTACCAGCGAAAGAAAGCCCGCGAAAGTCTATTTTTTGGAGTTTGAGGCGAATACTCTGTACGGAGTATCTGCCGAGAGCATTAAGAATCACTATGACATCTCGTCCTTAGTTAAGGGTGATTTCAAAAAGGTGATTGATCTTCTTCAACGGCCTACCAAGAAGGGAAAATTCTCTAGTAATATGGTTCGGCTAAGGTTAGATATTGGCCCCAAGGATATCTTACTGGTCGATTGTGACGGAAACGTTCGTCGGGGGGCTGAGGACTATGCTCTTAGCGCTAAAGAATTTGAAGAGTTAAAGCTTCGGATTTGGCTTATGATTCCCAAACCTCATGCGCCCGCTTCTCGTTAGCTGGGTGGATGACCCGTCTGGCTGTCGTAGCCTCCTGAATTCTTGCGATTTTCGCGAAACGTTAAGTAACAAACTCAAATCAATAATCGCTCAGACCATCGAGCACTCTCCAAGTGTGCTCGATGGCAGTCTTGTCATTGCTGACATCACTGGGAACCCGCCCGAGATAAGGTGTCTTTTGCAATAGTTCAGAACGGCAAGATATGCCGGTAATTCAAATATTATCACGTCAACAAATGGAAAAATTTCGAGTCTGGATTACTGACGGCGCAATCCATCTTAACGAGTATGAGATGGCTCTTTCAGATGTGGAAGAGGTCATCGCGTATAAAGAGGATAATTTCACGATCGACACCATTTGGGTAGAAGTACACAAAAAGGAATCTAAGATATATTTTAGTGAAGACACGCCGGGATTCAATGAAGTCATGAGAGACCTTATCGATGCCTTCAGTGGATCTCGGGCGGATTGGAGGCAGGAAGTCTTGAAGGAACCTTTCGCTGAGAATCGAGTGACGATCTGGAAGAAGTAAAGATTTATCTAGGAAAGGGTGTCGGGATACATCGTGCAAACGATGTTTGAGTTGCCTTTCGAAGAGTTTTCATGGATCAGTTTGTTAGAATCGCGGGAGAAGCTAACTTCCAACAGGGAAGTTAAGGCTCAATTGAGCAAAAATGGTGGTGTGAATGTTCCAAGGTCTGACGGACGTATCAATCTGATTGAGTCCCTTGATAGCTTGGTCTCCCCAGAATTGGCCGAGAAGTGGAAAGCGAGTGATCCAGATGTGGAATGGATGTTCTTGCTGGTGCTCCACACCGTCTTTGACGATTGGGGGATTTCGGAACATATTGATGACCTCATTGGGTCTGAGATCTGGTCGGTCTTTATTGATGAAGCAGAGGTCGCTCTGACTAAACAGCTTGTTCAACTCTTGGAGAAGTCATTTGAGGGGCGCAGGTATTTGACCGGGAAGGAATGTGTGGAGAGTTCCTTCTGGCCTCAGATTGTCCGTACTGCGGGGGAACTGCATGAGCTCATGCTGAGGAACAATGAGTTGGTTGGCTGGCGTGTGCGGTGAGCCTGGGCGTTCCGGCGCTAGCTTATTGGAATGCATTTCTTTACGAATGGCGGCTGGTCTATGATCCGCCATTTTCGTTTAGCCAGTGAGAAGATGGAGAGTCGGGTTTTGGATGATCGAGCGCTAAAGGCGATTGTCCTTCGAACGAATGACGACTTGTACAGCCGGTTCCGGGAGGCACGGCGTATGGGAAGGGTTTCTCGGAGTTTGGTTGAAGAGCTTATTCAGGTTCTGGACGATGAGTTTGTCGAGTTTGCTTCTGTCAAAGACGACCGCGTCGACGAGTATGGGCGTTTGGTTGAGGATTTGATTGGAGCCTTGGCTCATTTGCTCGCGACGGCAGAATCCTTTGCGAAAGGATAGGGTTTGTTCTGGTTTGGGGATGATTCTCCTTTATTTGGAGAGCGGGATGGCTTGGTCTCGGTTGCACGCTTCGCGTTGAGGGGCGGGTTTTGGTGGGGGCGCTCTGCGGGTGGTTCCGCTCACGCCGGGGGGACCGCCGACTACACCTGCCGGTGGCCGGATTGGGTGCGCTAGTGCGGAGTACTGAGCCCTTGAGAGGGTGCTCGCGACTTAAGTCTTGTCTCGTCATGAATATGGTTTTTCGGTGATGAGTTGCCATAACCAACGGGAATTGGATCGGCAGAATGGCGTATCGGTGTCGGCCGCGGGCGCCGCGAACGATCGAGTTGGGAAAGGTGAATGACCTTGGATGTTTCAAAGGGTGTGTGGTTGTTTCAGGCTCGGGCGCGGTGTTTTGTTTCAGGGGCGTTCGTGGATGTGGCTCAGGCGGAGGCTTGGATTCAGAAGCATGGGCTTTCGGGTTTATTGGTTCGGTATGACTTTGCGCCGGATGGAGTTGGGGCGGAAATCCGGGGGCTCTCGGTGGATGAGTTGGACAGCTATGTTGCGGCGAGCGGACGTTCGATGGAAGAGCTTGGGATTTTAGAATTTCGAGATGGGGAGTTGATCTCGTGAGTTCGATCTGGGTTTTCCAGGAGGGGCGTGGAGTTCTCCCTCGGGCAGTGTTTCGCAGTCGGGAAGCAGGGGATCGGTGGGTGGTTGAGAACGATCTTCGAGGGGTGTTGACGGAGTATCCGCTCGGGACGGGGGTTTACGATTGGCTTCTAGAGTCTGGGAGATTGAACATCAAGAGGGATGAGCAGAAGATGCCGGGATACATCGCGCGTTTTTCTTCGGCGCACCAGGATCATTATCATTACGACGATCCGGAAGATTGAGCCTTACCCCAGGCTTGCGCTCGGTGATTGGGCGAGTCCTCACCCCCGGACCCCTCTCCCGCGGGGCGAGGGGGGAAGTCTGTGGAGGGCGAGGGTGCGGTGGCATGGAATCTCAGTTCTAGCCACTAGCCTCAACACTGCGAGTGTTGAGGTAGCAGGGAATTTACTGGTTCACCGTTTCATGTCTTGGTTTTGGCGAACGGTTCGGATGTCTCGGTTTCTTTTGATGAGGGGTTTGGTGGGGTCGTAGGTGGCTTCGATCCAGCCGTCGCTGATCATGGCGTCGAGGGTATCGGGGACTTCGGGGAGGGCTTGGCGGACGAATTGGTTGGTCTTAGCCAGTTGTTGCAAGGTTTGCATGAGGGCGGGATAGCTGGGGTTTTTTGAGAGGAGGTCGTGGAGCATGAGGACTTGGCTGAAGAGAGGGAGCATTCTCTCCCCTCGGATATAGCAATCCTCTTTGAAGACGCGGCCGTTGTGATAGACGGCGACCTTCTTTCGTTGAGCGCCTTCGTAGTTCAGTTTGAGAACATTGTTCTTTTCGATGGCGGTTTCGGGGACAAAGTCGCTGAGGTAGTCGCCCATCTTAAGCGTAGACGTGATGCTAAATCCTCCGGTTCCGATGCGGAGGTCTTGGCTGATGAATCCGCCTTGCGCGATCCAAGCCCAGGCTCGTTCCGGGGTGAGGTCCAGACCCGCATCAGTTGCGAGTTCGGCGGTGAATCCTTGGAGGTCTTTGAACTGAGCGTTGGAGGTGTACCAGAAGTCGCCGAATCGGATGTGGGTTTTGATTCTCTCTTTTTGACCGAGTTCGAATTGCTCTTTGAGCCACTCTTCGCCGTGTTCTCCCCGGTGGATTTCGGCGAGGGTATAGGCGAGTTGACGAGCGCTGACCTGGGCCATGGTGACGCCAGCGGAAAGGATGGGGTCGGCGAAGCCGGCGCACTCTCCGACCAGGAACCAGTTTGGTCCGAAGTGATTGTGCGCTAAGAAGGACCAGTCCTTGGTGGAGGCGAGTCGATTTTCGCTGGTGGCGTTCTTGAGGAGGTCAGCTATTCGGGGCTCTTCTTCAATGGCTTTGGTGTAGATTTCTTCGGGTCTCAGTCCAGATTCTTTGTAGTACGAGGCGGGGAGGACGACGCCGATGCTGGTTCGAGTCGGGCCCATGGGGATGAACCAGATCCAACACCAGCCGAGGCTCATGATTTGGATTCGAGTGCCTCCGACGCCGATATGCACGGCCCAATCGGCGTTTTGCCAGTAATCCCAGACGGCGATGTTCCGCAGGGTGGTGGGACAATCGATCTCGACTTCGAGGGCCTTGGCGAAGATGCCGGCATTGCCGGACGCATCTACATAGTAGTTAGCGGTCACGGTTTCGCCCGTGCTCAGCGTCAGTCCCTCAATTCTATTGGCTTGGCGCTGCACTTGAGTCACTCGGGTGGCTTCTCGAACCTCACAGCCTAGCTCGGCGGCTCGGTCGAGAAGAATTTTGTCGTAGATCGAGCGGTCGACTTGAAATGAGGTTCGTCGGCGTTGGCCCTCGAACTTGCCGGGGCGTTCTTGTTCGACAAACGTTTCGGACGCCAGGAAATCGAAATCCCAGAGTTCGGGATTCTTTCCCCATCGGTAGGTCGCGCCGACTTTAATGGGGAAATCGGCGGCTTCAACCTTGTCCCAGACTCCCATCTCATCAAGGATGGGGCCGATGGGGGGAAGCAGACTTTCTCCGATATGGTCACGGGGAAAGGTTTCTCGCTCAAGGATGAGCACGGAAAGGTTGGGAGCGTACTTCTTGAGCAGGGCCCCAGTCGTGGAGCCCGAAGGGCCCCCGCCAACGATTGCTACGTCGAAATGTTTGGCGCACATCTTTGTTTCTATATTATTGCCAGAGATTGTATCAAAAATGTCTCATTGTTTGAGATAATCGTGTTAGACTGTTAGCGATTCACTGGAGAGTCACCTTTGCAGAAAAGACCCTGGAAGAGTATCGCTGAAGAGCTCGAGGCGCAGATCGCATCCGGCAAACTCGCACCTGGCAGCAGAATGCCAAGTGGCGACGCGTTGGCGGATTCGCTGGGCGTGAACCGAAATTCGGTTCACCGAGCCTTGGAAGAATTGCAACGACGTGGGCTCGTCGTGAGGCGTCAGGGGAGTGGCACGGTGGTGGCCGAAGCAAAGGGCAAGCAGGTGAGTCGCGTGGCGCTGCTGGTAGACGGCTATAGCGCGATTCACAACTTTCCTTCGGGCGATCTGCTTCGCGGGATTCAAGATCGACTTGGCGAGGAGATCAATTTGATCATCGCCGACAGTCGGCACGATCCGACTCTGGAGGCTCAACAACTCGCTCGGCTTTCGATGGAAGCGGACGGGATCCTGCTCTATCCGAGTTCTCCCAAGGAGACGCTGGGCATCGCAACCTTACTGAAGAAGAAGGTTCCGGTGGTGGCGCTCGATCGACTGCCCACGGGAGTCGAGATGGACGCGGTAACCACGGAAAACTATGGGGCCATTCACAAAGTCGTTGCGGGTTTGATCGAACAGGGGCACGTTCACATTGGCTTTCTGGCGACCTATAAGCCGAGCTTTAGCTCGGTTCAAGAGCGAGTGCGCGGATATCAGGACGCGATGGCGGAAGCGGGGCTGGACGCGGAGGAGTTTTTCCGTTGGATTCCGGAAGACGAGCGTCCAGACTCCAAAGTGACCTTCCAGATCGTTCGGGACTCGATCGTGAGTCTACGGAGCGGTTCACGTCCGATCACCGCTTTAGTCTGTTTAGAAGATAGCTTGGGATGCGCCGCGGTTCTGGCTTGCTCCCGGCTGGGCATCGTTCTCCCAACCGAACTTGAAATCACGACCTTTAACGACTGGCATCCGAACTCGTTGCTTCAACCTTGGAACGTTCGCAGGATAACGCAACAAAAATACGAGATTGGGCGCGCAGCGGCAGATTTATTGCTTAAACGCCTTCATAACCCGAGCCGACCCTATGAGGTGGTTCGCGTCGAGGCAGAACTCGTCCCCTTTGACGCCGATTTCCGCGAGATCGCGTCCCCGTCCATCAGTGAACTGATCGTGGCCAACGAAGGTCAAAACCTATGAAACTACCTCGCAGAGCTTTTACACTCATCGAACTGCTCGTTGTTATTGCAATCATTGCCATCCTAGCCGCTATCCTCTTCCCGGTGTTCGCACAGGCGAAGGCGGCGGCTAAGTCTTCGGCATGTCTTTCCAACACTAAGCAGATCGGCCTCGCCATTGTGCAGTACACGGCCGACTATGACGACCAATATACCGGCGGCTGGTTCGTCGGTCTCTGGGGAACTCAGGACATTAGCATTCCGAATGGCCGCTATACGTGGCTGGACTGCGTTCAACCCTACATTAAGAATCGAGACGTTTTCACTTGTCCGACGCAGGCAATTCCGGATAAGCGAGGAATTTACGTTCCTCGTGAGAACGTGTTGAAGGAGACGGGGCAAACCAATACCGAGAGATGGGGATCTTATGGCCTCAACTGCTCTTATTGGGACGGCGCCGACCAAGTCAGCAGCCCGTCGTCCGATAACGGCACCGGATGGGCGATGAATACCACCGCCGTTGAAGACGTCGCGGGTACCGTTCTGATTGCCGATGGCAACGGTTCATTCCAGCACGCTTGGAAGAACGTCGCCGAGCAGCCGACCAAGTTGGTGGCGGGCGATGCTGGCGCGGGCACGCTGAGTTGGCAAGACACTCGCACGTTTAACCGAGAAGAAGGCGCGGTCGTTTTCCGGCATCCGGGCACTCGCGCGAACATTGGATTCTGCGATGGCCACTCGAAATCGATCACAGGCGGTCAAGCTCTGAAGAAGAACACTACAGTTGGAAGCACGACCTTTGGGGCGCTTTCGATGTTCACTTCGGCTCAGGACTAGGCTCGTCCCCGATAAAAGAAGGGCTCCCCTTTTTGAGGGGCGCCCTTCCTTTTTGTTTACATTCCTTGTCTTGAGCCAGCTTGTCCGCCAGACTCGCCCATTTTCTCTCGATGAGCGTCTGGAGTCGCGGGTGGTCCGCCGGGAGTACCGGCTCTTTGTCCGTTCGACGATTCGCCCGGGCCAGTCGTGGTCGGTTGGCTGATGGGCACGTCGCTCTTCTCCCCACAACCCACGAGGACCACGGCGGCGAAAATGCACGATGCCAAGATCATTGTCTTCAGTGAATCTTTCATATTCTCTCTTTTGGACGAACTCCCTTGACGGTGAGACTCCAGTCTCTCAAATATATCAGATTATTTGAGACAGTTCTTTAGTTAAGTGTCCAGGATTTCGATGAAGGGCTCTATTCGGCTTCGATTCGGGCCGGAAAAGACGCCATCAGGCTCAGCAGGGAGAAGGTTCGAGGATAAAAAAAGCGCCGCCGATTCTTGAGAATCGACGGCGCTTACCTTGGGGGTTTTACATCTTGTGGATGGCGTGGCCGGTGGCGTCTTCGTAGGCTTCCATCATGGCTTCCGCCAGGGTGGGGTGCGCGTGGATGGTTTCGGCCATGAAGTCCATGGTCGCTTCCAATCGGAGCGCAGCTACGGCGGCAGCGATCATGTCCGTTACGTGCGGGCCGATCATGTGGACGCCGAGGACTTCGCCGTACTTCTTCTCGGCGACGATCTTGACGAAACCGTCCTGCTCGGCGATGGCCATGGCCTTACCGAAGATTCGGAAGTTGGCCTTTCCGACGACGACATCGTAGCCCTTGGCTTCAGCTTCGCTCTGGGTGAGACCGACGCTGGAGACTTCGGGGACGGTGTAGACGCAGTTCGGGACGGCCTTGTAGTCCATCTTCTCGCTCTTGCCTTCGATGATGTTGGTGACGGCTCGGATGCCTTCCGCCGACGCCACGTGAGCGAGTTGGATGCGTCCGGTAACGTCGCCAATCGCATAGATATTGGGAACGCTGGTGATGAGGGAGTCATCGACGACCTCGACGCCTCGGCGGTGAAGTTTCACGCCGATCTTTTCGAGGTTCATGTTGTCGGTGTTGGCCTTTCGTCCGACACCGAGGAGAATGACTTCGACTTCGAGAACTTCGGTCTCAGCACCCTTCTTCACGTAGCACTTCCAGCCGCCCTTGGTCTTCTCGACCTTTTCGAGGGTGGCGCCGGTGCGGATCTTGATGCCTTGGCGACCCAGAAGTTTGCCGAGCTCGACACCGAGGTCGCTGTCCATCATGGGGATGAGGTTGGGCATCATCTCGACGACGGTGACATCGGAACCGAGTCCGTTGAAAACGTATCCGAGTTCCACGCCGACGGCGCCGCCACCCAGAATGAGCATGGACTTGGGAATTCGGTCGGCGGTGACGGCCTCGTCAGAGGTCCAAACGCCTTCCTTACGGCCGCCTTCGAGACCGGGGACCGGGATGTGGATGACCGAGGAGCCCATGGCGAGGACGAAGTTCTTCGCGCGGATCTTCTCTTTCTTGCCGTCCTTGCCGGTGACTTCGATGGTGTTCGCATCGATGAAGGAAGCGAAGCCTTCTACGTGGCGGATGCCGTTCTTCTTGAAGAGCATGCCGACGCCGCCTCGCTGGGCGAGAACGACCTTATCTTTGCGCTTCATGAAGGCATCGAAGTCGATGGAGGCTTCTCCCTCAACTTTTACGCCCAGAGCCGATGCGTGCTTGACGTGATTCAGTCGCTCGACGCTGGCGATCATGACCTTGGAGGGAATGCATCCCCAGTTCAGACATGTGCCGCCCAAATATTCTTTCTCAACGCAGATGGTTTTGGCGCCGAGTTGCGCGGCACGAATCGCCGCGACATAGCCACCGGGGCCGGCACCGATCACAACGATATCTGCGTCGAAGTTTCCACTCGCCATTAGCTGTTCTTGCTCCTCAGGTTGGGTGATCCCAGAAATCTCTTTGATCAGGGTTTGGAGCGCGTGTGCCGTTGCTACCGCGGGACCATTAGTCGGGGTAACGGTGGTGTTGCCTGGATCACTCATTTCAGGTTCTTTTTGCGCCCCTGCGCCGAGTGAAAGGATACCTGGGGACGAGGAGGTGTTAGGCGTTAGGTGTTAGGGGATAGGTATTAGGGGGTCAAGTTGGTGGGGACGCCGGTGGGGAATCTTTTTTGGATGGCGGCTTGGATCTTTTCGATTCGGTTGTCGGGATTGGGGTGGGTGCTGAAGAACTCGGGTTGGCGGCCGTTGCCGGAGGCTTGTTTGAGAATCTTCATGACCTCGATCATGGATCGGGGATCATAGCCGGCCTGAGACATGAAGCGAACGCCGAGATCGTCTGATTCCAGTTCGTCTTCGCGACCGTATTTGAGGTTCACGAGTTGGCCGACCATGGCGGCGATGGCGGCGGTGTTTCGGGAACTTGGGTTATTGGGGTCGTAGGTGGCGATGACGGCGGCTCCGGTAAGGCCCTGGGTGAGTTGGGCCTTGGCCATGTGTTCAGCGCCGTGGCGGGCGCAGACGTGGCCGACTTCATGACCGAGGACACCGGCCAGTTGGCCATCGGTGGTCAGCCGATCCAGGAGGGCTCGGGTGATGAAAATTTGGCCGCCGGGGAGGGCGAAGGCGTTGATGGTTTGGCGGTCCGAAAGGAGGTGGAAGTCGAATTCGTAAGGGGTTTGGCTGGCGTCGGAGTTTCTGACGACTTTGGCGCCTATGGCTTGGACTCGCTCGGCGGCGGCGGTGTTCTTTTCTTGGCCGCCGTATTGATCGACCATTTGCGGGGTGGCTTGGAGGCCGAGGGCGATCTCTTGGTCGGGGGACATGGAGACGTGCTGGGTCTCGCCGGTGACGGCGTTCTTGGAACTGGACGAGAAGTAGCCGATGACGGAAATCACGGCGACGATGAGGCCGATGACCAGCCGGGGGTTGCAACCGCCATTGCGTCGTTCCATCGATATGATTTGACGACGCGAATGGCGGAGGTTGATCCAGGAATTTTTACTTCAGGCCCTTTCCAAAGAAATACTCGGCGGATCGACGGACCGAGGTGATGGGTTCATCTGGGGTGTTGTCCATTTCGATGGAACCAAAGGGAACACCCAGTTCTTCGCACTTTTGGAGGATGGGTTCCCAATTGATCACACCCTTGCCGGCTTCGATGTCATGACGCTCTCGATTGCCCGAGTAGTCCTTCAGATGGACACTGGAGACGCGCTTACCCAGCTTTTCTATCCAGGCGACAGGGTCTTCTCCGGCGACGGTGATCCAACCAAGATCGAGTTGAGCCTGAATCAGATCGGGCTCGGTCTTGTCCCACATTTCAGCGAAGGTGCTGGGGACGGGGTTTTCGAACTCGAAGGCGTGGTTGTGATAGGAGAAGGTGAGGCCCTTGTCTTGGTAAGCGCGGGCGAGGGGCTCTAGCTCCATGGCGAATTCGACCCAGCCGTTCTTGTATTGTTCTTCGCTGATCCAAGGGAGGATTACGTTTTCATTGCCTAGGGTGTGGGAGTCGGCGACAATTGCGTCGACATCTTTGAGGGCATCAAGGCCGTAATGAGCGCCGCTGACTTTGAGGCCATTGTCGTCGAGGATTTTTTTGACCTCGGCAGGTGATAGACCGTTATATCCGGCGAGTTCGACGTATTCGAAGCCAATGGCTTTGAGGGCCTTGAGCGTGCCGGCGAAGTTCTCGCCGAGAGGATTTCTGAGCGTGTAAAGCTGGACTGAGAGGCGCATGGGCTGATTATGGCCCAGGTACTTGCGCGGATGGATCGGTTGAGTTGTTTGGGGTGGAACTGGAGGGAGTGGTGGTCCCGTTTGGCGTCCACTCTTGAGCGAAGATATGGCGACCCAGCGCGGTGGGATCGTTCGCATTTTGCGATTGCCAAGATTCGGACTTCGTTTCCTCGTAAGCAGCGCGGTGAGCATCGGCCACGTAAGTAAGCAAATCCTTTCTGATGGCACGAACGGTGAGGATTGAGGCGTTCAGGCTGTTGTCGAACGCGGAAGCGGCAAGCGCGGCGCCGATTTGCTTTTCGTCCTCATTCTCGTTGACCGAATAGGTGAGAATGACGAGCCCGGAACGGGGGTCTTGGGTGAGGCTGATCAGGCGATCTCCGTAAGGATTGCGCTGCGTGATCAATTGAGCCAGGGCACGATCTTCGGCAGCCCCCTTAGCAGAGACCGGTGGGTTTTGGATGGTCGTCTGTCCGGTTTGATCGCTCGAAGTCGGACCGGGATTGGATGTCGTTTGGGTTGGTCTTTCGGCAGGGGCGGTGATGGTAGTTCGGGTGGGCTCGTTGGTGGCGGTCTTATTTCGGTTTGAGCCGATGAGATAGGCGATGAATCCGACTGAAACGACCAGGGCAGCCAGGGTGAGCGCGAAAGCACCGTTTCTGGGCTTGGTCGGGGGGAGTCCGAGCTGTTCCACAAGGCCCTCGGTTTCCTTGTGCTCAATTCTTTGGCGGGTGATTTCGAGCTTCTGGCGGATGGACTCAGAATCGGGGGCGATGTCCAAGGCAAGTTCGTACCATTCCTTTGCCTGTTCGAGATCGCCGGTTTCGACGCAGATGTCGCCAAGAAGCTGATTTGCGGAGACGTTATTGGGGAATTTGTGGAGGATCGCTCGGCACTGCTCTTGGGCGGCGGTGTAATCGCCACGCATCCGGAGCAGGTTGGCGCGCGCGAGTTCCGTGTAGACAGCCGAATCGCTGCCTTCGGTAGGGCCGTTGCCAAGCGGGGCGCCGCATTCTGGACAGAAATCCGACCCTGCCTTTACCGAGGCAAAACATCTATCGCAGATGATCGCCTTATTGTTTCCCTGTGCTCCCAAAACCTCCGCCACCTCTTTCGGTCTCCTCCAACGTCGGATGAACAGTTAGCTCGGCGCGCTGGTATTGCGCAATGACGAGCTGTGCGATTCGATCACCCTTTTGGAATGTGACTGCTTCTTGGCCCAAATTGATCAGTAAAACTCCGATTTCCCCGCGATAATCGCAGTCGATGGTGCCGGGGGAGTTGACCATGCCGACGCCGTGTTTATAGGCAAGGCCAGATCTTGGGCGGACTTGGCCCTCGTAACCCGGGGGGATCGCCATGCGTAATCCGGTGGGTACGAGTTTTCGTTCCATGGGTTGAAGGGTGAACTCGATAGCGGAGCGCAGATCCATACCGGCCGAGCCTTCCGTTTGATAGGAGGGGATGAGGGCTTCTTCCGTGACGGCAATTGGGATATCTACGCGCATGGGATGGCAGACATGATAGCTGAGGAAGCTCATACTTTGGGTATGCGGGCGGAAAGGTTGGGCGAACGGGCTTTGATTCTGCGGGATTTGCCAATAGCTCCCCATGTGGCGGCCGATGCCTTGATGGAGGTGGCGGGGGTTCAAGAAGCGGTGGCGAGTTACGAGACCGTTGGCGTCTATTTTTACGACCGGGTTAGGTCGGTTCAGGAGGTAACGAGCACGCTTTCTGACGCTTTAAGTCTTGTCCAGACAGTCGACGAAGGGGGTGTTCTGCGGACCATTCCCGTTTGTTACGAATTCGGAGAGGATTTGCGGGCCACGGCGGAGCAGTTGGATCTTCCGGAGGACGAAGTGATTTCCGTGCATCTCAGCGTCGAATACCTTTGCTTCGCGGTGGGGTTCGCCCCAGGATTTGGGTATTTGGGATACTTGCCGGAGGCGATTGCAGGAGTGGGGCGGCTCGATACGCCCCGGACTCGCGTGGAGCCGGGGTCGGTGGCGATTACGGGACGACAGACGGCGGTGTATCCCCAGGCGACCCCAGGAGGATGGCGAATGATTGGGCGAACCCCTTTGACCATGGTCGATGTAGAAGACGACTATTTTCCGCTTTCGGCGGGGGACCGAGTGAGATTCACACGTATCGATGCCAGAGAGTTCGAGAGGTTGAGGGGGGAGAGGTTGTGAAGCGAGTGGACTTGAATGTAGATATCGGAGAGGGATTTCCCTACGACCGAGAGTTGTTGAGCTTCGCGACCTCGGCAAACGTTTGTTTGGGGTTCCACGCCGGGAGCCGGGAATTGACAGAGGAAACCTACTGGCTCTGCCGCGATTTAGGCATTCGAACGGGAGCGCATCCTGGTTACGCGGATCGGGCGACGATGGGCCGAGGACCCCGACCGCAATCCGACGAAGCAAACGCATTGATGGCCGAGCAGATGATGTTTGTGTTGCTGGAAGCGCGGTTCGACTACGTCAAGCCGCACGGAAGTCTGTATAACGAATCGGCGAAGAGGCTGCCTCACGGATGGAGTGACCATGAAGAACGAATCTCTCGGGGGAGCAGCTACGATCCGATTCCCGGTCGGTTGGAGAAGGTGAACCCGGCGGCAGCCGATGTATTTGCTTTGGTGGGCCCGGCGATGCCGCTGATGGGTCTGGCGGGGACCACCCATTCAGTGATTGCGTCTCTATCTCATTCGACCCTTATTCGGGAAGGATTCGCGGATCGGGCTTACCAGCCCGACGGCATGTTGGTCCCCCGATCCGAGCCAGGAGCGGTTCTGGATGACCCCGATCAGATACGACGACAGGCGTTATCGCTAGCAGAGCGAGTGGACTCGATATGTCTTCATGGCGATACGCCGGACTGCTTAGAGTTTGCAGAATTAGTGTACAGAGCGCTAAAAGATGAAGGGTTTGAGGTCGGCGCTTGAGCTTTGATCTCAAGCGCATATTTGGGATCGCAACCGTCGTGCGGGAGGGAGGACTTTCTCGCCGTCGGTATGGAGTACCGCCGGGAGGGCCGCTGGATTCCGAGAGTTTTGAACTTGCGCAGTGCCTTGTCGGGAACTCGCTTGAGCAGTCGGCGCTCGAGATATTTGGCGGTACCGCAGAGCTCGTTTGTACCAAGAGTACGGTTTTGAGCAACGTTGGATCGGTGCAGGGATTGATGGTGGACGGTCAACCCCGTGTGGGTAACTCGGCGATCCAGGTTTATGAGGGGGAGGTGGTTCAGGTGAGCACCTTGGGAACGGTCTATTTGGCCGAGCCGGGCGGATGGGGGGTTGGTGGCAGAGGACGGGTGGCGAGGCTGGCAGATCCTCCTAGCTCGCTCCGATTGGGGCCGATTGGATATCTGCCCGCCGAGGGGTTTGAATCAGTCGGCCGACTTGAACTCACGATCAATCCGAAGATGAGTCGGATGGGGATTCGGATGGATGGGATGGGGCCATTGGGATTGGCAGAGATTGTGAGTGAGCCTTGCTGCGTGGGCACGATTCAGATCACGCCAAGCGGACAGTTAATTACGATAGGTCCAGATGGTCCGACATTGGGTGGGTATCCACGGTTGGGTTACGTGACGGAGGTGGACCTAGATCGTTTGGCCCACGTAAGTCCCCTTGCCAGGGTGGTGCTCGACATAAAAATTTACGAGGATATTGAACTCGAACTGGCAGAGAGGCGTCAAGTAAGAGTCAGTAGGTGTAGTCAGCTGCGGATGGGTTTAGAAACGTGCTAGAATGAGGGGTGTAACTCGCATTTTTGCCGTGGCTATCCATGAGGTAGCGGGCTATACAATGAGAAATTCTATTGAGCATGTTTTTTTGCTCGGAGAGGTTGGCGCTATGCGTAAGAATTTGCTTCGTTTTTCAGGCTTCCTGGTGTTCGCGGTAGCCGCCGCAATTGGATCAGCACAAACTTTCACTCTTACCGACACCAATACGTCGGCTCGCATTGTCGCGAACAGCACGATGGGGCTGGACCAGTGGAATATTTTGGGTGTCGATCAGGTGTTTTCGAACACCTATATGTGGCGAGTGGGCGACGGCAGTACGGCCGATTACATTCAGAATTTGACTCTTACCAATTCGAGCCAGGTCGGCAATCGCTTTTTGGATCTGACCTATACGAATAACGTTAAGGGATTCGCCATCGATATCACGTACGTTTTGACGGGCGGTTTGACCTCCTTCGATTTAGCGGAGATCGTTCGCGTTCGAAACATCGGCAATAACTCGCTCGATTTTCGGCTGTTTCAGTACAACGACTTCGATTTGAACAACACTTCCGCGAACGATACGGTCACCCGCGTCAACGCATCTCAGGTGTCGCAAGTAGATGGAGACTTTTCTCTCAACATGGTGGATCAAGGAGCGACTCCCGTTCCTGGTCGGAGCCAAGTTGGGGCGCTATTCGCTTCCTCGATTACAGGAACGAGCGGATATAACCTGGACACACTGGCGGGCAATGGCCTCGGACAGAACTATTCGGGCGACGCGGCTTACGGATTCCAGTGGAATAAGATCATCAATCCCGGTCAGAGCTTTACGATCAGCACGGACAAGGTGGCAGCGGTTCCTGAACCAGCTTCCATGGCGGCCCTAGCTTTAGGCGCGGTAGCACTTTTGCGCCGCCGACGCAGCAAGAAGTAAGTTCGCTCTCTTTCTAGCGCTTACCTGGCAATCAAGCGGCTTCTGCTTGATTGCCCTTTCTTGCTTTTAGGAGCGCCAGTTTGGCTTCATTGATGTTCAGCGGGCGCGAAAAGAGGAAGCCTTGACCCAAGTCGGAGCCCATCTCACGGAGCCAGTCAGCCTGCAATTCAGTCTCGATGCCCTCGCTTGTGACCTCCAGGTTGAGCGACTGGGCCAGGGCGATGATGGCCTGGACTATAGCCTCGGCTTGTCCTTCCCCCCCTAATCGAGAAACAAAACTTGCGTCTACTTTTAGCGTGTTCACGGGAAGGCTGTTCAAGTAAGACATGGTGGAATAGCCGGTTCCGAAGTCATCGACGGCGATCTTTATTCCCAGATCGCTGAGTCCGTAGAGCTGGGCGATGGTGGACTCTGAGTCCAGCACCATGGTGCTCTCGGTGATTTCTAACTTCAGGTTTTGAGCGGGCAGAGCCGTCTCCTTGAGGATTCCGGCGACGAGGTGAGTGAAGTTTGGTTGGGCAAGTTGGCGACTGGAGACGTTAACGCAAACGATGAGGTCTGGTGCGGCGATCCCTTCTTCGATCCACTGAACGGCTTGAGTACAGGCATGTCGGAGAACCCATTCTCCCAGAGGCACGATGAGTCCCGACTCCTCGGCAATAGGGATGAACTTCATGGGTGGCAGGGCGCCGCGGGTGGGATGAGTCCAGCGGGCCAATGCTTCCATCTCGACGATGTTCTGGGATTTGAGATCGACAATGGGTTGATATTGAAGATCCAGATGATCGAGCTCGATCGCTTGTCGGAGGTCGTTTTCCAGTTCCAGGCGCTCTAGGGCATGCTCCTGCATCGAGTTCTGGAATAGGACGATACGTGACTTGCCGTTTAGCTTGGCGTTCGACATCGCCGCATCGGCATCTCGAAGGAGTGTGGCGGAGTCGTCTTTTGAACGCGTGCTGAGGGCAATACCGAGACTACAGCCCACGAAAACACTTCGGTCTTCTATGACGAAGACCGGGGTGAACGCGGCAAGAATCCTTTGAGCAATTCGGTAGGCGTCGGCAGGAGTCTGGACGTTTTCAAGAAGGACGGTGAATTCGTCACCGCCGAAGCGGGCGACGGTATCGCCCTGCCGAATTGTAGAAACGATTCGATTTCCAGCCTCGATCAAGACTTTGTCGCCGGAGGCGTGGCCCAGGCCGTCATTGATGACCTTGAAATTGTCGATATCGAGGACGAGGACGGCGAGAAGGGAGCCAGCGCGTCGGTTTCTCCCGAGGGAATGCTCGAGACGGCTCAGAAATAGGGCCCGATTTGGGAGTCCGGTGAGTGCATCGTGTAGGTCACGATGCGACATGGCCTCTTCGAACGCTCTGCGTTCGCTGATGTTTCGGTAGGTGATCTGGATTCCCCGGATCGATGGTACGTCGAGGTGGTTTACGAGGGTCAAGGCGTGGGGGCGGTACTTGCAGTCCCGACCGCGTACTCTCACTTCCACGTCAACGGTAGCGGCACCCTCTTCGGCTTTAGCGAATGCGACATTGAAGTCTGGAGCATCTTCTGGATGGACCACCTCGTAGACGGATTCCCCGATGGAGGCGATGCGAGCGAAGGAGTCCGTTGAATAGATCACCTTGCCGTGGCAATTGGCGACCAGGATGGCGTCCGAAGCGTGATTGAGAAGAAGGCTCAACCGACGTTCGGTTGCCGATTCAAATTCTTCCTTTGCCTCGTTTCGAGTTTGACGTCGGTCGGCGCCGATGAATCGGATGAAGAGCAAGCCGAGGGCGAGGCCAGCAACGATGAGGAGGCAGGCGCTCCCCCACACGGCCAAGGATTGCGATTGTTCTTCGGCGGATTGGGCGTGGCCGATTTCGCGATCGATCTGGGCAACCAAGGCTCTGAATTTGGGTTCTGTGGCTTGAGACTGCTGCCGGAGCGCGGCCCTTGGGTTTCCTTCTTCAAGCAACGAGAGTTCCAGATCGACGCCATTCAGGTAGTCGGACTTTAAGGATTGGAGTCTTTCAAATTGAGGAGCGCCCATTCCTTGGGCGATGATCTCTTGAGTTTGTCGCTCCGCTTGCTTTGAGAGCTCATTGACCTGGGACGCTTGAGGGGATGCGGTCTGGGGAATATTCAAGCATGACCACTCAAGTTTGGCGATTTCGAAGACCGTGGATCGTAGTTCCGCGAGCATCGACCGAGTGTTGGCCTTTTGTCGGGAATTTGCCATGAGGCCGAGGAGACCCAGGAGCACGGCCGAAGCCATGCCGATGGAAACGAGGACCAGAAAGAGGCCACCGGCAGTCCGTTTCCTATTTTGAGATGCTGTAGGGTTAGGTGGGGTCAGGTTCAAGCAAGACTCCTCTGCCGGTGCTTTGCGAAGAAACTTCCGCTCCGGGGCGAACATTTCGCTCGCCCCCTTGCGGTGCGGTCAAAGGTTTATTTCCACGAACGTCAGTTGCGCAATGGCGAAGAATATTGCGCAACTGACAGCAAGGCCCAGGTTCTTCCCGCCCGAGGTGATTTGGATATTGCCCGATACGATTACGTGAAATTACGGGGATTTGAACCTGAATTACCCGTATGTTTCGCTCTTGTTAACTCGGAAAAGAATGGTTCGGCAGGAAGGATCGACTAGTCTTTCTTCGCGGCGACTTTTTTCTTCGCTTTTCCGCTGGCGTACCCATTCCTCTCTTCGGCAGCCATGAGAATGGCGGTTTGGGGGCGTTCGTAGGGGTGCTTGACGCGGTCGAATATTTCTTTGAGGAACTTGCCGGTGTGGGAGCGGGGGTTTTGGGCGAGGTCTTCGGGGGTGCCGACGCCGACGACGGTTCCGCCTCCGGAGCCTCCCTCGGGACCCATGTCGATGAGCCAGTCGGCGGTTTTGATCACGTCCAGGTTGTGCTCGATGACGATCATGGAGTTGCCCTGCTCGACCAGCTTATGAAGGACGGCGAGGAGGCGTTTGACGTCTTCGAAGTGGAGGCCGGTGGTGGGCTCGTCCAGTATGTAGACGGTGCGGCCGGTGGAGCGCTTGCTGAGTTCGGCGGCGAGTTTGATGCGTTGAGCTTCTCCGCCGGAGAGGGTGGTGGCGGGTTGGCCCATGCGAACGTAGCCGAGACCGACCTGCTGAAGAGTTTCTAGCTTTCGGTAGATCTTGGGGATGGGTTTGAAGAAGTCACAGGCCTCGTCGATGGTCATTTCGAGGACTTCGCTGATGTTCTTGCCTTTGTATTTGACTTCGAGAGTTTCTCGGTTATATCGTTTGCCTTTGCAGACTTCGCAGGGTACGTAGACGTCCGGGAGGAAGTGCATCTCGATCTTGATGATGCCGTCGCCTTTGCACGCTTCGCAGCGGCCGCCCTTGACGTTGAAGCTGAAGCGGCCGTTCTTGTAGCCGCGGATCTTGGCGTCTTGGGTCATGGCGAAGAGTTCGCGGATCATGTCGAACGTGCCGGTGTAGGTGGCGGGGTTGGAGCGGGGGGTGCGACCGATGGGGGACTGATCGATGTCGATGACCTTATCGAAGTTATCGAGTCCTTCGAGGGCATCGTGGGGCTCCCAGACGGTGCGGGTGCCGTGGAGCTCGAACATCATGCGGGGGAAGACGGTGTCTTGGATGAGGGTGGATTTTCCGCTCCCGGAGACGCCGGTGACGCAGACGAACATTCCCATGGGGATATCGACATCGACGTTCCTGAGGTTATTGCCTCGGGCACCACGCAGTTTGATGTGCCCCTTTCCGTTTTGCTCTCGGCGCTCGGTGGGGATCTCGATGGCTCGCGAGCCATTGAGGTACTGGGCGGTGACGCAGTTGGATTTGAGGAACTGGTCTACGGTGCCGTGGGCGACGACTTCTCCGCCGTGTTCACCGGCGCCGGGGCCGAGTTCGAGGAGGTAGTCAGCGGCGAGCATGGTTTCTTCGTCGTGTTCGACGACGAGGACGGTGTTGCCGAGGTTCCTCAGGCGGGTAAGGGTTTCGATAAGTTTGCGGTTGTCTCGCTGGTGGAGCCCGATGGAGGGTTCATCCAGGATGTAGAGACAGCCCATGAGGCCGGAACCGATTTGGGTGGCGAGGCGGATGCGTTGGGCTTCTCCCCCGGCGAGGGTTCGAGCGTTTCGGTCGAGGGTGAGGTAGCCGAGGCCCACGTCCTCAAGGAAGCGGAGGCGCTCTAGGATCTCCTTCACGACGCGCTCGCCGATGATGAGTTGGCGGGTGTTTAGTTTGCTATTGAGGTTGGCGAAGAAGGCGTGGGAATCGTCCACGGACATGTTCGCGACTTGGCTGACGTCGTGATCGGCGATCCGGACGTTGAGGGATTCTGGCTTGAGTCGGCGACCGTGGCAGACGGGGCACGGCTTGGTGGACATGTACTGTTCCAAGTCGTTTTTGACCCAATCGCTCTCGGTGTTGTCGTAGCGCTTACGGAGGGCGGCGAGGACGCCGTCCCACTGGGTTTGGAACTTGCGCTCCGACTTGCCGTAGTGCATGACGACGGTGATGGGGGACTCCAGGCCGTACCAAACGGCCTTTAAGCCTTCTTCCGGAACTTGGTTGACGGGGAGGCTGGAATCGAAGCCGCAGGCGAGGCCGACGCCGTCCAGCATCTCTGGCCACCAGTCTTTGACTTCGCCGGACTTATAGACGAAGGGGACGATGGCGCCGTCTCGGAGGGGTTTGGAGAAATCGGGGCAGACGAGGTCGATATCGAACTCGGTTTTGGTGCCGAGGCCGGTGCACTCGGTGCAGGCGCCGAAGGGCGAGTTGAAGGAAAACATGCGGGGTTCCAACTCTGGCATGGAGAATCCGCATTCGGGGCACGAGTAGCTCTCGGAGAAGAGAACGTCCTTGGCTTCCTTTTCGTCGGGTTCCTGGGAGCTGAGGGTGACGAGACCGCTTCCCATCTTGAGGGCGGCTTCGATGGAGTCGGTCAGTCGGCGTTCGATGCCTTCTTTGATGACGATTCGATCGACGACGACCTCGATGGTGTGCTGCTTGTAGCGGTCCATCGGAATGTCATCGGTGACTTCGTACATCTCGCCATCCACGCGGACGCGAACGTAGCCGGCTTTGTTGATGTCTTGGAGGACGCTCTTGTATTCACCCTTTCGACCGCGGACGAGGGGGGCGAGAATTTGGAGTTTGGTGCCCTCGGGGAGGGTCTTGGCGGCATCGACGATTTGGTCGGTGGATTGGCGTTCGATGGGGCCGTGGCCGTTGGGGCAATAGGGGGTGCCGACGCGGGCGTAGAGAAGTCGAAGGTAGTCGTAAATCTCGGTGACGGTGCCGACGGTGGAGCGAGGGTTCTTGGATGCGCTCTTTTGGTCGATGGAGATGGCGGGGGAGAGGCCGTCGATGTGGTCCACATCGGGCTTATCCATTTGACCCAAGAACTGTCGGGCGTAGGCGCTGAGGGATTCGACGTAGCGTCGTTGGCCTTCGGCATAGATGGTGTCGAAGGCGAGGCTGGACTTTCCGGAGCCGGAGAGGCCGGTGACGACGACAAGTTGGTCACGGGGAATTTCGACCGTGACGTTCTTTAGGTTGTTCTCGCGCGCACCGACGACGACAATCTTGCCCTGCGACATGAGGTTCATTTTACATGAATTAGTAGACAAAGTTAAATGCGTTTTTAAGGAGATTGTCGGGAGGAATCGACGAAAAAACGCCTCCCTGGGTTGGAGAGGCGTTGGCTGAGAGACAATCTCCTTTCCTCCTGTTCTACGTGGAGGATTCAGAGTTTGTTTTTACTTGTTTGGGACCAATCTGACCTGATCAAGGGAGCAGCTCAGGCGTGGGCTGCCGGTTATCAAGTAGCCCTTGATGTCTTCACTTCTTAAGTACATCACTCGTTGGGAGGGGCTGGTGAGGACGCGGATGATGAAGTTGGGATTCATGATCGATTTGTCTCCGGTGACGGTGTTGTCGATGAGGACGTAGTCCCTCGGGAATTCTTGCGTGTAGCTAATCCGAAGGAAGGTTTGTTTGTCGGCGTCTTTTGGATTGCGAATGTAGAAGCGGTCTTCGCCCTTGATCTGGTCGCCGCGGACTTTTTCTATCTTAAAGTCCTTGATCCATGGTTTGTGAACCTTGGTTTCACCGTTGGCATTCCACTCAAAAACTGGGGTCTGTTCGAAGTCATCCACATGAACGTTAAATGAGGCTTCCGATGTGGCGTTTGAAAGGCCGAAGTAGAGGATTCCGTAGCGGTAGCCGTTGCGGATGTCTAGGAGTTTGCCTGCGGAATAGTTGAAGTGGAAGGATCCCTTTTCATCTGTGGGCTTTTGGAAGACGAGTAGATCGAAGGGGGTTGTGCCCTTCTTTGCCTCGTAGCGAATGAGCATGGCTCGGACCCAGGGTTTGCCGGGAAGGGTGGGGAGTTTGACGGCCTTGGATGGGGAAATGGGTGTTCCGTCGGGCTTCCAACTCATGGTTCCGCCTCGGTTGTCTCGGGAGGAGAGTTGGAGGACTTCGAGCTTGCGGCCGTCTTGGAGGGTTGCGACGTATCCGTTTGCTCGGCTGGCGGGAATCGAGCTCTTGAGGTTTTCTTGGGGGGAATTATCGAAGGCGAATTCGGACGGGTGGGCGGCGGCGAGGACGGCGACGGCGAGGGTGACGGCGGCGGTGATGGCGAGGACGCGGGCGGTGGAGGATTGCTTTCGGGGTTGGTGGGGGCTGAGGATGGACATGAGACGACTCTTGATGCCTTGGGATCTGGAGATGGGGGAGCCGAGAGCTCCGGTGATGACGAGTTGGGGCTTTCGGGAAAAGGCGATGAGGGCGGTTGCGTAGTCGCTGGCGGGGATGCCGTTGAGGAGGACGGCATCATCGGCGAGTTTCTCGATGTTGGCGCGAAGGGATCGGTGGAGTTGCCAGGCGAACGGGTTGAACCACTGGATGGCGCAGGTGAGGGCGGACAGAGATTGCCAGATCCAGTCCCGGTTCTTGAGGTGGGCGGACTCGTGGTGGAGGACGGCGGCGAGGTGGTTGGCGGGCCAGGTGGCGTAGGTCTCGGGGACGAGGATGTAGGGGCGAAAGCCTCCGATGGCGAGGGGGACTTCGATCTTGGAGGATGAGCGAACCGGATAGGGGGCTGGGAGATCGGTTGGGCTTGAAGACTTCTTGAGGCGGGTGGCCATAGCAGCGGAAGCTCCTCCTTTGATCAGCAAGGTCCCGGTGACGGCAAGGTAGACGATGGGGAGCCAGTCGATGGGATCTGGGGTTGGTGGTAGCTCTTGGGTTGCCGGGGCGGTGGTGATAGCGGGCGAGGCTTCCTTTAGGGTGATGGGGGGCGGGATATAGGGTTGGACTTCGGTCGGAGGCGTCCAGCGGACGGGGATGAAGGGGGCGGCGGCGACGATGGCAAGGGCGCCAAGGGTGGCGATGGACAGCGTGTGGCGGGTGGCGGCGGATGACTTACGAGTAAGGGTTTGGAGGACGACCCCCGCGGTGGCGACGGTGAGGGAGGGGAGGAAGATGGCGGTGAGCCAGGCGTGGGTTGTTTCGAGCATTAGCGACCTTCCTGTTTGGCCTTGGCGATCAGGCGTTCGAGTTCGGCGATCTCGTCAGGGTTGAGTTGGTCTTGATCGTCGAGAAGGGCGGCGACGGTTTGGCTGACGGAGCCCTTGAAGAAGGTGTCTACGACCTTGCCCAGGGCGGATTTGCCTTCTCGATCCGGGGCGTGGGCGGCTTGATAGACGAACTTTCCGTCCACGGTCTTGTGGGTGAGTTGGCCCTTTTCCTCAAGGATTCGGAGTAGGGTTCGGACGGTGGAGTTGGTGGCGTTGCCGGGAAGGGCCTCGGTGACTTGAAGGGCGGTGACTTCGCCGAGGCGATAGACCACTTCCATGATTTGCTGTTCGCGTTTGCTGAGGTATTTGGAGCTCATTTCCTGGTTCCTGCGAAAATATTAACACCTTTTTGGATTTCTGGTGTGAAAATTTTCGCATTAATTGAAAGCAGGATAAAAAATGGGCTCCGGGCATGCCGGAGCCCGAGTTTTTTTTCTTGTCTAGTTGGGTTTCAGCTTAATGTCGAGAAGCTCGACGCCGAAGTTGTTTCGGGAGAAGAAACGGATGAGCGTGACTTCTTTCGGATCTTTGGCGGGAATGTAGTAGCGGTTGAGCATGGCGTCACCGGGTCCGTAGCCTCCGTAATTGCCTTCTGGTTCGACGATGGAGATGGTGTCGTCTCCCTTCTTCACATCCGCCAGAACCTTGACATCGTCTTGTGCGAACTGGGGCAGTCGAGTCCAAGTGAGTTTGAGCACGGGACCGGGGTTGCTCTGGAGCCATGACTTGCGGATCGAGTCTTTAGGGTCGGGGCCGATCTCGATCTTTATGTCATCGATCTTGCCTGCGTTGAAGCTGATGGCTTCCTTTTGATATACGGCATCGTTCTTCCATGGGGAATCGTTGATACTCATGGTGAAAGAGGAAATTGAACCGTCTTCTTTGGGAACATCGATGAAGCTGACGGCTCGGTTGAAGTTGTCGCCACGGTCCTTTAGCAGCCCGCCCCCCATAAAGCCTAGCGACGTAGGCCGGTTTGGGCCGTCATAGGGGCCAGAACCCAGGCTGAGCATTGGCTCAACGTTGTCCTTCGATTTTTCGGCTCGAAGGAGGATGACGCGGCAAGTGGGGGGAAGCGACTTTGGATACCCAACCTTCTCGATCTTGTCAGTTGGGATGATGGTTCCATCGGGGCGCCAGGCGATGACTCCTTTGTCAGTCTTCATCGAGATTTGGTCGATGAAGACCTTTCGGCCGTCCTTCAGGATGCCGACGTATCCGTTGCTCGGCGAAGCAGGGACGGTCTTGCCTGATTTGACATCGGGATCCCAGGAGGTCGGATTGGCGACGGTTTTGTTACCTTGGGCGAAGCTGAGGCCCACGAAGGCGGTGGCGCCGAGGGCGGCGACGATGGGGAGGGCGAGAGTGGTTTTTGACATGGGTTCACGTGACCTTTGGGAATCGACGATGGCGGAGATGCGGGCCTTGAGTCCGCTCCGCTTGGCAAAAGGAGACGCGGCGGTCAGCCGCTTCAATCTGCGGGGGGCGGCGAGGTCCAGCATGCTTTGGGCATAGGTGGCCGGAGAAGTGCCGAGAAGGATGACTTCGTCATCGGAGAGGAATTCGAGGTCTTGTCGCAGTTTGTGGTCGACGAGCCAGACGAGGGGGTTGGGCCATTGGGCGGCGCAGAGGAATTGGCTGAACATGAGCCAGAGGCCGTCACGGCGTCGAAGGTGCGAGGATTCGTGCCGGATGACGGCGTTTAGGCGATCTGCGGGCCAGTCCAGAGCCCCTTCAGGCAGGACGATGGTGGGAGAAGGGCCATCAATGGCGATGGGGGTTTTGAGTTTCGGATGGATGCGAACGGGGAAAGGCGCTTCAAGGTCTGTGGGCTGCCCCTGTCTTCGCAGGCGGTGAGCGCCGAACCAACCTAGGACGCCCCTTAGCAGCAGCACGGCGAATCCGATGAAGAAGACGGTGGAGATGATTTGGCCGATGGAAAGGGTGTAGGTTTCTGGCCGGAGATAGATCTTGGCGGCGGTGGTCGGCTGGTAGGCGGTTTCGACGATTTGCTGCCGGACGAGGTTGAACTTTGGCAATTCAGCTTCGACAGAAGGAGAGGGCCAAAGCGGTAGGGTGGTCATGATCGCCATCGCGAGAACGGTGGCGATTCCCCAGGCCGTTCGTCTTGCGGGCGACCGTCTTCCGAGGATTGCGCGCGCGGTGAGTCCGATGGCGGCGGTCATGAAGACGGGCAGTGAGATATCGATGGCCCAACGGATGAAGGCGTTCATGGTTTAGGCTCCTCTTTGCGGGCTTGGTCGATGAGGGCTTGAAGGTCATCGAGTTCTTGGTCGGAGAGTTGAAGGTCCTTTTCACCTAAGAGCGCGGAGACGGTGCGGGTGACGGAACCCTTGAAGAAGGTTTCGACGATGTTGCCCAGCGCGGTTTTTCCGGCGTCGTCTTGTGGTTGGGTGGCGAAGAAGACTTGGCGCCCCTCTTGTTTCTCGTGCCGGATGTGCCCTTTTTGCTCCAGGATGCGGAGGAGGGTGCGCACAGTTGAGTTGGCGGGGGCGCCGGGGAGTTGGGTTTCCAGGTCCGGGGCGGTTACCGATCCTTGTCGGTAGATGATCTCCATGATTTGCTGTTCTCGTTTGCTGAGGTAGCGGCTGTTTTTCTCGCTCAAAGTTGCCTCCGTTAAAATATTAACGCATATTCCGGAAATTGCGTTAATTTTTTAGCGTTTTCTGTTTTTGAGGTTCTTGATAGAATGAAGTTGTGATTCGGGTACTGGGGCTTCTGGGGTGTTTGGCGGTCGCGGGGACCTGCTTGGGGCAGGAGTCTTCCAGGCCGATGCCGGAGGTGGTTCGAGAGAGTTTGCCTTGGCTCTCGGCGAGGATGGAGTCGAGCCGGTTGCTAGCGGTTAAAGCGTTGGCTGACTCTCGAACGATGGAGGGTTGGCGGGAGCTTTTGGGGAGTTACGCGGACCAGCCGCCGGCGGTTCGGGCGGCGATTCTTAGGCGAATGGGGGAAGCATTTGGTTATCGGGTGCTTCTTAACGAACTGCCTGAGTACAGTGAGGTCATCAATCAGGCGGAGTTCGGTAATCAACGCGTCAATGAAATTCTCAGCCGGTATGACCAGACGAAAGATCTTGCTCGGGTCTGTTCTGAGTTGAGAGAACTCGAGAAGGTTACACGAGCCTTCGATCGATTTGAGGAACTCCGTCGGCAGTTTGAATGGAAGCTCTTGTCTGCCCTAAGGTTTGAGATTGATTGCACGTCTGCCCAAACAAAGTTAGAACTCGTCGCTCTCCTCGCGTCCCGTAGTGGATATTTCGACCCTTCGACCCGATCCAATCTGAGTTTTAAGTTCAGCAAATACTCCGCAACCTTTGAGGAGTTATTCTCAATATTGTTCAGAAAGGCGGTTAAGAAGTACTCGATAGATTTTGTTCGCCTTCTTGATGTCGATGAGCCTAATCAGGAACTTGGTATTGCCTTGGCCGAGCTGAGGAATAAAGATTTCTATCCACTGCTGCTTCGACAGCTCAAAGCGCGGGTTTACGAAAGCTATTTCTTTGCGGGGCATTGGCCGACCGATGAGTGTCTTAAAGAAGTTCTGGATGCGGTCCGAGAATCGGAAGAGGATTTCATGACCGAGCCCCAAGTCTATGCATTGAAGAGGTTTGACAATCGCGGACCGCGAGGGTTATTACCACTGTGGAGCGAGCTTGGCCCGGGAATCAGGCGGGAGGTACTGGAGGCGTTTAGAGAGGTTCTTGGTTCAGACACCTTCCGATTGGTGGTCTTAGGATCACGTGATGAGAGTCGTGGGGTTAGGTTGGCGGCAATCTCCACGCTAGCTAAGTTCTTTGGTGATTCCGAGTTGATCGAGACCACCCCGTCTGCTAGCCTCAGTAAGGCAGATCGAGTCACGGCAGAAGAGTTGCTAAAGGAGCTTTCTCGAGACTCTGACGAAGATGTTTCGAGCGAGGCACGTCAACTGTTAGAGGAATTGCAGAAGGGATAACTATGCGCCAACTCTCGATGATTGTTGCGTTCGGACTTGCGGCAGGGGCCTGTTTCGGGCAGGAGTCTTCGCGACCCATGCCGGAGGTAGTTCGGGAGAATCTGCCTTTGCTTTCAGCGGGATTAGAGTCAAGGCGGTTGCGGGCGGTTCAGGCTTTGGCGGACTCTCGGACGATGGAGGGTTGGCGGGAGCTTTTGGTGAGTTACGCGGACCAGCCGGTGGCGGTGCGAGTGGCGATCTTGCGGCGGATGCCGGAGATTGTGGTCGACAACAAGCGGCTTATCGAAGAGCTTCCCGAAGTGAAGGAGTACTGGGAGGAGGCGGATAGGCACAAGGCGCTCTTGGATGCACTCGTGGTGGACGCCGGGAAAGGGGGATACTCCAAAAAGGAGTTGGAAGGCCGATTGGATTCCTATTACCGCTTTGCCAAAGAGATCGATGCTCTCCAAGACAGCATTGAGAAGACGTCAATGCGTTTTTCGATTCTTGTTCGGAATGTCGTGACCCGTTCAAATGTTGATCCTTCGGTTGAAGTCAGGTCGGCATTGTTGGACGCCGTCACCAAGTTCTTGCCTTGCTTTGGATGTTCTCGTAGTCCGCAGTACTGGCGCTGTGGGTCGGGGCCCATTATCTTCAGGATGTTGAATTGGGAGATAGTTTCTGATGCGCTAAGGTCGTACGCGAGGGAGCATTCGGGCGAGCTGTTACAGCTTGTGAAAGGCAAGCTACCCTCCTATGAAAGAGCTGCGATCCTTCTAGCCGATGTTCGCTGCGTTGAGTTGCGTCCGGTGCTTGAGGAATGGTTGCGGGGCTCTGAGTACAAGCTAACTTCCCTGGCGTACACGGGCGTTTTTCTCTATCCATTTGACTCGGCATTGCCGCTGGTGATTCGCAGATTGAAATACGTTGGAACTGAGGTGCGGGAAGGAGTTTGGGAAGCCCTTCAGGGATATGGCAGCAAAGGGATCAAGGCGGTTGAGCAGGTTTGGCCCGAGCTTACGAGTGAAGGTAAGGAAGAGGCTCTGAGGGCCTTTGAGTTCGAGCGCACGACGGATGCCTTCCGATTGGCCCTCTTGGCGATGAGGGATTCTGAGGTGGCCGAAAGAGGAATGGACGTCATGGTAGAGATGCTTGGGATCGATCCTGGCGATGACGAGGACACGTATGCCCCGACAGCTCAAGAGTGGTCCCGCCTGCGCGCGCAGTTGATGGGGATGCTGGCCATCCCGGATCTCGAAGATTTGGCTCGGGAAAGGCTGGAGTCGTGGTTCGGAATGAAGTTTGGAGCAGGGAAAGGCGGTGAGTAGATTGAGGCAGGAGTCTTGTCGGGCGATGCCCAGCGATGTCTTGGCGGCGTTGCCGGAGGCTTTGGCGCATTGAATTCCGTTTAGGTATGCGAATTGAGAGCGGTCATGCTCCTAGGGCTTTCATCTGGCGCTTTTTATGGGTGATCCGTGTCTTAACAGGGCGTTCAGGTGTTGGTAGCGCTCAGCGTGGGACCCCTCCCACGACTACACCCTGCCGGTGGCCGGATGAAAGCCTTAGGGCCATCACCCTGAGGCATCGAGCGATCGGTTTTTGGAAGGAGCGCTTTTGAGTTCGGTCGCATTCAGGGCGGGGGAACGCCGCCTACATTTCGCTTTGCGATTGTTATCGATTTGTCCGAACGTGGGTTGTGCATCCATTCCGGCCGGGAATCAATGTTCACTGCTTGCCTTTGGGCATTCTCGATCAAGTGGATAGGCAGGTGAGTGGTTTGGTTAGCGTGGGACCCCGTTCACGACTTTCAGAGCGCTTGAGCGTTGAGTACTGAGTGAGCGCCGGCGAGCCGGTTTCCACGTTGGCTCAGTTATCAATGGCGGTGGGGGATTGGTCGTCTAGGTTGATTTTGATGTTTTGGCCCTCGGTGGCGGTGGAGGGGTTGGCTTTCCAGAATCCGTAGGTGAGGAGGGTGGCGAAGAGGGTCCAGGCGAGGTAGGGGATGAGGAGGAGGGAGGCGGAGGCGCGGACCTTATTGGCGACGACGACGGTGGCGAGGATGGCGCAGTCGAGGAGGACGACTTCGCCAAAGGCGAGGGGGAGTTTTTGCCAGGCGAAGAAGATCCAACTCCAGAGGCCGTTGAGGACCAGTTGGACGGCGAAGAGGGTGAGGGCGAGGGATTTGCGTTTGGAGGGCTCGGCGCGCCAGATTTGCCAGAGAGAGATGCTCATCAGGGCGTACAGGACGGTCCACACGGGGGCGAAGATCCAACTGGGTGGGGTGATGGATGGCTTGTTGACGGCTTGGTACCAGCCTTGCAATCCCTGGAAGGTGCCTTGGCTGCCGATGAATGCCACGAGGTAGCAGAGGGTGGCGCAGGCAAGGAAAGAGACGATGTGACTCTTTTTCTCTTCGGGTGGGGTGGTGACGTCATCCATGATCGCGATTCCACTATCTTGACCTGAATTCTTCGTAGGTTGTTTCCGATTGGGGCGGAACCTTGGGTTTGGCCGTTCGTCCGACCCATCGGAGAAGACGGAGGTACGAATGTTTTCTAGTTTAATTGCAGCCAGCCTCGCATTGGTGGGGACTCCGACGGAGGCGAAGATGAAGATCGTCGGCGCCTCGATGTTTAAGAACGGATACGTCGTGGTATTGCGTGAGATGGATACTCCGACGAGCGGGCAGTATCTGGTGAAGCAGATTCCCGATGGGTCGCTGGGGACGGTTTGGATTACGGCGAGCGACGGGACGAAGCTGAAAGAAGTGGTCAACTCGCTCAATGAGGTCGAGCAGAAGGTCAAGGTGGAGTACGGGACGTTGAGCGCGATCCTTTCCGCGAATAAGGGGAAGGTGCTCTCGTTCGAGGTCTCGATGCCAGAGAACAAGCGGGTCTGGCAGACGGGCAAGCTGATCTTGGTTTCGGATGAGATGGTCTTTGTGGAGAACGAGGGCGAGCAGTTTACGATTCCCCGAAAAGACATCGTCTCCATCAAGTCCAAGGAGAAGTTGGTCTATTCGGCCGAGACCTCAGTGAAGACTCAGGTCCGAGGCTTGCGGTTCGACGTCGAGACCAAATCGGCGGGCAAGGTGTTTATGGTGAGCCTGGAGCGGGGAATTACGTGGGCGCCGGCGTTTGCGCTCGACATTACCGATCCGAAGAAGCTGGTCTTGACGGCCAAGGCGACGGCGATTAACGATTTAGAAGACATGGTGGGAGCCGATTTTCGGTTCGTGACGGGCTTTCCCAACATCCGGTTTGCGGGCATTACGGACCCGCTGCTTATGCAGACCAATGCCGATGCCTTTTTGGGGACGATCAGCGGTCCCGCTGGCGGAGGAGGCTTTGGCGGCGCTGGTGGGGCGGCAGTGAATAGAAGCCGGGCGGGCGAGATGATGAACCAGAAGGCAGCCGCTCCAATGACCGCCGATGCGATGGCGGAAGCGATGGACATGGATGGCGAGGGGATGCAGGCGGGAGACTTGTTCTTCTACACCAAGCAGAACCTCACCCTGAAACGGGGCGAGCGGGGGCAGTACATGCTGTTCCAGGCAGAAGCTCCCTATAAGGAGATTTACACTTGGTTGGTGGACGACCAGGTGGTGGACAACGTGGAATATCGGTTCCCGAGTGGTGATCCGGGCGAGGTTTGGCATAGCGTTCGATTCCGTAACACGAGCGGGCAGCCCCTGACAACCTGCGCGGCCACCACGATGCAGAACGGCCAGATTTTGGGGCAGGACATGATGACCTACACCCCGGCGGGCGCGGAGACCGAAGTTCGGATCACGAAGGCGCTGGATATTCGGGTTGAGAAGAACGAAGAGGAGTCCAAGCGCGAGCCGGGAGTGATCAAGGAGAAGGTGTACATCGGACTCGACCGCAATAACGAGCGGATGTACGAAGAGCGGCCGCTTTATGATCGGCTCCACATCAAAGGCACCTTAGTGATTCGCAACCAGAAGAAGGAGAAGGTGACGATGAAGGTGGCGAAGAGCCTGACGGGTGAGGTCTCCGTAGCTTCTCACGATGGGAAGGTGGTGAAGCTGGCAAAAGGGATCAAGGACGTAAATCCGGCGAGCCAGATTACTTGGCAGGTGGACGTGGATCCTGGAAAGACGCTGAACCTTACTTATGAGTTCTCGCTGCTGGTGAAGTCACAGCGATAGGCGCTCGGTATGATGGGGTGGGAGCCGGGTTGTGCCGCCTGGCTCTCGGGCTTGCTATAGCCCCCGCTAACTACCGGATTGTCCTCGCAATGGTGAGTGGTTTGGGGGCATTGATGTGGGGTTTCTGGGAACCAGTGGTAAGTTCAGTCTAGGCATGTCTCGCAAAGAATTGTTGGAGAAATCAGACAAAAACGGGGCTTCCGTTACTCTCGTCCCGGTTTTACCGGTGCGCGACGCGGTGCATTTTCCTCATCTCATCAACGCCATTAACGTGGTTCGCGAACCTTCTTTAAAAGCGGTTCGCAGGAGCATGGAGGGCGACCGGCGTGTGCTGGTGGTGAGTCAGCGCGACATGTCTCAAGAAGACCCTCAGGTGGAGGGGCTCTATACGGTGGGGACGCTGAGCGAACCGTTGCAGGCGTTGCCGATGCCGGATACCTCTTTGCGGGTGGTGCTGCGGGGGCTCAAGCGTGCGCGAGCGACGAAGCTGATCTCGAAAATGGGAACCTTCTGGGCAGAGGTCGAGGAGATTGAAGAGCCCTTGGACGAGGATTTGCGCGCCGACGCGCTGATGCGGGCAAGCACCGAGGTGTTTGGCCGTGTGGTGGGAATGAACAAGGCGATTCCGCCGGAAGCGATGCAGAGCGTGGTGCATTCCGAGAGCGGCGGACGGTTGGCGGATGCGATCGCGCATCACTTGCCGCTTCGGTCGAGCGAGAAACAGTCTCTGCTTGAGGAGTTGGACGTGATCACTCGTTTGGAGCGGGTGTTCGAACTTCTCAAACGCGAAGAGCAAATTTTGGATTTGGATGCGGACATTCGGCGTCGAGTGGAAAAGGAACTGGGCGACGGTCAACGCGAGTTTTATCTGCGCGAGCAACTCAAGATCATTCAGAACGAGCTTCAGGTGCGGGAACAGCGTCTGGGAGAGACCGAGGAGTACCGAGAGAGGATTGAAGCTTGCGGAATGAACGAATCGGCCCACGACAAGGCGATGTCCGAACTCCGACGTCTTGACCGCGTGCCCTCTAACTCGCCGGAAGGGATGGTCTTACGAGACTATCTCGATTGTCTGGTTGAGCTTCCGTGGAACATGCTGACGGAAGATTATTTGGATGTAGTGGACGCTACATCCAGGTTGGAAAACGAGCACTTCGGGCTCGAAAAGGTGAAGACCCGGGTGTTAGACCACCTTGCGGTGCGGCAACTTAAGGGGGCAACCCGTGGTCCGATCCTTTGCTTTGTGGGACCTCCCGGCGTGGGGAAGACCTCGATTGCGCGCTCGATTGCCCACGCGATGGGTCGCAAGTTCGTTAAGATCGCCTTAGGCGGTGTTCGGGACGAGGCGGAGATCCGGGGACATCGCAAGACGTACGTGGGGGCGATGCCGGGGCGGCTGATGCAGGGATTGCGCCAATGCGGATCTCGGAATCCGGTAGTGGTGCTGGACGAGATCGATAAGCTTGGAGGCGACTACCACGGCGATCCGACGGCGGCTCTGCTGGAAGCGCTTGATCCGGAGCAGAATTCAAGGTTTAGCGACCACTATATTGAGGCGCCATTTGACCTGAGCCAAGTTCTGTTTGTGGCGACGGCCAACTTGCTGGAAAACATTCCGTCTCCCTTGCGGGACCGCATGGAAGTGATCCCGTTCCCGAGCTATACAGACGAGGAACGAAGTCAGATCGCACGTTCGTTTTTGATTCCTCGGATGATTGAGGAGCACGGGCTGAAACCGGACCAATTCTCGATTTCTGAGGAGGCGGTGCAGTCGGTGGTTCGCGAGCACACTCGGGAGGCGGGGGTTCGCGGCCTTTCTCGGGCCATTGCGACGGTTTGCCGGAAGGCGGCGCGGCAAGTGGCGGAAGGGAAGGCGAAGAAGATTTCCGTGGACTTGGTTCGCTTGGTGGAGTTCTTGGGCCGGCCTCGATTTAAGCGGCAAATGGCGGAAGAAGCCAACGCGCTGGGAGCGGCCACGGGCCTGGTGGTGAGCGAGTTGGGCGGCGACGTGATCTCGATCGAGGTCAGTTTGATGGAGCCGCAATCCTCCAAACCCGAACTGCTAATGACGGGCAATCTGGGCGACGTGATGAAGGAGTCCGCGATGGCGGCCCTGACCTTTGTTCGGGCGAACAGTGAGGAATTGGGGATTGGACAAGGGTTCAAGTTCGACGTTCACGTTCACGTGCCTCAAGGAGCGATTCCGAAGGACGGTCCGAGTGCGGGGGTGACAATTGGCGTAGCACTGGCCTCGGCGGCGTCGGGGCGGGCGGTGAAGAGCGATGTGGCGATGACGGGCGAGATCACCCTGCGCGGGAAGGTCTTGCCGGTCGGCGGCATCCGCGACAAGGTTTTGGCGGCACATCGGGCGGGCATTCGGCATGTGATCATTCCGCGGGAGAATGAGCCGGATCTCGATGAAGTGCCGAGTAACGTTTTGAAGGAGATCGAGGTTCACCCAGTGTTGGATCTGCGGCAGGCGTTGGACATCGCGTTGGAGACGGATGGTCGGGCGCGGGCGGTGGCGTACGCGCACGATCCGTTTGGGAATTAGCGGATTGGCTCTGTCCTGTTCGTAGGTTTGGGTTACCGGCGAATACGCAACCCCCTTGGGGTTGGACTTGCCTGATCTGATTAACCTCGGTGAGGCTTACCCAGGGTAGGAATCGCTTCGCGCTTCCAACCCTTCGCTAGCTTACGGAATCCCGTTGGGATTCCCCCTCACCCCGGACCCCTCTTCCGAGGGCGAGGGGGAGCGCTCTGGCGACTTGGTTTAGGCGCAGACGGTTAGCATTTTTTGGAGGGCTTCTTTGGCCCAGTGGGAGACTTTTTCGGGGACCTTGACTTGGTTGACCACGTTTCCTTCGACCAGATTCTCTAGGACCCAGCAGAGGAAGCTGGGGTGGATTCGGTACATGGTGGAGCAGGGGCAGATTTGGGAGTCTAGGCAGAAGATGGTCTTGTCAGGGTGCTCTTGGGCGAGGCGGTTGACGAGGTTGATCTCGGTGCCGATGGCCCAGGTGGAGCCGGGGGCGGATGCCTCGACGGTCTTGATGATGTACTCGGTCGATCCGTTGTAGTCGGCGGTCCGAACGACGTCGATGGGGCACTCGGGGTGGACGAGGACTTGGACGTCGGGGTGGGTCTGTCGTGCGGATTCGATTTGCTCGACGGTAAAGCGTTTGTGGACGGAGCAGTGGCCCTTCCAGAGGATGAACTTGGCGCGGCGGAGGGCTTCTTCGGTATTGCCGCCTAAGGGCTTGAAGGGATCCCAGACGACCATTTCGGTTTCGGGATCGTAGCCGAGCTTGACACCGGTGTTGCGGCCGAGGTGCTGATCCGGGAAGAAGAGGACCTTATCTCCCTGCCGGAGCGCCCACTCGACGGCGGTGGGTGCGTTGGTGGAGGTACAGACGGTGCCGCCGTGTTCGCCGACAAAGGCTTTGAGGTTGGCGGCGGAGTTGATATACGTCACCGGAATAATGCGGGGGGCGGGATTTGGGATGTGGGGTGCCGATTCGGTCGGCGATGGGCGTTGGGCGTTGGGGGCAGTGGCGGCTAGTTCGGGGGTTTGGTTTAGAACGCGTTCTAGGTCTGACCAGCACTTTTTGACTTGGAACAGGTTTGCCATGTCCGCCATAGAGCAGCCGGCGGCGAGGTTGGGGAGGATGACGATCTGGTTGTCGGGGGTCAGGATGTCGGCGCTTTCGGCCATGAAGTGGACGCCGCAGAAGACGATGTAATCGGCTTCGGGGTGGAGGTTGGCGTCTTTGGCGAGTTTATAGCTGTCGCCTCGGTAGTCGGCGTGCTTGATGATTTCGTCTCGCTGGTAGTGGTGACCCAGGATGACGAGTTTCTTGCCAAGCTTTTGCTTCGCGGCGACGATGCGGGCATCGGCCTCTGCGGGTGAGAGGTCGGCGTACTCCTGCGGGAGGGGGGCCTGATACATCTGTTATTCCTTAGCCTAGCGGCTCGGCTCCTGCGGTCGCAAGAGCGTTAGCTTCGCGGTAACAGTCGAATCGGACGACGGGGATGTTGTTAACGCTAACTTAGTATACGTCGCGGGTGGGGGGAGCGATGCGCGGATGAGGCTTTGGACATTGATAAGGAACGGAAGGCAAACTTTATCGAGACGAAATTTCAATGATGAAGTTCAGTTGCAATCATCATTTTTGTGTAATTCAAGTAAATTTGCTAAATAGATTCATCGCAAAAGAAAATCATTGGCCTTAGGTTAAGCAACGTCGTACTTTTAACAGGTGTAAATCTTACTAGCAACGTTGCTTGAGGTTTGAGAGGAAACGATGAAACTTAGAACGCTCTTTATCGCCGGTCTTTCCACATTTGCCGCTTTCGCGTCGGCCGATACATTTTTGGTGAATCTAGATGTATCGGGAACCGAAAGTTGGGATGAGATTTACGATTCCGACAACTTTGATTTTGTCGGAGATGTCGGCTCGCTCTTCCCCGGCTACACGGATTTCGTCATGACCGGAATCGGATGGGACAACGTGAACATCGAGACGGTGGGAGCAAGTTGGCTATCCGAAGCGACCTTCTCCTTTGAAAGCTTTTCGGGCGGGGACTGGCTCGATGTAAACCCGGGTGTGGATGACGATAACTCAGGTAACGCCACCTACTCTAGCGGTGGTCTGATCGACCTCGCTTCCATCGATCCGGAACTGCCGCTGATCTTGGATTCTGACAACCTTCTGTATTTTCATATCTACGAGGCGTTTGACGACAATCCAGATGCGGTCGACGCCTTCATTCACTCTGGCACCTTTACTCTCCAATTCGAGGCGACGGCAGCGCCGGTTCCGGAGCCAGCTTCTATGCTTGCCTTGGGATTGGGCGCAGTTGCGCTCTTGCGTAAGCGAAGCAAGAAGTAGTTTGTGCTTTCTTGACTCGGGATTGGGCTCGCTTTGGCGGGCCCAATCTGCGTTTAGAGGTCCTCCCGGGCTGGCTTAACGTTGGCGAACAGGAGTTCGAGAAGCGTGCGGAGCGCTTGCATTTGGTCTTCTCCGATGGATTGGGACCAGTCTGCCTCCACTGTCTTCATGGTTTGGCTGGCCAACTCCTGCACTTTCTTGCCTTTGGAGGTTAGGACGACTCGCTTGGCGCGTTGATCCTCGGGATCGGGTTCGAAGTCGAGGTAGTCATTGGCGACCAGGTAGGCGACGAGGTTGCTCATGCTCTGTTTGGTCATGTGGGCTGCCTCGGCCATTTCGGTGATTCGGGCGCCGCGATCATCGATATACCGCAGGGCACGAGCGTGAGCGGGGCGGATGTCGGCGAATCCAGATTCGGTGAGGGCGTCGTTCACCCGATCAATGGCGGCAATGGCGGGGGTGAGGAGGAGCGAGCCGATGGGTATTGAGTCCCGAGAATTCATATCTGTTCTTTTAGGATTGCATATAGTCAGTTAAATTGACCAATATAGTCAGCAGCACTGACTATATCAGTGAGGTTTACGATGAATGAAATGCTGTTGAAATCGAAGTACGTGAAGGCGGAAGAAGGAGAGACGGTGATGGTGGTTGGCACGCCCGTCCGATTCATTTTGGAGTCGAAGGATTCTGGGGGCCAGATCTCGATTTGGGAAAATCGAGTCCCGGTAGGGATGGGAGTTCCTCCTCACACTCATGCCCATGACGACGAGATATTTTTCGTTCAGAGAGGGTCATTCGAGGTGCAAGTTGGTGAGGCAACTTATCTGGCTAACCCGGGAGACTTGGTGTTTATGCCTCGAAACGTCCCGCACAGCTATCGCAACGCAGGCGATATTGAGGCGGTGATCTTGGCGATGGCGACGCCAGCGGGTAAGGAAGAGTTCTTCCGGGAGTTTTCGCGAGTGGACCTTTCGGCGGGAATGGATGAGGCGGTCGAAGTTGCGGGCCGCCACGGGATCGCTTTCGTCTAAGTTTCGATTCGTGTTTGAATCTGCAAAGGGGAAGATGGGCCGGGAGCACCCCCGGCCCCATTTTTTTTTACAGTTTGATACGGATTTCTCGGACCACTTGCCGTCCGTCGTAGCCACCGAGGATTGCGAGGCGATCCACCATGGACTTGGGGTTCGGATCTGGCGCCCAGAGGACCGGTTTGTTGTCAACAAGCAGCCAGATGGAGCCTTCTCGGCGGGAGAGTTGGAGTCGATGAGGGCCAGGAGTCATGACAACCGCTTCGTCGCCAACCTCGCGACCGAAGAGGCGGAGGCGGGTGGTGGTGTTTCCGTAGCCTCCCACGAAGCCGATATAGTCCGAGCCGGCGTCGGTCTTTTTGGTGTTGGGGAGAAAAGCGGCGAGAACGCCATCGCTCTTTGCTTCTACGATGGCAAAGAGGTCGAATTCAGCCGACTTGGGGATGGGGACGATGAGCGCGCTCTCGTCGCCGCCATCGCAATGGTAGGCGTCTCCCTCCAACTTCCACTTGCCTCCCAATTTCACGCGATCGGAGCCGGGTTTGATGACTTCAACGGGGGCAAGGGGGGCGATCTCTTTGGGAGCGCCGTTGGGAATCGGCTCCTTGCCATGTGCTTCTAGCATGAGGCTATAGAAGACTTGGTAGGGTTCCCAGATGGAGGAGGTACGCCCGTCGTTATCGTAAATGGTGAAGCACGAGCCGATCTCCCGACCTGCTCCGGTCCAGAACCAGATTCCTTCGCCTCGATCGGGCCACATGAACTCGATGGCGATGGAATCGTCGGCGAGTTTCTTGGCTTTCCATTTGAGGCCCTTGGTCTGGCCCATGTATGGCCGAATGTCTACGATGGAGTTGTTGGGGCCGGGGGCCGGACCGGTGGAGGTTCGATTGGTGAGTTCGAAGCCTTGCACGCCTTCGTTTGAGTACACACCCTTGCCCTCTCCGTCAAAGGTGGCCTGCACGCGACGCCAAGGCCCTTTGAGGGTAAGCAGTCCGTAGTAGCCCGCTTCATCGTGAGTCTGCTGGTAGGTAGCTTGGATGCCGCCGCGATTCATCTTGCCCGCCAGAGGAATGTCTTTCCACTCAGAGGGATCGCCGTCAATGGCGGCATGCATGGGATAGATGAATGGGGCGTAGGGGATGAGCGGATACGGATCAGAAATATCGGGGATGCCGTCTCCATCTGAATCGGGCTTGGTGGGATTGGGGATGGCGGTTTGGGCGGCTTGCTTGATCCAAGTGGTTTGGAGCGGAGCGGGCGCCCAAGTGCTGAGCATGACTTTCTGGAGATCGGGAGTGACGCCGTCCGATTGCGGCTTTTGGGAATTTGAGCCAAAGCGCTTCTCGTCGAGGGGGAGGCGAGGATCGCTGTCGGGGAATCCGTCGCCATCGGCGTCTTTTACGGTTTCTGTGTAGCCGAAGTACATGCGGAGCCATTGAGCGTCGCTGAGCGTGCGATCCCAGACCCACATGGTCTGCCAGTGCTCGCCGCTGCGGCCCGCAGTATTCCAGGCATTTTCGTCGGCGCTGCCATCGTTTTTGACTTTTCGGAAGCGGGGCGCGGGGTGGTTGAAGACGATTCTCTCATCTTCGCGGTTCGACAGGGAGAACTCGCCGTGAGATTCGAGATCGTGGTGGAATTCGTGGGTGGCGAGCCAGGCGAAATCGCCGCCGCCCAGATATTGAGAGCGACCGGGGATGCCGTTGGGAAATTGATCGACACCAAACGTTCCCCCACCCGATGTGTAGAACTGCCACTTAGCTCCATCCCACTTGCGAACGAAGGCAACTTCAATTTGGCCCGAGTACGGCTTGGTCTCTACAATGGGGGACTTGTTGACCTTTTGGATGTTCTTGGTATCGACGATGGTGAATTCGCCACCTCCAGGAGCGCGAAAGTCTTCTCCGGGGTAGCTGCGGCATACCGGCCAGCCCTTGTAGAACTTGTCGATCTTCTTGGTGGGCTCGGGGCCCCATCGCTGCCAGCGATCATCCACGAAGATTTGATAGTCGACCCAGAGCCTCATGCCAGAGTTCACCCAGAAGAAGCGGGCGGAGGTGGCAAACTCTTCTTTTACTTTGTTCAGGTCGGCGAGCGAGATTGGCTCAGGATTTGGGGCAATCGCGGCTCCGTTATCGCCGTAGGCGGACTCCACATTGATGACGTTAGGCATCAGGAGCACTTTGACGGGAATGCGCACGATGGTTTTCTCTCCCTTAGGCGCCTGAGTGCTGACGGCGTATTCCCGACGCCACCCATCGCTGGCTCCCCAAAGCTTCTCTTGATCGGTAGGTTTGGCGCCTGGGTCCCAGATTCGATAAAAGTAGCGTTGGCCGGGTCGGAGATTTTTCAGGGTCAGGGTGTGGAGCGTCTGTTTGCCGGTGGAACCCTTGACGATGGCAACCTTCTGATCCCAAACAGCCTTGTAGGCGGTTCGAGGAATATCTCCTGCGCGGAGTTCGACTCGCGTTTCACAGGGGGTTACGGTGAAGTATTGAAGCGTGAAGCTGGTGCGGGTGATCTCGGTGACCGGGCGCATGGGGTCGGAAAGAGGCTGGAGGTCTCCCACGTGCTGGCTGGGGGCCGGGCCAATTTGGGCCACGGCAATGAGCGCAAGGGCAGCAAACATGGCAACCGGTTTACCCGAGTTAACGGCCCCGATAGTAAACTCTGGCTTATGTCTCCACGTCTCGCGTTTGCGATCGACGCCGCCGTCCGGGCAGGGCGTTCGACCCTTTCCCTCTTTCAAGTCGGTACGCCCGTCGATTTGAAGTCGGACGACACGCCGGTGACGGCGGCGGATCGGGAAGCGGAACGCCTGATTCGCACGGCGATTGCGGAGGAGTTTCCGGAGGACGGGATATTGGGTGAGGAAGAAGGCGAGTCCGGGCCCGAAGGGAGTCGGTGGGTTATCGATCCGATTGATGGGACGAAGTCGTTTGTGAGCGGAGTTCCTCTCTATGCAACCCTATTGGCGTATGAGGTGGAAGGGGAGGCGCAGATCGGGGTGTGTTATTTTCCGGCGCTCAACGAGTTGGTTTATGCGGAGATTGGCAAGGGGGCGATGTGGAACGGGCGTCCTTGTCGAGTAAGTGCGAAACCAAAGCTGAATCATGCGGTGGTGGCAAGTGGGAGCACTTCCTCCATGGCCAAGCACGGGCGGCTAGAAGGGTTTCAGAAGATTGAAAAGAAGACAATGGCTTGTCGGACGTGGGGAGACGCTTACGGGCACGCCCTCGTGGCGACGGGACGGGTCGAGGCGATGATCGACCCGGTGGTCAACCGCTGGGATATTTCAGCGATGAGCGTGATCGTTCGAGAGGCCGGGGGTTGTTTCACCGATTTCTCGGGGCGTCATGCGTTGGCTCAAGAGGCGCTCTGCTCGAACGGCCTGGTTCATCATGAGCTGCTCGAGGCCTTTCGGTAGATGAGATTGCTCGGCATCGACTACGGGTTTAAGCGAATCGGCTTAGCGGTTGCCGAGGTTGAGTTTGGAGTGATTACGCCGAAACCCGCTTTGGCGGCAACGGGCACCCTGGCGAAAGACGCGGAAAATCTTTCGGCGATCGTCAGGAAAGAGATGGTGGATCGGGTGATCTTGGGGCTACCTATCGAAGAGGATGGGAACCTGGGGAAAATGGCTCGTGTTTGTGAAACCGTGGCTGAGCATTTGCGCGTCAAGGGGCATGTCGTCGAGATGATCGACGAGCGAATGTCCAGCGTGGAAGCGGAGGCTCACCTGAGACAAGAGGACTTAAAGGCCAGCCAGCGGCGGAAACTGCGGGATGGGGAAGCGGCACGCATTCTGTTAGAAAGGTATATCGACCACCTTGAGAAAGCTTAGACGTTTTGTAGTCCGTTTGTTTGCCCTGACAATCCTCTTGGCGGTGGGGGGAGGCTGGTGGTTTTCCGGTCAGCTCAAGCCGCTGAATCCGAGCGACACTCCTCGCTACGTTCGCTTCGAGAATCCATCTTCGCTTGGCGATGCTTTGACTCGACTTCAGAATGGAAAGATTCTGCGGAACGCGACCGCGACCCGGCTGTTTGCGAAGTGGAAGCGAGCGGGGGGTACGGTTCGCCGAGGCACCTACACACTGGGCGGGAATATGACGGCGGGTGAAGTCTTGGAAGCACTTAAAAAGCCGATTCGACGCATGGTTCGGCTGCCGGAAACGAATTGGGCTCAACGGACGGCTAACCTGCTGGAAAAAGACGAAGTTGGGCCGGCGAGTAAGTACATGGAGCTTACGAAATCGCCATCTGAGTTTAATGGATCCGTTTCTTTCCCCTTGCCGCAGACTTCTTTGGAGGGATACCTCTTTCCTGACACCTACGACATTCCGCCTCTGACGACACCGAAGGAAGTGATCCGACGGCAGTTGGCCGCATTTGAGCAGAAGATTTGGAAAGGGTTAGGGGAGCCAAAGAACTTACATCGCGCTATTATCATCGCATCGATGGTGGAGATGGAAGTTGCGCGGGACAGCGAGCGTCCGATAGTGGCGGGGGTCATCGAGAATCGGCTGAAACTTGGGATGCCCCTTCAGATCGACGCGGCTATCAATTACGGAATCCAGAAGTGGCGGCCCCTGACCTACGACGACTATAAGCACGTGGATTCACCGTACAACCTTTACACTCATAAAGGATTGCCGCCCGGTCCGATCTGTTCGCCCTCGCTCAAATCGATAGAGGCCGCCTTGAACCCGACCAAGCATAACTTTTTGTACTATGTGGCTCTCCCCAGTGGCCGCAGTCTTTTCTCCGCAACCTATGCCGAACACTTGAAGAACGTGCAGAAACGACGAGACGCGATTAAACGAGGGACTCCCGAATGAAGGGATTTCGAACGGGGAGTTTTGATCGAGGGCGCGTTTCTGGGGTGCTTCATCCTTTCGTTCCGGCTCACGCGGCGAACTCGCTTCTTGATGTGGATTTGGACGAGATGTGGTCGCGGGGTAAGCGGCTGATCTTGCTGGACGTGGATCACACGATCATTCAATGGGGCTCCGAAGATTTCCCCGAGGGCGTGGTGGAATGGGTTCAACGAGCCAAAGCGATTGGATTCGAACTATGCATCCTTAGCAACACCCGGAAGCGGGAGCGGTTGGGAAGGCTCTCCGCCAAGTTGGGAATCGAGACTGTGCGAGGGAAGTTTAAGCCGAGCCGAGCGATGTTTCGGTTGGCGTTGATCAAGTTCAAGCGAAAAGAAGAAGAAGCGATCATGATCGGCGATCAGATATTCACAGATATCTTGGGCGCCAACCGATGTGGAATCGAGGCGATCTGGGTACGGAAGATGGAAGGTAGGGAGTTTGCCGGGACAAAGATCAACCGGTTTGCCGAGCGACTCCTGCGAAGTTCGATCTATCGCGCTTTGGTTACTCCGGTGGACGAACAGCCTGACGAGGCGGAGATCGAAGGGAAAAGACCGCCATCAGATACAACATTGTTTAGGCAGATCGTCAAGTTCTGTATCGTCGGTGGGACCTCGTTTATCATCGACGCCGGATTATCGATGATCTTCCTTCGGGTTTTGCCTTGGGGAGATCGGTTATTGAGCGAGGCGTTGGGAGGATGGCTTCAAGGCTCCTTTCCTGCTCTATTTGGCTGGGCGAAGAATCACTATACGGCGGCAGTGCCGGTGTTGGGGGGCTTAGCTTCCATTATCGCCATGTTCAATTCGTTCTTGCTTAACCGAAGGTGGACATTCCGGGTGAAGGGGAAGGAAGAGCGGATGGCGCAACTGCGTCGATTCTATCTCATCTCCATTATTGGGGCAGTCTTGAACACGCTGATCACCAGCGCGCTTTCCAACGTCATTCCCGCGCATCCGAATCAGAGCTTGATGATTGGCAAGGTCGTGGCGGCGGCAGTGGTGGCAGTTTGGAACTTTACGGGACAGCGCCTCTACGCATTTCGGTCGGCGGAGTCGTGACGGAGGTTTTTCGTTGGGAGGAGGCGCCGGTGGCCGACTTTGCGGTGATTGGAGATCCAGTGGGGCACAGTCGCTCTCCTCGGATGCACCAGGCCGCCTATGACGCCTTGAAATTGCCTTATCGGTATGTGGCCGTCCATGTCGGACGTGGTTCAGTTGGAAAGGCGCTTGATCGATTGGCTGCCTTGGGTTACCGTGGGGTGAACGTGACGGTACCGCACAAGGAAGAGGCGCTGGCTTGGGCGGCTCAGGCGGACGAACTCAGCCGTCGAATTGGAGCGGCCAACACACTTCGGCTGGCGACCAAGGAAGCGACCAACACGGACGCGGGCGGATTTTTGGACACGATTCAGGGCTTGGCGGGGCGAGAGGCGACGATGCTGGGGGCCGGGGGTACGGCCCGTGCGTTGGCAGCGGTGCTGCCGGGAGCGGGATATCAGGTCCGAGTTTGGAATCGGACTCGGGAGCGGGCAATGGCCTTGGCGGATGAGTTTGGATTGTCGGTGCTAGAAGAACCTACGGTGGACGCGGATTTGGTGGTGAATACGACCTCGGCGGGCCTTCATGGGGATCGATTACCCCTGGATTGGTCAGAGGCAAGGAACGGAACGGTGGCTTACGACTTGGTGTACGGCGAAACTCCTTTTCTGACTGAGGCGGCGGCGCGAGGGTTGCGAACGATTGACGGGCAATCCCTCTTGGTGGCCCAAGGCGCTCGGTCCTTTGAGTGGTGGCTAGGGTTGACGCCATCCCGCGAAGCGATGGCGGAGGCGATTCGTTGAACATTGTTCCGGCGACCCACGAGGCGATTGAGCAAGCGGGGGAGGCCCTCCGGGCGGGGCAGCTGGTCGTCATTCCCACCGAGACGGTTTACGGCTTGGCGGCGGATGCGACGAACGCGGAAGCGGTGCGAGCAGTATTTACCGCTAAGCAGCGACCCGCAGATAATCCTCTGATCGTTCACATCGCCGATTGGGGGCAATTGGGCGATGTGGCGGCGAAGATTCCGCCGGTAGCTCTGGAGTTGATGGAGCACTTTTGGCCCGGTCCTCTCACGGTGGTTCTGCCGAAGTTGAAATGGATTCCCGAGGAGGTCACAGCAGGCTTGGACTCGGTGGCGGTGCGCATGCCTACGCATCCGGTGGCGCGCGAGGTGATTCGGGCGGCTGGACGGCCCTTGGCGGCGCCAAGCGCAAATCGGTTTATGCAGCTTTCTCCGACACGAGCCGACCATGTTGACCCGAACATTGGCGACTTTGCGGCGATGGTCTTGGATGGTGGGCCTTGCGAAGTGGGGCTGGAATCGACGGTGGTGGATTTTTCGGGCGACCGGCCCAAGCTTTTGCGTCCAGGGGTCATTTCGCGTCAGTCGATGGAATTGGTTATGGGGTCAGAGTTGGACACCGCGGTTTCCGATGAACCCAAAAAGGGGCCGGGCATGTACCGTCGGCACTATGCTCCGCGCACGCCGGTTCGGTTGGTGAGCAAGCTTGGGCCGGAAGACGTGGGCATTGTCTTGGGCAACGCGACGGGGCCAGGGCAGATATCTTTGGGCGATGATGCGGACGCCTATTCAGCTCATCTTTATGAGACTCTGTACGACCTCGATCGTAAAGGAGTGGCCGAGATTTTGGTTGAGATCCCTCCGCAGACTCCAGAGTGGGAAGCGGTGCAGGACCGCTTGCGTAAGGCCAGCCACTCAGGTCCCGAGGATTAACTCAGGACCCGGCGACCAACGATCTCGTAGTTCTTGTCCATCTCCAGATAGACGCGGGGTTGAATGGGCCAGCTCATGGAGAGTCTGGGGTTGATGCTACAGGCGCGAATGGCGGTTTCTTCACCGAAATCCTGGGCGAGGTTGCGAAAGGCGTCGAGGAGAGTGATGGCACTTCCGGCCAGCGATCCATTTGCGGCGAGACGGACAGATCCGGGACCGGTGACGACGTCAAGGCCCCACATTTTGATTTGAAGATTGGGCGGCATGCCGGTAGCCATCGTGCTGTCGCTTACGGCAACCAGCTTGTCTTGTGGTTTGCACTTAGCGAGGAGCTTGGCGGCGGGGGTGGAGACGTGAAGGCGGTCGTAGATAAGTTCCGTGTAGACGCTGTCGTTAGCCATGGCGTAGCCCACGGTGCCAGCCTCTCGATGGTGGAGAGGGCGCATGGCATTAAAGGTGTGGGTGGAGTGGCTAACGCCGAACTCGAAACCGTACCGCGCCTCGTCATAGGTCGCGTTGGTGTGGCCCATGCTGACTTTGACACCTCGCTTCATGAGTCGCATGGAGAGGTCCAGCGCGCCAGGAACTTCGGGAGCGAGGGTGATGAGCTTCAGACGAGGATCATCCAGGATGGGGTCCCATTCTGAGACTCCGACGGGTGGGGTGGCGATGGCGGACGGAGGTTGGGCGCCGGGGTAGGTGGGGCTGATAAAGGGGCCTTCTAGATGAAAACCCGCGATCATTTCGTGCTCGGGAAGATTGCTGAGGGTGCGTTGGATATCGGCAACGGAAGCGGTGACGGTGGTAGGCAGGAACGACTCGTAGCCGACCTCGGCCAGTCGATCGCACAAGAGGAGCATTTCTTCTTGGGTGGCGCTCATGAAGTCGATGCTGAACGCGCCGTGAATGTGGATATCGACGAACCCGGGGACCAGGAGCGCCTTTGGAGAGGCGCTGACCCGCTGGAAGGTGGTGGTGTTCCAATCGACCTCGTAGGTTCCGAATCCCTCGGGGCCAAGCATGTTGTAGATGTGGTTCATAGCTTTCGGGCAAATCCGCCGCTGGACTGGGTTACGTAACCGTCCATTTCAAGCATGGTGAGTTCACTCATGATCTCACCGATGGGCAATCCGGTTCGTTCCTGGATGAAATCCGGAGCAAGAGGTTCGGCGGATAACACTTCCATCAATTGTGTTCCGATTTCCGAGAGGGGGGGCAGGTCTGGGATGGATTCTTGGGGTTCGATGCCGAGCGCTTCGAGGAGTTGGTCAGGGTGATCGACGAGGGGGGCGCCGTCCCGGATGAGGGCATGGGAACCTCGGAAGTTGGGATTGTCAATATTTGCGGGAACCACGAAGACTTCTCGTCCCAGTTCATTGGCGCGGTGGGCAGTGGAAAGCGCGCCGGACTTCTCAGGAGCTTCGATCACGAGAATGATTTTACTGAGGGCGGCGATGAGCTGGTTGCGGATGAGAAATCGGTAATAGTCTGGCTTGGTCCCACAGGCGAATTGGCTGACCAGGCAGCCGTGTCCGGTTCGAATCTGCTGAAAGAGTCCGGCGTGGACGGACGGATAGACCCGGTCGACTCCTCCAGCGAGGACGGCGACCGTTTTTCCTTTTGCCGCTACGACGGCCTTGTGAGCGGCGGCGTCTATGCCGAGTGCGCCGCCACTGACGACGGAGACCCCGGCCCGGGCGAGAGCTTCTGCGAACTTTGCCGCAACGGCTTTGCCATAGTTCGTCGCATTGCGGGTTCCCACGATACCGACGGTTGGTGCGTGGGTAGCATGCCAATCTCCCCAAGCGAAGAGGGCGATAGGGTTATCTGGCCAAGCGCGTAGGGGTTCCGGATATTCGGAGAACTCGACCGGCCGCGCGCCCTGGCGCAAGGCGGATTCCAGCGGATTCATGTCCAAACTGGCGAGGCGTCCTCTTTCGGCGCGGCTGAGGAGAGGATGGCTTAGAAGTTTAGGAAGGGCCGATTCGTGAAGAGGGCCGAGCTCTTTGATGAGAGCTCGACCCTTTCCTGGCGCGAGTTCGGCGGTGAGAACCGCCTGCCAGAACTGCGGCGTCATTTAACGGCCGTCGCCGCCTCCGCCGAATCCACCTCGACCGCCACCGGGGCCGCCTCGACCACCGTTATTGTTATTGTCATTTCCGGTGGGGCGGACGAGGGGGCGAAGGGAGTTGTCGATCACGACCTGGAAAGTTGCCTTATTGACGTTACCGAGCCAGTCGGCGACGGTGACGGTGACGGTCTTGCGGCCGTTCGAAAGGGGCTTGTTCTTCTTGCTCAGGCTTGAGATACGGACGACGGCGATGCCGTCTCTTCCGAATTCGTAGTCCATTTCTTGGCCGTCGATATCGATCTTGAGGGTCTTGTTGTCGATGCCGGAAGCTTCATCTTCGATTCGGAAGATGAACTCAAGGGGCGGCTGACCCGAGATGACGTCACCAGCGCTTGGCCAGAGTTGCTCAACGCTGGGAGGGGTGAGATCCACGCCCAGTTGCTTATCGAAGGCGAGGAGGCTGCCATCCAGTCCGAGGATCATCAGCGTATTGCCATCTACAACAGCGGGACCCGCGGCAGGAACGGCGAGAACCTTCGTCGTTGGAGTGTTTGATTGGCCACCGCCAATTCCACCCGCTCCGCCGGGACCTTGACCGCGACCACCGCCAGGACCGGATTGACTGCTGCTGCTGGACGAAACGTCGCCAATGGGTCGGATCAGGTAGCTCCACACGATATCGCCGGTGCGGGCGTTTACCAGGTTGATGGCGCCGTTTCGAGTCGGGATCGCAAAGAAGTTACCGGCGGGCGCAGGCGAAGCGGCGGCTTGGGAGCCGAGGTCGATCTCTTTGCGAACGACGGGGAGTCCATTGTTCTTGAACAAGTAGACCTTTCCATCGGCTGTGACGGCGGCGATCGCTTCTCCGTTTGACGCGGGAGCGAAAGCGAGCCGGTCATTGCTGTTGGCTTCAAAGACTTTGCGACCGCCGGGGGCGTTAAGGCCGATGACGTACGTGCTTGAGTTCACGTAAACGGTATCTCCGGCCACGACCGGCTCCACGTCAGGACTGAGGGCGGTGAAGCGCTTCGTCCAATTAGCCTTGAGGGTGGTGGTCTTGAGACTCACCATGTCATAGGCATTGGTGAAGTAGAGGAAATCGTCTCGGTAGGAAGCGACGCGACCGAGGAAGCCATCGTACACCTTGATTGGTGCGTTCCAGGCAGGCTGGCCATCAGCGATCTTGATCGACGTGATGGTGTTGTCCGTCATGCCGAAGGTGATTTGCTTGCCGGTGATGGTTGGTTCGCGATAGATAGGGGCGGGCGCAATGTATGTCCATTTGGACTCACCGGTCTTAGCATCTACCGCATAAAGGGTTTTGTTATCGGCGGCGGCAATGGCCAGACCATCTACCAAAAGCACGGTGGATTTGAAATTGCCTTCGATGGGATCAACCAACGGAAACTTCCACTTTTGGTTGCCGGTCTCTTTATCGAGCGCGTACATTCGCTGACCGACGGCCACGTAGACCACTCCTTCTTGAACGACCGGTTTGCCGAGCGGGGAACTGCTTGTGGGTTGTATCCACCGCCAAGCAAGTGGCGCCGGTCCGTCGAAGTCCGCATGAACGAACGCCGAGAACGCCATAGCGGCTAGACCGACGGAAAGTGTCCGCATGATTCGCATATTTCGCATACTCCAGGAAAGCCGCGATGGCTCGTGTCAAAAGCATTTTAGCGACGTATAGGCAATCTTGTCTATCGTCGCTTCGCCATACTTCGGACGCGCGAAACTTGTTAACAGTCACGCGAATGGCGAAAAGAGTAGGTTTTTGGCAAAAATATGGCGTTGATTGTCCTTTGTTATCACAAAGTGGGAACGGAAGAAAAAGAAGGTCGTCGGTTGAACGTTCATCCTCGCCGGTTGGATTCTCATGTCCGATTCTTCTTGCGTCGTCGCTATGCGTTTGCGCGTGGCAGGGATTTGGCGGGAGGGGTGACGGGGAGGACAGTTTGCTTCACTTTTGACGACGGGTTTGTCTCGACGCTCGAAAATGGACAACCGGTGTTTGATCGACATGGCCTACCGATGACGATTTATGCGGTTTCCGACCGGGTGGGGGAAACGAGCCTTTGGGAAGACGAGCTTGCGCGCCCTCTGGCGACTTGGGAGCGGTTAAAAGAGGCGGAAGACGCGGGGCATGAAATTGGGAATCATACGGCGACGCATCCTCGGTTGGGCCTGATGTCCTTCGAGGACCAGTTGGCAGAATTGGTGCGGTGTCGTGAGGCGCTCGCTGCTCAAGGATTTCAGCCGGGATCGTTTTGCTATCCGTACGGGAGTTTGAACGGGGATAGTAGGCGGGCAGTGCGGGAAGCAGGGTATTCGGTGGGGATGGCATTGGGAAAGCGGGCTGTGCGTCCTGGGGACCCGATAGAGGCGTTGCCGAGGATCGTGATGGCGTACGGGGACGGCTTGCCGTTGCTGATTTATAAGCTTTCTATCCGGCCCCATCTGAAGAAATAGGACCGGTGTTGCGAGAATGTTCTAGAGCGGGTATCATTTTCGCTGCTTCGGGCTCATAGCTCAGTTGGTTAGAGCGCACCCCTGATAAGGGTGAGGTCGCTAGTTCGAATCTAGCTGGGCCCACCAAGCTTTCCGTGTTCCACGGGCTCAACACCGGCTCAACGCCATTCGTGGGCGCAGTTTCTTCTTCTGGCTTACGAGCGCATTACGATTCTTACCGTCATTGGCTCAGTTGGTTAGAGCGTTCCGATAAGTCGGGAAGGTCGCTAGTTCGAATCTAGCTGGGCTCGCCAACTCTGTTCGCTCATCAATATTCTTGAGAAGGTCTCGTGTCGTATGACGCGGGGCTTTTTGTTTTTGGAAGTCTGGTTTTGGTTGAGAGTTCTCATTGGGAAGATTTAAGGATTCTTAATCGTTTTAGAGTTCGCGGTTTCTCACCCTTGAGCCTTGGGTATGAAGGAAGTTATGGAGCAATCCCGACGTGAATTTTTGAGGAATGCGGCGGCGCTGGCCGGTTCCACGGTGCTATGGGGCACAGTACCGGAGGCGATCGCCCGGGCGTTTAGCATCGATCCTGAGCATGGGACGACGTTTATGGATGCCGAGCATATCGTCATTTTGATGCAGGAGAACCGATCCTTCGATCACTCCTTTGGTTCTCTCAAAGGCGTTCGGGGATTTCGGGATAAGCGTGCGCATGTGCAGCCGAACGGACATAAGGTTTGGTTCCAGACGGATGCGCAGGGGCGGACTTACTCGCCGTTTCGGTTGGACATGAAGGGGTCCAACGTCACGTGGATTGGTGGATTGCCTCACTCGTGGCCCGACCAGGTGGATGCTCGCAACGGTGGACTTTATGACAAGTGGCTGATTGCAAAGGCTCGAAAGGATTTGCCCTTCACGATGGGCTACTACTCCCGCAAGGATCTGCCGTTCTACTACTCTCTCGCCGATGCTTTCACGGTGTGCGATCATGCCTTCTGCTCCTCGCTGACGGGTACGACGCCAAATCGACTGTTTTTGTGGTCGGGAACGATTCGCAAGGACGCGAGCGATGCGGCTCGTGTACAGAACGGCGATACGGACTACGATTCGGAAGCGGCATGGCCGACGTTTCCAGAGCGTTTGGAAGACGCGGGCGTTTCCTGGCGGGTCTATCAGAATGAGATCAGCTTGTATTCAGGCCTTTCCGGGGAGGAGGATGCGTGGTTGGCGAACTTTACGGACAACCCGTTGGAGTGGATGAGTCAACATTCCGTTCGCTTCTCGAAGAGCCGGCGAGCCTTTGTGGCGAAGATGATTCAGAGCCTTCCGGTCACGATCGCGGAGAAAGAGAAGGGGCTTGCGGACGCAGGTCTTTCCGACGAGGCCAAGGCGAAGCTCAAGAAGGAACTGGACGAGGCAAAGAAGAACCTTCAGGACGCGAAAGATGAGCAGAGGGTCTACAACGATCAAACCTGGGCGGCTCTGCCGGCTCGGGCAAAAGCTCTTCACGAGAAGGCATTCACCACGAACGAAGGGGATGCCGATTTTCGATCCCTTGAAACCTTGACTTATCAAGATGGAGATACGGAGCGAACGGTGAAGGTTCCGAAGGGTGATGTGCTGCACCGATTCCGAAAGGATGTGGATACGGGGCAGCTTCCCTCGGTGTCTTGGATCATCGCCCCCGAGACTTTTTCCGATCACCCGGGCTCGGCCTGGTTTGGCGCTTGGTATCTGTCCGAGGTCATGAACATTCTTACCAAGAACCCCGAGGTTTGGAAGAAGACGATCTTTATTCTCTGTTACGACGAGAACGATGGCTACTTTGACCATGTGCCACCGTTTGTGGCTCCGCATCCGGGACGGCCGGAGACAGGTAAGACTTCGCCGGATATCGATACGGCCGTGGACGTCTCTAATAACCACAATCGCGATAGTTCGATTGGACTCGGCTTCCGTTGCCCGATGGTGGTGGCCTCACCTTGGAGTCGAGGCGGTTGCGTGAATTCTCAGGTGTTCGATCACACCTCCGTTATTCAACTGGTTGAGACTTGGCTCGGGGGCAAGGGTAAGAAGGTCAAGGAAACGAATATCAGCGCCTGGAGAAGGGCGGTTTGTGGCGATATGACCTCGATCTTCCGACCCTACAATGGCGAGAAGTATGATCTGCCGAAGCCCTTAGATCGCGACGAGACGATTATTGGGATACATAAAGCTCGGTTCATGAAGCCCATGGAGGGGACTAAACCCATCTCGGAAGCTGAGATGGGCATGGTTGACGTAGGTGTCGCCCAGGAGCCGGGGACGAAGCCGTCTTGTCCGCTGCCTTATCAGCTTGAGGCGAACGCGGTCCGGAAGGGCGGCGAGTTGATCGTGAAGATGTCGGCCCTGAAGGATCGATTTGGCGCGAAGTCTCAGGGCTCGGGATTCAACGTTTACTCTTATGGGGACAAGATGATCGCGCGGGCGTATGCGGTCTCGGCGGGGAACTCGGTGGAGGATTCCTTTGCGGTTGGGGGCGCTTATGACGTGCGGATCGATGGGCCGAACGGGTTTATGCGGCGATTCCAAGGGGCTGGTTCAGATCCGGCCTTGGTGGTCACCGCGATGGCTAAGGGCGACAAGATCGAGTTTTCGCTGGCGAACGGCGGATCAGGAGAATTGATCGTCGAGATTCGGGACGAGTCTTATGGGGCGAAACCCAAGACGGTGAAGGTTCCTGGCGGCAAGACCGCGGTCGTGTCTCTGGATGTAAAGCCGGGCAAGGGTTGGTACGACTTTAAAGTGGTTTGCGGGAGTCTGGCTTACCAGTATGCCGGTCGTCTGGAGACCGGGAAGTGGGGAATCACGGACCCAGCGATGGGGTAACCGTGGGGCGGCGGCGCCGCTTCGCGGCAGGGACTGCGCTGCTACGCAGCAGGGACAAGGGACAAGGGACAAGGGACAAGGGACGAGGGGCTTAGGCGTTGAGGTTGTTAGGATGGGGGTGTGGGGAGGGTTAGGTGGAAGGTGGCTCCGGCTCCTTCTTCGGATTCTGCCCACACCTGGCCGCCGTGGCGTTCGATGATTTGGCGGACGTTGGCGAGGCCGATGCCGGTGCCTTCGAATTCTCGCTCTCCGTGGAGACGTTCGAAGACGCCGAAGAGCTTGTCTGCATATTTCATGTTGAATCCGACGCCGTTGTCTTTCACGTAGATCTCGATGTGGTCGCCATTGGTTGTTGAGCCGATTTCAATTTGGGCAGGGGACTCTCTCCGGGTGTATTTGATGGCGTTCGAAAGGAGATTCGTGAGGGCAAGGCGGATAAGATTGGCGTCTCCGTAGACGGGGGGGAGGGAGGATATCTGCCATTCAATTTCGCGAGATTCCGTTTCGGGGCGGAAGTCGGCGATGATGGATTCCACTACGGGGTTGAGGTCTAGAGTGGTGAAGACCATTTGGGCGCGGCCAGTGCGAGAGAATTGAAGCAGGTCATCAATGAGTTGGGTCATCTTTTTGGCCTGATTGAGGATTGCTTGGCGGCACTCCTCGACACCGCCCGGATCGTTTTCGTCGAAGCTTTCCCTGAGCATCTGGGCGTAGCCACCGATGTGGCGGAGGGGGCCGCGGAGGTCGTGAGACACGGAGTAGGTGAACGATTCGAGATCGCGGTTGGCGGCTTGAAGTTCGGCGGCGCGTCTTTCTAATTCATGGTTGAGCTTGATAACGGCATCTTCCGCCTGGCGTCGCTCTTTGACTTCACGCTCTAGCGATCGGTTTGCTTTTGACAACTGTGCTGTGCGCTCGGCCACTCTTTGCTCCAACTCTAGCGTGAGGAGCATGACTTCCTGATTCGTGGCGGCAAGCTCGGCTTGCAGGAGAAGGATGGTTGCGTGCGAGTCGGACTTGCCGTTCTCTCGAAATGGGCTTGTCATTTTAGGTTTTCACCACCACCACGGTGGCGTCGTCCTCATCTTTGTCGAATCGACGAAGGAGGTGGGTTGCGAGGGGTTGGGCGAGGGTGGTGTGGAGGTCGGAAACGTTCTCCCAGGTCCACCGGGGATCTACGCCGTCTGAGTGGAGGGCGAGGATCCATCCCGCATGCCAGTCATGGCGTTGGACTTTCACTTCTTGAGGTTCCGCGCCAAAGATGCCGCGACGTGCGATGAAGTGTCGTCGCTCGTCGCCGGACCAGGCGCGCATTTCGATATTGCCGTGGTTGACGAATTCAAGTTCGGAAGGGGTGGTGAATCGAGCGAGGGCCATGACGACCCCTCGGGTTGCACGGCAGGCGCGGTTTACACCTTCGCAGATGGATTCGAGGGGGCGGTCGAAATGGTCAATGACGTAGCGCTGAGCCGCGATGGCGGCTTTTTGCGCGGGTTCGCCGTGGCCCAATCCGTCAATCACGCCCACGAGAAGGCTTTCGTTCCATTCTTTGACGATGTAGGCGTCTCCATTGGCGGGAGCGTCTCGTCGGGAGCGGGTTGCCACGCCGACGTCCCATCGAGCTTGGAAGAGGCTCTTTGCTGGACGCTTCCATCTTCGGCAGGCAATTCGGGTGCCGAGTCCGGGGGTGGAGTTGATCTCCAGTTCGTCCATGAGACGGTTGACCGATCCGAGACCTAGTCCCAAACCGCCACGAGTCGAAAAGCCATCAGTGAGGGATTGCTCAACATCGGCAATGCCGGGACCCCGATCTTGAGATTCGATTTGAATGCCGATGGGATCTTGGTCCCTAAGTTCTATGAGGGTGAGGGCGCCTGAACCGGCATGACGAACCAGGTTTGCCGCCAATTCCGAAGTGACGAGGGCGATCTCTTCAATTTCTCTGGGCGGGAAGCCCAGCCTTTTGGCGAACTCTCGGGCAGTCGCTTGGGCAACGCGACAATCGATTTGATCAGAAATCGAGACCTCGGCCCGTTCAACTGCTTCGTGGTTCAACTCAGATACTCCTCCACTTCCTTACAACGACCCTTGTTCCGATCTGGGGTGAAGAGTCCACAGACATTTCATCCATGAGTTTTTTTGCACCGGGCAGCCCCATGCCAAGGCCACCACCGGTAGAAAATCCGTCTTGGAGCGCTTGTTCGATATCTGGAATGCCGGGGCCTTTATCTTGAAAGGTGAGTTCTATACCCTTCGCGAACTCCGACTCCAGGAGTTTCCACGTCATTGAGCCGCCGTTGCCGTACTTGAAAACATTGCGGGCTAGTTCGGAGGCGGCGGTGACGACTCGAGTGACATCAGTAACGCCTAGGCCAATTTGACCCGCGGCTTCACGCACCGTTTGTCGCACGGTGACGATGTCGGTCTCTTCGACAATGGCTACGGATCCTTCATCCAGCAGGTTCATACGGGATGTTCCTCAGACATGAGATCCAGAGCCTGATCTACTCCGAGGGCGGTGCGGATGAAGGCTAGATTCAGTCCAAGCTGGGTGGCGGTGATGGCGACGGCGGGGCGCATCCCGGCGATGATGGTTTGCCCGCCCATGAGATTCACCATTTTTCCGGTTTCCGTCACGGTTCGGGCGAAATAGGAATCGAGGGTATCGACTCGCGACAAATCCAAGATCAGCCCTCGGGCTTCGTATTCCTCCATCGCTTCGAGGGTCTTTTCTTGTAGCGCGGAAATGGTTGCATCGTCGGGATCGGCGGGCATGGTGACCATGAGCACACCGCGCACTTTGATGACGGTAATCGTTTCTCTGTGCATGCTGTTCTCGCTAATCAGCGGACTCCGCCGACACGCAAAGGTGGAGCATGCCGAACGCGACTCTGAGCCCGGCAGCAAGCGATGAGCGGGTGGTGACATTGGATAGATCAATGCCGAGGTGAACCAGAGTTTGAGCGATAGCGGGTCGGACTCCAGTGAGGACAACGTCGGCGCCGACGAATCGCACGGCCTTGATGGTTTCCACCAAGTGTTGGGCGGTTTTGGTGTCGATGGTGGGGACGCCGGTGATATCGACCAGGGCGACGGGCGAACTCGTGGCGGTGATGCGTTCCAAGAGCTTCTCCATGAGTTGCTGACTGCGTTCGCTGTCTAGGACACCGATGAGCGGCACGAGGACGATTCCTTCCCAGACTTGAACGACGGGGACCGTCGCCATTTCGAGGATTTCGCGGCTTTGCTGGCGAATTTGCTCTTCGGCTCGTTTTCGCTCGGTGAGATCTCGGGTGACCTTTCCGTAGCCTAAGAGATTGCCCTTCTTGTCCCTAAGAGCCGTAAGGATGACGTTGGCCCAGAAGCGGGTGCCGTCTTTTCGTACGCGCCAGGTCTCGTCTTCATACCGACCATCTTTCGCGGCGGCCGCGAGCTCTCGCTCTGGCTTTCCGCTGGCGACGTCTTCGGGGGTGTGGAATGCTGAAAAATGCTTACCTACGATTTCATCAGCTTTGTAGCCCTTGATCTTCTCTGCGGATGGGCTCCAACTGGTGACCATTCCCTCTGGATCGAGGATGGTGATGGCGTATTCCTTAATATTCTCCACAAGCAGACGGAGAAGATCTCCGGACGCTTCAGACGACCTCGTTTCTTGGGGCTCGATGACGACCCCTTTCGATTTACTCGATGCTTTGTTCACTCTCTCTCCGTCCTTCCTCAACGCTTACAAAGCTTAAATTGTTCGTGCTACTTAAGTTCTAGTGCTTTCATTGGATTGGTGAAAAACAACCTCGGAGTCAGTTTACATCCGTTTGGGTTGATGTACAACAACATCAGTCTCCGATCTAGCGTTCGAGTTGGGACTAAACGCTCCCTGCTCCACCCGTTTCAACGAGTGGAGCGGGGAGCGGTAAGTAGATCAGCTTTTGGCGAGTTCTTCTAACTCGGCCATCGTCGTCGCGTCGAGAGAGATGAGCGCGGCGGAGGTGTTTTGCTCGAGGTGCTTGACCTTCGATGTTCCTGGAATAGGGAGCATGACCGGAGATTTGTGAAGCAGCCATGCCAATGCGACTTGGGCGGGAGTGGCATCGAGGCGTTGAGCGATCTCTGAGAGGACACTTCCGGGCTTGGCAAGTTCGCCGGTGGCGAGGGGGAACCAGGGGATGAAGCCGATGTTCTCTCGCTCACAGTAAGCGAGGACGTCTTCCGAGGCGCGATCGGCGAGGTTGTACTTGTTCTGGACGGTGGCGATGGGAACTACCTTTCGGGCGGCCTCAATTTCGGAGACGTTGACTTCGGAGAGACCGACGTGCCGGATCTTGCCTTCGGACTGGAGGTCCTTCAGGAGTCCGAACTGGTCCTCCGCGGGGACGGTGGGATCGATGCGGTGGAGTTGGAAGAGGTCGATGGTCTCAACGCCCAGGCGCCGGAGGCTCATTTCGGCTTCTTGGCGAAGGTAATCGGGGCGACCAAGGGGGATCCACTTGCCGGGACCGGTGCGAAGGAGACCGGCTTTGGTCGCGATCACTAGCCCTTTTCCATAAGGATGGAGGGCCTCTTTGATCAATTCTTCGCTGACGTAGGGGCCGTACGAGTCGGCAGTATCGATGAAGTTAATGCCGAGCTCGGGGGTTCTTTTGAGCACGGCGACGGATTCATCGTGGTCTTCTGGATAACCCCAGACACCGGAGCCGGTGATTTGCATGGCGCCAAATCCGAGACGATGGACGGACAGATCGCCGCCAATTTGGAAGGTTCCGCTTTGGGAGGCAGGATGGTTAGGTTCTGTGAATGACATGGTGTTCCTCAAGTTTGGACTTCATTGGTTGATTCTTCGATATCTGGCGAACGAAAGTTGCGTTCTCAGGAAGAGGGACCAGGGACCAGGGACAGGGGACAGGGGACAGGGGACAGGGAGTGAGGGGGTGGGGTAAAATTCTGGGTGGACTTTGAGTTGTTGTTAGGCAGATCGGACAGATGCGATTCGGCAGATCACCCTCACCGACCACGCCTTGAAAACTATTGGAGAGTAGGAGCTGAGGCTCCTGGATGAAGGCGGGGCGACCCCCTTTTCCCAAAGAGAAATCAGAAGTCAACGTCCCCCTTGCTCAGCTCACCTGCCGATGGATCACATCCAGTTTGCGTAGGTTGATTCGAGCTTAGTTCCCGTTCATTGCCTCCACTCAGGTCCGTTATGTCATCCGCAATATCCGATATCCCGACTCCTACACCCGCGCTGCCTCGTTACCGTCAGATTCTCAAAAGCGAAGTTCCGGCTCATTATTTAAAGCCCGACAACTATCATCTCCTTTGGTTCATCCCGCACATTGCCATCATCACTGGCTGTTTTTGGGTGATGGATGCCTATTTTCGCTGGTGGCTCGCTCCGATTCTCGGATTGATCGTTGGTCATAGTTTTGGGTGCCTAGGATTTGTCGCTCACGAGATCTGTCATGGGGGGGCCATTAAGAATCGGAAGCTTCGGCACTTGTTGGCCGGGATTGCCTTCTCTCCGTTTGGCATCGGTCCACATCTTTGGAGTCGATGGCACAACGCCGAGCACCACGGCCACACTCAGCACCCCGATCTCGATCCAGATCGGCTGTTTATGGTGGATGAGTATCGCGAAAATGTGGTGCTGAAGTGGCTCTACAAGCGATCACCTTTGGCGCGGAACTTGGTGATCTTTGGGTTCTTTAGCTTGATGATGACGCAGCACAACATCACCGTGATGCTGCGCTATCTGAAAGATCCAAAGGTTAGTGGAAAGGAGCGGGCGGTGATTGTCTTTCAGTTCGTTGCCCCGAAGGCGTTTTGGATTGGATTGACGTTGATGTTGGGATGGCAGGTGCTTTTGATGGGCTATGTGCTACCCCTCTTGGTAGGCAACGCCTTGGTCATTTCTTACATCGCGACGAATCACTTTTTGAATCCGCTGGCGGATGAGAGCGATGTTTTGGCGACCTCTCTTTCGGTCACGCTTCCCAAGTGGTTGGGTTGGTTGGACGCGATGCATTGCCGATTTGGCGCTCACGTTTCGCATCACCTGTTTCCCCACGCACCGGCCCGTCATGGTCGAAAGATTGAAAAGCACATTCAACGGCTTTGGCCTGAGCGTTTCCATGTCATGCCATTTGGAAAGGCACTTAAACTCCTTTGGAATACGCCCTGGGTGTATGCGGAGGATGGGATCGATTTGATCGACCCGCGTAAGAATGTGCGTACTCCGACCTTGGGCAATGGTTTGTAAGTTCGATTCGCATAAGAATTTCAGTTTTCGTCCCCGGTAATCCTGACAGTTGGAGTCATTGAGATTAGTGATGAGTGAGAGGATGATATGACTGAGTTCGAAAGTGTAGAAGTGGATACCGTGGTTCGAGATTCTTTCTCGGGAAAGCTGTATCGAGTGAGCCGAGCGGTGGTCGTGAGCGACGACGAAATAACGGCGGAGCGGGGCTACGCTCTGGAGGCGGTTTTGCCGGATGAGGTGGGACTTTGCATCTTGGCCCGAGAGATTGGGCCGCACAATAAGTTCGAAGTCGTTCGGATTTTCGAGAACTGACTTCGTCGCCCAATGGGGAATTCTCCGTCCAAGAATCTGAGGATTCTCCATGGCAGCAAGACCCATTTGGAAAGGGGCAATCAGCTTTGGGCTGGTTCACGTACCCGTGACGTTGTTTTCGCTTGAGCAGAAGTTCGATCTTCACTTTCGGATGTTGGATAGTCGGACGAAATCGACGATCCGGTACGAACGAGTGAATGAGGAGACGGGGGAGGAAGTTCCTTGGGACAAGATCGTCAAGGGTTATGAGTACCAGAAAGGTAACTACGTGATTCTGACGGAGGAAGACTTCAAGAACGCTTCTCCCGAGGCTTCGCAGACGATCGACATCCAGAACTTTGTGGCCAAGGATGAGATCTCGGATATCTATTTCGATAAGCCCTATGTGTTAGTTCCCCAGCGAAAGGCGGAGAAGGGCTACGTTTTGTTGCGGGAAGTGCTCTCGAAGTCCGGTCGGGTCGGTATTGCGAAAGTGGTGATTCGAACGCGGGAGTATCTTTCGGCGGTCGTTCCCATGGAGGACTGCTTGGTTCTGGTGCTGCTGAGATTTGCCCAGGAAATTCGACCGTTCAAGGAGTTTGACGTGCCTCGGGAGGCGCTTTCTCACTACAAAGTGACGGATCGGGAGATTGAGCTTGCCGAACAACTCGTGGAGGCACAGACGGCGAAGTGGGAACCGGAGAAGTATCACGACGAGTATCGGGACCAGCTGATGAAGTGGATCGACGCGAAGGCGGAGAAGGGAGAAGCGGTCAGGGGCGAAGAAGGCGAGGAAGAGGCCGCAGATACGCAGGTTTTGGATCTGGCAGAACTGCTGCGTAAGAGCATTTCTGGAAAGGAACCGAAGGCCAAATCAAAGCGAAAATCTAAATCTTCAAAATCCGCTTGAGCGAGACTGACCGAGATGCCCAGGTTTCCCACGGATCTTGAGTGCGCTTTTTGATCCATTTGAGCGCCGACTCGATATCGAAGGCATCGGGGCGGCGAAGACTCTTCAGGTCGTTCCAACTGAGGGGCATGGCCACGGGAAGGCCAGGGCGGGAGCGAAGGGAGTAGGGTGCAATGGCGGTCGCACCACGTCCATTGCGAAGATAGTCCAAATAGATTCGGTCTTTGCGGACCGCCTTTCTGACATTGGCGACGAAGGTCTTGGGATTCCGTTTGGCCAACTCCTCAGCGAAAGTGCGGGTTAGTTCTTTTACATCGTCCCATTCAAGCTCGGGTGCGATGGGACAAACCAGATGAAGCCCTTTTCCACCTGTGGATTTGAGGAAAGTATTGAGTCCGAGTTCTTCCAGATGATTTCTTACCAAGAGCGCGGCGTCTTTGAGCATCTCCCATTCGACTCCCGGATCCGGGTCTAAGTCGAAGACGATGTAATCAGGTTTCTCCATGGTACGGACGCAGCTGCCCCAGGTGTGAAACTCGATGGTGTTGTACTGGACAAGGGCGGCAACGCCGGATGGGTCAGCAAGGGCCAGGAAGTCCTCGGGACCGTCGTTGGTGTCCACTTCGACGGCAGAGACTCCTTGATGAAGTCCCTTCGGAACGTGCTTCTGGAAGAAGCACTCCTCACCGACTCCCTCCGGGCAACGGACGACAGAAAGAATACGGTCCTCCAGGTAGGGGAAAAGAAGGGCGATTACCGATTGGTAATAATCGAAGACGACCTGCTTTGTGGCCGCCGATTTCTCGTCGACGATACGATCGGGATGAGAGAGTTTCACAAGGGTTTTGCTCATGGTTTGAGCTCCTTAAAGCTCGCCTGTCGATAGCGCTGGTCGTTGGTAAGTTCTTGGTAATCGAAGGACACAAGAAGTTCTGGTTTCACCCAATGCGCGCCCCGCGCCTCAGGCCGCTTGATGTCTTCAAAGGGGCATTCCGAGGTTTCCATTGACTTTAACGTTTGAAGGATTCGATGGCGTTCTTCGTCGCTGAAACCGGTACCGACGCGCCCTCGGTAGAAGATCTTCCGGCCAATTTGCTCTCCGAGGAGAAGTGCGCCGAGGGCGGTGGGGCTATTCGCAAGCAGGGTATATCCGCCGACCAAGGCATGACCGGTTTGTCGGCATTTGGACTTGATCCAATCTTCACTTCTCCGGCCGGAATAAGGGCTGAAAAGGCGTTTACTCACGATGCCTTCCAGCTTCATCTGGCAGGCGGCATTTTCAACCGCTTTGGCCGAGCCGGGAATATGGGGGGAGATCATGAGGGAGGGGCCGGCGTTTTTCAAGAGGCGTTCGAGTTCGTGTCGTCGTTCCTTAAAGGGCGTCTTGCGGAAGTCATGACCGTTCAGGGCCAGTAGGTCGAAAACGACGTATCGCAGGTCGCTTGACTTCGATTTGAGACGTCGCTGAAGGAGCCCAAAATTGCTGCGACCGTCCGGCTCCAGAGCCACAATTTCGCCGTCCAGGATCAGTGGAATTTCGGCCAGGTCTTGAAGGTCCTTCTTAATTTCGGGGAGATCCAGGGTTTGATCGCCGCGGGTTATGAGCCGAGCGCTTTCGTGAGAGATGAGCGCCATCGCTCGGTACCCATCCCATTTAATTTCCCGAAACCATTGGTCTCCCGCCGGAGCGGCGGCTCGGAGGGTGCAGAGTTGGAAGGATGGCGGATGAGCGATGAGGTCATCGTCGAATTCTCCTACTCGCGCGTGATCTTCTTTTTCTTTGATCAGCAGCCATTGGTCCTTTTCACCGGCCATTCGCACCAGCGCCCACTTTCCCGTGAGACGTTTTCCGTGCAGTTCGAATTCCAGTTTGCCGTTCTTGAGCCCTTCATCGACGTCTTTGAGAGGTCTCCAGTATCCCTCGTCCCATCTTTCGACCAAGCCGGCGCCGTAATTGCCCTCTGGAATCACTCCTTCGAAGTCGGCATAGCTGACTGGGTGATCTTCTACGTGGACAGCCAGACGTTTGATGTGGGGGTCAGTTGATGGGCCCTTGGGGACAGCCCAACTCAGCAGCACTCCATGGTGTTCAAGTCGAAAATCGTAGTGTAGACGGCTGGCGTGATGCTTCTGGATAACGTAGATGAGCGGTTTTCGCTTGCCGGAGTCTTGGGGCTCCTGAGTCTTCGTGAAGTCTCGTTTGGCGCGATATTGGCCCAATTTCTGATTGGAGTTACTCATTCAGACACATCCCTCTCTTGTCAGACGACGATGAGGAACCCTTTGACGAGGGGGCAAGTCGTTACGGATAGTTCGCCCCGGGAAAGAGGCGGCCTGAGGAGGAATGCAGCCATGACGGCTACGCTCGAAAAATGCATTCAACAATGCTCCGCCTGCAAGGAGGAGTGTGACAAGTGCGGTTCCTTGGCGGAATCAATGGGATGGATGGATATCGCGGAGGCTTGCAGCAAGTGCGCGCAGCACTGCGATGAATGCGTCTCGGTGATGAAGAAAGGCTCTAACGAGCATTGTGCCCATTGCGCGAAGCTCTGCGATTCCTGCGCACAAGTATGCGAGTCTCGAAACGACGAGGCGACGCGGCGGTGTGCGGAAGTCTGTCGTGCTTGCGCTGAGACTTGTCGCGAAAGCGCGGCAACTCCGGTCGGCTAGTCCGGCCCCTGCCCCCGGCGTCTACCTCTCTTTGTCGTTGGGGGCTCAATCCTAGCCCTTGTCTTTTCCTGGGCTGATTCTTGGCATCCAACCTGGGAATGGGGCTACTCACTTAGCTCCGTCTTTGGATAAGCAGATCGAAGGGTCGATCAACCTCTTAAAGGTGTTGGCGAATTGGAGGAACCGAGCTGGCCCCAGCGATTACTCTTCTTCGTGGGTAACCAGGTCTGCGTACTCGGGATGCCGTTTGAGATAGACCTTAATGAAGGGGCAGTAGGGGAGAACCTTCAGGTCCTCGGCACGAGCGGTGTCCAGGGCGAATTTGGCGAGGATATTCGCGAAGTTGTGACCGCGGAATTCCTCGGGGACCTCGGTGTGGATGAGGGCGATGGTTCGTTTGCCGCGCTTGTAGTCGATGATCGAAGGCTTGTCCTCGTAGTCGAGTTCGAATCGGCTGGCTTCTTTGTTGTCCCAGGGCGTGGGATCCGGGGTGAGCGCGATAGGATCGCTGGCGGGGAAGCTCTCTTCAATGGCTTCATCCAGGCGGGCGTTGAGGTCTTCCATGCTGGTTAGCTTACCGGGTTCGGGCGGGCGAGATTGATGAGTTCGGGAGCCCTTAGTCTTGGGCCATCGTAGGCGGTGACTTCGCCAAAACGGTCGTTGTTCACCCAGTCGGCGCGGAATTGGGCGATCTCTTCGGGGGTTCGACCTACGAAATTCCACCACATGAGAATGGCTTCCGGGAAGGGCGGGCCGCCGATGAGCAGGATGCGGCAACCCTCTCGGCTGTGGAACTGAATCTCTGATCGTTTGGTGCCCAGGTAGTAGAGCGTCTTTTCCTCAAGAACTTGGCCCTCTAGGGTGCAGTCGCCGTTGAGAATGAGCACGGCGTGCTCAAAGCGGGGATCGAGGCCGAATTCGACTTGTTCGCCAGGGTGGACTTGGACGTCGGCGCCGACGAGTTCCGAGTAGTGGTTGGCGGTGGAGGTGAGGTTGGCGAGGGCGCCAGAGAAGACTTGCACGAGTCCACCGGGGAGTTCGACGGTGGGGACTTCTTCGAGGGCTTGGAAATTGGGGTCGATATGGCGGGTCTCGTTGGGGAGGGCGACCCAGAGTTGGACGCCATTGAGGATGCCGGTATTGACCTTGGGAGTCTGTTCGGCATGCGAGATGCCTTTTCCCGCGGTCATGACGTTGAGGCCGCCGGGGCGAGCGATGGATTCACAGCCGAGGCTGTCATCGTGCAGGACCTCTCCTTCCACCAGCCAGGTGACGGTTTGGAGGCCGGTGTGGGGGTGGGGAGCGACGTCCATGGGTTTTTCATCGCCAAAGGACTTGGGGCCGAAGCGGTCCAGGAAGCACCAGGGGCCGACCATGCGGCGCTCTTTGATGGGGAGCGCGCGGGCGACCTGGAGGGTTCCGAAGGCGACTTCTCGATTGGGGTAGGCCTCCAGGACGTGTCCGGCGGCCCCGAGGGCCACGCACTCTTCCGCGCCGACGGAAATCTTGCTCATAGGGGAAGTTTAACTCAGGGCTTGGGCGATTTCTTCGATCCAGGCGATGCGGGCTTCGGTTTCTCGGACCGCGCCGAGCATGGCGAGTTCGCTGAAGCGATCACCGCTCGTTTGGTAGGAGGCGGTTATCTCCTGGCAATCTTGGAGGAGGGCTTGGAGGTTGGAGCGAGATTCATCGAGGAATGCCTTGATCTCCGGCGGGGTGAGGAGTTTGAGGAAGTAGACGCGGGAGCGGAGAACATCGAGGTTGGTTGAGATGTCGTTCGGGCCGAAGGGGGGAAGAATCCACTCACGAATGGCTTGGAGACCGGACTCGGTGAGCGAGTACTTCTTGTTTTCCAGGGAAAGGTAACTAGCATCGGTGAGGCGTTTGAGAAGGGGGTAGATGGAACCGGCGCCGCTTCGGTAGGCGGAGGTTTTGGAGTTGGCAAAATTGATGAGTACCGCGTGGGCATTGCAGGGGGCGGATTTGAGGATGATGCCGAGGGCGGTCATCTCGAGCGTGGAGAGAGGGCGGTCAAGACTCACGGGTTTTTATTATGACGGGAACTTACGATTCGTAATTGCGGTAATTTACGAATCGTAAATGTTGCAGTTTCTCGCGTTTGGCGTCTTAGCTCTGAATTCACCCCAACTCCAGATCGATCCGCTGTTGATAGTGGAGGCAGAGGAGATTTGGTCAGTGATTGGGAAGAAGGGGAATGCGGTTTGGCCGGGATGGGATGCTCGGTCGACGCCGATTCTGATCTACTTTCCGAACCGGCAGGATGTGCTGATCAACCATCCCAAGCCGCCGGAGGGGTTCGTGAAGTACGCGGGACTGCCGCAATCCAAGATCGGCCCCATTTATGTGCGAGACGGGAAGACGGTGACGGCCTTCGATGGGCAGAACACTTCGATGGACATCAACGGGGTTCGGACGCTGGTGATTGCCGACTCGCTCTCAACGCGGCGACAGTGGGTGCAAGGGTTGGCGAGTTCGGTGGCGGCGGATCCGGACGGGGGTGGAAAGCTGATTGAGTCGAGTTTGTTTCCCAATCCCTACAGCCAGATCACGATGTTTGCCCACGAGGCATTTCACGTGTATCAGGAGACGATCGCCAGGCACAAGCTTGCTCCTGAGGATGCGCTCATGAACTACCCGACGCTCTCAGTTGAGAACAACGTGGGATATGCGCTGGAGGCAGAGTTTTTGACACAGGCGCTGAATGCCAAGTCCAAGGAAGACGTTCGGCAGGCGGCGGTGAAGTGGATGGCGGTGCGAGAGGATCGTCGCAAGGCGCTGACTCCCAAATGCGCGGCCTATGAAGACGGGACGGAGTTTAGCGAGGGGACGGCGAAGTACGTGGAGTACCGGTTGCTCCAGGCTTTGGAAGGGAAGAAGCCGTCCCCCGAGATGTGGCTGATCCAAGGGTTCAAGGGATTCGCCGATCTTTCGGGACAACGGGCGGGTTTGATTCGTTCGATGGAGGGATTCATGAGCGGGCGGAACTTGGTGAACAACGACGCTTATGGGGCATCGGGGGTTCGGTTTCGGCTTTATTACTCGGGGATGGCGGCGGGAGCGTTGCTGGACCGGTTGGGGATGGAGTGGCACGACCGGATCTTGAAGACGAACGCTTCGTTGACGAGCCTGGCGCAGGAGGCGATTCATGCTTCTCCGCAGGAACTTTCGGCGGCGCTTGCGGAGGTTAAGCAGTCCGAGTCTTGGAAGACGCAGACCGAGATCAAGCAGAAGTTGGCCGAGGAAGGGGCCCAGCACATTCGGGAGCAGGTGGAGAAGTTTGCAATCGCGCCCGGTGAACTCGTGCTGGACTACTCGGGGTTGATCAATCCGCAGGTTGGGTTTTCCTTTACGCCGTTTGGGATTTTGCGGGTGGACGATGACCGGAACATCTTTCGTTTGATCCCGATCCGGGGGCAGATCGGAGCGTTCTCGTTTGGTGAGAGCGGGGCGCGTCCGGTGCTTTATGACCGGAAGGCGAAGGCGATTCACTTGCAGTTGACGGGAGCGCCGGAGGTCTCGTCGGGATCGCTTTCGGGCACGGACCTGAACCTGCCGGGGGTGGACTTGAAGAACGTGAAGGGCGAGGTGAAGGTGGAGGGGCGGAAGGTGACGATTCACCTTCGCGACTAGGCTTCTCGGCCCTGGTTTTGGGATGTTTCGCAGTATCTTATGGTCGCGGCTCTGTTCGCGACCATGAATTTTCAAGCCCGAATCGATCCTGAGAAGCCCGCTTTGGCGTTGGCTCCGATGGACGGTATTACCGATGCGCCGATGCGCGCCCTCCAGGGGGAATCGCGAGCGTTTTCGTTTGCGGTTTCGGAGTTTGTTCGGGTGAGCACGGACGCGATTCCACCGAAGGTATTTCGGCGAGAGATTCCCGAAGTCGAGGCTGGCGGACTGACGCCGACCGGGATGCCGGTTCAGGTGCAGATCTTGGGCGGCGATCCCGAGTTGATGGCGCAGTCGGCATTGAATGCGATTCAGGCGGGGGCGACCTCAATCGACATCAACTTTGGGTGTCCAGCGCCGACAGTCAATCGTCACGATGGCGGGGCGACGATTTTGAAGTATCCGTGCCGGGTGAGAGACTTGGTGCGAGCGGTGCGGGACGCGGTTCCGGCAGAGATCCCCGTTTCTGCCAAGGTTCGCCTGGGCTGGGAGTCGATCGACGATATCTACGAGAACGCGGCGATGGCGGAGGAGGGGGGAGCGAGTTGGCTCACGATTCACGCCCGGACCCGGGTTCAGGGGTACCAGCCGCCGGTTTATTGGTCGCCGATTGGCAAGGTGCGGGAGCAACTGTCGATCCCGGTGGTGGCCAACGGCGATATCTGGACGTTTGAGGATTACCTTCGATGTCGGGAAGAGACGGGCTGTATGCACTTTATGATTGGCCGCAGCGCGCTGGCGAATCCATCGCTTCCGTATCAGATTGCCCAGGAGATGGGGATTCGTGAGGGGGAGATCGGGGGGATTCGGGAGCCGATGGATTGGATTCGGCTCTTTGAGCGATTGAACACCTACGTGGAGTTCTATCGGGGTCGCACTCCAGGGCGATCTGTCGCGCGGTTGAAGCAGTGGTTGAACCTGGCGGCTCGGTTCGGGGGATTTGAGCACTTCGACGCCGTGAAGCGGCTGGACTCGTTGGACGAGTTGATGGAGAAGCTGGCGGTCGAATTAGGGGTTTTGGCCCGGGCTTAGAGCTGACCCGGGCTTCCAACCTTTACTTGGCAGCTTTGAACTTGGCCAAGTTCTTCTTGAGGAGGGTCATCTGCTCGGGAGTCGCATATTGATCCTTCTCGGCAAGCGCTACCGATTCCTCGGCAAACTTGATCGCTTGGGCTTTGTCGCCCATGTTGAAGTAGGTGGCGGCCTTCATGGCGGTGAACATGAACACCCCGAGGTCTTGCTTTATCGCGTCATCGATCAAGCCAATTCCGTACTGATAGGCTTCCTTGGAGAGGTCATCGTAGACGGCGAAGATGGAGGACATCATTTGGAACGCGCCGATGGCGTTCTGGGAGTCCAACAGGACCTTGGTGGAATAGGCTTTGCCTTCTTCGAGATTGGAGTGGTAGAGGCCGACGAGCTTGTTGTAGGTGAGTGGGTAGGCGAGCTCGGGCTTCTTCTCAATGGCGGCGTCAATGAGTTTGACCAGTTCGGCGTACTTCTTGCCGTTCATGGCTTCATCGATGGGTCGCTTGATGCTGTACTCGTACTCTCGCTTCTCTCGGGCGGCGGCGAGGTTGTAGGTGCCATCGAGGACTTGGACGAGGGTCTCTTCCATCTTGGCCGGGTGACCGATCCAGGCGACCTTTCCTTCGCCATTGATGATGAAGGAGCAGGGGATTCCGCCTTCACCGGCAGCTTTCATCCAAGCATCGGCGATCTGGTTCTTGGCGCCATCGGCGGCGACCAGGTAGTCCATCTTCTTGCCTTGTTCTTTGACGAAGGCTTCGACTTTGGGCATGTGGTCGCCTTCGCCGCCTTTTGCGCTCTCCCAGATGTCCACTCCGATGATGGAGACCTTGCCGGCGTACTTCTTGGCAAGTTCGGTCAGGTGAGGGATGTTCTCTTTACAGGGGTTGCACCAGGTGGCCCAGAACTCGACGACGTAGGTCTTGCCCTTCTCGAACTGCTTGACGGGCGTGCCCTTGAGCCACTTGGCGGGCTTGAAGGCGGGGGCGGGGTCACCGATGGTGACGTAGGGACCCGAACGGGCGAAAGCGGCGAGGGTGAGGGCCGAGGCCGTGAGAACGGCGGCCACTTTGGTAAGGCGTTTCATAGGGGGTGTAGATTTAGTATACGCCTAGATTTACGACATGTCGGGAGAATTAGTGAATCGTGAGTCGCAATGGGCAAGTTTAGGTTCCACTTGCCCGCTCCGACTCACGTTCTAGCGAAGGTTACTTCGTGATCTTGATCTGATCGATTTGTTTGCCTTGACGATCGATTTGGCGAAGAGTGAAGGTTTTGCCCTTGATCTCCACGATGCTGAGGCTGAACTCGGCGAGGTAGTTGGCTTGGAATGGCTTCCAGAGTTCGGGCTTGCCGTTGAGTTCAGGGTTGTAAAGATCGTTTCCGCCCGCGCCATCGACAAGGTAGATCACGCCCTTGGGCTTTGTGTTTTTGAGGCCATCGTAGGACTTATCGACGGGCCAATCGTCTTTTGCCAGTTCCGCTTTATCCTTGCCTTTCTTTTCGCCGACTTGGATGGGGAACGTGCGTTGGTAATTGTGGACATGACCGGCAAACACGACATCGACTTTGCCTTCTTCGAAGAGATCGGCCACCTGACGCATCTGCTTTTCACCCTGGTGGCTGGGGCTGGAGTGGAAACCGGGGTGGTGGAACATGACGAATCGCCATGTCTTGTTCGCGCCTTTGGCCAAATCGGCCTTGAGCCACGCTCGAATCTTAGGATCGCTCCAATCGACGTAGGGATTGGCGTCGAGAGAAGTGATGTGAGCGTTGCCGTAGTCAAATGAGAAGTTGGCCATGCGCGGGTAGTTCGGTCCGGCGTTCTTCAAGAATGCGTCCTTTCGGGCATCGGCGCCGGAAAGGGTGGGGGTGCTGGGATTCCCGACATCTCCGAGGGGGCCGTTCAGCGGTTGGCTCCAGTAGTAGAAGTACGCCAGGGCATCCGGGCTCGTGTCGAGCGCGCGGTGGAGGATGTCGTGGTTCCCCGGGGCGGCGGCGACCAGGGTGTTGCCGAGGATGTTTGCTCCGTTCTTGGGAGAGGCGACTTCAGGCGTGTAGTAGGGATAAAAATTCTTCCGATACTCGGTAATGAGCCCTCGGTTGTAGACCAGATCACCAGTTAGGAGGAGAAGGTCGGGCTTGAGCCGGTAGGTTTGGTAGGCGATTTCTGCTTGCGGCGGCTCACCGGAACCGCAGTCACCAAAGACGGCGAAGGTGTAGTCTTGCTTGGCGCCTTTTGGAGCCATGAAGGTGTCTTTGTAGAGCACTTCCGTTCCGCTTTCCAGTCGATAAGACACTTTCTGGCCTGGCTTGTAGTCTTTGAGGACCGCGATGTAAACGCGATGAGGGGCAATGTTGTCCACCTTGATTGTGTGGTAGCCGACTTGCGCGGATTGATCTTTGCCACCTTGGTTGAATTTCAGCGTGTAGGGGTGCTCTTGGTCAGTGGTCTGCCAGAGGACGGCGACGGAGTTCTCTCCGTTGACCGTCCGGTTACCCAGTTGAATGGATGGGGTGACGATCAGGTCCGCAAATGAGGCGGGATTTTCCGGGCGAAGGAGCGAGGAGAGCAGAAGTGCGCTGAAGACTGGCATTTTCTTTAAGCTTAGTTCCTTTTTGTTAAGCGCCAGTCAAGTTGCGGGAATTATTTGGGGACGGTTGAAGGTCTAACTTGAGAGAATGAAGGGAATAGGGCTGGTCTTGGGTTTGTGCGTTGTAGGTTGTCAGAAGGCAATTCCCGACCGTTTGGTTGATTCACGCGCCAAAACAAAGATTGACCACTCTCTTCACTTTAAGAACCCCGGAAGAGTGATTCACGTCGTGGTTGCTCTATGCGACAACAAGTATCAAGGCATTGTGCCGGTCCCTGCGCATCTGGGCAATGGAGAGGACCTCAAGCAAAACCTTTATTGGGGATCCCAATATGGCGTGAAGGCTTACTTACAGGTTCAAAAAGATTGGAAACTCGTGCCCCTCGAAGGAAAACTGGAAGATGGGATTTTGGAGCGGGTGGCATTCAAGCATCGTTCTAAGCCGGTGTGGCTGATTGCGGACGCCTATCAGGGCCGAAGAATCCAGGACGCAACCCGTACGATGTTTCACTACGCGGCGGGAGAAGACGCCTCGATCGTGACCGTGGATAAGGTGAAAATTGCGATTGGGGGCGGAGCGGATTTGGTGGCTTACGTGGGACACGATGGCCTCATGGATTTTTCGTTGAAGGAGACCTTTCCCGCAAGCGACAAAAGACATCGCGACGTCGTCATTCTCGCTTGCAAGAGCAAGCAGTTCTTTGGCCCTCACCTCAAGTCAACGGGTGCGCGCCCTTTGTTGTGGACGACTAATCTGATGGCGCCGGAAGCATACGTGCTGCTTGCGGCCATCGATGGCTGGCTTGCGGAAGAGGACGGCGAACAGATTCGCCTAAGGGCGGCAACGGCTTACAACAAATTTCAAAAGTGCGGGTTGCGGGGCGCAAAGAATACCTTCGCTACCGGTTGGTAGCCGTGGACTCGCGGGGGACTAACGTGACGGGAATGACGATGTCTTTTGAATCGTGAGGCGTGCGGGGCGTGGTTTGCTCCATTCGCTCAATGAGCAGCTTTCCAGCGGCGCGTCCGAGGTCGATAAAGGATTGGTCGACCGATGTGAGGCCCATGAGATCGAGGTAACTGGATGCTTCATTTCCGTATCCTGTGACAGCGATGTCCTTCGGCACTTCTTTCCCGATGCTTCGGAGATAGAGCAGGAGTTTGGAGGCGACCCCATCGTTCGAGCAGACAAACGCGGTGGGGGGAGTGGGCGGGCCGTGCAGCAGTTGTTTGATTCCGGAGGAGAAGTTAGGTTCATGGCTTCCCATCGTGAGCGCCGTGTAACGGTCGTCGGCCCCCAGTCCGGCTCTTTCCAAGGCTATGCGGTAGCCTCGCCAGCGATTTTGCACCGTTTCGACAAACGGTTCATCGGCTAGAAATGCGATGTGACGGTGACCTTGGGCGATAAGATGCTCCGTCACTAAGCGACCTCCCATGAAATCGTCGAAGCGGACGCTGTCGCACTCGAAGCCGAAGACGCGTCGATCGATGATCACGAGCGGACGACTGGATTCAAGTTTTGCGAGGACCTTCACATCCACCAGACTTTGGGGCCAGATGACGACGCCGGCGGCTTCGATCTCTGGGAGGTACTCCAAGGTGTCGATGATCTGCGATTCCGTCGTCTTCGTAGGCGCAGAATCATAGCGCAGAACCGATACTCCAGCTTCGGACAGCACTTCGTAGAGGCCGAAGGCCAGCGTATCGAACGTGGGCAGGGTTCGATGCCGGAACGTTACGAGCAGGACGTTGCGTCCGGTGAGGGATTCGACGACGGCAGTGCGTGTCGGGATTGTTCGCGGAGCATTAGCAACAAACCACCCACTTTTGCTCACCGTGGTGATTTTGCCTTCGCGCTCAAGGAGTCCGAGGGCTTGTCGGACGGTGTTTCGCTGGACATCGAAGGTCAGCATGAGGCGACGTTCGGACGGCAACCGGCCATCGAGACCGAAACTTCCCCGTTCGATCTCCTCCCGCAATTGATTTGCGATCTCTTCGTATCGGTGGCTCGGCCGCGAGATCATGAGATAGGAGTATAGACTAATCGCTCTGGTATAGATTTGATGTACCAGATATGTGTTAATAATTAAGTTAAAAAAGAGGATTCTTAACCAAAACTAAACATTGGCCTGGCATCATTGGTTCCGTTCTGGTCGAGATTGGTCTATACTAGTGGCTGCCAGCGTTGGCACACTCTTGCGTAAAGATACGCCAGTGGCTATACCAATCTGGTCAAGCCGATCCACGGTCTTGGGCATTAGGCAACTAAGCTACGAAGCTGCGTGGGCGGTTTTCTGGATCGAAACAAGGATATACCAGCCATGCTATACAATCAGTCGGAGCGGTCGAAGGCAGTACGCGCCTTCACCCTTATCGAGCTCCTCGTCGTCATCGCGATCATCGCCATTCTCGCGGCGATTCTCTTCCCCGTATTCGCTCAGGCCAAAGAGGCGGCCAAGAAGACCGCCTGTTTGAGCAACACCAAGCAGATTTCGCTTGGCTTACAGATGTATATGAACGACTACGACGACGTTTATCCGGGCGCCTTGCCTTGGGTTTACGACGTTAACAACCAGCATCCCTCCAGTGCGGCCGGATCTCGAATGCCGATCGATATGCAGGTCTACCCGTATACGAAGAACGATAACATCTGGACTTGCGGAAGCGATTCCAAGAATCGTCCGGCTTCTACGGATGGCGATCTGGAATGGTGGGATAAGCGCTATATCAGTAAGAAGATTCCTCGATCCTACGCCTACGTTGCGGAAATTCGAACCGTCGAGGGTGATGCTCGCGGCGAGAATCCTGATCGCAATACCGGTCTGAGCACCTATAACAACTCGCCCGGTCGAACGGGTAAGGCCGGTTCGGCGATCGACCAGCCGTCCAGCACAATTGGGTTGGTTGAAAGCTACTCACTTGGCGGCGACAAGTATTCGGGCGGTTATGTTGGAAGCTCTCACGGCGCGGCCTTTACGGGCTGCGACGCGTGGAAGTTGGCGGGACGCAATCCGAACAGCACGGCGGGCGGCAACACGCTCAAGCCTTGCGGCGAAACCACCGCGGCTCCCACGAAGGGTCACAACGGCGGAAGCAACTATGTGAACTGCGATGGTTCGGCTAAGTACCGAACTTGGAGCCAGGTTCGCGCCAACGACTTCTGGATGTTCAAGCTGAACAAACCTTCGACGACCTACACTCCCTAGTCGTTGAGCTAGGCTTATCTCACGGGGCTCCGCTGTACGGAAGGGTTCGGCCGGCGCCCCGGTTCTATTTAAGACCTCCGAAAAGTTATGCGATTTCCGACAGCCACCCTCCTCGCTTCTCTCGCCTCCATTGCCGCCGGGCAGACCGATTTCAAGACTCAGCCGACGCTTTACCTGGTTGGGTATTCCCACCTGGACACGGAGTGGTGCTGGACCTATCGCCATTCGATTTTGGAGTGCATTCCGAAGACACTGAACGAGAATTTCGCGCTCTTTGAGCAGTATCCCGACTACGTTTTTAACTGGACCGGCGCCAAGCGGTATCAGTTTATGAAGGAGTACTACCCGGCGGAATACGCGAAGTTGAAGACGTATGTGAAGCAGGGGCGATGGGCGGTGACGGGCTCGGGTTGGGATGAGTGCGACGCGAGCGTGCCTGCTCCAGAATCGATCATCCGCCAAGTGCTTTACAGTAACCGGTTCTTTAAGCAAGAGTTCGGCGTGGTCAGCAACAACTATTTGGTTCCCGACACCTTCGGGTTTCCCGCATCCTTTCCGACGATTTTGAACCACGCGGGACTGAAGGGGATGTCCACCTGCAAGTTGACTTACGGGGCGGGAGCGGCCGTGCCAATTCCGTTTAACGTGGGTAACTGGGTAGGCCCCGATGGATCCTCGGTAGTGGCGGCGCTGAACTGTCAGAGCTACCACACGCTTGTCAAGGACGATCTTTCCAACAATAAGACGATGCTCGATCGCATCGAAGACACCCGGAAGAAATCGGGATTGGCGATCGATTTCAGCTACTACGGAATGGGCGATGAGGGGGGATCTCCGGCGCCAGATTCCGTGAAGTGGGTTGAAGCAAGCAAGAAGGGGACCGGGCCAATCAAGGTGATTTCTCGGGCGGCCGATGAGATGTACGATGCTTTGACTCCGGCGGACCGAGCGGCGCTTCCTCGCTACCAGGGCGATCTGCTGTTGACTCAACACTCGGCGGGAACGGCGACTTCCGGCGCGACGATGAAACGGTGGAACCAGCGCAACGAACTGCTGATTGACGCGGCGGAGCGCTCAGCTTCTGCGGCAACGCTTTTGACGGGGGCTGCTTACCCGCAGGCCCAGCTTACGGACACTTGGCAGCGGTTCCTGGGTGGGCAGATGCATGACATCTTGCCGGGGACCTCGATTCCGCAAGCGTACACCTTTGCCTGGAACGATCAGGTTATTGCCTTGAACCAGTCGGCGGATGTGATTCGCCAGGCGGTGGGGCAGGTGGCGCGGCAGATGGATACCCGGACGAGGGGGACCTCGGTGGTGGTTTACAACCCGCTTTCGGTAGATCGGCAGGATGTAGTGGAAGCGGACTGGACGCAAAAGACGGCGGGAGTTCGGGTCATCGGACCTGATGGTAAGGAAGTGCCCTCTCAAGTGAAAGGCGGCAAGGTTCTATTCCTGGCCAAGGTCCCTTCGGTTGGCTTTGCGACCTACGGAATTCAGGCGGGGCCGGTGGCGAAATCAGTCGCACTGAAGGTGACCAAGGACACGCTCGAGAACGAGCGCTACCGAGTTAAGGTGAACGCCTCGGGCGATGTTGCGAGCGTTTATGACAAAGTGGCGAAGCGGGAGTTGCTCGAGTCTCCCGCACGATTGGCGTTTATGTTCCAGAAGCCACAGCGACACCCGGCGTGGAACATGGAGTGGGAAGACCAGCAAAAGGCTCCCAACGGCTATGTGGATGGCCCGGCGAAGATTGAGATTGCCGAGAACGGTCCGGTCCGAGTGGCGTTGCGGATTGAGCGCGAGGCGCGAGGCTCCAAGTTCGTTCAGTACGTTCGATTGGCGGCGGGTTCGGATCGAGTGGAGTTTACGAACACGATCGATTGGCGAAGTCAGGAGTGCAGCCTGAAAGCGGAGTTCCCGCTGACGATCTCCAATCCGATGGCAACCTACAACTGGGAAGTTGGAACGGTGCAGCGAGGGAACAACAACGAGAAGTTCTACGAGGGGCCCTCGCACCGGTGGTTCGATTTGACGAATGCCGATGGTAAGTACGGCGTTGCAGTTCTGAACGAGGCGAAGTACGGATCTGACAAGCCGAACGACAACACCTTGCGATTGACTCTGCTCTACACCCCCGGCGTGCGGGACAACTATCAGCACCAAGGGACCGGCGACTGGGGACGTCATGAAATCGTTTACGCCTTGCAGGGGCATACGGGAGATTGGCGAGCCGGGCAGACGCAGGTTAAGGCTGCGCAACTGGTCCAGCCTTTGATGGCGTTTGCGACTTCTGCGCACTCCGGCAAACTGGGCAAGAGCGTGAGTTTGCTGAAGGTGAGCACGCCTCAGGTCGCGGTAAATGCGATGAAGAAGGCGGAAGACAGCGACGAGACGATCGTTCGGTTGTTTGAGCTCTCGGGTAAGGCGGCCAAGGATGTCAAGTTGACATTTACTCGACCCGTCTTGGCGGTGCGAGAGGTGAACGGCCAAGAGTTGCCGGTGGCTTCTAGCGATTTGAGAATTCAAGGAAACATCGTTCGCCTGGATATGACGGCTTATCACCCGCGAGCGTTGGCCATCAAGTTTGGCGGCAAGGCGGTGGCGCCGCCCCAGACGCCGGTTAAGTTGCCTTACGACGTGGATGTCACGAGCAGTGGCCTAGGAGAGAGCGATGGAAAGTTCGATGCCGATGGCAGAACGATTCCGGGAGAGCTACTGCCGAGGAAGGTGACTTCGGGTGGGGTCACCTTCCAAATGGGCAATCCGATGGGACACGCGTTGAACGCCATCCGGCCCTCTGGCCAAACGATCTCGATTCCGAAAGGCAAGCGGCTGTACTTCCTGGCCGCATCGTCCCATGGGGACCGGTTGGCCCCGTTCAAGGTGAACGGCCGCATCAGGACGCTGAAGATTCAGGCGTGGGATGGATTTATTGGCCAGTGGGATACGCGGCTTTGGGAGGGCGCGCAGGAAGATGAGAAAGCGTTTGGGTGGACACACAAGCTCTTGGGGATCGCCCCAGGATTCATCAAGCGCGATCCAGTGGCTTGGTATGCCGACCACAAGCGGCTCGCCGACGGCGTGAACGACGCCTACCACTTCTGCTACCTCTTCCGCTATTGCCTTGAGCTACCCGAGGGTGCGAAGACGGTAACCCTGCCGTTTGACCGCCAGATCGTGATTCTTGCCGCAACGGTGGCCGATTCCGCGGGTGAAGAGGTTCGCCCGCTTCGGCCCCTTTACGACACCTTGGCGGGGCATCCCAGCTACAAGACGCCCTAGCCTCATCGGTTAAACTGCCCACTGCACTTCAGACCATGGAACCTACTCGAGCAGGCAATCCGGTCTTCGAAGGATGGTGGGCAGATCCCGAGCTTCACCTCTTCGCGGGCCGTTACTACATCTATCCCACGTTCTCGGCGCTTTACGAGGAGCAGACCTTTTTCGATGTGTGGTCCTCTTCCGACCTAGTGCATTGGCGGAACGATGGGCGGATCTTGGATTTTGCCGATGTGCCTTGGAGCACGAACCGAGCGGCGTGGGCGCCTTCGGTGGCGGAGAAGGATGGTAAGTACTACATCTACTTCTCGGCGGGCGATGGCGCGGGGATCGGCGTTGCGGTTTCGGATCGGCCCGAGGGGCCGTTCGTGGACGCTCTGGGTGGACCGCTAATTAAGGAGTATCACCACGGGGCGCAGCCGATCGACGCGCATGCGTTCATCGATGACGATGGGCAAGCCTATCTTTACTACGGCGGTTGGAAACACGCGGTGGTGGTGAAGTTGGGTGCGGACATGATCTCGACGGAAGGCGAGTTCCTGGAGATCACGCCGGAGAACTACGTGGAAGGCCCATTCATGGTGAAGCGGAACGGCGAGTATGTGTTCATGTGGTCGGAAGGGTCCTGGGGGGATTCGTCCTACTCAGTGGCTTACGCGCGATCTCGATCGCCCTATGGTCCGTTCGTGCGGGAGGGGATGGTGCTTCAGAGCGATCAGGCGGTGGCGACGAGCGCAGGGCACCATTCCGTTCTTCAGATACCGGGGACCGATGAGTGGTACATCTGCTATCACCGACGGCCGCTGACGGAGACGGCACGGGACCATCGGGTGACCTGTATCGATCGGATGTTCTTCGACGAGGACGGGCGAATTTTGCCCGTCCAGATTACATTCGAAGGTGTAGAAGCTCGTCCGCTTTAGTCGCTGACGGCCTCGCCCGTTTGAACTCGCCATAGAGCCGCGTACAGGCCGTTTCCGGCGACTAACTCGTCATGGGTGCCCGATTCGGTCACTCTTCCGGCCTCCAGGACCCAGATGCGGTGGGCATCTCGGACGGTGGAGAGGCGGTGGGCGATGACGACGGACGTTCTGCCCTTAGTGACATGCGCGAGAGAGCGCTGAATGGCAGCTTCCGTTTCGTTGTCGACGGCGGAAGTGGCTTCGTCCAGGACGAGGATGGTGGGGTCTCGGAGGATGGCGCGGGCGAGGGAGAGTCGTTGGCGCTGACCGCCGGAAAGCTTTTGGCCCCGCTCACCGACGATGGTGTCATAGCCGTTCCCGAGTTGTTCGATGAACTCGTGGGCTTCCGCCAGTCGGGCGGCTTCTTTGATTTCATCGAGGGTGGCGTCTGGTTTTCCGTAAGCGATGTTGTCTCGCACCGATCCATGGAACATGAAGACGTCCTGGCTGACGTAGCCGACCGCGCCGCGCATGCTGGTGTAGGAAAGCGACTTCAGGTCTTGGTCGTCGATAAGGACCTGCCCGTTTCGAGGATCATGGAAGCGAAGTAAGAGGCGGATGACGGTCGACTTACCCGCGCCGGTGGCTCCGACAATGGCGTGCGTCTCGCCCGCAGGGACGTGGATATCGATTCCCTTGAGAATGTCGGGGCCATCCGCATAGCCGAAAGAGACGTCCTTAAGCTTGATGTCGCCGCGCGCCGGTAGAGCGAGGGGCTGGGTTCCTTCGGGCATGGACGGGCGAACATCGTAGAGGGTGAAGATGCGCTTGGTGGAGGCCATGGCGCGTTGATATTGGTCCAAGGTCTCGCCGAGCCCCGTGAGCGGCCAAAGGAGGCGTTGGGTCATGAAGATCAGGACCGAGTAGATGCCGACTTCCATGCGGCCCTGAAGTACTAACCAACCTCCGAAGAGGAGGGTGCAGGTGAAGCCGCTGAGGATGACCATGCGGATGAGCGGCACGAACGCGCTGGAGAATTTGATGGCGTTCTTGTTGGCCTGTCGGTAGTCCTCGGAGACGCTGGCGAGACGAGCGGCTTCTCGATCCTCAGCGGTGAAAGCCTTGATGGTGGTGATCCCGCCGAGGTTGGTGGAGAGGGTGGCACTGAGTTCGGCGACGGCTTCTCGCACCTTGGCGTAGCGCGGTTGGAGCAGCTTCTGATACTTGATCGATCCGTAGACGATGATGGGGATCGGGACAAAGGACATCAGGGTGAGCGTCGGGGAACTCACGGCGAAGACCGCGCCGACGAGGACGATATTCCAGAAGACGACGATGATGGACGCGGCGCCATTGTCTAGAAACCGTTCCAGTTGGTTGATATCGTCGTTGATGACGCTGAGGAGACCTCCGCTGGTGGTGTCTTCAAACCAGGCGACTTCGAGGCCTTGGATGTGCTTGTAAAGGCCGATGCGGATTTCGTGCTCGATGGTCTGGGCGAGGTTTCTCCAGGTGATGGCGGAGAGGTAGCCGAAGAGGGATTCAAAGATCCAAGCGAAGGCGTTGGCAATAGTGAGGATTAGGATCTGTTTCCAACGATCTTCGATTCCGAATTGGGTGGCGACGAACGAGCTTTGCCCGCGTACGATTACGTCTACGACGGCGCCGATGAGAATCTCCGGCACGACGTCCATCACCTTGCCTAAGGTGCTGTAGGTGGTGGCGGCGATGACTTGGCCACGATGAGGACGGGCGAACTGCCAGAGTCGTTTTAAGCCGTGAGATTCAGATGCGTCGGACACAGGTTAGATGCTGACACACCAACGCACGCCCGATGTGACACAGTTTTAGCCTTCGACTTTGATCTTTTGCCCGTCGGGGAGTTCGATGAGGTCGCCAGGGCGCAGTTTTCGTCCTCGGCGGTTCTCCTTTTCACCGTTGACGGTGATCTCGCCTTCGGCGATCAGCTCCCGCGCTTGGCCCCCGCTTCCGACGACGTCGGCGGCCTTGAGGATTTGGCCGAGGGTGATGTATTCGGTGCGGAGATTGAAGGAGATCATTTGATTCGTCAGACCTGTTCGCCTATTTTCCACCAAAACGGATGCTTCCGGGGTAGCTGCCTTTAGGGCTGGCGGGAAGGTAGTAGAGGGTGGCAGATTTGAAGTGCATGTAGTTCAGGAGTAGGTCCTGTGGGCGCTTCTGGGCAGGACGGGGGGAGCCGAGCATGAAGCCGTGGAGCAGGCGGTCGAGGGCTCGAGGGGTGGCTTGGAGCGATGCGAAGAGGAGACCGGTGTCTTCGGGGCCGTCATCGAAAACGAAGGGTTGGCGGAGGATGGCGGTATGAGGATCGGCTCCGGCCCGGTTCATGTGGGCGGCGGGCTTGGCTTCCTTGAGGGGTTTGCCGATCTCTCGGTCACGCCCGATCAGGCGTTGCTGCTCCTGCAGGGAGTGAGCCCGGAAGCGTTCCTCGTCGAAGACGATTCGGAAGAGGGCGAGGTAGGTTCCGTTTCCGGCGGGATCGCCGAAGACGGCGGCTTCTCGCTCTTGGGCGTAAGGGTTGCCGGTGCCATCGAAGAATCCGCCCAGGATGGGTGAGCGGCCGTTTGGATTGGCGTATCCGGTTTCCATGGTGGGCTTAGAGATTCGTCCCTGGAGCTTTCGCCAAATCCAGCGGACGACCTGTTGGTTGAACCACTGTCGGTCGCTGGAGACGCGCACGAGAATATCGCGCTGGCCGGGGTTCTTCAGTCCAAGAGAGGTTGAGTAGGGAAGGGGGGCGAGGTCAGCTGGGCGAGCGGTGGAAATGCGAGGTCCGAAGCGGGACGCATAGGCGCCGGGGCCGAGGGCGTAGATCATGGAGGCGCTTTGGCGGAACTTTCGCCAGTCGGCGGGGGTGAAGAAGAGGCGGAAGTCTTCCGGAGGCTCTTCGTGGGCGAGGGATTCTTGGATGAGATAGAGGTCTCGCAGGACCGCTTGCTGGGCTTCCTCGCCGTGCCCGACGAGATCGAAGGTGGTGTAGGTGGCGTAAGCCGGGTCTTGTCCGGGTTCGAAGAGGACCGGTTGGCGGCCGAGTCTTCTTGCCGCGTCGAAGGGGAGCGGGCGGTTTCGGGAGGCGGCTTCGGGGTCGCCGGCCATCTCAAGGACGAGTTCTGCGTCGGGGTTTTCCTCGATGATCGCGTGGAAGCGACCGGGGTGGGGCAAGAGGTCGACAGTTCTTTCTTGGTGGGGCGGGACGATGACGTCTCCGGGGAGAGCGCCGGCGCCTTCGACGGTGTATGGGACTTTGTCGTCGTTGATGAGTTTCAGGCGACCTTTCTCGGGGATATGAACCTTGCCAGGGGAGAAATGTCCCTTTGCCAAATGGACTTCTACAATGGGGACAGAGGTTTGGAAGGCGGGGGAAATGAGGGCGACGAGGGCCGGGAGCAAGGCGGTCACAGGTTCAGTATGGTTTGCCTTAACGTTCCTTTTACGCTTTTCCTCGCCAAGGCGCAGGTCTCTTACGGTTCTCTTGCATGTTTCTTCGAATGAATAAGCATGAAAGACCGACAAACAACCTTCGATCGAATACGCGCGTTGGTCCGTGGGATTCAATTCGCGATGCTGACCACCGAAAGTCCGGGAGGCCTGAGAAGTCGACCGATGACGACGCTTTCCACCGATGAAGATGGAGATCTTTGGTTTTTTGTGAGCCTGCGGTCCGATGTGGCGATGGAGGTTTCACAGAATCCTCACGTCAATCTTGCTTACTCGGAACCCGACGAAAAGAAGTTCGTCTCGATAACGGGACGGGCAATGATCGTACTGGACGCTGACCGCAAGAAGGCGCTTTGGAATCCGATGGCACGGGCTTGGTTCGGTGGCCCCGAAGACCCTGATCTGGGATTGATCAAGGTCTCCGTTCGGGAAGCCGAGTACTGGGACGGGGTGACGAACCAGATGGTCTCGTTATTCGAACCTGCCATGGCTGGCGTTCACTAGGCGACCAGCTTTTTGCCATTGATGATCTCGTCAACGAGGCCGTAAGCAACGGCGTCTTCGGCGGACATCCAATGGTCACGGTCGCAGTCCTGACGAATCTGCTCTGGGTCTTTGCCGGTTCTTTCGGCAAGGATTCGGATGTAGGTTTCGAACATCTTGGCCATCTCTTCCATGTAGATCCGGGCATCGGTCATGGTGCCTCGATAGCCGCCGCTGGTCTGGTGGATCATGATGCGGGCGTTTGGCATGGCGTACCGCTTGCCCTTGCTTCCCGCAACAAGGATGGTCGTAGCCATGGATGCGGCGATGCCGACGCAGGTGGTGGCGATGGGGCAACTGACATGCTGCATTACGTCGAACATCGCGAGTCCCGCGGTGACGCTTCCCCCCGGGCTGTTGATGTAAAGATCAATGTCGCGGTCCGGGTCTTCTTTCTCCAAGAAGAGAATCTGGGCGATGACGAGGTTGGCTAGGGGGTCGGAGATCTCTTCGCCGATGAAGATGATTCGGTCTTTGAGTAGTCGCGAGTAGATGTCATAGGATCGCTCTCCGCGCGAGGTTTGATCGACGACCATGGGGACGACGGTTTGGGTCATGCCTTGACCTCCTCTTTGACCGATTGGGATTCGTCCACGTAGACGATGGGTGGCCTGACAGCGTAGGTCAGGTGGCGAAGGAACTGCGGGAGGCCCATTCGCAGGGCGTGACGCCAATTGAAGTAGAGATCCATCGAGAGGCAGTTCACGACGGGGGCTTCCACGAGTCGGTGTTGGAGTCGAAGTTGGGTGCCACCGTCTTTGGGCTCTAACGTCCAAACGACCACGGATTCCTGGCCTTCATCGTCATCTTCCCAGGTGTAGGCGAGGATTTTGGCGGTTTCAACCTCGATGACTTTGCCTTTGATGGGGTTTTGATCGGGGCGATCCAGACGGAAGCGATAGCCGATGAGGGGTTGGAAATCGGCGGGCATGAGCCATTTGCTCAGGGCATCGGAATTGGTGAGGGCTTCCCATACGCGTTCCGGGGGGAACGGGTAGACGGCCTCTAGGTCGACGTGTTCTTTCATGGGTTTTCCTCCAGGTATTCGCCGAGGGCGGCAAGTTTGTCGGTCCAGAATCGCTCGTAGGATTGAGCCCATTCGGCGACCGATTTCAGCGGTTCGGCATTGATGGAATAGATGCGTTGACGTCCCGCCTTGCGGACGCTGACCAGACCGGCGTCGCGAAGGATGGCGAGATGCTGGGAGACGGCGGGCAGGGTCATTTGGAACGACTCCGCCAACTGCTGTACGGGCTGATCGCCGGAGGCGAGCAGGCCAAGGATTTCGCGGCGCGCGGGCGCGGCGATGGCGGCGTAGACGTCGTATGGTCCGGGAGTGGCCATATCTTATGATACTTAAGCGATTGCTTAAATGTTTCAGGCTTCTAGAAAAATGTGGGGATTTTCATGAAATGGACCTGAGCAAGCGAACCGCCCTAAACCGGCCACGTCCATTCCGAACATGATCGCAGCATTGCTTGCTATTACTATCGCCAAGGCGGCCCCGACGCAATTGGTGCTCAAAGTTGACGGGGTGGAGAGAAAGGCGCTGGTTTACGCGTCTTCCGTGACGAATAAGCCTTCGCCCGTGGTGTTCGTCTTCCATGGATTTACGGGAAACGCGGTTCACGCAGCGGCCAGTTACAAGGTCCATGAGGCATGGCCGGAGGCGACGGTGGTCTATCCCCAAGGACTCGAAGTTCACCTGTTGGGGCGAGACGGTCCCGGCTGGCAGATTGCGGGCCGGATGCAAGGGGATCGTGATCTGAAGTTTTACGATGCGATGTTGGGCAAGATGCGCACCGACTACAAGGCGGACATGAACCGGGTTTATACGTGTGGGATGTCCAACGGGGCGATCTTCTCTTATCTCCTGGTAGCGAACCGAGGGAAGACGCTGGCGGCGGCGGCCCCGGTGGCGGGATTGGCGATGCCAGCTTTTCGCGGCGCTCAGCCGATGCCGATGCTCATTACGCATGGGACCGCAGATCCGCTCTTAAAGTTCGAGACGGCGGTGAAGAGCCGCGATGCGGCGATTGAGAACAACCATGCCAAGAAGTCCGACAGGGATTGGGCGCCGGGTTACGATCTTTACACGGCTCCCAAGGGGATGGACGTGGTTTGGCACCAACATTCCGGTGGCCATGAGTGGCCCGATGGGACCACGAAGATGATCGTGAAGTTCTTCAAGGAGCATCAGAGGGGCTGAGGCATAGTGCACCTTTGGACCATATGATCTGCCAAAAGCAGACCCCTTTAAAGAAAACTTGTGGCCAAAGGGACCAACTTTTCTTGGGGCCTAGGGCTATGGGTATGACCTGGAATAATCCCGCATTTCGCCGTCGGTAGTATCCCTCCGTCAGCGGCTCGCTCATGAAGCAGGCCGAACCGAGGAGAGACATGGAACCTGTTTTGGATTTGGAATGCATTAAGGTGGATTTAGTTCCGACCGACGCGGTCGGTGATCTTCGCATGGCGATTCAGGGCGAGGTCTTCTTGCCCGAGGACGAGGGGTACGCAGCCGCTCGATTTTCCTGGAACCTTACGATCGATCATCGACCCTCTCTCGTTGTGGTTGCCGCGTCCGAAACGGATGTGGCCATTGCGCTTCGTTTTGCGAATCAGTACCGTCTGCCGGTCGCCGTTCAGGCGACCGGACACGGCGCGCCTCGCACCCTTTCTTCTGGACTTTTGCTCGTGATGAGCAAGTTGAATTCGGTTGAAGTTGATCCTGACACGGCGACCGCCAAGGTTGGCGGGGGAGCGGTTTGGCAGTCGGTGATCGAAAAGGCGTACCCGCACCAGCTTGTCCCGATTTCGGGCTCGGCTCCCCACGTGGGAGTTGTGGGCTACACCCTGGGGGGCGGCTATGGATTGCTGTCCCGAAAGCATGGTCTAGCCGTTGACTCGGTCGTGGCAATGCGGATTGTGACGCCTGAGGGGCAGATCCGAGACGTTTCTGCGACCGAGCACAGCGACCTCTATTGGGCGATCCTGGGCGGCGGCGGGGGATTCGGCGTGGTCACGGAGATGACCATGCGATTGCATCCCCACGGCAGCCTGTTTGGTGGCTCGGTCATGTTCGACGCCTCGTTGGCGGATTCGGTTTATTCAACTTACGCCGCTTGGACGAAGACCCTGCCCGACGAGGTTAGTTCGGCGCTGGTGATGATGACCTTCCCACCGGTACCGATGGTGCCGGAGTTCTTGCACGGTCGTTCGATGTTGATCATCGCCGGAACCGCGATGGCGGAGCCAGCGGAAGCAGAGGCGCTTTGGGCGCCGATTCGGTCTATGCCGGGCGCAGAATTCGACTCTTTCCGACCGATGACTTATCCGGAGACGGCGACGGTTTTTAACGATCCGGTTGATCCGCTTCCGGCGCAGGGTCGAGGAGTGCTCCTCTCGGACTGCACGCAGGAGACGGTGGACAAGTTGTTAGTGGCGATTGGAACACCGGCGCTTTCGCCGAACTTGATGATTCAGTTGCGCCACATTGGTGGAGCGATTGGACGAAAGGGCCGCCATGAGAATGCGATTGGCGATCGTCGCCGAGCCAACTACATCCTGTACTTCCTGGGAATTCCCATGGGACCGGTCACTCCTCAGATGATGGAGGATCATGCGGAGAATGCCTTTAGGATTCTGGCGGAGGACGTGGTGTGCCGAGGGCCCCTGAACTGGCTGGGCGAAGGCATGGTGAAGGCTCGAGAGATTCGGGATAACTTCCACGAAGACGAGTACGCCCGACTGGTTGAGATCAAGAAGGAGATCGACCCCGAGAATCGCCTGTGCTTTGCGGGCCTCGGCTTGGACGACTAACAACAGTTTGGGTGCGAGGCAACTTGGTCCTCGTCCTATGAACGAGCGGTATGCCCCGCTCGGTGGCGTCGAAAGGAGACGTTAGCGGTTTGGCGCTTTAGCCAAACCGCTTTTTTCATTCGGGGACGGGCGGCTTTGCCGCAGGGACGAGGGACGAGGGACAAGGGACGAGGGACGAGGTGTTAGGGACTTTTTTTCTATGGCGGGAATTTTTCTAACGACATTTGTCGTTTTGTTTCCTATACTAGGGATGGAACGACAATTGTCGTTAAGAGTATGAACAAGAAACCAAGTGTAGGTCGAGCGGAAGTGGAGGTCCTTCGGTTTATTGCCGAGCGGGGTAAGGCGACGGTGACGGAGGTGGGGGACTACCTGACGGAAACCAAGGGGCAGACCCGGAATACGGCATTGAACATGATGGAACGGCTCCGCAAGAAGGGCTTTTTGGATCGGGAAAAGGTGGACGGGGTGTTCCGCTACTTCCCGTCTGAGACGAAGGGAACGCTCTTTGAGAATTTTGTGGACGATTTCGTGCAGTCGGTTTTGGGGGGATCGGTTGCGCCGCTGGTGGCTTATTTGGGAAGCCGGGCGGAAGTGGATGAGCGGCAGCTTGAAGACCTTCGCCGATTGGTGAAGAGCTTGGAGGAGGGGAGAGATGCTTAAGGAAACTCTCTGGCTGACCGCGATCCAGAGCGGCATTCTCTTTTTGGCACTCTGGGGCATTTTCCGCCTTGTGCCGTCGATTCCAGCCAATGCAAAGGTCTGGATGTGGCGTTTGGCATTTTTGAAGCCCTTGCTTAGTCTCTTGCCCTTTGCGGTGATTAGTCTGCCGGTCTTGCCGGGAGCGGCTCCTGTCGCGAATTCAAAGGCAATGCCGTCCGACTTCTACTACATCGAAGAGTCAACGAGATTGACGTCGAATCCCACGCCAGTTGAAGATGCCGAGATTACGGAAACGCCGATCAACGCGCCTGCCGCTACTCCCGATCCGTTGATTGCGATGTGGTTGATGGGTGCTTTTGCGATCTGCGGATATGCCGCGTGGGGAACGGTCAGAAATATGCGTCTGGTCCGGTGCTCAACCGAGGTGAACGATCCCGATCTGCAAGAGGCTTTGGACGAGCTTTGCCGTCGCGCCAACTTGCGACGTCGTCCGCGTCTGCTGGCCTCCTCCGATGCGACTACGGCCATGTTGGTGGGCGGCAAAGGCTATTCCATCGTGTTGCCGGAGAGTTCTCTCACGCAGGGAAGCCTGAGCGACCAGCGTCTCATGATCGCGCATGAGGTAGCGCACATCGCGCGGCGAGACCTCTGGTGGTTTGGGCTGGCGTCCTTGGTTCAGTCACTCTTTTTCTTTAACCCGATGGTTTGGATCGCGGCGCGATGCTCGCGACTCGACCATGAATCGGCAACCGATCAAGACGCTTCCCGACTGGCGGGGGTACCGATTCAGACCTATGCCGACATGCTTTTGCGGGCCACGGTTATCGCCCGTCCCCGATTTGCCCCGGGCGCTCTGCCGATGGCGGAGTCCTATCGAACGATCCACCGGAGATTAGAAGCTATGAAACATTTCAACTCGAAACCGACATTCTGGCGCCGCACGGCTACTGCCGCGCTAGCACTTCTGACCATGAGCATGTTGCCCGCTTATAACTTGGTGGCGGCCGCCTTGCCTTTCGAGGACTTACCGCAAAAGGAGAAGCCGAAAGTTGAAAACGATAAGAAGATCGTGACCAAGTCCGAGGACGTGATCATCGTTGAGCGATCAAAGGACGGTAAGACGTGGAAGCTTGTCAAGCCGAAGAAGGGGCAGAAGGTGAGCAGAGACGTCGTCATTCGAGAGGTCAAGAATGGCAACACCGTAGAACTGGCACATCCCAAGCCGGATCAGAAAACTGCCGGAAATATCGTGATCTGGCAAGTCAAGCCAGGCAAGGATGGCAAAAAGACTCGAGTCATCGAGATCCGCACGAATGATGGAAAGAAAGTGAAGACGATCAGGGATAACATCGTCGTCATCGATGGCAAGATCGTGGAGTCCAAGGACCTTCAGCGGATCAAAGTCGACAAGGTCAAGGCCGAAAAGGGAAAGACGATTCCGAAAACCGAGATCGTAACGACGAACACGGTCACTGAGACGAAGGCGAGTACGCTAGGCACGGTCGCGGCGGACGTGGTCGTGAACCAACGCGCCGAACCAAAGGCGCAAGATGTGGTGGTGATTCGGGGAGACGCCAAATCCTACGTGATCGATCAGCCCTCTAGCTACATCGTTCGAGAAGACCCAATCGTTCAGAACGTAGCCGTTGGTCGGACGCTGACGCGCCCCGCAAATGGTCAAGTCGCGAGAGCGGGTGTGCCGGGCCAAAGTTTGGCGACCATCGTTCGAGACGGCGTGCAGGTTGGGGACGCCTGGGAGATCAGCGGCAAGAACGTGGTGGTTACGGTCAAGGATGGCGTCTACACGGTCAAGGCCGACGGCGAAGTGGTCATCCGCCCTGTACGGTCAAGAACTGGAGCGCAGACTTTCAGGACTGGGGTCGTTTCAACCTCGCCTTCCGACTTGGTTGATGCGGTCAGGAAGTATCGCTCAGTCGCGGGCAGCACTCGCTCCATCAGCGGAAATCTGCAGTCCGATCAGAAAGATGTCCGAACCATCTACGGCAGCTTGAAAGGACAAACTTACAAGCCGCTGACTACCCGCGGGGTCTACGGAACGCCAAGGCTGAAGTCGATTGGATCCCTCACCATTGGCAATTCGAAGTTGGAGAAGCCAAAAGAAGAGAAGAAGAAGGTCGATGACTGGTCGACCGACCCATTCAAGGGAAAAGGAAGCTAACTGAAAAGAGGGACCGCTAGCGCGGTCCCTCTTCTTTTTGATCGATGAGGCCATTTAAGCCGAAGCGACAAATGGCTTGATGATTAAGCCGGTAGTGGTGAACGCGGCCCTCGGGGCGGACAGAGACAAGTTCCGAATCCCGCAGAATTCTCAAGTGATAGGAAAGGGATCGGCAATCCTCCCCCATAAGGTCCGATATCTCGATCGGCTTTAACTCACGATCCCTTACGAGGGCTAGAATTCTTCTCCTTTGTTCATCGGCGAGCGCAATGAGGGTTCGAGTGATCTGATTCTCGCTTTCGAGGCTCTTTGGTTCGGCCATCCCTTCTCCTTCTTCCGAGGTCAATGCGACACAGTGAGATCTGGTAATTCAATTCCATGAGATTTCGATTTCCGATCTATCGATCTTCTAATAGTTTTAGTACAGAAGGCAGCGGATCTGCCGCGAAAGCACGTATTTTTAACAGTCTTCTAACTGCCCGTTAAAGAAAGGCAACCCGATAGCTTCTCTAGGCGTTTTGATAGAATTCATTGGGGATGGGTGTCATGGCGACGACAAAAAGGCAACTTCCGAACCTGAATTCTGCCGAGATTGAGACTCCTATTCAAATTGAATCTACGCTAGCGATTTCCCCGCTCCCTGCCAATTACGACCTGCAAGCCTTTCGCGGGGTCCCCCATCCTCCGGCCCCCATATGGTCGATGCTGGCGACAGGTTTTGTGGGAATTTGCTTGTTTGTCGTAGGGTTGCTTTGCATGATCGGGGCTAGATTGGTGGGCTTGGTCCCTCTAGTTGGTCTCGGTTGGACGGCAACTTACGTCACCGGAAAATTCTCGGCGTTGCTTCATCGATGGACCTTCGATGAGACGAGGATTCGGGACGTGGAGGCCCTAGGTGAAGGGCAGCCCGATGAGTATTACGTTGGGATTGCTTATTCGGAAGGTGTCTGGTCTTTCCGGGGCGATCCGATGTGGGATCGTGGCTTTCTCACTGTCGAAGAAGATGAATTGATTTTCCGCGGTTACGAACGAAAGTTTATTCTCCCGATGGGTCGATTGGTTTCGGCCAAGGTTATCCGGGCACGCACCTTGTTGAATTGCGAGATTCCTCTCATTTCCCTGACTTGGCTCGATGAAGATGGTCAGTCGCAGTCAATTTTGCTGGAGTTACGCGAGTGGAGTTCTCTCTCTAAATGGTGGGCGCATTCACGCTCGTTCGCCCGAGGGCTGGAGGCTAAGAAAGGGCATGCGAAACGGGTCTGGATCACGAACGAATGGAAGGCACCCTTTCGTTCGTCTTCCCTCGAGTTCAGCCATGGAGAGGCTTCGAGAATGAGTCGGTTCGATCTTTGGATGGCATGTGGGGTTGTGATACTGGCGGTTGGACTTGGGATTGTTTTGGTCAGCTGGATGGGAAGGGAATTTCCTCTGATTTGGCTAGTCATTCCATTTGTAAGCGGGATTGCAGGATGGATCTACCGTAAGATTCTCTGGCGGTTGGCTGCTTTCAGGCGGCAAAGGACGGGCGCTAGGTGATATGAACCACGATTTGCTGCCTGAAGAAGACAAGCGTACGGGGCAAGAGGTCGTCGCAGCAAATTCGTCGACGAAACTCCCTTTCTCGGCCGCCGAAACCATCTATGTGGGCTCCCTTCCTGCGGACCTGAAGGAGATGAAATCTTCCTTTCGCGGACAGTCAGCCCGAGATCTATCCGAGTCACACGGCAAAATCTTGCTTTGGATTCTGCTCACAGTGGTAGGTCCCATCGCCTTGATCAGACTGATTAGTGTCGAGATCTCCTGGTTGGTCGTGCTGGCTTATGTGACTTTCTTGTTTTGGGAGATTGGGCGGGTGGCACCGGGCTACCGGGTGAAAGACTTTCAAGGAGTCCGGCGAAGACTCGAGGTGAACTCAGAAGGCGGACAAGTTGTTGGTGTTGCCTATTCTGCAGGACTATGGCGCTATCTGGGGGATGCGATGTGGGATATGGGAACATTGCAGCTGAGAGAGGGGCGGCTCATCTTCAAGGGGATGGACACGCAGTTTGAGATTCCTGCCTGCCAACTCCGACACCTGCGGGTAGCAGAGGCGGTGACGGTGTTGGGAAGCCGGACCCCGATCATCGCGGCGGAGTGGATTGACGACTCGGGCCAATCCAATCATCTTAAATTCGAACTCAGAGAGACGGATTCGCTGAGCAACTGGTGGAAAGGCACACAGGCTCTTGCAGACGGCATGATTCAGGCGGGCCAGGAATATCCGACAGTGAAGTTGGACAAGTCAAAAACGCCGATTCCCTCATCGAAGTTCAACTTTGCAAAGAGTCCTGCCGGCATGGTGCGAAAGATGGACTACCTGCTGGCGATTGCATTCGTGGCAGGGGTTTCCGGCGCACTCTTGCTCGGATTCGCCGAGACGCCGCTGATCGGGGCGGCCGTTGCCATCTTGCCTCTTGTTCTCCATGTGGGACTGCGCTTGCCCTATACCCTTGCGGTTCGACGACAGAGAAGCAAGGAGAAAGGGATGTCCAATAGTCCCCTTTAATACAATGGATTCGGCAGCGATGGAAAGTAAGTTCGAGGAGATATGGGCGGTCACGGCATCCAAGTCCGAGAGTGGGCTTGCGCGCTATGGCAACATTCCCCACCGCTATGGTTGGGGTCGCCAAGTTCTCTATGTCGCATTTGTGGTTCTTATCTTCTCGCTGATCATTGGGTATACGCGATCATTGACTGGCTTGGCTGGGCACGTCAAGGAATGGCGGCCTACGCCCTGCTGGCGATGGTGGCCTTGATCGTTTTCGGAATCTTCTCGCAAGGACGAGGTTTGGTTCGAAGGTGGACGATAGAAGCTAACTATCGGGAAGATCGTAAGTCGCTTGTGCCGTCAGTTCCGAATGGGATTTACGTGGGTGTCTCGTATGGTCCAGGTCTGGCGGAATTGCGGGGCGATTGCATGTGGGACCGAGGCTGCCTTTCGATTGGTGGCGGATTTCTGAAGTTCAAGGGCTTGGCTTCATCGTTTGAACTACCTTGTACAAGCATTGATTCGGTCGGTGTAGTGGAAGGGGTGGGTTGGGGTTACCGCGTTCCGCTTCTTCGCGTCAGGTGGAAAGACAGTGAAGTTGAAGGCTGCGTCAATATCGAAATTCGAGAGTCAGGAAAGGATCCTGAGGCAACGATCAGACAATACATTTCCCGACTAGAGGGAATGGCCACTTTGCCCAAGCCGGTGGATAGGAACGACGACCTGCCCCTGAGGTCCGACTCGATGCTTCTCGGTAGAAGCGCGATGAAGGTGGTGCGACCTCGCGATCACTGGCGAGCGTTTCTTCTTTCGATGAACTGGTTCTTAGCGGCGGTGGCCATCGTAAATTTGGTTGAGCAATTGCTGCACGAGAAGAATCTCCCTGTCGGTTTTATGGCGGTGATCGTGGTGGGTTTGTATTCGGATCTCTTGAAAAGGCAAGTTCGAGAGCGAGAAGCAAAAGAAGCAGAGGAAACGGAAGAACTCGTGGGAGTCTGAGCCGCGCACCGTTCCCTGCTGGGATTTACTCGGCACGGGAATCGTCGAGCCAAAACGTGACGTCGCATAATCGGGTCAATGTCTCGGTTGTTTTTGATCACCGGCTGTCCTGGCTCTGGGAAGACTACGACTTGCCATGCACTCCTGCAACGATTTCCTCTTGGTCTCCGCATTTCCGTCGACGACTTGCGCGATCAGGTGGTCTCGGGGATGGCGCATCCGATTCCGGATTGGACGGACGCGGCGGACTTGCAATTCAATCTTGCGCGGGCGAGTGCGGCGGCGATGGCGAACGTTTATTTGGAGGCGGGATTCGCGGTGGCAATTGACGACAACATTCCTCCCCATAAGGCGGACCGAATGCTGGCTCCCTTGGAGAAGTGGGCTCCCCAGCGGGTGCTGTTGGTTCCGCCGGTGGAGAAATGTCTGGAGAGAAACGAAACGCGGACGGGGAAGAACTTCGACAAGGAGTTGCTGGCGGAGGCGATCCGGTGGATGTATCCTGCCATCTTGGAGGGCCACGCGGACGCGGACACTTACTTGAGAGTCGATAACTCGGACCTCACTTTGGATCAGGTCGCCGACCGCATTCTTTCTTCGTCGTAGATTGCACATCGGGTTTCTTCACTTTTTTGGCGAAAAAATGCACTTTCTTTCGAGAGGGCGTATTGAATGGGGCCCTAGGAGGTTGGATGAGGCGATCAGACCGCATATTGCTCGTAGTTTTTTGCTCTTTAGCCGGTTGTGGGATGTGCCCGCTGGCGGCGGTCCAACTCTTAGCGGAAGGTCCCCATGGACCCGGTGGCAGAATTACAGGAGCGCCGGGGGCGGATGTTCGGGCTTTGATATTTCTGGCGATCGGAGCGGGATTGATCGGAATCGCGATTTGGGCGGCTAAGAAGAAACCTGGAGACTAACCTCCGGCGGGATCGTAGCTGGGCGGGAGAAACTTGATTCCCCATTTTGCAGCGACGTCGTTTTTGGATGGCCAATCTGGTGCGGCGTGGAATTCGGCGAGAAACTTATCCAACATCGCGGGGATGGTCATCATCAAGACGGTGGCTTCGTCTGATACTACATCCCACATGTGAGGGATGTTTCGGGGAAGCGATATGAATCCTCCGGGGCCGACTTCAGTGGTTTTGGCGGCTATTCTGACCTGAATCACGCCGCTCGCCACGTACATGAACTCGTCTTCACGAGTGTGAATGTGCCATGGCGCGCCTCCGGTGGTTTTGGATTCGATGACGGTGAGCATGCCGCCGGAGGTCTCACCGGAGCACTTTGTAGCGGTATCGCTTGGGCTCACGCCTTCGCCGGCTTGAAGAACATAGGGGATGGCGATAAGGTCTTCGTTTGGCATAACAGTTTCCTCGCTTCCCCTATGGTACGGCGGCTCGTTGGGCAATTGGCAGAGAAAGTGTAAGGGTTCATCGAGGAATCGGCAATGAGGGTTTCGGACGGCAGGTTTGCCCGAAAAAAGCCTCGGTACACTACCCATTAATGCAAGGTTTTCCCTGCCATTCTTATTCAGCACTCTTTCGGCGTACCTGGCTGATGGGCGCATTTGCGGTTTGTGCGATGAGCCAAGCGGCTCCCGCGCGACCGGTGGACTATGTCAACCCGTTCATTGGCACGGACGGCCACGGCCACACCTTTCCAGGGTCTACCACTCCGTTTGGAATGGTCCAGCTCAGCCCGGATACTCGCACCGACACGTGGGACGGTTCCTCCGGCTACCACTACAGCGACAAGACCATCATCGGCTTTAGCCACACTCACCTTTCGGGTACGGGCGTGGGCTGCATGGGCGATATCATGCTCATGCCGACGGTGGGCGAGCTCCGACTGAACGCGGGCAAGCCTGGTTCGGGATATGTGTCTCGCTTCTCGCACAGCGATGAGGTCGCGAAGCCCGGCTACTACAAGGTTTTTCTGCAAGACCCGAAGGTTACGGTCGAACTGACCTCGACCGAGCGAGTGGGCTATCACCGGTACACGTTCCCCAAGTCCAGCAACTCCCATGTGGTGCTTGACCTGATGCACGGCATCTCCAACGATCCGAAGGAGATGTACGTCAAGGTTGAGAACTCCACGACGATCTCTGGGTACCGAATGTCCGGCGGCTGGGGCGGTAACCGCTACGTTTACTTCGTGGCGAAGTTCTCCAAGCCGTTCCTGAAGGCGGGTATCGAGGAGAACGGAACGCGGATTGCGGGCAAGGAAGGCAAGGGCAAGATCAAGGCTTACGTCGATTACTCGACGACGGCCGGTGAGAAGATCGAGGTCAAGGTTGGCATCTCGCCGACGGGCATCGAGGGCGCCCGAGGCAACCTGGCGAAGGAGATTCCTGGCTGGAGTTTTGAATCCGTGCGCAAGGCGACGGAAGCGAAGTGGAGTGGCGTTCTGGGCGCGGTAACGGTGGAATCCAAGGACAAGAAGTTCCTTTCCACGTTCTACACCAACGCTTACCTCTCTTACATTGCGCCGAGCCTGTACAACGACGCGGACGGTTCCTATTTTGGGATGGACAAGAAGATCCATCCGAAGGCGAGCTTCCAGAACTACAGCACGTTCTCGCTCTGGGACACGTACCGGGCCTTGCATCCGCTGTTGACGATCACGGCACCGAAGAAGGTGCCGGACATGACGCAGTCTTTGCTGGCTGAGTATCAGCAGTCCGGTTTGCGCACGCTTCCGATTTGGCCGCTTTGGGGCAACGAGACCTGGTGCATGATCGGTTACCACTCGGTACCGGTTATCGTCGATGCCTACTTCAAGGGGCTGCTGGGTAAGAACGCAGAGACGTTCTACCAGGCGATGCGCGACACGGCGATGCAGAACTACAACGGCCTGGACAGCTATCGCAAGCTGGGCTACGTTGCTTCTCAGGGCGGCGCGCAGGCGACTTCCAAGACCATCGAGTATTCGGTGGACGATTGGTGCATCGCCCAAATGGCGGCGGCGTTGGGACACAAGGAAGACGCTGAGCTGTTCTACAACCGATCCGCCAACTACCGAAACCACTTCGACCGAACGACCATGTTTATGCGCGGCCGAAAGGCGAATGGCGCTTGGCGAACTCCGTTTGACACGCGCGGCCTAGTGGGCGACGAGTACACAGAAGCCAATGCTTGGCAGTACGCCTTTGCGGTTCAGCACGATATTCCTGGTTTGATCTCCCTGTACGGAGGCGACGCGGGATTCATCGCTCGGATGGACGAGATGTTCACGATGGACTCGCGGATCAACACGAGCATCCCTGACATCACTGGTTTGATCGGGCAGTATGCGCAAGGGAACGAGCAGTGCCACCACCAGGCGTACCTTTACGCCTTCGCCGGTGCGCCCTGGAAGTCTCAGCAGCGCATTCGACAGATCATGGACTCGTTCTATAACGACACGCCGGGTGGTCAGATTGGAAACAACGACTGCGGACAGATGTCGGCTTGGTACGTGTTCAGCGCTCTCGGCTTCTATCCGGTCAACCCGGCCAACGGCGTGTACGTGTTCGGCTCTCCGCTGGTGAGCAAGGCGACGATCAAGGCGGGCAGCAAGACCTTTACGGTGGAAGCGGTCAACAACGGTCCGAAGAACCTTTACATCCAGTCGGCGACTTTGAACGGCCAACCCTACGGCAAGAGCTGGATCAGCCACAAGCAGATCATGGCGGGCGGCAAGTTGGTCTTCAAGATGGGACCGACGCCGAACAAGACGTACGGCCAGTCGATGGCAGCACGTCCTCAGGCCACGATGCCGACAGGCTTCAAGTACGCTCCGCTGCCGGAACCCGCCTCCGATAAGCCGGTGGTGCTTGGTCTGCCGATTCGCGTCGTCTGCGGCGAGGATGATCCGGTTGAAGGCTTTGTGCCCGATCCGAACATGGTGGAAGGTTCGACGAACCGACAGCGCGGGATTCGCATCGACACCAGCGCTCCGAACGCGGCTCCGGCACGGATCTACATGAGCGAGCGCTACGGTCAGGACTTCACTCACCGGTTTGCAGTGCCGAAGGACAAGACCTACACGGTTCGACTGCACTTCGCCGAGATCTTTGACGGCGAGGCAGGAATGCGAGTGGAGAACATCTCGCTGAACGGCAAGTTGGTGCTGAGAAACTTCGATCCGTTCGCGGTGGCGGGTGGCATGAACATCGCGGTGGTTCGCGAGTTCAAGAACGTGACGCCGAATGCGGATGGGACGATTACGGTTCGAGTCCAGGCGGCTCCCGGCAGCCCGGACCAGAACGCGAAGATCAGCGCGATCGAGATTCTGGATTAGTCTCTCGAACACGAGCCGGGGCGAGGTTTCACTCGCCCCGGCTTTTTTATTGTTCGAGCATCCAGGCGCGGAGGTTGGCGAGGTGGTCGGTGTTCAGCCAGTCCACGCCATTCTTCCAGTGAACGCTCCAGACAGACTTGGAATCAGGCGCGCCCCAGAATCGAATCTTGCGCCCCTGGTCGTGGCAGGTCTTGACCATGCCTTGGAGTTTGGTCTGCATCTCGGCAGGGAACTCACCCGCGCCGATCCACTTGAAGTGGTCCAGCCAATCTTCGCTTACCCACGGCATGACCTGGGCAGAAAAGCCCTTGGAAAGGTCTTCCCAGCGACCGTCTAGTCCGGCGACGAGGCCCTTGTCTCGGACGATGGACTCGATGGGGCGGTCGCCGCTGATGATGAAGCGGACGGCCATGTGGTCCTTCTTGTATTGGAGTTCGGGGAAGTGAGTCAGGGTCTTTTTGAAGGCTTCATAGACGTTGACGCCGTCCGACTTGATGTCCACGAGGACATAGAGCGTCTTGTTCGCTTCGCCGTAGACCCAGCCGTGGTTTTGCTTGATGCGGTCGGCCAGGGGCTTGAGATACATCGCTTCCAGGTTGCGCTCGGGTTTCAGGTCCTCTCGGTTGTGGCCGACGAGGAGCTTGCCTTCAACGAGGAAGATATCGGCTTCCACGCTGGAGAAGCCGTTATCGAGAGCTTCTTGGAGCGGACGCTGCTGAGCGTAGTCGTTGTGAGAGTGCGCGCGGGGCAGCACGGAGACCGGGGAAATCAGGGTTAGGGCGGCTAAGACGGCGACCATGGTCGGAAGCATAGCCGGTGAAGGTTAAGGGAGGGCGCTAGGCTGAGGTTTTAGGCGTTAGGTGTTAGGGTCCCTCTCAAGGGACAAGGGACAAGGGACAAGGGACAAGGGACAAGGGACAAGGGACAAGGGACAAGGGACAAGGGACGAGGGACGGGGGACGGGGGACTAGGGACGAGGGCTTGGGGTGCCGAGGAATAAGTGGGGGTGATCGGATCTTGAGGGCTGGAGTTATTGGAAGGGTGAGCTAGGATTGATTGTGAGTGGGTTTATTGTGGAATCGGCGAGTTGCGGCGTCGATCCCGGAGATGTGCTTGACCTTCGGCCCAGCCTCGCACCGGGGCGCAAGCATTGGGTGGCTTTGCTTCGGAATGGCGATCTTATTCGGATCGATTTTGCTACCGGATCTAAGGAACGCATTGCCGACTTGGATTTGAAGTGGAAGCAAGACGACCCCCGAGTCGATCTCTATCTTGAGCCCAACGGAGAATTCTGTGCGGTGGTGGAAAGGCACGGGCAGTTTGGGGCGGTTTATGAACTCTCGACCGGGCGAATTACCTTCCAACTCGATCGGGGAGACTACTTTCCACGATTGAGCGTTTTTCCGGTTGCGTTTCTGACTCACGCGGGCCGGACTCGGGTTGTGCATGGCACCAGTTGGAATCGGCTGGATGTTTCGGACGCAGAAACCGGCAAGCTTTTGACGGCGCGGGTGGATGCTCAGCATGATGATCGTGAACGCTACTTGGACTATTTCCACGGGACGCTCTCGGTTTCTCCCGATGGAAAGTGGATTGCCGATAACGGTTGGATCTGGCATCCGAGCGGGATTGTGCGGGTTTGGAATGTGGTCGATTGGCTGAAATCAAACCCCTATGAGTCCGAATCAGGAGATTCGGCACGAGAGATCGGAACCTTTAACCAAGATTGTGATGTGCCGTTCTGCTGGGTGGGGAAGGCTCATCTGGCGATTTGGGGGATTGGCGGAAATTTCAAAACCACGTATGCGGGGTTGAGGGTTTTCGATGTCACTACAGGCAACTTGCAGATGCAGATCTCCCAAGCGGATTCGCCGATCGAGCATGTCGAAGCGAATCATGAACGCCCCCCTTGGTTCGTGTGGGACAAGTGGCTGTTCGATATTTCTCCGGTGCGGGGCACCCTTGTCTGGGACCTGGAATCCGGGGAGAGGATTGGAAGCGACAAAGCCCTTAAACCCAGGCGCTACCATCCCGTGAGTCGGCAGCTTCTGGACTGGAATGAGGAAGAGTTCCTCCTGATTCAGTGGCAAGGACGATAACCGTTCCGAAATTGTAGTCTTTGGGGAAGATATTCGTTCCGGGGTCAGTCGAGGCTAGATATGGCGATATCCTGAACCCATGAGCACGCACACTATTCACCACGTGACCGCCGTTTCGGCGCGGATCAAAGATAACCGGCAGTTTTATACCGAGGTATTGGGATTGCGGTTGGTGAAGAAGAGCGTGAATCAGGATGACCTGAGCGCCTATCACCTGTTTTATGCCGACGCGGTGGGGACGCCGGGGACGGACATGACGTTCTTCGACTGGCCGGACATCGATACGAACGTGCCGGGGGCGGGGACGGTGGCTTTGACTTCGTTCTTGGTTCCGGGGAGTTCGCTGGATTGGTGGGTTTCTCGGCTGGAAGAGGCCGGCTCGGCGCCGTTTCGCGAAGTGGACGACCAGGACCGGGATCGGATCTTGTTTAGCGACCCCGAAGGGCAGCGGCTGGAGTTAGTGGACAGTTCTGGGCTGGCGACTCCGGCGACGCCTTACGGGAAGGTCGTTCCTGAGGAAAACGCGATTCAAGGCATTTTGGGAGTGGACCTGGAGAGCGCGAATCCTCAGGCGACCCGTCGGGTTTTGACGGAGTTGCTGGGCTATACGGAGCATGGCGATATCTTTGAGACGGGCGACGAAACGTCCTTTGCCCGGGTCCGGCTGGTACCGGCGATTTCCGGTCGCTTTGGGCGAATTGGCTCGGGCGGGATTCACCACGTGGCGTTCCGGGTGAAAGACGAGGACGAGATTTTGCAGATGCAGGACAAGTTGGAACGGGCTGGGCTCTCGACCTCGGGGCTGGTGAATCGCTACTACTTCCAGAGCTTATATTTCCGGGAGCCGGGCGGCATCTTGTTTGAGATGGCGACGGAAGGACCGGGGTTTGCGGCGGATGAGCCGTTGGAGACGATGGGAGAGCGGTTGGCGCTTCCTCCGTTCTTGGAGCCTCGGCGACAGGAGATTGAGGCGGGGCTGAAGCCTCTTTAACAGGGATCAGGGTGCAGGGGACAAGGGGCGGGGTGTCGGCGTTTAGAGGTTATTGATTTGGGTGGGAATCAGTTCTTCACTTGCTTCGAAATATGAATTCGGGGGATGTCGCGAACGTAAAGTTACCGGACTGGAAACTGATTTGGACGCTCCGCGAAATGTTGACTACTTGGGGATCTTTACGCAATCGGCCCTGTGCGACTAGCGCGTTGACTTGCTGTTCTATTTGATCTTGGACATCTTTGGGCAGCTTGTCTAGGATCAAGTCCTTGCCCATAGACTCAGCGCCGAAAGCCCTTTCCTGAAATTTTAACTTGGCAGCGCTTACTTGATCTTCCAGCACCTTTCGTCTTTCGTTCAGGGTTGCGTAAACCCCTCGGTAGAGCTTCCAGTATGTCTGTTCAGCTTGCGGGGTGGAAAGGATAAGGGCCCAAGCCTCTTTTCGACTAGACTTTTCCAATTCCGGAATAGGACCCCGCGAACTTCCTCGGCTGGGTATCGGAGTTTGTTGGACGTATAGGGTTTGCATATTGTCGCCGTCCTTAACAGTTACCGACCATTCCAGTCGAAGATTTGCCGAACTTTGGGCAGAGATTGGCTCTCGCTTAAATCGGGCCAATGTAGGGTTCACCGTTGCAAACATCTGATCCCTGAAGATCGAAGGGAATTCCCTTATGAACAAGGGCTGCCCCATATCTACCGACTCGAGAAAGCCGTAAAAGGCGAGCGTGTTCGAGAGTTCGGGCGAAGTCCAGAGACTACGCTCAATGAGGTAGTCCACTTTCTCTACAGACCGGGGTACCAGTCCCCATCGCGCAGCCTTTCCGGCGTCAAGCTTTTCGTCGACTAGGAGTTGCTTTTGTTCAAGAGTTGGAGTGGAAGAGACGACTAAGGCTCTGATCTGGAAGGCCGTCGCTTGGTGCTCGAGGGTCGGGAGAAGTCCGAGTAAAGGCATCACTTGTCTTCTTCCAATGATCCGCTGGTGTACTCTAAGCTTGAGAAGTTATCCCAGTATCCCTTCCTCAGCGCTGAAAGATTTGAGAAGCTACGCCAGACTTGCTCATGGACATCTGTTCGGATCACGATGGAGAGTCTTTCCCAATCGCCGGATTCTATCGTTCCGGTGCCACCCGTGAGTCCACCGATTACCCAGTTTGTCGAGCCAAAATCCAATTCCTCGAGATCTTCTGACCAGGGCACGTCCCAACTCTCGTCGCCCTTATCCTGATATTCAAGGTAATAGAGTGGGATTGTGGGTGCGTTGGGTACTTGAAAAGTTGCAGGTCCCTCGTAATAATACAGGGTCACCCTCGAGTTGAAGAATCCGGAATACTCGCCCTCCAATGTCCAAGTGCTAATGGTTGCGGTACCCAATGCGATGCTTAGCGCCAGTAGCATAAGTTAAGTATTGCAACAAGCCGTGTTAACGTGCAGTTATGTGATTGCTTTTAGTTGATTGAGCCTGCTGAATTGAGTTCAGCAGGGAGTGGAGAGGATGCCTCCACCTCAAGAGGCGGAGGCATTACACGTGCCCTTGTAGCCCTATTTTTGCTTGACGGTGCGGGCGCCGGAGATGGAGCCGGACCAGTGGTTGGGGGTGGATTGGATTCTGACGGTGATCTTTTGTTTGCCTTGGGTGAGTTCGGTGGGGACGGGGTAGGTCACGTCGTAGAACTTGTTGGCGGGTTGGCCGGATAGGTTCTCGGTGGCGATCTTTTTGCCGTCGATCAGGATGTCGAACTCGGGGCGGGTTCGTTCGTTGCCCCAGTAGGTCAGGATGAGGTCGGTGGGAGCATCGGCTTCGACCTTCATTTCGAACTCTATCCAACCTTCGTTCATTGGCGTTCGGAAGCCTCGACCGTTGGCTTCGCGGACGTCGGTCTTTTCGGCCTTGAGGTTGTGGTCTCGCTCGGGCTGCATTTCACCGATCCGCATGTAGTCGAAGGTGCGGGCCTTGAGGTCTTCTTGGCGGGCCTCTTCGGCGCGGTACTCAGCTTCGGCGGTTTGCCACTCGGCGTCGGTGAATTTGTCGAAGTAGACAGCGTAGCGGTCCTTGTGGAAGGTGTAGAACGGGCGAAGAGTGAGGTCGCCGGGACGGCCTGCTTCCTTCGTTTTGAACTCTAGCGCCGTTCCGTCCGGCTTGACCCAATCGGCGACGGGCTTATCGTTGGTGACGAGGACGGGGGTGCGAGGCATCTCGCCTTGTGGAGCGCCGAGGTCGGCGGTCATGACGAGGGGGCCGTACATGATGGCCACGCGCTTGGGGTTATCCGGCATGGACTCGGTGCGCAAGCTCATCGGGAGATTGAATTCCACGACGTCGCCCTTCTTCCAGGCTCGCTTCACGGAGATGTAGGAGGTGGGCTTGTCCGACGTGGCGACGGTCTTGCCGTTGACCTTGACCTCGACGGCGCTGAGCGCCCAGTAGGGGTGGCGGATCAAGAGTTCGCGGTCTCCGGATTTGGAGGCTTGCTCAATGGTCAGTTTGACGGCTCCGTTCTTGGGGAACTCGGTGGTTTGCTTGAGCTTGATTCCGGCGTCCTTCCAATTCAGTTCGGAGGGGATGTAGAGGTTGAGATAGAGCTTGTCGCCGCCGGAATGGAAGTAGATGCTGTCCGCGTGCTTGGTGTGGTTCTCCATGCCGGAGCCGTGGCAGCAGGTCCAATCGAATTCAGGGTTGCTGTGGTTGCGGTGAGAGCCGCTGGCGAGGGGGACGAAGTAGCACATCATGCCGGTGCTGGGGTCTTGGGAGCCCAGGATGTGGTTGATGTGAGCGCGTTCGTAGAAGTCGGCGTACTCGGCGTTGGGCGACCACTCGAAGAGGTGTCGCGTCAGCTTGAGCATGTTGTAGGTGTTGCAGGTCTCGCAGGTGTTGGACGAGAGGCGATCATTGAGCTGATCGGGCGCACCCAGGTATTCGTGGTTGCTGTTTCCACCGATGACGTAGGTGTGGTGGTGGACAACGCGGTCCCAGAAGAACTCGGCGATCTTGCGGTCTCGGGGGTCTCCGGTGAGTTCGTAGAGCCGGGAGAGGCCGATGATCTTGGGGATTTGGGTGTTGGAGTGCTTGCCGGGAAGGGAGTCTTTGCCTTCGGCAAGGGGATCGAGTACGACTCGGTCGTAGAACTTGCGGGAGAGGTCGAGATACTTCTGCTTACCGGTGACGGCATAGAGTTCGGCGAGGGAATCGTTCATGCCGCCGTACTCGGTGCCGAGCATCTTCTGCCACTGCTCGTCGGTGAGATCTTTCGTCAGGTCGATCGCCCAATCGGCGAACTTCTCGGCGACGGTGATGGCTTTCTTGTTTCCAGTGAGGTGGTAGGCGTCCAGAAGACCGGCGAGGACCTTGTGGTGGGTGTACCAGGGTGACCAGAGGCCGTTGAGGTCGAAACCTCGACTGCGGATATCGCCCTTGCGAAGTTCTTCCCAGACCTTGTCGCCGCCAGGGATGGCGGAGATGCAGCCATCGGGGCGAGCCTTCTGGCACTCAGCGAGTTCGGTGACGATGTAATCGACCTTTTCCTTGAACCGCTTGTCGCCTCCGGATGCGAATTCTTGGGAGCAGGCGGTGAGGTAGTGGCCGAGGGAGTGACCGGCGAGGCCGGAGTCTTCCCAACCGCCGTACTTCTCGCCCTTGGGCTTGAGACCGGCATGTTCACGGAAGTTGTGAAGCAAGCGGTCGGGGCTGACGGTAAGGAGGTAGGCGACGCACGCCTTGTTGGATTCGAGATACGGTCCGCCTTCCAGGCGGACATCGGTCAGTGAAAACGGCTGGGCTTTCAGGGTCGGTTTCTCCAGGTTCGAATGAGGCAGGGCAACGGCGAAGGCGGCGATGAGGGCGGGAAGGATCATGACCTTACTTGATCCTCCACTCTTGGATCCCGGCGGACCAGTTGTTCTGGAGCGTAACCTCTAGGCGAAGGGCGCTGGTGGTCACGGGTTTGAACTTGATGACGTTGAACTTGTTGAGGGCAACGCCGTACGGATCGGTGGTTTCCACTGGCTTCCAGGCATCTCCGTCTTTGTAAAGGATGCGCCAAGAGGCGGGTGCGCGGCATTCGCCATGGCCGGTGTCATCGAACCAGTAAAGGGACGCTTCCGAGATGCTGGTGGTTTGGGCCAGCGTGTATTCGACCCACTCGGTGGTGCCTTTCTTGGGCCACCAGTGGAAGAAGGTGTTGTCCGGATCGGCGGAGGACTTGGGGGTGATGTTGTCGTTGATCGACTGCGGATTCACACCGCCGGAGGTCTTTACCTTGGATGCGGAGGCGAGGGTGGGGCGAGGGGTGGGGGTGGAACTGGCTTCCGAGTTGGGAATCCAGACCAACATGTTGCCTCGACCCCGATTCGCCCAGGAGTAATAGGGGATGGCGACGATCTTTCGGTCACCGGTGACGATCTTGTCATTGTCGTCATATTTGGCAGACTTGGCCGCGCCGGTGAGGGTGACGATGCCACCGAGCATGTCCGCCTTGTATTCGGCCTTCAGATCGGAGGCGTCGGGGAGGAAGATGTTTCGGATGTCGCCTTCCTTGTTATCGACCCACTCTAGGCAGTAGACGATGGGGCCGCGCTCTAATGAGACTCGACCTTGATCGGCCTTAACGGCGGTGTTCGCGAGGACTCGGCGAGTCTCCATCGGCAAGTTCAGGGTCACCACGTCGCCCTTCTTCCAGTTGCGGTCGAGGGCGACGTATCCCTTTTCAACCTTCAGCGCGACGCCCTTTCCGTTGACGGTCAGGGTGGGTTGCTTGGTGAGATCGTTGGTGTAACGATAAAGGTCGCTCGGGACAACCTCGTTTCTGGCCCAGCCGGGGATGCGGACGTTCAGGGTGAACTTGCCTGCCTTACCGGGATCGACGGTGAACTTCACCGTGCCGTTCCAGGGGTATTCGGTCTCTTGATTGATCTTGACGGTTTGGCCGGATTCCAGCTTGACGTCCGCATCGCTAGAGGCAAAAAGGTTGGCGTAGATGGTCTTCTTCTGGACCGCGTACATGTAGCCGGGGATGCTGGCGAGGAACCGGGTGATATTTCCGGGGCAGCACGCGCATCCAAACCAGGGGCTTCGGCTGTGTTGGCCGGTGCTGGCGAGCGGGTTGGGATAGAAGAAGTTGGTGCCGTCCAGCGAGATGCCGGACAGGAGTCCGTTGTAGAGCGTTCGCTCCAGGACATCGACGTAGCGGCCATCGCCATGGAGTTCGAAGAGGCGCTGATTCCAGTAGTCGTTGCCGATGGCGGCGCAGGTCTCGCAGTAGGCGGTGAGGTTGGGAAGCTCGTAGTTTCGACCGAACGCTTCGCCGGCGCCGGTCGCGCCGATGCCGCCGGTGATGTAGAGCTTCTTATCGACGACGTTTGCCCAGAGGCGGTCGATGGCCTTCAAATACTTGTCGTCGTTCTTGAGGGCGGCGACGTCAGCCATGCCGGAGTACATGTAGACGGCGCGGACGGCGTGACCGACGGCCTCGTCTTGATCGACGGGGGGCTTGTGGGCTTGCCAATATTCGCCGCTGCCGCCTCGGGAATCGAGGAAGAACTTGGCGAGGTCGAGATATTCCTGCTTGCCGGTGACTCGGTAGAGCTTGGCGAGACCCATCTCAATGATTTGGTGACCGGGCCAGATCTTTCGCTTGCCAGGACCGAAGGTTTTGACGAGGAGGTCGGCGGTCTTGGTGGCGATGTCGAGAAGGCTTCGTTTGCCGGTGGCTTGGTAGTGAGCGACGGCGGCTTCGTAGAGGTGGCCGAGGTTATAGAGTTCGTGGCTTTGGTCTTGCTCGTTGACCCATCGCTCTTTGCCCGACCAGTCGTGAGGATGCGTCGGGTCCATGGTTCGCGCGGTGTAGAGGTAGCCGTCCGGTTCTTGAGCGGCCTTGATCTTGGCGATGACCTTGTCGAGATAGGCGTCGAGCTTCGGATCGAACTTGACGCTGAGCGCGTAGGCGGCACCTTCGAGGACCTTGTAGACGTCGGTGTCATCGAAGGGGAAGCCGGGGAGCTTGGCGGTGAACTGCTCGCCCTTGAGTCGCCGAGCGGCCTGATCGAAGTTATCCATTCGCCCGGTCTCTTCGCACTTTTCGAAGGCGTAGGGAATGGTAATACTTCGGTTGGTCTCGATTCTCGGCGCCCAGAACTTATCGTGGATATGGACGGCGGTGAACGGGACCGGCTGGACGGGGTAATCGTGGAGTGGTTTTTCGAGTCTTCCGTTACCACCCGACGGCGATGTCGGAGACGTTAGGACAAGCACAGCGGCGAGCATTTGGACCATAGCGTTTCTTGGGATCTCCAGGATTTGAGTTTGACGGGAGAATACCGTTAAACCTCAAATTATTTAATATTTCTAAATTAATATACGCCAATAAATGTGCGCGTACAAATCGTTGTTTCAGGATTACGCCCGGGTTTTTCTAGTCGTTCGCTGGTTCTTTTATTTCTAGCCCGAGAGTTCGTTCTTGCACTGGTTGAATGGGTGGGAGGCAGCCTCCGGGGTGACCCAGATAGAAGTAGGCGGTGGCGGACCAGTCGTCTTGACGCCAGAAATTGGACCAGGCGTCTTGGAATTCGGGATCGTCGAAACTACGCTCGGGGCTCGGGACACGAAGGTGGATGAACTCGCCGGTCTGGCCCCGGTCCAGGCTGATGGGAATGGTTTGCGCGCCATTGGCCTGGAACTGTTTGATCTCCTTGACGTTAGTTCCGCCGATGGTTTGGATCGCGACTTGGCAGGCGTCATCGAAGTAAACCGGATCATCTAGGTGATAGCGGTAGAAGGACCAGTGCCGGTTTTCTCGGTCGGCGATTGGGCAGCCTTGGGTTCGGTTGACGTATTGGCCCTGCCCCCAAGCGGTGCCGATGTAGTCTTCGGTTCCGGTGCCGCAGAGGGTGGGATGGGTATCGTCCCCGAGTCGGATTTTGACTTCGCCCTCTCCCCACCAACTGGTTCCGTAGACGGGATTGGTGATGACGCCGAGGTTGCAACCGAGGAATCGACCCTGGCCGCAAACTTTGGGGAGGATGACGAACTCTTCGCCGAGCGCGTTCGGGTTTTCCCTTCGCCAACCGGCATGGAAGTAGAGGACATCGTCACCGTGGACTTCGTTGATCAGGATGTCCACATCATAGAAGAGGTACTTGAGGTCGGTGTCCGTCTCGTTAGTGAGCGTGATCCGGGCCGACTTTCGGAAGGGCATGGGAATGAAGCAATTGAAGCTTCTTCCTTCGGGGTTGGAAAAGAGGGCGCTTTCGAACGCGAGGGTGCGTCCGAGGCCGATGCCGAAGAAATCGCCGAGAGGGGCAGAAACAGCGGGTTGATCCTCGCCGTCCCAGAACATTTCGAGTTTGAGCCCTCGGAGCATTTGGGCCGAGCGGTCGCTGATGGTGATCCAGATTCGGCGGATGGAACCGCTTCCGTTGATGTCGAGCAGGGTTTTGGTCTCACCGGCATACACGGGTTCCATCGGGTGGCCCTTTGAGCCGTCATTTTCCAGACCAGCCTGAGCGCGGTTGGTGGTCGTGCCTTCGAAGCTAATCCAGCGGGATTGGACGCCTTTGGGTTTTTGATAGAGGTTCATCGTCGTTCGCTCAATCGGCCAGTTCGCCGACTTCGAGAGTATGCGCGAGCGCGAGCGTTTTGGCAATGATTCGATCAGGGGTTAGATCGGCGTTATGAATCGGCCACTTCGCGGCAGAGGCGATATTTTGAGCGGTCTTCGTTGCGGCTGATTCGTATTCGGTATCGGTTGGAGGGCGGAACCGCCAGGGGAGGGCCAGGACTTCATCTAACCCGGCAACTTGGCATTGATCCTGAAGTCTCGTAAGGAAGGACCGGAGGTTGGCTTTGCTTCGTTGGTAGGTGGCTTCGTCCGTGGCCGGAGTGGGGACTGGGGTGGGTGAGGTTTGGCCATTTCCGTAGGCGAGATCCCAGTAGTCGACGTGCCGAAAGCGGGTGGGGTGGCCGACAAAGACGCCGACCCACGGTTGGGGGTGGACTTGGATGGCCTGAATTGTTTGTGCCGTCTTGGCTGCGGCTACCTCGTCATCTGCCCATTCCGATTCATGAATGCTCAAATGCTGGGGGAGGGCGATGACGCCGTTGAATCGATGGACGGGGCCGCCGGGAAGACCGGTGAGAGCGTACGAGTAGGCGGGGATGCCGAGATGGGTGAGGGCGAAAGTGATTTCGGGGCACCAGGTGTTGCCCGCGCCACCCCAGAAGGCGGGTTTGCGGCCGAAGGCGGTCTCGAAAGATTGAGCACCCTTGGTTTCGGTTTGGAGAGCATTTTGGCAGCCTTCTTCATACTCGCAATCCGCGAGAAGCTCCATGGTGGTGGGGTGGTAGGAATGGGTGTCGGTGTGGAGACCCAGGCAGTGGGGACAGTAGGCATCCAGCACGTCATTGCGACCTCGTTGGAGCAATGTGCGGCACTTCTCGCCGGTGATGCAGAAGGAGCCCCGCAGGCCGAGGTTGGTGAAGAGCTGCGCGAATTCGAGCGCGGCATCATCGGCCAGCGGGTTCATGGGGTCTTCGACGTCCATGAAGACGGAGACTCGTTTCACGAAATGGAGTCTAGCCGCCCTTTCGGTTTTTTGGGGTCGCGATTCGCGGCACGACGTTTATTGTCGATGGATTGTTGGAGGAGAGAAATGCCCGGAACGGGTTAGAATGAGGCATGGTTACTCCCGGTGAGAACGCGGCGGTGGGCGAGGTTTCGCCTGAACAGCTTGCGGATTTTCAGAAGGCCTTCGACGCCGATCCTCGTAATCGGCAATCGATGAACGCGGTGTGTACGACGCCGGTCACGAAAGTGGCGTTGAATCGTCGCAAGGTGACGCAGACCAACATGACCTTCAGCGTTCACCTGCCGGAGAACAAGATCACCAGCCAGAACTCAAGTGGCCGTTGCTGGATGTTTGCCGCCCTGAATACGCTCCGAGTGGTAGCGATGAAGAACATGAACTTGGGGGAGGACTTCGAGCTTTCGCAGAACCACACGATGTTCTGGGACAAGTTTGAAAAGTCGAACTACTTCCTGGAGTCGGTCTTGAAGACCTTGGATGAGCCGACGGACGGTCGACTGATCGCTCACTTGTTCAACGCGCCGATCCAGGATGGCGGGCAGTGGCACATGTTCATCAACTTGGTGAAGAAGCATGGTCTAGTGCCGAAGGCGATCATGCCGGAGACGGATAGCAGCAGCAACACCGCGCAGATGAACTGGCAGATTACGCTTCGGCTGCGCGAGTTTGGGTGCCGATTGCGAGAAGCTCATGCGGACGGGAAGTCGATGGATCAGCTTCGGAAGATGAAACCCGGGATGCTGGAGACGATCTATAAGATGCTCTGCATTCACCTGGGCGAGCCGCCCACGCAGTTTGAGTGGCAGTGGCGGGATAAGGACAAGGCGTTCCACCGGGACGGGACCCTCTCGCCGCAAGAATTCTATCGAAAGCACATCGACGTGGACCTTTCCGACATGGTTTGCTTGATCCACTGCCCGCAGAAGGCAAAGACGTTTAACGAGGTCTACACGGTCAAGTTCCTAGGCAACGTGGTGGGGGGCGAGACGATCAAGTACCTGAACGTGGACTTGGACGTGATGAAGCAGGCTTCCATCAAGCAGATGCAAAACGGGGAGCCGGTTTGGTTTGGCTGCGACGTGGGTAAGTACCTGGACCGCGAGATGGGCTGGATGGACAACGAGCTTTTCAACTACGAGTTGGTCTACGGCTCAGCTCCGACCCTCACGAAAGCCGAGCGGTTGGACTACGGCGAGTCTCTCATGACCCACGCGATGGTTTTCACCGGCGTAGACCTGGATGACTCGGGCAATCCGAGGAAGTGGCGCGTGGAGAACTCTTGGGGCGACAAGGGCGGCGATAAGGGCTTTTACGGCATGACCGACGCGTGGTTTGACGAGTTCAACTACGAGGTGGTGGTCCACAAGAAGTATCTGCCCGCCGAGTACGTGAAGATGCTGGATCGGGAACCGGTGGGCTTGGAGCCTTGGGACCCGATGGGCTCGCTGGCTTAATTCAGGGCTCAGGGGGCAGGGTTCAGGGGGCAGGGACCCTCTTTCGGGTGAGTGGTTAACGAAAGAGGGTTGGGAGGTAGTCGGTGAGGTTTCTTCGCCAGACGGGCCAGGTGTGGGCGCCGGGGGTTTCTTTTTCGGTGAAGGGGATCTGCTTGCCTTTCAGCCAGGTCTTGACGAAGCGGTTGGAACCGATGAGGAAGTCTTCCGTGCCACAGGTGATGGTGAGGCGGGGGAGGGGTTTTTTGAGATCGACGTCTTTGAACCAGGCGTCGGCGCTGCCGTACATGATGAATCCACCGCTAAAGCTGGCGACATCTCCGTAGTGGTCCGGGTGAGCCAGACCGATGTGGAGGGCTTGGGCTCCGCCCATGGAAAGGCCAGCGATGGCGCGGTCCGGTCGCTTTGAACTCGCCCGGAAGTTCTTCTCGACGACGGGCTGGATTTCTTGGGTGATGGATTGGAAGAGGGTTTCGAAGTCCTTCTTGTTGTTGGTGCGGCCGGAGAGAATATCGCCCACGCCATCGGCGGGGTTCACGCATGCGTAGCCGAGGGGCATCACGATCAGCATCGGCTTCGCCTTCTTTTGGGCGAGCAGGTTGTCCAGGATCACGTTGGCTCGACCGGGGTTGGTCCACGAAGTTTCGGTCTCCATGACGCCATGGAGAAGGTAGAGCGTGGGGTAGGTCGTTTTGGCTTGGGTTGAGAATCCGGGAGGCGTATAGACGATGAAGTCTCGGGGCTCTCCGATGATTTTTGAATCGAATCGGACGCGGTGAAGGATGCCGTGAGGGACCGGGTTTTCCTCCCAACTTAGGGTCTTGGGGCCGGGGATATACAGGAGGCTCTCGGCGCCACCGGTGACGGTGGGCTTCATCATGGGATTGCCGGGATCGCCGAGTTGGAGGCCGTCCACCAGGAACGAGTAGTCGTAGATGTCCGGTTCCAGGACGGCGGTGGTGAAGCTCCAGACACCCTTGTCGTCCTTGGTCATCTCCTTTCGCTCGCTAAACATCACTAATTCGACCTTCTTCGCGTTGGGGGCAAAAATGCGAAGGGTGGCGCGGTGGTCGGCGGCAATCTCCGGAGACCGAACCGCTTTGAAAACTCGCGGTTTCTCCGATTGCCCATAGCTGGTCGCGGTCACGATCAGACAGGTAGCGAGCACTAATTTGAACATCATTTTGTGATTCGCGCGGGACGCGGGATTCTTACACAGCATGCTTTTCCTCGTGGGAGAGTTGGGGTAAGGCGGTGGGTGGGTCCGGACCTTCAATCAGGCGTCGAATGGATTCGGCGCATGCTTCTGGGGAGAGGTTTGACGTGTCGACTTCCAAATCGTAGATGCCCGGCCGATGGACAGCTTCTTGCCACCTCAGGATGGGTTCCTGAATCGGGGCATTTCCTTCTGGAGCGAGATACTCGGCGGGAGATTCACGTCTACGTTCGAGGATGGCTTCGAGGGGGCAACGGACGCCAACAAGATAGGCGGGAAGATCTTTGAGGCGGCGGGCGCAGATGGGCAAGATGCCGAGAGATTGGGAGTAGTCATCGTGATGTCCAAAGTCTGCGACCACGTTGAGGCCCAGGCGTGAATGGGCAGCGATAGAGTCGTATAACGCGGTGTAGAGAGTTGGGATGTTCGATTCTAGGTCGGGCCGTTCGCCCCCTGGTCGCAGACCGATGCCGGGGCGGAGGGCCTCTGGGGTCATGTGGCGGACGGAGACATCAACACCGAGATTGATCCAGACGCCGGGGAAATCTCGCTGAATGACTTTGACGATGCTAGATTTGCCCGAACGAGGAGCGCCATTGAGGATCACGATTTTGCCGGGACGGGTCATTTGGGCACTTTGAGAGCTTCCGTCAAGGCGGTGAGGAGCGACTTTTCTCCCTGTACATCTTGGTCCAAGGACCAGATCATGACTCCGGCCAAGTCTTGCTCAAGGACGTATTTGGCCTTGGCTTGGATGGTGGGGATGCCGTTATGCCAGATGGTTTCACCCACTTGGTCGAGTTTCTCTGCGCCGGAATAAGTCGCGACGATCTCCGAGTAGGGGTAACCGTAGTCTCGAAACGCTTTGCCAAACCCGTATCCGTAGAAAGGCACACCGAGGACGGCTTTCGATTTTGCAACGCCTCGCTTGAGCCAGTACTGGGCGTTTTGTTGAGCGAATTCGAGGGACGAGTGTTGCCCGGGACGGTCAGGCGACCAGTTTCCGGTGCCGTCATAGGCCATGATGTTGACCAGATCGAAGGTCTTGAGGGCGGATTCGGGGACCTTGTCGCCGCCGTAACCTTGGGAGAGGGCACATGTCAGGAGTTTCTTCTTGCGCTTAAGAGCCTTGGAAAGTTCTGCGATGAAATCGCCGTAATCGTCATTGATGGATGGACCTTCGAGGTCCACGTCTAGGCCGTCGTAGTTGTGTTTCTCCACGTAGTCGGCTAGTTTGGCGGCAAAAGCGGTTCGGTTTGGGGAGGAGATGAGACGGAAATAGCGAGTCATCATTTCCTTGTCTGCCGAGGCGGAGCCCCCGCCGATGGAGATCAGAACCTTAATCTTTTCCCGGTGGGCGCGATCGACGATGAGTTGGTTTTTGGGATTCGAAGACAAATCGCCCGCGTCGTCGATGGGATTTTCAAACGCGATATTTATGTGAGTGATTTTGTCGTAGTCGATCGTTTGGACGAAGGCGTCGAGGTCGATCCAATTCGGGACGTAGGCAACCACGACCTTCTTGACGGGAGGGAGGACAGATAGAGACAAGATCACCGTTGCAGGAATTAGGTTTATCATGAGATCGCCCGTGGTGTCACCTTACAACAAGTTCTAACCGGGACGGTCATGGAGCGTGGATCGGCAACGTTGGTATCCTGACTCGTCCCCCTTTCCGTTTCCCAAGAGTCATTCATGCCTAAACCTAAGAAGAAGGGTTCTGAGAACCCGGGCGGATTTAAGCCGCCGAAGCGAAACAAGACGTCCGCCAAGACCGACTTCAAGCCGAAGAAGCAAGACGCTCCTTTCGAGAAGAAACCGAGAAAGCCCAAGGATGCGCCGGCTGAAGTTGTTGAATCAGCGCCGGCAGAGCCGGTGGTAGCGGCTCCGCTTCCGCAGTTCTCTGAGCTTGGTCTTTCCGACCCGATTTACAAGGCGATCTCGGAGATGGGCTTTGAAGCGCCCACCCCCATTCAAGCGCGGGCGATTCCGGCGCTTTTGACGGGGCGCGACATTATTGGGCAGGCGCAGACGGGAACGGGTAAGACGGCGGCGTTTGCGTTGCCGCTCATTCAGAAGCTAGACCCCAAGGTGGCGAAGATACAAGCGTTGGTGCTGGCACCTACCCGCGAATTGGCGATCCAGGTGGCTGGCGGAATTTACGATCTTTCCAAGCACACCGGGTTGAAAGTCACGCCCGTTTACGGCGGTCAGCCGATCGACCGACAGTTCCGCGCTCTGAAATCCGGACCGCAAATCGTGGTGGGAACGCCGGGGCGCGTCTTGGACCACCTTCGAAGGGGTTCGATGTCCTTGGCGGACTGCGCGGTGGGCGTGTTGGACGAAGCCGACGAGATGATGGCCTTGGGATTCGCCGAGGATCTGGAAGCGATTTTGAGCGAGCTTCCGGAATCTCGACAGTTGGCGTTCTTCTCGGCCACGATGCCACCCAAGATCATCTCGCTGACGAAGAAGTTCCTTCGTAACCCCGAGCACATTTCCATCGAGGCGAAGCAGCGCACGGTGGATACGATCGAGCAGACGTATTACGAGGTGCCGAAGGGCAAGAAGCTCGAGGCGTTGGGACGAGTGCTGGACATGGAGACCCCGGGCGCGACGGTGGTTTTCTGCCGTACTCGGCAAGAGACGCACGACCTCAGCGAAGCGCTCCGATTGCGAGGCTATAACGCGGAGTCTCTGCACGGCGACATGAACCAGGGTGAGCGTGACCGGGTCATGAAGCGGTTCCGAGACGGGCACGCGGACCTGTTGGTGGCGACGGACGTGGCGGCGCGCGGTTTGGATATCGACACCGTGACCCACGTGGTCAACTACGACATTCCTTGGGACGTGGAGCAGTACATCCACCGTATCGGCCGAACGGGCCGTGCGGGACGATCTGGCGATGCGATTACGCTGGTGGAAGGCAAGGAGCGGCGACAGCTTCATGTGATCGAGCGGTTGATCGGGACCACGATCAAGCCCGCCCGGATTCCAACGGCAGCCGATATCGCAGCGCGACGACGGGATCTGTTCAAGGACTCTCTTCGAGAGACCCTGGAGGCAGGGACTTACGAGGCGCAGATTGCGACGGTTGAGGACTTGTTGGAAGATTTTGCTCCGGCAGAAGTTGCGGCAGCAGCCCTTCATCTGCTCTGGGAGAATCAGCATTCCGCGGGCGCCGATCCGGATGGGATTGGAGAGGACTTTGAGCAGCCGGAAGCGGGCATGACCCGCGTCTTTATCGGTCTGGGCCGGCGGGACGGGTTACGGCCGGGCGACGTGGTGGGCGCAATTGTCGGCGAAACAGGATTGCCCGCCAAGCAAATCGGGGTCATCGATATCCTCGATCGCACGGCATTTGTAGAGGTACCCGAGGGATCGGCGGACGGCGTGATCGATGCCTTGAGGCACACCAAACTGAAGGGCCGAAAGGTCAAGGTCCAGCTTGCCCGACCGGGCACCGAACCGGCGGAAGAGGTGAGACGCCCTTCCTACCGTCGCAAGTAAATCGTCGATAGGAAGGTTTAGCGACCGTTACACCGAGGTGAGAAGGGCTTCCATTTCATGGAAGCCCTTCTTGTTTGCCAACACGGCAGGGGTGAGGCCGTTTAAGTTGGCGATGGTGCGATCGGCGCCCATTTCCAGAAGGACTTTGGCGGCGGCGATCTGGTTGTTGAAGACGGCGGTGTTCAGCAGGGTGCCGTAGCCACCCTTGGCATTGAGCATCTCGGGGTTGGCCTCCAGGCGAGCCTTGAGCATTTCCGCGGGGAAGCCCCAGGCGATAACGATCATGTAGGGGAAGACCTTGGGGGTGGCCATGAAGATGTCGTCTACCGCCTCGTCCGAAGCTCCGTGCTGGCGGAGAAGGGCGCAGAGGTCAGCGTTGCGAGAGAACTCGGCCCAGGCCAAACTGTTCGCTCCACAGTAGCCCTTCCAGTTCGGATCGGCTCCCTGTTCGAGAAGCCATTGGGCGGCGGCGAGTCGGCCGTTGCGGGAGGCGATGTAGAGGGCATCTGAGATCTTATCCTCGTCGCTTTCCGGAGGGCAGGGCAGGGTCTCACCCGACTTGCTGTAGCGGCTGCTTCCGGTTTGGCTCGAGTGGGGCTGGAGTTTGCCGTCTTTCCAAAAGGACCGGACGCGGTCCATAAACCCGAGACCGGCGGCGCAGAAAAGGTCGGGCTGGTTGCCGAGTTCGACGAGTTTGACGGCGGCTTGAAAGGAGCCGTAAGTGACGGCCCAGGAAAGGGCAGTATGGGAGGAGTCTTCGTATTTCGGGCGGAAGGATGCGCCCGATTTGACGAGGATCTCAATCATGGTCGGATCGTTGTATTGGGCCGCAAGGTGGAGGGGCCAGTCGCCTTCAGGGAAGGGAAGGTTTGCGATTCGGGGGCTGCTCTCCAGCAGGGCGATCATTTCGTCGGTCTCACCGGCAATGATGAGTCGGCGAAGGGTGGTCTGCTCGATGTAAGCCTTGATCTTCGGCCAACTTGGGAACCCATAGGCGCGAGCGAGGGCGAGTTGAGCGTCGGCAAGGGAATCGAATTCCTTAGAATTCTTGAGCTCTTTGGCTCTCTTTTTTAGCTGATCAAGATTGGGGCGGTCCGGTAAGGAGCCGCGAACATTTGTTGACATTGATAAACCTCCGTGCATCATCCGGCGGTCCGCAAACCGGCGCACTTTGGTCTGGTGTCGCCAATCTAGTCTTGTGAGGGTGGACTCTGCCCTTCCCGCGGACCCGGGGGCGTCCCTAAACGCCTGGACGAATTATAGGCCAATTTAAGGCGGATTCGGTCAAACTTAGGGCGAGATGAAAGTCGCCATCGGTTCCGACCACGCCGGGTTTGAGTTAAAGAAGATTCTTCTGGACGAGTTAAAGAATGCAGGCCATGAGCCGGTGGACCTAGGGGCGTACGATGAACAGCCCTCCGACTATCCGGATTTTGCCGAGAAGGTGGGGCTGTCCGTGAAGGATGGCGAGACGGAGCGAGGAATCTTGATCTGCGGCAGCGGCGTCGGCGCTTCGGTCGCGGCGAATAAGATTCCGGGGATTCGCGCGGGGAACGTGACCGACACCTACTCGGCGCACCAAGGCGTAGAACATGATCAGATGAATGTTCTCGTCCTGGGTTCGCGAGTCATCGGTTCTTCGGTGGCGAAGGAACTGGTGAAGGCGTTCTTGGGCGCTGAGTTCAGCGGCGACGAGCGGCATGTGAAGCGGCTGGCGAAGGTCGCGGCGATTGAGAAGCGAGACCTCGAAGGCAAAGAGTGATTAAGACCCTGCTGATCGATATCGGCGGGGTGCTCCTGACGAACGGCTGGGACCGGCACGAGCGGGCGAAGGCGATCGAGCACTTCGGGCTGGAGCCGGAAGAGTTCGCGATGCGCCACGAGATGGCGTTTGAAGAGCACGAAGTCGGGCGGATAACCCTGGATCAGTACTTAGACCGGGCGGTGTTTTATAAGCCTCGGACGTTCACTTGCCCGGAATTTAAGGAGTTCATGTTTGCCCAGTCGGCTGAACTGCCGGATATGATTGCGTTCATCAAAGAACTCAAGGCCAAGCATGGTCTGGTCGTCGCGGCGGTGAGCAATGAGGGGCGGGAACTCCAGCAGTTCCGCATCAAGAAGTTCAAGATGGAGGAGTACATCGATTCCTTCTTGATCTCGTCATTTCTCTTTTGGCGAAAGCCGGGAGAGACGATTTTTCAGATCGCGTTGGACGTGACGCAGTCCAATCCGGCGGAGACGGTATTCATCGATAATCTGAAGCTCTCGGTGGAAGTGGCGACGACGCTCGGCATCCATGGCGTCCATCACGTGGACGTGGCGTCTACGCGGGCCAAATTGGCCGAACTTGGGTTAAGCCTCTAGACGGTTTTCGGCGGCTAGAACAAATACGGGGATAAACTCGGGGCAGGATGAGCAAAGCCCCCCTTACACAACGCACCGCTTGGCAAGCCCTGGTTGGCCACGCAGAGGCCGTTCGCCCCCTACACCTGCGGGACCTCTTTGAACGGAACCCCTATCGCGGGACCGATTTCGCGGTGGAGGCGGCGGGGTTGTATTTGGATTACTCCAAGAATCGCATTACCGATGAGACGCTGGGGCTCTTGGTGCTGTTGGCAGAGGACGCCAACTTAAAGGGGCACATGGAGGCGATGTTCACCGGGGCGAAGATTAACGTCACGGAGAAGCGAGCAGTTCTGCATACGGCCTTGCGCGCGCCAAAGGGTGCAGTGATCGAGGTGGATGGCGAGAACGTGGTTCCGGGCGTTCACGCGGTTTTGGACAAGATGACGGGGTTCGCTAACCGGGTTCGGAGTGGCGAGTGGAAGGGCTTTACCGGCAAGCGCATCAAGAACATTGTAAACATCGGCATCGGAGGCTCGGATCTTGGCCCAGTGATGGCGTACGAGGCACTCCGCCACTATAGCGACCGGAATCTTACTTTTCGATTCGTTTCGAATGTGGATGGGACGGACTTTGCGGAGGCGACGCATGGTCTCAACGCCGATGAAACGCTGTTTATCATCTCCTCGAAGACCTTCACGACACTAGAAACGATGACCAATGCGTTTACGGCGAGTGAGTGGTGTCTGACCCAATTGAGAGATCAGGCGGCGATCGCCAAGCATTTTGTGGCGATCTCGACCAACGCGGATGCGGTCTCGAAGTTCGGCATTGACACGGCGAATATGTTCGAGTTCTGGGATTGGGTGGGCGGTCGCTACTCCATGGATTCGGCGATTGGACTTTCCACGATGCTGGCGGTGGGCCCTGATGGGTTTAAGGAGCTTTTGGCGGGCTTCCACGAGATGGACGAGCACTTCCGCCACGCCCCGTTTGCCGAGAACTTGCCGGTGATCATGGGGTTACTCAACGTTTGGTATTCCAATTTCTTTGATGTGGACACCATCGCGGTTCTGCCTTACGATCAGTACCTGAAGCGCTTCCCGGCCTATCTTCAGCAATTGACGATGGAGAGCAATGGCAAATCGGTGACGATGGAAGGGCACCGCGTGGACTACCAGACGGGGCCCATCTATTGGGGCGAACCGGGGACGAACGGACAGCACTCGTTCTACCAGTTGATTCACCAGGGCACCAAGCTGATTCCTTGCGACTTCATCGCATTCGCGAAGTCGCTGAATCCTCTTGGCAAGCACCATGACTACCTGATGGCAAACGTCTTTGCGCAGGCGGAAGCGCTGGCATTTGGGAAGACGGCGGAGCAAGTGCAGGCGGGGGGAACGGCGACGGAACTGGTGCCGCATCGAGTCTTTGAAGGGAACCGACCCTCGAACACGATCTTGATCGACCAGTTGACGCCGCGCGTACTGGGCAAGCTGGTGGCGCTTTACGAGCACAGCGTCTTCGTCCAGGGCGTGATTTGGGATGTGGACTCGTTCGATCAGTGGGGCGTGGAACTGGGCAAGGTGTTGGCTCAGCGGATCATTCCCGAATTGGAAGGCGAGTCCGAGTTGAAGCACGATAGCTCGACCAACGCGTTGATCGAGCGGTATAGGAAGTCGAAATAGTCGAGTAGCGTGATTTAGCTTGGTCAAGGAGCCAGAACTGCACTTCATCGCAGGCCTTGCCGGTGTCACCGTCGCCGACGTTGGTGAGTACGCAGGAGGCAAAGCCTTGCTTCATTTCCATCGTGACCACCGCGAGGTTTTTGCCTATGGAGCCGTTGTGCCAGAGGGTTAATCCGCCTGCCCAACTGGTGGGGTTGACCACCCAGCCAACGGAATGGGATGAATGAGGCTCAAGCTTTTGGAATTGGGCGAAGGAGGCGGCGGAGAGGAATTTCGATTGTCCTCGAGCGCCTTGCAACTGCATGGCGGCGAACTTGGCCAGGTCAATAATCGAACAGAATCCGTTGCGGCCGACCGGTGATCGGGCTTGGATACGTTGGCTGAGATCGGGATCGACGGGGACGGGAGCGCCGTCTTTCCAGATGTGATGCCAAGGAGCATCGACTTTGCCGGGCGTTGCCATATCTCCGTAGCCGGCGGAAGTCATTCCCAGCGGCTCAAAGACTTCCTTTCGCATGAGGGATTCGTAGGGGCGACCCAGGGTGCGTTCCAGGTAGCTGGAGACCAAAATGTGACCTCCCCCGTAGATCATCTTCGTTCCGGGCTCTGCCTCGGGAGGATCGGCAAGGGCAGCCTTTACGTAGGCGTACCTGCGGCCAGGAGCCTCGCGCGACTCCCTGTCGGTCTCGTACTCAGGGGTACGGGGTTGATAGGGCATTCCCGAGGTATGAGCCAAGAGTTGGGCGACGGTCACTTTTCGATACTCGGGTCGCATCGTCGTCGCCAGTTCTGGAAACATGATCTCCAGAGTGGTATTCCAGGACAGGATTTTGTTATCCACCATTTTTGCGACGAGGGTGGCGGTCATCGTCTTCATCACGGAACCTAGGTGGAAAGCATCGGTTCTTTGAGCGGGAGTTGGGTCGCCCCACTTTCGCACCCCGACTGCCGAAGCGGCCTTGACCTGCCCCTCCCAGACGAGAGCGGCGGCGAGGGCGGGGAGTTTGTACTTTGCCCGGACTTCTTCCAGCTTTTCACGCAACCATTGCGGGTCGGGGATGGAGCTCTGGATGGTAAGGGCGGCGAGCAACGGAAGCATCTTGGTGTAAGTCTAGTTCGGTGGACAATCTTCGCAATGATTTCTTAACGTGATAAGGTAGCGTGGATTTTATAGCCATGACCAAGCCCTTCTCACTTGTTTTTCTGGCCGTCGCGCTGGGGAGCTCGGCTCTTGCGCAAAACAACCCATTCGCGCCGCCCAGGGCGACGCTGCACTACTCACCCGACCGCACTTGCGATCTGATCCACGTGGACGTGGATATCGATATCGACTATCCGAACCGAACGTATTCCGGGACGACGACGAACACGTTGGCTCCGCTTCGAAACGGATTGAAGGAGATCGTCCTTCATGCCGGAAAGGCGTTGACGATTTCCAAGTTGGAAGTGGACGGCAAGCCCGCCAAATATGATCGTAAAGAGCGTGACCTGATCATCTCGATCCCCGGTTTGGTGAAGGGAAAGCAGTTTAAAGTAGCCATTACATACGCGGCGAAAGACAGCCAAGGGCGGTCGTTTGGGGGCGGGGGCGGTTTCCACTGGATCGAGCCACGCCCGGGCGTGGCGAACCGTGAAGGGTTCTGGACGCAGGGGGAGTCGGAATACAACTCTGAATGGGCGCCGACTTGGGACTATCCGAACGATCTGGTGACCAGCGAGACGCACTGTACAGTCCAATCCGATTGGGACGTGATCGGTAACGGCGTTTTAACAGGAACTAAGCTGAGCGCGGATAAGAAGCGCAAGACCTTCGACTGGAAGATGAGCCAACCGCACGCCACTTACCTCTTGACGCTGTGCGGCGGTCCTTTCGATATCAAGAAGGACAAATGGGAGGGTGTCGATCTTTGGTATGTCGTCCCTAAGGGCGAGGGCTATTTGATCGACGATTCCTTCGGACATACCAAGGATATGCTCACCTATTTCTCCAAGGTATTGGGTGTGAAATACGCTTGGCCGAAGTATGCGCAGAACGCGATGTTCGACTTTGGCGGCGGAATGGAGAATGTTTCTGCTACGACGCTGGGTGAGGGCAGCCTTACCGAGTCGCGGGACGGCTACTACACCATGGACAGCCTCAATTCGCACGAGTTGGCGCACCAATGGTTTGGCGATTTGGTCACCTGTTACAACTGGGGCGACGCGTGGCTGAATGAGAGCTTTGCGACGTTTATGCAGATTCTGTATTTCGAGCACAGCCGAGGGCAGGATGCTTACGATTGGGAGATCGACGACGCCATGCGGTCTTACTTCGCCGAGGCCCGGCGATACAAACGACCGATCTCCACGAAGTTGTATCCCAATGGGGATGCGATGTTCGACTCGCATACGTATCCCAAGGGCGGCGTGGTGTTGCATTCGCTTCGAAAGATGCTTGGGGACGAAGAGTTCTTCGGTTCTCTCAACGCCTACCTGACGAAGTGGCGGCATACGCCGGTGGAGAGCGCGCAGCTTCGACGAGCGTTTACGGAGTACACCGGCATCAACGCGGAGCCGTTCTGGGCTCAGTGGTTAGACAAGCCAGGGCATCCGGTTTTGGACTACGCTTGGGAGTATGCCAACGGCAAGGTGAAGCTGACGGTGAAGCAGCTTCAGGACACTTCCGACGGGACTCCGATCTACGACATTCCGGCTAAGGTCGATTTCATTTCGGCGAGCGGTCAGCACACGGTCTTGGATGTTCACCTGACCCAGAAGGAGGAGACGTTTGAACTGCCGTCTTCCAGCAAGCCGGGGGCGGTGGTATTCGATCCTCGCCATGAGTTCCTGCGGCAGATTCCCGATCTGCACTGGGCGAAGGAAGAACTGCCGTTGATCTTCCAGTTCGGGCTGAACGCGCCGGACCGTTCAGAAGCGATGCGGCAACTTCTGGAAGGGGAACCGAGCGATGCCACGCTCAAGATGGTGGCCATGATATTGGCGAAGGACGACGGGGTGTCGCCCGCGTTCCGGTCGGTTTTCCAGTTCGCCAACCTAGGCAAACCGGAGTTCAGAGCATTTTGGTTGGATCAACTGAATCATAAGAACTCCATGCGGCAGGCTCAGGCGGTGAGCGCTCTTGCCAAACTTCCGCAAGACGCCGCGACAACCGCAAAACTGAAGGCGCTGGTAAATGACAAGGCTCCTATTCAGGTGGTCGTCGCTTCGATCAACGCCCTCGCAGCATGGGACGCCAAGGGGAACGCGGCGCTCTTCGAAAAGGCGGCGCAGATCAAGGATCGGCGAGGGCGTATTGCCCGCGCGGCGAATCAAGCGCTCGGCAAAGAATAGGCCCGATTCTTTTGTGTTGCCGACTCCACGGAATCGGCAACCCAAAAGAGGGATACAAATGTGCATGTTTTAGATGGCGTCATGGATTAGGTAGGGTCCGGGTAGGACAAGGGGGCAATGGGGCTTTCCTTAGATCAAGCGAGACTCTCCGAAACCTGATGATTGATAACCGAAAGACTCTGTGCAGTTTTCGCAGCGCTGCACTTGCGACGGTGATCTTTGCTTCGGCAGGACTGGTTGTTCCCAGTCATGCGCAGACGGCAAAGCATCCCAAGCCGAATCCGACCAAGGCCAACAATAATAAGCGCGATTTGGCCAAGGGCAACACCCTTTACGTGGTTCCCTACGCTCACTTGGACACCCAGTGGCGTTGGGCATATCCGCAGGTGATTCGCGAGTACATCGCCAACACCCTTTTCCAAAACTTCGACCTCATCGAGAAGTATCCGAACTACGTGTTCAACTTCAGCGGCTCTCGTCGCTACGAGATGATGAAGGAGTACTATCCGGACGCCTATGTCAAGCTGAAGAAGTACATCGACGATGGTCGCTGGTTCCCGTGCGGCTCCTCGGTGGACGAAGGCGACGCTAACGTTCCTTCCGGTGAATCGCTGGTTCGCCACGTGCTCTACGGAAACGAATACTTCCGCAAGGAGTTCGGAGTGGCGAGCCAGGAGTTCATGCTTCCCGACTGCTTCGGCTTCCCCTATGCCCTGCCTTCCATCTTGGTGCACTGCGGTCTGGACGGATTCTCCACGCAGAAGCTGACCTGGGGATCTCCAATTGGCATTCCGTTTAAAGTCGGTAACTGGATCGGACCGGACGGCAAGAGCATCGTAGCCGCCCTCGATCCCGGCGCCTACACTTCCAACGTTACCGAGGACCTGAGCGAGAACACGAGCTGGTTGGCTCGTATCGAGAACACCGGCAAGATGTCGGGCGCCTATGTGGACTATCACTATTACGGCACCGGCGACCGGGGTGGCGCGCCCAACGAGAGCTCGGTTCAGTGGGTTGAGAAGAGCGTCAACGGAAAGGGGCCGATCAAGGTCATTTCCACGCGCGCCGATGAGATGTTCACCTCGCTAACGAAGGAGCAGATTTCCAAGCTGCCCAAGTATCAGGGCGAATTGCTTCTTACGGAGCACTCAGCAGGTTCCATCACATCGCAGGCTTACATGAAGCGATGGAACCGAAAGAGCGAGCTGCTGGCGGATGCCGCCGAGCGCGCCTCGGTCGCAGCCATGTGGTTGGGCGGCACGCCGTATCCGGCGGAGCGCCTGTATCAGGCTTGGGACTTGGTGCTGGGTTCGCAGATGCACGACATGCTGCCGGGAACGAGTATTCCCAAGGCGTACGAGTTCTGCTGGAACGACTACCTCTTGGCGCAGAACAAGTTTGCCGCAATTGCGGAGGACGCTGTTGGATCGGTGACCTCGGCGATGGATACCCAAGCAAAGGGCCGCGCCCTGGTGGTTTACAACCCGCTTTCGGTCGCTCGAGAGGACGTGGTCGAGGCAACGATTCCTTCGTTCGGCGCAAACGTTGGGGTGCAGGTTTACGATCCGGCAGGTAAGCCGGTTCCGACGCAGATCGTGGAGCGAATGGGGGCTACGGTCAAGGTTCTCTTCCTCGCGAAGGCTCCTTCGGCTGGCTTCGCCACCTTCGATGCTCGACCCGCAAAGGCGGCGCCTTCGGCGACTTCGCTGAAGGCAAGCGGAAACGTCTTAGAGAACCAGAACTTCAAGGTGACCATCAATAAGGACGGCGATATCTCGTCCGTTTACGACAAGGTCAACAAGCGAGAGATTCTGAAGGCTCCGGCTCGATTGGAGTTCCAGTATCACAATCCGGCTCAATATCCGGCTTGGAACATGGACTGGGACGATGCGAAGCTTCCGCCGAGTGGCTATGTTCACGGTCCGGCGAAGATTCGAATCGTGGAGAACGGTCCTGTTCGCGTGGCAATTGAAGTCGAGCGAGAGACGGACGGTTCCAAGTTCGTTCAGCAGATTCGATTGACGAATGGCGGCGACCGCGTCGAGGTGGCAAACACCATCGATTGGCAGACCAAGGAAGTTGCGCTCAAGGCGGCATTCCCGCTAACCAGCGGCAACCCGAAGGCGACCTACGACCTTCAATTGGGCGCGATCGAGCGCGGCAACAACGATCCCAAGAAGTACGAAGTCCCGCAGCACCAGTGGCTGGACTTGACGAAGACGGGCGGCGCGTTTGGTGCGGCCATTCTTAACGACTCCAAGTTCGGATCGGACAAGCCGAACGACGATACCGTTCGACTGACCCTGCTGTACACGCCGGGCGTTCGGGGTGGTTACCAAGACCAGGCGACGCAAGACTTCGGCCGCCATAACATTCTCTACGCCTTGGCTCCCCACGCGGGTGACTGGCGAAAGGGCGATGTGCCGTGGAAGGCGAAGCGACTGAACCAGCCTCTGCTGGCATTCTCCGTTCCATCTCACCCAGGCAAGCTGGGCCGGTCCTTCTCGCTGGTTTCTACCAACTCCAAGCAGGTCGAGATCCAAGCGGTGAAGAAGGCAGAGAACGGGAACGAGATCATCGTTCGACTCCGAGAGCTGACCGGCAAGTCCGCCACGGGCGTTCAAGTTAAGTTCGCCAATGGCATCGCTTCGGCCAGAGAAGTGAACGGACAGGAGCAGCCGGTTGGCGCAGCGACGGTCAAGAACGGTGCGTTGATCGCTTCGGTCGGCGGGTTCTCGCTTAAGACGTACGCGATCAAGCCTAAGGCAAGCACGGTCAAGGCGACGCCGGCGACTTCGGTGGCGCTGAGCCTTCCGTTCAACACGGACGTTGCTTCCACCGATAAGAATCCTAAGGACGGCGCGTTCGATGCGAGCGGTAAGACGATTGCGGCGGAGCAACTTCCGAGCTCGTTGAACCTGGGCGGCGTGACCTTCAAGCTTGGCTCCACCAAGGACGGCGCGAAGAATGCCGTGGTGGCGAAGGGCCAGAAGATCGCGATTCCGGCGGGCAGCACCAAGGTCTATGTCCTGGCCGCTTCGGCCAAGGGTGACGCGGCGGTGAAGTTCGCAGTGGGCAGCAAGAGCTACCCGACCACGGTTGAGAATTGGCTGGGTTACATCGGCCTGTGGGACAACCGAATTTGGAGCGCCGACCTTGGTCCGAACTACACCAACTACGGTGATATGGCGGGCCTGACCCCGGGTTATGTAAAGGATGGCGAAGTGGCTTGGTACGCCTCGCACCACCACAATTCGACCGGCAACACGTTCTACGAGTACAGCTATCTGTTCAAGTACGGATTCGACGTTCCGAAGGGCGCGACTTCGATCACGCTTCCGAACGACGCTCGAATTCGAGTGTTTGCGATCTCGGCGGCGAAGAACACCCATGATTCAGCCAAGGCGGTTGAGCCATTGTTCGACGACCTGAAGGCTCATAAAGCCAGCGGTGCGCCGACCATCGTTCCGGCCGGCGGCTCCTTTAGCGACACGACGACGGTGAAGGTCGATCCTCCCATCTATTGGCGAGCGAGCGGCCTTCGCTACACGTTGGACGGTTCCAAGCCGACGGCTTCGTCTCCGCTCTATAAGGGTTCGATCACGATCAGTAAGCCGACGACCCTTCGCGTTGCGGAAGTTGATGGCGGCGGAATCGTTGGCAATGTAGCGACGGCGAAGTTCAATGTGAACGACACCACCGCACCGAAGGCGACTACGGCTTCCTCTCCGAAGGCTCTCGGCTTGGTTCGCGTTCAGTTCTCAGAGAAGGTAGCCAAGGCTTCCGCTGAGACGGTGGGCAACTATAAGCTGTCTTCGGGCGCTTCGGTTGCGACGGCTCATCTTTCGCCAGACGGCCAAACGGTTGAGCTGACCCTGGGTGGTCCGCTGACGCCGGGGCAAACCGAGCAGATCACCGTGACGGGAGTTAAAGACCTCTCGCCTAGTGGCAACGCGGTTAAGGGGCAGACTCTTGAAGTTGCCGAGAAGGGAGCGGTCTTCACCAGCCCCGAACTGGAGGCTAAGACTTCTAAGTCCTTCAACGTGGAGAAGCTTCCGGTGAAGGCCAAGGATGCTTGGACGCTGAACTTCTTCTGCAAGATCGACGCTCAGCCCGATGATCGAACGATGATCGCTGGGTTCGGTCGAGCGACCGATGGACGCACGGGAACGGGACGGTACTTCACCAAGTTCTCCCGTGGTCTCAACTTCTGGATCGCCAACAAGGACGTCGCGACCTCGGTCCAATTGGATCTGGGCAAGTGGCAGATGCTGACGGCGACCTATGACGGAACGACGATTCGCCTCTTCAAGAATGGCAACCTGATTGCCCAGGAAGTGGTGGAGTTGGAGGACGATCAGTCGACGGTTCGCGTGATGCCGTTAGACGCCTGGGAGCGACAGCGACGCTTCGACGGCGAAGTCGATTCCTTGACCGTTTGGGATCAGGATCTTTCACCGGCGGCAGTTAAGAGGCTGTGGGAATCCAGCAAAAAGTAAAGCTGCCTCTTTTGGTAGCGCTGATGGCCTTGGCGATGGCGGGACTCGGGTTCCGCCACGCCGAGGCCGCTTTGCATCCGAGCAATGTTCCTGTGGGCCGGGCGAAGGTGCAATTAGACGGGACAATCGACCTGAATATGCGGTTCGATATCCTGGCCTATTTGGTCGATCACTCTCCGAATGAAGGAAACGATTCGGCGATGCTCGACTTGCTCGAATTGACCGACAACGAGTTGCAGGCGCGTATCAACGATGGCCAAGCTCGGTTTAAGCGGCTCCTTCATCTCCAGGGCGACAATGGTCCGGGAGTGGTGGAGTCGGTGGTTTTTCCGACCCCGGCAGAGATTCATCGGATTTCGGATGCGATTGGACCGAACCGAATTCCAGTTATGGGCTCGGTGGTGATTCGCGGACATTTGACGTCCGGCGCCAAGTCGATTTCCATGCGTTTTCCCGATGTTCTGGGGACCGTGATCCTTACGACCGAATTCCCTTACCAGGAGCCGTACTCGGAGCCGGTGGAGGTCGGGGCATATAGCTCCGTATTGAAGATTCCAACCGCTGAGCAGGTCGCGGCGATCGCCAAGAGCATTCGCCAGCGAACGGAAGCGAGTTATCAGGTGAAGCCGTCGACGCCTAGCCAGGAAAAGGCGGTGGTTAAGCCGGTCGTGGCAGCGGAAGAGAATAAGCCAGAAATCAATAGCGGTCGGTTTGGATCCAGGATTGGTCATAGCCTTGGGTTTGAAGCGACGCCCGAGGCGGTCGAGGAACCGGTTGTTCAGGCACCCGCGACAACCAAGGTGGAAGAGCCAGCGGTTCCTTCCAACGTTGAATTGCCTCCGGTAGAAGTCGAAAGCCAAGCTCCTGCGTCCAGTTGGTACGCCACGTTTTGGAGTTACATCAAGATGGGTTTCGTCCACATCTTGCCGTTAGGGCTGGACCACATTTTGTTTGTACTGGGTCTGTTCTTACTGAGCAATCGGACCAAGGACTTGCTCAAGCAGATCACTGCATTTACGATTGCACACTCGATTACGTTGGCCCTGTCTCTCTACGGGATTGTACGATTGCCACCGGCCATCGTGGAGCCGATCATTGCCCTTTCGATTGTGTTCGTGGCCGTCGAGAACATCTTTTCAAAGAAGATGACGCCCTGGCGACCCCTTGTGGTTTTCATCTTTGGCCTGGTCCATGGGATGGGATTCGCGGGGGTGCTGATGGAGGCGGGCTTGGCCAGAGATAGCTTCCTCAAGGCGCTGGTTGGGTTCAACGTGGGCGTGGAGTTGGGGCAACTGACCGTGGTGGCGGGTGCGCTCCTGTTGGTGGGGTGGTTCCGCTCCAATCAGAAGTACCGCTCGTTTGTGACGGTGCCCGCTTCGATCGCCATTGCCGCGGTTGCGCTGTTTTGGACATTTGAGCGCATTCTTTAGAATCGTTTAAGCGTTTTAGTCAAACCGGATTGGCACTCGTGGCGACATGGCGTCAACATGTCCCAGAGAGCGCAATATCCTCATCGATCAGTCCCCTCGATCTGACGTATAGTGGGTTCAGTTGGCGGTCTTTATGTTGCGATGAGATCTTCCATCGTCGTTTGGGTGCGGATGGCTGTGCTCGCCTTGGTCTATTGGGCCGCCGGTCGTTGGGCGCTTGAGATGCCCTATTACGGGGCCAGCATTGCGCTGATCTGGTTCCCCGCCGGAATTGCTATTGCGGCACTGGTTGTTTGGGGACGCCGGGTTTGGCCCGGAGTCTTCATCGGCGGGTTTCTGGTCAACTATCCACATGGTCCCACACTCTGGGTGTCCCTAGGCATCGCGACGGGAAACGCGGTGGGAGCTTTGATTGGTTCTTGGCTTCTTGAGCGCTTTTCGTTTAATCGGGAATTCAGGAAAGGGCACGATATTGCGCTCCTCACTATGGCGGGAGGGGTTGGTTCAGCGGTATCCGCACTGAATGGAACCCTTGCGTTGACATTGAGTGGAGCGCTCCAGCCAGAAACATATCAAACAGGGCTTTTAAGTTGGTGGGCGGGCGATATGATCGGTTTGGTTGTGGCGGCGCCCGCGTGCTTGACGATGACTCGTTCCGCATTGAAGGAAGCGCTCGACAATGGCCGTGAGTTCGGGCTTTGGCTGATGTTGATCACCGCGGTTTCAGCGAGCGTCTTCCTGAGCCAAGCCGGTCTCGGAGCAGAAGCGCTTCCGATGTCGTTTGTTCCCCTTTTCTTGGTGGTTTGGTCATCACTTAGACTCGGATGGGCGGGGACGACGCTGGGGGTGCTGGTCGTCTCCATCTTTGCGGCCCTAGGCACTTCGATGAGTTCTGGTCCCTTCCGGGCCAACAGCGAACAAGAGGCCCTGATTCAAACTTGGGTCTACATTGTCCTCGTTGCGGGGCTGGGGTGGTTGATCACCTCCATCCAAAGAGCTAGAGGCATCGCGTCCGAACGACTGGAAGAAGCGCGTCAGGGGTTGAAGATGGGGGCGGAGGCTCTCCGCAAAAGCGAAGAGCAGTTTCGAGCTTTGACCGAATCGAGTCCTGACTACATCGCCAGATACGACTTGGATGGACGCCACCTGTACGCAAATCCCGCCCTGATCTCGGCAACCGGGCTTCCAGCAGAACAGGTTTTAGGTCACACCCATGAAGAGATGGGGATTCCCCCCTCGATCTGCAAGATTTGGCTCGACAATATTCGGGAAGCCGCGGAAACCAAGCAGGTCATCGAGTTCGAATTTCGGGGGCAGAGTCCTTTTCGGGTGATTGAAAGCAAACTACTGCCAGAGACGAACGAAGGCGGGCGGGTCAGAACGGTTATCGGCGTGGCGAGGGACATCACGAAGCGAAAACAGGTGGAAGAAGAACTCCGCCTATCGGAAGAACGCCTCGCGTTGGTCCTGAGGGGTTCACGAGACGCCGCTTGGGATTGGGATCTGATCGAGTCTCGGCTTTACTACGCCCCTCGTTGGTATTCGATGTTAGGATACGATCCCGCCGACGCCAGCGAAGATCCCTTGCTGTGGCAGAGACGAGCCCATCCCGACGATGTGGAGCGCGTCGTTGAAACGTACTCGGGAGCAATCGACAAGGGACGGGACGGGTTTGAAGTTGAGTTTCGGTTGCTCCATGCTGATGGCCACTATGTGCCAATCCTGTCTCGCGGTTACATCTTGAGGGACTCTTCAGGGCAAGCGATTCGCATGTCGGGCACGAATACCGACCTCACCGAGCGGAAGCGGACGGAAGAGGCAGTGCTTCAAATTGCTCAGGGAGTTTCGGCGTCGACAGGCGAAGACTTCTTCCGATCCTTGACCGAACACTTGGTCACCACACTCCATGCGGATTTTGCTTTCGTTGGGGAATTGGATCCAATCGAGCCCGACTATGTGCAGATCGTAGCTTCACATTCGGATCGAGGCGAGGCGATTGGCACGGGCTATCACTTAGAAGGCACGCCTTGCTCAGGAGTCGTGGGGAAAGAGCCATGTATCTTTCCAGCGGAAGTTTCGTCCACGTTTCCCCATGCGCCGATGCTCTCCGTTTTGGGGATCGAGGGTTATATTGGGACACCGCTGCTCGATGCGGATGGAGGGCCATTGGGGCTACTTGTCCTGATGTACCGGCATCCGATCGAGGATCCGACACTTATCCAGTCAACTCTGCAAATCTTCGCGACACGCGCCTCCGGTGAGATCGAACGACGACGCGCCAGTGAGGTGGTCAAGAAGAATGAAGAGCGCCTCCGATCTTTGATTGAGACGGCATTGGACGCAGTCATTGCGATCAATTCAGAGGGGCGCATCATCGAATGGAACGCGGTTGCAGAAGCCATCTTCGGCTATTCAAGAGAAGAGGTTCTGGGTGAAAATTTGGCGGAAGTAATCGTTCCTCCCAGCTTACGTGAATCTCACCGAAGGGGCCTTGCCCGATACCTCGTGACGGGAAGATCGACGATCTTGGGACAGCGAATCGAACTGACGGCAATGCGATCCGACGGAACGGAGTTTCCCGTGGAAATTGCGATCACTCCCACCCGGGATGGCGACGATGTTCTCTTTAACGCATTTTTGCGTGATGTGACCGCGCGGAAGAAGGCGGACGAGGTTTTGCGTTTGAGTGAACTCCGATACCGAAACCTGATCGACTCGGCGCCGGAGGCGATCTTTGTGATCGATTTCGACACCGGACAGGTGGTGGATCACAACCCACAGGCGGAGCGATTGTTCAAGCTCTCTTCCGAAGAACTCAAGCACTGTAGTCCAGTGGATCTAAGCCCTCCTCGCCAGCCATGCGGACGAGAGTCTCGCGAGAAGGCCTTCGAGTACATCAAGTCGGCGGCGGAGGGAGAGATGCCCACCTTTGAGTGGGTTCACATAGATGGGGACGGCCGAGAGTTTCCTTGCGAGATTCGTCTTCAGCGGATGCCGGGGCCGTCTGGCGTTTACGTGCGGGGAAGCATCGTCGACATTACGGAGCGGAAAGAGGCTGAGATCGCGCTCGAACAGTCCGAACGACGATTCCGAATGGCGGTGGAGACCATGACCCTGGTGGGGGTCATGCTCGATCGTGAGGCGCGCATCACGCTTGCCAATCAATTCTTGCTTGATCTGACAGGCTGGAAGCGGGAGGAAGTCCTGGGTAGCGATTGGTTCGAGGTGTTCTTGCCAGAGGACGTTCGGCCGAGCGTGCGAAAGATATTTGAAGCGGCAATTCACTCGACGAACTTCATGGCGCACTACGAGAACGAGATCGTCACCCGAACGGGAGAGCGACGGCTGATCGCTTGGAACAACGTGGCGATTCGAGATGCGGAAGGAGAAGTCACAGGAGTGACCAGCATTGGTGAGGATATCACCGAGCGTACTCAACTCCAGGCACAGCTTCTTCAGTCCCAAAAGATGGAGGCGATGGGTACGCTGGCGGGCGGGATTGCTCACGATTTCAACAACATTTTGGGGGCCATTCTCGGCAATATTGAGCTTGCCGGTGAAGACATTGGACCGGGGCATCCGGCTCAAGAAAGTTTGCAGGAGATTCGGAAAGCAAGCCATCGAGGGCGGGACCTCGTTCAACAAATCTTAACCTTTAGCCGCCAACGAGCCCAACAGGACCGGAAGGTTATCCAGCTTGGGCCCATCGTTGGCGAGACCGTAAGGTTGATGCGGGCGGCCGTGCCGGCAGGTACTGAATTGAATTCCTTGATTGATCCCGATGCTCCAAACGTCTTGGCAGATTCGAGTCAAGTCCAGCAAGTACTCCTCAACCTGGCGACCAATGCTTGGCAGGCGCTGGAAGGCGCAGCAGGCGAAGTGAGAATCGACTTGGAACGCACCGAAGTGAGGCTTCCGATCACGGCGCGTCTGGGAAAAATCGAGCCGGGGATCTACGCTATGATCACGGTTTCGGACACTGGAAAAAGCATGAACTCGCAAACCCTGGCGCGAATCTTTGATCCCTTCTTCACAACCAAGTCGCCCGGTGAAGGTACGGGGTTGGGACTCTCAGTGGTTCATAGCATCATCAAGAGTCACGGAGGAGCCGTTCTCGTCGAGAGCGAACCGGGACTGGGCACCCGATTCAAGCTTTATTTTGCCGCAACGGAGTTGCCCTTGGACTCCGCGCCTGACGAGGTTGCCAACGTGCCATTGGGGGGCGGTCAGCACATTCTTTACGTCGACGATGAAGAGGCTCTGGTCTTGGTGGTGAACAAGATGCTCACGCGAATGGGATACGTCATGAGTGGTTTCACGCGCCCGGAAGAGGCTCTGGAATTCTACCGGCAGCAGGCGAGCAGAATCGACTTGGTGGTGACGGACTACAGCATGCCGAGAATGTCTGGACTTGATTTTGCACGGAAAGCTTTGGAGGTTAACGCGGACGCCGCCGTGATCCTCACGTCCGGATACGTCACCGACAAGCTGGTTCAGGATGCCGAAGCGATAGGGATCAAGCAGGTAATGTACAAGGCAAATACGGTTGAAGAGATTTGCGAGATCGTTCATCGCTATGTGTGCGAAGAACTCACTACTCAACCGTAGCCGACTCATGGTTTCCGCTCGCTCGTTTTGCGTTTTGGCGATGCTGGTCGCTCTTGGAGGTTGCCGCCCGGCCTCCGAACCGGTGGAGACGCCCGCACCCACCGTGACGACCGTTTTACTGCCTTCCTGCTGTACAGCCCCTGAGCAGGGAGATGGGCGATTTCCTGATCCCGCGACATCTCACGTTGAGGACTCGGGAAAGGTGATTGAGACGGTCGTCGCGAAAATTCCCCCACCCCGTAAAGCTCCCGAAGGCATGGTCTGGATTCCGGGGGGCAAGTTTAGCATGGGGACCGACTACGGCCCCTTTGGGGATGCTCGACCCATTCACACGGTGGAATTATCCGGCTACTACATGGACGCACACGCGGTGACGAATGCCGAATTTGCGAAGTTTGTGAAGGCGACGCACTACGTCACGGTTGCCGAGCGTCCGTTGAATCCCAGGGACTTTCCGGGCGTGGACAAGTCGATGTTGGTGCCGGGGGCGATCGTGTTTACTCCACCGACTCAAGAAGTCCCCTTAAATGATGCCGGAAACTGGTGGCGTTATGTGCCGGGGGCAAACTGGAAAAACCCGGAGGGACCGGGCAGCGATCTGAAGGGGCGGGAAAACCACCCCGTGGTCCAAGTGGCGTGGGACGATGCGGTGGCTTATGCCAAGTGGGCGGGCAAGCGGCTGCCGACGGAAGCGGAATTTGAATTCGCCGCGAGGGGCGGAGCGACTCAAAAGCCATTTGTGTGGGGCGATACGTTTTGTGAGGATGGGAAGCTGATGGCGAACACCTTTCAGGGGCACTTTCCAGACAAGAACACGAAGGATGACGGTTACGAGCGCACGTCGCCAGTCGATGCGTTTCCTCCGAACGGCTTCGGGCTATACGATATGGCGGGGAACGTTTGGAACTGGTGCTCGGACTGGTATCGGAACGACTACTACAAGAACAGCCCCGCGAAGAACCCCCAAGGTCCGAAGGACAGCTTTGATCCCGAGGAGCCCGGAGTGATGAAGCGCGTGCAGCGGGGTGGCTCATTCCTTTGCACCGACCAGTTTTGCTCGCGCTACATGCCCGGGGGGCGTGGGAAAGGCGCACCGGATACCGGATCGAGCCATATCGGCTTCCGGTGCGTTATTGGCGGCTAGTTCTTTGCTTGGATCTTCGAAGTCGCCATTTTGAGGCCGGGAGCAGTGGCTTTAAGGGTGATGGTTCCCGGGGTCTTGCCGGATTGAACGATGACTTGGGCGAGGCCGTTGAAGAGGCGGCGGTGGACGGTGGGCCAGACGAGGCCGCCAGAGACCGATGCGCCGCGGCCGAGTCCACCCACGTTGGCATCGTTTCGAACGTAGACCACCACCTGATTCATTCCGACTTTGAGTTGGCTCTTCACGTCTACGGTCAGGCTGCGGTCCCATTGGTCGATCTGGCCGACTTTTTGGCCGTTTAGATAGATATAGCCATGATCATCGGTTTGCCCGATGCTCAGGTTCTTGATGCCAGCGGCCAGTTGCTCCCCAGTGAGGGTGAATTCCGCCCAATAGACGGCGGAGGTGTTGGGGCGTCGCATGGCGTCACCGTCACCGGTGATGTCAACTTCCTTACCGCCGAGCTTGTTGAGGTCGTTGATGGATTGGGGTGAGGAAGGAATAGTGTCGACGGGGAGCATCTTCCATCCCTCGATGGGGGCGGAGACGACCGAGGGGACGAACTTATCTCGCTCGTGGCTGCTGGGGTCACCGTTGCCGACGCCGATGATCTGCCCGGGGCCAGAGACTTCGAACGTGATGTCGTCACTTGCGATGGGGACGCGGCGACCCAGGGCATCGATGGCGGAGACGGTGTAAACGGAGACGTCTCGACCATCGGCTGTGATGGCGGACCGGTCGGGTTCCAGAACGATTTGAGAGGGCTCGCCGGTGGTTTCGACCTTGGAGCGCATGACTTCCTTGCCGTCTTTGAAACCGACCGCTTCAAGGGTTCCGGCCGTGTAGGGAACGCTCCACTCGACATGACTGTACTTGGCCACTTTCTTGGTGCCGAGGTCTTTTCCATTGAGCGAGAGTTGGACGGAATCCATGTTCGTGAACGCCCACACGTCGATGTTCTGACCTTCCTTGCCCTTCCAGTTCCAGTGAGGGAGGAGGTGGAGCACCGGCTTCTCCGTCCACCACGCTTAGTAGTAGTAGAAGAGATCTTTGGGGAAGCCGCAGGTATCGAGGATGCCGAAATGGGAGTTGATGCAGGGCCACTGGTAGGGGGTGGGTTCGCCACGGTAGTCGAAGCCGGTCCAGACAAACGCGCCGGAGAGCCAGGGGCGAGCCATGTAGAACTGCATCCATTCCTCGGCCAAGGCGCCCCAGCCGGGTTTGTGTTTGTCGTAGGCGGAGAGATAGCCCTTGGCGGCATCCACCACGTATTCGCCCCGAGTCGAGACGGTGGAGGCCTCTTCCGTCCCAATCAGGAATTGGTCGGGATGGTTCTTTCGATAGTTGTCGATGTTGCAGATGTTGAAGTAGTTGAAACCGCGAACATCGACGATGGTGCTGAGGCCGGCGTCTGATCCCGAGTTTTGGGCGCAGGTGGCGAGACGGGTGGGATCGAGTTCGTGGGCGGTGCGGACCATCGTCTCGGCGACGCGCTTGCCACGTGGCGAGGTTTGCTCCGGCTCTTCGTTGCCGATGGACCAGATGAAGACGCTGGGATGGTTGCGGTCGCGACGGATGAGGGTGGTGAGTTGACTGAGGACTTCTTCACCGGAACCGAGGTTTCGCGTTTCGTCCATGACCAGCATCCCGAGTTCGTCACAGGCGTTGAGGAGTTCGGGGGTTGGGGGGTTGTGAGACGTTCGATAGGCGTTGACGCCCATCTTCTTAAGCTGTTCGATGCGGAAGTATTGGAGACGATCGGGCAGAGCCGCGCCGACTCCGGCGTGGTCCTGGTGGCAGCACATGCCTTGGATTTGGACGCGCTTGCCGTTCAGGAAGAAGCCCTTGTCCTTATCGAACTTGATGGTGCGAATGCCGAACTTGGTCTTGTATTCGTCAACGTTCTGACCGCCCTGGGCGACACGGGTGACGAGGGTGTACAGGTTGGGCGTTTCGATATCCCAGAGTTTGGGTTGAGCGACCTTGAACTTGGGTGAGTAGGTGTTGGTTTTCCAGGGATCGAGGGTGGCGGATTGGCCAGACTCGGCGACCGTCTTGCCAGTGGGATCGAGGACGGTCCATTTGATCTCGACCTTGGCCTTGGCGCCTGATTCATTGGCGACTTCGGTCTGACCGGTTACGGTCGCACTATCTTTGCCGACCTGGCTAGTGACGAACGTGCCCCACTTGGGGACGTGGACGGGGGAGAGTTTGGAGAGCCAGACGTGCCGGTAAATGCCGCCGCCTTCGTAGAACCAGCCCTCGTATTGGCTGGCATCAGCCCGGACAACGACGGTGTTCTCCCCGCCGTAGTTGACCTGATCTGAGATATCCGCTCCGAATCCTTGGTATCCGCTCTCGCATCGGGCGACCGGGTGGCCGTTGACCCAGACGCGGGAGTCTCGGAAGACGCCGTCGAAATCGAGCTTGATGCGCTTGCCTTCGTCTTCTTTGGGAAGGGTGAATCGCTTGCGGTACCAGCCGATGCTGGTTTCTGGATAGATACGACTCACTGGTTTGTAGCCGTGGCTCATGTGGTCGCCATCGCCACCTTCTAGGAAGTCTTCTTCCACCACCCAGTCGTGGGGCAGATCCATCTCGCGCCAGCGGGAGTCATCGAACGCAGGGTTGATGGCGCCGGGGCCCCAGCCGGTTTTGGCCCAGAGTGCGCCGGTGCCGTAGCCAAAGTCCTTGGCAGGGTCAGAGGCGTTCCCCAAGTGGAATCGCCAACCTTCATCGAACAAGATGCGTTCGCGGGGGGCGGGGGCGGCGCTGCCATTGATGGCGATTGCTAAGAGCAGATCAAGAAGCACAGAGGAATTCTACTTTGGCTTTAGAATGCCTTGGTAGGTTCGCGAAATATGGTCTCCCTCGCTCTTCTGGGCGTTCTGGCAACGCCGCCACGCTATACGATCCCTCTCAACACGGGGTGGGAGTTCTGCCGGATGCCTCCGGCACCCTCGGTTTGGCAGTATCTGGATGCGGTACCGACGGCCGCCTGGAAGGTGCTCAGGGTGAGCAGCGAGGAGGCCACCGGCGAGAACGGAAAGGCGGCGAATGCCATCGACGGCGATGTGAACACGCATTGGCATACCGAGTGGAGCAAGACCCAAGCCCCGTTTCCTCATGAGATCCTGATTGACTTGGGCGGGAAAACGCAGGCGGCGGGGGTGAGGCTGTTGCCTCGGCAAGACGGACCTCGAAACGCGTGCCCGGGAGCGTTCGACGTTTATCTCGCCGATAAGGCCGATGCTTGGGGGAGCGCGACCGCTTCCTTTACGGCTAAGCGAACCTGGAGTCCGCAAGAATTCAAGTTCGGGAAGACGGTCTCCGGCCGCTATTTGCGGTTGGTGTTCAAATCAGGCCAAGTCGCCGACCCGTTTTTGGCGCTGGGAGAGATTGGACTGATTGCGCCCAAGCCAACGGTCACCGGGGCGGATTGGCAGGCGCAGTACAACGTGGCGTGGGTGGAAGTTGGGGATGCCCGGTTTGATCTCAAAGGTGCGCAACTTGAGAGCGTGAAGAAGAAGGAGTTAGCGGTCTTGCGGCAGAAGGCTTGGACCCCGGTGACTCTGCCGCATTCCAGTAACGACGAACTTCTGGGGGCGAACGACCCGTGGCGGGGCGTTTGCTACTACCGGCAGACCTTGGCTCCGTTTGGAGATTCGCAGCAGCTTGCGACGCTGACGTTCGGAGTGGGCATGCAGGTTTCCGATGTTTGGATCAACGATAAGTGGGTAGGCGGTCGGCGGGGTGGGTATTTACCGATTTCGATCGATTTGACGCCTTTCAATTCGAAGCGGCAAAAGATGTCGATTTTGGTTCGACTGGACAATGAGGACAACCCTTTGGTTCCGCCGGGGAAGCCGTATCGGCAGTTGGACTTCACCTACCAAGGCGGACTCTATCGAGATGCCTATTTGACCCTCACTAACGCCGTACACATCACAGACGCCTTGGTAGAGAACAAACCGGCGAGCGGAGGCATCTTTGTGACGTTCCCGAAAGTTGCCGAAGACGAGTCCACCGTCGAGGTTCGAACTCACTGGCGCAATTCCGGGACGATGGCGGCGGGGGTAACGGTGCGGCAGGAACTGAAGGATCGCGATGGGAAAGTTGTGGCGACGGCGGAGAAGTCGGGGAAGTTGAATGGTGGGCATGACGCGCAGGAAGTGCAGACCCTGACGGTGACGCATCCGCATCTCTGGAGCCCCGATTCGCCCTATCTGTACACCTTGACCACCAGGCTCCGGCAGGGGGCAGAGGTAATCGACGAGGTCACCACCAAGGTTGGTATTCGTTCCTTCAAGTTGACTCGCCAAGATGGGCTGTTGGTGAACGGAAAGCCCTTGCGGCTAGTTGGCACCAATCGGCACCAGGAGTACCCGTGGGTCGGGAACGCGCTTTCGCGGGAGGCAAACTACCGCGATTTTTATAAGATCAAACAGGCTGGATTCAATATGGTGAGGCTCTCTCACTACCCTCAAGATCCGGCGGTACTGGAGGCTTGCGACGAACTGGGGATCTTTGTGATCGACTGCATTCCGGGATGGCAGTTCATGAATAGTGATGAGCGGTTCCGGAGCGCGGTTCGGCAAGACATTCGGGACATGATCCGCCGTGACCGGAATCACCCTTCGGTCTTGCTCTGGGAGACGAGCCTGAACGAGACGTATCCGTCAACCGAGATTGCCAACGAATGGCACAACACCGCGCACGAGGAGTTCATCGGGGAGAACTTCTTTACGGCGGGGGATGGTCACAAGGGGGCGAAGTGGGATTTGCCTTACAACGGGTGGAATGACCAAACCAAGGATCGACCCCAGGACGCCGATCCGAACAAGCCGGGCTACATCCGGGAGTATGGAGACTATGAATTTGGCGGAGGGCGGAGCACGACGCGGATGTTTCGCGGGCAAGGAGAGGCGGCTCTCTTGCAGGCGGCTTGGAACTATGTTTGGTCGCACAACAAGAACCGAGCGAAGTATCCGTGGACGTTCGGCGATGGCAACTGGTTGATGTTCGACTACAACCGAGGCTACGATCCTCGACCCGAGTCAAGCGGAATCTCCGACATTAACCGGATTCCCCGATTCAATTTTTACTTCTTTCAATCCCAACTGGATGCGAACGCCCCGTGGAGCAAACCGATGGTTTATGCGGCGAACTGGTGGACGTCGCGACCTTCGCCGACAAAGGTGGTGGTGTTCTCCAATTGTGATGAGGTGGAGTTGCGAGTGAACGGCAAGGTCATTTCGCGGCAGAAGCCGGATGCCGGAGCGGACACTCCCTACGGCGATTATCAAAACGGAGGAAACCCGTTCGATGGCGGAAACGGAAAGCACCTGGCGCACCCGCCGTTTACCTTCAACGGGGTCACCTTTGAAGCAGGAAAGTTGGAAGCGGTGGGATTCATCGGGGGGAAGGAAGCGGCACGGCACGAGGTTTTGACACCTGGCAAGCCTTCTGCCCTTCGGCTCAGAGTGGACACGAGCGGGAAGGATCTCAAAGCCGGTGGGAGCGATCTGGTCTTTGTCTATGCCGATGTGGTCGATGCGAACGGAACCATCATTCCGGACTCCTCGGCGCCGGTGACCTATGTGGTCTCGGGCGAAGGGCGGTTGGTCGGACCGAAGTCTCCCCTTGCGGAAGCCGGAATCGCGACGGCGCTGGTCAAATCCAGCCTGCGGGCAGGCAGGGTATTAGTACGTGTCACGTCCCAGGGACTGAAAGGCGCTGAGCTTGAGATCCGCACAGTGGATGAGAACTAACCTAAAAGTACATCGCGATGCCAGTTTTGACATCTAAACTGGCTTCTCAAATGGCGTTGGAGGGCGGATACTGTCTGTTGTAGACATGTCTCGACCGTTTTCTCTTAAGAGTGTCGCCTGGGTTACCCTGGCGGCCAGCCCGTATGCGTTTGCCCTTTTGGGGCAGACGGTCAAACCTGCCGCACAGGTCAGCTTCATTCGGGACGTCGCCCCCATTTTCAAGGCCCACTGCCTGTCTTGCCACACGGGAGCGAAGGCGGCGGGTGGATTGGATCTGAGCAGTGAAGCGGGGATCAAGAAAGGGGGCGTCAGTGGCGCGCTTTGGGTCTCCGGCAAGGCGGATGCTTCGGTGCTTATTCAGCGGGTTCTGGGACAAGGCGGCAAGCCGAAAATGCCGATGGGCTTTGCGCCGCTATCGACCAAGGATCTGGCGACCCTGAGAGCATGGGTGAATCAGGGAGGCAAATTCGCCGCTCCCGTAGCTTCGGGGAGTTTTGCCAAGGACGTGATGCCGGTCTTTAAGGCGCACTGCATCTCTTGTCACAACGGACCGCAGGGCGCGGGCGGCTTGGATCTTAGCTCCGAGAAGGGGGTTCAGAAGGGAGGGGTCAGTGGCCCGATGGTGGTTGCTGGGAATCCCGCCAAATCGATCCTGATTCAGAGAATCTTGGGGCAGGGCGGCAAGCCGAAGATGCCGATGGGATTTGCTCCACTTCCGGCGAAGACAGTCGATGCGATCAAGAGTTGGATTGCGGCGGGCGCCTCCTATGCCGACGCGGGCGACGCGATTCATTGGGCTTACAAAGCGCCTGTTCGGCCCCCAGTTCCCGTTGTCAAGAACACGGCATGGGTTCGAACGCCGATCGATAACTTCGTGCTGGCGCGATTAGAAAAGGAGGGGCTAAAGCCTTCCCAACGCGCCACTCGGGAGACCTTGATTCGCCGGTTGACGTTGGATCTGACGGGATTGCCCCCCACGTTGGCGGAGATCGATGCCTTTGCGAAAGACACCAGCCCGAACGCCTATGAAAAGGTCGTGGATCGGCTCTTGGCGTCACCGCACTTTGGGGAGCGGCAGGCGCAGTCTTGGTTGGACTTGGCCCGCTATGCAGATACTAACGGCTACGAGAAGGATCAAACCCGCGTGGCTTGGAAGTATCGCGATTGGGTGATCGACGCGTTCAACCACAACATGCCTTATGACCGGTTTACGGTCGAGCAGTTGGCAGGAGACTTGCTCCCCAACCCGACGCTCGCTGATCTCGTGGCCACCGGATTTCATCGAAACACGATGCTGAATCTCGAAGGGGGCGTGGACCAGGAAGAGGCTCGGTATGAGGTGATTAACGACCGCGTGGCGACGACCTCAACGGTGTGGCTGGGACAGACCTTGCAGTGCGCCCGGTGCCATGACCACAAGTACGATCCGTGGTCGCAGAAAGACTATTTTAAGATGTACGCCATCTTCTCCAACACCGACTTCACGCCGATAGGCGATGCGAGTGTGAGCGAGCAGAAGTACATCGAACCGAGCATTGAAGCGCCAACTCCTGAACAGGCGTTGCAGCGCGAAGCATTGCGAAAAGTGATCGGTGGGCTGGACGAGGATCTGAAGAAGTCCACCCCCGAATTGGATAAGGCAAAGGCGGAGTTCGTGAACGCGCTCCGAACACGAACGCCTTGGAACGCCGCCTCGGTGAACAGAGCGGACGCGGGAACGGTGACGCTAACGGCTCAGGCTGATGGCACGTTTACCGCCACGGGAGCGAATCCGAACCAAGTTCACTACGCCTTTGACCTTCAGCCGGGTGAGACCACGATTAGCGCGATTCGCGTGGATACGTTCCCCGTAGCGAGTTTGGCGAACAAGGGATCGGGCCGATCCCAAGATGGAAACTTCGTGCTTTCGAAGGTCGAAGCGAGTCTTGATGGCAAGCCCGTCGCGTTTGCCGGAGCCTCGGCGGACTTCGTTCAGCAAGGGTTCAACCTCAATGACCTCTTTGATGATAAGGGAGATACGGGATGGGCAGTCCATCCGCAGATCGCTCAACCTCACTCCTTGATGCTGTATCTGAAGGAGCCGGTGAAGATGAAGGCGGGGCAGACCTTCCGGCTGACCCTTTGCCATGACTCGACCGAGTGGGTTCGCTATTCGATTGGGCACTTGCGGGTGTCCGTGAGTGCGGAAGTGGATCGCGGATTGCTTGCGGCTTCTCCCGAAATCCTCGCGCTGGCGAAGACGGACTATCGGACTCCTGAAGAAGAGGCGAAGTTGGATAGCTACTTCAGGGCGAACACGCCGCTCTTGGCGGAGGATCGGACCAAGCGGTCGAAGTCTCAGGCAGAGCTTGACATGCTTCAACGCCAGATTCCGATGGCTTTGGTGATGCGCGAAAAGCCCTCCAAGGGGCCGATTATGGCGCCGGTTCATCCTCGCGGCGAGTTCCTCCAGAAAGGCGAGATGGTGGTGGCGGGCATTCCTTCGCTCTTCGTAAAGGAAGCGAAGCCGGCGGGAATGACGCGCTTGAGCCTGGCCAAGTGGCTAGTGGACCCCAAGAATCCATTGACCGCTCGGGTGCAGGTTAACCGGATGTGGGAGCAGTATTTCGGCCACGGCATCGTGGAGACCAGCGATAACTTCGGAACGCAGGGCTCGCTGCCCAGCCATCCCGAGTTGTTGGATTGGTTGGCAACCGAGTTTATGCGGCAGAAGTGGGACATGAAGGCGATCCACAAGATGATCGTCATGAGCTCCACCTATCGACAGGCGTCCGAAGCCACTTCGGTTCTGCTGGAGAAAGACCCGTCCAACACGCTCTACGCAAGGGGGCCAAGGTTCCGGCTGGATGCGGAGACGATTCGCGATAACGCTTTGGCGGCGGCGGGGATGTTGAATGACCAGATTGGCGGGCCGAGCGTTTACCCGTACCAGCCACAGGGCATTTGGAACTCGCCCTACAATGGTGAGTATTGGCGCGATAGCCAGGGGGCGGAGCGATATCGGCGGGGGCTGTACACCTTTCTCAAACGCACCGCGCCGTATCCCATGTATACGAACTTCGACGCCTCCAGCCGAGAGGTTTGCACGGTTCGACGCATTCGGACGAACACGCCCCTCCAGGCGTTGAACCTGCTGAATGACCAATCGTTCTTGGAGGCAGCCAGGGGACTGGCGGAGCGGACGTTGAAGGCGAAGTCGGATGCGAAGAGTCGGATCATTTATGCGTTCCGGTTGACGACTTGCCGAGCCCCGAGTGCGGAAGAACTGGTACGACTTCAGGCGCTTCTCGCGAAATTGAAATCCCGCTATCAAGCCGATCCAGAGTCTGCCAAGAAGCTTGGCGGAACGCCGGAGCAGGCGGCATGGACGATGGTCGCCAACGTATTGCTGAACCTCGACGAGACGATAACCAAGGAATAAGACAACCCTCGATGCACGACTTTGAATTCGAACAGACGGTCCTTCGGGACATGACGCGCCGAACCTTCTTTAAGCAGATCGGCTACGGAATCGGTGGGTTGGCGCTGAGTAGCTTGCTGGCAGATTCGCCGCTGGCCCAGACCATGTCTCAGGACCCGATGGCGGCGAAGAAACCTCACTTTCCGGCGAAGGCCAAGAACGTGATCTTCTTGTTCATGGCGGGCGCACCGTCTCAGGTGGACCTCTTCGACTACAAGCCCACACTCATGAAATACAACGGTGAAGCGTGCCCGGAGGAGTATTTGAAGGGCGAGCGGTTTGCGTTTATCAAGGGGACGCCCAAGCTTTTGGGTTCACCGTACAAGTTCGAACAGGTTGGGCAATCGGGGCAGTGGGTCTCCGAATTGCTTCCGCACTTTAAGGAGATCGCAGACGATGTAGCGGTGGTGCGCACCATGCAGACCAGCCAATTCAACCATGCGCCCGCTCAAATCTTCATGAACACGGGCTTTCAACTTCCGGGGCGACCGAGCATGGGGTCCTGGTTGACGTATGGGTTGGGCACGGAGAATCGCGATCTGCCCGGGTTCGTCGTCTTGCTGTCGGGAGAGAACAACCCGGACGGAGGGAAGGCGTGTTGGTCCAGCGGGTTCTTGCCCACCGTGTACCAGGGCGTGGAGTTTCGCTCGGAAGGCGACGCGGTGCTCTTTGTTTCCGACCCAGACGGCGTGCCGAAGGAAGTTCGACGCGACACCCTAGATGCGCTCCGAGACTTGAACCAGATGAAGTTCAAGCAAACCTTGGATCCGGAAATTGAGACTCGAATTGCACAGTACGAACTGGCGTATCGCATGCAGACGAGCGTGCCGGAATTGATGGACGTCAAGGGCGAGAAGCCAGAGACGCTGGAGATGTACGGGGCAGAGCCCGGAAAGAAGAGCTTTGCCAATAACTGCTTGCTGGCTCGCCGATTGGTAGAGAGAGGCACCCGCTTCGTTCAGCTTTACCACCGAGGGTGGGACAATCATGGCACGGGTGAGGGCGATGACATTAAGCACAAGCTCCCCCGCCTTTGCCAAGAAGTCGATAAGGCGGCCGCCGCGCTGATTAAGGACTTGAAACAACGCGGGTTGCTGGATGAGACGATCGTGGTTTGGGGCGGCGAGTTTGGCCGAACGCCGATGAACGAAGGACGAGCCGGATCGACTTACATGGGCCGCGACCACCACCCGCACGCCTTCACCATGTGGATGGCGGGCGGCGGAATCAAGCCGGGGATCGTCGGCGAGACCGACGATCTGGGATACAAATCAACGAGCGACTCGGTTGACGTCCACGACTTGCACGCCACGCTCCTTCATCTGCTCGGAATGGACCACACCCGCCTAACGTATAGCTTCCAGGGCCGAAACTTCCGCTTGACGGATGTCTTTGGCAACGTGGTGGATAAGCTGATCGCCTAGGCTATTTGGGAATCTCGGCGGTTAGATTGATGGGCGCGTCCTCGGTGACGAGCACGTTGTCCTCGATTCTCATGCCTCCGTAGGGAATCCATCTTTGGGCGAGTTCCCAATTGACGGCGTCGCCATATTTCTCATGACGTTTGGGATCGTTGAGGATGGCGGGGATGAAGTAGAGGCCGGGTTCTACGGTCATCACGTAGCCGGGTTTCAAAATCATGTCGCATCGAACTCCCACTCCGGCGGACTTTCGGTTCCCAAGTCGTCCAGGGTCCGTGCCGCTCGCGTCTCGAACCCCCAGCCCGACCATGTGGCCGATACCGTGAGGGAGGAAGAGGGCGATGGCTTCGGTCTCGATGGCGGATTCGACGGAACCGCGCAGGATTCCGAGATCGATCAACCCGGCGGCGAGGTCGGCGGCACAGTCGCGATGAAGGTCCAGCCACTCCACGCCGTTTCGGCACCGATCTACGCCATTCTTCTCGGCGTTCAAGACGACGTCGTAAATGGCTTGCTGTTCGGGGCCGAACTTGCCGTCGGCAGGATAGGTTCGGGTGACATCGATGACGTACCCGTTGTATTCGGCGCCCGCATCGACCAGAACGGAATCGCCAGGGGCGATGGGGCGTTGACCCGGCGTGAAATGGAAAACGGCGGAATTGGTTCCGGCACCCACGATACTGGAATAACCTGTCTTGGTTGCTCCGGCCTTAAAGAAAGCGGTCTCGATTTCGATCTGGACTTCTCGTTCGGTAACGCCCGGACGAATCACCTCCACGGCGCGTTGGTGACCGGCTAAGGTAGCCGCCGCAGCCCGGCGCATGAGGCCGATCTCGAATTCATCCTTGGGACGGCGAGCATGGGTGAGCTGCTCATGTGATCTTGTGAGCAAGGCTTCTTTTGACTGAGCGCCGGTGTTGGGAACTCCCAGCCAGGCGATGGGGCGGTCAGCACGGTTCGCGAGCCAGGGATCGAGGTCTTCCAGATACGGCCCATCGGGTTCAACGGAGACACCATCCCAGACTCGTTCGGCCTCGGTAACGGCAGGAGTGAAATGCGTCCAACCTTCCTGCGGATCAAAGGCCAGGACACTGCCGGGGCGGAATCCTTCGGTCAGCCAGCGGTACTCGGGATGAGGCTGGTAGGGGAAGCACTGGTCGGCGCCTCCAGGGATTGGCACGGGAGTTCCAGCGCCAATGAGGATCACTTCATTCGAGAGCGCCCAAGCTTCGGCGGCCTTGGCTCGCCGGGCGGAGATGTCTGGCTGAGGCATGGAGAGAGCTTAGCTTTTTTGGGGCTGCGGGAGTGACTCCGGTTCAGTCCGGAGTCATCCTATTTATGCGCTTGCCAGTTCAGGTAGAGGCTTGACGGGAACAGGAGTCCCTCCGGATCGGAGAGATTCTGTACCGGCGATCCCAGCGGCGACGCTCATTCTGGCGGCGATGGGGGTGGTGTCGGTTTCGATTCCCTTGGTCAAGTAGGCGAGGAACTCCTCGAACATCGCCTCGTCCGATCCGCCGTGGGTTCCCTTGAGTTCAGGGACTCGGTATTCCAGATCGCCGTGGGCTTCGTACTTATAGCGTCCGTGATCCCAGAGGCGGATGGTGCAGTTGCCGGGTTGGTCGCCGAAATTCTCGATTCGACCCTCGGTGCCGATGATGGTGTAGTTTCGCCAGGCATCCGGGGCGAAGTGGCATTGCTGATAGCTGGCGAGGACTCCGTTTTCTGTCTCCATCAGCATCATGCTCACGTCTTCAACATTGACGACGGGATAGAGGTTCTTGAGGCTGGTGGGGGGCCAGGTGTTGTCAAAGACGATCTTGTGTGATTCGCCCGGACCCTGGCGATCATCGATGTCGCCATACACGGCCAGCTTGCCCATGGCGCTGACGGTTTTGGAGAAGCCGCCGCAGAGCCAGTGGAGGATGTCAATATCGTGAGAACCCTTTTGGAGCAGCAGGCCCGTGGACTTCTCGCGGTCCGCATGCCAGTCGCGGAAGTAGGCGACTCCACCGTAGCTGACGAAGTGGCGGCACCAGGCGGTTTTGACTTCGCCGATCAGCCCTTGATCGATCCACTGCTTCATCTTTCGCACGGCGGCGAAGTGGCGCATGTTGTGGCCGACATAGAGCTTGGTCCCGGTGCGAGCGGCGGTTTCGAGGACCCGGTCGCAGCCTTCGACGGTGATGGCCATTGGCTTTTCCAAGAAGACAGGAATTTTCGCTTCGAGGATAGTGCAGGCTTGCTCTTCGTGCAGCCAGTCTGGGGAAAGGACGAAGATGGCGTCGAGGTCCTTGTCGAGGAGGTCTCGGTAGTCGCTGGTCGTGAAAGCGCGGTCTCCGACGAACTCGATGAACTTGCCCTGAGCCTCTTCGCTCGGGTCGGCGAGGCCGACGAGTTCCAAGCCGTTATCCGGCTGGTGGGCGATCTTGGCGATGGGGGCGCGCAGGCCCCAGCCAATCACTCCGAATCTCATTGGGTCCTTCCTAAGATCGCATCCATGGCATTGGACGTGTTGGCGATGCGGACCATGGGGTAGTGCGCATAACCAGGGATCATTTCGGCGGCAACGGGGCCGTCATAGCCGATCTCGCCGATCGCGGCCATGACGTCCGGCCAGGGCACATCGCCTTCGAGAAGATCGACGAAGCCTTCGATAGTGCCGACGGCGCGGCGGAAGTCTTTGAAGTGGATACCGACGACTCGCTTACCGAGGATGCGGAGCCACTGTTCAGGATGGCCGAAGGGCATGAGATTGGCGACATCGACGTAAGCGCCGATCCAGGGGCTTTCGAATTGGTCAATGAAGGCGGCCATTTCCATGGGGCTCAGGAGGAACTTGTTCCAGACGTTTTCGATCCCGAGACGGACTTGGCATTCTGCGGCGAGGGAAAGGACGGCCTTCAGACCCTCGACGGCGTATTTGGAAACATGGTCGTAGCTGAGCTTGGCGCGCTCCGGAAGGAAGAAAACATCCACCGCACCGGGAATGGTCAGGAGCGTTTTAGCGCCCAGCCAACTGGTGATGCGGATCATCTTTTCCAGGTCTTGCTTCGCCTGATCCCGTGCGGAGGGCTCGGCATCGGCGAGGGCTCGGCTCCAGTAGAGTCCGCTGGCAACGCTGGGAATGGAGATCCCCGCTTCTTGGGCGGCGGCGACCAGTTCTTTGCACTTCTCTTCCGTGGCGTCGAGACCGAAGGCGCCCGACTCCTGGATACAGAGCTCGATGGCTTCGTAACCGTACTGCTTGGCGAGCTTGATCGCCTCGAACGGGCAGAGGTTTCCTTCAAGTCCACCGGGGAATGACCAATAGTTAATCGACTTTAAAACCATGAGCTGTGGAGTGAGTTTAGCCACAAACTGCTAAAGGCGGCCTAAAAGAAAACTAAGGGGATTCTGAAGGTCCTGGGAAGATTACAGGGCCCTCTATTCGGGAGCAATTTAGAGAACATCCGTAGTATTTAGGGTGTGGATGAGGGACAGGGATTGAATTTATATGACGTGGTGGTAGCAGGAGGAGGGACGGCGGGGCTTAGCGCTGCCCTGGTTTTGGGGCGATCTCGGATATCTTGCCTGATTTGCAATGGTGGGGAAGTCAGGAATGCGACGGCGCCGGAGATTCACAATTATCTCTCTCGCGAGGGTCTCTCGCCCCAAGAGTTTTTGAAGATTGGACGAGAACAGATTGCGAATTACCCGAGCGTGGAGTTTTCCGAAGACTTGGTGGCAGCCGCAGTTGCTGAAGATAATAGCTTTCGAATCGAACTCGCCAGCGGACGTCCGGTGTTAGCCAAGAAACTGATCTTGGCCACAGGTTTGGAGGATGAGATTCCGCTGATTGAGGGAATGCGGGAGCGGTGGGGAATATCCGTGCTGCATTGCCCGTTTTGTCACGGATGGGAGTCTCGGGATTTGGCCTGGGCGGTTTACGGCAATAACGGTAAGGCCGTGGATCTTTGCCTTATGGCGAAAGGTTGGACGGACCGGATTACGCTTTGTACCGATGGGGTGGCGGAGTTAACGGCGGCTCAAAGGAAGACGTTGCGAGCTTGTGGGATCGCCGTTCGCGAGTCGCGGGTTGTTCGGTTAGAGGGCGATGAGACGAGTTTGGAGCGGATGATTTTTGAGGACGGTGAGGACCTTGAATGTCAGGCTGTCTTCTTACGACCGGTCAAGAAGCAGCGTTCGGTGATTCCCAACTCGCTGGGCTGTGCCGTGAATGCGGATGGACTGATTTTGGTGGATGAAAACGGCGCGACAACGGCCCAGGGGGTGTTCGCCGCAGGGGATGCGACAGAGCCGGTTTTGCAAGTGCTGGCTTACGCGGCCTTCAGTGGCGTGCGGGCGGGGATTGGGGCGGCGAAGTCTTTGTTCTCTGAGCGTTTCGCCTAGCCCTTGACCGCGCCGGCGAGCATGGTTTCGTGGATCTTGTCTCGGAAGATCCAGTAGACGACCATGACGGGGAGCATGACGATGACCAGTCCGGCGAAGAGGGCGCCCCAGTCGCTGGCGTAGTGCTGGCTCATGACGAGGTCGGCGATGCCGAGGGGGAGGGTTCGATTCTCGTCTTTGGAGAGCAGAACCAGGGCCAGGGGGTACTCGTTCCAGAGGCCGATGGCATTGAAGATGCCGACCACGATGAGGCCCGGGCGGGCGAGAGGGAGCATGATCTTCCAGAAGGTCTTGGCGTGTCCGCAGCCGTCCATCATCGCGGCCTCGGCGAGTTCCCCGGGGAGGGCTTGGAAGAAGCCAGTGAGGACGAAGATGGTGAAGGAGAGGGAGTAGGCGACGTACACCAGGATCAGGCCGGTGCGGGTGTCTAGCATGTTGCCATCGCCCAGGGGGATGTCTCTTAGGAGGAAGAACAGCGGGATGACGACGAGGAAGTTGGGGAACATCATTCCGCCGAGGAAGGCGCTGAACAGGGTCTTGGAACCTCGGAATGGGTAGCGGCCGAAGATGTAGGCGGCCATGGCGGAGATGGGGAGGAGGATGACGAGGGTGCCGACGGTGACCAGAAGGGTGTTCAGGAAGTACTTCCCAATTCCGGCTTCGTTCCAGGCGTTTTTGTAGTTGACAAATTGGGGGCTCGACGGGATACCCCATGGACGACTGAATACCTCTGAGCCAGTCTTTAACGAATTGACAAGGACCCAAAGGAGCGGCACGACAATGGTGAGGGCGAAGAGGGTTAGGCCGGCGGCGTGGAGGAACTTTTTCATGCTCGCTCCCCCTCGGGGTTCTTGCGGAAGACGAACATTAGGATGGCGGCGAGGATCATGGCGATGACGAAGTTGGCGGCGGCGATGGTGGTGCCGTAGCCGTATTTTGAGTTCGTAAACGCCTGCTCGTAGAGGTAGGTGAGCATGGTTTCGGTGGCTCGGTCCGGGCCGCCCTTGGTCATGATGTAGACCAGCGCGAAGATGTTCAGCACGTTGATGACGATGTAGATGGCGGAGATGCGCTTGACGGACCAGAGCATGGGCCAGGTGATGGTTTTAAAGCGGTGGAAGCCGGTGGAGCCATCGAGGGAGGCGGCCTCGGTGACTTCTTCGGGAATTTGTTTCAAGCCCGCCGAGAAGAGCATCACATAGAACCCGAGGGCGTACCAGACGAAGGCAATGCCGACCGCGGTGAGGGCTTGGGACGATGTTCCCAGGGGTTGGCCGTATCCACTTAGCCCGATGGCCTTGGTGAGGCCGGTGCCGAGACCGTATTCCGGGTTGTAGATGAACTGCCAGATGATGGCGACGACGACCAGGGAGATGACCTGCGGGAAGAGGTACAGCCCGCGCAGAACCCGAACCCCCTTGTGGTTGGACTGCATGCCGTGGGCGAGGAGCAGGGAGAGCACAACGATGAACGCGCCACCGACCACCATGAGCCAGAGGTTATTCGAGAGCGCCTTGTGGAAGGTCTGGTCTTGGGCGAGTTCCTTGTAGTTGTCTAGCCCCACGAAAGTTCGGTTCTTAGAGACGCCTTTCCAGCGATAGAAGCTGAGGAGGAGCGCCTGGATGAGGGGATACACCACGAACACGCCGTACAGGAGCACGGCGGGGGATAGGAACGTGATGATAAACGCTGTCCGCCCTCGTTTCTTCATTGAATTTGCCTTCCGCTCAAGGTTAGCCGAGGATCATGGCGTTTGGAGCTAAAGCTTGGCTAAAAGCGGGGTGCTGGGGCATTTTGGTTAGGTGTCAAGTTTTGGAGAAAGTCAAGGTGATCCTGCTTGGTGGAATGGAATTAGAAGATCCTTGAACGGTGGATTGCGAAGATGGTTCGTGTGATGAGACCTTAGAGGACGCAGTTGCGTGCGATCCATAGTTACCGGGAGGAGAAATGGAGTTCGATGCATGAGTAATGGACCGGACTCAATGGGTGAATTCTTCGGGGACGACGATGGGTTATCCGCTGTATGATGGTCATGGAAACATGGTGGCGACGCTTGCTAAGGCGGGAACTTCTTACTCTCTGGGCGACCAGCGGGCTTACGATGCTTGGGGCGTGACTCGGCAGGGGGCGACTTCGGGGGATCCGAAGGGGCGGTATCGCGCGAACCTTGGGCATGTCGAGGACGATGAGTCTGGGCTGACTTACATGCGGGCGCGATATTATGAGGCTACAAGTGGGCGGTTTCTTAGCGAAGATACGCAAGGTGATGGGTTTAATTGGTACGTATACTGTGCGAATGACGGCATA